>Ga0164241_10000002_pt1 | contig 1141256 bp, 949 predicted proteins | sample OricomyardsoilBY_FD_108780 | JGI IMG/M metagenome (GOLD analysis project Ga0164241, IMG submission 108780) | Backyard soil microbial communities from Emeryville, California, USA - Original compost - Back yard soil (BY) | ecosystem: Environmental > Terrestrial > Soil > Unclassified | place...
CAGCAGCGGATAAAGCAGCAGCGGATAAAGCAGCAGCGGATAAAGCAGCAGCGGATAAAGCAGCAGCGGATAAAGCAGCAGCGGATAAAGCAGCAGCGGATAAAGCAGCAGCGGATAAAGCAGTTGCCTTGGCTCGCTTGGAACAGGCGCGTAAGGATTCAGTCGCGGCCGCACTTGCGGATCAAAAGACCCGTGATAGTTTGGCCCGGGCGCAAAAGATGAGAAGCGATTCGCTCGCCCGCGTTGAGAAATTTCGCCAAGACAGCTTAGTACGCGCGGAAAAAGCATATAAAGACAGTTTGGCTCAGGCGAAACAAGCCTATGCGGATTCCTTGGCACGGGCTCAAAAGCTGGCCAAGGATGAAGACGAAAAACAGGCGCAATTGCAGAAGCAAAGACAAGACTCCCTATTGCGTGCCGAAAAGCTATACCAGGATAGTTTGCAAAGGGCTGAAAAGCAGCGTGCCGATTCCCTGGCCAGAGTTGAAAAACAGCGCCAGGATTCTTTGGCGCGCGTCGAAGCCCTGGCCATCGCGCAAGCCAAGAAAGACAGCGTCGCCCGCGCGGAAGAAGAAAAACGCATACGGTTGGAAGCCGAAAGAAAGGCCAAGGCCGAAGAAGAAAGGCTGGCTCGGGAAGAGGCTGAACACCGCGCTAAATTAAAGGCGGATTCCTTGGCTCACGCCGAGGCGGAAAGAAAACAGAAGGAAAAAGCGGAAAAGGAATTCCAGGACCAAGTTGCCGCCGTATTGAATGGAACGCCAATCAAAATCGATACCATCGTTTTATTGAGCAAGATTCAAGAGCGCCGTGCTTTCGACAAATCGCCTGATAACCGGGTTATTGAGGCCGAGGGGATTTTGGCCTATAGGCAATGGAATTACGCCTTATCGGTGGATGCTTTCCGGAAAGCGAAAGCATTGGGTCCGCTTGGAACGCGCTATTTCGCCATTGCCCTGACGGAGCAAAACGAACATGCGGAAGCCCTGAAACAGTACGCGAAGATAACGGATTTGCGGGCGGACAAAAATACCTGGACGCATTACCTGCGATCCCTGGTGGAAGCCAACTTCATTACCAAGGCGGCCTCCGAATACGAAGCGCTATTGGCCAAATATCCGGACGATACCGAAGGCTTGAATTGGTTGGTGGCCTATTACCGGCAGCCCTTGCAAAAAGAAAAACTTCTCCCCAAGCTCGAGATTTTATTGGCCGCAAATCCGAAGGATCCCTCCTTACTGTCCGAAGTGGTGGCCTTGACCGACAGTTCATCCCCCAGAGCGATTGAATACCGGGAACGGTATGTCAAGCAGAATCCCGATGACATCAAGATGAAGCATGAGTTGGCGGAGTATTACGAGGCCAAGGGCCGCCGGGATGACGCCTTGAAGGTATACCGCGAAATCGCCCCCAATTATTTCAGCGATAAAGCATTTAACCTGAAGTTGGCGGAAATGCTGCTGGCCGCCAACAAGCCCAAGGAAGCCATCGCCTTCCTGGAAATCGCCGCAAATTTAGACGGGGGCAACAAAAAAATCCTTCTCCAAACCGCTGGTTTACATGAGCAAATCAAGCAAAATGAGCGCGCTTTGGAATTTTATAATCGCGCCTTGGCGCTCGATCCGAAAGACAGCGCCGTTCAGGCGAAAATCGTGCAACTGTCATCGGCGAAAGGCAAACAGGCCGAAAAAGAAGCCTTATTGCGCGTAGTTGAAGGCGATGCGGGCGCTCACCAGGCCAATTACCAGCTCGCCAAGATCTCCCTGGCCGAAGGCGACAAGGACAGGGCCTATTTCTATGCGGCCAAGGCCCTGAAGTCGCAGCCGGATAACGAAGGTTACCAGGCCATCATTCCCGAAGTCGCGATTACCGAGGCCCAGGTCCTGGATAACCTGTCTTTACTGGAAAAAGCGGCGGCCAAACCGGATGCCAAGCCTGAATGGGTGCTGAGGGTCGCCAAAGCCGAATTGGCTAAAAAGAATCAAGTCGGCGCGGCGCGGTGGTATTCCCAACTCTACGCGACCCACCCCAAATCCTTGGAAGGGGAAAAAGAAGCCATCACCGTTTTGTATGAGGCCAAGAACATGGATGCCTCCGGCGCATTGGCGGAGCGTTATCTGGCCAAGGATCCATCGGACAGGGACATCTGGAAAATCCGCATAGCCTCGCTTCTGGCATCGCCCCAAGGCGACGCGAAATTACGGGAAGCGCTAACGGCTTATTCGGCAGCAGACCCCGAAGGCGCCTCCAAGCATTTGCTTCAACTGGCGCGGCTCGATTTGGATGCCAAGGATATTCCGGCCGCCATTCGTCATTCAAAGGCTTGGGTGGACAGAAATCCGAAGGACTTGGAAGGATTGAAATTCCAGGCCGATCTGTTAAAAGATCGCGCCGGAGAAGAAGACGCCTATTTATCGACGCTATCGGCCTTGTCCGCCCTGGATCCCAAAGCTCAGGGCCGTTATGCCAGGGAATTGGCGCGGCTTCATTTCCGTCGCGGGGATTTCGAAGAGGCTGATCAATTCCTGGACAAAGCGATCAAGGAAAATCCGGGTGATGCGGCCCTATGGTTCCGATGGGGAGAAGTCGCCCAAAAACTTCATCGTGATGAATTGGCCAAGACCCGTTATGGCAAGGCATACGCGCTGTCTTCAAGCAATGCCGGTTATGCCCATGCATATGGCGGGTATCTGGCGGATGACAAGGAGTTGAAAGAGAATCTCGCCTTATGGAAATTCCTCGCCGGCCAGAATCCAAGTCCGGAAGAAAAATCCAAGCTGGCCAAGTCCTTGTACCTCAATGGCGATTTCGCCGCTTCGGCCTTGCAATGGGATGCCTTGGTAAAAACGGATGCTGGACTGGCCATGAGCGAGCCGATGGTCGCGGAGGCGTATTTACGCTCCGGCCAAACCGGCAAGGCGCGGGAAATATTCGAGCGTAAAGTGAAGAACAATCCCGACGACACCAAGCAACTGGAGCGTTTGGCCGAACTCTACCGGCAGGAGGGTAATTCCAAAGGGTATCTCTCCGCTCTTCAGTCCCTGGTGAAAATCGATCCCAAACTCAAAGACTATCAATTGCAACTGGCTCAGGAGTCGGAAAAGGCCAAGGATTATCCGGCGGCATTGGAGAATTACGATGCCTGGGTGAGCCGCAATGACGATGACCTGACGGCCCTGAAAAGCATGCATCGGCTGGCGGAGCAACAGAAGGATACGACCCGGCTATTCGAGGCCTTGGTCAGGCTGAACCGTCAAAAAACGGTACCTCAGGAATACAAACGACAACTGGCCGAAATCGATTATGCGCGCAGCGGCGCCATCGGGGGCATCGAAAAAGTATTGCAAACCGACAAAGCCTGGTCGCAAGGCCAATCCCTGGTCGTTCGCGATTACCTGAGAAAAAACGACATGCGCAAACTTCTTCCCCATATCGATTTCATCGAAGCGGAAAGCAAACGGGATGCCTCCCTGTTTGAACCTCTCGGCGATCTCTATGCCATGCAGAAGAAAAACGCGTTGGCGAATAATGCCTATCTGCAGGCCCTCAAGGCCCGGCCCAAGGATAAGGCTCTATTCGACAAGGTTGTCGACTATGCCAAGGCGACGCAATCGCCGACCCTCGACGATGTGCTGAAGCTCGGTGTCGGCGCTTTCCCCGATGACCGCGGCCTGAAGGTGGCCTATGCGAAATCGTTGGGGAAAACCCCTCCCGCCCTGGACGTTTATCAGGACTTGATCGAAAAAGAACCGTCGGTCGAAATCCTGGCGCAAGGCGTCGACATCGCGGTGGAATTAAAACGCTATCCCTTAGCTCTATCCTGGTTGGAGCTCTGGTCGAAAAAGGAAACCGGTTCGGAAAAGGTGTGGGAAAAAACGCTGTCCGTCGCGGAGCTCGCCGGCAATAAAGCGAAGTCCTTGGAAGCCTTGGAAAAACTCACCCAAATATCGCCTCAGGATAAAGGTTTCGCCTTGGAATTGGCCAAGGCATACGAAGAACAGCGCCAAGGCTCCAAAGCCTTTGAAGCCTACCAAAGGCTGCTCGGATTGGATCTTAAAAACGGCGTCGTTCTCGGTAAGGTGATTGCCCTGGCTAAAACCCAAAATAAAATGGATGACATCAAGGATGTCCTTTTACAGGCCGAGCAGGCCAATCCATCCGCCCACGAAGCGCAATACGAATTGGCGAAACTGTATCTCAAAGATGGAGACAAGGAACGGGCTTACGGTTACCTCAATAAAGCCTTAAGAACCCAGCCCGCCAACGCCGAGTACCAGGAGTTGCTGCCCAAGGTGGTGGTTACCGAGGGGCAAATCCTGGATCATCTTCCCGCCATCGAAAAATTGGCGGGTCAAGCCGGGGCGAGCGCTGAATTGCAATTGCTTGCGGCGCGTGGAAACTCGGCTAAGAAAAACACCCTCGGGGCCGCTAAGTGGTACGGCATGGTTTATGCCGGAAAGCGCGGTTTAATCGAGGGGCGGAAAGAACCGATTCAGGTTTTATTCGCGGCTAAGAATTATGAAGCCGCCGGGCAATTGGCCGACCTTTACCTGCAAAATGAACCGAAAGATCCGGAAATCAGGGGCATTCAAGTCGCCAGTCTCGAGGCGACCAAGGCGCCTGCATCGAAATTACGCGAGGCCATGACGAGATGGGTCGAGGTGGATCGTTCCGCGGAGGAAAAACGGTTAATGGATTTGGCCGCTTTGGACTTGGCGGTTCGCGATACCGCCGCGGCCGTCAAGCATGCCAAGGCTTGGACTGAAAGCCATCCCAAGGACATGGACGCCCAGCTCTTCCTTTCCCCTTTGTTGAAAGGGAAAGCGGGCGAAGATCAAGCCTATCTGAATACCCTGCTGGCCTTGTCCAAAGGCGATCCGAAATCCAAGGGCAAATACGATCGGGAATTGGCCGGACTTTATTTTCAGCGCGGCGATTTCGAGGAGGCCCAGACCTATTACTTGGCCGCCGCGGCCGCCGCGGCCGCCGCGCCCGGCGACGCCGGATTGTGGTTCAGGCTGGGAGAAACGGAAACCAAGCTGAGGAAAGAAGCAAGCGCGAAAAAGCGGTTTGAAAAAGCCTACTCGCTTTCTCCCGCGAATCCGGTTTATGCGCGCACCTATGGCGCTCTCGTCGACAGTGCGGATGAAATCAAGGCGAATCAGCCCCTATGGCGTTATCTGGCGACGCAAAATCCATCCGTCGAGGAAAGGCGAAAGCTCGCGCAATCGCTCTACCTGAACGGCGATTTCGGCGGTTCGGCCTTGCAATGGGACTACCTGGCCAAAAGCGATCCCAAAATAGGCTTGTCCGAACCAATGGTGGCCGACGCTTACCTCCGCTCGGGTCAAACCGCCAAAGCCCGCGCGCTTTTCGAGGAAAGGCTGAAAACCGATCCGGATGATTTGCGGTTATTGCAACAAGTAGCCGACATTTACAAGCAAGAGGGCAATGCGAAAGGATATGGCGAGACGCTGGAACGCATCGTCAAGGTCGATCCCAAGTTCAAGAATTACCAGCTCCTATTGGCGCAGGAAAGGGAAAAGGCCAAGAACTACGCGGGCGCTTTAGAGGCCTATGACGACTACTTAAGCCGCAATGAAGGCGATATGCCGGCCCTATTATCCATGCACCGCTTGAGCCAGCAGCAAAAGGACACCACCCGGCTGATGGAATCCTTGATCCGTCTGACCAGGCAAAAAAACGCCGGTTTGGAATTCAAACGGCAACTGGCCGAGATCGATTTCATCCGTAATAAGAATGTCGCCGGCCTCGAGAAGCAGGTGAATGGGGATGCGAACTGGGTACGCGGGAAATCATTATTGGTCCGCTATTATCTGAAGAACAACCAAACCAAAAAACTCTTGCCATTTTCGCCCTTTCTGTTCGCGGAAAGCAAGCGCGATCCGGAATTGCTGGAACCCCTGGGCGATGTCTATGCCATGCAGAAGAAAACGCTGCCGGCCAACAACGCCTATGTCCAAGCCCTTCGGGCCACGCCCAAGGACCGGGAATTATTCGACAAGGCTTTGAAATACGGCAAGGCCACCGGCTCTCCCTATCAAAGCGAGATACTGAAGCTTGGCTACCAGAATTTCAGCGACGATATCGACGTCAAACTCGCCTATGCCAAAACCCTTGGAAATACCCAGGCCGCTCTCGAGGTCTATGCGGATGTGCTGGAAAAACAGCCGACTCCGGAAAATTTATCCGCGGCGGCCGATCTCGCGATAGCCTTGCAGAAGTGGCCGCAGGCATTCGCCTGGCTCGAAAAGTGGAGTCAAGTGGACAGTAAAAACCCGGAGGTATGGGCTAAGACGATTTCAGCTTCCCAGAAAGCCGGGAATAAGGAAAAGGAACGCAAAGCCCTCCAGGGATTGATAAACGAGGTTCCCGGAGCCGGTTCCAAGCGCTTGTTGGATTTGGCGGAATTGGATTTGGCCTTCAAGGATACCGCCGCGGCTTTGGAACATGGCAAGCAATGGTTTGCCCGGAATCCGAACGATCTGGCCGGGTTGCAATTCCTTTACCCGCTCGTCAAATCCAATGCCGCGGAAAAGGACACCTATCTCAAAATCTTGCAGGGACTGGCCGCGAATGATAAAAAGGCGGCGGGCAAATACGATTTGGAATTGGGAAGCCTCTATTTCGAAAGGGGCGATTTGGAGGAAGCCCAAAGCATCCTGTCGAAATCCTTGGCGAAAAACAATAAGGACGCGGCCTTGTGGTACCGCCTGGGTGAAATCGAAAAGAAGCTGCGCAAGGACGAGCAGGCCAAATTGAAATTCAAGACGGCCTATGGATTGGCCCCGAATTCCTTGACCTATGCCCGTACTTATGGCGAATCGCTTTCGAAACCGGATGAGTTAAAGGCCACCTTGCCGTTATGGCGCTTTCTGGCTACCCAGAATCCGAGCATAGACGAAAGGCGGAAACTGGCACAATCCCTTTTCCTGAACGGTGACTTTGCCGCTTCTTCCTTGCAATGGGATTGGTTCATGAAGGGCGATCCATCCATTGGCCAAACCGAACCCATGGTATCCGAGGCTTATTTGAAATCGGGGCAAACCGCCAAAGCCAGGGCCATTTTTGAAGCCAGGCTGAAGAATGAACCCACTAATCTCCAGTTGTTGGAACAACTCGCCGACATATACAAGAAAGAAGGAAACGCGAAAGGCTACTTGGACATCCTCAGCCGCATCGTGCAAACCGATCCCAAGCACAAGAATTATTTATTGCTGCTCGCCCAGGAAAAGGAAAAAGCCAAGGATTATTCCGGAGCTTTAGACGCCTATGACGCCTGGGTCGCCAAAAACGACGCCGATGTCGCGACGCTCAAGAATATGCATGACTTGAGCGAGAGGCAGAAGGACACCACGCGCCTGATGGAATCCCTGGTGAGGCTGACCCGGCAAAAACAAGTCGATCCGCAATACCGTTTCCAAATGGCCGAAATCGATTACGCGCGCACACGCAATATCTCCGAAGTCGAAAAACTGGTCAAGACCTATCCCAAGTGGGACGATGGCAAAGCCTTGGTCGTCAGGCATTATGGCAAAAAGGGAGAGATGGGTAAGCTCGTCCCTTATACCCCGTTTCTAGCCGCGCTGGCGAAAAAGGACGCCGGTTATTACGAAATATTAGGCGACCTATACGCTTTCCGTAAGCTCACCGCGCAAGCCAATAGCTCCTACCTGTCGGCCATCGCCTATGACAAAAAGGACAAAGGCTTATTCGACAAAGCTTACGATTACGCCAAGAAAACGAAGTCGCCTTACCAGGCCACCTTGCTAAAGCAGGGCTACCAGAACTTCCCGGAGGATTTGGACATCAAATCCGATTATGCGGCGGCTCTAGGTAAAACGCCGAAAGCCTTGGAGCTTTACCAGGAAATCCTGGGGCGTGACAAGAACAAATTGGACGCTTTGCGGGCCGGGTCGGAAATCGCTTTTTCCTTGCGGAAATACGATGATGCCGCTCCATTGCTGCAGCACTGGACCTCGGTCGAGCCCAAGGAAGTCAGGCCATGGGAATTGTTGGTGGAGTTGTTCACCCAGACGAAGAAAGAGGACAAACTGGCGGAAGCATTGGCCAGGGTGTCGGATTTACAACCCAAGGATTCCAAAGCCGCCTTTGAAGCCGGCATGGCTTACAAGAAAATCAATGAAAAAAACAAAGCTCTGGAGTATTTCGCCAAAGCGGTGACTTTGAACGATAAGAATCCGGCCTATGCCAAGGAATATGGCCTGGCGTCGTTGCAAGCGGGACGGGCCGATAATGCCAAGGGTCCCTTGCTGCTCGCCGATCGATTCATCAAGTCCGATGAGGAAATCAATTACGCGCTTTATCAGATTTACGTCGCCGATAAAAATGATGCGGAAGCCAGGCAACGTCTCCGCAATTTGAATGCGATCAAGCCGACCAAGCTCGAATACGCCTTCGCCCTCGCCAAATTGGAATCCAAGCTTAAAGCTCCCGCCGAAGTCATCAAGGTTTTGGAGAGGCCCGTGATTAAGGACGCCTTGGACGCTGAAATGAGCTTTTTATTGCTCGACGCGTATTTCAAGACGGGCCAAAAGGATAGGGCCGGAAAATTCGCGCCCGTCCTATTGCGCAAATTCCCGAATGAAAGCCGGTCTTCCCTGCCGCTTGGCGTGCTTTTCTACGAGACCAATGATAAGGCCAAGGCCAAGGATATTCTCGAGGCTTATTCGCGCGGCAATTCTTCCGAAGAGGCCCGCTATTACCTGGGCCGGATTTATTTCGATGAGAAAAATTGGGGAAAGGCCATCGACTCCTTCAACCAGGCCGGGGATTTCAAAGACGATATTCCCGAGCTTTTGGGCGAAGCGTATATCAAGAATAACCAGCCGGGCAATGCGATTTCGGTATTCGAAAAACTTTATGCGAAGACCAAGGACGCCAAGGTTTTAAAGGATCTCTACACCCTTTATAAAAAGACCAAGGACACCCGCGGGTTGACGACCACCTTGGAGCGGCTAGTCGACGACGATCCGAAGAATCTCGATTACCGCGTGGAGCTGGCCGAATTGTACCGGCTTGGCGGGGATTCCAAAAAAGCTGAAGATCAGTTTTCGGCCATCCTTAAAAAGTCCCCTGCCCATCCCGGCGCCAACCTGTTCATGGGCATGGCATTGGCCGAAAGGAAGGATTACGATCGAGCCGTGCGCATGCTTGAAATCGGCACGGCGCGATACCCCGATACTTTAAGGGCGTGGAAATTGTTGGCTGCGGGGTACCGCGAGCAGAAAAAAGCTCCCCAGGCGTTGAAAGCCTATAAGCGGGTTTTGAAAGATGAACCGCAGAACCTGGAAGCCGCGGTCGGCCGTATGGAATTGTCGGAGCAACTGAAATTGACCGCCGAACTCCCCGACGCTTATGCGGACGTCGTCCGTCTCGACTCGAATAATCTGGACGCCGGAATCGCCCTGGCCGCGATAAGGCATGACCAGCGGCGGTATAAGGAGTCGGTGCCTATTTATGCCCATGTGGTCCGGAAAAAAACCGATGATAAGGAAATTTGGGCCAACTTCGGCATCGGGTTGCTGGAGCTGAACCGTATCCAGGATGCCAAGAATGCCTTGCAGAAAGCGGTCGATTTGGGCGCGAAGGACATGAAAATCCTGACCAGTCTGGCCCGCATCTATAAGGAAGAGGGCAATGTGGATAAAGCCGAATTCATGCTTTCCGAAATGGTCAAGAAAGATCCGCGCAACCACATGGCTTGGTATGAATTGGGCCGCATAGCCGTAGGCCGGAACCAGGACGGTGTTGCGGAAGAGAACTATAAGAAGGCCCTGCAACTGTCGTCCGGCACTCCCGAATATGCGGAAGCTCTAGCCCAGGTTTACTACTCCAAGGACGACTTCGCGGGAGTCATGAGGGTTTTGGGCCCGGTCCGGAGCAAGCTGGGAGAAGACGGTAACCTGCTTTACGGCATGGCATTGATGAAGGTCGGCAGGACGGACGCCGCCTTGGAAGTATTCACCGATTTGTATTCCCATCAAAAATCACCCAAGGTCCTGGCGAAACTGGCGGAATTGAAAGTGCTGAAAGGCGAAACCCGGGAAGCCTTGCGTCTCATCAAGGAATCCGGCTTCGAGAACGATTCTTCCGTCCAGTTCTCCCTCGCCAAGGCTTATTTGTCCGAAGGTGAAGCCGAAAAATCCCGGGATGTCGTGGACGATTTGCTGAAAAGGAATAAGTACAACGCCGAGCTTTACCACCTCAGGGGCATGTCTTATTATCAGGAAGGCGATTGCCGCAGGGCTAATAAGGACTTCGATAAAGCCCTCAAGTACGATCCCGATTTGATGGACGCGGTCTACTATACCGGCATGTGCCTGTTAAAGGACGAAAGGAATAAGGACGCGCAGAATTATTTCAAGGAACTGTCGCAGCATAACAACCCGAGCTTCGCGGCGCGCGGGTTCCTGGGGATGGGCCTGGTCTTTGAAAGTGAAAAGAAATGGGAGGCGGCGGATAACTTTCTGCAAAAGTCGGTGGAAAAGTTCGAATTGCCCGACGCCTATAACGGCCTGGCCAGGGTTTATCTGAAATTGCGCCGGCCGGGTGACGCCGAAAAAATGGCCCGCAAGGCGATTGCCTTGGAGCCGGAAAATCCGAATTCCCTCGGTGTGTTGGCCGAAATCCTTGTCGCGCAGAACCGACGGCAAGAGGCTTTAGCCATGGCCAAAAAAGCCTTGCAGGAAAATCCGAATTCTTGCCCGCTATTGGAGAGTTCGGCGAAGATCAATTACCTCGCCGGCAATTACGAAACGGCCAGACAAAACGGCCAGTACGCCATCAGCCGATGCCCGGACAATGCCAATCCTTACCTCTATGTCGCCCTGGTGGCGGAAAAGAAATTCGACAAAAAGACCGCCAAAACCAATTTCAAGAAATACTTGAAGAATGGCGGCGATAAGGAAATGGTCCCGAAGGATTACAGGTAGGGGCGATTTCCCGGGTCAAGGCGGCGACAGGGGTGCGCCGCCTTCGCGTCCAATCGATGCCTTTTCAGTCCAGCGCGTATCCCACGGGTGTCGATACGGCGTTTTCCCAAATGCCGGGATTCAACCCTTCGCCGGCATAGGAAAGCTTGGGGCTGATTTCCACCTTCGCCTCGGTCTTATCGGGGCGCCATCCATTGGCCTTTGCCCAGGATGTATGCAGATTCAGGAGAAGTTCCGCCGCGCTCTGAGGGCTATCGGCCCCGGATTTGTTTTTCACCGGCGCGAACTCATCCTCCCTGGCCACCTCCAGGACGGCCATGCCTGCGGCGCGGGGAAATAAATCGAACATGAATAATTCGAATTTGTAAGCATTCGGCGCTTCGGGTCGGATGAGGAGACCGCTTGCATCCAGATGAGGGATTTTTTTCTCCGCGGCATGATAGGGCAGGGGAGAGCGCGCTTCTTTCTCCAGAAAATCGCGGCGGAAAAGATGAACGGCTATATTCGCGGAATTGAAAATCAGGTTTCCATCCTTTCCCCTGGCCTGGATTTCATCCGCGGATAATTCCGAATATTCGACGACGGTGGGATGGCCGTTCCGGTGGCAAAAGACGCCGACTTTCTCCTCTGGATACAATTTCGAAACCGATTTACTCGCCGTCGGCAAGTCCGAGGCGATGGCGAAGCCGATAAAGCGGGGGTCGCAGATTTTGACCAGGGCATTGTCTACGGTATGGAAAAAAACCCAGTCTATGCCCTTGGCCTTCATGTCCGACAAGGCCCCGCTGGTTTCCAGGGCGAGGAAGCAACCGCCATTGCCGTTCGCTCCTTGGGAAATCCGGCCTTTGTCTTCCAGAAGGATACGCCCCCCTTTATCGACCAGGGGCAAGTCGCCTTGGGTGAGGAAAAAAATCTGCGTTTCATCCAAGCCGAAATGGCTGTGAGAGGCGAAAAACTCCGTAGTCTCCGCATGATTTTCCGAAGACGTCATGATATACCAGGGAATGGGTTTTCCCGCCATTCTTCCCAGTTTCCACAGTCTTTCGGCTTGCAACTGGAATAGCGATTTGCGGGAGGGCAAACCGATATCGAAAGTGCCCTTGGGGCCTTGATGCCCCAGCCTGGTCCCCTGCCCTCCCGCGACGAGAAAGGCGGCCACTTTACCCTCTCTGAGAGCCCGCATGCCGGCATTCGCCATGGAGGCCCGCTCATCGATGGGGAAATTTTCCCACGCTTCACCCTTCAGGGGTCTTAAGACGGCATCCGTTCCGGATGCCGATTGGGGAGTTTCGCTTCCTGAAACCTTCGCGCCTGCGGAGGACGGAGTCGTTTCGAGATAGATCTTCCGCAGGAGTTCCAAATCGATTTTTCCGATTTGGCCGGCCAAGGACATTTTTTCCGCCTGGTCCAGTTCATTCCAATACCGGAGCAAGTGTTCCTGGCCGAAAGGCAAGAGCCGCGCATGCAAGTCCGTCAGCATGGAATCCATAGGCGGGATTACCTTATTTTGAAGAAGATAAGGCTGCCTATCATGAGAGCCAGTATCGAGATGAGATGGAAACGCCAGGCGATTTTGGAATTCAGGCTCTGGCTGGAATCAAACCGCCCTTTCCACTTCATTTGGAAATGATGGTGCAGGGGGGCTTTCAGGAATATCCGTCTGCCGACCCCATCGGAAGAAAACCTCCGGGTCACCTTAAACCCCATGATTTGCAGCAGGACCGAGAGCGCTTCGGCGACGAAGACCACGCCGACGACGGGCAGGAATAATTCGATCTTCAGCAAGACGAACATCATTCCAATGACTCCGCCGAAGCCGATGGCCCCCGCGTCTCCCATATAGATTTCTGCGGGGGGGCTATTGTACCAGAGATAGGCGAGAGTGGCACCCACGATGGCCATGCAGATGGGGAATAGCTCGTCCCCTCCGGGGAGATAAGGGATGAGGAAGTATTTCGCCAAAATGGCGTTACCGGAAATGTAAGCGACCATGCCCGCGAATAAAGAAGTCGTGATAATGGGCACCGAGACCAAGGAGTCGATGCCGTCGGTGAAATTGGCTCCATTGGCGGTCGAGGTAATGACCAGGACAATCAAGGGGATGAATATCCAGTTCGGAAGATAGGGATACCATATCGACGGCTTCACGAAAGGCACGGTGATATAGCCGGTTAATCCCGGTATCAGTTTATAGGCGAATAGGGCGACGGCGAGGGAAAATCCGAGATAAAGGAATAGCCTGAGTTTCGCCGAAATGCCGTCGGCCTTATCCATGTAATCCGCCTTAGATATTTTACCGGACGCGACCAAACGCTTATTGCGGATTTTCATCATGTCATCGATGCCGCCGATGAGGGCGTACGCCGCCAGGATGACCAAGGCCGAAATGCTGTAGGGATTCCAATTCACGAATGCCGCGGAGGAGAACAGCACCGCCACCACGAGTAAGGCGCCTCCCATGATGGGGGGCGGCTTTTTCCTGCCGGCGTCGAAATCCGAAGTGGCGTCGAGCTTATTCAATAAAGCGATGAACCAGGGCATGCCCAGGAAAATCAACAAGGCGGCCAGTAAGGAGGCCGATCCCGCCCGGAATATCCTCGCTTCGAATAGGTGGAGACCGGTCCATTGGTAGAGGAGCGAGGCGAGCATTAAGGATTATTTCCTTTTTCCTTTACAGGGGACAACCCGCGGCGATGCGGGTCTTGATTTCCGAGTAGAGATCGCGCAGGGAATCCTCGATGCGGATAATGGGTTTCCACCCGGTCAATTGCATGATCTTCTCCGGCGATCCCACCAATAGGGGTATGTCTATAGTCCTCTCCCGGGCGGGATCGACCCGGCTTTCTATCGGAGCGCCGGATAAGGAGGCCAGGAATTTGACCAGGTCCCGGATGGTCCTGGCCTTGCCCGAGCAGACATTATAGACTTCGCCCGAGGACGCCCGCTTCATGAGCATGGCGATGGCCCGGGCTTGATCGCGGACATCGAGATAGTCGCGGCTCACGTCCAGATTGCCGGCATAGATGACCGTTTCGCCGTCATGCAATTCGATGCGGGCGATTTGATCGGCTACCGAAGGCAAGACGAATTTCCGGTATTGGAAGGGTCCGGTTACTCCGAAGGGCCGGACAACCGAGATATCCATGTGATGGGCATTCAGGTATTGCCGGGCCAGCAATTCGCAGCTGGCCATGGCGGTGGCATAGAGGGAAAAGGGAATGGCGGGATCGTCTTCACGGTGGATGACGTCGACAACTCCCTTCCCGCCGCCATAGATTTCGGCCGAACTCACCAATAGGATGCGGGCTTTGGGGACGGCGTGACGCGCGGCTTCGAAAAGGTTCTGGGCGCCGATAATCAGGTTTTGCAGCAACTGGGTGGGTCTTGTCGACGATGGCCCGAGATTGCTTTCCTGGGAGACCAGGTGATAGATTTCGACCGGCTTGTATTCCTGCAACAGCTGCAGGGTTTGTTTGAAATCCAGCAAATCGACGGCCGCATAGGTGGCGTGGCCCAAGCGGAAGTACTCGTCTGGCAGGCCCGAGGAGACGCTGATTAATTCGCCCGTGCCATGCCCTAGCAACTGCAAAAGGTGATACCCGAGGCAGGAATTGCCTCCGACCAGCATGACGCTCATGGATTAATCAGCGCCAGCGACTTCAGAACCAAATCTTTTTCCGGTCCGTTGACCGTGGTCACCTCGCCGATGCGCACGGGCAGGATGAATAGGCGCTTCCCGCCTTGGGCCTTTTTATCCAAACCCATGGCTTCATAAGCTTTCTCCGCGTCCAGAGGCCGGATGAAATGACGGGGCATTTCCAAACGGTCCAGCAGCGCCGTATGCCTTTCTTCCTCGGCGGTCGTGAAAATTCCCAGCGATACCGCCAGTCGGGCCGCGCAACGCATTCCCAGCGCCACGGCCAGGCCATGCGGAAGATTGCCGTAACCGGCCATGACTTCGAGGGCATGGCCGAAGGTATGGCCGTAATTCAGAATGGCCCGCCCGCCGTCGCGTAATTCGCGTTCATCGTCGCCGACGACTTCGGCCTTGATTTCACAGCTCCGACGGATGACGTGCTTGAGTACCTGGGGATTTCCGGCGACCAGATCTGCGGCATGGGTTTCCAGGTAAGCGAAGAATTCCGCGTCCCGGATCACGCCGTATTTGAATACCTCGGCGATGCCCGCCAACAATTCCTGCCGGGGCAGGGTAGACAGGGTATTGACGCTGATGACCACGGCCTTGGGCTGCCAGAAAGCGCCGATGAGGTTTTTTCCCAAAGGGTGGTTGATGCCGGTTTTTCCGCCGACACTGCTGTCGACCATGGAAAGCAAGGTGGTCGGCGATTGGATGAAATCGATGCCGCGCATGTATATGGAGGCCGCGAATCCGGCCATGTCTCCCACCACTCCGCCGCTGGCGGCGACCAAGGTCGATTTGCGCGGATAGCGGTGGCGGAGCATGTAGGTCAGCAATTTGTTGACCGACTTCAGGTGTTTTTCGCTTTCCCCGGGCCTGAACCAGAATGTATGGCAATTCCCGAGGCTGGTGCGCAAGCGTTGCAGGTAGGCCTCTTGCTTTTGCTTGACGGTATTGTCCGATACGAGGATGAAATGGGGGGAGCACCCGACCTTGGCGGCAATGCTGTCGACGTGCTGGCTCAAATCCTCTTCGATATAAATGGGGTAGCGGCGTTCCCCCAATTCAACCCACAGGGGTTTCAATTCCTCGATTTGCATGCGATGGATGATGCGCCTCGTGAGGGCGTGATGGGGAATGTCCTCCGCCGATTCAAAGCGGAAGTCGGCCAAATCGTAAAGAGGTTGGCGCTGATCCAGCATTTCCCGGATGCGCTGGAGTTTGGGTTCGTCTTCCAAGCCCGCCAGCAGCGGGCGGCTGTCTTTTTTACGGTTGACCCTTTGCAGGATGATCTCCGGATCGGCGTAGAGATTGATTAAGGTCCCTTCCGATCGGACGAAGGCCAGCGCCTCGGGCGACAAGAGGGCGCCACCGCCCAGCGCGCAAACATAGGGTTCCTTGCCGGCCAGCCCGCGCAAGGCCTCGACTTCCAGCCGGCGGAATTCCTTCTCGCCGCTCTCCTCGAAAATCTGGGGTATGGTTTTGCCCGTTTTTTCCTCCACCAATTTATCGGTATCGAAATGGGGGCGGCCCAGGGAGGCGGCTATCAACTGGCCGATACGGCTTTTGCCGGTGGCCATGAATCCCGTCAGGAAAACATTGCGGTTCAAGGGCAGGTTCATGAATTTTCTTTGGGATTTTTCCGGGTCAGCAAATTGTCGCGGAGCGCTTTACGCACGGTACCGTAAAGCAGTTTGATGTCGCAATCGATTCCGGTCCATAACTTGAAACTCGCGGCCCCCTGGTGCACCAGCATCCCCAGGCCGCCGACGGTATTCAGTTTCTTGTGCAGGGCGCGTTGCAATAACTGGGTGCGTTCCGGCGTATAGATGATGTCGTAGATGATTTGTCCCGGCATGAGGGCGTCTTCGCCGAGCGGACAGGCATCCACTTTGGGGTACATGCCCAAAGGGGTGGTATTGACCACGATTTGGAAATCCCCCGCTCGGGCGGGATATTCCGCAAGGGGAATGCAGGTCAGATCCTTGCCGGTCTTCTCGGCTATTTCGCGGCGCAGGATTTGGGATTTTCCCTCGTCGCGCGCTACCAAGGCCATGCCGGAAAGATCTTCCATCAGCGCGAGCGTGAACGCCAAGGTACGCGCCGACCCGCCATTGCCTATCAATGCCACGGCCTTACCTTTAAAGGTCAGCCCCGATTCCAGGAACCCCTCCCGGAAACCGATGGGGTCGGTGGTCGTTCCGATAAGCCTTCCATCGCGATTGACCACGGTATTGACCGCCCCCATCAGCCGGGAAATATCGGAAACCTCGTCCAAATAGGGGATGATGGCTTGTTTATGCGGCAAGGTGATATTGGCGCCGAGAAAATTCCAGGCGCGGAGAGCGGAAACCGCCACCGGGAGATCCGCGGCGCTTACCGGAAGCGGCACATAGGCCAAATCCAAATCATAATGCGCGAATGCCGCATTATGCATGGCGGGAGAAAGGGAATGGCTGACGGGATCCCCTAAAATGCCGATTAACCGTGTGGTGCCTTTGATACCCATGCAGCCTTTTGGATTTGCGATTTTGAACTTAAGGCCAAGGCGACTAGACCGTCCAGCAATAGTAACATAACCGCCGCCCCCAGCCATATGGGCCAGGCTGAGCTTTCCCGTTGCGATAGCAGGAAGCCGGGCTCCTTAGCGGTGACATGGATTTGCCCTTTCCAGGGTTTCATTCTCTCCGCCACCTGAGCCGCTTGGGCGGCGGCATTTCCAACCTCATCGCGCCAAGGGTGGAGCAGGTTGGCAGCCAGCAAAACCGTGTCTTCGGCGTTTTGCAGGCGGTAGATACCCGCCTTGGGGAAGGGTCCGATTTGAAGCCCAGCCAGGGTTTCTTGAATCCGGGTAAAAGGCTCGCCTTGCGGATCCAGCACTTCGGCATTCCCCTCTCCCAGGTATACCGTTAGAATGGAATCCGTCGCCGTGGGGATAACGCTTTCCTTATTTGCCAGGGTATTCAGGAAGGCATGGGTGGAAAGAGGGAAATATGGATTCAATCCGATGTCGGTGAACGCCAGGCTGTCGATATCGGTGGTCCATAATAATACCGCGCCACGTCCGGCTTTTTTCTCCAGGAGAAGGGGCTGGTTTCCCGCGCGCAAAAGGATATGCGTTGCGGGCGCGGGTTCCATCGCATGCAGTTGGCTCACCGTCCCGGGCTGGCCCCATGTCGCCGCCTGGGTTTGCCAGGGAAGCAAACCCTCTCCGGTCATTTCGACGGGCAGGGCCTTGGGATATTGCATCCAATGGCTTATCCGGCCCAGGCCGAGAGGGCCCAGAAGGCGGCTATTGAGCGCAACCGCGTCGGAGCCGGGACCGAGGGTTACCAAGAGGCCCCCACCGGCAAAAACAAAGGCCGCGATTTTTTCCAAGTCCTCGCTGGAAGGGGTGCTCCCCGCCAGGAAAATGGCCCGGATAGAGGTGGATCCGTTTCCCTCCAAATCCGGCAGGGGAAGATTCGCGGGGAGGTGTTCCACCGAGGCTTTTTTTCCGACTTCACTCAGGGCTGCCAAGGTGAAAGTCGTCGACCCATCATGTAAAATCCGGCCCATGCCCGTTTTTTCGGTTGCAAAATGCCAGGTATTCCAAGCGCCTGTCGATGGACGAGAAGAAGCGGGCCTCACCGCTCCCAACCAAGTTCCAGGCTGAATCACGATCTCCACCGGCGGATCCCCGGCGATGATTTTCCTTTCCATTCCGCCTGAGAGGGCCAGCAACGCATCCTGGCGCGCGCTCGGCCACGGGCGATCCAAGGACACCACCCAACCGTCGAGGGAGTCCCGCTGGATTTCGATTTCTCCCCAGTGGGGGAGCGTATCCCACACCGGCGATAAATCCCAGAGCACGAGGCTGTTCCGCTCCGACTCGGCGAGCCACTTTTCGAATAGGCCCGCAACCGATGCGAACCGGCTCCAGGCAAAGACCGGGATGACCACCAACTGGGGATCGGGTTTGCCGCGCGCGGCCGCCAATAATTTCCCTCCGGCGATGGGTTGGGAACCGAAGCGATCTTCGGTTTGGGAAAGTCCGATTTCACTTAATAAAGGCACGGTTTGCAAGCCCAGGGGTAGCTTTTCCGATAATCGCCGCGCGGCTTGCAACTGGTATTCCAAGGACGTCATGCCTTCGCCGGAAGGCGTCCCACCGAAGATGCCGTTGTCGATGAGCATCAGGCCTTGATCGGGCCAGGCCTGGGGTTTGTTGAAGGTGGGTTTGGCGAGGGCCAGCACCAGGCAGAGCAAAAGCAATAGCCGGATGATCAATTGCAAAAGGTTTCTCAGCTTCTGCTTTTGCATTGCACGCGGCGCATCCTGGCGCAAGAGCAATAAACTGGGAAAAGCGATTTCCTTGGGGCGCGACTTGCGGCGGAAGTGGAGCCAAATGGGTATGGCCAGGGTCGTCGCCAACCATAAAGCCCAGGGATTAAGGAATTCCAATCCTCAACTCCCAGCCTTGGCGCCGAAATCCCGTATCAATTCCCGAAAACCGAGTTCCAACGGCAAGTCCAAATCCATGCCGTGAAAGCGTATGCCGACATCACGGCAAGCGACGCGAACCGAGGCGACGTGTTGCGCGAATGCTCGGCCATAGGTTTGCCGGAAAGTCTCCGGTGTCAGCCTGAGGGTCTCTCCCGATTCCAAATCGCGGTAGACGATTTCCCCTCTATCCTTCAAGTCCTTTTCCTGGGCCGTCGCCAGATGAACCAAGGATACCGCCTGGTTCTTGGCGCGTATTTGTTTCAGGCCCGCCAGGATATCGTCGGCGTTCTGCCACAAATCGGTGAAGACGAAAACCATGCTTCCAGATTTCATCCGTTGGGCCGCCGAGGCCAATACTGCCTTGAATCCGCTTTGTCCTTGCGGCAGGAGGTTCTGCAGGCGGTTCAATACCTCCCGGTATTGGGCCCCTCCCGAACGGGGCGCCAGGCTTTGTTCGAGGCCGGCGCTACCCGAATAAAGACCGATGCCGTCGCGTTGCCGATACGCCAAAGTGGCCAGGGCTCCCGCCATGATGCCGGCCAGCCTCAATTTGGGCAAGCCCTGGGACACGGTGTAACCCATGGAAGCCGAACTGTCCAGGATGAGATAAAGGCTGGTATTGCTCTCGTCCCGGAATCGCTTGACCATGGTCTGCCCGGTACGCCCGAATATTCTCCAGTCGAAGGACCGCGGGTCGTCCCCGGGCGTGTATCCCCGGTATTGATCGAATTCGGCGCTGAAGCCTTGGAAGGGAGACGCATGCATTCCCGCCAAGGTTCCGATTAGCAGGCACTCGGCCTGCAATTTCAATGAACCCAGGCCGGCGAGTAATTCAGGCGTCAGGGTGGCGGAGGGCTGCATCGGCCAAGCCTTGCTCGAAACGCATGCGATCGTATTGTTCCGCCATGCGGAAACGCAGGGTTTCCAGCCCTTGCCGTTTTTCCGCTGATACGAAAACCCCCGAGGGATAGCGGCTTTTTAAAAAGTCTACGCGCTCGTCTTCCAGGCAATCGATTTTATTGAAGACGGTAATGCGGGGTGCTTCGGTGATTTCCAAGTCGTTCAGAACGCGAGCCGTGGTTTCCATTTGATCCTCGAATTCTTCCGAGCTGGCGTCGACCACATGCAGGATAAGGCTGGCCTGGGAGGCGACGCTCAAGGTGCTTTTGAAGGAGGTGAATAAACCATGCGGCAATTTGCGGATGAAGCCCACCGTATCCGAGAGGACGGCCGTGCGGCCCGTGCCGACCCATACCTTGCGGGTGGTCGGATCGAGGGTCGCGAAGAGTTTGTCCACGGCCTCGACTCCCGCCTGGGTGAGGGCATTCATCAAGGTGCTTTTGCCGGCATTGGTATAGCCGACCAGGGCGGCGTGAAAGGTGGGAATGCGGTGCTGGTGCTGCGCCTGGCGTATGCTCTGCACCTTTTCCAATTTGCGGTTCAAATCGGCGATGCGCTTGCGGATAAGCCGCCTGTCCACTTCGAGCTGGGTTTCGCCGGGACCCCGCATGCCGATGCCCACGCCGCCAGCCTGGCGGCTTAAATGCGTCCAGGCCCGGGTGAGCCGCGGCAATAGATATTCCAATTGGGCCACTTCCACCTGGATCTTGGCTTCCGCCGTTTTCGCGTGCCGAGCGAAAATATCGAGGATGATGCCGCTTCTGTCCAATATCTTGACCGGGATATGTTTTTCCAGGTTCTTGATCTGGGAACCGGACAAATCCTCATCGAAGATGACCATGTCAGCTTCCAGGGTCTTCACCAATTCGCCGATTTCCCTGACCTTACCCTCGCCGACCAAGGTGGAGGGATCGAGTTGACCGCGCCTTTGCATCAGGCAATCGACGACCACCGCGCCCGCCGTATCGGCTAAGCGGCCCAATTCGTCCAAATGCTCCTTCAGCACATGGTTGGCGATGTCGCGGGTGGCGACGCCGACGAGGATGGCGCGTTCGGGACCGCTTTTCAGGCCCATGCCGTCATTCCCATTCAATGGTTCCCGGGGGTTTGTGGGTAATGTCGTAAAGCAGCGCGCCTACGCCTTCGGCCTGCATGTCCCGCCACAGCAAATCCAGTAAATCCCAGGGCAAGCGGGCGAAGGTGGCGGTCATGGCTTCGGTCGAATCCACCGGCCGGATAACAATGACGGGACGACCGGCTTTTTCCAAGGGCAGCAGCACGACCGGCATTTGCCAGACCTTGGCGTATTCCCCCGAAGCCATCAGCGCTTGGGTGCAGAGATCGTCGATAGCGCGCAGGATGTCGAGCCTTTCCCGGGTGCAGGTCGCGGTGATGGAGACATAGGTCCCTGGTTCCAAGGCGCCGATTTCCAAAACGACGCGGTTGACTTCTCGGACGCGGTTGAGCAAGGCGGTAGCCGCGCCATCCGCCTTTTGCCAATCGCGCAGGCTCCGGATCAGGCAAGGGTGGGCATAAGTCCGGGCATCGCCTTGCACGCCGACGCTTAGGACAGGCAGGATTTCGCCTTGCAGGTTTTGCGAGTTCAAGGCCTGCTCCAGCTTGGCCAGGGTGGCCGCCGATAGCGGGGCTTCCGATTCGGCGCGGCAAAGCAGGCGGACGCCGAGTCCCGGTCCCGGAAAGGGATGCCGGTCGATGAGGCGATCGGGGATGTCCAATAGCCTGCCGAGTTCGCGGACTTCGTCCTTATAGCATTCCGCCAAGGGTTCCACGACCAAGCCTCGCTTCATCAATTCGACGATGGCATCGACGCGGTTGTGGTGGGTTTTGATCACAGCCGCGTTTTGCGTTCCGCCGCTTTCGATGGTATCGGGATAAATGGTGCCTTGGGCGAGTATCCAGTGTTCCGGATCGAGGTTCAACTCCGCCAAAGCGGCGTCCTTGACCGTCAAAAACGTATCGCCGATGGCCTTGCGTTTTTTTTCGGGTTCGACCGCGCCTTCTAGGGCTTTGAGAAAGACATCGGTGGCGTCGCGGATGATCAGGTTATTGAAACCGTGGCTGTGCATGTATTCCATGACGGCGGCGCTTTCGCCTTGGCGCATGAGCCCGTTGTCGATATGCAGACCCAGCACGTTTTCCGGTCCGAGGGCCCGGTTCAACAAGGCGAATGCGACCGTGGAGTCGACGCCCCCCGAGACCAGCAGGAAGGCCTTGCGGCCGGCGCATTGACGGCGCAGGCGTTGGCAAAGGGTTTCGATATGGTCTTCCATCTTCCAGGAAAAATCACAGCCGCAAAGCCGCAGGAAGTTCTGGAGAATAAGATGGCCTTCGGTCGAGTGGGTGACCTCGGGATGAAATTGCAAGCCGTAACGGTGCGAGGCGTCGTCGCCGATGGCGGCCGCGGCGCAGTCCGAAGTCGATCCGAGAATGCGGAATCCCGGCGGCAGGGCGACGACTTCGTCGCCATGGCTCATCCAGACCTGGCTTTTGGCGGAGAGGCCTTGGAATAGGGGATGGGCGCCGCGCGGCGAAAACTCCGCGGGACCGAATTCATGCACCAAACCCGATTTGACCTTGCCGCCTAATTTTTGGCTGAGCAATTGATGCCCATAGCATAGACCCAGGATGGGCAGTTTCATTTCCAGGTAGGCCGGATTCACGTCGGGGGCGGAGTCGGCATAAACCGAGGAAGGTCCTCCGGAGAAGATAAAGCCTTTGAACGCCGCCCAATCCTCGGGGGGGTGCAGAGGGGAGAGCACCTCGCTGAATACGCCGGCTTGCCGTATTCTTCTTGCGATGAGATGGGTGTATTGACCGCCGAAATCCAGTACGCCGATTTTATCCATGGAGTCGGGCAAAGATAGCTTTCACCCCGCCGCCAATTTGCCGGCGAGTTGAATAAGGCTTTTGATCCCAAAGCCCGTGCCCCCGGGGCGATAATACTTCCAGGTCGAGGTGGTAAAAGCCGTTCCGGCAATGTCCAGATGGGCCCAGGCGGTTTTTTCAGGCACGAATTCCTGTAAAAACAAAGCGGCGGTAATGGCCCCCGCTTCGGGCTTACCGGCGTTTTTCATATCCGCGACGCTGTCATCCAACCATTCCCGGTATTCGGCTTCCAGGGGCAAGAGGCAGAATTTTTCGCTTTCCTCCTTGCCCGCTTGCACGATCATCGGGCCCAAGACGTCATCGTTGCTGAAAACCCCCGCAATGGCCGGACCCAAGGCCCGGATAATGGCTCCCGTCAGGGTTGCCATGTCCACGATATGGGTGGCGCCCAATTCCCCCGCTTTCCATAATCCATCGGATAAGACCAACCGGCCTTCGGCGTCGGTATTGTCCACCATGATGGTCTTGCCGTTTTTGGCCGCGAAAATATCCCCCGGCAAAACCGCCGCATTGCCCGGCCGGTTTTCGGCCAGGCAAAGCACGGCGGAAACCTTGATCGGCAACTTGAGGTCGGCTATGGCCAAAAGGGCCGCCCAAGCCGTCGCGGCTCCAGCCATGTCGCTTTTCATTTCCCACATGCCCGAGCTTGGCTTGAGGCTGATGCCGCCGGTATCGAAGGTGACGCCTTTTCCCACCAGCACCAAATGAATCTGGTTTTTCTTTTTTTTCGAGCCCTCGTAGGTCGCCCATACCAGGCGAGGAGGGTGATCCGAGCCTTTGCCGACCGTCATCAGGCCCGTAAAACCTTGTTTGACCAAGCCTTTTTCGTCGAGGACGTTAACGGTTATTCCGGCTTCCTTCCCTTGCTTCTTCATCGCATCCGCAAAGACCGAAGGAAGGAGAACGGATCCGGGTTCATTCACGAAATCACGCGCTTGGTAAAGACGGCGGCTCACATCGGCCACATTTTTAAGCGCATTCGTCACGGCATCCTTTAAATTCATCGGTATGCGAAAAAGGATGGCCGGGTCTTTTCTTTTGGCTTCGTCTTTTCCCGATTTATACGCCTTGAATTCATAGGCAGCCAGGAGAAGTCCCTCGGCCAAGGCCTTGATCTCGGGTAGGGTCGCCTTATCCAAGCCGAAGGCTAGGGATTCCGCCGAACGCGAACGCCCCAAGTCCAAGGCCAGGCCCGCGAAGAGACGCCAATTATCCAGGGGATCCAGGCCTTTTCGGGCTGGAATTTGGCCGACGGCCACCCCATAGTCCTGGTGGGAAAACCATTCCCACGTCGAGCTTAAAACCTTGGAAGTTTGTTTCCGGGCGATCTCGGCCAAGCGGTTTTGGGCGGATGCCTGTCCGTCCGGCAATAATCCCAGCAAGTTCTCCTTATTGGCGGGAATGACCAACACCTGCAAAGGGTTCTTGGGGCCTGATTTTTCAATTCCTTCAACCGACCATTGCATCCCGGGATATCCTTGTTGAAAGTCCATTTAAGCCTAGGTAGTGAAAAAGTTACAACCCCATTTCTTCGGCCCCGATGTCTGGTGCAAAATTTGCTTTTGTTAAAGAATGGAGCCGATTTTGGAAATTACCCACAATAAATTTGACAAATGTGTCACAGTGTCAATTTTATTTGACAATATATGACAGGCTTTCCTTAATTGAGAGGGTGAACGGCATAATGAAAGATTACATGGTGCACCAGGCCAGAACCCTGGCAGCCATTACGGAAATCAGTAAGCTCTTTAGCTCGTCTTTGGACTATACCGAAGTCGCGACTCGCTGCCTGTGGACTCTCAGCGAAGTGCTCGATCTGGAAAAAGGCACCTTGCTGATGCCTACCTCGGATCGCAAGTACCTCGTCATCAAGGCGAGCGTAGGATTCCCTCCCGAAGAGGCCCGGGAGGCCGTCTACAATATCGGTAAGGATTTCGTCGGCCGGGTTTTCAGCAACTCCCTCGCTATGGCGCTTCCCGGCGACGAGGTTATCGAGGGGGTTCCCACGCCCAAGGAAGAAGGGGATGATTTCCAGCTTTACCGCATCGGATTCATCGCCGTCCCCGTCATCCTGGACAACCGGCCCATCGGCGTCATCACCGCCCATCGGACCACGCGCAGCAATACCATGGTCGACGAAGACATTCGCGTCATGAAAATCGTCGCCTCCTTGTTGTCGCAAACCTTGCGCATCGCCGACATGATCCGCGAGGAAAACGAAAGGCTCGTCCAGGAAAACCGGGAATTGCACGCGGAATTGGAAGATCGATTCAATCCCGAAAACATGATCGCGAATTCCTCCGCCATGGCCAAGACCCTGAGCATGGTGGGCCGGGTAGCCGAAACGGATGCGACCATACTCTTACGCGGCGAAAGCGGAACGGGCAAGACCTTGCTAGCCCGCGCCGTACACTATAGCAGCGGTCGCAAAAAAGGCCCCTTCGTCATCGTCAATTGCGCCGCCTTGCCCGCGAGCATCATCGAAAGCGAATTGTTCGGCCATGAAAAGGGCGCGTTTACCGGGGCGGTTTCCCAGCGTATCGGGCGTTTCGAAGCCGCCGATGGGGGCACTTTATTCCTCGATGAAATCGCGGAAATACCGACGGAGACCCAGGCCAAGCTATTGCGAGTCATCCAGGACGGCACTTTCGAGCGCGTGGGTTCTTCCAAGACCATGAGCGTCGAAGTGCGCCTCATTTGCGCGACCAATGCGAATCTCGAGCAAATGGTCCGCGAGAAAAAATTCAGGGAAGATCTTTATTACCGGCTCATGGTGGTACCCGTCAACGTTCCCCCCCTCCGTTCCCGCCGTGAGGATATTCTGCCGCTGGCTTCCTATTTCTTCAAGCGCTTCACCACCAAGTACAATAAACGGATAAGCCTCTCGCGCGAGGTGATGGAATTCCTGGAAAGCTATGCCTGGCCGGGCAATGTCCGCGAACTGGAAAACACCATCGAGCGCACCGTGGTTTTGGCGGGGGGCGAGGCCTTGTCCATCAAGGACATTCCGGTTTTGAATTCCATGGTCGAGTCGGCTCCGCCGATGATGCAGGCCCCGGTGCAGCAGCAAAGCGGCGTGGTGACCATAGCTCCCATTACCGGCCGCACCCGCGAGAGGCAGCTTTATGAAAGGGTCCCGCTCAGGGAAAAGGATTTGCGGGAGGCCTTGCACAATGCCGGCGGCATTCAAACCCATGCCGCCAGGGTATTGGGCGTATCCCTGCGGCAATTGCGCTATGCCTTACAGCGCTATAATATCAAGGCCCAGGAGTTCAAGTATTGATGGGTTTTGGCTGAAACCGTTTACTTTTAGCCCAAGTCCATGGCCTCCCAACGCATCAAGGTCCTTTATACCGAGACATATACCCATGCGGCCGGAGGTCAAAGGGGGTTGATCGATTTGGTGACCCATCTCGACCACTCCGCATTCGAACCCATTATCCTTTTGCAAGGCCCGGGGAAATTGCGGGATGCCTTCGAAAAGCTCGGCGTTCACATCATCCAAAAGCGTCTCGAACCCTTTAAAAACCGCTGGCTCCCGGGCTCCTGGCTGATGGGGGTGGGGGCGGTTCGGAAAGCCATCCGCGAAGTCCGGCCGGATATCGTTCATTCCAATCATCTCTACGTTGGACGGTATAGCGGCAGGGCGGCCAAAGCCATGGGAATACCCTCCTTGGTCACCCTGCGCATCGTGCATCAACCCGAGGTCTTCGACCGTTACAATCGCCTCCAGACCTTGGCGGTTCATGATCGCGCCGTTGCCAATTCCGAAGCGGGACGGCAAGTCCTCTCCGCTTATCCCGATTTGTATGCGAAGACCCAAACCATCAAGAATGGAATGGATTTGCAACGCTTCCGGCCTCTGGGCGCCAAGTCGGATTTCAAGGTCAAAATGGGAGGGAAATACGGACTGGAAGCGGGATCCGTCGTGATTACCCAAGTGGCGAGCATGGTCCCCCAAAAAGGGAATGAGGATTTGACGCGGGTCTTCATCGACCTTGCCAAAAAATATCCGGCCATCCACCTCTTTTTGGTCGGCGGCGCCTTTATGGGGACGGACAATAGCCGTAGCATCCTGGCCATGGCTAAAGACGCCGGACTTAACCATCGCATCCATCTCACCGACTATGTCTGGGACGTCGCCGAGTTCCTGAACATGACCGACATTTCCGTTTTGTGCAGCCGCGATCGCGAAGGGTTGCCGCGAAGCATTATCGAGGCCATGGCCTGCGGCAATCCTGTCATCGGGACCGATGTGGGCGGTATGCGGGAATTGATAGGCGACGGCAAAAACGGTTACCTGGTCAAAGCCGGCGATAGCCTATCCTTGCAAAGGAAGCTCGAGGCATTGATCGCGGATGAAAGTCTGCGCCGGGAAATGGGGCTGGCGGGTTTGGCCATGGCGCAACAGCACCATGATATTCGGGTGATGATGGCGAGGTATCAGGATTTGTACCGGGAATTGGCCGGGAGGCGCAATCGGGAAGACGCATAGTGAATGCGCTACGGCGAGAGGTTGGGGACTACTCCTTTACCGGCATGCCGGAATGTCCCGCAAGGCTAAAATCGAGGCGAGTTCCGGCATAACCCGGGCACAAACCGCGTCATCATCCTTGCCGGCCTGCTCGAACCAAACGGCTTTCGCTCCGAATTTTCTGGCTATGGCCATGCCTTTTTCGGGACCCAGCACGAAGAGGGCGGTGGAAAGCGCGTCCGTCAATAGGCCGCTATCTGCGACGACGGTTACGGCTATGCTGCTCTCGGCGGGGTAGCCGGTTCTTGGATTGAAAATATGATGGTAGCGTTTGCCGTCCTTGAAAAAGTACCGCTCATAGTCGCCGGAGGTGGATACCGACAGGGGACCTGAACTACGGATCATCCCCGCCAGGGAATCTGAAATCCGGGGATGGCGTATGCCTATCATCCAAGGTTTGTCTTGTTTCTTTCCGCCGCAGCGGATTTCGCCGCCGGCTTGAATGAGATGGTTGGGGCAGCCCAGGGAATCCAGTAGGGCATGGAGCTTGTCCACGATATGCCCTTTGGCGATGGCTCCGAGGTCGAGCCGCGTATGGCTGCGATTCAGCCTGACCCGATGACCCGGAAGCAAGGTAATGGGTTGGGGAGGAGCGCTATCGCCCAACCAAGTGGCATGGTAAGCCGGATTTTCCGCCATGAGGCTGTCCAAAGCCATGGAATCCGGGACATCGCCTTTTTGACCGTCACCCAGGCCCCAGAGCATTTTCAAGTCGTGCAGGGTCAAATCGAAACCGCCGTGGCTGGCCTGGGCTATCTCCAGACCTTCGTTCAGGATGCTCTCGATTTCAGGCTTGATCGGCAAGGTATCGCCGGCGATACCGGTAACCTGGGATAATGGGCTATGGTCGGAAAAGTCGGTGAGGATGGCCGCCATCCGTTCGGTTTCCACTTCCACATGCCCAAAGACGAGTTCGGGGGGCCGCGGGGATTTGCCATAAATGGAAACCGACATATTGCAGTTCATGGCCCACCAATCGTGGGAATGGACAGCCTCGCGGCAACCAAACAAAGGCAGGGCCGCGAACAGCAACCAGGATTTTGCGAACATGCCGGAAATGTTAATAAGTCACCGGATCAAATGCATCCTGCGCATTTCTTTCCGCATGTCCTGGATGCGGTAGGAACGCCCCAAAGCATCTATTGAGGTGATGGGTTGCGCCTTATTCCTGCCTTTCAATTCCCCCGGCATGATGGCTGTGGCCGCGGCCTTGGTAGTAAAGGTACCCGAGGTATTGTAGGGCCTTTCCCCGTCCCGGGTATCGATGGCATTCACGTTGTAATTGTACGCGGTTCCTGCTTTGAGGCCGGTGACATTGAATTGATACAGCTTGGAATTCACCGTTTTGGTGATGCAATTATTCTTGGCGGCGGCGGGAGCCGGATCATAGCAAAGCACTCGATTGCCGTAATCATACCGGTCATGGGTAATATTGATGGTCACCGTGGTTTCCGTGATATTGATGGCTTCAGGAACCAGGCTGGCGGCGGAAACCGCGTCCGGGGCGGCGTTTACCGAAGCGGGCCTTGCCAAAACGAGCAACCCCATGGCTGCCAGCGACGCATAAATGGAAATCGATTTCATCTTTCCCTCCTTTTGACGGCCTACCAGAGTTGGCCAGCTTGAAACGTGAAATATCCCGCCATGATGATCATCAGAATGCCCATGATCTTCTTGACCTTGACCATCCATTCGCCTGACTTGGGCAAACGGGTGACGAAGGTGGAGAAGGTGCCCAGAACGACCAGGAGGCTGCCCATGCCCAAGGCGAAGGCGAAGAGCAAGACTGGCCCCATGACCAGGCTATGGGTCGTTCCCACCCAGGTTAGGATGGCGGCCAAGGGCGGAGCGGTGCAGGGCGAAGCGATAAGCCCAAAGGTCAAACCATAGGCGAAATTCGCCATCAATCCCGGTTTGCCTTGGCTGGAGCCCAGCAGGGAATTGAGGAAGGTCAGGTTGATGGGAAAAGCGTCCAGCATATTGAGCGCGAAAACCATGATGATGGCGGCGACACCCAACAAGACATAGGGATTGGAGCTGATGGAACCGAATAGGCTGCCGGTCCACGCGGCAACCAAGCCCAAGGTCGCATAAGTGGCCGCGATGCCGAAGACATAGGCCAAGGTCAAAGCGAAGCCCCGAAGCTTCGACTCCGCCTGGCGAGAGCCAAGGATGCCGATGGTGATGGGAATCAACGGGTAAATGCAAGGGGTCAAGCTCGAAGCGACACCTGCCAAAAAGCAGATGAAAATAACGCCGACCGATCCCGTCGAAAGCGAGTGGCTAAGGCTATCGTAGGTCATGGACTTTGCTTCCAGGCTGTTTCATGATTCAAGATCCGCTTACGGCTTTGGCGACGGCGGCGTCGAGTTGTTTTTCCTGATCGGGGTCATATCCCGGCAAAGCCAATTGCGCCTTACCCATGGCATCGAAGACATAGAGGGAAGGGATGCCGTTGAACCCGAAATCCTTGCTGAGGGCGTTTTCCTTATCGCGTAAAACCAGATAATCGATGCCTAGTTTTTTCGCCGCTTTTTTGATTTTGGAGTCAGATCCTTTGTCCACGCTAATCCCGACGACGACCAGACCCTTGTCCTTGTACTTGTGGGCGATTTCCAGGAGGTTGGGAACGGTCTCTTTGCAGGTCGCGCACCAGGTCGCCCAGAAATCGATGATGATGGGTTTTCCCGCAAAGGCGGCGTCCGACCAGGCCTTGCCTTCGAGGTCAGGCAAGGAAAATGGGGGAAGGGTGGCGGGAGACCCAGCCCATGCGTTGACGGCCTGGAATAGTCCCACTGCCAGGGAAATCGATGCTACCAGTCTGGTTCTCATGTGGCCTCTCCTAGGGAAGGTCGAAGGTCATGCCGATCATGACCACGCCTTGGGTATAATTTTCCTCGGGCTCGTACAATTGATACCGGATCGAACGCGGCTGTCCCGCGATGGGATCCGGGTCGCCCTGGGTATCGCGCCAGAGAAAGTCGTATTTGATGTCCCAGCTATCGGGTAGCCAACCTACGGCACTCCAGGAATCCGGAAAAACCGAGGCCAGGCGAATCCCGGCCAAATACGAGGTGAAGGGATAAAACCGGATATCGGCGGTCCGGAAGGTTTCGGCACCGCTGTAAAAGGGCAAAGCGAAATCCGTTCCGGTTTGGTAATAATACCGTCCGCGGAAGCGAATCGTCGTCCCTTCGTTCACGCGATAATTCCATTTGGCGTCCAAGGTGATGGACTTCAAGCCCCAGTCATCGGCATAACTCCGGCTGTCCAGGTTGATCGAATTTAAGGCTTCCCCGATGAAAAACCCCTGTACCCATTGGGCCGAAATCGCCACGCCCATTTTTTTATCGGGAACCACCTCGGTTAACATGACCCCATTCGCGTCCATAGGCGGATTGTAGGGGTGACCCAAATTTCCCCAACTTTTGACATAGGAAGCCGTTAACCCGATCAAGGTCAAGGGGGAAACGGTTTGAGCCACGGTGGCACCCAGGCTGGTGATGCGTTTTTTGCCGCCTTCCATGGAGAATTCGCCTTGGGGATGGAAGTCGTCGAAAAATTCGGCATAGTTCATGCCCAGGGTGGTATTGCGTTCGTTGAATTCCCAGGCTATCGCGGCGGAAGGCGCCAGCGAGGTATAGTCGCTTTCGTCGCTGTAATAGACCCCACCGCTAAGGCTTACCCCCCCGTGGGCATAGGTCACCGAAGGGTTTTCCGAATGCCTGACCTCAACCTTGGAGGCTCCGGATACCGCGTCATTCTCCCGGCCGAAAAAAGGCGCGACCTCGTCGGATCCCAGGCGTCGCGACGCGCCGCTGACGACGTCCACCTCCTGTTCCCATCCGATGGACCATTTGCGGGTCAAGGCCAAAGCCAACTCCATGACCGGGGTATGATTCCATACGCCGTTCTTGTCCCAGAAGTACTCATGCTTGAGAGTCAGCCAACTCCCGGATTCCGACGCCAAGGAGGAATAAGGGAAAACACACGCGGCCGCCACGAGGCAAGCAGCCATGGCCACGAATGGACGGTTCAGCATCCACAGCCCCCGCCCGCGCCTGCGCTACCTCCAACGGAGCCTTCCCTTCTGGGAAAATCGTGACTTTCGATACGGCTTTCCAAGGGGTCGATTTGTCTTTGCATGACGGGATCGCTGAGATATTCCCGATCTTTTTGATGCACCATGGCGCAACCCGTGATCCAGCAGGAGCCCATGGACAGGGCCAGCCCTATCCCGATTTTTCCCAGTCGAAATGGCATGCTAAACCATTCCCCGGCCATTATCGCGGATCGTTCGGTTCATAACACTCCGGATTTTCCCCCAGCAGGGAGGGGCATTGTCCGATTCCTTTTTTCTGATCCATCCAGCGGTAGCGATCATTGACGATGTGGCACGCCACCAGGGAACAACTCAAGTCCTTGGGCCGAAAAGCCGTGGTCAGCGACTCCGGCAAGACGATGTTATTGGGGGGGAAATTGACGTCCACTTTCCCGTCATTGTGGGTATTACCCGTCATCCACTCGATGAGGTGGCTAAAGGCGAATTCCCGCACCATGAGGGTATCCAGCTCATCGGCCAAGGCTTTGCCTCGGGAGGTGTCGACGGGCGAATAGGGCAGGGGACGGTACATGGCATAGGTCGTATCCCAGTAAACGATGTCATTGGCATGGGGATGTCCCACCACCTCGTTGCCGTTGGAATCCGCCCATATCGTGTCGGCGCCGGTGAATTTGAAATGCTGCATGGAGGTGTAGTGGCAATCCATGCAGGTGACCATGCCGTTCAAATGCCGGTCCCCGAACTGGTCGCGGTTGACGTTGATGGAGGACATGTGATAGGCATGATGCACGTCATTCAGCGGATAACGGTGGCAACTCGCGCAACTCGGGCCTTCTTTCAAGGCGGCTGCGGGAGGCGGGGAGTTCAATTGATCCTGGGGCTTGACTGGAGGATAGATATCGCAGCCCGCCAGGGTGGAGAAAAACGCGACCATACCTAAATGCCGAGCGGCATTGGCAATGGCCGTACGTATCCGTTGTTCCCGGAACGGGCGTGGTGAACGGAACTTCATATTCCTGGAAATTATCGCTGCCGTGCCCCGCGCCGCCGCGTCTTTTCCCCCGTTTCCGTACACAATTGTGTACAGGAAGGAGGTGATTTGAAGGATTGTTAAGGCGATTTAGAGCATTTATCGTACACTTTTGTGTACGGAAATGAGGCTTTTCCATGCTCGCCGACGAGGTGTACTGGCTAAGATGGAACCATGGGTCGCCTGGCCGCTTCCGCAGCGAATATGAAAGCTAATCCTAAAAATCCGTCCGCGCTTAACACTTCCTCGTCGGATGGCGAGCAGTTGCCCGACATTTACGCCTATTCCAATTACCGGTTATTTTTGCAGGACTATTATAAGACGCGGAAAAAAATCGACGCGAAATTTTCGCTGCGCGTCCTGGCCGCCGCCGCCCAATTTCCCAGCCACGGGTTGCTGAAGTATTTGATGGAGGGAAAAAGAAATCTCAGTAAAAAAACCCTGACCCGCCTTTGCCCCGCCCTTGGATTTGACAAAAACCAAACCCAGTATTTTGAAAATCTGGTTTTTTTCAATCAAGCCCGAAGCTTAGAGGACAAAAGCCTTTTCTATGAGCGCATCATTCGCCTGCAAGGCTCATCCACTTTCAAAAGGTTAGAGAATTCTCAACTGCAAGTTTTCCGCAAATGGCATAGTATTGTCGTCAGGGAAATGCTGGAGTTGAAGTCCTTTCGGAACTCTTTTGCCTGGATGTCGGAACGCATGCTGCTCAAGGTGGAACAAGAGGATTTGCGTGAGTCGATGGACCTTTTGTTGAATACCGGATTGGTGAAGAAGTCCCCGAATGGATTCAAACTGGTGGATCCCGACATCACTACGGAAGATGAAGTGAAGTCTTTCCTGGTCAAGAGTTATCACTTGCAAATGATGAAGCTGGCCGCCTGGGCGCAAGAGGCGGTTCCGGGGTCGGAAAGGGACATTTCCTCGGTATGCTTTTCGATCAAGGCCTCGGAGTTACCTTTCCTGAAAAAACAAATCCAACTCATGCGCAAAGAATTGAAAAAATTCGCGGCGCTTCCAGGCGAGGGCGAGAGGGTCGTGCAAGTCAATATCCAACTGTTTCCGCTCACCAAGGTCCCTTGAAATGCGCCGGTTTTTGCCGATTTTGCTTTTGGCCTGGGGCGGTTGTTTTACCGAGGTTGGAAACGCCGAGGATGATAATCTGGTCAGGGCAGAATTCCGCATCGATTACGGTTTAGGGGCCTCAGCATTGGCAAAGCCGGGGCTCGGGACCATGGCTTCCGAGAACATGCTCATCGACCTTTTTTACGTCCGGGTGCGTGAAGCGGAATTCCATAATCAGGACGGTTCGGAAATGCACCTGTGGCGCGGTGAGAGCGCGGGGGTATTCGTCGACTTCACCCTGCAGGATACCGCCGCGAAATTGCCCCAAGTCAGCATAGCCAAGCAATCGATCAATAATTTCAAATTGGAAATCGACCTTTTCGCCGCTACGCCCATCGACCCGGATACCATCGCTTTCCACTTCTTCGATAACCGCGCTTATATCAAGGGTGAATATGCCTACGGGGCCAGCAATTCCCGTTTCATTTTCGCCTTGCCCGCCGGCGTCCTGCATTTGATCTACGCCAAGGAAACCATGGACGCATGGATGAGGGGGAATGTTTACGATTGCCAGTTCATTTTCAACGGGCGCAAGTGGTTGGCCGGTTCCAGGCTTGATACGGCCACGGCCTATCCGGATCGGAACCGTGAGCCCCTGGTCTTGCTGGATTCCCAGCACAATCCCCAGCTTTACAATGCCCTGGTGGAAAAATTTTACACGTCATTCAATACGGCAGACGTCTTTTCGCGGAGCGTAAGGGATTAAGGTCGGAGAAAGTTGGGTTACCGCGCCTTCCAGACTGGCGGGATTCGGCCGCCTTCTTACATTCTGACGCGTGAGTGAATTAACCCAGCTTCAGGGATTAGGCCCCAAGCGTTTGCATGCCCTGGCGCAGTCCGGCATTACCACCCTGCGTGATTTGGTTTACCATATTCCCCGCCAATACATCGACAGGACGGAATTCCGACCTCTCAAGGACATGACGGTCGGGGATGAGGTTTACGCCCTGGTCGATGTCGAAGAAATCACCTCCTTGCATAACCGCATGCTCGTGAGGGTTTCCGATGGCGCGCTCGATTTGGACTTGGTTTTCTTCCAAGGCGTCCAATACCTGAAAGGCCGTTTCCGGCCGGGGCAGAGATTAACCATAGCCGGCACGCTGGCCTTTTTCCGCGGCTTGCAAGTCGTTCACCCGGAATTCCAAATCGTCGAGCCGGGCTCATCTCCCACTCCCCAAGGGATTCTGCCTCGCTACCCGCTCACCGAGGCCATGGCCCAAGCGAGAGTGGAGCATAAACTTTTGCAAGCCTATGCCTTGGAAGCCTTGGAAAAATTCACTTTCAGCGACCCGTTGCCGGAAGACTTGCGTCGACGCGCCCAATTGCCCAGGGAGGTGGACTCCTTGCGCTCCATCCATGCCCCCATCACCTTGCCCGCAGCCGCGCAGGCCTTGGCGGAAATCAAAATGCGCGAGCTTTTACCGCTTTTCCAGGCCGTGGAAAAACGGCGGCGCGAACGGCTGGTCCATGGATTTCCTTTTGCCCGTCACGAAAACTTGGAAAGCCGCTTGAAGGCCGGTTTACCGTTTGCCCTCACTCCAGGCCAGGAATCCACCGCGGTCCAAATCGCCTCCGCCCTCGCCGCTCCGGGACAATTCGTCGGGTTATTGCAGGGTGACGTCGGATCGGGAAAGACCATAGTCGCGGTATTGTCCGCCTTGGGAGTCCTGGGTGACGGCGCGCAAATCGCCATGCTGGCGCCGACCGAAATCCTGGCCATCCAGCATTTTAAAAACCTCCGCGAATGGATCGAACCGCTGGGATTCGAGCCTGCGCTGATGACCGGGCAAGTGCAAGGCGAAGCAAGAGCGCGCATTCAAGCGAAGCTGGAGAATGGGGATTTGCAGGTCGTGGTCGGGACCCATGCCCTCTTGAGTGAAGGGATGGTTTTCCGGCGCTTGGGTTTCGTCATCATCGACGAGCAACATCGCTTCGGCGTGAAACAAAGGGAGGCCATGGGTAGGAAAGGTGACCGCCCGCATATCCTGTATTTATCGGCTACGCCGATTCCGAGAACCTTGGCGCAGACCCTTTATGGCGAAATGGATGTCCTATTGCTGAAAGACAAACCCAAGGGGCGCATGCCGGTTAAAACCAGGATGGTACCCAGTCCCAAGCGCCTGGAAATGCTGGGCTTCTTGTTGGCAGAAGTCCAAAAAGGCAATCAAGTGTTTTGGGTATTACCGCGAATAGGAATTCCTCCAGGAACGGAAGGGGAAAATCCTGCTCATACCCCCAACCCGGACGCCGAAGAAAAGGCATCGGCCAAGGGTGTTTTGGATATTGCCTCGGAATTGACGCGCTTCCACACGGATTGGAAGGTGGCGGCCTTGCATGGAAAAATGCCATCTGAAAAGCGAAACGATATTCTGCAGGACTTCAGGGAAGGTAAGCTACAGGTTCTGGTCGCCACCACGGTGATAGAGGTCGGGGTCGATATACCCAATGCCAATCTCATGGTCATCGAGGGCCCTGATCGGTTCGGTTTGGCGCAATTGCATCAATTAAGAGGTCGAACCGGTCGCGGTCAAGTCCAGGCTTGGTGCTTTTTGCTCTTGCCTGAAAACGCGGGAGAGGAGGTGGAAAGCCGTTTGCGCCTTTTCGCCTCCATCGAGGACGGATTCGAATTGGCTGAAATGGATTTGTCGCAGCGTGGGGCGGGCCATTTGGATGGGACCGTGCAAAGCGGTTTCGGCGGATTAAGGTGGGCAGATCTCATCCAAGATGCGGAATTGGTGGAGAAAGTGCGACAAATAGTCAATTCTTAATTCACGGATTCGTTTCCCGGGTAAAATCGGGCAACACCCCCGCCTCTTGCCATCTTGACACGGTTTTTGTCTGGAAGGCAGAAGGGGGCAAATAATAATATGGGTGGCGTACAACTTCGCCACCATGCCATCGCTCGCCTTTCATTGGAACGCATTACAAACTCCCGAATCCTTGGGAGCCCTGCTAGTGGCGGCCTTAATCATCGGTCTGGGCAGCAGCGTCACGCATTGCGCCGGCATGTGCGCGCCAATACACTTTTTTTTAGCGTCCCGGCGAGGCAAGGGGGTTTACACCTATCATCTCGGGCGCCTTACCACCTATATCACCCTCGGATTAACCGCCGGATCGATTGGAAAAGGCTTGGATTGGTCCGGAAAACCTTTCGGCATTAAACTAGCAGCCATCCTGTTAGCGGGCGTTTATCTGGCCATGGCCTTGCATTGGTTCGGTCTTTGGCGCCTGGCCGGCGGCTTGGAAAAAATGTGGAGCCAGTGGTTATCCGGTCCGGTCCTGAAACGCATGCGTTCGGCGATCCAAACCGATTCCATCGGTCAACCGGGCCTCTTCGGGATGGGGCTGGCCGGAGGGCTATTGCCTTGTCCCACCACCCAAGCCATGCTCATCATCGCTTTAGGATTGGGACGCCCCATTTGGTCCGCCATTGCCATGCTTGTCCTGGGTGTGGGCACTTTGCCGGTTTTCATGGCCTTGACCCCTCGCGCTGTCCGCGCGCCGGGAAGGTTCGGAAGGTATTTCACCCATTCCATGGGCATCGTTTTTCTGGTTCTCGCCGCGCATAAAATTCACGCCGCCTGGTTTCAGGCCATTCCCGCATGCCATTGATGGCGCTTGGCCATGCCTAGTTAGGAGATCCCATTCATGAATCGTTCCACCTTCGAATACTTCATCATCGCCTTGATCCTCGGATTGGGGACGCCGATATTCGCCATTTGGGGCGCATTGGATGGAGAGAAACTGGCCCTGGTGGCTTATCCCTCGCCCAAGGCGGAGGCGGTTTCTCCCGGCATAGACTACCCCTCGGTCTTGATCGCCAATGAAACCAATATCGCCAGAGGGCGGAAGATTTTCCAGCTGAATTGCGTCTCCTGCCATGGGGAAAACGGGGATGGAATGGGACCGGCTGCCAAAGCCTTGACTCCGCCTCCCCGCAACTTCCTGGATCCGCAAGCCAAGTGGACGCGCGGCCGCCAGCCGGCCGACCTTTTCACCATAATCAGCAAAGGCAGCGCGGGAACGGGCATGGCTGGGTTTTCCGCCATGTTAAAACCCGAAGATCGATGGGCCATCGTCCATTATTTGGGAACCTTGCCCGGAATCAAAGGTCAATTCGTTCCCGTCACAGACTCGCAAATCGAAAACCTCAAGACCTTGTCGGGGTGGTGATGGAAGTCCTGCTCCTTTTGATTCCTGTTTCCCTGGGTATGGCCGCCCTGTTCGTGTGGCTATGCCTTTACGCCATTCGAACCGGACAATTCGACGATCTCGAGGGTCCGGCGTGGCGCGTGCTATTCGATTCCACCCGGGTGGCACATTCCCCTTTCTTAGGCCGCCAGGAGGGATCTGCCAAACCCACGCCCGCTCTTGAACATCCCCAAAAAATGGAAGAGTCCACCGCGGCAGATTCCATGACAAGGAAACCATCATGCTGAAGGTCAAATACGATGACCGTATCGTCAGGCTATTTCTATACGCCTGCCTGTTCTGGGGAGCCGCCGGCATGTTGGCGGGCCTGACCTTGGCTTATCAATTGGCCAATCCGATTTTCAATCTGCCGCCTTGGTTCAACTTCGGCCGTCTCCGGCCGCTGCATACCAATGCGGTGATATTCGCTTTCGCGGGGAATGCCATTTTCTGCGGGGTTTATTATTCCATGCAACGATTGCTGAAAACGCGCCTATTCAGCGACACCTTATCCGTGCTCCATTTCTGGGGATGGCAGTCCATTATCGTTATCGGCGGCGTCGGTTTTCTGTTCGGCATCACCACCGGCAAGGAATACGCCGAGCTCGAATGGCCCATGGATATCGCCGTTGCTGTGGTGTGGTTGATTTTCGCCGTGAATTTTTTCGGGACCTTGATCCGGCGCCGGGAAAGGCAATTGTACGTCGCGATCTGGTTTTACATGGGAACCGTGGTGACCATCACGGTTTTGCACGTCGTCAATTCCCTGGCCATCCCGGTGTCGTTGGCCAAAAGTTATCCGCTCTATGCCGGGGTGCAAGACGCTTTGGTGCAATGGTGGTATGGGCATAATGCCGTGGGTTTTTTCCTCACCACGCCTTTCCTGGGCATCATGTATTACTTCATGCCGAAGGCGGCTGGAAGGCCGGTATACAGTTACCGGCTTTCCATCCTGCACTTCTGGGCGCTGGTATTCCTGTATATCTGGGCCGGACCCCATCATTTGCATTATACCGCCTTGCCCGATTGGGCCCAGAGCCTGGGGATGGTCTTTTCCGTCATGCTGCTGGCCCCGTCTTGGGGCGGCATGATCAACGGCTTATTAACCCTTCGCGGTGCTTGGGACAAATTGCGGACCGATCCGGTGCTGAAATTTTTCGCGGCCGCCGTGACTTTTTACGGTATGTCGACCTTTGAAGGCCCCTTGATGTCGATCAAATCCGTGAATGCCTTGTCCCATTACACCGATTGGACGGTGGGGCACGTGCACAACGGCGCCCTGGGTTGGGTGGGGTTGCTGATTTTCGGGATGGTTTATTGGCTGGTACCCCGGTTATGGAATACCGAGCTTTACAGCAAGGCCATGGCGAACGCCCATTTCTGGCTGGCGCTCATCGGCATTCTCTTTTACATCGTCTCCATGTGGATTGCCGGGGTAACCCAGGGCTTGATGTGGAAGGAATTCAATGCGGATGGCATGTTGAGTTATCCCGTGTTTTTGGAAACCGTCACCAAAATTATTCCGCTATACTGGGCGAGAGCTGTCGGAGGCACCCTTTTCCTGGCCGGCTTCGTCGTCCTCTTGATCAACGTTTTCCGCACCATCGCAGGGGCCGCCCCGTGCCCGGTCGACGAAGAAGTCCTGGTGTCGGAACCGGCCGGACATCCGGCCGGGAAAGAATATTGGCATGCGGTATTGGAAAGGAAACCCCTGGCGCTCGGCATACTGGTCTTGATCGTCATTCTCATCGGCGGCGTGGTGGAAATCGTGCCCACCTTCCTGATCCAAAGCAATGTCCCGACCCTGGGATCGGTAAAGCCTTATACTCCGTTGGAATTGGCCGGCCGGGACATCTATGTGCGCGAGGGCTGTTATACCTGCCATAGTCAGATGATACGCCCCTTCCGCGACGAGGTGGAGCGTTACGGCGAATACAGCAAGCCCGGGGAATTCGTGTACGACCATCCTTTCCAGTGGGGGTCCAAACGCACCGGCCCCGATTTGCACCGCATCGGAAAGAAATACAGCCATCTCTGGCATGTCCGGCATCTCGACGATCCGAGGGTGACTTCGCCAGGCTCCATCATGCCTTCCTACGCATTCCTGTTACGCCGTCCCCTGGACCTCGATGATTTGCCGGCCAAAATCAAAGCCATGCGCGTCCTGGGAGTTCCTTACTCCAGCGACGATGTCGTGAACGCCAAGGATCAAGCCAAGCAACAGGCTTTGGTCATCGCCCAAGAACTGGAAAAAGAGGGCTTGCGGAACATGGAAAGCCGCGAGGTCATCGCCTTGATCGCCTATTTGCAGAGGCTTGGGACGGACATCCATTCCCCGTCGGCGAGCGCCGCGCTTGGGGATGATCGCGGACAAAACGTCATCGGGGCGGTGGCGCCATGATGCGCCAAGTCATGGAGGCCGCAGGCCTGTCGCACTGGCCGATGGTATCTCTGGTGATATTCTTCACGGTTTCGCTATTCGTTATCGCTTGGATATTGAGGCCCGGATCAGGAGCTTTTTACGGAAAGATCAAGTTTCTGGTTTTTGACGAAAGCGATAAAAATCATCACGAAACCGGCCTTCCGCCGGTAAAAGGTCGTTAACCATGGATACGCACGATCAAATTCTCGATCATGGGCAGGATTACGACGGCATCAAGGAATACGATAATCCCCTGCCGGGTTGGTTCCTCTACATGTTTTACGCGAGCATCGTCTTCGCCTTTTTATACAGTGGGTATTACCTCGGAAAAGAATGGGCCATAGCCCACTTTGGCGGAGTGGGCCAAAGCTTGGCGTGGAGCGGCGCCAAGTTACAGGCTGAAATGCTGGAAATCGAACAATCCATGGCGTCCGCGCCATTCAGCGAGCCGCAAGGCGATGCCTTGGCGATGTACCTGAAAAATCCGCGCAATATCAGCCGGGGCGAATCCCTGTTCAAAGCGAGTTGCGTGCCTTGCCACGGGGAAGCTGGCCAGGGCATAGTGGGCCCCAATCTGGTCGATGCCTATTGGCTGCATGGCAACCGGCCCGAAGACATCGTCCATTCCATCCAACAGGGTTGGGTGGAAAAAGGCATGCCGGCCTGGGGTCCCAACCTTGGTTCCCAAAAAGTCCATTGGCTGGCGTCCTATGTCATGAGCATCCGGGGCAAAGCCGTTGCCAATCCGAAGGCGCCGCAAGGAGAAAAATTGGATTGAAGACCGAAAACCAAGGGAGCTTGGCCGAAGACGAGCTCCAAGGCAATCCGCCAAAAAAAGTTCCGCCCGCCATATTCGCGGCACTTGCCTTGGGCGACAATCAAATCGCCTCCACGATTGGCCAGGGGGGTAGCCGCGTTTGGCTATACCCCAAGGAAATCAAAGGAAGGTTGACCCGATACCGGACTTGGGTCGCCTGGGTTCTCATGCTGGCCTATTTAGGCACTCCGTGGTTGAAATGGCGGGGAGAGGCTTTGATTCGCGTCGATGTTTTCGATCGAAAATTGGTTTTATTCGGGCATTATTTTTTTCCCCAGGACTTGCGTCTCTTTCTTCCCGGCCTTTTCGGCATGGTGCTGCTGGTATTTCTGGTTACCGCGACGTGGGGAAGGATTTGGTGCGGTTGGGCTTGTCCCCAGACGGTTTTTTTGCAATTCCTTTTCGCTCCCATCGAAAGGTGGATTGAGGGGCGATCCTCGGTGCGTTACAAACGGGATCAGGCTCCCTTGTCCTTGGATTGGTTATGGCGGAAAGCCGCCAAACACGCGGTATTCGTCCTAGCCGCCTTGGTGATAAGCAATTCCGCTCTGGCCTACTTTTGGGGGACCCAAGGGATGCTCTATGCCATGACCCACAACCCGTCCGAGAATTGGACGGCCTTTTCCCTCATGGGAGTTTTCGCCGCCGTTTTTTATTGGGTTTTCGCTTTTTTCCGCGAACAAGCTTGCGTCATCGTCTGCCCTTATGCCAAATTCCAAAGCGTTTTGCTCGATGAGAAAACCAAGGCCGTCGCCTATGATGCGCTGCGGGGAGAACCGCGCGGCCGTGGTGTCCAAAGGGAAAATCTGGGTGACTGCGTGGAATGCAAGCAATGCGTCCTGGTATGTCCCACGGGCATCGACATCCGCCAAGGCAATCAATTGGAATGCATCGGTTGCACGCGCTGCATCGATGCCTGCGACAAAACCATGGAAGCGTGGAAGAAGCCCAAGGGGCTGATCAAGTATGCCTCCTTGCTGGAAATACAGCGGAAACCGGAAACCGGTCGGCGCGTGCGACCCTATGTCTATGGCACCCTCATGCTGGGTTTATTCGGATTATGCGCCTACCTGCTTTTAACCCGGCCGGTCGTGGCCATCGATGTCCTGAGACGAGGCGCGGAACCCTATGCCCACGTTGGAGAGGATTCGGTGCTCAATACCTTCACCTTGCATTTGCGTAATAAAGATACCCATCGCCACATCTTCCGGGTGGATTTCGCCGATGCCTTTGGCGGACGCCAAAATTGGCGGGACCGGCCGTTTTCATTGGGCAGCGGAGAGATCAAAACCTTACCCCTGGATATCGTCGTGGCCAGGAAAGAATTCCAATTCGGAAAGAGGGATATTTCCCTGCGCATCGCCAGCGAAGACGGCTCCGAACCGCCAATCGCCAGGATATTCACGACGACCTTGGTAGGCCCCTATGGAAATTGAAAGGGAAGGCATACCCCCCTTTATCTGGGCCCTCAGCCTGGCTGCAGGCCTGGTGGTGGCCTTCAATTTGTTCTTGGTCTGGAAAGCCTCGCATGTCCATGAAGACATGGTTCTCCGCGATTATTACCGGGCGGGCCTGGGATACGATTCCGTGGTCACGGCCCAACGCAGGGTGGACTCGCTCGGTTTGGACATCGGTTTGATCATTGGAAACGGCATGGCCGAAGTCTTTTGGGGGAAAGGGAAATTGCCTTGGCACGAAGGGATGCCGACGGTAGGGGTAGGGGCACCTTGGCGTTGCGAAGCGCATTTTTATCGTCCCGATTCCGAAAAGCTGGATTTCTCCTTGGCTCTCACCGAAGACTCCCTGAAGACCGGTTTATGGAAGGCTCATGCGCCGCCGCTGAAAAGCGGTTTCTGGAAAGTCACCGTGCAATGGTATCTCGGCAAGGGCCTATGGCTGGAAAAAAGATTTCTTTACCAGGCTTGAATCGTAAACCCAGCACGGAATTTGTCATGAGTCGTCCTGACGCATGCCGCCATTGCCGGGAACCTTTGCTGGCGAATCGCGTCGAGAATGAGACGGGCGAGATTTTTTGCTGCCGGGGTTGCCTGGATGTCCACGCCCTGCTGGGAGATAAAGGGTGGGGACAAGTCTATGACCTTTTGGATCAAAGCGGGAAAACCCTGCCCCAGGCCCGTATCCAAAACGATTACCGGGCTTTTTTAAACTCCATCCGGTCACCTCATGCCTTGGAGGGCGTCGGCATGCGGTCGGAGAACCGCCATACCGTGCACCTGGAGAGCCGGGACATCCAATGTGCCGCATGCGGGTTTTTATTGGAAAACCTATTGTGCGAAAATCCCGCCGTCCTGGCCTTCGAAGTTGATTTCATCCATGGCGAAATCGCCCTGACCTATGATGAGGATAAGGCCCATCTCGCGGACATCCTCGCGGCTTTGGCTGCTTTTGGTTTCCGGTACCGACCGAGGGATCCAAAAATGCCCGGGCCCAAGCGGGGCGACCGCGGCTTGTTGTTGCGGCTCACCGTCGCCGGAGCTTGCTTCGCCAATGCCATGGCGTTTTCCCTCGCCAATTATTTCGGGCTTTGGGGATCGATAGACCCCTACTGGTCCCGGGCCTTCGGCTGGTTGGCTTTCGCCGCGGCCATACCCGCCGCCCTGTATGGAAGCCATCCGTTTTATCTCGGGGCCTATCGTGCCATCAAGGCCAGGGTATTCACCTTGGACTTGAGTCTGTCCGTGGGCATTACGTTGACCTTGCTGGTTTCCCTGGCTGCTCTTTGGCGGGGAAAGCCCGAGGAAAGTTACGCCGATAGTTTGGCCGGGTTGATCTTTTTCCTGCTCCTGGGCCGCTGGTCCATCCAGCGCCTGGAGTCTTCCCTGGTCTTGCGGTCGCGCTGGTTCGACGTCTTGCGCAAAAGCAAGGTTTGGGTCTTGCGCGGCGGAGAATTCCGATCGGAATCCTTGGACGGCGTGGCGCCGGGAGATTTAATCCGCGTGCTGCCGGGCGAGTATTCGCCTTGCGACGGCATCCTACGCGACGACACCGCGACGGTGGAAACATCGGTTTTAAGCGGTGAAAGCCGCCCCTGTCGCCTTCAAGCCGGCGACCCCATTTTCGCCGGCTCCCGCGTCGAGACCGTGGCGGCGACCCTCACGGTGAGCGCCACGCCGGGGCAGTCGCGCGTGGCCCGTCTACTGGATAAACTTTCGCAGTTGCAGGCGAAAAAATCCGCCGCTCCGCGGAAAATGGAAAAGGTCGCCCTGGTATTTACGGCCGTGGTCGTGGTGGCCGCCATCGCGGCCCTGGGCTTGCATTACCGGGAAGGTTGGCGCCATGCCCTGCTGGTATCGGCGTCGGTCTTTATCATTTCCTGCTCTTGCGCCCTGGCCCTGGCCGTGCCCATATCCCGGGGGCTCGGCTTGAAGCGGGCCTTGGCCCTGGGATTCCATTTCCGTTCCCAGGATAGCTTGGAAAAAATAGCGCGGGTCCGTCTCGTCTTATTCGATAAGACCGGCACCTTGAGCTATGCCCACCGGAAATTGCAAAGCTGGACTTGGACCGCCGCCGCGAGTGAGAGCCGGGAACAGGCTCGTTTGTCCGCCCATATCGTCGCCCTTTGCCGCCATTCCCACCATCCCGTGGCTCTCAGCCTTGTCGAGGCCTTATCGTCCACATCGGCCGCACCCGAAAGGGACGTGGCTGAGGCCGAGCCCTTGTCCCTGGTCAAGGAAATACCTCATGCCGGGTTAGTCGGAGAATTCTCGCAAGGCCGGCATGCGCTCACCGTGGTACGCTTGGGAATCTGGAGGGATGCCGCTTATTCCGGTCAAGAATTGAAATTACCCGCCGCCGACGAATGCGAGAGGCAATTATCCGGTTTAGGTCGTTCGTCCCATACGCCGAGTTGTTCTGCGATTTTCTGGGACTCGCGGCTGGTCGCCGTGGCCGAGTTGAAGGAGGAGATTCGGCCAGAGGTGCCCGCCATGGTTGCGCGATTGAAAGGGATGGGGATTGGCACCGCCCTCCTTTCCGGCGATCATCCCGACCGAGTGGCTGCCTTCGCCAAGGATTGCGGCTTTGATGCCTTTGAGGGAGGCTTGAGTCCGGAAGAAAAACAAGGCCGGGCCCGGGCGCTCAAAAAAGCCGGCGGGCTGACCTTGGCCGTCGGGGACGGATTCAATGACAGCCTATTATTGGGTGAAGCCGACATCAGCATGGCGGTAGCCGGCGACCTGCCCATGGTGGCCGAAGGTGCGGATATCCTCTCGACCGGCGAAAGTCCGGCTGATTTATTGGGTTTATTGGCTATCGCCGCCGGAGTCCGCCGCAGTTTGAAAATCAGCTATGCGGTTTCGGGCGTTTACAATGCCTTGGCCATTAGCGTGGCGCTCCTGGGCTGGGTGCATCCGCTTCTGGCCGCCGTGCTGATGCCGCTTTCCAGTCTCACCCTCGGTCTATCGGCGTTTTTCGCCATCCCTCGCCAAAGCCGCGTTTCAGCCTGAACACGAGCCCGCAAAGGGTGATTTTTCGCCGATTCGAGGGGTTGGCTCTTTCTATCTTTGCCCCGATTTCTTTGCCCTTCGACGTCTAAAAAGAGAGCCCCATGCCCAAGAGAGACGACCTCCATAAAATCATGATCATCGGCAGCGGCCCCATCGTCATCGGCCAAGCCTGCGAATTTGATTATAGCGGCACCCAAGCGTGTAAAGCCCTGCGCGAGGAAGGCTATCAGGTCGTCTTGATCAATTCCAATCCCGCCACCATCATGACCGATCCGGACATGGCCGACGCCACCTATGTCGAGCCGATTTCCTGGGAGATTTGCGAGAAAATCATCGCCAAAGAAAGGCCGGACGCCTTATTGCCGACCTTGGGAGGCCAAACCGGCCTGAATACCGCCGTCGATTTGGCGGAACGCGGTATTCTCGAGAAATACGGCGTGGAAATGATAGGCGCCGACCTGAAAGCCATCAAAAAAGCGGAATCGCGCAGCGAGTTCAAGGTGGCCATGGAGAAAATCGGCATTGAATCGGCCCGCTCCTATGTCGCCCGTACCATGGAAGAAGCCCGTGCCGCGAAGGCTGAGCTCGGTCTGCCCCTGGTCATTCGCCCGGCCTTCACCATGGGCGGCGCCGGCGGCGGCTTTGCCTATACCGAGGAAGAATTCGAAAGGGTGGCCCAAAGCGGTTTGCGTCTCAGTCCCATCTCCGAAATGCTCGTCGAGGAGTCCGTGGTCGGGTGGAAAGAGTATGAGATGGAGGTGATGCGCGATCGCAACGACAATGTCGTCATCATCTGTTCCATCGAGAATCTCGACGCCATGGGCATCCATACCGGTGATTCCATCACGGTCGCGCCCGCGCAGACCTTGACCGACAAGGAATACCAGCGCATGCGGGACGCTTCCATCGCGTGCATCCGTGAAATCGGGGTGGAAACCGGCGGTTCCAATGTCCAATTCGCCATCAATCCCAAGGACGGGCGGATGATCATCATCGAGATGAATCCCCGCGTATCGCGATCCTCGGCCTTGGCCTCCAAAGCAACCGGTTTTCCCATCGCTAAAATCGCGGCCAAGCTCGCCGTGGGTTATACCCTCGACGAATTGCGCAATGACATCACCCGGGTCACGCCGGCCTGCTTCGAGCCCAGCATCGACTATGTCGTGACCAAGGTCCCGCGTTTCACTTTCGAGAAATACCCGCAAGCCGAGCCCATCCTGGGTACCCAGATGAAATCGGTGGGCGAGGCCATGGCCATGGGGCGGACCTTCAAAGAAAGCCTGCAAAAGGCCATGCGCAGCCTCGAAATCGGTCGCATGGGCCTGGGGGCCGACGGTAAGAAAGACCTGCCGGACGAGGAAATCGCCCGCAATCTCGACTTCAAGCACCCCGGCATCAACCGCGTGCTTTCGGTCAAGCGCGCTTTCGAATTGGGATGGGACTTCGAAAAGGTCCAGTCCCTGTCGCGCATCGATCCGTGGTTTCTGAATCATATCCGGGACTTGATGGAATTCGAGTCGCGGCAAATCGCCGGCCATTCCCTAGGCAACTTGCCGGAAACCACCTGGAAACAGGCCAAACAATGGGGCTATTCCGATGCCCAACTCGCCTTCCTCCTCGGTGCCAAAGAGCAGGAGGTCAGGCAAAAGAGGCTGGATTTAGGCATCATCCCGGTTTACAAAACCGTGGATACCTGCGCGGCCGAGTTCAAGGCCTTCACGCCTTACCACTACAGCGCTTACGACGAAGAGAATGAAAGCATTCGCACCGATCGCAAGAAAGTGCTCATCATCGGCGGCGGTCCGAATCGGATAGGCCAAGGCATTGAATTCGATTATGCCTGCTGCCAGGCGAGTTTCGCCCTGCAGGAGGAGGGCTATGAGAGCATCATGGTCAATTCCAATCCCGAAACGGTATCGACCGATTACGACACCTCGGATAAGCTCTATTTCGAGCCGCTCACCCGCGAGGACATCCTCAATATCATCGATCATGAAAAACCGGACGGGGTCATTTTGCAATTCGGCGGGCAAACCCCGCTGAAGTTGGCCAAAGCCCTGGAAGCGGCCCATGCGCCCATCATCGGAACCTCGCCCACCAGCATCGATATCGCCGAAGACCGCAAGCTCTTCTCCGACATGGTCGACCGTTTACGGTTGCGTCAGCCGCCTAATGGCATAGCCACCTCGACCGAAGAGGCGGTGACCATCGCGGCGCGGCTGACTTATCCCGTGCTGCTGCGTCCCAGCTTCGTGCTCGGCGGCCGGGCCATGGCCATTGTTTACGGCGAAGCCGAATTACGCCGGTACATGGAAACCGCGGTCCAAGCCAGCGATGAAAGGCCGGTGCTCGTCGACAAATTCCTCGACGAAGCCATGGAAGTCGACGTCGACGCCATCTCCGACGGCGAGACGGTGGTTGTCGCCGGCATCATGCAGCATATCGAGGAGGCCGGCGTGCATAGCGGCGACTCCGCTTGCATTTTGCCCGCGCAGGATATTTCCCCGGCCGTCGCCGCCGAATTGGAAAGGCAGACCACCGCGCTTGCCAAGGAATTGAAAGTCATCGGCTTGATGAATATCCAATTCGCGATCAAGGACGAGACCGTCTTCATCCTCGAAGTGAATCCCCGCGGTTCCCGCACCATTCCCTTCGTCTCCAAGACCATCGGGGTGGCGCTCACCAAGCTGGCCACCAAGGTCATGCTCGGGCGTAAACTCAAGGATTTGGGTTTCACGAAGGCGCCCAAGGTGAACTATGTGGCGGTGAAGGAAAGCGTTTTCCCCTTCGCCAAATTCCATGGCGTCGACACCTTGCTGTCACCCGAAATGAAATCGACGGGCGAAGTCATGGGCATCGATTCGATATACGGGGTGGCCTTCGCCAAATCGCAAATGGCCGCGGGCAATAGCCTTCCGACCTCGGGCCGGGTTTTCATCTCGGTGAATGACGGAGATAAAAGGCATATCGCTCCCATCGCGAAGGGTTTGCGCGAACTCGGTTTCGATATTCTGGCGACCAAAGGCACGGCGGATGTTTTGCAGGCCGCCGACATCCCCTGCGAAATCATCAAGAAGGTTTCCCAAGGAACGCCGCATATCGCGCAACTCATCGCCGAACGCCGCTGCGATTTGCTCATCAATACTCCGCTGGGAAAAACCTCGATGGAAGACGATGGTCTCATCCGCAAGGCGGCCTTGATGGCCCAAATTCCCTACACCACCACCATGCCCGCCGCCAAGGCCGCCGTAGCCGCCATCCATGCCTTGAAACTTGGGCAAATCGAGGTGAAGCCCCTGCAAGAGCATTATCGCGATTTGAAGCGTTGAAATTTGGATGGGGGGGCGAGCCATCTCCCTCAGCCAAGCTTCCGCAGCGTAAACTCCGCCGATATGCAGCAGAGAATGGCTCTATATTAAACTTTTATGCCGAAAGGTCTCTTCCATGGATATCCTTATGTCCGGTGTGTGGTTAAGGAGGAATTTTTGAGCAACGCTCCAAGACGTTTTTTGACCCTTGTTTTTTTGTTGGGGCTACCGACCCTAGCCTCGGCCGCCTTTAAATATTTCGATCCCACCCAACCCAGTGGAGTACCCCAACTCCTATCCCAAACGGGCTTTTACACCAATATCACGAACCGAACCGTCGATACTGCCGCAAAGGCCTTCACGGTGAATTCTCCCCTTTGGTCGGATGGAAGCGTAAAAAAGAGGTGGATTATCCTGCCGGCTGGCCGAAGAATCCAGTGGGTGAATGACACCGATTCCTTTAGTTATCCGGATAGCACGGTTTTCGTCAAAACCTTTCTGCACGTGGTCATGCCTGGAGATACGATTTACTGGGAAACTCGCTTCCTAGTGAAAAAAAGTGATCCCGGTGAATATTCACAAAACTGGTGGGGGTTTTCCTATCGATGGAATACGGCGCAAACCGACGCCAACCTAGTGGACGTGGATCTAGGTGGCAATGGTGTCCTTGCCATAAGAGACGCTCAGGGGCATCAGACCTATAGGAAGTGGCGTTTCCCCTCTCAAGCGGATTGCAACCTATGCCACCAAGTCACCTCGGGAAGTCGCTCTCTCCTGACGGGTATCGCCAAAGAAAGTCGCGGAGTGTTGGGCTTCTTCCCAGCTCAGCTCAAGAAACCAACCCCAAACGGAGTCAGCAACCAAGTGCTGGATCTTTTCACGGCGGGAGTTTTTTCCGGAACCAAGCCCGCGGCCGCTGATTTGGCTAAACGGTTTATTGGAGTTTCTGAACCCATTGACCCGACCCTCACCCCGGCTCAAAAAAGCATGGTCATCGATACCATGGCTCGATCCTATTTGGCAGCGAATTGCTCTGGATGCCATGGGGACAGGGCATCGGAAATAGGGACATCGCCCGCGCGAATCCCACCAAACTTTGACTATTTCGACTTTCGGCAACATTCCGAACCATTCGATCAAATTCCAGCCTCGGTGCCTCTGAACGATACAACAGCCTATACGGACTCCCTTACTTCCATTCTCACTCGCAACAAGTTCAAGTGGCTGGTCTCGTCTTGGGGGATGAGTTCGGATCCGAATTGGAATTTGGCGCTTCCGCCCGGCAACCCGGATACACTTAGCACTAAGGTGGTGTACTCCGATCCCGTCACCCACAAGGGATATCCTTCCCTGTCCTATATGCTGTTCCGCCAGTGGTCAAGAAGTACTCCCGCGACTGATTCCGCGGCCTGGTATCAGGGTCTAACCATGGCGGCTGGTTTTGGAGATGCGAATGCCCAGGCTAAGCTGGGATGGTTATTTGCGAAACCATGGGGTACCCAAGCTTGGATAGACAATCTCGCCGCCCATCAATTCACCCTGGATTCGGTCATGGCCGGACTGGACGGCAAGGATTTATACCGAAACGATCCGGATGGCATGCCTCCTCTAGCCACCTACATTCCGGATACTGCGGCGCTGAAAATTCTCGGCGCATGGGTGGCCCAACCAAGTCCGAATTCTGCGGTCCGTGCGGTCAAGCGAGCGAAATTGGAATCTCCGGTCATTCGTAATCGAATACTGAACGTTTACCCTGGATATACGGGTACCGTCGAAATGGCCGATCTCCGGGGAAGGACTCTTACTCTGAAGCCGGTGGGCAATGGACGTTACGCCATTCCAGATGGGGTTAAGGAGGGAGTATTCTTTTTCCGCATAGGTGATCGCTATTACAAAGGGTCGGTTTTGCGATAAGTCTCGGTTGGGGCAATTTAGCGAGCGATAGGAAGACCGAACTTTAATCGGTTCAAAAGATAGGGCTCGTGAGCGATATCGCTCACGAGCCCTATCTTTTGAACCTTCCCCTTTGGCGTAATTTAAAAGGCCACCTGTCGGACATAGGCATGGCTGCCTTGCCGCACTTGAAGAATATGCAAACCACGTCCTGGCGCTTTCAGTGTGATTACACCCGCGTCAAAACCTTGCCGCTCCTCCAACAGGGTTCCGTCCAATTTACTGAGCGCGACAGTATAATTCCCCCTGAGATCGACATTCAACTTCACTGCGCCGGGGATCACGGTATGCATCACATGGCTGTTCATGTATTTGTCGACTTTTTGGATGGCAACGGTAGAAGCACTAAAAGGCACGGTGGATTGATAATTGTGGGTGAACCATGCCTGGTTGAAAACCAGCGAAGAATTGCCAGTCTGAGAGCGAACGCCTCCGGCGATGATGGATAAGACGCGGTCAATCTTGGCATTGTTTCCGATGCCAAGAAAGACTCGTGTCCCGTCCTCGGAAACCTGCACGCTGGAAATGGAAGGTGCCGTGGAGGTATTGTTCCCCGCGCCATATCCTTCTTGACGCACTAGGTCCCATTGCTTCAGGGCAAAGCTTGCGGCAACGGCCGAGGCTTGTGAGACCGGCTGGGAGAACGCGATTTCAATGCCACCGGCCCTTGATTTCACGCTTAATATTTCAAATGAGGATTTAATCGCGGCTTGGTCCAGGTTGATTTTGTAAAAGGGCTGGGTGGCGCCGGTTGGCCAGGCGCCTCCGCTTTGTCCGATGATTTCCAAGGTGCCTATGTAGATGACGTCGGCAGTGGGATCCATCTCAAAACGGTTTGGCGCCGGGGTGTTCGAGCCATTCCCAGGCAGGTTGGTGAACCAATGGACGGAACCGTTGTAATTCGCATTCACGCCCGTAGCGCCGTTCACGGGATCCAGTGCGACACGAGACATGCCTTCAAGCGTATTGTCCCCCATGATGACGTCGCCCGCATAAGGACCATGGTCCATGTATAAGGGCTGCGAGGTGCTTGCGCCGACACCATAAGTGGCCCCCACCGACTGGGCTTGCAACAGCCAAGCCACGGGAGGAACATAAGGTAAGTTGCCGGCTTTATTGGCCAACCCTGCCCAATTGTCCTTAAAACCCTTCGAGGTGTTTTGGTGCAGTCCATAAAAGCTATTGGGCTTGATGATATTGAGAGCGCAGGATGGGTTCCAACTGCCTTGGTTATCGGTAAAGAGCATGATTCCATTTGGGCCAAGTCCGCCGCCATTCGGTGATCTCAACCCTCCGGCATGCTTGGTGAAACCGCCCGATCCGTCGGGTTTCCATGCGAGCACGGCACCGGTGTATTCACCGTTCGGGTCGGTATCCGCAAACCCTCCCGCGATGAAGGTCGACCCATAGGGTGCGTAATACATTCCATTGGAATACATGGGGCAAAACATGTAGGAGTGATAAGGTGGACTTGGATTGGTTACTGGTGCGGAAAGGATTTTTGTCTTAGCACCATCGGTAGCGGAAACTTTGTAAACCCCATCCAAATCCACGACCATGATTTCATCATTTGGCCCAACCGCCACCCCGGTGGGCTGGCGAAACTGATCAACCAGTTTTGTCACCGTTGGATTGGTCGCGATATTTTTGACAATCCACACGCCTGCGCTCGAATTCGGGCTGGGCGGGTTATAATATTGATCCGGAGCACGCACCCAGACCATGTCTCCATTCTTAAGCCACCCCAAACCCATGGTGCTCACCTTGCCCAGGGCATCGATGGGGGAAATGGTGAAACCGGGGTGGGTTCCTTTACCGGAATAAGCTCCTGAGATTGCGCCTTGCACGGGCAGGATGCCTATAGAAAGGATTGCAAGCATGGTGAATCCAGACTTGAATGGCTTTGCGCGTCGCATATTTTCTCCGACTTCAAATGGGTCTATCTAAGCGTTTAACCTAACGATTTCTGCAATTTTTGAAGGCGAAAACTGTAAAATCTCGCGTATTCCACGCCATTTTTGGCTTGAGTTTACTCCCAAGGCCTATAAAAGTTACTCAGGCAATAATTCCATTTCATGCCCCGGTAACCTTTACCTCAGTTAGGAGTGAAATCAGGGAAGGTCGCGGTTGGGAAGCCGATTCCCCGGTTTTTGTATCATATGCCCAGATGTTTAGTTTCCCCAATTTGGGCATTTTCACGGCTTTATCCGGTAGACGATGGGCCACCATCCTAGTAGCCTCAGCCTTTAGCCTTTCTTCCACGGGCTGTGTTTTTTTCAATACCTATTACAATGCCGACAAGGCCTATCGCCAGGCCATGAAGATGCGGGCCAAGAGGCTGGATAAGAACCCCGCGGACTCGGTTTTGGCCACCCCCGAGGAAAAGCTCAAATTCGAACGATGCGTCACCAAATGTTCCAAGGTCTTGGAGCTTTATCCCGATCAAAAAGAGTGGCAAGGCAAAGCCGTATTTCTGATGGCCGAGGCTTATTACCAGGAGGGTGAATGGATACGCGCGGTAGGCAAGTACGATGAATTCATCCAATACTTTCCCAAGGATGAAAAAATCACCCGGGCCGAAGTCCATCGCGCGATAGCGCTCTTTGAAAACGGCCAATACCTAGCCTCGCGGTCGGCCTTGGATCGCATGCTGCTGAAACCTTTGCCGGTGGCCCTGCGTACCGAAGCCTTGTTATGCCTGGCCAGGCTCGAAGGGGTGGAGGGGTCGAGTGAATCCACTTTGGCGGCTTACGAAAAGTTATTGCGGGAGGCCGCGAAGTCTCCCATTGCCCGGGCGCAAGCCCATGCCGCGGCCGCCCGATTGGCCTATGACTTGAAGAAATGGGATAAGGTCAGAATCCATGCCCTCGCTCCCGAAATCGACTTGTTGTCGGTTGGCCGGCGCCTGGCCATGGCGACCCTGGCCGTCGACGCCCTTTACCAGCAAAAAAAATACGCCGAAGGCATCGCGGAATTGCAACCCGTCATGAAGGTCAAGGCCTTGCGCGATTCCCTGGCACCTGTCCATTTGAAATTGGCGGAGGGTTACCTGGCGCTTCGGCAATCGGAGCAGGGTTTCGCGCAAATCGCCAAGGTGGCCGAAAAAGCTCCGCGCACGTCCTGGGCCGCGGAGGGTTGGTATCGAAGGGGGGATCACGAATTACTGGTATTCCGGGACGAAGCGGCGGCAAAAACCAGTTTCGATTCGGCCGCCGCCCAGGGTATGGATTTCGCTTACGCCCAACTGGGGCGGGAACGATCGGAAGCCTTGGCCAGGCTGGCCGATTACCGTGATCCGTCCAAAACCCCCCCCGTCGATTCGTCGGCGCCCTGGCGAAACGAATTCATGATCTCCGAATTATTCCTTTTCCAACTGGACCAGGTCGACAGCGCCTTGGTGCGGCTGGACAGCATAGCGGATTCCCCGCGGCGGGATTCCACCTTCACCAAAAGGGCCGCCTATGCGCGCGCTTATATCCGGGAAGAGTACCTCGGCGAAAAACAGGCCGCCGATTCCCTCTACCGCCAAGTCATGGAGCGCTATCCCGGCACCGCCTTCGCCCAACAGGCGGAGAGGAATCTGGGATTGAAGCCCACCGTGCAGACGGCGGAAGACTCGGCTCATGCGCTTTTCCTGGCGGCGGAAAAACTCAGGTTCGGCGGCGCAGCCCTGGATAGCCAAGTCATACCCGCCTATGCCGAAGTCGTCGCCGGCCATGCCTATACGGCCTCCGCTGCCAAGGCCCAATTCGTCATCGCCATGCTTTATGAAGGCGACACTCTGGCGGCCACCGGCCTTGGGGAAATCGATTCGGCCAAAGCCGCCTACGCCAAATTGCGCGACGATTATCCGAAAAGCATTTATGCCCCCATTGCCCAAGCCAAATTGCTGGCGGCCGGCTTTACAGGCAAGCCCGTCGGGGCCTCTCCCCAAGGGGCCGGACAAGGAATGCCCCCGGCCGCAGACTCGACCCGCTCGGCGCCGCGTGATTCTCTTCCGGCAAATCCGCCCCTCTCCGGCCAGGGACAAAAGCCTTCCGATATGCGCGGTCGCCCCCATGTTCCCGATGAGTCCCCACCGTCCCAGCCATCGGCTGATTCCAGCGAGGCGCCCGACGGCAAGACCAAGGAAATACTGGAGCCCGATTACGATGACGTGGATCAGTATTAGCCGAACCAACCGATACTTATCGGCGGTCTTGGGATGCGCCTTCCTCATCGGCTGTGCCGGCTCCCCGACCCAGAATCGGGGCGAATACGATCGCGTGAGGGGAACCTATGGTTTAAGGCCGCAGGATAATGCCTCGTCGAATCGCGACTTTAAGGGTTACCAGGCCAAGGGAACGATTTCCTATTACGCCGATAAGTTCGAGGGCCGCCCTACGGCCAACGGCGAAACTTACCGGGGATCGGGGTTAACCGCGGCTCATCGGGAATTGCCATTCGGAACCCGGGTCAAAGTGACCAATTTGGATAATGCCCGGGATGTTTATGTCCGCGTGAATGACCGCGGGCCTTTCGCGGGAAACCGTATCATGGACGTTTCCAAGGCGGCCGCCAAGGCCTTAGGCATGTTGGGGCCGGGCCTGGCCGAAGCCAGGATAGAAGTCGTCGACCCCTAAGAGAACGCCTTTAATCGGCCCGGGTACGCATTTGTTGGCCCTTCCAGGTAAAACCTCCGAAGGAGCCCGCGAAAACCGCCGCGATGATCAATGGGATATGCAAAAGAGCGGCGCCGAGAAATCCCCCCATCAAGTCGCGCTTTCCGAAACGATTGCAGGCGAGGCGCATGAATTGCCAATCCGAGCCCGTTTTCCAACCGAATAGGAATAGGCCTGCGGGCAACCATCGGAAATCGACCAACCCATAGAGGATGGTGAAGGTGATGCCGAGATAATAGGCGAATATCGCCGCCAAAAAGGCAAGTTGCAGGGGGCGGTAATGCAGGCATTTTCCGGCCCATCTTTTCCGCTGCTCCCAAAAATGGCGGAGGTTTTCGGGCGGCGCCGTGAAAACCGCGGAGCCCGGCGTGATCGCATAGGCGATTTTCCAATGGCCCGTGGCATGAATGCCTTGCAGCAGGAAATCATCGTCGCCGCTGACCAGATGGGCATGATCATCCTTTTCTTTTTGATCGCGATAAGCCTTCTGCCTGTAGGCGAGGTTATTGGCATTCCCATGCACCGGAAACCCCAATCCCACCAGGGCGGCCGCGACAAAGGCATAAGAGGCGAATTCCAGGGCGATGACGCGATCCCAGTAGGTGGGTTGATCCGGCAATCGATAAGTGGTCAATCCCAATACCAAACCGGTATCGACGGTGAATCGGTTCATGAGCGCTTTTAACCAGCCATCGGGCATCAAGCAATCGGCATCGGTGGTGAACCAGATGTCGCCGCGCGCTTTTTCCATGGCCAGGGACAAGGCGTATTTCTTGGGGCTGACCCCGCGGGGTTTGTCCTCCACCCGCAGAGCCTGGATGCGTCCCGGATAATCGGTGGCCCATTTCGCCAGAATAGCCGGGGTGGCATCCGTGGAGCGATCATCGACGACTAGGATTTCAAAACGGTTCTGGGGATAATCCTGCGCCAATAAGCGGGGCAAAAGACGGGGTAAGTTCTCCTCTTCATTCCTGGCGGCCACGATAATCGAAATCATCGGCCAAGAGTCGGGACCGGAATTTACGGGCACGGGCTGCGCCTCCGCCGAGGCCAGTTTTTCCATGCCCGCCCGCAAGCGACCGGTTAAGAAATGATAAATCGCGCTGGCAAAGGCCATGAAGGCGGAAAACAACCAAAAACCAAGCATACCCTTAAGTTTCCCACCTCATGCGACTAACCGGCACCCCTAAATAAATTGACATAGCAATTCCTAAGGACCTAAGTTTCCCCCCCTTGCAACTTTTAATCGACACTTTGGAAAAAGAGCCTCTGGCCAAAGTTCTGGCGGAGGATGCCGAGGATATGCCCGAGCTTTTTGAGCTCGGGTGTACCGGACGGGTCGAAGCTCACGCCAAGTCCCATCCCATGGGCGCCTCGACCTTGGTCGAAATGAAGCTGCGCGGCACCATTACCTTGGAATGCGGGCGGTGCTGCGACCCCTTGACCGGCGCTTTCGAGTTACCGATGCGGATATTATTGGAAAAACGCGATGAGGGCGGTTTGCATTGGGTGGAGAGCGACGAACAAGGCGTCGACGAATACGTGGCTCAGCTTGGTCCCGATGTTCTCGAAATCCCTTTGGAGCATTTGATTGCGGAACAGATCATCCTGAATTATAATTTGCACCCTCTTCCAACCTTGGATGAGCACAACAAGTGCTTGCAATGCGGCCGCCTTTCCCTCCCGGAAACGCGGACCGACAGGGGATCGCAACCGGATCCCAGGTGGGAAAAACTGAAATCCCTTAAATCACCGGCTAATCCCCGTGATGACAAGGACCCCTCCTAGGGTTATTAGGCTGACGTTCGGAGAATAAAATGGCGGTACCAAAACGTAAATCCTCGACCACGCGCCGTGACAAGCGTAAGACCCATTGGAAGCTGGAAGTTCCGGCCATGTCCAAGTGTTCGCATTGCGGCCAGGTCAAAATGGCTCATAAGGTTTGTGCTAACTGTGGCTATTATGCCGGGGTGGAAATCCGCCAACCCGCCGAATAATCCGGAACATGATTCGAGTTGCTCTCGACGCCATGGGTGGGGACTTCGCTCCCGCAGCCGTGGTCGAAGGCGCGGTGCTCGCGGCTAAGGCCGCGCATGGCCGCTACGAAATTCTACTCTGTGGCCCCCAGGCTGAGTTGAAGTCCGTTTTAAGCGGGTTGGGGTCGGATGGTTCGGGCATTCACCTCGTCGATGCTCCCGATATCGTCGCCATGGACGAAAGCCCCACGTCGGTACTTAAAACCAAGCCGAATTCCGGTTTGGTGACTTGCGTGGCATTGCAAAAAGCCGGCAAGGCCCAGGCGAGCATCAGCGCGGGCAATTCCGGCGCGATGATGGCGGCCTGTCTCATGCTGCTGGGGCGCGTAGGCAGTATCCCACGTCCCGCCATCGCCACCGTGATGCCGGGTTTAGGCCGCAAATGGCTGCTCTGCGACGCGGGAGCCAATGTCGACGAGAAACCGTCGACCTTGCTTTCTTTCGGCATCAGCGGAAGCATTTACGCGGAGCATATTTTGGGCCGGGCCAAGCCCAAGGTCGGCCTCTTGAATATCGGCGAGGAAGAAAAAAAAGGCCCCGAGGTATTGCAAGAAGCGCATCAATTGCTCAAGCAAGCCCCCATCAACTTCATCGGGAACGTGGAAGGGCGCGATTTACTGCAAGGCGAAGTCGATGTCGTCGTCGCTCCCGGCTATGCGGGCAATGTGGTTTTGAAATTGATGGAAGGCTTTCACGAGTATTTCCTCCACCTGTTCGGAGATCTCGACACTCCCGCCGCCCGGCAATTCAAATCCGACTGGGATTACGCCAATTTCGGAGGCGCCATGCTGCTGGGCCTGAACGGCACGGGCATTATCACCCATGGCCGGGCCGATGCCAGGGCCATTCAGAACGGCTTGGAATTGGCTTATCATTTCGCCGAGGCCAAGGTGGCTGAAACCATAGCCCGGAAACTGGCACCCGCGCCCGAGTCCTGAGGAATGGGTGCAATTTTCCGAGGCATCGGCGTCGAGTATCCGGAAACGCGGCTAACCAATGCGGATCTCGAAAAGCTGGTGGCGACCACGGATGAGTGGATCGTTTCCCGCACGGGTATTCGCGAAAGGCGGATCCTTCCCAAGGATTCTCCCTTGCTCGCCTCGGATCTGGGCGTCGCCGCGGCCCGCAAGGCTTTGGATCAAGCCGGTCTTACTCCGCTCGATATCGACGCCATTTTGGTCGGCAATATCGTCCCGGATAAGCAGTTTCCCGCCACGGCTTGCATTATCCAGGATAAGCTGGGGGCCAAAAACGCTTTCGCCTTCGACTTGACGGCGGCATGCGCCGGCTTCGTCTTTGGAGTCAATCTGGCTGATCTTTATATCACTCAGGGGCAATGCAAAAACGTGCTGGTCATCGGCACCGAAATCCTCTCCCGCGTGGTGGACTGGACCGATAGGAATACCTGCGTATTATTCGGCGATGCGGCGGGAGCGGCCGTCATCAGCGCCGGCCCCAAGGAGAGGGGCATTTTGAAATCGCGGATGCGCAGCGATGGAGCTTATGCCGACATCCTTTTCCTGGAAACCAGCTTAGGGCAGGAGGGGCGTCCCGGCATAGGCATGGACGGCAAACAGGTTTTCAAGCTGGCTGTCACCGAGGTGTCCCATGTCGTCAAGCAGACGCTGGAAGAGGCGGGATACGGGGTAGCCGATGTCGATTATGTCGTCATGCACCAAGCCAATACGCGCATCATCCAGGCCATAGGCGAAAAGCTTGGCTTGCCGGCCGAAAAAATCGCCATCAATGTCCAGAATTTCGGCAATACTTCCTCGGCTTCCATCCCTTTGGCCCTCTTCGAGGCCCAGCAGGCCGGGCATTTGAAAGAGGGAAGCCTCATCGTCTTGGCCGCCGTCGGGGGCGGCATGGCTTGGGGTTGTAATCTCATTCGTTGGTAAACGCAGGAAAATCATGACGCAACGCATTTTGCTTTTCCCCGGTCAGGGGTCGCAATACCTGGGCATGGGCGTCCAATTGGCCGATCAATTCGCGCCCGCAAAAGCCCTTTTGGAAAAAGCCAATCACTTGCTCGGATTCGATTTGGGTGAGTTGATGGCTCAGGGACCCGAAGATCGGTTGACGGCCACGGAGAATACCCAACCGGCGCTGTTCACCGTCTCCATGATGGCTTGGGAATGGATTAAGGCTAAACAGCCCGACTCTAGCTTCGCCGCCGGCCATTCCCTGGGCGAGTATTCGGCGCTTTGCGCCACCGGCGCCATGACCTTCGAAGAAGGATTGAAGTTGGTGCGCTTGCGCGGTGAGCTCATGGCCAAAGCGGGGGCCGCGCAACCCGGTGCCATGGCCGCCATATTGGGCCTGGAAAGCGACAAGCTGCAAGCCGTTTTGGACAATGCCTCCAGTCAGGGTCTGGTGGTGGCCGCCAATTTCAATAGCCTGACCCAAATCGTCATCTCGGGAACCGTGGCCGGCGTAGAGGCGGCCATGCCATTGGCTCAAGCGGCCGGAGCGAAGCGCGTGGTCCGCTTACCGGTAAGCGGGGCATTCCATTCCCCGCTGATGGACTTCGCCTTGGAAGGACTGCGCGAGGGTTTGGCCCGCGTGAATTGGCGAAAGCCGGCGGTGCCGGTTATCAGCAATGTCGAAGCTCGGCCCAACCAAGAACCCGGACTTATTCCGGATTTGTTATTGCGCCAATTGACATCGCCGGTAAAATGGGTGGAATCCATTCTGGCCGCCCAATCGCTGGGCGTCACCGAAGCCCTGGAAATCGGAGCGGGCAAGGTTTTGATGGGACTGGTGCGCGGCATCACCCGCGATATCAAGGTCATGCCGCTCGAAAAACCCGAGGACTGGACCTAAGACCCAGCCAAATGCCGCGGCACCGAGGAGAAAAGAATGTCAGCGATTTTTTCATTGCAGGGTCAGACCGCCGTCGTCACCGGCGGCAGCCGAGGCCTGGGCTTGGCCATGGCCATGGGTTTGGCGCGCCAGGGAGCCGCGATTCATTTGGTCGCTCGCGGACTCGACGGCGTCCAATCGGCGGCCCAGAAAATTACCGCCGAGACCGGCATGGCGGTGCATCCGCACGCGGCCGATATCGGGGACTCCGCCGCCGTGACCGCCTTAATCGAGGCCATCGGTAAAATCAGCCCCACCGTCGAAATTCTGATCAATAATGCCGGCATTACCCGGGACGGTCTTTTGATGAGGATGAAGGACGAGGACTTCGACGAGGTCTTGCGCATTAATCTGAAATCGGTATTTCTGCTTTCGCGCGGCTTTCTCCGGACCATGTTGAAGCAGCGCTATGGCCGTGTCGTTAACATCACGTCCATCGTCGGGGTGCATGGGCAAGCGGGACAAGCGAATTACGCCGCCTCCAAGGCCGGTATTATCGGATTCACCAAAAGCTTTGCCAAAGAAGTGGCCAGTCGCGAAATCACCTGCAATGCGATTGCCCCGGGTTTCATCGCATCGGATATGACGGAATCCCTGACCGATTCCCAAAAAACGGGTATCTTGGCGGGCATTCCTTCGGGACGGATGGGTAAATCCGATGAAGTCGCCGCCATGGTGACCTATCTCGCTTCCCGGGAAGCGGGGTATGTGACCGGGCAAGTCTTTTCCATCGACGGTGGAATGGGGATTTAGGTCGATATCGGCTTAAATGAGCTGGATTGAGCCAATTAAAGGGTGCGAACCAGGGTTAACCCGAATTATATTTTCCACACTTTTCAAGGAGATTTGAATGTCCGAGGACATCAAGCAAAAAATTGCCAAGGTGATAGTCGAGAAATTGGGCGTCACCGAAACTCAGGTTAAACCCGAAGCATCCTTTATCGATGACTTAGGCGCCGATTCCCTCGATACCGTGGAATTGGTGATGGCGCTTGAGGATGAATTCGACATCGAAATTCCCGATGAAGAAGCCGAGAAATTGAAAAAGGTGCAAGACGTCATCGATTACGTGACTTCCAAGACCTAGACCCCGAGGTGGCCGGATGCTTTCTGGTCACCGTTTGGTCGGAGCCACGGTTGGATGGCCCCTTAGCCTTTTGATCTCATGGGAGCTTGAGCCTTAACCCATGTTTAAATCCTGGTTTGAACGGCTGTTTCGGCCACCGAAGCCTTATCCCGAGTTGGCGCGGTTAGAGGCCGTTTTAGGCTACCGGTTCACGGATAGGGCGCTTTTGGCGAAAGCCATGTCCCACCGCAGCTGGGTCAATAGCTTGAAGTCCGAAACCAGGCCCGAGTCGAATGAGCGCTTGGAGTTCCTGGGGGACTCGGTGCTCAATACCATCATCACCGATCACCTCTACCATACCTATCCCGATAGGGAAGAGGGTATGCTTTCCAAAATGAAATCCCTGGTGGTTTCCGCTAAGGTTTTAGGCCTTTGCGCTGAAAACTGGAAACTGGGTGAATTCGTTTTCCTTAGCCGTTCCGAAGAAAAAGCCGGGGGCCGTAGCCGCCTGAGTATTCTGGCCGACGCCTATGAAGCGGTTCTGGGAGCGGTTTACCTGGATGGAGGCATGCCGGCCGCCGTCAAATTGGTCCACCAAAGTCTGGTTTCCATTTTGAAAACCGTTTTAGCGGACGACGACCTGGCGAATTATAAAAGCCAGCTTTTGGAATTCACCCAAAGCCGCGGTTTAGGCGTGCCGCTCTATGATGTCTTGGAGGAAAGCGGTCCGGAGCATGCCAAAAGCTTCGTCGTGGGCGTCTTCGTGCAAAACGAGGAATGGGGGCGGGGGAAAGGATCTTCCAAAAAGATCGCCGAACAGGCGGGAGCGCGCGCAGCCTTGTCGGAGCATGGCGGAGGTGAATCCTAATCGTCACCGCGGCCCCGGCATCGCCCTTGATGAAGCGTTTCCGGTTTTGGAATGCGGGTTTCGGGCGTGGCGAATTTCACATGGCCGTCGACCGCGTGCTTTTGCGCCGTGTCGAGGCCGGCGAATCGGAGCCGATGATTCGCGTTTATGGCTGGAAGCCCTGGTGCGTGACCCTTGGCCATATGCAGGATCCCTCGCGTGAATTGGATTTCGCGAAACTGGTGGAAAGGGAATGGACATGGTGCAAAAGACCGACAGGGGGGAGGGCCGTCCTGCATGCCCATGAACTCACCTATTCCTTGGTCGCGTCCCATGCTTCGGCTCCCTGGTGCTCTCGCCGTGATACCAGTTTTGAAAAAATAGGCCTGGCGCTGAATGCCTTGCTTCACGACATGGGGCTTTCCACGGCCTTGGCGCGCGGCGAAAATACGCCGGGTAGGGCTAAAAATGGCCCGGCTCTCCCATGCTTCGCCTCGACCTCCCGGCAGGAGGTGACTTGGCAAGGGCATAAGCTCGTGGGCTCAGCCCAAAGACGAAGCCGTCTAGCCTTCTTGCAACATGGATCCATGCCCTTGGATTCATCCTTTCTCCGGCTCATCGAAGCCATGCCTTTGGATGAGAAGGCTGAACTCCTATTTCAAAGAGAATTGCAAAATCATGCCGTGGATTTAAGCCGCGCCTTGGGCCGCCCTTTGGCTTACGATGCCGTGGCTGGATTGGCTTTCGACGCATTCGCCCGTCAATTGGAGGTCGAAATTCACCCGGCCGGATTGACCGCGGAGGAATTGGAGGAGATAGACGCAGAAATGCAGCGGAATCCATGGGGTAGCGCCGAAGTTTCGGATGATCCCGCCAAGGCGAGGATGGCGTAGATGGATAAGGCCCCCCTGCTGGAAATCAAGGACTTGGCCATCTCTTTCGGGAGCGGCGAGTCCCAGACCCAGGTCACGCGCGGCATAGAATTCTCTCTCCAGGCCGGCGAGACCCTGGGAATAGTAGGAGAAAGCGGCAGCGGAAAATCGATTACGGCCCTGGCGCTGATGGGGTTATTGCCGCCGCAAGCCAAAGTTCACGCGCAATCCTTGCGTTTCATGGGTGGGGACATGCTGGCCTACACCCGTCGGCAATGGCGGAACTTGCGGGGCCCGGGCATTGCCATGGTCTTCCAGGATCCCATGACTTGCCTGAACCCGCTCATGACTTGCGGGGAGCAGGTCGCCGAAGCCTTGCGGCTGCATCGCGCCATGAATGGAAAGCAAGCCAAGGTCGCGGCCCTATCGCTTTTCGAGGAAATGGGCCTGCCGGAAGCCGAGAGGCGATACAAGCGTTTCCCCCATGAGTTATCCGGCGGGCAAAGACAACGGGTCATGATTGCCATGGCCTTGGCATGCCGTCCCAAACTTTTGATCGCCGATGAGCCGACTACGGCCCTGGACGTCACGGTTCAAGCGCAAATATTGGCCTTATTGCGGGGGGGTCAAAAGAAGGAGGGCATGGGCCTTATTCTGATAACCCATGATTTAGGCCTGGTGCGGGAATGCGTGGAATCGGTAATCGTGATGTATGCCGGCCGGATGGTCGAGCGGGGCCCGGTGAGCGAAGTCCTGCAAAAGCCGTTTCACCCTTATACACGGGGTTTATTGGCTTCCATTCCCGATCCCGATCATCCCCGCCAACGCTTGACGGCCATTCCCGGCACCGTCCCATCGCCTCGGGATTTTGTACCCGGTTGCCGGTTTCATCCCCGATGCCCCATGGCGGAGCCGGAGTGCCGGAAGGGCGACGAGCCGCCTTTGCAACCTATCTTGCAATGGGGCGCGCACCAAGCCGCATGTCCGGTATCCTTACGCCAATTGTCAGCCGCCCCGCTGCTGGATCCCAAGCCGGTATTCTGAATGCAGACCTCCAACGCGCCGGCCTTATTGGACGTCCAAGATTTGAAAGTCCGTTACGGAAACGGGGCCCAGGCATTTACGGCGGTGAAAGGGGTGAGTTTTTCGGTGGCTCGGGGCGAGAGCCTGGGCTTGGTGGGGGAAAGCGGATCCGGCAAAACCTCAGTGGGACGGGCCTTATTGCGCCTAGCTCCCGTTTCCGGCGGCCACATCCATTATCAAGGTCAGGATATCACCGCCTTACCGGAGAAATCCTTTTTAGCCTATCGCCGGAAAATGCAAATCATCTTCCAGGACCCCTATGCATCGCTCAATCCCCGCCTGACCATCAAAGCCAGCCTGAAGGAGGCCTTGGCCTTGGGTCGCCCGGAAAGGCGGGAGAGTTGGGGTGATAGAATGGCCGAATTGATGGATTTGGTGGGTTTGGACCGGGCTTATTTAAATCGCTATCCCCATGAATTTTCCGGGGGGCAAAGGCAGCGCATCGGCATCGCCCGTGCTCTTTGCGTCGAACCTGAATTCCTGGTTTGTGACGAGCCGGTTTCCGCCTTGGATGTCTCTATCCAAGCCCAGATTCTCAATTTGTTGATGGATATTCAAAGCCAATTGGGACTGAGTTATTTGTTCATATCGCATGATTTAAGGGTGGTCCGGCATTTTTGCCGGCACATCCTGGTGATGCGGCAAGGGGAGTGGGTGGAAACCGGGGATACGGAGCGGATTTTCAGCCATCCCGAGCACCCTTATACCCGAGAGCTTTTGGCGGCCATTCCCGGACGGGCCTGACCCTCCCCATTTTTGTAAATTCTGCCCCCTTGGAGGCTTTTCTATTGCCCGGCAATTCAGACTTATCCCAAACGGCTTCAGCCGCATCAGCGTCGACTTCTCCCACCCCTTCCCCCGTACCTCCTGGAATTCCGGCCTATGGGCCTCTTATCGTCCAGGGCGATATGACGGTTTTACTGGAGGTGGCCCACCCTCAATACGCCGAGGCCCGCGATCGCATCGCTCCTTTCACGGAATTGATTAAAAGTCCCGAGCACATGCATACCTATGCGATATCCCATCTATCGCTTTGGAATGCGGCGAGTTCAGGCCATTCGGCTCAAGAGGTGCTGGATACGACGCGCCGATATGCGCGCTTTCCCATTCCGGCCAATGTCGTTTACACCATTGAAACCTTTATGGGCCGCTACGGTTTGGTCAAGCTGGAGCGCCGGGACGGTCAATTGGTTTTATCCGCCGAAGATGAAAACCTCTTTGACGAATTGCTGAACCACCGGGAAATTTCCAATTATATCGATCATCGCATCGATAACCACGAAGCCGTTTTGATTCCCCATTGCCGGGGCCTCATCAAAATGGCCTTGACCCAAATCGGTTTTCCGGCCGAAGATTTGGCGGGCTATGCCACCGGCAACCCCCTTCAGGTCGAGATAAGGGACATCACCCGCGATCAGAAAAAGCTGCAATTGCGCGATTACCAAATCGAAGCCTCCCAGGTGTTTTATGCCGGCGGCAGCGAGAAGGGCGGATCAGGCGTCGTGGTTTTGCCTTGCGGCGCCGGCAAGACTTTGGTCGGCCTGGCCTCCATGGTCAAATGCCAATGCAATACCCTAATCCTCACCACCAATGTGACGGCGGCGCGGCAGTGGATACGCGAGATTCTCGATAAGACCACCTTGAATGACGACCAAGTCAGCGAATATACCGGCGACTCCAAAGCGCTTGCTCCCGTAACGGTGGCGACCTATCAAATCCTCACCTACCGCAAAAGGAAAACCGAGGAATTCCCGCATTTCGATATTTTCGCGCTCGGCAAATGGGGCCTCATCATTTATGACGAGGTCCACTTATTGCCCGCCCCGGTTTTCCGCATCAGCGCCGACATGCAGGCCACCCGCCGATTGGGATTGACGGCGACCTTGGTGCGCGAGGATGGCCGCCAAAAGGACGTCTTTTCCCTCATCGGCCCGAAAAAACACGAAGTCCCCTGGAAAACCCTGGAGGCCCAGGGATGGATTGCCGAGGCGACCTGCACGGAATTGCGCATCCCTCTGCGCGCCGAAGATAAAATGACCTATGCCATGGCCGATCAGCGCAAGAAAGTGGTGTTGTCCTCGACCAATAGCGTCAAGGATGAAGTCGTCGAAGAATTATTGGAAAAGCACGCCGAGGATCGGGTATTGATCATCGGGCAATACCTCGAGCAGCTCGATACCCTGGCGCGCCGGTTGAAACTTCCCTTGATCACAGGGTCGACGCCGAATAATGAACGCGAGGTGCTTTACGGCGATTTCCGCAGCGGCGCCATTTCCAGCCTCATCGTCTCCAAGGTGGGTAATTTCGCGGTGGATATCCCCGACGCCAATGTTCTGATCCAGGTATCGGGAACCTTCGGCAGCCGTCAGGAGGAAGCGCAAAGGTTGGGCCGCGTCTTACGGCCGAAATCCAATGGCTCCCTGGCGCATTTTTACACCTTGATCACGCGCGATACCCGCGAGCAGGAATTCGGCATGAACCGCCAATTATTCCTGATCGAGCAGGGCTATAGCTACAATATCGTGGATTGGCATCCCTTTGGATCCATCGGCAAGGAGGCCGGATGAAGTTTTTCGAAAAAGCCGTCCTTATTCTGGTCCTAGTCCTCGGGGCGGCGGTGAATTCATCCGCCGCGGTCCAGGTCAAATACGTGCAATTGGAAAACGGGCTCAAGGTCATCCTTTACCCGAACCAACAGGCCCCCACCATAGCCTGCCGCCTTTTTTATGTCACCGGATCGGTTCATGAGGCGCCGGGCCATACCGGCATCGCGCACATGCTGGAGCATATGCTTTTCAAAGGCACCAAGAAAGTCGGCGTCAAGGACGCCTCCAAGGACGCAGCCTACGAAAAGGCATTGGACAAGATCTGGGACGATCTGCAAAAAACCACCGACACCGCCAAGGTCGTGAAAATCCGCGCGGCCTATGATTCCGTCTTGAATTTGCAGCGCAAAAACATGGTGAATTACGAGTTGTGGGAGGCCTATGAAAAAGCGGGCGGGACCGGCCTCAACGCTTTTACCTCGGATTTGATGACGGCCTATATCGTTACTTTGCCGAAGAACAAACTGGAACTCTATCTCTGGCTCGAATCCGATCGCATGCAAAACGCCGTCTTGAGGGATTTCAGGGCGGAGCGCGACGTGGTCATGGAAGAACGGCGCATGCGGGTCGAGGATAATCCCCTCGGCCGCTACTGGGAAAGCCTGATAGGTGTTTTTTACGAGGCGCATCCCTATCGTTTTCCCACCATCGGCTACCCGTCCGACATCCGCCATTTCACCCGCCAACAGGCAGAAGAGCATTACCGGCTCTATTACAAGCCGAATAACAGCATTCTCGTGCTGGCCGGCGATATCGATACTTCGGCGGCGATGGTCCAAATCCAAAAGTATTTTGGCGGCATTCCCCGGGGCGCCGAATTCCCCCCCATCGTTACGGAAGAACCGCCTCCCGCCGGGCTGAAAAGATTGACCGTGCATCGCGATGATGCCAAGCCCCGTATCGACTTGCTATTCCATACGCCGGGATACCCCGCGAAAGACCTCTATGCCCTGGATATCGTCGAAGGCGCCTTGTCGGGCCAAAGCGGCAGGCTCTATAAGAAGCTGGTCAAGGAGTTGAAAATCGCCCTGAGCGCGGGAGCCGGCAATGGCGTGGACAAATACACTTCGACCTTCCACGTTTCGGCCGACCTCGATGCGGGCGCTCCCATCGCCAAGGTCGAGGAGGCGATTTGGGGCGTCTTGGACAGCCTTACCCGAAAACCTTTAAGCGATCGTGAATTGCAACGCGCCAAAAACCAGGTGACCGCGAGAGGCGTGCGGGCCTTGGAGAATATGGAAAACCTGGCTACGGAATTGGCTTATTGGGAAATGCGGGGCGGATGGGAGAATATCAACGCTTTCCCGGATTCGGTGCAAAAGGTGACCGCCTCGGAAGTCATGGAGGTTTGCCGTAAATACTTCCAGCGGGAAGAGGCGACCTTGGGATGGGTGCAACCGAAAAATCCAAAGGCGGCTAAATGAAAACGACACGCCGCATTTTGATTCGAGTCGCGCTGGGTTGCGTATTCGGGCTGGCCGCCGTCGCGGCGGGTGAGGCCGGGGCTTCGGCCGCCAAGAGCTCCATTCCCGCGCACTATCAAAAGATCAAGTTTCCCCAGTGGACTTATACCCCTCCCTTTCCCCCCGATTACCGCGTCGAATTGGCGGGAGGCGCGATAGCCTATTTGGTTCCCGACACCACCTTGGACTTGCTCAAGGTCGAAGTTTACTCCGCCTATGCCATGCAACCCAAATCTCCCGGGGAAACCGCCTCCCTCAGACTGTATTCGAGTCTCCTCAAGGACGGCGGGGCGGGGGCGTTGAGCCCCGAGCAATTGGAAGACAGCCTGGAATTCGTGGCCGCTGAAATGGGAGCGGGCCTTTCGGATTGGCAAGGAAGTCTTTCCCTGGATTGCCTGAGCGGCAATGGTCCCGAATTAATGAACTTGCTGCCCGATCTGGCGCTTAAGCCGCGTTTGGATTCGGCGGTATTCCGGATCAACCAAAGGACCATGGTGGAGGGTTTGCGTCACCGCTATGATACCCCCCGCGGCGTGATGGGCAAGTTTTATGAAATGACCATGCAGGGCAGCCACCCGGCCAATTGGTCGCCCACCGAAAAGGAGGTAAGCGGAACGCCTCTGAAAGAGCTTGAGGTTTATCGGGGTATGGGATTTCCAACCTCGAAATTGGTCCTAGCCGTGGCCGGAAAATTCGATAAACCCGCCATGATCGAGCGCCTCAATACCCTCATCAAACGATTCGGATCTGGCAAACCGGCGAGGGACCCAAGGCCATTCCGCGGACCCCTCCCACCCGGCGTCTATTGGGTGGATAAGCCTTTCACCCAGGCGACCATCCGCATTGCCGCTCCCGGCGTCATGCGTCCTTCTCCGGATTATTATCCGCTTACCGTGGCCAGTTATATCCTGGGCGACGGCGGGTTCACCTCCCGGCTCGTCGCCAAAGTCCGCAGCCAGGAAGGTTTGGCGTATGGTGTGAGTTCGGATATCGAAAGCGATTACCACCGGAGAGGATCGGTTTCCGTCGGTCTTCAAACCAAGGTGGAAACCGGGGCTTATGCCATCCGGCTGGTTTTGGATGAAATCGCCAAAATGGCCAAAGAGGGCATCAGCGACGAAGAATTGGCAAAGGCCAAGGACGGTTTGCTGAAAAGCTTGCCGTCCCTCTTCGATTCACCGGCCGCGACGGCGAGCATATTCGCCCAAAGCGAAATCTGGGGTCGCAAGCCCGATCATTTCCTGGACTACGAAAAAACCATCAAGGGCCTGACGAAAACCCAGGTCGAGGATGTTTTCCGCAAGTATTTCGTCCCCGACAGCATGCGTATCATGGTCGTCGGCCCTAAGGCCGCCTTGCTCAGCGAGGATGCCCATGGGCTTTCTTTAAAATCTTTCGGCAAGGTCGTGGAAATGAATACGGCCGATCTGGATAAGCGCGAATAGGAAGAAAATGGAAAGACGGGTCGTCATCACAGGCATGGGCACGGTCAATCCCCTCGGATTGTCGGTTGAGGAGTATTGGCGGAATTTGGCCGAAGGCAAGTCGGGAATACGTCCCCTGACGCATTTCGACGCCTCCACCATGAATACGCGGTTCGGTGGGCAAGTCCCTGATTTCGACTACTTGCCTTTCATCAAGGATCAGAAAATGGCGCGCCGGCTCGACCGCGCCATCGTGCTGGCCACGGTCGCGGCGGTTGAAGCCTGGAAAGACAGCGGCTTGGACCAGGGAGGATTCGATCCGGAAATGGCCGGCTGCGTCATCGGCACCGGCATGGGCGGCACCACCACCTTCGAAGCCGACACCGAAGTCAAGAAAGAACGCGGGCATAAAAGGGTGTCACCCTTTTTCATCCCGATGATTTTGCCGAATACCGTTTCCGCCTATTTCGCCATCGAGCATGGCTTGAAAGGGCCCAATTTTACGGTCTTATCCGCTTGCGCCAGCGCCAATCATAGCATGGGCGACGCCTGGCATATCATCAGGCGCGGCGAAGCGGATATCATGGTCACCGGCGGCGCCGAAGCATCGATGAACGAAATCATCTATGCGGGATTCGGCAACATGAAGGCATTGTCCACCCGAAACGAGGATCCGGCTGCTGCCAGCCGCCCCTTCGACAAGGGGCGCGACGGTTTCGTCATGGCCGAGGGCGCCGGTGTGCTGGTATTCGAGGAATGGGAACATGCCAAAAGGCGCGGGGCCGTCATCTACGCCGAAGTGGCGGGTTTTGGGCAAAGCTGCGATGGATATCACATCACGGCGCCATGCGAAGACGGGGAGGGCGGCTACCGATCGATGCGCAATGCCTTGAGGTCGGCCGGCATGAATCCCGGCGATATCGCCCTGGTCAACGCCCACGGCACATCCACTCCCCGGGGTGACGCGGGGGAGACCTTGGCCATGAAGCGCGGATTCGGCGATCATGCGCATCGACTCATGGTGCACAGCACCAAATCCATGATCGGCCACTTATTGGGCGCGGCCGGCGCCGTCGAAGCCATAGCCGACGTGCAGGCCCTGAGAAACGGCGTCATCCACCCGACCATCAACCAGGTGGAAAAGGATCCCGAATGCGATCTTGACTATGTCCCCAATACCGCCCGCGAGGGCAAGGTGGACGCGGTCTTGAGCAATAGTTTCGGCTTCGGAGGCCATAATGCCACCCTTATTTTACGGCGCTTTCTAGGATAGCGCAGGCAAACATGCCGGGCCGGGCCTTTTCCATGCATCGCCGAGACGAGATCGGTCGTCGGCCTTTCCCGTGGATGGGCATGCTTTGCCTGTTCAGCGCCATGGTGGCTATCGCCGCGGATCAGAGCCAGGGCCGGAACAAGGCGGAAAAGAAAAAAGAGGATCAATCCTCGGCGGGAGCGGCCCGCGTCAGCGACGGCCAGAGGGATTACTGCCAGCTCATCCTGCATTGCGGCCTGCCCATGCCCAAGGGGTATTGCCCGGATTCAGCCGCTTTGGGGCCAATCCGTTTTCCTTATGACAGCGCCAGGTGCTTCGAGGCCAGGCAATTGAATGACCGGGGCATAGGTCCCGGCCACCCGCGCGTGGGATACCGTCTTTACCGGTTTCTCGGCATGGAATACCGGGTGATTTATCCCGTGGAAGATTCGATTCCCATCGGGGCCGCCAAATTGACTTATCTCCTGCAGGATTTGCCCTTGTCGGCCAAGCTGATCAGCTTTTACCGCAAGGACGCCTATGCCGCGCAATACACCGATGCCGGGCATCGAAGTTTCACCGGCACCAAGGGAAAACATTTAAGCGGTGAGGCGACTCTCATATCGGGCGGGGTGGAGGAGCAAAGGCTTTTCTATTTCGGAACCGGCATCGCCGAGGTGGCTTGGTGGGTATTGAAAGGTCCCGCCCTGATGGATTTTCAATACGGCCCCAAGAAAAACGATCCGCATAGCGTCCATTATTTCATGAAGGTTTTGGTTTTTCCCGGCAATGGGCTTATCAATAAGATCATGAATCTCGGCCTGTTCCGGAAAATCGTGATGGGGAAAATCCGCGAGGTGTTGGTGGACATTACCGAAACGGCCAAGGACATGGCCAAGTCCGGCGCGAAGGATGCTTTGGCGAGCAAGGCTTTTACGGCCGAAGAAAAAAAGAAAATCGCAGAATTCATGAAATTGCCCTAATCCATGGAAAATACCGACATCTCCGGAAATGCCGACGTCAAGGCGCGCCTCTTACACTATGGCGGGAAATTAACCGAAGCCCGACGGCAATTATTGCGGGAAATCGTCTCCCAAAGGACGAGGCATTTCACCCTCGTTCTGGAGGACTTGAAAGACCCGCATAATATCAGCGCCGTCATCCGCACCTGCGAGGTTTTCGGCCTCCAGGACGTGCACGTGATCAATGAGGTCAACCCCTACCGGGTGGGCAAGAGCGTCCTCAAGGGCAGTTATAAATGGCTGGACATCCATTGCTATGCGCGACGCATGCGCTGCCTGGGGGATTTGCGGGAAAAAGGTTATCGCATCGCGGTGGCCTCCACCGCGGCGGCGCATTATCTCGATGAAATGGACTTATCCCATCCCACCGCTTTTTACCTCGGATCCGAAGCCATGGGCAACCATCCCGAGACCTTGGCCCGGGCCGATACGCATTTTAAAATCCGGCAATACGGCTTGACCGAAAGCATGAATGTATCGGTATGCGCGGGAGTCTTGATGGCCACCCTGGAAAGGTGGCTGCAAGATCACGGCCGCGAAAGATTTGCCCTGGACGCGGACGCCCAGGACGGGCTCTTGGCTGATTTCTTCGAACGCAGCGCCATGGGCGTCGAACAAAATTCCCCGCTGCATTTGATCGACGACTGATAGCCCCGGGCCGTTTCAGGCGGGCGTGGCTTCACCAATTGCCGGGATACCAGACTTCGCGCCTCCAGGCATGCTCGCGCAGTTTCAATAATACCGCGGGCGTCATCGCCGGCAAGTCCGAAACCCCGCAATTCGCCTCGGCCTGTTGCGTATTGCGTATGCCGGGAATGACGGTCGAAACTGCGGGGTGGGATAAGGTGAATTTGAGGGCCGCCTGGGGCATGGTATAGCCGCTCCCCTCCAGGTCTTTCTTGATCCTGTCCACCCGGCGCACGGTCCGTATCAGCCTGTCGCCTTGGAAGTATTCCGAGCGGAAATCCCCCTCGGGCCATCGGGTTTTGTCGGTGAACTTTCCGGTCAGGCTGCCTTCGTCGAAGGCCACCCGCACGATAATTCCGACTCCGTTCTCCTGGGCCACCGGTAAGAGTTCGGCTGCCGGTTCCTGCTCGAAGATATTGTAAATGACTTGAATGACGTCGACCAAACCCGCCTTCATGGGATCGATGACGCTGTTTTGATCGTGTTCGGGAGTCGAAATGCCGATGGCGCGTATTTTCCCTTCCTGCTTCAATTTCCCCAGGGCCAGGAGGGGGGTGGGATTGGGATTCCAGGCGCGACCCCAGGTATGCAATTGCAGGATGTCGAGGCAGTCCGTATTCAGATGGCGCAAACGCTTTTCGACGTCTTGCCGCAGGTAACTTTCGCTGAAGGCGTCTTCGGCCTTGTCCCAAGGCCATGGCCGGAAATTTCCCGTAGTGGGATGCGGTGGGGTTTTGGTCGCGACAACCAGTTTGCCCGCCATTTCCGGCCTTTCCTTGCAAAAAGCGGCGATGAGGCGCTCGCTCTTTCCATCCCCATAGACCGCGGCGGTATCGATGAAGTTGAGGCCCAGGTCCACGGCCTTGTGCAAGGCCTTGATCGAGTCGGCGTCATCTTGTTGCCCCCACCAGGATTCACCCAGAGCCCAAGCCCCAAAACCGATTTCCGACACTTCGATTCCTGATTTCCCCAAATTCCGATATTTCATTTTTCCCCTTTTCTTCCGGCTCCCGCAGGAGAAAGAGAATAATAGTCCCGTGCCCAGCATTTCCTAAATTTCCGGCACTTCTTTGCAATCAACCGGCCGGAGTGGACCTTGCCTAAATATCATCCGAAGTCAATTGAACCCAAGTGGCAAAAATTCTGGGTCGAAAAAAAGACCTTTAAAGCCGTTCCCGTGCCCGGTAAGCCCAAATACTATGCCCTCGACATGTTCCCTTACCCATCGAGCAATGGGTTGCACGTCGGGCATCCCGAGGGCTATACGGCCACCGACATCGTTTGCCGGTACAAGCGCATGCGGGGTTTCAATGTCTTGCATCCGATGGGCTGGGACGCCTTCGGTCTCCCGGCCGAGCAACACGCCATCAAGACGGGAACCCATCCAGCCATCACCACGCAAAGCAACGTCGATAATTTTCGCCGCCAAATCCAAGCCCTGGGGTTTTCCTATGACTGGGATCGGGAAATTTCCACCGCCGATCCGGCTTATTTCAAATGGACGCAGTGGATATTCAAGCAGCTCTTTGAACATTGGTATGACCCGGCGATTCAAAAAGCCCGTCCCATCGCCGCATTGGCGGTTCCCGATGGGTTGACGCAGGAGGAAAAGCGCGCCTTCATCGATAGCCATCGACTAGCCTACCTGGCCAAGGTACCGGTTTGGTGGTGTCAGGATTTGGGAACGGTGCTGGCTAATGAAGAAGTCATCGACGGCAAAAGCGAACGGGGTAATTTCCCCTGTGAGCGCCGTCCCATGACGCAGTGGGTCTTGCGCATCACCGCTTATGCCGATCGTTTGATCGATGAACTCGAACCTTTGGATTGGCCGGAATCGATCAAAAGCATGCAGCGCCACTGGATAGGCCGGAGCACCGGCGCCGATGTGGATTTCGCCTTGCCGGATTCCGATCTCAACCTCAAGATTTTCACCACCCGGCCCGATACCTTGTTCGGGACGACCTTCATGGTGGTAGCACCCGAACATCCCCTGATCGAAACCTTGACCACTCCGGAACAGAAAGGAGCGGTGGAGCAATACCGCAAGGCCGCCGCCGCCAAAAGCGATTTGGAGCGCGGCATGGAAAAGCAGAAAACGGGCGTGTTTACCGGAAGCCATGCCATCAATCCCGTCAATGGCGAAAGGCTGCCCGTGTGGACGGCCGACTATGTGATGATGGGTTACGGCACTGGCGCCATCATGGCCGTTCCGGCTCATGACGAACGTGATTATGCCTTCGCTAAGGCCCATGGTTTGAGGATAATCGAAGTGGTATCCGGCGGGGATATTTCCCAATCGGCCTATACGGGAGATGGGCTCTTGGTGAATTCCGGATTCCTGGATGGTATGGCCATGGAAGCGGCCAAAACGGCCGTGATCGGGAAATTGGAGGCGACCGGCCAAGGCAAGGCCAAGGTGCAATACCGGTTGCGCGACTGGCTTTTCTCCCGCCAAAGGTATTGGGGGGAACCTTTCCCCATCGTGCACTCGGAAAACGGCGATATCCACGCCGTGCCCGACGCGGAATTGCCCATTACCTTGCCCGAAGTGGAAGACTACCGTCCCACGGGAACATTTGAACCACCGCTGGGCAAGGCCAAATCCTGGATGGCCTATGGTCCGGGACAACGGCGCGAATCGAATACCATGCCGCAATGGGCCGGCTCTTCCTGGTATTTCCTGCGTTACCTCGATCCATACAATACGGAAAAGGCTTTCGATGCGGATGCCGAGCGCTATTGGATGCCGGTCGATCTCTATATCGGCGGCGCCGAGCACGCCGTCCTGCATTTGCTTTATGCCCGTTTCTGGCACAAATTCCTATTCGACCTGGATTTGGTCTCCCAGCCCGAGCCTTTCGCGAAACTGGTGAATCAAGGTCTCATCCTGGGCGAGGATGGCGAGAAAATGTCCAAGAGCCGCGGCAACGTGGTCAATCCCGATGAGGTGATCGAGCAATACGGCGCCGACGCGATGCGGCTATATGAAATGTTCATGGGACCCTTGGAAAGGCAGAAGCCCTGGCAAACCGCCGGCATCGAGGGCCTTTGGCGTTTCCTCAATAAGGTGTGGCGGCTAGCCATTGGTGACGACAGACAAGACGTGAGCTTGCTGGAAGGAGAACCTCCCGCTCATTTGCTCAAGGGTTTGCATAAGGCCATCCAAAAGGTTCAGGAAGACGTTGAAGGCTTGCGTTTCAATACGGCCATTTCCGCCATGATGATTTATACCGGCGAACTCACCGAATACGCGGAAAAAAGCGGCGGTGTTTACCGGGCGGCCATCGAACCCCTCGTGCTTTTATTGGCTCCTTTCGCGCCGCATATCGCCGAAGAAATCTGGCAGGCGATCGGTCATGCCGATACCTTGGCCTATGAATCCTGGCCTGTTTTTGACCCGGCATTCATCGTGGATCATGAGGTGGAAGTGGTTTTCCAAACCGGCGGCAAGGTCCGGGCTCGCGAACAATTGCCCAAAGGCCTGCCTCTTTCCGAACTGGAAAAATTGGGTCGGGAACATCCCCGATTGCAGGAATACTTCGCTACTCATGATGTGGTGAAGGTCATTGCCGTGCCCGACAAATTGGTCAATTTCGTTTTAAAGCCGAAAGCCTGATATGCCCAGAATAGTGCTGGCGACCGGGAATCCGGGAAAGGTGAAAGAATTCGCGGAAATGCTGCCCCCGCCGCATTGGGATTTAATCGGGCTCAAGGACCTGGGTTTCCTTCAGGACATACCCGAAACGGGGATGACCTTCCGCGAAAATGCCTTAATCAAAGCCCAGGCCCTGGCTCAGGTGACGGACATGCCGGTATTGAGCGACGATAGCGGCTTGATGGTCGCGGCTTTAAACGGCGCCCCCGGTGTTCATACCGCGCGCTATGCGGGCGAAGGGGCTACGAGCGAGGCGAACCGGCGCAAGTTACTGACGGAATTGACTGTGGCCGGCGCGCTGAACATCCTGGATAGACGGGCGGCATTTATCTGCGTCTTATGCTGGCTGGCCCCGGGGGAAGAACCCAGGTTCTTTGAGGGACGGTGCGAGGGCCATATCGTTTCGCAGCCCTCGGGAAATGGAGGCTTCGGTTACGACTCGCTTTTTCAACCGGTGGGAGAGATTAAGACCTTCGCCGAATTGCCCGCCCACGTGAAACATGGGCGGAGCCACCGAGGGGCGGCGATTCAAGCCTTGCTTAATTTCATGGCTTGAACCCGTGGCCTGTTGAGGCCGTTTCTATTCTTGCCTCAGCACGCCTGTGCGCACATATTTCACTTGCTGGCGCTTGCCTTCGAAGTTGAACGTCATTTTCCAGATATAGACGCCTTGTCCTACCTTGCCCTTATTCTTTTCCTTTAAATCCCAGACCAGGTAAGAGGCGTAGCCGCCAGGGACAACCCTTTCGCGATTCGCCAACTCGCCCCGGTAGCCGAAGCTTTGGCGTAAATGGCGCACGAATTGGCCGGTATGATCGAAGATGGCGATATCGACGATGTACTTGGTGGTGGTCACGACTTGTACCAGGCTGATGGGTACATCGACCGTCAAATTGCCGCCACCTGCGGTGGTGGTGGAATAGCCTTGGGTACCCGGTACTTTCTGGGCCTGCACGGCTTCTTTCTCCGATGTACCTTGGCTTCCGGGGCCATCTTCGGGTATGTAAGGGTCCCCTCTCAGGATATTGGCCAAGTCGACCGGCGGCACCCAGAGAATTTCCCATGAGTCCGAGCCCGATTGGGGAGTGGCATAACCGGTTTTTCCTTCGCGCGCATCATTGATGGCGACTTGCCAATTGGGACTATTGGGGTCCAGATTCGAAACGGGGGGGTAACCACGAAGCCCGGAAAGCAGGCGGCTGCCATTTTCCCCGGCAAGCTTCACCTTGCCGATGCCTTGGATGTCGGCCAAGTCCACGACCTCGTTGCCCGGATCGGCATTGAGATAAAGGCAACTGTTCACGGGCGGGGAAATGACGCTATTATCGACCAGTAAAATCAGGGTTTTTCCATCGTCCGAGAGGGTGGGTAATTCCACGGCCGGCAAGAGGGTGGCTTTATTGTAGCTGCCGCATTCCAAATCGAATTTGAGCATTTGTTTGGAAACCGATCCTTCTTTGATCGGTTCGGATAAGGTGATAATGAGGGTGTCGATATTGAATCCGGGATCGCCTTCCTCAGCATTGAGTATGTCGGCGGGTCGTTTGACCGCTTTCAAGATGGTCGGCGGTATGCTGTCGGCGATGGCAACGGTAGAGCCGCCGAAAAGACCTTCACTCGGCATTTTGGCGTAGGGACCATTGCCCGCCCCGGATAAGGTATCGGGGTATTCTCGATCCAACAGGTCGGCGATGATAATGCTGTTATTGCTTCCATCGAGAAAGGACAGCTTGTTTTTAAGCACGGTTACCTTGGTGACGTCCTTGTCATTCCAGTAAACGCCCACCGAATCGGGCAGGCGGGGCAGGGGTTTGGTGAATGAGATGACGACCCTATCCCCCCGGCCATTCTTGTTGGCGTCGGCGATATAGGCCGATTGCGGCGGAATGAATCCAGCGACGAGGGTGATTTGACCCGACACGTCATTGTTCTCCGTTTTACCCGAAACGGTGGCGACCACGCGATTATCCGAAGATGTCGGAGTGATGACGCCTTCCAAAACCTGATTGTTCTTGGTTCCGGCACCCACCACGAATTGGAAAGGAACCGTAACCTTGAATATACCCGAGGACTTGTCGGTCTCGACGGCCTGAAATACCTCGGCATCGCCTCCCGGCAAGCTGATGGTGATGGGCAAGGTATCGATTTTCTCAACGCTGGGGGTTTTGCCTTCGACCGTGACGACGAAGGTGGAATCGACTTGTTCAATGACCGCCGTAATCTTGGCATCGGAACCGACCTTGGTGAAATACAGGGTTCCAGGCGTCGGATCGCTGAGGGGTATGACTTTTTGCGCTTTATCGGCAGGGTAAACCGGATCCTGGTAGGTAATGCTGATGGCGTCATCGCTTTTGCAGGAAAGTGCCCCATCGCCGGCGTCCGGGGTGGATTCATTCTTGGGGATTTCAGCGCTGACATATTTCCCAGGCGAAACCTCAATCAAAATCACATCGCGCAAGATGTCATTCGTCGCCAGACAGGTGACATCGACGGTCAAGGTATCGGTGCCCGATGATATGCTCTGCTCATCGAGTTTGATCACGATTTGCGGTGTTTTCCTATCGATGACGGCGGAGTCCTCTTTTCCATCCGTTACGGTAATAATGGGGACCTGATTGGGGTAGGCGACGACGAGGGTCGCCGTCACCGCCCCTTCATCGCTGCCATTGGCTTGGTGGGCCATGGTCGTTGCAGTCACATTGCCTTTCCAATAAGTCTCGACGATGTCATTGAGCCGGGTCGGGTGCAAAGTGTCTTTCAGGGCAAGGCTGCCTTCATAATAAACCCGATCGCCCACCATGGTGGAATCGATGCGCACCAGGATGATGGTTTCGCTATCGGGGGCGGCCGCGCCGTTTTTATTCACGATGCTCAAGGCGGCGGGAATGGAGTCTATGGTTCCGCCGGCGAAATCGTCGGTCAGGCGCAAAAACACTTTTCCCTCGGATGGGCTATAGACCGTGCCTGGTACGATCAAAACGCCGTTCTTATCCACAAAGGCTAATTGTCCCCGGATGGAAGCGGGCGTACCGAAGCCGGCATTGGTTTGCGCCTTGTCGCCGTCTTGGGGGTCGGTGAAGTCGCCTTGGATTTGATCGCCGGAGGAGATTTGCAGCTTGCCGTCTCCCCGCGCGGAGGGCTTATTCAAGTCCGTCGCGATTTTCGCCCGGTATAGGCCATTCCCCAGATAGGCCAGGGTTACCGTGTCGATGTCGGTTGCCCCGCCGGCCAAATGGGTGACGGTCAGGGCGACCTTGGCCGTCATCCCAGGAGGCAACTCCTCATCGCGCACGAAGATAAAGACTTCGGGGGCCGTTGCCGTGTATTGGGTGGTGGGCGTGGCACCGGTGCTATCGGTGGCGAAGAAAATCTGCGCTTGCACGGGAGCGGCGCGTACCCTCAATTTCGTTTGTGGATGATCGGCTGCGTCCTTGGGATTGGCCCAGGAGACGACGAGGGAGTCGTATAGGGATGACTGGGTTTTGCCGTCATCGAGGATGGCGGCGGCTACCGAGAATGGTATTACCCCGGTATACACATACCGGTCGCCCAGATTCTGGACGGTGGATAATGTCACGCTGTCGGCGTCCAGTCCGGTCACGGTTTTGGCGAAGAGGCGCACCGAGGCCAGCCCCGCCTGGGTGGTGGTCAGCCTCAAGGTATAGCCGGTACTGGCTTGAGTGATATAGCCATTGGGGAATGGCAAACCATTAGCATTGAGTATTTCCAGGGTGCTGGCGACGAAATCCTTGATGTATATCGAGGTCAAAACGGAACTGGGAACATAGAGCTTGGTATTGTCATGAATGGCGACGGCCTTCAGCGTGTCGCTTTGGAGGATGTCGATCGGGGTTCCCGCATAGAGGGTGCGTGTGGGGCTAGTCGTCGGATCCGAACCGTCAAGCGTGTAATAAATCTTGAGGCTGTCGCCCTTAATGGGATGGGTTAGGGTCACGCCGACTTGGCTTGAAAAATGGTAGCCGTTGACGGCATAAGGAGTGGCGGTCGGCGGCGCGACGGGCTGGGGATCCTGAACCAGCAGGAAGGTGGTGATTTCGAGGTTGGACTCGGTGGTATGACGCTCGGCGAAATAAAAATCAAGGGGATAGGCTTGGTTATTGACGAGCCCGAAACTCGCCGCGATATTGTCGAGATTGAATTCGCCGTCGATGGCTCCATGGATGCCCCCCAGGTCCAGAGCTAATTTTCCGTTGACGAAAACCCAGACATCGTCGTCGCCGCGGAAGTGGAAAATTTGCGCTTGCCCGCTTTGATAAGTGAATTGGGTATGCAATTCCAAGGTGAAACCGAAATTGTGATTGCCCCCGGCGCCGGCGAAAATGTCCGCGTAGGGATTGGGATCGGCGGCACTGAATTTCGTATAGGGCCCGCCCGGGTCCAGAGGAAAGAAGGAATTATTGGTGTAGACGTATTTGTCCTGCGCGACCCGGGTCAGGGTCAAATCCAATTTGAATTTACGGTTCACGTTATTGACGTCGTTATACCAGTCGGAAAATCGGGTATCCTGCGCGATACAAGCATTGGTAGGGTGACCGGGGTTGAGAACCGGGTTGCGTTGATCCTCCTCGAAATTCGCGTCGGTCGAGCCTGCGGTACTGATATTGCCTTGGGGCATTCCCAGTCTGATCGCGCCCGCATTGCATGTCGCGGTGCCGAACTGCGGATTGAAATGGGGATGTTCAAGGGCGGTATAGGCGGGATCGCCTATCGAGACGAAGGTTCCGCCGCCATTGCGCTGGGAGACGAAATCGCGCAACTTAGCCGTCAGGGATAGGGAAGCCGGCTGGGTTTGTGCCTGGGTGAAAGCGGGTGCCAAGCCGAGAAGCAGGCCCAGGCCGCCGAACATGGCCGACTGGGTTAAAAGCCGAAACCCCGGGTTTTGACTTTCATTTTTCATTTGCACCCTTCCGAATACCCCTGAGCCGGGGCCGATTACCAAAAAATGGACATAGACTTAGTTATAAGACGAAAGTTAGCCCCTAAAGTGCACCGGCGTACACATAAAGTTTCGCCGGAAATGGGATGGAGCAGGCTATTTTCGCCCGATATTTGGGTCTGGAATATCGGCAAAAGGAAAGGATGTTATTTGTCGCTCTTATCGCAGCACCCCGGTTTTCACCACTTGCACCTCTTGTTTACCGTCGGCGAACGCAAAGTTGATGCGCCAGATATAGACGCCTTGTCCCGCTTTCGCCCCGGATTTGTCTTTCAAATCCCAGATGAGAAAACTGAGCATGCCCTTCTCCGAACTGCGATAAGGGTTGCGCAATTCGCCCCGATAGCCGAAAGCCTGCTTGAAATTCCGCACGAAATGGCCGGTATTATCGAAAATGGAGACTTGGGCCACGTACCGGCCGGTAGTCGCTACCTGAACCACGCCGATTTGGGAGGGCATGGGACTGGGATAGGTGGTTTCCCCTCCGGAACGGGGTTCCTCACTCGGTGAGGACGGGATATAGGACGACATAGGATCCTGAGGATTGAATCCCGTGGGAGGTACCCACAGCACATTCCAATCTCCGCCCGACTCGCGGGTGAAGCGGCCGGTGCGATCGGTGCGCACATCGGAATTCGCCAGGAGGAAGGCTGGATCGCGTGCATCGACCCCGGCTACGGGAGGATATCCCTGAACCAATCGAATCGCCAGGCGGGGGTTTTCCCCGGTAATGGCGATCCCTAAGGGAAGAGGCGAATTGGAAAAATCATCCGTGTAACGGCCGTCGCCTTCCAGGTACAGGCAGTCCCCGGTCAGCGGAAGTTTAGCCGTCGGGGAATTATCGACCAGAATCGTCCAAACCACCCGGTCGTCATCGGATTTCGGTTCTCCGTAGGTCATGACGGTTTGGCTTTGATCGTAGCCCGTACAACCGCTGGAAAACCGGACCATGTTTTTCAGGCTGGTCAGGGATTTCAAGGGTTCGGACAAGGTGAGGATCAAGGTATCCGGATTGAACCGTCTTTCGAATTCGCTGATCTCGATCGATTTCAAATCCGAAGGTTTTTTCATGGCGGACAAGGGAATCGGACCCAGGCTGTCTTCGATGGAGACCGTTTGGCCGAACCAAGGCGCCGCGGGAGGCAAAACCACCTTGGGCTGGGGTTTTTCGGCGCGGGTTTTGCCGTAATCCCAGGGTTTGGACTGGGCATCGGCCATCATTCCCAAACCGGAGGCGGTGAGACGGATATCGCCGCGGGAGATTTGTCTTTGCCCCTTGTCTTCCTGCTTGTCCCATGACGCCGTTATTCCGTCGGTCGGCGCCATGTCGGCCGGGGTGGCTAATCGCAAGGATACTCCGTCGGCCTTGCCATCCCGGTTTTGATCGCGGATAGCCGCCGCCAGAACGCGTATCACCTTGGTTTTGAGGCTCAGGGTATTGTGCGCCTTGCCTTGGGTACCCTCGACAACCGCAAGGGGATTATCCTTGGACAAGTCCACCAACAGGTTCAAGACGCCATTGCCGGCCTGGGGATTTTTCAAGGAGAAAGCAAAAGGGATTTTGCCGACGAAGTGCCCGGTAAACGCTCCCGTTTCTTCCAGGTTCAAATCCTCACTTTCGCCTTGGGGTCCCGTCAATTGGGCGACGATGACGTCGGCGCGGTCGAGGGTGGGGCTTTGGGCGATGACGTGGACTTCGAATTGCCCACTCTCTTCGGCGAACAGGGTGAGTATGGGCGTCTTATCGCCGACCCGGGTGAAATACAACTCGGCCATAACCGGGTCGGTCCAGGTGATTTCCACCATTCGCTTGGTTCCATGGGTCGGATCCTGATAGCTGCCCACCAATTGGTCTTCGATGGCGCAGGTCAGCATTCCGTCGGATGGATCCGCCTTGCCTTCGCCTTTCGAGGCGGTCGCCGACCAGGAGGTTCCCGAATCCTGGGTTTGCAACTGAACCACGAGGGTGTCGCCGCTTTGGAGACAGGACAAGGTCAATAGCAAGGGTTGCCCGGCCGTGGACTGAAGCCCGTCTTCCAAGGTGATATGCAATTCCTGCGAGGGCCGATGCGGGGTTTCCCCCTTTTCATCGACGATTTTGAGACGCGCTTCCTGGTCCGGATGGGCGATGGTCAAGCGCGCGGAAGCCTTGCCGCCATCCGCGGTGCCGGAATTGTCGTGGGTTGCGATTTCACCCGTTAGCTTACCCAGATAAGCGGTTTGCAATTTCCCGTCGCCAGGCTTAGCCGTTTTGCCGGCTTCTTCCAAAACCACTTCACCGCGCCATTCACCCAAGGTGCCCGCGTTCGTATCGAAATGAATGACTACCGCCTCGCTGTCGGCCGCGAATAACTCGCCGTTTTTCCATTGCAGCAAGACCAAGGTCACCGTTTTGCTCTCGACGCTGCCGGCTATGGGGAGGCTCCAGTCATCGCGAAAGACAACGGCCACCTTGCGGGCATCGGGATTCCAATTCGCTCCGGGAGCCAGGGGTTTACCCTCCAAGTCCACGAAAAACAACTGGCCGGTTTCCTCTACGCCTTCGGCATATCCGGCATTGCCTATGCCGGAATCGCCGTAAATGGGATCCACGAAGGTGACGACGAGTTGATCCCCGGCCAGGGCCACGGAAAGCGAACCGTTCTGGCTGGTTTTCAGTCCGGCCGGCAATAAAGGCAAGGCTCCTGCATAGCGTCCCGGGGAAACTTCCGTCAGCATGACCGTTTCCCTATCGATACCGAGCTGTTTCGAGACGACTTCGGCGACCGCCCCGCTCAGGTTGGAACGGGAATCGACGAGGATATACACGCTATCCTGATCGGCGGGATATAAACTGGCGCGCGGTCCATTGCGGACGGTGGTGAAATAGGCCACCGGTTGCAAATATCTCGGCTTGATGATTACCGTATCGCGCGCGATATCGGTGGGATCCAGCGGATTCACCCAGATGGCCACCACCGTATCTTCATTGGCGATTTCCAGGGTATCATTGCCCGCTTGCGGCGCACCCAGATTCAAGGCCAGGGGGTCCATGTAAATCAAGGCGTCGATATCCTGGCGGATATCCAGGAGCCTTATTTCAAACATGTCGCCTTGGTGCAGGGAATGCAAGGTGGGCTTAACCTCGGTGAGGCCGCCTTGCGAAGTGGTCACCTTGACGACCAGTCCGGTGGCTGCGTCGGATAGGCGGTGATTGGCGATAGGGAGTCCATTGGCATCCAAGAGGGTGAGGCTGCTGGCCGTGCGCACCTTGGAATAGGTTTGAATCAGGGTTTGGCTATTGCGGTAACCGGTTTTAAGGCCGATGGCCGCCATGGTGGTATTGGCGATCAAGGTTAAGGGGTCGGTATAAACCGTGCCGTGGGCAGAATCGGGCAAAGAGCCGTCCAGGGTATAAACCAAGCGCGCCGCATCGGTGGCCGTGGACAGGCCCACTTTTTGGGAAATGCGGAAGGATTTGGAGGACGGGTCGAATACCGGCGTCGCCACCTGGGGCAAGATCCACGAAGAGACGTCGCCATGGATGGGATCGATATGCTTGACCAGGATGTCGCTCCCGTCGGGGCAGGAGAGCCACGCGTCCTGCGGATTGGCCCCCGCCTTATTCCGACCGAATACGGCCGGACCATAGTTGCCCGCCTGGTTTTCCTTGGCGATCAAGGTGAGACTGTCGCCGGTGACGGGACAAAGCACATGCAGCAGGGTGGAATCTTTTCCGCCCGGGGCATAATCCTGATCCTGGATCACGAGCCGCAGCGCCTCCACCGATGCTCCGCCCAAACCGGAGGTGTCGGTTTGGGACCATTGCAATTGCGCATTCGCATCCGCGTAGGCCAGCTTGAGGGTGGCCGTGGCTTTACCGATTTCCTGCGCGCCCGTATTGTCATGGGCATTGACTTGGGCGGTGAGTTGGCCCAGGAACCGGAAGTTGAGCCGTTTATCGCCGCTGGTCGCCGAACCGGATTCGAAAAGCGGCACGGTCAAGGTCCAAATGGCGCGGGTATCGCTGGGCGTGCCGGTCAAGGGCATGGAAAGGGTGTCGGAATCGCTCATGAAGGCCTGGTTCGCCCATGTCGAGAGGAGCGAGAACTCGGCATTCTTATTGGTCACGGAACCCAAGGCATAGTCGTCGCCGAATTGCAATTTCAATCCGGCCATTTCTTGCGGCGAAATGGTCGCTCCATCGGGCAGAATGTCTCCATTCGCTTTCACGAATACCAGGGTGGCCGGCTCCTGCGGGGCCTCGTCGAAGCCGGTTTGGGCGATGGCCGAATCCCCGTAGACGGGGTCGCGGTATATCGCCCGCAATTGATCGCCGCCGGGTGATACCTGCAAGTACCCGTCGTTTGAATTCTTGACGCCGGGCTTGATCGAGGCCGCCCCTTGAAAATGGCCCGGGCTCACTTCCGTCAAACTGAAAATTTCGCTATCGAGTCCCAAGGATGAGGATGTTACGGTAACTGTCCGGCTACCCGACGGTGAAGGCTGATCGTCCAGAATCAGGAATACCTGGGTCTTATCGGGAGGGATTCTCGAGGCGGCGGGCCCGCCGTCGGTCAGGCTGAAACGCAACAGGGAGCCTTGGTTGGCGGCCACTACGGGGATGCGGGCCGAGGCGGTATCCTGGGCGTCCCTCGGGTGCTTCCAAAACGCCGTCAAGGTATCGAAGGTTTTGGCTTCCAGGGAATTGGGCTTGGTCCGGGCGGCCATGCCTGCGGTGAGGCTGAAAGTCTGCGCGTAAACCGAGCTGTCGATTCCGGCCGAGGATTTCGCCAGGGTCACCGGCAACGAATCCTTGAGCAAGAGGCTTTGGGTCAAGGAGGCATGGCTGGATGCTAAATCCGGACTCGTCCGTAGCGCTATTTTGGGCAAGCTGTCCTTTTCGGTGAATTGAGCCACCCTTTGGCCGGTCGCTGTCAACAAAGAGATTTGGCTCGGTTCATAGCAGGAAATGGCGAATAGACTGTCCGAGAGGATTTTGGAAGCGGTTGCCGGAGTACCGTCGGTGCGCAGGGCGAATTGAATGGTGCGGATTTCCTCACCGCCGCCGGAGGATTCTTGGAATCTGGTTTCCAAGCTCATCCGATTGATGCCCGAGGGGGCGAGTCCGATGATTTCATCCAGCCGAATCAACCAACTGGCCTCACCCTGGGGCGTGAAATCGGCGCTGAGGCTTTTGGAGATTTGCGCGGGCGATAGACTGTTATTCGTCAAAGTCGCCGATACCGGGGTAAAGGTTTTCAGGATTTGATTCAGGATGATCTTGACCACGGTTTTCAAGCTATCCGGGTTTCCGGGAGGGATCAGGTAAAACTCGCCTCCGGTGGTGTCGGATAATTGTTTGAGTTTGGAAAAATCTGCGGTGGGGTTGCCCAGGAAAATCCCATAAATCGGAGGCATTTTCCCGTCGCCCAATAAATTCAAATAGTTATTGTCGGTGGGCTTGCCATCCGAAAGGAAAATGATGGCTTGCTTATTCGTCTTGGTCAAAGCGGGATTGTTCAGCCATTTTTTCGCGCTATCGAGAGGGTCACCATAGACGGTTCCTCCTCTGCGCATGACAATTTTATTTTTCAGGGTTTGAACATTGGCGGAGGTCAAAGGCAAGAGCTTCACGGCATCGCTCACCGTGTAATTAAAACCGAGATAGCCGGCGGTGGAGGTGGGGGACAATTCGCTTTGGTATTGAATGGCGTTCTTGAAGGCAATGCCCCGCTGGCCATAAGGGTCCCCCGCGAATGAATGGCAACCCTGAATGCTTACCGATGACTTCAGGACTTTCACGGTTTGGGTGCCGCCGTCTTCGAATAGGATATTGGCCCGTCCGCCCGCTCCTGCCACGGTATCCGAGGCGTGCATGGTATTGCAACCGTCAAGTCCTTGAAAAAAAGTCGTATCCTGGGTGCCGGGCCTGACCCAGAGATAACTGGCGTACATACTAATGCTTTGATCGAGCACATAGGCGATGTCGGCCAAGCCACCTTCCTTCACGGCACCTTTGCAAAGCGCGAGGCCTTGCTGGGCAATGCGCGTGACATTCCCGGGAATGGTCAGGGTGTCGCCCTGCAGGCGCGACAAATCCAGGCAAGCGCGTTCCAACCCGCCGCCCGCGACGGTCTTGGGAATGCCTACAAGATCACAGCGGGGAGTCGCGCCATGGCCGGAAGGGGCTGCAAGCAAGCCGATTCCCATGGCCGGAATTAATATCCGGCGAGACAATGCAAATACCTGGGAGTAGGACATGGCCCTCTCCTTTCCGGGAGTATCTCGGTTCAGTCGCGGTGGCGGCTAGAGCCTCGGCCTCTTTTCAAGAAAGGCCGAGGCTTGTGACAATTATCCCGCAATGGATAGGAAGGGTAAAGATTTGGAATTGAGGAAAGCTTGGGCTTCCTGAGGAGTTGGGGAAAACCCGGGTAAATAAAAAAGGTCCGGACCCTCAAGTCCGAACCTTTCAGCGAGTCGAATTTCTTATCGAAGATTATTTCGTCGACCGGACGACGCCCATTTTGGTGAATTGGACTTTCTGGCTGCGGTCATCGAAAGAGAAAGTGACCTTCCAGATATAAACGCCCTGGCCTACCCGTTGGTCTTTCTTGTCGCGCAAATTCCAAACCAGATAGCTGACGAATCCCTTGTAATGGATACGGTTCGAATTGCTGAACTCGTTCATATAACCGAAGGACTGGCGAAAGCTGGTCACATGATTGCCCAGGTTATCGAATATGGCCACGTCGGCGATATAGGGCGTGGTGGTCACCACCTGGATGGTGCTGATTCCATTGGGCAAATATTGCGGGCCTTGGAGATCGGCGATATTGGAGACGCCTCCCCGGGGGATGTAACCGTGCTCCGGCGAGAAACTGTTCAGGTAATTGGGATTGAGATAAAAATCCGCCGGCGGTATCCACTGGATCGAGACTTCGTCGCCGACCGTGGTGGTGTAGTCGAAAAGATCGTTATTCTTGGGGTCGTTGGTCGCCACCTGAAACCGTTTATTCCGTTCCATGATTTCGATCGGGCTCAGCGGAGATCCCGGATCATTGTTGATGTCGATTCCGACCACGGGGGGGAAGGCGCGGAAGACCTCGACCTTGGGGGGCGCCACCGGTCCTATCAATTTGGAGCCGATTTTCGCCGGGATATTGTTGTGGAGATCCACGTATTGGCCGTCGGTGGTCAGGTAAACGCAATTGCCGGGCAAAGCGCTCACCGCGTTTCCGGCTTTGGAAACGATGAAAACCATGGTTAGCCCGTCGGCGGAAATCATCGGTTGCCCGTCGACTTGCAAGGTCGTCGCATTCGTCCCGTCACTGCATTGACCGTCCTTGCCGGGGGTGGAATACTTCAGCAGCCGGAGGTATTGGGCATCCTTCAAGGGTTCGGACAAAACGATGGTCAAGGTATCGCGGCCCACCGAGGTTTGGCCGGGCAAAACCTTGGCCGCGTCGAAAAGCCTGATGGTCGAGGTATTGATAATCGGGCCGAGGCTGTCCTTCAATTCCGGTTGCTGCGCGCCGAAAACATTGGTCGGTGGGAACAACGCATAGGGACGGTTGCCCGCTCCCGTCAAACCCTTGGGGAATTCGGTGGCCGAGAAATCCGCCACCGCCACGAGATTACCCGTCCCCGGAACCAAGGTCAAGGGAGGGGGCATGACACCCGGCGATGCGGCTGAATTCCAATAAATGGGATTGATGCCCACCGGAGCCGCCGTCAAAGGCAAGTTGAATTGGAAATAGACCTTATCGGCCTGCCCATTGCTGTTCTCATCCTTAACCCAGGCGTTCAGCACCTTATTGAAGAGGGACGCCACCTGGATGGTCGCCGTTTTGGCTCCGGCCCCCGGGAAATTGTAGGTGGCGGTCAAGGTCCCGTCATTATTAACCTTGCCGGTGTCCAATACGAATTCCAGCTTATTGTTGCCCGGCGCGGCCGCGCCGACGATGAACGCGAAAGGGATATTCGCCACGAAAACCCCCGAGTTGGGTCCTGTTTCCGTCAAGGTGATGTTTTCGGTTTCACCGGTCGAGGTTGTGACAACCGAACTGATTTGATCGACGACATTGGGAGTCGGGTCGGTTCGGCCGACGATGAGGAGCACGGAATTGTTTTCCACCCCGTCCGAAGTCGCCGTGATTTGCGCCCCGGGAGCCGAAGGGAGGGCGAAGTTGATGGTGCTCGGTCCGTCGGCCGTCCAGGTTTTGCTATCGGTGATTCTTTCGTTATAAACGGGATCGGTGACCGTCGTGATGATTTCGTCGTTTTCCAGGCAGGACAGGATGAGATCGCCCAGATTGGCGGCGCCTTCGGTCTTGGTCACATCCTCGGTGACGTAGGTGGCCACGCCATTGACGGTGGTGGTCTTGCGGGCGGCGACCGTCACTTGATCGCCGGTGGCCGAACAGGTATAGGTGACCAATAGGCTGTCATTCGGGAATTTGCTCAGGGGTTGGTTGGTGATTTCGGATGAGACGCAGGTGGTCGTCCTATCGATGCGGGAGGAATCGGCGCACGGCGTCACCGATAGCGTCAGCGGCTTATTGATGTAAGCGATGCGGATTTGATGGGAAATGGGCGGCTGGATTTCCACCCCGTCCGCGTCATGGGCCACGACGCTGGCCTTGGCCACCCCGAGGATATAGGTCTCGGCGATTTGGTCCCTGGGAATGGCCGGAACCAATTCGGCCAACGGAATTTTAAAGAGCCAAGTCGCCGAATCGCCGTTGGCCACGGCGGTGGTGGAAACCAATTCCAGGTCCGCTACGGACTTACCGGAATTATTCTCGATATTCAGGGTAAGCTGCTTGGTCTTTAAGTTCGGGTCAATGGGATTTTCATCGATATAACGGATGTATAAAAAGGGATTGGTCGGCTCATAAATCTCGTTCAAGGCCAAAGCCCGCCCCGTGGAATCCACGAAGACGATGCTTTGATTGACATTGGGTTGCTGCAGCGGGATATTGGTGGTGATTTTGGCGTGGGATTCGACGACATGCCTTTCGGCGAAAAAGAAGTCGAGATTGTACCGGTGATTGGGCGTCATGCCGAGACGGGTGGCCGTGGCGGCATCCAAGGTGATGGTCCTGGTCACCGCATTATGAATGCCGCCGATATCCATCATCAGTTTCCCGTTTATGAAGACGAAGACATCGTCATCTCCCGTGAATTCGAAAATTTGCCCCGGGATATAGGTGAATTCGGTATGCAATTCCAAGGTAAAGCCGAAGTTATGGTTGCCGGCATTGGTGAATAAATCATTCCAGGGATTGGGATCGGCCGCATTGAACTTCTCATAGGTTTTCCCCGGATCGAGAGGGAAGAAAAATTGATCGTCGAATTCATACATGCCATTGGCATTGCGGGTGAAGTTCAGATTCAATTTGAATTTGCGGTTCACCCCGGGCACATCCGCATACCATTGGCTGAATAAAGCGGGGTTATCCATGCACGCCGTCGTAGGCGGGTTCGCAGAAAGCTTAGGATTGCGATGATCGCCCAAAGTGGTATCGCTGACCGTCACATTCAAATTGGAGTCGACAATACCCGTTTGAACGCCGCCGGCGCATGTCGCTCCGTAATTGGCATTGAAGTGGGGGTGAGGGGGCTGCACATTGCTCGTATTTCCCACCGAAATGAAATCACGCACGATGGTGGAAAGGACTATGGATTGTGGGCCCGTCGTTTGCCCCAAGGCTAAAACAGCCAAAAATAGTGGCAAGCCCACAGGAATTTGCCACAAATTCAAACGGAAACCGGGTTTTAATGTCATAAATCGCTGCCTTCGAAAATTACCGAACCTAAAAAAGACGTTTTTCCACCTTAAAATACGTGAATATTTTGGACTTCGCTGGCCGAAATCCCACAAGATCCGGAAAATCCGGCCTTTTGAACCCTCTTGACGCATACTCTAAGGACGTTTGAGGTTTCATAAATGTCCCCAAAAAAGAAGGGAATAGGGTCTATTCACCTGTAGCTTGAATATCACTTAAAAAATGGCGAAAGGCATGACGAAATTGTTCTATTTCGACTGCAATGGGATAGCTTGTATTTTTTAAATGGTAAATACTGCGGCGCGATGGAGTTAGTGTTTACGCGCCGGGCTGCTATCGGCGACGCTGGAGTCGGAAATTGCCGGGCTAGCCTGCATCAGGACTTGCTGAATCATTTTCGCTTCCCGGCTCTTACGACGATTTTCAGCGGCCAAGCCCTTATAATTGACATGTTCGGTATTGTCCCGGGAAAAGAAATGGGTTCGAGAGCCATCGTCTTTAGCGACGAAAAACATCATATCGGTTTGCAAGGGATTAAGCGCGGCCAAAAGCGCTCCTTTACCCGGATTGCAAATGGGGCCCGGGGGCAAACCCGCGAAGCGGCGGGTATTGTAGGGCGAATTGACATTCAAATCCGAATACGTCAATCGGCCGGTCAACTTTTTAACCGAATAACGGACGGTCGGATCCGCACCGAGGGACCAGTTTTCCAGCAGCCGGTTATAGAATACCCCGGCGATCAGCTTTCTTTCCGAGGGAACGGCGGCTTCCTTCTCGACGATGGAAGCCAAGGTCAACCAACCATGAATACCATACCGGTCGGTTACCGGCGAGTGCGGATGGATTTGTTCAACCACGGCCTGAAACCGTTTGACCATTAAGCGAAGAACTTCTTTTTCACTGATTTTCCACGGTAGCACATAGGTGTCGGGGAAGAGATAGCCTTCCAGACCAGGGGCATCCAATCCCAATTCCCTCGCAAAAGCGGCGGAATTCGCCAAGGAATCGAAGGTTAGGCTATCCAAACCGAAACGCTGTTTTAAAATGCCGTATATCTCCCATGAGGCCTTGCCTTCCGCGATGGTAATGGTACGGGTCGCTAATTTCCCATCGGTGATAAGCCAAGACATTTCCAGGACGGAGTTACGGGGCTTGACGGCAAAAAACCCGGCTTTGATCTGCCTATCGCGACCGGTGGCCCGCAAAAAAAGGCGGAAAGTGAGCGGATGGGCGATGAGCCCCTTGGCATGCAATTCCTTGGCTAATCCCTGGGGCGTGGCATGCACCGGAACTTCAAAGAGCATTTGTCCGGTATTCGTATCTCTAGGTAAATCATGGGCTTCCCGGTGCGGACGGGAAGTGAGTAGATAGGTGACCCATAGGCAAGTGATAAGAGGCAAGCCGAGCAGGACATAGCGCTTCCGTCCCTGTTTCCAGGTCCGTCGAAAGATCCGTTTGGCCAGGCTACTCATAGGCGAAAAACCTCAAATCGTGGCGGGGGGTGCAAAGGAAGAAAATACCCGGATTCTCACCAAGTCATGACCACCTTGCCCTATTTTGGAGGGGTTCCGGGAACAATCGCTTCCAGCCCAGCCCAATTCGAATTTTCCCCATGGCTCAGCCCCTCGAGAATACCCTGCAGAATGGATTCGGGCCGGAGTTGGTTTAAGCAATTGCGGTGGCTGCAGGCTGGCATTTCTCCTAGATAGTAGCAGGGGCGGCAATTTAAGTCCGGCACGAAATAGGCCCGAGAGGTCAACGGATTCCACTTTTGTGGGGAAGTCGGTCCAAAAAGGGTTAAAACCGGTATGCCTACGGCTGATGCGAGGTGCAAGGTTCCGGTGTCATTGCCGGTAACCAAATGGCATTGGGAGATTTCACCGATTAACCCATTCCAATCCAATTGCCCCGAAGTGTCCGTACTTTGGGGTACTTGGCTTTGTAACCACTGGGCATCTTTCCGTTCGCTTTCCGACCCGAAAAGCACGACCGTGATTTTTCTCGCTGTCAACTCGCGCGCTAAATAGGCGAAATGTTCCAAAGGCCACCGTTTTTGCGGCCAATTGGCGGATGCTCCGAATACCAGCCCGACCTTGGAGGCCGGGAAGATGTTTTTAGCCGGGCTCTCCATGGGCCGGGGGTATAAAGGCTCGGGCTTCCGGGTGGGGACGGGCAATCGCATGACCTTGTAAAAACATTGCCATTCGGGTTCGGCTTTGCCCCGATAGGCCAGGAAGTCATGCCGGTTAGCGCTGGTGCCGGGAACTTGGAAGCCGTGGGAGAAGGGGATACCCAGCACCCGGGCTAAGGCCGCTCCATATCCCCGGTATAATTCCAAATCGATGAGCAGATCGAATCGCCGGCGATAGAGTTTTTGAACCAGGCGGAGGGCTTCTTTCCAAAAGGCGATTCGAAGTATTTCCCTCAGGGGATGGAATCCCGTAATGGGCAAGACGTGAACAATGTCGATGCAAGGCGAAGATCGGTAAACATCCTGGATACGCGCGCTGACCAGGGCCTCGATGCGGATATCCGGATGGAGTCGCTTGTATTCGCGGATGGCGTAAAGCGAAAGAATGGCGTCGCCCATACAGCAGGATTTCACCAAAAGCAGGGATTCGGGAAAGCTTTCGCTTCGCCGCCGGCGATGGGCCTGCAGGAGGTAAGCCAGGGCTTGCCCCGTCGTTTTCTCCACTCGGCTGAAAAGGGACCGGCGCGTGGACGAGAATTTGGACTTCATGATGAACGCCGCGCGTGCCTGGATAGAGTATCCGCGAATGCCTGTTTAAAATGCAAGGAGGCGGCTTGGGGACCATATCGTTTTTGGGCTTTTTCATAGGCTTCCACTAAGGCCTGGGGTGGAAATCCCGCCTCTAGGGTCCGGGCGATGGATTGCGCCAAGGCATCCGGGGAGGAACAGTTGGCCAGGGCCACGGTGGCGAATTCCCGCGCCCAATGGCTCAGGTGGCCGCTATCGCTGACCAGCACGGGCAGGCCGGAGAGAATGCCATCCAAGACCGCTTTGCCGAATTGTTCGGCTTGACGTGGGTTTTGGCCGGTGGGCAAAGCGACCAAGGCGCAACCTTGCAAGGTGTTTTCCAACTCGTGATTCGGAACATGGCCGCAAAATTCCACCCGGTCCTGGATCCGCAACTGTCGGGCTAATCGTCTCAAGCGGGTGTCTTCCGGCCCATCCCCGATGAGCCTCAGCTTGATCTCGGGAAGGAGCGCCGTGGCTTGGAGCAATAAGTCGATCCGTTTGAGGGCGATAAACCGACCGATGAAGGCCACCGTGCTATGCGAGGCCGGAATGAGGCGCCGGCGGGCCGTAATCCAAAGGGGGATTTCATAAACGGGACCGGCATACCCTTGCCGCATCAAATTGTCGCGGATTTCCTCGGTGGGGACGATGGCGCCCGAAGCTTTTTCAAAAGCCTTATTCCGCAATGACGCGAAGGGGCGCGGCAGTATTTTGGGACGGTTTTCCGCCGAGAAGAATAGCCACGGAATGCCTTTGCTTTGGGCCCAAAGCCGCACTTGCCTGACGGGCAGGCTCCAGGGTTCTTCCCAGATATAAATGAGACGGGGGTGCAGGCTATCCAGGGTCCTGGCCAAATACCGGTAGGCGAAAAGCGTGTTGTGGCGGAGTCCGATGGTGGGCAAGGGTATTTCCGTTTTGCTCTTCTTCACGGGACCGTAGACGTGTGGATTGCCGGGGGAGCGCCAAGTCCGGGGGAAGATGAGGACGCAATCCGGCCAGGCTTCGGGGAAAGGCAGCCGGTTTTCGGGAGCCACCAAGGAGTGGCCGACAATGACCACGGGACCGTCGTTATGCATGGGGCTCGGCCCCGCCTTGGCGTTCGAGGGCATTCCGATAGAGTTGCGCCAGCCCTCCGACGCTGAGCCAGAAGTAAACGTCGCCGGGATTGGTGTGCAAATGGGTGCCCGTCAAATTCAGGATGGAGAACATGAAGATCAGGCTCATGAAAAAGCGCGCCAGTTCGGCATCCTCATGCGGGGGGCCGCTAGCCAGGACTTGAAAGCCGCGGCGGAAAGCGAAAATGAGAATGCCCAGAAAGCAAAAAATGCCGGGAAAGCCCGACTCTCCCAGGGTTTGGAAGTAATAGCTGTGGGCATACCCGTTGGTGCCTTGCCCGCGGCCAAATGGTTTTCTCAAGGCGAAATACCAGATCTCCCCCCAAATCTGCACGCGCTTCTTAATGCTGTATTCCTGCAGCGGATTGGCCAGGGCTGCGGTGCGCTTGCGGATCATGACGTCGGTCAGGGAAGAGCCGTTGATTTTCGCCGAGAGGGCCTGGTTTTGGGCGTCGCTCTGGCTATCGCCATTCACCAGCATGCCGACGATCAGGATGAGGGCGGAAACCAGCATGGCGCGCTTGATCCAGATTTTCCGTATCCGTAAATACACGCCGAAACAAAAAAGCGCCGCCGCTATGCCAATCCAACTGGTGCGCACGGTGGCTATCAGCAAGGGCATGGTGGCGAGGGCCATCAAACCCAGCCCATAAACCGGGGACAGTATCCTTTTATAGGTCACGTAGAATGCGCCCAGCAAGATCAGGATGCACATGCCGTCCGACATGGCCGCGGGCGAGACATAGGTTCCGAAGGGACGGACGACGCCTTCGATACGCAAGGTGGTGAAGGTGATCGAGTCCAGCCACTTTTGTTCGAAGTCGCTGAAACCCAAGGTGATTTGCTTGACGCTCCATAAGGCGCTGAGCAAAAGGGCGGCTGATCCCAAATGCAGCAGGCGAATCATGCCTTTGGCGCGGATGATGATATAGCTTCCGGCGAAATAATAAAGGACGTACAGGCCATTGAATTTAAAGCCATAGAGTCCGGTTTCCACCGTCCCCTCATTCCACAGGAAAACTTTTAAAAACAGGATGACGGCATAGACCAGCACGAAAACGGTCAAGGGGTCGCGTATTTTCTCCCGGTTGTTGACCCATAACAGCAAGAGGGCGGCGATAAAGCCCACCATGACCCCGTCGCCGATGAGCATCAGGTAGTCGACGGTGGGCCGGCCATTGATCAGGTAATAGAGGCGCCTTCCCAGGGGGATGAAAATCGGAAGCACGAGGAGATAATACACGCCGAACTTCGGCCACTTCAAAGTGGGAATGATGAAACAAACCGTGAAAAAGGCGGCGATTTCAATTCGCGAGGGGATTTTTTGCAGGCGCCAAGCGAAAAAAATCCCGAGGGCCGAGAGCAGCAAATACCATATCCAGGACTTATTCCAGTTCATGCCGCCTCATCCGGAAGGCATTTTGGTAAACCCGCTCGTATTGGCGGGCGACCGTTTCCGGCGCGAATCGCCGCGTGAATTGGGTGAGTTTGGACAGCCACGCGCTCCAATCCACACCTTGATCCATGATGTCCGTCACCTTTTTCGGCAAATCTTCCTCGGAGCTTAAAAATCCCCCCCACTCGCCTTGCAATAAGTCCACGGCACCCGCGTGGGGAAGACTTAAAGGCAGGCAACCCATGGCCATCCCTTCGATGAGCGCCACTCCGAAACCTTCGTAAGCGGCTAGGCTGAGGACAAACCAACTCTCGCGATAGAGGCTGTCCAGGACTTCCTGGCTAACCGCCGCGTGAATCCGGACATCCTCGCTGAGGGATGTTTCCCTGAGCCTCTCCGCCTGATGGGGCGGGCAAACGAGATGCAAGCGCGTTTTCACCCCGGCTTCGGCCAACTTTTTCCATAGGGCTAAAGCACGGCTTCCCCGTTTTCGGCCATCGAGCGCCCCGACATGGATAAAGGTGGGTATGGACGCCTTGGTTTTAGAGAGGCTGTCCGATGGCTGTCCCGTTAAACATGGGAGGATGTGGGCGATATTCGGCAAATGTTCGGCGATATGGGCGCTGATGCCAATACCGTGACGACAGCGGCGGGCTTCTTTTTTTTCCAGGGCATAACTGATCGCCTGGGCGTAATAAGAGGAGAAGCCTTGGCCATGCCTCTTTTCCAGTCCGGCGGTACCGTAAAAAGTGCGTACCCAATGGTCGCGGTAAGCCAAAAATCCTCCGTCCCCGTGGATATGGACGATATCATATTCCCCCCAGGCTTGCTCCCTCAGGCTCCAGGGGATGAGCAATCGTTTGAGGCCGGGGACGCGTTTGAGAGCCGGGAATTGACGCAAGGGCGTTTTCAGCTGGATGGGTCGCACGCCGTACCGGGCATCCCGTGGCGCTTTGGAAAAGGTGAAGATATCGACATGGTGTCCGAGTTCGACCAAGGCATTCCCCAAACGATGGACTTGGATGGCCGCACCCGTCCAGGTATCCGGAGGCAAATCCCGATGCAGAAAGGCTATTCGCATGCCTGGCCGAGCGAGTGAAGGAAAGCGGCGGTTCTCTCCGCTACGATGCGGCTGCCGTAATGATCGAGAAAGCGTTGCCTTTGCCGAGCGATTTTTTCCGAGGTTCCGGGCAAGGGGAGACTGTCCAAAAGGCGGGCTAAATCGCCATCGTCTCCGGCACGGAAAAGGCAATCTCGATCTTGAATGACGGTGGGGATGGCCCCCGAATCGCTCCCCAGGGCGAGACAGCCGCATAGGCCGCCTTCCAGCAAGGTCCGCCCCAGTTGTTCTTTCCAATAAGGGGTAGGCTCCGACGGCAGTATCACCGCGTCCGCGGCATGGTAGAGGCGCAAGAGCTCCTTTCCGACCAGGCCTCCGAGATGCAGGGGGGGATTCCGCAGCGGAATGCTCTCGTCCCAATTTTGTCCGGAGGCCAATAGCAGCCGGAGATGCGGGCGCGCTTGCAATAAGGCGACAAGGCGATTGATGCCCTTGGCCTGATGCAGGCTTCCGGCGAATGCCAGCACATACTCCCCGTCCTGAATCCCCAGGGATTGCCGCGCGGATAGTTTCTCTTCCGGACGCGGGGGCAGGAAGACGTCTTCGGCCACCCAAAGGGGAAGCGTGGTTTGCTCTCCGCCATAGCCATGGCGGCGGGCTAATTCGCCGGCCTCATCGGTCGCTCCGATGAGGCCGTCCAAAAGCCGGGAATTCCACTTCCATGCCAAGCGATGCGCCACGCCGTAATACGACGGCTGGAGGATGTTTTGCAGCACTAAGGCGCAGGTTTTCACGCCGGGGAGGAGAAGGCGGGCCAGCAGCAAATGGAAGGTCAGCGCCAACCGATCGGGATCGTCCAGGATATAAAGCACATCGGGCCGAAAAGCCAGGAGCCGGTAGGGAAAGCCGGGCAGAACATACCGGGCGCCGCCGAGAGCGAGAAAATGAACGCTGGCCAGGGAAAATTCGGGCGCGTCTCGGTGAAGTGCCGATGCGCGGAAATCGAGGGAGCCATGCCGCCATGTTTTCGGGGACAAGACCTGCAAATCGAAGGCGCGCGCCAATTGGGAAAAGAAACTATGGTAATTCGGGTTTACCCCGCCGCTCCAAACCAGCAACAACCTTTTGCGCTTCATGGCGCATCCTTCCGGATGGCGGGCCACCGGCTTACGATTTGCGTGCAAGCCTGTTCCCAGGCGGCTAAAACGATGCCGCCGCCATAACGGATCCACGCTTGGCAACCAGCGGCCAGGCCAAGGCGGCTTTGGGCCTTAACCCAGGGCCAGGTTTGTTTCGCGAAGAAGACCACATGCCGTTTCCGCCACCAACCAATGGTCGCCTCGGCCGTCTTCAGGCGCCTCACGCGCGCATAGGCCGCGGGGTGTTTGGCGTAAAGCCGCCTTTCGGCGGATACCGTTTGCCTTTGACGGTTCCAAGCGCGGAAAAAAGACGCCGCGAATTTTTTGGGGATATAGGGGTGGTTTACCCGAAGCGCGGGATGAAAAGGAATGGGTCCATAGGCGGCCCATAACCTGAGCCCGAAATCGGTGTCTTCCCTCAAATTGCTGGGAAACCGCTCGTCGAAGCCTTGAATGGCCAGCGCCAGGGAGACATTCACCATCATATTCGCCGTGGCGAATTGTCCCCCGGAAGGATTTTCCAACCAGTGCATTAAAGGTGGTTTCGGCATCGGCGGAGCCAGCACGGCGCCTTCCACCGCCGCCGCATGGGGATAGAGGGCCGGCACTGCCGACAAGTTCTGCAGGTAATCCTCATCGAGTAAACAATCCGTGTCGGTAAATGCGAGCCAGGGCGTTTCGCAAAGGCGCAAGGCCCGGTTGCGCGCGGCGGCTGCGCCGGCGTGATCGATCCGGACGGACAGGCAATTCGCGGGCAAATATTCTTTCCCCAAGATCTCGGAGGTGCCGTCGGTGGAGCCGTCGTCAACGATGATCAAGGGCAAATTCTTCGGGGCCATGCTCCGGAACCGATCCAGAAATATCCGCAACAGTGCCGCTTGGTTGTAAGTGGCGAGCGCCAGGCTGATGGCATGGATATCCTCTTCCGGCATGGCAATCAATGGGCTCCCCGACCAAAAAGAACCACCGGCAGGGTATGGTAGAGAATGACGGCATCCAGCCATAAACCGGCGTGGAGGGCATAATGGATGTCGAGGTCCGCCATTTCACGGAATTGGACGGCGGAGCGTCCGCGTATTTGCCATAAGCCCGTCATGCCCTGGGGCACGGTCATGCGGATTCTCTGGTAATCGTCGTAACGTTCGACTTCGCCCAAGAGGGGAGGGCGTGGACCGACCAGGGACATTTCGCCGCGCAGGACATTCCAGAATTGCGGCATTTCATCCACGCTTGTGCGTCGTAACCAATAACCGATCCAGGTGATGCGTGGATCGCCGTTCATCTTGAAGGTCAATCCGCCTGTTTCATTGAAAGCGTTCAATTCCCATTGGCGGCTATGGGCATCGACCACCATGGTTCGGAACTTCACGAACTTGAAGCGGCGTCCGAATTGCCCAACGCGGGTTTGGACAAAAAAAATAGGGCCGGGCGAATCCCATTTGATTCCCAGAGCGACGAAGGGAAACAGGAGAAAAAGCAGGAGCAGGCCGATCAGGCTGCCCAGAATATCGAATGACCTTTTGAGGATGGAGTATACCCCCTTAGGGTTCCATTTCACCGCCATAAAGTTTCATTTGCCGCCGGTAACCGGATTCTTCCCCGAATCGCTCGGCGAAAAAAGCCGCTGCTTGGCGCCAAAGCGGGGAATGATCCGCGCTTCCTTTCAGCCATTGTCTCATTTTCTCCGCCAGGACTTCCGGGTCACCGGGCGGTATGCATTGCGCGAAGGCTTGGTCACCGCAAATTTCTCTAATTCCTCCAATGTCGCTGGTTAATAAGCAACAGCCTCGGGCCAGTCCTTCGAGCAAGACATAGGGATAATTGTCCATGCGGGTAGGCATGACGAGAAGGCCGGCCCAATCGAGATGTTGGTAGAGTTCTTCCCGCGCGCACGCGGGGTAGTATTCCAAGCGAAGGGGTCCCTGGGAGAAGTCCCGCAGTCCTTGCGCCAATTCGGATTGCGCCTTCTCATCCCGGGGCGAAGAGGGCGGATGCAGGGCTCCCACCAAGCGCACCACCAGACTGGGATTGTTAACCGCCAGGATACGGCAAGCCCCGACGAGGATATCGATGCCCTTGCGGTATTCCATGCGTCCGACGAATAAAAGGCGCTCCTTCCGCTTGCCCTCCAAATGCAAGGGCTGGAACCAATTCCGGATGGGATTGGGGGCAACCTCCACCGCTTTCAGCCCTAGCTTCCTGCGGGCATAATCGGTGGCCATGGCCCGGCTGGGGGAAATGACCCGCTCCGCGCGGCGGCAGGCCCGACGTTGCAGACGCAACAGCATCCAACGCTCGAAGCCGTTTCTCCAGCTCTCGTCCAACCAGGCCGAATGGATGCGGCAAAAAGTAGGCGACTGCGCCACCCACGCCGGTAAATACGCCCCCTCGCCATTGGTTTCCGGCCATTCCCACACATCCCCGCGTTCGGGTCGCAAATGCCTTTCCGCGTATTGGCCCACCGTCCTGGCCCAGGTGACGGCGTCCAACCAGGAGGGCAGGTGGGTCCTTACCCAGGCTCGCAGCCTATAGGCGAACCGGCCTTGCGGAAGAGGATGATTGCCCATGGCGATGCGGTGGATAGTGAGGTCTCCCCGCCTGAGGATACCGGTTCGCCGACCATTGCAGAGGACATGCACTTCATGGCCACGCGTCGAGAACATTTCCGCGACCATTTGGGTATAGGTGGCTATTCCGCCGACATGGGTATCGGGAGGGTATTCCCTTGAAATCAGGATGAGGCGCATATGCCTAGGGCCGATTCGCCCATAAATCCAGGATTTGCAGCGAGCTTGCCCGGCGCCGCTCCTCCAGCCATTTCCATTGCCTTTCCCGCCACTCCCGCGCTTTACCGCGCTGCTCCCAAAGTCGCGTCAGGCCGTCTTTCCAGGATGGCGCCGATCCGCCCTCGACTTGAATGTCATGGGTGGACTTTTGTGCCAGGCCCATATCGCCCGTCCACGATCCCAAGGCGATGACGCCATGGCAAAGCGCTTCGTAAAAAACATAAGGGGCGTTTTCCCAGCGGGATGGAATCAGAATGGCGTCGAAGCGAGCGAATAGGACCGCCTTTTCACCCCGATGAGCCGGTTCGACGCGGATGCAATCGGGCTTTTCCGCCTTTCGCCGGATCTCTCGGATGATTTTTTCCGCCTCGTAGCGGTAGGGGGAATCACCGGCATCGCCTATGAGGGTCAATTCGGCTTCGGGCGCCTTTTCCAGGAAGCCGGCGAATGCTTGCAGCAACTCCAATAGCCCTTTCCTTTTTTCCCACCGGCCAAGGAATAGAAACCGGCCCGCCAGGGATTCGGGGTAAGTCCCCGCGCGGTGGGAGGGCATGGGCGGAGGGGGATTGAAAACGGTAATGGCATGATCCAATTCCGGAAAATATTGCGAGCGGAATTCCGGCGACGGTACGGTGACCAAGGGCGCATGCTTCAGGCAATAGGTTTCCCGGTACTTCAATAGGTTCGCCGACAGTCTAGGCCTGGGAAGTTTTTCCGCTTCTTGAATGCGGTATAGCGGCGTGTGCAAACGGACGCCGATAAAGGGTTTGAGACTTTTTTCCTTCAACGAGTGATAAGCCAGCCCGTTATAATCGCAGAATTCATAACGCACATGTGGCCCATGCCCGGCCGCCAAATCCCCGGCCAGGGCCAGGGAGTGGCCGAAGGCCATGGCTTCGGCATGGGCCTGGGCATAGATGAAACGACGCCAAGGCCGTGAAGGCCAAGGCTTCCTGGAGATGGGTCTGACGTCGCCGTCGGAATAGGCTTCGGGATTGAAGGTATAGAGCGCGGTTTCCCAGCCATTCGTTTGCAGGATGGGAAGGAGATTCCGCAAATAGGCGCGAATGCCCCCGCCCGTCGCGTCCGCGGGTTCCGCGTCTATCAAGACGGCCCGCCGTTTCATCGGGGTTGCGCCGCTTTTTTCATCCGCAATGCCATCCACCGTTTGAAGACGCCGTGCACCGATTCGGGAAGGTAACGTTTGAGGGATTCCAAAACCAATTCGTCATCGGAATTCGGTTTGGCCAACAGCAGGGATAAAACGCCATAAGCCGCGCCGCTGAAAAAAAGTCCGGTGAGCACCCGCAAGGTCCTGGCGCCCAGCAGGATTTCGGCGTCGTGCCCGGTAGCGTTTTGCAGGAATGCGCGCAGGTCGGAAAAAACGTCGAAGGGTTCCACGGGCAGCCGCAAAAACAATAGGAGCACGGCTGCCACGCCGGTGCTGCACACCGCCGATCGGAGAAGCGACGCGAAGGGCATGTTGAAGCCCATGGCATGCCAAGTGTAGACGAATCCGCCCATAGCCCCCAACCCGGTGGTCACGGCATAGCTCGCGGCGGCTCCGGCCGCGCCGAATTTGGGTATGCACCACAGGTTCAGGGCGATATTGGCGACGCCGAGCACGGCTCCGAATCGCAGGATGAAATGATGCCGGTTGGTGGCGTAGAGCGAAGCCGAGGACGCCTGGGCGAGGGAAGTCAACACGGCTCCCAGGCATAGTATCTGAAAACAGGTTTTGGCCTCGGCATAGGCATGGCTGTAAAAGATCACGATTAACTCATAGGACGCCAGGTAGCACGCGGTGATGACGGGAAATGAAATCGCCGCGGCATAGCGCAGGGCCAGGGAATAGGTGCGGCGCAGGCGGGCGTCGTCTTCCCGGCCGTGGTAATCCGAGGTGATGGGCAACAAAATCTTCCACATCAGGTTCGGCAAAATCCCGGTGAAGCGAAGCAATAAATTCTGCGCCAGGTTGTAATAGGCGATTTCCGATGCCTGGCAAAACCTGCCCAGGAAATAATTCTCGGAACGAGACCATACCAGCAAATCCACGAAATGGATGCCTATCATGGAGCGGGTATACCGGCGCCATTCGCCGCGCCAGACCGCGCCGGAAGGGGTTTTGCCATCCTCGGGCGAGACGCGCATCAAACCCTCCTTTCCCATGGCCCAATGGTAAAAGGCGAGATTCACCAGTGCGAAAACCAAGTTGGCCCAGAATAATCCCACCAAGCCGAAACCGTTGAGCAGCAATAGGATTTTGGTCAGCAGGGAAAGCGGGGTGACGGTCAACGCATGCACGCTTTGGTAGCGGAAAATCTGGGCGCCTTCCATGGCCGCGGAGAGGACGGCGGTTTGCAAGCCCGGGGTTATGGCCAGAAAAGCCAGGATGAATAGCGGGCTTTCCCGGGGCGAGAAATAATGATCGGCAATCTGGGTCGAGAATACGACCAGCCCCAGGGTCGCCAGGACGCCGATTCCCAATTCAATGCGATAGATATGCCGCAAGACGGCGGCTAAATCGCGGGTTCGACCTTCGGCGCGGAATTGCGCCGTGAACTTGGTGATGGACGTCATGAATCCGAGCGAAAGGCATACCGAAAGGGTGCCCGCGAACCATTGGGCTTGGTGGAATATCCCCAAATCGTTCGGTCCGAGGGTGCGCGCCATGACCACGGAAGCGACCAAGCCCATGGCGAAACCCATGAGATTGGAAAACAGGAAGTGGAAACTGTTCCGAATGACCCGGCTCAGGGACCGCATGGATTAATCCTTGCGATTTTGGTAATGGTGGTAATAATTTTTGTAGTAGCCGTAACTCGAATAACCCTTGGTGATGTCGACGTCGTTTAGGATGGCTCCCAGCAGTCTGGCGTTGACGTTGCGCAAGGATTGCAGGGTCCGCAGGCTGACCTGCAGGCTGGTCTTGCCGGAGCGGGTGACGAGGATGACCCCATCGAGTTTGGTGGCGAGGATGGCGGCGTCGGTGACGGCGATGACCGGTGGAGTGTCGAATAGGATATAGTGGAATTGCTGTTTCAATTCCTTCAGGAAATGATCCATCTTGCGCGAACCCAGGACTTCCGCGGGGTTGGGCATGTAGGCGCCGGCGGTGATGACCTTCAGATGGGTGCCCGGAACTTCCCGCAGGCAGTCCTGGATGGAAGCCGTGCCGGCTATGATTTCCCCGAAACCGGGAGAGCGGGAAAGCCCGAAAAGATGATGCACCACGGGACGGCGTAAATCGGTATCCACGATCAGGGTGGGCTCGCCCTGCTGGGCGAAGGTCAACGCCGTATTGGCCATGGTGAGGGATTTGCCCTCCCCGGGACCGGAACTGGTAATGAGCAAGGTTTGCACCGGTTTATCCGGCGAGGAGAACACGACATTGGTGCGCAGGCTGCGATAGGCTTCGGCCACCACGCTCTCCTCGCTCTTTTCCCCGAGAATCAATTGCGGATACCGGTTCTTGATCCGCTCCCTGCCCTTCACGAAATTGCGCTGCACCTCCAGGTCGCTGGCCTTGGTGTCCATGTGGGGAATGGTGCCCAGCAGGGTCAGGGCCAATTGCTTTTCGACGTCGTCGCTGGTCTTGACCGTATCGTCGAGGAATTCCCGTAAGATGCCAACGCCGATGCCGCAACCCAGGGCGAAAACGAAGGCCACCAAGTAAAAGATGTAGTCCTTTCTCGGTACGGGATGCTCCGGTAATTGCGCCGCGTCCACGACTTTCAGGCCACCGCTTTTGCTTTGTAACTGGATCTCGGCATCCTCCAGCCTTTCGGTCAGCCGCTTGTGGGTCTCGGTATACCTTTCCAGCAGATTTTCCAATTGCTTCAACTCGTATTCCTGCCTGCCCAAATCGGGGTGCGCCTCCCGGTATTGCAGGATGGCCCTTTTGAAGGCATCCAACCGCGCCTTCTTCAATTGCATTTCCGATTCCATGAGCGCCACTTCCTTGCGGACGGCCTGCCATTGGGACAGCGCGTTCAAATCCTGCGGCTCGGATTTGCGCGTCAGCTTGACGATTTTTTCCTCGGTTTGCTGGAGATCCTTGGATAACGGGCTTTCGGGAGTAATGCTTATCCCCAAGCGCAGCATTTTTTCCTTTTCCTTTTCCAAATCCCTCAAATGGTTTTTCGCCTTTTGGACTTCCTGATCGTCAGCCCCGTTCTGGTTCTGATGGAGGCTTTTGTCCAAAGCCTGGAAGTAATTCCGCTTGGCTTCCAAATTGGCCTTGTCGAGTTCGAATTTGACCAACTCGTCCTGATAGCTTTTTTCGAGGGCCTGTAGACCCAGATTGTCTCCCTGGCTGGACATGCGGGCGACGTCGGTATAGGCGTTTTTTTGCTCCTGGATTTCGTCCCGCTTACGGACGCAAACCTCGATTTGGCTTTTGATGGCTTCGATGGCTTTCTCCGCCTCTTCATTGGAAACGCGGCGGCAGAAAACGATGAGGGAGTCGGTGGCTATCTGGGCCAAGTTGAAGCTCAATTGGGCATCGGGCGTCCGCGCCGACAGGGCGATGAAGGATTCCACCGCCCCTTCGTTCAAATCCAATAACCGCTCCAGGGATAACCGGCTGGCTTCCACTCCTCTGGCCTTCATTTGAAGGGCTGTGGCTTGCAATAATTTGTCCTGGAATGCCTGGCTTTGGAAAATGGCGCGGTAATAACCCAGGTTGTGTTTGGCTGGCGCCTCCATGCCCATGATGAGCGGGTTGGCATTGCCCTCGTCCATGACGATTTGCGATTCGGCGACGAAGATATTGGGTATGCGCTGGACAAACCACCAGGTGGGACCCAGAAAAGACGCGATCGAGAAAAGCAAGACCCATTTATTCTTGGCCAGCAGCCGCAAATAATCGGTGAAATTCAATTCTCTTTGCAACGACTTCATGTTATTTCGCCAATTGGGAAATCACGAACCAGGCGGTGACCAGGGCCACCAAGTCACGGACGACGGTAAGACCCTTTTCCCAGGTGAAAGTTTTGGCATAGACGATGATGACGTCGCCTTCGCCCAATAAGGGAAGGTTGTCGGTTTTCCCTTCGTCGATGAATTTTTGCATGTCCAGGATGAAATCCGAGCGTTGGCCGCCCGGGGCGCTCATCACCCGGACCTTGGCCAGATTCGCGTCCGGAGTGGGGCCGCCGGCGAGATAAAGCATGTCGAAAACCGAGGCCGATTCGGCCAAGGGGTAAAAGCCCGGTTTATGCACGGCACCGAGGACCTTGATGTATTTCGATTTCTTCGAGCTCAGCAAAATGATGCGATCACCGTCCTCCAGTACGGGCAACAGGGACAAATCCCCGCTGGAAAGGAATTTTTGCAGGTCGTAATAGTTGGCGGTTTCATCGCCCATGTTTTTATGCACTACCTTGACCCGGGATAAATCGGCTTGATCGGTGGCGCCTTGCGCCATGGCGAGGACTTCCTGCAGGCTCGCCTTGGGAACGGCGGTGATGATGCCGGGCTTATTGACTTGCCCGAGGATATAAACGCTGATAGGGTTTTCGGTGATCACGCTCACCAGGACCAAGGGGGCTTCCACGACCTTGGCCAATTTATAGGTCAAGAGGTCCTGCAATTCGCTGGTGGTCTTGCCTTCGATGCTCATGTCCTGATACAGCGGGTAGTCGATGGTGCCGTTGTCGTGCACCTTCACGATTTGGGACAAATCCTTGTCGTCCTTGACCACGATATTGAGGTACATGCCGGGTTTGATGATGGCCGCCGATACGCCGCCGGTTATGGCCGGCAATACGCCTAGCAGCAGGGCGAGCAAGGAGATGGTTTTCAATCGGATTGCGGTTCGCATTTCCGTCTCACCTGGGTTTCAGTACGAATGGGGTTTTCAATTCGACGGCGCCGCCGGTAAAGGCGGGGAAGACCCAACGTCTCGCCACCCGGATGCAATCCCGGATCAAATCGGCGTCGTCCAAGGTGGTTTCTTCCCCGATCACGGTCACGTCGCTCACCGTGCCGTCTTCTTCGATGACCAGCAGCAGGGTGATTTTCCCCTCCAGGTTGGGACGGGTGCGCAATCTCTCCTCGTATAAAATCCGGATCGCGGTTTGTTTTCTGCTGATGACCGCATGCAATTCCTGGGTGTTTCGCGCGTTGGCATAGCGGCGATCATGGTTGACTCTTTCGGTTTTACCCAAGTCCAGCGATCCGATTTTGGTAAGGGAACTCGTCTTGGCATTGTCGAATCCTTTGATCAGCTTGTCAACGCCGGCCGTTTTGGGATCACTCCCGGCTTCGGTCCTTCTCGTATCCTCGTATCGGGTCAGCCCCTGCAAACCGTCCAGCTTTTTGCCGAGGTTTCCCAGTCCCGACATTTTCAGCCGCGAGCCCAGCCCGTCCCCACCGAATCCGGACTTTCCCCCGCCCGTGGCGGATAGGATGGCCAATACGCCGGCCTTTTTAACCTTTTGTTGGACGCTTTCAATCCTCTCCACCACCGCTATCTTCGAACGTGTGATGCGCGCCTGGGCCGTGGGATCGACGGGCGCGGGTTTGGGCCGCGAAGGCACCGCCGTTTGCATCGGCCTGGGAATGGCCTCCGGTTCCTGGATGAAAGCCATTTTCGGGGGCATCAAAATCTTGGCGACGCGGTCGACCCCGCCGCCGTTTTCCTCCGGGGTCTCAAAATGACGCCCATCGAGGGATCGGACCCAGGTGAGGAAGAGGAAAAGGCCGAGCAGGCAAAGCACGAAACTCGCCAATGCGGGACCTTCGATTTGATCGAATGGCCCATCCTTGTAGCGGGAGTTACCCTGGGTTGCCGTATCCTGATTGCTCGCTGGTAAGGCCATGCTATTTGCCTTCCTTGCGGTCCACGGCCAGCGAAAAATCGCTGTACCCCTTGTCCCCGCAGGTGACCAGGACCTTTTGCAGGAGAGCGAAAGGGATTTGGCGGTCGCCTTGGACATTCAATTTTCCGGTGAAGCCCACGGTGGAGTCGAAACCCGCGATGGCGTCGGTGGATTTCCGGCGTTTTTCCAACCATAGGGACAGGGAGGGGATGAGGTAACCGGAACGTTTCTCCTCGTCGGCCACCCTCGCTATGGGCTCGCCCTCGGCCAGGATATGCTCCTGGCTGATGGAAATCACCAAGGTCTTTTCCGGCCTTTCCTGGGATACGCTCATCGGCAGGGTCAAACCCGGAGCGGGGGTGATGATGTCCCCGTCGGTGGAAAAATTCTTCAGCAGGAAAAAAACCAATACGGTCAAAACGTCGACCATGGATGTCATTTGCGGCTTGGCGAGATCGGGGGGGCCTCGTCGCAAGGCTTTCATTCGGCCAGCCCTCCCGAAAGCAATACCTTGGCGAACCGGTTTTCCCGGCAGACGTCCATGGTCGTGATGACGTCCTGGTATATCACGGCGGAGTCGATGAGCAAAACCACGCTCTCATTGAAGGGCATGATTTTTTTGACTTCTTGCAAATCGCCCGCCAAACCCCGGATATCATAACCCTCCGCTTTTTTGGGGCGGGGAGGATAGGTTTGGCCATCGGCCATGACTTGATAACCGGATTCCGAAACCAGGACGGTCAAGTCCTTCTGTTCTTTTTCGGCCGCCGTGAATATCCCATTGCCCTCGGCGTTTCCGCCGCCATTGGGGGGCAGGCTGAATTTCACCACCGAAATATGAGTGAAGACCACCATAGTCACTAAAAAGGAGATGAGAATGATGAGGATATTCATCATCGGGGTCATGTCTTGCTCTTCGGATTCACCTCCAGGCAGGGTGGACCGTCGTCGCGGCCTAGCGCCCCCGCCGGATAGGGCTGCCCGCGCTCCGCTCATGGTTAAACGCCCGCCTTTTTCTGGCCGTTCAAGAAATTGGTCAGTCTGAGGGCGGTTTCATCGATCTGGTCCAGCATCTGGGTGGCTTTTGATCCCAGGAAGCTGTGGGAAGCCATGCATAACATGGCCGACAATAGGCCCAAGGCCGTGGCATTCAAGGCGAGGGTGATGCCTCGCGCCAGCAGCTTGCTTTTTTGCGAGGGATCGGCTGCCTCCAGGGCGGCAAAGGCTTCTTGTAAGCCGAATATGGTCCCCAATAGTCCCACCAAGGTGCTCAAATTCGCGAGCAACCCCAGGTAGTGCGTTCTTTTCTGTAATTTCGGCAGTTCCCGTAAGCTGACCTCTTCCAAGGCATCGCGGATTTCCTGGCTATTTCCCCCTTGTTCAAACCGCCAAATACCGGCTTCCAGGATAAGGCCCAAGGGCGTATGGGTTTGACTGGCCAGCTTTCGGGCTTGGTTGGTTTGGTCCTTGCGAATGAGCGAGGTGATATCCGCCAATAGTTGTTTGGAATTCAGCCGGCACTTGATGAAAAAAAACCAGGAGCGCTCTAAAAATATCGACAAACCGCAAGCCATCAGAATGAGGATGAGGTATTCCACCGGCCCCCCATCCCTTACGAAATGCGCGATTTTGAGCAAGAATGCCATGCTGTTGTCCTTTGAGAATCTTTCGCGTTTATAGCCGATTATACCCCTTGGCGTTTTTTGTGTCCAAATTTCCGCAAGCCCTCAGGGACGCCGTTTTTTGCGTTTAAAGGCTATTCCCGGCTTGTGGAAAACAGGCAAAGGCGATATATTGCTCTAGAACCACGGAAGGAATTCGCCATGAAGAAGGTGCTTGCGGTTTGCATGCTTTTATTGATAACCGTCGCTTTCGCTGCCACGAGTACGGTCGAAGTGACCCGTATCAAGGGGAGCAATACTCCCATTTACAAGTCTGAATTGGCCGATGCCGGTGAGAAAATGATGGATCTCGGCGGAGGCGAGGAAGTGACCTTGCTGAAAAAGAGCAAGGCGCGTTCCCTCATCAAGACTTCGGGAAACGTGAAAGGCTGGGTGGATAATAGCAGCCTGGAACGCGTCAAGGTCAGCAGCGGCGGCTCCCATAACCTGAAAGACGTCGAGGTCGTCGGCTGGCTCGATAACCCCTCGGCCGTTTACATCTTGGACAATACCAATCCCGACGTGAATGCTTTGCCCATCGATCGCAGCTTCGCCTCCGAAATCGTTGAGAAAAAAGATCGCGAAGAAGTCGAACGGACTTACGACGAAAATTAGGCCTTAAGCCCCTTACTTCACCAAGCGTCGGCTTGGCGAGTGCCCTTCGCTAGAACCTGGCGGAGGGCTTCTTGTTTCAGGGCGTCCAGGCCTTCTCCGGTCATGGCCGAGGTGAGAAAAAGCGGTTTACCCAGGGCGAGGAAACGCGGATCGGTGGAAAACTCCCCCAGGTCTTGCTTATTCAAGGCGATCATATAAGGCTTTTCCAATAACTCCGCATGGAATCGACCTAATTCATCCCGCAAGGTTTGAAATTGCTCCCAGGGATCGGGGATGGCCAAATCGATGACAAAACAAAGTACCGACGTTCTTTCCACGTGGCGGAGAAATTGATGCCCTAACCCTTTACCCTCGGCCGCTCCTTCGATAAGACCGGGGATATCGACCATGACGAAGGAAGCGTATTCCCCGACTTTCACGACCCCCAGGACAGGTTTCAAGGTCGTAAAGGGATAGTCGGCCACCTTGGGGGTCGCCGCCGATATTTTGCGGATCAGGGAGCTTTTCCCCGCATTCGGTTTACCTACCAGGGCGCAATCGGCCATGAGTTTGAGCTCAAGCTGGAGCTTACGCCGCTCTCCCAATTCCCCGGGAGTGGATTTGCGGGGAGTCTGGTGGGTGGAGGTTTTGAAATGATTGTTTCCCAAGCCGCCTTTACCGCCTTTTGCCGCGATAAAGGTTTCCCCGTCCTCATTCAAGTCCTTGATCAATTCGCCCGTTTCGGTGTCCTTGACCAAGGTCCCCACGGGAACCTTGACCAGCACATCCTCGCCGCTTTTACCGGTGGACAAGGATCCGCTGCCGCCTTCGCCATTGGGCGCCTTGAAGCGGCGCCGGTTGCCGATGTCATAGAGGGTATGCAAATCCTTGCTGGCGACCAGGATGACATGGCCGCCACGGCCTCCGTCGCCGCCGTCGGGCCCGCCTTGCGGCACGTACTTTTCCCGCCGAAAGCCGACTGCGCCATGGCCTCCGTTTCCGGCTGAGATGTCTATGAGGGTTTCGTCGACGAACATGGGGGAGCCTGAGATTAAGGAGACGCTTCGTGTTCCAATCGCTTCATCTCCTTGCTGGCAATGCCCAGTTTCCGGAGGCGATTGTGCAGGGCCGTGCGGGTCATTCCCATGACCCGGGCGGCTTCGGAGACATTCCAGCGATTCGAACGAAGGCGGGCGAGAATATAATCCTTCTCCAGCCGTTTCAGATAAGACTTCAGCCCATTAAAGTCGGTATCTTCGGGGAGCGGCGCTAATCCCGAGCCCTGCCCCAGGGGAATGGGCCGCTTCAACAAATCCTCAAACTCCTCGCTTTCCACCACCGAATGGCGCGTGAGGCTGATGGCGCGGACGACGATATTCTCCAGTTCGCGGACATTCCCCGGATAGTCGTATTCCTGCAACTTTTGCATGGCCGCATCGGAAAACCGGATGGGAGGGAGGTTCCCCCTATGATGCTTTTGCAGGAAATGGCGCACCAAAATCGGGATATCGCCAAGCCTCTCCCTCAGGGGCGGCAATTCGATGGGAATGACATTCAGCCGATAAAAAAGGTCTTGCCTGAATTGTCCCGTTTCGATGGCCCTTTCCAGGTCGCGGTTTGTGGCGGCGATGACGCGGACCTTGGCATGGCGGAGCCGGTTTTCCCCGACGCGTCGGAACTCCCCTTCTTGCAGGGCCCTTAAAAGCTTGGTCTGCAGCCGGGTGGGGATATCACCGATTTCGTCCAGGAAAAGGGTGCCGCCGTCGGCGTTTTCAAATAACCCCTCGCGGTCCCCGACGGCTCCGGAAAAGGCGCCGCGGGCATGTCCGAATAATTCGCTTTCGATGAGGCCTTCCGAGATGGCGGCGCAATTGACGATGACGAAATGGCCGACACGGTTTTCGCTCTGGTAAATGGCCCGCGCCACCAATTCCTTGCCCGTCCCGCTTTCGCCGCGGATGAGGACCGAGGCCTGGCTGAGCCTCGCCCTTTCGATGAGCCGATGGACTTCCAGGATGCTGGAAGCCTGCCCAATCAAGCCTATACCTTGCCTGGCCGCCAGGTTGGGAACCAGGATGGGAGTTCCCGCCGCTGATCCCTTTTGCAATTTGGCGAAGACCGCATCCAAGGCGGTATGCAATTGCTCCGGGTTCACCGGCTTGCGCAAAAAATCCTCGGCCCCCGCTTGCTGCGCCTTGCGCGCAAGTTCATAGCCTCCCTGAGCGGACAAAACCAGGATAGGCAGGGAAGGCGTCTTTTGCTTGATGCGTTTGATCAAGGCCAGGCCGTCGATGCCGGGCATGACTAAATCGGTGATGATGACGTCGAAGCGGCCTTGCTGCAGCCTTTCCAGGGCTTCCTCGCCGTTTCCGGCCAATTCCACCTTGTGGCCGGCCGTACGCAAGAGATCGCGCACGAAATAACCGGTGATCTTTTCATCATCGACAACTAGGACGGAAAAACTCGGCACAAAGGGGAAATCTAGGCGTCCGATTGCCAGGTGCGCAGCAATTCGGAATAAATCTTTGCCGTGGTATTGGTTTTATCCTTGTCGAAACCCACGGTGCCGCATCTCGGCCGCACCCAGATTTTGCCTCCATCCGGAAGGGCGATTTGCCGGGTCAGGCCTTCGCGGATTTTCTTGAGAATGGGTTGGATGGATTCCAATGGCGTCATGGGCAAAACCACCAGGAAACGATTGAAGCTGAGATAGCCGATAAAGTCGGCTTCGCGCATGGTCCGCCTCAAGTCGCCGATGAGAACGTTTTGTAAACCCCGCAAGGTATCACCCTGCTTTTCCAATTGGGCGGAATCTTCCGGCAAGCCCTGGAAAGAAACGAGGATGGCGCTGAAGGGCAGGTGATATCTCGCCGCTCGGGTGACTTCGAATTTGATGAAAAAGTCGAGCACGGCCTTCACGTAGACGCCATGCGGCAATTCCTTGGAGAGGCTGCGGTCGCGCTTCGCGGCCAATTCTTGCCTGACTTTTTGCAGGACGCGTTGGGAAATGTCCTTGAGCACCGCGTCTTGTACGGCGTCATTGTTGAGCAATTCCAGCGCCGAATCCAACTCTTTTTCGTCGGTGAACATTTCCAACAAAAACTGGGCCTTTTCAGCTTCGCTCAAGGCCCTATTGCGCATCTGGGCCAGGGCCGCCTTGGACTTGATGTCCCCGATGCTTTGCTGCATGCGCAACCGCAATTTTTGTCTCCCCGCCGTGCGCATATCGTCGGAAATTTCCCTGTGACTCAGCTCGGTATTGACTTCGTTTTCCAGTTGATGGAGCAGTTGGGCCATGCGCATGGCGTCTTGCGGAGCCGCGCCCGCCTTGTCGCCTAGAACGTCGCCGGCCTTTTCCACGTAGTCCGTCAATTGGCGTATCAATTCATCGGCCGACCCGCCATTCCCCATTTTCCGCATCTCGCTGGCGAGGACGATGAGCTGGGCGGCTTGCTTGGGATTGTCCTGGATTTCGCGCAGTAATTCATCGGGTTGCAGCCCGACGCTTTCGCCGGCTTTCAGGAAATCGTGGTAGGATTCCGTGCTTCCCAAGGTCAGGCTCAATTCGGAAAGCAGGTTATAGTATTCGATGAGGGGGAAATTCCGCTTGATGAATTCCTGGCGCAATACCGCCAGCACCTGCTGCAAGTGCTGGCGTTCGGGCACGATGCGCTGGATGATTTGGGCGGTTTTTTTCAGGTTGTGTTTATTCCTTTCGAATTCCGCCATCACCAAATCCGCCGAGGTCCGGACGAAGATGTCATCGGTGGCGCGATTGACTTCCCCCGATTCCTGCAGTTGCCGGTTGAGCCCTTGCTGGGCTTTGACCGCCTTCAACAGTTCCGCGCGCATGGCATACATGCCGGCCAACAAGTCCTCGATGGGCGCGTTTTCCGAGCGCGCTTGGGAAGAAAAAGCCCCCAGGACGTTTTCGAGGCTTTGCCTCAAGGCATGGGCTTGATCCTCGGGACGCGCCTTGGAACTCACCTCGGTCACGGTTCTCGGAAGGCTGGACGGATCTTCGAGAAGGCGCAAAATATCCATGTTGGCGGAAAATTCCTTGGCCGTCAAATGGCCGAGCACCACCCGCATGGCCACGTCGTCGAAGCCCCCGCCTGATTCCCCGGTACCTCCCCGGGATGGACCTCCCATCCTCTCCTCATCCGAAAAAATCTCCAGGATTCCCGAGCCTTCCTCACCGCCCTGGGTAATGCGCTGGCCGTCCCTTACGGTTTGCAAGGAAACGTTATTGATGGTTACTCCCTGGGCTCCCCTGGAAATCAAGTAACGGGAAAAGCTTTCCGGGTTGGCGTGGGTGAGGCTGCATGCCTCCAAAAAGGCCTGCAAATCGCCGCGGCCCAAGGGCGCCGACAGGGTGATGGATTCCACGCCGAATCGTTTGAGATGATCGGAAATGCGTTTGTTATTGGGTTGATAGACGATGTCGACCGATCCGATGTAATACCCAAATTCCTGTAGCAAGACGGAGACGGATCCCGATTTCAGCAGGGGAAGCACGCTTTCCTCCACTTTCGGGACGGTCTCAAGGACGACGGGATGATCCGGCGCGTAGGCTATGGTACGATTGAAGTACAGGTTCCACATGCGCACGAAATGCTCGGCTTCGGCGCGGGAAAACGTGGCGGAATCGTTTGGCATGTGTTTCTTTGGCCTTTGGGCCATTGTATAATAGGAAAGGGTCGTTGTGAACCGTCTTCTCACCGGATTGAGGCAGCATGTCGTCCCCGAGTAAGCCCGTCGTTCCCGACCTAAGCGGACAGAACCTGGGTAATGTTACGCTATTGCAAAAAATCGGTGAAGGAAGCATGGGCGTGGTCTATCGCGGCTTCCAACCTTCCCTGGCCAGGCCCGTGGCGATCAAGGTGGTTTTCCGCAATAAATTCAACCAGCTTTTCACTCCCGAGCGCTTCCGCCAGGAAGCCGAGGTCGTAGCCAACCTCTATCACTCCGGCATCGTCACCATATTCGAATTCGGCGAGCAGGCGGATTACCTCTATTTCGTGATGCAATTGATCGACGGCATCACCATGAGCCATTGGCTGAAGCTCAAGAAAAAGCACCCTATCGTCAAACGGCGTACCCCGGCTTTCTCGGAATTGATTCCCATCAGCGAACAGGTTTTGGAGATACTGGCATTCGCCCATGAACAAGGCGTCGTCCATCGCGACATCAAACCCGAGAACATCATGCTCAAGGAGAAGAATCTCAAGGTCATCATGGCCGATTTCGGGCTAGCCGCCGTCCACTATGCTTCGGGTGAGGATGAAAAACATTTTATCCTGGGCAGCCCGCTCTATGTTTCCCCGGAACAGGCCCGGGGCGAGCAAGTCGATGGCCGCGCCGATCTTTTCAGCTATGGCTGCGTCCTATTGGAAGCCACTCTCGGATTTATGCCCGTCAAGGTCGAGAGGCCGGAGAAAATCTTTCAGACGCGGGCTCGGGGCGGCGCCGACATTTTTACCGGGACCATCCAGGAGCATCACCCATCCCTTCCCAAGGCATGGAATGATTTCGTTAACCTGGCCTTAAGCCCTTCCCGAAACAACCGTTTTAAGGATGCGGGGACCATGTTGCAAGCGTTAAGAGCCATCAGCCCGGAATTATTGGCTTGGGAAAAAGGTCATACCCAGGGTTGAAGACCCTGTAAGGGGCGAATTGTCGGGCCAAGTTCTTTACTTGGACCTCGAAGGCCCCGAAGACCCATTTTTTGGCTTATTTTTACCAGCCTAACCTCTTGGAATTAGGCAGGATATGACGGCAGATTCTCCCTCGGAAAAGGCTATGGCACCCGAAGACAAGGACCATTTGCTGGAAAAGTTGCTCCAGGGATTAAAGGACGATGAGGTTGATATCCTCGCCGATTTCCTGGCTTATCAAAAAAGCCAGGCCCCTTTTTTCGAAAAGGTCGAAGTAGCCCATGAATTCCTCGATTTGCTCACCTTTAAAATCAAGGAGAGCAAATCGCGCATGAATAAAGATGAATTGACGCAGTTTTCATTGGAATTCATCCGGGACAGCCTGAAAAAATACGGTTACAATCCCAAATTCGTCGCGGTCCAGTGTAAGGCATTGATCACTTATTACCAAAACCAGAAAAACCTGGACAAGGCCATCGAGGTTTGCGAATTCCTCATCCGCAACGGCATTACCGATGACGATGCCAAGGGCTTCCACGTAAGATTGGACGAGCTTTACCGGCTGAAGAAAAAAGTCGAGGAAAAAGGCGGTGACCTGAGCGCCATCCAAATCCCCGTCGACGACGACGACGAGGATTAATCGAGCTGGGTCAGGATTTCGGGGCCATGGCGGGTAATGGCCAGGGTATGTTCGAATTGGGCGGAAAGGCTGCCGTCCTTGGTATAAACCGTCCACCCGTCGTCGGCTACACAAACGTCGCGCGAGCCGATATTGATCATGGGTTCAATGGTGAAAACCATGCCTTCGGAGATGCGGGCTCCGCGGCTGCCTGAACGGTAATGTAAGACCATGGGGTCTTCGTGGAAATTCCGGCCAATGCCGTGACCGCAATACTCGCGCACCACGCCATAACCGAGTTCATCCGCGAGGGCCTGGATCGAATCGCCGATGGCTCCGAAAAAGTTGCCCGGCGTCGCTACCGCTATGCCTTCTTCCAGACATCTTTGCGCGGCGTCCACCAGCCGTTGGGCTTCCTTATCGGCCTTCCCGACCAGAAAGGTTTTCGAGGTATCGCCGTGATACCCTTGCAGCAGGCAAGTCACGTCGATGTTGACGATGTCGCCTTCCTTCAGGATTTGCTGCGAGGGAATGCCATGGCAGACGACATGGTTCACCGAGGTACAAACCGATTTGGGAAACCCGTGATAATTCAAGGGCGACGGGTAGGCGCCGGCCTTGATGGTTTCTTCGTGGACAAAGGTATTGATTTGGTCGGTGGTGATTCCCGGTGCGACCAGTTTTCCGGCCGCTTGCAGTATTTTGGCGGCCAGACGGCAGCTTTCGCGAATGAGGGCGATTTCCCGGTCGGTTTTAATCTTGATCGACATGGTTTTTCCGGGGATTAAAGCTAGAAATTAGGGGCGGGCTAAGCATTGCCCGGTTGGAGGCGGAATGAAGCGGGTAGGAGCGGGGCGGAGGCGAGTGGCCTGGATGTTATCGCTTGCGGTATTGGGGATATTGGCCGGTGGTTGCGGGGAGAATTGCCGCAAGTTGATCCACACGGCCGATTTCGAAGTCAGCCAGGGGAATTATCCGCGTGCGATTTCCCTCTATGAGCAAGCCGAAAGATCGGGCGGCTGCGCGGATGCCGCCGGAAAAAAGGCGACGGCCAAATCCCTCCTGCGCGCATCCGGTAAGACCCCCTAGGCTTCCGCCGGGCCGTCTTCATCGGTTTTCGGCAGGGCGACTTCGTCATTGCCCGTGAATTTCTTCCAATAGAATTGGTGCAAAATCATGCCTAATACGATTTTCTCGTCGTCCGAGGAAATCAAATGATCGATGAGAGGGAGCATGCGTTTGGCGCCTGCTTTGTCGGCTTGCTTCAAGCCGCGTAATTCCTGCTCCAGGAAAACCGTGGTGCGTTCGCGGATGACCGCTTCCAGCTTTTCCGGCGGGGGCAGGCTTTTCTTGATGAAGGGGATGTCGAATTTCGCGGCCGTGTTCTTGAGTGCCATTTCCTCGATCATGCCGACGATGGAAATGGCCTGCCCGGAATTGCCCGCCCTGGCGGTGCGGCCCGAACGATGGACATAGACTTCGGGATCATCCGCGTGATCGAACATGAAGACGTGGGTGATGCCTTGGATATCGATGCCGCGGGCGGCCACGTCGGTGGCGACCAGGATGCGGACCGAACCTTCCTTGAGGTCGCGAATAACCTTTTGCCTGTCCTTCTGGGAAATCTCGCCGGAGATGATGCCGGCGCGCATGCCTCTCGCTTTCAAGTACTCGTAGACATAGCTGGTATCGCGCCGGGTATTGCAAAACACTATCGCGGATTCCGGGTTTTCCAATTCGATGATTTGAAATAGCGCCCGGTCTTTTTCCTGCGGGTCGACGACATAATAGACGTGCTCCATGCTGGAAACCGAGATTTCCGTGGCGCAAAGCGACAGGAAGAGGGGCTTGCGCATGAATTCCGAAGCCAGCCTGCGGACATTGACCGGCATGGTCGCCGAAAACAAATAGGTACACCGATCCCTCGGGATCAGGGAATTGATGCGTTTCATGTCGGGATAGAATCCCATGGAAAGCATTTCATCCGCCTCGTCGAGGACCAGGTCGCGAATGGACTTGAGGTTCAAATTGCCGTTCAGGATATGGTCGAGCAGGCGTCCCGGCGTGCCGACCACGATATGCACGCCGTTCTTAAAGGCGTCGATTTGCGGGCCGTAGGCGACGCCGCCATAGACCGCCACGCTGCGGATTCCCAGGGGTTCGCCGAACTTCACCGCCTCCTGATAAACCTGCAGGGCCAATTCGCGCGTCGGCGTCATGATCAGCAATTGCGGCATGGCATGCGATTTCTCGATGACCTCCAGCATGGGTAGCAAGAAGGCGCCGGTTTTGCCCGATCCGGTCTTGCTCTGGACGATTAAATCCTGGGCATTGAGCAAATAAGGCATGGCCTTTTTCTGCACCAGCATCAAATCGTTCCAGCCATTGGCGCGGATCACCTTTTGCAAGTCGGGAGATATTTGGTCCAGACGCAATTCGGGCAAGGGAGGCTGGGGTTCGATGACCTTGATGGTGGCTTCACCTCCGTAGGGGTTCACCTTGGCGTTTTCCAAAGGCTCGGCGCCGGAGGCGTCCTGTCCCTGGTTCTCGGCATGAGATTCGGTCATATCAGCGGTACCCAACTTTCAAAGTAAAGTCTGCAATGTAGCCAAAGCCTTCAACGGACCTCGGTCCCTTCGGGAGCATCCACGGGAATGGCTTGCCCGGAAGCGATTAAGGGCTTGCCGCCATAGCTCAGTTTCCCCTGATTCACCCGCAGGGGAACCCTATCGAATTCCTTCAGGGTGATTTGCGGTTTTGGGGAAGAAGGCAACTCGGTGTGGGTGATGACCGCCCCGGGAGGAGCCGATGGGGGGATGACCAACCGCAATTCCCCCTGGCCATTGTCGGCTGCCAGCAACATGCCCCGGCTTTCGACGCCCCTTAGCTGGGCGGGTTTCAGATTGGCGATGAGAATGCCGGTTTTTCCCAGTAAATCTCCGGGAGCGAGGTGTTTTCTCAGGCCGGCGCAGACCGTGCGCGTTTCTGTCCCCAGATTCAATCGGAGGACATACAGGCTATCTGCCTGGGGATGTTCTTCAACCGCTTCGATTCTGGCTGCGCGAAAATCGATGGAGGTAAAAGGATCGGCGTCGGGCGTCGCGGGCGATGGCGTCTTGGCGACTTCGATCCGCGGAAACAAATGCAGACCGGCCAAGAGAGCACCGGAAAAGTCGGCGTCGCCCCAGGATAACCTTCCCCCCGGGAGGGCCAGGCCGAGGCCCCTCAAGGCCTCTCCCATCTTATCGGGCATGACTGGGGTGAGGAGCAGGAAAGCCAAGCGCAAGGCTTCGGCGGCGTGATAGAGGATTTGGTTCAACCGGGCTTGACCCTCTTCGCCGGCCTTGGCGAGCTTCCAGGGGGCATTGATTTCCAGGTAGCGGTTGACTCCCCGCGACAATTGCAGGATTTCTTCCATGGCCTGGCTGAGCTTTATCTCCGTGATTTTTTGCAAAACGCCCCTGACCGTGGCTTCCGCCAGCGATCTCAATTCGCCATCCTCGGCATTGGCGGCCGATACCGGCCTCAGCCGGCCATTCAGGGCCGTCGTCCCCAGTTTTAAAATGCGGGAGAGGCCATTGCCCAAGTCATTGGCCAAATCGGAATTGATGCGGGAAATAAATCCCTCTTCGCTGAATGAAGCGTCCTGGCCCACGACCATTTCCCGGGCCAGGTAATAGCGGAATGCATCGGTACCGTATTTATCCTTCAAGGCCAGGGGCGACACCACATTGCCGGTGGTTTTACTCATTTTGGCGTTTTCCATCAGCCACCAGCCATGCGCGAGCAAATGATTGGGCAAGGGCAGGCCCATGCCCATGAGCAAGGTCGGCCAATAGACGGCATGGGTGGTGAGAATATCCTTGCCGATGAGGTGGTAGTCGCAAGGCCAAAGGGGACGGCCGTCTTTCCAATGGCGGCCGGCGACGCCGGAGGCATAGTTGAGCAAGGCGTCGACCCAGACATAGGCGACGTAATCGCGATCGAAAGGCAATTCGATGCCCCAGGATAATCTCGCCTTGGGACGGCTGATGCATAAGTCACCCAGGGGTTGGCGCAAAAACCCCAGCACTTCGTTGCGGCGGAAATCCGGCAGGATAAAGTCGGGATGTTTTTCGATATGAGCCAATAAGGCCGCCTGAAAAGCGGACATGCGGAAGAAATAATTCTTTTCTCGGATGAGCTCCACCGGCCGGCCGCTTATCGGGTCCTTGCCGTCGATCAAATCCTTTTCGTTGAAGAAGCGCTCTTCGCTGGTGCTGTACCAGCCTTCGTAGTCCTGGGCATAAACATGGCCGGCCTGCCAAAGATCCTGCAGCCTGTCCTGGACGAAGGCGACATGGTCCTTGTCCGTAGTACGGATGAAATGATCGTATCCGATACCGAGGTCTTCCCAGGCCCGGCGAAACCGCAGGCTATACTCATCGCAATGGGTTTTGGGATCGACGCCGCGTTTGAGCGCCGCCTGCTGGACTTTCTGGCCATGCTCATCGGTGCCGGTGAGGAAAAAGGTTTCGTCGCCGGCTAACTTGTGGAAGCGGGTCAGAATGTCGGCCAAGACCGTCGTATACGCATGTCCGATATGCGGCGCGTCATTGACGTAGTAGATGGGCGTGGTGATGTAAAAGGTTTTCCGGCTTTCGGGCATAACCCGTAAAGGTACCTAAGCGAGGGGGCCTAGCGGCCCAATCCAGCCACCCGGCCCACCACGATCAAGGCCGGAGAATCGAAGCCTTGCTCGGCGACCAAGGCCTCCAAGGTTTCCAGGTCGCCATGGCAAACCCGCTGGTCTTCGCGCGTGCCTTTTTCAATCGCCAGGGCCGGGGTGTCGCCGGCATAGCCCTGATCGCGGAATGCCCGCAGTATGGCTGGTAACCGGTGCAGGCCCATCAGCACCACGATGGTATCGGCCTTGGGTATTTCGACCCCCGGTTGATCATAGGAGGTACCCGTCATGACGGCGAAGGAGCGTGCCATTCCCCGGTGGGTAAGAGGGATCCCGGCCCAGCCGGGCACGGAGGTGGCCGTGCTTAGCCCGGGAACGACCCTCCAAGGCAGGCCGCAAGCTTCCAAAGCGATGATTTCCTCGTAGCCGCGCCCAAAGACGAAAGGATCGCCGCCCTTGAGGCGCACTACGCGCTTGCCTTCGCCCGCTTTACGGATGAGCAAGGCGTTGATCTGCTCTTGGCGCATCGAAGGTTGGTGCCCGCGCTTCTCCACGGGAATGCATTCGCAATCTTCCGCCGCCCAATCCAGGATCTCGGGGGGGATGAGCCTGTCGTGCAAAATGATTTGCGCTTTCCGGATCTCCTCCTGGGCGAGCACGGTAATGAGTCCGGGGTGGCCAGGCCCCGCGCCGATCAGCAGCACGGGTGACGGCACCGGCCTGCCCTTGCCCGCTTCGGCTAAGCCGCCAGCGGGGACAAGCGAGACGGGAGGCCGGGTATCCCAGGAAGCGGACAGGTTTTCCAGGGCCAGCAACAATTCATCCTTGCCCTTTTTAGCGGCTTGCCACAATTCCAGATAGGGAAGTCTTTCCAGGTTTTCCCGCCAGGCTTCCTGGCTGAGCCGGCTTTTCTGCTTGGTCCGCCAATCTCCCAACGCTTCCGCCAATAGCAGTAATTCGGCGCCGAACAGGGATTCCAGCCTTTGCTTGAGCAACCGGGTCAGGCCGGGCGCCTTGCCATTGGTTGCGGCGGTCAGGGTAACGGATCCGCGACGTACTACGCCCGGTACCTGGAAGTCGCCTTGCTTGCCTTCGTCGGCGCGATTGCAGAGGCATCCTTTTTCACGGCATAATTCGCCGATACGGCGGTTTAATTCGGCGTCGGGCGTCAAGGTGAATACCAGCAGCGGCTTTTCGATGTCCTCATCCCGGAAAAAACGTTCGCGCAGCGCGAGGGACTTGGCGAAGCGGCGCACTGATTCGTGGATAACCGGGGCGACGACGGTGATTTCGGCGCCGCAACGCAGCAATTCGGGGATTTTCCTGGCCGCCAGCCGGCCCGCCCCCACGACTAAAACCGGCTTACCTCTCAGGTCGAGGGCTATCGGATAAAGAGGCGCGTCGGAACCCATGGCTCAACCTTTTTGGTGCTTCAGCAAGCCCGTTGAAAAGGCCTCGCGGAAAAGAACATAGAGAATTTTGAATCCCGCCTTCATCGAACCGAGCAGGGTGCCCGAGATCTTGCTCCGGCCGATGCGGCGCCGGTAGGACACCGGTATTTCCATGCAGCGCAAGCCCCTGGCGGCCGCTTTGGCCTGCATTTCCACCGTCCATCCGAAATCCCGATCACGCATGTCCAAGGCGCGTAAAGCGTCAAACCGGATGGCGCGGAAAGGACCCAAATCCGTGAAGGAAATCCCCCAAAAAATGCGTATGAGACCCGTCGATAACCAGTTTCCGAAACGCGCTACCGGCATCAAGGCTCCCGGCTCGGCCCTGCCGGTGAGCCTGGAGCCGATGACCAGATCGGCCTCTCCACGTAAAATCGGCTCGACGAGAAGCGGCATTTCCTCTGCATGGTCGCTGAAATCACCGTCTAAAAACACCACGATATCGGTATCGCGACCCAAGGACCCCACGCCTCGTAAGCAGGCCGCCCCATATCCGCGGACCGGCTCATGCACGACCTTGGCTCCCGCGGCTTCGGCGATGGCCGCAGTATCATCGGTCGATCCATTATCGACGACGATGATTTCGGTTAATCCCGGCGGCAAGGTTTTCACGACCTGGGATATCGCCAAGGCTTCGTTATAGGCGGGAATGATGGCTCGGATAATGGCCGGGAATGGGGGAAACGTCGTTGAATCCAAGGTAGCGCCAAGGTAAAAAGGAGAGGGGGAATTCCGATGGCGAAACGAAGCCAAGGTATTTCCGCCCAGGGCTGGCCATGGCTTTGATGCCAATAAGGCCATAAGCCCAGGATTTGGGTCCCCGTCAACGCTATCCAAAAGGCGGATTTGCGCAGGCAGGCGAAGGGAAGTATCCATAGCGCATACCAGGGGTGAAAGGTTTTGGCGGTGATGAGCAGGCTTCCCATTAACCACAGGCCCCAGGTTTCGAATGGAGGCGGCCTCTTTTGTCGAGCGAGATAAATCACCGTCAAGCCGACGGCTCCCGGGGTTATCCAGGCTAGTAAAAAATGATCCCCCATTAAGCCCCCGGCGCGGGCGAGCAGCCAAGGCAGCCAACTATTGTATTGGAAATGGGCGATGAAATAACGAAGGCTATCGCCGGTTTTCCAGGCGGCGAAAACCGTCGCGGCGGCAATCAAAAGCAAACCGGCCCCAATGCGCCCCCGACGTGGCCCCAAGGCGATTACCCAAGGTCCGGCCAATAGCATGGCCTGAGGCTTGACGAGAACGGCCAGGCTTAGCATCAGGGCTCCAAGCGAAGGCTTTTGCATCTCCCAACACCGCCAGGCCGCCAAGACGAGCAAAAGCCATATGGGTTCGTAATGTCCGCGCCCCACGCCTTCGAAAGCCAGCAGAGGATTGAGAAAATACAGGGCCGTGACCACTCCGCCTTTTTTCCAAAGGAGTAAGGCGGCGAAAACATCGCAAAGCAAAAGCAGGATTTTCCACGATGTCATTCCCGCGATAAAACCCAGCCGGAAAAACCACTGGGCCACGGGGGGATAGACCGTGGCGATTTCGGGATGGTTGATGGAGGAATAATTCCCATCCCGCAGGCTTCGCAATTCGGCGCTATTGGGGGGCAGTCGGCTCGGATCTTTGCCCGCCGCCGCCACCTTGGCTTCCCAGGCATAGCGATGGATGTCATCGCATGGCGTCATTTTCCAAAACGCCGCCCTTTCACCTAATCCAAAAGCGAGTATGAGGCATCCCATGGCTACCGTCTGCGCTCGCCCCGCGCGTTTTCCCAGGCCGACCACCAGCGCCGTATAAGCCGCGAATAGAAGGGAATACCCCGCCACAAGACGGGGAAAATCCTTTTCGACGGCAGGGGTGAGAGCAAGGATGTAGAGGGCCGCTACAGCCAGTAAAAACCCGGCCAATAAAAAACCCCAACCATTCGGCCGGGGTTCGGTAAAGGTTTTCAGGACCGGTTTCACGCCTCGCGCAAAACGACGGAGCCGCTATGAATCAGCATTTGCTTGCGCGCATAATGCATGAGGGACATGCAAGACACCACGAAAAATCCCACGGCGTATAAACCCAGGAAAGGGCCGACCAGGAATTTATGGGCATTGGTATAACGGACAAATCCGAAGAAACAGTAAGCGGCCAAAGCCATTTCCATGGCGGCGGCCACGGGAAATTTGGTGCGGTAGACGAACTTGGTTTTGTCGCCGGCCTTTGGAGTGCGCACGAAGGTTCCCTTCTGCCCCGAAAGCGCCGAAAACACTGCCCGGGTATTGTTGAAAGCAACGCCGACTCCCAATGCCATCAGGGTCGGCAAGGAGAGTATGCGGCTCTTCCAGTTTTTCCGGGAAACTTTTTGCGCGGTTAAATACAGGATGGAGGGCGCGAGGGAAGAAATCAAAATCAAAACGCAAAGGCCTGAAAACATGGCCGTCCCTATCTTGAAGGGGAACCAATAGAGCAGGGGCAAGGCCAAAAGCGCCGTGATGAGCATCAGGGGGTGAATCATGTAATGGGTGGTATGCAAAATGCTTTGCAGCTTGACCGGCCACTTTTCATTCGAAGCCATGACCTCGGGCAAGAGTTTCATGGCGGTTTGGATCGAACCCTTGGCCCAACGGAATTGCTGGGATTTGAAGGCGTTGATATCCGACGGCAATTCGGCCGGGACGACGACGTCATAAGCGAACTTCATCCGCCAGCCATGCAATTGGGCCCTATAGGACAAGTCCATGTCCTCGGTGAGGGTGTCACCTTGCCATCCACCTGAGCTTGAAATGGCATTTTTGCGCCAGACGCCGGCCGTTCCATTGAAGTTCATGAAAAGCCGGCCCCAGGAGCGGGCGCTTTGCTCGATCACGAAGTGACCGTCGATGCCGATGCTTTGCGCCAGGGTCAAGGAGCTTTCCTGCGAATTCAAATGGCCCCAGCGGGCCTGCACCAAGCCTATGCCCTCATCCATGGCCAAGAAAGGAACGGTGCGCAGCAGGTAATCGGCGGGCGGAACGAAGTCGGCGTCGAAAATGGCGATATATTCGCCCTTAGCGATGTCCATGCCCTCATTCAGGGCGCCCGCTTTGAAATCTTTCCGGTTGGTGCGGTGGATAAGGGTGATATCATGCCCTAGGGCTCGCATTTTCTCGACTAAAACGTGGGCGGTCAAGTCCGAGCCATCGGTCGAATCGTCCAGCACTTGGATTTCATGCCGGCCCGCAGGGTATTCCATGGCGCAAACCGACTCGATGAGCCTCTCGATGACATTGCCCTCGTTGAAAATCGGCAATTGGGTGGTGACTATGGGCAGCCTCTCCATTCCCCCGGAGGCATAGAATTGACGCAAGTGCCGTCTATCGTAGATGACTTCCCGCCTCTTATTGCGCAGGAATATGGCCAATAGCCAATAGCAATTCACACCGTATGTGAAAAGGCCGATGGAGGCCACGGTGTACAGCGCGAACATACCGTACAGGGTGAATTGGGAAATCATTCTTATCCGGGTTCCAAAGGAGGTTTAGTGGCTAGTGGGCGGAATACATTCCGATTTCGGCAAATCCGACCTCGCTCATTTCGATGGAAAATAGTAGCTAACAGTCCCGCTTTTTTGGATGGAGGAAACATTGTTAAAAATTGAACAACAAAAAACCCTACCGGTGAGATAGGGTTCTTGAGGCGGGCCGGCAAGCCCAATAAGTCAAAAGGAGGCTTTAATGGCTTTCCATGCGGGAGCGGCGTGGGGAAAACGGGCTTAAATGGGGCTGCTGCAAGGCATAGCTCTCGAATTGCATTTCATAATCGCTCCACTTGGTGTATTGAGGAGTTTCATAGGCCGGCTGCCTGCCGGTTTGGGCCATGCGTAAAAAATGCCGGCGCTTATGCTCGGTCCGGTGGAGTTCGCAATACATCGGGTAAATGGCATGGTCGGGATAAACCGTGAAGTTATAGGTCTTTCCGCACCCGGGTAAATTGCAGACCATGGTCTTTTCCAACAAATGATCGCTTTCCCCTAGCACCAGATTCTGATCCTCAGGCTTGGGCTGCTCCTTGGGAATGAAGCGCTCGGCCCGGCTTTTCCGAGTGCGGTGGTTCATGCAATAAAGTGAAGTCGGCGAGCCTTCAAATTTTTGACCGCAACCCGGGTGCTTGCAGGCGCGAATCTCTCGCCTGACCCGGCAAGATCCCTGATTTCCGTGACTGATTACCTTGCTCTCGACCAATGCCATGCGATTCCCCCTAAGGTTCCAGCAGATTATATCGGCAGGCATGTCGCTTACTTGAATCTTTCCGGGTGCGACAAACCCTTGAAATGTCGATGGATTGCAAAAAAACTCAAGCATTGGACTACTATTTTACGGGTATGTCCTCAAATGACGGTGTGGGTGAACCCGATTTCGACCCCCAGCCCCATCTCGCGCGTTTAAAGTCAGGGTGTTTGTTATTGGCGAGGCAGTTGGACGATCCCAGTTTTTCCCATGCCATCGTCTTGCTCTGCCAGCATGGGAATGAAGGGAGTTATGGACTGATACTCAATCGCCCGGCCCGCATGCCGCTATCGGAGATTTTCGACTTAAGCGAATTGCCGGAAAAAAAGGTCCACAGCATGCACAAGGTCTATATCGGCGGACCGGTTCAGCCCGAAGAGATTCAGGTGCTGCAAGTGGCTGATGAAGAGGTGTCCGGGGCGGTGTCCATCGCACCCGAAGTCCATGTCGGCGGGCAATTTCAGGAATTGTCGGATATCTTACTGGCCGATCCGCAAAGATTACGCCTTTTTCTGGGTTATAGCGGCTGGGGAGCCGGCCAATTAGCCAAGGAAGTGGATTGGGGGGCCTGGGAGGTATGGCCCGGGGATATCCGTAAAATTTTGGAAATGCCGGAAGCCTTGCTCATGCAAGGCATGGACGCCATCAAGGATTTTTTGGAGGAAACGTGATGAATCCTTGTGATTGTCTAATCGTTTTGCCCGCAGGTTTAAAGCCCCCGGTATAAACTCCTCCCCCTTGCCGGTGAATTGGGGTTGAAGCCGGCTATGCTTATCTTTTTTCCGCATAAGCTGCCCTGCCTGACCTCGGAGAATCCTTTGCTAGGAAGGGCTCCAGGGAAAAGAGACAGCTTTTGCAATTAACCAGGCAGTCAGACCTGGAGCGGTATCCCTCTCCACTTACGGATAGGCGCCCGAGGTGCCGCCCCTGTCGATCTCCGAGGAAGAACTCATGAAAACCAAATTGGTTCCCGGCTACCCCCGTCCGGAGGGTTTATACGACCCCGCATTCGAGCACGACGCCTGCGGCGTCGGCTTTGTCGTTCACATCAAAGGGCGCAAGTCCCATGACATCGTGGCCAAGGGCATAGAGCTCCTCAATAACCTCGAACATCGCGGTGCCTCGGGCGCCGAAAAGAATTCGGGCGACGGAGCGGGCATGATTACCCAGATCCCGCATCGGTTTTTCCTGAAAAAAGCGGCGGAGGACGGCATGTCCTTACCTCAACCGGGCGAGTACGGGGTAGGACAAATTTTTCTCCCCAAGGACGCCGAACAACGCAAGGCCATCCAGGAAGTCGTCGGCCAATGCGTCGCCGATTGCGGCCAGTCTCTCCTGGGCTGGCGCAAGGTGGATACCGATAGCAGCGAATTAGGCGCTTCCGCCCTTAAGCATGAGCCCGCGCACTACCAGGTCTTCATCCGGCGCGGAAAAAACGTGAAGGATGCCGACGCTTTCGAACGCAAGCTTTATGTCATACGGAAATTCGCCGAGCGGTCGGTTTTCGAAAGCGACCTGAAAGGGCGCGAGTATTTTTACGTCGGCTCCTTGAGTCACCGCACCATCGTTTATAAAGGCCTATTCCTTTCCCCCCAGGTCATGACCTATTTCCCGGACCTGCGTGATCCGGATTACGAATCGGCGTTGGCCTTGGTGCATAGCCGGTTCAGCACCAATACCTTTCCAACCTGGCCTTTGGCGCATCCTTTCCGGTATCTGGCCCACAATGGCGAGATCAACACCCTGAGGGGAAATGAGAACTGGATGCGGGCCCGCGAAAGTCTGCTCAGCTCGCCGTACTTTTCCCGCGACGACATGAAAAAACTTTTGCCCATTATCGAGAGCACGGGCTCGGATTCGGCGAAGCTGGACAACGTGGTCGAATTGCTGGTCATGGCGGGACGTTCTTTGCCGCATGTCATGATGATGATGATCCCGGAGGCCTGGGAAAAAGATCCCGGCATGAGCGCCGAGAAAAAGGCTTTTTACGAATTCCACGGCGCCCTCATGGAAGCGTGGGACGGGCCGGCGTCGGTGGCTTTTACCGACGGCCATATCATCGGTGCCACCTTGGATCGCAATGGCCTGAGGCCTTCGCGTTACCAGTTGACCGAGGATGGTCTCCTGGTCATGGCTTCGGAAGCGGGAGTGATACCCAGCCAGCCTGAAAAGGTGATTTTAAAAGGACGCTTGCAACCGGGACGCATGTTCGTGGTTTCCCTGGAAGAGGGACGCATCATTCCCGACGCCGAGATCAAGCATACCATAGCCACCCGGCAACCCTATGCCCAGTGGCTGAAGGAATGCAAAATCGACTTGGCTGAACTGGAGATGACGCGCGAACCGGTTCATCCCGACACGGAGAAAATCAGGCGCAAGCAGAAGTTCTTTGGTTATACCCTCGAGGATTTGCGCATACTCATGGCTCCCATGGTGAACGCCGGCGAAGAAGCCCTCGGTTCCATGGGAACCGATGAACCCTTGGCCGTGCTGTCGGATAAATCCCGCAATCTATTCGACTATTTCCAGCAATTATTCGCCCAGGTCACCAATCCTCCCATCGATAAGGACCGTGAGGATCTGGTCATGTCCCTGACCACCTATGTCGGCAAGGAGGAAAACCTCCTGGAAGAGTCCGAAAAGCATTGCCGGGTGATTGAATTGCCGCAACCCATCCTCACCAATCCGGATCTGGAAAGGTTGCGTTGGGTGGACCGCAAGCATTTTCAGGCCCGCACCATCCCCATCGTCTTCAAGGCGGTAGGCGGGGAGGGCAGGTTGGAAAGGGCTTTGGAGCGCATCCGCCGTCAAGCCAGCGAGGCCATCGACGACGGCTACAACGTGATCATCCTGAGCGACAGGCCGGTGGATACCGATCATGCCGCCATCCCGTCGCTGCTCGCGGTCGCCGCCGTTCATCATCACCTGATCCGCGAGGGCAAACGCGGCCAGTGCGGACTCATCATCGAAACCGGCGAAGCCCGAGAGGTGCACCAATTCGCCCTGCTCCTGGGGTATGGCGCGAGCGCCATCAATCCTTACCTGGCCTTCGACACCATCGAGGACATGCGCCGCCGCCGGCTGCTCAAGGAAGGCGTCACCCCGGAAAAAGCCCAGCAAAATTACATCAAGGCCCTCAACAAGGGCTTGCTCAAGGTCATTTCCAAAATGGGCATCAGCACCATTGCCAGCTATATCGGGGCGCAGATTTTCGAGGCTGTAGGCCTGGGACAGGATTTGGTCGACGAATATTTTACCGGTACGGCTTCGCGTATCGGCGGCATCGATATCCATACCCTGGAAGAGGAAACCCTCATCCGCCACCGCTTCGCTTACCCCGAAATCGAGGAAGAGGACCTGGAGTTGGAGGTCGGCGGCAGGTATCAATGGCGGCAGCGCGGCGAGAGGCATTTGCATTCTCCCGAGATGATAGGCAAGCTTCAGCATTCCCTGCGCACGGCGGATTACGCCCTCTATAAGCAATTCACCAAATTGATCGATGACCAGGCGCATAAACCCATCACCATCCGCGGTTTACTCGAATTCGCCAATGCCGCGCCGATACCCATCGACGAAGTCGAACCGGTGGAAACCATCCTCAAGCGCTTCGCCACCGGGGCGATGAGCTTCGGTTCCATCAGCTGGGAGGCGCATACCACCTTGGCCATCGCGATGAACCGCATCGGAGGCAAGAGCAATACCGGGGAAGGCGGGGAAGATCCCTTGCGTTTCAAGCCGCTGCCCAATGGCGACAGCATGCGCTCGGCCATCAAGCAGGTGGCTTCGGGACGTTTCGGCGTGACCAGCCATTATTTGACCAATGCCGATGAAATCCAGATCAAGATGGCGCAGGGCGCCAAACCCGGGGAAGGCGGCCAATTGCCGGGCTGGAAGGTGGATAAATTCATCGCCAAGACCCGTCACAGCACACCGGGCGTCGGCCTCATCTCGCCGCCGCCGCATCACGACATTTATTCCATCGAGGATTTGGCCCAGCTCATCTTCGATCTCAAAAACAGCAATGACAAGGCCCGCATCAGCGTCAAGCTGGTGGCCGAGGTCGGCGTCGGCACCATAGCCGCCGGCGTGGCCAAGGCGCACAGCGACGTCATCCTCATTTCCGGCCATGACGGAGGAACCGGCGCCTCTCCCTTGACCTCGGTGAAGCATGCCGGCATGCCCTGGGAATTGGGATTGTCGGAAGCCCATCAAGTCCTGATGAAAAACGGCCTGCGTACCCGCGTCGTCTTGCAGACTGACGGCCTCTTGCGCACCGGCCGCGACATCGCCATCGCCACCTTGCTCGGCGCCGAGGAATGGGGTGTGGCGACCGGCGGATTGATAGCCATGGGATGCATCATGATGCGCAAGTGCCATTTGAATACCTGCCCCGTCGGCATCGCCACCCAGGATCCCGAATTGCGGAAATTGTTCTCGGGCGAAGCCGATCATGTCGTGAATTATTTCAAATTCCTCGCCCAGGATTTGCGGGAATACATGGCCATGCTGGGTTTCCACAGCGTTGAGGAAATGGTGGGCCGGGTGGACAAGCTGCGGGCCAAAGCCGGCGTCAAGCATTGGAAAGCCAAGCACTTGAACTTCGAGAAATTATTGCACCGCATGGGCGATACCTCGGCTGGAACCTTCAATAGCATCCGCCAGGATCATGGCCTTGACAAAGCGCTCGACTGGGAGTTGATGGAGGTCGCCAAGCCCGCCATCGAGAGGAAGGAAAAGGTGCGGGCCGAGTTCGCCATCCGCAACGTCAACCGCACCGTGGGAACCATTCTCTCATCGAATATCAGCCGCAAATGGGGCGCCGACGCGTTGCCGGAAGACACGATTCATTTCAAGTTCACGGGTTCCGCCGGCCAGAGTTTCTGCGCCTTCGCGGTAAAGGGCGTCACCTTCGAACTGGAAGGGGAAGCCAACGATTATTTCTGCAAGGGGCTGTCGGGAGGACGGGCCATCCTTTATCCCCCTAAGGGCAGCACTTTCGATCCGCAGAAAAACGTCGTGGTCGGCAATGTCTCTTTTTACGGTGCGACTTCGGGCGAGGCATTCATCCACGGCATGGCCGGCGAACGCTTCGCCGTCCGGAATAGCGGAGCCAAGGTGGTGGTGGAAAGCTGCGGGGACCATGGTTGCGAGTACATGACCGGCGGCCTCGTGGTGGTACTGGGCGACATCGGCCGTAACTTCGCGGCGGGAATGAGCGGCGGCATCGCCTATATCTACGATGCCGACGGCCAAACCGCGAGCCGTATCAATACCGAAATGGTCGATTTGGAAGGCATGGAGCAAGCCGAAGACGCCATTGGGTTGAAAGAGTTCCTGGAAAGGCATTTGGAATATACGGGCAGTCAGAAAGCCAAGGCCCTATTGAACGATTGGAAAGCGAGCCTCGCCCGCTTCATCAAGGTCATGCCCCGCGATTATAAACGCGCCATGGCCGAAATGGCCGCCGAGACGGTCGCAAGGAGTCACGCATAATGGGTAAAGCTACCGGTTTTAAAGAATTCGCCCGCGATACGCACAAGTACTTGCCTCCCGAGGAGAGGACCAAAAATTTTGCGGAATTTTTGGTGCCGCTCGGCAAGCAAGAGGTGGAAACCCAGGGGGCAAGATGCATGGATTGCGGCATCCCCTTTTGCCATAACGGTTGTCCGCTGGGGAATATCATTCCCGAATTCAACGACATGGTTTACCATGGCAAGTGGCAGCGGGCCTTGCAGTCCTTGCTTTCGACCAATAATTTCCCCGAGTTTACCGGCCGTATTTGTCCCGCGCCTTGCGAGTCGGCGTGCGTCCTCGGCATCAATAAGCCGCCGGTTGCCATCAAGAGCATCGAGATGGCCATCATCGATTACGGCTGGGACCAAGGCTGGATGAAGCCCAACCCGCCGGAAGAGCGTACCGGTAAAAAAGTCGCCGTGGTCGGATCCGGTCCGGCGGGGCTTGCCGCGGCGGACCAATTGAATAAGGCCGGCCATTGGGTCACGGTTTATGAACGTGCCGATCGCATCGGAGGCTTGATGCGCTATGGCATTCCCGACTTCAAAATGGGGAAAGACCTCGTGCAGAGGCGGGTGGATCTCATGGCCGAGGAAGGCGTCAAGTTCGTCACCAACGCTTATATCGGCGTCAGCATACCGGTATCCGAATTGCAGCAAAACTTCGACGCCATTGTGCTGGCGGGCGGATCGACCATACCCCGCGATTTGCCGATTACCGGCCGCGACGCCAAGGGCGTGCATTTCGCCATGGACTTCCTGACCCAAAACAACAAGCGGGTAGCGGGGGATACCATCCCCGCCGAGTCGGCGATTTTGGCCACCGGGAAGCATGTGGTGGTCATCGGAGGCGGCGATACCGGCAGCGATTGCGTCGGGACCAGCATCCGGCAAGGGGCGGCTTCGGTCACCCAAATCGAATTATTGCCCAAACCGCCGGGTACCCGGACCTTGGCCACCCCTTGGCCCGAACATCCCGGCCCCCGTATGTTAAGCACCAGCTCTTCCCAGGCGGAAGGCTGCGTCCGCGACTGGAGCGTGGCTTCCAAGGAGTTCGTCAAGGACGCCGACGGCAAGGTCAAGCATATCCACGCCGTAAGGTTGAAATGGGAAGGCCCGAAGTTCACCGAGATACCTGGATCCGATTTCGAAATGAAGGCGGACCTTGTCCTGTTGGCTATGGGTTTTCTGCACCCCGAGCCCAATACCATGTTGCAACAACTAGGCGTCGAAAAGGACGAACGCGGCAATGTCAAATGCGACGCCAAGTACGCCACTTCGGTTGACGGCGTATTTGCGGCGGGCGACATGCGCCGGGGACAAAGCCTGGTGGTTTGGGCCATTTCGGAAGGCCGCGAATGCGCCAGGTCGGTGGATGCCTTCCTTACCCAAAAGCCTTCCCGTCTCTTAAGCAAAAACCATTCGCTTTGCGAAGTCTAATGGATTGGCGGTTTTAGAGCGTGTAGCTGGCCATCATCCGCCGGCTACACCCAGCTTTCTAATAACAACTCAAAACCGCGGGGCTAATTCCCTTAATTCCTTCTTAGGGCCGAACCAGGTCATGCTCTACAATGGATGAATGGATTTTCACGCCTCGGCTTTTTTCGATCCTTTACCAGAAGCGGATATCCAGACTTTTTGCCCCATCCGCATTTGCCTGGGCCATCACCTTTTCGACGGGGTATTGGATAGCGTCGCCGGCGAAACCTGCAATCTCTACGTACTGACCGAAGAATTGCTCCTCGGCGAAAGGCTGGCCGAAGGTCGCGCCTTATTGGAAAGCGCGGAGAATGCCGAAATCCTGGTGAATTACCCCGATCCTTCGACTTCGATTCCCTGCAGGGTGGTGGATTGCTGGGCCGACGAAGAGGGCTTGGTCGCCTATTTACGCCTGCATTGCGACTCCAATAATCCCAATATCCGCCATCAATTCAAGGAATGGATGGCTAAGGTTTGGTGAGCTGCCGTCTCTTGATCCAAATGCCGGTCACCAGGATAAAAACCAGTTCCCCGGCGACATAGGCGAAAAGTTTGAAGGCCGTACCCGAAGTGAATCCATAGGAATGCAGGCCGACATTCAGAAGATTGACGCCGAACCAAGCCAAGCTGACGACGATGGCGCCGAAAACCGCGCCTAGGGCCATGCCGAGGTCGCGGATTCGTCCCCACCAGCGCGCGTGAAAGAGAATCACGCACCAGATAACGATGAGCAAGGCGCCGTTTTCCTTGGGGTCCCAGCCCCAAAAGCGGCCCCAGCTCTGGTCCGCCCAAATGCCGCCGAGAACGGTCCCGATGAAGGAGAAAAGGAGGCCGAATCCCAGCGTCCCGTATATCATTTTTTGAATTTCTTTCAGCCTTTCCGGCTTATCCTGGCCTCCCGGCAATAAGGCCCGGACGAGCCACACATGGCCCAGGGCCCCGCAGAGCAGGCAGGCCGAATAGCCTATGGTGATGCAAATGACATGGGTGGACAGCCAGAAGTTGCTGTTGAGGACAGCCACCAGCATTTTCAAGGTATCGCCTTCGGCGGCATAGCGATTGGCTATTGACAGGAGGATGACGCCCAAAATGGATGCGGCCAAAAGACCTATGCCCCGGCGGTTGAATTTTTCCAAGACTAGGCTCGCTAAAATCGCCACGGCGGCCACGAAAGGGAAGGTTTCGTATAAGGAAGAGACCGGCGGCCTATGCATGATGAGAATGCGCGCTAAAATGCCGCCCACATGAAAAAGGAAACCGATGAGGAAGACGGCCAGGGTGGCGCGATATATCCAGCGTTTGCGCAAAAGGAAAAAGGTGAAGCACCCGATCAGGGCCAGCCAATAAATCATCAAGGCTTTGAAATGCGGATCGATGCGCTGATAGGGCAATTCGATCCCGAAGCGCGTGCCGGCCATGATTTTAGGCGCCCGGTCTTCGACCTTCCTTCCGATGCCGGCCATGGTGGAGTCGAATGCTTTTTGATCGCCGCCTCGATAGGCCTGCAGGCCTTTGACCCACAAATCCAGCAGGCTATGCTCGGCTTGCAATTTTTCCGGATGTGCGACAGCCTCCGACGGGCTGAGCCAATCCATGCCTTCGTCGGCGAGGGGCGGGATGGGCTTAAAAGGCGAAGGCTGGTTGGTTTGCGAATTCAAAAACATGGCCTGGGAGACGGCAATCACTTCGGTCTCGATTCCCGATCTTTCGTCGGGCGGGCGGTTGCCCACGCCTTCCAATACCCGCGCGATGGCGGGAGCATGGGCCATCAATTCCCAGAACGAAAACTTCGTCCTTTCCTCATCCAGTCCCAATGCGGCGCGCGATTCCGGCATTCTCAGGGAAAAGGAGGGCGATGGCATCGCGAATTCGAGGGTATGTCCCAATTGAACGAATAGGAATACATTGGACCAGACCCTTAAAAACTCCTTATCGGTAAGGCTTTGTTCGGCGTCGGGCACCTTGGAGGCCTTTTCAACCAGGGTTTGCAGCTTGTGAAGCCCTTTCTGCAATTCCTTCAGGGAATAATGGCGGTGCTTTTCCTCGGCTATACCCATGCCCTGGGCGACTTCGGGATTATTGATGAGGAAGATTTTCCAATGAACCGTGCTTTCCGGCGCGAATAAAACCTCGGCGACCGTCGCCACCGCCGAACGTCCTTCAAAGCTGCGCTTCCCGGATAATTGCAGGAGGATATGCCGCGCGAAGGTCTCGAAGGGTTTGACGCGGCCTTCATGCAAGACCGCGACGCGCGCCAAGCCATGCAAATCCTCGACGCCGGCCGAGGGCTTTTCATAGCCAGTCGGCATGAGGCTTAAATCATCCGGCAGCGGATCGGGACCCTTGGTCGAGTCGAACTTCACCGTGTCGACGAGTTCGGGAGGAGGAGGATCGACCGGGGCGATGCCGCGCATTTGCGCCCACACCGGAAAGGAGAGGCAAGCGAATAAAGCCAGGGAGGTGAGATTGGGCCTTTTCATTTCACGCTTTCCCGGCGCGCATAGGCCACGAATAGGATGAGGAAGTGGATCAGCAATCCGCCGAAGACCGTAAGGCTTGAGACATAGGGGAGAACGCGCCCCGGATTGGTGACGACGGCGAAAGTCGATTTTTCCAGCCCATTCCTTTCCTGGCTGAAAGAGGCCTGAAAAAGGGTATAGGTGGAATGGCGAAGGGGGTTATTCATGTATATCCTCACCGGCCGGCTTTGCTCGCCCTCGATCAAGTCCACCGTGCTTTCATATCCCGCGGCGATTTCGGTTCCGGGGTGCAGGGTGCGTTTGAATTCCTCCAGCTTGATGCCGAATGGCAGGGGATAATGCCGGTGCCGCAATTGCATTTTGAAGGTTTTGCCGTCGACATTGAGAATGAGGGGTAGGGTCTCCAGCCCGTAAAGCTGGAATTTTCGATCCTTTTTCCCCGGTAATTTCAAATCGAAGACGATGCCCGGGATGTTTTGTTCGACCTCTTTTTCCAAGGGACGGCTTTCGATCATGGCGATACCGGACGGGTTGATGGCCGTCGGTTGGCCTCCGGTAGCCGAAGCATTGAAGGCCGCCGCATTCCGGAAATAGTTATCGACTTCGATTTCCACCGGATAAGGATTGAATGAAAGGGCGCGCCCGGGTTTGAGATCGGAATCTATCCAAGCGACGACATGGTTGGTGTCGGCATCGGATTCCCACAAGGCCAATTCCCAATCGTGATAGGCGCTGGAATAGTCGCCCCTTTCACCTTCGGCCAAAGTGAGCTGGGATTCAACGGCGAGGACCTGGGTGATGAAACCTCCCACCAATAGGGTTAAAACGCCGAGATGGGAAATCCACAGGCCGACTTTGCGGATTTTCCAGGGGAGGATCAAGGCTATGGTCAGGATGAGCTGGATGGATAACACCCAGAGAACAAGGCTGGCCGCGGGTACGGGAAAGATTCCCCCCAGCAAGACGATGCCATAACCGAAAAACATGCGTTGGGCTTCATAAAGCCCGTGATCGGTCTGGTAAAGGGTGCCGAAGAAGACCAGCAGGAAAAGCAGTAGCAAGGAAATGAGGGTAATCGCCGGATGCAGGATGAGGCGGGTTATCCGATGCCGGGCGGCTTGTTGTCGCCAGGTGATGCCGGCGGTTTTCAATTTTCACCTTCCTTTAAACGCAAGGATTCGCAAAAGGCGAAAATATCCTCGCGGGCCATGATGACCCTGGATCTCTCCCCGATGGCCTTGACGAAAACCGTGGCGCCTTTCCAAGGGATGATGGCGCCGTAAATCGTTTGGCTTTGGGTGAGGTCTCCCGACAGCATTTCGGTCAAATCGATGATCATGCCCTCGTCTCCGGTCTGGGTGCGGAACTTCTTTGCCCGGGCCAGAAAACCTTTTAATGCCGCCGAATCGAGATGAATGCCCACTTGGCCCATCCATCGCTGCGTATTAGGCCCCAAACCTCCCGCGTCGCCGGCGAAGTGCGTAATGGAAACGTCTACGGCTTCGGGATTGAGTTCGCCCATGCCGAAAAAAGCGGAATCGGGAATGCCGTAGCTTCCCGCCCGCATACCGCTTCCGGTATCCTTCAGCATCCAATGCGAGGGGGCTTCCCATTGGATGTCGATGTCCACCGGGGAGGCATTCATCATCGGCATGGAAGCGGGTTTATTCAATGCCTGTGAGGCGATTTCATCGTAGACACGCGGCGACTCGCGCTGCTGGCAACCGGTCGAAATCCAAAGGGTTAGGAAACATGCGAGGGAAAGAAACCGGACCGGACTAATCATTCCCTTAAAATAGAAAGGGTCGGCCTCGATAAAGCCGACCCTTTCGCCTTAGGAAATGAAAAACCTTGCCAAAAGGACGGAAAGGCGGATTACTCCACGATCCAGGAATTACCCGCATTCAAAAGCTTTTCCAGATCGGCCGGGCCCTTGCTTTTAGCCTGTTGGATTTGCCCGTGAATGCCCTCATGGAAAACCGGCCTGGCGACATTGCGAAAAACGCCCACGGGGACGGGATAGTCCGGAAAGGCCAAACGCGACAAGTGAAAAGCCAAGGAACCGGTCGGCTCTTGTTCATCGTGCACCAGCACTTCGTTTTCCTCGGGGTGAAACCGGGTTTCCATTTTAAAGCCGTTCAAGACCAAGCCTTTTTCCAATTCCTTGCCATAGCGCAAGGGCTGGCCATGCTTGAGATAGACGAGGTTATCCTGCTTGGCGATGCGGCCGTAATACGGATCATGCACCTTGTCCGCGAAAATCACGCAATTCTGAAGCACCTCGACCAGGGCCGAACCCTTATACGCGGCGGCGGCCTGAAAAACCTCCGTCATGTGTTTGACATCATTATCGGAGGTGCGCGCGACGAATCCCGCTTCGGCGCCGAGGGCCAGGCTGAGCGGCGAAAGGGGCTGATCCACCGATCCCATGGGAGTCGAAGGCGATACCGTTCCTGCGCTCGACGTGGGCGAGTACTGCCCCTTGGTCAGCCCGTAGATCCGGTTATTGAAAAGAATGATCTTCACGTCGACATTGCGTCTTAGGGCGTGAATGAAGTGGTTGCCTCCAATGCTCAAGGCGTCCCCATCGCCGGTGATGACCCATACTTGCAAATCGGGATTGGCGATCTTGACGCCCGTGGCGATGGTCGGGGCGCGGCCATGGATGGTGTGGAAACCGAAGGTATTCATGTAATAGGGGAAGCGGCTGGAACAGCCGATACCCGACACGAACACGAAATTCTCCTTGGGTATGCCCAGGTTGGGTAAGACGCCCTGCAAGGTGGAGAGAATGCTGTAGTCGCCGCATCCGGGGCACCAACGTATGGCTACGGGCGAGGCGAAATCCTTGCGGGTCAGAGCGGGTGCTTCGGTGGCGGTGCTCATATGATGCCTTCGGGAAGGTTTTGGAATTGGTGGATGAGGTGGGAAACCTTGAACGGCTTGCCGCGTACCTGGTTGATTCCCCTGACCGGTATGCCGAAGGTTCCCGACAGCAATTGACGCATTTGCCCCATGTTCAATTCGGGAACGACGACTTGACGGTACTTGCGGAGGATGGCTCCGAGATTGATGGGGAAAGGGTTGATGTAGTTCAAATGGATATGGGCCAAGCGCCGTCCCATGCGGTTGCTTTCGTCCACCGCCGTGGAGACGGTGCCATAGGTGCCGCCCCAGGAAACGATCAAGGTTGGGGCATCGGGGTTGCCGCCGACCACTTGCAAGGGGATGTCCTTGGCGATGCCGGCGACTTTCTCATGCCTTTCCCGGGTCATGGCCTGGTGATTATCGGGATCGTAGGCAACCATACCCGTGCGCTGCGATTTTTCCAGGCCGCCGATGCGATGCTCCAAGCCGGAGGTTCCCGGCAGGGCCCACTGGCGGGCCATGGTCTCGGGGTTGCGCTCGTAAGGAAAGAAGCCGTCGCTGGAGGGGCCGGCCAAAGGCACGGTGAATTTCGGCAGGTTTTTGACGTCGGGAATGAGCCATGGCTCGGATCCATTGGCGATATAACCGTCCGTTAAAAGAATGACCGGAGTCATGTACTTCATGGCGAGGCGGCAAGCCTCGACCGCCATGGCGAAACAATCCGAAGGCGAGCGGGCCGCTATGACGGGCATGGGGCTGTCCCCGCTGCGGCCGAACATGGCAAGGGTCAAATCGCTTTGCTCGGTTTTGGTCGGCAAACCCGTTGATGGCCCGCCTCTTTGTACGTCGATGATGACTAGGGGCAACTCGGTCATCACGGCGAGATTCATCGCCTCGCCTTTCAACAGCATGCCCGGTCCCGAAGTGGTGGTAATGCCCAAGGCCCCCCCATAGGCGGCTCCCAACGCCGAACCGATGGCGGCAATTTCATCCTCGGCTTGAAAGGTCATCACGCCGAAATTCTTGTGCTTGGACAAATAATGCAGGATGTCGGAAGCCGGCGTGATAGGGTAGCTGCCGAGATACAGGTTGCGACCGGATAATTGCGAAGCGGCTATCAGACCGATGGCGGTGGCTTCGTTACCGGAGATTTTCCGGTATTTTCCCTTGGGAAGATCAGCCTTGCGGACGCGGTAATGGGTATGGAATATCTCGACCGTTTCGGCATAGTTATAGCCCGCGGTAAGCGCGGCCTTATTGCCCAGGGCAATTTGCGGCTTATCCTTATACTTGGTTTTCGGGCCGTATTTGTCGTCGAGCCAACGCAGGGTATGCTCAACCGGACGATCGTAAAGCCAGAACATGATTCCCAAGGTGAAGAAGTTCTTGCAAAGCTCGGCTTGCTTGCCGGCCAGTCCCGCTTCCTTGACCGCGTTGATGGTCAACTCGGTAAGATTGGCGCGGATGAGGCGGAAGCCCGCCAAGGTTCCGTCTTCCAGGGGATTGGAATGGTATTCGGCTTTCTCGATGTCGCGTTCGGTGAAGCCGGCTTCGTCGACCACCAGGATGCCGCCTTCTTCCAAATCGGCGATATTGGCCTTCAACGCGGCGGCATTCATGGCGACCAGGACGTTCAAATCATCGCCGGGAGTCCGGATGTCGTGGTTGGCGAAATGGATTTGATAAGCGCTGACGCCGGCCACCGTGCCGGCGGGCGCCCGGATTTCGGCGGGAAAGTCCGGTAAGGTCGCCAAGTCGTTTCCGAATGCCGCGGATGCGTCGGTGAATTGGTTGCCCGTCACTTGCATGCCGTCGCCGGAATCGCCGGCGAAGCGTATGGTCACGGACTCGACTTCTTCGAGTACCTTGGGCGAGGGATTTGGGTTGGAATCAGGGGCGGCCGTACTCATAGCGGCATCGTATCTCCGTGGATAAACCAAGGGAAAATTCTGGTTAGTCGGACTAAAGCCAGGTGGAAAAGACCAGGAGGGCTAAAATAGCAAAGCCGAAGTGTCAACATCCGAATATTTAGCGACGAAAGCGGCCTTATCCGACGTCACCGGAGCCGGTCTGGATCGCTGGCGTTTTTCATAGCGATTTTAAGGCTTTTTTTAGGCTGGCGGGCAGCCAAGGTTGGGCTTTTTCGAATTTCGGGTCGCGCCAAAGAGCGAGGTAATAATGGGTGCTATCGCGATGGCCGAGGGCGGCGTGAATGCGCGCCAGATTGCCGCAAGCAGCCAAATAGCCCAAGGGAAGCCTGTTTTCCGAGCGCCAAAGCGTATCCAGGGCATAAGTGTCGCGCACGCCCCGATAAACCTCCAGGGCTTTGGCGGTTTGCCCCCGATGAAATTCAAAGTCGCCTTCCATCTGCCGGTATAGGCGATGACCCGGGAAAGAGGTCAAATATCTATCAATGGCCTTCAGTCCCTTGTCATATTGTTTTTGATCGAAGATCATCCATATCCAAGCGGTCCGGAAAAGCGGGCCCAACCTTCCGGCCAGGGCGGCGGAAGAATCCAACCTGGCCAGGCTTCGGTTCGGATCGACGGAAATGAAAGGGAGGCTGGATAATAAGCTGCCGCGATAATATTCAAAGAGGGCCAGGGCGGCTTCGGCTTCCGGGCAATCGCGCAGCGGCTTTAGCTTCTCCCGGGCTTTCAAGGAAAGGCTCGCCGACTTCCAGGCATGCCCCCTGAATTGCTCGGCGGCGGCCCACTGCAGCCCGGCCAAAGCCCGCACCAGTTCACCTTGATTCTCTGTTCTCCCCAGGGAGTCCGAAACCGGATCGGCCTTGTCCAATCGGGAAGGTGGAGCCTCTTTCCACAAGCCCGACCAAAGGTCGACCGCTTTCCAGAACGCGGCGGTGTCGCCCCAGTCCTCCTCGCGATTCAACAAGACCAAGCCCCGCAGGTAGCGGGCCAAGGGCAGGGAGTCCAGCAGGGGAGACTTTAACTTGGAAAGCGCCCTTTCATACTGCATGCTATGGGCGAGGTTCAGGGCTTGGTCCACCAGGGAATCGGCGGGAGGATGTCCCAAATCATCCAGGCAACCCGAAGGCCTTCGGGTAAAGCTCGCTTGCGCCTCGATGGGCTGCGGCAAGACCGTGGCCAAAGCCAATAACCCGGCCAGATACCTCTTAGTACCTTTTTTCCGCATCGTGTTCCAAGGTACAAAAAAGCCGAATCCCGATTCCTCCTCCGGACTGGTCGTCGGACTCATCACGCCGGAGTATCTTGCAAGTGACCCTGGTTTGACCAGGCTTAGCGCTTGCGACATGCTGGAATTCCGCGGCGATCTATTCCCGGCCGTTTCGATACCGGATGCCGTCGCTATTTACACCGATTTCATCGGCAAGGCGCGGGAAACAGGCGATTGGCCCTTGCCCGTCATCCATACCTTGAGGCTGGCCCGCGACGGCGGGCTTTGGCCCGATCGGAATGGCCTTGCCCGCATCGAGGTGTGGGAAAACCTGGCCGCTCTTCCGCCCGAAACGCGGCCCGGATTTTTCGACATCGAGTTGGAGACCCTCGGCGACGGTCATGAAGACTGGGTGAAAAGATTCGCGGGCGCGTCCATCCGCACTATCGCTTCCCATCACCAATTCCATCGGGAATACGACCCGGTCGAATACCGTGATCTACGTCGCGGTTTATTGGAATTGGAACCGGACGGCATCAAAATGGCGGTGACTTGCCGGAGCAAGGAAGCTTGCCTGACCCTGCTGGATTTCGCCCGCGAGACCGCGGAATTGCATCCCTTGGCGGGCATTTTTTCCATGGGAGCGGTGGGGAAACCCACCCGGATCGCGGCGCCGCTTCTGGGTTGCCCGCTGACTTATGGCTACCTCGGTGGGAGAGAAATCGCGCCGGGACAATGGCCGGCGGAAACCTTGAAACGGGGCTTAAAGCAGTTGCACGGCCTATTGGATGCGCGACGGGATGTCCAAGGTATTTGGGAAGGTGTCCAAGCATGGGAAAGAGGACTCGCTCCATGAAGGCGACGACCAAGGTGGCATTCCCGGGATTCGCCGGGTTCATGGCCTCGCTGCTTGTTTTCGCCTTTTTCGCGCCAGGCCGGGTGCACGCCGCGGAATTCGGCCAGAACAAGGTTCAATACCATCGGTTCAAATGGTCGTATATCCAGACCGAGCATTTCGACATTTATTATCCGCACGGTTCGGATCTCATTCCGCAATTCGCCGGCAAGCACGTCGAGGAAATGTACCGGGACGTCAGCGCCATGGTGGGCCACAAACTCACGGCCCGCGTTCCCATCATCCTGCACCAGACCCATGCCGAATTCGAACAAACCAATGTCATACGCCTGCCTTTGCATGAAGGCATAGGCGGATTCACCGAGATTTTCAAAAACCGCATCGTCCTTCCTTTCGAAGGCAGTTATCGCGACTTCTATCACGTGCTTAAACACGAAATGGTGCATGCGGTCGTATTCGACATGCTATTCGGCGACAATGGTCCGGCGGCGTTTACCCGCCAGGCAGGCAACCAATTGCCCCTATGGGTGAGCGAAGGATTGGCCGAATACACGTCTTTAGGTTGGGACTTGGCGTCGGAATTTTTCATGGTCGACGCGACCACTTTCGGCTATGTCGCCCCTCCGACCCAGGACTTCGGGGGGTTTTTGGCATACAAAGGGGGCCAACTCTTCCTGCACTGGATGGATACGGCTTATGGCAAGGGAACGGTGACGCGTTTCATCAGCGCGTTGATGCAGGAGCGCGATTTGCAAAAAGCCTTTAAGCAGGTCACGAAAACCTCGCTGGAGGAGGCGGGTGAAATCTGGTTGCGGGAATTGCGTTTTCTGTATTGGCCGGAATTGGGGCAAAGGCAATACGGAAAATCGGTGGCCCGGCAATTAACCCGGCATGGCAAGGACAATAGCTTTTACAATCTCCAGCCCTCGCTATCGCCGGATGGGAAGGAGATCGCTTTTTTTTCCGATCGGGGATCCTGGGAGGCGATTTACATCCTCAACGTCAAATCCGAAAAGGTGATTCGAAGCGTCATCCAGGGTGGGAAAGAAAGCAAACACGAGAGCTTCCATAGTTTCAAATCGGCCATAGCCTGGAGTCCCGACGGCCAAAGGCTGGCCATCGTCAGCAAGACCCAGGGCAAAGACGCCATTCATTTGATCGAGGTCAAGACCGGGAAGGTCTTGCGTGAAATCACGCCCGATGTCGAGGCCATCCTGTCCCCGGATTGGTCGCATGACGGCAAATTCCTGGCCTTCAGCGCGAGCCAAGCGGGACTCACCGACCTTTATGTTTTCGACCTGGAAAAGAACCGAACCACGCGTTTGACCCATGATCTCGCCCATGACGATAAGCCGGTTTTCTCCCCGTCCGGGAAGTATTTAGCCTTTGAAAGCGATAGGCCGGCCGCGGATTGGGTTCCGGAGGGCGATACCTTGGCGCAATTCCCAAGCCTTTTGCCGTTCAAGGACATTTACCGCCTTGATCTTGAAACGCGCCGCCTGGAATTGGTCGCCTCGGGCCGGTGGGACGAAAAGATGCCCACCTATGGCCCTTCCGACAGCCTGATAGCCTTCATTTCCAACCGATCCGGCATCGATAACATTTACCTGGCACGGGATTCGGCGCAAACCTGGGCAACTCGCCCCTTGACCAATTTATTGACGGGCTGTTTCACCCCGGCTTGGTCCCGCGACGGCAAACTCATGACGTTTTCCCTCTTTGAGGCCGGTGGCTGGGACGTTTACTTGCTTAAAGATCCTCTCGCTAAAGCCATGGATGAAGAGTTGCCGAGGACCAAATTCATCCAAGTGGCGGAAGACAGCGCCAAGTCCTTTTTCCGTCCCGTGAGCTTCGCCAATTTGGAGAGCTACAAGCCCGACTCGTCCAAGAGCAAAGACGGCAAGAAGAAGGAAAAGAAAAAGGCGGCTAAAAAACCCGAGACGCAGAAACCGGACAGCACCTCGGCAGTTGCCTCGGCGGACACCTCCCAACTGGCCGGCCAGACGGCCATGGCCAAGGACGGCAAGAAAACACCCTTTCTCCGCGACAGCTCGAATTACCTCGAACCCGACGGCGGTTTCCGGGAACATGCCTATAAGCCGGTATTTTCTTTGGACAATGCCAATGCGGCCTTGGGCGTCGATAATTATTACGGTCCCGGCGGATTGGCCTATGTCACTCTCAGCGATTTGATGGGGGATCAGGAAATCGCCATGGCCTTGTCCGTAAATGGTAGCTGGGATAATACCAACGGGGAATTCGTCTACAGTTATTTGCCCTTCAAGCCCGACTTTTCCATTTCCGCATTCCATCGCGCCCAAGAAGCGACCCGCAGCAATTTGCAGGACGCGAATACCATATTCGATTCGAGTTACCTCGATCGCCGCTGGGGATTCGGTTCGGGAGTATCCTATCCCTTTTCCACCTTTACCCGCCTTGATGCGCATGCCCAAACCTTTTTCGCCAGCCGTACCGAGAAAAGCTCACGTAGCTCGGGAACACGCAAATCGAGTGAAATCAATGCTTTGTTCACCAGCCTGGCCTATGTGCATGATCATATCCAATGGGGCATGGTCGGACCGGTCAATGGACTGCGGGCACGATTGCAAACCACCTATGTCCCGCCGGCATTCCAGGATAGGTTTTCCTATGGAGTTCTGGACGCCGATATCCGCCGGTATTACGAATTCGGTAAACGCTATAGCCTGGCATTACGGGTATCGGCTGGCGCTTCCGAAGCTTTTGGAAAATATCAGAATCCGCATGTTTACTGGGTCGGCGGGGAGGATTTGACCTTCAATGCCCACGCGAATAACGAGAATATCCCTAAAAAACTGGAAGAGTGGTATTTCGGTGATTTTGATTTTCCGCTCAGGGGCTATGACTATTTCGAGTATACCGGAAACCGCAAGTTTTTAGCCAATGTGGAATTCCGCTATCCCTTTATCCAAGAATTCACCGTGGTTTGGCCCATACCCTTTTCCATTCGTTATGTCATGGGCAATCTTTTCGTCGATTATGGGGGAGCCTGGTCCCGGGGCGATGCCTTAGAGCAATTAGGCATGGGATGGGGAATCGGCATGAGAATGAATTTGGGGATATTCGTTTTGAAGTATACTTGGGGTTTTCCAGTCCAAGGTATAGGTGACCACACCAATCCGGTTCGGGAATATTGGTCGCTGGGCGCCGAGTTCTGACACCGCGCTTATGCTACATTTTAACCCCCCTCGTGAATAGCATGGCAGGGGGATGGGATTTCGCACCGGGAAGGGTACGATGAAGCTTTCCGAAAGGTTTACTGAGAAATGCGTCATCATCGATTCGCAACGGCAAAGCAAGCGCGAAATTCTCGAAGAAATGGTCGATTTGCTGTGCGAAGCCTATGAAATAAGCAATCGGCCGGGCATTATCCAGGCCGTCCTGGGACGGGAAGAAAAAATGTCCACCGGCATCGGGTGCGGATTAGCCGTTCCACATGGCAAGGTGGATTTCGTCGATCGCATGTGCGTCGTCGCATGCTCGGTGAAACGCGGTATTGATTTTGAAGCCATCGACAAAGAGCCGGTCTACTTGCTATTTCTCATCGTTTCCCCCGCCAATACCACGGGGCCGCATATTCGGGCCTTGTCGGCGATATCGCGCATCATGTCGGACGCCGACATCCGCCGAAGCCTGATCCAGGCCGACACTCCGGAAGAATTTTATTCCAATTTGCGCCTGGGCGAAGAAAAATACGCCTGAAACGCAATGACGGCGTAAAAGTCGCCTAACGGCGGCCGCACTTTAAACGCATTCCAAAATCAACCGCGACCAAAACGCGAGATTCCTCTCCCAAGAAAAAGTGCCGGCGATGAAATCAGGTCCGGCCGCGCCGCGCCGGCTTAATTCTCCGGGGTCACCGCGTAGGATTTCTTCCAGCACCGATTGCAAACCCGGAAGCGAACCGCCAGGGAATAACCATCCCGTTCGGCCTTCGATCAAAGCTTCCGGAATGCCGCCCGTCGAGGCGGCCAATACCGGAAGTCCATAAGCCTGGGCCTCCAACAAACCCAGCCCCAATCCTTCGATATAGTCGTTCCCCTCCGGAGGCAGGCTCGGCAAAATGAATAGGTCGGAAGCGCGCAGCAGGCTTTTTTTGCGGGCTTCGGTGATGCTACCGGCCAAGACCACGGCCTCACCCAGATTCTCGCTTTCGATCAAACCGGCCAGCGTTGTGTTTTCAGGCCCGTCGCCCGCCAAGGTCAATCTCCACTTGCCACGAAATGCGGACGAGCGGTTGATTTTCCCCAGCGCCCGCAATAAATCCTGGGTTCCTTTCCTCGGGACGAGGCGGTGGACGCAAAGCATTTCCAGGCGGGGGCGGCGGCCGGGATCAGCCCTTTCGCTTGCGGGCGGCGGCGGATCCATGCCATAGGGATTAATCCTCAACTCCCGGGGAAAGATGTTTTGCGACAATAGGAAATTGGCCGTGAAGCGGGAGCCGGCGACGACGGCGTCAGCGTTTTCAAGCACGCCTCGCATCAACCGACGAACCGGTTCGCGCCTTTCTGAAATTTCCGCTCCATGGATCATAACGATATAAGGGTAATGCTTGCCGCTTCGCTTCAGCCACCAAGATGGCAGGGCGGTATTCCACTGCATGTGGAGCCGCAAGCGATGGCTGAAAGCCGCGCCGAAAATGTCCCTGGCGCTCCACCAGGCGGCGCCCAACCTGTCCCGGCGTCGGTGCCAAGCCAGTTTGAGATAGGGTTTGGCGGCGGACAATACCGCGGTGGCATCGGTGGCGGGCGTCCCCCCTATGCCCGCGCTAAGCGCGCCGATTTCCTTCAACCCCAAGGTTAAATTCCAGGCATAGGTTTCCAGCCCGCCGTAGCTGGGAGGGAAATCCGTGGTGATGAGGTGGGCCGGATATTGTGTTTTTTGAAGCGCGGACAGGCGGGAATCTTTTTTTATTGCCATCACCTCCGTTATTTTCCTCAATAGCCAAAAGCAATTGTAGCCTACCGCCGGGTCGACCGCCACCGCTCACTATATTTTCAAACACTAAGAGGTTAGGGGCCAAAGGTTCGTCGCATGCAAAGTGAAAAAGCGTTTCTTTATTGTTCCGCCTGGCCATTGGAAACCCCGGCGGTTTCGCTGGACGCCCAGTCGGTCGAGTTGCAGGCCTATTGCCTGGTCCAAGGCCTGGAGGTCGCGGGATTGGGTCAGGATGTCCGGCAAGGCAAGCCCGATCGGATCCGCGAAGGATTGGAATCTCTCTTTTTGCGGGCGAAAGCCGAAAACGTCCGGCATCTGGTCATCCAAGAGCCGTCCAGGATTAGTCTTGATCCCGCCTTGGCGCTGAAAATACTTTCGGGAAGCGCGTCCCTGCCGGCTCTCACCATTCATGTCGCCGCCTGGCAAACGCATTGCGATGCGGCTGAAACCCGCCGTTGGTTATCGCGTCTTCAGGATTGGTGGCTGCCGGCTTACTCCTCGACCGTAAATCACGGTCAAAGCCCCATCGAAACCTTGCGCGGCATTCCCCTGCGGCAACGTCCCCTGTGGCATCGCGTCTTCGGCATGTTGCAGGATGAGCGCTATGCGGAGCATTTGCTGCGCGCCTTATTCGACCTAAAGTCCTTGGTAAGGCTGTCCCCGCTGGAAAGCGAGGCCGTGCATAGCGGTTACGATCACCTGAATATGTTTCAAGCGCTGGGTTATCGCATCAAGGGAGAGCGCACCGAAAATACCCGACTCGTCGCCGATGTACTGACCAATCATTGGGTCAAGGCCAAATCCTTGTTGGCAGATGAATTGCAAAGAACCATCGAAGGAACAGCGAGCTAACTCCAGCAAAGTTTAGGCCAATTTGTAGGCCTTTGAACACTTTGATATACTTATCTCCTATCCTGGAGATATTCTTTGGCTGCTGAAAACCCCAAGACCTTAGTCATCGCGGAAAAACCGAGCGTCGCACTCGACATTACCCGCGCCCTGCCTGAAAAATTCCAAAAACACGACGGGTATTACGAAGGCACCGACACCTTGGTTTCCTATGCCATCGGCCATTTAGTCGCCATCGCCAACCCCAAGGCCATGGACGATAAGTTCAAGCAATGGTCTCTGGACAATTTGCCTTTCTTGCCCGAGCACTTCGTCATCACGCCGATCACCCGCACGAAAAGCCAATTGTCGGTGCTGACCAAATTGCTGAAACGCAAGGACGTGAAAACCGTGGTCAATGCTTGTGACGCGGGACGTGAAGGTGAATTGATTTTCCGGTATATCCTGCAATACGTTTCGGAAACCAAGCCCATCAAGGCGGTTTATCAAAGGCTCTGGCTGCAAAGCATGACCAAGGCGGCGATTCAAGAGGGATTCAAGCGCCTTCGCGAGGAAAAGGAAATGGAAAGCCTGGCTGCGGCGGCCCAATGCCGTTCCGAGGCGGACTGGCTCATCGGCATCAATGGTTCGCGGGCGCTTACCGGATACAAGTCCCTCAAAGGCGGGTTTTTTCTGACGCCATGCGGCCGCGTGCAGACCCCTACCCTTTCCATGGTGGTGAGGCGCGAACGCGAGCGGGAGGCCTTCATCCCTCGGGATTATTGGGAAGTGGATGCCTATTTCCGCGCCGGTACCTTGGAAGGTCCTGAATACCAGGGGCGCTGGCTGGATCCGGCCTTCAAAAAGGCGGACAAGGAAAAGGACGATGGCGCCAAGGCCGATCGTATTTGGGACGAAGAGCGGGCAAAAGCCATAGCGGAAAAGTGCCGCGGCAAGGTGGCCGAGGTCACCGAGGTGAGCAAACCGTCATCGCAAGCCGCCCCCGGGCTTTATGATTTGACCAGCCTGCAACGGGAAGCCAATGGCCGCTTCGGCTTTTCCGCCCGTACTACGCTCAGCATCGCCCAGGCCTTATACGAAAAGCACAAGGCCCTGACCTATCCAAGGACCGACAGCCGCTACCTGCCCGAGGATTATATCGGCGTGTCGCGCGATTTGATGCGGACCCTGCGCGACACCGATTTCGGAAAATTCGCCTCCGAAGCCATCGACAAAGGCTACGTGCGCATGGACAAGCGCATTTTCGACAATGCCAAGGTTCACGATCACTTCGCCATCATTCCCACCAACAGCCTTCCCGGCGAATTAAGCGACGCCGAAAGGCGCGTTTACAACATGGTCGTGCAGCGTTTTTTGGCGGTCTTTTTCCCACCGGCCCGCTACCAGGTCACCACCCGTATGTCGGTGGTCGAAGGGGAGACGTTCAAGACCGAAGGCAAGGTCTTGGAGGATGCCGGTTGGCGGGCAATTTACGGAATCGACAAGAAGGAAGAGGCCATTCTACCTCCCTTGCAGCAGCCCGTGCGTTGGCGCGCCATCGAATTGGACGCCCGCAAGGAGACGACCAAGCCCCCAGCCAGGTTGACCGAAAGCACCTTGCTGTCCTTCATGGAGAGCGCCGGCAAATACGTCGAGGACGAAGAATTGAGCGAAGCGCTCAAGGAACGCGGCCTGGGGACTCCGGCGACGCGGGCGGCCATCATCGAAGGACTCATCGACGATAAATACGTGGTGCGCGAGGGAAAGGAATTGGTGCCCACGGCGAAAGGCATCGACTTGCTGGGATTATTGGAAGCCATTGGCATCGAAGAGTTGACCAGCCCCGAATTGACGGGCGAATGGGAGAGCAAGCTCAACGCCATGGAACGCGGATCGATAACCCGCCCCTTCTTCATGCAAGAGATCAAGGATTTGACGCGGAAAATCGTCGGCAAGATCAAGGGTTTCGACGAGGACAAGGATCGCCATGCGGCCGGATTCGTCAACCCCTTGGACGGTAAGCCGATGTTTGAAACCTTGAGCAAATGGGAAAGCGAATCCGGCGACGTGACCATCCGCAAGGTATTGGGTGGACGCCATATGAGCCAGGATGAAATCATCGAGTTGCTGGAAAAGAAACGGGTCGGTCCTTTGACCGGGTTTCGCAGCAAAATGGGCAAGCCTTTTACCGCCGCCATCAGGCTGACGGAGGAAAATAAAGTCGAATTCGCTTTCGAGGACGCCTTGGGCAAGGATGGCGAGGGACCGGAAATCGTCAACCCCGAGCCGCTGGGCAAGAGCCCGGTCGACGGAACCGATGTTTTGGAAACCTTGACCGGATACCTGAGCGAAAGCGCCATGAAGGGCGATAAAAAAGGCTTTAAAATGGGCAAGGTCATTTTGGGCAAGCCGATTACCCGCGACAGCATGATACGGATGTTGGCGGGCGAGAAAACCGAATTGATCCAAGGCTTTCAATCGGCCAAGACCCGGCGTTTCTTCGATGCTTATTTGAAACTTTCCAAGGACGGCAAATTGGTCTTCGATTTCCCCCCCCGCGAATTCAAAGGCAGGGGAAGATTCGGGAAAAGCAAGGCCAAAGCTACGGCGGGCGTGGGCGGGGAAGACGAGGCCTAGCGGATTGGAGCAGGCCACGAATTTCCTTTTCGCCGCCTCGCCCTATACCGCTTCGAACCAGGTGACAAAATATCCCCCGGTTTTGTCGCTGGGGTCGCGAGTTTGATGATACACGTCCAGGATGACCCGGCTCTTCTTGAATTCGTCGCCCTTGTACCGGAAAAATACCTCGCCCGTCTTTCCCTTCACCGCCTCTTCCAAGGCGCCTTCGGAAAAGAGCGACCGCTTTTGGGTGAGTTCGCTCAATTCCCTGCGATAGCCATTGGCATAATCGACCTTGAACCAGGGGGATTTTTTCCGCAGCAAGCCGCGGATATTTCTCGCGACGACGCGGTCGGTCATGAGGCCGTCGAAACGCTGATCGGGATCGACTTCGCCGATCTCGTCCTCGGGATCCATTTCCCGGAAGCGGGCCAGCATTTCGGCGACGGCCACGTCCTTGGGTCTCTTGTAACCGTGCCTGTCGTAATAAGGCTGATCGGACGGCACGGCGGTGATATTCGGGAAGACGAAAGCCACGCCATCGCATTTGCCCGCCGGCAAATCGAAATTGGGCAAACGGGTTTGAGCCAACCGAATGCGCGGGCCCGAGGCGTCAAACGCCTCTTCCACGGGCACGACGCCGCAATCGAGCCCCGTTAGGCTCATCCTGTCCGAGGCGCGCTGGAGCATGCGCTTGGAACCGTCCAAGCCGACGATGCGGGTATTGGGAAAAGCCTTGGCGAGATGGCTTAGGAAGGTCGCGCTTCCGCAAGCGTAATCGACCAGCAGTCTGGGCGGCCGGCCTTGGCCGCGGAAATAGCTCTTCATGCGCCGGATGACATGCTCGTAAGCCGAGCGGTGCGGGGCGTCGGAGGCGCGCCATTCCCACCAGTCGCCCACCTGGCTGTCATAGCTCTTATGTCCGCGGCGGAAATGCTTTTCGAAGGCGATGCGTTCAGGGTTTCGCATTTTCCAAAGCTAACAAGGAGGACGGAGGGTTTCGACTCCGGACTGGATGCGCTCGCTATTCCCCCTCGACGATGAGGTAAGGCCGCAGGGCATCCAATGCCGCCATGAAGTCGGCGGGAGGATCAGCCTCGAATGTCATATCCCGCTTGGTCCGCGGATGGATGAAATGCAAACGCCAGGCGTGCAAGGCTTGTCCCGGCAGGCGCTTCAAAACGGCCGCGGCCTGGGCGCGGTAAAGGGGCTCGACTTTCTCCAGGCCCGCCTTCGTTCCTCCATATAGGGCGTCTCCCATCACCGGGTAACCGGCATGTGACAAGTGGACGCGGATTTGGTGGGTGCGTCCCGTCATCAGCTTCAACTCCAATTCCGAGGCGAATGGAAACCTTTGTCTGACCTTGAACAGGGTTTCGGCGGGTTTGCCGTCGTCGCGCACCGAACGGCGCAAAGGATCGCGCGCATGGCGTCCCAGCGGCCAACTATACCTTCCTTCAGGTTCCCGGACGCAGCGGAAAACCAAAGCGCGGTAATTCCTGCCCAGGCTGCGGTCCTGCAATTGGGAGGACAGGCCGAATTGCGAGGCTTCATTCCTGGCAATGACCAGGAGCCCGGTGGTATCGCGGTCCAGGCGATGGACGAGGCCGGCGCGCAGCGGTCCTCCCGAGACGGGGAGATCGCGGTAACGGTAAGCCAGGGCATTGGCCAGGGTTCCGGTCGGCACCCCGTGGCCGGGATGGGTGACCATTCCCCGCGCTTTGTTGATCACGGCGACGTCTTCATCCTCGTAAATCACCTCGAGCGGCAAATCTTCGGGAACGAGATGCTGGACTACGGGTTCGGGAACCCGGCTGACGGAGACCGCATCCCCGGTTTTCAAAACGGCGTTCTTTTTAGCGGCGAGACCGTTCAGGGAAAAACATCCGCCTTCAAGCCAGGCATGGATGCGGCTGCGGGAAACGCCTTCGAGGCGATGGCCCAGGAATACGTCTAACCGGCTGCCCGCGGACTCCCCGTCGCAAAGGAAAACCGCTCCGGCTTCAAGCATGCGCCAATGGCGGCCTGGGCTTCAGGAAAATGGGCGCGATTAAAAGAATACCCACGCCTATGCATACGGCGCTGTCGGCGACATTGAAGGTGGGCCAGCGGGGATAAAAACCGACGATGCCGACATCGATGAAATCGGTGACCTTGTGCAGAAGCATCCGATCGATGAGGTTGCCCGCGGCACCCGACAGAATCAAAACGACGCCGGATTTCAGCCACGTTTCGTGCCGGCCGAGACGGCGGTAGTAGAGAATCAATACCACGATGGCGGCCAGGGAAAACAAGGTGTAGAAAAGCGTGGGGTGAAGGAAGGGCAATAGGTTCTGGGGCTTCATGCCGAATGCCGCGCCGTGGTTGTATACGAGGCGGAATTGGATCCATTCCCCGATGATGCGGATCGACCGGTAATAGTCGGGTTCGCCCGAGGGAAGGCTGAAATGGGCCCTGGCCCAGTATTTCGTGATTTGATCGAGTCCCAAGGTCAGGGCGAAAAGCAAAAGTCTCAAGGCATTCCCTTTTTGGGCGGCGGCGTTTGACAAAACGATTTCCCGGTTCAAGTTAAGCTTTACGCACCGATAAAAGCGCGTCCAGCTTGCGCATGGGACGTTGGAAAGAGGCGCGGAGCAGGCGGTTCGACCAGCATCGCATGCTGGTTTCGCGGATTATCCTTTTGACGCTGCCCCGGCTGATTTTCAAATGGGCGCCTTCCAACAAGGCCTCCCGCTTTTCGGCCAGTAAGACCAAGGTTTCGGCGGCCATGAATAAGGGCCACAAGCAGAAAAGGCGCATACGCGGTTCCAGTTTGGGCAGTAGGCAGGAGTATTCCAAAGCGTCTTCCAAATGAGCCTTGGCTTTCTGCAGCAGCCTCGTCCATATCTGGCCGGCGGCTTGCTGTTGCTCGGCTTTGAGGAAGCCTTCACTCGACAAACTGGCTTCATCCAGGAGGTTCTGGGGCAGAAAGGAAACTTGCCTGTCCTTATCCTCGTGCAAGTCCTTGAGGATATTGGTCAATTGCAACCCCAATCCGAAGCTGACGGCCAGGGCTTTCAGAGCCTTGGCCTTGACCGTGTGGATCATGGGGCTATGATGCGAAAACAAGTCGCAGAGCAAAAGCCCGACGGTACCGGCGACGTAATAGCAGTACTTGTCCAAATCTTCCAGCGAAGCGATGAGGGGCTTACCCTCCCGGGTGCGCGCCTGCCTGCGGGTGAATTCCCCCATGCCCGAGCACATTTCCTGGACGCAGCGCGAGATGGATTGCTTGACCTGAAGGTTGAATTCCCGGTAAAGGGTGAAAATGGTCTCCGCCTGAAAAAGCAGAACATGCTCCCAGGAGGCGCTGGCTTTCCAAGCGGTCGGCAATTGAAGAATGAAGTTGGAGGTCGCCTCGCCTGACGGTTGGGCCGCGGAATCGGGCCCGTCGAACAATTGCGAAAAGAGACCGAGCAAAGAGACCTTGTCGTCCTCCGCCAAGTCGGGGGCGTCCTCCAAGGTATCGGCCATGCGGCAGAATAGGTAAGCCGTCATGACTTCCTGGCGCAACTGTTCCGGCAAGACTCTGATATTGAGAGCGAATGTCCTGGAGACTTGGTCCAAGGAAAATTCGGCGAAAGCGAGGATTTCTTTTTTCTCGGAAATACTCCCGCCGTTCAGGGCTTTGCGCCACTCTTCTTGCTTGGCCTTATCCACGCTTTCCCATGCCTTCCGTCAGGATTCCACCGGTTCCCGGAGAGGGTGGGTTTTCCGGTGTTCGCGCGATAGCTTGGCCTGCTGCTTCAGGGTCAAGGTCAAATGCCCGCCTTCGTCCGCCTTGCGCAGCAAGTGCTGGTGCTGGTAAGCCGCCAGATTTCGGAAGGCGGTTTCCGTATAGTCCTTGCCCTCGCTGGCGAGCTTTTCCCGCAAACTGTCATGGAGGTGGAAATAAGCGTCCTCTTGCTGACGGTAACGAAAGCTCAGCCACATGGAATTCCAACGGAATAAGGCGACCGCCAGGACGATGAGAGCCACCGAGAGGGCGGCGGGCGAATGGCTATTGCTTAACTGATGGGTTAAGGCCAGCCCGAGGCCGAGGGCTACGAGCAGCAATATCCTTTCAAAAAATAGGGCCTGGGATTTGTACATGCCTTTCCACCTTAAAGGAATATAGACCCAGGGCTTGCCGTTTTTGAGGTGTTTCTCGAAAGCGCGTGGATAGGCCACGTTATGGCACCAATAAGCATGGATCAGCAAGGTCAGGACAAAACCGCATCCCAGCAGCAAGGCGCGATGCTCTTGCGCGGTTAATTGTGATAGCGCATTCATGCTCGTCTCTTTCCAGTCGGGCACAGTATCCGGAATCTCCTTTCCGGCCACTTGGCCCCAGCTGAATCGGTGCAATCATACAACCGAACTTATCCGGGATCCTAAAGGTGGCGCGCTCGATCAAAAGATAAAAAAGCGATAAACCTCCCACATCTCTAAGGCTATGGTCAATTTGAAGCGATTCGGCCTGTTGATAAGATATTGAAAAATAGCGGGATGCGGGGTGTGCTTTGGGAAAGAACCGGAAGCGTGTTTTAAGTATCATTGGCCGACATGCCTATCTCTATTGCCACCGCGATACCGTGGAGCGCCTGTTTGGCCTCGCTCAAGGAAAAGCTTTCCGAGGATGTCTTCAGCCAATGGATAATGCCCCTCAAAATGCAGGAAATGGGGGAAAACCAGGTGACCTTGAGCGTTCCTCTCACCTTGGACATGGAGCATTTGGCGCGACTCTATCTAGGCCTTATCGAACATAGCCTATCGGAGTCCATGGGAAGGGAAATGCGCGTCCAATTCCGGCGGCAACCCGTGGTCGGCGTTTCCACCCACGGGCCCAGCGTCCCCTTCAGCGGCATGCCGGCCATCGATTTGAATCCCGGTTATACCTTCGACGAATTCGTCGTCGGCAGCAATTCCCAGTTCGCCTATTCCGCCGCCCTTGCGGTCGCTAAAGAACCGGGAGGCACCAAGTTCAACCCCTTATTGCTTTATGGCGGCGTAGGACTTGGCAAAACCCATCTTTTGCAGGCCATCGGCAATTTCATCATGGTGGAAAACCCGCGTAAAAAAGTCCGTTATGTGACTTCCGAGGCGTTTTACCGCGAGTTCGTGGAGTCCATCCAACATAACCGAATCAATGAGCTGAGCAACTTTTACCGCAATGAAGTCGATGTCTTGCTCATGGACGATGTGCAATTCATGAGCGGCAAGGACAGGACCCAGGAGGAGTTTTTCCATATCTTCAACTCCTTGCACCAAAGCCGCAAGCAAATCGTATTGACGTCGGACGCGCCTCCGGGAGAATTGAAGGGATTGGAAGACCGCCTGGTATCGCGTTTCCAATGGGGTCTTTTCGTCGATGTGCAGCCGCCGGATAGGGAGACGCGCGAGGCGATTTTATTCCGCAAGGCGCAGGCGATGAATTTGGACATCGGCGAGGACATCATTTCGTTTTTGGCCGAGGCGATCGACAGCAATATCCGCATCCTCGAAGGAGCCATCCGCCAATTATTGCTGCAGGCCTCCATCAAGCATAGCGACATCACCATGGAATTGGCGCGGGAAATCGTCACCCGCACCGGGACATCCCGCGCGGCCAGGCGGATTTCCCCCGACGACATCACTTCCGTGGTCGCGGGTTATTTCACCGTGGAAGTGGATAAGATTATCGAGCAAGGTCGAGGTACCAAGGAAGTGGCCCAGGCGAGGCAATTGGCGATGTTTTTAATGAAGGAGTTGACCTCCGCGTCCTTGAAAACCATAGGCCAACGCTTCGGTGGACGCGACCACAGCACGGTGGTCCATGCCATCAAGACCATTGAGAAAGCCATGGACAAGGACGACAGCTTCCGAAAAAGCGTCGATACCATCATGGACAAGCTGAGCTCGAAAAACGGTTGATCCCCGCGCCAGCGGACAAACGTCCCCGGTTCATGTCTCGCTGAGTATGGGGCGCATGAAGTCCTCTAAATCCTCTTTAACCTCTTCCGCCGTGGTTTTTTTCAGGAGCTCGGCCAGTAATTGCCGGCACGCCGATGCGTCCAACCTTTTCACGGCGGATCGGATTTGACCCGCGGAAGCAGGGGATATCGAGAGATGGTTGAGGCCCAGGCCCGTCAAAATGGGCAGGCATAAGGGATCGCCGGCCATTTCCCCACAAACCGTGACGGGTTTTCCGGCCTCATTCGCCGCGACAGCGATTTGCATCAAGGCGCGGATGACGGCGGGATGGTGCGGCTGGTAATATCCGCTTACCCTTTCATTGCCGCGATCGATGGCGAAAAGGTATTGGATCAAATCATTGGTTCCGATGCAAAGGAAATCGGATTCCTTGACGAGACTCGATATTTGCAGAATGGCGCTGGGTACTTCGATCATGACGCCCACGGGAGGCTTTTTCAGGGTCAGGCCGGTTTCATTTTCAAGCTCGATAAGGCAATCCGCCAAATGTTCCTGGATGGCCCGTAACTCGGTTACCTGGGAAACCAAGGGAATGACGATGCGCGCTTCGCCGAGTTGGCAAGTCCGGAGCATGGCGCGCAAATGCGGTTTGAGTATGTCCGTGCGCGTCAAAAGCATGCGGATGGATCGCCAGCCCAGGGACGGGTTTTCCTCCTTGCCCCAATTGAAGTAACGGAGGGGCTTGTCGCCGCCCACGTCGAGCAAACGGTAAGTGACGTTTTTTTTCTGGTGCTTTTCCAAAACCCTGCGGAAAACCTGGAATTGGGTTTCTTCATCGGGAAATTGGTTGCGGATCATGAAAAAGAATTCGGATCGGTATAGCCCGACATTTTGAATGCCATGCTTTTGCATGATTTCCAAATCGGAAAGCAAGGAGACATTGGCCGACAATTTGATCTCGACCTTATCCAGGGTCCGGTTGGTCTCCTCGAAAGATTCGATTTGGAGACTTTCCAATTGCTCTTTAAGCCGCCGGTATTCGCGTTGGACATGGGCGTCGGGACGGATATAGATGATGCCGCTATGGCCGTCCAGAATGACCGGGGTGCCGTTATGGATATGGGTGGTGAGGCCCGGTACGCCGATAAAACAGGGGATGCCGAGGGATCTGGCGAGGATGGCGGCATGGGATGTGACACCGCCGGTTTCGCATAGGATGCCGACTATTTTGCGGGTTTGCAGGTAAATCAGGTCCGAGGGTAATAATTCCACGGCCGCCACGATGACGCCTTCCTCGGTGCTCTCCTCGTTCTTATGCTGGTCCCTGACTTCACCCAGGGCATTGATGAGGCGAAGGCCCACGTCCTTTAAATCCGCCGCGCGGCTGGCCAAGGCAGCCACTCCGCTATCGACGAAGGAGGAGCATAATTCGCGGGTGGCGAGCTTGACGGAAAACAGGGCCGTCATTTTTTCCCGCACATGGCTTTCGATGAGCCCGATATAGTGATCATCGGACAGCATCATCTCATGGGTGTCGAAAATCTTCGCGTCCAACTCGGCGAAAATCTCCGAAGCTTTTTGCCTGAGCCAATGGCTTTCGGCCTTGGCCAATTCCAAGGCTTTGCGCAGAACCTCCAATTCTTTTTCGGGGGTCTGGCATTCGGTGAAAATGATGGAGTCCCAGACTTGGTGGGTCCGCAAAACGCTGATTTTCCCTTCGGCCAACCCTCCGATGGCGACTTGGGCGCGAACGAAGGTCTGACCCGCCTCCGGCGCCATGGCTTGGGCCATGGCGGCATTGGCCTCGGCCGAGGTCGGCGTACGGGAATCATCCTGCCCGAAACCTCCCTTGGGTAAGGTGGAGGTTCCGACCCGTCCCGGGTGGGATAACTCGTCCCGTGAGTCGATCAGGGTTCCCAGATGCGCCGCAAGGGTATAGGCCAAATCTTCGATGACGGGTGAAAATGGGACGGCCACCGTGCTTTGAAGAATCAAGACCCCTTGCCCCTGGGGGCGGCCCGGCGGTATGGGGATTCCCATGAAATTATTCAGGCGCTCCTCGCCCAAATCCGGAAAGTACTTGAACCGGATGTCTTCCTTGGGAGAAGCGATATTGAGCAATTCTCCCCGGCGGTAAACGAAGCCGGTCAACCCTTCTTCCACCGACATGGTGATGGAACGGCTTTCCTGGGTATTCAAACCATAGCTTGCGCCCAAATGAAGCAAGGTGGTTTGCCGGTCATAGAGGTAAATCGAGCAGACGTCGACCTTCATTTTCTCCGAGATGAGCCTTACCACCGCGTCTAAGGCCGGCTGGGTATCCCGGCTTTCCACCATGGTTCGGGTAACCGTGCGGATGATTTCATAGGCAGTTGACGCATCGGCCATGGCTTTGGGTTCCGTAATAAGGATATCAGCTAAGCGCCGGGGATTTCAATTCAGGTGGCCGCCTTTTGCGGAATCAATCCCATTGAATGCCAGGCAGGGGAGCTTCGGGTAATTTGTCTTTGTTTTTCTTGGCCCATTCCCATTTCTTTTGAATCAAATCCAAGCGGTTTTCCTCGGTTTTTTTTGATTCCGCGAATTTGGATTCCAATTCCTGGGCCCGGTTTTTATCGTTTTTCAGGAAGGCCTCGAAGCTGGGCGCCTCGTTCTTAGCGGCGACAAAACGGATAACTCCGCCCGTCTCCGGATCGATAATGAGTTTGGCCTTGCAGCAAGGGCAGTCGATTTTAATCTCTTCGGATTTCATAAATGCGAAGCCTCCAACTTGGGCCTGATCCCAATATAGGAGTTTCCCGGGGCCTCACGCTATAGGGGGACCCCGGGTTTTTCAGGATAAGGCGGCAATTCCCCCGGCTGGAGGCTTGGAGGCGTCCGCTAAAAGCGCTCGATTTTCAAAGCATGCAAAACGGCTTTGGGGGGATGCAATTCCACGTAATTACGCGCGCCCGTCCAAACGAAATTCTCGCCGGTGATTAAATCGTGGACGCCGAAAATATATTCGCCCTTAATTCCCAAGGCCGGCAAATCCAAGTCGACGAAACCGCTTTGGGTATGGGCGGGATCGAGATTGACCACGAATAGCAGGGCATCGTCCCCCAGGCGTTTGCTATAGACCAGCAATTGGGGATTGTCGCAGCCGTGGAATTTCAAGTTTTTGTAGCGCTGCAGGCAGGGGTGTTCTTTGCGGATGGTATTCATCCGGGCGATGAAATCCTTGATATGGCCGGGGCGGTTCCAATCCCAAACCTGGTATTGGTATTTCTCGGAATCGAGGAATTCCTCTTTACCTGGATAGGGCCGGTTTTCACAAATCTCATAGCTATTGTACATGCCATAGGTCGAAGACAGGGTGCAGGCCAAGGCCAACCGGATTTGGAACATCTCCCGCGGGGCATTTTGCAGATGCCAGGGTAGGATGTCGGGCGTGGTGGGAAAAAATATCCCTTTCATGTAATCGCGCGCCGGCCCTTGGGTCAGCTCCGTGGCGTATTCCCTTAATTCCCCAGCGCTCGTGCGCCAGGTGAAATAGGTATAGCTCAGGTCAAAACCGATCTTGGCGAGGTATTGCATGACCTTGGGCCGGGTAAACGCTTCGGCCAGGAAGACGATCTCGGGCCTTTTGGCCTTGATTTCACGGATAAGCCAATGCCAGAACTCGAATGGCTTGGTATGCGGATTATCCACGCGAAAGACGGTAAATCCCATCTCTATCCAGAACTCGATGACCGATTTCAATTCCAGCCAAAGGTTGGCTTTGTCCTCGCAATGAAAATTCAGGGGATAGACGTCCTCATAACGTTTGGGCGGGTTTTCGGCACACTTAATGGTCCCGTCCTTTTCCCGGTAAAACCAGTCCGGATGGTCCTTCACATAGGGATGATCAGGCGAACAATTCAAAGCGAAGTCCAAAGCCAATGAAAATCCCATACCCCGTGCTTGGGTGAGGAATTGGCGGCATTGGGTCACGGTGCCCAATTCGGGATCCACCGCCTTATGGCCTCCATGGGCATTGCCGATGGCATAGGGGCAGCCCGGCTCGCCCGGCTTGGCTTCCACGCTATTATTGCGGCCCTTGCGTTTGGTGACGCCGATGGGGTGGATGGGAGGTAAATAAATGACGTCGAATCCCAGGGCTTTGATTTCGGGCAGACGCGCCGCCATCTCAGCGAAATTGGCGCTGCGGCGAGGATCGGTGCCTTGCGAGCGGGCCCACATTTCATACCAGGCGCTGAATTCGGTTAAGGTCGGGTCGACTCGCAGCAGGCCGAAAGGCCGGTATAGGGCCGGCTCGTCCCGATAGGGGATTTTGGGATTAGCGCCATGTCCCAGGCTTCGGGCCTCGACGGTATATTCATAGGTGCCCAATTCAGCCAGAGCGAATTCTCCCCTCCAACCGTCATTATCCATGAATTCCATGGGCGCGCGTTTCCACGCGGTTTCACCTTGGCGGCGCACCAGCAAACTCGCTTCGCATTTATCATGGCCGTCGCGGAAAATGTCGGCTTCGATCACCACGGTTTCCCCGGGGACGGCCTTGATCATCCCCAGACCATGCAAAAGCAAGGGGCGCATGTTTTCAATCACGGCATGGGTCGCGGGCAATTTACCGAGGGCGGATTTAACCGCTGCGGACGCGGAAACCACCGGGGCCGCAATGGACGAGGGAAGTTTTTTCCCGGCGCGGGAATCCTTTTTCGCCGCCGCCACCGGAAGGCGTTTCTCGGTGGCTTTCTTAGGAGCCGCCGCGGGCGGTTTTTTCACCTGCGGCTTAGCGTGAGATTTCGGTTTTGGCGATGATGGCGAAGGTTTTTTAGCGGCCATGATTTTGCCTCAGTTCTTGATAAAATGCCGCCGTTGCGGAGGCTATGCGGCTCCAAGCGAACTTGGTTTCCACGTGAGCGCGCGCGGCGAGCGCCATTTTTTTGCGTAATTCCGAATCGTCCAGCAGGCGGTTGATCAAGCCGGCAAGACCATGGGAAAACGCGGCCGGATCCTTAGGCTCGAAATCCAATTCACCTTTGGCCTCGAAAGGAAATAATAGCCCGGTTTCGCCATCGACCACGACTTCGGGAATTCCGCCGATGGAAGAGGCGACGACCGGCACCTGGCAGGCCATGGCTTCGAGGTTGATGATGCCGAAGGGTTCATAAACCGAAGGACAAACGAAGAGATCCGCCGAAGAATAAAACCCGATCAATTCATGCTTGGAAAGCATGCGCGGTATCCAGACGACCTTGGCTCCCGGATTTTCGCGCAAGGCATGCACCTTGCTTTCCACTTCCTTGCCGATTTCCTCGGTATCGGGAGCCCCGGCGCAAAGCACCAATTGACAGCCCTTGGCGAGGTGCGGGACGGCGTCCAGCAACAGGGAAACGCCTTTTTGGCGGGTAATGCGGCCGACGAATAAGACGATGGGCTTGGTTATGTCAATGCCATGCCTTTTCATCAATTCGGGTTCGGGCGACCGGTGGAATTCAGCGATGTCGATGCCGTTGGGAATGACCCGTACCTTTTCGGCGGGGACGCCATACAAGGACATGACGTCGCGGCGCATCGATTCCGAGACGGCGATGACGCCGTCCGCCTGACCATAGGCGGTGGCCTCAATCCAGGAGGAGACGTCATAGGCATTGCCCAATTGCTCCCGTTTCCAAGGACGGTGGGGCTCCAGGCTATGGGTCGTCAGAACCAGCGGGATATCATGCAATTTTCGAATGAGGCAACCGGCCAAATGCGTATACCAGGTATGGCAATGGACGATATCGACGTTTGGCAAGAGTCCCGCCATCTGGATATTGCGGAATAGGGGATCCAATAGTTTTCCGGTGCGGGGATCGGGACAGGGAAAACTGGCCGGAGGGGGTATGCCTTGGACGTGGAGATGCTCACCGTCCCTTGTCTGCTCCCCGAAGCAAAGCACCTCGACCTCATGGCCGGGAAGGGCGGACAAGGACTGCGAGAGGTATTCGAGGTGGACGCCGGCACCGCCGTAAATGTGCGGAGGGTATTCGTTGGTAAGGAGGCCGATTTTCATGCGGATGCAAAAATGCCACGAGCATAAGGGGGTGCCAAGGGCTTTTCTAGGTTTGGTGGAATGACGGTTCCCTCCGAAAGGTCCGAAAATACTCCGGATGCAAGAGATATAGCCTTAAATGCGCTTTTGCGGGAAAATGCCCGGTTGGAAATCGCCGAATTGGAAGGGCAGCTTTTAGCCCGTAACCAGGAAAGACTCATGGACTTCGTCCAGCGGGTGACAGCCCGGATGGACGACGATGACCTCATGGACGTCATCGTGGAGGAGTTCCTCATCGAATTGAAGGTCGATAGGGTCAGCTATATCCTGGTTGGCCAGGGTGAGCAAGCCGCCTGGGCCGTATCCAATGAAAGCGCCACGCCCGGCGTGAAGCGTTTGGCCATACCCTATTTCGTTTCGAGTAACCCGGACAGCGACTTCATCCGGTTTTTGGATCAGGCCAGGCAGAATCGGCGCGAACCCACGCTTGGGGACTGGCAAAATTCGACCCTGATTCAACCGGCCCGGCATTTTATGGCCGACATGGAAGAGGAATTTCAGGCCGCGCTGGAAGAGGAATTCGGGTTGGCCCGTTTCGTCGAATGCCGATCCGCCATGGCCTTTCCGGTAGAGACGACCTTAGGAGGCACCTCCTTATTCGTCGTTCAAAGGGTGAAAGGGGAAACCGGGTTTTCCCGGTACCAGCGCGATCTATTCCTGCGCATGTGCCGCTATGCCGCCTCCTTACTGGAGCAAAGGCAATTATCGGAACAGGTCAGCGATCTCAAGGACAGGTTTTCCTCCCTGATCGAATCCATGCCATCCGGCATCATCGGCATGGATTTATTGGGGACGGTTACGACCTGGAATGGCAAGGCCAGCGAATGGTTCGGCCTGGCCGCCGAAGATGCCATTGGACAGGTATTCTGGGAATTGGTTCCGGCCTTCCGGTTCGTCAACGAAGCCTTGCGGGACGCCTTGCAAGTCCCCGGTGCGGGCAGGGATTTCGAACCCTTTCCCTTTGAAAGGGCCGGGCGGCCGCAGCTCTGGTTGAAAGCCAACCTTTTTACCATGTTCAGCCGGGATCGCGGCGAAGTCGCTTTGCGCGTTGACGACGTCACCCGTACGGTCGATTTGCATCACCAGCTTTTCCAGGCCCAGCGCATGGAAGTCGTGGGCACCTTGGCGGGTGGATTAAGCCGCCAATTAGGCGACTTGGTGGCCGGATTGGTGAGCAGTGCCGGCCTGCTTAAGGAGAGGTGTAAAAGCCACTCCGAGGCCTCCCGTGACCCGTCCCTGATGCGGGATTTGGATTTGCTTTTGGAAAACGCTTCCCTCACCGCCACCTTGGTGGAAGACATGCAGACCCTGGCGCATGGCCCCGAAGAACCGAGGGAGAATTTCGATTTGTCCGCCATGACGCGGCACTTGGTGGGCCTCTGTAAACGCGCGTTCGAGCCCAAGGTTCAGTTGGTGGCGCAAATAGCCGATTCGCCTTGCCTTATCCGAGGCGAACGCAGCCGCGTGGAACAAGCCATCCTCAACATCTGCCTGAATGCCCGCGAGGCCATGGCCGGCGGGGGTATCCTCACTCTCGATCTCAGCCGGGCGCCGGCGCCAAGGGAGTGGGAAGGTCCGGAGGGATCGTGGCTTCGTTTGGCCATAGGCGATACCGGGCCCGGAATGAACGAAGAGACCCTGAGCCATATTTTCAACCCTTACTTTACCACCAAGGGCAATACGGGTTCCGGCTTAGGCCTGGCCATCGTCGAGGCCGTCATGCAAAATCATGGCGGCAAGGTCTTGGTCGAAAGCCGGCGGGAAAGGGGAACGACCTTCCAGCTGTGGTTTCCGGAAGTACAGGATAAACCGGCGGGCGCGGTATCTCATGATTCCCCGATGGGGGGGCATGGAGACATCCTTTTGCTCATTCATGATGAGAGATTACGGCAAACCTCCACTCGGGTCCTGGAGGAGTTGGGTTATACCGTGACGGCTTTTCCGAATGGGGCATCCGCCCTAAAATTCGTGGAGCAGGGTTTGGTATTCGATTTGGCGGTCATCGATATCGATTTACCGGTCCTGAATGGGATTACGACCAGCGAGTTGCTGCTCCGGCAGGTCCATCATTTGCCGATTTTATTGTGCGCCGGCAAAGGGCGCGAAGAGGGATTGGACGATTTGCTTCAGAGGCGGCATTGCCATTTGTTGAGCAAGCCCTTCGGCATGGCCCAGTTAGCCATGGCGGTTCGCGAAGCCATCAATGCGCCCTCAACGCGGACCGGTTGATTGGGATGAGGACCGTGCGCGGACTTTCCGGTTGCCGCCATTCCTTCTATTTTCACTATCATCAACGAGCGAGGTTGCCTTATGGCCCTTTCAGAAGAGGAAAAGGATCTGATTGCCCAATCCTTGCAGTTTTATTTGCAACAGGCTTCGGCGCAATTGCCTCCTCAGTCGGTGCAGCAACTCATGGGCATGGCCAAAGGCATTATCCTCAAACTGGATAATCCCGATGCATTAGGCGGGGGGAAGCGCAAATCCGGCGAACCGCCCCCTGGCATTAGCGAAGAGTGGTTTGAACACGTTTGCCAAGGTTGTTCCATGCTGACCGCCGCGGGATGCGCGGATAAAATCACCGTGAAATTTCCCGGCAAATGCGATCCTATCATCAAGTACGAAAGAAACAAGCCCGCTCCGGCGGCTTGACCCCATGGGTAAACGCAAGGCGCCCTGGGAGTATGCCAAACCCCAGGTCAGCGCCCTTCCTGACGCTCCGGCAGTCTTGGCCGCGGTCAAGGAATGCGAGCCGAGGCCCATTAGCCATATCGAATTGATCCGGCATTTCCATTTGCCGACCGAACTGGAAAAGCCTTTTAAAAAATTGTTGAAGGCCATGGTTCGGGTGGGAGCCTTGGAAAGGTTGAAGGGCAAGCGCTACCTGATTCCCTTGCTTCAGGTCGATCCATCCGCGGTCGAGGCGGAAAAAACATCCGACGCGCCCGGTCCCGAGGCGGAATCCCCGTCTGAATACCCGGACGACCCGTCCGGTGACGCTGACACGGGGATTCAGCCGGAGATCAATCGGGCGGGGAGCCAAATCCGCGGCTCCTTGGTCAAACAAGGTCATTTGCTTTTTGTCTTGCCACTGGCCGAGGGTGAAGCGGGCATAAGGAATAAGGGCTTGCGCTCCCAATCGGATCGGATTTTGATCCCCCGCAAATACCTGGGCAAGGCGAAACCCGGCGATACCGTCACCGTGCAAATCCTTGAGCCCCCGCATCGGGGTAAAGAAGCCGTCGGCAAGGTTTTGTCGGGCTTGCGCCGCGAGGCCGATTTTTCGGAAGTTTCCCAGAAGTTTTTCAAAGAACACGGTTTGACCCTGGGTTATCCCCGCAAAGCGACGCATGAAGTGACGGGATATGCCGAGCCCTTATTCAACGGTAAGGATGGACGCGTCGATTTACGCCAGGTGCATATCGTCACCATCGATCCCAGTACCGCCCGCGATCACGATGACGCCATTTCCCTGGAGCGGCTGGAGAAAGGGCAATGGCGTTTGGGTGTCCATATCGCCGACGTCTCGGAATACGTGTCCGAAGGCTCGGCCCTCGATCAGGAAGCCTTGAGGCGATCGTTTACCCAATACCTACCGTGGACGGCCATGCCCATGCTGCCGCCGCGCCTTTCCACCGATCTCTGTTCGTTGCGCGAAGGAGTCGATAGGCTCGCGTTTTCCTGTTTCATGGACGTTGACCCCCGCGGGAACCTGCTCAAATACCGTTTCGTCGAAAGCTTTATCCGGGTTGCCAAATTCTATAGCTATGAGGAAGCCCAGGGCGCCAAGGAAGGCGGCGAACCGCACCTCATCCTGTTGGATGAATTCGCGCGGCTGCTGTCCGCCAGGCGGAAGCAGGACGGCAATCTCGAATTCTCTTTCCCCGAGCCCAAGGTGATTTGCGACTCCGAAGGCGTGCCGGTGGATATTTATCCCGGAGAAAGGCTGGCCTCGCATGGGTGGATAGAGGAATGCATGCTCCTGTGCAACCAGGCGGCGGCCAAGTATTTGACGGCCAATAAATTGCCCGGCCTTTTCCGGGTTCATGAGCAACCTGATCTCGACGTGGTGTCGGAGCTCTTCGCGACGCAAGGCGGCAATCATCACGACCCCGAATTGATTCAGGCCTTCAAAGCCCTGCGGGAAACCAAGGGCTTTCTCAATCCCGCCGTCCAAAGGTTTTACGCCAAACTGCTCGGGAGGGATGGGGATCCTCTGCCGCCGGCTGTGCAGCGGAAAATCCTCATGAGCATGAAAAAGGCCCTCTATGCTCCCAAGGCTCTGGGCCACTTCGCCTTGGGCTGGCTGCATTATGCCCACTTTACCTCGCCCATCCGGCGTTACGCCGATTTGTGGATACATCGCGTCATGAAGGCCCATTTACGGGGCCGGCAGGATTTCCAGGAGGAAAAGATCGAGTCGGTGGCCGTGGCCGAGGAAATATCCCAGCGCGAAATCTCCATCATGAAAACCGAGCGGAAGGGGATGAAAACCGCCATAGCCTGGGTTTTGCAAAAACATATCGGCCGGGAATTCACCGCCACCATAACCGGCGTTGAAGAGTTCGGCTTATTCGTCGCCATCACCCAACCCTATGGGGAGGGAATGGTGCCGGTAGCGCGCTTGGGTTCGGATTTTTACGCCAAGGATGACGCCACCTACAGCCTGGTGGGCAAACGAACCAAGCAGAGGTTCAGCCTCGGTCAGACCATGGCCGTCAGGCTGACGCGTTGCAATCCCTTCAGCGGCCAAGTCGATTTCGAGCCCGTAGGCGGCGATGCCGGAGCCGGAAAGCCCAAGCCAGGCCGATCGAAAAAGGCCAAGACGAGCAGGAGAAAGCCTTGAGTTTGGGCAATGCTTTCAGCTATTTGACCATCCTTCCCATTCCCTATAAAAGGCAAGTTCCGCTATTGCGGTCCGTGCACTATTTCCCCCTGGTCGGCGCGGCCATGGGCAGCCTATTGGCATTGCTTTTCGTCGGGACGACCCGGGTGATCCCGAACTTCCTGGCCTGCATTCTGGTTATAGTCCTGCTGGAGTGGATGACGGGAGGGCGGCACTTGCGGGCCGTGGGCGAAATGGCCATGGGACGCCGAACCTTTCCCGGCCATGGTCTGGGTCCGGCACAAGGTTATGATAAACAAGGTCGTTTAGCCATGGGGCTCACCTTGTTTCTAAAGATAGGCGGATTGATTCTGATGCCCGTGGCTTGGCAGCCTTACGCCGTTTTACTTCTGCCCATTTGCGGACGTTGCGCCCAGACCCTTGGTATAGTCTTCAGCCGGTACCGAGCCTTCATGGAAAAGCAAATCGATCACACCACGGTCAGACGGCGTATTAGGGCCATTTTCATCTCGGTATTGCTGGGCTTCATGCTTTTTCTTTTCCCGTTGCGGATAGGCGCGATTCTTGCCTTGGAATATACCGTGGCCTTGATCGCCATTTACCGCGTCATGAACGCGCGCAATAACGGCCTGACGGTGCAGACGATGGGAACAGCCGCTGAAATCAGTGAAACGCTTTTTCTCTTGAGCGCGGCCGTGCTCGGGGCGATTTAAAACCGCGGGCAATTCTCAGGATTCGAAGTCGTAAATCTTCACCTGGCTCCAGTATTGGGCGCAGGTCTCCCTGAAGTGATCGTGAACCGGATCGATTTGATAGGCGTCATGCCCGCTCAAATCATCGAATGCGACCACCAAGCCATAGGAGTAGGTGGTGTCGATGACGGGCCGGTCGGTAGTGGCGGGTTTTCCCACCCACCCATGCCGCACCGAATCGAGGGAGGTCAAGGCGCTAACGCCTTTGTAAAAGGCCTCTTCCTCGGCATCGGTCAGCCCGGGCTTCAACCAAAAATAGACGCAATGGACAAACATCTGGATTCCTCATTCCTCATGGCGGGTTTGCGGAAGTTCGATCTTGATTATCCCGAACCGGCCAGTATACCAGTGTAGAAATTCCAGAAATCACGGGCTGAATTTTCAAAGGTGAATTTCAGGGCATGGTCCCGGGCCTTGAGGCGCATGCCCGAAAGGTTTTCGGTATGGCGCAAAGCCGATTCCAGGCTGGCCTCGAAGGACAAGGGATCGCTCGAGTCGAAGACATAACCGCATTCGCCTTGATGGATGATTTCCTGGGGGCCCCCGCGATCGGATACCAGGCAGGGAAGTCCGGATGCCAGCGCTTCTATCACTGAATTGCCGAAGGTATCGGTGGTGCTCGGAAATAAAAAAAGATGGGCGGAGGCGAAGATATCGTAAAGCATGTCTCCGGTCAGGATCCCGGTGAAGGTGGCGACCCCGGTGGGTTTTAATAAGGTCTCCATTTCCTCCCGGTAAGGCCCGTCGCCGACCACGGCCATATGAAAATCCCGGCGTTTGCCACCCAGCGAAGTGAGGGCGGAGACCAGGACTTCCAGGTTCTTTTCCTTGGATATCCGTCCGACATACAATAGGCGGTGGCTGGATTCCGGCAATCCCAATTTCCTCCAAGCGTCGGCCGTTTTTCTCTCGGGATGGAAAGAGGCGAGGTCCACGCCGCGGGCAAGCTTGTAAATGCGATCCATCGGAATGCCCATGGCCGCCACTTTGTGGCGATAGGCTTCCGATGGCACGATGACGGGACCGGCCAATTGGGTCATCCAACGCGTCCAGGCCTGGATAAGCCGCACGCCGACGGAATTGTCCACCAGCATTTCGGCATAGGTGTAGATGTCGGTGCGGTAGTGGCTGCAGGTCGGAATACCGATGATGCGGCAAGCCCATAGACAGAGGGCTTCAACGGGTCCCGGCGTTTCGAATTCGATCAAATCGATTTTTTTCTCCCGCAGGAATCGGCAGAAATGGCGCAAATCGACGATGGCCAATTCGCTGCTGGCATAGCCCGCCTGGTCGACGGAATAAGGGCCGGGGGCCATGATGACGGATCCCGATTCGCCTTCGACTCTGGGCGTCCGGGTATGGAATGCGACGCCATAAAGCCAAACCGACTTGCCGGATTTCCGCAGGGTCGCCAGGAGTTTGCGCGAGGACAGGGCAATGCCATTGACCTCATCCAGATTACTCCCGACCCACGCGATGGATAAATCATGGGCGTTTTTTCCGGTTGGGATTTTGGCCCGCCGCCTATACCAGGATCGGGTAGACCACACTTCGGGAAAAGTGCGCACTATCTCGCGCAAGAAATAGAAGATGAGTCCGGCTCCGCCTAGAAATCCCATTTTGCGATGGGGACGTTGGGTAGTCTTTTTCAGCTCAGGACTCGCTGGGATAGGCCAAGGGGGTGGGGTGTTCGGGAGGCCATCCCCGACAGGGAAGGCGGTTTCCTTGAAACATAGCTAGAATTAAAAGTTCTCTCTTTTTCACCTTCCCCCTCGATTCAAAAAAACCGGTGAATTTTCTCGATATCAACACCTTTTACGGGCCCAAAGCGGGTGGCATCCGGACTTATCATCAGGCCAAAATCGACTGGTTCCAAAAAAAACCGCAGCACCAATACACTTTGGTTTACCCGGGGGATAAATACGAAGTCGAATCCCTAGCCGCCAATGTCCGCCTTTACCGCATTCGCGGCCCCGCCCTCACTTCGGATCCCCAGGGCTATCGGCTTTTATGGGATTTACCCGGTTTGAAGAACTGCATTCGCCTGGAAAGCCCTCAGTTGATCGAAAGCGGTGATCCGTGGGTGACCGGTCCACTCATCTTGGCATTATACCGCTCGGGTTGGTATAAGGGGCTGACAAGTTCTTTCTATCACAGCGATCCAATCCCCAGTTACTTATCCCCTTGGGCAAAAAAAGGAAGGTTGTCTTCTTGGAAAACGCCTCTTGTAGCCTTGGCCGGAGCGCTCTTCTATCGTGTACAGGGCTTGTATCCGGTGACTGTGGTCAGCTCAAAAGCCATGCGCGATAGCCTGACGGGCCAGGGTATAGCTCCTTTGGCCTATATGCCATTCGGAATCCACCCAGCCTTTTTCAAGCCAGGAAAAACATTTCGCGGCCCCGCCGGGCAGGCGCCATTGCGCCTCTTGTATGCCGGTCGATTGGACGCTGAAAAGGGATGGGATGCCCTGATGCCCTTGCTCGATACCTTGCTCGCGCGGGAAGAAATGACCTTGACCATAGCCGGAAGAGGCAAATACCAGGAGGTATTGGCTCAAAGAAAACATCCCCGTTATCATTTCGCCGGCTTTGTGCCGGGTGCGGATGCCATGGCAAGGCTCTATGCCGATCACGACGTGCTTTTGGCCCCGGGTCCCTTTGAAACTTTCGGACTCGGCGTATTGGAGGCCATGGCGAGCGGATTGGTCGTCGTAGGACCCGATGCAGGGGGAACGGCGGAATTGCTGCGGGAAGCGGAGAGCCCCTTGATTTTTTCGGCGGGTAATTCACAATCCCTGCTTGCCAAAATTCTCCAGGCCCAAAAATCGGACTTGGAAGGGATAGCGGAAAAACAAATGGCGGTAGCCCGGCAATACGGTAGCTGGGACGATGCCATCGAGCGGCTCATCCGCTATTATTGCTCCGCCATTGAAATGGGCGGTTTTTCCAGCGCCCTGGATTTTCACAGATGACCGGACGCGTCCTGATATCCTTGCATGATGTCACGCCTTTCCACCTCGAAAGGGTTAAGCGTGCCGAAGAGCTATTCCTGCAAATGGGCATAGGCCAAGTGGCGTATTTATTGGTGCCGGAATTCCATCATGGTCATGCATGCGATCAAAGCCCGGCCTTCCACGATTTCTGCCGCCGCACCGCTCCTTTTGCCATTGATTGGATGCTGCATGGTTTTTATCACCTTGAAGAGGACAACCCGAGCCGGGATTCGACTTGGAGCGAGGGTTTGAAGCGCAAATGGATGACGGCGGGAGAAGGCGAATTCCTGGCCATTGCGCAAAAAGAAGCGAGCGCGAGGATAGAACGGGGGAAAGCCGTTTTCCGCCGTTGCCTGGGCGAGGACCCGCTCGCCTTCATCCCCCCCGCTTGGCTCCATGGCGAGGGATTATTCGGCTGGCTGAAAGCATGGGGTTTTCTCTACACGGAAAACCACGCGGCCATCCATTTGCTGGCCCAAAACCGCCGCTTCGAAAGCCCGGTGGTCACTTGGGCCACCAGAACCTGGATGAGGCGAAAAGGATCCCTATGGGTTTGCCCCGCTTTGGAAAGGATGACACGCCGGAGTGACCTCTTGCGAATCGCCTTGCACCCATATGATTTCGATTTCCCTGAAACGCGGCGCAATATCGAAAAAGTGCTTAAGCGCGCTTTGAGGCGAAGGCAAGTGATAGGCTGGAAAAGCCTACTGATCTAAAGCTTCCCGCGCCAACCGGTAAAAGAGGGGTAGGGGCGTGTTAGCCGCCAGGACTTTTTCCGGAGTCAGGGTCTTCACGAATTCCTTGTGGTTGCTATTGCACCAGTGCACCGCCAATGCATTCTCCGGCAAATGCGGCGCCGGTCCGTGAAAAAATCGGAATGTCTGGCTCGGTGGGATGAAGTAAAAGACTTCTTCGGGCAATCGCCGCATGCTTACGCCTTGGGTTTCTTCCCAGGTCTCATTCATGAGGATGGGTCCTAAAGCGAAGCGGACGGCGGGATCGATTTGCGGAATGCGATCCAAGGCGGCCGCGAAAAAGGGATGGCCAGGCATGGCGCCTAGTATCGCGTTATTGAGCTTTCGGGCGCTCCAGCCGCGGCGCAAGATCTTATCCAGGGCATTGATGGGGGCGAGATTCCCCAGCCACTTGACATTGGTCAGGCTCAAGCCATAACTCATGCCGAAAAGAGCGCCATAGGGAAGCAATTCGAGGCCGGCTTTACCCGCCACCCTGTCGTCGTCGCTGCGGAACACGGTTTCTTCGCCGATAAACCCCAGGGTATCGGCCAGCAGGGAGTCAAAAGGCCGCAAGGTCAGGGTATCGCAATCGAGATAAACGCCTCCATGCTTCAGCAAAAGCAAATAGCGAAGGATATTGCTGCGGCCGGCGGGATAGCCTGCGGCGATGCCGCGGTAGATGTCGGCGATGCCGGATAAGGATGCAGGCAATGCCGAGAGCAAGTCCTCTTCGTCAAGCTCCACCATTTCGGCGCACTTTTCCAGGGCGCGCCAATGCTCATTGTCCGGCGGATCGGCGAAATGGATCTGGATTCGGGCCTCGGGATGGTGACGCCGGCATGTTTCTACGGATAACCGATAGGCAAAGGGAAAGTTCTTACCCATCCAGATGAAATGGAAACGCGGCGGTATCATAAATTCCTTGGACACATCAAAGGTATTAAACCCCTGCAAAAGCCTATAATGGTGGAGGTTATTCACCATGCCGACGCGATTATTCCCGAGGTTTGCCCTCCTTCCGATTTTTGGATTGGCGACCATCATCCATAGCCGGCCTTTCACCTGGAGCGGCGATTCCCTGAAACCACTGGTGATCGAGGCTTGGAAAGCGAGAATGGATAAAGCCGGGGGCATTCACCCCTGGACCTCGGAATTTTCGGGGAGTCGGGTTTTTCAGGAATGCGCGGCTTTACTGGCCGATGCCTCCGGAGCCGGCCCCGGTGAAAGGCGTATTGCCGGCGAAAAGTTGAGAGCCTATGTCTTGAATCCTCCCCTTCCATCCCTGGGCAAAACCGGCACGACCCTGCCGGTACCCGGCAGTGGCGGCGATTATGACATGACCCTGGTCGCTTGCGTCAGTTTATTGGGCCTGTTTGAGACCGATACCCTGGCCTTGCCGAATGACGTTTTCCTGCATTTGATCCGAAACGTGAACGGGTTATTCGGACAAATACCCGAAGACGCTTTCGACGTCGGTCCCTGGCGCTTTCCCGAGACGGAAAACCATCTTTTCATGACCGAAGGGAGCCGTTCGATAACCAATGACGTGGTTTTCCGCAATGCCAGGCATTTACCGGCCCTGGATAGGCTACGCGACTCCTTATTCTCCCAGGGAGTGAGGGTCGATAACCGACGGGGCGGCTTGCGGCGCCTTTTACTGAAAATGTTGTCGCAAATCATCCGGCGGGGGTATTTCGAATTCAATGCGCGTATTTACCAACGCTTCACTCTCCACGCCTTGCTCAATCTGCAGGCATTCAGTTCGGATGAAGACATTCGCACGGGAGCGGCCATAGTCCTGGACTATACCAGCGCGCTTTTCGCCCTACAAAGCTGCGGCAGCATCCGTTGGGGGCCTTATCGCCGCTCTTCCGAAATCTACGACGACTCCACGCTTTTCAATCGCGACGCCGTGGCCAGTTTTTTCGCCGTCCATTCCGGCCTTATCCCTTGGAGCGTCGATCCCGATACGGGTCTTTGGTCGCGGAATTCCGGCCATGCCGGCATGGCCTTGTGGGCGTGCTTAATGCCTTACCGCGTCCCTCCAGCCATCCTCGGTCTCCTCCGTGGCGATAAGCCGCGTTACGTGGCCGAAATCCGTTCGGGAACGACCAAGGCGGGCTATCGAGGGGCATTAACCGAGACCTACAGCGGCGGGAAAAATTTTTTACTCGTGGGCGGAGGGCCATACGAATCCCATGCCGGCGCGAATTTCCCCACCATCAGCCGAGGCTGGCGCAATACTCCCTGGGTCTATGACGTCTTGAACCGTCCGGCGGCTTTGATTTTATACCCAACCGATCAACCTCTATGGGACTTGAATGATTTATTGCATGTCAACGGAAGTTTATGGAAGGCGCCTTCGGCCTACGTAAGAGACGGCTTCCTCATCGGTCTCGGAGAATTCGATTCGGAAGGGAGACCTCTGCATATTCCCTCCCCATGGGGTCAGCCGGAGAAGCTGACCGTGGCCGGCAGTACGGTATGGAGCTGGGACAAACCGGAGCTGGGGTTGAAGATCAAGGCTTCCTGGCCGGACATGCCCGCGGGATCTTTTTGGAAGGGGAAAACCTCCCGCCATCCCGTCGCTTTGGAGGCAATTGATACGGGATTGCGGGCGTCGGAGCGCGCCGGCGAGTGGGAAAAACTTCCTCATCAAGGCTGGCATTACCGCAGTTTTACCGGTCCGGTTTTTGAGGGCCAAAAATCCTCCCAAGGTTGGAAAAAAATCCACCGCGATAGGAGCCGCTCGATTCCCGGACCTCCTCCGTTTTGTCCGGAAGGGAAAACCAATCCACCCCATTTTAAGGCCTACGCCCTGGCGGATCCCGATCAACCTTTTGTTTGCGCCGATGGCCGGGGACATTTTTTCGCTTATCGGGCGGAGGCGGAGGGCTTCGTATTCGGCAATTTCAGTCTCTGGTGGCACCCCATACGACGGGTTTTTCCCTGATGGGTTAGCTAAGTTCCTACGACGGTAAATCCCAACCGTGCCTGATATTCCTTTGCCCAGCGCAAAGGGGTAGAATTGGCAGCATGGGAAATGGAAATCTTATGGGTCGAAACCTTCCACCTCTTCTTCTCTGTTTAGCCGTGTTTTCCGCGGGACATGCGCAAACGCGTTATCGCTGGGAATTGCTGGACAACCAACGGCTACCGGTTCCGGAAGTGTTTTGCATGGCGGCCGATGATCTCGGCAATAAGTATATCGGCACCCAGGGCGGATTGAGTTGGATTTCCCGCTATGACGATTATTTGAAATACTCGGTGAACTCCACCTCGGGCGGATTGCCGAATGATACCATCACCGCCTTGGCCATCGGTGAAAACCGGGAATTATGGGTGGGCACTGAGCGCGGATTGGCCCGCTTCGCGAATGGCTCCTGGATGAATTATACGGTCGAAAATACCCGTGGCGGTTTGGCCGATAACAAAGTGACGTCGCTCGCCGTTTTGCGCAATGAGGTTTGGGTGGGCACCCATAATGGATTTTCCCAGTTACGCGGCGGTTCGTGGACGGCCTATACGGGAGACAAAATCTCGGGGCGCTTGCCGCATCGGGGCGTCACCGCCATCGCGGTCGACAGTTCTGGGAATCGGTGGATAGGCACCATAGCCGGCCTCGTCAAATTTCAGGGGGCTAGTTGGACTCTCCATACCCGGGAATCGACCCAAGCGAAGCTGCCCCATAGCAGCATCACCTATTTGCGCGTGGCCCCCGGCGGTAAACTCTGGATAGGCACCCAAGCGGGTTTGAGTTGTTTCCAAAATGGCCGGTTCGAGGCATTTGCCGACCCCGCGGCCATGGGCGAATTGGCGGGTGAACAGGTTTATTCCCTGGCGGTGGATCCCGACTCCCTCTTATGGATAGCTTCCAAAGGCGGAGCCGGCCACTATGACGGAAAATCCTGGTCGCTGTTTTCCAAGAATACGACTACGGGTATCAGGACCCGCTATGTCTATAGCGTATTGCCCCTCGTCGGGGGCGAGACTTGGTTCGGGACCCAAAAAGGGGTTTCCCGGCGTATTCCGGTTTTAGCGGATGAAGAAGAGGATTAGTCGACCACGAAGACCCGGTAGGCGGCCCCGCCTTGGCCCCCCACCTTGCCGATGCCGCTGAAGGTCAAGACTTCGCCCCCCAGGAATTGGCGTAAAAACAGGCGCGTGGCCAAACCGAATTCCCGTAAGGTGCTGGCTTGGGCGCGATCCTTGGTTCTTTCGAATTGCAGCGGCGAAGCATCGGTGAAGGTCAAGGTGAGCCGGGTGGGCACGCGCACGCCCATATCCTTGGAGGTGGCGAGGATATTCAAGGATTGGGGCCGCAATAGCCGGCGGCTTCCGCCTTCTTCGCGGATGCCATAACCGAAGATCTCGCGGTTGTAATCGTCACTAGCCTCGAAATACTGTCCGACCTCGTAGCCCCCTCGATGCTGGACAATGCGCAAGCCTTTGCGCGCCAGACGTGGCACAAACGCCGTCTGATAGGTGTGATCCATGTAGGCCGTGCCGGATACCGCGACGGTGTCGCCATTGATGGCGATGCGTCCTTGCGCCTTGGCTTTGGGAATATGCATAAAGAGACCGACCTGGTTATCGTCGAGATTGAAAATTCCATCGCCCCAGACCGCCCCTTTTTCGGCGGTGATGACTTTCAATTCCATCCACCAGTGGACGCCCTTCTTTTCGGTTTCGAAAAAAACCACTTGCGTGTCCGCGTGCGATTGACCGAAATGGATGAGTTCATGGACGCTTATTCCCTGGTTCAAAGCGTCGTACTGAAAATTTTTCAACGGGTATTCCCTGGCGACCGAATAGCTTTTGCCGCGAAACCCGGTGAGCAAGGCGTCCGATCCGCAAACGGGATCCTTGGGGCCAAGGTTGGCCCGCGTGAAATTCAGGAACAGCTGGCTTTCGTCGTCGAATTGAAAAACAAAGGTCCACAATTCGTTATAGGTCGAACTCTTGGAGGGATGCGGGCCCATGTCCTCAGGCACGGCGGCCCTCAAAGGCCCGCTGGGCGATTGGATTCCGCCCGCGACGCCGAGCTGGATGAGGATGACGAGCATGGAAATGGCAAGAGAGGGCATAGGGGTAAAGTATATTCGCAGGCTGTGTCCAACCACCCCAGGCCCAACCGATTCGGCGTCGGAGTCCATGCCTTTTGCTTTATCCTGGGTCTATTTGTTCCAAATATTCAAGTCGATGCCGGCGAATCCGCGGTGTTACCGATCGGTTTTTTAAGTCCTGAAAACGGCATGGGGGCGGGAGCCAAATTCCTCGCCAAACGGCCTTTCGAGGGGGTTGAGAAATTGGACGTGCAGGCTTATCTGACCACGCGACTGCAATTCGACTCCAAGTTGGAATGGCGGTGGCAAAGGCATGGTTATTGGGGCCGGCCCCGCATGGGATGGGAAGGGTTTTATACTCCTTTCTCCTACTATGGTTCTGGGAACGATCCCGCCGAGCGGGGAAAAATCATTTACTCTCCCTTGGGTGGGAAGGTTTTCATCGCATCCCTTTACCCCCTAGTCGGATCTTGGCAAATCAGGCTGGACGGTGAAATCCAAGCGGTTGAAATGACGCACATCTCCGCCGATGGAGGAGACTCCCTCAGGCAAACCGTATTGCCCTCGACAACCCCCGGGATAGACGGCGGTTGGCAAGACCAGGGGAAAATCAGCCTGATCTGGGACTCACGGGATGACGAAGATTTACCCGCCCGGGGGGTATTCGCCGGCATGCTTTTGGGTCATAGCTCTCCCGCTTTGGATTTCGATTACGGCAGCTACGAGATTTTCTTCGCCCGATATTGGTCTTGGTGGCCGAGCCTCGAAGGAGCGGGCAAGATCTCCCATCGCGGGGTGACGGGCGGCGCGCCGTTTTATGAAAGACCGGCTTTGGGCGATCGCAAAACCCTGCGCGGCATTCCCGATCGGCGGCTAAGGGATAGGCAAGCCGAGGCCATCCAAACTGAAATCCGCTATGCCTTTCATTTGGCCTTGCCTTTCATCGCGGATTGGTTCGGCGATACCTGGCAGGTGGCGGCCTTTGGCGAATTGGGAAGGGTGGAAAAGGATATTCCTTCCGTCCTGGAATCGCGCTGGCATCCTTCCGCCGGGGTCGGAGGTCGTTTACTGATCAAGGAGCGCCTGGGGGCCATGCGCGGCGATCTGGGTTTCAGCGGATACGGTTTCGGGCTTTATGTCGATTTCAACCAGGCTTTTTGAAGCCAGGGTTCAATATGCGCCCAGAGGGAAAGCATCAGTTGCCAGGAGGCCGACGGCAATTTCATCGGCCAATGCCAGGGGCATAACCGCAGCATGGCCAGCAGGAATCCAAAACTCATGGCGAGAGCGCAGGCGACGAAGGCGCTGGAGAAAAAGAACCCGTAAGCATGCAAATCGGTTTGGCGCCAACGGAATTCCGCCATCCAGCGGAAGACGAAATTGCCTATCAGGCACATGCAAAATGCCGTGGCCCAAAAGCGGAACCGGCTTTCCAATAGGGAAGTGATGCCGACGGCGATAAAGGTCCACAGCGGGAAAAAATAGGGGGCCAGAATCGCCAGCAGGCTTTTCCCCCGTAAAGCGACCTCGCCATCGCCTTTCAGGCTGGCCTTCAGCGATAGGGGTGGATGGAAGGTCAAATAGCCGAATGCGGCATGGGTCAATTCATGCTCCAGCGTGTCGATGAAGGCCAGGGGATTATCCGCGCCGAGTCGTCGGAAGAACCAGGCCAGGATCGCGCGCAGGCAGAAAGCCAACGGGATGAAAAGCCATAGCCATGCCTTAAGCCCTTGATTGTAAAGCTGATCGGAAGCGTGAAGGCAGGCCGAGGCCAAGAGGGTGAAAGCGGCGAAGGCGATGATCAGCAGCAGCGGCGCCGAAATCCACCGCAATAAACGCCCTACTGCATTCATGATCATGGCAAGGTACGCATTGTATACCTATTTTTGGCGGCTTCACAATAGGCCGCCGCTTAGCAGGCCGCCGATTTCGGCATCCGTCCAGGAGAAGGTTGACATGAGCACCATACAAAGCGTGAACGCTCGCCAAATACTCGATTCGCGGGGCAACCCCACGGTGGAGGTCGATGTAATCCTCAGCAATGGCCTGTTGGGCCGGGCCGCGGTTCCATCCGGCGCTTCCACCGGGGAGCGGGAAGCGGTGGAGTTGCGGGATGGCGATAAAGGCGTTTACCTGGGCAAAGGCGTGACCAAGGCCGTCAAAAACGTGCAAGCGAAAATCGCCAAGGCCTTGATAGGCAAAAACCCCGCCGACCAGGCGGGCTTGGATCAATTGATGATCGACCTCGACGGCTCCCCGAACAAGGGCAAGCTGGGAGCCAATGCCCTTCTCGGCGCCTCCATGGCCATTGCGCGTGCCGCCGCCTTGGACAAAAAAGAACCCCTGTGGGCCTATCTCGCGAAGCTCCACGGCAATACCGATTTCGTTTTGCCGCTGCCCATGTGCAATATCATCAACGGCGGCGCGCATAGCGATGCCCCGGTGGATTTCCAGGAATTCATGATCGCTCCCGTCGGCGCGAGGAATTTTTCGGAAGGGTTGCGGATGTCCACCGAGATTTTCCATGCCTTGAAAGCGCTCCTGAAAAAGCGCGGCCTTTCCACTGCCGTCGGCGACGAAGGCGGATTCGCGCCCAACTTGAAAAACGTCAAGGATGCCTTGGACAGCATCATGAAGGCCATCAAGGCCGCCGGATACGAGCCCGGCAAGCAAGTCAAAATCGCCCTCGACGTGGCCAGTTCGGAATTTTATGAGAAAGACAAAGGCAAGTATGTCTTCCATAAGAGCGGCGGCAAGGCTTATACCTCTTCGCAAATGGTCAAGCTGTACGCCGACCTCTGCGCCAAGTACCCGATTTATTCCATCGAGGACGGCTTGGATCAAAACGACTGGGAAGGCTGGAAAGAGCTGACCTCCGTCTTGGGCAAAAAAGTCCAGTTGGTGGGCGATGATTTATTCGTCACCAATCCGGCCATCCTGCAACAAGGCATCGATCAAAAAGTGGGCAATGCCATCCTCGTGAAGGTCAACCAAATCGGCACCTTGACCGAAACCCTGGCCGCCGTCAAACTGGCCCAGGAGAATAAGTACGGGGCGGTTATCTCGCACCGTTCCGGCGAAACCGAGGATAGTTTCATCGCGGATCTGGCGGTGGCCACCGGCGCCGGACAAATCAAAACCGGCTCTTTGTCGCGCACCGATCGGGTTTGCAAATACAACCAACTCATCCGCATCGAGGAAGAGCTGGGCAAATCCGCCAAGTGGAAGAAAAACCGATTCTAGTCGGTTAGGGAATCCGGCCGATTAAGCCTCTTGCGAATACCGCAAGAGGCATTTTTTGTCACGGGTTAATCGACCACCGCACCGACCACGAGATGATCCGCGCCGAGGTTCCCTTTCAAGGATTTCCAATAGTCCGGTTTGAGCGCGAGATCGAGGTTTTGCTGACAGATTTGTAGCCGAGCTTTCAATCCGAGTTCTTTGACCGTCTTTCGGTTGTGTTCGGAGGCCATGAAATGCCGTAAATAGGCGGCATGCTTTTCCCAAATCGCGACATCCCTTTCCTGCTGCTTTTTCAACCTTTCTTGATACCACTCGCTGGATAGCAGGGAATCGAGGGTGAACATTTTCCTGAATTCAGGGGCATTCCTGTCCATCCCATTCCAATGGCCATGAGCCATGATATGGAGTAGGGCCTTGATCGGCGGGCAAGCAGCCTCGATGCTCCCATCCTCAAAATATTGCATGGCGCTCTGCCTTTGCGCCTCACAGATATGCAGGATGCCGTCGGCAAAGTCCTTGCCCATTTCTTGTTCCGGAATCAGCATATCGGACGGAAAGGCGGCGATGGGGTCGGAAAAGATGCGACCGCCAAAGGCATGTAAAAACCGTTCGTTGATGCGATAGCCCAGGCGGCTGGCTTCGACCGTTTTATTTCCTTGCTTGAAATCCTTGACCGGCTCCATGAGTCCTTTTTGAACCAAGCCAATCGCGTCGCGCTCCGCGGGCAATAAACGACTCCACAACTCGGGGATAAACAGGCTGATGTCGTGATCGACACGGTACTTGTTTCCAACATAGCCAGCCGGGGTGGAAAAGACTTGCAAGCCGCTTAGGATATAGCTGACCAAGGCATTGTTCAAATCGGCCGTCGCCCAGATGGCGTTGAATGGGCCTTTGGTCAAGGCGCCTTCGGCCCCGAATCCGGTGGTGCTCGGTGATTTGCCGGACAGACTGGTGATGAAATCCATGAAGGCTTCCGGCAATTCCTGGTAATGCAGCGGGTTATAAACGGCTAGAGCCTTGATTTTCGCCTGATGGTCGGCCGGATTATTCCTGCGTCCCATCAATACCGCATCAACCGGGAGCCGCATGGGTTCGCTCAGAGGTATTTTCCTGCGCAAGCGCCATCCGACTTCCGCGATATAGAGCCCCAGGGGGTCCACCACATCGGGACGGTTTTGCAGGTAACGGACATTCGCCGTCGGCTTTCCCCCCACGATGCGCGGATGGGCGGAACTGACGAAATATCCCTTGTCCAACTTGCCAGCCGTCTCCACCAAATGCCGCATCGGCGCCGTGAATTTATCCATCTCGATGATGTGATCGAGCATTTCCCGGGCATCTTTGGGCTTGAGGGGTTCGAAATTGGAAATGAAATTACAGGGTTCCGAAAAATCCAATTCGGTTTGCTTGTCCAATCCTTTGTGGATGGCGTCGTCCGGCCTTTGGAAAAGGCGCCATTCGCAATTGACGACGAATTTATAGGCGGCAGGAGCGAAGCCGTTTTTTTCTTTATCAAAAGCGCTCTCACGGGGATCGGGTAAAATCATGGAGACCGTGATATCGTCTTCCACTTGGATTTTATGGGCGGGAACGAAATCCGTCCTCAGCCGGAAAACCCGCCAGGCGCCTTCGTCATCGGTGCCCACTCGCAAGTAACTGCCCACCAGCTTGCGGTGATTGAAATTCAGCTCATGTCCGGGTCGTCCATCGGTGAAATCGACCGAAAACCTATCGCGCCAGGTGTCTCCCCATTCCGGCCGGTAGTTGCGTTTGATGATGAAGACCAGGGAGCGAATATAATGGGGAATTTTCCGCACCCAGGCATTGTGGGCATCGGTGTATTCCGGCGACGGGGTTAAGAGCCTCACCACCGATCCCAATGACCTTTGGGGAGAGAGTAAATGCCGCGAAGGTTTGCGTTTGGTGATTTTGTCCCTGAAGCGATCCCCGTAATCGTGCTGAACGATTTTATCGACCAAGTCAAAATCCTTCTTGAAATCATTGATGTAAACGTTTTTATAGATAATCGAATCGGTGACCGATTTACTGATTTCGCTTTTGCCGCCACCCGAGACGGTGCTGGGTTTGTGGCAAAGGGTTCCTTCGGCCACGGTTCCCAAGAGTCGCCAGGTATGCGACCCGGGGTGTTTATCCATGCGCACCTTATAGCCGGTCGGAAAGATATAGGTTTTGTCGGGAAGCAGGCGCAGCTTCACCTGGCTGGATCCGTTTTCCCAGAATATGGATTGATCCTGCAGGGACATTTCCGCGTGCTCGGGCAAATAAATGATTTCCGGATGGTTCTTGTCGATCCCGTAACCCTCTGATTTTACGGTCATCAAGTCGGGGAACATTTTCACGACTTGTTTGAAGCTGTAACCGTCGCGTTGGATATAGGCTGAATTCTTCAAAGTGAAATCGCCGAGGTTGTAAGTGGGGAAGACCAGGGCTCCGCCGCTGTGTTCTTCTTCGCCACGGCCGATGAAATTGGCGGCAAAGCCGAGTTGGGTCTTGACCTCTTTTTTGCAATAGCCGTAATAATTGTCGGCCAATAAGGTGATGATTAGGCCTTCGTCGGTGCGGAAAGTCGCCTTGAAGGCGCCCCCCATATTGTATTTCTCCCCCGCCTCTTTCCAACACATGCCCTGGGTGCGCTGCAGGGGAGAAGCGTCGTCCCAATGCGGCAGACCCAGTTCTTTTTTCTTGAGTCCGGTAAGGTGAGGCGCCAATACGACGCATCCGGTAACCCCGGAAAAATGTTCCACATCCAAAGCCGCATCGTTTTCGGGAAGGAATGGATCGCCGGCATTGCCAAAAATGCTTTCGACGAAATCGAGATTGCTGACCAGGCTACCTGGGGCGAAAAACCGGACCTCCATGTCACGGTAAGGGGCCAGCCCTTTGACTTCCGGGCTGACGGTGGGACGCAAGTACAAGGAGGTGAAAACGGATGTCGCTTTCTTAAGGCTGGAAGTGAAAGGCAATTGCAGCAGGGCATCGGGCGGATTGAATGCATGCCAAAGCATCCTGGCGAAGGCCTCTTTTGGAACCGAAATCTTGTCGCCGGGAATGGGCAGGCCGCCCTCGGAAACGTGGAATGTGCCCTTGGTCGTTCGTTTATCGGACGCTGGATTGTGAAGAACACCGTTCACCAAGCGGTAACTGCTGAGCATGGGCGAAATGAATTCGTCTTTGTCGGGAGGCAGGGAAAGCACGCGCGAAAGGCCGTGAAAATCCATGTGCAGGGTTTTGGTGGGTAAATACAGACGTCCGGGAACCTTGCAATCGCGGAAATGCTTTTCCAGCCAGGTTTGGATGCGTAAATCGACCGGGCACAACGGTTCGGGTGAAGAACGAAATTTGGACTGGATTTTTCGAATCAAGTCCGAACTATGGGTGATGAATTCATTTTGGTTCTCGTCGGGCAAGGGTTCCAACCCGGTGGCCAGGAGTTTCAATTGGACAATGGGCAGAACTTCTTTGAGGGTAGGCACCACCGACTTCGTGCCGGCAAAACCCAGTTTCTCCTTCATTTCCATTGAAATCACTCCATGGGTTGGATACGGATTGGCACCTTGCCCTATTCCTTCGGCGGGGCCTCAGGATTTTAGAAAGAATCGCAAAGAACGTACCGCGCATCCCCGCAGGTTTGGCGGGAAAATGAAGCCAATGCGGATCAAGTGGCATCAAATGACAGGATAGTGGCCGCGCTTGGCATACAATTGTCCAAACCCTGGGAATTTGGACAGGAATGGTCAGTGAGAAGGGAGGCGCGTCACTCTTTCGACTTTTTTGACACCGTGTTTGGTCACGATCAGCCCGGCGGTCCCGCGTCCTTTTATCTCGTAGTCCTCGAAATTCACCGGTATTTCGGTTTTGATACGAGGCTGGGGAACGAGGTGAATGACCACTTTGTCGGCGATTCCTTTAGGCTGGGGGACGAGGTATAAAACCTTGCTCATGGGATTGCCACGGGTGAGGGAGTATTGCTTGTCCCGGGTAAAGCCGCCGATTTGGAATCGCTTAATCATGCAGGGGCCGCCGCGCCCGTCGCGATAGAGCAGGTTAAAAACGGTTTCGGAGTCGTCCTTCCCCAGCTTCAGCACTTGCATGACTTTTTGGCCTACGAAGGTCTTTTCACTCAACTTGGTGATGGTGAAAGTCCCGTCCTCTTTGAAGCAAAGCAATTCGTCCAATGGACTGAAGTCCGCGCCTATCAATTCGCCATCGGCAATTTTGGTGCCGATGAATCCTTGATCCCTATCGACATACAGTTTGAGATTGCTGAGAATGACTTCGCTGGCGTCGATGGCGCTGAAGCGTTGCAAACGGGTGCGTCTTTCCCGGCCTTTGCCATACTTCGCCAAAAGGTTTTCGTAATAGGCGATGGCGTATTTGGTGAGATGCTTCAGGTTTTTTTCGGTTTCCTTGATTTGACCGTCCAGAACGCGTTTTTCCTCTTCGCTCTTATTGGCGTCAAAACGGGAAATGCGGCGGATGGGGATTTCTACCAGACGCTTGATGTCTTCCTCGGTAACATCCCTCAAGAATTTGCTCCTGAAGGGTTTGAGGCCCTTATCCACCGTCGCCAAAATCGCTTCCCAGCTTTCGGCGGTCTCGATTTTCCGGTATATCCGTTCTTCGATGAAGATTTGCTCCAAGGATTTGAAATTCCATTTTTCATTCAAATCGTGCAGCAGGATTTCCAATTCGCGCTTCAATAAAGCGACGGTATGATCGACCGAAAGTCGCAGTAGCTCGGAGACGCCGATGAAAATGGGCTTATTCTCGAATATGACGCAGCAATTCGGGGAGATGGAGATTTCACAATCGGTAAAGGCGTAAAGGGCGGCGATGGCTTTTTCGGTATCGGTACCCGGCGGCAAATGCACCAGGATATCCACTTTGGCCGCCGTTTTGTCTTCGATTTTCTTGACCTTGATCTTGCCCTTGTCATTCGCCGCGACGATGGACTCGATGAGGTTCGCGGTCGTGACGCTGAAAGGCACCTGGGTAATGGCCAGGGTGCGGTTGTCGACGGCGACAATTTTGGCGCGGACCTTGACCTTGCCCCCGCTTTTGCCGTCATTGTATCCCGACGCGTCGATTTGTCCGCCCGTGGGGAAGTCGGGTAAAAGCTTGAAGTCCTCTTTTTTCAATACGGCGACGCAGGCCTTGATGATTTCGCAGAAATTATGCGGGATGATTTTGGTGGCCAGTCCGACGGCTATGCCCTCGGCGCCCTGGGCCAGCAGCAAAGGGAATTTCATCGGCAAGGTCACCGGTTCCAGGTTCCTGCCGTCATAGGACCGCTGCCAGGTCGTCGTCGCGGGATTGAAAGCGACCTCGAGGGCGAATTTGCTGAGCTTGGCCTCGATATACCGCGCTGCCGCGGCGCTGTCGCCGGTGACCGAATCGCCCCAATTGCCTTGGGTGTCGATGAGCAAATCCTTTTGTCCCAGATTGACCAGGGCTTCGCCTATGGCAGCGTCGCCATGGGGATGGAATTTCATGGTTTGCCCGATCACATTGGCGACTTTGTGAAAGCGGCCGTCCTCCATTTCCCGGAGGCTGTGGAGAATGCGTCTCTGCACGGGTTTCAAGCCATCGAATAAATGGGGAACAGCCCGATCGGTGATCACATAGGAGGCGTATTCCAGGAAGTATTCCTTGTACATATCCTGGACATGGGGGACGTATTCTTTGATGGTGTTACCGGCCATTTCTCAATTCGCTCTTCTTTTCAAGGTCTGGTTCGCTTGCGACGGCTAAGCCGGGACCGCTTCTTCGCGGGAAACTTCAGGTTTTTCGGCGACGACGTCTTCTTCGATGCGGAGGTTTTGCATGATGAAATCCCGGCGGGCGGGGGTATTCTTGCCCATGTAGTATTCCAGGGTATGGAATATTTTCATATTCGGTTGGAGCATGACTTGCTCGATGCGCATTTGCTTGCCGATAAACGCCGCGAATTCATCCGGGGAAATTTCTCCCAAGCCTTTGAAACGCGTGATTTCCGCATTTTTGCCTAGCTTCTTGACGGCTTCGCTTTTTTCGCCTTCGCTGTAACAGTAAAGGGTTTCCTTCTTATTGCGCACCCTGAAAAGAGGCGTTTGCAGGATATGCACATGCCCTTTCTCGATGAGATCCGGAAAAAACTGCAATAGAAAGGTCAAAAGCAATAGCCGGATATGGGCGCCGTCGACGTCGGCATCGGTGGCGATGATGATTTTGTTATAGCGTAGGTTCTCCAGGCTCTCTTCGATATTGAGGGCGTGCTGGAGGAGGTTGAATTCCTCGTTTTCGTACACGACTTTTTTTGTCATCCCGAAGCAATTGAGTGGCTTGCCCTTGAGGGAGAAGACGGCCTGGTAGGCTACGTCCCGCGCCTTGGTGATGGAGCCCGACGCCGAATCGCCCTCCGTGATGAAAATCATGCTTTGCTCGCGCTGCTTATGCGATGAATTCAAATGCGCGTTGCAGTCGCGCAATTTGCGATTGTGCAAGTTGGCTTTTTTCGCCCTCTCATTGGCCAATCGGCGTATGCCGGCCATGTCCTTGCGCTCGCGCTCGTTCTGGGTGATCTTTTCGAGAAGGGCCTTGGCAATCTCGGGATTGCGGTGCAGAAAGGTATCGAGATTGCGGCGGGTGAACTCCACTATCCAGGTGCGCAGGGAGTCGCCTTTTTCATTATAGACCGATGAGCCGAGCTTGGTCTTGGTTTGCGATTCGAATACCGGTTCGTGCATGCGGATGGCGATGGATCCGACGATGGATCCGCGCACGTCGGTGGCGTCGAAGTCCTTCTTGTAGAACTCCTTGCACGCGCGGATCACGCCTTCGCGGAAGGCGGCCAGATGGGTTCCCCCCTCGGTGGTGTACTGCCCGTTCACGAAGGAGTAATAGCGTTCGCCGAACCCGTTGTCATGGGTCAGCGCGGCTTCCAAATCCCCTTCCTTGAAATGGATGACGGGATAGCGGATGGTATCGTCGGTATGGTGGGTGAGCAAATCGTGCAGGCCAGCCTTGCTGAAGAATTTCTGGCCGTTGAAGTTGAGGGTCAGCCCGCTGTTCAGATAGGAGTAATACCGCAAGCGCTCTTCGAGGAATTCCCCGATCCAACGGTATTTCGAAAAGAGATCCGCGTCGGGATGGAAGCGGATCAAGGTCCCGTCGGCTTCGGACGTGGCTTTCTCCCGCTCATCAAGCACTAGTTTCCCGCGTTTGAACTCGGCCCTTTTCGTGCGGCCGTTGCGGAAGCTTTGCACGATGAAATGCGAAGAGAGCGCGTTCACCGCCTTACTCCCCACGCCGTTCAGGCCGACACTTTTTTTGAACGCCTCGCCGTCGTATTTGCCGCCGGTATTGATCTTGGAAACGCATTCGATCACCTTGCCCAGGGGAATGCCGCGCCCATAATCCCGGATGGATACCGAGCCGTCTTCCTGCAAATCGATGTCGACTTCCTTGCCCGATCCCATCACGAATTCATCGATGCAATTATCGACGATTTCCTTGAAAAGCACGTAAATACCGTCGTCCGGCGACGAGCCATTCCCCAATTTGCCGATATACATGCCCGGACGCAGCCGGATATGCTCTATCCAGTCGAGAGACTTGATGCTGCTCTCGTCATAGGCTCCGGCTTTGGTTTCGGATGTCGAGGAGGGTTTAGCCATAGGATTCCATTGGATAACTGCTGGGCTACTGCTCAAAAAAGCAGTAAGGGAAGGCCAATTTACATCGGTGCCCGCGAGGCGGGCAAGCCCTCACGGGTTTTCCGAGGGTTTGACGGAGAAAACCTGGAAGCGATACGAGGCCGCATCTCTTTGCGGCATAATCCCTTGCAGGATGTCTGCTGCCTCATCCGGTTGGAAATCCGGCAAGGGTTCAGACGAGAAAAACGCGACATAATGCCGCAATGCCTTGGGGTCTATCGCGTCGCCAAGGGCGTCAGGCAAAGAAGGGAAAATCGGTTTGACGTCTTTCTTGGTGAAGATCTTGGCCGGGTCGTCTTCCCAAATGGGAAGCAGCCGGGCTTGCCTTCCATAGACTTCCACGGCCATGACCGCGACATGCCAAGAGCCGTTTTCGCGGATGGAAAAGGACAAGCTGTCCCCGGGCTTGAATCCCGCGTCGAAGTAACGCCAACCTTGTCCGCTTTCATAAAGCAATTCCACCGTATGCCCGGTGCTGGCTTGCAAGGAAAAGGTGGAATTCGCTCCGGGACGCGAAAACCAATGCGACGCCAACCCGAGAATGATCAAAAGCAGCACCAGGGCGGGCAATACCGTGCCGGTGCGGATACGGCTGCCGCGGTTGACCTTGGGCTCCAGGTGGCGACGGCGGCGGAGATGCCCGATATGCGCGCCTTCGCCCTCCGCCTTCAAGGCGTCGAGTCGCTCGCGCATCTCGGGAAATTTTTCCAGCAGGGCTTCCAGTTCGCGGCTTTCCTGCGCGTTCAAGCGGCCTTCCAGATATTTTTGCAGGCGCAAATCGGTCAGCATTCCTCAGCCCTCCGACAGCCATTGGGCCGCCTGAATCGCGGCATAGGTCAAAATCATGTCCGCTCCCGCTCGCCTTATGGCCAGCAGGCTTTCCAGCATCACCGACTTGCCGTCGATATAGCCGGCCGCCGCTCCCGCCTGTATCATGCTGTATTCGCCGCTCACCTGGTAAGCCGCCACGGGTACGTCGAAACGCGCTTTCAAATCGCTGATGATGTCGAGATAGGGGAGGGCTGGTTTGACCATGACGATATCCGCCCCCTCGGAAATGTCGAGGCGCGCTTCCCGCCAAGCTTCACGGCGGTTGGCCATATCCATCTGATAGGTCTTTTTATCGCCGTGCTTGGGGGCTGAGTCCAAGGCTTCCCGGAAGGGACCGTAAAATCCCGAGGCGTATTTGGCGGTATAGGCCAGGATACCGACCTCGGAATAGCCCGCCTCGTCCAAGGCTCGGCGCAAATATCCGACCCGGCCGTCCATCATGTCGGAGGGAGCGACGATGTCGGCTCCCGCCTTCGCTTGGTTGATGGCCATGGCCGCGAGAATGGGCAAGGTCTCATCATTCAAAATGCTCCCATCGCGCACCAGTCCGTCATGCCCATCCAGGCTATAGGGATCCATGGCCACATCGGTGATGACCGTCAAGCCGGGAATGGCTTCTTTCAAAGCCCGGACCGTTTCGGGTAAAAGGCCGAGGGCATTCATGGATTCGCTGGCCGAGGAGTCCTTTTTGGTTTCGGGTATGACGGGGAAGAGCGCGACCGCGGAAATACCCAGTCGATGGGCTTCTTTGGCTTCGTCGAGCAGGCGGTCGCGGGTGAATCGATGGACGCCAGGCATGGCGGTAATGGGTAAGGAGCGTTTTTCTCCCTCCATCACGAAAAGCGGTAGGATGAATTGGCTGGGATGCAACCGGGTTTCGCGGACGAGGGCGCGGATGGAGGCGGTTCGGCGGTTGCGTCGCGGCCTTTCCTTCATGCCCAGGGGCGAGGTGGGTTCATGCATATGGATTGACCCTCGCACTAGCAGTGGGTTGGCCGGCGAAATAAAGACCCATCCGCCGCAAACTAGGATTAGCCTTGGGCCAAAGCGGCGCGGATTTTCGGCCCCAAGGCCGCCAAATCTTCGGGCTTGGCGGGTTTGGCCTTGCTGAAGCTCAAGTCGCCCTCGGTTTGCAGGGGAATCAGATGCAAGTGGGCGTGGGGAATTTCAAAACCGGCGACCATGACGCCCACGCGTTTGCACGCTACCGTTCGCTTGAGCGCATGGGCGATGGTTTTCGCGACAGGCATCAGGCCGGCCAGGGTTTCCTCGTCATAATCGAAGAGATTATCGACCTCTTTTTTCGGGACAACCAGAGTATGTCCTTCGGAAATCGGCCGGATATCGAGAAAAGCGAAAAAGTGTTCGTCCTCGTAGACCTTCTCGCAGGGGATTTCTCCCCTTAGGATGCGCGTGAAGAGCGAAGGCATGAGGACTAAACTACTTCACCTCTTTATGCAGGGTATGCTTGCGCAAGAACCAGTTGTATTTCATCTTCTCGATGCGTCCGCTTTGCTTGCTCTTATTTTTGGTGGTCATGTAACGGGAAGGCGGCAAGCCTTCGGCCCGCGCCACGGTGCATTCGAGCGTAACGACGACGCGTTTGCCTTTGATCTGGGGCATGGTAAACTCCTTGAAGGAGGGGAAATTTATCTTTTTTGGGCAGTCCTTTCAAGTGGGCTGTAAAATAGGACGGCGATGCGGATAGGGGTTTTAGGAACGGGCGCGGTTGGCGGCCTTTATGGGGGTAAATTGCATGCCGCCGGGTTGGAGGTGCATTTTTTGGCCCGAAGCGACTATAACACTTTGATTGACAATGGGTTAAGAATTAAGTCTAACTCCGGAACCCAGGTGCTGGCCCCGCTTTTGGTTCACAATTCAATTCAGAATTTCCCTGTGTGCGATTTCATCCTGGTGGCTTGGAAGACGACGGCGAATCCTGCCTCCTTAGCTGCTCTATTGAAACCGGTGACCCATGGGGAATCGACCGTGGTAATCCTCCAAAACGGGCTGGATCCCGAATGCGATGTCCAGAATGCCGTGCGACCGGAGCAATTATTATCCGGGCTTTGCTTTTTATGTTGCCGCCGTGAGGGCCCTGGCCGAATTTGGCACCAGGACTATGGTGCTTTGACCTTGGCGCAGTTCAGGCCCCATCAAGCCGGAGGGATGACGCCCCGATTGGAAAAGGCGGCCGAGGTATTGAAGGCTTGCGGAGAAGAAATCAAGTGCGCTCCGGATTGGCGAGAGGCGAGATGGCGCAAATTGGTGTGGAATATCGCCTTCAATGGGCCGACCGCCTTGGCGAATCGGGATACGCGGGCTTGGCTCAGCGAGAAATCGGGCGAGGCCTTAAGCCTGGGGCTGATGGAAGAGGTGATTAGCGGCGCGCGGCGGCTGGGCTTGGCCTTACCTGAGGGTTTGGCGGGGCAAATGCTGGGGTATACTCGGAAAATGGTAGCCTATGCGCCAAGCATGATGCTGGATGCGCAGGCCAAAAGACCCATGGAAGTCGAGGCCATTTATACCCGTCCCCTCGCGGCCATTATCGCGGCGGGTGGATCCGCCCCTTTGCTAGGCAGCGTCGAAGCCTTGCTCCGCGGATTGAATCAGTCTTTCGCGGGCGAATAGTGATGTTGGAATTTGCGGGTGGCGGGCTCCGGCGTCTTTTCGGCCAAGGGGTCGTTTTCCGCCACCCAATTGCCCTGCATATCCCAGTAGGTGCGGACAAAGCGCAAGGGATCGCCGCCGGTTCCACCCCGGGTATGTTCTACCTCGATGACTTGAACCATGCGGGCCGTGACTTGGGTTTTTTGCGCTTCAGACGGTTTGCGGGTCGGGTGCATCACGGCCATACCTCCAAAGGACAAAAGGTAATATCCCCGTGGCCGGGAGCCACCTACAGGCTACGTTCCCTGGACGTTGCGGTCGGGGTGAAGGCGGGCGGACCGGATCAATTCCGGAAGCGCGATTTGTCCTGGGCCTTCATGTAGGCGGCTTCCAAGGTCACCTTGCCGGCCTTGACCATTTCCAGCAAGGCATCGTCCATGGTTTGCATGCCCATACCCTTATTCATCTGCATGACCGAACTCAATTTCAGGGATTCTCCGGCGCGGATAATGCCGGGGAGAGCCTGGCACCAAAGCAAGACCTCGTGGGAGGCCCAACGTCGCGTGCCGTCGGCGCTGCGCAGCAATTGCTGCGCGACGATTCCCTTCAAGGCGTTGGCCAATTGGCTGCGGATTTGGTTTTTCTGTTTCGCGGGGAAAACGTCGATGATGCGGTCAATGGTCTTGGCCGCCGAATTGGTATGCAGGGTCCCGAAAACCAATATCCCCATTTCCGCCGCGGTCAAGGCCAATTCGATGGTCTCGCGATCGCGCATTTCGCCGACGAGGATGATGTTGACATCGCTCTTGATGGCTCCGCCGAGTCCGGTCTGGAAACTGCGGGTATCCTCCCCGACTTCGCGGTGAATGACGACGGACTGTTGGCTGCGGTGGACGAATTCAACCGGTTCCTCGATGGTGATGATTTTACGGCATTGGGTGGCGTTGATATGATCGATGATGGCGGCGAGGGTAGTCGATTTGCCCGATCCCGTCGGCCCCGTAACCACGATGAGTCCCGAATTCAACCCGGCGAATTGTTTGAAAACCTCCGGGGCTCCGATTTCCTCCAAGGTTAAAACCTTGCTGGGGATGACCCGGAAAACGGCTCCATATCCGCCCTCATGCTTGAGATAATTCGCGCGGAAACGGGCGAAGTCGGGAATCGCATAGGCGAAATCGAGATCCCCGGTGGATAAATACCTCTCCCACCGCGCGTCGCCGGCGATGTCGCGCAACAATTCTTCCATCTTCGCTTCGGTGAGAGGAGCATGTCCGGGCAGGATTTCCAATTCGCCGTGAATACGCGCCTTGGGCGACTGGCCCTGCTCCAGATGCAAGTCCGAACCTTTTTGCTCTATCATTTGCCGGAAAAGCGAGTCGATGGCGGGCATGATTTATTTCCTGACCATATACCTTTCAAAATCCTTGGGATTGGTGGCCCTCGACCATGCTTCCTCCGGTTCGATAAGGCCGGTTTCGACGAGTTTCCTCAAGGAGTCATCGAGCACCACCATACCCGATCCTTTGCCCGTAATCATGGCTGTTCCCAATTGATGGGCCTCGTCTTTCCTTATCATGTTCGCGACCGCGGAGTTGACGATTAAAACCTCGTAGGCGGGGATGACGCCTTGTTTGTCTTTACGCGGCAATAGCTGCTGGCTGATCACCCCGCGCAAAGACTCGCTGACCATGCTGCGGATAATGCCCTGCTCCTCGGGCGGAAACGAATCGATGAGGCGGTATATCGTTCGGGTGGCATTGATGGTATTCATGGTGCCGAATACCAGATGCCCGGTTTCCGCCGCGGAAACAGCCAGTTGAATGGTGTCCAGATCGCGTAATTCGGAAATGACGATGATGTCTGGATCTTCACGTAACGCCGCCCGCAATGCCGCTTCTCGGCTTTGGGTATGCCGTCCGATTTGCCTTTGGGTGATTTGGCAACCCTCCGGCCGGTACAGGATTTCGATAGGATCTTCGAGGGTGATGATATGATCGCGGCGCTTCTGATTCACCAGGTTGACCAGGGTTGCCAAGGTCGATGTTTTGCCGCAACCGGCGGGACCGGTGACCAGGACCAACCCTTGGGCCCAGTGGCAAAGTTCCCGGCAGGATTCCGGCAATTGGGACTCCTCGAAATCCCGGATGCCTTGAGGTATCAAGCGGATAGTCAAATCGTATCCCACCCTCTGCCTCAGCGCCGTGATGCGGAACCTGCCGAGTTCGCCCCAATCCAGCACCGATTCCCAGTCGCCCTGCTTTTCGAAACGGGGTAAATCCGATCCCAGGGCTTCTTCCATGATCCGGATCATCCCCTCACGGGAACATTTTTCGGCTCCCGACGGAGCGAGGCGACCGCCCATGCGGCAATGGATGGCGGTGCCCGCGCTTAAGTGAATGTCGGTAACTCCCAGGATGCGCGCTTGCCGAAGCATTTCCCGCAATCCCTTTTCAATCGTCAGGTTTCCCGAATCATCCTTCCCAACCTCGATCCCCACGCTTTTTCCGGGAGGGGGAGGTGCAGGCGGTTTTATCGCGGCGGGGCTGGTCCGGTTCACATGGGCGACCAATTGATCGCAAGTCGTTTGCGCCAACAAGCCGTTTTCCAGCAATAGGGCGGCTATATGCTTTTCCGGGGTCAACTGCGGCCAAAGAGCCAGAATCTGCTCTTTGGAAGCCAATTGATGCTGAACGAGTAATTGCGCGGCCAGCTGATTGTCGAAAGTCTCCACCCTGAATCCCCAATTCCTCTCCCGATTATACGGGGTGGCGTGTTACGGGAAACCGGGATGTCGGGACTGGTCTTTACCGAGGGGTTGGAGGGGGGGATTTTTCCGGGCAAAGCACGGCGGGTAGCCCGTCCTCACCATATCCCCGAAAGCAGCCGAGAGGTATGGCCGGGTCGGGATCTAAAACCGCCTGGGAAGGAAGGGATGGAACCGCTTCCATTTCCGTGTCGGTGGGATCTACGGCTTGGCATCCCATGAGGAGGAAAAGCATGGCGCCTCCGGCAATGCCGGCCATCCTTGGCTGCCGCAAGAGGTCGTATGGCTTTTGCATTTCATCATGCTATGACTAGGATGGTGGCTGAGTCATCTCAAGGGGGTTTAATTATGGTCAATTCGAGGGCCCGCGGCGAAGAATTGACCTCCTCCAAACCCCAAAGTCCGGCAAGATGGATGCGACGTCAGTCAGCGGGAAAAATTTCTTGATAAAAGAGGCGGTAGGCTTCGAAAGAGCGGTGGTCGGCTTCAGGCGTATACGCATACCCCGCCTTGGTGTCCCGAGGCGCCTTGGGGTTGCTGAATCCATGGACGGCATTGCCATAGAAATTCATTTGCCAATCGACCTTGCCTTGCCGCATTTCGTCCATGAAATTGGCCACCTGCTGGGCGGGGACATAGGGATCGTCGGCACCGTGCAAGACCACAACCTTCCCCTTGATATTCGCCGCATCCTGGGGGGTCGGCGTATCGAGTCCGCCATGCAAGGTGACAACGCCTTTCAGGTTGGCTCCCGACCTTGCCAATTCCAAGGCGCAAGTGCCTCCGAAACAATAGCCCATGGCGGCGATGGCATTGGTGTCCACGCCTTTTTGCTTTTTCAGCGCGGCCAAGGCCGCCTTTCCCCGCGCGCGCATCAGGGCGCGATCATTTTTATAGATGGAAGACAGCTTCCCCGCTTCCTCTTGCGACTTGGGACGGTTGTTTTTCCCATAGACGTCGGCTACCAAAACGGCATAACCCAAGCCCGAAACCCGCTTGGCGCTTTCATCCGAGATTTCGGTCACGCCCATCCAGTCGGGAAAAAGAACGATACCCGGCGCTTTGGCGAGCTTAGGGTTTGCGGGCGGGTAATACCGGCCGATCAGCGGGACGCTATCCATGGAATAGGACACCTCCACCGCCGGAGCCGCCTGCACACCTATCACCGACAAGGCGAGTGCCATCAGCGACAGGGTGGCACGGCTCAGTCGTCGGTATGCCGAATGGGATTCGAAACCGGATCTTAGATGCAACATGATGTTTCTCCTTGAAACGGTGAGACATTCCGCTTCCATTCCAAACGATAAGTTCGCAATCCTTGCATCGATTCCAAAGGGAAAAAAGGCAACCGGGGAAAAAAACCATGCTAAACCGCTGAGAGACGGCTGGCGCGCGTTTTGCGCCTTGACTAGGTTCGATTCAAGAGGAGGGTAAAATGGCCACCGATTTTCTGGAGTTTTTAAATACCCATGAAAAACCGGTTCTCGTCGATTTCTGGGCGGACTGGTGCGGACCTTGCAAAATGATGACGCCGGTGGTGAAAGAATTGGCGCATGAATGGAAAGGGAAATTGACCGTGGTCAAGGTGAATACCGAAGAAAGTCCTCACTTGGCCCAAAGGTTTTCCATTAGCGGCATACCGACCTTTATCCTATTCAAGGACGGGAAAGAGATGCACCGTTTTAGCGGAGCCATGCCGCTAAGCCGGCTGAAGCAGGAAATCGCTTCCCAGGTCGGAGTTTAATCCTTGCCGATGGCGCGATAATCGGTTGATAATGGCGCTGATGCCCCGCGCCTTAGTCATTCAGCTCAACCGCTTGGGCGATATGCATCAATCCCTGCCGGTATTGAGGGCGCTGGAGACCCGGTATCCCGGAGACAAGCTGGTATTGCTTGGCTGCAAGGATTTTTCCGGCGCTTTGGCGGAAGACGATTTCCGCGGCCTGAAGGTCAATCTCGCGAGAGCCCGCTTGGCCTATTGGCCGACGCAATTGCGGGCTTGTGAATCCGGTAAGACCCCCCTGGAATCCTTACAGGCCGAATTGCCGGAGGGTCTGCGGGGGCGCTTCGAATTGGCCGTCAATCTGACTCACGACGAACCTTCGGCCGCCATCATGCGGCTGGTGGACACAGAAGTGCAATTGGGCAGGGTTTGGTCCGAGGCCGGCGAAATTTGCATGGCGGGGGATTGGTCGAAATACCTGCTCGCTGCGACGCAAAACCGTTTGGACAATCTTTTCAACCTGGTCGATTTGCAATTGGGCATTGCGGGTTTGCCGTGGGGGCCGCGCGCGCCGGCGATTGTCGTGTCGCAAGAAAGGAAAGCCCGTGCCCGGAAATTGCTACGGGAAGCCGGCGGCGACGAAGATTTGCCTTGCCTCGCCTTACAAATGGGGGCGAGCGATCCCTTTCGAGCTCTGGGTCCCAAGAAATTCGCCCAAAGCCTGAATGTATGGGCCGAAAAGCGAGACCTGCAGGTCATCGCGGTCGGCACCGAGGGAGAGCGGCATCTCTTTCGGTTATTCGCCGAGCACTATCGAGGTCCTTGCCATTCCCTGCAGGGGAAAACGCGGATGGAGGATTTGCCGGCCGTGCTATCCCTTTGCCGCCTGCTCATCGGCAACGATACCGGAACCCTGCATGCAGCTGCTTCGGCGGGGACGCCAACCCTGGGATTGTTTTTCGCAACGGCTTATTTCTCCGAAACGGCGCCTTATGGCGTCGGCCATGGCGTGCTCCAAGCCGCTTTACCTTGCTCGCCATGCAATTCCACCCAGCGTTGTCCGATCCAACACTGCCGTTCCGCCATGACGCCGGAAGCGGTCGCAGCGATAAGCCAATGGATGTGGGACGGCAGAAATGGGCAGGCTCCCGGCCCTTTTCCCGGCCTCGATTTTTATACCAGCGATTATGCCGCCGACGGAGGCTTGCTTTATGCTTCCGCTCCGGGCTGGTCGGCATCCCCTCAATACCGGAAAGCCCTGGCCTGGAGGGAAATGCTTGGCCGTCATCTCGGACTGCCGCCATTCAGTCGGGAAAATCTCCATAGCGATCTTCGCCATCCCCCCTTCCCATTGCTTCCGTATCAACATCTTGCTGAATTGGCCGAGGCCTTGGAAGGTGTCTCCGCCCAATTGATGCGTCTCGAAAGGACGGGTTCCACTCCGGCCGAGATCACGGCGATCCAGAAAAACGTTCGTGACGCCATGCATCGTTTGGTCGATGCGCAAAAGCCCTGCGGCCCTTGGGGGAATTTTGTACGATTCGATTTGCTGGGGCCTGAGTTGGGCGGAGATTTAGGCCTAACTCAAATGCGACGAAGGCATCTCACCCTCGCCGCCAGGACCCGGGAAATGTTATTGCAGCGATAACGCAGCGATAACGCAGCGATAGCGCGTTTCCCGGGGTAGGTTTGGGGATATGGCCCGAACGGTTCGCTTCTCTGGCCCGGCCGCGCCTAAAGTTACCCATACCCCGGTTTTCAAGTCTTATGCTTCGTATCTCCCTTTTCGCTTGAAGCGTATGGCAAAGCCAAGTCCAACAGGCTATGGTATGATGGGTGAGATGGGGATAATCAGCTGAATCACGGCGAAGCGGAGAAATCCATGACCTACCAGACCCTACCGGATCTTGTCCGGCATGTTACCCAGAACCTTCCCAATCCGGCCTGCTTTGCGCATAAAGTCGGCGGGGAATGGAAAAAAATTTCGACGGCCGAGATGGGCCGAAGAGTGGAGGCGATAGCCTTGGGCCTCACCGCCCTGGGTTTGAAAAAGGGGGACCGGGTCGGAATCGTCGCCGATCCTTCTCCCTATTGGATGCTTTTCGACATGGGGGTTATCAATGCGGGCGGTATCACCGTTCCCATGTTCGCCAATATCGCCCCGGAAAATCTCGAATATGAAATCGCCGATTCCGGCATGCGGTTTTTATTCGTGGGGGATTCGGCCCAATACCAAGCGTTAAAACCGTGGTTCGGACGCTTGGAAAAGGTGATTACCCTCACGGCCGAAATCGGTGCGGGTCACGTCCTGACCTGGGAGGCCTTAATCGCAAGCGGAGAGGAAGTGAAAACCGCCCACCCCGAGGCCTATGGGAAGCTGGTCTCGGTGTGCCGTGAAAACGACTTGGCAACCTTGATTTATACCTCGGGAAGCACGGGCATTCCCAAAGGAGTGGAAATCACCCATCGCAATTTGATGACCCAGGTGAGCAGCACGCCTTTGCGGTTTCCTTTGGATCCATCCGACGACATCGCTTTGTCCTGCCTGCCTTTGGCGCACGTTTTCGAGCGCATGGTGACCTATTTCTACTTCAGCACGGGTACGAGCATTTATTTCGCCGAGGACGTCAAGAAGGTCGGTGACAATGCGCGCGAAATTCATCCCACGGTCATCACCATGGTGCCCAGGCTGTTGGAAAAGGCCTATGCCAAAATGGTCGCCAATGCCGAATCGGCGAGCGGCCTGCGTCGAAAGCTGGCCTTGGCCGCCTTTCAGCGGGCAAGGAAGAAAGGCTTGCAGGAGCCGAGTCAGTGGAAAGACCGGATTTTCGACGCCTTGGTTTATAAGAAGTTGCGGAAGGCCTTGGGCGGGCGTTTGAAATACCTGGTGTCGGGAAGCGCCCCGTTGGATGCCAATTTGGCCGCCTTTTTTCTGAATGTCGGCATACCGGTTTTCGAAGGGTATGGACTGACCGAAAGCTCGCCGGTATTGGCGGCCAATTACCCCGGGCACCGCAAGGTGGGAACCGTCGGCCCCTTATTTCCCGACGTGGAAGTGATGATAGCCGATGATGGTGAAATCCTGGCGCGGGGTCCCAATATCATGCGGGGTTATTGGGGTAAGCCGGGAGAAACCGCGCAAAGCATAGACAACCAGGGTTGGCTGCATACCGGCGATCTCGGCCATTTGGACAACGAGGGTTTTCTAAAGATTACCGGCCGTAAAAAGGAGTTGTTCAAGACCGCCAACGGCAAATACGTCGCTCCCGTCCCCATCGAGCAGGCCATTACCGCCAATAAAATCGTCGATATGGCCATGGTCATCGCCGAAGGGCGACCTTATACGACGGCCTTATTGTTTCCCGACTTCGAGAATATGAAGGCATTGAAAGCCGATATGCACTGCCAGCAAATGGGTACCGAGGAATTCCTAGCCGCCTTGCCGGTCAGGCAGTCGATCCAAAACACCATAGACGCCATGAACGCCAAACTCAATCATTGGGAACAGGTGCAGAAATGGGTTTTGGCCCAAGTACCGATCACGGTGGACTCGGGGCAACTGACGCCGACCATGAAAATCCGGCGGCACATTGTCTCCGAAGCGTTTAAGTCGGATATTGAAGGCATGTACGCGGTCTAATCCGTCAGCCGATTGCAACTGATCATCGCCGCAGGTTACAATCGCTGTGCGAGGAGGTTTTCCCATGCGACCAATCAAAAGCGCCACCGTCATCGGGAGCGGGATCATGGGATCCCAGATCGCCGCCCATTTGGCGGGTTGCGGTATTCCGGTATTGCTTTTGGATGTCCCGGCGGAGGGCAAAAACCGCAATGCCGTCGCCGATAAGGGCCGGGACGGCCTGAGAAAATTGAAACCGTCGCCGGTTTATTCCAGCGAGGCTTTCGGCCTTATCCGGACCGGGAATACCGCTGATCATCTTGCCGAGGCCGGTAAAACCGATCTCATCATCGAAGCCATCATCGAGCAGTCGGCTCCGAAAATCGAACTGTTCAAGCGCCTGCAGCCGATGCTCGGCGATCATTGCGTGCTGGCCACCAATACCTCGGGCATACCGCTGAAAATCCTCAGCCGTGATTTGGATCATTCCCTGCAAGAGCGCTTCGTCGGCCTCCATTTCTTCAATCCGCCGCGTTACCTCCGTTTGGTCGAGGTCATCAAAGGACCGCACACCTCCAAGGATACGGTGGATAAGGTTCAGCACCTGCTGACCCAAATCCTGGGCAAGGTCGCCGTGCCAGCCTTGGATTCACCCGCCTTCATCGCCAATCGCATCGGGGTGCATGCCATGGTGGCGACCCTGCAAATCATGCAGGACATGGATCTCACCATCGAGCAAGTCGATTCCGTCACCGGCCCCTTGATCGGCCGGCCTAAGACGGCGACTTTCAAATTGGCTGACCTGGTCGGCCTCGATACCCTCATGCACATCGTCAAGAATCTGCATGAGAGCTTTCCTTCCGAAATTTTCCGGCCCGATCCCATTTTGGAAAAGCTGATTTCGGAAAAGGCCTTGGGCCGCAAGACCGGGGCCGGATTTTACCGCAAAACCAAGCAGGGCATGGAGGTGCTCGATTGGAAGACGGGGCAATACCGTCCCGAGGAAAAAGCGCGTTTCGAAGAGTTGAAGGAAGCCGGCAAGGAAGAGACGCTGGAAAGGAAGTTGAAAAAACTGATGGAGGCGAACGGCCCCGGGGCCAAAGCCGCGCAAAGGCTTTTGGTGACGACCGTTGCTTATGCCGCCGAGGTCGCGCCGAGCATAGCCGAATCCCTGGACTATGTCGACGAAGCCATGGAATTGGGATTCGGTTGGGAAGCCGGTCCTTTCAAAATCCTGGACGCGATCGGGTTGAAGGCGTTTCAAGCCGTTTGCGGAGAGTTCGGTATCGCCTATCCCTCCTGGCTGACGGAGGAAGCCGGCGGCACGGCGGCTATTTACCAAGCCACCGAGCGCCATCTAACCGTCAAAACCGCGCCGGCGGCCGGCAAAGGCCGTCCGGGCCGCAGGGATTATCTGCCGAGGGGCTTTTCCCTCAGCCTGCATCGTTTGCAACATAAACCCGTTTATACCACCTCGGATGCCACCTTATGGGATATGGGAGACAAGGTCTTGCTATTGGAATTCCATTCCAAGATGAATTCCATGGGTCCGATAAGCCTGGATATGATAGTCCGATCCATCGAGACGGCTTCCAATGGCTATGCCGGGCTCGTCATCGGCAATCAAGGCGCCAATTTCTGCGCCGGCGCCAATATCGCCATGGTCCTGCTCGACGCGGTCAACGGGGAATTCGACAATATCGACGCGGCGGTCAGAAAATTCCAGGCCGCCAGCATGGGCATCAAATACGCCCCGGTGCCCGTGGTGGTCTCGCCGCATCAAATGGCCCTCGGCGGAGGTTGCGAATTCGTCATCCACAGCAACCGGCCCGTCTTGTCGCCGGAAACCTATATGGGCTTGGTCGAAGTCGGCGTCGGCTTATTGCCCGCGGGGGCGGGCACCAAGGAATTGACGGTACGGGCCATGGACAAGAATTTGCCGGGCATACCCTTGGTGCGCTTGGCCAAGGCTTTCGAAACCATAGCCACCGCCAAGGTTTCGACTTCGGCGCGCGAGGCCTTCGAAATCGGTTACCTGGATAGACGAGCTGTGATAGCGACCAATGAAAGCACCCGCCTCGATCAAGCCAAGGCGGAGGTATTGGCGATGAGCCGGGCGGGATACCGGCCCCCGGCGCCGGCCAAGGCCGTCGAGGTCTTGGGGACCGAGGCCATGGCCGCTTTCGAAACCGGGCTTTTCATGATGCGCGAGGCGGGTTATGCCAGCGAGCACGACGTGCTTATCAGCAAGTCTATAGGGCGCATCATGGCGGGTGGAAACGTTACTCCCGGCACCGTGGTCGATGAGGATTATCTCCTGGATTTGGAGAGGGAGGAATTCCTCCGCTTGGTGGCGACGCCTAAGTCCCAAGCCCGTATCGAGCATATGTTGAAAAAAGGTAAACCCCTGCGGAATTAGGAGGAAACATGAGCGAAGCCGTCATCGTCGCGGGGGCGCGTACCCCGGTGGGCAAGGGAGGCAAAGGGTCCTTCGCCCATGTGCGATCCGATACCCTGGCCGCCATCACGGTACGGGAAACCATGAAGCGGGCTCCGGGCATCAAGCCCGAGGATATCGATGACCTTATTTTGGGCTGCGCCATGCCTGAAGCGGAGCAAGGCATGAATGTGGCGCGCCTGGTCGTTTTCGAGGCCGGGTTACCCGAAACCATACCCGCGTTGACCGTCAACCGCTATTGCAGTTCGGGGTTGCAATCCATCGCTCAAGCCAGCGATCGGATCAACCTCGGCGATGCGGACGCCGTCTTGGCCGGCGGGTTGGAGAGCATGTCCATGATCCCCATGGGAGGGCATAAAATCGCCCCCCATCCCGGCTTGGTGGCCGCGCGGCCCGAAGCCTATATGAATATGGGCCTTACCGCCGAAAGGGTGGCTGAAAAATACCAGGTATCACGGCAAGATCAAGACGCTTATAGCCTGCAGTCCCATTTGCGCGCCGTCGCCGCCCTGGAAGCCGGGCGCTTCCAGGACGAAATCGTACCGGTGACTTGGACCTCGACGACCTTAGGCGCTGACCGCGCCGAAAAATCGCGCGAAAACCGTTTGGATAAGGATGAAGGCCCGCGCGGCGACACTTCCCTCGAAGCCCTGGGGAGCCTCAAGCCAGCGTTTAAGGTGAATGGCTGCATCACGGCCGGAAACAGTTCCCAGGTTTCCGATGGCGCGGCGTCGGTCCTGGTCACCTCGCGTAAGCTGGCCGAATCGCGAGGCTTAAAACCCATCGCCAAACTCGTGAAATACGCGGTGGTGGGGTTGGCGCCCGAAATCATGGGTATGGGTCCGGCCTTGGCCATTCCGGCGGTTTTGAAAAAAGCCGGCATGACCTTGGATCAAATCGACCTTTTTGAAATCAACGAGGCTTTCGCCTCCCAAACCTTGGCCTGTTTGCGGGAATTAAAGCTTTCCACCGACAAAGTGAATGTGAATGGCGGGGCCATAGCCTTGGGGCATCCCCTGGGCTGCACCGGAGCTAAGCTCACTTTGACGCTTTTGAATGAACTGAAACGCCGGGGTGGCCGCTACGGCATTGTCTCGATGTGTATCGGTGGCGGCATGGGCGCAGCCGGTTTATTCGAAATGCTATAAGCCGGAGTTAACAAAAAAGCGTCGGAGCAAGGCTCCGACGCTTTTGAATGAAGTGCTCAGCTTATTCCGATTAACCCGAAACCGCGTTGTAAAGAGCCTCTTCGAGGGTGAAGTAGAAGTTCAGGCGAAGGGCGGGCACATTAAAGGCGTTTTTGCCGAATAGCGGGTAGGTGAGGGTCAATTCGCTGCTTACCACGCGATTCAGGCTATAGTTGATGCCCGGCAATAGCGAGAAGAGATGGGTTTTGACGTCATCGCTTTTACCATTCACGGTGGCATTGAAGGTGTAGTCATAATTCAATCCCAAGTAAACGCCCAAGTATTGCTTGTGCTTGGCCAAGGCGGGAATGGGCAAGGGGTATTCGGGTTTGGCGAAGAAATGAAGTTGATCGTTCTTCGTTTCGTCTTCATCCTCGGTATTGATGGTATAGGAGGCATTGGCGAGGATTTTGAATTGGGGCATTTCAAAACCGTATAAAAGGCCGAAAATCATGGAGGCGAAATTGCCCGAATTCATAACCTCTTCGAAACCGATGGGCAAGGCGATGGCCAAGTAACCGCCGGCATGATAGCCGGTATCGGCGTATTTCAAAGCCAGCAGCGGTCGGTCAAAGCCGGTATTCCCGTCGACATCCTGCAGGATATAATTGATGCCCATGGACCCTTCCAGGCCATCGATAAGGCCGAATTTCCCTTGCACGGGCATGGTCAGTGGGCTTTTCTCCCGTTCGTAGTCGACCATTTCCCAGCTTTTATCGTAATAGCCCAGATTCGAACCACGCTCCATGCCAAGGTCGATTTCCATCACCCGTGGGGCTAAAGGCAGGTATTCATCCAAGGCGAATGCCGATGAAGCCAAACCGAGGGCTGCGAACAACCCGTATTTGATAAAGCGCGGCTTGCAGAAAGCCATTGAGTATCTCCTTACCTGATTAGGTCGAATGTCGATAAAACCTTAAACAATTAAACCGCTTTTTACACCCCTAAAGCAAATCGGTCCGAGGGTTATATTAATCCTAGCATGAAGTTCACCCGAAAAACGGATTATGCCCTGCGCGCCATGGAATTTTTGGCGAGAAAACAGGTTTTGGCAAACCAGGTGGGGGGTAGCCCTCAGCCGGTTGCCGTGCAAACCATAGCCGAGGCCTGCCACCTCTCGGTACGGTTTCTACAAGGAATCGTGTCGCAACTGGGCAAGTCGGGACTGGTGAAGACCATATCCGGACCCAAGGGGGGAATAGCCCTGGCTAAGGCCTTGGACAAAACCACTATCCTGGAAATCATCGAGGCCGTGGAAGGCAGGATTCAACTCATGGAATGCCTGGAGCATCCCCACCAATGCGCCGATGCCAAGGCGTGCTCCATCATGAGCATTCTGCATGGGGCTCAAAACGCCATGGTGCAAGTTTTGAAAACCACCCATCTCGGCCTCATGGTCGGCGCCAAGATCGATCCCTTTCACCCTTTGCCGCAAGAGCATTTCTTGAAACCCAAATTCGGTTGCCCGGTTCTGAAGTAGGGCCTATGGACCCGCGAGTCCTACCCGCCGGGGGATTCCTTGAGATTTCTAGGAATTCGATTGAGGGCGACGGGTAATGTGAGCATTTTTAGGTGCTTCAAGACCCCCGGTCGATGAGGATTTCCCATGAAATTGCATGAATACCAAGCCAAAGCCCTTTTACGGGCCAGTGGCTTGCCAGTACCCAAAGGCGAGGTGGTATTAAACCCCGCCGAAGTCGAACCCGCCCTGACAAAACTGGGAATGACCTCCGGGGTAGCCAAGGCCCAGGCTTTCACCGGTGGACGAGGGAAAGCGGGGGGTATCAAGCTTTTCAAAAACGCGGCAGAAGCCAAAGCCATGACCGAGCAATTGATCGGAATGACCTTGGTCACCAAGCAAACCGGCCCCGAAGGCGTGAAAATCGAATCCGTCCTGCTGGAAGAAGCGTCCAGCATCGCGAAGGAACTCTATGTCGCGGTCACCTTGGACCGTGCCAAGGCCAATATCGTCTTCATTTTGTCGCCCGAGGGCGGGATGGACATCGAGGAAATCGCGGAAAAGACCCCGGAGAGGATACTCAAACTCTACCCGGATTTCGGCAAGCCTTTAAGCGCGGACTTCTTGCAAAAAGGGGCGGCATTTTTAGGCCTGACCGGCGTACTTGCCGAAGAATTCGCCAAAATCGCGCAGGGTCTCTACGACCTTTATCTCAAACGGGATTGCAGCATACTGGAAATCAATCCCCTGGTGGTCAATGGCTCCGGCCATCTTTCCCTCCTCGATGCCAAGGTTATCCTCGACGAGAACGCGCACTTTCGGCAAACCGATGCCGGCGGCGATCCCGATGCCGACAAGGATCCCTCGGAAATCGAGGCGGCCAAATTCGGGTTATCCTATATCAAGCTGGACGGCGATATCGGCTGCTTGGTCAACGGCGCCGGACTGGCCATGGCGACCATGGACATCATCGCCCACTATGGGGCCCAGCCCGCGAATTTCCTGGATGTCGGAGGATCGGCCACCGAAGAAGCCGTGACCAAGGCTTTTGAAATCATCACCAGCGATCCTCACGTGCAAGGGATTCTGGTCAATATCTTCGGCGGCATCATGCCTTGCGATCGCATCGCCCGCGGCATCATCAATGCCGTCAACACCACCGGCCTCAAGGTTCCGCTGGTCGTCCGTCTGGAAGGCACCAATGTCCATGAAGGCAAGGCGCTCATCCAAGGCAGCGGCCTCAATATCATCAGCGCAACCGATTTGGAAGACGGGGCGCGCAAGGCGGCCCAAGTGGTAAAGGCTAAGGCTTAAGGCCTAAGGAAACAAACATGGCCATTTTAATCGACGCAAATACCCGCCTCATCACCCAAGGCATTACCGGCAAAGCCGGATTATTCCATTCGCAAAAGTGCCGGGATTACGGCACTAAGGTCGTCGGAGGAGTGACTCCCAAAAAGGGAGGCACCGAAATCGACGGATTCCCGGTATTCAATTCCGTGGCCGAAGCCGTCAAAGCTACCGGCGCGAATTGCACCATGATTTTCGTGCCCGCGCCCTTCGCGGGCGACGCCATCATCGAAGCCGCCGATGCCGGCATCGATTTGATCGTAGCCATTACCGAAGGCATTCCGGTTATCGACATGTTGAAGGTGCACCATTACCTGAAATCGAAAAAGGCGACCTTAATCGGACCCAATTGCCCGGGTTTGGTGACCGCCGGCGTTTGCAAGGTGGGCATCGCGCCCGGATTCATCCATAAGGCGGGTAAAATCGGCATTGTCAGCCGTTCGGGAACCCTGACCTACGAGGCCGTGCACCAAACGACCCTGGCGGGTCTCGGCCAAACCACGGCCGTAGGCATAGGCGGCGATCCCATTCACGGCTTGAACCATCTCGACGTGGTTAAGATGCTCAACGAGGATCCGGCCACCGAAGGCATTATCCTGATCGGTGAAATCGGCGGCAGCGACGAGGAGATGGCGGCGGAATATATCAAAAGCCATGTCAAGAAGCCGGTCGTCGGCTTTATCGCCGGCGCGTCCGCTCCTAAAGGCAAACGCATGGGACATGCGGGCGCCATCATCGACGGTAATAGCGGCACCGCGGCGGCGAAAAAGGACGCCTTGCGCGCTGCCGGGGTCGTGGTCGCGGAAACCGCCGCCGAGATAGGCGCGAAAATGCTCGCCGCCATGAAAGCCGCCGGCAAGGCCTGAGGATTAGCCGGAAAGAACACGCCCGAGGATCGCGGGAACCCTATTGAAAGAAGGATGCAAAAGGATGGCACGTAAAAAAATCGCACTGGTGGGGGCAGGCCAAATCGGCGGAACCATGGCCTTGCTGGCTGCGCAGAAACAATTGGGCGATGTGGTCTTGATCGACGTTTCCGAAGGGGTGCCGCAGGGAAAAAGCCTGGATATCAGCCATGGCCGGAGCCTGGTCCCCACCGCCGCGGAATTATCCGGCAGCAATGACTATTCCGCTTTGGCCGGCAGCGACGTGGTCATCGTGACCGCGGGTCTGCCCCGTAAGCCGGGCATGAGCCGCGACGATTTGCTGGATGTGAATTTCAACATCATCAAGACGGTCGGCGAGGCCATTCGCGAAAAGGCCCCTTCGGCCTTTATCATCGTCGTCACCAATCCCTTGGACGCCATGGTCTACGCGATGCAGAAGGTGACGGGCTTCCCCGCCAACCGCGTCGCCGGCATGGCCGGGGTCTTGGACAGCGCGAGGTTCGCCAGCTTGGTCGCTTCGGAGGTCGGTGTCTCGGCCGAAGACGTGCGCGCCCTGGTCATGGGCGGACATGGCGATACCATGGTGCCTTTGACCCGCTATTGCACGGTAGGCGGCATTCCGGTTTCCCAGTTTTTGAGCAAGCAACAAATCGACGTCATCGTCAAGCGCACCGCGAATGCCGGGGGAGAAGTCGTCGCCTTGCTCAAAACCGGCTCGGCTTTTTACAGCCCGGCGCTATCCGCCATCCACATGGCCGAGGCCTATCTGAAAGACAAGAAAAGCGTCATCACCTGCGCGGCCAAATTACAAGGCGAATACGGCATCCAAGGCCTTTATTCCGGTGTTCCGGTCATCATGGGCGAAGGTGGGATCGAAAAGGTGATCGAGGTGGAACTCGATGGGGAAGAGAAAAGATTGTTCGATATTTCCATCGCCGCGGTTAAAAGCCTCGTCGAATGGGTCGACAAGAAAATGGCAAATTAAAATCTAGGCCGGTCGCTTGACAGTCGAGGCCATCGATTTCGCCTTCATGGGCGCCATGGAGGCGGAGGTCGCGGCCATTCTCAGGCATGCGGTGCTCTTGAAGCAAGAGCAATGGTTGGGCCTTGCCTTGCACCACGTCGCCTGGCTGGGCCGCCGTTGCATCGTGGTTCGTTGCGGGGTGGGTAAGGTGTTCGCAGCCATGACCGCCCAGCATTTAATCGATCGCTACCATCCGCGGGCCATGGTCTTTACCGGGGTCGCGGGCGCCTTGAACCCGGAATGGGAAATCGGCGACGTCGTCGTCGGGAGCGAACTCATCCAGCACGACGTGGACGGCCGGGCATTGGGATTCGAACGCGGGCGCTTGCTCTATACCGATTTGAAAATTTTCCGGAGCGATCCTGTTCTGGTCTCCAGGGCGATGAAAGCCTCCTTGCAAGGACCCGCCTTGCGCCAAGGCCGCATCCTCACCGGTGATCAATTTTTGTCGCGTGAATCCATCCATGGCCGGGACTATTTAACCGGCGAATTGGCGGGGGATGCGGTTGAGATGGAAGGGGCTGCCTTGGCTCAGGTTTGCAGCCTCAACGATATTCCCTTTTTAGTCGTGCGCACCTTGTCCGATCGGGCCGATGGGGATGCGGTCAAGGATTTCACGGCCTTTTTGCCAGTCGTGGCGCAAAATACCTTGGCCGTATTGCAATCCCTGCTGGTGCAATGATTCGGCGCCTTAGCCGATCCTGGTCACGCCTCGTCAGGGAAAATTTCCTTGCCCCTCGCGGATGACTTCCGGCTCGCCATGGACCAGGGAGACTATGGTGGTTGGATTCACGGGCATTTCGCCGAGGTCAACCACCAGATCGACTTCATGGCCGAAGGCGGCTTCGATATCCTGGGCATTCGAGAACCGGTCATCCTCGTCGAGCCTGGCCGCCGTGGTCAAAAGGATCATGCCGGGATGCAATTGCCAGAGCGCGCGGCTGAAAATCGAGTCGGGAATGCGCACGCCGATTTCGGGGCGGTTGACTTCCAATTGTTTCCTGCCTTGAAGCGTTGCGGGCAGGATGAAGGTATACGGTCCCGGAGTATAACGCTTAAGGACGCGGAAAGCCGCGTTGTCCACCTTCACGAAATCCGTGAGCGCGGCATAGTCCCTGGCCATTAGGGCCATCAAATATCGCTTCATGGCCCTTTTCAAATGATAAAGCCGCCGGATGGCTTTGCGGCTCCGGGCATTGCAACCCAAGGAATACCCGCTATCCGTCGGGTAAACGACCACCCCGTCGTCCTCTAATATGGAGAGGACGCGTTGCATGAACCGCGTTTGGGGGGTAATGGGATGGATTTCAAGCAGCATGGCGGATTTGAACCCTCCCCGATCTTGCTTTACCCGCCATGATAGTGGCGGGCATCGGGTAGGAATGCATTCGGAAAATGCTCAATGCCGATGCCATGCGCCAGGGGTGCGAGGGTCACTACATCGAAGCGCATGGCGCGGTGGCCGAAGTCATGCAGACGGACATATTTTTCGGCGACCCTGGCAATCCTTTGCCTCTTGAGCGCATCCACCCTTTCGCCGGGATGGCCGGATCCTGGAGTCCGGTTGCCTTTGACTTCCACGAAAACCAAGGTCCCTTCGGGATCCTCGACAATGAGATCGATTTCTTGCCGGGAGTGACGCCAATTCCTGGCCAATAACCGGTAACCCGATTTCTCCAAATGACTCCAGGCCCAATCTTCGGCTAGGCGTCCCACGGCATGCGCATGCGCGGCATTGGCCCAGGTTTGCGAATCCGGTGTTTGCGGGCCGGGTTTTTCATTCATAGGGAAGACCATAGGCGCGCCATTCGCGTACGGCCGACGGCAAACCCGCGGCGGATTCCCATTGCAATTCGAAATGCCGGCCGACCATGCCGATAGAAACCACCTGAGGCGACAGAGTATTGCGCAGGGAAATCCGGATCGGTGCCTGCCCTTCGCTGATCAGACGGAAGGATTCGGGCGGAGGCAAGGCGGGCCCTTGTCCTGTGGCCATGCGTCCGCCTTCCACGATGACTTGCGACAAAAGGACGGTTTGACCGAAATCGAAAGTCATGGCCGCCTGGGTGGACGGTTTCATTCCCCAGACCGTGCTGCGTAAGCCATCGACGAGGGCCTGGGGACCTTGCGCGATATCGTCCTTCAATTCCGAGGTCGGTCCGGTTATCAGGCCGATGGGCAGGGGTCCAAATGGAGGCTGCGCGGGACGCGCGTTCCAAATCTGGTAGACCTGCAAAGCGATAATGCCCAGCAAGAGGGTCGCGAAAAGCAGGGAAAGCAGGGGTTTGATGGGCTCGGATTTTTCATTTTTGTCCCGACGCCGGCTGCTTTCTCGTCTGTCGGTGATGCGGAGATTGGGAGTGGGAAGCTCGTGGACCACCTCGATCTTGGAGGATGCTTCCAGGTCTATGGTATCCAAATCACGCAATAACTCGTCGGCGTTTTGGTAGCGCTCCAACTTGTTTTTCTTGATGCACTTGGCGACGATGAGCTCCAGCCGCCGGGGAATGTCGGGGCGGAGTTTGCCCAAAAGGGGCGGTTGTTCATTGACTTGCTTATAGGCGACGGCCAGGGGCGAGTCGGCCATGAATGGCGGTTTGCCGGCGATGATCTCGAATAGGATCATCCCCAAGCCGTAAATATCGCTTTGGCCATCGACGATGCCGCCTTCGCATTGTTCGGGCGACATGAATTCGGGAGTGCCCAGGGCCATGCCCGTAGTGGTGATACTGGGGGAATCGACGGCCTTGGCGATACCGAAATCGCTGATATAGACCTTGTCTCCACCTTCGATCATGATATTGCCGGACTTGATGTCGCGATGGACGATGTCATTGGCATGGGCGTATTTAAGGCCTCGGCATATTTGTTTGGTGATGGATATGATGCGGTGGTAAGGAAGGGGTTTTTCCCGCTGGTTCAATCGGCTCAGGGTCAATCCATGGATGAATTGCATGGCGATGTATTTTTGTCCGTCCACTTCGCCGTAATCGTAAAGCGTCACGATATTCTGATGCTGCAGCCGCGAAATGGCCAAGGCCTCGGCATTGAACCGGTCGGAGAATTCGCTCGATCGCGCCAAAAGATGCGGTAAGACCTTCAAAGCCACCGGGCGATCCAGCCCGTGTTGCACGGCCTTATAGACATCACCCATGCCTCCGCGGCCGATATGTTCGAGAATGGTGTATTTGCCGAATTGGCTGCCGGGAGCATGCCCGTGGGAAGGGGTCGAAACGGCGGCTGGTTCAATCATGTCAGCAAGTATAGGAAGGTCGAATGCCCGCATGCCCGCGGAAAATCACGTTGGAACGGCTCCAGGCAAAAGAGGAAGCCCGGGATTCATGCCAGAGAACGGAGGGATTCGGCCAGCCGGTCCAAGGCTTTTGCCAGGTAATCCGTTGAGTTCGCGAAACTTAGACGCAACCAACCTTCGCAGCCGAAAGCCGAACCGGGAACCGTGGCCAACCTTCCTCGCTCTAAAAGAAATCGCGACAAATCCAGGGATGTTTCGATTTCAGGATGACTTTGGACCGCTTTGGCCAGGATGCGGCGAATATCACAAAAGGCATAAAAGGCGCCCTGGGGAGAAAAAGGTTTCAAGTCCTGCAGGCCCGCGAGCCGGCTCCAGGTGAATTGACGGGCTTTGTCGAAATGGCTCCTCATGGTGGGCAGGAAGTCGAGTCCACGGGTCAGGCAGGCCAAAGCCGCGTACTGGGAAACATTGGCCGGGTGGTGGGTGCCGTGGCTTTGAATGGCGGACATGGCGGCGAGCCAGGATTTGGGAGCGGTAACATAGCCGATACGTAATCCCGTCATGGCGAAGGATTTCGACATGCCGTTCACCGTCGCGGTCAGGCCGGCCAATTCGGGAGAAAGGGAAGCCAGGCTGGTATGCCGGAACTCCCCGTAGGTGATATGCTCGTAAATCTCGTCGCTTATCACGTTCAAATCGTGGCGGAGGATGACCTCGCCCAAAGCGGTCAATTCCTCCCGGGTATAGGCGGCTCCCGTCGGGTTACCGGGGGAATTCAGGATCAAGGCCTTGCTGCGGGGCGTGATGAGTTCCGCCAATTGTTCGGGAAGCAACTTGAAACCCCGCTCGGGCTCGGTCGCCGCCAGGACGGGCCGCCCGCCGAGAAACCTCACCAATTCCGGATAGGTCGTCCAATAAGGGGCGGGAATGATGACCTCGTCCCCGTCCTCGACGAGAGCCAGCAGGGCATTGAAGATCGCATGCTTGGCCCCGTTGGTGACCAAGACGTCCTCCGGGCCGCAATCGATGCCGTTGTCGCGGTGGAATTTCTCGGCGATGGCGGCGCGCAATTCCGGCAGGCCCGTAACCGACGTGTAACGGGTTTTCCCGTCCCGGAGGGATTGCGCAGCGGCTTCCGCCGCTACCGCAGGCATCGGCAAATCGGGTTCACCGGCCCCCAAGCTCAGGACATCAATGCCTGAGGCCAGCATTTGCTTGTAGCGGGTGTCGATGGCCACGGTTTGGGAAGGGCCGATGCGGCCGACGCGTTGCGACAAGGGTTGCATGGAGTTCCGGAGACCGTTGGCGCGCTTCAGGCGTCGGTCACGCAACCTTCGGAGGCCGTGCTGACGTTTTTGATGTACTTGAACAAGGTGCCCTGGGTCGCTTTATAGGCCGGGGCTTGCCAATCCTTCCGCCGTGCGGCGATTTCGGTTTCGGTCAAATCGGCTTCCAGGCGGTTATGCTTGGCGTCTATGGTGACGACATCCCCGTTTTTCAAAAGGGCGATCAAGCCGCCGAGCTGAGCTTCGGGAGTGACATGCCCGACCACGAAGCCATGCGTGCCTCCGGAAAAGCGGCCATCGGTGATCAAAGCCACGCTTTTACCCAAACCCGCCCCCATGATGGCGGAGGTGACCGTCAGCATTTCGCTCATGCCGGGACCTCCGGTAGGCCCTTCATAGCGGATGATGACCACGTCTCCCGCTTTCACGGCTTTCTTTTCCAAGGCCAGCAGGCATTCCTCTTCCGAATCGAAAATGACGGCCGGGCCGGTGAAGGTAAGGCCTTCCTTGCCGGTAATCTTGGCGACGGCCCCCTGGCTGGCCAGGTTGCCGTAAAGAATGCGGATATGCCCGCTTTCCTTGATGGGGTTGGATAGGCTGTGGACGACGTCCTGGCCTTCCTTCAATCCGGGTACGCCTTCGAGATTTTCCGCGAGGGTATGCCCGGTCACGGTCAGGCAATCGCCATGCAGGAGGCCTTCCTTGAGCATGAATTTCAATACCGCCGGCACGCCGCCGACGCGGTGTAAATCCTCCATCACGTATTTTCCACTGGGCTTCAAATCGGCTAGGAAGGGCGTCTTGTCCGAAATGGTCTGGAAGTCGTCAAGGGTCAGAGGCGTGCCGGCGGCCTTGGCCATGGCGATTAAATGGATGACGGCATTGGTCGATCCACCCAAAACCATGGTGATGGTGATGGCGTTTTCGAAAGCCTTTCGCGTCAATATGTCCCTCGGCTTGATGTCCAGTTCAAGGAGGCGCCTCATGGCCTTGCCGATTTGCAGGCACTCCCGGAATTTTTCATCGCTGACCGCCGGACTGGAACTGTCATAAGGCAATGCCAAGCCCAGGGTTTCGATGGCGGTGGCCATGGTATTGGCTGTATACATGCCGCCGCATGCTCCTTGCCCCGGGCAGGCCTTTTTGAGGATCTCATTCATGCCCGCTTCGGTCAAATCCCCCGAAAGAAAGCCGCCATAGGCTTCAAAGGCCGATACCACGTCCAGCTTTTTGTCCCCATGGTAGCCGGGTAATATGGTGCCCCCGTAAACCAGGATGCTGGGCCGGTTGACCCTGGCCATGGCCATGGCCGCGCCCGGCATGTTTTTGTCGCAGCCCACCACGCTGATATTGGCGTCATACCACATGGCGCTCATGACGGTTTCAATGGAATCGGCGATGAGATCCCGCGATTGCAGGGAAAAATTCATGCCTTCGGTGCCCATGGAAATACCGTCGGATACGCCGATGGTATTGAAGATCAAGCCCACCAGCCCTTCCTCCTGCACGCTTTTCTTGATGTGCTTGGCCAATTCGTTCAAGTGCATATTGCAGGGATTGCCCTCATAGCCCGTGCTGGCGATGCCGATTTGGGGCTTATGCATGTCCTCGTCGCTCAATCCGCAGGCATAGAGCATGGCCTTGGAGGCGGGTTGGGATAGGGTTTCGGTCAGTCTTGAACTGAAGCGATTCAATTTTAGGGCTTTAGCCGCAGTCATGGAAATTCCTGTCGAAAGGATGGGGCTGGAACCGATGGGGAGATTCTGGCCGAATCTGAGCTTCAAATTTAATTAGAGGAGGTCTCAAAATTCCTTTCATAGTCGCCCGACGGCGAACTTCACTCCGACATCCCCGTAAATAGTCGGGAATCAGGGTTTGGAAGCGGCTAAACGCAAGACCGAACGGGCCAGAATCGGGCTCCACTCAGTGTAATAACGGCCGTATTCCATGGGGTCGGCCACGAAAGGATCGACTTGCCAGCGCTGGCGGATGAGGATGGATTCGGGAACGTTTTGCTGGATGGAAAATTTCCAATGCAGGTAATTGGCGTTGACTTCGCGATCGATGTCGGTGGATTTCCATACATAGCCGTCGGGCAGGTGATAGGTCCATTCCGAGCGAATGACCACTTCATTCGCGAAATACATGGGCTGGCGGCAAAGATGGGGGGGCGGAAAGCGAAGGAAAGACAATTCCAATTTGGGGAAGTGCTCGATTTCCCGTGGCCCTTTTTGCATTGGGAATCTGGCCTCGTAATGGAAAACGAGGTTTAGCAGCGTATCCGGGTTTTCCGCGCCGGTGATACGGAATCCTTTTTCCATGAAAGGCGGATAGCCTTCGGACATCCAACTGATCAGGGTCTGCTTGCGGGTCGACGGATTCCAACTGTGGTAATGCTCCCGGAACCAGGCGGCTAATTTGCCGGAAAGGATGATGCTGTCGGTGCCCATCGCCGCATCCTTGGATCTCACGTCGAAATGGTGGAATACCAGGGCCTGGTGTTCCTGGGCGCTGTCGATCTCGGGAATGGTCGCCAAGCGAGAGTTTTCCTTGTCGACGATGAGGCCGATACGGCCTTCCAGATTCAAAGGAGAGCGCCGATAGGCCATGAATTTCTCGGTGGCGTCCAAAAAGGCGGCGGCATGTCCTTTTTGGGAGGGAAAGTAAACAATCATGTGGTTGAATTGGTTCAAATCCGGATGCTCCGGTTCTCCGGGATGATCCAGGTCCACCAAAAAGAGGTAGGCGGAATACCCGAGGGATTTCAGCATTTGCATCAAGAGCAGCGAATGTCCTTTGCAATCGGCCTGTTGCCTTTGCAGGATATGGTCGGCGGGATCGGGTATTTGCGCCTGAAGGCTGAATTCATAATTGTTATAGCGTACGGAGTCGCGCGCGAAAGCGAACAGGGAGCGCACGGGGTCTTTGGCCTTTAGGCCTCCGGCGATTTCACTCGCCTTTTCCCGCACCGAAAAGGGCAGCGAGTCGGGGTTAATCCCCGCTTCGGTCAGGCTGTTCCAGTAGCCGTTCCCGACCTCGCGCCAGGTGGTCAAGGCGCTCACCGAAAATCCCGATCCGAATTCCGGGGGCGGGGAAAAGAGGCGCCGGTCCAAGGGCGGCATGGGAGTGTCCATCATCAGGGTCAGCCGGTCCGCCGAAGTATCCAAAACGCATTCCCCGCGCGGCGTTACGATGGCATTCGCGGGAGGATGGAGGATGTCGAAACGCGTCCTGATCATGGGATAAACCGCTTGTTGATCATAACGCAAATAGGGAAATTCATTGCTCGCAACCTGCGCTTCCTCGGTGGTGATGACCTCGAGGAATTGGGGTCCGGCCTTGGCCTTAACGGGTAAGTGCACCAAAAGGTTTTCGGGGTGCAGGGTGGAGTTGTGATTGCCGGTCACATAGAAGTCCTTGGCCGATCCCTGGTACTTGGCCTGCAGGGTCGTGTCGTAAATGCGGAAGCGATTGACGAAAAACCGGATGGCGGTCGGGTTCAATTCATAATTCAATTCGGAAAACTGAAGCAACCGTTGCCCGTCGGGAATGAAAAAGATCTGGTGCCTGGTCTTGCGCCACCGTTGCCCGGGCGCCCAGCTGAAGACGATGTGCTGATCGATCAGGCTCAAGGGGAAATCCGCGATGAGGGGCCGTATGGCGGGGGAGCGGATTGTCTCCGCCGCTTCTTTCAGTTTTAAATGGGTCTTCAAAGGAGTCAGCGGGGTGCGCAGGATATGGTTGCTTTTCCCGCCCAGCAGGGCGGTGATTTGGGTGCTTAACTCCTGAGCCTCGCGGTGTCCGGGATCCCCATTCAATGCCGTCTGGGTTTCTTGCAATGCCAACAGGTATTGTTTGAGATTGAATGCGGTGACGCCCAATAAAAAATGCATCATGGGCGTCCGGGGGAAATCCTCGCCCAAGGCGTGCGCATAGCCCTGGGCCGAAGCGAAGTCTTTGAGGCCGATAAGTGCCCTCAGGGCATATTCGGCGGATTTCGAATCGGGGGGATGGCTTTGATGGGCCCTTTCGAGGACGGCCCGGGCATTCTCATATTCCTCCAGCCCCAAATAAGTCCCGGCCAGGTAAACTGAAAGCCGGAAATCGGGGTGAAGGGCATAACGGCCCAGCAGGACATTCTTGCTCTGCACCTTTTCGCCCAGACCCCAGAGGGCGTCCGATAAATTGATCAACCACTCGCGGTTGCCGGGATCCCTTTCCAAGGCTTGGATGGCGCATTGACGGGCTTGGTGAAAATCACCCAATTCCTCATAGAGTCCTCCCAAAACGCCCCATAAATCGCCGACTTCACGGTTTTCCAGCAGATGTCCATGTTTTTTAATGAGGTTTAGGCCGGCCTCGGTATGTTTTTGCGCTTGTTCCATCGCGGCGATATTGGCCAAATAGCGCGGGTTGGCGCTATCCAAGGCGAAAGCCCGCTTGAATCGGCGCATGGCCTCGGTAAAGGCTGAGTCTTCGGTGGCTTGCAAACCCAAGGTATTTTCGATCGCCGCCAAAAAGGACTTTCCACCCTCCTGAATCAGGAGGTCTGGGTTTTCACCGCCAGGGAGAAAAGCCGTATCGGCCCAAGCGGCCATGGAATCCAATGGGAGTCCGCCTTCGGATTCCGCATGAACAAAGATCAGTCCGGTATCGTTACAGCTTCCCAGCCCTAAATGCACGCTATCGGAGGTACCCTCCGTCATTTCGGGCGGCAAATATCTTGAAAATCGCCTAGCATCGGTATCGGACGGGGGGGACGGGGAACGGTCCAATTTGAACAAATACGCGAGGGCCAGGTCGCAGTCTTTCGGGGTCAAGGTTCCGGAAGGGAAAGACGTTTCAAAAAGGGATATCCGCCCGTTTCGCGCCGGCGAATTGATGGCGACCTGCAAAGGAAACCCAGCCTGCACCCGTTGCGGAAGTGACGCCAGCCACTCGCCTTCGGGCAGGCGGAAGATCCCGCGACTGGAGGTTAAAGCCCGGGTTTTCACCCAGGGGGAATAGCCCTTTTTCGTAGGATAGACGACATACCCTCCTTTTGGATCGGGCGAAGATGCCGGGCTGGCAGCACCCGGCCGCAATGCGGAACAACCGGATAAAATACCCATGGCCAAGCATAGGCTGCCCAGCCTTACGATTGAATTCCGCTTCATCAGGGTGATTGCCTCAAGGAATAAGATACGGATTTTTCTCGTTTTTAGAAGGAGACCCCGGGCTGGGTTATATTTGTTTTTTGGTGAACCCGATTTGAGGAAGCGCGTTTTCAAAGGTATGGCACATGGGTGAACTCTCTGGTTTTACCGTCGACGTGGTCAAAGACATCCAGGCGCGTCCCTTGGCTTCCCCTTTGGCCGGTAACGACTCGTCTCACAGTCTTTACCTATTCGGGTTGCCGATGCAAGCCGCGGAGAGCGGGATTCTCGCCTTTCATAATGGCCATACCGATGAATTGAAACAAGGCCTCAGCTTTTCGGCCAACCTGCAGGCGGACCGAAGTCCCATTCCCGGCTGGCCGGCTGGTGAATGGATGTGGCGATTGTCGGGAAAACACGTCATCCATCCCGATCAATTCCTGGGTGACCAGCCCGTCATGGCGCAATTGGCCGAGGCCATCCGGTTATTGGAAACCGTTGCCGCCGGAAGGATGGATTACTCCGGATTTATATCGAGGTTGGATCGTATCGGTTTGCCCCTGGAATGGCGCAATCATCTGGCCAATGAAGTCTTTAAACATGCCGCGCCGTCGCTTCCTCCCCAAAACCTCCCTGCCGGCGATGCGCTGGCCGACTTGCTAAGCCGGGTCGATGTGCCGGGAGAAAAGGCCATGTCGGCGGCCGAAGCCTTTATTCAGGAAGTCGGAACGGATTCGACAGGGTTCATTCTCGATCGCGAAAAGGCCATGGCCTTGAGGGACGCTTTCGCCGTATTCAAAAAGCAAATGCAGGCCCATGCCGAGCAGGCAGGGTTGGCTTACCTGTTGGGATGGGCGGCAGGCTTGGCGGCCTTGGTCAAGGTTTTACGGGGAAGACAGAAGCAATGGGGTTGGATCCTACCTCCCGCCTCCGAAAGCGGACGCTATAACGAAGCGTTGTCCTCTTTCCAGGGCGAAGTCGAAATCCTGGTCATCGCCGGTTACGATAACTGGGAAGAGGCCTGGACACCGGGATATGCCTCCTTGGCGGAAAGAGCCAAAATGATCCTTATCCAGATCCCCGACGGAGGCTTTTCGGAATTCAAGGAAAACGGCCGGCAAAGCCCCTATGCCGGGAAAATTTTCCTCACAGGAGGATGGGTCAGGTGTGCTTTCGGAAATGAAGGGTGTGCCTTGAAACCCGCCGCCCTGGCTTATGCCGAAGCTTGCCTCGCGGGAAAAAGGGTTCCCGGCGACGCCCGTCAGGAAATTCTGGTTTTGGCCGATCAAGATCCCTGCCCGGGGCGGTTGGAAAAGCATGTGGCCGAGAAAATCCTACCTGAAAGCGAATGGGTTTCGCGCTGCCGGAACGGTGAAAACCTTTTAAACGGGAAATTGGGGACGACCCAGGTTTTCTTCCGCCCCCTGGTCAGCATCGAGGACGCTCTTTGAATTCCACTGGCATGGTCATCCAAGTCATATCGGGTGTCCAGGTGGGGCGCAAGGTCAAAATCTCCGCAGCCATCACCCTCGGACGCTCTCCCGAAAACACGCTGGCCTTCGCCGGTCCCGACGGAACCCTGGTCTCCTCCAAACATGCCGTCATCGTATTAGAGGGCGAGCAATGCATTCTGCGGGATTTGAATTCGACCAATGGAACCTGGGTCAATGGCGAAAGAATCACCGAAGCCTATTTGCAACCCGATCAAATCGTCAGTCTGGGCCAAAACGGACCCAAGTTAAGGCTGCTTTCAGCCAACCCCGGGGCAACCGACATTTCCTCGCTCCGATCCCCCGGAATGGGCGCGGAGTCCTTATCCCTGACCCAACCGCAAACCCAGGTCCGGACCAAGATCGACGCTCCTAAGTGGCAACCTCCGCCCGGTTTCGGCGGGCCTTCTCCGGACATTTCCTCCGAAGAAGCCGGTAGCTATACCATCGGGTTGGCGCACCGTATCCGCGACGACGAGGCCGGCAGCGACGAATTGCAGCAGGTGTTGAAAGACACCAAACGCGCGGACAGGCTGGCGAAGGCGGGGATCATCAGCCAAAAAGAGGCGCGGATGATTTCCCATGCCGCCCACGCCCATAATCGCAGCCGAAAGGCCGCCCGGCTCACCATATCCATCATCGTGCTGATTTCGACCGTGGTGGTGGGCTTTCTGGCTTGGCAGAACGTCGGTTACCGCGGCAAGCTGAAGCAGCAGCAAAGCCTTTTAAACAATGTCCGGCAACTGGAAACCCAGTTGGAAAAAATGCCGGGCTCCACGGCAGCGGCTTCCGATAAGCCGATTATCGATCACGACAAGGAATTGTTGGTCGCGAAATTACGGGCGGCCGAAAGGCAACTCGTCGCGGTGCGAAGCAACCTGCAGTCCAAGGATATCATCAATACTTATAAAAACCCCCTGGGCCGGGAGATACATCAGATATTGCAGGAATTCGGAAAACGCGATTATATCGTCCCGGATATCTTCATCAGTCAAGTGCAAAAGCATATCGCGACCTTCACCGAAACCTCCACGCGCAAGATCATCGATAGAAGTTTCGCCAATAAACCCAAACACCGGCACATCATCGAATCCGAATTATTGCGCCAGGGCATGCCGTTGGCATTCTTTTACCTGGCCATGCACGAAAGCCTCTTGGACTCCACCATCATCAGCAAGGCCGGCGCCAGGGGATTATGGCAATTCATGCCGGCGACCGCCCGGCAATACGGATTGATCGTGCCTGCCAATTGGGAACAATTGCCCGCGGATGAGGATCAGCGCACCCAGCCGGCCTTGGCCACCCAGGCCGGCGTGAAATACCTCAAGCGACTTTACGCCGAATTCGGCGACGTCGCCCTCGCCATGGCCGCCTATAATGCCGGGGAGGGACGCATCCGCGGCGCCTTGCGGCAAATCGACGATCCCATTAATAACCGCGATTTCTGGTATATCTACCGGATGGGGATACTGGCGGATGAAACCAATGAGTATGTCCCGAAAATAATCGCCACCATCATTCTCGACCGGAACAGGGAAAGGTACGGATTTCCCCCTGACCGATCCTGAGCCCCGGGAATTAAGTTCGCTACCCGAGCGCAAGTCCAACCTTTCGCCGTAAACTTTCCGTCATTGGCAGGCTGTCCTTCGGGCACTTATATTTGGCGGGCTTCATCCAATCAAAACCCCATTCAGGAGGTTCTCAAGTGGCAGTAAAAATTGGCATCAATGGTTTTGGCCGTATCGGCCGCATGGTTTTTCAGGCCATTTGCGATCAGGGCCTGCTCGGCAAGGAAATCGATGTGGTCGCCGTGGTCGACGTTTCCACCGATGCGGATTATTTCGCCTATCAAATGCGCTATGATTCCATCCACGGCCAATTCAAGCACAAGGTTGAAGTCGCCAAAAGCGAAGCCTCCAAGGACGAAGCCGATATCCTGGTGGTGAATGGCCACCGGATCAAATGCGTGGCCGCCACCCGCGAGCCCAGCCAATTGCCCTGGGGAGCTTTGGGCGTGGACTATGTCATCGAATCCACCGGCCTGTTCACCGAAAGCGAAAAGGCCAAGGGCCATATCGCCGGTGGTGCGAAAAAAGTCATCATCTCCGCGCCGGGCAAGGGCGAGGTCAAGACCCTGGTCATGGGCGTGAACGAGCAGGAATACGATCCCGCCGTCCATCACATCGTTTCCAACGCCTCTTGCACGACGAATTGCCTGGCTCCCCTCGTCCACGTGCTGCTTAAGGAAGGCATCGGCATTGAAACCGGCCTCATGACCACCATCCATTCTTATACCGCCACCCAGAAAGTCGTCGATGGGCCGTCGAAGAAGGATTGGCGCGGGGGCCGCGCGGCCGCCATCAATATCATTCCGAGCACTACCGGCGCCGCCAAGGCCGTGGGCGAGGTCTTGCCCGCCACCAAGGGAAAACTGACGGGGATGGCCTTCCGGGTTCCGACTCCCGACGTTTCCGTGGTGGATCTCACCTTCCGCGCCACCAAGGACACTTCCATCGAGGAAATCGATTCCTTGCTTAAGAAGGCGTCGCAATCCTACCTCAAGGGTATCTTGGGCGTGACGGAAGAGGAATTGGTCAGCACCGACTTCATCCACGATCAACGCAGCTCGATTTACGACTCCCTGGCGACCTTGCAGAATAATCTCAAAGGCGAAAAGCGCTTTTTCAAAGTCGTTTCCTGGTACGACAATGAATGGGGTTACAGCAATCGCGTGGTGGATTTGCTCAAGCATATGGCCTCCAAGGGCTGAAGCGGGCATTGACTAACGAGGAAGCCCGTGCTTTTCCGCCCAGAGGGCCGGGGGTACGGGATTCTTCATCACCTTTGTTTTCCGCCGTCTGTGCCCGCTGCCCAATGCGGGCGGCGGCCAATCCGATTCCCTCACGGAGCGTAACATGGCCAAGCTTTTCATCGAAGATTTACAGGTTCAGGGCAAGCGCGTCATCATGCGCTGCGATTTCAACGTCCCGCTCAAAGACGGCCACGTGGACAGCGACAAGCGTTTGCGGGAATCCTTGCCGTCGATCCGTTACCTGATTTCCAAAGGCGCGCGCCTCGTCTTGATGTCGCATCTGGGCCGGCCCAAGGGCGTCACCGAAAGCCTGCGCATGGCCCCGGTGGCCAAGGCTTTGTCGGACTTGCTCGGTATTCCGGTCAAGAGCCTTCCCGATTGCATCGGCCCGGAAATCGAAGCGGCCGTAGCCGCCCTGAAAGACGGGGAAGTCCTGCTCCTGGAAAACCTCCGCTTTCATCCCGAAGAAGAGAAGAACGATCCCGCTTTCGCCGGGCAACTCGCGAAATTGGCCGATATCTACGTCAACGATGCCTTCGGCACGGCTCATCGCGCCCATGGTTCGACCGAGGGGATTACGCGGTATTTAAAGCTCAATGCCGCCGGCTATCTGATGAAAAAGGAACTCGATTTTCTGGGCGGCGCCTTGGACCAACCCAAAAGGCCTTTTGTTTCCATCATCGGCGGCTCCAAGATATCGGGTAAAATCGACGTCATCGAGGCCTTACTGCCCAAGGTGGATAAGTTGCTTATCGGCGGTGGCATGGCTTATACCTTCCTGAAGAGCCAGGGCGAGGAAATAGGCAAGTCCCTGTGCGAAGCCGACAAGGTCGGCATGGCCGCCGATTTGCTGAAGCGGGCCCAGGGAAAAATCCAATTGCCCATCGATTATAAAGTCACCTCATCGCTGGACTTCAAGGCGTTGAAACTGGGATCGCCCCTGCAAACCGTGAAGCGGGGCGCCCTGCCGGCCGATATGGAGTCGGTCGATGTCGGTCCGGAAACGGTCAAGCTCTATTCGCAAATCATCAAGGATGCCAAAACCGTGGTTTGGAACGGTCCCATGGGCGTGTTCGAAATCGAGGAAAGCGCCGCAGGCACTTTCGGCGTCGCCCAAGCCTTGGCCGAAGCCACGGCGACCGGGACCATTACCATCATCGGTGGAGGCGACTCGGCCTCAGCCATTGAAAAGGCCGGATTGGAAAGCAAGGTTTCCCATGTCTCCACGGGCGGCGGCGCTTCCCTGGAATTCCTCGAAGGCAAAACCTTGCCTGGGGTGGCGGCGCTTACGGAAAAATAAACCCCGAAAATCCCATCCCGATTTTCAACACCCTCCCGGAATCCGAGGACATTCATGAGACGCAATATCATCGCCGGCAATTGGAAAATGAATAAGACGGTTGCGGAGAGCGTGCAGCTCGCCACGGACATCGTCCATGCTTTACAAGGTAAAAAGGCGAATTGCGATATCGTGATTTGCCCCAATTACCTCGCCTTGGACCGGGTGCATTCCGTCTTGGCCGGCAGTCCGATCAAGCTCGGCGCCCAGGATGTCCATTGGGAAAAACAAGGCGCTTTCACGGGCAAGGTCTCCACGGACATGCTCAAGGCGGTCGGGGTGGACTATGTCATTCTGGGCCATAGCGAGCAAAGGACATATTTCGGCGAAACCGACGCCACGGTACGTTTGAAAATCGATAAGGTTTTAGCCGAAGGCTTGAAACCCATCATTTGCGTCGGAGAAACCTTGGAGGAGCGTGAAGCCGAACGGACCTCCTCCGTGGTGACCACGCAAATCAAGGCCGCTTATGCCGGTTTGACCCCCGCGCAGGTTTTGGAAACCGTCATTGCCTATGAGCCGGTATGGGCCATCGGTACCGGGCGGACGGCGACCGACGAGCAGGCGCAAGAGGTGCATGCCCTCATTCGCGGACTCCTCGGCGAATTCTTCGGGCAGGAAGTGGCTGAATCCGTGCGCATTCAATATGGCGGCAGTATGAAAGCCGAAAATGCGAAGGGCCTGATGACCCAAAAAGATGTCGATGGCGGATTAATCGGCGGGGCGTCCTTGAAGGCTGATGCCTTTATGGGTATTATTACCGCCGCTTAAATAAGGGCAAAATGAAATGGGTCTGATTTTTACCATCTTGGTCATCCTGCACGTGGTAGTCTGCCTTTTTCTGATTTTGTTGGTGATGCTGCAAAATGACAAGGGCGGAGGCTTGGCCGGTGCTTTTGGAGGCATGGGGGGCGGAGCCGCCTTTTCCGGCAGCAGTACCGCCACCTTTTTGACCAAATTGACCTGGTATTTATGCCTGGGCTTTTTCGTGCTCATCCTCACCTTGGGTGTCGTCGGCACCAAGCATGGCGCGGCGCGGAGCGCGGAATCCGAACTCAAGGGCGCGAAGTGGATTTCCAATGCTTTGCCTGCTTCTTCGGCGCCGAAGTCGGGAGCGATTCCGGGTTTAAGCGATGAAAAAGAGGCCCCCAAGACCATTCCCGGTTTGCCTGAAACCGAAGCCCCCTAAACCTCATAGGGAAGCGGGTTTTCCCGCCTTTGTGGATGTCTTGGAAGTTTTGTTGCGGTCGTGGTGAAATGGCAGACACGCCAGCTTGAGGTGCTGGTGGGTGCAAACCCATGGCGGTTCAAGTCCGCCCGACCGCACCATCGTTCCCCCATACGCTCTTTCTACGCTTCGGAAACGGCACCTCCCACTTTTCGCTTATCTTGGTCTCCATGACTCCCAGCTACAAATTGGTTTTAATGGCCTTACTACCCAAAAATCACCTCAGCAGGTGGGTGGGCTGGGCTGTTAGGCGCAAATGGCCTTTCCAGTTGCATACCCTTGTCCGCAATACCCTCATCAAGCTTTACCGGATCGATACGGAAGAAGCCGAATTGGGTTTGGACGCCTATCCCACTTTCGGTGAGTTTTTCATCCGCAGGCTCAAAGCCGGCGCGCGTCCCTTGGCGCCCGTTGAATTGATTTCCCCGGTGGATGGCTTGGTCACCCAGCGAGGCCTCATCCAGACGGAAGGACGCCTTTTACAGGCTAAGGACATGGATTATGCCTTGAAGGATTTATTGCCTCCCCAATGGGACGCCGCCGACTTTATCGAAGGATTTTACCTGACCCTGTATTTGGCCCCTTACAATTACCACCGGGTCCATGCGCCATGCGCCATGAAAGTCGAGAGGATAGCCGCCATTCCCGGTCGGTTGTGGCCGGTCAATGGGTGGAGCGTCAATGGCCTGGATCAAATTTTCATCCGGAATGAAAGGGTTTTGGTGGGAGGGCAAGGCCGAACCGGCAAGGTCGTCCTGGCCTTAATAGGGGCCACCAATGTAGGCCGGATCACCTTGGACCATCGCCCGGGTTTTCATGCCAACGCGACCATCGCCGCGCGGAAAAAAATGCTGCCGGGTTCCAAGCCTCAGCCCTATGAATTGGCGCGGGGTGAGGGTTTGGGCTGTTTTGAAATGGGTTCCACCGTGGTTCTTCTGTTGTCCAAGGAATGGGTGCCCACCTTATTACCATGGGTATTGGAGGAGGGGCCTAAACCCATCCGAATGGGCGAGGCCTTGGCCTTGTCATGAAACTCGATCGAGGGCGGAATGCGCTCCCCGTCGGGAAATCCGAAATCCTGGCCTTTATCGGCCAAAGGGAAAGCATTAAGCCCGACTGGTTCGAGGCCTTGCCTTTTCCGGTGGACTCGGAATGGGGATCGGCCTTCCTGCTCTATGCCGCGGCATTGAAGGGCATTATCCCCGAACCCCAGACGGGCCAATTCTTATCCGCGCTTTGGGAAGCCTATGGATTGCAGCTTTTCCGGCTCAGCCACCGGCCCTACGAAGAACTTTTCGATTTTGTAGCGGGCGGTAAATGGGGTGATGATCCGCAACGAAGCAAAATCGCAGGTATTTTACGCAGTGTTTCCGATTTTTTTTTTAAGCAAGGCACCGTTTCCCAATATATCCTGAAGGGTATTTCCGGAGAGGCCATGGTGGATGACCTGGCCGCCCAAATCTTTTGGATGGGGAAAACTTCGACCTATAAGAATAAGGCCCGTTTTTTTTTATGGCTGGCCTATCAGGCGGGCCTAGCCCCCGTGTCGCTGTTGGAGAGCGCCGCGGCTCCGCTGACTCGCGGTCATATGCAATGGATTGCGGCCTTTGGCGACCGCGGTTTTAAGGAAAGGTTCTTCCAAGCTACTCCGCCCGCCAAACTGGCCATGGTTTCTAAATGGTTGAGAGAAATTCTCCCCTTAGGTGACTGGAAAGCATTTTTGGCCATGGACGAGTTCTTGAATCGCCAGGGACCCAACTCTTTTCTTTGCCGGTTCGCCCGGAAAAGTTGTGACCGCTGCCCGCTACAAAAGGTTTGTCCCGGGGCCGCTCTCGATCCGGGTAAAGGGCTGCCGCCATGACACCGGCTCAGGTCTTTTACACCCTAGTCCTTTTTTTAGGCACCCTGCTCTTTTCGGCCTGTAAGGATAAGGCGGGACCGGGCGAAATACCCCATCCGCAATGGCAGGGGAGGGCATTGAGCTTCATCGACTCAACTTCTTCCGATTCATCCTTCCGAGAATCCGTGGGTTTTGCATTTCTGCCGGTTACTCCCATCAAAGGCTATCGCTGGGCCCATGAGAATGAAAGAGATTCGATAGGGCTACATATTTGGGCATTTCAACAACCCTGGCAAGCCAGACTGGCTTGGCAGGCCATACCGGGGTTGCGCTCAAATCTTGCCGCTAGGGTAATGGGGCGGGGAAGCCAATGGTTAATCATGCGGGAGTATTTGGTGCAAATCGAAAATACGAGCGGGGGATTGCTATCGGGAAGCGAAATCGCCGATCAATTAAAAATCGGAGATTGGAAGCCTGGCGAAGAACCGGGTTTTTCCCAACCCTTTTTACAGCAGAATCGCATTATCCAATCGGGATGGGTGCTTCCCGCCGATTTTCTCGGCCTTCCTTGGAATGGGGCGCTTTTCGGCATGAATTATGAATACCTCGGCGATACGGTGCGTGTGATCATCGCGGGAATTCAGGACTCAACCTTTTTTGATCAGGCAGGGGTTCACCGCTTAGGCATTCAACCCGATGGAAAACCCCGCTATGGATTGAATTCCACGCATTTTCGGATGAAAGAAGCCTGGCTTTGGTCGGCCAACCGTCATTTCATTGTTGGCTTACAAGGGTGTCCGATTTTCGACCGATGTTCGATTTGGGCCCAAAATCAGCAAAAGGCGCTTGAGGTTTTTGAGACAAATCGCTTTTTTACCCGAAAAAATGCCGGTCTAAATTGACATTTACCGCTGAGGTGTGCAATTTAGGCTGTTAAACCGTATTCAACCCGCGCTGGCGCGGTGCGGAGGGAAAAAATGAATCACATACAAGCTTTGGAAAATGAAGTCGCTCTACTCAAGGACGAATTTGAGAAATTCGAGCGCGGTAACAAAAGCGCGGGTACTCGTGCCCGGAAAGTCTTGCAAAACATCAAAAGCATATCTCAATCGATACGCGACCATATTCAGACGGTAAAAAAAGGCGACGAAAAGCCCGCTTAAATCCGGAGGCCCCTGAACTGGAGAGGCCTTTTCTCGGCCTCTCCTGCAAGGGTACTTCCAGGCCTCTTGGATAGAGAGGCCTCTTTTTAATGAAAATCGAAAAAACACCCTTAGAGGGACTCTTGGTTATCACTCCGCAAATCTTCACGGATGAGCGGGGTTGGTTTTTGGAGTCCTATAACCAGGCCCGTTTTGAGAACGCCGGCATGCCTTGCCGCTTCGTGCAGGACAACCATAGCCGCTCCGGCCGAGGCACCTTGCGGGGTTTGCACTACCAGAGCCAGCCGGGCCAGGTCAAACTGGTCCGCTGCACCCATGGCGAAGTTTGGGACGTGGCCGTGGATATACGGCCAGGTAGCCCAACCTTTGGGCAATGGTGGGGGAGTGAGTTGAATCCGCAAGCTGGAAAGCAACTTTATATTCCCATCGGCTTTGCCCACGGTTTCTTGGTTTTAAGCGAATGGGCTGAGGTGCAATACAAGTGTTCCTGGTTTTACGAGGCGAAAACCGAGTGTGGGATTCGCTGGAATGACCCGGATTTGGCGGTTGCATGGCCGCTTCAGGGCGTATCTCCACTGCTATCACGCCGCGACCAGGAAACCCCGCTTTTCCGACAGGCTTTTCCGCAAACCGCTTAATTTTCGATACTTAGGCTCAGGCCATCGTAGGCGACATGACATCCAGGCGGCAACTCCGCCTCGGTTTCGGCGTGCTCGAGATCATGCGCCAAATGGATCATGAAGGTACGCTTGGCGCCGATAATACCGGCATACTCGATGGATTTTTCCAAATGCAAATGCGTGGAGTGAGGTTCGCGGCGCAGGCAATCCAAAGCCAAGACATCCACACCCCGGAGAAGCTCCAGCGTCGCCGCGGGGATTTCGGTGACATCGGTAATCAGGGCGAAGTCTCCTATACGCCATCCCAGGATGCCTTCCGGTCCATGCCGGACCGGTAAGGGAATGATTTTCCAGTCCGACCGCTGGAACTCCCCATCCACCACATGGGTTTCATATTGCGGCGTGCCTCCCCCGTAGGACTTCGGAGGGGAAAAGGCATAGGCGAATCTTTGCCGGACATCGTTCAAGGTCGTTTCATTGGCATAGAGGGGGGTAGCGCGCCCGCTACGCTGGGAAAAAATCCTCAAATCATCCAATCCGGCGATATGGTCGGAATGCGCATGCGTCAATAAAACGAAGTCGAGATGGGTAAGCCCGTATTTGAGGCAATCCAACCGGAATTCGCTGGATACGTCGATGACAGCCGAAATGTTCTCGTCATGGACCCAAACCCCGGTGCGGTGGCGCCGGTTGCGCGTATCCGGCGATGTGCATACCCGGCATCGGCATCCGATGACGGGTATGCCATGCGATGTGCCCGTACCGAAAAATGTGACCTTCATCGCCTGGAATTTAATAAGGGAATGGTGTTGAAGCTCACGAATGGCCGCCCTCGCCGCCCTTATCTTCCATGCTCCCCATCGGGTTAACCCCAAATCAGGAGCGAATATGTCCCCTTTATTTTCCGCGATCCGCACTCCCCGCATCCTGTTCGGATGCTGGCTTTCCCTTTTCGCCTTCAATGCGTGTGATCTGTACCGCTCGAGTCCCAGCGGAGGGGGCGCGGAGGACGAGGCCGCCAATGATTTGAATATCCAGGTTTACGCGGCCACGCTGGAAGGCGGATTAGCCGCGAGTCTGGACTGCGACAGCCTTGTATTCGCGATTTCCGGACCGGAAATTCCCATCACCAAACGGAAATTCGCCAAAGCCTTGCCATCGCTGATCTTGCCCGACATGCCGCCGGGAAAGAATAGGCTCGTGCTTTGTCAGGCCTATCGCAAACAACGCGTGCTTTATGAAGGCCGTATGCAAATCGATATCGATCCGGCGAAGCGGAATGAGGCCTCCTTGGTATTGAAGCCTCAATTCGCACGATTACGCGCGCAAATCCTTTTGTCCACGCTGGAATACCCGGTCGTGATGGGTACCATGAAGGTCAAACCTCCCCAATTGCCCGAGGCCTATGCCGGAACGTGGAAACGGCAAGGTTCCATGGCCACCGTGTTGGCCGACACCTTGCCCCAGGGAGACGACTATTCGGTTGATATCCAATTGAGCGACAGCACCGGAGCGATACGTTATACGGGGGTCCAGACGGGCATCAGCCTGGAGCCGGGCGTGGAGTCGACCTTGCAATTGACCCTGATACCCACCTCGGTTTCCACCCAGGTTTCCTTATCGGTAAGCCGACCGACTGAAATGAGATTGGACCTGGCCGTTCCCGCCGGCCGCCGTTCTCCGCGCCGCGCCGGGGAATTGCAAATCACGGAGGCTTATCCCATACCATCCGTCTTGGATTCAGGTAGCGAAGGTGAATGGATGGAAATTTTCAATGCCTCGCCCGATACCTTAATTCTGACGAAATGCCGTATCTCCCGTGATTTACAAGGGGGAACGACACGCTCCTATCCTTTGGACAGCCTGGGTGGGTTGGCGCCGGGGCAAGTGGTGTCTTTGGGAAGGGCGGGATCGCCCGCCCGGGTCAAGCTGGAAAGTTTTTCGCTGGTGAATACCCAAGCCACTCTCTGGCTCACCTGTAACAATGATTCCCTGGTATTGGACACCTTGAAATACAGCGGATCGGGCCAAGCCTCCGACGCCGTGTCGGTCAAAGAAGGCCAGGTCTTACAAAGAAAGCCGTCTAGTCTCGGGATGGTGGGCAAGAGTGAGGATTGGTGTCTTGCTCTCAACGGCAACCGGGAGGCCTCGCCGGGCCGAATCTTTCCGGCATGCGGTGAAGAGTGAGTTTCTTACCTGTCCCGATTACTCGGGGCTGGGAGCCTTGGCCGCCTCGATAGTCCCTTTTTTCAAAATGCCGAAGCTGAACCCCACGACTCCGTAGATAATGCCCTGCGCATAGAGTAATTCGGGCAGGATCATGCCGAAGCCGCAAACGTAACCGGCGATGATATTGAGGACTTGAAAGAAGTTGATCAACGGGTTCTTACGTCTTAAAAGTTTGGGTAGGTATAAGGGACTGACCATGAGTATGCCCGTGAGGATGAGGATTAAAGGCAAGGCGAGATTGCCGCCAGGCAATACCTGGGCCAGATGGTGCTTATGGAATAAAATGGTGGAAATGGCGACGAAGCTGCCGGCGAATGTCGATGGCAGACCGTGGAAATAATCCTTGATCTCGTCGGAATCGATGGCATTATACCGGGCCAAACGCATGGCCGCGCCCAGAACGAAAATCGCCAGAGAGATCAGCATGAGGGGGCGATGGGTAGCCAACCAGGCATAATCGACGGTTTCCAGGTAGAAATAGACGAGTAAGCCGGGGGCGATGCCGAAGGCCGTCAAATCGGCGAGTGAGTCGAATTGGGCCCCGAATTCGGAAGACGCTTTCAGGATACGGGCTGCAAAACCGTCAAGCTTGTCCAATAAGGCGCACCAGACCAACATCCAGCCGCCGACGATAATGGGTTCCTTGGCGAATCCCATGACGGGACTGTTCCCGGCGGGATTGGTGAAGCTTTCCGTCATCAATAGAATGGCGCCGATGCCGATCAAGAAATTGAGTCCGGTAAATAAGTTGGGAACCAAGTATTTCTTTTGCACCATGGGATTTCTCCAAGAGGGCTTTCCGGAATCCGGATACCGGGCGTAAGGTAGTTACTCGTTAGGCTTCGTTTTGGCTTCGATGGGAAAAGCCATGATGAGGTGATCCAAGGTGCCGACCAGGATTTCATTGCGGAATGCCGTCGGGCTTCCGGGTAAATGGGTTAAGGCATAGGAGGTCATGATTTGCCCTTGGAAATTCCTCCTTTCCAGGGTGGGCTCGGTCGTGCCGAGCCAGAAAGATCTTTCATCGACCCAGGGGCGGTTGAATAAATAGGTCGAAAGGCGCTCTTCCGAAAGGATGGCGCCGTCCATGCTTCGTAAACATAGGACGCGCTTGCTCGCGGTCGTGACGACCAAGGTTTCCTTTTGATTGCTGGTCAGGCTGAAAATCTGTTCGCCCAAATCCTGCGTCCAGACCGCCTTCTGGTTTTGACGGCCGATGAGCATGAGTTGGCCTTGGGATAAGGCTATGGCCGTCCCCGAAGGGAGGCTTTGGGATTCGATGGGCGGGCCTTCGGGCAAGTCGCATTGCGCTAAAACCCTGCCGGTGGATCCTTGTATCCCGTAATAGCGGCCCTCCAGATCCGTGACGTCTACCCAGTCATCCTGGCTATTGGAAGTGGCGGGTGCTTTGCCCATAAGCATGCCGCCATTGCCCACCTTTTTTTGCCAAATCCATCGTCCCGATGCGATTTCAAATAATCCCAGATTGCCCTGCCAATCGGACACCAATAGCCCGGAAGGCAGGGAAAGCGCTTGGCAAACCGGGGAGGGAAGGGGATATTGACCGAGCAATCCCGAGCTCTTGCGCGGGGTTAAAAAATAGAGCCGGGTAGGTGAACTGACGCATAAGGTGTCTCCCCGCCAAAGAGCGACCTTCAAATCCAATTCCTCCGAGAAACGAAAGGATGTCGCCAAGCTCCCATGGATGGGATCGATGATGACCAAGGTCCGATTGTCGCTTTCGACGTAAAACACCCAGTCGTGCCCGGCTATCAAGGCCGGATAATACTTAGGGCCATACTCGCGTTTAAAGACCCAATTCGCTCGCATTTGCGAGGCTAAGGCGCGCAATACCGGATGGTTGCTCCAGGCCGGCACCGCCGCCGAGCGGGCCGCCTGGATCAAGTCGGTTTGTATTTGCCGGGTCGAGGATCCGAGTTGCTTGTCCAGGGCATACCGGTTGCGCCAAGCGTCTCCATGCCCGGGTTCCAGGTCCAATAGCCGCACCAATTGTTTCCGTTTGTCGGCGGCGTCCGGGTGATCTTTGGAAAGGGCTTGTAATAGCAGCAAATCACCCGGCCTTTGGGCGGCCCTCGCCACATCCCGGTCGATCAGCACGCGGCGCCCATCGTTGAAATGCAATAGGACCTGGCTTCCCCAAGGCAGGATTTTCGGCTCATCCTCCCACCCGAAGGCATAAGACCATTGGGATTGGCCCCGGCTGTCCAAGGCTTCGAGAGCATGGGCGAAGGTTTTCACCAGGACTCCGTCCACAAGCGGATAAACCTCCTGGGCCATCATTTCCTTTTGCCATAGCGCCTGTCCCGTGCGCATGTCGAAGGCGCGTAGTCCTCCTTTGGAGTCCGTCAGGTACGCCTGGTTTCCGCCGAGAGTGAAGCGGTCTTGCAATTGGCAGGGAAGCCCCCAATTGAAGGCGTCGAAGCGCGGTCCCCTTCTGACTTCAATGTGATCGGCGTATTGAAGGAGCAGGACATCGCCGCTCAAAGCCGCCGTCAGGGGTTTTTCGGCCAGTCTTCCGAGCGATTTGACCTGATTGGACAGGTATTCGATGCGGTATAGGCTTTGATCGCTGCATAGCAAAAGCGCGAGATCCCTGGACAGCGGATCGGACAATAATTCGCAAGGTCCTTCGACGTGGTATTCCGACAATTGGCCGGGGGAATTGGCGAAATGAAGTTGAGTGCCGGTCAGCCAGGCCACGCCGTCGCCTCGGGGATTCAGAATCCGGCCGCCGTCTACCTTGGAATCCTGGTTGATGCGCTTGACGACCTTGCCCTGTAAATCCCAGAGGAGCAATTTTCCCGGCTCACCGCCATGCTCCAGCAGGAAGGAGCCGGCGACGTCGAGGAGCCTGGTTTCAGGCGATAGCGGGATGGCGATGGGGACGAGCAATCCCATCGAATCCATTTTCCATAAACCCGGCTTGCCTGATTTCTTATCCTCGATTTCCAGGACCGCGGAAAGCCCTTGGACCCAACGCATCCGGTACTGGGAAAGCAATGGGCCCGGTGAATCCGGCAATGCGATTAAGGCGGGGATGGCGCCGGGATCTTTTTCCAAAAGCTTTTGGGTCAGGCGATTGCGTTCATTCCGGCTCAAAAAAGTGGAAGAAAGGGCCGATTTCAAATGGAAGGCCGCCAAGCTGTCCTGCTGATGCGCGGCCGCGATTTCGCCGGTCATCGCATGGGCCATGGCTAAAGCGCCCTTGTCCCCGGATTTTTTCAATACCTCGGCCAATAACGCGCCCGCGGATAAGGTGTCTCCCTGGACGCGCAATAAATACCTGGCCATTTCCACCGCATGCCGATCGGGATCGGGTTGTGGCGAAGCCGCCTTCACCGCGCCCGCGCCGCAAAGAACGACGAGAGGAAAAATCCAATGGAAAACCAGTTGGGGTCGTCGCCGGATCGGCCCTTGGCTTTGAACCCTAAAGGTCATACCGTTCCGGGCGGATCGAATTTGTATCCCACGCCCCTGACGCTTTTGATATAGGTGGGGTTTTGCGCATCGGGCTCCAATTTTTGGCGGAGCTTGACGATTTGGTTGTCCACCGTGCGCGTCGTGGGCATGTTTTCCAACGAGTATCCCCAGATGGTTTGCAATAAATCCTCGCGGGTGACGACCTCGCCTCGCCGCTGGCTCAGGTACCGGAGGATTTGGAATTCCTTGGCGGACAGGTCCAAAATCCTGTCTCCTTTCATACCGAGGTATTTTTTGAAGTCCAGGCGGACATCGCCGAAAGCCAAGGTGTCCTGGGGCGCTTTGTCCTGCCCGACCCGTCTCAGCATGCTTTTCACGCGGGCCATGAGTTCGGAAACGCTGAAGGGCTTGGTCACGTAGTCGTCGGCGCCCATTTCCAGACCGGCGATTTTGCTCATTTCCTCGTTCTTGGCGGTCAGCATCAGTACGAAACAATCCGGCCAATGCTTACGGATAAAACGGCACACCTCGAATCCGCTCGACTTGGGAAGCATCAAATCCAAAATCACCAGGTCGGGCCGGTAGGCCTTTAATTTTTCCATGGCGATTTCGCCGTCGGAGGCGGAATCGACGCCATAGCCTTCGATTTCCAATAAATCGACCAGGCCTTCCCGAATGGTTTCTTCATCTTCCACAATGAGGATTTTATGCATGTCCGACCTCCTCGGATGGAAAGATCAAGGTCATGCGCGTGCCTTTTCCCGGACTGCTTTCCACTTCGATTTTGGCTTTGTGGGCATCGGCGATTTGTTTGACGATGGCCAATCCCAAGCCGCTGCCGCGGGTACGGCGCGTCAATTCATCGCCCGCCCTCCAGAAGGTGTCGAATATCCGTTTTTGATCTTCCTTCGCTATCCCTATGCCTTCGTCGATGACGTGCAAGGCGATATGCGCTCCTTGCCTTTCCACGATGGCCTTGACCTGGCCGCCGGCCTCGGAGTACTTCAGTGCGTTTTCCAGTAAATTCTGCACCACGGAACGGACGGCATCCCGGTCCCCGACCAGGGTCGGGGTCTCGTCGATTTGCAATACCAATTCGATTTCGGCTTTCACGAATGCTCCCGACATGAGGGCGGCGACTTCGCGCACGATTTCGCCCAGCCGGATGTCGTCGAGTTGCAGCCGGGTCCGGCCTTCTTCGAGCCGCCCGAGGCTGAGGATGCCTTCTATCATGCCTTGCAACCTCCTCGCTTCCTCTCCGATGAGGCGCGCGTAGCGAATGCGTTTTTCTTCTTCCTTCTGGCGCCCACTTTCGAGAATATCCGAAAACATGCGTATGGCGGTTAGCGGGGTCTTCAATTCATGCGAAACCGCGGAGAGGAAATTGGTTTTGATCCTGACCGTCTTCCGCTCCCGGCGTACGGCCATCACCACGGCGGCGGATCCCAGCAGCATGCCGCCGCAGGAAACCAAAAGCAGCAGCCATTGCAAAGCGGAGCGCCTTCTCCCCAAAGCCGCTATTTCGCCGTCCCGTTTTTTATAAATCAGCAGGCGCCATTGCGGAAAGCCTTCGCCGATGGGCCTTTCCACGGCGACATCCCGATCGATGGAGGAGTCGGACGACAGCAAGGTGTTTTCACCGGCGTCGATGATCCGGAAATCGATTTCGCGCGCTGCGGCCTTGCGGTCCTCGAAAATTTCATTGTCGACCGCTTCGATGATGGCCTTTTGGTTCAGCTTGGCGACGATGCGCGTTTCCTGATCGAGCCAGGGATATCCCACCACGAGATAGGGCTGGTTGTCCAAAAACCTGACCGACAAGCCGGAGGTGTCCTCGGGCGGAAGCGCATAGGCCTCGCGCGCCGCATCGGGCCAATAATCGGCGATGTATTCCGCATTGGCCAGGTAAATATCGAGCCGCTGGTGAAGATGGAAAAGCCAATCCCTGTCTTCCAAAGGCAAATCTTCCAGGGAGGTCAGGGTGCCGATGGCTTCATGCAGGTAAAATCCCCTTCGCTGGGGCGATAAAGGCGCGGGATCCCCGAGGAGGGCCAGAATCAGGGGGCGGATGCGGCTCATCGCTTCGAGGGTATGCCAGGAGCGTGCCAGGCTTTTCAATTCCATCAACCTCAGTCCGAATCTCAATTCCAGCGCTTGCGGCGGGCGCAAGGACGAGTCGGGTAAAGCGAGAATAGCCCTCACACCATGTACCACTTCGTCGTCGCGCCCAAACCGGTAAGCCAAGCGGATTTTCTGTAATAAAGCCGCCGCCGCGGGCGACAATGCCGGCGCCTCATCCGAGGGAAGATCCACGATGGGAGGGGGAAGGATTTGCCTTCCGCTCCGTAAGACGACGAGGGACTGGACCATGGGCACTTCCAAGAGCCCGGCGCCTAGAATCATAAGGCTGTCGGGAGAATTGGACGAGGTGGTTTGGCGTAATATCCACTCAGCCTGGTCCAATTGGGCCTGGGAGGAACGGATGATCAACCGGTTTAGCACGTCGGCGAAGGCGAGGTAATTGCCCTCCAGATTCCTTTCGACCAAAAGGCCTTCATCCTTGACGGTGCGGACGCTCAAATAAGCCAATAGCAGGCCGGGCATTAAAACGCCGAGGGCGAAGACGAGGTAAAGATGCCTAGATAAATTCACGGAATTTCGAAATGCCGCCCTGGGGGAAAGGTTTCCTTAAAAGAGCATTTTCTCCAAACCGGACAATACGTTTTCGCCGAGGTAGCGATAAAGCAAGTCGGGTATGACGGGGAAATTGTATAAGTCGAGCCCCACCATGACCATGGAGGCCACGATGAATACCACCCAAAGCCCGCTCAAATAGTAAAAGATGAAAAAAAATCCCCGGCGGGGCTCCAAGGTGCGCCGATCGACGATTATGCCATAGAAAAAGCGGATAAGGCCTAGGGTCATGGGTCTAGGAAGATACCTAATCCCGCGGTCAAGACACCCATCAACGGGATATCCGAAGGACTATTGCTGCGGTGTTTGTACGGCGAGCGCGTAATCGCCTGTATTGATGATGCCGGGATAAACGTCATGGACCATGATAGTCGCGCTTTTCGATTCGACATGCACAATCAACCCCTCGCCGAGAAGGCGGTCGGTCATTTTCCCCGATTTCTGATTCAGGAGCAGGACATGATCACCGAGTCTGAAACCGGCCTCCACGCCATTGTCGATGATGGCGTAATTGAATGGCTGGGGCAATTGGCCGGAATTCGGTATCCAGACCACCCTCGCCTTGGGCTTGGCGCCCGATATGGCGATATAGGAATTGACGGGAAAGCGTTCGTCGCTCTGGACCAGAGGGCTGGCCATGGTTTTCCTGGAGACCTTGCCATAGCAGAGGATGAGCCTTGCCGCTGAACTGTTTTGGTGGACGGCCACGATTTGGGCTATGCCATTGGGAATGATTTGATGCCCCAGACTCTGGGTGCTCGAATAAGCGTACCCCGCCGGGCCCACTTCATACAAATGATAAAGGTCGCCGATTTTCACGCCGTCCGCCTGGCCCTTGGTCAAGGTGATTTTATCGAAGGGTTGAACGATTTCACTTTGGTTCGAACGTTGATAGGAAACCCGGCATTCCCCATTGCGCAATTGGCCTCCCTGCAAAGGCGATAGGGAAGGGGCATGGGTTATCAAATCGGATTTGATGAAGCGGTGGTAGCGGGTAGGATCAGGCTCGGTCACCAAGACGGGCGCGGGCTCGGCCATGGGTTGCATGGCCTGGATGACGGAGTTAGGCGTAAGTTTCCCCAGGCGTTCGTAAAACCGTTCGGTTTGGGGATTGAAAATCTCCACTCGCGTCTCGCGCCATTTGGCCGGGTCTTTCTCCGGGGCGGCGGATGGAACCACCTCCCGCGTCCTTTGCGCCCATTCCACCGTCCAAAACGTCGGCCAGGAAAAAGGATTTTTATAGGGTCCATCCAATGGGGTTTCCGCAACCGCGGCGAGAGTCGAGGGGCAAAGCGGGGCAAGGAGGCATGCGAAGGCCAAGCCTGGAGCAACGAAAAAGCGGGAGTAAAATCGCATGGCTCAATCATCGGTCATTTTCTTCCCCATGACAAGGATCACCTGCCGGTTGAGCGCAAATAATCGGGAAAAATCCGGGTAAATGGTCCGGGAAAAGGCTAAAAAGTCATTCCCTCCCGATGGCGGCCAGGAAACGGTGTGAAAAAACGCATAGCCAACCCGACCGGAGGAGGGGAAGGCGGGCGGTATAACTCGTTCCGGAATAAGGACTTCCGCGCCAGCCTGTACAATCGGTTGCAGCATGCTCTTTTTGGGAGGTCCTCGTGTATAGCTCACCCGACCCATCGATGGTTCCTTTTAGGACCACGGGACAGGTCGCCAAGGCCCTGAGGGTTTCCGTCTCGACGCTCAAACGTTGGCTTGACGAGAAACCTGATTTAGCCTCGCACCGCATCAACGCCAATGGTTGGCGCCTTTTTTCCGATACGGATTTGGAATTCCTCAGGGAATACCAACGCCTTAAACGCAAAGAGGGCCGCACCTTCAAACCCTCCACGCTACGGCCGGTCGATGAGTAAAGCCTTGCCTTGGATGCTGTCCATGGCCCTGGCGATCGTGGTTGCGCATGGCGCGCCCAAGCGATCCCGTTCGGAGGCCGTTCCCGGCATGCATGCTTCCAATACGGCCAACCTGGGAGATATCTGGGTGCAGGCCGCGGCGAATGGGCAATTCCGGGTGACTCCCATACCCGAGGATTGGCTGGTGGGTTTGGCCGACAGCGCCTATCGGAACGATTTGCTCGCGACCTATGGCGGAGGTCAAAAGCTGCGCCGGGACGTATTGCTCGCCCCTGCACTCAAAGTGACCATAGGACTTGCGGATATCCTGCATTTGGAAGTCGAGAACATTCCCTGGGACGGCGAAAAAATAGGCGCTTCCCGCGCGGGGCTGACCTTGACCACGCCCGGTAATGACGACTTGAGAGTATTCGGCCTGGCGGTGATGGCGGATGCCACGCTTTCCACGGAAGAGGACATCTATTCCCGGGGAGTAACGACCCCGGGATTCGATCCCCTTTTCCATCTCGGGATTGCGGCGGACATGGACCTCATCAAATGGGCCCCCAGCTTGCCTCTCAAGGTCTATTTGAATTGGAGCGATCTGGCCGACTACCGCCTGGCCCACGCTTTCAAGCAGCAATGGGGAGCGGCGGCGGTCGAGTGGAAAGGATACCGCCGGGAATATTACGGGCGGCTCGGATTGAAATGGCTGAAACCCCTGCCGACCCGCTTCGATCCCGATCCGAAGCAATCCTGGCGAGGCCCTAATTCCGAATTGGGACTGGGCATGCGCTGGTTTTTCGGGGATAGGTTCTGGGGCAATGCCGAAATCAGTTTCGATCCCCTGCAGCCTCTCGAATTCTATTCCGACGCCACCCATTATCCTCCCAAGGTTTTCGTCGGGATCGAAATCCCGGTGCTCTACCAGGAATCCAGGGCCGAAGCCCTCCGCGCCTTGGTCTACAACGAGGAATTGCGCAAGACCGCCAGACAAAACGCCCAGGCGGGGCAGGCGGCAAGGCCGGATTCCTCCGAAGGTTTTTCCCAAACCGGCACCCCGGTACTTCCGCCGCTGGGACTGGATCAATTGGATTTGCGCAGCCACGGGGGCGACTCGGCTTCGACGGCGCTGAAGACGCTCTTCGAAGATCAGGAAGACGTTTCGGTCCAGAAAAGAAAGCGCATCCGCCAGGAGCTGCAACACATCGAGGAATTATTGCCGTGATCGGTTGCGCAACCCATAAGCTTTTCCGGAAGGAAATACCTTGGTTGGTATTCCTGGCGGCCTGGTTATGGGCGGCTTTCCCGGCTGCGGGTCAAATCAAACGTTCTCGGCAGGATGGCTTGCATACCAGCATCGCGTCGATCACTTCGGGCGAAGGCAACGTATTCCTCACCCTCTATGGGCGCACTTTTTTATGGGATAACCAGGCGGCGCAAAAAATTCCTCCCGCCTTGCCCCATGGCGAATTGAGCTATGGCCTTCTCGATTATCTCGACTTGACGGCCGGCATCAATGCCATGTCTTATAGCCTGCAACCGGGATCGTTATACCTGCGGATGAAACTGACCACGCCGGACACCAAGAGCTTACGCTTCCTGGGGGCGGGTGTGGAGCTGGAGATCAAGCGCAATTTAAGCCACAGTTTCCCGTCGAATGGCTACCGCGTGGGCAACGAGGGATTCGGACCCGAAGGATACATTTACGGCGGAGACGGCCTCGCGCAAAGTTTCAAAGCCACTTTGGCCGCCGACATGGAGGGTATCCGCCTTTCTTCCTGGCTTCCATTCAAGGGCTATTTCAATATCGGCTATGAAGGACCGTTGTTTTCCTCGGCCGTCGATGAGAGCAATGCCAAAATCGCCGAGGAGAACGGGGTCCGAACACCGACTCAGGATGCATCCGCCATTCCCTTGGCCCTAGGTTTGCAATTCAAGACCTTTCATTCGGATTTTTTCGCCGAAGTCGCGGGCACCCCTTTTTACTTGCAAGTCAAGCATGTCCTGGGTTCTTGGGTTGAGGGCCGTTCAGCCGACTATTACGCCAGGTTTCACATGGTGGGAAAAACCTTCGACGTGCATTTGCTGGAAACGCCGTGGTATGTCCATACCGGTTCGCGCCTGAAATACCCCAATGGTTTGGAATTGCAGGGAGGTTTTTCATGGCTCTTATCGCAGGATAAGGGATCGCGCCTCGGCCCCTGCACGCGGGATAATGCCTGCCTGGATGGCGCTACGGACGGTTTTTCGCCTTTCTTCCCGCAATGGAAGGTATTCGCGCAATTGCGTTTTCCCTTGCGGTTCACCCAGCCGTCCAGCGAGCTGTATCGCTCCTTCCTGTTACGACGCTATCGGAATAACCGCAAGCATATCGACATCGATAAAACCCTGAAAGGAAAGACGGAAGACGCGGAGTTGAGCGAAGAAGAGGGACGCCTGGAGAAACTCATGGAAAGGAGACGCGAGGCAGATGAAAACGCCGTTGATCTCGAATAAAGCGGGTTTCTGGCCAGCAGTCTTGCTCTTGGTCTTGGTGGGATGCCAAGCGGCCATGGCCACGGGCATCCAACGCGAAATACCCCTGGAAAATTCCCGGTGGACCCAAGCTCAGGCCTTGGCCGACAGGCTGGTCGAGGAAAGAAGGAAATTGAACGGCCTGGTAGGCGAAGTGGAAAAACTGCAATTCATCTGCGAAGACTTGCGCGACCTCCAGCTCTATCCCGTGCGCGTGACAGGGTTTGCGCCCCAGGACGATTTGGAAATGGATAAGGCCATCGAGAAATTGGAGGTCGCCACCGCGAAAACCAAGCAATTCGTATTATCCCTGGAACCGCCTTTGGCCGACGCCGTTTTCATCACGCGTGAAATGGCCGGCGAAGAGTTGAATCGCGACATGTTGGAATTATTGTCCGGCGATAATACCCGCCGCGTTTCCCGCTTGATCGAGGCGCAACAGGAAATCGACTCCCGCTGGAAACAAGGCACGGAATTGGTGATCCGTTACCGCAAAAAATCATTTCCGGGGACCGATTTTGAGGCTGTTTCCGAGGATGGCAATCGTCCCGACGGTTTCTTGGCCGTCTTGCAAAGCGGGGTGGGCTTGTCCTCGAACCACTTTTACGAAATCTTCCACGCCTATAAAGACTCCCTCGCCGCCAGGGGAGGCGACGGGGAATGGAATGCCATGGCGGGGATCGATCTGGAAAGGCTTCGTAACCGGCTCTCCGGCAAGTCATTGGAAAGGGTGCGGCGCGATTTAGAGAGGCTCAGGCTGCGTTTCGAGCACAAAATGCCCATCGGTCTCATCCAATTCACCTTGGCCTCCGCCTCCCTGGCATCCGGCAGGCCCGCCCCGGCCGCGGAGTATTTCGCTGCTATTTCGCCTGAAAGCAAAATGTTCGAGGCGTCGCGGCTGGGACTGCTGCAGGCCTATTTCGCCGCGAAAGAGGACGATAGCGTGGCCGCGAATTATTTCAAGTATGCCGGAAACCCCCTGGTCCGCGAAGGACTCGAGTCGGCGAGATATCTGGCGGTGCAAAGCCTTTATGCCATGAACCGGGATTCCCTGGTGGAGCAGGTTTCCTTGCAGTCGAAAGCCTCCGGTCCCTGGAATTCGAAAATCATGCTGATCTATGCCCGTTCCTTAGTCAAGATGGAGCGTCATGCCGAGGCCAGGGTTGTCTTGGCCAAGGTCGCGGGCGATCCGGCCAACCAGCAAGACATCCGTAACCAGGCCTCCCTGCTTCTGGCCCACCTGAACTTCGAGGACCGTTTCCACGAAAAGGCCTTGCAAGGATACCGCAACCTGCTCAACCAGGAGGGAATGCAAGCCGAAGCTCTCTATGGCATGGTTTGGTGCAATATCCGGCTCGGGGATTTGGACGCGGCTGAATTCATCCTGAAAAAACTCATCTCGCAGTATCCCGACGACCCTTGGGCCATGGAAGGGTTCATGGTCCTGGTCCGTAAAATGCTGAATAAGGCGCGCGAGGAATGGTCTTGGCATGATCAATACTATCGGCAATTGGACAGGCTGCAGCAAATCTCGTCCAAGGTTAATCAAGGCGAAACACCCATGTCTCCGGAAGAAAAAGCCGGCTTGAATGATCGGATCGATTCCGCCAGAGCCATCCTTTCGCGGCAAGTGCCCGCCCCCCCGCAGAAAATCGCCGGGCTTTACCAACAAGCGCTCACCTTATGCGATTTCATCGAGTCGCGTTACCGCAGCGGCGAGTTTTCTGAAAGGAAATTCAGGACGGACCGGGAAAAGGTTTTGAAAACCTTGCGTTCGGTGGAGAAGGGCGTCGAAATCGATTCGGCGTCCCCGCCGCAACCGGAGAAGGACAATCGGAAAATCATTTTGGAAAAACTTTTCGAATCCAGGGCCATGGCCCTGGATATCCATATTTTGCACCGTTCTTGGCTATCCGAAGTCCTGAAATTCTGGCAAATCGGCTTGCGTAAGGAGATGGACGCGCTGGGTAACGACAGCGCTTCCCAGGCGAGAAAAAAAGATCTCGAAAAGCAAGCGCGTTTCCTGGCGGATGAAATCGGCGAGAAGGTCGCGGCCAAAAGCGAAGACATCTTGCAAAGGATAGCGTCCTTATCCGAAGCTCCGAATACCGTTTCCATTCAGGACTGGCTGTTATTCCAGTCGGGATACCTGCGGTACCTGCGTGAAGAAGACGCATTGCGCAGGACCTTGGCTTCGCGCCGGTTGATCCGCAGTTTAGGCGATCCTTCCGGCCCATCCTCGGAGGAAGAGCCCGAGGTCGATTACCGATCCTACGAGGAACCCTGGCTGGATTTGCTGCGGCGCTATCCGGAATCCCAGTGGGCGCCGGCGGCCCTCTATTACCTGGGGTATTCCATGGCGGCCAGGGGAGAAAACGATCGCAGCTTGATTTATTTCCGGGAGTTGGCGGATAATCATCCTCAATCCACCTATACCCAGCAGGCGCTGATTTTCATCGGCGAAAGTTATTTCAATGAGAATAACCTGGCGGCGGCCGAAGCCGCTTATGACAAGGTTTTGGATTTTCCGGATTCACGCTATTTCGATCAAGCCCTTTACAAGCTGGCCTGGACCCGGTACCGGATGAATGCCTACAAGTCCGCGATCTCGTCGTTCAGTTTCATTCTCGAAGAATCGCTGCGAAAAAACGGGGGCAAACAGGGTATCCTGGCTGGAGAGGCCTTGCAGTATACCGCATTAAGCCTGGCGGAAGCCGACACATCGGGTGAAGGGGGTTGGAAAGAGGGCGTGGATTTCGCGGACCGCTTCGGCAATCCCCGCGTCGGCTCGGAATTGCTGCATAAAATGGCCTTGATCTATTTGCAGCAAGGACGTTTGGACCGGGCCCGCCGGGCATTGGAGAGTTTGCTCAAGACCTATCCCGGCTACTCCAAAGCCCCGGAAGTGATCATGGATTTGGCCCAGGCCTTCGATAAAGGCCAGGACTTTGAACAAGGAGCGGTATTGCGGGAACGCGTCTTGCGGAGTTACCAGCCCGGAAGCGAAGCCTATCAAGCCGTTAGCGATAAAAACCGCCGTATCGAGCTCGATACCTTGGTGCAGAACGCCTGTGCCATGGCCGCCCGCCATCATTTGTTGGAAGCCCGTAAAATCCCGGCCGGGGCAACCGGTGTGGAGGGGGAAAATAAGGCCCGTCATTACCGCAAAGCGCTGGCCTTGCTGGAGCTTTGGCGCAAGGCCTACCCCATGGATCCGCGCGGAGTCAAAAACCTCTATCAGCAAGCCGAAATCCTGTTCAGTCTTGGCGAGTACGGCGGGGCGGCCCGGAAATACATCGAAGTCTCCCGCAAAGGCGACGGTCCCTTGCGCATGACCGCGGCCTATAACGCCATCGTTTCGGCGCAGGAATTAAAGAAACGATCGGAGGGCGAAGTTGAACCTTAGCCGCCCGACCTTCTTCTCCGCCTTCTGCGGCCTGGCCTTGATGCTGGGCGGTTGCTTCCTGATGCCCCCGGGCATGAAATCGAAACCCGAAACCTCGTCTCGCGGAGCGGATTCGGTCCTCATCAATGCCGATAAGCGTACCGACGATGGCGCCGAAACCTGGGACGCCCGAATCGATAGGATCGATTCCTTGCGCGAACCGGATTCCGCCGCTTCGGCCCTGTATCAATTGTCCCTGCAAAACTATCTCGCCTTGGATTCGGCGGATTCCAAAGCCGATGAGGTCCGCCTGCTGCTGGGAAACCACTTTTTCAACCGCGAGAAATACGATTCCGCCCTGGTGATCTATAAGCGTATCCTGGCGGGTAATCCCCAAGCCTCGATTCGGGAGGAAGCCAGCCAAATGGTGGCGCAATCCTTCGTCCTCCTAGGGGATCCGGAGAAGGCGCAGGAATGGTATCGGAATGATTTGCGGGAAGGCGATTCGGTGAGTCGGCAAGACGCCCGGGACAGGCTGGCGCAAGCCCTTTATCTGCAAGCGGAAAAAGCGGAAAAATTGAAGAAGTATGCATTGGCCGCCAAATATTACGGGGACGTAACACGTACTTTTCCCTTGGCGCAGGTTTCTCCCATCGCCCTTTACAATTGCGGCGTACTGCGAGAGAAACTGCAAGACTGGCCCAAGGCCCTGGCCGCTTACCATCAATTCACCCAAATTTATTATCAGAACCCGATGCTGCCGCGCGTACTGTTCCGTCAGGCCAAAACCAAGGAAATGTTGGGGGATTGGCTTGGCGCGGCCGACGGCTATGTAAAACTGGGAAAGACCTATCCCAATAGCGAACACGCCGAGCCCGCTCTTTACAATGCCGGTTTCGCTTTCCTGAATGGGAATGATATCGAGAACGCCGCCTTGGCATTCGAATATTACGCCGAACGCTATCCCCAGGGAACCGAGTCGCCGAATCTGCTCTTCAAGGCCGTGGAGATGCGTTCGGAAATGAAGCAATGGGCCCGGGTCGAGGAATTGCAAGCCCAGTTCGAGAGACGATACGGAAGGGATAGGAATCGCCGCATCCAGGCCCTTTGCCTGGCCGGTATGGCTTCCTATCACCAGGGCAAGGTCGCCGACGCCAAGAAACGGCTCGGGCTGGCTGCGGCCGAGTTCCGACAGTTGGGAGACGGCAATGCCCAGGCCAGGCTCTATGCGGCCCAAGCCCAATTCACCTTGGCCGAAATGGCGGCGGCGGATGCCAAGGAAGAAGAATTGCGCGAGAGCCATTGGGATTCGGATCTGAACCGGAAAACGGAATTATTGAAAACGGCGGTCGGGGAATATTTGAAAGCCGTGGATTACCGGATTGCCCAATGGGCCCTTCGCTCCGCGTATTCTTTGGGAGAATTATTCGAAGATTACGGCAATGATATCGGACGTACCCGCTTTGGACCGGGGAAAAACGCCGCGCAAACCGTGGAACGCGCCATTCAAAACCTGGAAACCATGGGATCGGCCTGGTTGGAAGCCGCGGATCATTTTTCCCAGGCGGATGAAATCGGCAAAAAGCAAAACATCCATGATAAGTACACGCTTGAAGCACGCTTCCTACCCGCCAAACTAAGTTCCAGGTACCTGAAGTCGCTGGCCAGCCTTTGGCAAGGCGTGGCCAGGATATGGCCCGTCCGGGGATTGCCGGCGCAAAAACCGGTGCGTGAGAACATGGATAAGTTCGCCTATCTCGCCGCCCTTGTATCGCAAGCGGTGCAAGTCACGGATGGCTTTTTGAAAATAGAGGTACTCGTTTCCGACTCCGACTCCGCCGCCGATTCATCCACCCACGTCCTGAAGTCGGGTGTGGCGACGATTCGCGATTCCCTGGCCGAAGTCCCCGTTCGCCTTTTAACCGATCTCGGCCGACAATACGCCGGCTTGCTCGATACCGTCCGCTCGGTCGCTTTGCCTGCGGATTCCCTGGAGGCCTTTTTCTTCCAAGCCAAATTGATACGCGAGGGCTTGCAATCCATCGAAAAGGCCGCCATCGAAGTCCATGAAGCGGGGATGCAAGTCGCCCACTCACGTGGCCTGGATTCCTCCCCATGGACCGATTCGCTGCGCCTTGGTTTGGGCAAACTCCTCTACCAAGCGGCCTATGGGCGAGGACTATTGGCCGAACGGGCCTTGGGCCATCCGCCTATTCCCAAGGATGCGCCGGACGCGGCGCGGAAAACCTTTATTCCCAAATTCGACGAAATCGGTTACCAGCTCAAGGACGAAAGTCTCGCCGGCTATCGGGATATCGTGCAACGCATGGAAAAATCGGAAGTGGACACGTTAACCGCTGAATTAGCCCTGGTGCAATTATTCGCGGTGCAGCCCGATACCTGGGGGCGTGCCACCGCGGTGGCGGATGCTTCGGGAGCATCCCATCCCGCCGTTGATACGGCGGTATTGCTGCCGTTTCAGCCTTGGAATCAGAAAGCGATGACCATGGATCGCTGGAAATACCTGAAAACCTTCGATTTCATCGTCCCGCATTTATCGCTGTGAGCGCGGCTAAAGGTTTAATCCAAGCGGCCGATATAGGGAATTGAGGATGCTTATCATGTCCGCTCGCCCCTTATCCGGTTTCCGTATTCTTTTGGCCTTGTTCGCCATCAGCCTTCCGGTGGGAGCGGAAGAGAAAAGCCAGGGAAAAAAAAGCCGGCCCCCTGCCGAAGTCGCCGAGGAAATCGAATTGGATTTGAACCATGGAGGTTCATCCCAGGAGTCGGAAAAATTCGAGGAATTGAAATTCGAAAACAGCCTGGTTATCGAGGCCAAGGTGGAGAGACCGCAAGTGCAATTCCCTTTGCTGAAGGAGCCGCCGCCGGAAAAACCGCTTCCTTTTGAAGTGTCCTTCCGGGAGCGGCTGCTGGAAGCCCCGCGGGAAAACACCTTCCAATTCAAATGACCGGTAAATGCCGCCTTACTTGAACCGTATCAAGCTGGGTTGCCAGATCTCCGGAGCTTCGTAACCCAGCAAATTCACCGTGGTCGCCGCGATATTGGCTAGACCCGCGTCGACTGGGTGGATAGCATAAGCATCGACATGCTGGTTGTCGTAAAAAATACAGGGGACGGGATTCAAGGTATGGCTGGTTTTCGCCTTGATCCGGCCTTCTTTATTCCGGGCCGGCTGACCCGACTTTTTATCCATCTCATACATCTCATCCGCATTGCCGTGATCGGCGGTGATGATGGCCATGCCTCCCAAGGCGTCGATGACCGGTAATAGCCTGGCCAGGCAGAGATCCACCGCTTCGACTGCCATGGTCGCCGCCCGGAAGCTGCCGGTATGGCCGACCATGTCGCCATTGGCGTAATTGCATCGGGCCGAGGCATAGCGCCCGGTCTTCAATTCATCGATTAAGGCGTCGGTGATTTCGGCGGCCTTCATCCACGGCCTCTCGTCGAAAGAGACCCGATCGGATGGAACTTCGATATAGGTTTCGAGTTTTTCATCGAACTTGCCGCTTTTATTCCCATTCCAGAAATAGGTGACATGGCCGAATTTCTGGGTTTCGGAAATGGCGAGTTGAGGCAAACCCGAGCCGACCAAATACTCGCTCATGGTCTGGCGGATTTCCGGCGGAGCGACGAGATAACGCGAAGGGATGTGCAAATCGCCATCGTATTCGAGCATGCCGGCGTAGCAGACCTTGGGCCGGCGCACCCTGTCGAAATGGCGGAAGGCCTCGTCTTCAAAAGCGCGGGAAATCTCGATGGCGCGATCACCCCGGAAATTGAAAAAGACGATGCTGTCGCCGTCCTGGATGGGTCCAAGCGGTTTGCCGTCCTTGGCGACGACGAAGGCGGGCAAATCCTGATCGATGACATTTTTCAATTCATTCCGATAGGTCTGAATCGCCTCTTCCGCGCTGGCGAATGGCTTGGCGTCGGCCAATACATGGGTGCGCCACCCCCGTTCGACCATGCTCCAATCGGCTTCATAGCGGTCCATGGTGATTTTCATGCGGCCTCCGCCGCTGGCTATGGCGGCGTCCAACCCCGTCGATCGCATTTCGTCGAGAAACCGCTCGAAGGGCAATACATAGTCCAAGGCCGAGGTTTCCCCGACATCGCGGCCATCGAGCAGGACATGCACGCGGATGCGCTTTACTCCTTCCTGGCCGGCCTTCCGGATCATGGCTTTGAGATGATCGATATGGCTGTGGACATTGCCGTCGGAAAAAAGGCCGAGGAAGTGCAAGGTGCCGCCTTGACGGACCTGGCTGATCAATTCTTTCCAGGCGTCTCTTTGGAAAATGGCTCCCGAGGCGATGGCCTGATTGACCAGGGAAGCGCCTTGCTCGTAAATCTGTCCCGAGCCGATGGCATTATGGCCTACCTCGCTATTGCCCATGTCTTCGTCGCTGGGCAAACCGACGGCCTTGCCATGCGCCTTCAAAAGCAGGTTCGGATAATCCTTGAACAAGCGTTTTAAGGTCGGCGCATTCGCCGCAGCGACGGCATTGCCCTCCATCTTGGGGGTAATACCCACGCCGTCCATGACGACGGTGACGATGGGGCCGCGGTATTTCGGGGAATGGCTCAGGGGTTTCAGCATGGTCACCTCGGTTTACGATCGGCGGGGATGCGATTGAGCAGCCCGAATTTATCCGGCACGAATACGGCCATCACTTCCACTTCATCCGTGCCCGGAAACATATCATAAGGCACGGCTTTGGCGAGCATGTAGCCGGCGCGGCGCCAAGCGTCGCAGTCCGCCTGCATGGCTTCCACTCCGCAAAATAATTGCACGACGCGCCGTGGCGAGCGGGCCGCCAGGGCGCGAATCACGCCCGCTCCGGCCCCGGATTTGGGAGGGTCGAGCAAAATGACTTCGGGTTTATTTCCCGCCGGCGGCAACCAGCGCGTCAAATTCCGGGCATGGATGGTTTCGCGGATATAGCGAATATGGGTGAGTTTCCTCGCTGCCGCCATGGAGCGGGCGGTAGGGATGGCCTTTTCCGCCGCGTCGATGCCGATGATTTCCCCCGCTTCCTTGCCCACGGCAAGGCTGAAGAGGCCATAGCCGCAATAAAGATCCAGGAAACGGTCTTCCTGGCGGACTTTCAACGCCGCCACGGTATCGGCCACGAGGGCGGGCAATAGGCTGAGATTGATTTGACTGAAGCCCAGGGGATGAAAGGCATAGCGCATTTCGCCGATGGAAATGGAAAAGGTTTCGGGGCCGGACAGGCGCTTCGCTTTCCAAGGCCCTTTGGGGGCGCTTTGATCGAGATAAAACGGCGAGTCTCCCGCGCCGAAATAAAGCCAGGATGCCACCACGCCGAAATCCTTTTCGCGTTCCAGCTGCCCGGCCAGCAACTTGGCCTTGCGGACGATATCTCCGCTGGTGCGGAAGACGTTTAAGATGACTGCGAAGCGCGTATAATCGCCCCGGATGACGATGAAATTCATCGCCTTGGCCAAGGGCGAATAGGCAGGCGTGGATAATTTGCTTAATACGAATTCGTAAATGCGCGCATGCTCGGCGGGTTCCAGCGCGGATACGGAACCCAAGGGTTTGGCCGACGATGACGGGCCCGGGTGTTTAAAGTCCAAGGTAATCCGCCCGCCTTCCGAAAGCAATCGCCGCTTGGATGTCGTCCGGTAACCTCGGGGCTTCGGGCTGGGCAAAATGAGGTTGGGTTTATCGGGTAGGCCTTTGCTTTTCCAGTAGGTGCGCAAGGCTTCGTTCTTAACCTTCAACTCGAACGAATAGTCCAACTCCGCCAGGGGCTCCGCGATTTCTGCCCCGGTTCGGATTGGGGTTTCGGTATTCTTCGGGAAAGCCAAATGCTTGAGGATTTCCGAAAAGCTATCCCCGGATGGGACGGGTATCGGAGAGGGGTTCCGCGTGCCGGTGCGGGCGGGGGGAGCCTCTCTCCGGCCAGTCCGTTTCGCCGTTTTTTTTGGCGTCGGCTCGTCTTTGCTGGAGCGAAAGGCCTCGAAAGAGCGGCCCTTTCCCTCGGATTTCGGGTGCAGGTTCTTTTTAATAGGGCGTCTTTGCATGGGCCGGGCCAAGTTAGCTACTGTGGCGGAAAGGGAAGGCCTTGGGCCAAATATTGGGTAAAACCCGGCCATAATCCCAATGGGAGACCCATTTGGATGCGTATTTCCGGGTGCCGCCGGGAAAAATCGGCGATGGACTTGGGCAAGTCGACCAAAAGATGCCGTCCCCGAAATACCAGTAAGGGTTGGACGAGGATTTCCGCCTGGCTTTGGTCCGCCAATAATTCCAGCGCTTCGTCGACACTGGGTTTCCCCACCGATAAAAAGGCCGCCTCGATGGATAATTCCGGCCTGATTTCCCGCCAGGTCCTTAATAGATCCTCGAAATCGAGGCGGGTTTCCGCCGCGGGACTACCGTGGGCCACCAGCAATAATCGCGGGGCCGGAATAGGGGCGAGGGGGGAATGCTCGGGGTTAGGTTTCATGAGCGGCTTTTGAAAAAATGGCAAATATCCTTCCGGATTTACCCTCCACCCCGCAAAATAGCGATTGCATAAGGGATGTCCGGGTGTCATACAATGCTAGGGTCAATTGGATGAAAATACCATCATGAGCCAAGTCCAAATCAAAATCCAGCAATTCAACGGCGAACCCCTGATTGATGTTCGCGGCCAATGGGGGAGTTCCGCCTTAGGCCAATTGATCAAGGCTTTCCAGAAATGCGTGGAAAAAACCAAGGACGCGCTCTTCTTGCGCATGACGGAGTTGGACTATCTCGATAGCGCCGCGCTGGGAGTCATCATGTTTCACATGAATGAATTGAGCAAGCGCAAGGCTCGCCTAGTCTTATTGGCGCCATCGCCGGAAATGCTCGACATCCTGCGTACCGCCAGCCTCGATAAGGTGCTGGAAATCCGCTGAATCCGCCCGCTTTCCGCGCAGGTTACCGGCCGGTCCAGGCCGGCGGGTTGACTATATTCTGAAGAGGCCGACGAGGGTCATATTCCGGTTACCTAGCCGGCTTGCCGGTTGAGGCCCAGCGATACCCAACCGTCCTTTTCCCATGAACCAACCACGCCCATGTCTATTTCCGGTTTAAAACGAACGACCTTGTACGGCCTCCATCAGGCCTCCGGCGCGAAATGCGTCCCTTTTGCCGGCTATGAAATGCCAGTTCAGTATGCGGGCATTAAGGCCGAGCATGAAGCGGTGCGGAAAGCCGCGGGTTTATTCGATGTTTCCCACATGGGCAATGCTTGGATAACCGGTCCCGGCGCCTGGGATTTCATCCAGAAGATTTCGACCGCCGACTTGGGGCGTATCGAGGACGGGGGCGTCCAGTACTCGGCCATGGCCACGCCTGCGGGGAACGCGGTGGACGACATCCTGATCTACCGGTTGCGGCGCGATCGTTACATGGTCGTACTGAACGCTGCGAATGCCGCCAAAGACATGGCTTGGATGACCAGCCATCTCCCGTCATCCGGGGTGGAGTTGGCGGATGAAGGCGATGCGACGGCCATCCTCTCCCTGCAGGGACCCCGATCCCAGGAAATATTGCAAAGCCTGACTGCATACCCTTTGGGCGAAATGGCCTATTACCGCTGCGCCGTCATTCCCGTCCTGGGTCGCGAGGTTTTGGTGAGCCGGACAGGCTATACCGGCGAAGACGGTTTTGAGCTCTTCCCCCCGGCGGCAGAGGCTCCCCGGTTTTGGGAGCGGTTGTTGGAAATGGGCCATTCGCTCGGGTTGAGACCCTGTGGATTGGGCGCCCGTGATACCTTGCGATTGGAAGCCGGCTTTTCGCTCTATGGCCATGAAATCACGGAAGAGACGAATTTGCTGGAAGCCGGCCTGGGCTGGATCGTCGCCTTGGACAAACCCGACTTTATCGGTAAAAGCGCCCTAGCCGCGGCGAAAAGCGGAAGGCTGTCGCGCAAATTGGTGGGACTGGCGATGAAGGAACAGGGAATACCGCGCGAAGGTTGTACCGTCGCCCACGAGGGTGTTAATCTTGGCAGGGTAACCTCGGGCACCATGTCTCCCACCTTGGGGCATGGCATCGCCCTGGCCCTCATCTCGGCGGAGCATGCAAAAACAGGGATCCTATTGGACATCCTGGTTCGCGATCAACCGAAAAAGGCCGAAGTGGTCAGCCGCTATTTTTACCGCCGCCGGCCTCCGGCGGCATGAGAGGCGCTTGTGCCGGTCATGACTCGCTATAAAATCAAGAAGACCCCGGAGAAGCAACTGAAGCGGGTGAAAAGCGGGGTCCGTAAGCCCAAGCCGCGCGCGCCGAAGGCGGAGAATCCTTCGCCCTTGCGACGGGAAATCTGGGGATTGGTATTGCTGGCGGTTTGCCTCGTCCTCGTCATTTCCCTGTTGTCGGAGTTCTTGCCGACAAGCCACGGCAATATCCTCGGGCCTTGGCTGGGCCATGCGGTCGCGCAGGGGTTGAATACTTTCCTCGGCCGGTTGCCGGTCTTGTTCTATATCGCCGCCTTGACCGTGCTGGGTTATGGGCAGGTAACGGATAAGTTACGCATGCTCTGGCGTCCTATCGTCTTTTTGCTTTCGACCGGTTTTGCCCTGGCGGCCCTATTGAGCGTCCGGCTCATCGGGCGCGAGACCTTGGAACTGGTTTCCCAGGTGGATTTGCAGGCATCCGGCGGGTATTTGGGAAAGTTGGCCGTCGTCGACGGCATCGGCCCGCTCTTCGGGAATACCCAATTCGGACCCTACCTGGTTTTCAGCCTGGCTTCGGTCTTCCTGCTGATTTGGGGATTCCGGGTATCGGTGGCCGCTTGGATGGAGCGCGGCGCGGAATCCGCCGGCGCCTTGGGGATGCGCGTGGTGGAGGGTTGGCGGGCCCGTCGTTCGGAGCAGGAAGGGGAAGAGGAGGAAAAGACCGGATTGACCTTGACCCGCAGCCTGCCCTCGCCGAAGTCCGTGAAGGTCGAGAAATCCGTCCCGCAAGAGGATGCTTTCGAGGATGTGACGGAAAAAGCCCCGCTCAAGGCGACGGTAAAACCAGCGAATAAAGGCAAGGGCCGGGATAAGGGCGAGGGGTCAGGGAACCCGGCGACGCCTTCAGCCGAAGCGCATGCCGAAATCCTGGACGAGCTTACGCCCGAGGAAATCGAGCAACTCGAAAAGCTGGATCCGGAGGAAATGGATCCTTTGTTGATACGCAAATTGCGCGACTTGCAATTGGAGCGGCAACGCGTATCGGAGTTGAACGAGTGGGAGCAAAAAATCAGGAACCCGGAGATTTCCGGGATGCTCGGCGGGCGAGGTAAAAAGGGAATCGCCGTCGAGAATGCGGTTCCACCCCAAGTGCCCCCCGTACTCGCCCCGGGTTGGGATCATACGCCGGGGCATGCCGGGGAAACCGAAGCCGACGACGAGGGTGAAAGCGATACCGCCACAGTGGGATCGGATGGGGAAGAGGAGCCGGAGACCGCGGAATTGGCGGTGCTCGCTCCGCCCAAACCCGAGGTCCAATACGATGATTACCGCATACCCGCGCTGGATGAAATCTTTCCCGATCCACCCAAGCAGCCCCTGGAATTTACCGAAGAGGAATTACGCGAGCAAAGCAAGCTCCTCGAAGCCCAGTTGATCAATTTCAAGGTCATGGGCAAGGTGACCCAGATTTGCCCCGGCCCCGTCATCACCCGTTACGAAGTGGAATTGGCTCCCGGAGTCAAGGTGAACCGCATCGCCGGTTTGGCGGACGATTTGGCCTTGGCGCTGCGAGCCAAGAGCATTCGCATTCTGGCGCCCATACCGGGCAAGAGCGTGGTAGGCATCGAAGTTCCCAACCGCCGCGCCCAAATGGTTTATATCAAGGAAATCCTGGCGGCCGAGGAATTCGCCTTGGAAGAGGACAGCCTCAAGGTGGGTTTGGGCAAGACCATAGGCGGGGAACCCTATGTCATCGATTTGACGCGCGCGCCGCATTTGCTGATCGCGGGGCAAACCGGATCCGGAAAATCGGTTTGCATCAACTCCATCATGGCTTCCCTTCTGGTTTCGAAAACTCCCGACGACTTGCGCATGATTTTGGTCGATCCCAAGGTGGTCGAACTCAAGCCTTACGATGAAATCCCGCACCTTCTCCACCCCGTCATCACCCAACCCGAAATCTCGGTCCAGGCCCTGAAATGGGCCACCATCGAAATGGACCGGCGTTATGAAGTGCTGGCCCAGAGCGGGGTGCGCAATATCAAAGGCTTTAACCAGCGATTCCGCGAGGGACGCCTGCCCGACGTGCTGGCCCAGGAAGATCGCGTTAAAATGCCCTATATCCTCATCGTCATCGACGAACTCGCCGATTTAATGATGGTGGCCGGCAAGGAAGTCGAGACTTCCATCGCGCGCATCGCCCAAAAGGCCCGCGCCGTGGGCATTCACCTGCTCCTGGCGACGCAAAGGCCGAGCACCAATGTCATTACCGGCACCATCAAGGCCAATCTGCCTACCCGCATTGCATTTCAGGTGGCGAGTCAAATCGATGCCCGCACCATCATGGACAAGCAAGGTGCCGAAAAACTCCTGGGACGGGGAGACATGCTGTACAAGTCCATCGACTTCCCCGAACCCGTACGCCTGCATGGCTGTTTTCTGGATGACGAACAATGCGAGAAAATCGCCGCATGTTGTTCGGGCCAGTTCGTGAACTATCCCCAGGTGAAAAGCTTCAATCTCGATGAAGACGCCGTGGGAGGGGGCCGGGAAGACGAGCCCCGCGATGAAATGTTCCGCGACGCGGCCGAATTGGTGGTGCAATTGAAACAGGCCTCGGTATCCTTGCTCCAGCGCCGGCTGGGAATCGGTTACGCGCGTTCGGGCCGCCTGGTCGATCAAATGGAGCGCGCCGGAATCGTCGGCCGCGAACGAGGCAGCAAGCCCCGCGAAGTACTCATGAACGAGGAGGAATTGCATAGCTTCCTCAGCTCGGGATTGAATGACTGAGATCCCGCCCGGCTATAGCGGTTGTCTTTACAGCAAGGCTTCCTGAAGCGCTTCCGAGGGCGGAGGAATCAGGCCGAGATGCTTGTAGGCCCCCGAAGTGGCCACCCGGCCCCGGTGCGTGCGTTTCAAAAGGCCCGATTGGATGAGAAACGGTTCGTAAACGGACTCGATGGTTTCCATTTCCTCGCCGAGCGACGCTCCCAAGGTGGATAAACCCACCGGCCCCCCATCGAACTTGCTGATGATGACCCGAAGGATGGAACGGTCCATTTCATCCAGGCCGAGGGTGTCTATCCCCAGCATATCGAGCGTCTTGGAGGCGATGCCTGCGTCGATGAGTCCGTGATTGCGCACCTGCGCGACGTCGCGGCAGCGGCGTAAGACGCGATTGGCGATGCGGGGGGTGCCCCGGCAACGGGCGGCCAAGGCGTGCAGGCCCGCTTCGTCGATTTTCATCCCGAGTATGGCTGAACTGCGTTTCAGGATTTTTTTCATTTCGGGTTCAGTATAATTTTCCAGCCGGAAGCTCAATCCGAAGCGATCCCGCAAGGGGGATGTCAGCATGCCCGCGCGGGTGGTGGCGCCGACCAAGGTGAAACGCTTCAAGGGCAGGTTGATGCACTTGGCCGCGGGTCCCGATTCGAGCATGATGTCGATTTTGAAATCCTCCATGGCGGGATAGAGGTATTCCTCGACGATGCGCGACAGCCGGTGGATTTCATCGATGAAAAGCACGTCATGCGAATCCAGGGTGGTCAGCAGCCCGGCCAATTCGGAAGGCTTATCCAGGGCCGGACCCGAGGTGATCTTCAGGTTGGCGCCCATTTCCTTGGCGATGATATGCGCCAGGGTGGTTTTTCCCAGGCCGGGAGGGCCGGCGAAAAGCAGGTGGTCGATGGGCTCGTGCCTTTCCCTGGCGGCGCGCAGAAAAAGGCCGAGGCTTTCTTTCAGTTTTTCCTGGCCGACGAATTCCTCCAGGTTTTGCGGCCTTAGCGTCAATTCCTGTTCCGGGTCATCGCCGAATTGCTCCGGGGCTATCACACGATCCGACATGCCTTAAACCTCCTGCAATGCCTGGGCGATGAGGGCGCTCAACTGGGTTTCAGCGCCTAGTTTGGCGGCCGCCTGCTGCACCGCGGCCTGGGCGGCCTGATCGCGCACGCCAAGCGTGATTAATGCCTGGATGGCGTCGCGAAGCAAGCCGTTTTCCTGGGTCGACGGGGTCATACCGGCCCCATGCGCGGAAAAATCCATCTTCGCCATGGAATTGCGCAGGGTCGCTATCAAAACTTCCGCCGTTTTTTTGCCTATACCCTTGATACCTGATAATCCGCGCACGTCTCCGGACAGGATTAAATCAGCCAAATGTTTGGGGGTCGCCGAAGAAAGCATGCGCAATCCCATCCGGGGTCCGATACCGGAAACCGAGATCAATTTCAGGAAAACCTGTTTTTCGAGTTCATCGGCGAAACCATAAAGCTCTTGTAACTCCTCCTTGACATGCAGCCAAGTGGGGATTTGCAGGGTCTCACCGACGACTCCTGCGGCCTCGGCGGCCCGCAAGGTGACATCGACGCCATAACCGACTCCCCCGACATCCAAAACCAAATGCGTGGGCTGCTTGTGGGTTAAACGGCCGCGTAAATACTCGATCATACCTGAAAGCTAGCCCTCTATCGGCTGGAAACCTGCATGAGATGGCAAAAGGCGATGGCGAGGGCGTCGGCCGCGTCGGCGGGTTGGGGTAATTGCCTGAGATTTAAATGGGTTTGGATGAGGCTGGCCACCTGGGCCTTGCTCGCCCTTCCGCGTCCCACGATGGCCTGCTTCACCAAGGTGGGGGCGTATTCGGCGATGGGAATGCCGCGCGCCGCGGCGGTTACCAGGATAGCCCCGCGGGCATGCCCGAGGATAAGGGCGGAACGCGCGAATTTTCCATGAAAAATGCTTTCCAAGGCCATGGCGCCCGGGGCATAGGTTTCCATGAGCAAGGTGAGCCGGGCGTGGATGCGGAGCAATCTTTCCGCCAGCGGTTCGCCTGGCAAGCTGCGGATAGCCCCGTATTCCAGCACTCGGATTTTGTGGTTGAGCCTTTCCATAAAGGCATAGCCCATGCGTATCGAACCCGGATCGATGCCCAGGACCAGGTTGGGATTGCCCGCGCTTATTCCCGAAGCCGCAGGGAACGCAGCGGGCCGAATCGGTTGGGAAGACGGTTTTCTCCGGATTTTTTCCGGTTCACCTAGGTAGCCTGCCACCCCTTTTTTGGCGAGGGCTGCTTTTAAGCGCGGGGAAACGGTTCGGCTCAGAGGTTTTCCAGCTCCTCACTGTCAAAGTCGGCATTGGTCCAGACATTTTGCAAATCATCGTGATCATCGAGCATGTCCAGCAATTTGACGACCTTGGCGGCATCTTCACCGGTTACCATGATGCGGTTTTCCGCCAACTTGGCCAGTTCGGAATTGGAGGGTGTCAGTTTTTGCTGGTGCAGGGCTTCCAGCAAACCGTTATAGGCCGCAGGCGGAACACGGATTTCATAGTCGTCGCCTTCGGTTAATAAATCCTCGGCGCCATTCTCGGTGACGAGTTCGAAAAGTTTGTCTTCGGCGATGGCGGATTTGGGTAGGGTAATGATGCCCATATCTTTGAACATCCAGGCCACCGAGCCTTCTTCACCCAGATTGCCGCCGTTTTTGCTGAATATATTGCGCAATTCCGCGACGGTCCGCACCCGATTATCCGTCATCGAGGCGATGATGATGGCCGTGCCGGCGGGCCCATATCCTTCATAGGTGATTTCGGAAAAGGATTGCCCCTCCAGTTCGCCGGCCCCCTTGGCGATGGCCTGCTCGATATTTTTGGCGGGCATATTCGCGCCCTTGGCCTTAAGCACCGCGGCCCGCAATCTCGGATTAGCGTCGGGATCCGATCCGCCCATGCGCGCGGAAACGGTGAGTTCCCGGATAATGCGGGTGAATACCTTGGCGCGCGCCTGGTCGATTTTCGCTTTTTTACGCTTGGTGGTAGCCCATTTCGAGTGACCCGACATACGGCAAAAACTCCTCAGGGGGTGGGATGCTAAAAGTAATAGCCTTGGGATTCAGCCGTCTTCCTGGCGCGACAGGAATTGATCGATGGCCTTGGCCAATTGCTTGGCGATACGCTTTTGGCCCTTGGGGCTCGACATGAAGGCGCGGTCGCCATCGTGGGTGAGAAAGCCCATTTCGAATAGAACCGCGGGCATATACGCGCCGACAAGCACGAAAAAACCCGCTTGGCCCGCGCCGGTGGAATATTTCTGGATATCGAATCCATCGAATGCGGTGACTATGCTTTCAGCTAATTCTTCGCTTTCCTTGCTGTAAAGATTGAGCTGATGCTCCAATAAGATCCAGTCGACGGGAGAGATTTCGGTTTTATCGGCCTTGCCTTTTTCCTCGAGGATGGCGGCATTCTCGCGCCTTGCCAAGGCATTGTCTTCTTCGCTGGCGCCCGCCCTCAGGATATAGGCGGTGAATCCGGCGACTTGCTGCTTCTTTTTTTTGCTGCCGCCTATGGAATTGCAGTGCAAGCTCAGGAATAAATCGCCCCCCTTTTCAGCGGCGAATTTGGGGCGATCCGCCAGGCTGATGAATTCGTCTTTATCCCGGGTCAGCAAAGGGATATAGCCCATTTTTTTCAATTCGTCCCGGAGCAAGAGGGTCACCGCCAGGGTGATACGGGATTCCACCACGTCGCCCACGCTGGCGCCTTGATCCTTGCCGCCATGTCCGGCATCGAGAATAACGGTGCCTTGGCGGTTCTTGTTTTTCTTTTTGGGCTGGGCCAGGGGTTCGCTTTTCTTCGCGAGGGATTTCCGCACCAGGAACTGCATTTCGCTGCGCTCTTCATTCATGGCTAATTCGACGGTGTCGTAATCGCCCTTGAGCTGCAAAGTCAATTGCACCTGGTTTTTATCCGACGTCCATAACATGGTTTTCACCAGGCCTTGGCCGTCCTCCCGCGGCTTCACTTCCGGGCTTAGGGTAACGTCGGCGAAACGCACCAGATAATTGGGAGGCACCCATAGGATTTCAGGATCCACCCCGCCGGAATAACCCAAGGTGACCAAGGTCCCATTGCCGCGCGCTTCGCAGGATATCGGTCCGAGCTCCGGCGGGGAGCGTGAATTCCCGGGATGGGTTCGGACTCCGGCAACGGCGGTCGGGCCCGAGGTGGGGGGGAGTTCTTCCACCGTGATATCCCATTGCCACTCCAGTTTCAGGATGCGCAAAAGAGGGTAGAGGGGAATGAATACCGCGTCGGCGCTGCGGCGGATAGGGTAGGTCAAATTGAGGATTTGATCGCCGACCGCGCAAAAGGCATTGTCGAGGCTAAAGACCCAAGTCCGGTTTTTTTTGTCTTTGGCCACCCACTTTTGCCGGTCAGGCACCCACTGTCCGGCTTGAGTCAATTGCCCGGCCAGGGAAAGGAGGGAGTCGATGGTGGCGATAGGCACATAAGGGGTGCCCTCGAAAACCGTATCGGCGGCCTGGAATTGCCCGGCCTTCAACCTCGCCTCGCCTGAGCTCGCCTCCCAGCGCAGGGTGGCGCCTTGGCCGGGCTGGGCGATTAGACCCGCCCATGCCAGGAGCATCCATCCGGTTATTTTCATCGATTGCGTTCTCTCAAGGCGCGTGTGATTTCCCGTTGCGCCTCCTGTTTATGCTTGTCCGCGCGTTTATCATGATCTTCTTTGCCGCGGCAAATCGCCACCTCTATCTTGAGAAAACTTCCTTTGAAATACGCCTTGAGGGGAATGGCGGTTAATCCCTTGCGCGAAGTCGCGGCTTCCACTTCCTCGATTTCCCGTCGATGAGCGAGCATTTTGCGTTCACGTCGCGGCAAGTGATTGAAAATATTGCCCTTATCGTATTCATCGACATAGGCATTGACTAGGTAAACCTGGCCGTCCCGGACTTGGCAAAACGCTTCGGCTAAATTGAAATTTCCCTGGCGTATGGATTTGACCTCGGTGCCTTTCAGGGCCACTCCGAATTCAAAAGTTTCAAGCACGTGGTATTCGTGCCGCGCTTTCCGGTTTTGGATGGTGGGGAGGGTCGTCCCTTTTTTTGCGGCCATGAGGGCAGGAAGTGTAGTGCCGCCGCCGCCCGCTCACAAGGGGTGGTAAGACGGAGTCCTAATTCTCAGGGACGGGTTTGTCGGCGGGGGCCTCGCCATCGTGGTTCAAGACGACTTTCAATTCCTTGCTGGCCTCGAAAATGGGCTTGCGGCCGGCTTCGATTTGCACCATTTCCCCGGTGCGTGGATTACGCGCGGTGCGCGCTTTTTTTTCTTTGACCTTAAATCTTCCGAAACCGCGAATTTCGATGTTTTTCCCATCGCTCAAGGATTTGGCAATGGCGTCGAGGAAACACTCAACGATGATCTTGGTATCGACCTGGGTTAGTCCAGTACGAGCTGCGATTTCATCGACGATGTCTTTTTTGGTGACATTGCCCATGCGTGGCGACTCCCCTTCGGCTGAAGCGACATTGTCTAAGTTCAGGTATTATAGACTTTTAGGTAGGATACCGCAAGATTGGCCGGGATACTTTCGGCAAAAGACGGCGCCGTTATCCCCATTCCCTCAACTTGAGCGCTACAACCTTATTCAGGGGATCGAGGGCATAGGCCTTGGTCAGGCAATCCCTGGCCTTGGTGTATTGCTCCAAGGCTTCATAGGCTAAGGCCAATTGCAACCAAGCCGCCACCCAATCATTCCGTTTTTCCAAGGCGAATTCGAGATGGCGGATGGCTTCCTTGGGTTGGTTATTCCCAAGCAGCAATAGACCCAGCCGATAATGGGCCTCGGCATGTTCTGGCTCCAAGGTGATGGTTTCATTGAAACAGTGAAAGGCCCTTTTGCGCAAGGCTTCCGTCATGGTCCGGTTTTGCGGTCCGCTTTCGCCCGCTTGCTGCAAATAGACTTCCCCCAGATTGTACCAGGTATTGTAATCCCGGGGAGAGGAGCGCAGCACCGCGATCAAGGTTTTCCGAGCCGGCTCCCATTTCTCCTGGTAATAGTAGGCCATGCCTTTTTGCGCCAGGGCTTTCACGTACTGGGGATTGAGTTGGAGAATGCGATCGAAGGATTTTTCGGCACGCGCGAATTCTTGGGTCCGCATTTCCCGCCTTCCGACTTGGTAGAGGGCGGGTATATGATCGCGCTTGTATTTCAGGGCTTCCGCGAGATACCCATCGGCGGTGGGATCGTCCGGGTATTGCTCGGCGTGCATGGTGCCCAGCGCCGTTAATAAATCGACGTCATGCGGCTGCTTCTGCAGCAAGGCCATGGCCTCGATCATGGCCTCTTCGACTTGACCCTGCCGGTAAAGGGCCATGGCGCTGAGTATGGGAAGGTCGGTGCGCTGGGGCAATTTGGGCTGGACTTGGAGAGCCAGCTTTCTGGCCTCGCCATAGCGGCCCCCGGCCATCAGGATACGTGCGGCCAAAGCCAGAAATTCCGGTGGATGATCGGGATAAACCAGGGCCTTATCGATCAATTCCAGCGCTTTGTCGATTTTGCCGGATCGGGCATATTCCTCGATCAATTGCCGCACCAATTCCCCGCTTTCACCCCGGGGAGCGCCATGGGGGAAAAGCGTTTCCTGCGCCTTTTCTTGGCCCTCGTGCTCACCCGTTTCGCCTGGGGCCTCTCCATGAGCCTCGGCGACCGGCGACTGATCCATATGAGCGCCGGGATGGGGATCGACTACGCCAATAGGCATGGGCCGGGCACCGTGACTTTCGCCCTGGCCGGCTTCATGCTCGTGATGCGTCGAGGCCGGCATTTTTCCGGCATGAAGTTCGGCCAGGCTCTCATCGAATTCGCTGACGACGGCGCCCGGCTCCATGAGATTGGTCTTGCCTTCCGACTCGGCGGCAGGGTGAGGTTTGAAAACCATCCAAACCATGGCGCCGGCCAAGCCGATCCACGCAATGGCCGATCCCAATAACAACCTGCCCATGGGCTTGGGTAGGCTTTCCCAGGGGATGCGGGCCTTGATTTGCTCGAGGGCTTTCATGACCTCCCTATTTTAAGGGATGGTCGGCTCTAAACGGAATCGGATTCGAGACGGGTGAATTGCTGCTGGCGATTGGCTTCATAAAGGGCCAGGGACAATGCCACCGAGGCATTGTAACTCTGCACTTTTTCCGACATGCGCAAGGAGGCTTTCAAAGTCAGGGAACGGCCGATATGGGGAGGAATACCGCGATCTTCGCCACCTACGACTAAAACCAATCCTTGTCTCAATTCCACGGTATCGAGGGGTTGCTCGGCATCGCCAGCCAGCCCAATCAGGAGAAAACCGGCATCCCTTAACTCTTTAAGTGACTTTTCTATATCATTGACTCTACAAAGACTTATAGCATGCTCGGTACCGGCGGAGGCCTTGGCGGCGGTGGGGGTGAGCCCCGCCGCCCCCTTGGCATGCCAAAGCACGGCATCGGCGCCCAAAGCGGCGCTGGAGCGAATGCAAGCGCCTAAATTCCGCGGATCTTCCATCGCGGCCGGCACCACCACCAAGGGCGGATAGGAGGTTCCTAAACGGGGAATCAAACGATCGCGCACCGGCTCCCAGTCATCCAGGGGTCGGGCATCCAAAAAGGCCACAATACCCTGATGCGGCCCTTTGAAAAGCGCATCCAAACGGATTTTCGGCAATTGATGCACGCGAATCCCAGCTTGATCCGCCAGTTTTTGCACGGCATGCAGACGCGGTGCGGTCAGGCCCAATTGCACGACGACGTGATTGATTTGATTGGGGGCGTTGCGCAATTGCGCTTCAACGGTATGCAGGCCGGCAATGCATACCGAGGTGTCTATTCGACGCGGCATTTAAATCATTTCTTGGACGAGGACATGGCTGCGAGGAATTCCTCGAAGAGATAATGGGCGTCTTGGGGACCTGGAGACGCTTCGGGGTGATACTGGACGGAAAAGGCGGAAAGCCCTTTGACCTTTAACCCGGCAACCGTTTGGTCATTCAGATTGGTATGGGTGATTTCGACTTGGTCGGGGTCCAAGCTCGCCGGATCGACGGCATAGCCATGGTTTTGGGAGGTGATTTCGACCTTGCCCGTGCGCAAGTCCTGGACGGGATGGTTGGCTCCTCGATGTCCGAACTTCAATTTGAAGGTCTTGCCGCCTAAGGCTTGCGCCAAAAGCTGATGGCCGAGGCAAATGCCGAATATCGGCTTCTTGCCCAGCAGTCCGCGTATGGTATTCACGGCGGCGTCGAGCGTAGCCGGATCGCCGGGGCCATTGGACAAAAATATGCCGTCGGGTTGCAGGGCTAAAATCTCTTCGGCCTTGGCCTGGGCCGGAAACCGGGTGACCTTGGCGCCCAGGGTATTGAGCTTGCGAAGGATATTGAATTTCGCGCCATAATCGATGGCGGCTATGGTGAGGGTTTTCGGGCGTTTGGGGATGACCCTGAAACTCAAATCGTTTTCCGGCTCCTGCCACGGTTCGGCCTGGGACACGGTAACCCGTTTCACGTAGTCGGTTTCGGCATAAGGCTTCACCTTTTTCGCCTTCGCCAAAACCTGCTCCCGATCGTATTCTCCGGTCACCAATATCCCGAGTTTGGCTCCCGTTTCCCGCAATACGCGTGTAAGCCGGCGCGTGTCGATGCCTTGAATACCGGGTATGCCGGCGCTTTTCAGGTAAGCGTCCAAGGTCACGACTTGACCCCCTTCGCTATTACCCCGGAAATTGCTGGGGTAGGGGCAAAGATTTTTCACGATCAGGGCCGAGGCCTGAATGCCCTTGCTTTCCACATCTTCGAGGTTTACCCCGTAATTCCCGATTTCCGGGTAGGTGAGGGTCACCATTTGCCCGGCATAGCTGGGATCGGTTAAAATTTCCTGATAACCGGTCATGGAGGTGTTGAAGCAGACTTCGCCTTCCGCCGACGTTGCCGCGCCAAAGGCTTGGCCTTCAAAATAGGTTCCGTCTTCCAGGGCCAATATCGCCTTCATGCTCGCTCGCCTTTGGTTTCAGGGTGCCATAACAGGGGCTGGAGGATCCTGGAAGAGCAAAAAACGGCTTTCCGTGACAAGAGCATCCAATAACCTATCGTGGGTCTCCAAAGGTAGTTTTTTGGCATAGACCTGGGCCTCATAAGCGACTCCCACGGCATAGGTCTTGGATAGGGACAAATGCCGGTCATAATAGCCTTTTCCCCGGCCTAAACGGCCGCCAAAGGCGTCAAAGCTCAACCCGGGTACCAAGGTTAGATCGGCGGCGCGGGCGGCCGCCAATACATCGGTGGCGGCTCCGTCACGCACCCTTAATTCCGGCTTGGGTTCCAGGATACCCAACACGCCTTCTTCGAGATCCCGTTTCAAATCGGTAATGCGGCAAAAGCCCAATTCGGGAGAGCCGGAAGGGACAAAGGGCAGGTACAGGTTCTTACCCGCGTCGAGGACGGCTTGCAACAAAACCTCCGTATCGATTTCATCGTATTTGCCGACAAAGGCCGTGACGCTTTGCGCGGCCTGAAAGACCGGCCAGTTTAAAAGGGCCTGGGTCAGGGTGGCGCTTTTATCCCGGCCCTCCATGGCGGGGATTTCGGCGATTCTGCCTTTGGCCCAAAGTCTGACCGCCTCCTTGGATTGTCCCATGCCTTGCGCGGCTTCCTTGCGGATATCTTCTTCCAGGACCAGGGAATTCAATTGGCTGCGCACCTGATTTTGAAATTGCGCGACTTTGCGGCGGAAATGCATGACCTGTTTGACCACCGAACCCAAACGTTTGGGATCGATCAGCAAAATGCCGAGCACCAGCACCATGCCCAATTCCCCCATGCCCAAGGAATCGAATATCATGCCTCCGTCTCCTTAGGTTGCCACCAGGCCGCGACTCCGATGGATAGGATGTAAAGCACAAGCAGGGGTAAGGCCAAAAGGATTTGCGAAACGGGATCGGGACCGGGAGTCAATAAAGCGGCCACGATGAAAATAAGCAAAATGGCATAGCGGAAAAACCCCCAGAGTCCTTTAGCCGTGACCAGGCCGAGTTTCGCCAGCACGAAGGTGGCCACCGGTAATTCGAAAATCAGTCCGAAAGCGAGCATGAATTGGCTGATGAAGGCGGCATAGTCGGCCTGCTTCCAATTCTGGGTTACCGAGTCCAAACTGTAGGTGGCGAGGAAATGCAATCCGGCCGGCAAGACGACGGCATAACTGAAACCCGCGCCGACCAGGAACATCAGCACGCTGCCGAAAAAAGCCCCGATGAAAAGTTGTTTTTCCTGTTTGAACAGGGCCGGAGCGAGGAAACGCCAGGCTTGCCACATGATCCAGGGGAAAGCCAATAAAGTTCCGGCGAGCATGGAAAGCTTCAGGCTGGTGAGAAAGCTTTCCAGGGGAGAGGTGGCGATAAAATCGACCTTTAAACCCTGGCGCGTGAGGGGATAGGCCATGAGAGCCCAGAGCTTGGCCCAATAGGCATAGGCTAAACCGGCCCCCAGCACCACGCCGGCGAAGGCCAGTAAAAGCCTCTTTCTCAACTCCGATATATGATCCCAAAAGGTGGTTTTGGATTCGCCGCGCGGCGAATCATCGGCTGGCGGCGCATCGGCCTTGGCCTTTTGCCCGCGCTCCGAGGCGGACCGGCCAGGTTGGGCGCCGTGGGTGGTTTGGCTCGGGGCTCGTTGGGGGGTGGGGTAGGAGACGGGAGGTTTCGGAGAAGGTTGTTCTCCGGGACTGGGATCGGCGCTATTCACTTTCCAGGGCTGATGGCGAGGGAATTAGGTAGGCGTTTTGTCCTGGTTTGCGGTCGCCGAGGCATCGGTTTTGGGTAAACCCTTGCCTTCTTCGTCTTGTCCCGAAACCGAAGACTTGAAGTCGCGTATGCCGCGGCCGAGACCCTTGGCGATTTCCGGGATTTTCTTGCCGCCAAAAAGCAGAATGACGATGAGCAAGATGATGATGAGTTCCATGGGACCGATGCCACCGAGCATAGGACCTCCTGGTTTGGTTGAAGAGTGGCGCAAAATATACCTCCCGAAACGGGGAGCCGAGGATGAAATCGGGAGCGCTAGTCGTCGATGGATGGTTTTTGGCTTTGGCCTGCCTTCAGCCAGTCCGGCAAAAGCAATTGCTCTTGCCAGGGCAACCAATGCACGGCATTGCGAATGGCCTCGGGCTGCCGACAGCCGGTCAGCGCTGCCGCCGTCAAGGTGGCCCGCGTAGCCAAGAGGGAGGGTTCCAAAGCGATTTCTTGGGCCTTAGCATCGCGAATATCCCGCAATTTCTGCAATAAATCGGGATTTGGGTAGGGCGTTAAACGCTTGGGCGCCGGCTTTCGCAAAGGCCATTCAGACGGTTTTAAGGTGAGGGAAATCTCGACGGCATCCTGGATTCTTTTTCGGAAGCCCTCATCCCAGCGGCTGGGCAGGGAGGGCCAGGTCTCGGGCCTACCCTCGGCCGGCATGGCCGTCGCCATTCGAAGCAGCAATTCGCTGGGGCAGATTTTAAAGCTGGGTAAATCCCGGGTTTGCGCCTCTTTTTCGCGGATTGTCCAAAGGCTTTTCAGCAATGCCAATTGCCGGGGATAAAGTTTCGCCGAGCCGTGAACCCGCCATGGCTCGTCTTCCTCATCGATTTCCTTGATTTTAGCCGTGGCCTTGATCAAGGCCTGACAGGCCTGTTCATGCCAGGCGAGCCGGCCCTTGGTTTGCAACTCCTCCACGAGCCAGCTTTTTAACCCCGGAAGATATAATGTGTCCTGTGAAGCGTATGCACGTAACTCTTCAGGTAGCGGGCGTTTAGACCAATCGGCCTTTTGGTGGTCCTTGTTCAAGGTTTGACCATACCTCTCCTGCACCAAGGAGGCCAGGCCAAAAGCGGTGGAGCCTAAAAGCTGGGCGGCTATCATGGTATCGAAAACCGCCTGGGGACGAAAACCATGCTCCTGATAAAGCATGCGCAAATCATAATCCCCGCCATGGAAAACCAAGGGTTTGGCCGCCATTTCGGCCAGAAGCGGAGTCAAATCCAAACCGACCAAGGTATCGATCAAATAAACCTCGGCACCCGCATAGACTTGCAAGAGACAGATTTTCGCATGGTAGTGATGCAAGCTGTCGGCTTCCAAATCCAGGAAGATTTCCGGCGCTGGTTTTAAGGACGCGACCGCCTGTTGCAGGGCAATGGCCGTGTCGACATACCGGGTGGGGTGTTCAGGTTGCGCCATGTCTCCAATCCGTCGCCGGTTCGCCCATGGCCGGGCCAGCGGGCAAGGTACCCTAGGCGCTACCGGACCGAGGCGCTGGGCAAAGGGTTATAACTCCACGAAGGAGGCCAAAAGTAATCCCAACGGGGGTGGAACCCCAGCCCAATGCTACCTTTCCGCCTTGTCCTACGCCAAGGAAAAGCACAAATCTAAAGCACCGGGACGCCAAACAGGAGGATTCATTGGCCTTGCGCGCTCTTACCGGCATCAAACCCACCGGCGAACCCCATATCGGCAATTGGTTGGGGGCCATCAAGCCGGCGCTCGGCTTGTCGCAAAGCTATGACACCTATTATTTCATCGCCGACTACCACGCCCTGACCGCCGTTCACCAGGCCGAAGCCTTGCGACAAAATGGCCGGGCCATCGCGGCGACCTACCTGGCCTTTGGCCTGGATCCCGATCAATCGGTCTTTTACCGCCAAAGCGATGTGCCGGAAATTTTCGAATTGAGTTGGATCTTGAGTTGCTTCGCCCCCAAGGGCTTCATGAACCGGGCCCATTCGTATAAGGATGCCGTGGCAAAAAACCAGGAAGCCCAGCGTGATCCCGATTTTGGGATCAATATGGGTAAATACGGCTATCCGATCCTCATGGCCGCCGACATTCTGCTATTCAATGCCGATGTGGTGCCCGTGGGGGCCGATCAAAAACAACATGTGGAAATCGCCCGCGATATCGCCGAGCGATGCAATGCCAATTACCAGGCCAAGCTCTTCAATCTGCCTGAACCCCGTATCGACGAAGCGGTAAAAACCGTGGTGGGATTGGACGGCAAGAAGATGTCCAAGAGTTACGGGAATACCATTCCCCTCTTCCTTTCTGAAAAAGCCCTGCAAAAGCGGATCAACCAAATCGTGACCAATTCCCAGTCACCCGAAGAGCCCAAGGATCCCGATCAAAGCCCGGTTTTCAACCTGCACCGCCTGCTGCTCGATCCCGGGCAGGAAAAAGACTTGCGCGCCAAATACCAAGCGGGGGGCATGGGTTGGGGACAGGCCAAGAAACTTTTTTTCGAAGCCTTGAATGAAATCCTCGCCGGACCACGCCATAAATTCGAGCAGTTGATGGACGACCCCGCCCATCTCGAATCGGTATTGGCCAAAGGCCGCGACAAAGCGCGCGGGGAAGCGGGCCGGCGCCTCACCACTATCCGCCAGACCATCGGCATCACATGAAAGCGGGAGCCTCCATGCCCTTTACCTTAACCACCGGATCCACAGCCCCAGAATTCACCCTGCTCGGCAGCGACGGCAAGGCCCATACCTTCCACGGCGAAGAAAGCGTGCGGGGGAAACACGGCACCCTGATTTTTTTCACCTGCAATCATTGCCCTTACGTGGTGGGCAGCGAAGACCGCATGAAGGCCCTTTACGAGGCGATAACGCCCAAGGGGATAGCCATGGTGGCGGTGCATAGCAATGAAACCGAAGGACATCCCGGCGACGCTTGGCCCGAAGTATTGAAGCGCATGAGGGAAAAAGGCTTTGCCTGGCTTTCGCTTTGCGACGATACCCAATTGACGGCCAAGGCTTATGGCGCGGAGAGGACCCCCCATTATTTTTTATTCGACAATCCAGGTCGATTGGTCTACTCGGGCCGCATGGACAATAGCCCCCGCGACGTCTCCAAGGCCGAAACCCATGAATTGATGGATGCCGTCGATGATTATCTCGCTGGCCGCCCCTTGCGCCTCGACAGGACCGATGCCATCGGTTGCAATGTCAAATGGTGGGATAAGGAAAGACATTGGATGCCCGGCGACGCCTGCGATCTCGACTACCTATCCACCCGCGCCGGAAATCGAACCGCTCTTTGAAATGGCCGCGGCATGGGTTATCAGCGTCGCCAGACCGAAAATCCCGCCAACCGCTTCGAAGCCTTAAAAGTCGAATACGAACCGGGGCTTGAGCGGCCGCAGGGTTTAAAGGTCTACCGGGAAAACGCCAAGTCCATTTTATCGCGCAATGACAGCCCTGATTTGCCGTTCAAATGGTCGGTGAACCCTTACCGGGGCTGCGCCCACGCTTGCGCCTATTGTTATGCCCGCCCGTATCATGAATACCTCGGTTTCGGCGCCGGCACGGACTTCGATACCCAAATCATCGCCAAGGGCAATGCTCCGGTTTTGTTACGGCGCGAATTATCGAAAGCCGGCTGGGCGGGCGATCCGGTGGCCTTTTCGGGCGTCACCGATTGCTATCAACCCGTCGAATCCTCGCTCCAATTGACGCGTTCCTGCCTGGAGGTCTGCGCCGACTTGGGTAATGCCGCCGGAGTCATCACCAAATCCCCGCTTGTCTTGCGGGATATCGACGTCTTGCAGCATATCAGCCGCCGGGGTGGCGGCAATGTCGTCCTGTCCATACCCATCGGGGATGGGGAAATGGCCAGGAAGATCGAACCCTTCGTCGCTTCTCCCGATCAACGTTTCGCAGCCATGGAAAAAGTGGCAAAGGCCGGTTTACGGGTCGGTCTTTCGATAGGTCCGGTGATACCGGGTTTGACCGACAGTCACATCCCCAAATTGCTGGAACGCGCCGCTAAGGCCGGAGCGTCTTTCGCCTTTTACACCCTCTTGAGATTGCCGGGATCGGTCAAAGATGTTTTCCTGGCTCGGTTGCGCGGCGTTTTGCCGGATCAGGCGGGCAAGGTAGAGCATCACTTGCGCAGCATGCGGGCCGGTGAACTGTATCAGACCGAATTCGGCCAACGCATGCGCGGACAGGGGCCTATGGCCGATTTCATCGAAGCCCTCTTCCTGCAAACGGCTACCCGTCTCGGTTTAGCCCCCGGGGAACGGCGCATGGAATTGCCTCAGGCTCTGGGAGATCATTCGGAGCGGAAGAGGCCTTCCGGGCCGGAAAAAATCCAAATGGATTTATTCGGCTAAGGAGGGGCCCGGTTAACCGGGCTTCTTGAAAACGGCGATGCGATAGGTCCACAACCGCCGTTTCAGGGTGCGGTATTGATGCCAGGTCGCGGTCGCGTTGAGCAGCTTTTCCTCCGACAAAAGCCTTAACCGCCGCAATAGCCAACGGATGGGCACGAAGAAAAAGGCGAAGCGGTAAATGGCGAAAGCATGGGGAAGGACATCGGAAGTGATATCCTCTTCCCAGAACCTTTCCAATCCCGCCGCTTCGGCATAGGCTTGCAATTCTTTCGGCGTGCAAAGATGGGGCACGGCCCAGCCTTTCAAAAATTGCCGGTATGCCTTTTCCTGGCCCGCTGCCATATCCCCTTCGCAGCGGAATCCATCGGCGATGGCAATGCGGCCTCCGGGTTTCAATTTGCCGGCCATGATGCGAAACCAGGCGGCTTTGTCGGGAGCATGATCAAAACTTTCAATGGCCCATACCGCGTCGAACCGGCCTTCCTTGAAAGGAGGACGCATGAAATCGCCGGCCAGAAAACGCGCCTCGCCGGCTCCGGCGAAGTTTTTGGCCAAGGCGGCCTGAAAGGCCATGAGATTCAGGCCATAGCAGCGCAAGCCTTTTTTTTTAGCCAGCCATATGGATGAGCCGCCGACGCCGCAGCCGGAGTCGAGCAAAACCTCGCCGGATTTTAAAGCGGCCTTTTCAGCGAGGTAGCGCACCAGGTTTTCGGTGGGATTTCCGCCTCGCGGCAAATCCCTTTCGAAGCCATAATGCATGTGCTGATGCCAATCGGTGGCGTAGTAGCGCAGATAATCATCGGTCACGGCCCGGTAATAGCGACGAACCTTGTCTTTAACCTGGGCCTCCAGGTGATTTTCCCGGCCGCTCTCGGATGGAGGGGTGGTCATCAGGACGCGATCCAACCGGAATGCATTGAAAACCGCTGGAGGCGGTTTAAGCCCTCCCTTAACGATGACGGCGGTGTAATGAGGCTGATAATAATATGCCCCTCCTCGGGAAAGTCGAAAAAATAACCAGGCTGGACCAAGACGCCCTCTCTTTCCAAGAGCGCGATGGCGGCTTGTTCATCGTCCGGACCATGAGGTAGACCTATAGGTAGGGACCAGCCGCCTTGCGGTTTACGGAGTTCGAAAGAGCTTCCCAGCAGGGTAGAGGCTTGGAGCAGGTTTTCGGCCAGCCTTTCGCGGATGGGTTTTTGCATGAGTCTGCGCGTGGTCAGCAGCGATGGCGCCAGGGTTTGGATGGGGATGGAGACCGAGAGGAAGGTATCCGCCGTCCAGGAAAGCTTATCGAGGGCGGCATCGACCTTGGCTTGCTGTCCGGAAACATGCATCCAGGCTAGTTTCAATTGCGGCAAGGCGCACGTTTTGGATAATCCGCCCAGGGTGAAAACCAAGGGACCCTCGCTGGCTGGAACCGGCGAGGGCGGGGTGGATAAATGACAGTAGTCCCAGAAAACCGTATCCACGATAAGAGCCAAATCGTAGTCGGCCGCCAAGGCCAAGGCGCGTTGAAAATCGCCCTCGGTCAAATAATGGCCGGTGGGATTATTCGGATGCACCAGGATCAAGGCCTTGGTGCGCGAACTGATGCTTTGCGCCAGCTTCAACCAGTCCGTTTCCCATGCCCCTACCGAGGTGTAGCGCCAGGGCCAAGGGAAGAGCGACATCCCGCACCATTCGGCGATCGCATCGCAAAGCGGGTAACCCGGCACCATGGCGACGAACTCGTCACCCATGCTTCCCAATAGGCGGAAAATCCAGGCATAGGCCTCGGAGGTGCCGGCGGCCAAGACAATGGATTCGGGAGAGGCCTTCATCCCTTGGTCTTGCAGGTAAGCGGCGATGGCCTTTCGCGCGCCGGCATAGCCGAGCGCATCGGGTGCATAGGGGAGATGGAGATCTTGTCCGCTCCATCCTTCTTGCCAGTCCCGCGGATAATGGAAGCCGACCACGGTAGGATTGGAAACCGTCAAATCGATGGTTTCCAAGCCCTTTGCATTTCGCCTCCGCAAGGCTTCGGTGAGGGGATTAATCCGGCCGGGGGAAATGTCCCAACTCCCTCAATCCACGCGTGATTTGCACCGCGCCGGGAAATTTATTCAGACAGTAGATGTGAACTCCCGCCACTCCGTTTTTCAGCAAATCATCGGCCTGCCGAATGGTCCAGGCTATGCCTTTTTCGGCCACGTCGCCTTCGCCCAGAAAAGCGATTAATTCCGGGGGGATTTCGCAGCCGGACATTTCCTTGAAGCGTTGTAATTGGTGCAATTCCGAGACCGGCATCAAACCGACCACCAGGGGGATATGAATACCCATGGCAGCAGCCTTATCGCGGTAGCGGTAAAAATTTTCGTTCTTGAAGAAAAGCTGGCTGACACCGAAGTCGGCGCCGTTATCCTGTTTCAGCTTCAAGTAACCCAAATCGGATTCCAGGGAAGCCGCCTCGACATGTTTTTCGGGATAGTAGGCGCAACCGATTTTCAGGGGAAGATGGCCTTTGATAAAGGCTATCAATTCGGTGGCGTGGGCAAAACCTTCGGGATGGGGTTTGAAGGCGGCATTACCCTTGGGAGGGTCGCCCCTTAAGGCCAGGATATGGCCTATGCCGGTTTCGCCGAGCACGTCGATGAGAGCCCGGATTTCCTCGCGGCTATGGCCGACACAGGTCAAATGGGCCATGCTTTCAATTCCCAGTTCGCCTTGAATGCGTCCGACCAAATCGACGGTTTTGGTGCGGGTGGATCCGCCCGCTCCATAGGTCACCGAGATATAATCCGGATTCAACTTGGAAATTTCGGATAGGGTGCCGTAAAGGGTGCCCCAACCCAAAGGATTTTTAGGGGGAAACAATTCAAAGGACAGGGTGGGTTTGCCCTGGATAAAGCGATCGGTAAAGGACATAGTCGTCAAAGAGTAATTGAATGCGGACGGGCCCACCATCCGGGCGGTATCCGAAGCTTGGGCATGGATTCCCCGCGTCCGGCCATGTATTTTTCTCGCATGAATAAACGCGTTTGGGTCGCGACCTTGATTTTGGCCGCGTTGGTGGCCGTTCTGAATAATGCCCTCAACCCTAATTCCATCGCCTGGTTCGGCAGTCCGGAAGTCTTGCCTAAGCCCTCGGGATGGCCTTCCATGGGTCTGGGGCAGGGTTTGCTCGCCGGCGTCCTGGTGGCATGGAAAGACGCCCTCAAGCACTTACCCTGGGTGCTGGGTATCCTCGCTTTGGCCATCGGCGGCTCGGCGGGGTTTCGAATGGGCTTAAAACGAAGCCCCACACCCTGGCTTTTATCGCTTTTCCGGTTATTGATGGCGTATATGTTTCTCGCCGCCGCCTATCCCAAGTTCACCGATCCCGAGGGATTCGCCACCTTGGTGGCTCAATACCAATTCCTGCCGGCCTTTTTGGTCAATCCCTTTTCGCTGGCCTTGCCCGCCTTGGAAATCCTGGTCGGCCTGGGGCTTATCTTGACGCCTTGGGAAAAAGAATTCGGAGCGCTTTTGCTTTTGCTGATGGGCATGTTTCTCGTCGCTCTCGGCCAGGCCCTGGCCCGCGACCTGGGAATCGCCTGCGGGTGTTTCGATATCGAAGGCGCCGCCGATGCGGGTGAAACCTGGTTTTCTCTCTTGCGCGACATCGTTTTAGTGGTGCCGGTCATTTGGCTGATGATAACCGGCCGCCGTCGCTGGATTTGGCAATTGAAGTAATGCCCGAGTTTGAGGACGCGGAGAGGCCGGCCTTTCTTTTCGATCCCATCCGTCAGAAAAAAGTCTTGGCCACTCCGGAGGAAAAAGTCCGCCAGGCCGTTGTCCACTATTTTCTGACGGCCTTGGAAGTTCCCGCGCGTTTAATCGCGGTTGAATTCGACATCCGCAGGCTGGCGCCGCAGGCCAAAGGAAGGCTTGATGTCGTCGCATTTGTTCCCGGCGGCGGCGGCTTGCGCGCCTGGGCCATCGCCGAGTGCAAAGCTCCGGATATCGCCATCGACGATAAAACGGCGCGGCAATTGGAAAGGTATTTGGCCCTGGTCCAAAGCCGGTTCATCATGGCGACCAATGGCACGGTGACCCTGACCCTGGAAAGAGAAGGGGAAATCGGATTTCGCCGCATCGATTCCCTTCCCAAATATGGCGGGCCCCCGCTTTAGGGATTCCTCTTAGGGGGCGGTCAATCCCCCGATGTCCTGAAGCACGGCCTGGGCATGACCCGAAGCTTTGACGGCGGGATAATGCAAAACGACTTGTCCCTGGTTATCGAGGACATAGGTCACCCGCTGGTGCAGGGAGCCCGAAAGGATGCCGATATCCCGCCCCAGCCGCCCTTCCGGATCCGTCGCGAGTTCAAAAGTCAAACCCATTTTGCCGCAGAATTGCCGGTGCGAGGTGGCGTCATCGACGCTCGCTCCGACGATGCGTATTCCGGCTTGCTGAAACTCCGGTTTGAGTTTTTCGAATTCCGCGGCTTCGATGGTGCAACCGGGAGTCTCGTCCTTGGGATAGAAATAGACCACGGTATATTTCGACGAGTCGAGCACCAGCGGGCCTTTCTCTCCCAATAAACGTCCCAAGGGAAAAATGTCGCCTGTTTTCACCGTGACCTCCGATTGAAATAAGGTATTGAACCCCGGCATCCTTTTCAGGATGGAGAGAAGCGAGAATTGTAGCAGGGCTAGCGTCGGTTTCCATTTCATGACGCGCGGCCATTTTTTTGCAAGACCAGGAATTTCAAGTAACGGCCCTCGGGAAAAGAAAGGTGGTAAGGATGGTCGAAGGGCTGTTCACGGCTGTCCAAGACTCTCACCGAGGTATTGGCCTCGACCGCGCTCTGGTGGACGATTTTCAAAAAGGTGAGGGCATCGATATGGGCGGTGCAGGAACTGGTGGCCAAAATGCCCCCCTCGGGCAATTTTCGCAAGGCCAGGGTATTCAGACTGATATACGCCTTGATGGCCGATTTGATCTGGGCGCGGTTCTTGGCGAAAGACGGCGGATCGACGAGGATGGCGTCATAAGCCCGGTCGGGCATCTTTTTTAAGAATTCGAAAACGTCGCCGACGATGAAATTCTCGTCCGGACAGACAAGACCGTTTAAGTTAAAGTGCCGCTTGGCCAAGTCCATGGCCCTGGAACTGATATCGACCTGGGTTACCGAGGCAGCATCTCCTGCGCAAGCGACGGAAAATCCGCCGGTATAGCAAAAGGTGTTCAGCAAATGCCGTCCCTTGATCCATCGGCGCAAGGCCTGGCGATTTTCACGCTGGTCCAGGAAGAAGCCGGTTTTCTGACCTTCCATCACATCGGCGATGAATTTCAGGCCATATTCTTCGAAGACGACATCCCCCGGCAATTCGCCCGCGAGTACTCCGCTGAGTCCCGGCTTGCCGCCGGGTTCCTGCTTCCTCGACCTGAGTTCGCTTCGCTCCACGAGGGAACGAGGGGCGAAAAGGGTCTGAAGCGACGCGACAATAGGCTCTTTCAGGCGTGCCATGCCGGCGGTATGAGCCTGCATAACCAGCACATCCCCGTATTTATCGATGACCAGGCCGGGCAATTCGTCGCCTTCTCCGAAAGCCAGGCGATAAGCATTGGTTCCCGGGGGAAGCCAAGGTTCTTTTCGGGCCTTCAGGGCCTGGAATCTTCTGAGGAAAAAATCCTCGTCCAAAACCTCGGCTTGCCTTGAAAGCAAACGCACCGCGATATCGGTTTGCCCATGGTAGAGACCCGTACCCAAAACCTCGGATCCGCAGGTTAAAACAACGGGCTCGCCGTCTTTGGCCTGGGTGGAGCCGGTCAGGGCTCCCGAAAATACCCAGGGATGTCCCTGCTTGACGCTGCGAACCCGTTCCGGGCGGATTTCCACGGTGGGATAGGGTAGAGGGCTGGACATAAAAAGGACCTTCGCAAAAGTACAGGCTAACTTGCATTTTCCGCCGGTCCATGGCAAAGATCGCGGCTGAGGGACATTGCATTCATGCGGAATAAAGCAGAGAATCAGCATACCCTGGCGGGTCCTATGGATTCGTCCCCAAATCGATTGCCCTAGCTTCCGGAAAAACCATGCGGATTACCGAAATCAAAGTTCCCGACTTCAATCCCATTGCCCAGCCGGCATGGTCGCCGGTTTCCTTGCTTCCCGGAATCGAGCGCTTCTATTTGGTGCATATCCGTAAAACCGCCGGTACCTCCCTCAACCATATGTTCCTTTCCCTGGGGGATAGCGACCACGAGGCTTTCCACAAAGCGCTGGTGGAAAACCCGGATCATCGTCTGGAAAGGAATGGCAAGGTTTTCGTGGGGTGGAATGAGAAAATCATCGCAACGGGCGATTTCTTTTACGCCTTTTCCAATGCCCCATTTTTCGGTTTGAACCTTCCCAAGGGGACATTCGCTTTTTCAGTATTCCGGGATCCCGTGAGCCGGGTCATCGCCCATTACAATATGCTGGTGGAAAAAGGGAAATATGAGCCCGACAATCCGCATCTCGAGGCGGAGTTCTCCTGGATTGAAGGGGGATTCGAAGGGTTTCTGGAGGCCGTTCCGAAGTCCATATTGATGAACCAATTGCATGCTTTTTCCGAAACCTTCGATATCCAGCAAGCGTTGGATTGCATTAAACGGCTGGACTATTTTTTCTTCACCGAGAGGTTCGAAGCCGGACTGGAAGAGCTTAACCGGAAGACCGGATTGAATCTCATGCCCATTCGCAGGCGGGTCAGCCTGCATCGCGCCCAAGTCGCGAAACAGCTGGTGGAGCGTCTCCGGGAAAGGCTGGAGCCCGAGTATCAATTTTTGCGGGAGGCCAAAAACCTATTGCATGAAAAGCCGGCGGTTCCGGACTGGACCATCTAGGTGGACCCTAAAATTCGTAGCCGAACAACTTCAATTCCTCGGTGAATATTTCGGCAATCCTCCGCTTATCGCCTTCCGTCAGGATATCGCGGTAATTCCTTTTGTCCTGCCGGAACTGCGATTTGGCCCGCGGTAATTCCAAGGGTTCGGGTATGCCCAGCCTCAGCCTGACTTCCTCCAATTCCTCGGATAATTTTTCATAGCGGCAAACCTTGTCGACCGCCACCTTTCCGTCCCGGGTATAAAGCTGTATCCCCTTCGATTTCAGGGCCAAGATCAGGTCGGAATCGAGGTAGCGGCTCATCGTCGGGCGTTCGCCGGATTTATAAGTCCAGTAGAAATGGGAAATAACGCGGTCGAAGGGATTGCGTTCAATGCAAAATTTAAAATACCCATCCCAAATCTTTTCGCCGATTCGCCGGACGATTTCATCCGCGCCGATATGATTGAAAAAAGGGGACGCTTTCCCGTCCGCCATGAACTCGTAATTTTGCGGTCCCACGCCGTGCATGGCCGCCCGCATTTCTTCATCTTCCGGGCTGATGGGAGTGACGATATCCGTCGGACCGCAATGTTTCGACAAGGCTATCTCAACCGAAGTCCCCGCGGTTTTATTCGTCTTGATGAAGATATAGCGGTACTTGTGAGAGATGATCATGGATGGCCTCACGGGGCCATCCGCCCATGCAAACAGGCCCCTGCCAGCGATTCTAACATCGAATGCTTCGCTTTTCCGCAGTGAAGTTTGATAAAATCACCCTGATGCGAGGTAAGAGCGTCGAGGCATGAAGGCAGGTGATGGGGATATGATTCAAGGGCGAAAGAGATTCGTTTTCCTGGCCGGCCTGCATCGAAGCGGCACTTCGCTCCTGCACCAAATCATCCGGGATCATCCCCTGGTCAGCGGGTTCCGGGATACCGGGGTGCCGCAAGACGAGGGGCAGCACCTTCAAACCGTATATCCCCCCGCCAAGGAATTCGGCGGTCCCGGCAAGTTCGCCTTTCACGCCGGCGCCCGCATGACCGAGGCGCATCCGTTGGCGACCCCTCAGGCGGGTGAAACGATTTTCGCGCAATGGCGAAGACATTTCGATCTCGCCAAGGAAATCCTGGTGGAAAAGTCTCCTCCGAATATCATCCGGACGCGATTCCTTCAGGAAGCCTTTCCCGGTTCGCTTTTCATCGCCATCCTGCGGCATCCCCTGGCGGTTTCCTACGCGACCATGAAATGGAGCGGAACCTCGCTGCCATCCCTGCTCGATCACAGCTTTCGCGCCTACGAGATATTCGCGGAGGATATGCTGCGGCTGAATTCCGTTTACGTCTTGCGCTATGAGGATTTCGTCCTGCATCCCGGCGAGGAAATTTCCAAGCTCTACCGTTTCATCGGCATACCCGCCGTCGAATTTGCCCAGGAAGTGCTCACCGACGTGAACGGAAAGTATTTCCAGAACTGGAAGGATGACTGGGCCGCGATGGAATCCGAGTGGAAGCCCGCCATGCCCGAGTGGGAAAGGCGGGCCAGCCGCTTTGGCTATAGCTTGGAGAGGCCGGAGCGGTTAAGCCCTTCGCCGATTCTAGGCCTTCACGGCAGGCGATAGCCGAAGCGCGAGCAATACCAGGCGATTTCCGCTTTCACGGGTATGGATATCCGCTCCCAATCCGAGCTCTTGACTTCCGGCTTGGGGTAATGGACCCCCCGATAAGCCTTATCGGAGTTTACCGGCGAGGTATCCAAAGCGACGTCCCGGGGTGAAACCTTGGAAAGGCCGGTGGCAGCCAAAAACTCCAGGAATTCGCCATGCTGATCCTCAATGCGGAAGCATATGGAAGGGTTTTGGTCCAATATCACCTTGGTCCATAAAATCACGGACATCAATGCGCGTTCCAGGGGAAGTTCGTAATCTTCCAAGTCGATTTTTTTCAACCGGATGAGGTGCTCCCGCCTGAAGCGGTAAGATGGCGGGGCATGCAATTCTTCCCGCATCACCGAGCCGGCGGCATCGGCGAGATCACGGACCGGCAGTATCATGTGCTTCCAAGCCAAGGCCTTCCTGGTCCTCGCAACGCTGTCCAGGGCATAGGGATTTTCATCGGCCTCGACGGCGAACATCCAGGAACTGATGCCGTCCTTACCCAATTTTTCGTGGCCCACATCCAATTTCAACTGCTGGCATAAGGCGGCCGCATAGCCGGTGCCGCAACGCGGATGGCCGACGATGAGGAGGGGGCGGAAGTATTTCTTTTTGACATGATGCGCCAGGGCTTTTTCGTATTTCGCCGCGCCTTCCAAATCGCCTTGGGAGCGAAGAAATTCCGCATGCGCCTCCTTGGGTCGTATCGTCGAAGCAAATACACCTTCGGTCCACGAGAGTTCGGAGGCGATAGGCGGCATCAAGGTAAAGGATTCGCCTGGCAGCGGCGCCAAGTCATGTTGGTAGGTGTCCACCGTATGGACGATGCCTTTGTAGCGGGCCAATAGGTTTTTGGCGTATTCGCGCGTGAGGGCATGGCATGGATTGGACATCTTTTTCTGGGTGGTGAAATGGGGCTTGATTTTCCCGTCATGATCCTCGCAGCGCGCCCAACCTAACCTGACCAGGCAGGACTCACCCTTCGCGAAAGGAATGGTTTTCAAATCGGCCATTTCCTTGAAATGCCGCAGGGCATCCGGTAAGTAAGCGTGAAACTGAATGTCATCCTCGACGACGAGAATGCGTTCGGCCTGATTATCGCTGATTTTTTCCCATAGCCGCCTATAACTGATGAAGGTCGCTACCTGGGGCGGGGTCAGGAAATTATTGCAATCGGGATCCTCGCATTCGATTTTCCCGCAACGAAAGCAGGGCGGGAACCCGACGACCTCACCGTTTTGAAAGGCCTTTTCAACCAGGGGATCGTCGCCCGGGGTGGCGTCGAAGAATTCAAACTCGTGAATCCCGTGCAGAGGCAAATGCCGGCGCACATGGTCGCGCCGCTCCTGGGAGGAACGGAGGCTAAGCACGTATACCTTGTCGAATAAACCCGTCCAAAGATCCGCATCGGGCGGGGACGGTGACCGGGCGGGAACCGCCTCGGATTTTTCCAATAAGTTGATCTTCGGCGTATGGCGGATAATCTCTCTCAGTGCTTGGAAAGTCGCCTGCAACTCGGGATACAGGGGATGGGCTTCGGCTTTCGTTTCCCTTTCCTTGAAGGGAGGAAGATCGACATCGAGGCCGAGAAAATCCTGCAAGGCCCTTACCGACTCCGGGGTAAAGACATCCGGATAACGCAATGCGAGCACCGGGAATGGATGCGGCCGCATCCAGCTCTCGAAATGCTTATGCAATTGCATGGGATCGCCCCGCAAAACGTTGTCATTCTCGATGAATGGGCCGGCATTCATGTGCAGAAAATGCTCCCGTCCCCAATAATTGATCATTTTATGCGCGCTCAACGCAATGGCTATCGGATCACCGAATAGGAAAATGACCTTGAACCCCGGAGGCAGGGATGCCGGCGGAAAATCGTGGGTCTTGTAAATGAACCCGCCGCCATCGGGCTTCAAGTCGGAAAAGCGGTTCAAAAAGTGCGGCGATTCATGGAATCCGTATCCGATGAGGCTTTCATAGGCGGTCGTGGTTCCGCAGCGCCCCATGCCCGCGACGATGAGGGAGGTTTTTGTCTTTTGGATTTTGGCGCGGTTGTTTTGCACGATTTGCGCCGGGGTCAATGCCGGGCCGAATATCCCATTCAGGATGGCGGAGTAGAACGAAATCCAAACGTCGACCGAGAACCCCGTCCCGAGTCCGGAGAGCAGGCGGTGGGCGTCTTTTTCCATATTCACTTCGCAGAGCAAAGGGATGGCCGATTTCAGGGCGTAAATATTGTCGGGATCATTGGATAAAATGGGGATGAGGTTTTGCAACCGGTTCACGGTGACGGGGTCGGGCCGGTCGGGGGTCCTCCACCCCGATTGGCAGGAAAGCTGCAGGACTTTTCGGCAATAATCGCAAAAGACCCGCGCGAAACCGCGATTGCCGCTTCTTTCCAAAATCAATACCAAGGTATCGAGGTTTTCCCTCCTCCGGGGATGGGAACGGAAAGAGGTGAAGGCTAGGCCCAAAGCCCCTTCGAAATCGGATTTGGCCAACATCAACCTGCATTCGGCGTCTTGGATCAAGGGGTCGGCCTTATCCGCGGGGCTAAGGCAGGCGATTTTCTTTTCCGCCTCGGGCAGTTTTCCTTCGGATATCAAAGCCAATAAATTTTCTCGCATAACCTCGCCTCGGTCCTCGCCCAATCGCCTTTTACAAGGATTATGACTCTTTCAACCGCCGATTTCGAGTGATAATGGGCCGCGTGGTTGTACGCGCCGGAAAGTTGAAGTCAAACCTCCGCGTGGGGTTGAAGAAATACCGTAAGCTTTCGCCCCCTTCGCCCCCTTAACCGCATCGAAACGATTTCCCTGGCATTCTTGATTGAATCGGAAGGCGGGGATTTCCGACAATAGGGGCTGCTCGTCTCTTACCCCGAGGCCCTATGATTTCGGTTTTGGTTTATGGCCGTAACGATGCTCACGGCTACAATTTGCACAAACGAACGGCCATTTTCTTCAATACCATGGGCCGGCAACTCACTTCCCCGGACGATGAAATCCTTTTCGTCGATTGCAATACCGATAATGCCTTGCCGACCTTCCCCGAAGCCTTGCAGGACTTGCTGACTCCCGAAGCCCGCGCCCTTATCCGCGTCATCCGCATCCGGCCGGCGGACTTCCGCAAAGCCCTGCCGCATTCCAAATTACCGGTCACCGAGGTCTTGAGCAGGAATGTGGGTCTGCGGCGCAGCCATGCCGCGAACCGCTTTGTGCTCAGCACCAATAGCGACATGGTCTTCGTTTCCAAAAAGGGGAATACCTTGTCGCGGGCCGTGACCGAAATAGACGAGCACCACCACTTCCTGCCGCGTTTCGACGTCCCCGAATGGCTATGGGAAAGTCTGGACAGGAGCGACCCCGATGCGGTGGAGAAAGCCCTGGGGCATTGGTCGAAGCACTATCACCTGAATGAAATCTGCCGCCATAAGGAAGACATTGCCTTCGATTCCCCCGGCGATTTTCAACTCATTCCCCGCCAATGGCTTTTCGAAATCGATGCCTTCGATGAAAGAATGATCCTGGGTTGGCATGTCGACGCCAATATCGCGCGCCGGCTTTACCTGAAATACGGCAGGCCGGCGGATCTCGCGGAGCATTTCGAAGGCTTTCACCTCAACCATAATTTGCAGCACAATGCCTTGCACGACGAAAATATCACCCGCAACGACTTGAACCGGTTTTGCTTGGAATTGTCGGTCGCCGACATTCCCGGGCAAAGGGAAACCTGGGGATTGGCGGGCAGTGAGCTGGAAGAAATACGCTTGCCCAGCCGGCGTTTCACGGCTTTCCACCAGGCCTTGGACAAGGCCCAGCCGCCGGCGCCGGATACATCCGCCGAAAGCTGGTGCACGGCGGAAAGCAAAAATGAAAATCTCTATTACGACGCGGCCCATGTTTTCCCCTTCGTCGCCAATTTTTTAGCGGGATCGGCTCCCGGAACCCGGGTGGGCTATTGGGGTTTGCATCCCACCATGGCCAAGGCGCTTACCGGACTCGCCGGTGAATTAGGCGAGGGAAGACAAGTCCTGGTAAGCCGTGAATTATCGCGGCTAAACGATGGGATGAGTGATTTAGGGCCGGCATGCCAATGGGTGTCCGTCGCCGATTTGGCGGAACAAAGCGATATTTTTTTCATCGATTTCCACATGGGATGTTTTGCCATCGATCGCAGTCCGAAAGGATTGCGGTTCCCCGCCGATAACGAGCGCAACCGACTCTTCAGCTCCATATTCTCCACCGGGGTCATGGAATTGGCCAAGCTGGACAGGCAAAGGGTGGCCGGCGGAAGCTTCCCGGCCCGCCTTTTCGTCTTCATGGGTTTCCAGAATACCCTGTATGAAGATATCGTGACCTTTGAATTCACCTTGACCATGGGGGCATTCGCGTCCCATGTCCACCACGGCACCGTGCGCAAGCAAAGCAAGTTCGAGGTTTTGCGCGAGGACCGGGCTAAAGTCGCCCCTTCCGATCATTCGGAAGAATCCGTCGCCGCCAAGTCCGAAACCGAGCGGGAAAAGGAAATGCCCGCCTGGACACCGGCTCCGCGCGACCGGACCCTGGGTTTCAATGTCATCGGGTATTTGACCAGCCACACCGGACTCGGGGTGGCTGCGAGAAATACCATGCATTTGCTGGCGAGCAAAGGCTATCCCGTGGCGGGCTTGGACGTGGATCCCGGCTTGGGCCGCGCCAATCAGGACCAAACCGTCCGGCACATGCTGGTCGACCCCCGCAAACCGTTGCCGCATCCGGTCAATGTTTTCCATATGAATCCCTGGGAAGTGGCCTTGCTGCTGAAACAAGGCGAACATCCCATTGAAATCGCGGGGCATATGAATGTGAATGTTCCCTTCTGGGAATTATCCCGCATCCCGGGGAATTGGGAACCGGTTTTAAGTTCCATGGATTTGGTTTTGGCCCCGACGCGTTTCGTGCAGGACGCCATCGCCTCCCAGGTGGGAGGAACCGCCATACGCCATTATCCTCAGGCCGTCGCTATTCCGGACGATATCCGCGCCGATCGAACCAAGTGGGGGCTGCCGGAAAAGGCCGTGGTCTTTGGATTCAGCTTCGACTTTACCAGCGTATTGGAGCGGAAAAATCCCGTGGGCGTGCTGCAGGCCTTTCTCAAGGTCTTTCAAGGGCGCGACGATGTCCATTTGGTGATTAAAATGAACCATAGCGGCGCCATGGACGCCTATGTGCGTACGGCGGCCCGATTCAAGGAGATGGAAAAGAACCATCGCAATTTACACGTCATCGACGCCTCCCTGCCGTATCGCGACGTCCTCGAAATGATGGCCGCGTGGGACGTCTACGTCTCGCTGCATCGCGCCGAAGGACTGGGGCTGGGTTGCATGGAATGCATGTCCATGGGCAAGGCCGTCATGGCCACGGGCTGGTCCGGCAATATGGATTTCATGCATGACGCCAATTCCATTTTGGTGACCCATCGGCTCATCGGCATCGATCCCAATAGCGTTTACAATTCTTGCCTCAACGGGGAGAAAGGCCATGTCTGGGCCGATCCCGATATCGAGGAAGCGGCGCTGTGGATGCGAAGGCTTGCCGAGGATGCCGACTTGCGCGCCCGCCTCGGCGCCAGGGCCAAGTTCGACATGGATAGGCTGCGCGCCGAAGTCGCCAGGGGAGATTCCTTGGTCCAAATCGACAGTTTTTACCAGCAATGGCAATACAAAAGGCAAGCGGACATCGGCCGCCGCGACGGCCTCCTTCACGGCGCCAGGGATACGGCTACGCAAGGGATACGCGGCCTTGCCGATAGGGCGGGACGCCCCATTTCCGGTCCCCGCGGCAATCAGGGGCTGAAGGTCTTGATCCAAAACCGGTCCTCCGCCGACGTCGCTCCGGGCGGGGACACCGTCGTCATGGAAAAGTATCACCGCCATCTTCGCGATCTCGGCGTCCATGTCGATATCGATCACGACCCCAAGGTGGATAGGCGCCCTTATGACCTTATCCATCTCTTCAACCTGGTATTGCCTCAATCCATCGAACCATTAAGCAGATTGGCGAAGGAAGCCGGTAAGCCTTTCGTTATCGAGGCATTCCAGGAAAACCAGGAATATTACCTGGGGCGCAGCGTCGCATTCTACCGCCTGCTTCTAGCCTACCAGCAGCAAGGGCAAAAACCGGGATCCTTGTCCAAATTCCTGAGCCTGATGCACATGGCCGAAAGCGTTCCCAGCGATACATCGGCCTATGCCGCCAACGAAGCCGCCGCCGTGATCACCAGCAGCCGCGAGGAAAGCGAATACCTGAACCGGCTGCACCCGCAGGCGCAAACCATAGCCATTCCCCATGGGGCGGACATCGAACCTCTCGACGAAGGACCGGAAACTTTCGAGCGCGCCTTCGGCGTCAAGGACTTCATCCTATGCGTGGGCCGACTGGAAGCCAGGAAAAACCAATTGGCTTTATTGGCGGCCCTGGAGAATGAAGACATTCCCCTGGTCTTCGCCGATGGATCGGTTTGCTATGCTCCCGACTATAGCGTGGCGGTAAGGCAATTCAAGCGCAAAGGACGAACCATTTTTACCGGGCGGCTCAGCAAACCCCTGTTGGTTTCGGCCTACCGCGCCGCGAGATTGCATGTCTTGCCGAGCTGGTATGAATTACCGGGCCTCGTCACCTTGGAGGCTGCACTGTATGGCTGCCAAGTCGCGGCCACGCCGCATGGCGGCATTCGCGAATACATGGGAGAAACCTGCCGGTATTTCGAACCGGACGATATCGGGGGACTGAAGAACTTGATTTCCGCGGCCTATTCCGGGCAAAATCTCCCGGGATCACGGGAAAAAGCCGGCGAATTCACTTGGGAAGCAGCTGGCAAAAGGGTCATTACCGTTTACGAAGACATTTTAGCCGGTCGTCCGGTGAACCGTATGGGCCACTTCGCCGAAGCTGCGGGATAAAACCTCGGGAACGAGGTCAGGATTTGTTAAAAACCACCCGCGAAAAGTGATTTCCGGGTGCATTAATAAAACCTATGACAACCGGTTTCCCACAGTTCGGCCAAAAAATAGCGTTATGGATGGTATTTCTGGGTATGCCGGCTATGGACGCCGCCGCATCCACCGCCTTGGCGGGAACGCGTATCGACTATGCTCCGTCCATCCAATGGCAAGGCCATGTTTGGCAGCCGCAGGACGGCCAACAAAAAACCGCCATGGACGCGACCCTGCGACGGTTCCTGAAGAAGTACCATGTCGTCCGCATGCCGGTTTTACCCCGGGAGGTCAAACACGCGCGGCAATGGCCCGAAAGTTGGAATTTGCATCTGGACCTAGGCGGCAATTCCTGGGATTTGGAATTGGAAAGCAGCCCATTGGGCTTGGAGAATATGGCCGTCGGACCGCGCAGCGCCTGGTATTGCTACCGCGGCCGGGTCAAGGGCAGGGAGAACAGTCAAGTCCGCCTGACCTTGGATGAACAAGGGCTGACCGGCTATATCATTTCGGACGGGAAAAAGACCTTTGTCGAACCCGCCAGGAATCTCTTCAAGGCCGCGGTGGCGGGAGCCCTGGTGGCTTATTCCGATGCCGATGTGGTGCAAAGCGAAGAAGTCCGTTGCGGCGTCGTGACCTCCGCCAGCGCCTCTCAATCCGACCTGGGATTACCCAAAGAAGCGGTCGGCCAAGCCACCCAGATTCGTCCTTGCGCCTTGGTGGAATTGGCCGTGGCGGCCCATGGCAATATGCTCGCCGCTTACGGGGGAGTCGACGGGGTGAAAAAAAGGGTTTCCGAAGTCGTCAATATGGTGGATGGCCTTTACCAGGATACCGGCATCAATTTGAAAATCCGGATTTCGGAATTTTATATCGACTCGGCCGGGGCCAATTCCTTCGGCGAAACCCTGGTGATCAACGATTTGCTCACCCGTCTTCTGAGCTGGGGCGTTGGATCCACCGGCTTTAAAAAAACCTTCGACGTTTCGACCCTCTGGTATTACGACCCGGGCAGCGGCGTGGTGGGATTGGCCGTGGGCGGCGGCGGAGTCAATACCGGGGTCGTTTGCCGCCGCAATCAAAACGGCAATGTCATCCGCGATTTCACCAAATCGTCCTATACCATGATGCTCGATCAAGCCCATGAATTGGGGCATAACTTCGGGGCTCCGCATATCAGCGATGCCACCCTGATCATGAATCCCTCCATCACGGGCAAGAATGATCAATGGGGCGATTCCACCCGCAATACCATCAATGCCTATCGCGCCCGCATCACCTGTCTGGGAGCTTGCGACATTCCGCCCGTCAGCCGCTTTGCGGTTTCCTCGGGTTGCGGAGCGACGCGTGCATTCACCGATCAAAGCCTGGGTGAGCCGACCGCCTGGCAGTGGGATTTCGGCGATGGGAGCGGATCCACCGAACGTAACCCAAGCCATCATTATGCCCAGGACGGAAAGTATTCCGTTTCCCTCATCACCTCGAATGCCTATGGAAAGGATACCGTCTTGGCCGGCGACGCGGTAACCGTGAAGAATTTACCGCCCCCCATTCCCGTCAATGCCGAGTATTGCGGCACCCAAGTCACCCTCAAGGCTTCCGCCAGCGGGAATATGAATTGGTGGGACGCGCCTTCGGGCGGCAATAAACTGGCGGAAGGCGATAGCTTGAGGACCCCGGTTTTAACCGCCAAAACGATTTATTACGTCGACAATGCCGAGGCCGGCGGGGCCAGCCAAAAAGTCGGCCCGGTTACCCGCGATTTCGGGACCGGGGGGTATTTCAATTCCAATGATTTAAGGCGGACCTTTTTCGACGTCTATGGCGACTTGCGACTGAAATCGGCCAAGGTCTATGCCTCGGGGGCGGGTAATCGCACCATCCAATTGCTCGATAAGAATGAAAAAGTCCTCGTCGAAAAGAATGTCCTTTTGCCCAACGGTGAAAGCCGGGTTATCCTCGACATGGATATTCCGAAAGGCGACGCTTACGCCATCAAACTGGCGGGTTCGGGCGCGGCTTTAAACCTTTATCGCAATCAAACCGGCGCCGCTTATCCTTATGAAATCGACGGCCTGATCAGCGTGACGGGGACGGATGCCAGCGATAATAACGGGACCGTCGGTTATTACTACTACTTCTACGATTGGGAGGTGCAAGCCGCGCCTTGTGCCAGCGATAGGGTGGCGGTGACGGTCAATACCCTATGTTCGAATGCCATCTCCCTGCATGCCCAGGAGGCGGAGCGAGAAGGACTGTATCCGCTGGGCGGCAGCCTCTACCGTTTCGGCATGCCGTGGAGCGAGGCGGGCCGCGTGGAGGTAAGCGTTTTCAGTGCATTAGGTCAGGTCGTGGCGCGAAAAGAAATGACCGTGGAAAAGGGTTGGGTTCAAGGGCAGTTGCGCATCGACGCGTCCCATGTCCAGGGCCTGGTCATTGTAAGAGTATCGGGGCAAAACGGTCAAAAACGTTATCTGACCGCCATGCCCTGAAGCCTATCCAGAAGCGTCGTTAAAACCAGAAACGAGCGCCGATTCCGCCATTCAAATCGAATATCGGCGCCGGTAGGATAAACATCACCGGTGCCAATTCGAAAAAGAAATCGAAGGGGATGGAGGTCGGCATGAAGGCGATGCCGAAATTACCTCTCACTCCCAACCAGGAAATATCTTCCCAGTACTTTCGGTATTCGTATTGGACGCCGGCGCCGTAATAAAGCGGCAGGGGTATGCTCGCCTTGATGATGTCGAAGCGGTGGACGAGGTAGTCCATGTGAAAATGGAAATTATCCCAGCCGTAACCGTATCCATCGACTCGCGAATCGTAACAAAGGTCGGGGTTATTCGCGCGGAAATTGCCGTTATAGCAGTTCCCATTGCGGTAAACGCTGCGGCCATAACCCCAGCTATTCCAACCGACGACGAAATCAAGGGCGTTCTTGGAGGTGAGCCAATACTTCCCGTTGAAACCGGTGGGGTCCCCGAGTTCGAAACCCAAGCCGAATTGCCCCGCCTTTCCGGCGGCATGGCTGGGTGAAATCGCGGAAAGCGCCATGAGACAGACGAGACTAAGCCATATCCTGGTTGTTTTCAAAGTGGATTCTCCAAAAATTCCGATTCCGGTAGGTTCGTGATTTAAAACTTGAGTTGGGTGCGGACTCTTGCAACAGCTTTCTCGACATTTTCACGCAGGCCGAAAGCCGATAAGCGGAAATAACCTTGTCCGCAGCTCCCAAAGCCGCTTCCAGGAGTGCCTACCACATGGGCCTGACGGAGCAATTGATCGAAGAAAGCCCAACTGTCCATGCCTCCCGGCGTCTTCAGCCAGATATAGGGGGCATTGACGCCGCCGAAAACGGTATAGCCCAGGGATTGCAATCCGTCGCGGATGATGCGGGCATTCTCCATGTAATAAGTGATGGTTTCGCGGACGGCCTTTTGCCCCTCCGGCGAGAATACCGCGGCGGCGGCCTTTTGAATGGGGTAAGAGACGCCGTTGAACTTGGTGGTCTGGCGCCTCATCCACAGGCTATGCACCGAAACTTTTTCGCCTTTTTCATTGCTGGCCAAAAGCGATTTGGGAACCGCCGTATAAGCGCAACGGGTGCCGGTGAAACCGGCGGTCTTGGAGAGGCTGCGGAATTCGATGGCGACTTCCCTCGCTCCGGGAATTTCAAAAATGCTGTGTACGGCGCCAGGCTCGGAAATAAAGGCTTCATAAGCCGCGTCGAAAAGCAGTATGGCCTCGTGTTTGCGGGCATAGGCCACCCATTGGGTCAAAGCCTCGCGGGACATCAAGGCCCCGGTCGGATTATTGGGCGAGCATAGATAAACGATGTCCACGGGTCGGTCGGGTATGGCCGGTTCAAAACCATTTTCCGCGGTGGTGGGAAGGTAGACGAGTTTCCCGTATCTTCCGGAAGCGTCGGCATTACCCGTTCGCCCCGCCATCACATTGGTATCGACATACACGGGGTAGACGGGATCGGTAACCGCGATGATGTTTTCCAAGCCGAATATTTCCTGGATATTGGCGGTATCGCATTTGCTGCCATCCGAGACGAAAATTTCGTCCGCCTCGATTTCGGCTCCCTGCGACTTGAAATGGGCGGCGATGGCCTGGAGCAGAAAATCATAGCCCTGTTCGGGGCCATAGCCTTTGAAGGTTTGGCGCTGGGCCATTTCATCCGCCCCCGCTTTCAGGGCCTCCACGAAAGGCGGGGCTAGCGGCAAAACGACATCGCCTATGCCCAGGCGAATGATTTCCGCCTGCGGGTTTTCGGCCTGGAAGGCGCGGACGCGGCGGCCGATTTCCGGAAACAGGTAGCCGGCTTGAAGTTTTTGATAATGGGAATTGATCTGAGCCATGGTCAATGCTGTGGAAAATGTGAAACCGGGAACGGTGAGGCCCGCTAAGGGCCGGTAAAAAGACCGGTCCGCACGGTTGGTGGGCCGCCCATGCAGGCGGAATGGACGGTAAAGGTAGCAAATACGATTTTGACTTCTTTTTTATCCATTTTCATCCTTGCGTTTTTAGTGTTTCATCGGTGGGATCAGGGTACAATGATCCCATAACCCGGGAGCCGTGTATGTCCGAGGAAAAACCCGATCTGCAATCCATCATCAATGAGAAGCGTTCCAAAGCCGAAAAAATGCAATGGAAAGGCTCGGTCACCGAGTACCTGGAAAAGGTGCGGGAAAACCCGGACCTGGCGATGTCGGCCCCCGGACGCCTCTATAACATGATCATCAACCAAGGCAGTGAAGCTTCCGCCGAGAAGCACGCTTTGCCCGGCTACGAAGACTTGGTCCGTTACAATTTTTTTGACGATCAAATCTTCGGAGCCGACGAAAGCCTGCATGACCTGGTCAAGTTTTTCCATGCCGGCGCCCGCCGCACCGAAACCGGCAAACGCATCCTCATTTTGGTGGGGCCGGTTTCCTCGGGCAAGAGTTCCATCGCCTCCCTGCTCAAGCGCAAGCTCGAGGAATACAGCGCCACCTTGCCTCTTTTTTCCATCGACGGATGTCCCATGCAGGAGGATCCCCTGCATTTGATCCCCCGGCATGACCGCAACCACTGGGAGGAAATCCTCGGCGTTAAAATCGAGGGCGACCTCTGCCCGATATGCCGCCACCGCCTTCTGAATTCACCGGAGTACAAGGATGAAAAGGGCAATGTGCTGTGGGAGAAATTCCCGGTCAAGCAATTGACCCTCAGCGAAAGGGGCCGGCGCGGCATCGGCACTTTCCAGCCTTCCGATCCCAAGAACCAGGACATAGCCGAATTGATCGGCCACGTCGATTTCAGCAAGCTCACCCAATTCGGGGAAACCGATCCGCGGGCTTATAATCTCGACGGGGAATTGGAAATCAGCAACCGCGGGCTCATCGAATACATCGAAATCCTGAAATGCGACATCAAGTTCCATTATGTCCTCATCACGGTGGCCCAAGAGCAATTGATCAAGGCGCCCGGTTTTCCCCAGATTTATACCGACCTGGTCATCCTCTCCCATACCAACCAGACCGAATTCGACAAGTTCAAGTCGAATAAGGAAAACGAGGCGCTGCACGACAGGATGTATCCCATCTACGTGCCCTATAACCTCAAGGTCGACGAGGAGGTGCGCATTTATAAGAAAATGGTGGCCGCTTCCCAATTCGCCCACATGGAAGTCGCGCCCTATACCCTGGAGGTGGCGGCCATGTTCGCCATCCTCACCCGCCTCAGCGAGTCGGCGCTTTGCCCCGACTTGATCAAAAAAATGAAATACTATAACGGCGAGTCCGTCATGGAAGCGGAGAAGGATCCCGTCGACGTCAAGTCGATGCGGTTGGAAGGCCGGAAAAAAGGCGAAGGCATGAGCGGCATATCGCCGCGCTTCGTGGTGAACGCCATCAACGTGGCCCTGTCGGAGCGGGAAAAGGAGGGCGGCATCATGCCTCTCGACGTCATCCGCGCCTTGAGGCATAATTTCGGCCATCACATCGGCTTCAGCGAAGAGGAGGCGGACCGGTATTTGCGCCTATTGCTGGCCGATAAGGGCAGCGTCACGGCCGAATACCGCGAAGTCGCCAAAAAGGAAGTGAACCGCGCTTTCCTATTCGCCTATGAGGATCAGGCCCAATCGATATTCGATAATTATATCCGCAATACCACTTGCTATTGCCTGAAGAAGAAATTCATCGATCCCATCACCGGCGAAGAGCGCGACGCGGACGAAAAGCTCATGCGTTCCATCGAGGAAATGATAGGCGTGTCCGAAAACGCCAAGCGCGAATTCCGTCAGGGCATCCTGGTTTTCAAGAGCGATTCGCACGATCAGGGGAAAAGCTTCGACTTCAAGAGCTACCAGCCCCTGCACGAAGCCATCGAGCGCAAACTCATGGCTGATTTGAAAAACGTGGTCAGCCTCACCATAGCCGACCCCAGCAAAAAGGATCAGAAATCCCAGAAACGCAGGCAGGACGCCATCGACGCCTTGAAGCAAAAAGGCTATACCGAGCAAAGCGCCGAAAGGCTGTTGCAATTCGTGGGCGAAATCCTCCGAAAGGAGGAATGATGGCCGTCCGCGAGGTCGATTGGGAATTCAGCAAGCGAGGGGCCGAGGATGTCGCGCGGCATCAGAAAAAGGTCCGCGACATCATCCGCGAGAATATCGCCGATGTGATCTCGGAAGAGAGCATCATCACCCGCAAGAAAGGCCAGACCGTCCGCATCCCGGTCAAAGGGATTAAGTCCTGGCAATTCGTCTACGGCAAGCGCAAGGGCGGGCAAGGCGGCGGTTACGGCATAGGCCATGGCGGGGCGGGGAAAGGCGATATCATCGGACGCAGGCCCGCCCAGGACGGGGAAGAGGTCGGCAAAGGGAGTAAGGCCAGCGACGAGCCGGGCGAGGACTACCTGGAAACCGAGGTCGATCTCGAAGAATTGGTGAAAATGATGATGGATGATCTCCATCTTCCCGATTTACGGCGCAAGGAAATCGCCGAAAACCTCGTCTCCACCGGCTTTACCTTCACCGACGTCGAGAAACACGGCCTCAAGGCCAATATCGATAAGAAACGATCCTTCCGGGAAGCGCTCAAGCGCGGCGCGGACTCCCTGCAAAGGCTGCAGCAGGAAAGCGGAAAGAGCGAGGAACTCGTCAAGCAAGCGTGGAACCGCTCGCGGGGGGACTATTTCGATGCCCTCGACATGCTCAACCGCCCCGACGCCGAGTCTTTCCTGGCCGAGGAAGAGAGCGAGCATAAAACCTTCATCCATAACCGGGATTTGCGTTACCGGGTCGTCCAGGAAAAGACCGAGCCCGTTTCCAACGCGGTGATTCTCGCCATGATGGACGTAAGCGGATCGATGAGCACGTCGAAGAAATACCTGGCCCGCAGTTTCTATTTCTGGATGGTGCAATTCCTGAAGCATAAGTATCGCAATGTCGAAATCCGCTTCATCGCCCATACCACCGAAGCCAAACTCGTGGAAGAGGACGAGTTTTTCCACAAGGGGGAAAGCGGGGGGACGGTCTGCGCCAGCGCCTATGATTTGGCCGTCGATTTGATCGGCAGCGATTATAGCCCTTCTCGTTGGAATATCTATGGGTTCCATTTCTCCGACGGCGAGGATTGGGACGCCACCCGGACCATGCAAAGCGTCAAACGCCTGCTCGATAAAGGCCCCAATATGCTCGGTTACGGCGAAATCCGCACCGAGGCCGCCTATGGCCAGCAACTCATGAAGGCTTTCGAGGAAAGCTTTCATTTGGACAAGTACACGAGCTGGAAGGATAACGATTTCGAATACTTGATCCCCCAACGCAGCGAATTGCCGCTATTGGGTTGCATCCTCAAAGAGAAAACCCACGTCTATCCGGCGTTGAAGGTTTTTTTCAGCCGCGATAAGCGGGTGTGAAAGCAGGCCGAACCCATGTCCGATGATTTGATCCGCCGCCTGGTCAAGGCCGACAATCACATCCAGAAAATCGTGCTGGAATACGGCTTGGATTGTTACCCCCAGGAATTCGACGTCATCCCCGCCAATAAGATGCTGGAAATCATGGCTTACCGCCTGCCGGTGAATTACAGCCACTGGAGTTTCGGCCGTGATTTCGAAAGGGAACGCACCCAATACGAATATACCGGCGGCATTCCCTATGAAGTCGTTCTGAACGCCAATCCCTCGCGCGCATTCCTGATGCGTACCAATCCCTATCCCATCCAGGTATTGGTCATGGCCCATGTCTACGGCCACAACGATTTCATGAAGAACAATATCCATTTCCGCAATACCCGCCGGGACATGCTGACTTCCGCCAGCGAAGCGGCGGCGCGTTTCCGGAAATACGAGGAGGAGTACGGCGTCGAGGAAGTGGAAAAGCTCATCGATGCCGCGCATTCCATCCAATGGCATATCGAGGAAGATCTTTTCCCCACCGACGGATCGGCGACGGGGGAAAAATCCAAGGCGCCCGAAAAGGCGGGGTCTTCCAAAAAGGACTCCGCTTACGGGGACATCCTCGATTGGCAAGCCGGTTTGCAGGTTAAAACCCATGATGAGAGGCGCTCCGAGGAACGCAGCCTGAAGAGGCGGATCCCCGCCGAGCCTTCCGCGGATTTGCTTTCCGTCATCATGCGCCATAGCCCGCGCGGTTTCGACGAGTGGGAATTGGACATCCTGCAATCCATCCATGAACAGGCGCTTTACTTCAATCCGCAGCGGAAAACCAAAACCATGAACGAGGGGTGGGCCAGTTTCTGGCATACCCATATCATGCATCGCCTTTTTCAGGACGGCTACCTCAGCCCGGAGGAACACGGCTTTTATAACCTCTACAATTCCCGGGTATTGGCCACCAATCCTTTCGGCCTCAACCCCTATTTGCTGGGCATCAAGACTTTCGAGGATATCGAAGACCGCTGGGATAAAGGACTATTCGGCCCCGAATGGGAAAAACGGGAAGACCCCTCCAAGTGGGACATCGATGAACATTTGGCCAAAGGCAGGGAGAAGATCTTCGCGGTCAGGCGCACCCACATGGATTGGTTTTTTCTGGATGAATTCCTGAATCACCGCATCGTGGACAAGGCCGAGCTTTATCTCTATGGCAGCCGTCTGCGCGAGGGGATGGAGGAATTCGTGGTGGAAGAAACGGAATGGAAGACCATCAAACGCCTCTTGGTGAGGTCCATGGCCCATTCCGGTTTGCCCCTCATCAAGGCCGTCGACGGGGACTATGGCGGCCGGCGGGAACTTTGCTTGAAGCACCTGTACGAAGGCTTGCCCCTGGACGAGGATTATGCCCGCAATACCCTCAAGCACGTCCACTATCTCTGGGGGAATACCGTACACCTGGAAACCATTGAAACCGAGGGCAGTCAGGATAACCGGGTGGAATGGTCTTACGACGGGCGCGGGTTTTCCAAGGTCAGTCTGGGCCTGGCTGGGGCTTCGGGCGACTGAAAAGGCCAGGCTTGAGGCCTACCTAGCCTGCCAATGGGACCTTAGCGGATCTAGCTTTCCGGTCAATGCCCCCAGCCCATACCACCCCAGATTTATTCCATGTCCTGAGCGCCCGCCAATTCGACCGATCCCTGCTGGATGAATTGTGCGAGCTGACCACTTCCATCCGGAAATTCGCCAAGCATAAGGAAGGCCTGCTTTTCCTGCGCAGCCTGCTGTCCCATAAACGCGCCATGCTCTACTTCACCCAGCCGAGCACGCGCACCTTTCTCAGCTTCAGCAATGCCTGCCAAATCCTCGGCATCCAGGCTTCGGAAATCCGCGATTCCAATACCAGTTCGGAAGTGAAGGGGGAGAGCCAGCTCGACAGCCTGCGCACCTTCTCCTCCTATGTCGACGTCGTGGTGATGCGCACCAAGGAGGAAGGATTGGCCGAAAGCGCCGCGGCCTTATTGGACACGACCAACCGTCCCATCCCCATCATCAACGCGGGCAGCGGTAAGGACCAGCATCCCACCCAGGCCTTGCTCGACATCTATACCCTCGAGCGTAGTTTTCACCAGTTGGGCGGGATCGACGGCAAGGTCATCGGCATGATGGGGGACCTGAAACGCGGCCGCACCGTGCGTTCGCTTTGCTACTTGATGAAAAATTACCGCAACATGCGCCTGGTTTTCATCGCTCCCGAGCGATTCGCCATGCAGGAGGATATCAAACAGCATTTACGCGAACACGGCATTCCCTATGAAGAAACCCAGGACATGCAAAAGGTGCTGCCCGAACTCGATGCGATATACATTACCCGCATCCAGGATGAGCACGATTTACCCGGGGAGAAACAGGAAGTCGATCTCAGTCGTTTCAAATTCGGAGTCGAGCATTTGCCCACCCTGAAACCCACCGGTATCATCATGCATCCCTTGCCGCGTCGCGACGAAATCCATCCCGACGTCGACGCCGATCCGCGCGCCAAGTACTGGCGGCAGGAGAGAAACGGCATGTGGATGCGGGTCGCCCTTTTGACCAAGCTTTTCCGCGTCGACCCCATGATCCTGCACGGCTCCCTTTTCGACTGAAAGAACGCTTAAAAGCCTTTCCAGCCCATGGCCAGCCCCCAGGCCAAGGCATAAAGGCCGTAGGCGAAAGCCCCGAAGGCGAATTGCGCGGAGGCCTTGGTAGTCCAAGGGGGAAACCACCGGCTGGCCAGCCCCGTCAAGGCTCCCAACCCAAAGCCGAAAAAGTGGGCGCGAATGTCGACGTTTTCCCCCAAACCTACCAGGATGGCGACGGCGAAAGCCGCGATAAGCGGGTTGACGCGATGGAAGCGCAATCCATTGCCGGCCGGCAATAGTAAGGTTTCTACCCCGGCCAAGAGCCCCAGGACGGCGAAAACCGTGGTGGAGAACCCGATGCTGACATGATGGATGGGCGAAGTCCAGGCCACCAGATAATTGGCCGCCATGGAAAGGATGACCCCTAAAAACAGGATTAAGCCCATGCCAAGGCGGTGGCCCAATAAATTGAGCATGAAATAGCCGGAAAAGAGATTGCTCAGGAAATGGGCATGGTCGACATGCAAGGTGGTGGCCGTCAAGGTCCTCCACCATTCCCCGGCCAGGATTTTCTGGGCATTCGCCGCTCCCTCGCGATGCCAGGCTTCGGGCCACGGAGATAATCCCACGCCGAATTGGAAGGCGGTCGGCCAAATCAAGTAGAGAATGGGCGATAACAGGATATCCAGTTTGGGGGCTTCGTTTTCGGCGTGGAAGCCCCGGTTTTCCTGAACATAGGCATGCAATACGGCGCGGGCGTCCTGAAGCCTCTCGGGGTCCAGCAGGATCAGGTATTGTTCGCCGTCTATCTCGATTTCATGTTCCAAATGCTGGGAGGCCAGCACCAGGCTGAAGTCCAGGATGAGGGACTTCCGGCGCGATCGTAAAAAGACGACATGCGCCTGTCCCGCTCCGTCGCCGAAATCGTTTTCCATGCGGAGGGGAAGGTTTATCCGCCTGCCGGCGGAAAACGGTTTTCGGCGTTGAATCGGACGCAGTCCCCGTAACGGACATGTTTCCCCCCGAAAATGTCCAGGGCGCTGCCTATGGTGAGATCCACCTTGCCGCCGCTTTCCCGAGCGCAGGTTTCCAGGTCGGCGAGGGATTGGGCTCCACCCGCATAAGTAACGGGAATTTTACCCCATCGGCCCAGGTCGCGGATGAGATCGAGATCCATGCCCGCCTGCAAGCCTTCCACGTCGGCGGCATGGACTAAGAACTCGTCGCAATAGGGCGCTAGTCCGTCCAAAAAGTCGGCATTGACGGCATGGGGCGTGACGGTTTGCCAGCGATTGATGGCCACCTTCCATTCATCCCCGATCTTGCGGCAACTCAAATCCAGGACCAAGCGATCGGCTCCCACCAGGGCGGAAAGGTTTTGCAGCCGCTCCCTATCCAATTTCCCGTTGGGAAAAATCCAACTGGTCACGATGACATGGCTGGCTCCGGCCGCCAGCCATTGCGCCGCATTGCCGGAATGAACGCCGCCTCCGACCTGCATGCCCAGCGGATAGGCGTGCAAGGCGGAGAGGGCGGCCATCTCGTTGCCCTGTCCGAGCATGATGATATGCCCGCCCCGCAAGGAGTCCCGGCGATAAAGTTCGGCGTAATAACCGGCGTCCCGATCCGAAACGAAATTCGTGGCGAGATCTTTTCCGTCGTCGCGCAGGGAGCCGCCGACGATTTGCTTGACTCGTCCCTCATGGAGATCGATGCAGGGCCTGAATTGGGTCATGGTAAGGCGAAGGGGCTATTGTTAACCTTTATTCCAATTTAATCCCTGGTTCCCCGACATGATTCTTTTTCGCATCCTTTTCTTCCTGTTGCGCGTCATTTGGTATGCTTTTTGGGGGCTCTATCAATTGGCATTGGGCGCCATTTTCGTGCTCATCGCGTGGGGATTGTGGCAAGCCTCCCAATACTTGCATGTTCGCGACATTCTCGCGCTTCGCCACCATTCGCCCAAGACCACGGCCTTCATGGAGGCTGAAAAACAAGCGCGTCTCGATTCCTTGCGCGCCGCTGAAGCGGCGGGAGCGAAAAACCTGCCGGATACCACTTTCCGTTACCGCTTCATCCCGATGGATTCCATTCCAAAATCCTTGCGGGACATGGCCCTGGTCGCCGAAGACGCGAAATTTTACAGCCACCATGGTTTCGATCTCGAGGAAATCGAATACGCCCTGGTGGCCAATCACCAGCAAGGCCGCAAGGCCCGCGGAGCGAGCACCATATCCCAGCAAGTCGTCAAAAACTTATTTCTCAAGCCCGATAAGGAAATGACGCGGAAATTGCGCGAAGCGGCCATGACCTACTTGATGGAAGAGACCTTGACCAAGGATCGCATCCTGGAATTGTACTTGAACATCGCCCAATTCGGTCCAGGCGTATTCGGCGTGGCGGAAGGAGCGGAATACCATTTCGGAAAATCCATCGGCGAACTCAAACCGGAGGAGCAATTGGGCTTGGTTTGTCTCTTGCCGAGTCCGGAAAAATGGAGTCCACGCCGGAACCAGACGGCTTACCTTTTGCATAAGCGCCGGGTAGTTGGAAATTACGCGCTATTCAAAGGCATCCGGGATCGCAGCGATACGACCCACCCGGGTTGGATTATCCAGGTTTATGACAGCCTTTCCAACCGGGTGAACCAGGACAAATGGGATAGGCTGAGGACTTCCAGCGGAAATGCCCAACCATTGGATTCGGCCCAGGCGGGAAGCAAAACCGATTCGACTTCCGAGGATTAAGGAAAGCCGGGCTAACCTAACTTGCCAAGAATTCGGAAATGGCCGCGCGCAAACGCTGGTATATCCATTCCTGCTTGCCGGTGTCTTCCTCGAGCAAGGTGACCCGAAAACCCAGCAAATCCGAACAGAAGCTGGATATGGGCACGACGCAAATGCCGGTGGCGGCCAGCACATAATAGACGAAGCGCTTGTCGAGGGCGACGCCCACAACCATTTTTTCCACCAATTCCTTAGCTTTGGGATTTTCAATGCTCAGTTTCTGATGCGGTTTCAGGGCTCCGGCGCGAAAGATGATGCTTTGGTAAAACGCCCCATAAGTCTTATTGACGATGAGTTCGGGAATATCGCCCAAGGTCTTGAGGACGACGTCGCCTCGCTTTTGAATGGCGAGGTTGAGCGCCGCCCGGTGCTCTAAAAAGCGGGGATGGCTCCAGATGCCGGGAATGGCCATTTGCGGCAGGGTGGTCGAGCAGACTTCGAGCATTTTGGCGTCTTCGATGGCTTTGACCAGCTTCATGAATTCAGGATCGCGCCGGGAGTTGTAAAACTCGAGCCAACCGCAGCGGGAGCCCGGCCAAGGCAATTCCTTGGAAATACCCTTCATGGCAATGGCCGGTACATCCTGGATGACCTCGGCGATTTGCAAGGCTTTGGCGCCATTGTAGGTGATGTGGGTATAAATCTCGTCGGCGATGATGAAGAGATTATACTGGCGGGCCAGGGCCACGATTTCCCTGAGTATGGGTTCGGGATAAACCATGCCGGTGGGATTATCGGGATTGATGATGAGGATGCCGACCACATTGGGGTTATAACGCACCTTATTGCGCAATTCCTCCATGTCGGGAAACCAGTTGTTTTCGGGATCGAGCCGATAGGTCAGGGGGGGCTGGCTGGCATGGCCGCCCTCGGCCGAACTATGGGTGCTGTAAGCGGGCGAGGGACCGATGATCCGCGCTCCGGGATCCAGGTATTGATAGACCTTGTTGATGGCGTCTCCCACGCCATTGCAGAACAGGATGTCGTCGGTGGTGATTTGGACGCCGCCCAAGGCATTGGTGCGCCGGCTGAGGAATTCGCGGGTCGCCAAAACGCCCTTGGTCGGGCAATAACCATAGGACTCGTTTTGCATGGCGAGGCCGGCCACGATGCTTTTCATCCACTCGGGAATCGGAGTGCCCTTTTGCACGGGGTCGCCGATATTTTCCCAGGAAATTTGCACGCCTTCCTTTTCGAAAAGGTTGGCTTTCTTGACTATTTCCCTGATTTCGTAAGTGAGTTCGGTGGCACCTGCATGCAGGATGGATCTACGCATTAACGGTTCCGGAATTGGCTGGGATGAGGGGAGTAAGGGGCTGGAAAGCGGGTTGAGCCATTGTAGATATTCTTTTTCAAGTTGTCGCTCTCCCAGAAGACGCCGGAAAGATTGGCCGAACTGAAATCGCAGCCCGTGAGAAATGCGCCTTCGAAGCGGGAATTGCTCAAATCGGCGCCGGTGAAATCGCAGTTGAAAAATTTGGTATTGGAAAAATCGACATTCCTTAGCTTGGCTCCCGAGAAATTCACTCCGCTGATTTTATCCATGTAAACCTTGGATTTGTCCAGGATGCATTCGGAAAAATTCGCCTTGCTTACCGATCCCCCGTCGAAAGTGGTGTTCTGGAAATTGCTGCCGGTAAAATCGACGCCGTCAAAGGAGACCTGGAAAAAGGAGGAGTAGATTAGGCTGCATTTCATGAATTTGGCCCCGCCTAAACGCGCGTGCCCGAACTCGGCTTTATCGAAGCGGGAATTTTCGAATCGCGAGCCTTTCAAATCCGCTTCGACGAAACTGGCGGAGGCGAAACTCGCGTCGGTGAAATTGAGTTTGCCGAGGTCCGCCGAAGTCAAGTTGCTTTCGTTGAAAGTGACCTTGCCCATGGTGGCGCCGGAAAAGTTGGCGCCCTCGAGTTTCACGTTCTGAAAGGTCGCTCCGGTGAGGATGGCTTTCCTGAAATCGGCTTTTTCCAGGCTGTTATTACGGAATTTCGCGTTCTCCAGCATGGCGCGGGAGAAATCGATTTTTTCTTCGAATTTGGAGTCGGAAAAATTGCCGCGGGGAGCGATGGCGCCGGAAAAATTGGACTCGACCAAAACGGTATTGGCGAAGTTGCCGTCGGTGATATCGGCTTTGCGAAAGGTTGAACCGCGCAAGTCGGCATCGCTGAAGTTCGAAGCCGGGAATTGCACCTTGTCGAAGTCAGATTCGCTCAACTGGGCGGATTTAAAAGTGACGTTTTTCCCCGTCGATCCTTGAAAGCTGACCTTGGATCCCAAGGTCTGGTTGAAACGTGCGTTTTCCAAGACGCAGTTTTTAAAGCTTCCCTTGCTTAAATCGCGGCTGCTGAAGTTCTGGCCCGTCAAATCTTCACCGGAATGGGATTCACCCGACCACGCGCCCGAGACCAGGGCTAAGGACATGGCGACCAATAAGGGATACACTTTGAGTTCAGGCATAAGACGTGTCAACCTTTGACAAAAGAGTTGGATTTCTAGAATTTAGCTCGAAACTTAAAATAGCATGGCAAATTTGAGTCTTTTCCGCAGTTCTCCGGCGAAACCCGTTTTACCTCTCTCCCGGGTTCGGTTGGACATCCATCTGGGTAACATAGTGACCAATTTGGAAAGGATTAAGGCAAGAGTGGCGCCCGCTAAGGTCATGTGCGTTTTAAAAGCCGGCGGATATGGCCTTGGGGCCTTGCCCTTGGCTAAGGCTTTGTCGCAAGGCGGAGCCGATAGGTTTGGCGTCGCCGAATTAAAAGAAGCCTTGGCCCTGCGCGCGGCCGTCAAACAGCCCATCCAAATGCTCTCCGGGGTGCTGAATTGGGAAATCCCCGAAGCCATCAGCCAAGGCATTATCCTGCCCATCGGCACGCCGGAAGCGGCGGAAGGCATTTTAACGGAAGCCAAACGGCAAGGCAAAAGGGCCACGGTTCACGTCAAGGTGGATACCGGCATGGGACGCATGGGCCTGACTCTGAGTCAGGCAAAAAAATGGGTTCCGAAACTGGCGAAAACCCGCGAACTCCGATTGGAGGGCCTCTTTTCCCATTTCGCCAATGCCAATCATCCCGAAAACGGTAAAACCCAGCTTCAATTCCAGCTATTCATGGATTTGGTCAAAGAGTTTGAAAATCAAGGTATCCGTTTTCCCATCCGCCATATTTCCAATTCCGACGCCATCAATAATTTCCCGGAGGCGGATCTGGATATGGTCAGGACGGGGATCAACCTGTATGGCGTTTTCGATTTGCAGGGAAGGCAGGCCTATCGTCTCAAACCCAGCCTGGAATTGAAAACCACGCTGTTAGCGAAGCGAAGATTACCGGCCGGTTCCACCATCGGTTATGGATGCACCCACACCCTATTCGAGGATACGTGGGTGGGTACGGTCCCCGCCGGCTATGCCGACGGAGTCCCCCTGGCCGCCAGTAATTCGGGCTGGGTTTTGTTGAAGGGTAAGCGATGTCCGATTTTAGGCCGGGTTTCCATGGATTATATCACGGTTAACCTGAATGCATGCCCCGGCGCGAGGGTGGGAGACGATGTCGTTCTGGTCGGGAAATCGGGGAAAGAGGAAATCACCATCGAGGATTGGGCCAGGGTCAAGCAAACCCATCCCTATGAAATCATTTGCTCGCTGGGAAACCGGGTGCAGCGGATCTTTCATCCGCCGGATTAATGGGCTATGATAGGGGCATGCGCATCCCTAAATACCCTTCCCTCGGCCTGGCGGGCCTGCTCCTAACCCTTCCTCTTTGGCTTTTCGGAGCCTGTGATTTGGGTTCGGTCACCGATGGAGATCCTCCCACCGATACCACTCAGCCCAAGGCGACGGCCACCCTTACCCTGACCAATCAAAAAACCAAGGATCCCGGAACCATGGCATTTAAACTGTGGGGACCTTTGGCGGTGGAAATCCTGGAGGCCGTGCCGCAAACCGACATCGGTGACGTGCCAAGCGGTGCGACCAAGGTCTTTACCGTGCCGGCCGGCGATTGGAAAATCGGCTATCAATTGGACGGTTTGGAATTTCAGGAGATGCCGGATAGCGACACATCCGGAAGTGTTTGGCCCAAGTTGCGTTTCGCCAAAGGCGGTAAGTATTCGCTCACCATCACGACCAATGAAATCGATAACCGCGATTATTGGCAGCATAATTTCAATATCGTTCCATAAAAAAAGCCTCCGCGATGCGGAGGCTGATATCGACTGCCGGCCGGTTTACGTCGTTTAACGCCAGCTCAAGACTTGCACCTTGACCGAAGGCGTAATGGTCGGTATTGAATCCAGTATGGATCGGGTCAGGGTCCTGTGGACCGGGGTTACCACTACGGTGGTATCACTGACGATTTTAGGTAAAAAAACATCGCAAGTTCCGTCGGTGGTCACATAATCGCCGTGATGACTGACATGGGTATTGATCGCGCTTTTGCTGATATTGATGACATTGGCCTTGGTAACGTCTCCGCCCGGCAAGTGGCAGACATCGCATTTCTTGGCGCCGCTGGACATGCAGGCCGCATAGGCGGAGGTGGTATTGAGGGCGGGTACGGTATTGGGATCCGTAATGGTTTGTGTGTTTGTCACATGGAGTGAGATGCTATCGATGGTCGTATCATACGGCGCGCTGAAGGCGACGACGCTGAAGCTCGTATCGAAAATATTGTGCAGGCGCAATCTCGCCAATACCGATTGCGATTTGCCGCGGGCCGAACCCTGGGAAGCGAGATCCACCGTGTCGACACCGGACCCTTGGGCCACCGTCGTCAAAGTCGTGGAAAATACGCCTTCCCCCATGGATTTATGATCCGCGATGGGGTAGTCATGCATGCCGGAAGTGACCGTCACCCGCCGCATGCCTAAGTCGGCTATGGCGTCTTCGACGCCGGCTTCGGCCGCTTGTTGGGCCAAGACCTTGTGCTTTTCGCCGGCGAGAAACGCGGAACTGGTTTTGGCTTTGTGGAAAATGGTTCCTTGCACCATGACCATGACCACGCTCGCCACGGCGATGACGGGCAATAACCCTCCGCCGTATTGGCCGGTCCAGCGTCTGGCCCCCGTGGTTTCTATCGGATTGGATTCTTGAAATTGCATTTGGCCCCCCTTGGAAACAATCACAGGATATTGCGAGGAATACTCGTCGACGAATAAACCATGGAATTCAATGCCCCTTCGCGAGCGGGATAAATGCCCGTGAGGGAATAATTGACGAAGCGGACTTCGCTGAGGTCGTCAGTGGCTTCTCCCGCTTTATTGCGGAAAGCCACCTGGAAATTCTGGACATTGTGGGCGATGATGACGGCCGATCCCGCTTTGGACACCATCACGAATTTTTGCGTTTGCTGGTCGGTGTAATATTGCTCGCGATTGGCGGGGAAGACCTTGGCCGAACCCGAGGCATAGTCGTTTTCGAACCCGGATTCGAGATTGAGGATGGCGCCTTGCTTCAAGGACACCCGCCTGACTTCCCCGGATCCGCCATTGGCTAAAACCACATAGCCAATACCTTGAAAGAGGGATGCCTCCGTTACCGTAATGGAAGTCTCACCAGCCGTATAATTATGGACCAAGGTCGTTCTGGCCTCGTCGGGATTGGTATAGACATTCAGGGTATCGCTGCCGATGGCGTCGATGCGGGTCAAGCCCACGACTTTATCCAAGCCGATGCCGGCTATGGTAATGCTCCGGTTCAACCGCTTGGTCGACAGGGCCAATTGATTCCGCAATTCGATTTTGCTTTGGATGCGATTGCCTTGCTCGCTGTTATTGCTCCATAGGCGGTATATCCCCGCCAAAACGAAGGTCCCCAGGGTTATCCCCAGCAGCAATTCCACCAGGGAAAATCCGCTTTGTCCCCGCGCCGGAAGCTTCATGGCAAATCCCCTTCCTTGTATTTATCGTCGCTGACCAAAGAAGTCATGGAGACATTGTGATCCCGGCTGGCGGGCCAATACACGGTTACGCTGACTTGTTTGCTGCCCATAACATGGCCGTCATCGTCTTGGGTGACGGTGACATGCCAGCTGCGCAGGAAACGATCATTGGGTTGGTCGTAGCCCGCCACCAGGCTGTCATAGTCGCTGACCTTCAGGGAGTCTATGGTCAATTTCGCCAGGCTCAGGCCTTCCTGGGAATCCTGGGTCTTGGAACTGAGCGAGGTTTGCTGGCCCAGGAAGTAAAAGACCGAGGAAGTCAAGAGTCCGAATATCATGACGGTGACCAGGATTTCCAGCAAGGTGAATCCACCCTCAACCTTTTCCCTCGCCGATCTATTCGCAGGAATCATTTTAACCTCGTGGTTTGGCCGCGGTATTTCAAGACCGTCATTTGCGTCTTTCCCGAGGTTTGGGGGAGGATACGGTTCAATTCTTGCAAAGCCTTGCGGCTGTCCACCAATGCCTCGCGGGGTAGGTCATAGGTGGCGACGAATTTATTCCAATCGTATAAGGCATAGGCCCAGTAAAGAGCCTGTTCGTCCAGCGATTTTTCTTGCGAAGGAGCCGGCAAGGTCCGGATTTTTTTCTCGGTATGGATTTCGGGGGGGGCCTTTTCCAAATAGGTGGCCAGCCCGATGAGGAAGCATAGCCCGAGAATGATTCCTCCCAAGCCCAGGTAACCGCCGATGGAAGCGAGGGTTTTGCGCCGCTGGATTTGGGCGGTGGCTTGCATGACCTCGTTTTGCGGGCGGGATGTGGCGAGCTTGCTGCGCATTTTTTCAAGCGCCTGCGCATTGGACGGCTGGGATTGCAGGCCCATATGATGCCCTGCCCTTGGATGCTGCGGTTTGGAAATGCCCATATTCGATACGCCGACTTTAAGTTTCGCTTTAAAGATCGTAGCGGTAAGCGGAAGCCATAGTCCATGCCTCCCGAGGGTATAAGGCGCGTCAACTTTGGGGAGTTAGGGACCGCGCTTTGGAGGGCTTGGAGGGGTTTGAAGCGCGGAAGAGGAGTTTAGGAAAATTGGGTCTTCGCCGAGCCGGGTCGCTCCGCCCGTCACGGCCTAGGCGATATAATCGCGGCGCAACATTGGGACTTTTTTCATGTCCCGGTTGTATTGCCAGTGGATTTTCCGGGTCAACCGCTGGGGCTCGTAGCGGTCGTCTTCGTCGATCGTTTCACGGTCCTTGGCGGCATTTCCTGCGGCGGCGAGCAATTGCCTTCGGCGATCTTTTCCGCCCCGCATGAATTCCCCGACCAGCTTCATCCAGCCGTCGCCTTGATCATAACCTTGGGTATCGTAGGAGTTACCCCCGGACGATCCTTCGGGCTTGGCGACCAAGGGGCGCTCGACGGGGTCGTAGGAGGTGCGGGAATCCATGCCTTTAATTTACCTGTTTGGCGCAATGCCGGGTTCCCAAAGCGTCAAATGCCACTCCCGGCATTTGAAAGGCACGGGGTATTTTGGGGATTTTGGGCCAGACGGCGGCCTCTATTTGCCCTTTCCCAGCTTTAAAACCAGCCGGAATTCCTCGGGCGTCACAGGCTGGATGGACAGGCGCATGCCTTTTTTCAGGACAACCATGTTTTCCAATCCCGGTAGGGTCCGCAATTCATCCAAGGTGACGAAGCGCTTGAACTTCTGGACGAAGGCGACTTTCACCAGGGCCCAGGGGTTTTTTTCCGGCGTGGCCTTGGCGTCGAAATACGGGGATTGCGGATTCAATGCGGTGGGATCGGGCAGGGGATGGCTGGCGACCTTGGCCTCGCCCGCGATGCCAGCCGGCGAACAACTGCTGTGATAGAATAAGACGCCGTCGCCGATTTTCATCTGATCGCGCATGTAATTGCGGGCTTGGTAATTCCTGACTCCGTCCCAACTTTCGGTTTGTCCGGGACGCTTGCTCAAATCGTCGATGGAAAAGGTATCGGGTTCGGTTTTCATCAACCAGAATTGTTTGGCCATGAGCGATATGGTAGCAATGCCGCGGGGGTATATTTTGCCGTTCGGGAGGTTTTGATGCGGTTTGATGTGGTGGTCATCGGCGGCGGGCACGCGGGAATCGAGGCGGCGAATGCCAGCGCTTCCATGGGAGCGGCCACCGCCATGATTACCATGGACTTGGCCGCCATCGGACGCATGTCCTGCAATCCCGCCATAGGCGGGGTGGCCAAGGGGCAATTGGTGCGCGACCTGGACGCGCTGGGCGGGCTCATGGGTTTGGTCGCCGACAAAGCGGGGATCCAGTTCCGCATGCTGAACGCCTCCAAAGGTCCGGCGGTTTGGGGGCCGCGCGCCCAAATGGACATGGAGGCCTATGCCGAATGCATGCAATTCCATTTACGGCGTTTGCCGCTTCTGACCTTGATTCCGGGGGAATTGGAAGGGCTCAAGCCCCTTTTGGGCGGTGGGTATGCTTTGGCCCTGAAATCGGGCCAAAGCCTGGAAACCAAGGCCTTGGTGATCACCTCGGGCACCTTCTTAGGCGCCGTGATGTATACCGGGTTGACGGCGACCCCAGGCGGACGGATAGGGGAGCCTGCCGCGGCCGAACTCGCGCGCAACTTACGGGATTTAGGCATTAAGACCCGGAGACTGAAAACCGGCACGCCGGCCAGGCTGGCCGCGGATTCCATCGACTATTCCCAGGTGGAAGAACAGGCAGGGGATACCTTTCCCTTTCCCTTTTCCTTCCGCACCGAGCGCCCCTTAGCCAATTCGGCGGTTTGCTGGTTGACCCATACCCATGCTGAAACCCATGAAATCCTGCGGGAGGGGTTCGACCAAAGCCCCATGTATACCGGGGTCATTCAAGGCATAGGCCCGCGTTATTGCCCCAGCATCGAAGACAAGGTGACCCGGTTCGCCGATAAGACCAGCCATCACCTCTTCCTTGAGCCGGAAGGTTTGAATAATGGCCGGATTTACGTCAACGGCTTTTCCTCCAGCCTGCCCGCCGATGTCCAGGATAGGGCCTTGAGGACCATTCAAGGGCTGCGCGACTGCCGGGTTTTGCGGTATGGATATGCCGTCGAATACGATTCGGTGGACGCCACCCAATTGCATCCCACCTATGCGGTCCGGCATATGCCGGGGCTTTACTTCGCCGGCCAGGTCAATGGGACATCCGGTTACGAGGAAGCCGCCGGCCAGGGTTTGATGGCGGGCATCAACGCGGCCTTATGGATAAAAGGTGCCGAACCTTTCATCCTGGATAGATCGGAGTCCTATATCGGGGTCATGACCGATGATCTCATCCGCACCCACCTCGATGAGCCCTATCGTATGTTTACCTCGCGGTCCGAATACCGCCTGCATCTCCGCCAGGACAATGCCGAGGAAAGGTTGCTGGCCAAGGGTTATGCGCTGTCCCTGATAGACGCGGATACCCTGAAAAAGTTCGCTTCGCGGCAAGAAAAAATGACCCGGTTGGGGAAGGATTTGGAAGCGCGCAAGGCCAAGCCGGCCGAAGTCGAAGCCTTGATCGTGGGCGTGGGCTCCTCTCCGCTCAGCGAATCGGTTTCGGCCATGCAGCTATTAAGGCGTCCCCATATCGAGCTGCAGCCCCTGCTCGATGCCTTGGCTATGACCAATCCCCTCAGCCGATTGGAATCGCTTTCCTTCACCGCCCGGGAAAGGTATCGCGGCTTTTCCGAAAGGCAGGAGAGGGAAATCGCCCGTTCGACCAGGCTGGCGCATTTGAAAATCCCGCCCGAATTCGATTTCGCTGCGGCCAAGGCGCTTTCGAATGAAGCCCGGAATAAGCTGTCCCAGTACCGGCCGCTAACCGTGGGCGAGGCTCAGAATTTGCCCGGCATCACGCCGGCGGACATTTCCGCCTTGTTGATGTATCTCAACCAGAATGCCGAAGTGACGGCTTAAGCCTGGGTATGCGCTTCGAAAGAAGCGACGAATGCCTTGGCTTCGTCGCCTTCGGACGCCGGGTCGGCATTGGATAGGGAAGGATTGGCGAAAACGCCCTTTTTCAGTAATTCGATTTGCACTGAATTCTTCCGCAGCAAGGACTTGACCCGTTTGCTTTCGAGATTGTCGCGGATGGAGGTGAAGAAAAACCGTTCGAGCAACCGGCTCAATTTGTCCTCGGTCTGCTCCAGGTTGACATAGTGCTGAAAGCTCTTGATGACGCCGACATTCAGGCGCTTTTGCAAATTGTCCAATTCCCAGGGGTGGAAATAAACCATGGCCGGCAACCCTCTTTGGTTGCGGGAGTCGATATAGCGTTCGGTGACCGCCGTCGGGTAGAGCCGCAAATAGCCTCCGCCCGATATGGGGATCAATTTGTTTCCCAAACCCAAGGTCGATAGCGGGACCTCCACCATGCTGCTTTGGTTTTCGAAGAAAAGGCGGTGGGGCAAACGGTTGGGGTAACGGGCTATGCCATACCTCTCCCTTTTGATGGGGAATATGCTTGAGTCGTATTCGATCCCGTACTTGGCGAGGATTTCCAAGGCCCACAAGGTGGATTCGACTATGGTGAAATTGCTGGCCCGGTGCCCGATGATTTTTTGTTTGGTCCTTTTGGAAATGGCGACCAGGGATTTTTCCAAATCCTCCTCGAATTGATCGGGGGTCATATCGGTCAAGAGATTGTGGTAATAACCGTGCGTGCCGATTTCATGGCCTTCGGCGTCTATCATTTCCACCGCTTCGGGAAAATGATCCGCGACCCATCCCAGGATGAAAAAAGTGGCCTTGGCATCATGGGCTTTGAACAGGTCCAGGATTTTCCGCGTATTCTGCAGGATACGGGTGGGTTGCAAATGCCAGGTACTGGGCGGCACCTGTTCCTTCAGGTTATAGGCATGGAACCAGCATTCGACGTCCACCGTCAAAAAGTTTTTCAGCGTGTCCTGGGCGCGGTGCAATTCGATCACCTTATCCAATTGGATTTCTTTCAACATCCGCAGGACGCGGGGGCTGGTGTTTTTAATCGTCAACCTGCCTCCCTCGGTTTTGACCCGTTGAATGAGGGAAATCAAATACCCGAGATCCTCCAAATCGAAGGTGTCATTGGGAATGACTTGTACTTCGAGGCCTCTATTGCCGGGCAATTCCATGCTGTTCAACCGCTGGCTGATTTCGCTGGGGCTGTGGCTCACCAGAATCAGGGACTTGCGGGTTTGGTGCACCTGGACGGAAGAAACCTCCAGGTGATCGCCTTTTCCCGGCGTCAGGGATCGGAAATCGATGCGTTTGGCACGGCGTAAGCTGGCCAAGTCCCTATTCTCATTCCCCTCGAACTGGGGACGGACGAATAGATAAAAGAAGGTGTTGATATAACAGCTGATTTCCATCTTCAGCCAGGAGAGAAGGCTGGAGGTCGAGCTACGATAGGCTAAATCGTAGTGGATTTTACGGACCACGCTTTCATGGCCTTCGTCATAGCCCACCATGACCTGGGCCAATCCGGTCAGGCCCGGTTGAATCCACAAGGTCCGGTGCATATAATGAGGAATGCTTTTGGAATATTGCAGGGTGAAATGAGGTCTTTCCGGACGTGGTCCGATAAAGCTCATGTCCCCGCGCAGGATATTCACGAATTGGGGCAACTCGTCGATATGCAAAGCTCTTAACCATTTGCCGATGCGCGTGACTCTGGGATCCAGCCCTTTTTTGGCGAGCTGCGGACCGGAAGCCTCGGCGTCGATGCGCATGGTGCGGTATTTCAGGATAGTGAAAATTTCTCCGCCATAATCGATTTGCCGGTGGTTAAGGATATGGGCTTCCCTCGCGGCGGCGTGGGAGCTGCCTTTCAATTTGGGGATTTGATAAGGTCCGGCGCGCCGGTTGATCCCGACACGTTGCTGGGTATAGAGAACCGCTCCCCGGCTTTCCAAGCGGATGAGTAATGCGACAATTGGGAAACTGAGGACGAAAAACAATGTCCCAACCCAACCGATAAAGAGGTCCATGAGACGCTTGAAGACTAAGACAGCTAGCGATGGCTTCATGGTATGGGTTTCAAGGAATGCGGGTTATCTTGCGGATAGAGGTACCGGCCTTGGTATCGTGCAGGCCGATCAAAGATATCCCGGGGCCGAAAAGCTGTCAAAAAACGTTTCTCGAGGTTTTGTAACCTTTTGATACGGATTAACTTTGTTGGCCTTTTTTCACCTACACCCAACGGCTATTTGAGAAGTGCCTAACCCCTTGATTCCCGCAAGCGGACCCGGTAAAGGTCATCGCCTTTCCACCGATTCATTTTGGGTCAAGGTTTTCGGGATGGCCGTGCTCGGGTTGCTCCTGGGGCCTTTCGCCTTGTGGTTCGCCTTAATCACCAAATGGGCGCGCCGGGGCCGTTTGAAAAACGCGGCCATCCCCTTGCTTTTGATCGCCGCGCTGGGGTGCCTGGTTTATCTCATGCTTTTTTTCCTGCCCGTTCGGCATGAATACTTGATCCTCGTTTACCTCTTGGGCATCGCTTTGTCGACGATCTTGATTTTGCGGATAGGCGGTACCCAGCTTTTCCATTTCATTCCGGGTATTTCAGGAGGGGGGCCGGCCCCCTCGGAAAAATCGCTTTGGGATTGCGGCCTCGCCGCTTTCCTGCTGGTGTTTCCCTTGGCCTATCTCGGCGGACTCATTCGAAGCTTGGGCGAATTGCAAATCCTCTCGGTGCAGTGGCCGAGCCGCGTCTACTTCGAAGCCTTGCTTTGGGCTATAGGCAGCCTCCCCCTGGCGGCCGGCCTCGGTTGGGTGCTTTTCCGGTCCCGGCTGCAAATCCGGCTGCGGACCTTACTGACTTTTTTCGCCGGCTTGGTTTGCATCGCCTTCTGGCTGGTGCTATGGGAAAACCTCGATAACCAGGTCTTGAATTGGACCTGGGGGAAATTGCGGGAACCTTTACTCTTTCAGCCCTGGGTCGAAGAGCGATTTCGCGCCTGGGTCAAATGGGTATTCTGCGGCACAGGCTCGGCCTTGGCCCTTTTCTACCTAGTCCTATCGCCGACCGCGCCGGTATTGCTCCGTCGGTGCGTATTCCTGGGTATGCCTTCGGCCCTGGCTTATCTGAATCTTTTATTTCTACTGGGTGATTGGAATTATTACCTCGGCGCCTTGCAATCGACCCTTTTGAGGGAGCAGCATCTCCGGGGATATGCCTGGTTGGCGGCTTGCAAGACCAGCCGCGTGCCTCATGCGTTTCGCACCCCTTACGACTTGGAAGAGCTCGCCGAATACCATTACCAGGAAAAGGACACGGCCGGTGCCATCGATTTGTGGAAAAAAATGTCGGTGGAATTGTCGCAGCGTCCTTATGCCAGCCTGCTCAAGCGAAGGGCGGATCATTATCTCACGCATCTGAATGGGAGAGGAGGCGCAAATGATTCGGACTCCAGGGCGAACACCGATTTGCCGTTGCGGCTAATCCGGCCATCCCAATACTTGGATGCCAACTGGTATGCCTTATTGAGCGCCATTGGTTACTTGAGGCCCACCTGGTCGGAACTGACCTTAAAGAAAAAATTATTGGCCCTTTCTCCCGACCTTCGCATGAATTTGCCCGCCTTGAACGGCATTCCCGTTTTGCGCAGCGTTTTGGACGGTTTGGGAATTCCCCACCGGGTCGCCTTTTGCGATGCGGAAAGATTGAAGGGCAGCCTGAAATCGGGGCTGGTCCCTTTCCTCAATGTTTCGGGGAGTTGGACGGCGGTTTCCGGATACGACGACCGCCGCGATGCCTTTGTCCTTTACCGCTATCCCGAACAGTATGAGCAAAACCCATGGTGGGGCGCTCCTCAATTGGATATGCTGAACAATTCCGAGGAAAGCGGCGTGCCGGCACCGGCGAATGCCAGGGTACCGGTTAAATCCAGTCTGCCCGCTTCGGAATTGGCCACGGCATTACACGATATCGGCGGAGTCGCCGTCATTCTGGGCGACTCGAATGGAATAACGCGCGCTGAGGATAGGGCCGCGTTTCTGGTCGAACTCGGGGATGGCTATTACCAGGAACAGGAAAATGACCGTGCCGCCGCCGAGGCTTATGCCGAGGCCGAAAAGGCCTTTCCAAACGATTACGTCGCCACCCGCATGCTTTATTTGAAAAGACGGTGGGAATTCAGGCATTTGGACGCGGGGGACTATTCCCATTTATTCGAAAAGCCCGGGCATCCCGATTGGTTTTCCAAACTCGAATGGGAAGATGCGAGGCACCGGGAGCTCATCGCCAAAATCTGGCAGGGTCAAATGGGCCAATACCTATTGCTGAATTGGGTGGCTCCCATTCCCGCCCAGGGAGCGCCTTTGTTTTCCGAACGGCTGGATTCGGCGGTACACGCGTATAGCGTCCTGAGGGAATTGCAACCGGCCCAAGCGTATTATTTGGATACGCTGGCCGCGCTGGCCCACCGGGCGGGCCATTATGATCGGGAATTGGAGTATCTCGACACCCTCGCGACCTATAACCCTTTCGGAGACCAGGACATCCAATTCCGCATCGCCTGGTCGGCCTACTTGGATGGCCGGTTTGCCAACGTGAAAAAAGCGCTGAAGCGTTGCCGCCTTTACCGCTTCGAGGCGAAATACGAGTTGATGGAGGGAGCGGTCGCTTGTCACGAAGGCCATTTCCGCCGGGGCAGAAAGCTTTTGGAGCTTAGCCTTAAAATGGACAAAGCCAATGGACATGTCCACCGCGAATGGGAAACCTGCCGGGAACAAGGCGATGGCAAACCCTATATGCGGGAATGGGTGGAGAGGACCCGATGAAATCTACCCCTGCGGTTTCGATTCGGCCTCCCGGTTGGGTTTATGCCCTTGTATTTCTAGGCGGAACCCTGGGCCTATTGCCATGGATGAAAACCTGGCAGAGGCCGGCTTCCCGGGTCGGCGTCCTTGCCCATGCCGTCCTGCCTTTCGTATTCGCCTCGCTATTGCCTTTCAATTGGTTATTCCTGGCGGTCTTTTGGGTGGTATGGAATGGCTCTTTCGCCTTCCTGTTTTTATTCGTCAAATCCCCCCTGCGCTTCTCCCCGCCCAAGATTTCCCGCTGGTTGGCGGCGAGACGGGGGCTGGCGGCGGCCCTGGTCATGGTGCCGATGGGTTGCGTGCTCGTCGCCTTGCAACAGTGGGTCGCCGACTTCCTGTGGAGCGGCTATTATCCCGTCAATGCCTCGCTTTCCTCCATTTCCTTCGAGGTCTTGATACTCTGGGAGAATTTCGCGGTCATCCTGGTGATTACCGCCATCCACGCCGGGGCCAGCGGACGCACCTTCACACCGGCCCGGCTTTGTTTCTTGTTAGGCTTGACCTTTGCCGGCTATTTCGTGGCCAGCCAGGCCTTCTTGGGTTTGATGGCTATTCCCTCCTGGCACTTGATCGAAAGGTCGGTTTTCCCGCCCTGGGTGGATGCTCTCCGCCAAGTCATCTATCACCTGGTGACCTTTATCGCCATTCCCTTCGCGACGGCCACCGCCTATGAGCGATGGCTCAACCGGCGGGAATTCTTCCTTCATTTTCTGCGCGGCTTGGCGACCATGGTTTTGGGCCTGGCGGGTTTGGGTTTCGCCACCGGCATGCCGATTTATTATGCCTTGCTCATCGGCATGGAGCATGAAAAAGCCGCCCGTCCCGAGAGCGCCATACCTTGGTATGGCAAGGCCTTGACATGGTCGCGATCGGATCCATTGAACGCTTACTTGCAATTCCACATGGGCTTGCTCTGGCGCAAACAAAACCGGTTGGACTTGGCGCATGAGGCTTTTCTGCGCGTTTTGGTACGCTATCCCCACGACGGCGATTTGCTGATCATGGCCCACGAATTTGAAAGCCGGCTGCAAGGCGAGCAGGATTCAAGCGAAAAACGCGTCGTCATACCCGGCATCGAGGCGAGGACGGAGTACAAGAACGCCTATTGCGTGCCCAACTCCCTGGGCCTCGTGCTGAATTATTGGGGAGACCGTACCGGAGCCAAGGCCATTGGTGCGGAAATCACCCAGCTGGACCAGGGTAGTTTCATCACCGATGCCGTTCATTTTACCGAAAAGAGGGGGCTGTCCATCCTGGTTTTACCGCTGAGGGAATTGACCGATCTTTTCAAGTTGATCGATCACGGCTATCCGGTGCTCACCTTCATTCCCGGGCATGTGCTGGCGGTATTCGGCTACGATCAAGTCTTGCAGACCTTGGTGACCTATGACGTGAATACGACCGACATCTGGGATGATCAACGCTGGACTCCTTTCCAACGCGAGTGGAGCCAGCAATTCAATACCTTGGCCATCGTCGCTCCCGCCGGGAAATTACCCGAGTTGAGGCAAATCCTGGGAAATGAAGTCGACTCCCTCAGCGAAGCCTATATCCAGTACTTACTCGCCGGCATCAGCGGCGAGGACGTGGATCAGCGGGCCCATTATTTGAAACGCACCCAAGGTCATGACCTGTTTTTCGCGACCTGGGAAAGGGAGGAATTATTAGGACCAGGCGCCTATTCAAGTTCCGAAGAAAGCCTGGCCAAGTCTTTTCTCAACCGATATCCTTTGTCGGAAAACGAATTACTGGCCTATCTCCGCCACCTCTACCGCCGGGGAAATTACGGGGAAGCCTTGGATTTCATCGCTTCCTACCGCAAGGAAAACGTGCTGAGCCAGACCTTGCAAATCGTCAGGGCCGGATGTCTCGCCAAAACGGGAAAACGCGATTCGGCCGCGGCCATTCTCAGCCAGGAAATCGATTTCGATGGCATGCCGGCGCCCCTGGTCCACTTCCTGCTCGCCAATCCCGAATTCCGCGCCGATAGCGAGGCGGCGAAGAGCCTGGCCTTGGACGCCATGAATCAAATGGAAGGACTCGACGGCGAGACCGCCGCCCTTGCCTTGGACGCTTATCTGGAAGGACTCGGATCGGAAACCCAGGATGCCGAGGATGCCGTCTCGGTCCTGGAAAGTTATGTGGTGCGCCATAACCCGTATGATACGGTGGCCTTGCGCCTTTTGAACGAATTAGCCCCGCGGAAACGCTTCCGGAAAGATGATGAATTGAATCAGGAGAGTTTTCACAAACGCCTGGGGCTATATCGCCAAAGGCGGGAAAGTTTAATGCCTTGAACCGGCGCTTCGAAAAATTTCGCCGCCCCCTTTTCCTTCGCCTTTTGGCCGCGGGTATGGCCTTGGGCCTTCTATCGGCCTGTACCGGCGGTCAATCGGTGCAAGAGAGAAATGCGAAAGCCGTGGAATCCAACCGGGAGGCCGAGGCTTTCTTTTTACAATGGCGCTTCGCCTTGCAGGAAAACCGGTGGAATGAAGTCGTGGAAGGTTTGTCCCATGCGACGAGAAATTGGCTCTCGGATATGGTGAGAGCCTCGCGCATGGATAGGCGCCAGGAACTGATGGACCGCACTTTCGAAGAGCTGGTGCTTATCCTCACCTTGCGTGTGGACCGGCGGCTGGATCCCGCCATGGATGACCGCCTTCCCGCTTTGATGGGCAAATTCCTGGGTGAGAGCTCTCCCATCCGGCGCTCTTTCCTGAAAGCGGAACTGGGTGAATACCAAAATTACGGGGATAGGGTCGTCCTTGGCCTGCGGGAAGCGCCGCAAGTGCCGGTTTTCCACTTCAAGCGCGAAAACGGCGTCTGGCATTTGGATATGCGGCAAACCATGCCGCTTCTGATGCGCGGAGCGGAAAGCCTGTCCCGCCCGCATGGTCGGGATAAATTGGAACAGACGGTATGGTTGCTGAAGAATTGGGCGGGCCGCGAAGTCTTACCCGAGGATATACAGTAAATTAGTGCCATGAATAACGATAGCCCCCATACCCCGGAAACATTCGAAGAACCGGCCTTTCCCCGTCGGAGCACTTTCGATTTGGCGGATCAAAAAACCTGGGTGGATACCTTGGCATGGTATTTATTGGTCATGGGATTCAGTTGCATCCTGGTAGGCGGCCTCTTCTTCTGGCTATACGGGCAGGGCAAGCTGCGTTATGCGGATTACATCCTGAATGGGCACGCCTTGGGCCGCTACTTCCTGTTCGCGGGGATATTTTCCTACTTGATCGGCCGCATCCTGACCTATGTCCGGCGATTGCATCGGAACCGAAAAGCTGATAAAATGGAAACCTGACTCCTTTCAGGTTCCTATGATTCAAGTCCGAGATTTGCAAAAGACTTACCGGCTTGGGTTTTTCCGTAAGCGGGTGGACGCCTTGCGGGGGGCCACCTTCGAAGTGCGCGAGGGCGACTTATTCGGGTTCATCGGCCCCAACGGCGCGGGCAAATCGACTTCCATTAAAATTCTCCTCGGGCTGCTGAAGGCCGACTCCGGCGACGCCGTCCTCATGGGTGAAAAAGCGGGCACGGTCTCCAGCCGCAAGCACGTGGGATTTTTGCCGGAGCAACCCTATTTCTACGACTATTTGACGGCCTATGAATTTTTGCAATTCTACGGCGGACTGGCGGGATTACGGGGAGCGGAATTAAAAAAAACCATCGATGACATCGCGGCCTCGACCGGAATGAAGGACGAGTGGATGGACCGCAAGTTAAGGACTTTCAGCAAGGGTATGCTGCAACGTACCGGTTTGGCCCAAGCCCTGTTATCCCGCCCAAGGCTGGTGATTCTGGACGAACCCATGTCCGGTCTCGATCCCATGGGACGGAAAGATGTGCGGGAGCTTTTGAAAAACCTTCACCGGCAAGGCGTGACGGTATTTTACAGCAGCCATGTCCTGGCCGACGTGGAGGCGATATGCACCCGCTTGGCCATGATGGTCGCCGGTCAGGTGCGCCGCAGCGGTACGGTCGACGAGGTCTTGGCCGATGAAGGCAAGGCCTATGGCCTTATCCTGTCCCAACCTTATCAGCCTGACGTTTCCGCCTTGCCCCCCGAGGCGCTGGATCGCTGCGTATGGGAAAGCGATAGGAGTCTGTTGTGCCGGGATGAGAGCGCCCGGGATCTCGCCTTGAATTGGATCTTGAGCCAGGGATTGGCCATTGAGAGCCTCGAACGCCGGCGACCCAGTCTTGAAGATGTTTTAGCCCAGGAAGTTTTGCGGAAGTCATGAGAATTCTGGCCCTCTTAGCCCTGAATACCTTTCGCGAGACCATCCGCGATAAGATTCTCTACAATCTCGTCTTTTTCGCTCTGGGGTTAATCGCCTTCTCCTTGCTATTGGGGGAGTGGTCGCTTTTCGCCCGGGAATACGTGATCAAGGATTTCGCCTTGGCCATCATGAGCGTATTCGGCTTATTGATGGCGATTTTCGTGGGTATCGGCCTGATTCAAAAGGAAATCCAGCGTAAAACCGTTTTGACACTCTTAGCCAGGCCCTTTCCGCGCTGGCAATTTCTCGTCGGTAAATACCTGGGTCTCCTGAGCGTTTTAGCCGTCAATGTGGCCATCATGACGCTTTGCCTTTACGGGGTTTTAGAGTATTGCCAAGCCGGTCCAACCGCCTCCTTATTGCAGGCCATTTACCTCGTCTACCTGGAGATGGCCTTGATCACGGCCGCCGCCTTGCTCTTTTCGAGTTTCTCCACGCCGGTGCTCAGCGCCTTATTCACCTTCGGATTGTATGTCGCCGGACATTTAAGCGGTGACTTGATAGACCACCTGAAATTCGTGCGGAAATTCGATCCGGATTTAACGGGATCCATCGGAGCGGAGGGATGGAGGGACGGGCTCATGCATGCCGTCTATTACGCCATTCCGAACCTGGATAATTTCAATATTCGCGGCCGGGTCGTGTATGGCTTATCCTTGCCCGAGCATTACCTTTTCTTCAATACCCTCTACGGGTTATGCTTCATCGCCGTCTTCCTGCTCGCGGCCTGCCTTATTTTCCGTCGCCGCGATTTCATTTAAAACTCCTCTTCTTCGGGCCCTTGATCGAGGATGCCGAAAAGGGGGAAGGTTTCTATCACCGAATAAATGGGGCCGCCCGCATGCCTTTCGCTTTCAAAAAGCGTGAAGGAGTGGATGGCCGCTTCTACAATGGAAATTCCTGCCTGCGACTTCAAGTAATCAGCCAGCCATTCCACCGGACCTTGACCCAATCTGGCCAGGGATAAATGGGGGTGGTATTTGCGGTGTTCGCGGGCAAAACCCGCCTGGGCCAAAACGCTTTCCATCCGGTTTCGCAAGGAGATCAAGGCTTGGCTATGGACCCCTATCCAAAGCGTTTCCGGGTCTCCCCGCAAGGGGAATACGCCCAAACCCTTTAGGGCGACGGTAAAAGCCTTACCCTCTATTCTTCTCAATCCGTGCCTTAGGGCGTCCATTTTTGCGGCCGGCGTTTCCCCGAGAAATTTAAGCGTGATATGCATTTGATCCGGCGGGGTCCAATGCGCTCCCGGCAAATCTCCGAGTAAATGGGAAAGGGCTTCCCTGGTCATTTCATCCAAATCGGCCGCGATGAAAAGCCGGCTCACCCGCGCAGCTCCGTTTTGAGCCAGTCCAAATAGGGGAGATACCCGCCCTCTATCGGCAGAAAAACAATGCAAGGTATTTGGTAGCTATGCAGGCTTCGGATTCGTTCTATCAAGGGAGCGCGGAGGCTCTCCTGGGTTTTGGCGAGCAGCAATACTTCCTGGGCCGTTTCCAGGACGCCTTGCCAGCGGTAGATGGAAGTCAGGCCGGGTAGGAGATGGATGCAGGCGGCCAGTCTTTCTTCCACCAGGACCTGGCCTATTTTCAAAGCCTGGTCCGGGGAGGGGAGGGTGACATAGGCCAGAAGCGGTTCATCGGGGTGATTGTCCATGGTTCCCATCCTTAAACAAGTGCCTTGGCGCCGAAAGTAGTATCATAGGCTGGTCTATGTTTTTTTCCGCATCTCCTTCCTTTAAGGCTCGAATCATCTTTCGGGCCGCGCGGCTTACCTTTGGCCTTCTCCTTTATTCGGCCTGGCCACTCCATGCCTTCGTGACCTTGGATACCTCGACTCCCGAAGCCAAGCAGGATGCGAAAGCCCATGCCGACACCTTGCTTCCTTCCCAGCCGCCGGAAAATGGGGGCTCGGGGTCGACGACGGTTCAGGCTGCGCTTTCCCCCTCATCCTTCCGGCCGGAAAAACCGCATTGCAGCGTCGTTCTATTCCTGGCGGCGGATGATTATGAGGTTTACTCCGCCTTGGGTTTGATGGCGGCAATGCAAGCCTATGGACTTCAACCCGATTGCGTGGTGGGGGAATCCAGGGCGGCCTTCGTCGCCACCGCTTTCGCCTTGGGGTATTCCGCCGCCGAATTGGAAGCCATGATCCTGGACAAACCGGAGGACAGCTGGATTCTTCCCTTCAAGCGGGCGCGCAACCCCCAAGTCGCCGCAAACTTTTCCGACGGCGAGGATCCCGCCTTTTCCATGACCTTGGTGGGCCAATCCCTGCAGGCGGATAAAGCGCGCTGGATGAAAGGGCCCGAACCCGAAGCGCCGGAGTATTTGCATATCGCCTGGAATATCACGCGTTTGACTTATGACGCCCCCCAGGGGCCCTGCGATTCGGTGCAGGATACTCCCATCCCCATGGCCTTGCAAGTCTACGACGCCGAGCAGGATCGGCTGCGTACCGTCGAGCGCGGCGATTTATCCGGTTTGTTGAAAGCCTCCCTATTACCTCCCCAAGTCGCGCGCGACCGCGCCGCCCTGCGCCCATTCACGGATGGCAGTCCGGTTTCGGCCCATGATTTCAATATCCGGGATTTGCCATTCACCTTCGATCACATCCTGGCCTTACGTCTTTCCCATCACCTGCAGCGGAGGATGTTCGGCGGGGAAGTCCCGACCTGGCGGGACTCCCTGGAGCATGGCTACCAGGAGGGGAAAAAACGGAACCTGGATTCTTTGGCCCTGGCCGGAAAAGTCGGTTATATCGACGTTCAAGCCGATCCCCGGGAGAAAAAAAACGACACGCCGGAAGAATGGCGTGAATTGGGTTATCAGGCGGCCTTGAAGCACATGGATTTGCTGTTGCGATTGCTTTCGGGAAATAGCTCGGCGGAAAAAAAGGCTGCCGCACGCACGTCGCCTGCGGTCCCGGCCATCACGGTCGATCCGCTGGCTTCCGGCGGGCGGGATTTGCTGTTGGACCTGTTGCGGGAATTGCCCACGGATACGGGATGGAAAATGAGCCGCAAGGTGATGAATACCGTCATGGAAACCGGTTTTTATCAGCAACTCGATGTCGATTGGCAACAAGAGGGGGATTCAGGCCAAACCCAATGGGTTTTCTCGGCGAATGAAAAGAGCAAACTGGTGCTTTGGGCCAGTCCGCAAATGCGGTGGACGCCCGAACCCATGTCCATGCGCGGCCCGGAAATCCTGACCGGGCTTTCGTGGTCGGAGCCGTATTTCATCCCCATGAAATTCGAAGTGATGGGCGACTTCGGAGGACGCGAGGCGGGTTGGGCCATCCAGGCCTTTGCCCAGCCCTTGACGCCCTTGCCGCTGCGGACGGGGATTCGACATGCCAAATGGGAGGTTTATCATCCCGATTTCGGCTCCGCCATGCCGCGCTATGGGGTTATCAATTATCGTCTCCGGGAAAAACGCACCTCGCTCTTTTTGGATATCGGTCCCAATGCGCCGCATCATGTATCGGGCGATATATCGGTGCGGAATTTGCAGTTCATCCCGGGCTTAATCAATCCCGGGTATTATCCCTACTTCGCCAATCAGACGGATTTGGATTCCTTGCGGACCTTGGTGGAGGCCAATGGTGAAATTTGTCTGGGTTGTAAATCCACCGGAGAATGGCTGCAGCCCGGATTACGCATTCATTACCGTACCGCGCAAAACGTGAACGAGGGCCAGGTCAAACCGGTTCAATACCAGTTCGCCTGGCAGGAATGGCTTAGCACCCCTTTCGCCAAAGCCATGATAGAGGGAGTGTGGAGCAATTATCCCAAGCACCAAGTCGATCTCTACGATTATTACACCGGCCCCGAAGTCACGGCTTTGAGTTTCAGCCCCCTTTATTTCTTCCTGGCCGGAAAAGGATTGCGTTTTCTGAACCTGCAAGGGGAGTTGACCCCGCGCCTGGGCGATTTGCAAGGGCGCCTGGCCTTGGGTTGGATCAAGCATTATGGAGAAACCATCATGCCGAGGCAAACGGGATCGGGACAAGGCTATTGGGAAGTGGACGTCGCCTATCCCACTCCTTTAGGTCCAATCCGTTTTGGCATTGGGGCCTTGGATCGCTTCGACCCCCTCTACGTTTTGCAAATCGGGGTCAATGGCGATTTATTGCAGGCTTTGGAAGGTTCGCGGCTCTAGGGCCGGTCGGCGGTAATCAGCCGCCGATTTGATTCATGGGCTGGTGGATATGATCCAGGCGGTGGGTCGGTTTCATCGGCAGCAGGGTTTGTAAAAGTTCCGGTAAATCCAAAGGGTCGCAACCCCGCAAGTCGACTCCCGCTTCCGAAAACAGGCAGGCTCGCAATTGCCCGGTGGCGGTTAGGCGCAAACGCGAGCAGGCGCCGCAAAAGGGTTGGGATTCCGAGGCGATAAAGCCCAGGCGCCCGCCTCCCGAAGTTCTGAAGACAAAGGCCGTGGCATCGTTGGGAACCGGTAAAGGGATCAAATCCATTTCACTTTTCAACCGGTCTATCAAATCGGCTGCGGCGATGAACCTTTCGGCATGATTCCAATGCCCAGGCCCGACCTTCATCAATTCGAGGAATCGCACCTCGATTCCATGCTCGGCCGAAAATTGGGCGAAGTCGCTGAGTTCGTCGTCATTCACGCCCTTGAAAAGGATGCAATTGATCTTCAAGGTGAAATTGCGGGCTCGCGCCGCCAGGATGGCATCCAAAACCAGGGCGAGATTACCCCGACGGGTCACCTTGGCGAAGCGATCGGGCCTCAGGGTATCCAGGCTGATATTGATGGAGGTTAATCCGATATCGGCTAAAAAATCCAGGTGGCGCGATAGGTAATGGCCATTGGTCGTCAAGCCAAAGCCACGCCAAGGAATTTTGGCCAAACGAGCCGCGATATCGGGAAATTCAGGGCGAATCAGCGGCTCTCCGCCGGTAAGCCGGATTTCGTCGACGCCATGGGCGTGGAGGGCCAAGCTTAAATTTTCAATTTCCGAGGGAGTCAATAAGGCTTGCGGCGATTGAAAACGCATGTCCTCGGGCATGCAATAGACGCAGCGGTAATTGCAGGCATCGGTAAGCTGGATCCTGAGCTTGTGGAGGCGGCGCCCATGGGCATCGACTAAGGCCATATGGGAAATGTCGTCATCGCCGGCCGGCCTGGCTACCCGTAAAAAAGCCCCCCGGTTTTACCGGGAGGCTTTTGGAGCGGGTTAAGAGACTCGAACCCTCGACCTTCTCCTTGGCAAGGAGATGCTCTACCAACTGAGCTAAACCCGCGAGGTCCCTCCACTTGGCATTTTCCAAATGGGAGGAGGGTAAAGATAAAAGCAGGTGACGGCTTAGTCAAGAGTTGAGGCCATCCGGCAGGTTTAGTTTTTGCCGGAGGGATTCTTCGCTGTAAATCGGCAAGCCCAATTGCTCGGCCTTGGCCAATTTCGCCCCGGCGGCCTCGCCGGCCAGCAGGGCCGTGGTCTTTTTACTGACGCTTTCGCTGACCTTGGCTCCCGCGGCTTCGAGCGCGCTTTTGGCGTCTTGGCGGCTCCAGGTCGGCAAGGTGCCGGTGACCACCCAGGTTTGGCCAGCCAGGGTATGGGTCTGTCCGGCGGGCGCCTGGTAAACCATGTTGACTCCGGCGGCTTTCAATTTTTTTAGCAGGGCCAGATTCCTGGGATTTTGAAAATAAATCTCCAGGCTTTTGGCGATCTTTCCGCCGACCGAAGGGATTTTTTCCCAATCCTCCGGTTTGGCGTGAATGAGTCCGTCCATGTCGCCGAAGTACTTGGCCAAATCCTTGGCGGTGGTGGACCCGACGTAACGAATACCCAGCCCGAAGATCAATTTCTCCAATCCCCGGTTCTTGCTCTCCATGATGCCTTGCACGACATTGCCGGCGCTTTTCTCCGCCATTCTTTCCAGCCCGAACAACTTGTCCGCATTCATGGCATAGAGATCGCCGAAGTCCTTGACGAGGCCGCGTCCCAATAAGGCGTCGACCAGGGCAGGTCCCAAATGCTCGATATTCATGGCGCCTCGGCTGGCATAATGCAAAAGCGCCCTTTGCATTTGCGCCGGGCATTGCAAATTATCGCAGCGCAGGGCGACCTCGCCTTCGGTCTTCACCAATTCGGCGCGGCAAATGGGGCAGGTTGCAGGCGGCTGGATTTCCTCGGTTTTATCCGGGCGTTTTTCCAAATCCACCGAAGTGATTTTGGGGATGATTTCCCCGCCCTTTTCCACCACCACGGTATCGCCGACGCGCACGCCCAGGCGCCGGATTTCGTCGAAATTATGCAAGGTCGCGCGTTTGACCGTCGTGCCACCGAGCGATACCGGCTTCAGGTTGGCCACCGGGGTAATCGCGCCGGTACGGCCGACCTGGTAGTGAATGCTTTCCAACTGGGTCTCCACCGCCTCGGCCTTGTACTTGTAGGCTATGACCCACTTGGGGCTTTTGGCAGTCCGACCCAATTCGACTTGCTGCTTCAACCGGCTGACCTTGATGACCACGCCGTCGATATTGTAGGGCAGGCTATTGCGCAGAGGCTGCCATTTTTCGGTCAACTCCATGATGTCGGCGGCATTCTTGGCCTTGGCGCGATGGGGGTTGACGGGAAAACCGGCTCGCTGCAATCTCACCAGATTATCCCAATGCGTGCCTTCGGGGTTTTCATCGAGGATGGAGTAGGCGAAAAAATCGAGTTTGCGATGGGTGGCGTCTTTGGGATCTTTCAACTTGAGAGCTCCCGCCGCGGTATTGCGGGGATTTTGCATTTCCCTTCCCAGGTGCTGCCGGGACCAGGTATTGAATGCTTCGAAATGCGAACGCGTCATATAGACCTCTCCCCGCACCTCGACGCGTGTCGATGGCCAGGAGGGAGGGATGCGGTTGGGGATGGATTTGATGGTGCGGATATTCCGGGTCACGTCATCGCCGACCATGCCGTCGCCTCGGGTTACGCCGAGCACCAGTTCGCGTTTTTCATAGACCAAGCTCAAAGCGACGCCGTCGATTTTCAATTCACAGACGTATTCCAGGCCGTCCTCGGGTATTTTCTCGGTTACCTGACGGTGAAAATCGGCGATATCCCCTAAGCTATAGGCATTCTGAATCGACAGCATCGGATGCACATGGGCGACCTTGGCGAAGCCCGGCGTCAAATCGCTACCCACCTTCAGGGTAGGCGATTCCTCGTCCTCCCATTCGGGATGGCTTTCTTCCAACTCGCGCAATTCACGCATGAGCGCGTCGAATTCCGCGTCATCCATGGGCGAATGGCCTTCGACATAATAGGCTTGATTGGCTTCGGTCAACCTTTGCCGCAAGGCTTCGATCCGGCTGGCCGCATCGGAATCGGCCTGGGCGGCGGGGAGAGGCGACGGGGTATTCGGGGGAGGAGCGGACTTCTTAGCCATGGACTACAAGGGTATGTATTTGCGGCGCTTAGCACCATGGTCGTTGCCTCCCATTCCTCACTTTTGGCCATGCCTGCCTCCCCTGGGGAAGACCCGGGATAGGCCGCTTTACTACCTTGGGCGCCGAGGTGAATCACATGAGCGTGCTGGATCTGGTCGGCAATACCCCCTTGGTGGAATTGCGCCGCCTTAATCCCAATCCCCGCGTCACCCTTTTCGGTAAACTCGAGGGCAATAATCCCGGAGGCTCGGTCAAGGACAGGCCGGCCAAGCATATGATTTTAAAAGCCCAGGAGAGGGGCGATTTGAAACCCGGCATGCGGCTGGTCGAGCCCACGTCCGGCAATACCGGCATCGCATTGGCCATGATAGCCGCCGCCGCCGGGTATGAAATGCACCTGGTCATGCCGGCAAGCGCCACCCTCGAGCGGGTCAAAACCATGCGCGCCTTCGGCGCCGTGGTCCATCTCACTCCCGCCGAAAAAGGCATGGAGGGAACCATAGACTATGCCCGATCCATGGTGGCTTCCGGCGGTTATTGGATGCTGGATCAATTTTCCAATCCCGACAATCCCCTGGCCCATTATGAGACCACGGGCCCGGAAATCTGGCGGGATACCCAAGGCCTGGTCACCCACTTCATTTCCAGCATGGGAACCACCGGCACCATCATGGGATGTTCCCGATACCTCAAGGAAAAAAATCCGAATCTTCAAATCGTCGGCGCCCAGCCGGTAGACGGATCTTGCATACCGGGTATTCGCCGCTGGCCGCAAGAGTATTTGCCCAGGATATACCAACCCGAAAAAGTCGACGTCATCCAGGATGTGTCCCAGGCTCACGCCGAGCACATGACCCGGGAATTGGCTCGGCAAGAAGGTGTTTTTGTGGGAGTTTCCTCGGGAGGAGCGGTTCACTGCGCCATTGAATTGGCCAAGTCTTTGGACGCGGGGATTTTGGTGGTCATCCTTTGCGATAGGGGAGACCGCTACTTGAGCAGCAGCGTTTTCAATTAACGCCATTCGATTCAGCGACCCTAAACGCCGCTAAACAACCTACCGCTAAAAACCCCTAAGAGACCTGTCGCTAAGTACCGGGTCGCTAAACACCCAACAAGCCGCGCAATCCCGATTTGACCCGGCCCAGGTCGAGCATCACTTTTTTTTGAATGGCTTTCCTGACCGTATAGGTTCCGAACGGGGTGGCGATATAGGCTTCTCCCTGGAGTTGGCAATCCAGGTTTTGTCCCAGGGCCAGAGGCAGGGCCAAGGCGCCGAGGGCGGAATAGGGTACCAGGACGCGCATGGGTAAAACCAGGGAATCGCGAGCCGGCAAATAAAGGAGGGAATCATTCAAGGCCTGGGCCAAGGTATCCCCTTCATGCACCAATACCAGTTTGAGCCGATGGATTTTAGCGCGGCTCGAAGCTGGATTAACCGCTTTAATCGTTACGGTCCCGGCCAAGCCCTTGGGGTCGATGCCGGTAAAGTTGTAAGCCAGGGCCTCGAACCGGCATTGCCGTAAAGCCCGATGGGAGGGGAATAAGGCGCAGCCCACAAGACCGGCGCAGCAAAACGCCACCGGCAGAAAATGGGGTCCAAGCTTTACCACCCGCCTTAGAGCGTGAAAGTATTTTGTGACGAGGTGACGCATCAACCCCCTAAACTTTGGCTCTGCAATGCCGACTCCGATTTACGCTGGATTACCCGGGGCGATTTACCGTTAAGCCTGAAGCTAGCCATCGAGGAAATGCCATGGCATTTCCTCTTCGCCGCAGGCTCCCAAGATACCATGATTTTCCCCAAGCCCTGGCCGCAGGCTTGGACGCAATACCTGGAAGAATTGGGCCTGGCTCCTCCGCATGGATTGACCCTTCCCGCCAATACCAAGGCTGGGCATCCACAAGGGATGGAACGAGGGCTTACCGGCCGCGAGCGGGGTTGGGTTTTCGAACCCTTTGCCTGGAATCGAGAGGCTATTTCCTTTCAGCAGGCCCTCGGGCCTTTCCTCGAACCACGGGAATTGCCGCCGGATGGGGCCGCCGTTAAACGCGCGAACGCCCGTCAATTCAGTTTGGAAATCGAGCAAGCCAGTCCTCCCAGCGAATCGGGCTGGGACGCGACGCAAGCTCAATGGGTAACTGGCCGCGAAGATCTCGCCGGTCTTCTCGCCGCAAAATCGTGGTCCGAGGCATTATTCAAAAGCGAATACGGGCAAAGCGGGCTGACCAACCGGAAGTGGGAAGCCGGTAATCCATTATCCCTGCTGCAGGCGCGCAAACTCTTGCAGCGCGCCAAGAGCGGCGTCGTCGAACCGTGGCACCGGCTGCGGCGGGAATACGGATGGCTCTATGATTTGGATGCACGGGGAAGCATCTCCCACACCCGCGGCCATCGTTTGATAACCGATGGACAAGGCCATTACCTCGGCACCGCTATTGGGCCCGGCCAATCCCTGCCGGAACCTATCCAGGCGGGCTTTTCCAAAATGACGAATCGGGTGGCTTCGGCCTTGCGTCTGCTCGGGTACTTCGGTCCTGTCGGCCAGGACGGGTATGAATTCGAATCCGAGGCCCAAATCCATTTCCGGCCACTCAGCGATTTGAATGCGCGGCATACCATGGCGGAAGCCGCGCATGGCCTCGCCGCGAGAATTCCGGACCGCCACATCGCCGTCCTTTTGTTCTCCGCGCGATTCCATGGCATACCCGCGGATCATCGCCTTCGCAACGAATTATTGTCGGGATACCCCTTTCATCCCGGCTCCCGCGAGGGAGCCTTATGGTTGACCCCGGCCATGGATGCCGGCGGCCAACCCGCCCAGAGGCATAGCCTATTATTGTCCAGCGCTTCCGAAAGCGGGTTGGCCGACATGGAAGAAACCATCAGGTCGCGATGCCGGTCCTAGCCCAAAGAATCGTCGCCATCGCCGGGCCCACCGCTTCGGGAAAAACCGAAAGGGCCGTGAAACTCGCGCAAAAAACAGCCGGGGAAATCTTTTCCGTCGATAGCCGTCAGGTCTATCGGGGCCTTGACCTGGGCTCGGGCAAGGACATACATCTCTACGGACAGGCCATTCCCTGCCATTTGATCGATTTGGTCGCGCCGGCTGACCCTTTCAGCCTCTATCAATACCAGCAATGCGCTTATGAAAGGCTGGAGGATTGGCGTTCCCGCCGAGGTCCTTGGCACCCGGCGATTTTGTGCGGGGGGAGCGGGCTTTATCTCGAAGCCGTGCTGAAGAAATACCGCATTGCCAATGTGCCGGAAGATAAAGGTTTGCGCGAGGCGCTGCAGGCGCGTGATAAGGAAACGCTGTGGCGTGAGTTGCAGACATTGGATCCGGAATGGTCGGGCCGTACCGATGCTTCCAGCAAAAAAAGGATTATCCGGGCGCTTGAAGTCGCCTATAGCCGGCGCGAAGGGACGTTGATCTTAAGTCCAGTCCCTGCCTGGCCTTTGGACGCCTTGGTGGTGGTGGTTCAAACCGAAAAAAAATCCCTTCACCGGCGCATCGCGGAGAGGTTGCAAACCCGGCTGGACCGTGGGTTAATCGAGGAGGTCTCGGGCTTGCTTCGGGAGGGTCTTCCCCTGGCGCGCTTGCAGCAATTGGGTTTGGAATACCGGGAAGTCGGTGAATATCTGGCCGGCCACCGGAGTCGGGATGAAATGGCGGAACGGTTGCGAAAAGCCATCGGTGACTTCGCCAAACGCCAGGAGACATGGTTCCGGGGTTTGCCGAAGCGCGGGATCCCCACCTTGCCCATGCCCGAAGATGCGGATGAGGAATGGCTTTTCCACGCCATGATCACTCGCTGGCCTGATCTCGAAACCCGCTTCTTTTCCAAACGGGAACCCACTTCGCGCTTCGCCTTGGCGGCTGTCTTGGACCGGGATAACCAAATCTTACTGGTAAAGCGGTCTGACGACGATACTTTCGCTCCGGGCCAATGGGGGTTGCCCGGCGGGCATTTGCAGGCGGGCGAAACGCCGATGCAGGCTTTGACCCGTGAAATCGGGGAAGAACTGGGAAAGCACTTTTCTTTCGAGATCGGGAATGTTTTGCCGCCGGTTCGGGATAGCTTATATGGCGGCCGTTATGAAATCCATTTGGCCCGGTTGCATTACCGGGGCGGGAAGGTGGTCTTGAACGACGAGCATAGCCGTTATGCCTGGGTTTCTCCCCAGGAATACCGGGACTATGCCGTTGTACCCGGCGTCGATGAGGATTTGGCCTATCTGCAGATCTGGGAGGATTATCCCTTTGCGTCGGGGAATTTGCCCAACTTCCTGAAAGGCCCCGATCGGCCCCAGGGGTAGGCTTGGTATATTGAAGGGAGGAGGCCCATGCGACTCAGCTGCCGATTTTTACTAATCCTTCTCTGCGCGTTTTTCTCAGCCGTGGTCTTAGGCGGCTGCGGTTTGGACATGCGCTTCGAGCCGACCTATCCTACCCACTTGACCCTCAAAGATTCTCATATCGGGGTGTATAGCAGCAAATGGCCCGATGATGAAAAGGAAACGGTCGGCACCCAATTCCATATCAACCATACTTGGAACTGGAGTCGCCAGGGTGACGGATATCGGTTGTCGCGGCGATTGGATACCCTTATCGCGCGGGGCTACCATAAAAACTCCATGCCCAATGAATTAGAACGCAAGGTGGGGATAACGATTGATTTCGACTCCGACATGCGGCCCGGCCAAGTGGCTGGATACGATACCCTCCATGCCGTTTTGAAAGGGATTCCGCAACAGAAACCCGAGTGGAAATCCCAGCTTTTGGATTTGAGCGATACGATCCAGCTTCAAAAATCCCAGCGCGATCTCTGGCGTCTCTTCGGGTTCATGCCGAAAAACACCGATCTCGAATTGCATCAGAAGCTCGACGTCTCGGGCCTCAACCAACGGCTGGAAACCTTTCAGGCCGATTCGGCGCAATTCCTGGGACGCCAGCCCAGGTTGGGCAAAAGCTGCCTGGACTTGGAGGTCAAATACCACCGCCGCGACTCCCTGGTTTTGATGCGCGAGCAATTTTTCAACAGTACCGCCGCCGCCCGCAAATTACGCAATGCCCGTTTGGACTTGGCTGACATCAAAGGCATCTGGGTCATTTCGGTGGATAGGAAAACCGGCATGCCCTGTTACTGGTCGCAAACCGAAATAGGCGATTTGCCGGTAAAAGACACCGCCGCTCATGTCGACACCACCATCCAATTGATCCGTTTCGAAGAGGACGTCGTCCAGTATTGATTCCCAGCCATGCGCTTACTCCCCTTGTGTATTCTCGCCCTGCTCCTGACCCATTGCGCTTTCGGCGAATACGGGCAGCGTATCAATGCGGAGCAACATGCTTTGGCCGACTTGGAAGACAAAAGGCAAAAGTTGGAGACGCGCTATATCATCGTGCTCAATAACCTGGAAGCCAATCCTACCGAGGCGGAATTGCAATTGGAAAAGGATAAGATTTACCGCCGCATCCAGGCGATAACGGAAGAAATCGGCGAAAGCCGGAAAATGCTCGACCAAAGCTTTTCGGAATGGGATAAAAAAATCCTGGAAGAACGCATCCAGCAGCAAATGATCGATAAGGAAGTCCATGACGCCGCCGGGGTGATCGTACCCGACGAATGACGGTCCCGCAACCATCCCCGCGCGCTTAAATGCCGTAAACCTCGCGGGTATTTTTTCGTGCCGCTTCGTAAATGGATTCCAGCCCGATTTCCTTGATTTGGGCCAGCTTGGCGGCAATCAGAGGAATATGTCCTGGGTGGGCGACCTTTCCCCGGTGGGGAGTGGGCGCTAGGTAAGGCCCGTCGGTTTCCAATAGCAACCTATCCAAGGGAGTGTGCCTCGCCACGTCATCGACCCCGCCCGGATTTTTGAAAGTGACGATGCCGGTGAACCCCAAATAAAGTCGCGTGAATTCCCCCAATAAGGCTTTCGCCAAATCCAGGGAAGAGGTAAAGCAATGCACGTGAATAGGCCAATCCACGGGCAAATGAGCGCGCATTAAATCCAAGGTGTCCTTTTCCGCCTCCCGGGTATGGATGACCAAGGGTTTTCCCAATTCGACTCCCAATTGCATCTGGGTGATGAAGACTTCCCTCTGCATGCCGGGATCCGATAGGTTGTAATGGTAATCCAGTCCGATTTCACCGTAAGCCACGCAATGGCGATGGGCCGTTGCCAGCCTTAATTTCCTCTCGATTTCCGCGCTCCAGTGCCGGCTTTCATGGGGATGAATGCCGAAAGCCGCGAATATCTTTTCGTGCTCCGCCAGGGCCAAAGTCGGTTCTATGGCATCGGGATCGCAGGATACCGTGACGCAACCATCAAAATCGGGCGAGAGATGCTGGGCTGAAAACTCATCGAAACCGCCGAGGTCGAGGCGATTCAAAATGCTGTCCAAGTGGCAGTGGGTGTCGATATAGTGGGTCGTCATCGGCTTTATCTTTTAGACGGAGGTATGCATGTCGAAATTTAGCCAGGCACTGGAAAGATTGGGATTGACCTTGCCTTCTTTGCCCATCCCGCAGGGATCGTATGTCCCCGCCAAGCGCAGCGGCGACTGGGTTTTCGTATCCGGCCAACTGCCCATGGTCGACGGAAAATTACTGCATGAAGGCCGCGTAGGCCGTTTGGTCAGCCTGGAACAAGCTCAGGCTTGCGCGGAAGCAGCCTTCCTCAATGCCTTGGCCGCGTTTTTTTCGTTGGGATTTGAGCCCGGGAATATGCGTCAAGTCGTCAAATTGACCGGCTATGTGCAATGTGAGGCGGACTTTTTTTCCCAAGCCCTGGTGATCAATGGCGCATCCAATCTGTCGGAGGCATTGTTTGGCGTGGCGGGCAGGCATGCCCGCGCCTCCGTAGGCGTCTATTGCCTCCCTTTCAACGCGCCGGTTGAAGTGGAGGCTGTTTTCGAGGTCGGCTAGGCGTGCTCTTCCAGGGCCGACATCAATTCCTTGCCGATGTCTTCGGCGTCTCGCCCGGCGATTTGGTAGCGTTCGAGCATGAATACCAATTCGCCGTCTTTGAACAGGGCGATGCTGGGCGAGGAAGGTTGATAACCGACCATATAGGAACGGGCTTTGGCCGTGGCCTCCTTGTCATTGCCGGCGAATACCGTCAATGCCTGGTCAGGCTTCTTGCCATGTTGCAAGGCGAAAGCCACCCCGGGGCGGGCATTGGCTGCGGCACAGCCGCATACCGAATTCACCACCATCAAGGTCGTGCCTTTGGCGTCTTGCATGATTCTTTCAACATCTTCCGGCGTGCGGGTTTCTTGAATTCCCAATTCGGTCAGCTCGCGGCGCATGGGTGCAATCATCATTTCGTCGTACATCATAATGGGTATTATATACCAAATAGGTAGATGATACCCAAGGCGCATCGCGGTAACCGCAAGCCATGAGAAAACCGGGGTGTAAGGGGGGAAAAAGGCTGAAAAAACGCGGGGTAATGGCTGCCTGAGTAGGACTCGAACCTACGACCAGGCGGTTAACAGCCGCCTGCTCTACCAACTGAGCTATCAGGCACCAAAGGCGTAAGAGGAGGCCAAGTTTAATCGATTTTCCGACTCGCTTCAAGAGTATGGCCGAAAGTTCCCGGAAAAGCCTATCTTGCCCCCGTTTACCTGCCTTCATCCATTCCGGCAGAATGGTGGGCCGGAGGGTTACATGGCTTGGACGGGCATATTCAATCTCCTCATTCTCCCGGTATTATTGGCGGGGGCCCATGGGTATTTCACCAATTGGATAGCCATCAAACTATTGCTCAAGCCCGTTCACCCCATCAATATCCTGGGTTTCAAATTGCAGGGTCTTTTGCCGCGCCGGCAATCCGAATTGGCGGAAAGAATATCGGAAGCCATCGCCGAGCGTTTTCTGACGCATGAAGATATCCTGGCCTTTATCCGGCAAGTCGATCCGGTTGCCGCCATGCGGGGCCTATTGGTCGAGAAATGGGAAGAAAAACTCAATGAGGTGCTGGAGAGCATGCCCTTCGTGAAAATGTTCGTCACTTCGGAAAAACTCGAAGGGATTCGCGACAAAATCGCCGATGCCTTTTCCAGCGAAGCGGAAAGGTTCACCGACCATTTGGTGCAAAGTCTGGAAGGCAAAATCGACTTGAAAGCCACGCTCCGACGCAATATCCTCGCTTTCGACGTCAGCCAATTGAACGCCATCATCGAACAAATCGGCTACCGTGAATTCCGGGAAATCGCCTGGATAGGCGGAGGCTTGGGCATTTTAATCGGCATCCTTCAGGCCCTGGTGAATTGGTTTTCCCTGGGCTGATGAAGGAGGGATAACGCCTATTTGAGATAGGAAGCCATCAGGCTCCCAATGGCCATCAAGGCATCCAATTCTTCCTTGGTGAACTCATAAGCCACGGGTTTGGCAATGCCCAAGGTTCCCCGCAGCCTTTCCTCGAAAATCATGGGCGCGGCTACCGACCCTTCCATTTCCGTGGTTTTGGCGCCGGGTTTGGCGACGCCGCTCTCGTCGCTTTGCAGATTGCAAACCTGCACCGCCTGGCGCCGCTCGGCGGCCAGGCCGGCCATTCCCTTACCGATGGGAATCATACGCACTTTATCCAAAATGATATCGGGAATCCCTCGCCTGGCCCTCAACTTCAGCATGCCGGTATCGGGATCGAGGCTGTGTATTGTCCCGACTTGGCATTCGAAGGCTTCCAAAACCTTTTCCAAAACGGTGTCGCACGCGGGATCAGTCGTTCCTTGGCGGTCTAAAATGCGCCTTAAGTCTTCGAGAAGCAGGTCTTGACTCATAGTTAGGGCCATCGTTTTTCCCTTCGAAAGGAATCGCTATCCGCCCCCGGGATGCCCGTCAAACCGGAGGACTTAACCAAATGTCAAAGGTAAATAGGGGAAAGAGTTCTCCGCCTTGTTTACCTTAGGTAATTAGAGGCTCACCAGTCCGCCTGGTTTCGTGTTATCAAAATATCGACTCTGGCCTCGGAGGACTACCGTGCAATCCATTGAAAATTTAGCCAATCCCAAACTCCGAAACTGGGTGCAAGGAATAGCGGAATTATGCCAACCGGAGACGATTCATTGGTGCGATGGCAGCCAGGAAGAGTATGACTCGCTCTGTAACCAGATGGTAACCAAGGGCACCCTGATCCGGTTAAACCCCCAAAAAAAACCAGGAAGTTTCTATTGCCGCTCTTCGCCTGAGGATGTCGCCCGCGTCGAAGACCGCACCTTTATTTGCAGCCGTAATTCCGAAGATTCCGGTCCGACCAATAACTGGATGGATCCGGGGGAGATGAAGTCCAAACTGCATACCCTTTTTCAAGGCTGCATGCGGGGCCGGACTTTATTCGTCATCCCCTTCAGCATGGGGCCGGTAGGTGGTCCTATTTCCCGTATCGGCGTGGAAATCACCGATAGCCCCTATGTCGCCGCCAGCATGCGCATCATGACCCGAATGGGATTGACCGCCCTCAAAGCGCTTGGAAACGGAGAATTCATTCCTTGCGTGCATTCGGTCGGCATGCCCTTGGCTCCTGGGGCGAAGGATGTCGCCTGGCCTTGCAATGCCAAGGAGAAATACATCGTTCACTTTCCCGAGGATAGGGAGATTTGGTCTTACGGAAGCGGCTATGGCGGCAATGCCTTGTTGGGGAAAAAGTGCTTCGCCCTGCGCATCGCGAGTTCCCTGGGGCGATCGGAAGGATGGTTGGCCGAGCACATGCTCATACTCGGCGTCGAATCGCCGGCAGGGGACAAGACCTACGTCGCCGCCGCGTTTCCCAGCCAATGCGGCAAAACCAATTTCGCCATGCTGGTCCCGCCGCCAGCCTATGCCGATTGGAAAGTCACCACCGTGGGAGACGATATCGCCTGGTTGAAACCGGGGCCCGACGGCCGGCTTTACGGGATCAATCCCGAGGCCGGTTTCTTTGGCGTGGCTCCGGGAACCAATCGCGAAACCAATCCCAATGCCATGGCGGCCTTGGCCAGCAATACCTTGTTCACCAATGTCGCATTGACCGAGGATGGCGACGTCTGGTGGGAAGGCATGGGCGAGCCCCCGGCGGGAAAGATTTGGGATTGGCGCGGTGAACCCTGGACCCCCGGTTGCGGCCGGCCGGCCGCGCATCCCAATTCCAGGTTTACCTGTCCCGCCGGTCAGTGCCCCAGCATTGATCCGGAATGGGAAAGCCCGCAAGGAGTGCCTATCTCCGCCCTGATTTTCGGCGGCCGGAGGCCGACCAATGTTCCCTTGGTTTTCCAAGCCTTCAATTGGATACATGGTGTTTACCTCGGCGCTACCGTCGGTTCGGAAACCACGGCCGCCGCCGAAGGCCAGGTCGGAAAGGTCAGGCGGGATCCTTTCGCCATGCTGCCCTTTTGCGGCTACAATATGGGGGATTATTTCGCTCATTGGCTGCGGATGAGAAAATCCATCGCCCGTCCCCCCAAGATTTTCAACGTCAATTGGTTTCGCAAGGGCGCCGACGGAGAATACCTATGGCCTGGGTTCGGCGACAATATGAGGGTATTGCATTGGATTATCGATCGATGCCAAGGAAGGTCGAATGCCTTGGAAACGCCTTTGGGTTGGATGCCTTATCCAGAAGCCATCCATTTGGAAGGCACGGCGCTGACGGTGGCCGATCTTGCAGCCTTGCAAACCATCGATATCGAGGCTTGGAAAAGAGAGGTCATTTCCCAGGATGAGCTTTTCCTTAAACTCTATGTCCATTTGCCGAAGGAAATGATATTCCAGCGGGAGCTTTTAATCGCCCGGCTATGAAAAGATTGTCAGGGATGGGAGGGATCTTCGGGGATCCAAGCCTGGCCTTGCCACACTTTTTGGAACCGCGACCACATCAGCACGGCGAGAACGCATTCCTCCCAGCTTTGAAACGCCGCGAGGTAACGCCCCGACTTTTCGCCCAGCAAGGCATTGCGCATGGCTCCCAACGAGGCCTGATAGCCTCCGATTAATTCCATCAACTGGCCGAGATTAGGCAACCACGCCAAAGCATTGTCCTGGGGTATGTCGGCCGACCTCTCGTCGATTTGGGAGATGGCTCCGGCTGGAATGAAAGGCGACTCGAAAAGGGCATAATCTCCGGTCGGGAACAATTTGGTCGCCAGCCGGACTTCCTGGACCTCAGCCGCGGCCGAGACCATTTTGACATAGGTTTGGGTGAAGGGATGGGGCATAGCGTGTCGGCGATTCCTCCAATCATATCATGCGAATAGGGGTTTGAAAAGCCGGAATCAGCTTGGAGGCGGGGGCCGGAGCGGATCTTTTCAATACCCCGGCAGGGGCGGCAAAGGATGACCCTGAGCGATATCCGGCCCATGGGAAAAAAGGCCTTGCCCTAAAGCCCGGAGGAGGATGACCGCTTTCTGCAATTCATCGGACAGGTAGCCGATATTCTCGGTGCCCTGGTATTCCCGGTAGACGCGTTCGGTATCGCAAGCCTGGACCAGGAAATGATGCAGCCTCCCCGTTTCGGAGGTACCGATTTCATTTTCCACCTGGGCGGGCAATAGGCTGGTCAGTCGGGCGAGTTCACGGACGGCATCATGCGGGATTTTTTGCCGCCCGAGCTCCTGGTGAAGGGCTTCGATTGCCGCGGAAAGCTGCTGGAAATAACGCGACAATTCCCGCCGCCGCTCGGATTGGCCCTCGTAAAAGCGTTTTTCGAATTGGATCAATCTTCTCGCGGTAAAACCCAGCAATTCCAAGCTTGAGGCGGGCATTTCTGGTTTCTTACCCGGGCGAACTAAAAGGGATGCAAGGGCCTTCTTTGGCTTCGGGCAGGGTGTCAGTATCGGGGGCGGCTTTTAGGGAATCCATGTCCTTGCTTTCTTCATTCACCAGCCAATAAAAGCATCCGGTCGCTTTAATATGCAGTTGCTTTCCCGTTAGCGGGGTAAGAATTCGGTTATAATCGCGATTGGCGACGCGGATTTCCCGGTTCCGGTTTTCAAAAGGATCGAAAAGCACCAAGCTCACAGAATCTTTGACGCAATTCAGGCATTGAATTCCCTTCACCGTGCCTAATACGGGATCTTCGGCATGGGAGGGTAAAACCGCGGAGATAAGAATCGATAGGGGAATGAAAAAGAAGGCGGGAAAGGTTTTCATAGGCTACCAAAAAAGCGAAGGGCATGGCCCGATGCAAGCGTTATTGAGGATACTGTAAACGAAATGGGATGGCGTATAGATGCGGAGAATCTAACCGCCAATCCTTTTTTCGACCGAGTAAATCGAGGAAAAACGGCTTCGTTTCCGGGTGAAGAGGGCGATAAATCCGCGCGCGATTCCTAGGGAAAATGACCGAAGCTGGTTTTTCCTGAATCCATATATTCCGATACAGGACTTTTTCCCCATGCCACTGTAAACGCAAGGGGCCGGGTTCAGGCGATTCTAAATCCCCCTGCACGGTGCGGTCGGGAAATACCCAGTCCGATTGCACCGGGATGCCATTATGGATTAGGGTGACTCTCGCCCTGGATTGAAGGGTTTTGCCGTCGTTTTCGAATCGCGCCGCCGTAAAATCGATGTCATAAGTCTGCCAAGCACCAGGCGGATAAGTCATAGGAATACGTGGAGGGCTTTGTTCCCACACCGCCCCGCATTGACGGGAAGCCTCCAAAGAGTCAGCGGGAAAAATCCCGAAACTATCCAGAATTTGGATTTCATAACGGTTTTGCAGGTAAACGCCGCTATTTCCCCGGCTCTGCCCTGTGGCATCGGGTAAAAACGGAATTTGAAATTCGAGATGAAGGCGGAAGTCGGAAAATTTCTCCACCGAAACGGCGCCCCCTAGCGGGCTGGTGGAACCGGGGATCAAAAATCCCGTCTCGTCCAGAGAGGCGTATTGCCAGGCTTGCAGGGAAAGCGTGTCGAATAGGATTTTCGCATCCTGCGGCGCAGCTTCTCCCAAGGTGGGGCTTTGTCGGAAAGCCTTGCCGAGTTCGACTTGGCGCCCCCCCCCATCTTCACCGCGAACCAGGTAGGCCCGCAAATCCAAGCCGAAATTCCAACCGGAGGGATGCTGGAATTGAAGGACGCTATCTTGCCACGTGCCCGCGCATGCTATCGGCACCCCGCCATTCCAACCTTGGCCGGGCAATCCGCCCATCAGGACATTAGCTTTGAATTGATCCGAACCTAAGGCGATAACCTGCACGCCCAGCGAATCGCCCGCTTCATTCGAGCCCAGGTATTCGCCCTGCGCCGCAAACCGCGACGCCAAGTCGAGAGCCGAAAATCCGGGAGAAAACAATCCCGACCCGAAGATCAAAAACAGGGTGAGGGCCGCGGATAAAGTCCTTACCCGCGCGCGTATTTGGAGGCTACCGTCGGAGAGGCTCATCGGATTTATCGGCTATGGGCCCGGCCCCTGAAAAAGTGCAGGTTGCGGCCGTGGATGACTTCCAAGCCATCACTGGAAAGGATGGCGAGAGCCGTTTTCAAGGTTTCTAATAATTGCAAGGTGCGATCATAAACGGTCCTTTCCAGAATCAATGGCGGCAAGGCAGAGTTCGGACCGACGGCCAGGAGCAATAGGCTATCCACCTCCACGATGATGCGCTGTCCGAAATCGCTCAAGGAATCCAATTTGGCCAGGGTGAGCATGGAGATCCGCATCAGGCTGTCGGTTTGTCCATGCACCGTGCGCGATAAGCGGTACAAGTCCCCGCTGGTTTTCTCCAAGGCCGACAGTCGGGGCTCCAGGGTGGCCCTGACCTGGGTCAGGGATCGGTGCAAGGTGCGGATTTCATCCATGGCGGGATAGATTTTTCGGGTTAAGGTCCCGCTCCAGGATCCGGTGCTGTCACTCGGGGCCCGCCAATGTCCGGAAAGGGAATCCATATAGAGCACCAGACGCAATAATTCATCGACTTGATGAATGGTTTCGGCCACGCCATTGGCGAACAGGCCGGTTTGAACCTGGTTTTCATCGAGTGGCGAAACCGAGGAGCCGGGAACCAGCACCACCATGCGCGCACCCATGAGGCTATGGTTGAAATTCACGAAGCGGCTATCGGCGGGCAACGGCTGGCGATCGAATAGCTCGATTTCCACCAGCGCGCCTTGTTTGTCGGGGGCCACCGAAAGCACCCTGCCCACCGTCACGCCTGATTTGGAAACCGGATCTTCCGGCCGCAAGGTTCCGGTTTCCTGGAAGCGGACGCGAATGACGCGCCGGCTATGATCGAACTCGCCCCGAAGGGTCGCGAGAAGCCATAATAGGACGGCCAAGAGGAGAATGGATGTACCATAGCCAAGCGAGCGAGCGATGCCTTCCATGTCGCGCTAAGGGTAACAAATCCCTTTTCCCGATGCCTCAATCTTTCCGTAAATCCTGGATCTACCCAATGAGCGCGGTAATCATGGGCTTGCTCTGGGCCTGCAATCCGGTCCGGCAGGAAACCCCCGTACCTCGGTCCTGGCAAACGGCCAAGCTCGAGGTCTTCGAGCCGCCCGAGATCTTGGAGGACTTGTCGCGTTGGTTACCCGACAATGCCGAAGTCCGGTTTTTCAAGGCCATGACGGAAAAGGACGCAGGAGAAAGGCGGCGCCAATTGCAACTGGCCTTGAATGGCGATGCGGATTCTCCCGTGATTCTGGCTGCGCTCAGCCGTGAATGGGCCGATGCGGGCGATTGGGAAAAGGCCATGGCGTATGCCGATCTCGCCTTGCAGGCCGATCCCGGCAATGCATTGCTCGATTTATGGCGCGCGCGCACCGCCCTGGGCGCCGGTAAATTACCCGAGGCGCGGTTATTGTTTTTCGGGGAGAAATCCTTCACCCATTGCGATTCGTACCGGAACTTCTTGGAAAACCGATTTTTGTCGGCCATGACGGACGCGGGACGATTCAATCCCTACAGCCTCACCGAAGCGCAGGGTTTATTCGCGCGGATCCCTTGGCCGGATTGGGAAGGCGACTTGGAAATCCTGCGTGAGGTTTTCCTCGATTCCCTGGGCGAGCATCCTTATGATATCCGCTTGCGCGCGCCTGAAGCGGCGTTGAGGCTGGTATGGTCCGGCATTTCGCTCCGGCAACAATCCCTGCAAGCATCGGGCATTCTCTGGGATGGCTTGGATGACCGCGCCTTGGGATATGCCATGGAGGTCAAAGGATGGGCGTTTTTGAAAGAATTCGGAAAGGCTTTCGGACGCCGTCGATTGAGTGAAATGGCGGATATGCAGGGAACCCGCGCTTTGAGGGAGGCCGATGCGGTTTTGACTGAGGCTGCTCTTGCTTCCAGGCGGGGCATGGCGGTGGAATACCTGGATGCTTTCGCGGCTTGGAGCCGGGACAGGGACATGACGGTGCAAATGGCCATTAGCCGGGCGCATGGACTCAAGCTTTGGCGGCACGCGCAAAGGCGGTATTCAAGCGGCCTTCCTTTTGAACAATAAAACGGATAGCAGAAAAACGAAAGCTCCGATGGTGAGCATGGCGAAAAGCTCGCGCCACAATTCCGCGAAGCCGGAGCCTTTTAAAAATATTTCCCGCAATGCCGTCATGAAGTAGCGGACCGGATTGGCATAGGTCACGGTCCTGACCCACGCGGGCATGTTTTCTATGGGCATGAAAAATCCGGAAAGCAATAAGAAGAAAAGCAGGAAGAACCAAATCACGAATAAGGCTTGTTGCTGGGTTTTCACCACCGTGCTGGTGAGAATGCCGATGCCGAGCGAACTCAGCATATAGGCGGCGGCGAATACGGCCAAGACACCGATATGCCCCAGGAAAGGCACGTGAAAATGCCCGACCGCTATTCCTAATGCCGCCAGCAATTCCACCATTCCCAGGAAAAAAAACGGCAAGGCCTTGCCCAAGACCAAGGCGACGGGATGCAGGGGCGTCACCATCAATTGCTCCAAAGTGCCGTTTTCCTTTTCGCGCACGATGGAAAATCCTGTCAGCAAGGCCGTGATGACGGTAACGAGGATGACGGCGATGCCGGGTATCATATACCAGGGCGAAAGCAATAAAGGGTTGAAAAAGACTTGCGATTTCACCCGGATGGGGAGGATGTCCGCCAGCCGTATGCCTTGCTCCGCCAGGCTTGATCCCAGATAGTCCAGGCTCCATTGGGTGGCGATGGCGGTGAAATAACCGCGGGCTACGGATGCCGAGTTGGCGTCTTGTCCATCTATCATCAAGGCGATCGGCGCTCCCGGAGGGTGGTGCGACGCCGATCCGGCAAGGGTTTGGGGTGCGGCGGCTTGGTGAAGGCGTTGGTTGAAGTCGGAGGGAATGATAACGCCCAGGCGTATTTTTCCATCATCCATGGCCTCGCGGAGATCCTTTTCGGAACCGGCCTCGCCTTTGACCACGAATAGGTCCTGCAGGGATAAGCGGCGGAGCAACGATCGGCTTTCGGGGCATTGGCAACGGTCGACCGTCATCAGAGGCGTGCGTTTCACCTCGGTGGTGATGGCATAACCCAAAACCATGAGCTGGATAATGGGCATGAGGAAAAGCAGGCGCAAGGAACCCTTATCCCTCATCAATTGCTGCATTTCCTTGCGGAGGATGATGCTTATCTCCCTCATAGCTTCACCTTGAATTTGGCCAGGGCGATACCGGTAAGCACCACGGCCTCGGCCGATAAAACCGCCAGGCTGGGCCAGATCACGCCCCAGCCTACTCCCTTTAAAATGACGCCGCGGACCAATTGCAAAAACCAGGTTCCCGGCAAGATCTGGGAAAGGATGCGCAAGGGCAAGGGCATGCTGGCCACCGGAAAAATGAACCCGGTGAGTAAAACCGTCGGCATCAAGGTGGTCGACAAGGCCATGATCATGGCATGGTGCTGCCTTTGCGCCACGGTGCTGATCAAAAGGCCCATGCTCAATCCCGTCAGGATATAGGTGAGGCTGCCGACGGCCAAGGTGAACAAGTCTCCGCTTACTTTGACGCCGAATACGACCCGCCCGACGGTAAGGATAAGGGCGCCGGCCAGGGCCGCGAGCAAGGTATAAGGCATGAGTTTTCCCAGCAGGATTTCCCTCGGCTTGACGGGAGAGATCAGCATTTGCGACAAGGTTCCGTTTTCTTTTTCGCGGGTAATGGCGATGGAAGTCAACAGGGCCGAAATCATCAGCAATATCACGGCCATCAGGCCAGGTACGAAAAAGAAGGCGCTTTTTTGGTCGGGATTGTAGCGGATGCGGCTGCGGATGTCGAGGATGGCCGGCGGTTCGACATTCAGGTAGCGCAGGGCCGCGTTTTGCAATAGCCCCGCGGAGCTATTGCGCAGCAAGGTTCCCAGGTTGGGATCGCTTCCATCGATGAGGATTTGCAATTCCGCGCCGGAGGCGCGCCGCAAATCGCGGGCATAACCGCGGGGAATGCGGATAATGGCGTGGACACGGGTTTCGCGGAACGCCTCCCGGGGATCCCTTATCCAGGGCATCGTGGCGGCGACCTCTAAAAAGGTTCCCGCATCCAGGCGGGCTATCAAATCGCGGCTGGCCGGGCTGCTATCGGCGTCCTCCACCAGGATCCTCAAGTCCTTCACATCCGAATTCAGGGCATAGCCGTAGAGGAACATCATCATCACGGGCATGATGAGGATGATGGCCAGGGTCTGCGGATCGCGCAGAATGTGCCGCAGCTCCTTTTCCGCCACCACCTTGATCCGCTTGAGCCCCTGGATGAAACCGCCGCCTTTCATGCTCCCGTCCCGTTTTTGGTTTCCGCCAATTTCAAGAAGACGCCTTGCAGAGTTTTTTCAGAGTATCTCCGCTTCAATTCGGCGGGCGATCCGAAATCCGCGATGCGTCCGGCGACCATGATGGACAGGCGGTGGCAATACTCGACTTCATCCATGTAATGGGAGGTGACAAGGATGGTCGTTCCCCGATCGGCGAGGGAGCCCAGGCGATCCCAGAACAAGCGCCGGCTGAGGGGATCCACCGAACCGGTTGGTTCGTCCAGGAAAAGGATTTCGGGTCGATGGATGAGGGCGCAACCCAGGGATAATCTTTGTTGCCATCCCCAGGGTAATTCTCCGGTTACCCTCTTCAGCAAGTCGGTGATTTCGACTTCGGCGGCGATTTCCCCGATCCGGTTTTTCAAGGTCTTGCCGGTGAGCCCGTAGAGGCGGCCGTATAATTCCAGATTTTGCGCCAGCGTCAAGTCGGGGTAGAGCGCGAATTTCTGAGCCATGTAGCCGATGCGTTTGCGGATTTTCGCGCCTTCCCTGATGATATCGCAGCCCGCGACCTGGCCGGAACCCGAGGTGGGGGACAAAAGGCCGCAAAACATGCGGATGGCGGTGGTCTTGCCCGCTCCATTGGCGCCCAGGAAGCCGAAGATTTCCCCGCGTTTGACCGAGACGTCGATGGCGTCCACGGCGGTAAAGGAATCGAAACGGCGGGTCAAGCCGTGGGCGGAAATCGCGAAGGCGTTCACCCAGCCTCCGGTCGGTTGCCGAGGTCGGCGCTATAGACTTCGGGCGGGATGGTGCCCGTCAAGAGCCCGAGAAAAACATCCTCGATACCGGGCTTAACCGCTTGAGCGCTGACTTCTCCGTCCCATTGCGCCTTCAATGCCGATACGTCCGCTTGCGGATCGATTCCCTCGGCGACGGCATGGAGCTTTCCGCCCATGGGATAAATGGACTTGAATCCTTGCGGGCGGGCCTGGTTCATAGCCCAACGCAAAGGCGATTCCGCCTCCAGGGCGTATAACGGATGGGGAAACCTTTCGGTTAGGCTTGCTGGAGAACCCTGTGCCAAAAGCCTGCCTTGATGGAGCAGCGCCAAGGCGGCGCACATCTCCGCCTCGTCCATATAGGGGGTCGAGACGATAATGGTCCGTCCCTCATCCCTTAGGGTCCGCAAAAGGCGCCAGAAATCACGGCGGGCTACCGGGTCGACGCCCACGGTGGGCTCATCCAAGAGCAGCAATTCCGGTTCATGCAAGAGAATGCAGGAAAGCGCCAGCTTTTGTTTCATGCCTCCGGAGAGGGCGCCCGCCCGCCGACGTCGGAAATCCGCGAGACCCGCGAATTGCAAAAGCTTATCCATACGCTCGCGGCCTTGCTCCGGGGTCAAACCGAAAAGGCTGGCGAAGAATCGCAGGTTCTCCTCTACCGAAAGGTCGGCATAGAGGGAGAAGCGCTGAGGCATATAGCCGAGGCGATGCCGCAATTCATTGAAGTCCGTGGCCGGATTTTTCCCCAGCACCCTTACCGTTCCGGCGTCGGCATCCCGCAAGGTGGCCAATATGCTGAGCAGGGTGGTTTTTCCCGCCCCGTCGGCGCCTATCAATCCGAATAGCGCGCCTTCCGGGATGACCAAGGACAATTCCCGCAGGGCTTTTTCGCCCGCATAATCCTTGCTCAGACCTTGAAGTTCCACGGCCGGGCGCGCATTCCTCATGGCAGCTCCGCGGTATCCCGCCAAACTTCTATCGGCATACCGCTTTTCAATGTCCCCGAGGCATTGCGCGCCACGGATCGAACCTGGAATACCAATTCATTGCGGCTTTCGCGGGTCTGGGTATTCTTGGGAGCGAACTCGGCTTCGTCGGAGAAAAATTGGATGGCGGCGGGCACGAATTCCCCTTGACCATCGGGGGTGTCGAGGCGCCAAAAAACCTTTTGCCCCAGGGTTAGCTGGGAAAGCATGGGCTGGGGTATGAAGAAGTCGGCGCGTAAGGTGTCGGCCCGCGATAACTCATAAACCGGTTGGCTGGGTGAAGCCATCTCCCCGGTATTGCGGTAACGGGTGATGACCCTGCCGGTGACGACGGATCGTATCCGGCAGCGTTGAAGCTGTTCGTCCAGCCAAGCGAGCTTGGCATTCAGGGCGCCTTCCTTACCCTTGATGCTTTCCGCCCCGGCTTGCACTGCCTGTTGGCGTTCCCGGGCCGACGCCAGATTGGTCTGCAACCGATCCGCTTGCTGTTCGGGGGCGCTTCCGCTTTTCACCAGGGAGCCGATGCGTTCAAGATCGCGCGCCACCCCGCCGGCCTCGGTGCGGATCGCTTCGGCTTCCTTGGACTTGGCCCGCAAGCTGGCCTGCAATTCCGTGTGACCGGCCAGCAATTCCAGGCGTTGGAAGTGCAAAGGTAAGGTGTCGATGAGGGCGATCAATTCCCCCGCCTGGACGGAATCGCCTTCTTGCTTACCCACCCAAATCAATTGCCCGGCGAGCGAAGGCGCCAAGGTGAAGTGATCGGCCTCGACATGGGCCGAACCCAACAAGCGGGAATCCACTCCTTCCCGGCACTGGGTCATGGCCAAAGCCAAGGAAGCCCCCACGCCAAGGCGTATCCAAATAGTGCTAACCGGCATATAGTCCTCGGTAAAATTCAGGGTTGAAAATTCAAGGTTTCGCCTCGGGCATAAAGCCATTGGCAATAAGTCCACTTTTGCATGGATAGGCTTTGATCGCGCAACATGCGGGCGCGCTCGCATTGCACCCGGATTTCCAAGGTGTCCAAGGGGGTGGCCAAGCCATGGTCCAATTGCCGGCGCGTGTCGAGAAGGCTTCTCTCGGCGGCCTCCAAGGCGGCTTGGGCCGAAACCGTCTGCAATCTCCAGCGTTTGTATTGGCGTTTGGTCAGGGCGGTATTCTTATCCCATTCCCTCAGGAGTTTGGATGTCTCGATGGCGATTTGGCGACGTTGCAACCGCAACTCCTCCCGCTGCCGTGTGCGCTCACCGCCTGAAAACAAATTCCATTTCAGTTGCATCCCAGCCAGACCATAGGCCATGGGCTCGGTACCGGCGAGGTTTAAACCGGGATCGGCGTAACGCCATCCCGCCAGGGCGGTGAGATTCGGCCAGTCCCGGCCGTGGACGGCTTTTTCACTCGCCGCCAAGGCTCGGCTTTGGTGCTGGAGAGCCTGGATTTCCGGACGAAGCGCCCCGGAATCGGCGCCGTCATGAGACGCCGGGCCGGCGTCGGGCAATTCATCCGGCAACCGGGACATAACCGTGTCCAATTGCCAAACGATATCACCGGGCATCCCCAACCACTGGCCGGCCTCCCAAGCGAGACTATCCACCTGATTGGCGGCGGTCAGCTTTTCCGCTTGTTGGGCCAAGGATTGGGAGCGGGCCGTCAATACCGCGCGTTCGCTCACCAGACCCTGGGCCTTTTGCGCTTGGGAAACCTGGAGGCTTCCTTCCGCCAAAGCGCATTGTGCGTCTTCGAAGGCCAGTTTCGCCCGGCTCATATGCCAGGCGTAATACAAGGCCGCTAACCGTAAGGAGGCCTGATTGCGAAGGGCTTTTTGCCGGGCTTTTTCGGCGGCTACGAGTTGGCTTTTACTTTCCACCTGGGAGGTGCGGGCAAAGCCGGTAAAAATCGGATAAGTCACGTCCAAGCCGGTTTCCCAACGATCATAATCGCCTAAATCCTTGGATATCGAGGTATTAACCGGAGGAGGTAGGGTGAATTCGAGATGGTTTTTTTCGGAGAAAATCTGGTAATTGCCCACCCAGTCGATTTTCGGTAAATAGGCGCTGCGGCTTTGCGCCCATTGGCTTTGGGCCCGTTCGATGGCGACTTCCGCGGCTTGTAAGTCCGGATGATGCTCGAACAGCAACGCCTGGGCCTCGCCCAGGTTAAGGGCCGCGGCATGGAGCGAGTCGCAAGCCAGACAAAACAAAGCGACCGTGGGAAGTAACCGCGTAGCGGGAAAAGATCGGCGAAGGTTCATGGTTGCGTCCTCAAACCGTCAAAAAAGGTTCGTACGATTTCGTCGACGCGGCGGTCTTGGAAATCCTCGTCAAAGGTGATTTGCATTTGGGTTTCGCTCCGCAACTTCTCGGATATCAAGGCGAAGAGCACCGATGAAAGCGCCATGCCCATCAAATTCAAAAGGGCGTCCAGGGGTTTGATGGGGCGCATGCGGCCCGCCAAGGCCTCTTCACCCAAGTGCCGAGAAATGCCTTCGAAGAAAGGTCGGAACCTCTTCAAGGCTTCCATTTGAACCTGGGGGAGATATTGGCCCCCATCGACGATTTCCCGTAACAGGAAGCGGGGAAATTCGGGATGGCCGAGAATGATTTTCAAATAGCGTTTCAGGATGCCGCGCAAAACAAGCGGTAATTCCCGGCTTCTTTCCGCCGAAGTCCAATCGACGCTCGGGATTTCGAGATGGGACCAGACGGTTTTCACCGTCTCCAATAGGGCTTCCTGGTAAAGGTTTTCCTTGTTGCGGAAGTAATAGTGCAATAAGGCCGGGTTGACCTTGGCTTCCTTGGCGATGGCGCGCATGCGCGCGCCACCCAGGCCTTGCCGAATGAATTCGAGACGGGCGGCCCGGAGGATTCTTTCCTGAATGCCGTCCGCAGTCTTGCTTTCATTCGTTTCGCCCAGTGGGTTATCCGCGGCCTTTAATTCGACCTTGGACGGCGTTTTAGGAGAGGATTTTCGGCTTTTCACAGCGACCTTAACCATTTGATTTAATCATATGAATAACTCTTATTTCCGTTTCCGGCAAGGTGTACCTTTTTCTTCATGATCCAATCAGCCGCTGGGCCTCAAAATCTCGACTCGTCCTTACCCTATATGGGGAATCGTTTCGCTCCAAAAAGAAGGCAAACCCTAACGGTTCGGATAGGCAAAGCCACTATCGGCGGGAATACGCCCATTCTGGTGCAGTCCATGACGACCACCCAGACCCAGGACATCGACGCCACCGTTTTTCAAACTTTGGAAATGGCCAAGGCGGGATGCGAATTGGTCCGCATCACCGCTCCGACCCAAAAGGACGCCGAGTGTTTGCGCGATATCGTCGCCAAGGTGAGGGCCACGGGCTGCGATGTTCCGATTTCCGCGGACATCCATTTCCAGCCCAGGGCCGCGGCTGAAGCCTTGAAATGGGTCGATAAGGTCCGCATCAATCCCGGAAATTTCGTCGACGTGAAGCTGCCCACGCCTCGCCCTTATGACGATGCCGGTTTCGCCCAGGGAGAACAAAAGGTTTTCGATGTTTTTTCGCCGCTCGTCCAGGAAGCGCGTGAAAGGGGAGTCGCTCTCCGCATCGGCACCAATCACGGCTCCCTTTCCGATCGCATGATGTGGAAATTCGGGGACACCGTGGAAGGCATGGTGGAGTCCGCCCTGGAATATTTGCGGGTTTGCGAATTCCATGGTTTCGATCAAATCGTGTTTTCGATGAAATCCAGCAGCCCCCGGGTGGCCGTCCAAGCCTATCGCTTATTGGCGGCCAGATTGGAACGCGATCATAAACCCTATCCATTTCATGTCGGAGTCACCGAAGCGGGAGATGGGGAGGATGGGCGACTCAAGTCCGCGGTGGGCATCGGTGCTTTATTGCTGGATGGCCTGGGGGATACGGTGCGTGTTTCCCTGACGGAAGATCCCATCCATGAAATCCCGGTAGCCAAGCAACTCATCGCCGTTTGCCAACCCGCTTCGGCATCAGGCAGCTTGACGCCGGATAGCTTAGAGGTTCACCTCGCCGAAAACCTGGACTTTTACGCTTATGCGCGCCGGCCTACTCCAGCTATCACCCTCAAGGGCTTGAGTTTTGGCGGTCGCGAGGCCATAGCCGTGGGAGTGAATCACCCGGCTGCCGAAACCTTGCCCAAAGGGGAAAGAAAGGTGGAGTGGGTTAACGCCGATGGACCCTTACCGCCACTCGCCGGGATACCTATGGCGGGTCGCGGCCTGAGCCTGGCGGGCGAATGCGATTGGCTCGTCTTGCCCTCCGCCGACCTTTTGTCCTCACCGGCTGCGCTTGGCAGCTTGCCCGCTTCCTTACCGGTGGAAATCGCCTTAGGACAAATGGATCACCTTCCACGCATTCTGAAAGTGATCGAAGGTGAAGTGCGGACCTTTTTGTGGTCCCTGCCTTATGGGGATGACATCGTCGATCGAACCCGGCGTCTCCTGGCCGATTTGGATGGCCACGGGCGCCGGGATTTATGGGTCTTACGCGGTAAAACCGATCATACCCCCCAGGCGAATATGGCCTTGGCCGCGAGGTTGGGCTCCTTGCTCGTGGATGGATTCGGCGATTTGCTGCATATCGACACGCCGGCTGGCACGCGGTCGGCCATGAATTTGGGGTATGATTTATTGCAGGCCGCCGGGGTCCGGAAAAGCAAGCCCGAATACGTGTCTTGCCCGAGTTGCGGCCGTACCCTATTCGATTTGCAATCCACCACGCAGAAAATCCGCTCCCATACCGCGCATTTGAAAAACATTTCCATCGCCATCATGGGGTGCATCGTCAACGGTCCCGGGGAAATGGCCGACGCTGATTTCGGTTATGTCGGCGGGGCGCCGGGCAAGGTCAACCTTTACGTAGGCCGGAATTGCGTGCGGAAAAATATCCCGGAAGAAATGGCCCCGCAGGCCTTGATCGATTTAATCCGGGAGCATGGCCGCTGGATAGAACCCCCTTCCCCTTGATCCGGGAATGAAGCCCGTCATCATCCTGGTGAGGCCGGAAATACCGGAGAATATCGGTTTTGTCGCCCGCAGCATGACCTGCTTCGGATACCGGGAATTGCGCCTAGTTGGAGCTCTCCTGGCCCGGGAAGGAAAGGCCTGGAAAACCGCCAGCGGCGGAGAGGGCATCCTGGAAACGACGGTGTGTTTCGACTCACTTCCGGAAGCGCTGGCCGATTGCCACCTGGTTTGGGGATTCAGCCGCCGGCCAAACCGCTTAGGCAAGGAATTGCCCTGGAACGATGCGCTGGCTTCTTTCTCCGCCGCATACGATGCGGGTGGTTCCGAAGCGAAACTGGCCTTGGTCTTTGGCCCCGAGAGTCAGGGCTTGCAAAGCATGGACGGGGAGTCCATCGGGTATTGGGTGGCCATCCCGACCGCGCATGCCACCATGAGCCTGAACCTTTCGCATGCCGTGACGACCGTGCTCTTTGCCTTGAGCCAAGTCCATTCCCGAGCCTCGGGGGTTATTGGAGAGCAAAGTGAGGCTAAGGAAGGCATTCCCATGGCCAACCGGGAATTCCTCGCCTTAGGTTGGGATCTTCTGTCCCGGGAATTGAAACGGGCCGAAATTTATCCCGCCGCCAAGGCCGAAGCCCAATTCGATTACTTGCAATCGCTCTGGAACCGCCTTAGGCTCGATCAGAACGAAGCGGAGTTCTTACTCGGCTCCCTTAAAAAATTATTTCGCGCCAGTCATTCGAGCCCGATGGACTGAGCCGGTGAAATCAAGCTTCCCGCTTGGCGGCGAATTGATCGGCGGCCACGGCCAAGGTCAAGATCAACCCCAGAATCATTTTCTGGATGGGGGAGGGCAGGCCGACTTGTTCCATTCCATTCAAGATGCTCGCCATGAGCAGGGCTCCTAGGAGCGACATCCAAACCTTGCCCGTTCCTCCCGAGAGGGAAGTTCCGCCGATAACGCAGGCCGCAATGGCGTAAAGCTCCTGGTAATCCCCGATATCGGCGGCGGCGGCCATCAATTGGGAGGTCGCGACCAGACCAGCCAACCAGGTATAGACGGCCATGACGACGAAAACGGACAAGGTGATGTGGTGCAAAGGCAATCCGGCGTAAAGGGCGGCTTCTCGATTGCTGCCGAGGGCATAGATATGCCGGCCCAGCCGGGTCCATTGGGTCAAGCCATGCGCGAAAAAAGCCCCGATGAGCATGATCAAGACACTAGCGGGAAGCCCCCTATCCTTTTCAAAAAGCAAAAGGCTTGCCCCCAATCCAAGCGCCAAAGCCAGATTGGCGGCCAGCCATATCCTTTTCCTCGGCGCGGGGGAAGAGGTTTCCAGCGTCGTATCCGGGTCGGGGGATTTTGCGCGCGGCCAGGTCATTGCCGCGAAAACGGATAAGACCAATAACGCCAAGGCCCAGAGGACGGCGCCTCCGAGATAACCCTGGCCCAATTGCAAGTACCAGGCATTGCGGATGGGAATAACGGGATTGGCGAGAAATTGTTTGGCGCCCATATAGGCCATCAAGCCGCTTAAGGTGGCGATAAAGGCCGGTACTTTCCAATAGGCGACGAGGCTGCCATGCAATAGGCCCATGATCAAGGCCAGGACAAAACTTAAGGCCAAGGCGGCTCCGAGGGGTAAACCCGAAGCCAGTAACCAGGCGGCTACGGCCCCCAAGAGTCCCAGTCCCGCTCCCACGGACAAGTCGATGAACCCGGCGGCCATCACCAAGGTCATGCCGGTGGAAAGTATGCCGACCATGGTCATGTACTTGAATAGATTGGTCAAATTACCGGCGGTTAAAACCGATCCCCCCGACAACACATGGAAAAAAATCCATAGGCATGGGATGGAGGCGCTGAGAACGAGGATTCTTTTCATGGCATCAATTCGTTTTGGAAGCGGGGAGAGGGGAGGCGCAAAGCGCGACCAGGGCTTCATTGTCGATTTCGCCGTGGGGATATTCCCCCAGGCAATGACCTTCCCTGAGGACCAGGATACGGTGGGATAATTTCAATACCTCTTCGTTTTCCGACGATGCCAGGATAATGCCCATGCCCTGGGCGGCCAACTCACGGATGATTTGGTAAATCTCGGCCTTGGCCCCGACATCGACCCCGCGGGTGGGATCGTCCAACAATAAGATCCGGGGGCGGGTCGACAACCATTTGCCGAGCACCACCTTCTGCTGATTGCCTCCCGATAAGGTCGACACCTTATTCTCCATGTCTCCGGCCTTGATCCGCAATTCCCGCATGGATTTCAAGGTCGCCCGTTTTTCGAGATCCTGGCGAAGCCAAAAGCCATAGCGCGTAAACCGTGACAGGGAAGCAAGACCGTGATTCCACCGCAGGCTATGGTTCAGATGCAGTCCATGCAACCGGCGGTTCTCGGGCAATAAGGCCAAACCATGCCGCATGGCTTGGCGTGGGGACGAGACGGGTTTTAGGAAACCGCCTCCGGGAAACCGGATTTTACCCTGGGCCTGCCAGTAGGGGAGTCCGAAAAGGACTTCCATCCATTCCGTCCTTCCAGAGCCCAATAACCCGGCCAGCCCCAGGATTTCGCCTTGGCGTAATCGCAGTTGCACGCCGTGCAAAACCTTGAGCCCGGTACGTCGGGAACGGGCATGCAAGGGTTCGGTTTCCAGGATGACGGGGGCATTTTCCGGAATAGGCGGGACGATCGGAAAGGCTTCCCCCAGGCTGCGGCCGACCATGGCCTTGGTGATTTCCTGCGGGTTGAAATCCGGGCCCTGGGTTTCGGCGACCTTTTGCCCATTGCGCAAAACGACAATCCTGTCGGCGATGCGAAAAACCTCGGACAGTTTATGGGACACGTAGATGAGGGCCGTGCCGCGGGCCTTTAACTTCAAGCATTGATCCAATAAAGCGTCGGTTTCCTTCTGGGATAAAGCCGAAGTGGGCTCATCGAGGATCAATAGTCGGCCGCCACCTCTCAAGGCGCGGGCTATTTCCACCCCTTGCTGCAAGCCGACGGGCAAGGTTTTTACCAGGGCATTTGGGCTTATCCCTTGCAGCCCCAGATCGGCGAGGCAGGCCCGCGTTTCGGCAATTTGTTTTTGCCTCCGGACAAAACCGAAAAGCCTTCCCAGTCCCCAGGGGCCGGCTCCCACGATTTCCTCACCCAGGAAAAGGTTGTCCGCGATGCTCAAATCGGGGGCCAAAGCCAATTCCTGATGGATGATACGGATGCCGGCCTGGGCGGCGGCGGCAGGACCTGAAAAGGCGGCGGACTTCCCTTCGATGCGAAGGGATCCTTCGTATAGTCCCGCACCCAAGGTACCGCTCAGGATTTTCAAAAGGGTGCTTTTACCCGCGCCATTTTCACCGCAGAGGCCCACGACTTCGCCCGGGCGGATGCTGAGATCGATTCCGTCGAGAGCGCGGATTCCGTGATAGCTTTTGCCGATACCCTCGGCTATCAGCCAGGGAAGGTCGGCGGGCGAACGATTCCGTGATTCCTGCATGCCGGGCGCTCTGGAAACCAGGCTATTCTTCGCCGGTGATTTCCCGCTTGGAATGGAAACCGTCGGCCGCCACGGTCGCCAGGATATTTTCCTTGGTCACCGGAATGGGAGTGAGGAATAAGGCGGGTACCGTCGCGCCGTCATTATCCAAAGGGACGGTTTGGCTGGAGTCCGCCCCTTTTCCTTCCGCCATTCTCATGGCTTGCACGGCGGCGGCCTCGGCTAATTTCTGAATCGGTTTGTAAACCGTGACGGTTTGCCAGCCTTGCCAGATATACTGGCAGGCGATCAAATCGGCGTCCTGGCCGCTGACGGGTATTTTCCCCGCCAAACCCTTGGATTGCAAAGCGGCGATGGCGCCGCTGGCGGTTCCATCGTTGCTCGCCAGCACGGCGTCGATGGCGGATTTTTGCAAGGCATCGGCGGTGATGCGTTGGGCTTCGCTTCGCAGCCACTTGTCGCAACTTTGCGAGGCGGCGATGTGGATGTCGCCTTTGTCGATGAGCGGTTGCAGGATTTTAAGATGGCCCCGGGATATCATTTCGCTGTTTTTATCGGCCGGGTCGCCCTTGAGGATTAAATAATTCCCTTTGGGCATGACCTCGACGATGGCTTGGGCCTGGATTTCCCCGACTTTCTCATTGTCGAAACTCAGGTAGAGGTCCACGTCGGAGCCTCCGATGAGACGATCATAGGAAATGACCTTCACTCCCTTGGCATGCGCGCTTAAGACAATGGGACGGGCGGCATCGGCGTTCTTGGGGACGACCACCAAAACGCCCACTCCCTTCGCCAGCAATCCGTCGCATTGCCGCATTTGCGCATTCGGATCGCCGGCGGCGTCCTGAACGATGACCTGCCCACCGAGGGACTCGACCTTGGCGATGAAAAAGTCCCGGTCCCTTTGCCAGCGCTCTTCCTTCAAATCCGCCAAGCTCAAACCGATGAGAGGACGACCGGGCTTAGCGGCTTCGGTTTTCTGTTTGCAACCTGAAAAAACGACGGCTAAAGCGGATAGGAGGAGCCAAAGGAAGCGGTGAATGGCGTGGATTTTCATGGTTCTCCCGGTTTGAGCAGGAGGAAAATCTAAGAAACCCCTAAGCCAAGCTACCTTGAAAGCCGGAGACCCAGCATGTTTACCCTTGAAACAGAGTCATTACGGGCATCGGTATTGGATCCGGTTGGGGACAGGGATAAGCTCGGATCGCGCTATTGCGCGGGCGGATATGTCTGGCAAGTCGAGGACAAAGCGCGCGGACCCTTGTTGGCGGGCCCTTGCTACCCGGGACCCAGCAACGGTTTTGACGGCCAAGGGATGCCCGATGTTTTTGAAATTGCCATGGGGCAAAACCGGGTGGCCATCGGGGATGAGGTTACCGTCATGGGAGTAGGCAGGGTCAAAAGGACAAGTCCCGTGCAGCCTTTTCACGTCCGGGACAATCCTCAAGTTCTCGCATTCGCCGCCTGGGAAGTCGAATCGAAGGGCGACGAAGCCTCCTTCCGGACTCGACAAGAACACGGTGAAGAGGCTTGGGAGATAATTCGGCGCATCGTCTTGCGTGAGAGATCCCTTTGGGTCCATACCGAGGTGGAGCATTTGCGGGGTATGAGATTGCCCCTCCGTTGGTTCGCTCATCCCTTCTTCCCGTGGGCGCCCTCCGGGCGCGTATGGAAGCTGGATGTCGAAGCGTCCCTGCCGCCTAATGATTACTGGAACTTGGATCGGGACGGGTGGATAGGGCTGAAGGATAAGGCGGATAAGCCCGGATCCTTTCTGCCTTTGCAATTGCCTTTCGGTTATCCGCTCCGGATTATCCAGGCTCATCCTTTACTGGGTACCGTAACCATTCATTGCGATTTTCCGGTCGCCTGGCTTCCGATTTGGGCGAATGCATGGACGGCCAGTTGTGAACCCTATTTTCATACCGTATTGGAAACCGGCGGGAAAACCCGGTGGTCCATCGCTTATCATTTTTAAAATGGCCATTACCAAATCACCGGGTTTGGTCCTGCAACGCATCGCTTTCGGCGATACGAGCTTAATCCTCAAGGTCTATACCGCCGATCATGGCCTTATCACTTTAATCGCCAAGGGTGCGAAAACACCGAAGTCCAAATTCCGCGCCTTGGTCGATTTTTTTTTGGTCCTGCAATGGGTTTATCCTTCCGGAGGCCGAGGAGAAATCTGGACCTTGCACGATGCCTCCTTGATGGAGGATTTGCCCCATATAAGGCGTCAGCCCGTCAAGCAAGCGCTCGGTCAAGTCTGGTTGGAGGCCTATTTGCGTTTATCTCCCGGCGCAGGCGAAGCGGCCCAGCGCTTCGATTGGCTCGCCCAGCACCTGCAAAGCCTGGACGCCGCCGAGGGGCAGGCGGATTTAAACCGCTTGTCCATCGATTTCATGGTGGGATTTTGCCATTTAAGCGGCTATGCCCCGCAATTCCGGGTTTGCATTCACTGTGGAGAGAGCGTTGAAGATCCTCGCTTGCGGATGCACATGGAATTAGGCGGCCCGGTTTGCCGCGCTTGCCGAAAACCGGGGGAGGCCACGGTTGCTTTGAGCCGGGAAGCCGCCAGGCTAATCGAAAGATGCGAGGAAAGCGGGTGGTTATGCGCGGCGCCCTCCCAAATTCATGTGCAGGCGGCCGAAACCTTCTTATGGAGCTTCCTGCATCGCCACGCCGGTGAAGGACATCGTTTGAAAGCCTTGGACATTTACCGTGAAATGACAAGCGAAGGATAAGCCGGATGTTAAGAACCCGCTTCGCCCCCACCCCCAGCGGTTACCTCCACCTGGGAAACGCCTATTCCTTTCTGCTCACTTGGATTATCGCGCGGAAGTCCGGGGGAAAAATCCACTTGCGCATCGATGATTACGATGAGGGGCGGTCCCGCGAGATTTATATCCGGGATATCTTCACGTCGCTGGATTGGTTGGGTCTCGATTGGGACAGCGGTCCGCGCCATAGTGGAGAATTCTTGGATCACCGAAGGCGGCCGGGAGGACTTGAACCTTATGCAGCCGCGCTGGAGGTTTTGGCCGAGCGGGATCCGGATAGGGTTTACGCTTGCCGATGCAGCCGGGAGCAAATCCGCCAGGCCAATGAGAAGGCCGGCCGGCCCACGGGGGGATATCCCGGCACTTGCCGTGATTTAAACCTTGAGCATAAGCCGGGAGAAACCGCCTTGCGATTCAGGATTCACGCGGGAGAACAGGTCATCGTCAAGGACATGCTTCGGGGCGAATTGGCCTTTGAGCCCGCCCTATCGGCGGGTGATTTCATCCTGCAAACGAAATCGGGCGAGTATTCCTATCATCTGGCATCGGTGGTGGATGATGAAACCTTGGGATCCAATTGCATTGTTCGCGGCGAAGACTTGATGGAATCGACCTCCCTCCAGCTTCTTCTCGCTGGCAATTTGCCTTGTCCGCAATTCTCCCAGGCGCAATTCCTGCATCATCCACTCCTATTCCGAGGGGGCGAAAAGCTTTCCAAATCGGAGGGCGCGCCGAGTCTCTCGGCTTTGAGGAAAAACGGATTGCCCGTTTCCCGGATTTACCGCTCATTCGCGAAGTCCTTGGGGATGAAATGGACGCACATGGAAACCGGGATCAAACCGGAGGATTTCCTGGCCTCTTTCTCGCTTAAAGACGTTTCGCTTCAACCCATGCGATGGGAGGATTTGGAAAATGATATCCGTTGAAGATTTTAAACAGTTCAAACGCAAACCTTTGGTGATGATAACCGCTTATGACGCGCCCTTCGCGCGCTGCGCCGAAATGGCCGGCGTGGATTGTATCCTGGTGGGCGATTCGGCGGCGAATGCCTTCCTCGGCTACGCCACTACTCGCGAAATCACCATGCACGACATGCTTTTGTTCGTAGGCGCCGTCGCCCGGGGCGCGAAAAACACCCATATCATCGCGGACATGCCTTATGGATCCGACGCAACCCCCGAAACGGCGCTGGAGAATGCCCGGCAATTCATGCGCGCCGGAGCCCATAGCGTGAAAATCGAAGGCGCGAAACCGGCCATAGCCCGAAGTTTGAAATCGGCCGGCATTCCCCTGGTCGGGCATTTGGGGCTTTTGCCGCAAACAGCGGAAAACTTCAGACAAGTCGGACGGGGAGAAGCGGAAGGTAAACGCTTATTGGAAGAGGCCTTGGCCATGCAATCCGAAGGCATATTCGCCTTGGTTTTGGAGCATATTCCTGCCGCGCTGGGAGAGGAGATCACCCGATCGGTGGACATACCCACCGTAGGCATAGGAGCCGGCCCGAAAACCGATGGGCAAGTCCTGGTATTGCATGATGTTTTGGGTTTCCGTTTCACGCCCTTGCCGCCTTTCGCCAAGGCCTTCGCGCAATTGCCGCAGGTCATTCAAAAAGGCATCAGCGATTATGCCGAGGCCGTCAGGGGGCATGCCTTTCCCGTCTCATGAGTTATTTTTGAGGCATGGAATCCTCACAACCCGAAGCCGTATTGAGGCCGGAACCCGGATTGGAAATCGTGACCGAACGTGAATTCCTTTCCGAAAACGTGGCCATTTCCGGCCGGCATTTTCTGCGCTGTTCCTTTAATTTTTGCAATCTCGTTTATTCAGGGGGGCCGGTTGGCTTGGTCGAATGCGGGGGAAGCCACAACCAATTGGTCGAAGTCGGAGCTTTGAAGGAAGCCTTGCAAGGATTGGCGGCCCAGGATATTCACGACAAGATGATCCGCTATTGGAAAGAAGTCCGGCAGGGATTGAATTTGGAAATCACCGCCGACGAGTAGTTTTCCCGCGCAGCCAAAGGAAGCCGAGGCCCAGCCAAAAGGAGAGGGATATGGCCTTGTCCATGATGTCTCCATGGCGGAGGTAAAAGGTCGCTTCTTCGTACCGGGGCAGGCTTCGAAGCAAGATCGTATTCTCCATCAATCGGGTTTTCCCCAATATCCTTCCCCGGTAGTCATAAAAAACCGTCACGCCGGTATTGGCGCATCGGGCCATGGGGGCGCCGGTTTCAATGGCCCGAAAGCGGGCGATATTGGCATGCTGGTAGGGGGCATTGCTGATGCCAAACCATCCGTCATTGGTGATATTCACCAGCAGCTTCGCGCCTTGCAAGCGCGCTTCGCGGATCAAGCTGGGGTAAATGACCTCATAGCATATCGACGGCGAAACGGCGGTATCTCCCGCCCATAGGGCATGTCCTTCTCCTTCCGAAAAATCACCTTCTCCCAGATTCACATAATTAATGACGGGGAAAATGTTACCGAAAGGCAATTTTTCACTGAAAGGAACAAGTCTTAACTTATTGTATTGTAGGAGTTTATCCCTCCCGGGCCGAAATAAAAACGCCGCGTTATAGAAGGTGTATTCGCTCCAAGGTTTTTTATCGACGCGATAATCCAAGGCGCCGAGCAGTATGGGTTTTTGCCAGCGATTGCTGCGCAACTGGAATTCATGTATCACGTCTTTGCGCATGCTGAGGAAGTCGGGTATGGCGGTTTCCGGCAATACCACCAAATCGGCGCTTTTGATTTTCCCCAGGGCATTGTCCATGGTGGCGAAAGTCTTTTGCACCACTTCGAGGAAATAGGATTCTTTCCACTTGCGGGTTTGCGGGATGGAGGGCTGCACCAGGGCGATTTCCAAGGCGGGTGCCGCGGGCATAGGTTGATTCAATTGGAGGGAGCCGCTTATCCATAGCAGGCCGGGTAAAATGACGGCACCCGCCATGGCGGCGAGCCGGTATTTTCCCCGCAGCCGCCAAGCGGTGAAAAGCAGGACATTGACCGAGACGATGATCAGGGAAAGGCCATAGGTACCTAGCACACGCACGCTCTGGATAATAGGCAGGTAATGCCCCTGGGTATATCCCAGATTATTCCAGGGAAAAGACATTTGGCCATAAGCGCGCAAGGCTTCCAAACCGGCCCAGAGAAAAGGGAATACCCACATGCCCCCCCGTATGGAGAGGCAATGGCGGAATAACCACCCTAATAGGCCATTGAAGAGCGAGAGATAGAGAATGAGTAAAACGAGTCCACCTCCGATGATGAAGGCGGGCCCGACGGCGATGACATTGTATATCCACCAATACATGACGGCGTTGTAGACGGTGCCGGCCAGGAAGTTCTCGAGGAATGCCCGTTTGGGGCTGAGCCGGCTGGTGCCGATGAAAATGGGGACAAGGGTGAAAAAGGCCAGGAATCCCAGGGGCAGGGGAGGGTAAGCCAACGCCCAAAGCAGGGATCCCGCCAGCAAAAGGCCGCGTGTCAGGAACATCAGGCGTCTTCGTCTGAAAGAGATATTTCCGCGCCGCCTTTGTTCCCGGGATGAAACATCATCACCATTTCCCCCTTCAATGGCCGCGATTGGATCCGTTTTAAAACCTGTTCGGCCGGTCCGCGGATGAACTCCTCGAATTTCTTGGTCAATTCACGGCCGATGACGACATGCAAGTCTTTTCCGAAAACTTCGGCGCATTCGCCCACAAAAGCCTCGATTTGGTACGGGCTGACATAATAAACCAAGGTCGGAGCATTCTTATCCTCGGCGAAGCGATCCCGCAGGGAGGCGATGCGGCGTTGGCGCGCCGCGGATTTTTTCGGCGGGAAATAATCGAAAAAGAAACGATCGGTGGGCAGCCCCGATCCGATCAGCGCGGTGATCAAGGCAGCGGGACCCGGCAATGCATGCACCGGAAGGTTTTCTGCGAGGGCGGCGCGCACCAGATTGAAGGCGGGGTCGGCGATTCCGGGAGTCCCCGCGTCGCTGACCAGGGCCAGGCAATGCTCCTGTCGCAGCCTTTCAAGGTATTTCCCCTGGACTTTTTCCTTATTGAAATCATGATAGGGTTCGCATGGCTTGCGTATCCCGTACTTGTCCAGCAATATCCGCGTCCGGCGGGTATCCTCGGCCAGGATCACGTCGGCGTTTTTCAATACCCGCAAAGCCCGCAGGGTGATGTCTTCGAGATTGCCGATGGGAGTGGGAACCAGGTACAGCCCGCTTGCCAAGGGCTCGTCCTGGGAGGGTTCGGTAGAGGCGGGAAATTCGTCGGGCATTCCCCAAAGATAGACCCGACGGAACCGTTCTTTTACTCGGGTCTTAAAATCTTCGTTTCTTAAATAATTTGAAAATGGACGTCGAGCTTTTGTCGCCGGTTTTCGCGGTGACTTGCAAGTAGTAGAGCCCATTGGCGATTCTCTGGCCCTGATCGGTCCGTCCATCCCAGACCACTTCCCGGTATCCCACCGAACCGTTGTCGGTTAAGCGTCGGACCCGTCTTCCCGAGCGGGAATAAACGGTCAGCGTCACCTTGTCGCAATAATCGGTAAGGGTATAGGCGAAAATGGCCGTGTCGGCGAAAGGATTGGGATAGCTGCCTAGGTTATGGACCGCCAGGGCATTGCCCAGTCGATAAGGAAATTTTTTCTCCAGGCGGTTGCCGGAGAGGTCATAAGCCGAAATTTCCAAGGTGTCGGCGCCCGAGTTGAAATCCGGGATAAACCGCAGGCGTGCCAAGGTCGGGGAGCCCGTCGCTTTATCCATGGACAAATGCGAGGAATCGACGAGCATGCCGCGGGATCGTAAAACCGGCGGCGAATGAATCAAGTCCAGGCCGACCCCGTCTTGCAAGACGATGTCGATGGGAGTCCTTTGCGGGATATAATCATCCGGCCATAAGGTCTGGCCGCGGCTTTGAAAGCTGATGACGGGAGGGGTGACATCGGTATTGGTGAGGTAGGCGTAAATGCCCGGTACCCGGATTTCAGCCACGCTCTGAGGTTCCGGGTTTTGGGCCGTATCCAACCTATTCCATTCCCGATTGCCGTCGGCGAGAAGATGCCAACCGGTATGCGCTAAAAGGGAGGCCTTATCCGTGGAGGCGGTTTTTCCCAAGGCCGCGCTGCGTTTTAAGAAGGGAAAGTTATCCCGTGCAAGGGAGACGATATGGTAGCCCTGCCGGGATCCGCTGCTGTCACCATCGGGAATCCTCAAATGGCTGGGCAAGGAGGGCAAGTCGGATATCCGGACGAATACCCTATCCTTCCGTTGCGATTGCACGGCTGCAGGATTGCGAATGAGCAGGATACCCGCGCTATCGAGCACCAAGGTATCGCTTGCCTCTCCCAGGCGTGCCGTCAGGAGTTGGAAATTCGTGTCGGCCGACATGGCCGTCGGTGATCCATCGGCGGGATTCCGGGGAATTAAATCCGCTTTGATGGGGGATAACAAGGCCATGTCCGGAAGAGCCAACCACAGGGAATCGCCTTGGGCATAGGGCAATTTCCCCGCATATTCCTTTTCCACCGATTCCGTCTCACCTAGTAACCGATAGGTTAACCGAGCCCGGAATTTTTCCGCGGGACCGGGTCCGGAATTTTGAAAACGCACCCAAAGTCCAAGGCTGTCTTGCCAAGGCAGGTGGAATGGCTTGGGACCTAAACCGATTCTCGGCCTGGGTTGGAGGGCGAAAACATGTGGTGTGGTTTCATTGATTTCAATGACTCCGGAACCTTGGGGATTTCCTGATTTCAACCCGAGGCGGAATTGGACATAGAGCTTAGGCCAGGGGTTGCCGCCTAGGGCCGGCGTCGGAATCTCAAACGGCAAGGCGGTAGTGAAATGACGGCCGTCCCCGCTGGTCAGCAAACGTTGATCCGCGTTTTGGAAAGCCGGGACGTCATCTCCTCCCAAGGCGAAAAGGGCTATACCCGATTCCAAAACCAGGGAATCCAAGATCGAAGACAAGGTGAGATGGACGGTAACCGAATCCCCATAACCAGCCTCGCGTGGTTCCATGGCCAAGGAATCGATCATCCAATCCAAACCCGTAAAGCGGCCCGACAAGACTTCGGAGAGGGTATCCCTGAAAAAATGCACCGAAGCGTGCCCCTGCCGTGCGCTGGGAGGGGCGTTCAGGCTGACGGTATGCTGATAGGCTTTTCCATCCAGGCGATCGCTTGCGGCAATGAGGACGCTATCCTCCGAACTGATTTGGATTTTAACTTCACCCGAGGTGATTTTATCGGTTTTGCCGGACAATTCGATTTGCTGGGTGGCGGATCCGAGGCGAGGAGAAACGCTTAATTCCTCGCGGACGATAGGAAACCCAAAGGTCATGGCCGGGTCGCCGAGCAAATTGAATTCGGCCAGGATGGGGAGAAAGGCGTCGCCGGATTTTTGCCTCACCCGGGTTTCGGCTTCCTGGATCATGGCCCCGACCGTGGTTTTGCCCCCTCGCAGGGAAACGGACAGCAATTCGTCGCCCAGGAGTTTGCCCGCTGCGGAACTGATATATCCCGAGGCACCGTAAAAGGCGGCGGCACCGTTGCGTGGGCGCCTTAAAAGCTCTTCCCCCAGCGACCTTTCATAAGGATCTTCGAAATATCCGGTCAGACAGGTCAAAGAGGACACGAAGGGCAAGGCCCAATCTCCCTTCAGGCTGTCCTTGTCCAAAGCCTGGAGCGTCAAGATGCCTGCATCGGACCAAACCGATCCTCCGCCATGTCCGAAAAATTGGACCATGGCCAAGCCGGAATCCAACCGTTTGAAAAAATCACGGCGTTTTTCCGGCGGACGGTAATACCGGGACTCCGGAAATAAGTCGATGCGGCCGGTATGCCGGGCCTGACCCAAGGCCTGCCTTTGAAAACCATCGGTCGCGGCGGCGAAATCTTTTTCATAACCTGAAATCAAAAGGACTTGATTAGCCCAAGCTCCCTGATCCCTCTCCTTTTCCTGCCGCATCATTTTCGCGACCACGTGGGAAAGCGCTGGGGTATTGGCGACGGGAATTCTTCCCACGAAAAGGTCGGGGATATCGTCTTCTCCCGCCACCTTCCCGAAAAAGTCGTCATTCGCCGCGACTCCCCAACCGCGGATATCAATCAAATGGGTCGGAACCAGATTGGGTTGAGCGGGGTCATCCAACTTGTCGAACCACAAGGAGGTCTCGCCCAGCAACAGCAAATAAGTCGGGGCCGGCCGGGGCCAATTTTCATAGGCATATTGCAGGAATTTACGGATGGCCATGGGGTCGACGACGCCATCGCCGAAGGTCTGGTAAATGTGCTTGGCTTGCACCACCGCCGTCCTCAGCCCTTGGGCTTTGCGCCAATTGACCAGGCTGTCGAGACTCTTGCCGAATAACCGGGAATCGGTGATGCATATCCAATCGGCACCGCGGCTTGGATGCAATAAATCCGGCAAGGTATCGAGGACGAGGCGGGGCTTCAAGCGTTGATCCCGGTCGACGGCCAGATAAGCCGTCGCCGCTACCAAGGAGTCCGAGAAGCGCAAAGCGTACCCCCCGGCCTGTTTATACGTGGAAAACCCCGCGATCTTCCGCCCGCGCATATCCCAAAGGCTTTGGCTGTCGGTGGCGAAGCCTTCGACCTGAAATCGGCGCAATCCGAGTGAGTCCTTGAAGTCATTGCCGAAACGGATCCGCCCTTTCACGGCGGAGAATTTCGCCGGCAAATCGACTTCGATCCAATTGAGATACGCGTCCTGGATTTCAACCACCTTGCCGTCCGAGGTTTTCAAATCGCCAACTTTTTGGATGCCCAATTCATTTTCACCGGCCTTCAAAAAACCGATAGGGATGGGGGGAGAGGTCCAGGTATAGCTCGCCTGTCCCTCCCACACGGCGTCATAGGAGCGGCCTTGAGACAAACTGATGTCCCGGCCATTGAGGAGGAAGCGAAGGTGATGATCGGGATCCGCTTTAAGATCGTCGGTTATGCCTTTCAATTGGACGCGGATTTTAGCTTCCAAGCCAGGGCCGGCATTGGCGTCACTATTCGCGGGGGTAAATGGCAAATCGAAATTCAGGGTAAGCAAGTCCTTTTCGGGACCGAGCCTTTCCCAATACCAAAACTCGCTCAAGGCCTGTTCCTGTACCCTGGCGCCTAGGTCGGTGATATTTTCTTCCGCCGTGCTGAAGGCCCTGAGAATGACCCGGTCTTTTTCGGCATGCCATTTAGCCTGGTAAACGGGGGACGTGGAAGCAGCGGCTTTCAAATCCGGGGCGGGAAATAAGGGCGCGCGTAAGCCTAGCCCCAAGCCATCCCAAGTCAGGTAGAAGGCATTCTCCCCGCTATAGGGCGAAAAAAAGGATGATGAGCCGGTAGAGGCCTGCCCGAGAAATTCGATTTCATCGCCCGGATCCAGCCTGCCGTTCAAATCCCCCGATAAATAAAAGGGCACTTCACGGCCGGCATGCCACAATCTCAGGCTTTTCGTGGCAATATCCCGCGTGGGAAGACCCGCGTTTTTCAAGCCTTCATAATCCAGGACATGAATGCCATCTTCTCGCGTGAATAGGGTCAGTCGCTGCGCTGCGATTTGGGCTCCCCAATATCCCGATGCGCTCATTTTCCCCAAAGCAGTGGGGGCTTGAGTCCGGAAATTCCGTGATTGTTCGTAATTCACCAGCCAATTCCTGAGCGCTTTTTCCTGGGGAGAATCCCAAGCTCCGGCAAAAACCTTGGTTTCGGCCTGATTTCGAGAGGGATGGATGGCGATTTCAACGCGGGAGACAGCGAAAATCCGGTCTCCGGATTCCATACAAGGTGTCCAGGTCAAGGTGATCAAATGGAGATCGCGATACCGCAGAGGCTGTCCCCATTGCGGCTGACAGTTGGGCTCTTGCCCCGCATCCGCCCTGCTTTTCAGGGTGAATGTCGCAGCGGTATCGACCCGGATCCATGACCATGCCGGAACAGCCGCCCCGGGTAGGGCTAGGGTGATGGTCTCTCCGGGCTCGGATGGCATGCTGCCCTGGCTCTTCCAAACCAAAATGAAATCATCGGGTGCCGTGCGGGATTCCGGATTTTGAACCGACCATGCCTGGGATCCGCCCATAGCGAGGCCGCAGGCCATCCCCACCCAGGTGAGTAAGAAACGAAGGGAACACAGGCTGCGTGGCATGCGCAAGGCTTCCATCAGGGCGACTTTCTCTCGAACCGGGAGCAACTTAAAGATTGCCGTCTGGCCGTTTGACGGTCGTCGAAATCCTCTGATCCCGCAATGCAAAGCATAGCGGATACCGATGCACCCGCATCGGCTTGGATATGAACCGAATCCCGCAATAACCGATTGCCGAAACTCGGCGTCAAGCATTGATCTTGGGGAAAGCAAGTATCCAAGCGTATGCCCCAGCCCAGGTCGCCGAGTTCCCACCAAGTCTGCCGGAGTAAAACACCTTGATCGCTGGAAATGCCGACCTCGGCGATTAGGCCTGAACCTCGAAGGGTATCGTTGGCGGCCGGTTGATAAAGACGGACGGGTTCCAGCACTCGTAAGACGGTCATTTCCGGAGGTTCGCTTCTCAGAACCTCACCGGTTTCCAAGCGGCTAACTCCCCGGATGCCGAAATAAATGTCATAGGGGGGGCTTGTATCGGGTAAAGCGGCCCAGGCCTCCCTTTGGTTCCCGGGGAGATCCGATTGGATGGGTGAGAGCACGGAATCGGGATCAAAGCCCGCATAAATCTCATAGGCCGTGATGCGGGCGCTGTCTTCACAGGCGAATTCCAAATGCACGCCCCGTGTTCCCACCGCCGGTTCGAGCAAGACGAGTTTCATACCGGTTAAAATCACCGGGGCGAGTATTTCGGGTGGCCGCGTGGGCGATGAGCATGTGATAAGGCCGCTCAAGCCGAAGCCATAGGCGGCCAGAAATACGGGTCTCCAAAAACACAAAGGCACGTCCGATTATACCAAGCCCAGGCCCGGCAAGGACAAGCCCCCGACTCCTTAATCGATCGTTAAAAGACATTCGCAGCCGGGACCTAGGCGGTAGGGGACATGAAATGCCGCTGGGCCGCCGGAGAGGCCTTTCTTACCTTTGGTGAATGCGAGCTTCAGCAACCTATGTGGTGGCCCTGGATGGGATCAGCGGCTCAGGAAAAAGTTCAACCGCGCGTCAAGTCGCCAGGGAATTGGGGATTTTGCATCTCGATACGGGCGCCATGTACCGGTCGGTGACTTGGGCCGCCATCCAGGCCGGTTTGAAACCCGATCAAGCCGACGCCGTCACCCAGGTGGCCAAAGCCCAGGACTTCGGCTTCGACGCCCATAACCATCTCATCGTGAATGGGCATGTTCCCGGCCCCGAGATCCGCTCGGCCGAGGTGAGCGCCGGGGTTTCCGACTATTGCCAAATACCCGGTGTCAGGCAGGCCCTGGTTGCAGCCCAGAGGTATTTAGGCACCTTGAAATCCTGCGTGGTGGAAGGCAGGGATATCGGAACCGTCGTCTTTCCCCAGGCCCGGTTCAAATTTTTTATGACCGCTCGCCCTGAAGTCCGAGCCAAGCGCCGGCATGGGGAAATGCTCGCCATGGGCCTTTCCGCCGATTTCCAGGAAATCCTCAAGAATTTGAGCGAGCGGGATGAAAAAGATCAAGGGCGCGCCTTAAGTCCCTTGATTAAAGCGGCCGATGCCGTGGAAATCGATACGAGCGATCTGACTTTTGATGAGCAAGTTGCTAAGATTGCCTCCCTCGTCCGTCAAGCCCTAAATTCGGATTCCCGCTAAGACCGGGAGTACCGAGGCTCCGGATCGCGGTTTTTCGGCCGCTTGGCCCTAATGTCTAGGTCCTTAACCCGCCGAAATCCGTAAGAAAGCCCCAACCATGTCCAAAATGCTCTATGGATCCGAAGAGGATCTCAAGGACTTCTACGAAGAAGGCGAACGCGTCAGCACCGATTTGATGGCTCAATACGAAGCCACCATGAAGGGTTATGCCGAGGGTTCCATCGTCAAAGGCACCGTGGTGCGCGTCACCGACGACGAAGCCTTCATCGACATCAATTTCAAATCCGAAGGCGTCATTTCCCGGTCCGAATTCAAGGACATGGAAGACCTGAAGCCCGGCGTCGTCATCGACGTCTATCTCGACCAAGTGGAAAACCAGGACGGACAAATCATCCTGTCCAAGCAACGCGCCGACTTCATGAAGGTCTGGGAGCGTATCCGCGAAGCCTTCGAGCGCGAGGAAATCGTGCAAGGCACCATTACCCGCCGCATCAAGGGCGGCGTAGTGGTCGACCTTTTCGGCATCGAGGCCTTTTTGCCCGGTTCGCAAATCGATTTGCGCCAGGTTCCCGATTTGGACGCCTTGTTGAACCAGAAAATGGACTTCAAGGTCATCAAGGTCAATAAGGTCCGCCGCAATATCGTGGTCTCGCGCCGCGTCGTCTTGGAACAAGAACGCTCCAAGATGCGCGATGAAATCATCGATACCTTGGAAAAGGGACAGGTCCGCGAAGGAGTGGTCAAGAATATCACCGACTTCGGAGCCTTCATCGACCTCGGCGGCGTGGACGGTCTCTTGCACATCACCGACATGAGCTGGGGACGGGTCACCCATCCCAGCGAGGTCGTCAAACTCGGCGATCGCGTCAAAGTGGTCGTGCTCGATTTCAACGACAAGAAAGAGCGCATTTCCCTGGGCATGAAGCAGTTGACCAAGCATCCTTGGGAAGACGTCGCCGCCAAATACCCCGAAGGCACCCGCATCACCGGCCGGGTGGTATCCATTACCGATTACGGCGTCTTCGTCGAAATCGCCCAAGGCGTGGAAGGCCTCATCCATATCTCCGAAATGTCCTGGACCCAGCACATCAAACACCCCTCGCAAATGCTGGCAGTCGGCCAGGATATCGAAGCCGTGGTGCTCAAGCTCGATCCGGAGAACGAGAAAATTTCCCTCGGCCTCAAGCAAATCCAGCCCGATCCCTGGGCCTCGATCGAAAACGAGTTGCCCGTGGGCTCCAAGGTTACAGGAGAAATCCGCAACCTCGCCGCCTTTGGCGCATTCATCGAGATCAAGGAAGGCGTGGACGGCCTTATCCATGTCAGCGACATGTCGTGGACCAAGAAGATCAACCATCCTTCCGAGGTGGTTAAGAAAGGCGACAATGTCGAAGCCATCGTGCTCGCCATCGACAAGGAAAAACGCCGCATTTCGCTGTCGATGAAGCACAATGAGGACGACCCCTGGGACAATGCCCGCACGGAATATCCGGTCGGGAAGGAAGTCCAAGCCAAGATCCTGCGCCTGCTGGATAGGGGCGTGATTGCGGAAATGCCCAACGGCCTGGAAGCTTTCATCCCTTCCTCCAAGCTCACCACCGAGCCGATCAAGAATATCGCCGACTCGTTCAAACCCGATGACACGGTACCTGCCATCGTCACCGAGTGCGACCCAGCCGGACGGAAAATGACTTTGTCGGTCGTTGATTACTTCAAGAACAAGGAAGACGCCGAATGGAAAGGTTATGTCGAGGCCCATAAGCCCCGCACTGCCACCTTGGGTGATGTCCTGAATATCGAAGTCGAAGGCGATAAGGAATAAGCCGACTTTAGAATGGATTCCGGCGATTGCCGGAACCCGCTGAAAGCCCGCTAGCCTCCCCGGTTAGCGGGCTTTTTTGTTGGCGCCGGCGGATTGCTGGAATTCCTGAATCGATTAAAGCAGGCTTATCGTCCGCTCGAAAGTCCCGCCCTTGGCATGAACACGGGCGATGAAAAGACCTTTGCCGAGATGCATTTCCGTGGCGAGATCGGCGAGGGAATAGATCGCACCCTGTTTGCCTTGTAGGGTAAGCACGGGCTTGCCTTGGAGGTCGAGAATTTCCAAGGTATGCGAGCCGGCTTCGTCGACTTGCAAGCGATTGCCGCGCACTAGCACGGCCACGCTTTTAAGCGAGCGTTTCCCCCTGCCGCTGATATCGGTAACAGGAAGGATGCAATCACCCACATAGTCGACGCGCATGACCCCGGGATTGATGGGGGAACCATAATCTCCGGTGGCGTCGTAATTCAAGATATAGAGCGCTCCGTCCGGCCCGTATTTGGCGGCTACCGGCTTGCGTACTTTCGCCGAACTGAAAATAGTACTGCTGACCTGAATCGCCGGACCGAGGGTAACTTGATTCGAGTCGATTTGGAATAACCAGTAATTGGCGGAGGAGTATCCGAACGCCAACCAAGTATTATGCAGATGGGGAGGGAATTTCGTCTTGCTGTCCAGGCTTGGGTCGAAGACGTATATGGGGCCTCCGATGGCCACATTCACCAAATTAGTGACGGCCGCAGCCGTGGCCGGAGGTAAATCCGTCACGCCGCTATTGAGCGAGGACACATTACGAGGTTTAGCCGCGTCTTGCAGGAAGCCCATGGTTTCTTGCTGCCCGAAAATACGGGTATTATTGCCGTGGAAATAGGGAAAACCGGTAAAGGCGGGATGGGTGACGATATTGAATTCATCGTTATTGCTGGCATAATTCACCTCACCCCATGCCACCCAGCGTTTGGTCGGATGCACAGCAATGGAAAAATTGCTGCGGGTGCCCTTGATATAAACTTCGGGTAAGACCTTTATCGGATCGCGGTACTGGGCGGCCAGGGAGTCATTACCTTGCCTAGCGAATTCGGCGGCCCAGTATTCCCCGAAATTGCCCGCCGGAATGGAATAGCCCGTCGCCTCCGGATGGATGCGTATCACCCCTCCGCGCATGCTGGCCGTATTGGATGAACCCCATTCGGCGCTTAAAGAGCTATCGGTCGTCGAGTAATGCGTAAAAACGGGTCCGTTGGCCGGATTGGAGTTGTTGCTCAAGTCAAAACTGTTATTCCCAATGGTGATCCAAAGATCGCCGTATTGATCAAAGGTCATGGGACCACCGCTATGCCATTTGTCGGTTTTACTGGCGAGGATATCGATCATTTTCTCCTCGCTGTCCATGTCGAGGGTGAAATCGGTTTTCAAGGTGAAACGGCCGAGAATAAGATGACGATTCATTGTGGCACTGGCAATTTTGGGGGCATACCAGAGATAAATCTTCCGGTTTTGGTCGAATTGGGGATCGAGGGCAATGCCCATCAGCCCATTGTCATCCCTTCCCCAGACATCGATTTTACCCAGGGTGGTAACCTTTTGGGTGGCACCGTCATACCTCTTGACATTACCTAGGCGTTCAACAAAAAAAACATCCACATGATCGAGCTTACCGGCCGCGTAAACGCCGTGCAAATCCATTTGCACCGGTTCCGACAGGGCATTGTCGGTCGCTAAAGCGGAATTACCACCCGTACGATTGAATAATTCGGTCTTGGTAAAGTCGCTGGCTGTGAAATTCGAACAACCCGGGTAGGTCGGCTGCGCCTGTACCAAAGCCATTCCCGCGGCACAAACCGTGATCGCACCGATGGGAATACCCGCACACAAACTTTGAATCCGCATCCTGATTCCCCTTGCAAAGCATCTCTAGTGATATCCCTTAATAATATAAGGAGGAAACCCTTAATGGACGCCGATCTCTGAAAATGACGGTTGATTTCCGGCGAGCTATGCGGAGTGGATGACACATGAAAAAGCCAATCCCCAGATGGGATTGGCTTACATACCGAATGCACAATGCACTATTGCAACAAAGAGCTATTGCAACAAGCTTATGGTCCGCTCGAAAGTGCCGCCTTGGGCATTCACGCGGGCGATAAAAAGGCCCTTGCCCAAATGCTTTTCCCTGGCGATATCGCCCAAGGAATAGACGGCACCTTGGCTGCCATGCAAGCTGAGAACCGGCTTTCCTTGGAGATCCAGGATTTCCAGGGTGTGGGAGCCGATCTCATTGACTTGGAGACGGTTGCCCCGCAACAACACGGCGAGATTACTGACTGAAACCTTGGCTTGGCTTTGGATTGGGGTGGTAACCGGAAGTAAGCAATCACCGGTATAATCGACGCGCATCACGGCCGGATTATTGGGCGAACCATAGCTCGGCCCATCGTAGTTCAGAATGTAAAGAGCCCCATCCGGACCATACTTGGCGGCAACCGGGTTGCGTACCTTGGCCTTGCTGAAAATATTCCCGCTGACCTGGGTTTCCGGGCCAATGGTCACCTTATTCGAATCAATCTGGAAAAGCCAGAAATTCGAGGAACTGAAGCCGAAGAATAACCAGGTATTATTCAAGTGAGGGGGGAATTTCGTCTTGCTGTCCAGGCTTTGGTCGAAGGTATAAATGGGACCGCCAATGGCGACATTTACCAAATTCGTCATCGCGGCTGGAAATGCCGGCGGCAAATCCTTTACCCCGCTATTGAGGGTGGAGGTGTTGCGAGGTTTGGCTGCGTCCTGCAAATAGCCCATGGTTTCTTGCTGGCCGAAAATACGGACATTATTCCCGTGGAAATAAGGAAAACCCGTAAAAGCGGGATGATCGACGATATTGACTTCATCATTATTGCTGGCATAATTCACTTCGCCCCAGGCCAGCCACCGCTTGGTGGGATGAACCGAAAGGGAGAAATTGCTGCGAGTGCCTTTGATGTAAATCTCAGGCAAAACCTTCTTGGGGTCGCGGTATTGGGCGGCTAAAGCGGTATTGCCTTGCTTTTCGAATTCCGCAGCCCAGTAAGCTCCGAAATTGCCTTCGGGAATGGAATAACCCGTAGCTTCGGGATGAATGCGAATCACGCCTCCGCGCATACTGGCGGTATTGGAAGATCCCCATTCGGCGCTGAAGGAACTGTCGGTTTTGTACTGGGTAAAACTGGAAGGATCCAAGTCCTTGCTATTGTTCCCGATGGCAATCCATAAGTCCCCATGTTTATCGAAAGTCATGGGCCCGCCGCTATGCCATTGGTCGGTTTTACTGGCGAGAATATCGATCAATTTTTCCTCGCTCGCCATATCGACGCTATAGTCGGCCTTTAAAGTGAAACGGCCCAGAACAAGGTGGCGGTTTTGGTTGGAGTTGGGGATGTTCGGGGAATACCAGAGATAGATTTTGCGGTTTTGATCGAATTGCGGATCCAGGACAATGCCCATCAATCCATTGTCATCTATGCCCCAAACATTGATCGTGCCGATGACGGAAACCTTTTTCGTGGCGCCGTCGAACATCTTGACCTTGCCCTTGCGTTCGACGAAGAAGACATCTACATGATCGATTTTGCCATTCGCGTAAACGGCGTGCATGTCCATTTGCACGGGTTCGGTCAAGGAATTATCCGTGGCCAAGGCCGAGTTCGCTCCAGTCCGGTTGAACAATTCGATTTTGTTGAAGTCATTGGACGATAAATTCGCGCATCCCGGGTAGGTAGGTTGGGCATAGGCCAAACCCGTTCCAGCGAGCAAGGCACCGGCTATCAGGGAAGGTCGAACCGTCATCAGGTTTTTGAGCCTAAACATTTTGCTCCTCAAGGATGAGATATAAAGCCAACTATTCTGCTGTATATTACACTGGATCCGTTTATTTCAAAGGCAGTTCTTTTTTAAGCTTGTTCAGGCAGGAAACAACGTAAGGAAACGAGGGTAAAAACATCCCGTTTAACGTGGTTTTCGGCATGTTTTATAATGATTTTGGCTTTTTGTCGATGCATGCCGAGAGAAAGGCTCCGGACCTATCGATAACACCCCAGTGGAATGGTTTATTCTGCAGTAAAGCATGATGAAATCCGCATTGGACGATCGCTTCCCCTCGATGGAATAAATCACCGTCTCTGAATGCCTCATCGAAAACCATTCCTCCCGAAGTATCGATGTAAACCATGGGCGCCTCCAGCAAACCCGGTAAGGAAACCAAGGCCAGACCTTGGCTGAATCCTTTTCTGACTTGGGCGAACACAGGATTGATTTGCCATTGTCCGGCGGTATCGATAAACCCCCACAAGCCGTCCTCCGGCTCCCCAACCAAGGCCGCGGCATAACCTTCCCGGAAATCCTCCGCGTCGTAAAAGCAGGCGGGAAGCAGCCAACCGCCTTCTTTGCGGATATAACCGTATCGATCGGATAGCCTGACGCGGGCCCGTCCCTGATGGAATGCATGGGCTTCCTGGTATTGCGGCAGGATGGCCCAGGCACGGGTGCTGTCGCGATAACCGTATAATCCGCCCGAATCCGATACAGCGAGTCCTTCCTGGAAAAATAACGGTAGAGACGGATGCTTGGTTTCAGTATGGTGTTTGAGCGGTTGCAGCACCTTGTCAAGCTTGGCTGTCCACCCTAAAAAATCCGTCCAAGAAAGGACAAACAAAGAGGTGAGAACCAGTCCCGTCGCCAAGACAAGGAGAACGGGGAAACGGATGAGGGGCTTACCATTGGCCATAGCCCCTAAAACTTAGACCGATTTGTCCGACTAGGAATGCAATCTCATGCCTGCTCGCGGGCTTGTCAGATCGCGGTCTTCGCGCGGATGTCCTTGGCGATGCACGATCGAAGGTAGAACCCAGATCACCATCACCATGGCGGCGAAAATCAACAGGGCCTCAGTCAATCGGTCGGCGGTGATGTCCATATTATCCTCCGGGTTAGGTTAAGAGGTCTACCAAGTTTTACCACCTGAATGCCGGGGAATGCCAAGCTTTATATTTTTTTTACAGCGACTTGCTTTTTACAGCGACCTTGTAAACGGGACGAAACGGCAATAGAGAACGGATTCGGGGAATGCGAGCATTTTTCACAGGTATTGCCTTAATCGGAGCGGGCTTTTGCGGGGTTTGGGCCGAAACAGCAAGGCCATGGGCGTCACGCCAAGCCTGGAATGATGAAAATCGTCTATGGTTTGAAGACAGCCTTGCCTACGATGCTTTCGGCCAGAGGCTCAGGCTGGAGAGGAAAGCGCCGGACCATTACCTACAGGTATGGCGCTATCGTTACGATTCCCAGGGACGGCATTCCGTTTTGGTGACGGATAATGAGACGGAATACCGCTGCGGCTGGGATAGCTTGGGGGAATTATCGTCCTGGAAAAAATTTCAAGGTGAAAAGGAAGCCGCCTCGCTGGCATTTTCGGCGGGCGCGAGCGAATTAAGCCTTGAGTCAGGCCTGGTGAAGGCCTTTTACGCTAAACGCCGGCTGATGGAATTGGTCTGGGTTCCCAAAGCCGATAGCTTGAAGAAGATTCGGGCTCAAATCAGCTACGATAGCGCGGGCCGGTTGAGTCAGATCACGTACCGCTTCGCTGATGCCTTGCCATGGACCCATGGCACCTTGGTCGTGAGTGAGGCCGATTCCGGCCATCTCCAAACCTTTCACTGGACGGGTTACCCCTACCAGGATCCCGACCGCGATAACTTTGAAATGACCATCCGCTATGGGCAGAAATCGACGCAGACCAGCTTAACTCGTGCTGGAAAAACGGTTTCGATCCTATCCTATGACGTCGACGAGCGTCTTCCAGTAGCGACTACCCCTTATTGCCCCGCCTCAGGTTGGAAGGCAATCGGCGGCGAAGTGCCGCTCATTGCCTTCCTAGCCCTTTATTCTCCCGCTGACTTCGAAGCTTCTTTCATGGAGCTGGCGAATTGGCCGTGGTGAATAAGCGGTTCGCCCCCGGCTCAAAGCCCGGATAGGCATGGGATAGCGAAGGATCACCATAAGCATTGCCATTCTGCTTGGCCCATTGGTACATCGCGTCCAGCACGGGCCCCATGGCCAAGCTTCTCTCCGTCGGCGAATAGAAAATCCGTCCGGACTTTCCTTCTCCCTTAGTACGGGAAAGCAAGCCATCCAATTCCAATTCGCGTAAATGTTTGGCCAGCATTTTGGCCGATATGCCGGGCATGAGGGATTTCAACTCGTTAAACCGCCGGTTTTGACCTTGCAAGAGATGATAAATGATCAAGGGCTTCCACTTTCCCCCAATCAAGGTCATGGTCAAGTCGCCGGGCCAGGTAAATTGTCTCAGTATCATGATGCCATCTCCATTCTTTCCAATAGTCTATGCAACCCATGTGCCATCATTTTCGTATTGTGCTCCCTGTTCATGGTTACTCCTAATTCCCGAATCACGCCAGTTACCTCAAAGTGCCGATAACAAGGCTGAAGAAGACCTGGTGCGCTTTGGAACACCTAACCTGGAATAGCATGGGCCTTTGACTACTTTTGAAGCTTTTCCGGCAAAAGGAGGTCAGAGTATCCTTTCGAAACGGAACCGATGGACTCAGCTAGGATGGATTGCATGTGGATGAAGGTTACGGGACTGCTACTCGCATTAACCGTAGGGATACAAGCGGATACTTTGGATGTCGCCCATCCACCGGAAATGGCCGGAAAATCACCTGAATTCAAGGTTTTCAACGATAAAAGCCTGCATCTAAGGGAATATGGCTTCGGAGTCTTGGGGGGAGTGGTTACCGGCGCCCTGGGGTTTTATATCGGCAGTGGACTGGAATCCGCAATTCAGGGAAAAAACGCCAAAAATGGCACCCTGGAATTCACTGGAATTCGATACGACCATTTTCACGGCGCCTTTTACGGTGGTGGCGCCGGCCTTTGGTTGGGATCGGCCTTGACGGCCTACTTCGTGGGCGCCATCGATGAAGAAGATGGGAGCACCTTTTGGACGCTTTTCGGCGGAGCTGCGTCGACGGCCGCTGCTATGGGCTTGGCGTCGGCTTTGGGCGTGAATGACCGAATCGACTGGCCCGCCTTTTTGCCTCTCGTCGCCTTACCCTCGGCCGGCGCGGTACTCGGATATAATGTGTCCCGGTATTTCCGGGATAAACGCCGAGCCGCCGTGACAGGTTCAACAGCCGGCTGGCAACCGCCTAAGGTCAGCCTGGGTTGGATGGATCAACATTCGGCCCTCAAAGTCGATGCTTTAGTATGGACATTTCGATAATCCGGGAGAATTTGAAATGACTTTGGGTGGAAAGGGTCTCAAAAACAGGGGGCGGAATTTGGGCTGGTTGATGGGGCTATCCGCCGGGGTGGGCATCATCCTGGCTGCCACCGGACCCAATCGGGAAGATGTCCTCACGCGGGTGGTCTTGAGGTCCTTGGAAGCGGGGCATTTCGATTCGCCCAAACTGGATGACGCTTTCGCCGCCAAGGTTTTCGAGGTTTATCTCAAGCGTCTGGATCCACAGAAAAGATTTTTATTGGCATCGGACGTCGCCCTGCTTCGCGAGCAGGAAATGGATATCGACGATCAATTGCGCAAGGGCCACTATGATATCTCGGAAACCGCCGATAAATTACTGAAGAAAAGAATAGGTGTGGTCAGGACCTTGGTTTCCCAAATCCTGAAACAGCCCATGGATTTGGACGAAACCGACAGTTTGGCGGCCCAGAACGAGAAATTGCCCTGGTGTAAAACGGAAGAAGAATTGCGGGAGCGGTGGCTTCACCTGCTGAAATACCAGGTACTCACCCGCCTCGATTATACCCAGGAAAAAAACGCCCAGGCGGAGAAAAACCGTACCGACAGCCTGCAAAAGGGAGCCTCCTCGGGCAAAGATGGCGATGACAAAAAAACCGTCAAAACCAAGGCCGGCGGCCTACCAGGCCGACCCGCGGCGGCGGATGAAAAGTCGGCGCGGGACTATGTCGCGCGTAGCGTGCAACGCGTCTTCAAACGCATGGACAAAACCGAAAAATCCGATCGCATTTCCAGCTATTTGAATGCGGTGGCCAATGTATACGACCCGCATACGGAATATTTCAAGCCCGAGGTGAAAGAAGAATTCGATTTGAACATGACGGGAAGGCTCGAGGGAATCGGGGCGGTGTTAAAGGAAGAGGACGGGTATATCAAGGTGGTATCCATCGTTCCCGGCAGCGCTTCCTGGCGGCAAAAAGAATTGAAGGCCGAGGATAAAATCATCAAGGTGGCCCAGGGCGATGGCGAACCCGTGGACTTGATAGACGCTTCGGTGAATGAGGCGGTGAAACTCATCCGCGGGAAAAAGGGCACCGAAGTACGCCTTACGGTTGAGAATCCGGCCGGGCAGATCAAGGTCATCCGCATCGTTCGCGACATCGTCGTCGTCGAGGAGACCTATGCCAAGTCGGCGGTTTTGGGGCAAGGCAAGGACAAATCCCGCATCGGTTATATCGACTTGCCGGCTTTTTACCACGACTTCAATGATCCCAAAGGCCGCAGCTCCAGCAGTGATTTGGCGAAAGAATTGAAGCTGCTCAAGGCTCGTCGCATCGACGGCATCATCCTGGACTTACGGAACAATGGCGGGGGGGCTTTGGACGACGCCGTGAAAATGGCGGGTTTATTCTTTAAAAAAGGCCCGGTCGTGATGGTCCGCGATGGCCGCGATAAAATCAATGTCTTGAGCGACAGCGATCCGTCGGTGGAATGGGACGGCCCCTTGCTCGTCATGATCAATGGGTTCAGCGCTTCGGCTTCGGAAATCGTGGCGGCCGCCTTGCAGGATTATAATCGCGCCGTGATTTTCGGCACCGATACGAGTTTTGGGAAAGGCACCGTCCAGACCCTTGTCGATCTCGATGCCTATTTGCCTCCGTCTTACGATGACATCAAACCCTTGGGAACCTTGAAGGTGACCATTCAAAAATTTTACCGCGTGAATGGCGGATCGACGCAATTCCGCGGCGTCGTTCCCGACATCCTCATACCCGATGCCTATACCAAATTGGAAGTGGGGGAAAGCAGCCTGGAATACCCCTTGCCTTATGATTCCGTGAAGGCTTTGAAGGTGGAACGTGGGCCGATTACCGAAAACCTGCTCGGGGCATTGAATGCGAAGGAGGAAAAACGCCTGGGTCAGGACCCCAAAGCCAAACACTTCCTTGCCATGCAGGAAGAATTGGAATCGCTCCGTAAACGCGAAACCGTGCCTTTGCGGCGGGCTGATTTTTTCGCCGAACAGGAAAAAACCCGGCGATATTCCGACGAGCAGGATAGCCTGCTCAAAAATATCAGCGATTTTCAAGTCGATCCCGTGGGTGAGGCTGATCACGGCCAAAACGACTCCCTGACCTTGGACAAGGTCAACCGCTGGAGGGAACAAATCCATAGCGACTTTTACCTTCGCGAGGCGGTTTCCGTCATGGATGATTTGATTTTAAGCAAGCCTTAAGCGTTTTCCCCTAAAAAGGCCCTTCGGTCAATAACCGGTCAGATTCCCGGAAAAACGCTCTTCCAGCATGTTTTAAACCCTGTGTTGTCCGGGCGGGTTTTCTTACCGCAAATACTGGCCATCCTTTTTTCCAAGTTGTAGAATCGGATTAGGAGCTTCCCTCCGAGGAAGGAAAAGGATTGGCCATGGCAATGGAAGCGTTGAATACCGTCCCCTCGATTTGGATACCGTCCAACGCTTTAATCCTTACCCTGGCCTTCAGTGGCCTTTGCGTTCTGGCTTGGATCACGGCGAAGGATGTCATCCTGGAAGAGTGGCGATTTTTTTTATTGGAGATGCGGATGCGTCGCATCAGGCAAACCGCTCCGCCTCATGAAAAATTGAAAATCCCGACGCGTATCATCGATGGTACCAAGCATATTTTCCTGGGACGGCCCAATTTTTCCGCCATCATCCCCGACGAAAGCGAACCTCAGCACGTATTCCGCCTTCGCATCCGACGGGAAATTGATCGCATCGTGGGCCGCGAGGAATATCACGGCCAAAAAGAGCAGCTTTAGCCCCCCGGGCTTCACCAGGCATAGGCTTCGGGAGCTTCACCCCCCGGGCCGGGCCAAAGCGTATTGAGCCATTCCATTTCCTCGGCGTCCAATTTGATTTCCAGGGCTCGCATGGAAGTTTGCAAATGCGCCAAGGTACGCGGCCCGATAATGGGCGCGGTAACTACCGGATTATGCAATAACCACGCGAGCGCCATTTGGGCCGGTTCCTCGCCCAGATCATCGCAAAAGGCCTCGAACGATTCCAATTTCTCCTTGTGCTTTTCCAAATCCTTCAGGGTATTGGGATGGCTCCGGCGTATGCCGTCATCCCAGGTTTTCAGGCCTCCAAAAAGCCCCCCCGCCAGGGGGCTCCAAGGCAGGAAGGCCAATCCTTTTTCCCGGCAATAGGGTAGGACTTCCAATTCGACGCTGCGCTGGGTGAGATTATACAGGCTTTGCTCGCTGACTATGCCCAAATCCCCCCGGTGACGGAATAAAGCGTCTCCGGTGGCGATTTGCCAGGCGGCGAAATTGCTGGTCCCGATGTAAATGGCCTTGCCTTCCCGGATCAACTGCTCGCAAGCCTGGGCGATTTCCTCCCAAGGAGTCTCCCGGTCGACATGGTGCATTTGGTATAAATCGATATGATCGGTATGCAGGCGACGCAAGCTGTCTTCGCAGGCCTGCCGGATATGATAGGCCGAAAGCCGCCTCTCGTTGGGGCCGTCGCCGATACGTCCATAGACCTTGGTGGCCAATACCACCTCGCGGCGCCGGGACGAATCCTGGGACAACCAGCGCCCGACTATGCTTTCGGTAAGGCCCCGGTTGCCCTTGCCGCCATAGACATTGGCCGTGTCGACGAAATTGATCCCGAGGGAGCGGGCCTCATTGAGTACGGCGAAGCTGTTTTCCTCGGTGGTGGGATTGCCAAAGTTCATGGTGCCGAGAGCCAGCCGGCTGACTTTCAATCCCGTCCTGCCCAGATTGACGTATTCCATGGCGCCTCCGTCCTGATCCGGGACAAAAGGTAAACCGAAAGCGGGGTTTATCGCGGCAAGGGTCGCCAATCCGGCTGGGTCGGCGGCGGCCAGGGGAGCCGATTGCGCAGGACCCGTAAATGATCCTGATAGGCTTTGCGGATTTTCTTTTCGGCCGCGGATTGGACCAAGGGGATCAACCAAGCTTTCAGCGTGACGGCGCAATACTGCCGAGCCGTGAGCCGGATCAATTTCTTGCGCATCAGAATCTTCATCAAGGAGCCGTAGACCGCGCTCCAGGCGAGCAAGTGAATGCCCCGGCCGCGGAGTATGTCTTCCCGCTCAAGCACCAACATATTCGGTTTCCACTCCAAGCCGATTGTCTTTTGCCATTCGGGAGAGGGTTGACGGAAACCCAATTGCAGATAGAATTCCATCTCATCGCTGTCGCAATGGATTTGCAAGTAATGCCGGTCCGAGAGAAGGAAGGATTTGATGGCATGCTCCATCAAACCCTGCAGGACATCCGTGCCCCGATAATCGGATGCGATGCACACATCGACGATTTCCATGCCCCATCGCTTCCGGGGATTATCGGCCTCGAAAAACAAGGTCAGGCCGCCGATCAACCTTTCACCCCACCACGCGGCGATGATGCGGCTATGGCTGTCGCTGGGGCGCGACATGTCCGATAAATCCATTGCAACGGAATCAGCCTCCGGTTTACCGGAGGCCTCGGCTCTCAATTCCAAGACGGCGGCGTATTCCCGCAGGTTTCCCACCTGCCTAATCCTCAAATCCTGTTTGACGTGGCGGACGATGAAACCAGCCTCGCGCAAAAGCCCAGGCGTGAATACGTGCATGTTCAGCAAATACCGGCAAATGCTTTGATACAGATCGAATGGCATGTCCCAGGTTTGCACGCCGATCCGGATCCGGCGGGAATCGAGGGGTTGCAGCCAATTGATTTGACCGGATACCAATTGATCGGTGCAATTCGGGAAAGGAAAATAAAGGGCTATTTCGGCGCCTTCATACCCCAGAAAAAAGGGGTCGTCGGTTTCCAGGCAATAACCCATGCCTAAATTCACGTCGACCAGGCGCATACGCGACACATGGCCGAAAAGAAGGGGATGCGGCGTGGTGACGACCAGGCCCAGGGCCGCCGGCAGAGGCATGCGGGGCGTTTTCCGCATTTCCAGCAAGCCCTGGCTAGGCGTCCTGTGAAAGTTCCGTTGCAAGCCGATCTGTATTTCCGCATCGTTCAGCCTGACCAGATAAGCCACGGTGCAGGGGAAGCTGGCCTTTCGTAATTCGGGAATATCCGAAACCAGGTGCAATAGATCCCCGGCCTTGATGCCCTGCCCGTCCACATCCTGGCTGGAAAGGCTGACACCGAATCCGCGGCTGGTGAAGTCCAGAACGTGCACCCGAATCAATACGCCTTTTTTTTCCAATACGATTTTGAATTCCAATCGGCCCAATTCCACGCCGGCATAGCGCATGGCATACCGGTGATCCTCCAGGCTCAATTCCGGAAAGCGGCGCATGGTCAAGGCCATGGTTTGGACCTATCCGCAAAAAGGTTCCACCCTCCGACCCACAGCCGGTGCGCGGCGGATGTGGAGAGCAGTTTTTTTTTCACCAGGTCGGATACCATGGGGCGATAACAACGCCACCAGGATTTCCAGGGCATATTCCAACCCCAGAGGATTTGGCGCCGGCTCAGGACCAAGGTGGTCGGGGAAAGCTGGCGTTTTTTTTCCATGAAACCACCGAGGAGGAACCAGGTTTCCTGGGTCGGATCGGCATAGGCTTCCACGCGGGAAAAAGGAGAGAGTAGGAGCGCTCGCCCCACCATGCCGAACAACCGATCGGAAATATCGCCGCGGCCTTCGGCTTCGGAGAGGATACTGACGCCTTCGATACGCAAATAGGTCTCGTCCTTTTCGTCCAGGCAATAGGAAAGGGAGGCAACCCTTTTCCCATCCAGAAATGCGCCGATCACCCGCCGGCGGCTGTCACGGCCGAAAGACATGCCTTGCACGTCTACCGCGGTCTCCGCGTCGGTGACTGAAAATCCCGACTCTTTCAGGATTTTGCCGCTCAGGATTCCGGATTGCAGAAGTCCATGGGAAACCTGGCGCATCCTTGAATGACCGGCCTTTTCAAAGCGTCCCGCTATGGCGAGTCCCAAAGCCGTTTCGGAGAGGCCGGTGACGCGAAGCCGGAACTTTTCTACCGCCAGATTGGGAAGGGCGAGGCGGGCCTCGAGGCGTGAGCCGGTAAACAAGACCCCATCGGGTTCCTGGCAAACCAGCAAGACCTGGCCGCCGGGCGCCATGCGCATCACTTCGCATCGCATCCATTCGCGAATCAATAAAGGATGCTCTAAGTACACGAGTATGCCGCTGCCGGGAACGTCAAAGGTGAGAAAAGGCTGGGGAATGTCCTCTTCCAACCGGGCGAAAGGGAGCAAATCCATCCTTTCCACTCCCACATCCCAGGTTTTTTGGCTGGCCTGTTTTTGCGCCCAGACCAGACGGATGGGTAAAACGGCCTGTCCATAGAATTGCCCGGATAAACGCAAGAAGCCGGAACTCCCCGTTTTAGGAATAGGGGAGGGGTGAAGGGCCCGAAAACGGAAGCCGGTGGCGGAGGCGTCGATGCACTTCACCGGCATGCCTTTTACACCGAAGCCATCCAGACTCATTTTCCAATGCGAGATTTCACGCTCGCCGATACGCTGCGCTTTTCGGTATTCCTGGTCGACAAAAGGACGGAGGGATTCCTTAGGAACCCGCGTCCAATCCACGCCGTATAAGCCGGCTTCCGGCATTTTCTGAATCATATCGCCAAGGATTTCCCTTTGCGATTATAGCGGTTGGCGGCTGGATCAGAAGAAGGGAATTAGGCGGACCACGGTCGAAAGGATTCCCATTGGGCCAGACAAGCCGCAATTTGGGCTTCTTTTCGTCCGGTTTTCCCGATCCCGGGAATTTTAGGCAATAGCCCGAAATTGAAATTCATGGGTTGGAAATCGGGATTGGGAGATGTCAAATGTTTGACCAAGGCACCCAGGCATGTGTTTTCCGGCCACCGGAATCCGGAATCTCCGCGCATCGCGGCCACCAGCATGCTGGCGGCATAGAGCCCCGTACCGACGGCTTCGGTATAACCTTCGGCACCGGTCAACTGCCCGGCGCAAAAGACCCGCGTCCCGGGAATGCGCAAAGCGCCATCCAATACGGAGGGGGAATGCAAAAAAGTATTGCGGTGCATCGCGCCATAGCGAACGAAGGATGCTTTAGCCAATCCCGGAATCAGGCTGAAGAGCTGTTTCTGCGTACCCCATTTCAGACGCGTCTGGAATCCGACCAGATTGTAAAGCGTCTTTTGGGCATTTTCGGCCCGTAATTGGACGACTGCATAGGGTACCTTGCCATTCCTGGGATCCATGAGGCCGATAGGACGCATGGGGCCATAACGGAGGGTTTCTTCTCCCCGCTTAGCCATTTCCTCGATCGGGAGGCAGCCTTCGAAAAGCTCCCCCTTTTCAAAGGGCTTGGGTTCGACGGTATCCGCATGGCGTAAGCCGCTCACGAATGCGTCATACTCTTCCCGATTCATCGGGCAATTGACGAAATCGGGAATATCGCCCTTATCCCATCTATTCTTGAGGTAAAGCTTATCCCAATCCAGGCTGTCGGCTTCCACGACGGGAGCGATGGAATCGAAAAAGAAAAGCCTTTTGGAACCTATCAAGGCCAGCAGGCTTTCGGTCAACGCTTCCGAGCTTAAAGGACCGGTGGCGACCAAGGTCCATTCGTCGGGACGGATTTCGGTGACTTCCTCTCGCGACAAAGTGATTCCGGCTTCCGCGCTAATAGCGCTTTCGACCTGATCCGAAAAGACTTCTCGGTCGATGGCCAGGCTCTCGCCCGCCGGAACGCGAGCGGCAAATGCCAAAGGCAATAATTTGGATCCGGCGCGTTGCAATTCCGCCTTGAATAAGCCGTGCGCCGAAGTCAGGCCCAAACCCTTGAAGCTATTGGAACAAACCAATTCGGCCAAACGGGAGGTGCGGTGAGCCGGAGTTTGCCGGTTCGGGCGCATTTCGTGCAAGACCACCTCGTGGCCGGCGGCCGCCAATTGCAGGGCGGCCTCGCAACCGGAAAGGCCCCCGCCGATAACCTTAATCCGCATGAATGGGAAGGGTTTCAATCAATGCGAAGGGCCATAACCTTGCGCCTGGAATTGCTCCGAAAAGATCCGTAGGGCTAATTGGCGGACTTGCTCGCGACCGGCGGGCAAGGTGGGCAGGTAAGCGCAGTTTTCGATCACATTTTCCAATTGCATGCTATGGATGACGCCAAGTCTCACCAGTTCAAGCAAATCATCGAAGGCTTCGGGAGTAATCAGTTCTTTTTCCATGGGATGGAGGAGGCGTATCCGCAAGGGAACCGGCGGGGTATTTTGCGACGAAGCCCACGAAACCCAGGCGTCGGAAACGCGTTTATCCAACCCGAGCCTGCCCAATGCGTCAGCCAAGGGCTGCCATTCACGGCTCGAACCAGCCTGCGCTCGATGATGGCGCAAATGCACCAGCATGGAATCGAAGGCCTGATTCAGGAGTTGAGGATTGGCTTCCAAAAGAGTCATCTGCGTCCTTCAATGGCGGAAATGCCGCGTCCCGGTAAACACCATGGCTATGCCCAGTTTGTCGGCGGTGGCGATGACTTCTTCATCCCGCAGCGATCCGCCAGGCTGGACAATATAGCGGATACCGGCTTCCTTGGCGGCCACGACATTGTCATCAAAGGGGAAAAAAGCATCGGACGCCATCACCAATTGGCTGAAAATGCCGGGAATCAGGGCTTCCGCGGCCATGCCCTTTTCTTCCGCCAGGCGTTTGGCATTATCCCGTACCCGAGGCTGGCAAAGCCGGACATTGGAATCGATGCGATTGGGTTGTCCCGGACCTATGCCCAAAAGCTGGTATTGGCCCGGCTCGGGTTCCCAGGCCATGGCGATGGCATTGGATTTCACGTGCTTGCAGGCAATCCAAGTGAAGCGGGCCAGACCTTGCATCGCCTCGGGAAATGGCGTCCGGGTGACGACTTCCCATTTGCGGAATAGTTCGATATCCCGGTCCTGGGCCAGCATGCCGCCCAGGATATGCTTATAAACCTTGCGGGGATGCGGGGACAGCAGACGCCCGATGTCCAGCACGCGGATGTCCTTGCTTTTCTTGACGAGGTATTCCAAGGCTTCGGGGGTATACCCGGGAGCGATGATCAATTCGACGAAACGGCCTTTGAGCCTTTCGGCGGTCGCCAAGTCGACTTCCCTGGAACAGGCTATCACCGATCCGAAAGCGGATACCGGATCGCCCTGCCAGGCCGCCTCGAACGCTTCGCTCAAGGACTTTCCCGTGGCCAAGCCGCAAGGATTGGTATGCTTGATGATGGCTACGGCGGGGTAGGCGAGCAAATCGCGCACGGCTTCCAAAGCCGCATCGGCGTCGACCAGGTTATTGTAGCTCAATTCCTTGCCATGCAATTGTTTGGCCGATCCCAGATTCGGTTCGGCGGCGATTTGGCCGGCGGGTTCCCGGAAAAATTCCGCTTGCTGGTGATCGTTTTCGCCGTAACGCAAGGTCTTGCCCTGTTCGAAATGGAGCCGCAACTTGGGTTGGTCCAATAACCGGCGCGAAAAGAAACTGTCGATGGCGCCGTCGTAATCGGCGGTCTTGCCGAAAACCTGGATGGCCAATTGCCGCCGGGTTGCCAGGCTCGTATTTCCCGTCGCCCGAATTTCGGCCAAAACGAGATCATAATCCCTGGGGTCGCAAACCACGGTGACGAAAGCGTGGTTCTTGGCCGCCGAGCGGAGCATGGAGGGACCACCGATATCGATATTTTCGATGGCTTCTTCGAGGGTAACGTCGGGCTTGGCGACGGTCGCCTGGAATGGATAGAGATTGACGGCCACCAAATCGATGGGCTCGATGGCATTCTCCTCCATTTGCAATTGATGTTCGGCTTTATTGCGAATGCCGAGCAAGCCGCCGTGGATTTTCGGATGCAAGGTTTTTACCCGGCCCTCGAGTATTTCCGGTGATCCGGTATACTCGGAAATGGCCGTGGCTTGCAAGCCGTTTTCCCGCAAAAAATTCAAGGTGCCGCCGGTTGATAGCAGGCGAAAACCCGCCTGGATGAGACCTTGGGCGAAGGGTAAAAGACCGGTTTTATCGGATACGCTCAGAAGGGCGGTTTTGATTGCGGGCATGGGGATTCCGTCTTATCCGGTGTTTAGGTTTAGGCGGCGAAAGGTTTTCCGGTAAGCAATTCGTAGGCTTCCAGATATTTCGCCCGGGTGGCTTCCACTACCGAAGGCGGAAGCTGCGGGCCGGGATAGGTCTTATCCCAGCTAAGGGTTTGCAAATAATCGCGGACATATTGTTTGTCGAAGCTTTCTTGCTCACGGCCTTCCGCGTAGGCTGCCTTGGGCCAGAAGCGCGAACTGTCGGGAGTCAAGACTTCGTCGATGAGGATGAGGTTCCCGTCGTGCATACCGAATTCGAATTTAGTGTCCGCCAGGATGACCCCGCGCTGTTCCGCATGGGCTTTAGCCTTGGCATAAATCTCCAGGCTGGATCGACGCAAAGCCATGGCGGCGTCGGCGCCGATCATGGCGATACATTGCTCGAAATCGATGTTTTCGTCGTGGCCGACATCGTTCTTAGCGGCGGGAGTGAAAATAGGCTGCGGCAGCCGACAGCTTTGCTTCAATCCGGGGGGAAGCGCGTGGCCGCCGACCCGTCCCGTGCGCAAATAATCTTTCCAACCCGAGCCCGACAAATAACCGCGCACCACGCATTCGATATCATAACGCTGCGCCTTATGCACCAGCATGGAACGGCCGCGTAAAGCCTCACGATGGGGGAGAGCGGCGGGGGGGTAGCTATCCACATCGGCCGTGATCAAATGATGGGCGACGCCCAGGGTTTCAAACCAGAACAAGGACATCTGGGTGAGGATTTTTCCCTTATCCGGGACCGGAGTCGGCAAGACGACGTCGAATGCCGATAGCCTGTCCGACGCGACCATCAGCAGGGCCGAACCCAAATCGTAGACGTCCCTGACCTTACCTCGGCGGAATACGGTCAACCCGGTGAGGGGCGGATCCAAAGCGGGGACTTCCGAGCCTGCGTTCATGGAGGGGGCAAATTTAACATGGGATTCCAAAAGAGGAAGAATCTCATTTGTAGGGCATTTCCCCCCCAGTGGACGGAGTTGGTATCGTTCAAGGGGAGAATATCGCTCCAGGAACGGTCGGACGACCATCCCGAATGGATGAAACTCAAGGCGGCGCTCCAGGTCAGTTTCGATTGCAGATTATGCATGAACCCGAATTGAAGCTCAAACGCCGAGCCCTGGGGTTCCCATTGGGCTTTGGCCGCCCCGTGATTGGAATAAATTTCCACGGCCGCCAAGTCCCAAAACCGAATAGCCTCCAAGTATATCAAACCATGGTTTTTGACGGACAGGATTTCCTGGGGGACGTAAAGCCTAATTCCCAGGCCGCCCAGGTGGCCTTGAATGGCGTAGTACTCCTCGGTCCCGGCGCCGCTTAAGGAGTCGCCGAGAAGCGCGCTTTGCGTGCTCCAAAAGGAATGGGTTTTCAGCACCAGGTCGGCATAGGGGGCGATCCGAAACCCCAGGAGAAGACCCGCGGGAAAGTTAAGGGTTACCGATTCATATGGCTGCAAGATGCGATCGCCTTCGGCGAGGCGCGTGGCTTCCAAGGCGCGCACGAAATTTTCGCGACCCTGCAAATCCAAAAATCCGATTCCGGCGTGCAAGGCGAAATAGGGGGGGCGATCGAAAAAGAGCCGTATTTTCCGGGCTTGAGCCGCAGTATCCGATTTCCCTTTACCGGTATCCTGACTCGATCGACCATTTTCCAATTGGCGGATCTTTTCAAAGTCCATGGAATCGGGCCTAAAGCTCGGCAAGGAATCGGCGGGCGTGATGCCGGCGCCGGGGGATAAGGTGCCGAAACCTTGCGCGAGCGGCGAGCCGAGGTTGGCGCCAAGGCCCAGTAAAAGGAGAAAGCCAAGGCGTTTCAAGGTGCCTAGTCGCATCAGGCGGAGCGTTCTCCCACGCCATAAAGTCCGTTTTGCTTGATGTAGGCGATGACGGCGGGCAAGCAGGGCATACCGTCGATACCTGCTCCTCGCTCGAGCCCTTGCCGGATGGCCGAACTTTGTTCGGCGATAAGCGGAGCCTGCAGGAAATGGGCGGGTATTTCCTGGATGGGCATGGGCAAAGAATCCCCGCGGGGATAAACGATTAATTCCGCTTCCTCCAATAATTCCCGCCACCGGCTCCAGGTTTTGAAACTCCGGTAATTATCGGCCCCGAGCAAGAAAAAGGCGCGGTCATTGGGATTTTGCATCGCTTTGAGCCGCCTGACCATGTCGATGGCATAGGTCGGCGTGGATATTTCCAATTCGACCCCCGAAACCTTGGCCCAGGCGAGGTTTTCGGTCATCGCTTGCAGCATGCCCAGCCGGTGGTGAAAGGAAGCCCGTGGCTGGCTGCGATGGGGAGGTGAAAAAGTAGGCACGAAAAAAAGAGTGTCCAGTCTCATCTCACGGCAGGCCGCTTGCGCTACCGCCAAATGGCCGGTATGAGGGGGATCGAATGCGCCGCCGAAAATGCCGTAGCGCCGGACCATATTACAGGGCTTCGCGGCTCTGCGCTTTTTCTTTTTCTTCTTGCTTGCTGCGCGCGTACTTCTCGCGGGCCTTTTCCAATTCCTGGTAGGTTTCCTTGACCTTGTCCCGGAACGGATCCGACTTTTCGATGCCGTCGAATTTGGAGAGGTAGGACTCAGCCTCGTCGAATTGCTCCAAGGCGATATAGCAACGCGTCAGTTTGAGCGTGATTTCCCTTTGATTCACCCGGTCGCCATATTCTTTCAGGAGGCTTTTATAATAAATGGCTGCGGCCTGTGGCTCCCCCATGCGCCGGTAGAGCTTGGCGATTTGCACTTTCTTTTCGGCCAGCAAATTCCGCATTTTATCGATTTCGACCTTGGCGCTGTCGACGTATTTGGAGTCCGAAAACTCCTGGGCGAATTCCTCGTAAGCGGAGATGGCCTCCAGGGTTTTGCTTTGATCGCGAGCCGCGATGCTGACCTGTTTGGCCATGCTCTGGGCAACGCGATACCTGGCCTCCTCGCCGAAGCGGCGGCTATTGGGATATTCCCGGTTGAAGGACCGGAATTCACTCTCGGCCTCGATATAGTCGCCTTGTTGGAAATAAGATTCGGCCTCTTCGAAGAGGGCTTGTTCGGTGAACTCAAAGCCGGTGCAGGAGGTGATGAAGGTGGCATATCCTTCGCGGGCGGCCTGATAGCTCCCTTTGACGAATTTTTTATGCAATTCATCGAATTTTTTTTGGCAATCGACGGCGTGATCCTTGGGCTTTTGACTTGAACAACCCGTCAAAACCGCCAATACGAGGAGAATGGAAAGAAGAGCAATGCGCATGTGCAACCGGTTTTTGGGACGGGGCCGGGATGGCGACCCGTCTGGGGAAGAATCCCTGCTATTCAAGCTTGCCAAGCTCATCCTTGGCGCGCTCCAGGTATTCGCTATCAGGGTACAAAGATAGCAGCTTCTTGAATGCCTCGGCCGCCGACTTTTTGTCTCCCAGCCGCAGGAAAGCATACCCGATCTTCAATTGGGCATCGTCGCTTTTTTCGGTGCTCGGGTATTCCAAAACCTGATTGAAGGCTTTTAAGGCATTGGCGTATTGTCCCAGGGAGAACTCGCATTCGCCTATCCAATATTGGCTATTGTCGGCGTATGCGCCTTTGGGGTATTGATCCAGCAGGCTTTGAAAGCTCTTGCGGGCATTGCGGTAATCCCCACCGTAAAAAAGATCGAAGGCTTTTTTGTAAAGCTGGGCTTCGGTCGCACCGGCTTTTTGGGCTTTTTCAGGCTTGGATGGGCTGGCTTGAGGAGGAGGCGTGGTCAAAGCCTGCGATTTTGACGAGAAATCGGGGTTCGGGGAAAAGGTGGCGGGAAATTTGATGGGGGGAGGAGCGTTGGGGATTTTAGAAACCCGCTCGTTCAAGGCGTCGATTTGGCTTTGCAACCCGCCTAGCCCGTGGTTGAGGGTGTCGAAACGATCCAGCGGAAGGCTGGAGACGGCATCGCTCAATTGCGACAATCGGGTTTCGATTTCCTTCATCTTGGAATTCATGCTTTGCAATTCCAAACGGTTCTCCTGGGCCAGCCGTAAAGCCTCTTCGCTGTTTTCCTTCAATTGCAAAACATCGATTTCCGGAAGGGACGGATCGCCCGGGGGAGGGGGTTTCATCCGGCTGGCCGCGCAACCCAGAAGCAAAGCGGCGATCGACAAGGGTATAATCGTGCCGGCGACAAGTCGCTTGACTAAACGCATGGTAAACTGCATGAGTATATTCAAAATCCGGTGATTCTCACAAGGTACATACTCAGGGAGCATATCGCACCTTTCTTCTACGCCCTTTTCGTGATCACCTTTTTATTCCTGGTTGATTTCATCGTACGCATTCTCAGTTCCATCCTCAGCAAAGGGTTGGGCTGGCAAGTCGTGGTCGAGATCATCTTGCTCAATCTCGCTTGGATGCTGGCCTTGTCCATACCCATGGCGGTATTGGTCGCATCCCTGATGGCCTTCGGCCGCTTCAGCTCCGACAATGAAATCACCGCCATGAAGAGCCTGGGCATTTCCCCCTTGCGGGCCATGGCTCCCGTGGCCCTGGTCGCCGTGGCATTGACCGTATTCATGATCTGGTTCAATGACAGGATTTTGCCCCAGGCCAATTTCCGGGCCGCAGCCTTGCGCAATGACATCACCCGTAAAAAGCCCACCGCCTTGATCACCCCGCGCCAATTGATATCCGATTTCGACAACTACAAGATCTGGATAGACAGCTTGAATCGCGAAACCGGGCTTTTGCTGGGTCTCCGTATTTTCCGTGAAGAAGGCGCGAAACCCCTGCAATACACCTTTGCGGATTCCGCCACCATGGAATACAAGAATTCCGGCCGGACCATATTGATTCATTTGCGCCACGGCGAAAACCATTTGATCGACGCCAAGGATAGGGAGAATTACGCCCGTATCCGCTTCGCCAGGCAAACCCTTTCCCTGGATAATATCGACGCGACTTTGGAGCATCGCGAAAGGACATACCGGACCGACCGGGAAATGCCGGTCGAGGAAATGCGTGAAATCGTCGCCGCATCGCGGGGCCGCATCGTCGATCTGCAAAAGGAATACGGTGAAAAGATCTTCGACGACATCAGGGCCATGGACATCCTCATGAGCGGCGATTCGGTGAAGAACATCCCGCCGCGGTTGCTGGCCAAACCCTGGCTGGAAGCCAATGAACCGGGGGCGGTAACGGTGGCCCAGGTCTACCGGGCGGAAAAAGACAAGGGTTACCTGTTCAAACGCTATGAGCAGCGGGAAGAAACCGAGTTGAAGGAAATCAACCAGTACGCCGTCGAGATCCATAAAAAATTCGCCATCCCCCTGGCTTGCCTGGTCTTCGTATTCATCGGCGCCCCTTTGGGCATCATGGCTCGCAAGGGCGGGGTGGGGACGGGCACCATTTACAGCCTTTTTTTCTTCGTCGTCTATTGGGTCGGCATGATACGCGGGGAAGTCCTGGCGGACAGGCTGATGGTCAAACCCTGGGTGGCCATGTGGTCGCCCAATATCATTCTGGGCCTGATAGGAACCTTTTTGGTTTGGCGTATGGTCAGGGAAAACTATCTCGGCACCCTTTCCCCCTGGCAAAGGCTGAAGTCCCTGCGGGCATTATCCCCCTTCAAGCGTAAAACCTTACGGGACGGGGCGGCTCCTTGAAGCTCGTGACCCGGCATGTCCTCAAAGGATTTCTGGGCATCTTTCTGATATGCCTGCTGGGATCGGTGGGTTTGTTCGTCGTCATCGATTTCGTGGGAAACAGCAAGATTTGGTTGAGCCGTCCTCCCGAGGACAAATACGTCTATTACCTGAATTTCCTGCCGCATATCACCTACCTGGTCTGTCCCATCGCCGTCTTACTGGCCTCGGTATTTTCCGTCGGGGTATTGGCCAAAAATCTGGAATTGGTCGCCATGCGAGCCGCCGGCCTCTCCATGATGCGCATCCTCGCTCCCATTCTCGCCTTCGGAGCCTTGCTGTCGGGCGGCATGGTTTATTTCCAGGATCGTATCCTGCCCGAAGCCAATCATAAGCGTTATGCCATCAATGAACCCCGTAGCGGCGGCAAGGAAAGCGGCGATCCCAAGGAAAGGTATCGCTACCTCTATACCGCCTCGGACGGTATGCTCTATCACATGAACTACTACACGGCCCACCGGAATGAAGCTTCCGGCGTTACCCTCTTAAAACTGGAGTCGGGCAAACCGGTATGGCGTATAGACGCCCGGAATATGGTCTGGGAAGACAGCTTGGGTTGGCAAGTCAAGGAAGGCACCGAAAGGTTGATTCACGGCGACAGCCTGGTAGCCAAGACCTTTACCAAGCGGGCCTTGCCTGAATTGGCCGACAAACCCGCCGACATCCTCGACGACCGGATATTCCCCGAAGAATTGCCCTTCCAGGAATTGGAAAAACGCATCGCCATCCAATACCGCAGCGGTGAAAACCCGCGCGTCTATTTGACCCACTGGTATTTCCGCTATTCGAGCGCTCTTGTGAATTTCGTCATGGCTTTGCTGGGAGTGAGCCTGGCCGTGAATACCATGCGCAGCGGGCTCATGCGGAATTTCGGCATTTCCCTGGGGATTACTTTCCTCTATTATGTCGCTCTCCGCCTAGGGCTGGTCATGGGTGAGAACGGCACTTTGCAGCCGGCTTTGGCGGCTTGGCTCGGGAATATCTTCTTCGCGCCCATCGGTCTGGTATTGTGGTGGCGGGCGGTAAGGCTGTGAAGCTTGGCATGCTTTGGCTCGTGGCCGGCATTTGCCTGGGCATGGCTTTGGCCCATTCGGGCTGGCCGTGGTTATGGATCCCAGGCCTGGTAGCCATGGGGTTCGCGGCCTGGCTGGCGCGGAAATCCGGCGCGAATGCCGCGGCTCAAATGCCGTTTCAGTCCGGAAATGGGCCAAGCAACGGGCCGGCCGGGCACTCCATCACCTCGCCGCGCACCACCAAAATATTCCCCATCGTGCGCCGGGAAAGCGAAGAGGATGCCGATTCGATTTCACCTTGGGCGGTCAAGGAGGATAGGCGCCGGGCCTGGGAGGAATTGGAAGACAAATTGGATCAAGCCTTGCTGGAAGCCTTGTCGCTGGCCAAGGCCACCCTGGATGGCGTACATACCCTCGCTTTGTTTTTCCCCAAGCGGGATGATACCTGGTACTTGCGCGTCTGGGTATCCGAAAGCCGCCGCATCATTCCCGGAGCGGCCTTGCAAAGCCACCAGGGACTGGTCGGCAAACTGATGAAAGAGGAGGTCAAACGCATTCTCGAAGGCGATATCGTCACCGATAGCACCTTATTGCAATTCTACGACGAAAACCAAAGGATACGTTCCTTAGCCGGGGTTCCCATCCTGGTCGACGGCGCCAGGCGGGGAGCGGTGGTGGTCGACTCCCTCCGTGAAAACGCCTTCGACGGGGAAGTGATCGAAAAACTCGAGAGTTTGGCCCAAGTCGTCGGCATGCTGGCTTGGCAAAGCTACCAGGCTTTCGATTTACTGGCGCAAAAGCATCAATTGCATGCGCTGGCCCAATACCAACGGAAATTCCTGGAGCGGATGTCCGAGGACAATATCGTCGCCAATGTCATGCGCTATGTCCAGGAAAGCGTGGAAGCCGATCGCTACCTGGTATTGGCGCGCAGCCGCTCCCAACCGAACCAGGGTATGGTGGCGGCATGCTCCGGCATCGATAACCAGGCTTGGGAAGGATTCGCATTCGATTTGCAGGAGAGGGCGGTTTTGCAAATCGTTTTCGAAAAGGAACAGGTCGTCAACCGCCAATTCCAGGGATCGGAATATGTCCCTCGCATTCATCCCAGGGAAAAAGCCAATACCCAATTGCGCAGTCTATTGGCTGTGCCTGTGCCGACCGATCTCGGCGTCGACCTGGTGCTTTGCGTCGAAAGCGTCAAGCCGACGCGATTCCTGGAACACCATCAGAATTTGATGACCAGCATCGCTCGAGCGGCGGGATTCGCCTTGAGCCGGGCCAGGCTTTATTCTGAAAAAGAGCACCTGGCCAGCCGGGACGGGCTTACGGGGGTTTTAAACCACCGTACATTCCAGGAAACTTTTCACAATGAAATCCTGCGGGCTCAACGTTATGGGCAGGTGCTGGCCGTGATGCTCATGGACATCGATTTCTTCAAAAAGGTGAACGATACCCACGGACATCCCATGGGGGACCGGGTTTTGGTCGAAGTCGCCGGGGTGTTGCAGCAAAGCCTGCGGGCCGGCATCGACGTCGTGGCGCGTTATGGTGGTGAGGAATTCGTCTGCCTTTTGATAGACGTCGATAGAAAGCAAGCAGCCGAAAGCGCAGAGAGGATTCGCGAGGCTGTGGCTTCCAAGCCGTTCGAGTCGGGCAACCAACCCCTGCATGTCACCATCAGTATCGGGGTGGCCTTTTTCCCCGAGGACGGAAAACGCGGCAAGGATGTGCTGGAAAGGGCGGATAAGGCGCTCTACCGGGCCAAGGAAAACGGTCGCAATCAAGTCGTGTTTTACAGCTGATATGGGCGGGATCGAAACCTGGCATCCGGGCGATGAAAGGATGATGCGCCTGGCCCTTTACGAAGCGGAATTGGCCGCGCAAGCCGGAGAGGTTCCCATCGGTTGCGTGATAGCCAAGGAGGGAAAAGTCATCGGGAGGGGGCATAACCGTACCGAAAGCCTCAAGGATCCCACCGCCCATGCCGAGGTCCTAGCCATTGGAGCCGCCTGCCAGGCATTGGATAATTGGCGTTTGGAGGGTTGCACCCTTTATGTCACCTTGGAACCCTGCCCCATGTGCGCGGGGGCCATCCTCAATAGCCGATTGACGCGTGTGGTCTATGCGGCCAAGGATAAACGCCTGGGGGCCTTGGGTTCGACTTACGATATACTCGCCCAAAATCCCATCCATCGCGAAGTCCAAGTCGAGGAGGGATTATTTGCCCAGGAATCGCTATTGGGCATCCAGGATTTTTTTCGTCATTTGCGGAAGGTCAAAAAGGCGGGACGGGAATCCCATGCGTCGGACGGCGAACAAACCTGAGTATATTTTCCCTCGCCCATCCCGGGAGGTATAGGCCCCACGCAATGGGGAAGAGCTGAACCCCGCCAGGACGAGAGTAGCAACGGTAGGTGTCGAGCCCGTGTGCCGTGCCAAAGCCTATGGCTGACTGGGATGGGTCCTATCTTTCGCCATCAAATCCGCGTATTCTTCCAGGGAAATGGTTTTCATCCCCGGACGCATTCTTTCCGGGTACAAAATCCCCTCCAAGTGATCGTATTCATGCTGGAAAAGCCGGGCCAGAAATCCCGATAATTTCCCATGATGCATGATGCCCCGCCTATCGAACCAAGTCGCTTCGACTTCCAAGCTCCGCGCCACTTCGCCGCGCAGGCCGGGCACGGATAGACAGCCTTCCCATCCATCTACAGTCTCCGGGGAAAGGGCCAGGATGCGGGGATGAAGGATGGCCGTCGGCTCCATCAAAGGCGCATCGGGATAGCGGGCATTCGGCTTGGATGCCATGATGAAAAGCCGCCAGGAATGACCGACCTGGGGAGCCGCTATGCCCACCCCCTGGTTCTCCTCCCCGCAGTGCATCAATTCATCGATAAACTCTTGAAACGCCGGGTCGTACAAATCGGGAATGGACTTGGCCACCCGCTTTAGTAGGGTGTGGTCGGTCGGCAATAAAACCAGGGGGGATTTGCCGGAATTCTTCGAGGTGGGAAAGGTTGTCATCGGGTGAAATCAGGTAAACGATCTTCCGGCAAAACCCCAAAGCCCGGCTTTGGAGACGGGTGGAGATAACCCTCTTTCCAGGTTAACCCCGGAAATGGATCGTGTTGCAAAAGCCATGCGCCGTCCAAGTCCGCCCAACCGGCGTTTTGCGCCAGCACCAAGCCGGCCGATATCAGCAAACTACTCTCTAACATGCATCCCACCATGCATTGCAAGCCCAATTCGGCGGCTTTTTTCTGCATGGCCAGGGCCGGCGTCAGCCCGCCCGCCTTGACCAATTTCAGATTCACGCCATGGTATTTGGCGGCCAAGCCGGGTAAATCCTCGAGATTGCGGCAACTTTCATCGGCATAGAGAGGGGCAGGGCAATGCGGTTTCCAACTGCGCAGGATTCCATCGTTTGCCGGCGAAAAGGGCTGCTCCAATAAGGTCGGGGACAAAGCTTGCATCTGCGCTTCGTATTTCCCGAGGCATGCCGTGTCCCACGCGCCATTCGCATCCCAAGCCCAAAGTCCCGGCGCCTTTCGGATTAAAAAGCGGATATGATCGAAATCCGGCTCGCCGTCCAATTTCAATTTATACCGATGGAAAGCCCGCATGCTTTCCAATTGCCGGATTTGCTCCTCTTTCTCCTCCAGGCCCAGGGTAACGCTGCTCGCTACCGGCATGGCCGGCCGCCCCAAGGCGAGTTCCGCCACGGTGACCTGGCTTCGCTTGGCGGCCAAATCCCATAGGGCGAGATCGAGAGCGCATTGGGCGGTGCGCGAGGGAGCCAGATGCTCCCAGGATCGATGCCACAGGTCGGCGATGGATTCCGGACCTTCGATGGTTTGCCGCCGCAGCCAATCGCTTAGGCTAAGAAGCAGGCCATGGGCCTGCTCGGCGCTTTCCCCATAGTAAGCGTTGGGTGACCCTTCGCCATATCCGATATGGCCGTTTTGCTCCAAAGCCAGAAAGACATTTTCGACGAAGGGCTTGGCTCCCCGCGAAATGCGGAAGACATGCCGGGGTCGCAGCATTTTGCAGATGGCTTGGGAACGTATCAACCCATTTCTCCTTGGAAAGAATCCAACCCTCTTTCCCCGGTGGACTTACAAGATAACCTTGGCCATGGTAAACTTAAGGGCATGGGTTGGAGCCGGGAAATATTGGGAAGGAGCCACGAGGGCAGGGAAATACTCGGCTATTCCCTGCCAGCTCAGCCAGGGGATAAAGCCCCTTATCCGCGGCCGGGAGGTTGTTTAATCATCGGAGGCACCCATGGCGACGAAAGGGCCACGGTCGCCTTATTGGAGACCTTCCGCGACAACCACCCCGAGGGTGAAAACTTCGTCGCCGACGTTTATTTGCTTCCTTGCCTGAACCCCGACGGTTTTGCCAAGAACCAGCGCTATAACCATCGCCAAGTCGACCTCAACCGGAATTTCGAGACCGGATGGAAGCGGGATTCCGAGCAGCCCGCTGGCGCTCATCCCTTGTCGGAAATCGAAAGCCGCATCCTGCAGCGCTTGGTGCTGAGCCTGAAACCGCAATGCATCGTCTCTTTGCATTGGGCATTGGCCGAACTCGACGCCGATGGGAACCAGAGTCTGGAATGGGTCCAGGCCATGTGGTCAGCCTTGAACTCCGAAGAGCAATCGGTTTACCGGTGGCGCCATTCGGCGAGTGAATCCGACCTGGCCGAACAGGGACCTCCAGGAAGCTTCGGCCGATGGGCAGGTCATGCCTTGCGCTATGACCAGGGTGGCCGCCCGGCGATGATTACCTTGGAATTGCCTTATACCCCCTTTTTCCAGCCAAGGCCGGCTACCTTGCCCTTGGATCATTTCGAACAAATGCAAAGGTATTGGGATACCCACAGGGCCGAGTACATGGATTATGTCTATCCTGGTGTAGCGCGCATGCTACATACCGTCATCCGCAAGGCCGGTAGGCCCGAATGACACGGTTGAAAATGACGGGCGCATGAAGGTATTGATCGCCCCGTTGGATTGGGGATTAGGCCATGCCACCCGTTCCTTGCCCCTCGCATGGGCCATGGAAGCCCTGGGACATGAAATTCTCATCGCCTCATCGGGAAGCGCTCTCAGCTTGCTCCGCCAGGCCTTGCCCGGCCGGCCTTGGCGGGAATTGCCCGCCTATGGCATCGATTACCGTCCGAGCCCATTGGGTTTCACCGGCACCATGCTTCGACAAGCGCCGGCTATCCTCAAGGCCATCGCTGCGGAACACAGGGATTTACTCCAATGGGCCGATTCCGAAGGAGTGCAAGCCATCCTCTCCGACGGACGCTACGGTATTTGGCACGAGCGCATCCCTTCGATTTTGATCACGCATCAACTTTGCCTGCTTCCTCCCCGGCATTTTCCCGCCGCCGGGTTCTGGATGGGTATGACCGAAAGGCTCAACCGGATGGGCTTTCGCCATTTTCAGGAAGTCTGGGTCCCGGACGGATCGCAAGCGCCGGGTTTATCCGGTCGATTAGGGCATAGGCGCCGACGGGATCCGAAAATCCGTTATCTTGGTCCCATGAATCGCTTCGCCTGGATTCCCGAACCGGCAGGCCGGGATGAAACAACGGTCATCCCCGACATCCTGGCCATCATTTCGGGCCCGGAACCCCAGCGCGGCGCCTTGGAAAAGGAGTTGATCGGCCAATTGGCGGCTTTGCCTGGAACAAGGATTTTAATCCAAGGCTTGCCGGCATCTTCGGAAAGCCCCAGGGTAGCGCTTGGCGAAAGCTTGGTTGCCGATGAATTGACGGTATTGCCGCATCTTTCGGGAGCGGCATTACGAGGGCTCTTGCGCCGGGCTAAATCCGTCATCACGCGATCCGGCTATACCTCGGTCATGGAATTAGCGGGCCTGGCCATCAAACCGGTGCTGATGGTACCAACACCCGGTCAAACCGAACAGGAATACCTCGCCCGGCAATTGGCCGCCGGCGGCTATATCCAAACCCAGCGACAGGGCCGGATCGATCTTGCTTCTATACTGCCGCAATTAGCGCGCTTACCCGGACTGCAGGCGGCATTGCCGCCGGGCGAACTTCCCGGCATGTCGCGCGAGGGATTGCTGCAATGGCTGCGCCTTCACCCCTTATTCCAGCCCGACGGGAATGGATATCCATGGCAAATCATCGCATGAAAATCATCGCATGGAATCACAGGGCGCGGGGACTCACGCCGCCGGCAAGGGGATGGGGTTGGATAGGCTTTTGCGCCGTGATGGCGCTGGGATTCGCCGATGCAGCGACCGGCTCCCTCCCCGGCGGATCGGGCAAAGGGCAAGCATCGGATGGCTTCGATTTGACCCGTTTCCTGGAAGAGCAGTTATCCGAAAATTTCTCGCAATTGAAAATGGTGGATACCTTGCCGCCTTACTTTCTCTCTTACCGGGTGAACGATACGTTATTGCACCGGGTCGTCTTGAATAAAGGCGGCATGGTCGCCGAGCGTGACGTGGCCTCCCGAGGACTGCAGGTGGAAATGAGGGTGGGGGACGCTCGCTGTGACAATACCCACCCGATGCGTGACGCCATCGATTTCACCTACTGGTCGGGCTTTCAAAACGTGGCCTGTCCCCTCGATACCAATGCCGTCTGGTTGGGGCGGGCTTTAAAAACCGCCAGCGATTTCGCCTATCGGGCGGCGAGAGATCAGTATTCTAAAATCCTCCAGAATTTACGGGTACGGCCGAATACCGGCGACTCCGGCCTGGATTTCTCTTTCGCTCCGCCGCTGCGCTTCCGGCAAAAGCAGGTTCCGGCCTATCCGGAAAAGGCTGTCTTCGATTCGGTAGCGCGGATTTTGCGGGAAGTCAGCCGGGAATTCCGCCGTCCTGATTGGGTTTACGGCAGCTCGGCCGAATATTCGTTTTCCCAAATCCGCAAACGTTTGGTGACAAGCGAGGGCGCCGCCCTGGAATACGACGAGATTTTAGGCACCCTGAATGTCTATGCGGAAACAAAAGCCGAGGACGGCATGGTGCTATGGCTATCGAAAGACTGGTCTTTCCGACGCTTCGATAAGGCTCCGTCCAAGGATAGCGTGCTGGCCGAAACGCGCTTGCTTTTGGCGCGCCTGGACAGTTTGCGGAGGGCCCCGGTCATGGAAACCTATTCGGGGCCGGTATTGCTGGTCAATAAAGCCGCGGCCGTTTTCGTCCACGAAGTCTTCGGCCACCGCGTGGAGGGGCATCGGCAGAGAGCGGTCGATGAAGGGCAGACCTTCGTGGATAAACTGGGTGAGACATTGACCTTGCCGAGCATCAGCATCGAAGATGACCCGACCTTGCACTATCTGGGGGGCATCGATTTGAACGGCGCTTACCGCTACGACGATGAAGGCGTCGCCGCGCAAAAGACGACCTTGTTGTCGGCGGGGGTATTCCGGAATTTCTTATTCAGCCGTTCGGTGCTGTCGCCTAAGGGCAAAAGCAATGGCCATGGCCGCGCCAATTTGGGCTTGATGCCGGTGGCGCGCATGGGCAATACCCGATTGACGACGCTGCAACCCCGCTCCTTGCCGGATTTGCGGGACAGCCTATTGGCCAGGCTGCGCAAGGCGAAAAAACCCTATGGTTTATTGGTTCATGACCTTTCCGGCGGCTATACCTATACGGGCCGGGATTTGCCCCAAAGCTTCAAACTCGAACCGCTTTACGTCACCCAGATCTTCGCCGATGGCCGACCGGATAAACTGGTGCGCGGCGTCGACGTGGTGGGAACGCCATTGCAAAGCCTGGCGCAGATAGCGGCGGCGGGAAACGACCCGGCGGTATTCAATGGCCATTGCGGCGCGGAGTCGGGGTGGGTACCTGTTTCCGCCATCAGCCCCAGCTTGCTCCTGGGATCCTTGGAATTCGAATCCAAGGTCAAGGATCAAAACCGGCCCCCCATTTTGCCGCCACCAGGGAGTAAGCCATGATGCCGTCACGATGGGATAAAACCTTACGCCAAACAGCCCTGGCGCTTTTCCCCGCCTTGCTTTTCACGCTGGCCTTTAATCCACCGGCTCTGGCCCAAGGTTCGGAGGATGGCAGATCATGGCTTCCCGAAGGAAATCTGACCGCGCGGGATTCCGGCTTAATCATGGCCATGGGCAGGGAATTGGGACGCTCCGTCGACAGCCTGAAATTACCCGGGTTACCCGGTCCTTATTTCATCTCTTACCTGCTATGGGATATGGACGGGTTTGAAACCCAGGCCTCCTTGGGGTCGGTGGAAAAAAGCGGCCGCGACCGACAACTCATGCTCGACGCCGACCTGAGGGTAGGCGACTATCGCCTGGATAATTCCCTCTATCAAGGCGGATTTGTTTTCGGTCCGACTTTGCGATCGCCATTGCCCCGAAGCGGGGATACCTTGCTGTTGCGCCAGGCGATTTGGAGCCTGACCGATGCCCGCTACAAAGTCGCCTTGGAAATGCTGGCCCAGAAAAAAGCCTTCATGAGCCAGACGCGGGAAAGGGAAAAACTGCCCGACTTCTCCCGTCAGCGGGTCTTGCGGCAAATCGATAGGGACAAGCGTTTCGATCCCGATACGGCGGCGTGGTCGGGGCTTTGCCGCCGGCTCAGCGCCAGGTTAATCGACTATCCCCATATCCTGGAAAGCCGGGTCGCTTTCCAGCACTATTACACCAGCTTTTATTATGTCGACAGCGAAGGATCGGCTTATATCATTTCCCTTCAAGAGCATACCTTGGTGGCGAGTTTATTGACCCAGGCCGAGGACGGAACCCCGCTCTGGGATTTTTTCCGCCTCGCCGATCGCGATAGCCTGGTCTTGAATCCCTGGCCGGGAGACGCCTTTGAATCCAGGATAGCCGACTCCTTGACCGCCTTGGCCAAAAGGCTGGAAATCCTCATCCATGCGCCGACCATAGACAATTACCGGGGACCGGTGCTTTTCACGGGGCAAGCGGCCGGGGACTTGATCCATCGTGCCTTGCTTTTGCCTCAAACCCGCTTGCGCGAACCGCTAGGATCCAATAGCGAGCCCGACTTCCTGGTCAGCCTCAAGGGCCGCCGGTATTTTCCCAAGGGCATTCAAGTCCGGGATAATCCAGGATTGCGGGCCTGGAATGGACATTCGCTTTTCGGCGCTTACCGTTTCGATCACCAGGGCCAGCCGGCACGGCGGCTCGATCTGGTTGAAGACGGGCGCTTGAAGGATTTCTACCAGGGCAAGGTCCCGGTTTTCTCGGCGCGGGATTCTTCCAATGGCCATTGGCGCTATGGGGGAGGCTTTCCGGGAGTGGTGCAGGTCACCGCCCAAAAAACCGATGATGAAAAGCAATTGCATCGCAAATTGTTGGCCTTGGCCAAGGATGAAGGCTTGAAGCAAGGCTTAATGGTATTGCGTACCGTCGATGAGGACGCCTTCCAACTATTGACCCACCCATTGGCCGATAAGCTTCCCGTTTCCGATCCCGCCGGAAGCCCGGGAAGTTTCGCCATTCCCGCCCCATGCGCGGTCGACAAGATGGACGTCAGGACCGGGAAGCGTCAGCCCGTTCGCGGCTTGGTTTTCCCCCCGCTGGACAGCAAGAGTCTGCGGGATATCGTCGCGGTGGGGAATAAGCCCTACCTGCTCGAGCCTCAGGCATCGTTTTCCGTGCTATGCCCCTCCTTGCTTTTCAGTCTACTGGACATGAAACATCCGCGCATCAGCCAACCACGCCTGCCCTATCTGGCGCCGGCCGGATTCGCCTCCCAACCGTAATCCCGACCGCCACCTCAACGATCGGGCCCGGCGCGATCATAGGGCGCAATGGCCCAGATGCGCGGCGAGGACTGCATTTTGGACAAAGCCGTCCACCATTCCCGCCACCGGTCGACCGCGTCCATCGGTTCGAAGCGCGTATTACCCGCCAGGAGACCGGCCCAACCTTTCGTTTTCACATCATGAGGTTCGGCTTGCACCGGTATGTTTTTTTCCAGGCCGGCGAGATCGCCTGCCAGGGCTAAGGCGTGGTCCAAGCCGCCCAAGCCGTCGATAAGGCCGTTAGTCAGGGCGCGCGATCCGGTGAATACCCGGCCTTCAGCGATGGAGTCCAAGCGCAAGCTATCCAATTTCCTGCTCCTGCCCACGCGTTGGACGAAATGCCCATAAAATTCATCCAGGTGCTTTTGAATGATGGCCAATTCCTCATCCGTCCAGGTTCGATAGACCGACATGGCATCGGCATGCGGCTCGGTCTTAATCGTCTCTGCGCGCAGGCCGAGTTTCTCCAATAATTTTTCACCGCTCGCTTTGCCCCATACCACGCCGATGCTGCCGATAATGGAAGTGGGCTCGGCGACGATTTTATCGGCCTCGGTGGCGATATAATACCCCCCCGAAGCCGCCATGCCGCCCACGGAAAGCACGACGGGTTTGCCCGAGGCGCGGAATCTTCCCAGCCCTTCGGCGATGATATCCGAGGCCTGCGCCGATCCTCCGGGGCTGTCCATGCGAATGACTAAGGCCCGGATGGCGGGATCGCGTTCCACGGCCCGCAAGATGGGTAAAACCTGGTTGGGGCTGAAGCCCCGCTCGGCAAACAAAGGAAAAGCATTCGATCCATCGTCGACGATGGGACCGCTGAGATAAAGCACGGCTATCCTAGGCGCTTCCACCGGGACGGCCGCATAAATGGGATCGAGGGGAAAGGTCAAACGGGAAATCCGGTTCTGTCCGCCCTTGGGGTGCACAAAGTCGTATTCATTGGCCAGGGTATCGATAAGTCCCGCCGCCTTCGCGGAATCCAGGCTCAACTCGCCGCGCGCGAGAAAGGCCTGCAGGGAAGCGGGCGGGATTTTCCGGTTCCGCGCGATTTCCTCCCTGAAAACGGTTTGCATGTCGCCCAACCATTCCCGGGTATTGTCCACGAATTCCGTCGAGGCCGAATCATTCATGAAAGGTTCGGCGAAGGTCTTGTACCTGCCATGCTTCAGGAATTGCGGCGTCACTCCGATTTTCTGAAAAAACCCGCCGTAAAACAGGGTTTCGGTATGAAAGCCCCTGACGCCGAAATACCCCTGCGGATGGACGGCTATCCGGTTCCCATGCGAACCGAGGAATAAGCCAAGAGGGGTGACTTGGTCGAGATAAAAATCGACTTGCGTTCCCGCCGCGCGCAGTGAATCCAGAAGACGGCCCGCCTCCTGGGCCATGGGCAAATCGGCGCGTAAGCCTCGGACCACGAATACGACGCGCCGGATTTCGGAACGCGTCGCCAGGATTTTCAAGCCGGCGAGGATGTCCGGGAAACCGATGGCTTGGGTGGAACCGAAAACGTTTTTTTCCGTTTCCCCCTCCACCCAGGTCTGGTTCCATTCGATAACGGCGGTTTCCCGGTTTTGCAGCAAGGGTTGGGCATAAGGGTTTCTGCGCCATTGCGCACGGTAGAATTGGCCGCCCTTTTTATCGGTTCCGGCATTGATCCAAAATCGCGGCCTCAGGGCCGCGGCCAAGGTTCCCCGCCATTCCCGCCGTCCCAAATCATAGCCGAGGTTAACACTCAGGCTACGGGGGCCTTGACCATGCAGCAATAGGCGAGGAGCATGGGGATTATCGTCTATCCAAGGCCACTCCAGACCCACCCATCCGCGCGAAAAAAAGTCAGGTCCCACCAGCGGGTGGATTTCAACGCCCCAGCGGTGTTCCAAAAAGGCTTGGGACCAGGGCCGCGGGGGGCTGGACAAGGATAAGCCTAACCGCCTGCCAACCTGTACCCGAGTATCGGCACCTATGGCTAGGCCTTCACGCCATGGCAAACGGGTTTCGTGACCAACCGTCAGCCCACCTTGCCATCCCGGGAGAAAATCCATCCCGGTGGCGGCGCTCCAGGCATGCGGCCATTCCATGGCCCGGCCATGCAAACCCACTTGATAACCTAGGTGATACCAAGAGACGCCCCAAGCCTGGAGATCCTCGGGCTGCATCCACGCGTGTTCGTGGCGCCACGGACCTTGGTTTCGCATCCAGAAATCCAAGGCTTCATCGTTCGAACCGGTCAATTCCGAGGCCCGCGGAAAAAACAATTCACTCGCATCGGGTTGAAAGCTCGGCGGATAAAGCGATGATAAAGCGGCGTTATTCGCCAAGGCTCCGCCGATAAAAAGCAATATTCCTGATATCATGCCTCAAATTTCATTATCTTTACCCACAACCAGGAGGATTTCATTTTGAGCCCCGAAATCGAGCAACGCGTCCGGCAAATCATCGCCGAGGTCGTGGGTTTTGAGACCGAGGATATCGCTGAGGCGGACAGCTTCATCGCCGATTACCGGATCAGCTATCCCGAAAGAAAAACCTTACTGGATCGCCTGAACGTGGAATTCGGACGGGAAATCGGCTTCGATGCCTTTGTCAAGCTCGATAAGGTCGCCGACGTAATGGAAGTTTTTAAGGCTCCGGCTTAAACGTCTCCTGTCCGCTTTCATCGAGGCTGACGGGAGCGGCGAATTCCGCCTTTCTTTTTTCAAATTCGGCGCAATCCAAATCCAATAGCCGGCTGGCATAGCCGGTTTTTCTTTGGCTGCTGGGCTTACCCCTCTCCACAAAAAAACAGACCGAACCGTACTTCCCATTGGTCAAAGGCAAATCCAATTTGAAAATCCGATCGGGTCGATCGGCCCCGGCGGTGAAATACTCGAGATAATCGTATTTCGATTTGATGAATTGACGCCGCAGCTTTTCATTGAATTCAACGCCCTCCCGAATGGAATGGGGTAGATCAATGGGCAGAAATCCCTCTAACCGCAATTCAACGTCATCGCCTTTTAAAACGATTTGGCCGTTCTTGGGTAAAAGCAGGTTACGGTGTTGTGGGATATTGCGATAAGCCCTGTAATTGCGGGTTTGGACTCCACATTCCTGCTTTAGGGATTCATCGGCGCGACTAAAATCGATTTCGCGGCAAATATCGGGCATGTCGGTGGGAACCACGACTTGCCGCGATCCCGAACAGGCCAGGACGCCCCAAAAGGTGAGCATCGCAATACCCATCCCGGTTGTAGGTAGTTTTATTCTCAACCCATGAACGACGCCCAAACCCGTCCTCCTTTTTCCCCGCCAACCGATTGTACCACCAGGTGATCCCGCTGAAACCCAAATCCTGGGCAGCCTCCTCCCGGTCCTATCCCATTTGCAATTTATGCTGGCCGGGGCAGGGCGGGGATGCATCTCTCCCCGTGTATTTGCGGGAAACCTTCGCGGGTTCCCTGGCCCACGTGGAAATCGACCTTTGGCCCCTTCCCGATGGCATCACCCGGGAGCATTGGATAGTACGCGACTTGCCCTTGGGGCCGTTTTTGAAAAAAATCTTAAACTCCTGGCAGCGCGGAGAGAAAATGCCTCCGCCCTTCCGATTGCGAAAACGACTGGCTCCTGAATTGCTTGCCTACCTAGCCTGTTTGCCGGATAAGGAATTGACGCAAGTTTTCGACAAAATGCGCCAGGAAGGCATGCTTCCCGTCCAAAAGGTCTTGAATCGACGCACCTGGCCGCCCGAAATCCCTTGGGAAACCGCACGCTGGTGCCTACTGGAATGGGAACATCCGCATGGACCCGTCGCGGCCAAAGGTTAATCCGGATAACTCACGGCCTCGATGGTAAAGTTTTGTGTCCCTCTCGGGGTTAAAATCTCGATATCACCTTCGGGCTTATGCCCCATCAAGGCTTTACCCAGGGGAGAATCAGCCGATATCCGGCCGGCGCCGGGATCGATTTCATCCTTGCCGACCAATTGGATTTCGAGGAGGCTTCCGTCCCCCTTCCGCAAGCTGACCCGGGCTCCGAAATAGATTTTATCGGTTCTTCGGGTGCCGCCGGCCACTACCTGACTTTGGCTCAGGATATTGCCCAATACCCGCAATCGCCGGTCGATTTCCCGGAGTCTTTTGCGGCCGTAGATATATTCGGCGTTTTCCGATCGATCGCCTTGCGCCGCCGCATCGGCTATTTCGATGAGCAACCTGGGTCTTTCGGTTTTGTAAAGCTGATCCCACTCTCCCTTGAGCCGATCGTAGCCGTCCTGACTCAAAAAACCGGGCATAAGGATATCGGATAAAGGGGAAAAATTGGTGCCACCTCGCAGAATCGAACTGCGGACACGAGGATTTTCAGTCCTCTGCTCTACCGACTGAGCTAAAGTGGCAGCAAGGTGGGGGCAAATTAAGCGTTTTTAGAAGTGCTGTCAATCCATGTAAGGCTACTTTTTCACCATGAGTGTTTTTGTGCAGCGTCTTTTTGATGGCATCGCTCCCCGCTACGATACCCTCAATCATCTTCTCAGCGCGGGCCGGGATAAGGCCTGGCGAAAGCGGGCCGCCACCCTGGCCGCCTTGGTCGATTGCGTCGAACCCCCGCAAATCCTTGATTTATGCGGTGGTACCGGCGATTTTTTAAGGGCGGTGAGACGGGAATTGACGGAAAAAAACCGGCAAGGACTGGGAGTCGTCGGAGATTTTTCCCTGCCCATGTTAAAAATGGCTAAAAGCAAATTCACCCCGAACGAAACCCAGGTCAGCAGAGTGGGTGTCGATGCCTTGCATTTACCCTTTCGCCCCGCCGTCTTCAACGCCATTTTTTGCGGTTATGGGATTCGCAACCTGGACGATTGGAGACAAGGCATTCGGCACATTCATGCCGCGTTAAAGCCGGGCGGTACCTTTGTCACTCTTGAATTCTTCCGGCCGGAAACCGCTTTCACCCGTTTTTTCTATGGAGCATTAGCCCCTCTGGCCATTCCTTTTATCGGTGGTTTGATGAGCCGGAAAGAGGCATACCGGTATCTGGTCGAATCCATCCAGGCATTCGCTCCCGTAAGCTCCTATGCCCAAGCCTGCCGGGAGGCGGGCTTCTCTTCGGTGGCCGTCGAGGCTTGCGATCTCGGCGTCACCCATATCGTCGTGGCCAGGAAGTCCGCATGACATTGCCTTATATTCTGGGCATAACCGGTGCTTCGGGTTCCATCTATGCCCTTCGGCTCTTGCGTCATTTGCATGCATTGAAGGCCGAGGTGCATGTAGTCGCGAGTGAAAGCGGACGCAAGGTCATCGCCTTCGAGGGTTGCAAGGAGCTTTTTTCCGAAGCCGACGCGGTATTCGAGAATCAAAATCTTTTCGCTCCGATCGCTTCGGGCAGCTATCGCCATGCCGGCATGGTGGTATTACCCTGTTCGATGGCCACACTGGGAAAATTGGCAGGGGGAATCGGGGACAATCTATTGACCCGTGCCGCGGACGTCACCCTGAAAGAAAAACGCCGGTTAATCCTCGTTCCCCGCGAAATGCCCATGCATAGCATTCATCTTCACAATCAAAAAATCCTGGCCGATGCCGGCGCCGTGATTTTGCCGGCCAGCCCGAGTTTTTACCATCACCCCAAAACCATCGAAGACTTGGTCGATACCGTATTGGCGCGCGTGCTTGATCATCTCGGCCTGGAACATGCCATCAGCCAGCGCTGGCCGGAGATGGGAGCATGATTTCGCACCTGCCTTTTTGGCGCAAAACCCAGGATTTCCTTTCCCTCGTGCGTTTTTCCCATACTGTCTTCGCCTTGCCTTTCGCCTTGGCCTCGGCGTTGTGGGCTGCTCAGGGTTTGCCTCCCGGTAAGATAAGCCTGTTGATTTTGGTGGCCATGGTGACTTGCCGAAACGCGGCCATGGCTTTTAACCGCTTGCTCGATGCGCGCATCGACGCCCTCAATCCCCGAACGGCAGGCCGGCATTTGCCTAGCGGTCGTTTAGGCAAGAGGGAGGTCTGGCTCTTCTTTGCCGCCAATGCGCTGGCCTTTGTCGCGGCCACCTATTTTTTGAATACCCTGGCCCTGGTTTTAAGCCTGCCGACCTTGGTGGCGGTTTGCGGCTATTCCCTCGCCAAGCGATTCACCGGCCTAAGCCATTTTATGCTGGGATTCGCCATCGCCATTTCGCCCGTCGGCGCTTGGGTGGCCGTAACCGGCGCCATAGGAGTGCCCAGCCTATGGCTGGCAGCGGCCTTGGGTTTGTGGATTGCAGGCTTCGACATTATTTACGCCACCCAGGACGAGGCGTTTGACCGCAGGCAGGGATTGCATTCCCTGGTCGTGCGTTTAGGCATGGGGCGGGCTTTACAAGCGGCGGCCTTGTCCCATGTTCTTTGTCTTTTCGCCTTGCTCGCCTTTGGATTCTTCGGGCATTTGCCATGGCCTTATGGCTTGGCCATGGCCCTGGTGGCCATGGGTTTGGTTTATTTGCACTTCTTCCGACGCAGCCCGTCCTTAGACGCCCTGAACCATGATTTTTTCCTGGCGAATGCCGGCATTAGCCTGGTGGTTTTCGTCGGCATCGCGGCCAGCCTGGGTTGGCATTAAATCGGAATCCGAGTCGTCAAAAATCGCGGACCCGCTACCACGCCCGGGGAACCTAAACGGAAGCGGAGTGGCCCCGGCGGCGTTTGTAATTGACCCAAGGGAAATACCCCCGCCCCACGACTTGATACCCGATAAGCGCCATTTCCCATGCCTTTAAGGCGCGGCTCGCCACGGTGACCCTCCCGGCTTTGATGGCTTGCACAATGGATAGGGGAGTGGTATCGCCTTCCACGGCGATAAAGGAAGCGGTTTTTCCGAATTGGGATAGGGCATGGGTATCGCTATTGCCGACCACCGGTTTAGCCAACTGTTTGGCCACCCTTAAGGCTTTCTGATTGGGGTCCCAATACGGATGGTAAAAACCGGTAACTTCAATGGCGTCAAAGCATTCCGCATATTCCAGGAGCTTATCCCCTAAGCATATTTCTCCGGGAAAATAGGGGTGAGCGGCTATGACCAGATTTTCAGGACGACGCGCTTTTGCCAATTCCTGAAAATTTCGAATTCCATCGGCCGCATCCCGGTCGAAATTCAGCAAGAGGACATGGCAACCTTCGATATCCTGTTCCACTCCCGGAATCAGGGTAATGCCCCTATCAGCGGCATATTGCCGCCAGGATTCGGAAAAAACCTGCTTTCCATGCAAGGTGACGGCCAGGGCGCCATAATGCTTTTTCGCGGCCTCATCGATGAGCTCTTCGGCCTTATGCCAGACATGGTGGTCCCGGGGGTCGTCCAGGGTATGGGTATGGAGGTCGCAAAGCAGACTATTCATGTCGGTATCACTTGAGATCGAAGCGCTAAACTACGAATTTGTCAATAGGTTAGGTACCTTGCTGTTATGCGTTTGCCCATTCTTGTCATTGTTGGCCGGCCCAATGTCGGTAAATCCAGTTTATTCAATCGGGTATTGGGGAGGCGGGAGGCCGTGGTCGCCAATCGGGAAGGGGTGACCCGCGACAGGCATTATCAAAAAGCCGTTTGGAATGGCATCGATTTCCAAATCGTGGACACGGGCGGCTTTATCCCCCGCAGCGTGGACTCCTTGGACGAACAGGTCCGGAAACAGATCGAGGTCGCTGTCGAGGAGGCGGATCATGTCGCCTTCGTCATCGACGGCAAGGTCGGTATCACCGATTTGGACTTGCAATTCTCCCGACTCTTACAGCGCAAGAATAAGCCGGTCACCCTTCTGGTCAATAAGAGCGAATCCCCGGCCGTCGCCGCCGAAGCCTCCGAAGCCTGGTCGCTCGGCCTGGGCAGGCCCTATGCCGTTTCGGCCCTGCAAGGCATGGGTGTCGCGGACGTGCTGGATCACATCATCGAATCCTTCCCCGAGGTATTGGGCGAGGATCCCACCGCGGGATCGATCCGCATCGCCATCCTGGGCCGTCCCAATGCGGGTAAGAGCACCTTGATCAACAATCTCGTGGGGGAAAGCCGCCTGGTCACCTCGGAGATAGCGGGAACGACGCGGGATGCCATCGATACCCCTTTTGTTTACGGGGAACGCAAATTCATCCTGACCGACACCGCCGGGTTGCGGAAAAAGGCGCGGGTCAATGACGAGGTGGAGTATTTCTCCAATATGCGCACCGTCGAAGCCATACGCCGCAGCGATGTCTGCGTGCTCATGGTCGACGCCCTGCGCGGCATGGAAATCCAGGATTTCCGCATCGCCGAATTGGTGGAGAAAGAAGGCAAGGGCATGATCATCGCCCTCAATAAGTGGGATGCCGTCGAGGCCGGTGACAAGACTTTCGATCACATGGTCAAGGAATTGGTTTTACGCGCCCCGCAATTGGATTGGATACCCTTCGTATCCACCTCCGGCCTTACCGGTAAACGCGTGACCCGTCTATTGGATTTATCCGTGCGGGTTTACGACGGCTTGCGCCGCATTCTGGGCCGCGAAGCGGTGATTGAGTGGTTTCAGAAAACCGTGGCGGCGCATCCCCATCCGGCGACGAGCCAGGGCCCGGCCAATCTCACGCGATGCTGCCAAGTCCTGGTGAATCCTCCCGCGCTGGCTTTCGAAGTCAAACACCCCGAACGCGTGATCGAAAGTTATGTCCGGTACTTGCGCAAACAGGCTTTGACCCATTTCGAACTCGACGGCGTTCCGATGAGGATATGGTTCCGCAACCGTTTTGACTTGAGAACCGACGAGGAACTGGCGGAATTCCTGAAGCGCGGACATCGCGTGGCGGATCGCGAGGACTGGGAATCCAAACAGACTCCGGAAGAAGAGGGAGACGGTTCCGAGGGGGATGAAGTGGATGACCAGTCCGGAACCGGGGCCAAGGAGGATCTTTAAATGTCCTTGACGCCCTATTTCGCGGCCGCGCTATTGGGTTATGTCCTGGGTTCTATACCCACCGCCATCTGGATATGCAAACTTTTCTCCCGCGTCGACATTACCCAGGTCGGAAGCAAAAATCCCGGCATGACCAATGTCTGGCGGACCTTGGGCTGGAAATACGCCGTGCCCGTGGCCATCATCGATGCCGCCAAGGGTTTTTTCGCCGCCTGGCTGGCCTGGAATATCGGAGCCTTTACCGAAATGCCGCAAGGCATTGCCCTGGTGGGCGGAGTATTCGCCGTGCTGGGCCATAGCCTTTCCTTTCTCGCCGGGTTCCGGGGCGGGAAAGGCGTCTTAACCGCCTTCGGGGTATTCTTGGCCCTAACACCACTGGCCAGCTTGATTTCACTGACAGCGTGGTCCCTCGTGATGTGGCGTTGGCGTATCGTCAGTTTGGCGTCCCTGGCTTCAGCCTTGGTTTTGCCTCCCTTGGTCTATTGGGAGGAAGATTGGAAAAGATCCGAGGGGTTGCGGCCCATTTTCTTCGCGGCCCTGGCGATTTCCCTATGGGTGGCCATCCGGCATCGATCCAATATCGTCCGGTTGATGCAAGGCACGGAACCGAGATTCGGGAGGAGCAAGGTGTGACCAAGTCCCTACTCAAACGGCTGGAAGAAGGCAAGCTTTACTATTCCATTTCCGAAGTGTGTCAGATGACGGGATTGGAACAGCATGTTTTACGTTATTGGGAATCGGAATTTCCCCAATTGCACCCCAAAAAAAACCGAGCCGGCAATCGCGCCTACCGCAACAAGGAAATCAAACTCGTCCGTTACATCAAGTATTTGCTTTACGATGAGATGTATACCATCCAAGGCGCAAAACGCAAAATCGCAGAAGCCAGCGGGTCCGACTTAGAGGGGCAGATCAATTTACTGGGCACCTTGCCCGGACTGGGAGCGGCCACCCCGGGATCATCCTCCCCCCGTTCCAAACCCGCTCCCAAGGAAGGTAGCGCCGATCAGACCATTCCCTCCCTGATTACCGAACTCAAGGAAATACTCCACCTACTCACGACGCCAAAGTGAAACCCATTCCTTTCCATTTCGGGCCGGATCGCAGCCTCTTGGTCATGCTCCCGAATGGGGACGAGATCGGCCTCCGTCCCTGGCCGGGTAAATCCCGGATTTCGGTTTTATCCAGCCGGGAAGGATCGAGGAAATTCCGCTTGGGACGCCGTCGCCTGGAAGCGATACGGAAAACCGAATGGCTTCACCTCGACTTACGCACGCCCTTCGGGGAAGACGTCAGCGATAGTCAAATCGATTCCGCTCTCAAGGAAACGCTGGGAAATTCCTATGAGCGCTACCGCCTCATCGGTTGGCATGTGATGCATATCGAAGATACCCACGTGGGCCATGTCCATCGCATCTTTGTGACCCTGGAGCATGATTCCCACCGCCCGGCGCAAGCGCAGATCGCCGATCACCGTCTCCCGGTGGAATTGGGAATCCTGGGCATCGGTGAAATATTGGGCGCAACCCGCGCGGCGACCTATTGGCAACTCTTATTCCGGGAAGGCGATAGGGGCGTCTCCGCCATGATGCTGGGATCGGAATGCCTGCATGTGCTCAACCTGCCTTGGAATCCCGATGATTTGTCGCGGTGGAAAAACCATGGCATCGTCCTTTCGGGCAAAGAAATTTTGCCCGTTTGGTCGGCCAAGGTCTATTGGCCACCGAATGACTGGAATCCCCTGCGGGAAACCGCATCCTCCTGGATACCCCTGAACCAAGCCTTGCCCGCGGTCGGCAACGACACCCAAGCGGGGTCGAAGGCCCTCGCGTTGGGCTTGGGACGTGTCCTCTCCCGCGAGGATATGCTTTCCCACGACAATGTCCTACGGGGAGAACAAGTCGCGCTGCGCAAAAGGCGATTGCTTCAATCGGCATTCGCCTCTCTCCTCATGCTGCTGGCGGGGATAGGCGCCGGTCTCACCGCGATTGAAATTCAAAAGAACCGGCTGGAATCGCGTAAGGCCGCTTTAACCGTGGCCGCCGCGAAATACCGCGATCAGGTCGAGACCCTGGCTGATTTGCGATCGCATTGGCGGGCGGGGCGGGATAGCCTTAACGCCATGGGTCCGCTCAAATGGAAACCCTATCCCATCTCCATCGTGCTCAGCCGTCTCGCCGAAGCGGGAACCAAGGGAGGCATGGATGCTTTCCAAGTCAAGCGTGAAAACAATGATGCCGTCGACGTGCGCCTCAAAGCTTGGACGTCGAATTGGGAGGGGGTTGAGGCATTTCGCCACGCCTTGTCGGATATCCCCCTGGTTTCGGATTTAGCCATCCATGAACAGCAAAAAGAAAATCAAAGCGGCCGCATCCGTTTTGAAATGAGTTTACGGATGGGAGGCGTGGAATGAAACGCTCGGGATTCCTATTCGATCGGGAATGGATATTTTTGTTATCCCTCGCGGGGCTTTGCCTCATTCTCTTCGGCGGCATCCGGTTCCTCTATACCCCGGGTCTGCAGAAAATCCGGTCCCTCCAAAGCGATATCGACGATCTTTCCGCCAACGTTTACCGTAAATCCTGGTTGGATTCAACCCAGGAAGTCTTGCAAGATCAGGTGAATGAGGAAACCCGGCGCCTGACCCAGGCGAGGTCGCGGATACTCCCGGATAAGCCCATGCAGCAAATCGTCGATACCTTGCGGAAAAGCGCCTTGCAATCCGGCATCGAAATCCTGGAAACCCAGGTCGCTTCCACCCAGCAGGATTCCCTCAACACCTCATTATTGCGCCTGCATGCGCGCGGAACCTACCCCGAATTGTGGCATTACCTGAAAACCATGGAAGCACGGCATCCTTGGTGGTCGATACGCGAAATGCTGGTCAAACCCGCCGGCGGGACGGCGCAGCATCTGGATATTCTCATGCATTTATCCGCGTATCGGTTGAGGTCGTCCCCGACATGATCAAAAAGAATATCGCGCCGGTTTTCTGGGGGACATTAAGCTTATGCTTCGGCTATTATCTCCTCGGCGACTTCTGGGAAAGCCAAACCTTCGCCCATCCCGGCAAAGTCAGATTATCCCGGGAGAAATGGAATGACGGTTCGCCCCTGGACGGGCTCACCCTCCGCGATTCGCTATTGTTTTCGGCGCAGGAGTCGGACTCCCTGGCACCCTTGAGTCCTTTCCGCCAATCGCAGCCGACACAGGCGGCCAAGGCGAAAACCGCATCCCAGCCGGCCTTCGTCCGGCCCACCATCGTATTGAAAGGCACGGTCGGGGATCAAGCGGCAACCCTTGCCGACCCGATGGGAAGGAAAGCCATTGTCCGGGTCGGCGATAGCTGGGATTCCAGCAAGGTCATCGAAATCATGCCGGGCAAGGTCAGGCTTCGCGATCGTCATGGCATTTACGAAATCACTTCGCCGGATTGACGCCGGACCGGACGGGCAAGCGGGTTTCGCATTACCCGTGGTCTTGGGCGTGCTCGCCGCCCTGCTCGCCCTGGCCGCGCTCACCCTGCAGCGAAACCGGCTGGACCGAGCGCCGTGGTTGCGCGTCCGCGATAAAATCCAAGCCCAATACTTGGCCGAGTCGGGCATCGCGTGGGCGTTATACCAGGAGCGCTTCGGAAGAACCGAATCGAAGCCCAAGGCGGACTCCTTGGAGTTTTCTTCCCGTATCGACGTCGATACCGCAGAAAACCTGTTCTTCACCTTGGATACCGGCTTGTATTTACCCGAGGTCGACGTCGATCGGGACAAGGCCTTTTTGGAAATACACGCCCGGGGTTATCAAGGCCGGGATACGGTCAAGATTAACGCGTCTTTCGGCCGGCTGCTCGATCCCGAACTATTCCAAGCCGCCCTGACCTGGGAAAATGACACCTTGGTTCAACCCTTTCCAAGCGGGCAAATCAAGGGCTCGGTGCGTTTGAAAATGCCGCTGCCCGGCATGGCTTCGGAACCCTGGCCTGGAAACCTCTCCACGCAAAATTACGCCGAGTCCTTCGTCTCCGATCTTTTCTATTCAGCCGACGCCGAGTTGCGCGAGGCCTTGGCCAAACCGGGAAGCGAATCCGGCAATGGCTATTTCGAACCGTGGAATCATCCCGATTTTCCCGCTCATGAGGGCGCTTACCGTTACCCGCTGGGACAAATCGAAATCGCGGGCGGGGCTTTTGATACCTTGATCGTTCAAGGGCCGGGCGCGTTTTTCAGCCATGGCGACATTCGGGTCCGGGGCAAGGTTAAATTGGACGGCATTCTCTTGGCGAGCGAGGGCAATATCGTTTTCGAGGGTGAGGTTCATGGCAAGAACAACCGCCTCTATGCCAAAAAAAATATTTCCCTCATGGGACGCTCACGGGTGGAAATCCAAGCCCAGGCTGGCGGCAATATATTTCTGCGCGATGAAGCCGAAGCGGTCGGGCAGTCCCTGCTCATGATTCAGTCGCAAGGAAAACCGGATACTGGAAAAAACACCCAGGCGGATGCCGTTCAGGCCATTCGCATCGTGAACTCGGCCAAGGTGCAGGGGTTTGTGCTCGCACTGGGCCCACAAAGCCGCGTGGTCATGGCCGGCGCCGAAAACCGCATCCAAGGCGTGGTCCTGGCCAATGAGGCTTGGTTGGCCGGGGAGATATGGGGTAGCGTGGCGGTGAAAACCTTGCGCTGCGGGGAAAAAATGCCCCGGCAATGCCTCGGTCCGGCGGTGATCGACCGGTCGGCTTTGCCAACCGGCTTTCTCCAGCCGATGCGTATGGGGCCAATGGACGCCAAACATTTGCAATTCAAGGTCTTGTCCTATGAGTTTGAATAAGGCCGGGGAGGTTTCCGCGACGAAGAGCGTGCCGGAAAAAGGTTTTGCTTTGGTGGAGGTCCTCGTCGCATTTTCCATTTTGCTGGGTGGCTTCTCCTTGTATCTCTGGCAATTACGCCAGCAATCGCGATCGCAAGCGGATCTTTACCGGCGGCAAATCGCTTTGGAAGCAGCCAAGTCGGATTTGGAAAGCCTGCAAGGCCTCAGCCGCGATCTCATTCGAGACACCAGCTATTTCGTCGCGGTTTCCGAAAAGTTGCGTTTACGATTGAATCGGAAATTAGGCGACACCGTCATGGGAAGCCCTTCGCTTTTCCCCAAGGAAGTGCAGGTTACCGTCTATCCCGACTCCAGTGAAGCTGCTTTCGGACAAGTTTTTGAACCCTTGTTCGCCTGGATGGACGGCTCCGAGGCGGGAGAGCCTGAGACCCAACCGCTGGTACGGTTGACCCAAAGAATTCCCGAATACCAATGGTGACCGTCCATCGGCCCAGAGAGAGGGGCATCACCTTATTGGAATTGCTGGTTTCGCTCGGTCTCTCGGCTATCGTAGGGCTTTTGGCCATGACGCTTTACCGCCAGGGCTATGGTTCTTTCCGGCAGGTATTCGATAGCGGCCGGGATCATTTCCAGGCCCAGGTCTTCAGCCAATTTCTGACCAACCTGGTCATTCAAGGACGCGGCTTGCGGCAATTGAATGAAAATGGTTTTCAGGTCATTACCCGGGATTACCGTCAACTCGCCTTGGAGACCCCTTGGGGCGATTCGGTTTTATTTCAAAACGGTAAACCGGCGGGGGATTCGATTTGCGAGTTTTCCGCAACCGCTTCCGGCCACCAGTGGATGGGCGATCCCTTGCTCGAGGAAAAACCGCCTTGGGACTCCCTGGACGTGAATGGCGACGGCGTCCTCGCCTTTTCGGATTTGGACCGGAATGGCGACGGCACCTTGGACACGGTGGAATTGAACGAGGTTCGCATCGTGCAATTCCGATGGCGTCCTTGCGGCGAGGCGGGCCCTTGGCGGCAATTAACCCTTTCCCCGCGGAATAAGGTCGGCCCCACGCCGAAAATCGATTCGCGCGATCAGCCCTTCGGGTACTGAAAGGCGGCGGGGCATTGCTAATTTCCCAAAACCGAATGACTCCACCCTTGTCCTTATCCCAAAGCGATACGCCCATGACATGGGAAGTCGACCTTGTGCTTTGCGAAGAGGTGGGACGGGACTTCTGCCAAAAAGCCAGGATCTTCGCCATCTCCAGGCCGAATGCGAATGGATTGAAAAATCCGGAAGAGGAAGCGCTTTTCGCCGCGCCGTCGGCCCATGACGAAAGCCTCCGCGAAATCTTGTGTTTGCGCCTGCGAAAACCGGTTAGCCTGGTCGCCATGACCGGCGAGCAATTGGAAGAAGGCCTGCATGAATTGAAGGTATTGCAGGAAAAGGCCCAAAGCGAAGGCTTGTTGAAGGAGTTGATGCAATCCGAAGTGGCGGTAGGCGACGGTTCCTCCCTAGAGGAAATACGCCGCAAGAGCCAGGCCGAACCGCTCATCAAATTAGTGAACCATCTCATTCATCAGGCCATCGTGGAAATGGCGACCGATATCCATGTCGAGCCCGTCGAAACGGGAGTCAAAATCCGTTACCGGAAGGACGGCATGCTCAAAGACGCCATGGACTTGCCGAAATGGGTGCAGGCCTCCATGACGTCCCGCATCAAAATCATGGCCGAATTGGATATAGCCGAGAAAAGACTGCCCCAGGATGGACGCATCAAATGGCCTCATGAAGGCGATTGGATAGACTTGCGGCTCTCCACCTTGCCCACGCGCCTGGGAGAAAAAGTCGTCATCCGCATTCTCCGCCACCTGGAACAGGTTTCCCGGCTCGACGGCTTGGGCATGCAAGCCGATATCCTGACAACCCTCCGCCAACTCATCCATCGGCCCCAGGGAATGCTTTTCGTCACGGGACCGACGGGATCCGGCAAATCTTCGACCCTGTACGCGGCCCTTTTGGAAATCATCGACAAAGACATCAATGTCTCGACCATCGAGGATCCCATCGAATACCGTTTGAATGGGGCCAACCAAGTCCAAATCCATGAAAGGGCCGGGCTGACCTTCGCCTCGGCGCTGAGATCCCTGCTGCGCCAGGACCCCGACGTCATCATGGTCGGCGAAATCCGCGACGAAGAAACCGCGGCCATCGCCGTGCAAGCCGCGCAAACCGGCCACCTCGTCTTTTCCACCTTGCATACCAACGATGCCGCCTCCGTGGTCACGCGACTGGTCGATTTGAATATCAAACCCTTCCTCATCAGTTCGGCGGTATTGGGCGTCCTCTCCCAGCGTTTGGTCCGTAAGCTCTGCGCCAAGTGCAAAGCCATGGCCCCCGCCACCCCGGAAGAGAAGCTCTATTTACCGGATTTGCCCGAGCTTTGTCCCACCCCCGTGGGTTGTCCCGCTTGCCAGGGCACGGGCTATAAAGGCCGTACCGGCCTTTTCGAGTTACTGATTTTCGACACCACCGTCCGCGAAGCCATTTTAGGCGGGAAAAGCGATACAGAGATCAAAAAAACGGCCCGATACCGGTCTCTGGTGCAAGATGGCATGGATAAACTCAACCTGCAATTGACGAGCGCCGCCGAATTGATCCGGGTGGCTGTCATGGAAGCGCAAATATGAAACCCGTCATCGCGATTCGCCGCAGGCCATGGGCCCATGTCCTTTTCCATTTCCTTATCCTGTTCCTGATCTGCCCCGGTCTGCAAAGGACCGTCCTCGCCCAGGATGGATCCGAAGAGGAAATGCCGGAATCGGATTCGCCGCAGCCACAAATGGAAAGCATGACCTTGCCTCCTCCTGAGGCCGTCCCCCCGCCGCCTACTCCGCCCAAAGCACTGCCGGATCAGGAAAGCGAAATCGTGGATTTGCACCGGAAAAACGCAGCCCAGGCCAAGGCGAATAAGACGCGAAATGCTTCCTCCCCGGCTAAAACCTCCCGCGAGAAAGACCAACTCACGGTCGATTACGTCGATGAGCCTTTGCAAGGGGTTTTACGCGCCATCGCTACGGGATTCCGGTTGAACCTGATACCCGACAAAGACGTCGGCGATGTGAAGGTCACCATCCATCTCGAGAATATTCCCGTCATGGAAGGGCTGCGCCAATTATGCAAAAGCCACGGTTTGGAATTGGTGGAAGAAGGTTCAGTCATTAAAATCCGCCGAGCGAAAGAGGCGACGTATAGCTTTCTCGATCTTCGTGACGGCAAGTTAAGCCTGGACATACGCAATAAACCCATCCGTGAGTTCATCCGTGAATTCAGCGATAAGACGCGCATCAATGTCGTCGCCGCCCAGGATTTGCAGGGCCAAATCAACGGGCAATTGCAGGCCGTGCAACCCCTGGACGGGCTGAAAGCCTTGATGGCCGCCAATGGTTTCGACATCCACCTCAAGAATGGCGTTTACCTGGTCGAGGTCGCCGACGAAAACGACGGTGTACCCGGCGGCGCTTCTTCGGCTTACCGCCCGCCCCGCGGCAATCCGCGGTTTTCCACCGGCGGCGGGGACATCGACGTCCACGAAGACCGGGTCAACCTCTCCCTGGTGAATTCTTCACTGGGGGACGCTATCCGCCAAATAGCCGAAGGAGCGGGGCTGAATTATGCCCTCATCGGCGAGGTCAGCGGCAATGTGACCGCGCATTTGCGCGACGTTTCCGTCGACGACGCCTTGAAACTCTTGCTGCAGGGAACGCGATACGCCTTTATCCGCAACGGAAACACCCTTTTGATAGGCGACCGGAACATCAATACACCTTCGGGAGTGGCGCTTTCCACGGCGGAATTGCTCTACTTGAAATACATCAAGGTGGAAAATATCGAGAAGATTTTCCCCAAAACCATCAACCAGGAAAACATCAAGGTCATCCGCGAACAAAACGCGGTGCTGGTATCGGGTACGGGGGAGGAAATCGAGCAGGTCAAAACCTTTATCGGGCAAGTCGATTTGCCCACGCCCCAGGTCTTGCTCGAAGTCCTGGTGGTGGAATACAGCCGCCGGCAGGATAGCCAATTAGGCATCGCTCCCGGCCTCAGCAACGATCCCGGAGCCAACATCAATTTTTATGGGAATATGAGCGGCGTCGACGCCAGTTGGAAAAGGGGTAACTGGCAGGGTGCCATCGGGTTTTTACCTCCCAAATTCGACATGAATTTACGCGCCATGGAAGCCAAGAACAAGGCCAAGGTCCTGGCGATGCCCAAGGTCACCACCTTGAACGGCAATAAAGCCGAATTGAAAGTCGCCACCACCAGCTATTACCAAGTCAGTTCGGTGAACAAGGATGGTTTCCAGAACAATGACTTCCGCTCATTCGACGACGGTATCACCATCGAAATGACCCCGTGGGTCACCCGTCACGGCGAAGTCAATGTCCAAATCAGCCCCAGCATTAAAACCGCCGGCCAACCCAAGGAAGACTCGCCGGCCCCGATCACCAACCGTTCCATCACCACCAATGTGACCTTGATGGATGGGCAAACCATAGCCTTAGGCGGCCTTATCACTTCGCAAGAAGATAATGCGCGCAGCTTCGTTCCGATTCTGGGAAGCATACCGGTTCTGGGTTACTTGTTCTCCTACCGCAGCCTCATCAAGCGCACCAATGAGTTGGTCATTTACGTTACCCCCCATATCCTCATTATCGACAGCCAGGGCGTGGAGTTGGAGGCCGAATTGCAATCCATGGAAAAGCGTTCGGGATTTGTGAAATCCAGGGACTTTTTCAAAAAGGCTGCCGAGGAAGCCAAAACCGATTCGGTTGCCGCTCCGGATAGCCTGCGGAAAAAGCCATAAAGCGGATATCCATGATCAAGCTGGCCAAGTGGTTACAACTCGATCTGTTCGAAAAGGCATCCTCGCGCGAGGCGGTGGAAATATCGCCACAGCCGGTTGAATTGAAATTCGGTAGGCGATTTTCCCAAAGCTGGAGCGTCACGTGGAAAAAAGGACAGGCCTGCCAATTACGCCTGCCCGGCATATGCCAGGATGCGCCCCAAGCCATCCTGGACGCATTCCTGGAATGGGTGGACTTGGCCGTGTTCAAGCGAAGAACGCAAACCCATAAGGCCCGGAAAAAGACATTGGAGGCCGAAATCCGCGACTACCTGGCGATGGCGGCCGGGGCTCCTGAACAAGTCCGGCTATCGGAAAAAACTGCGCGCCGACGTTTGCAAACCTACCGGACCCAAGGAAAATTCCATGATCTCAGGCAAGCTTTCGACCGCGTCAACCGGGAATATTTCGAAGGGAAACTGCAGGCCCAAATCACGTGGAGCTCCCGGCTCGGAGGGCTCAGCACCCACTGCAAGCGCCCTCATCCCGATGGCGGGCAATACGACTTGATCACCATCAGCCGGGGGTATGACGCGGCGGATGCAACGGCCGAAATTTTAGACGGCGTCGTTTACCACGAATGCCTCCACATCGTCTATCCGCCCAGGGTTAAAAACGGCCGTAGAATCGTGCATGGCAAGGAATTCAGGCTTGCCGAGGCAAGGTATCAGCATTACGACGCCTGGATGCACTGGCATCGCCATGGATTGCCGAAGAGCTTGCGCAAGCTAAGCGCGCGCTAAGGAAGCGGCTATCCCTGCACCCGCAGCACGCACCGGTAAATGGGCTTGCCCTGGGCGCGGTATTTTTTTTCAAAATTGGTTTGAATACCCTCGGTCGGCGGCGCATCGGGATCCACCATTTGCAACCATGGCGTAGCCGCGAAAAAAGCGCTCGCCTCCTCATGGTATTCGGCATGATCGGTGCCCCAATGAAATAAGGCCCCGGGCAAGGCTGCCCGCCTCACCACCTCCAGGAAGGCTGGCTTCAGCAGGCGGAACTTGTGATGCCTTTTTTTGGGCCAGGGGTCGGGGAAATACATGTGAAAGGTTTGCACACAACTTTGGGGCAAAAAATCCCGCAAGAAATAAAAGGCATCCCCCAAGACCAGGCGGGCATGGGGCAAATGGTCGCGCCTGGCGATGCGGCTGGCGGCATGGTAGGCGATGGAAGCTTCGTTTTCGATGGCCAGAAAAGGCAGGTCGGGATGAAGGGTCGTATAGTCGACGAGGAAACCGCCCTTGCCACAACCTATCTCCACCTCAATCGGGCCGGGCTTACCGAAGAAATCGGTAAGGTCCAAAACCTGGCTTTCGACCTTGTTCTCCGGCCACGGCATGGGTTTGCCGAGGTCATTTTTGAGCAAGAAGAGGTGCCAGTATTTGGTCAAGTCCTGGGAGGCGCGGAGTTCCCGGCGAAACTCCACCGTGGGGCGGGGTAAACGTTCCTTATCCATGAGGGGGAGGTAAGGTGCAAATTTTTATCTTCCTGCGATGCCTTATAGCGTCGTCATCGGTTTAGAAGTCCATGCCCAACTCGCCACCCAGACCAAGATGTTCTGCTCTTGCAAGCTGGAGTTCGGGGCCGAACCCAATACCCTGGTTTGCCCGGTATGCCTCGGCATGCCCGGAACCTTGCCATCGCCCAATGCCACGGCCATCGAATATGCGGTGAAAATGGGTTTGGCTTGTGGGTCCACTATCGACCGGCAAGCCATGTGGACCCGGAAAAATTATTTCTATCCGGACTTGCCCAAGGGTTATCAAATCACCCAGCAGGGCGGGAATAAACTCTACGATCGTCCCATTTGCACCCAGGGGCATATCGATATCCACCTCGACGACGGCCGTCAAAAACGCATCGGCCTCACCCGCATTCACATGGAAGAGGATGCCGGCAAGCTCATCCATGATTTGACCGTCCAGGACTCCCTCTTCGACGCCAACCGCTGCGGAACGCCTTTGATTGAAATCGTTTCGGAGCCCGATTTAAGGACGCCGCGCGAAGCCTATCTCTACCTGGAAAAACTCAAGCAAATCCTGGAATACCTGGAGATTTGCGATGCCAATATGGAAAGGGGTAATCTACGCTGCGATGCCAATATATCCCTACGGGCGGATGAAAATGCACCCTTCGGTAATCGCATCGAATTGAAAAACATGAACAGCTTCCATAATATCGAAAAAGCCCTGGAAGCCGAGATCGAAGAACAAACCCGCATTTTGGACGCCGGCGGCAAGGTTTTGCAGCAAACCAAACGCTGGGATGTCGCCAAGGGCGTCACCTATGCCTTGCGGTCCAAGGAAGATGCCCACGATTACCGTTATTTTCCCGAACCCGATTTGGTGCGCTTGCATGTCGACGACACCTTATTGGACAGGATTGCCAAGGAATTGCCGGAATTGCCCGAAGCCCGCCGCCAACGCTATGCCGGTACCTTGGGTTTGCCCGCCTACGATGCCGAAGTGCTTACCCAAGACAAGGCCGTTTCGGAGTATTTCGAAGCGGTGTGCCGAGTTACCCCAAACTTTAAGGCGGCCAGCAATTGGGTCATGGGTGAAATTCTGAGGCAAATGAAGGAGCAAGCCATACCGGTTTCCGCCGTAAAAATCCGGCCTGAGCAACTCGGGGCGCTGATCAATCTGATAGGGGACGGGACTATCAGCGGCAAAATCGCAAAAACCGTCTTTGAGGAAATGCTGGCCGGAGGCAAGGATCCCCAAGTCATCGTCAAGGAAAAGGGGCTGGTGGTCATCAATGACACGGCCGCCATTCAAGCCTTCATCCAAAGCGTACTCGATAAAAACCCAAACGAGGTGGCCGAATTCAAGGCCGGCAAGACCAAGCTGATGGGGTTTTTCGTGGGGCAAATCATGAAGGTTTCCGGCGGAAAGGCCAACCCCGAGCAAGTCAATGCCCTATTGCGCCAAATGCTGGCGGGGTAAAATTTGGGGATGCTTGATTCTCGGGTAAAACGGGCGAGCCTCATCGCTTGCTCAACCCTGGCCGGGATGGCCTACCTTCCCTTGGGGAGCCTCCGGGCCGCTGAAACGGAAATATCGCCTCCAGTAACCTTGATTGAAGGGGATTCGAGCAAGGTGCAGGTCCGAAAGCCCATGGCGGCGGCCGATACGGCCGGGTTGCTCGAAGAGGAAGATGTGGCCGAACCCGATAGCGTGCCTCAATCCAGGGCCGACAGCGTGGTCCTCATCAAGCACCGCTTTAACCACAAGGAGCAAATCATCACCGGAGGGGTCATCATGAGCTGCATCGCGGCCATGATGGCCATCATGAATAATTACAACCCCCGTTGATTCGTTTCGTCCGGAACCCAAGGGGTGGGCAAATCATCGGAATAGGTCTATATTATCCCATGACTCTTCGATACTTTTAAAAAGCCCTTCCCTAAATACTCCCTATGCATTGCTTTACCATGGCGGGCAGGGGTAAAATGGTTTGAGGTGGCTTGCCCAAGGCCCAGAAGTTTTCCTTGACAACCGCGGCATCCCGGAAAAGCGATGCACGGTTCGGTGGACAAGGACACCCGCTTTAATTCCTGATAGCGGATTCGGCTCGACCTGAAAATGAGGGGTTGGGCCCTGAAAAAAGGCTCCCAAACGGAAGACGATATGGTTGATGAAAACGACGATACCCACACCTACGAAGACGAGAGGGACTATGCCCCCGCCGGCAGGGTGGAAGACGAATTCGAAGAGGACGACGAGGACGACTTCGAAGAGGAAGATTTCGAAGAAGAAACCGCGGACGTTCCCGCCGCCGTCGCCGACGATGGCCCGATTTCACCGAATTCCAAGCTCTATGATCCCGATTTAAAGCTGAAAAACCTCCAGCAAATCACCCACGAGAGCAATGACAGCAATAAGCGTCGGCGCAGGAGGGTGAAGATCGATAAAATCCGCACCCGTGGGGTTAAAAGGAAACGCCGCCGGGGAGAGGAGGGATCGGGGTCCCTTGATTTCTCTTCGGATTTCGACAACCGCTCCGAAGTGGAAGAGTTCACCGGTTATATCCACGTTACCGATAACGGCCATGCCTTCATGCGTTCCGAGCGCATGAATTTCATCAGCCAGGATCTCGATATTTTCCTGCCCAAGGAATTGGTCAGCCGCAATGGCTTGCGGTCCGGACATAAGGTCAATGCCCTTGTCCGCATGAAACGCAATAAGCGCCAGCGCATCGTCACCCATCTATTGGCCGTCAATGACGAACCGATTGAAACCTATCGTCCGGCCACGGTTTTCACCAGCCTGACCAGCGTCAATCCCCATGAGTTCTACCGCATGAGTTCGCCTTCCGATCCTGATAAGTCCATGATACTCATGGAATTATTGACTCCTATCGGCAAAGGGCAACGCGGCCTCATCGTCGCCCCGCCACGGACGGGCAAAACCGTTTTGATGGAAAAAATCGCCAATGGCATCGCCAATAACCATCCGGAAGCCGAAGTCTTATTGCTGCTGATCGATGAGCGCCCCGAAGAGGTCACTCATTTGACCCGCCGCATCAAAGGCAAGGTTTACGCTTCCTGCCTGGACAAGCCCATCGAAGAGCATATCGCCTTGGCGCAAATGGTCATCGACATCGCCATGCGCAAGGTCGAGCGCGGCAAGGATGTCATCATCCTGCTCGATTCCATTACCCGCATGGCCCGGGCCTTCAACAATCAATTGAAAAGCTCCGGACGGACCCTGTCCGGCGGCGTCGACGCCAAGGCGATGCAGGAGCCCAAGCGGTTTTTTGGGGCCGCTCGTAAAATCGAGGAGGGCGGCAGCCTGACCATTATCGCCACGGCTTTGGTGCAAACCGGCAGTCAAATGGATGAAGTGATATTCCAGGAATTCAAGGGCACCGGCAACATGGAATTGGTCTTAAACCGCCGCCTCGCCGAGAAACGCATTTTTCCCGCCATCGACATCGGCATGTCGGGAACGCGGCGGGATGAATTGATTCTGCCGCCGGAATACTTCAAGGCCGCCAATAAGTTCCGACGGTACCTGTCGAATATGACCGAGGCCAATCAAATGCCTGCGGCCCTCCAGGCCCTCGATAAATTCAGGACCACCAAGGATTTCGCGGAATCTTTCGCTTAAGATCCCGCCTCCCTTCAACCGACCGGTATTCCCATGCAAGTGAGCGTGTCCGCCACCCACGATATGAAATTCCAAGCCTTAGCCCCTAATGGCACCGTCTGCCCCATAGGCGCGTCGGAAAAGGTCGGCGGAGACGGATCGGGTTTCAGGCCCATGGAATTGCTTCTAGGCGCCATGGCCAGTTGCGCGGTAATCGATACCGTTTTGATCCTGAAAAAGATGCAGGTCCCTTTCGAACGCATCGATATCGAGGTCGATGGCGACAGGGTGGATGCTACGCCGGCGCCTTTTTCGAATATCACCGTGAAATTTCAGGTTAAAGGGGCTTCGCCCGACCATTTGCCCAAGGTCGAAAAGGCCGTCAAACTGAGCGTAGAGAAATACTGTTCGGTGGCCGCCTCGCTTGATCCTAAAATCGCCATTCGCCACCTGGCCGAAATCGCGGCTTAACCCCCTGGCGCTACCAGGGGTATTCCGCCACGAGGGTGGTTTCCTCGCCGTTTTCCCGCCGTATTCTCAAATAGCCCTCTTTATCCAAAGCGATGGGCCAGACCACTCCGGCGGGCGCCTCACCCCGCAGCGGCAAGGGTTTATCCCAACGCGAGCGCGCCGACCATTGGCGAATCAAACTCTCTTTTTCTTCCTCGCTCCAAGGGATTTCCAGCCGGGATTCCAGGCTTTTCACAAACGCCTCGGCCACGCCTTCCTTGTCCAAAGAAGGCGAAGCCGTCGGGAAAAGGCGACCGGCCGGGCGGCCGCCATCGTCCAAAGCCGGGCCGACGCTTAAATTAATCCCAAGGCCCACCAACAAATGGGTCGCCGTCGCTTCGAGCAGCAAACCGGCCACTTTTTCTTCCTCAACCAGTAAATCATTAGGCCATTTCAACCATAAGCGGCTCGCGACGGATTTTTCCAAACCCGGCACCAAAGCGTCGAATAAGGCCATCCCCGCTTCCAGCGCCATGGTTTGCAGGCGTGCGGGCGGCAGGTACCGCAGGGAAATTCCCAGCGTCATATACAGGTTTCCAACCGGGCTTAGCCAGACCCTTCCCTGGGTCCCGCGCCCCCGGGTTTGCCTATTGGCCGTAACCAGCCCGAAAGGAATATCCGTGAGCAATTCCCTGGCCGCATCCATGGTGGACGGGACGGTATCCAGGTGGAATTTCACCAGGCGCTCCATTTCGCGAAAACGTAACAAGACCGATACATGTTACTTGAGTGATTCCGGGTCAAGAGCCTATAATAAGGAAGTGCCGTCAGGATTCCCGCTTCCAGCATTCGTCCGATACACCATCGCTCTTTGCACCTTGGCCTGGGCGATTGGCATTCCCGCCCGGGCCGATTCCCCAGGTGACTTGGGCTTACCCTTGGGACTGGGCGGAGAGCAACCGGAAGGATTCGTAGCCCTATCCGGCTGGGTTCATCGCGACCCCGCCGTCTTTGAATCGGCGAGGATAGTCCGGCAAGGCGAAAGCCTGGAATTGACCGAGCTCTATAGCCAAAAACACCGTTTGGATATCGCCATCAGCCCGCTGGCGGATCAAATGCTGAAGCTGGAAATCCCTTTCCGTTACACCTTCAGCCTGCTGGAGAAAGGCCCCACGGGCAATGGCTGGACCTTCGGGGATGCCCGCGTTTATTGGGAAGGGCTATGGCTGGCGCATTCGGGCTTCCGTTTGCGATGGATGGGCGGGGTTAGCCTACCGGTCTCAACCTCGGCCGAGGGAGTCTTCTTCCTGGACGATTTGGAAAGCATACCCCGCAACGGCCGGATTAGGCTTTCCCAGGGAGTCGATGGCGCGGAAGGACTGAGGTTGATTCTGGGTTGGACCCAGGAATGGAAGCCGGCCCGGGAAACCTGGTCCTGGTTGACCTTGCGCTCCCAGCTGGATATTCGCCAACCGCTGGGAAACGGGAGGGATAAACCCCCGACCTTATGGGATTGGTCGGTGGCTTCCTTGTCGGAACTATCCGCCTGGGGTCATTTCGTGCTTTCCGGAGGACAGACCCGCGCCTGGTTTCCTTACGGGTTCTTCGAAGCTACCGCCCCCAGCGCCACCTACCTGCAAGCGGCCATAGACCTGGAATGGGGAAGTCCTTTCGGACTCTCCCTTGGAGGGCGTTGGAATCCATTGTGGGAGGAGGAGTATACGCCCTATGGCCTGGAGGATAAAGGCCGGGTATGGGACGTGCATGCCCTGGTCGAACCGCAGGCGCGGTTGTTCACCCGGATCGTCTTCCATTGGGACAAACCCAAGGCGGCTGCTACCCAACCGGCTAAAGCCGTCCATTCCTGGATTCCCACGAGGGATCAGGACGGGGATGGCATACCGGATGCGGAGGACGCGTGTCCGACCGAAGCCGAAGATAAGGACGGATACGAGGACCAGGACGGTTGCATCGATGGCGATAATGATCGCGACGGTATTCCCGATAGCTCCGATTTATGCCCGAATGATGGAGAGGACCGGGATGGTTTTGCCGATGATGACGGTTGTCCGGATCTCGATAATGATAGGGACGGCATCCCCGATTCCCACGATCAATGCCCGAATGAGGCGGAAATCATCAACTTTTACCAAGACGAGGACGGTTGCCCGGATGAAAGACCCGCGAGAATCGAGAGCGGCGATTTGGATGGGGTCAATTTCGATTTTGAAAGCTCGGTGCTTTCCCCGGAATACCAAGCCCTCTGGAAAGATCTCGCCCATCGGTTGAAAGTTTACCCCGGAACCGGCATTACCCTCATTGGTCATGCGGATAAGCGGGAAAGCAATGGTCGTTCACTTTCCAAATCCCGGGCCATGGCCGTGGCAAAAGAGCTGGCCGAGGCTGGGGTGGAACCCGACAGGATAACGGTACAGGGTATCGGAGCGGAGCGGCCCCTCAACTCGGGAAGAAATGCCGCTTCCAGGCGCCAAAATCGGCGTATTGAACTCTTAGTCCGCTAATTCCGGCGGCCTTGCGGGTCCGCCTCTTGAGTTTGCTGCGTTCTTTACGTTATGCTAAAGTCATGCTCGATCGACCCATGGAAAGGGAAAAAGGCCAAAGGAAATGACCCAGCTGATAGCGGCACTTTTATTGTCGTCGGTTTTATGGCTCTCCGGCTGTGGAAGCGGACATAAAGGAAAGACCAGCGGTGAAGATATCCTCATCGATCAACTCACCCTATTCGTGGAAGCGACCCAGGGCGATAGGTGGGACAAGGCGATGGCCTTGCTCAATCCCGAAGAAAAATCCCGGATATTGGGAGCTGACGGGGTTTTGAGCGAAGACATGAAATTCAAATTAAAGGCGATGAGGTTATCCACCCTTGCCCATCGAGGCTTGGTCCGCCTGGACAAACACGATAAACTCGAAGGCATTTACGACGCCTTGCCTAAGGATTTGGCGCCGGCTCCGGTTGAGCTCCAACCGGAAGTGCCTTCATTTCAATAAGCGGGCCTGTTCCGAACGGGTAAAGATTTCGAATTCCGTTTCGAAATTGGATGTAAAAGTCCCTTGACCCAATTCGGCCTCGATTTCAACGCGAGTCCAGAACCGGACCTCGTCGATTTCATCCCGGTCGAAGGCAAATGGACCCTCATGCATCATCCAATAAGTGCGGATGTTTTCGGACTCGATGGGATTCCGGATTTGCGAATCATGCAAAAACCCAATCTCTCCGATGGCAATTCCCAATTCCTCCGCGGTTTCCCGCCTGGCAGCCTCTTCATAGGATTGTCCCCATCCCACATGGCCTCCCACCGAGGTATCCCACTTGCCGGGCTGTATATCCTTCAGCGGACTGCGCTTTTGCAGCAGCAGTTCGCCGCGACGGGAAAACACCAGCACGTGAACCGAGCGATGAATGAGGGCGGGATTCCCATGAACGGCCTTCCGCTTGACCGGGCCCAGAATTTGTTTATCGTCGTCGCTGACCTGGGTCAATAATTCCTCGGGATCGGAAATCATGACCCAAAGATAAATTGGAAGACGTCCTAAATGCCGATTCCGAATTTCATCATGTAGTAGCGCTCTTCCCTTTGGCCGGTGTAATAACCGCCTTCTTCCGCCCAAGTGGCGAACTCGTAATGGAAGACAGTCAAGAGATTGCCGCCGAGTCCCGCGGTGGGGTAGCCCCCTTTAATGCCCGCGGACAAACGGCCTTTAAGCACCCAAGGGATGAGGGTTTGTTCCCATTCTCCACCCATATTGATTTTATTCAAGGGTTTCCAATTCCTCTCGCTATTCACCAAATCGGCCAAGTCGAATGCGAAATTGATTTTTCGTTTCCACCGTCCATTGCTCTGCAAGCGAAGCGGAGAATAGGCGAGGCCTACGCTCAGGCGAGGGGTCACCATTTCATGGTTGAGCACCATGAAGAGGTTCTGGACGGCCGCGCCCAGGCGTAGATCCGAGGTTTGCTGCCAGAGTACGCCGGCATCGATACCATGCCCTATCGATCCCAAATCCGAAATCTCCCTTAACTTCTGATCGAGGGTATCCTGCATGGAAGTATTGAACTCGTCGCGCCTGTCTTCTTGCAAATCGGCCAAGGAAATCTGGATGGTGCCGACTTGTTCCCGCTTGGCCATGCGATAGCCCAATCCCACGGCCAACCGGTCGTCGAAATAGCTGTAGGCCCCGGCTATTTGTCCTACCACGTCGACGTCGATGCGTTCGACGCCGGCTTGGGGTAATAGCACGCCGACATCGACATAGGGTGAAATTTGGGCATTGGCCCAGTAGGCCATGCCGAAATTATGCATCGCCAATTCTCCGCCATTGGATAGCGCGGTGCGCACGGGACGGCGATCGAAAGGGGACAGATCATTGGATAGGGACGTGTCGTTTTTGAAAGCGTCGGCATCCGAAAAGCTTTCCTGGTGGTTCTGCCAGAAACGCAGGATGTCCAAGGCCTCGTCCACCGGCAGGGCGGTTCCCAGGAAATCCATGTGCATGTCGAATTTGTCCAGGGGATAACGCGCCATCATGGGCCGACGGGAGGCATTGCCCAAGCGTCCCATCAAATTGAGGCCGGCCGGATTGTAATGCATGGCGTCCTTGTCATCGACGACGGCCGTAAAGGCGTCGCCCATGGCCAAGGGGCGCAAGGTGCGGTGAATAGGCCCGGAGGCTGCCATGACGCAGGGAGCCGACCCTAGGGCCAGCATGGCGGAGAGGGCGAACATCGCTTGGATAGAGGAATTTGTCTTCATCTGTTTTCCCGGTTCTCAATAATTATTCCAGCATCCGCCGATGGATGATTTCGCCTTCGCCAAAGCGCTTTGCTGCGCGGCGCTCAAGGGACCTGAAGCGGGGATCGAATCCGCCTGGACCGCCACCTTGGCCGATTTGTCCTGGTACCGAGGCCCCTTGGTGAACGCCGGTTCATTCACGAATACGAGGATATTGCCCGATCCGATTCCTTCCTTGCCGTCCGCCAAGTCTTTCACGCCATTGTGATCGTTGTCGATATTGTCGGGCAATTCCTTGATGACCCGGGCATCCTCGTCGATGACTCCGTCGCCGTCGTTATCCTTGCCGTCGAGAATTTCCTCGTCGATGCACCCGTCCCCGTCATTATCCTTGCCGTCGCCGAACTGGTAGAAACCGATGGAACTTCCCAGCGAATCGATGATGCCGCTGACATTCCCGGACACGCTATTGGTCAAGGATTGATTGGAAAGCGAGTCTCCGGTTTGGGTATTTCCAGAAAGGAGCTTCAGGACGTCGGTGGCGGAACCCAAGCCCGATTGGACATTCTGGATAAGATGGTTCAAATTATTACGGCTCACCGAGTCGGTTTCCAATTCCGCCGCGATATTGGCTAGGCTATCGAGCTTGAACCCTCCTTCGGATTTGAAGGAAAGCTTGGTCAACAGATCGTCGCGGGAATCGATGGTGTCGTTTTGATCCAAATCCCGCAGATGGACCAGGGAATAAAGCATTTCGATGAAGCCGTAATCAACGACGATATTCTCATAACGCAAAGCCCGATCCGATAAGGGGAAACGGTCTTCGGGGTAAAATCCCGAACGTCCCTGCTTGCCTTGGTCCATGAAATCGCGGATGAAAGCGATGCGCTTGTCACGGTTCGCATCATTCGTCGCGGCCCGTGATCCGGAATCCCTCGCGTATGCCCACCAGCGCGTAAGCGTATCGCGCCTGGTCATTTCGCCGAGCGTTTTCCTGATCTTGGACGTCGCCTGCAGGTACCGGGTCAGCTTTTCCTCGCCGTCCGTGAGAAACGGAATGGCATTCCCGGTTTTTTCCTGGTCCACTTCCGTCAGGATGGAGGACGCGTTGATCGCATAAAACCGAATCGTCGCTTTCGCATAGCCGTAATAGGCCAAGGAATTCGCGCTATCCTTCTCGATGGCCTTTCGGAAGGCGTTCATGGAACCCTCGTAGTCCCTTTCGCGCAAGAGGTTTTCCCCCTCTTCAAGCAAAGCGTCGGCGCTGACGCCGCCTTCGCCGCTTCCCGAAGGATTGAAAATATTGCAGCCGGCGACGAGGAAAGCCGCCAGGGTCAGGTGCCGAAAGTATCGATTTTGCGTTTGGGCCATGGGACGGAAGCTCCGTTTGATGGCTAGATTCTACGGGGTGGCTGGCGAGTTTAGTCAACCGGGCGAAGCGGGGAGAATGGAAAGGTTTCAAACCGGCGAATCGGAATCGGGAAATGGGGCCTCATCGGGTCCGGAATTCCGGTTTGAGGATGCCGTCATCCAAAAATTATCCGCGGAGATCATCCGACGCGCGCGTTTACTGAAAACCGATTTGGAAAACGCGGCGGGAGAATGCCTGGATTTGGGGTCGGAGGCGGCTTATTTGCGGGTGATCAAGGTATTGACTCTCAGGCTCTCCGCCCTGTACACGGCCTATGACGAATATCTGGATGCTGTGCTGAAAAGCGGAAGTTCGCCGGTCAAATGCAGGCCGTCATGTCCGAGTTGCTGTTCCCATTACGTCACCAGCGTCGAGCCTTTGGAATTGCTTTATCTCGACCATCATTTAAAAGCCAGAAGCGACTATTCGGATTTCATCGTCCGCCTCTATGAAAGGACGACGGCTTATCGCCGCGTTTTTAAAAGCTCGGAGGGCGAGTTGGCTGAAGACCGGGCTTTGCACCGGTATTTCATGCTGAACCGGGCATGCCCCTTTCTCACGAAGAGCGGGGATTGTGGGGTGCGGGAATTCCGGCCCGTATCCTGCAGGATGTTTTTCAGTTACTCCGATCCGAAATGGTGCCATGGCCGCCAAATCCTGAACGCGAAGAACCAGAACTTCCACGTCGGAATGCCCGACGAGGCCGAAGTCCTCCTGGCCGAAGCTTCGGCCCTACTCGCGTCCAAAAAAATATCGGAGCACCTTTTCGACGGCTTATTGCAAGTGAACGAACTGTTCGGAAAATACCCTTCCAGTCCTACTTCTTGATGCCGGCTATTTTTTCCTGCAAGGTTTCAGGTTGGAATGGCTTGACGATATAATTCGCGGCGCCCGCCTGAATGGCTTCGATAATCCGCGTTTTTTCGGATTCCGACGTCACCATGATGACCGGAACGCCCTTGGTGGCATCGTCCGATTTAATCTTTTTCAAGGCTTCGATGCCCGTCATTTTCGGCATATTCCAATCCATCAAAACCAGATCGTAATTGCCGCTTTTCACCTTGGCGACGGCCGCCTCGCCGTCTTCGGCTTCCTCCACGTCGGTGAGGCCGATTTGGGTGAGGGTGTTTTTCTGGATCCGACGCATGGTGCTGGAATCATCGACTAAGAGGATTTTCATTTTCTTTTCCTTCCTTAAGATTCGCTTTTGAGGCTTACGGCTAAATCGAATCCGCCCAAATCGGTGCTGAATGGAACCACGAATGCGAAGACGTCCTTGGGTTCCTTGACCTTGTGATTTTCCCCCATCACCACGCTGGGCAGGGAAATATTGATATTGAGGGCGCCCAATTCCTTTTTGGCATAACCAGCGACGATATTCGCCAGCTCTCCGATGGCGTCTATGGTGTCGTCATGGATGGCCTGGTGCGCCGTACCCACGAATTTATTGGTCACGGCCAATGCCGTGGTCTTGGGGAAACTCAGGCTTATCATGCCCTTGGCCATGCCCGAAATCCCGATGATGCCGGAGATATCGTAACCGATGCCCGACTCGTTTTTAAGCGTCAATTTTCCCGGCGTCGCCGGAATTCCGACCATTTTCAGGAAGGTCTCTTTCGTGGAATTGATGAATGGGTTGACATGCTCAACCCGAATGGCCGGTTTGTTCATAGTGAAAACCTCTCCTTGCGGCTATAACTCGCTTTTAAACCTGAGGATCATATCAAATGGCCCATACGGAGTCTCGAATGGAACCACGAATTCGGGGACATCGGCGAATAGTTCCTTGTTTCGGTTCTCGCCGACATGGACGACGGGCAAACCGATGGCGATGCTGAACCGCGACAAGTCCTGTTTCGCGGAACCCGCCACGATATTCGCCAGCTCTCCGATGGCGTCCAAAGCGTCTTTGTCCAGTTGCAATACCTTGTCTCCGACGAAGGCGCTGATGACTTTCAGGGCCGTAATCCGGGGAAAGCCAAGCGCGACGGATCCTTTGGCGCCGCCGGAAAGGGCTATAGTCCCGGTCACGTCATAGTGGATTTTCTCGCCGCTCTTCAGACGCATTTTTCCCGGTTTGGCATCGCCTTTGACCATGGTGGTGAAAGTCAAGGAGGTTGCCTGAATAAATGGATTGATATGCTCCACCTTAACGCTCACCGACATGAAACCTCGAATGACTGGGGCGGAACGATTATACGCCTCTCCGTTTCCCTGCGCAACCTGGAAAAGCTCGTGAATTTAAATCCTACCCGCTGAAGCTCCCGTGATGCGGATATCGCGGGATGTTTACCCATTGCACGCGACCCCAGGCGGTAGGTATGATTCATCCAGTGGAAAATCGCTGCGTCAACCTCCAAACGCTTGAGGCGTTAAGGTCCTTCCAGGAAGAAGGCCAGCCCGACTTCTTGACGGAGTTGATCGATACCTATTTAAATGATTCGCCGCAACGCTTGGAAAACCTGCGGCAGGCCGTCACCGAAGGGGATATGACCGCGGTTTCCAGGGCAGCGCATGCCTGGAAAGGATCCAGCGGAAACCTCGGAGCGGAAAACTTGTCCCGTCTTTTGTATCAAATCGAGTTGGCGGCGAAGAGCGGCGATAACAAGGCAGTTTCCGATTCCTTTTGGGAGGCGGAGACCGAATTCCAGTCCGTCAAAAAATTCCTTGGCGACCAGCGCCGGCCGGCCTGAGAAGGTCTTTGATACTCAGGTATCGGATAGATAGTGGGTGAGATGTTTTTTAACCAAGGCCGGCGTCAGGGGATAGCTTAAGACCGCCGACGCGCCTTTTCGTTTCAGCTCTTCCAATTCCTTGGCGCTGAGGAAGGACGAATACAGCAGGATGGGGAATTTCGCGCCCCGTCTTTGCCGCAATTCCTGAGCCAACCCCGGTCCATCCAGAATAGGCATTTGGCAATCGCTGAATACGCAGGCGATTTCCGGGTTATCCTCTAAGGTATGCAAGGCCCTCTGACCGTCGCTCGCGCAGATGCAGATATAGCCCAACGAAGAAAAAATCCGGCTGAAAAGCAGGCGATTGGCGGAGTTGTCTTCCACCAGGAGGATTTTTTTCATTCCGTTTTCCCGGTAGGCATCATGGATCCATTGTAAGGGATGGCAAAAACCCAGGCCACCGGCGGATTTGAATTTCTTGCCTTGCCCGGTTGCCGCTCCTTATCCTTTTCCGACTCCCATCAGGTCCGCCGCCCATGGAAAGGATATAGGATGAATCCCGTCATTTCCCTTCTCGATGATCCCTTGCCTCTTTTGGTCGGATCGATCAACCCGCACTCATTGTCCATGGGAACCCTCAAGCGGGAAATCAATTTACGGCAGCAACCACCCTGGATATTGAGGAAATTGATGTCCGCCTTGGAATCCCAAAGAATAGCGCGGAAATTGGGTTGGTCCCGGCCTTGGAATAAGGCGGGCTTGACCATTTTCCATGCTCTGAAATTGCTCAGGCCGGCCGATGAACCCGTCTACGATACTGCTTTCTCAACCTGCCTATCCTTCGTTCGGGGTCTGGAGCCGAAACACACCGGATTCCTGCATGAATTAAAGGAAGACCCCGGTTTAATGGCCTTTGTCTTTTACCACAATCGCTCCGAGATCGGAAATTTTACCCATGAAGGTTTGACTTTATCCTTGGGTAGATTGGCGGTCGACGATCCCGGCAAACGGGATAGATTGGATATCGTATTCGAGGATGTTCGCAAGGATGGAGGAGTGGATGGCCGTATCGACCGGGTGCGTATTTTCGTCAATCCCTGGAGTGAATACCGTGAAGGCCGTCACCTGACCTGGGAAAACAATTTCCAAAAGTCCCACGGGCGGGAACAATGGCAAGCCTTATACGAGGCTTGTATCCGGCTTTACGAATACCAGAAAGACAATCCCGATCGGGTTTTCGAACATTGGTCCATTCGCTATATCGAGTATTTCGGCTCCCGCGTTTTCATCCCTCCCGGGAGTCGATTCACCTAAAATCCCGGGATTTCCATCTTGTAACGGATAAATGATTATCAGATACTGGGCAAATTGCCTGATTTCCCCAGTTTGATATCCCTCCATTGGCAAGAGGTCCGGATGAACGGTATGCCCCACCCAGGTAAAACGACTATTCATGATCAGGATCACCTTTTTGTCATAGCCGGAACAGCGACCCAAGTGACCCTGGCTATCAAGGCTTCGGTCGAATTAACCAGCAAAACCGTGACTGAAAACGATGTCTTGGAAAAACTTCACTCTTTGGGGATTATCCATGGCATTGACCGCGATAGAATCCAACGGCAACTCCGGGAAAAAGAATACAACCAGCCCATTGAAGTCGTACGATGGACGCCGCCTGAAAACGGTCAAGACGCGCGCATGGAGCAAATCATCCGCACGCAACAAGAGGGAAAGCCGCAAATCAATCAAGACGGGTCCGCGGATTTCCGGAATATCGATAATATCGTGCAAGTCTCCGAAGGGCAGGTTTTAGCGGTTAAAAAACCGGCTACCAACGGCAGGCCGGGCAAGGATGTCTTCGGCAATACGGTTCCCCAGATTTTTGGCCGCGATATCAGCCTGCCCGCCGGCTTCAATACCCGGATATCGGAGGACGGTTCCCAGGTTATCGCCAAAAAGGCGGGGTTTTTATTCCGACAACACGGCACCCTTTGCGTCGGGGAAACCTATGAAGTGCAGGGCGGGGTGAATTATAAAAGCGGCAATGTCCGTTTCGCCGGCGACGTTATTATCCATGGCACGGTTTCGGATGGTTTTACCGTGGAAGCGGGGGGATCCCTCGTCATCCATGGTGACGTCGAGGGAGCTGAATTATCGGCGGGGAAAGGAGGGATTTCCATTGAAGGGGGGATATTCGGAAAAGACAAAGCCTTCATCAAATCGGAAGGAACACTTCGCGTAGGCATGGCCCAACAAGTCCGCATGGAATGCAGGGAATTAGTGGTCACCAAATCCCTTATTCACTGCCAGGTCAAGGCCTGGGATGTCAAGGCTAATACGCCGGGCTGCCTTGTCCATGGGGGCACCCTCCTATGTTATGGCGACGTCAGCCTTTATTTGGCGGGGCATGAGGGGGACAGGACCGACATTATCATGCTTAATGAGGAAGAAGAGGAATTGCGCGCGACCCTGGCCGATTTGGTTAACCAGGAAAACTCGATTTCGCCCGGCGTTGAAGCCGCCGAAAAGCGCCTCAAACAGATCAAATCCATGATGGATAAAACGGGCGCCGCCATGCCTGCCAAGGTCGCCATCGAGGTCAAGCAATTGTTATCGACCTTGACCGAGGGGAAAAAGAAACTGCAGCATCTGCAAGCTGAAAAAATCATGGTGCTGCAGATGTTGGAAACACCCCAGGAAAAAAGGGGCGTCTTTAGGATATTCGACCGGCCGCAATGGGGCGTCAATCTCAATCTTTTCCACTTCGAAAAGAAATTGACGCCTGAAGACGGGAAAAAGGAAATCCGCTTGGTAGGCACCCAACTGGTGGAATACTCCTTGGCCGATCTTTGATCCCCGGATAATTCTTCAGGCCGAAGCCTTCGAGGCCTGCCACCTTCGCATCAAATCGCCGGACCAGGCTTCGAATTCGCCGATTAGGATTTTCTCTCGCGCGGTTTTCATCAGGCTCAGGAAAAAATGCAAGCTGTGCAGGCTGGCGAGATGCAAGGCCGAGATTTCCCCGGCGTGGAAAAGATGGCGGATATAGGCCCGCGAAAAATTCTTGCAGGCATAGCATGAACAATGGGAGTCCAGGGGCTTGTCGAATTCCTTGGCATGTCTCGCGGCCTTGAAATGCAGGGGACCCTCCCAGGTATAGACCGTGCCGTTGCGGGCATTTCGGGTGGGTAAGACGCAATCGAACATGTCCACGCCCCGCTTGATCAATTCCAGCAGGTTTTCCGGGGTTCCGACTCCCATGACATAGCGCGGCTTATGCGCCGGTAAAACCCGGGTGCAGGCTTCGGCCACGGTATACATGATGTCCGCCGGTTCGCCGACTGAAAGACCGCCGATCGCGTAGCCGGGTAAATCAAAAGGCAGGAGGTGTTCGATGGCCGCCAGTCGCGACTCCACGTACATTCCCCCTTGCACGATGCCGAAAAATTGCTGGGGATAACCGTGCAGGGGCGGGTTTTTATCCAGCCATTCCAGAGCCGATTCGGTCCATCTTTGCGTCAGTTGCAAGGATTGGGAGACCTGCGCTTCGCTGGCCGGATAAGGCGTGCATTCGTCGAAAGCCATGATGATGTCGGCGCCCAGCCGACGCTGGTGATTCATGACGGCCTGGGGAGTGAATAAATGCTTGCTGCCGTCGATATGGGAACGGAATTCCACCCCCTCGGGACGGATTTTCCGCAATTCATCCAGGCTCCAAACCTGGAACCCTCCCGAATCGGTGAGCAAGGCGCGGTCCCAGGAAATGAAGCGATGCAAGCCGCCGGCTTCGGCCACCAAATCGCATCCCGGGCGTAAATACAAGTGATAGGTATTTCCCAGGATGATACGGGCGTCCGCGGCTACTAAATCCCGCGGGGTCAGGGCTTTGACCGAACCCTGGGTACCCACCGGCATGAAGACGGGAGTCTGAATCTCCCCATGCGCGGTTTTTAAAATACCGGCGCGCGCCGAACTTTGCGCCGAGGAGGCGAGTAGGGTAAAACCTTCGACCACGGATAACCTTTCTTAACCCGCCAAAAGCAAATCGATGGCTTCGCTGATGGTGCGCGCGGGGCGCACCTCGATACCCCGCACGGTAATGGTTCCCTTGGGAGGGGCGGGGATGACCGCCTGCTCAAAACCCAATCGGTGGGCCTCTTTCAACCGGGCCTCGATTTGCGGCACGGGCCGCAATTCACCGTTCAGGCCCAATTCGCCCAAGGCTATGGCCCGGGGAAGGCTGGCTTTGCCCAAATGGTTGCCGGCCACGGCCGCGGCCACCGCCAAATCGATGGCGGGTTCGTCCACGCGGAAGCCGCCGGCAAGATTGACGAAAACATCCTGCGGGCCGATTTCGATGCCGCCGGATTTTTCCAGGATGGCCAGAAGAATGGTCAGCCGTTTGCCGTCCAAGCCCATGCTCACCCTTTGGGGTACGGAATAATTGGTGCGGCCCACCAGGGCTTGCACCTCGATGAGCAAGGGGCGGCTGCCTTCCAGGCAGCAGGTGACCATGGACCCCGGATTGCGTTTTTCCCGGTGGCTGATAAAGGCTTCGGAGGGATTTTCCACCTCGATCAAGCCCTCATTCCGCATTTCGAAAACGCCGATTTCATGGGTGGCGCCGAAGCGGTTTTTCACCGCTCGCAGGATGCGATAGGCATGATGCCTTTCGCCTTCGAAATAAATGACCGTATCCACCATGTGTTCCAAAAGCCGGGGACCGGCCAATTGCCCTTCCTTGGTCACGTGACCGACCAGGAAAACCGCGCAATGGCTGGTTTTGGCCATGACCATCAGGGCCAAGGTGGCTTCGCGCAATTGCCCCGGCGAACCGGGTGAAGCCGAAATATCGGGCTTGTAAACCGTCTGAATGGAGTCGAGTACCAAGACCTCGGGTTTGCATTCTTCCACCAAGGCGAAAATCGCATTCAAATTGGTTTCCGAGGCCACCCACAAATCCGATCCGGGCGTTTGCAGACGGGAGGCCCGCAAGCGCAATTGCTGCAAAGACTCCTCGCCGGTTACATAAAGGGTTTTCACACCTCCGGCGGTCAAAGTGGAGGCGACTTGCAAGAGCAAGGTGGACTTACCGATGCCGGGATCCCCCCCTATCAAGACCAGGGAGCCGCGTACCACCCCGCCGCCCAGGACCCGGTCGAATTCCTTGGAGCCCGTATGCATGCGCTCTTCCGCGGAAGGGGGAACATCCTTGAGGAGCATGATGCCGCGCGGGCCCGCCAAGGCGCCTTTGGCGGACTGGAAACCGGGCGAGGCATTCCCCCCTAAGCCGCGGGCGTCTGAACCCGCCGCCGGCCCTTCGCGGAATTCCACCAAGCTATCCCAAGCTCCGCAGGACGGGCATTTACCGGTCCACTTGGGAAAGGTGTCCCCGCATTCCCGGCAGGCGAACACGATATCACCGCCTTTGGGTTTGGATTTGGCCATGATCCGCTCAGTCGACGTCGCCCAGCAATTTCCGCTGGCCGCGGATGAATTGCTGGACATAGGGGTTGTTGGTGGCGCGCAATTCGTCGGGAGTTCCGACGAAAATGATGCGACCTTCATACAGCATGCTCATGCGATTGGCGACCTTATAAGCGGAAACCATGTCATGCGTGACGACGATGCTGGTCACCCCGAGCTTATGCTGCATTTCGAGGATTAAATCGTTGATGACGTCGGAGGTTACGGGATCGAGGCCGGTGGTCGGCTCGTCGTAGAGGATGATTTCCGGATTCAGGGCGATGACGCGCGCCAAACCCAGCCGCTTTTTCATGCCGCCGGACAATTCACTCGGCATCTTGAAACGGATGTCGGGGGAAAGGTTGATCATGCTCAATTTTTCCGCGACGATTTCGTTCAGTTGCGATTCGCTCAATTGGCGGTTATGCTCGCGCAACGCGAACTTGATGTTTTCGCCGACATTCATGGAATCGAAAAGCGCGGCGCCCTGGAATAACATGCCCATTCGCTTGCGGATGGTTTTGACATCGATATGGGTGGGGCTGCTGATCACCTTCCCGTCTACGATGACTTCGCCCCCGTCGGGCTGCAAAAGGCCGATGCAATGCTTGAGGATCACCGACTTGCCGCCGCCCGACGTGCCGATGATGACCATGGTTTCGCCTTTATTCACGTTCAAGTGAACATCGCGCAAGACTTGTTGGGCGCCGAAACGCTTTTTCAGCCCGCGTAATTCGATCAATGGCGACTGCGGCCCGTTTTGAGGCCGGGGCCGGGGATCGGACGATAAATCCCAAAAGGTTTCAGTAGACGACATAGACGATCAGAAAATCGGCGATGAGGATGAGAACGCTGCTGGCCACCACGCTTTTCATGGAGGCTTGCCCGACTCCCTTGGCCCCGGACCCGGCTTTCAGTCCATGATAATAGCCCATGGTGGCGACGATGCCGCCGAAAACGAAGGCCTTCAGGAAGCCCACCCAAACGTCATAGGTGTCGAAGAGAAACCGCAGGCCATAGGCATAGGTTGCCGAAGTGATATTCAGGATCTGGGTCGCCACCAAAAACCCGCCCACAACCGCTAAAAAATCGGAAACGATGACCAATAAAGGAAAGGTGACCAGGCCGGCGAGGATGCGCGGCATGGCCAAATAGCGCAAAGGGTCCAAATCCAAAACCACCATGGCATCGAGTTCTTCTTTTTCTTTCATGGTCCCGATTTCGGCCGCGATGGCGCTGCCGACCCGGCCGGCCAAGACCAAGGCGGTGATAACCGGACCGGACTCGATGATGACGAATTTGCATACCGCGGTTCCCAAATAGGTATCCGGTATCAGGCCTCGGAACTGGTAATTGGCCTGGATGGCCGTTACCGCCCCGATGAAAACCGAGATTACGGCGATGAGGGGTAAAGAGGACACGCCGACCCTGACGACTTGCTGGATAAATAGCCCGGGATTGCGAATGACCCATGGCAAACGCCCGAGTATCCGCAATAATAGGGAAGTGACCTCCCCGGTGCGGGTGATGAGACGAAGGCTTTGGAGCAATAAAAAGCCCCCGATGGCGGAAACGAGCCTGCCGACGCTTTCGACGAATTCTTTGCCGACGCGCAACCCAAAGGGAAGGCTGTCCGCTCCGGCCGCGTAATCCGAAGGGGGATAAGGAGGCTTCAAAAGGCGTCCGGTTCCGTCGATCGCATGGAGTAATTCTCGAAACTGGCGTAGTCGCTGATGAAGGTCAGCGGAACGTCGCCCGTGGGACCATTGCGTTGCTTGGCGATGATGATCTTGGCTTTTCCTTTCTCGGCCTCCTTATTATAAACCTCTTCCCGGTAAACGAACATCACGATATCCGCATCTTGCTCGATGGCGCCCGATTCGCGCAAATCCGCCAGCTTGGGCTCGCCATCGCCGCCCCTGGTTTCGACGGCGCGGTTGAGCTGGGACAATGCCAAAACGGGAATCTCCAATTCCTTGGCCAAGGCCTTGAGGCCGCGCGAAATTTGGCTGATCTCCTGTTGCCGGTTCTCGACCTTACCCGCCCCGGACATGAGTTGCAGGTAGTCCACCATGACCATGTCCAATCCCTGCTGGGCCTTGAGACGGCGGCATTTGGCGCGCAACTCCAAAATGTTGAGATTGGGGTTGTCGTCTATCCAGATCTTGGACTCGCTGATCGGTCCCACCGCCAGGGATAGCTTGGGATAATCCCGTTGCGGCAATTTCCCGGTCCGCAGCATATGCATATTCACCTTGGCTTCGCGGCAGAGAATACGCTGGGCCAATTGTTCCCGGCCCATTTCCAAGGAGAAAAAAGCCATGGACTTGCCGTGCAGGATGGCCGAGTTCGCCACCATGCTGAGGGCGAATGCCGTCTTGCCCATGGCCGGCCGGCCGGCCAAAATGATGAGATCGGTTTTCTGGAAGCCCGATGTCATGGCATCGAAGTCGCGGAATCCCGAAGGCACGCCGATGATGTCGCCCTTGGCATAACTCTCGATCAGCTTGAAGGTTTCCGCCAATACCGCTTTAATCGGTTGAAAGCCTTGCCGCACGCGGGTTTCCGCAATGGAATAAATCTCCCCTTCGGCTTGATCGATTAATTGGGGCGGGTCTTGGGTGGCGTCATAGGCTTTTTCCAGCATGCGGGTGGCCGCTCCGATGAGCCGCCTCAGCAGGGCTTTTTCCTTGACGATTTTGGCATGATCGGCGACATTGGCCGAAGAGACCACCTCCGAGGATATTTCCAGCAAATAAGCTTCGCCGCCCGCGGCTTCCAGCTTGCCCAGCCGTCTCAGGGCCTCGGCGAGGGTGATCAAATCCACGGCCTGGTTTTTCTCAAAGAGCGCGGTCAGGACCTCGTAGAGGATTTGGTGGCGCTCCAAATAAAAATCGTCGCGCCCCAGGATTTCAGCCGCTTGACCCACCGCGTCGCCATCCAAAAGCATGGCGCCGATGACGTGCTTTTCCACCTCCACGGCCTGGGGAGGAATGCGAAAGCCGGCGCTCCCGGTCGCCGTCGTCACGGCCCAGCCTCCAAGGTTTGCAAGCGTTGACTAAGCCATTGCAGGTCTTTCCACGCTTCGCCCTTTCTCGCTTCTTCGACCAGGAGCAAGGAGGGATTCAAGGTCATGGTGCACTCAAAGCCGGCGAATTCATGGCTTTTCTGACGAAGATCAGCATAGCCTGCGCCGGTACGGACGAGGATTTGGGTGATTTCTTCCCCCAGGGCGAGTATGACCCGTGGCCGGATCAGCCTGATTTCGGCCGCGAGCCAGGGTACCATTTTAGCCGCATCCCGGCGAGGCCACCCCCGCCCGGGATGGACTCTTTTCATCAAAGAGGTGCAATACATATCGGAAATTTCCAGCCGGATGGCTTTCAACATGCGGGCCAAAAGCAGCCCATCCTCTCCGGCAAAGGGACCATCATCCGGACCGGCCTCTACCATGGGCTGCAGGGTGACTACGGCCAGCAATGGATTGGGGAATCCTTTGCCATAGATAATCGGTGAAGCCCCCTTTTTAGCGGGCATAGGGTGCAAACCTTCAACCACGGCAACTAAGGCTTCCTGAAAAGCGGCGAGGTGAGGGAAAGATTTTTCTTCGAGTTTCGCCGTTTCCCGAGGGACAGGTAACGGTTTGCTCTCGGGTAGGCTTAAGGGTTCCGCCACCTCCCGAACCATGGCCGCAAGCGATATCGCTTCGGGAACTTGGGGAGTGGGCGGAGGAAGGGTGGCTGGTGCCGGTGGCAACCACGGTTCGGGCAAGAGTATCTCGTCGCCACCCAGGTCGCGTTGAAACGCCAAGTACCGATTCCAAACTGAGGCCATGAGAGACTAACCTATTTCCGTCCCGGCGGATAAGGACGTTTCCAAAGCCGCCAATACATGGGAAGCCAGGGCTTCCTTGCTCAGGGTCTGTAAGGGCAAATACAGGCCTTGCAACCCCAAAATACCCGCCATGACGTCATCCTTTCCGAATCCATCTCGCTCGGAAACCGGATTATTGACGATAACCCAGTCGCAATTCCTGGCCCGTAATTTCCGGGACGCTTCTTCGAGCAAGTTTTCGGTCTCCAAAGCGAAGCCCACCAGAATTTGGCTTTTGGATTTGCGCTTCCCCAGTTCAGCCAGAATATGCGGAGATTCACTTAACTCAATGTTTTTTAAGGCTTTAGAGTCTTTGATCTTACCGGATTTGGGTTGAGTGGGGGTAAAATCAGCAATGGCGGCGGACAGGATAATCACATCCATGGCCGGCGCTTTTTGCAGGGCTTCCCGCTGAAAATCCTGGCTCGAAGAAACCCCGACCACCGAGGCATATTCGCCCGATATGGCTTCATCCACATGGCCGATAATGGCATGCACCTCGGCTCCGGCCAGCCAAAGCGCCCTGGCCAAAGCAAATCCGGTTTTGCCGCTGCTGCGATTGCTGATAAAGCGCACATCGTCGATGGATTCCCGGGTATGTCCCAAGGCCAAAAGCACTTTTTTCCCGCGCAAATGGGGAAGAGGGGAGGAGGGCTGGGATAGGCAGGTTTTCAAGTGGGCGACCAGGGAGTTCACCGCCAGCAATTTTCCTTCACCCACCTCACCGCAAGCCAGAGTCCCTTCCCCCGTGGGTAATATCACCACCCCCCGATCGGCGAGCGTCCGAAGATTCGCCTGGGTCGCAGGATGGTGCAGCATTTGGGTATTCATGGCCGGAGCCACAATGACCCGTCCGGTAAAAACCAAGGCCAATAAACTCAGGATATGGCTGGTCAAGCCATGGGCCAATTCCGCCAGAGTATGCGCCGTGGCGGGTGCGATGAAAAAAACTTCGGCCCAGCGGGCCCAGGCGATATGGTCCATGCGGCCGTCGACCACGCCCGACCAGGCATCGGTTAAAACCGAGAAACCGGACAAGGCGCCCAAGGTATGGGGATGAACCAATTGCGCCGCTTCGGGGGTCATGGCGACGCGCACTTCGCAGCCGTTTTCCTTGAGCCTTTGGATGAGATCGCAGGCTTTATAAGCGGCTATGCTCCCCGTTATTCCCACTAAAACCCGCTTGCCTCGCAGCATGCCAACCCTCCTGGAAACTCCGCTGACGGGAAACCCGGCTATGCGGCCAGGGTTTGCTTCAAATGAAAAGCGGAGGCTACCGCCTCCGCCTTTGAAAAACCAGGTTCAAGCGGTTTTAAGCCGGCTTGACTTCGTCGGGTAGGACTTGCAAACGATCATTCTTGAACTTGCGTATGGCTATGGTGGTAGGTTTTTCCGCTAATTTGATAAAACCCAGATTGGCCTGTTCATTGATGAAACGCGCTTCTTGCGCCGCCATGATAACCGTGCGGAAAGCCGAGATATTCTTGGCATAGCAGGTCTCTAAGGCTAGGTGTTCTTTCATCGGCATGGTGCTATCCTCGGTTTCTTGGCAGATCTGCCCTAAAGCATACGATAAAAACTAGGTGGCAGAGAGAGGGGGATTCGAACCCCCGTTGCCTGTTAGGGCAAACATGCTTTCCAAGCATGTACCTTAAACCACTCGGACATCTCTCTAACGGCGACAATAGTAGGAAAAGTTGGCCGAAAATCAATAAATCAGGCCTTTTTATTCTCTTCCACCCCGAAGGACTGCAATTGGTAAAGCTTGTAGTAAATCCCCCCCAAAGCCAGCAATTCCTGATGGTTTCCCTCTTCCCGCACCTCGCCCTTGTGAAAAACCAGAATACGGTGGGCCCGCTGGATGGTCGAAAGGCGATGGGCGACCACGACCGAAGTGACTTCCCGCAGCACCGTATCCAGGGCCTGCTGGACTAAATGCTCGGTTTCCGAGTCCACCGAGGCGGTCGCTTCGTCCAAAATCAACAGCGACGGTTTTTGGTAAAGAGCGCGGGCAAAAGCCAATAATTGCCTTTGGCCCACCGAAAGGTTTTCGCCTCTTTCTTTGAGGAAGGTGAGATAACCTTCGGGCATGCGTTCGATGAAACCATGGGCATTGACCAGTCGGCAAACGGCTTCCACTCTCGCCAAATCGAAATCGGGCCTTAGCGCGATGTTGAAGGCGACCGATTCGGCGAAGAGGTAGACGTCCTGCGGGATAACCGCCATCTTCTGCCTCAAGCTGCTCTCTTTCAAATCCTGGATCGCCACCCCGCCCAAGGTGAGTCGACCCTCTTGCGGCAAATAAAAACGGCTGATCAAATTCACCAAGGTGCTTTTCCCGCTGCCCGTCGCCCCGACCAAGGCCACCATTTCACCGGGCTTCACGGTGAAGCTGATCCCATGCAAGACTTCTTTGCCGGTGCGGTAACTGAAACGTACCCGATCGAAAACAATGCCCGGCAGGCCCTCGGGTAAGGATTCGGAGCCGTCCGGGGTTTCGGCCTCGGTGTCGTAGAGGGTAAAAACCCTTTCGGCGGCGGCCATGGCGCTTTGCAGGGCCGTGATCTTATCGCTCAATTCCCGCAAGGGCCGATAGAATAATCCCGTATACCAGGAAAAGGCGATGAGGGTGCCCAAGGTGGTTTGGTGCCGGTAAAAAAGCCACGCGCCGGCGAAGCTGAGCAAGGTCAGGCTGATCTCGGTCAGGCCGAAATTGAAAGGGAAAAACGTCGCGTAATAACCGACATTGCGATGCCAAGCTTCCCGCAATTCACGGTTGACGCGGTCGAATTCGAGGCGCACCGATCCCATGCGATTGAAGATTTTCACGATGGGGATGCCCGTCAGGCTTTCCTGCAAATTGGAATTCATGGCCGCCACATGGCCGCGGATTTCGGTATTGCTGGCCCTGACCCTTTTCCGGAATACCGTGGTATTGATCCACATCGCGGGCAAGACCAGCAAGGAAGCCAAGGCCAGTTTCCAATCCAGCACCAGCATGAAAATGACGGCATAGCCCAGCAAGCATAAATTGCCGAGCAATTCCACCAAGCCTTCGGTGAACATGCTGCTCAAGGCGTCGACGTCATTCGAAAAACGGGTCATGAGCCGGCCCACGGGCGTCCGGTGATAAAAGGCCATGTCGAAGCGCAAGACTTTGCGGAATAGCGTGGTCCGCAAGGTATGGATGATGTCGAGACCCAGTTTTTGGCTGGTGATGGAACGCAGGTATTCCAGCAACCCGGCGCCGATGGTCAGGCCTAAAAAAGCCAGCAAGTAGGGGAAAATCGCGTCGAGATGCCGCTGCTTGATGGGGCCGTCTATCATGGCCCGCAATACCCGGGGCATGAATAGCGGCAGGATTTCGGCGATGAGCAAAAGCGCGAAGGAAAAGACCGCGAGCAGGCGGTGTTCCCTGACTAAAACGGCCAAGCGTATCCATAGCCGCCGGTCCAAAAAAGATCGGACCTTGTCGGCTTCGATGACTTCAGGACCCGCCATGGCGCCTGCTTCCGGAATGTTTGCTTTTCATGGTGTTCCGAGGGACTAAGCCGAGGCCAGTGCGTCCACGATTTGCTGCCGGCGCCAGATGGCGCTGTACGCGCCGCCTGCCGCGACCAATTCGTCATGGGTCCCGCGCTCCACGATGGTCCCATTATCCAGGTAAAGGATTTCATCGCATTCCCGCACCGCCGAATACCGGTGGGAAACGATGATCAAGGCGGTACCCGAAAGGTTTTCCCGCAAATGATGAATGACCTGGGATTCGGTTTCGGCGTCGAGGGCGCTCAGGGTATCGTCCAGGCAGAGAATGGGAGCATCGGCCAGGAAAGCGCGCGCCAATCCGACCCTTTGCTTCTGGCCGCCGCTGAGATTGATGCCTCGTTCTCCCAATAGCGATTCATAGCCCTGCGGGAATTGCTCGATATCCTTGGCCAATCCGGCCCATTCCGCCGCCTGCTCTTCGGTCAAGCGCGAACCGTCGCGGCCTCCGAAGCGGATATTCTCGCGTATGCTCCGGGAGAAGAGAAAACCGTCTTGCGGCGCATAGGCGAACCGATCGCGCCAGTCGTCGCCATCGTAGTCCGCCCTCAACCTGCCGTCCAAAATCAATTTTCCCGCCGTGGGATGGTAAAGGCCGCATATCAAATGCAATAGGGTGGACTTGCCGGAGCCGGTCGGGCCGACAATGCCCAAGGTCTGGCCGGGCTTCAAACCCAGCTCGACGTCGCGAATGGCATCCACCTTGCCGTCATAGCTGAAGCCCATCTTCTCCAACCGCAGGGCTTCGAAGCCGGCCGCGCGCGCGGGGCGACGCGCCACTTCGGCGCCGGCATCCTCGCTACCCGCCGTGGCCACCCACAGGGTCGATAAGCGATCCAGGCTGGCGCTGGCGCGCTGAATCATGGTGGCGACCCAACCCAAGCCGATCAACGGGAATTGCAAGCGCAACAAATACATGACCGAGGCGGACAAGTCGCCCAAGGACATCTCGTTCTGAATCACCATGCGCCCGCCCATCCAGCAGGTGAGGATTAAGCCGATGGAACCCAAGGCGCCCATGGCCGGCCATATCGAGGAATTGAACCAGGCCACCTTCATGGAAGCCTGCCGCAAATCATCGCTGGCCTTCTCAAACCGGGTCTCGAATGCCGCTTCCCGTCCAAAGCCTTTGACCACCTGCACGCCCGTTACCGTATCCTGCACAAAGGAGTTCAGGTTCGACAGGTTTTTCTGGATTCTCCCGTAAAGGACATACATCTTGGCCAGGAACCGGTTGGCGATAAAAGGAATGAGCAAGGCGGGCAAGAGGCCGACCAAGGCGACCTTCCAATGGATGAGGGACACGCAAACCACGGTGTAGATAAGGACGCAGCCCATGCGCGCCAAATGCAAAACGGCCGGACCCACCAAATCCCGCACCCTATCGAGATCATTGGTGGCGCGGGACATCAAATCGCCGACGGCATGGGTATCGAAAAAGGATTTGGGCTGGCGCAATAAACTGTCGAAGAGATCGCGCCGCATTTCGTATTCGATGGCGCGGGAAGCCTGGATCACCCAAAGCCTTTGGTAATAAAGCATGGCGCCGCTGACCACGGTCGCCGCCAGCATGCCGAGAAGGGGAGGGTAAACCGCGGGCATGCCCTTACCCATGTCCATGGAATCGAGCAATAATTTGACCATCCAGGGGGAGACTTGGTCCAAGGCCGTGGAAACGGCCACGAATATCCAACCCCATAGGATGGGGCGCCGGTAGCGCCGCAAATACGGCCAAACAAAGGTTAGGCGATCGCGGAAAGTCGGGGCCCGGGTCGGGGCTGCTGGTGGCGGCATGGTGGGAAAATTTCCTGAGGCTACAAAGGTGCCAAAGGAAATCCTCCCTGGAAAGTGACTTCCAGGTGATGGAGTTTTTAGCGGCCCGCTAGTGGCGGGGACTGAATAGGTGGATGTCCTCGCAGAAACGCGCCACGTCGGGATGAATCTCCAGGGCGATGATCAAATTCAGCATATCATCGCGACTGATCCCGTATTCTCGCGCCGGCCGGCCCTGAAACATGGGAATTCGATCGGCCGGCGAGGGCAATTGTCGAGCCGGGTGGCGCATACTTCCTCCTGGGGCGTTAAGCCCCCTACCTTTTATTCGTCGGCTTATTTTTGGGCCGGCTTGAGCACTTTCCCCAAACCTTACCCCCTGGCAAGACAAAGGTGGGCCATGACTTGCGGCAAATCTCCGGCTTTGATATACTTTCGCCCCTCCCGATGGGATGTCGTCCAATGGCAGGACACCAGATTCTGACTCTGGGTATCGAGGTTCGACTCCTTGCATCCCAACCACTTACGGGCTTTCCCTGATTCTCGGCTCGCCGGTCTCATCCCTCTCCCGTTTTTGACCCGCCATTTACCCCGGTCCACCGGGTAGAATGATGCCATGAATTCCATGGCCGAGGCCTTATGGTCCCTTTATCGAAACCAAAAAGCCAAGGGCCTGCGCGCCGCCATGCGCCAGACCCTGCAGAAAATGGAAAAGGCCGGATTGAATGACGCGGCCTGGTACAATGCCATGGGGGAGTTGTCCCTCGATGAACGCAATCCCAGTCTGTCCCTGCGGTTTTTCCAACAGGCCTGCGCCAAAAGCGACGAAGGCGAGTATTGGCTGAACCAGGGCCATGCCCATTACGCTTTGCGCGATTATACCGAGGCTGAAAAAGTCTATCGCCATGTGCTGGAAAAACATTCCGACGACGCGCATGCCATGGTGAATCTCTGCAATTGCCTCATCCATCGGGGGCAATGGGATGAAGCCTGGGCCATATGCGAAGACGGGCTGAAGCATACCTTCGCCAAACCGGCTCTCTGGAATACCCAAGGCCAAATCGCCTACCTCCGCCGGCAATATTCCCAGGCCCTGGAATTGTTCAGCCAGGCCTATCGAGAAGCGCCCGATTATATCGACGCCCTTTTCAACCAAGCCAATATCGAGGCGAAGCTCGGGCAAAGGCTGGCGGCCATCCAACACCTGGAGCAATGCACCCGCAAGGATGAGAATTACGAAGGCGCCTACTTCAATCTCGCCCTGCTTTATCTCGAGGAAATGGATTACCAGAAAGCCCGGACCGCGGTTCAGAAAGCCTTGTCCATCCATGGCAACCAGGTGGAATACCTCCACCTGCTGGGACGGATTTATTTGCTGAAAAACGAATTGAAACTCGCCCGGGAAACCTTTCACAAGGCTTTGCGGGTACAGGACGATCATATCGCTTCGACCCTGGGTCTGGCCCGCGTCATGGCCCAGGAAGCCCAGGAAGAGGAAGCCTTGAGCCTGGTGAAAAGGGCCTTGGCCATGCCCAATCTCACCCCGGAAGATCAAAAAAACGCCTTGTCGGTATTGCTCGACTTGGGCCAATTCGCCTTGGCCTTGATGTATTGCGAACGCGCCGGCGAGGAGGCTAAAAGCGGCCTCGGACTCATTCATACCCTCTGCCTGTGGAAAACCGGCAAAGTACGCGAGGCCATCGCCCGCCTCGAAAACGTTTTGCTGGAAGAAGGGGAAAGCGTAAGCGCATTAACCCTGTTGGGGATGATGCTGCGCGAACACGGGGCGGCGCAATTGGCCGAGCCGCGCCTCAGAAGAGCCCTGGAATTGGACGGGGGCAATCCTCGCCTGGTGACCGAATTGGCCCTGACGTTTTCGCAGCTCGAAAGACACGAAGAAGCCATCCTCTGCTTGCAAAAGGCCTTGGAAATCCATCCCCACCACCCGGATTTGCTTTACAACCTGGCCTGCGCCCAAACCAAGGCGGGAAACCGGGACGATGCCCTGGTCTCCCTGCAAAAGGCCCTGGAAAGCGGGTTTTCCGATCTCGATCAATTAGAGCATGATCCCGACATGCAAAGTTTGCGACAATTGAAGGCGTTTTCAATTCTCATCGGCGAAACGGAATAACCAGCCGAGAGTTTTTCCGCCCAGGCAGGGCAGGGGAGGCGCCGCATGAAAGCCGCCCAAGACTGGAGTTTCATCTCCAAAGACCAGGGGTTACCGAAGGTCAAGCCCCAGGACAATCGCATTTTCCACGCCCTGACCGCGGCCTATACCACCGGCCAAAGCCAGGAAATTTTCGGGGCTTCGGCTTCGATTGTGCAACGGGAAAAAGAGATGTGCGAAATGGCCTTGGCCGAATTGCAAAAGGTCCACAATGGATCCTCGCAACCCGATCCGACCTTGGGCCTCATCCGCGACCATTACCAGTCGCGCCTGCGCATCGCCTCGGAAAAGGAAAGCAAGCTGAGCAAATTGGCCGATGATTCGCGCAAGCTCAATGAAGACCACAAAAAGAAAAACCAGGAGTTGGCCGACGTGAAACGCCACCTCATGGAATCGCAGAGCAAATTGCGCGAGTTGGCCAAGCAAACCGAGAAGCTCATCAAAAAGGAAGAGGAGCTCCGTTTTATCGAAGACGGTTTGCGCAAAGAACTGGACAACAATAAGCGGGAAATGCTCAATGGCCTCTACGAAATCGTGGTGGAATTAGGCGTGCAAACGCCTCCGGCGCTCCCTGCGGCCGAGGTCGCTTCCGAAGATTCCCGCTCCGACCTGGGACCTGAAAACCAGGAGCATGCCGACGTCCTGGCCGAGCGTTTGCGTGAAAGCGAGGAAAACCGCGCCGCCGATCTGGCCTTTGCCAAAGCGACCGCCGACGCCATCGATGAAGGCACCTTGTCTCCGCCGGAAAGAATCCCCAAACCCGCCATCCCATCCCCTCACGCCATGCCCAAGGCCATGGACGAAGCGGCCGATAATCCCAGTCCGGCAACGGTGAAAATCCCCACCGGGCAAGGCTTGCCTGCTTCCGCCAATGGGCAAGCGACCATAGTCCTGGCTTCCGCTCCCACCGTCAATACCGGTACCCTGACTCCGGCCCCATTCGCGCAACCCAAGGGAACCAGCCTCGAAGCCTTGACGGAAAGGGCGCAGCGGGCCAAGGCTTTCGAGCCTTTAAAAGCTTTATTCAGCCGCTCTTTGGTCAAAACCAGCGAAGGCGAGGCGATTTGCGAGTATTTCTATCCCGTAACCAGCGCCAAGGAAAACCGCAAATACGTCATCAATGCCTTATTCACCGTGCACGCGCTTTTGCAAGTCTTGCAGCGGGATCCCACCGGCTTCCATAGCCGATTGGAAATGGCCGCCGGCGATTTGCTCAGCCGCCTGGATCATGGCAATAGCATTGCCCTGGAAGAGGCTTTGAAAGGGGATTTCACCCGGGAAGTGCTGAATAAAATGCTCTCCCTGGCTTGGAAACCCCGTGAACAGGCCTTTCAGGAATTGGCGTTGCGAGTGATTTCCCGCTTGGAAAGTCTTGGAGCCATGAGGTCCAAAAGTTTGGAAGATCAATTTGCCCGATGGCCGAAATAACAGCAAAACGACCGATTTGGCGACTTTTTCTAAGATTCAGATTGTTCGCATAAGATATATTATGTTAACTTGAGACTTTGCGGCGGGGCCTGAGTTGAATAGATTAAAGAAGATGCGCGACAGTACCGGATTCGGGGAAACCAACCCCGCAAGTTTAGCCGCTTCCCGGCGCTTCCAAAAAGGAAGCTGGGATTTAAGGCGAGACGAAAGACGGAAAGTCCATGCGCCCATTTATTTCCCGGATAGACGCCAGGCGGAACGCCGGGCATTCGCTTTCCAGGAAATCGAGATCAAACCCAGCCCCGATTTTTCCGCGCGCGATCGCTAGCGTCCCGCCGAGGGTTACCTTAATTCGGTGGCCTTAGCATACGCCGAAACCCATTTCAAATTTTCTTTGCCCTGGAGCCCGCTTTGGCGACCCTGGCCGGAAGTCTTTCTAGACGCTCCGAGCTTTTGCCTGCCGAATCGCCCTTGTCCCATCTATTTGGCCGTCAAGGACGCGCATCTCTTCCCCATTCATTTGCTCGGCCTGGATATCCTCATCCACGGACCCGAAGGCCGCGAGAAAATTTCCCTGCCGATGAATCAGGCCATCGCTGATCCCCTGAAGTTTTTGGCCCTGCCGATTCAATTGCCGGAGTTGCCCGGCCATTATGCCATCCATGCCAGGATTAGCTTGCGCAATGCCCAAGGCAAGGAAATCCACTTTTGGCAGGCGAATTATCCTTTTCTGACGCCGCGTCCCCTCGCCATCCAACGCTTGTCGGCTCCCCTGCCCCACCCCCACACCTGGCAAGCGGGAGAAATGCATTGCCATAGCGATTACAGCAGCGACCCGGTGGAATTCGGGGCGCCTCTGCAAGTCATGCAGGCGGCGGGAGAGGCCCTTGGACTCGACTTCATCCAGATCACCGACCACAGCTATGACTTTTGCTATCGGAAAGAGGCTTATCTGGAACCCTGTTCACCCGAGGAAGTTTTCGCCGACTATCGCCGCGAAACGGCGCAGGTCAATGACGAGGCGCCAACCGGCAGTTGCCGACTCATCCCGGGCGAGGAAGTGTCTTGTGGAAATTCCCGCGGTGAAAACGTCCACTTGCTGGTCATGGGTCATGAAAGCTATTTGCCGGGACTGGGCGATGGCGGCCGTCGAGGGTTGAATAACCGCCCGGATTTGCGCATCGAGGAAGTCTTGGAAAGGCTGGGGCGAACGCCTTGCTTCGCCGCCCATCCACGCGTAAAAATCGGCCGCCTGGAGAGATTCCTTTTTCGAAGAGGACCCTGGGATCACGCCGACCTCGGCCCGCTGAGAACCGTCCCCACACCTGCAACCGGGAGCAAGGCTTCTTCTCCCCTATTGGGATTGCAGTTTTGGAATGGCTCGCGAAACACCGACTATATCGCCGGCCGCAAGTTCTGGGTGGAGAGCCTGCTCCAGGGCCGGCGGCTTTTGCCCATCGGCGCCAATGATGCCCATGGTGATCTCAATCAAAATGTCGGCGTCAAATTCCCTTTATTTTCCCTCTACCGCAGCCGCAGCCATGTGCTGGGCAAGGTTCGCACCCTATTTCCCGCCGCCTCGAATGCCTTGACCGATATTCAGACTGCGGCCTGGGGTCAAATTGCCACGGCCACCGACGGTCCTTTTGCCGCCCTCTTGCCTGAAAACGATAAGGTCCGCCTTGTCGCTGAAAGCCAGGGCGACTTCGGTCGCTTGCAAAAGATCAGCTTGGTCGCGGGACGTAGCGGCGACCGGGAAGAGCGGCTGGTGCAAGCTTGGACGCCGGGCGCATTCCAATTTTCGGAGACTTTGGATTTTCCGCCCCATTGCGATTATGTCCGCGCCGAAGCGGTGACGACGGAAATGCGCTTTGCGTTAACCTCAGCGGCATTCAAGGGTTAAACCCGTTCTAATAAGAAATTCCTTTTGCACGGATATGCACCTTGGGTTTATCCTGGGGATTGAGCACGCCATGCCGGGTGACCCGACCGATGACCAAACGATGCGCGTCAACGGGAACCACGCTTTCGATTTCACAATGCGCGAAGGCGAAAATGCCATCGATGATCAAGGCGCCCTCCGCGCTGACCGAGTGGGCGACGACATCGAGAGGCGCGATACCCGTTTTCAATCCTCCCCAAAAAGGTTTCATTTGCGGGGTATTCGATTCGCCGAGAATATTGACCGTAAAGCAGCCCGCCTTTTCGGCCAGGGCAAAAGCCGGCCTATCCGCCTCCATCACCACGCTCAAACGGATGGGGTTCAGACTGACCTGATTCACCCAGGATGCCAAAAAGGCTTCTTGGGACTTTCCATCGCTAACCCCCAGGATAAAGAGCCCGGAGGGTATTTTTCCAATGGCGGCATAATTCGGATCATCGTTTTCCAAGGTCATGGGGGCAATTTTAGACTAAGTCCATCAGAAGTGTAAGGCTAAAACCAGACTTTTGGAGCCGATCTTATTACTTTTGCTTGCTTGCTTAGTTCAAAGTCTTCATCCCACAGTCAACGAAATCATCTCCCTAGCCCCAACCAAGGCACCATGGCGAACGCAAACAAGGAAAAGGCAGTCAGCTCCATGAACCAGCTAAGCCAGGAGGTTTTCCTCGGCCTATTGGAGAAAATGCAGACCATCCGTTATTTCGAAGAGGCTGCCACCAAGGCCTACCAGCAAAAGAAGATCGCTGGTTTTTTACACGCCTATATCGGCCAGGAAGCGGTTGGAGTGGGCATTTTGGCGCACAAACTGCCGCAGGACATGGTCGTCACCAGCTACCGCTGCCACGGCCTCTACCTCACCTTAGGCTGCGACGCCAAGGCCGGCATGGCCGAATTATTCGGCCGGGCGAGCGGCTGCGCCGGCGGCAAGGGCGGATCCATGCATTTCTTCAGCAAGGAAAAGAATTTCCTCGGCGGACATGGCATCGTCGGCGGACAATTTCCCATCGGCATCGGCGCCGCCTTCAAGAGCAATTACGAGGAAGACAATGCCGTCAGCTTCATCTTTTTCGGCGACGGCGCCTTGCCCCAAGGCTCCTTTCACGAAAGCATGAACCTGGCCGCTTTGTGGGACTTACCGGTCGTTTTTGTTTGCGAAGACAACCAATACGGCATGGGCACGGCCAATACCCGCTCCATCGCGAATACCGAAATCGCCGCCAAAGCCGAGGCCTATGGAATCAAAGGCTATACCCTGGACGGCATGAATGTGGCGGAAGTCTATTCCAAAATGGGCCCCATCGTGCAAGAGGTCCGCGCCACGAGGCGCCCCGTCCTCATCCATGCCAAGACTTACCGCTATGTCGGGCATTCGGTTTCCGACGCCGGCCTGTACCGGACCAAGGACGAAGTCGAACAGCAGCGCAAACGCGATCCCCTCGTATTGGCAGCTAATGAGCTGCTGGAAAGAAAGTGGATAAGCGAGGAGGAATTAAAGGCTTTGCAAAAATCGGTCAAGGCCAAAATCGCCGAGGCCGTCGACTTCGCGGATGAAAGTCCCGAGCCTTCTCCCGAGGCCCTGTTGCAGGATGTCTTCGCCGATCCCCTGCCTTGACCCTCAGGCCATTGTCTTTTCTCAGTGAATTCAAACGTCTAACCTAGGTTATCACCATGGCTGTCATGGAAATGCGCGAGGCTTTGAATCTCGCCCTCAAAGAAGAAATGATACGGGATGAAAAGGTTTTCATCCTGGGAGAAGAAGTGGCCGAATTCAACGGCGCCTATAAGGTGACCAAGGGGCTGCTCGATTTCTTCGGCCCCAAAAGGGTCATCGACACCCCGATTTCCGAAAATGGTTTCGGCGGACTGGCGGTGGGCTCGGCCATGATGGGGTTAAGGCCGGTGGTTGAATTCATGAGCTTTAATTTTTCCCTGGTCGCCATGGATCAAATCATCTCCAACGCCTCCAAGATGAATTACATGTCCGGAGGCCTATTCAATATTCCCATCGTCTTTCGCGGGCCCAATGGCGCGGGGCCGCGCGTCTCTTCCCAGCACAGCCACAGCATGGAAAGCGTTTTCGCCCATTTTCCCGGCATTCATGTCATGACCCCGTCTTCGCCCAGCGACGCCAAGGGCATGCTTAAATCCGCCATCCGCAATAATGATCCGGTGATTTTCCTCGAGAATGAGTTGAATTACAATCTCAAGGAAGAGGTTTCCGGCGATGATTATCTGATTCCCATCGGTCAGGGGGATATCAAGCGCGAAGGCGGGCATGTCACCCTCATCGCCTGGTCGCGCATGATTACCCTCGCCAAGGCGGCGGCGGAAGAACTGAGCAAGGACGGCATCGAGGTGGAAATTCTCGACCCGCGCACCTTGAAGCCCCTCGACATGGCCCTCATCGCGCATTCGGTCAAAAAGACCAACCGTGTCGTCATCGTCGAGGAAGGCCACTTCTTTTGCGGCCTGGGCGCCCAAATCGCCGACTCCATTTACCGCGATCTCTTCGATTACCTCGACGCCCCCATCGCACGCGTGAGCCAAGGCGAATGCCCCATGCCTTATGCCGCGAATCTGGAAGCCATGACCTTGCCCCAGGTCCACCATATCATCGACGCGGTCAAGCAAGTCGCCTACCGCGCCTAAGTCGAATTACCCGTCACGCCGGGCGTGGCGGTTTTATTTTCTCGGTCAGCCGAGAGGAGACTTTCCATGCCAACCACTATTCTGATGCCGAGCTTAAGCCCAACCATGGAAGAAGGCGTTATCGCCAAGTGGTTGGCCAAGGAAGGCGATTTGATCAAACAAGGCACCCTCCTGTGCAGCGTCGAAACCGACAAAACCACGGTCGATTACGAAAGCCTTGATGAAGGCTACCTGCGCCAAATCCTCTTGCCCGCAGGCAGCGCGGCCAAGGTCAATCAGCTCATCGCGGTGCTCTCGGAAGAGAAAAACGAGGACATCGCCGAATTCCTAACCAAGGCCAAGGAAAAAAACGCCAAGCAAATGGAAGGCAAAGGAGGCGCCAAGCCCGCGGCCGCATCGGCTCCAGCAACTCCCCCGCCTATACCCTCGGCGGCTCCCGCCGCAAGCGCGCCGGCGATCGCGAACCCCGCGCCGGCTTATGCCGCCGCCGCGACGGCGGCTCCGACCAATGGCGGCCGGGTTTTCGCCTCTCCCCTGGCCAAGAAAATGGCCACCGATAAAGGCATTGCCATTGAAAATCTGGCAGGCAGCGGTCCCTCCGGCCGGGTGATAAGACGCGATATCGAGAATTATGTGCCGGCGGCGGCGAAGGCCGCCGCTCCCTCGGCGGGCAAAGAACCCCAGGTCGTGCAAAGGCCGCTTTTCGGATCCTTGGCGCCCATCGCGCCTACCGCCGACATACCCCAAAGCATGATGCGGAAGACCATAGGCAAACGCCTTTTGGAATCGACGCAGAATATTCCCGTCTTCTACGTCACCATGAAGGTGGAAGTCGACGCTCTCAATACCTTGCGCAACCAGCTCAACCGCGCTTCGGGATACAAAATCTCGGTCAATGACATCGTCATCAAGGCCACCGCTTTCGCCTTGCGGCAATTCCCCCAGGTCAATAGCGGCTATTACGGCGACTTCGTGCGGCAAAACGCGAATATCGACATCAGCGTGGCCGTTTCGGTGGATGGCGGGCTTATCACGCCCATTGTCAAAAGCCCGGATTTAAAAGGCCTCGGCCTCATTTCCCAGGAAGTCAAATCCCTGGTGGGCAAGGCGAAGGCCGGCAAACTGGCACCGGAAGAATACCAAGGCGGCACGTTTACCATATCCAATATGGGCATGTACGGGGTGGATGAATTCACCTCCATCATCAACCCGCCGCAAAGCGCCATCCTCGCCGTGGCCGGCATTCAGGATGAACTTTATAAGGAAGGCGACGCGATCTTGTCCCGCCAAGTCATGAAAATCACCTTGAGCGCCGACCATCGCGTCATCGACGGCGCCATGGCCGCCCATTTCGTTTCGGGATTGAAATCCCTGCTGGAAAATCCCGTTTGGCTCATGCTTTAAGGGCTGAGGAGAATAGCGTGTCTGCATCTTACGATTTCGTCGTCATCGGCAGTGGTCCCGGCGGGTATGTCGCCGCCATCAAGGCCGCGCAAGGGGGCAAAAAAGCCGCCATCATCGAAAAAGCCGATTTAGGCGGCGTTTGCTTGAATTGGGGTTGCATCCCCACCAAGGCCTTGCTCAAGTCCGCCGAGGTCTTTCAGCACCTGCAACATGCCGAGGATTATGGCATCAAGCCCGGGTCCAAACCCTCGGTCGACTATGGCAAGGTGATTGAAAGATCGCGCCAAGTCGCCAAGCAAAACAGCCAGGGCGTGCAATTCCTGATGAAGAAGCACAAGATAGAGGTCATCTCCGGCACGGCGAAACTCGTGAGCCGCACCGGCATCGAGGTGACGGCCGCCGACGGAGCCAAGCAGACCATCAAGGCGAACAACATCCTCATCGCCACCGGGGCAAGCGCGCGTCAATTCCCGCAATACCCTATCGACGGAAAAAATCTCGTCACCTACCGCCACCTTTTGGATTTGCGCGACCAACCGGCCAAAATGCTGGTGATAGGCGCCGGCGCCATCGGCGTCGAATTCGCGTATTTCCTGAACAGCCTGGGATCCGAAGTCCACCTGGTGGAAATGCTGCCGCAAATACTGCCGGTGGAAGACGAAGAAATCGCCAAGCAATTGGCGGCGTCTTTCAAGAAGCAGGGCATTCACTGTTATACCTCGACCCAGGTGCAAGAGGTGAAGGTCATTCAAGACGGCAAGGTCTCCGCCAAGCTCCTCGATGCCGACAAAAAGGAAATCAACCTCGAAGTCAACCGCGTCCTCGTAGCGGTAGGCATGGTCCCCAATACCAAGGATATCGGCTTGGACGCCGCCGGAGTCAAAACCGACGAGCGCGGCTTCATCACGGTCGACGGACATCAACGCACGTCCTCGCCCGGCATTTACGCCATCGGCGATTGCTCGGGCAAGCAATTATTGGCTCACAAGGCCAGCGCCGAAGCCGAAGTCGCCGTGTCCGACATGCTCGGGCATGCCATGGATGCCATCGATTACGGCCAAGTCCCGGGCTGCACTTATTGCCAGCCCCAAGTCGCTTCCGTGGGGCTGACCGAAAAAGCTTGCAAGGAAAAGAAGCTCGCCTATAAGGTCGGGCGTTTTCCTTTTTCCGCCAGCGGCAAGGCGCGCGCCATCGGGCATACCGAGGGCATGGTGAAATTGATCATCGGGGAAAAATACGGCGAGCTCCTGGGCGCGCATATCCTCGGCGCCGAAGCCACCGAAATGCTCGCCGAACTGGGCTTGGCCCTCAAGTTGGAAGCGACTTGGGAGGAGATCGCCCAGACCATTCACGCCCACCCCACCCTTTCGGAAGCCGTGATGGAAGCCGCCTGGGATACCCATGGTCTCTCGCCTCATCTCTAAGAGGCGGCATCGGGTTTTCCATCCCGGCCGGAGCCTCCATGGATTCCTTGGCCGCCCCCCCGTCCTTTGATACCCACCCAGCCATCGGTGAAATCACCGGTGAATGGTTATTGCGCCCCGGCGCGCCCAGCCTTCATGCCTGGGTCCCGAAGGGCATATGCATCGTCTTAGGAGCGTCGCAGACCCCCGCCGACGAAGTGGAATTGGAAATCGCCCAACGGAAAAACATCCCCGTCTATAAGCGCAAGGGCGGTGGAGGAGCCGTCGTCCTAGGCCCCCATTGCCTGTGTTTGGCCTTGCGTTTGCGCCGTGGGAAAAACAATTCTCCGCTGGATTATTTCAGGCGCATTCACGCGCCTTTGGCCGAAGGGCTCTCGGAAACCGTGGGCAAGCGGGTCACCGGCAAAGGCATTTCCGATTTGGCCCTGGGTGAAAGGAAAATAGCCGGGACTTCGCTCTACCTCGCCCGCGATCGCGGCCTTTATCTGGCCTCCATCCTGGTCGGGCAAAAAGCCCGGGAGAATATGGAGGCGCTAAAACAGCCGTCCCGCCAACCGGATTACCGGGAAGGCCGACCACACACCGATTTTCTTTCGACCTTGGAAGAAGAGGGTTATGCCGGATCCCCCGCCGAACTGGGGAATACGCTATTGCCGCTTTTGCGATCCGCTCTCGGCGACCTATTGGACTCGTCCGTCACCTGACGCGCCGCCGAAGCAATCGACGGCGCGGAAAAGGCAAACCGGAATTCACTCCGCGGCGTGCTGGGCGGAATCCGCCTTGACCGCGGTATCCTTGGGCGGTTCAATCAATTCAAACGGCTTTTTCTTGAAGGCGTCGAAATGCCAAGTGCCCACTTTCACGGTATCCGACCGGCTGGGATGCAAGGCATAGGTCATGCCGGCGAAAGACGCTCCCGCTTTCAAGGTCACGCTCTTTCCACCCTTATAGTCGACCGTGATGGCCACCGAAGGGCTATCCAGAGCCGCTTGGACCTTATTGGTATCGGCGTCGCTCAGAAAATCATCGATGGTCAGGTTCATCACCTGGGTCGCCATTTCCTGGGCCAATTCACGCTTCACGGGATTGGCCTGCGGACTTAGCATGCGCCAAGTGGTGTCATTCAAGGCTTCCAGGCGGTATTGGAAGGAGGTGCCGGCACTATCCTTCCAATTCGTTTCGATGAATTGGATGTCGCTTTTCAATTGGGGGAAAAGATGTTTTTCTTTCCATTCATTGACGCGGGTGGCGATTTCATAGGAAAAATTTCCCGGAGTCCGGTAAACCTCGGGATGGTCGAGGAATTTCCAATACGTCGAGCGGAAATCGGCCCCTGAAGTCTTGCCGATGGCGACCTTGCCGACCACCTTGCCCGATTGATCCTTCCAAATCACGGTTTTGACATTGGCCGAATCCAATCCGTATTCGGCGGCGCGTTCCGGATTGGTCGAAACCATGTCCTGGGTTTGCAGGTGATAAAGCACTTCGCTCAAGCGATTGATTTTCGCCGTGTCCGCGGGAAACCCATCCTCGACCACCACCCACTGCCCTTGCTTCGATTCCAGCTTGGCGGTATCGGTGGCGCTATGGGTTTCGACCATGGCCATGGCGGCACTTTGGGTCGTATCGAAAGCGTATTTGGAAACGTCTTGGGCTTCGTCCTTTTTCCGGTTGAGCACTAAAACCAAGGCCAGGATGACGATGGCCGCGACTAAGGCTAAAAGTGACTTTTTCATGCGCTGGCCTCCTTATTCCGGCGGCGCAGAAACATCACTATGCCGGCGATGAGCAACAGTAAGGGCGCCGTCAACATATTGAAAAGTAAGAGCGGGGTTTTGAGATGCTTTTTCGATTCTTCGATGGGAGCTTCCGATATTTCCCGGCTGCGTATGCTGATGAGGTCGGGATCGAGCGCCAATTGATCGAGGGAATTCAGCACGAGGTGCAAATTTCCCAGCGAATTGGTATACCCGACGTAAAAATCCGAAGCGAAGATGGCATTGGGGAAAACCAGAATCCGTCCTTCTTTCTGGCTATGCCTGAGGGTTTTCGAGGTATCGATGGGATTCGCGCTATCGGTGGGAATGGGGTGGTTATCGTAGAAGGAAGTGAATTTGCCGGAGCGCATGACGACCAAGGGATGCTTTTTGGGATTGACGGGCAAATACTCCTTCATGTCGCGGGGCATAAGAATGAAGCTTCCCGTCTCCTCCCAACTTTCAGCCGAGGACTCCACCAGGATTTCGGTATTGGCCGAGTCCTTGCGGGCGGAATCCAATTCGATGGAGCTCGTCCACGGAAAGCTCACCTGGCCCAGCTTGGAGGTGATGGGATTCTTGCCCGAAAGACCCTCCATGCCTTCGATAATCCAATAAGGATAAGGCGAGGGGAAAAAACTCTGGCCGAACCGCACGAATTGGTATTGCCGATACTCCAGGATGACATTCTTCTTGACGGAAATGCCGTAATGGCTGAGAAGGTCTTCATAACCGTTCTGGGTCGCCGATCCGTTTATGCCCTGGGAAAGGTTGACGTCGATTCCAGGCGCCATGAAAATGACCGACTTGCCCTTCATGAGGTGCTGGTCAATGAAATACTTCTCCCTTTCGCTCAATCGCTTCGGGGCCACGACCCATAACAAATCGATATTGTCCCCGATTTCGGCGTTCAGCGGATCGAGTTTCTCCACCTTATAGAGCTTATCGGTCTCCGCCTTGAGGGTGCGGAAATTCTCGTCGAAACCGACGGCGGTTCTGGGCGGGACTTCGGGCAAGGCAAAGCTGAACTTGTCTTCGCCGGAACCTTCGATTAAACCGATGGTTTTCACGTTTCCGGTCAATTTTTTGAGCTTGACCACCAAATCGTATTCGAAGCTCTCCAGGTTTTGCAGGATGGGAATGACTTCCTTCTTGTCGCCATACATCATGGCCAACCCGAAAAAGCCTTTTTTAATCTGCAAGCCCTCGTTGCTTTGCTCTTGCAACTGGACTTCCTGGATACCCAGGGCGGTGGCCTCTTTTCGCTTTTGTTCGTCATCGCCGGGGTCCACGACCGAAAGCTGGAGCTTGCCGTCGCTCTGGGCCTCGAATTCATGCAATAGATCCATGATGCGCGTGCGGATTTGAATGAATTGGGTGGGCAAATCCTTGCTCATCACCACCTTGATGCGGACCAGGTCGGGCAATTGCGCCAGGGTTTTTTTCGCCGCCTCGCTCAAGGTGAATTGCTTGTCCGCGGTCAAGTCGAGGCGCTTATTCACGAATAGTTCGCTGACGACGCCTATGGCCGCCAGGGCGATGAACAACGCCAAGCCGGAGATATAGGCCGAGGTGCGAGTCGAAAGTTTTTTAGATGCCATGGGGGACTATCTCCACTTCCTCGCTTCGATGTTTTTGATATTGAGCCACAGGAAAATTCCAACCATCGACAGGTAGTAAACCACGTCCCTGGAATCGATGACTCCGCGGGTGACATTATTGAAATGGCTGAGCAAGCTGATGTATTCGCAGACATGGGCGAAGGCGCCGAGTTGGTTCAGCTGGCTGGGAGCCAGGCCTATCAATAAAAAGGTGAAGATGACGAATAGGGAAATGATAAAAGCCACCACCTGGTTCTCGGTGAGCGAACTGATATACTGGCCCATGGCCAAATAAGCCGCGCCCAGCAGCAAGGCGCCGATATAGCTGCCGGCAATGACGCCCATGTCGGGACGGCCGAGGATGCCGAGAGTGATGGGTAAGGTGAGGGTGCAGAGCAAGCTGACGAAAACAAAGGCCAGCGACGCCAGAAACTTGCCAATCACCACCTCGGTCTCCCGCAATGGCATGGTCAGCAATACTTCCAGAGTGCCCAATTTTTTCTCTTCGGACCAAAGGCGCATGGTCACCGCCGGCACGAAGAAAAGGAAAATCCAGGGCAAGGCGGCGAAATAATACCGCATGGTCACCTGGCCCTGCCTGAAGAAGTCCTGAACGATGAAGAAAAAGGCATTGCTGACCAGCAGGTAGAAGATGATGAAAACGAAACCCACCGGCGAACTGAAGTAGCCGCGTAATTCCTTTTTAAAAATGGCGAGCGTATTACTCATGCTTATCCCCTCGTCAATTTCGCGAAAACGTCTTCCAGGCTCGCGGTTTCAAAGCGTAACTCGCTGAGCAACCAACCTTTCTCCACCGCCAGCCGGTAAAGGTCCACCGAAATATCCTGGTTATCCTTGCCGACCACGGCCATGCGGGTAAAGCCGCCGGGCATGTCATCTATCCTATCCGCTTTTTTCACGAATGGGGCTTCGGCGATGCCGGCTGGGGCCGAATCGCCCTGGACGGTGACGAAAACCGTGGTGCCCGAAGCGCGGGCGACCAATTCCTGGGGTGTTCCTTGGGCCACGATGCGGCCATTATTGATGATGAGAACCCGATCGGATGTAGCCTCCACTTCCGAAAGAATATGGGTGCTGTGTATGACCGTTTTTTCCTTGCCCAAGGCGCCGATGAGGCGCAGGATATCCCGGATTTGATTGGGATCCAGCCCGGAAGTGGGTTCATCCAAGACGAGAACGGCGGGATCGTGGATAAGCGCTTGGGCCAGGCCGACCCTCTGCCGGTAACCCTTCGACAAATGCCCGATCAATTTGCCCGTGACCTTGCCCAAATCGCAGGAGGCGACCACCCTATCGACCGCTTGCGCCCGTTCTCCGCCGGAAATGCCCCGTATTTCGGCGCAAAACCTCAGATAGGCGACGACATCCATGTCGAGATAAAGCGGGCAGCTTTCGGGCAAATACCCGATTTGCTTGCGGACCTCAAGGGGATTGTCGAAGGTGTCGAAGCCGGCTATGCTCGCCTGCCCGGCCGTTGCCGATAAAAAGCAGGTGAGGATTTTCATGGTGGTAGACTTGCCTGCCCCGTTGGGCCCCAGCAACCCGACAACTTCACCCTTGCTGATGTGGAAGCTGATATTGTCTACCGCCAAGGCTCGGCCATACCGTTTGGTCAGACCTTGTACCTCGATCATGGTTGTCCTTTCAGCAGCGGAAAACGCCAAAGGTTATCGAAATGGATTTGCGCCCGATGCGTGGACTTTTACGCCTCAGACGCTAAAAAGCGCGGGTAAGATACACGGGTCGGAAATGGGAGTCAAGCGAGACCTTTGAATTTCGGGGCACGGCTTACCCCGCTATAGCCTAGAGAAGGGTAGGCACGGCCTCGCAAAAGGTTCAAGTTGGGGCGGCCCGAATATCGGGGGTGTCGGCTAAGACTGGGTCGACCTGGCCAAAAGGCCATCGACGGGCTTGCTCATTTGCTTCAAGATCATCCCCGGAGCCAACCGGCTCATGATTTTCAACATATTCGCCTGCCCCGGCCGGATCTCGAATTGATCTTTGGCCATTCCCTCCAAACCGACCCGGACCATGTCGGTGACGGGCATAGGCTTGACGCCTTCCATATCTTTGGAATTGAAATGTCCCAGGATGTCGGTCGCCGTTGCCGGAGGTACCAACTCGAAAACCCCGACCCGCGTACCCTTCAATTGTATCCGCAAGGATTCGGTATAGGAATGCAAGCCCGCCTTGGCGGCGCAATAAATCGGGCATATCGGCAGGGGAATGAAGGCGAGCCCCGAGGTCACGTTCATAATGGCGGCGTATTTCCGGCTCTTGAGATGGGGCAGGAATTGCTTCACCATGCGGATGGGCCCATTCAAATTGATTTCTATTTCGTCTCCCACATCCTCGAAACCGCCTTGAGGATCGCGAAGATTGATGGTGCGCATGATGCCGGCATTATTGATCAGGATGTTCAAGTCGGGAAATTTTTGGGTTATTTCCGCGTATAGCGCCGGAATGCTGTTCACGTGGCTGACATCGCTTCGAAAAGCGGCCACATCGCCCAGGGATGCCATGGCCTTATCGATTTTTCCCGCGTCGCGGCCGGTGATCAAAACCTTGTTACCGAGTTTGAGGAATTGTTTGGCCATTTCAAAGCCGATGCCGCTGGTCCCTCCGGTGATCAAGACCGTATTGCCTGACATTTTCATGGTTAGCCCCCGCGCCGATTTTCGCCACGAAGTTAGGTATAAATACCGGTCAATCCGCGACCTCGTTCGAGGATTCACCCGCCGGAAATCGGGCCGTTAAAAAACCGTCGTGGCTAAATAGACCGTATAGCCCACGTAAATAAGGACTAAGGCGGTTCCTTTGAGGGAAGTGATTTTTGCCGGGCGTTTGAACCCGAAGCAAAGGAGAAATAATATCAGGGTCAATGCACCCATCACCAGAACGTCCCGATTGAAAAATTCCGGTCCCACCGTCATGGGCTGAATGGCTGCGGCGAGCCCGACCACGGCCAAGGTATTGAATAGGTTGGAGCCCAGCACATTGCCCAGCGCGATGTCATGCTCGCCTTTGCGGGTGGCGATCAGGGAGGAGGCCAGTTCAGGCAAGGAAGTGCCCACGGCTACCACGGTCAAACCGATGATCAAGTCGCTGACTCCGAATCCACGCGCGACTTCAACGGCACCCCATACCAAAATACGGGAACTGAGGATCAATAAAACCAAACCCACGCCCAGTTTGATAAGCGACTGCTTGAGCGGAATGTGTGGAGCGGAAGAACCACCTTCATTTGCGGGAGAATCCGCTTGCGGAGACTTTTTTAAACCTTGATGGATATTCCATCCCATGATTCCGATAAAAACCGTCAGCAAAACGAAGGCATCGAAATGGGTGATCTTTCCGTCCCAGACCTGCCATGCCGCCAAACCGGTGATCACGGTCAGGATCGGTAATTCCCTCCGCCAAACCTGCCTGTCCACCGTAATCGGGCTGATTAGCGCCGTCAGGCCGAGGATAAGGGCGATATTGGTGATATTCGAACCATAAGCATTACCCAGGGCTATGCCCGGATTTCCTTGCGAGGCGGCTAAGACCGAAACCACCATTTCCGGCGCGGAGGTACCGAAGCCCACGATGACCATGCCGATGAGCAAAGGCGGCAGCCCGAAGTAGCGAGCCGTATCCGCCGAGCCCTCGACAAAGCGATGAGCGCTCCAAACCAATAAAGCGAGACCAAAAAGAATGGCGAGAAAAGGAAGCAGCATGGCTTTAATTTAGCGATGCGAGGGATGAAAAATGGTTTTACCCGTTAATCGGTTTTTTCCCGGTAAATAAGCACATCCAGTTGAGATGATTGCAGGGAAATGGGTGGAGTAAAGGTGTAGTAAGGAGATTGATCGCTTTCGCCACGGGAATGGGTATGCGATTGTGGGCAAAACCGGCGCCCCTCACCCGGACTTGTGAAAATCCGCATCGGCGGAAGGAATTCGCCAGCCGAACCGGAGCGAAGGGCGCTTCGTCTTCGACTTGTCCGGTAATATTGCCGAATAACCTTTTACCCGCCCTCGCGACCAAGCTGAATGGATTGAGGCTGCTCGGTTCCAAGGCGATTAAGACGCCTCCCGGTTTCAGCAAACGATAAGCTTCACGGACGAAGGGGTCGAAGCCCAAGGTCACGTAGTGGTGGAAAATGAGCGGAATCACCACGGCGTCAAAGGTGGCGTCTTGCCATTGGTTTAGGCTGCCCATATCCGCCTCCATGGTGACGACTTCGGGATCGGAAATGGCTTGCAAGGCTTCCGGCGAGGTATCCACCCCGAAGATTTTGCGACCAGGGCTCTTCAGATAAGGCAAATCTTCACCCCGTCCGATGGGGGCGATGAGCACGCTTGGATGCTCTATCCCAGCCAAGGCTTCATCCACGGCGGCGGACATCTGGCGTTTCGGGAAGATATAGTTGAAGTCGTTGCGGTCCTGGGAAAACAGCCAGGCGGCGTTTAAAGGATGTTGCGCCTGATGGCCGTGGTTTTGATACCAGGCGCGCTCCCTTTGCAACTTTTCCCGATCGGCCTTTCCCATGGCCCCAAATTACCTATTTGCCATGTTTGCGGGTTCCCGCGGAGGCCATCCATCGGGATATCTACGAATCGCCTCAGGGCAAGGGGTTGCGATCAGCCACCCGGCCATCGGCCGTCAAGACCCAAAAGCCGCGGTAAAACTCCGCCTTCAGGGAACGTGAACCCTGCCGAAGGTTTGGCGGTTGCCGCCTAAGGTGTCTTTTGCCGGGTTGCAGATTTTGAATGGGTACGGTGGGGGTGTAGGTATTGCCCAGCGGATCATTGGGAGGAGTCACCGTTCCCGTCCAACCTTTTTGGGAAAGAACTATCATCAGGTATCCATTGGAAACCAGGATATTGCCGGGAGTGAAATCGGCCATGTTCTCATCGAAAGTCCAATCGCCGCGCGACCAACGCTGGGTATTGAAAGTGGTGAAGTCATCGACCCAGGCCTGGGTGAAATCCGATCCACCGGGACCGCTGCCTGGGGTATACCTGGAATAGACCATCCAATTGACGGTTTGCGCGATGGGCAATTTCGACGGATCCAAGGCACCGACCCAGCCTACCGCCGTACTTGCCCATAAATTCATGCGATAGGATTGGGCCTGTTGGGTCAAGGCCTGGACCTGGGCATTGCTTCCCAAGTCCTTACGCAAAAGCACGCCGTCCATGCGATAGACGACGGAGTCCGGTGTCCAATCGAGCACATAGGTGTGAAACGTTTTGGATAAGTCGATTTCCGAGGTGTGGAAGGATTCGGAAGTGACCTTGCTTTCGGCGGTACCGGTGATCAGATTCGATTGGAAGCCATAACCATTTTTGCCCAGAGCCTCGACATCGATTTCCAGCCACGGTTCGGGTTGGCCCAAATAGGAGTTGTCGTAATAGGTGAAAAACGAGGAAACCGATCCGGGGGTGGCGGCGATTTGCATGCGGATTTCCCAGCGGCCGTATTTCACCGTTTCCCGGGAATAAAGTTCCCCGCCATTCAAGGTCGTAGCGGCCAAAGTCGGCTGCGAAAGGCCGATGAGCCCTAATGCTGAAAACGCGAAAAGTCGGTACGCAATCATGTTTAATCCTAAGCCAGAAATACGGAAGTCTTTGCTTTCCGGGCCGAAGTGGCCAGGCGATCAAATTAAAGGGAAAGGGTATCGCCTATCTCTGCTATTGGATCATTGGCGTACTATCTGTGCTATTGTATGCTTTGGCGGTGAAAGCGCCATTATTAGCTGAATTAAAGGCCCTCATCGGCCTCGCCGGCCCAAAACGGCTACCTCCGGTACGCGAATTGGCTACGCGTTGGCAAGTTTCACCCACCCAGGTCCAGCATGTGTTGACGCAGGCGCGGCAGCGCGGCTGGATCGTCACGCGTGACCGCAGCGGCAGTTGGCCGGCTGGAGCGGCGCCTGCACCGTCCTTACCCTCCAGGCACCCCAATGCCTGGACCCTGGCCGAAACCATACGCGAATCGGTTCGCGCCGGGTATTGGGGAAGCGGGGAAAAACTCCCTTCTCCCAAAATGCTCGCCTCTCAACAAGATGTCCATCCCACTACCATGCGCAAGGCCTTGCAGGCTTTGGTTGCCGATGGCACCTTGGACAGGCAGGGCCGGACATGGTCGGTGGCCCGACCCCGTTTCCAACGACCGCGGCAACCGGTGCTATGGTGCATCGGCGCCCGGGATACCGATGGCGGTTTACGACTCGGATCGGATCGGGAATGGGAGTTTTGGCGGGAAATCCAATCCGAAGCCATGCGCAATGGACTGCAAACCCTCCATTTGGCCTGGAAGGGCCGCTTGCCGCGGCTGGCGCATAAGCCGCTCGGTGCCATCCTCTCCACCTGGCATTTGGAAAATCCGTATCCCCTTTTATCCGCCCTGCATCGCGCCAAATTACCTACGGCCATATGGCTTGAAAACCCGCACCTGACCTCCCATCACATTTCGCAGCCTTCTCCTTGGCTGGGTTATCATGACATGGCTTATGGCAAAGAAGCCGGAACCATGCTCGGCAAGCATTCCGTGGTGAGGCGGCATGAACGGATTGCCTGGATATCCCCTTTTCATGGCGCCGAATGGTCGCGCAACCGTTTGGCCGGCCTTCGTCAGGCCTTGCCGGAAAATATTTCTCTTCACCCCGCGTTGGGACCTTGGATCTCCGAATGGGATTTCCAGACGTCGGTCTGGCATGAGGATAAAATAAGGAAAGGCGTCCATTGGAAAGGCATGGGATTGGAAGATCAGGATCCCGAACTCATCCGGCCCATGGTCGAGGCCATCGGCCTCAACCGGCTTTTCGAACAATTCTCCCCCGCGCTGGAAGCAGCCTTGGCCGCGGATTGCACCCTTTGGATAGCGTCCTCGGATCGCATCGCCCTGAAATGCCTGGATTGGCTGGCCGCCCGCGGTATCGCGGTACCCGAGGATTTGGCTTTGATAGGCTTCGACGATACGCGCGAGGCCTTTCGTCGGGGACTTACCAGTTTCCGCTTCGATGCCCAAGCCATGGCGCGCGCCATGGTGAGGCAAGTCTTGATGCCGGGCAAACAAGGCCGCGGTACCATCCATTACCAAGGTACCTTGGTCGTGCGAGCCTCAACCCCGCCCCTATCCCGCTAAGGATTCTCATCATGAAAGCCGTCGGTTACCAAATCCCACTTCCCAGCCAAGATCCATTATCCCTGCAAGATATCGAATGGCCTGAACCCGTCGCCATTGGCCGCGATTTGCTGATCGAGGTCAAGGCGATAGCGGTGAACCCGGTGGACTGCAAGGTGCGCACCAACCGCCGCCCCCCTCCGGATCAGTGGCAGATCTTGGGCTGGGATGCTTGCGGAGTTGTTCGTGCGGTCGGCCCCGAGGTGAAAACCTTTCAGCCCGGTGACAGGGTTTGGTATGCCGGGGACGTCACCCGTCCGGGGAGCAATGCCGAATACCAAGCGGTCGATGAACGCATCGTCGGCCGCATGCCAAATCGCCTCGGCTTCGCCGAGGCCGCCGCCCTCCCCCTGACCGCCATCACCGCCTGGGAAATCCTCTTCGACTGTTTCGGTCTCCGCGAAGGAGAGGACCGCGATGAATCCCTGCTCATCGTCGGCGGCGCGGGTGGGGTCGGTTCCATACTGATTCAATTGGCCAAGAAGCTGACGGCATTACGCATCCTGGCTACGGCTTCGCGTCCGGAAACCCGCGACTGGGTCCAAAAAATGGGAGCCGACCTCGTCATCGATCACCGTCAACCGCTCGACTCTCAATGCAAGGATTTGGGAATACAGCCGCGCTATGTCGCCGCTCTGACTGGAACCGATGGACATTTTCCCGCCCTCATCAACCTGGCTAAACCCCGCGGCCATGTCGCCGTCATCGACGATCCCAAAACCTTGGACATCAAGCCGGGAAAATCCAAATCCCTGACCTTCAGCTGGGAATACATGTTCGCCCGTTCCTTGCATCAAATGCCGGACATGGAGAAGCAACGCGAACTTCTCAACCGCGTCGCCGATCTCATCGATCAGGGCCTACTCATGACCACGGTGACCCGGAACCTGGGGAAAATCAACGCGGAGAACCTACGTGCCGCGCATCAAATGCAGGAAGGCGGAATGGTGATCGGCAAGCAGGTTTTGGAAGGGTGGTGAGGGCTATGCTGGTTCGTGCGCTTCATGACCTTCATGAGCGAGCTCAATCGTTTGATGAACATGATGGGTTTCAATCGTCGCCCTGCGACCCCATGACCATGATGCTGAGCTGGAGCACGACTAGGGCATGAGCAAAAAAGCCCCCCGGAGGATATCCCCGGAAGACCTTTTGAATCTCGGTGGTGGAGGCGGCGGGAATCGAACCCGCGTCCGAAATAAACGACTTGATCGCTCCTACATGCTTTCTTCCTGATTTGAGTCTCGCCCTTTGGATCGCCCTAGGAATCGGCTATCCACGTCGCCAGCCTGTGAATTTCGGTTCTTAATGCCAGGCGCAAGAAGTCCCTAGCCTCAGAGCGTGCCGATTCCGGAGCCGTTGAGGCGCCGACCCAAGAATCGTGGCGCCTAGTGTTTAATTAGGCAGCCATTGCATAAGAATAGGATTCTTCTGCATTTGTTTTTTACCGGTGGTTTTACGAGGCCAACCGGAGACCTCGGCATGCGACTGTCGAGCCGCTCCATCCCGTCGAAACCAGGGCGCCCCCACGGGGTCTGGTGAGATAGACCGACTTCTTCAATATAACCCGAAGGAAGCCGCGGCGCAATCCACCCCGAGGTAAGCGCGTCGGGTACGGAAAGGCTTACCCCTGCAAAAGGGCCATCAAATGCGTGCGGCTGAGCTGATTGAATTGGCTGATGGCCGCCTCATTGCTCTGCGACAGAATCGATTGCCGGACCTCTTCGGTAATGCCCTTGGCCATGTCCAAATCCTCGATTTGGGACAGGCTTTGGGTGGTTTGGATCAATTGGGTTTGGTTATTGGAATCCGAGTATTCCAGACGGTTATGCAAAGCTCCCCTCTCCGCCCGATTGGCATGCACCATTTTCAAGGCCTCGTCGATTTTGCTCAAAGCTTTCTCCGCCGATCCCGCATCCATCACCGACGTCTGGATTAGCCCCAGGGATTCAGGCGTCAATTGGCTCGCGGTCAGCTTGATTTGGTCGGTTGTTCCCGCTCCCGATCCGACGTGGATATTCCCTTGGCCATCGGCCAACGGCCCTTCCCCATTCAAGAGCTTTTGCCCGTTGAATTCGGTGCTCTCGGCGATGCGTCCGATTTCCTGGGACAGCGCCTGGTATTCCTTGTCGATGGCCCCGCGTTGGTCGTCATTCAAGGTGCCGTTCGATGCCTGCAAGGCCAAGTCCCTTTGCCTTTGCAGCATATCCGTGATGGCCGAAGAACCGCTGTCGGAAATATTCAAAGCGCTCAGGCCGGCGCTGATATTCTCACCCGCATTGCGGAAGGCGCGCACCTGCTTATCGAATTCCTTCATGACGGCCAGCATGGCCGCGTCGTCCGAGGCGTGGTTGATGGCCTTGCCCGTGGCTAATTTTTCATGAATTTTTTCCAATCCCTGCTGGGTTTTATTCCACTGAAAAACCCCCGACAGGTTGGACGAATCTCCGATACGCATTGGATCCCCCATCCTGGGCTACCTCCGTCGTCATCATGACATGAGAGGGCCCTCTATCCTATCGGCAGAATTCGGAAAAACTTGATAGGCGGATGAAAATTTTACCGATTGGCCGATTCACGGAAGTTTGGGCATTTAGTAGCCTTCCGCCATGCATTTTATCAAAGCTTTGGCCCTGGACCTCGACGGCACCCTATTGAATAGCCGGGGTCGCATCAGTTCCATCACGGCTACCTACCTCCAAAAACTAAGGGCCGAGGGCGTGACTTTGGTTTTGGCGTCGGGACGCATGACCCATCGCATGATGCCCGCAGCTGAAATTCTCGGTCCTCCCCTCACCTTGATTTCCTATAACGGGGCGCGAATTTCCCGTTGGGAAAAGGGCCAAACCTGGGCGACGGAATTCGCCACGGTGATTTCCCCGGAAACCCGTCGACGAGTTTTAAAACTCTGCGAAAAGCGGGCCTATTTCCTGAATATCTATGCGGGCGAGGACGTCTTCGGGTATCACCCGAACCGCGATTTCCACGCCGCGGAATTCTATACCGGCCAAAATGGGGCGCAATACGCCGGATTCTTCGCCCATATCGAGGACATACCCGCTGAAGCGATTGCGAAATTGCTCATTATCACCACGCCGGAGGATCGGGAAAAGCTCTATCGCGAATGCCTGGAAGAATTCGGAAACCTTTGCAGCATCTTGAAAAGCAATCCCGAATACCTCGAGTTCATGGCGGTGGGCACCACCAAGGGTTCAGCCCTGGGTCAGTGGCTGCAATCCCAAAGTTTTTCCGCGTCGCAAATGGCCGCATTCGGGGATGCCGAAAACGACTTGGACATGCTGCAAGCGGTAGGCCACGGATATGCGGTCGCCAATGCCACCCCAGGGCTGAAAAACGCCTATGCGCGGATCTCGCCATTCAATCACGACGAGGACGTCATCGTCAGGGAATTGGAATCCATTTTGGCCAAGGATTTATCCAAGGAACGGTAGCTGATGGCTTCCGCCAAATGCTCTTCCCGCAAATCCACGACGCCTTCCAAGTCGGCCAGGGTGCGGGCCACCTTCAGGATGCGATCATAAGCCCGCGCGCTTAAACCCAAGCGAGAAATCGCATCCACCAGGAGCTTGCGGCAGGCTCCGTCGAGTTGGGCATGCTTGCGGATTTCCTGCACGCCCATGCGCGCATTGCATTCCACCCCGGCTTGGCTTCGATATCTCTCCCATTGGATTTCCCTGGCTTTCTCGACCCGCCCCCGCAAGGCCGCAGTCGCTTCCCCCGGATCGGTGCGCAAGAGATTCGCCATTTCCAAGCGCGGCACCTCGATATGCAAATCCATCCTATCCAGCATGGGTCCGCTGATGCGGCGCCGGTAGCGGGCTATCTCTTCGGGGCTGCACGTGCAAGCCTTCACGCTATCGAAGAGATACCCGCAGGGACAAGGGTTCATGGCCGCGCCGAGGATGAAACGGCTGGGAAAACGAACCGTGCCCGCTACCCGGGACAATTGCACATAACCATCTTCCAAGGGCTGCCGCAACGATTCCAAAGCCGCCCGATGGAATTCGGGCCACTCGTCCAGGAAGAGCAAGCCGTGGTGGGCCAGACTCGCCTCCCCGGGCCTGAGCTTGGGTCCGCCGCCGACGAGGGCATGGGCGCTCGCGGTATGATGCGGCTGACGAAAAGGCCTTTGGGTGATGAGGCCGCCTTCTTTGGGCAAAAGCCCCGCGCATCCGTATATGCAGGTGGCTTCCAGGGCTTCGCCTTGATTCATGGGCGGCAAGATGCCGGGCACCCTGCGGGCCATCATGGTTTTTCCGCAACCGGGACTGCCGATGAAGACGAAGTGGTGACCGCCGGCGGCCGCGACTTCCAAGGCGCGGCGCGCCAGGAATTGCCCGCGCAAGTCGCGGAAATCGGGATAGACTTCGCGCCCAGCCAAACCGGAAGGACTAGTCGCGTGAGGCGGCCGCATGGCTTCGGACGGGTTCTGCAATACTTGAATCGCTTGCCGTAAATGACCGGCTGACAAGACTCTCAAGCTCTCGACCAAGGAGGCTTCGGCGGCATTGACCGACGGCAAAAGAATGCCGCGGAAGTTTTCCCGCTGGGCATGCAGGGCAAGGCTTAAGGCCCCGCGTATGGCGCGCAAATGGCCATCGAGGGACAATTCTCCCGCGATGATCCAATCTTGCAAGGCGTCGATTTGCACTTGGCCCGAAGCCGCCAAAAGGGCCAAGGCCATGGGCAAATCAAAGGCCGAGCCCTCTTTGCGCCAATCCGCTGGCGCGAGGTTAATGGTAATGCGCCGCGGCGGTATGGAAAAGCCGGCGTGCTTGATGGCGGCGAATACCCTTTCCCTGGCCTCCTTCACGGAGGAGTCGGGTAGGCCTACCAGAGTAAACCCGGGCAAACCCGATGCGACGTCCACTTCGACGACTACGGGTATGGGATCGATGCCGCGCAATACGGCGGTATGCACCAAGGCCAGCAATTCAAACCTTCCCTGGGAATTGATCCCGATAGGCTCGGCTTATTTTTTTGTCGATTTCGATTTGATATCGGCTTTTCACCAGGCGTAGCGCCGGACCCGGCTTGCTCTTCCGCTCGATTCCCCAGTACACGAAAATGCCCAAGCGGTTTTTGATGACGGGCAAATCCACGATGTCGATTTCATCATGCAGCCGGATATCGGCCGTGGCCACCAAGGCTCCGCCTTGGGGCTGGGCGGGGCGGATATTCAAAACGGTGATTTGCATCAATGCCCCCTAAGGAAGGATTCCTCCCGGCGAAAGCCGGGAGGAATCCGCATGAATACGGGAAACCCCTCCTTCAGATATCCGATACGACCTGGAATTGATTCAATATCTTCTGGGTCATATAGCTCCGCAAGGAACCGGTGATGGGATGGCAAAGGTCATAGCCCTTGCCCTCCTTCGCCTGGTATTGCCGGGGAAAGGAAACGAAAGGACCTGATTTTCCCGCCACGATGCGGATGCTATTCACGACGAATTGCCCGTTCAGGACAACCTTCGCGAAGGCTTTCAGGTTCCCCGCTTTTTCCGAGCGGACGGGAGTGATTTGGACTTGGGTGATTTCGATGCCTGCGTTTTGCATGGTCATCTCCTTGGTGTCGAAGTTGGCGGCGGCACGGATGTGTAAGAGTTGTTCTATTCTCGCCGCGGCTTTCCGAAACAGGCTCCGGGTGGAAACCCATTTCAGTCAGCCGGGTAATAGGGAATGCAACCGGCATGCCAATCTTTTTTCCGCCGATTACGGCGATAAAATGCGGATAAACGGCAATTTGGCGCAACCTTGTGCAAATGCGTGCAAACAGGTGATGTGCAAAAAAAGGGACGACCGCCGCCGGGGCGCTAGAGCGTGCGCTATTGCCTTTTAACCTGCAATAAGGTCCATGTCGATCCATCGCTGAGGATGGCTTTCAAAATGGCGCGCGAACCCGTGGCCTGCACCCATAGCTCGCACGGACGGCCTTCGGACGGCTGAATCTTCACATGCCAGGCTTTTAAGTCCTGGACGTTTTCTTCCTTACCGACGACTTGGATGCGGGCATAAACCGACGCCTCCGGCATTTGCTCCTTCCCTTGCAGGGGATACCACCAGATCTCCTTGACCCATCCCGGTGACAAGGGCCAGTGGCGCGCCTCCAGGAAAACCGACGCCTCCATTACCAGGGGAGATTTCAAGGTGATGGATTTTGCAGCCCCGCCCAGGGATTCCAGGACATATTGCGATTCGCGGATGGATAATTGCCAACCGGAAACGGCGTCCGGCAAAACACCGCGAAAACCGCCTGCTTTTTCCAACCTATTCAGGGGGACATTCCATTCGAAATCGCATTGCTGGGTCAAGGCGCCCTTATTTCCCGCCGCCTGTCTTTGCCAATGCATGGCGAATGCGGCTTGGGGCTTTTTCAGTTCTTTCCCCCGGGTAACGATGAGGGCTTGGCCCTCCCAGGTATAGCCGTGGGCGGGGAATTCCAAGGCATAGGTCAGCCATTCGGCTTTGCCGTCTTGCCAAATGACTTGTTCCGCCAAAGGGTCCCAGGAAGACGCCGCGGATGCGGTGCCGACGATACCGAGGATAAAGGTGGAGAGGGTTAAACGGAAAAAGCGGGCCACACGCCCATTATAGCGGTGGCGCCGGGTAAAGGCATCGGTTTTTGAGGCCGGCCGCAATGAAAAACGTTTGGAAAGGGGTTAGGCGTTTAAGCCGAAGTCTTTGAGCAGCTTGTCAGCGAGTTTGTCCACGAACTCGGGCGAATTGAAATACCCGCTTTCCACCTTGGCGCGAGCTTCTTCGACCTTATCGGCGCGGACATCGGGAAGGGCATCCATGTGATTGCGGACGGTTTCGACTTCCGAGGTTTTGCTTAAATCCTTGCCCCGGCTGGAAAGCGAAACGGAATCCGAACGGCTCGAACGGGAAGCCTTTTCGCTGGACCTGGGTCCGGACGGCTTCTGGGGTTCGATTCCCCCGGGTCCTAGTATGCCTTCGATTCTCATTTGATATCCAATATCCGCTTGGAAAAAGGTTCTACTTCCCTTTATATCGGCAGGAATTCGGAGAACTTTAATCCCTTCGGCATTTTTCCCCGTCCCGATCGGCCCTTAAGCCGCTAAATCCGCTTCATTATCCACAATCTCAAATAAACGGTCAATCGAAGTCATCTCAAATAAATCATAAATGTCGTCCGAGAGATTCATGAGGACCAATTGTCCGCCCACGCTTTTGAGATCTTGGTGGCAGGTAATGAGCATGCCGACGCCGGAGCTGTCGATGAAACCGACGTCATGCATGTTCGCTACCACGAAAACCTGCTTATCGCCGATGGCCTTTTGAATGGCGCTGCGAAATTGACTGACCTCGCTGCCCTTGATATGGCCTGATATATCAAGGATATGCCACTTTTTTACTGCGCGCTGCTTGATGTCCATGCTTTTCGGGTTCTCCTGTTTCCGCTTGGACCGGTAGTCGAATAGTGACAATGGCGCCAACACCTGGAGACGAGGACAAGTTAATACTTCCCCCTAGGATTTGCACATCGTGTTGGCAAGTCGCTAAACCGAGACCCGTTCCTTGGGTTTTTGTGGTGTAAAAAGGCTCGAAGGCGTGCTGTAAAACCTCGTCCGGCATGCCGGGACCGGTATCCGCCACCTCGATCCGCATTTTGTCGCCTTCCCGCGCGGCCCGCAGGGTCACCTTACCTCCGGACTCGGTCAAGGCATCCAAGGCATTGATGCCGAGATTCAGCAGAATGCGGTGCAGGATATCGGCGTCGGATGTCAGGACGGCGTCCGGCCGGGGGTATTCGATGGCCACTTCGATCAGCCCCGGCCGGAATTGGGGCCGCTTTTCCAGGGCCAATTGGATTTCCTGCAAAAGGTTTTTGACGGACAAGGATCGGAACTGGACCTTACGTTCGCGCACATAACCCAATAAATCGCTAAGCAAGCGGTTGAGCCGCTTGCTTTCCTTGGTGATGAGCGAAAGGAGCTTGCGCTCGCTTTCGGGCAAATCGGGCGTGTCCTCCAGCATCTGGGCGCTACCGGATATGCTGGCCAGGGGATTGCGGATTTCATGCGCGATTCGCGCCGCCAGCCGCCCCAGGGCGGCCATCCTTTCCTGGTGCACCAAGGCCTCTTCCCATTTTCTCTCCCGGGTGAAATCGAGCAGGATGAAGACGCTGCCTTGGAATTCACCCCCTTGTAAAACCGGCTTGTATTGCACCCGCAAAGGACGTTCTTCCGGCCCGAGCAAATCCATCTCCGTAAACGGAAAGATCGGGCCGTCCAGCCGCATGGCTTGCAGGGAATCGGGATCGAGCAGGCCTTCCATGACTTCTTCCAGGGCCATGCCCCGCCGCAGCGCCAGTTGAAACCACCCGGCGACGGCTTGATTCCAATACTGCAAATTGAAAGCGGCGTCGAAAAAAAGGACACCGGTGGGCAATTCGTGCAGCATATGGGCGAAGCGAAAACGCTGGATGTCCAAGGCACGTTCGGTTCCTTCCAGCTTTCTCCGCATGCTGGCCAATCGGCGCGAGCCTTGCGCGGCTAATAACGCGACGGCATAAAATAAGGTGGTGAAAAGGAAAAACCGGGTTTCGACCCATTCCTGCGGGACCGAAGGCAAGGTGCGTTCCAGTAACGGCAAGGTTCCGACTTGAACCAGACCGATGCCGCCGAAAAGGGCCACGACCAAGGTGGTCAATGCGAAAACGCCGGTGACTGAAAGGAAAAGGCCACCGATGAGAATGGTCATGATATACAGCAGGGCGTAATCCGATAGGTAGCCCCCGCCTTGCCAGACCAGGGCGGTTTCCAGAGGGATTTCCACCAGGAGTTGCAGGTATAAAGTCCACAGCGGATGCCCGAGGCCTCGACGTGATCGCGTCGCCACCACGACCAGGAAAAAAATGGTGGCCAGGCCATAGGCCGTGACCAACATTCTCAAAGCCGGACTGCCGCCGACATTGCCGGCGACCCCGTAAAGCGCGGCGAACATCAAGGCTCGCGATAATACCATGGCCCATAAATCGAATTTGACTTCGCCCCAATTTTTGGCGGCCGCATTTCCGGACGCCTCCCCCCGGGGCTCGGGGGCCTCGGAGGGCATGGGACGCGGCGTTTCGTTCATACGGGCGCAGGGTTCACGCGGGCCGCTGGCGACGGCTGAATCAGCCCACCGTCCCGGCCATTTCGAACATGGGCAAATACATCGCGACCAGGACGCCGCCGATGATGGACCCCAAGACCACGATGACCAAGGGCTCAATCATGGAGGTCAAATTGTCGACGGCCGCGTCGACCTCATCGTCGTAAAAGTCGGAGATTTTCACCAGCATATCCGACAAACCGCCGGTACGTTCGCCGACCGCGATCATTTGGATGACCATGGGCGGAAATACCCCGGTGGCCTTGAGCGGGTCGGCTATGGTCTGGCCTCCGGATATGCTTTCCAAGGTGCGGTAAATGCCTTGCTCCAAAACCTTATTTCCCGCCGTCCTGGCGGTGACCTGCAAGGCGTCGATGATGGACACTCCGGAATTCAGCAGGGTGCCCAAGGTCCGGGTAAAACGGCTGACGCAGGATTTCCTTTCCAGGTCGCCGAAGATGGGTGCCTGCAATAGGAATCCGTCGAATTTCAGCCTGCCTTTATCGGTTTTATAAAACCTGAAAAAAGCGAAAAGGCCGAGAATGATGCCCATGATGATCAGCAAAAACCAATGGCGCATGAAATCGCTGATACCCATGACCACGCGCGTGGGCAACGGCAAGGCGTGGCCGCTCTCCGCGAACATACCCGCGAAAATGGGGACCACGAAAATCATCAATACCGCCACCGCCACCATGGCGACTATGGCCACGATGATGGGATAGGTCATGGCGCCCTTGATTTTACGCCTCAAGGCATCGGCTTTCTCCTGGTATTCCGCCAGACGCATCAGAATGGTATCGAGAATACCGCCCGCTTCGCCCGCCGCTATCATCTGGCAATACAATTCCGAAAAAATCTTTTTGTGCTTGGAGAGCGAATCCGCCAAGGTGCCGCCCCCTTGGATATCCGAGGCGACTTGCTGTATCGCGGCCTTGAGGGCGGGATGCTCGGTTTGCTCCGCGAGGATGTCCAGACACTGGATCAAAGGCAAACCGGCCGAAGTCATGGCCGAGAATTGCCGGGTGAAACGGGCCAAATCCTTGAGCGGAACGCCGCCGCCGAAGCCGCCAAAGGCGCCGCCGCCAGGCTTTTTCTTGATCGATTCCGCCCGAATGCGCTTTTTCCGCAGCAAGGCCTGCACATCGTCGCGCGAGGCCGCTTCGACCTCGCCCGTGACCTCTTTGCCGGTTGTCGTCTTACCCGAATACAGCCACTTTGCCATGCTACCCTAACCTATTGTCGAAAACCGAGGATGCGGCCGAGGCTCACCGGAAATTCCCGGAAAGCAACCTCTCGAGATGTTCAGGATCATTGGATCGATATAAGGCTATGCTCCGCTCGACCTTGCGCTGCTGCACCAATTCGGCCAGCTTGGCATTCATGGTCATCATGCCGAATTTCGCCCCCGCTTCAATGGCGCTTTGGATTTGGTGCACCTTGTCATCGCGGATCATGGCGCGGATGGCCGGAGTGACGACCATGATTTCCATGGCGAGAATGCGTCCCCCGCCGATCTTAGGCAAAAGGATTTGGCTGACGACGCCTTGCAGGACGAAGGATAACTGGGTCCGGATTTGGCTTTTCTCACCCGCCGGAAAGGCGTCTACGATGCGGTTGATGGTCTGGGCGGCCGAATTCGTGTGCAAGGTGGCCAGGGTCAAATGCCCGGTTTCCGCAATGGAAAGCGCGGCGTCCATGGTCTCCGTATCGCGCATCTCGCCGATGAGCACCACGTCGGGATCCTGCCGGAGCGCGACGCGCAGGGCGGCGGCGAAAGTGTCGGTATCGCTTTTCACCTCGCGCTGGTTGATGATGCATTTCTTGTGCTTATGCACGAATTCGATGGGGTCTTCCACCGTGAGGATATGACCTTCCTTCTCGGAATTGATTTTGTCGACCATGGCCGCCAAGGTCGTCGATTTTCCCGAACCCGTCGGGCCGGTGACCAGGACCAGCCCCGCCGGTTTTTCCGTGAACTCGGTCACCACCGAAGGCAGGCCCAGGGATTCCAGGTTCTGGATTTCAAACGGGATGAGGCGTATGGCCAGGGACACGCAACCGCGTTGCAAAAAGACATTGGCGCGGAAGCGCGCCAAGTTGGCTATGCCGAAGGAGAAATCGAATTCCTTTTTCTGCTCGAAGCTTTTGCGCTGGCTCTCGTTCATCACCCCATAAGCCAGCCTGAGGCAATCGTCGGGATTCAGGGGATCGAGCATCATCGGGCGCAAATCGCCGTGAAGACGCAACAAGGGAGGCTTTCCCGCCGTGATATGGAGATCGGAAGAGCCCGTCTCCACCATTTTACTGAGTAATTCTTGGATGCTTACCATATGGCCTTACCCGGCGATGTGCGAATGCTTACCATAGTACTATTCCGCCGTGGTCTTAATCACCTCTTCAAAGGTGGTCATTCCCTCTTTTAGTTTCTCCAATGCCGACATCCTCAGGTTATGGATGCCTTCCTGCAAGGATTGCTTTTCGATTTCATCCGAGGTCGCCCGGTCCACGATCAGGCGTCTCACCCCTTCGGAAACGGGCAAGACCTGGTGCAGGGCCGCCCTCCCCTTATATCCCGTATGGCCGCAGGCGCCGCAGCCCTTGCCCTGATACCACGTGAAAGAGGTGGCTTCATTGGCATTGAGGCCCAAGGACTTTAGGATTTCGGCCGAAGGCGGTGAAACCGGCTCCTTGCAGGCGGGGCAAATCTTGCGGATCAGACGCTGGGCGATGACCAGGCGAACCGAGGTGGCGACCAGGAAGGGCTCGATACCCATGTCCACCAGGCGGGTGATGGTGCTGGGCGCGTCATTGGTATGCAAGGTCGACAGGACCAAGTGTCCGGTCAATGCCGCCTTGATGGCGATTTGAGCCGTTTCCAGATCGCGCACCTCGCCGACCATGATCACATCCGGATCTTGCCGTAAAAAGGATTTCAACGCCGCCGCGAAGGTGAGCCCGACGTCATTATTGACATTGACCTGGTTGATGCCTTCGAGATTGTATTCGACCGGATCCTCGGCCGTCATGATATTGGTATCCGGGTTGTTCAGGGAGGAAAGCGCCGAATAGAGGGTCGTCGATTTGCCCGAACCGGTAGGCCCGGTGACCAGGATCATGCCATAAGGAGATCCCAGGGCGTCTTTGAAATCCGAGAGGGAGCGCGGGGTAAACCCCATCTTGCTGAGATCGAGGTTGAGGTTTTCCTTGTCCAAAATACGCATCACCACTTTTTCACCGTAAATGGTGGGGAGGGTGGAAACGCGCAAATCGATCTTTTTATGCCCCATGGATAATTTGATGCGTCCGTCTTGCGGCAAACGGCGTTCGGCGATATCCAGGCTGGCCATGATTTTCACGCGGGAAACGATGGCGCCCCGCAATTTGAAAGGCAAGGTGGTCTGTTCGATGAGATTGCCGTCGATACGGTAGCGCACCCGTATGGTCTTCTCATAGGCTTCGATATGGATATCCGAGGCCTTCAGCTTGACGGCGTCGGAGAGGACCTTATTGACGAGTCGGACCAGGGGCGCTTCGGTGGCTTGGTAATCGCCGGCTTCGTCTTCCCGGCTATCCGCCAAAACTTCCAGGGTCGCGTCTTCGACGTCCTGGAGAATGGTTTGGATTTCACCGTGGTTGACCTTGGACACGTAATACCGGTCGATGGCTTTGCGCAATTGCGATTCGGGGGTCATCCAGAGCTTGATCTGGCAGCCGGTGATGAATTTGATGGTATCGATAAGGCCCAGGTTGCGCGGGTCCGAGGTCACGACGTGAATGGTCTGCCCTTCCCTTTGCACGGGCATGACGCCATGCTTGATGACCATGTCTTCGGGGACCAGGCCTAAAACCTCGGCGGGGATTTCATATTCCGCCAAACTGGGAACGACCTGGCAATTGATTTGCGCGGCCAACTGGTAAATGATGGCGTCGGTGTTTTCAATGGCGCCGGTGACGATGAGGTTTTCACCGAGGCTCCCGCCTTTTTCACGCTGACGCGCCAGGGCGGCCTGAAGCTGTTCGGGCTGTACGACGCCGTCCCTGAGGAGGATTTCCCCAAGGCGCTCTCCCATGGTATTGCTAGTTGTCGCGGACAAAGGCACTCCAGCCGGGAACTTCCATTTTCCCAGATGGCTATATTCTAGGACAGGGCCGAGAAAGCTTCCACCATTATGCCATATTTGTCGAAATATCCGGTCCTGGCTGCCTGCCTATTTCTCCTCATGCTGGGCGTCAACGGCTGTGAGGACAAGCGTCCCCGCAGCGGTGAGGCCCCCATCCTGCATTTGAAGACTTATGCCGGGGAAAACTTCACCTTAGACGGCAAAGACGCGCAAGCGACCCTGATCGTCTTCTGGGCGACATGGTGCGGGCCTTGTTTGATGGAAATCCCCAGCCTCATCACCCTGAACCGGAAATACCAGCATCGCCGGTTTAGGGTTGTGGCGATCAATGTGGACGATGCCCAGGGAGGGAAAGCGAGACCCATTCTGAAACGCTATGGCGTCGATTACCCCGTGCTCATCGGCGATGAAGCCACCATGCAGTCTTTTGGCGGGGTCGAAGCCTTACCCACCTCGTTTCTAGTCGGTTCGGACGGCATTCTGCGCGACAAAATCCGCGGATTGCTCCCGGAAGCGGAGCTGGAACGCCGTATTTTGAAGCTCCTTTAACCCGCCCGAATAGGCGGTTTCAGGGCGAAGACCCCTGCATTTTACTACCTTGCGTGTTTTCACATCCCCTTGCCATCGCGGTGCATTTTCATGGGTAAAAACCTCTACAACAAGGTCTTCGACCGGCATACCGTCACCCGGCTCCCCTCGGGCCAATACCAGGTTTTCATCGGCTTGCACCTGGTGCATGAAGTGACCTCGCCTCAAGCCTTTTCCATGATCCGCCAACGCGGGCTCAAGGTCCGCTATCCGGATCGCACTTTCGCGACGGTAGATCACATCATTCCCACCGCCCAAAAGCAAAGACAAAGGCCCTTGCAAGACGCCCTGGCCGAAGAAATGCTCGTGGCCATCGAGAACAATACCCGGGAGTTCGGCGTTTCTTTTTTCGACACCGCCTCGGGCGACCAAGGCGTCGTTCACGTGGTCGGTCCCGAATTGGGCCTGACCCAGCCCGGCATGACCATAGCCTGCGGCGACAGCCATACCAGCACCCACGGAGCTTTCGGTTCGCTGGCCTTCGGCATCGGTACCAGCCAGGTCGCCGAGATTCTCGCCACCCAGACCATGAGCCTTTCGCGGCTCAAGGTCAGGCGCATCGACGTGACCGGGAAGTTGCGTCCCGGCGTTTATGCCAAAGACGTCATATTGGCCATCATCCATCGCCTGGGTGTGAATGGCGGAGTCGGCTATGCCTATGAATTCGGCGGCCCGGTCATCGAAGCCTTCACCATGGAAGAGCGCATGACCTTGTGCAATATGTCCATCGAAGGCGGCGCCCGTATCGGTTACGTCAATCCCGACGCGACCACTTTCGCCTACTTGAAGGGCCGGCGCTATGCCCCCAAGGCCGAAGCCTGGGACAAGGCCATAGCCGATTGGGCCTCCATCGCTTCGGACGCCGACGCCGCTTACGATGATCGCATCACCCTCGACGGGGATAAGCTGGAGCCCTTCGTGACCTGGGGCATTACCCCGGGACAAAGCCTGCCGGTTTCGGGCAAAATCCCGACGGTCTCGGAATTTCCCGAAGGCGAAAGGCCTCTCATCCGTGAAGCCCTCGATTATATGGGCCTGGAGGAAGGCGCCTCGCTGGAAGGGCAGCCCATCGACGTCGTTTTTATCGGATCCTGCACCAATGGACGCTTATCGGATATCCGCGAGGTGGCCCGTTTCGTCAAAGGCCGGCATGTCGCCGTCGGCGTGCAGGCCCTGGTGGTGCCAGGGTCGCAAGACGTGCAGCGACAGGCCATCGCCGAAGGTCTGCCGGAAATCTTGACCGAGGCAGGATTTGAATGGCGGGAACCGGGATGTTCCATGTGCCTGGCCATGAATCCCGATAAGCTGAAGGACAGGCAAATATGCGCTTCCACCAGCAACCGCAATTTCAAGGGCAGGCAGGGTTCCTCAACGGGACGCACCTTGCTGATGAGCCCGGCCATGGCCGCCGCCGCCGCCCTTGAGGGCAAGGTGGCCGATGTCCGCCGCGTCTTTTCCCTGGCTGTTTAAAAGAGGACATATGAGTTCATCCGAGCGAAGCGCCATCATCTCCGGAATTTCCGGCACCGCCATCCCCGTGCGGGGCAATGACATCGACACCGATCGCATCATTCCCGCCCGCTTCCTGCGTTGCGTGGTTTTCGACGGCCTCGGCGTCCACGCCTTTGAAGACGACCGGTTGCAGTTGAAAGCCAAGGGACAAACCCACTCTTTCGACAATGCTGCGTATGCGGGCAGCGGTATTTTGCTCGTCAACAAGAATTTCGGCTGCGGGTCCTCCCGCGAGCATGCCCCGCAAGCCCTCATGCGTTGGGGTATCAAGGCCATTATCGGCGAAAGCTTCGCGGAAATCTTCTTCGGCAATTGCGTTTCCCTGGGCATACCTTGCGTGACGGTCTCCGAATCGGAAATCCAAAAACTGATGCTGAAGGCCGAACAAGAGCCCAAATCCGAATTCCACCTGGATCTCGAAAGGCAAACCCTGACGCGTCCGCTGGATATGCCGGTAAGCATGGCCGACGGACCCCGTTCGCAATTCCTGACGGGCCGCTGGAATGCCTTGAATGAGCTCTTGGAAAACGTGACGGCCATCGACGAGGTCGCCGGCCGCTTGCCTTACGTTTCGGGCTGGTGATTCCTCGTTCATGCCACCTACTCCGGCTCCCGTAACGAAATCAAAACCCATAGGGGCCGGCCTCTTAGCGCGATATAGCCAGGTCTTCCCCACCGGCCACGCCGGAAAAGCCATGCGCGATATTTTGGTCAGCAGGCGCCAGGCGCATTTGCGGACCCTGCCGGGCCTCACCCTTTTCGCCGGCATCCCCCGCGAACCGGGCAGCGAGAATATTTGGATCATGAACGGCCTACGGATCTTTCAAGAGCCAGCCCTCATGCATTTGACGGGAATCAATCAACCCGGCGTCTTCTTGGCCCTGGACCCCAAGGGCAAGGAGAGGGAAATCCTGTTTTTGCCTCCCAAGGATCCCCGCAAGGAATTCTGGGATGGAGTCCGTTTGGGCTATCCCATCGCGGAGGAAAACACCCAAAGCCACCCTTCGGAATCCGACGATCTCGCCGATGCGCGCGCCCTCACGGGCATCCTCGATATCAGGCCGAGCGGGGAATTCGAGGCCTGGTTTTTAAGTCGCGTAGCCAAGGAAAAGTCCCGGCGGGTCTATGCATTTTTTCACGATTACGCCGACCCCAAGAAAAAAGAGGGACGGCTGACCTCGGTCCACGATCACAATTACGCCTTCAAAAAGCGCCTGGAAAAATTGGCGGCGACCGCGGCCAAGGGTTTTGAAATCAAAAGCTGCGCCGCCGAACACCTGGCCCTGCGCTTGCCTTTGGACAAGCCCCAAATCCAGGATGTCCTCAAGGCCAACCGGCTCACGGGGCAAGCTTTTGCGGAAACCTTGGGACAATTATCGCGCTTCCGGAATGAGAACGAGGTCGCCGCCCATCTGGAATGGGGCATGAAGCGCGCCTCTCCCTTTGGTCTCAGTTTTCCCAGCATCGTCGCATCCGGCCGGAATGCCACCATTCTGCACTATCTCAAGAATGACCAGCCTTTAGATGCCAAGGGCATGCTTTTACTTGATTTCGGCGTCCGGTGGGGCACCATGCATGCCGACGTCACCCGCACCATACCGGTGAATGGCAAATTCAATCCCCTGCAGGAATTGCTTTACCGCATCGTGCTGGAGGCCAATGAGCTGGTCCACCGCGCTTGTCGGCCCGGCGTCACCATCCGGGAATTGAACCGCTCGGTGTGGGACTATATCGAAAAACAATTAGCCGAGCGCTTCACCCGCCGAGGCGGCAAAATGGTAAGGGGTTATGAAGGGCAGCCGCATGGCGTCTCCCATTTGATGGGTGAGCAGGAGCATGACGGCGACCCCCATAGGCTTTATCAGGATCATCCATTGCAACCCGGTTGGCAAATTTCCAATGAACCCGGGTTATACGGGCATTTCGCCATCACTTTGGATGGCAAACGCTTTGCCGAATGGATAGGCATACGCATTGAAGATGATATTTTGGTCACTTCCCGGGGCAGCCGCAACCTTTCGGCCATGATTCCTAAAACTCCCCCCGAGATTGAAAGGCTTATCGCCTGACAGGGCTATATTTCCCGCCTATTCTTTTGTCCAAGCCGGTAATCATTCCTTACCTATACTTTTCGTAACCATTCCTTTTTCGATATTTGGGTTCCCATGACCGAGGAAAACAGCCATCCACAAAACCCCGAAGACAAGGCGCCAAGCCCGAAAAAGGCCAATTCTTCGAAAGACAAGGCCAATGATGCGGCCAAATCCTCTTCTGCCGGCAAGCCGACGCCCAAAGAAAACGCCAAACCGGCCCCACGGGCGGATGACGATGAGGACGAGGATGTCGTCGATACTCCCGCTCCGGCCCCGAAGACCTCGGCCCGCAAGGCCGCTCCGGCCTTGGACGATGAAGACGATGAGCCGTTTTTCCCCGTGGACGATGATGACGATACCTTGCCGATAGACGCCAGCCTGGTCGTCGCGGACACCTCGGAGCGCGCCCTTTTGGTCGTGGACGAGGAAGGCCAGCGTCGCAACGAGACGGTGACCATCATCCAGCAAATACTGCCCAATGCCGCCATTGAGGTCGCCGATGATCCCGAAGAGGCCATGGAAATGATGGAGGAATGCGACTTCGACACCTATGTGGTCAATTTTCTCATGCCCGGTTTCAGCAATAGCCGTTTCGTCAAAGCGGTGGCCAACCACCCCGATCACCCTTTATTGGTCGGATTTGCGGCGGATAAGATGTCGGATGCGCTCGATCCCAAAAAGGGTTTGAAAATCATTCCCCTCAAGCGCCTTTTCGATTTAAGCGGCAGCGGCAATGGGGATGGAGAAGACGGCGAAGATTAGGTCCGATGGCGCCGAAACCGGCGCCCTCATTCCTTACCTGCGAAAAGCGAAATCGGAACTTTGACCGGGATTCATGCCGGCCAAAAGCGCGCCCGCCTTGGGCCATTGCAATGGCAATTGTTTGGCTTCGCTCTGCAACCTTCGGCCCTCATCCCATTCGCTATGGAAAAAAGCGATGCGGGCTTTCAATTCGGTGGCTTCCCTTACCCATTCCCCCGATTCGATCAAGGATTGCAGAATGCTTTCGCAATCCCGATGGTGGCCCTGGGCGAATTCCAACTGGGCCCTTTCCCAACGTAATTGCGATTCGATTTCTCCGCGATGGTTTTGCCTGTCCAGGCGATTCAGAAGATGTTGCGCCGTGGCGGTATTCCCCATTTTGCGCGACCAGTAAGCCTCCAGCAATTGGGATTCCGCCTTGCCTTGATAATGGCGGTTTAAGGCCTCGACTATTTTCTTCGCTTTCTCGGGGCGTCCCGTGGCTAAATAAAGTCCCACCAAGCGCTGGGCCACGGGATAGGCCAAAGGGTTCATCTGATGACCCCATTTCCAATAAGCCTCGGCTTTTTCCCAATCCTGGGAACGGTAATGCATTTCTCCCAGCGCGAAGGCGAGTTGGGGATCCCTGGAGCCTTCCGACCAAGATTTTTCCAATAGGGGCTTGGCCTGCAGATAGCGTTGCTCATGCAAATAGGCCATGCCCAATTCGCGGACGGCTTCCAAATTCCTTGGGTCTTGCCCATGAGCGGCCAGGGCGTATTCCAATGCCGTCCCATATCGCCCTTGAATCGCCTGGTATTTGGCGAAAAGGATTTGGGCGACTACCCGGTTTTCAGCATCTTCGGAACCGATCAAGGCCATCAAATGAGGCTTGGCCTTTTCAACGGCCTCTCGCTGCAAGTAACTCCGCACCAATAAAAACCTGGCCTCTTCGGTTTCGGGTTGGATAGCAACCAACTTTTCCAAAAGGCTTTCACCTTTGGCGCGATCGCCGATAGCCATTTCGAATTGTCCCTCGAGGGCGAGAAGATCGGGATTTTCGGAATCGATGCCATGGGCGATTGCCAAATGGGCCTTGGCCCTTGCGAGATCCCCCGCCAGCATATAGGTGGTCGAAAGCATGGCATGAGCCGAAAAAGGATCCCCCCCCCGGCTTAAATACTTTTCCAATTCCACCGAAGCCGTGGAGTACTCGCCCTGAAGAATGAGGGTGTGAGCCAAGTCATAGCGCGCTTGATTATTTAAGGCCGACCAATTCGGTTCATAATCCTCGAAAGAACCTTGAGCGAAAGGCGATACGAGCAGGCAATGAATGGCGAGTGCTGGTAGAAGTAGACGATGGCGCATAGGACCATGCTACCGATAGGCATGTCCCGTTTGCGAATCAAAAGAGAGTGAAATACCCCCTAAGCTTGAGAGTGGTTTAGATTAAGGAGTAAAACCCACCGACTCACCCAGAAAACACTTTAACTGATTTAAAATCATCCACTTATGTAATATTCATTGGCTTGAGCCTCAAAAAGGCTTCTAATGGCCGTCCCAACCTGGTGTTAGGACTTTTATGCCTGCTCGCCAACAGCTATCAACTCTCTATCCCGATACTATAACCCTATGATTTCACAGGATATAAACAAGCACGGGACAGGGTTATTCGGGGCGGTTCCCCAGGGAGGAAGGGCGCAAGGAGAGCTGGAAATCCCCATCGATTTTCTGCATTTCTTCAATGGGCAAATACTGGTGGACTATTTCAGCTAAACGCATGCTTTGCTCATCCAGAGCCGCGGCAAGGGAGGGCATATTCTCCCCCAAAAACTGGGGCAAGGTGACGAATTCCCGGTAATAGCGGATCCCCGCTTCGATATTGCCCTTGAAAACACGAAGGTAGGCTAACCCCTTGGCATCGCCCGGTTGATGCTTTTCCGCCTGCTTGACGAAATAATCGACGGTGAGCTTTAAATCCTTGGCGAAGAAATGCGGACGGTTGGCCGGAACCAAGGACGGGCCCCGCCCATAGATATGATCGACCATTTCCCGCAGGGTATAAAGGCGGTCAAAGTAAGCGATATTCGGCCCTGGGCAAACGGAAACCGGTTGCGAAGCCTTCATTTCGCCTAGCTGGATAAGCGCCCCATTCCCCAACTGATCGCAAATGCATTGCTTGACGTAAACCGATTGGACCTTCTCATCGGCATGCGCCTGATCGGGAGCCACTTCATAACCCATGGCATCCAATTTCCGCTTCATGAAATTCTTGGAAGCTGTGCAAATCGGGACGGGCGTGAATTCGGTATTGGCTTCCAAATAACCCTTGGGACAAGGGGAGCCCGGTTTTCCGTTCTCGATTTGTTTGCGGCTCCACTGCTCCGAAGTCGATTCCCTCAGGTTATTGAAGGGAACGCCCAAAGGCGAAGCCTCGGACAAATAAAGGTCCCCTTCGCGGGCGTCGGCCAGCCTTTGTCTTGTGGCTTGATCCAAGGCGGTCACCTCGGGAACGAGTAAAAAGGGGCTGGCCCAGCCGGTGGCATCCAAACCGTAGTATTCCAATACCCGTCGCATTTCGCCATGAGTGCCAAGGCCGCCTTGCACCGTGATGGGAATATCCCGGTTCATCGCCGACTGTGGGTATTCCCGGCCTTGCTTGCGGTAATACGCGGTGATGAGAGGCTCGAACATTTCCGGGAATTTGCCGCGGCTTTCCAAAAATTCCTGCAAGATAGGACCCAGCAAATAGCCGTCGCTCGCAAAAGCATGGCCTCCGCAATTCAACCCGGATTCAATGCGGAATTCCTTGATTTCAATGCCTTTTTTAGCTAAAAAGCGCCCTTGCACCAGACTGGATCGATAATCGGAGACCTTCAGGATAAGGCCTTTGACAGGGGGCATGCCCGCTTGCCGATAAAAATCGGGGAAGCTTTCCAAATACCCATAGAGGGTCGGATTGATGCCAGCGCTCATAACCATATTGCCGCGGACCTTGGACAGGGAATAACCGCGCCAGGCGGCCTTGGACTGCGAGAATTCGGCCGGCCTTGGCGTACCGTCTTTTTCAAACTCGGGCCTGTCGAGCTTGGTCATGATATTGCCGTCGATGGAGCCCGGCAGGATTTGCTGATTCAATTCCCGGGCAAGACGATCCTTTTCCGAGCCGGCCGGAAGCGCTAAGTAGGTTAAATAGCCGTGCTTTGCGGGAGAAGATTCAGGTAAAAGTTCAAAGTATTTGCTTTTGTCGTTCCCGGCTTCGAATGGCAAGGCCTTGATGGCCGCGATTTGCCCGTCTACCAAGTCGGCTATCAAATCGAAATAGGCGGTAATCCTTTTGGCGCGCGCATCGGGATCGCTTTGCGGGATGGCCTGGAAATCCCGGCCATGGATCTTGGCATAATGTTTGTGCACCCTTTCGATGAGGATGTCGTCAACCAAAGAAACAACCGACGCGATTCCGAACCGGGCCACCCTCAAGGGGGTATCTATGCTGAAGCCCGTACCCATGACGGGGACATGGAGGCGGTGGTGCGTTGAATACATGCAACTCCCTGATGGCGTAGCGGCCATCGGCTTTCCGGCAAACCGACAAGCCAAGCCCTTAGTGTATAATCTTGCTTCCCCAGGAATGAGAATTATTGTGTAAAAACCTGTAAATAGAGTCCATTTTAAGGCAAATACTCAGCATGCGGGTGGTATTTCTTGAGATTCAGCCTTCCTTTGCCGGAATTTAACCCTGATGGAATTTATGGAATTTGACCTTAGGGAAGTTCTTCTCGACCGTGGCTAACCGGTATTCATTCGGGGCGAGATAAACGGGATTGTCGCGCTTATCGGTGGCCATGTCGAAGGTGTGCTCGGCCTTGAATTCCGCGAGGGCGGCCGGGTCGCCTTCCAGCCAGCGCACGCCGTAAATCGGAGCTTGCTCCAAGCGGCAGCGGGCGCCATATTCCTCTTCCAGCCGGAATTTGATGACGTCGAATTGCAAGACGCCGACAACTCCCAAAACCTGAATCCTTCCCGAGAGGGGATGAAAAAGCTGGGTGGCGCCTTCTTCGGATAATTGATTGAGTCCCTGGTCGAGTTGCTTGCTTTTCAAAGGATCTTCCAGATAGACCTTCGCAAAATGCTCGGGCGCGAAATCGGGTATGCCCAGAAAGGCCAGTTTTTCACCGTCGCTGAGAGTGTCGCTGATGCTGTATAGGCCGGGATCGTGAATGCCGATGATGTCCCCGGCATAGGCGATATCCACCACCGATTTCTCGTTGGCCATCAATTGGGTCGGGGCGGCGAGGCGTACTTGCCGGCCGGTCCGGCAATGCAAAACCTTTACCCCGCGGTCGAAGCGCCCCGAACAGACCCGTAGGAAGGCGATGCGGTCGCGGTGTTTAGGATCGGTATTGGCCTGGATTTTAAAGACGAAGGCGGTAAAATGCTCCTCGGTGGCTTCGACCACCCGGTCGCTGGACTCGCGGGGCATCGGCGACGGCGCGTATTCGACGAAGGCGTCCAGCAAATGCTTCACTCCGAAATTGTTGATGGCGGACCCGAAATAGACCGGCGCCAAATCGCCGCGGAGATACTCTTCCCTATCCCAAGTGGATAGGGCTCCTACGGCCAAATCGGCCTGATCCCTGAATTCCCGCAGGCTGCGCGCGTCGAACCAGGTATCGAGCTGGGGATCATCGAAACCCGTGACTTGCCTGACTTCGGCTTCCTGGGAATCCCGGTTGAAGAGATGAATGGTGTGGTCCAATAGCCCATAAACGCCTTGGAAGGCGCTGCCGCTGCCGATGGGCAGGGTCCTGGGGCTGCAACGCACGCCCAACACGCGCTCCACCTCATCCATGAGGGTGAGGGGATCCTGGCTTTCCCGGTCGAGCTTATTGATGAAAACCGTCACCGGGGTCTTTCGCAGGCGGCAGACCTCCATGAGCTTGATGGTTTGCGGTTCCACTCCCTTGGCCGCGTCCAGGAGCACGAGCACCGAATCCACCGCGGTAAGCGCCCGGTAAGTGTCTTCGCAGAAATCCTGATGCCCGGGAGTATCGACGAGGTTAACATGGCAATTGCGGTAGGGAAAGGAAAGCACCGAGGAAGAAACCGAAATGCCGCGCTGCTGCTCGATTTTCATCCAGTCCGAAGTGGTGTATTTCCTGCCGGCTTTGGCGCGGACATGGCCCGCTTCGCGGATGACACCGCCGAAAAACAGGAATTTTTCCGTAATGGTGGTTTTACCCGCGTCCGGGTGGCTGACAATGGCGAAGGTACGCCGTTTACGGATTTCATCAAGCATATCGGACCAAGCTCTGCCGGGGAGCGGCAAAGGTAGCAAACCCGCCTGAAGCTCCTTGCTAACTTAGAGGCATGGTCACCTCACATCAAAATTCACCGTCCTCTCCGCCGAAGCCAACCGAAGGAATCCCAGGTATGCCCGCCTGGGCGAGGCGTTTGGCCCGTCCCAGCCAAGCTTATCCCCGCCGTTTCGTGCCGGCTGACATCGACTTGGGGTCGTGGCAAGCCATCGAACCCCTGTTGAAAGATCTGGAAGAGCGCCCCCTTCCCGACAGCCCGGCCTTTTTGCAATGGCTTCAGGATTGGTGGGAATTCGGCGATGCCCTGGGCGAGGAATCGAGCCGGCGCTATATCCTCATGACATGCGATACCGGCGACAAGGAACGCGAAAGCGCTTACTTGCATTTCGTAGAAACCATCGAGCCCAACCTGGCGCCTTACCATGACCGCCTGAACCGCAAGGCGGTTTCCCATCCGGATCTCGCGCAACTGGACGAGAACATTTACGGCGCCTGGCGGCGGAGCCTCCAAACCAATATCGAGCTCTTCTCCGAGGCCAATATTCCCCTCTATACCGAATTGTCCAAGCTTTCCCAGACTTACCAGAAAACCTGCGGGGACATGTCGGTGGATTGGGACGGGGAGAAAAAAACCCTGAGCCAGCTAGCCCCCTATTTGCAGGATCCCGATCGCTCCATACGCGAAAAGGCCTGGCGGGCCTCGGCGGAAAGACGGCTTCAGGACGCCCAAAAACTCAGTGACTTATTCGATCAAATGCTGCAATTGCGCGAGCGTATCGCCGCCAACGCTGGCATGGATGATTTCGTCGCTTATTCCTTCAAGAGTTATTTAAGGACCGACTACGGGCCTGAGGAATGCCAGGCTTACCACCGGGCGGTAAAGGAAGCCGTGGTTCCCGTCTTCCGCGAGGCTTTGGAGATGAGGCGCAGGCAAATGGGCTTGGATGTTTTGCGGCCATGGGATTTATCCTGCGACCCGCTGGGACGTCCTCCCCTCAAGCCGTTTTCGAAAAGCGAGGATTTGGTCGGCGGAGTGGGCCGCATTTTCGCGCGCCTCGACCCGGAATTGGCCGGGATGTACAAGGGCATGGTCGATCTCGGCGTCATGGATTTGGACAATCGCCAAGGCAAGGCGCCGGGCGGTTACCAATGCGGTCTTTCCGAGGTTCGCCAACCTTTCATTTTCATGAATTCGGTCGGCATGGACGGCGACGTGTATACCCTGCTCCATGAAAGCGGGCATGCCTTTCATTACCTGCTGGCGCGCGACCTCAACCCGCCCTTCAACCGATCCGCTCCCATGGAATTCAGCGAAGTCGCCTCCATGTCCATGGAAAGGCTGGGGGCGAGCTTCTTGGAGGAGTTTTACACCCCCGAGGAAAAGAGCCGCTCCTTACGGCAAGCCGATGAGGAGGTTTTCCGGTTATTGTCCTGGGTAGCCTTGATCGACGCTTTCCAGCATTGGATATACACCACCCCGCACGATCAGGAAAGCCGCAAGGCCAAGTGGGTGGAATTGGAAAGCATCTATGGGGCCGATGTCGATTGGACCGGTCTTGAAGCCTATCGTCCCAATGCCTGGCACCGCCAGCTGCATATTTTCGAGGTGCCGTTCTACTATATCGAATACGGCATCGCCCAATTGGGCGCCTTGCAAGTCTGGCAGCATGCGCGGGGCGACGTTAAAAAGGCCCTCGATTTATACAAACGAGGCTTGAAAATGGGCGGATCACGCGGCCTCAAGGCGCTGTTTGAAGGCACGGGCCTGAAATTCGATTTCTCCTCGCAAGGCATAGCCCCCTTATTGGCCCAGGTACGCAAGGACTGGCTGCAAACCTTCGAGGCCGGATGATGAATGCTCTGGAAAAGGCATTGAATCATTACCAGGATCATACCGAAGACCACCTCGAGGCCTTGAAGGCCCTGACGGCCATCCCCAGCGTTAGCTTTCCCGGCTTCGACCCCGGAGAAGTCAGGCGATCGGCGGAATTGACGGCGGACCTGCTGAAAAAGGCGGGCCTGCCTTCGGTCGAGATTTTAAGCCTGCCCGGCGTCCACCCTTATGTCTACGGGGAATGGCTCGGCGCTCCCGGCGCGCCCACCGTTTTGCTGTATGCCCATCACGACGTCCAGCCCCCGATGCGCGAGGCCCTTTGGAAATCCCCGGTCTTCACCCCGACCTTGCGGGGAGAAAGATTGTTCGCGCGCGGCATCGCCGACGACAAGGCCGGCGTTTTGATCCACGTCGCGAGCCTGGCGGCGTACTTGAAGACTTCCGGCGCCTTGCCGGTCAACATCAAGGTGCTTATCGAGGGCGAAGAGGAAATCGGCAGCCTTCATCTCGCCTCGTTTTTGCAAAAGCATCGCGACAAATTGCAGGCCGACGTCATGGTCCTCACCGACTGCAGCAATTACGATACGGGCATTCCCAGCCTGACCACCTCCTTGCGCGGGCTTATCAGCTTCGACATCACCTTGAGCGCCCTCGATCATCCCCTGCATTCGGGCATGTGGGGCGGTCCCATACCCGATCCGGTCACCGCCTTGTGCAAGCTTTTGGGCGGGCTTACCGATGATCAAGGCCGGGTGGCCATACCCGGCATCCGGGAAATGGCCAAGCCGCCGACGGTCCAGGAAATGGACGACTACCGCAAGCTCGGCATGACCGACGCCTTGTTTCGCCGTCAGAGCGGGCTTTTGCCCGAGGCGAGCCTTTTCGCCAGGGACGAAGGCCTCTTGGTGAGCATGTGGCGTGAACCCTCCTTGGCCATCAATTCCATCCAAGCGGGATTGAAAGGCCAGACCGGCAACGTGGTTTTGGAAAGCGCGTGGGCGCGGGTGGGATTACGGCTTGCCCCGGGCATGGAATATAAAGCCTGCACGGAAAAGTTTTTGCATCACCTTCATTCGCATTGTCCCTGGGGCTTGAAGCTGGAAGTGGAACCCGAACAGGGGGCCAATCCCTGGATGACCTTCCCCGACCATCCCGCTTTCGCCCTGGCCAAGCGCGCCTTAACGGCGGGCTATGGACGCGAAGCGGTCTGCATCGGCTGCGGAGGCACCATCCCTTTCGTGGAATCCTTCACCCAGGTCTTGGGCGAAATCCCCGCCCTGCTGGTGGGCGTGGAAGATCCTTATACCAATGCCCATTCCGAAAACGAAAGCCTGCACCTCGGCGATTTCCACAAAGCCGTGCGCGGCCAAATCCATCTCTTTGATGAACTCGGCCGGGGATGGACCCAAGCGACACGATGAAACCCTTGCGCGCGGAATACGATGTCGCCATCGCCGGCGCAGGGATCATGGGCTTGAGTTGCGGTCTGGAATTAGCGCGGGATGGCGCCAAGGTCGTCATCCTCGATCCCCATCCGCCCGGGCTCAAGGCGAGTTGGGCCGCCGCCGGCATCCTGGTGACGCGAGGATCGCGACATCCCCTATCGGCATTCCGCCGCTTTTATTTGCAATCGATAGCGGCTTATCCCGCCTGGCTCGCGGCGCTGGAAACAGAAAGCGGCATGGCCATACCTTATACCGAAGGCGGCGATTACCTGGTTTTCGATTGCCGCGAAGAAAACGGCCTGCAAGCCTATCGCGATAAAGTCGCCCAACTGGAGCGGGAAGAAGCGGTACCGTGGCGGGAAAGCCGGGAATTACCCGCTTTCCTCCTTCCTTTTTCCGCCTCCTCTTCGGTGGGAAAGAGCGATTGGCGGGTCTTGCATTTCGAAAATGAGGCCTATGTGCATAACCGCATCCTGCTCGAAGCCTTAATCGAAGCTTGCCGCAAGCTGGGGGTAAGGTTTTGGCCCGATTCCCCCGCCGAAGCTGCCGGCGGGGACGCGGCGCCCCGCCTTCAGCAAGCCGGCGAAGCCTGGCAAATCGATTGGCAAGGGCAACGGATTCAGGCCGGTCATCTCTTGATAGCGAGCGGGGCGTGGAGCCGGGTTTGGCTGCAAGAACTCGGCTGGGACTGCGCTCTGACGCCGGTGAAAGGCCAGGTGGCCCTCATCGAAAAGCCCTGGGCGTCGACGGCCATGCTGCATTTCCGGGAGGACCTTTATCTCATACCCCGGGGTAATCATCTCCTCATCGGGGCGACCACCGAACCCGGCATTTGGCAGGAAGGTTTTACCGAAGACGGCCGTAAAATCCTGGAAGCGCGCTTGCAAACGGCCTTGCCGAGGTTAAACCTGAACCCCGTGGACTCCTGGTCGGGTTTCCGCCCGCGAACCAAGGATCGCCTGCCGCTGATGGGAGCGTTGCCGGGACATCGGCAGGCCTGGCTATGCACCGGCCATTATAAAAGCGGCATCAGCATGGCCCCATTGGCGGGAAAATGCCTGAGCGCCGCCATCCAGGGCCGGCGTCCGGCACAAAGCCTGGAAGCTTTTGATCCGGGACGCAAAGGCGCCTTGCATGCCTTGTCCCGAGCCTAGCGGCGTCAAAAGTAGAGTTCGTAAAACCCGCCGACGCTGATATTGCGCCGCTCCCCGTACTGTATCCACTTTTCGGTGAAGCGGGCGCTTTGCGTGGGCGTAAACCGCAAGTCCATGGCGAAGGTTTCCCCTAAAAGCAAATCATTCCGAGTCAAGGACTCGGGGTATTGGCCGACTTGCAGGCCGCAATCGGCCTTGATCCTTCCATTCAACCACAATTGCTGCAAGCCCATGGCCACGTTATGGGTCGGCTCCTGCACGCCGTTATTCGTGAAGGTATAGGAGATGCGGGGCATGAAATCGATGGCGCGTGGCCGCAATTGCAAGCTGACATTGGCGATATGGGTACGCGCCGTTGGAAAATCCAGCAAATCATCGACATCGGTGGGCTCGATAATGCTGGTAGCCGTCAAATCGAATTCGCTTTGGGTGAAGCCATAGAGCGCCGAGGCATGCAAGCGTCCGATGGGAAACAGGAATTGCTGGTAGGCGCCGGCATTGAAGGTCAAAAAGCCGCTGTGGTATTGGTAGGGATAGCGGCCTTCCGGGGCCCTTTCCGTGCTGCCGATGCTGACCCAACCGGAGGGCTGGGTGGACAGGGGCGTCCAGCGGATTTCCGCCTTGTAAGACCTTTCCTGTTGCCGGCTCAAGCCCAAATCCTGGCTGAAGCGCGAGGCTTCCAGGCCCAAAGCCAGGCGGTTTTCCAGCAAGAGCAATTTCTGCAGGAAACGGATGCCGTCGCCGGGGTCGCTGCCTAAAAAGGGATTGCCTTCGGTATGGTAAAGCAGGCCGAGGTGATCGTAGCGGATTTCGCTTTCCGTGGTGACCCCGTTGAGCGGGATGGACATGTTGATGCCCGCGTCCCAGGCCGCGTTGGCATTGATGAAACCGGGAATGTCGCTATTGCTCTGGGAATTTTCAATCAGGTATTGCAATCCCTGGGTGGAGGGGTTGATCTGGAAATAATCGTCGAAGCTCTTCGGATCGAAACTTAAATCGATGTCGCCGCCATCGCTTGCGCCGAGGCTTTTATCCCGCGTCAGGAGGGTCAAGGCGTAATCGGAAAAGAGTTGGACCTTGCCGTCCCATAACCCTATCCGCAAATCCACCCCGGTGCCCGCATTCTGCAGCGGCCTGATGCCGTGCAGGCTGTCGGTCAATTCCAGGTTGCTTTTCGATCCGATGCGATCTTCCGCCATCATGCCGGTAATGCCCAGATCGAATACGCCGCCTCCGCCGAAACCGAGCCTCACCGCCGTCAAGGTTTGTCCGAAAGTACCCGAAACGGTATCGGTGCGGTCTCCGTTGCCGGTATCGTAAACGGCGACATAGGCAGGGATTTCACGCCGGCTTTCGCCGCGCGCCACCTTCAAGGAGGCCCAGGAAATATCGTCGGTGACGACGGAAAGGCCCACTTCCCCGCCCCTGACGCGCGTTCCGTTCAGGAGCAATTCATTGAAGGCGGGATAGACGTCGCCCGCCTTCAAATAACCGTAGGGACCATACTTCACCCGCGCCGAAAACCGGTGGGCGGGCTGCCGGAATTCATTTTCCTCCGTGCGCAGCAAAACCTTGGTATGGGCTTCCCAGTCATAGACCTTGAGATTGTAGGCGGCTTCCACCGCGCCTTCGATTTGACGGCTCAGAGGCTCTTCGGATTTGCCCGCCGTGATCTCGCCTTCCTCCAGGTTAAGCTTTTTCTGGTTCCGCACGCGGCTGCGCGCTTCCGCGCCCTTGACGTCAAAACGCGCGGCCACCCGGCCGAATTGCCGCACCGGCCCGGTATGGATTTCTTTTTTCGGTTCCGGAAGGCGGATGAAAAACCGGATTCGCCCCCGCGCCAGGATACGGTTGCCGTCGGCCAATAAAAGCAATTCCAATTCATGGACGCCCTGGTGCAAGTCCTCAATCCTGGTCTTGAGCAAGCCTGCCTCCAGGCCCAGCGGACGGTCGTAATTGTACCCGTCCAAAACCAGCACCATGCCGCTGGGAGAGAATCCCTGGATATTGACCAGTATGGAAATATCGGGGGTATAGAAAACGTCGCCATCGACGGGCAAAAGGAAATCCAAGCCGGCGAGGCCTTCTTCGGACCAATCCTCCTCATCCTCATCGCCGGGATCCTGCTCCTCGTGGGCCGCGGCGGAATCCAAGGCCGAATCCGCCGGCGTCTGGGCGATGACGGGGGGAATTTCGTCTTGGCCCCAGGCGAGCGCCAATGAAGCGACGAAAATCAAGGTGAGGTAAACCATCGCTTGCCGCCAACGGTTCAGACAGCTAGTAATGGGTTTCATAGTCGATTTCCAAGGTGGATACTTCATCGGTTTCCGGATTCAGAAAATCGATTTCCAAACTGTTCTCGCGCAAGCCGACGGCTTCCAATTCGCTTTCGGTGGCGTCGGTGATCTTGATGCCGTTCAAATCGGAAACCGCTTTCTGTCCGGCCTTGACAATAGCCGTGACGTCCTTGGGGCGATTGATGAGGGTGGCCTCACCATCGAGGAAAATAAAGGTGGCCACGGCGTTTTCATCGGAAGCGAAAGAGAAACGCGCCGCTTTGATTTGCGCCGACGTCTGGGCATTCTCCACCAGGCCACCCTCGCCTTTGCGGCGCAATCGGATGGCCAAATGCCCGCGATCCAAGGTGATTTTGCGGTAAACCTTGCCGTCATTGCGGACGTATTTCAGCTTGACTATGGTTTTCTCGCGCACGTCCACCGAGCTTTGATCGCCTTGCAGCCGCAAGGTTGCCTTGCTCTCAGGACCGGTTTCGATCTTGATTCCGCTGAAGATCAAATCGGCCACCTTCATCTCCTGGGTGGGAGCATTGCGCGGCGTCGCCTTCACCGTGCCCGTCATGGATTTGACGATGGCCATGGGCGGGATGGCGCCTACCGGAATCGCCAGCAGGAAAAACAAGGCCGGTAAAACCAGGCTCCTTATCATTGAAACCTCATGCGGGTTAAAAACTGGCGCGACTGATGGAACTCCTGCGCCAATCTTTCCAATTCTTCGAGGGTGACGGGTTGGCCATTCAAGCGCAAAAGTCCCTTGGCGGGAATTTTTTCGGCCCGGCTCAAATCGAAGATCTCATAATTCTCGGCCAGGATGATCTTCAAGGCGGCCAATACCCTTTTCGTATAGTCGTCGCCGTATTTGACCTGGGTCGTGAAATTGCGCAAGTCGCCGATCGCTTGGGGCACTTCGGGAGTCCCGCCGCCCAGCAAGGCGTCCACCTTGAAAACCAAGGTATTGGACCACAGGTATTCCAAGGTCGGACCGCGTAAATTCGCGCGGGCGCGCCAGGCATAGGTCCGGCCGGGCTCCAATAAGGGAAGGGAGGCGGGATAAATCGCCGGATTCTCATCCTTCACGCCGAACTTCGCGTATTCCAAACCGTCCAAGGCGGTTTTAGGACTTTCGCCGGCTTCGACGCGATAGACGAAGATTTCCATTTTGTCCTCGTCGGGAGGATAATTGAATTCCTGGTTATTGAAGAGCTCCGAAGCTATCCGGAAGGTCGGGGTCAGGGTGTAAATGGACGCCGCCCGGTTATTGTTGATTTCCGCTCCGGGACTGAGCGCCCTCAAGGTCCGCACATTCCTGAGCTTGCTGATTTCGGGATTGATTTGATTGACTTGCAATTCGGTGAAAGCGCTGGTCAAGGTCGCGCCTTCCTCGCATGTCAGCGCGAACCGGAAGGTGAGGTTCATCTCGGGAACGACCCTTTTTTCGGCCACGTAATTGAATAACTCGCTTTCGTCGAAAGGCATGCCGAGGCCGGACTCGTAAGGCATGCCGAAGACGTCATTGGATCGCAGCGGTACCCCGATATAACGGTCTTCCAAGGGCTGGGTCACGCGATCCAGGGCCAATAGCCGGGAGGACGGCGCCGAATTGCGCCCCAGGGAAGTATCCGCCAGGACTTGCACCCGCAAACGCAAGTTACCGACCGCTTCGGCGGGCAAGGGCGGCGAGGCGATGATGGACAAGGTGAATAAGGTGGGCGCCTTTTCAGCCTCGCGGGTATCGAACCAACTGGGGTCGAAATGGGTCACGGTGTATTTCATGGCCGGGACCAGGCTCATGGTGATACGGTTGGGATCATCCGTCACCTCAGGGCATAAGTTCGCGGCCCGTTTGGCTTGGGCCGTCAGGCAGGCGGAAAGGGCGGCGATAAAAAACAGGACGTAGCGCATGCGGATCATTGGGGTGCCCATGGGTCTTCCATTTCCCTGAAGGGGTGATCAATTCTAAGAAATGAATAGGGAGACGGAACCCGGGCGGGCCACCCCGGCCTTAAAGATCTCTCGCCAAATATCCCTTACGCTGCAATTGGGCGAAAAGCGGAAAGGTCACGTCATTCCATGCGGTGCTGAGGTAGCGTTCAGGTTGCTCCGATTTCCAGGAGGCGAAACCCAGGGGCGGAATGGCTATCCAGGGGTCTTCGAAATGGAACCAAAGGTTCCGGCGTATGGCCTCGGCTGCTTTGGCGTTTCCACTCAGTTCGTAGAGGTCGAAAAGCAAAATCGCGCTGGAACGGTGATTCAATTGCGCCGCGACGCCCCTTTCCAAAAGTTTTTGCGCTTGGTTCAGAACCCCGTCGCGGCCCGGCCTTTCCTCATGGACGCAACAGCGCAATAACACTTGCGCGTAGAGCTTGAAAACGTCGAGATCGCGCGTACCCACGGTCAGGCCGTGGCGGAACGATTCTTCCGCGAATATCCATAGCTCTTGCCGCATGAAAGCCCGCCCCAGAGCCACCCAGGCGTCGCCATCATTCGGATCGCTTTCCAGGGCTTTCTGAAACATTTGCGCCGCCTCGTGATAGCGGCCCTTTTCCAAAAGCAAGGCGCCATAGGCCTTCCGCAATCCGGGCGAGGCATGGCGAGCACGGGCCTGCCGCTTCAGGAAGTCTTCGTAATCGGCGCTCGTTCCCTCTTGGCGCAACAAAAAGGTTTTCGCGCGGGCGGCGAAGGCATGGCTTGGTTCCTGTTCGAGCATGCCATCCAAAAGACTGTCGGCCCTATCCCATTTTCCCAAGGCCAGCCATAGATTCACGAGGGAGCGCCGTGCGGGGTCACCCGCGGATCCTCGCCGCGCGGCGACTTGGGAAAGCCTGGCTTCTCCCTCCGCTTTTTCTCCGACGGCCAAAAGCAATAGCGCCGAATTGGCCTTGAATGCGTCGCTCAAGGCCTTCCCTCGGGTGGCGGCCAAGCCCTGCTGGTGTTTCTGTCCCGCGTCCAGCCAATCCATGGCGAGCAGAGCTTTAAAAGCCTTGAGAAATAGAGCCTCGTCGGGGGATGGCCGGCGTTTCCGCCACACGGCATTCCCCTGGGAAGACTGAAACGAGGAATCCAGCCAAAGCGATATCGGCAGGCCTGCGATGGAATCGGGAGCCGTCAGGAAAGCGGTGAAGAGGACCGAAGCGCTGTCCTTGGCGACCGTGGCCCAAGGAATCTCATAGGCCAAAAACCGCGGGGATGGCTCGGAATTGGCGGCCCTAGGACGCGAGACCATGCCCATAAACAGGACCAAAAACACGGCGATGACGCGGGGAGTGGAGGCAAGGGCGCTGCAAATTGCTTTCTTTATCGGCATGGTTTTAACTGGCAGCGAAATATTACGTCAGATGGATGCTGGCAATATCCATATTTCTCCTTTTGAACGGCGGCATTTAGGTCCGAATTCCTTTGACGTGACCTTGCATCCCGAGCTTTTGGTTTATGACTTGAAAGCGGGACAATGCCTGGACATGAAAAAAAAGAACCCCACCCTGGAATTGACGGTGCCGGAGGAAGGCTTGGTGCTGGAACCCGGCCGCCTTTACCTGGGTTGCAGCGTTGAGACCGCGACGAGTTGGAAGTATGTGCCCATGTTCGAAGGACGCAGTTCCATCGGGCGGCTCGGCATCAATACCCATATCACGGCGGGTTTCGGTGACGTGGGATGGGGTTATATCCCGGATGAGCATGGCCAGTTGGTTTGCCAATACCCGACCTGGACCTTGGAAATCGAAGTCGTTCACCCCATTCGGGTTTATCCCCGGGTGCGCATCGGCCAAGTCTATTTCATGACTCCCGATGGGGAAATCTCTTACTATAAGGGCAAATACAGCCAGCAAAAAGCACCCCAGGCCAGCCGTCTTTATCAGGATTTCGACCCTCCCGCCTCCGGGACGTGAAAACAATTGGCTCGTTTTATCCATTATTGTTAAATAAAAAGCGACATATTTTAACATTATTATTCAATAGCATCGAATTTTTCCAAATTTGAGTAAATCGTCATGGCACGGTTTTTTCTAAGTTCCCTGATGGTTTTATTCCCCCCAAAACTCACACTTTCTCAAGTCCAAGGAGACCACCTTCCATGACCCCCTCTGAAGTCATCAAGATGGCAAAAGACAACGGAATCCAATACGTTGACCTTCTATTCGGTGATATGTTCGGCATCCTGCAACATTTCACCTATCCGGTGTCTCGCCTCGACGAGAATTTCTTCAGTGAGGGGATGGCCTTCGACGGGTCATCGATTCGCGGCTGGAAAGGAATTGAAAAGTCGGACATGCTTATGAAGCCCGATCCGACCTCGGCCTTCATCGATCCTTTTCGCCAGCACCCCACCCTGAATCTTTTCTGCGACATCCTCGAACCGCGCACCGGCCAACTTTACGAGCGCGACGCCCGCTCCATCGCGAAAAAAGCCTTGGCTTATTTGGCCACCACTGGCATTGGCGACGCCGCATTTTTCGGCCCCGAACCCGAATTTTTCATCTTCGACGGGGTCCGCTACAAGAGCTCCCCCAATCTGAGCTTTTACGAACTCATCACCAACGAAGGTCCTTGGACGTCCATGGACGAGGATTCCCTCGGCCACAAGGTTCCTTTCAAATTCGGTTATGCCCCCGCCGCTCCCTTGGATTCGTTCTGCGATCTCCGCGATGAGATGTGCATGAACCTGATGAAGATGGGCATCGAGGTGGAAATCCATCACCACGAAGTCGCCACCGGCCAATGCGAAATCGGCTGCAAATTCGCGCCTCTCATCCAGGCCGGAGACCAAGTCCACAAGCTGAAGTATTGCCTCAAGAATACCGCCGCCAAACACGGTAAAACCGTCACCTTCATGCCCAAGCCCATGTTCGGCGACAATGGATCCGGCATGCACGTCCACACTTCGATTTGGAAAGGCGGGAAAAACCTGTTCGCCGGCGACGGCTATGCCAATATGAGCCAGGAAGCCCTTTGGGCCATCGGCGGCATATTGAAGCACGGCAAATCCATCCAGGCTTTTTCGAACCCCTCGACCAATAGCTATCGGCGTCTCGTCCCGGGTTACGAAGCCCCTGTCAATCTGGCCTATTCCGCTACCAACCGTTCGGCCTCCATCCGCATACCCCACGTGGTCGGCGATAAGGCGCGCCGCTTCGAATTCCGTTGCCCCGACTCCTCCGGTTCTCCTTACCTGGTCTTCGCCGCCATGCTCATGGCCATGATAGACGGCATCAAGAACCAAATCGACCCGGGCGCTCCTTTGGATAAGAACATCTACGAATTGCCTCCCGAAGAGCTGAAGCTGGTTCCCAGCACGTCCAAGAACCTGGAACATGCCTTCGAGGAATTGGCAGCCGACAAGGAATGGCTGACCGCCGGCGACGTTTTCAGCGATGAGTTCATCGAAGCCTATGTCGGTTATAAGATGACGGCGGAAATCGAGCCCAATAAAATGCGTCCCAACCCGGTGGAAATGGAACTTTACTTCCATAATTAACGGTTCCCGCGCGGCGGTTTTCCCTACGCGCGCCGAAGCTCCCGACAGTGAAAAGCTCCAGCCCCTGGCTGGAGCTTTTTTTGTCCTCGACTCCTATTATTAAGGCCATGACATGGAACAGTCCCGCCGATAAACGGAAAGCGCTAAGCGAAATACCCGGTTTGCCCGCCCCTTGGGTTAGACGTCATACCGAGCGATTGGATAACGATTATTTCCAGGAATTCGAGTTGGGCCATATCGAAGAGCATATCCGGCTCTTCCAAACCATCGGTCCGAGTCGGCCCTATGCGCTGAAACTCGAGGCGCTGGGAAATCGGATTTACGGAATGACCGTGCTCAGCCTGGATTATCCCGGGCTGCTGGCGGTATTGACCGGCTTGCTTTCCGGACTAGGTTATCAAATCCGCACGGCCCGGGTATTCACTTGCGGCGCCATGCCTGAGGCCGGCATCCCGCAAGATCACATCATCGATTTTCTCGTTCTCGAGCATGAGGACGGCGCCAGCCAAGAGGTCGACCCCGGGGAATCGATACGCGAGGGTTTGGACGCCCTGTACCGGAATCTCGGCGGACAGGATAGGCAATCCCTTTATGAAGACGTGATCACGCGCTTAATGAAAGCACCTCCTCCGCCCGGAACCTGGGAAAACGCCGGACTGCCTTTGGAGGTAAGGTTTGAAAACCTGCCGGATGCGACCCAGATGCGGGTGCTGGGCAAATCGCGCCGGGCCACGCTTTTCAGCATCAGCCTGGCGACGTCCTTGCAAACCCTATCCATCCAGAAATTGACGACCGAAGGCGAAGGAGACGAATTCGACGACCGGTTCACCTTGGTAAACGCCAAGGGCGGCCCGCTGCTCATCCCGAGCGAAACCGATCCATTGCGGGCGGCGATTTTGCTGATGGAGCGATTCTTATGGTCCTTGAGGGAAGCTTCGGACATAGCCTTGGCTTTGAAGGGAATGCGAAGAATCGTCACGGCTTGGCTACCCGGATCCGCCTCCATCGCCGAGAATTTTCAGGGCGGTTTGCCTTTTTTCCCGGCCTTGGCCAAGGTCCTTAGCGCCGGACCCCATCTCTGGGATGAGGTGCTGGCCATGGGGCCGGAAGCCTTCAAAAGCATTCTGGACGAATTGCAATCGCGCGATGACAACGCTTCGCGCGAGAAGATAAAGGCCGGAATCGAAAAGGCCTGGCTGGGAAAGCCCGCCGAGGAGGCCTTCTCCGCCCTGGTCCGATTCCGTTCGCATGCGAGATTGAAAATCGAATTGGCATTCCTCTTCGATCCCGAGGCGCGCATCGCCCCGATGAGCGAGAAATTGACCGCCCTGGCGGATGAAACCCTCAGCGCCTGCCTGGAGCGCATTATCGCGGATTTCGAAGCCAAGCACGGCCGGGCCGGCGCTTATGGTTTTTTCGCGCTGGGAAAATACGGCAGCGGGGAAATGGGATCCGGATCGGATTTGGAAGTCCTGCTTATGCACGAAGAGTCGGGGAATACGGCAAGTGATACTCAGCCGCTGCGTCAGGGAGAATTCTTTTCCCAGGTCGCCACCCGCCTGCAAAATCTGTGGTGCGCTCCTTACGGCGTCACCTTCGCCTTGGACTGGCGCCTGCGGCCGCATGGCGAAAGCGGCCCGATGGCGGCCTATTTCGAATCCTGGCGAAATTATTTGCGTCCCGGAGGCGGCGCGCTGGAATACGAAATCCAAGCCCATTTGCGGTTGCGGCCGATTTGCGGATCCCAGGTCTTCATCGAAAAGGTGCTTCGGGAAAGGGATGAAATCGTTTTCCGGGAGCCTCCCTTGCCCATCGATCATACCCTGCGCTTGCGCGATCAACAAATCCAGTTGAAGACCAAGTCCGGTATATTCAATACCAAGTTCAGTCCCGGAGCCATGGTGGACATCGAATACGCGGTGCAATTCCTGCAATTGCGCCATGGCCTGCAGTATCCCCAGGTGCGGCAAATCTCCACGGCCAAAGCCCTGGAAGGATTATTGGAAGTGGGCATCATATCCCTGGCGGAATTCGAGCAGCTCTATACCTCCTTTTTATTCCTGCGCCGCTTGCAAGGACATTTAAGGTTGTCGCGAGGCCTGGCCAAGGATTTGAATATGCCGCTTCCCAATTCGCCGGAGTATCGGCATTTGGCCAAACGCCTGGGTTATCTCGAAAAGACCGGCATGCCCGCCGAAACCCGCCTGGAAAACGATGTGAAACGCTGCCGCAGCGCGGTGGCCGGTTTCATGGACTACCGCTTCAAAGGCCAGCCCAAACCCAGGATTTTCGATTTTTCGTTATCCCAAAACCTGATGGATGAGAGTTGCAGCGTGAACGAGGCCGAGCCGGCCTTGCGCAGGATGGGCATGAGCGATTATCCGAAGGCCCAGGAATTATTCCTCGAATTATTCGCCCTGGTCCTGGAGAAACGCCTATTAGCCGCCGCCCTGCTGCTGGCCGAGGACAGGTTTTACAAAAGCCCCGATCCGGAATACATCCTGCTCTGCCTCATCCGGTACCTGAAGGCCATCGAATACCCCGACTTGACCGTCCGGCAATTCCTGCACCATCCGCCTTTATTGCATTCCCTCCTCACCCTCTTCGGCCATAGCCGCTATTTGGGCGAGAGAGTCATCCGCGATCCGGCGGGCATTAAAAGCATCCTGCAAAACGGGCGGCTCTACGAACCGATTCACGCCGATTCCCTGATGCGCGAAGCCGCGGCCTGGGTCGGCCCGGACCGCGCCGGAACGGATTTGGCGACATCGCTATGCCGGTTTCGCGACCGGGAGTATTTACGCATAGCCCTGCGCGACATTTACCTCCACGCCCACTTGCAGCCGACCACCCGGGACATCTCCGCGCTTTCCGACGCCTTGATCTCCCTCGCCATCGATTCCGCCTTCCAACCGATGCGGGCGAAATTTCCGGAACTGGAGTGGGCTTTGATCGGAATGGGCAAGCTCGGGGGAAGGGAGTTGAATTACAGTTCGGACATCGATTTGATTTTCATCCGCGCGGATGACGCCGAATCCGAGGCCGTCCTTTTATTCGATCAATGCGCCAAGGAATTGATCGGCATTCTCAGCGCCCCGACCTCATCGGGCACCCTGTTCCGCGTCGACATGAATTTGCGCCCCTGGGGCCGGCAAGGCTACCTGACCGGCACCAGCCGGCAATACCTGCGCTATTACCGCGAAGAAGCCCATGGCTGGGAATTACAAGCCTGGCTCAAGGCCAGAAGCCTGGGAGGCCATGGGGGCTTAGGCGACCATTTCATTCAAACCCTGCATGCTTGGATTCTCGATCCCCAAAGGCGGGACGCCATCGAAATCAGCATGCGCAAGGTCCGCAAAACCGCGCTCGAGATTTTAGCGAAGGAAAACCGCTTGGCGGGAGAGGTCAAGCTGGGACCCGGTGGAATACGCACCGTGGAATTTTTCGTGCAAGCCCTGCAAATCCGCCATGGCCATGATTTGCCCGAAATCGTTACGGGCAATACCCTGGAAGCCTTGGGCCGGTTGCAGCATTTTCATTTGCTGACCCCCAACCAGTATCAGACCCTCGCCAAGGCCTATGTCTTCTTGCGGCGTATCGAGCATCGCCTGCAGCTATCGGAATTGCGCCAGGTGCATGAATTGCCCAAAGAATCGGCCGCCATGGGAAAGCTGGCCAAAAGAATGGGATTCGAGGCGCGCTTCGGGCAAAGCGCCTCCTCCCTATTCCTGGATCAATACCGTCGGCATATGCTGACCCTCCTATCGGTATCCGAACAGCTTTTCCAATACTAGGGAGGAAATTTCTCCTCAAGTTCTCCTCAAAATCCCCCGATATCTCCCAAGTATCGCTAAAGGCGGTAGTAAAACCCAAGCTTCCGACAGGATAAGCCCTTATCGAGGATAAACCCATTGCTGATTTCCCATTCGCATCGATTCGTCTTCATCCATGTCCCCAAGGTCGCCGGGACCAGCATCCAAAAAGCCTTGGAGCCCTATGCGGAAAAGGGTGAAAAATACGGACTTCCCGATCACGCCAAATTGAGCGACCTCGAAGCCTATTTGCCTCATGTCTTTAAGGATTACTTCAAGTTCGCCTTTGTCCGCAATCCCTGGGACTATGAAGTCTCCATGTTCAAGTACAAGTTGATGTGGTTTCGGCAGAAACATCCCACGGTGAAATGGAAAAGGGAGCTTCCCTTTTCGGAATTCCTCCAGGAAAGGACGGAAAACCGCCATTTCTTGGGCGATCAATGCAAATACCTCGTCAATGGCCAGGGCAAATTCGCGGTCTCTTTCATCGGCCGATACGAAAACCTGCACCGGGACTTCAACCGGGTCATGGCAAAAATCGGGCTCACGGTGGAATTGCCTTACCTGAATGCCTCTATCCGCGAAGAGGATTATCGCCGATGCTATTCCGAATTCACCCGCAACCTGGTTTATTTCATCTCCCGCCCCGAAATCGAAGCCTTTGGATATCGATTTGATCCCGAAGGTTTGCCGGCTACGCCGCACCCGTCTTTCAGCCATCGCCGAGAGGAAAATTTCGCTTGGGAGGGCAGCGAGCAACCATGCTGATTTCCCATCGCTACCGCTTCATCTACATCGACATTCCCCTGGCCGACGGCGGGCTGTTGAAGTCCTCCCTCATGGCTTATGCCGAGCCGGGCGAAGAATACGGTCTTCCACCCCATGCCAATACCCGCGAAATCAAACGCATGATGCCGGAATGCTTCGACGCTTATTTCAAATTCACCATGGTCCGGAACCCTTGGGAATACGAAGCGGCGACCTACCTGCTCCAACGCCGCCGCTATGAGCAAGCCCAACTGGAGGCCCCATTTCCGGAATACCTGTCTTTCCAGGAATACCTGCGGGATATTCTTTCGGAGCAGAGAATACTCGGCAGGCAAGGGCAATTCATCAATGACTTCACCGGCCGATCCATGGTGGATTTCGCGGGGCGTTTTGAATCCTTGCAGCGCGACCTCGAAATTCTCGGTCGCTTTATCGGAAAACCCTTGTTTACGGCTTCACCACCCGCAAACCCATCCATTCCCGATTACCCGTCTTTTTACAATGCCGAAACCATCGAATGGGTGCGTCACTTTTCCCGCCCGACCATCGAAAAATTCGGCTATACCTACGAGCCCGAACCCGCGGTTTCCCTTTCCTTCCCCAACCCAGAGACGCTTCAACCGCATTACGCTTAAGTCCAATTGGGCTACTTTTAGCCGCCTATGCCATCCCATCCCCATAGCCGAAGCGGGCAAAAGCGGCCATTTACCCAGGGAAAATTTCCGGGCCGCGCAGTACCCGGCCTTCCGGCCCGCAAAAAAGAACCCCCGCCATCGCCCCAGCGGCTGTCGGAGTTGCTGGCCTTTCACGGCGTTCCCCAGGGTAAGCCTTTGGTCGATAAGCTTTGGTCCTTTCATCAATTTCTCCGTAAGCATAACCACGACCAGGATTTGACCCGCTTGATCGGATTTTCCACCATCGTGCAGCGGCATTATGCCGATTGTCTCATCCTGCAAAAATGGTATGCCAAAAGCTGGCCCAAGACCCTGGTCGATATCGGCAGCGGCGCGGGATTTCCAGGCCTCATCCTTAAGATGGCTGCGCCCCACGTGCATATCATTTTGTCGGAGCCCAGACCGAGGCGCGTCGACTTCCTGAACGCCGCCATTGCGCACCTAGGCCTTAAGGATATCGAGGTTTTCGGACATAAATTCACCTCCAAGAGTTTTACCCGTCCCGTGGACGGGGCCATTACGCGCGCCTTTGAAACGGTCGATAAGACCTTGCCCCGACTGATGAATTGCATCCCCCTGGGGGGCCGGGCCCTATTCATGAAAGGGCCCAAGGGAGAGGAAGAAACGGAAGTCGCGAATTTAAAGGATTGGAAACTTTCCCGCAAGACAGCCTACCGCATCCCCAATACCACCTTGGATCGCATGCTATTGGAATTCACCCGCATTGGCGTTTCCACCGGCAATACCTCCCAGTGGGAGGAGGAAGAGGTTGAGGGAAGCGGTGAAATCGAGTCCGATGGGCCGTGAAACCCACTCCTGAAAAAAACGCCCCGAAAACCCTGAAGGCCGAGGACATCGTATTCAGCCAAGGGCATGGCACGCGCAAACAATGCCGCGCCATGCTCGCAGCGGGATCCGTCGAATTCCAAATGCCGGGGGGGACCTGGAATCCTTTGGGCATTGACGACGATCTCGACCCCCTCCATGGTCATTTGCGGGTGAATGGAATGGCATTGCCATGGCTGGCCGAAATCCACCTCATCTTGCATAAGCCGCCTGGATACGAATGCAGCCGACAGCCATCGCATCATCCCTCGGTTTTCGATTTATTACCCGCGCCCTGGGTGAACCGCGGGCTGCAGGCGGCCGGGCGGCTGGACGCCGATACCACGGGGCTCCTGATTTTCTCCACCGTGGGCGGATTTCTCCACGGCATCACTTCCCCCAAAAAGCATCAGCCCAAGGTCTATCGCGTGGGGCATGCCGTCCCTTTGTCCCCCGCCGCCCTCCAAAGCTTGGCTGCGGGCGTTCTTCTCCGGGGTGAAACCGAAGCGACTCTGCCGGCTTCCCTCGAGCCCCTTCATCCTTTCGAGACGAGGATCACGATTCACGAAGGCCGCTATCATCAGGTGAAACGCATGTTCGCGGCGACGGGAAGCGCCGTCATCGCCTTGCATCGGGAAGCCATCGGCCCCCTGGTCATGGAGCCTGGCCTCGCGCCGGGATGCTGGAGGCTGATGACGCCCTCGGAAATCCTCGGCCTTCAGGGTTAGGCTTAAATTCCCGCCAACTTGACCTATCTGCTTGCGACGATTCGCCCCGGATTGATACAATCCATCCCATGGCATCGTCGATCCGGAATCCTGGAACCCTGGCCCTTTTCGCCCTGTGCCTTGGCCTGGCAGGCTGCAACCTTTTCCGGGATTCCTTCGACTTGGAAGCGGAGTCCCCCGACGCGCGCATTCTCGAAGGCCATTTGCTGTTACAAAAAGCCGATTATGAGGGGGCTCTGGAGGAATATGAAGCCGCACTCGCCCTGGACAGCACCAAAAGCGAGGCCTATTACGGCGCGGCCAAGGCTTCGCTGTTATTGCGCAATATCAACATGTTCGCCCTCATCCAAACCTTTCAGCAAAATGAATCCAATAAAATCCCATTTCTGAGCGAACCCGATTCGGTCAAGGATAAAATCTATACCGCGAACCGCGCCATCAACCGCTTTCTCAAACCCATGGTGCGCCGCGAACCGCTGGGCTTGCTGGACGGAAAGATCAGCGTGAAGTCGATTTCCGCCGACTATGCCCTGGCCACGGCCATCGAGGCCGTGCTCTCCCTGGCTGATTTCAACGGCGACGGACGCATCGACGCGGGCGACGACATCCTCAGCGGCATCATCGATTTTAAGGATCCCACCAAGCTCAACCCCGACAGCTTGATGCGCAACCTCGCCAATTTGAAAAACGATACGGCGAAAATCAGCGCCCTTAATTCTTTGCTGGATAAATCCCAGTCCCTTCTGACCGAAAGCGGATCCGCCATCGACATTTTCCTGGGAACGGCGCTGGACAAGGGGGATAGCGCCGTCGGGCAGGTGCAATGCAAGGCCAATGACAGCGCCTGCATCAAGGCGCAGCAAGGCTTGCAGGGTACCGGAAAAGACGGCGTCGGCGATTCGGCCATCACCCAGGTCAAGCAATTCCTGCAGAACGCGGGAGCCTCCGTGGTCGTTTACAAGGTATTTGATCGTATCGATAATGACGGCGACGGCTGCATCGACGAGGAGCTATTGGACGGCATCGACAATGACGGCGATGGCCTGATAGACGAGGACTCGCGCGGGGCGCCGGATTCGGCCGGAAATTCCAGGTTTTACGCCGACGCCGACGGCGCCGATAACGATGAGGATGGAAAGGTGGATAATACGCAAGAGGCAGGGTTCCACTCCCGTTACCTGGCGGGGTTGGAGCCGCCAGCCCTGCTGCAGAATCCCGACCGCAAAGGACAGATCTTTTGGGATGACGAAGAAGACACCCGGATCAAAAAAATCCTGGTGATCGATTCCCTGGCCAAGCCCCAGGTCAAGGATACGGTTTCCACCTTTGACCTTTGCAAAGGGACCGTCACCGGCTTCAAATACCGGAAGGCCGCGCCATGATCGCCATCTTACCGATCCCATCCTTCAAAAAACCGTCCCGCTTTTTGCCGCTCCTGGCCTTGGGGGCCTTGACGGCGAATAGCGCCTGGGGTCTTTCGCGGCCGCAATACCAAGGCTCCCGCGCCTTGGGCATGGGAGGCGCGTTTACCGCCCTCTCCGACGATTGGACGGCCTTGCACTACAATCCCGCCGGGCTCGCATTCCTGAACTCTCCCTTGGACGCCGGCATCATGGTCCGCTTCGATTTGGGCGACGCTTTCGGAGTGGCCGGGGACGCCGTCAACATAGCCGGCTTGCATGGAAATAGCTTCCAAAACGTCGACAGCCTGGCCACCGACAATACCTTGGTCGACGACATGATGGCTTTCGATAACCGGCCCTTGCGCTTCGGCACCATGCCCGAAATGCATTTCGCGGCTAAGTCGACCGATCCGGATTTGCCGTTGGGTATCGGCGCGGGCTGGTTCATGCTTTCACGCGGCCAATTCGAACTCGACAAAGGCATTTACATCCCTTCGGCCGAAGGCCGGGTGCGCACCGACTTGATCTTCCGCATCGGGGGGGCCATCGCCCCCTGGCATGGCCTGGCTATCGGGCTGGCGCCGACCTTGGGGACTTATAGCGAAATTGAGCAGAGCATCGGCATTGAGGACTATCAGGTCGCGGGCGACTCCCTGACGGCCAAGCTCGATAGGGAGCAGCAGAGAATTTATCGCCCCGGATTCGGCGCGGGCCTCTCCTTCGGCCTTTTATACGAAATATTGCCGACGGAATTCCGCGTCGGGATGGCCGTGCAAGACCTATTCCTGACCTTGAACGATGAGGCGGTTCCCACGGCGGTGAATTTCGGCATCGCCTACCTGCCCGCCGTTTTAAGGAAGCAAGGGGCTTTGCGCTATGTGAATTTCGCCCTGGACATCGAGGATGCCTTCGCCGACAAACCCTTTTTGACCAAGCTGGATTTCGGGGCGGAGATGAGCATGTCCTTGGCGCAAATCCGGGGAGGGTTCCGGGGCGGTTATCCCTGCTATGGATTGACCCTCAACCTTTTCATCATGCAATTTGAGTTCACCTCTTATGCCGAAGAGCTGGGATACTTCGCCGGCCAATGGGAAGACCGGCATTATCTCTTCAGCATGAATCTGGGGCTTTAGGGCCGATTCATTTTCCCAGGTGGAATCCGAAGCGCAAGGTATTGCGCGATTCGAAAGCAAAGACCCAATCATAAGCCATATCGGCCTGCAAGGTAAGACCCGCGTGATGCAAGCGCAGGCCGGTGCCCGCCGTCAACCGATGAAACGCGTCGTCGGTGAACATATTGCGGGCATAACCGATGCGGGTCGCCAGGCAATCACGCAGCCATTCCTTGATCTGGGAATCAGGAAGCCATTCCATGGGCAAAATCTCCAGGCCCGAAGCGAGCCGGCTAATGCCGTCATGGTAGAGGCTGGGCTCGAAGTCGCAGAAAAAAGCCAAGGCCTGGTCCGGGTGGGCGTAAAAACCAAGGCGCATGGTGACCGGAACGTATTGGGCATATTCCCCGGCCGCCGTATTGGCTTCATTCTCGCTGTCCCAACTGATGCGCGAGAAGAGATCATGAAAAGCCAGCCCGAGGGCATAGCGATCCCCGAATGGCCGGGCTATGGCTCCCACGTCGAAACCCAGAAATCCGAGCCCGGTGGCATCGACGCGATGATTCAAGCCGGTTTCGGGATCCCGGAAATCGCTGCCGCCTGCGCCGGTTCCGGCATGGCGTAAATTCCATGCGCCTCCGACGCTGATGAAGCCCCGACGATAGGCTCCGCCGAGCCGCACTTCGTTTTCGGCGTAGATCTCGTCGCCATTTTCTTTCCAGGTCGCGCCCAGCCAGACGGACTTTCCCTGCAAATGGTAAACGCCATCGACTTGGTGATAAGGGATGATTCCATAGGCAGAGGCGTGATGATAACCGGCATTCCAGAATTCGACTTGGGTCATGCCCGCGGGATTTAAGATCAGGGCTTCCGACGCTTCGGGAGCAGCCACTTGCGCTCCCGCCAAAGCCGCGCCGCGCGCGCCGACGGGCAATGGGGCGAAGGCGCCGGCCTTGCCGCTTACCGCCTGGACCGGCGGGCAAAGGCTAGGCAAGAGGAGGGCGAGCGCATAGCCCGTCATACGGAATGAGTTCGGTGTTTTCATTGGATCAAAACCACCTTTCTCAGATATTCCTTGGATGAATTGCCGTCTCGGACGACGAGGCGAAGGAGATAGCGCCCATTGCGGCAAATCTCGCCTTTATCGTCGCGCCCGTCCCAGACATAGGGAGCCAGTCCCTGCCGCCTATCGGGGGATTGGGGGGCTGCTTGGAATAGACCGGGCCGGATTTCCTCGCCCTTGCCGACCAGGACTTCATGACTGGAAAAAACCTTATCCCCCACCATATTGAAGATTTCGATGCGCACCCCGACCTGGCTGGAGACCTCGGATCCCAGGGTATAGTGCAATTGCAAACCCCAGGGATCGCGGGGAGAAAAGGGATTGGGAGTCACGCTGAAGTCATAGGCGCCCAGGGGTAGGCTTCCCATGATAACCGCGTACTTCGAGAAACTGGCCACCCTGGCGGAGACCGCGGTATCCGCTTGTGTACTGTCGACCTTTTCCCAGGCCAATCGGGCGGCATTCCAATGGCCGACATAAACCTTACGTTCGCGGGCCATGCCTTTGGCGACGGGCAGGGTTATCCAGGCCCCGCTGTCGGGTTTGAAAGGCTGGCTTTCCGATAATTCGATTTCGTGCACGTCTCCCACCACTTCTTCTCCCGGTGAGGACCGCAATAAGGGATTGACCTTGGGACGTCCGACGCTGACGGTAAAGGCCTTGGTCAAGCCGCCTAGGGGGAATTCCAAGCGCAACCCTTCCCCATTGCTCAAGCGCTTCACTCCCGAGTCCGCGGGGGCGATATAGACCTCGGTGCGAAGGCTGCCCGAAGTATCGAAAGCCTTGGGGCCGGATGCGGTCATGAGGGTATCGCGTATGTTGAGGAGGGCTTCGCGCGGAATATTTTCCTTGGGGATGAATAGCCCGTCCTGATCCAGGGATCCTGCCGCGGTATCGGCACCCAGCGACCAAGTGGGACGGATGCGGAAACGTTCACCTTCGGCGGTTTGGGCGAAAGCCTCGAAGCGGTACCCTTCGGTCTGGGGATTGGCGAGGGTTAAGGGAGGACCCTGGCGCGATAATTCCCGGCCTTCACGCTGATAGAGAATGCCGATGGCGACCGGAGTCAAATCCCGGACGCGGATGAACCAATGCTTGCGCAGGGTGATGGAACCCAGCTTCACCGCCGCCTCTAATTCGATGGCGCGGCGCGTATTTTTCTTGCCGACGCTCAAGGTGGCCAGCCTCGGGGAAGAAGCGGACGAGGCCAAGGCTATGCCCGCGTCGGCGGCTTCGTCGGCATCGATGACGCTCCAGGTTACCGCGAAGGGACGTTCGCCATCGGGCCTTTGAACCAAGTCGTCGACGAAAGCATCCAGGGAGAGGGTGCCTTCGCCTGATAATTGCACTTCGAATTTGTCTTTGCCGCCATAAGGATAGGTCAAGGTATCGGCTTCGGCCGAAGCGGGCAATAGCCGCACCGCCCTTAAAATCCTGGGATCGCGCAAGGTGAAGGCTTGCGGCTGATTGCGGTTGCTATAAACCAAGGCGCCCGACTGGGACGAACTCTCATCGCCGCTCCGGATTCCCGTTTTCAATCCTTTGGCCGAGGTGACTTGATAATAGGCCTGGTAGGATCCGGGTTTGCCGTCCGGCGTCCACGTTCCCGAGAATCCGGCAGGTTCTCCTTCCAAGGCGATGGCCTTCCAAGCTCCGTCCTTGGGCCGGACAAAAAGCGAACAGACATCGTTTTCCGAATACTGCAGGCTGTCCTTGCGCCGGACCCTCAGGGGAATATCGCTTTCCAGCGATGTATCGGGGATGATATCCGCCGTAAAGGCGAGACTCACGGTATCGGTGCGAAGGGTGTCTTCCCCCACCCAAACCGTGAATGGATCGGGTAAAAGCACCCTATCTTGGCCGGTGAGGATTTGAATGACGGGCCTGAGGGTTTGGATGGGATCCGGATAAGCGTAAAGTCCGGCCTGATCCGCTTCCACAATGGATTGGCCATTCATGGTCACCGAGCCGGATTGCGGTGCACTACCATCCGAAGTCACTTGCAGCAGCAAGGAAGAGCTGGGGTAGCGCAAAGCGAAGTCCACGTCCTTGTTCTGGCGGGAGAGGGCCACGACGCGGCTTAATTCCGCATAACCGCTACGCCTGACCGCCACTTTGTATTCGCCCGGCACCCGCAAGCCGGGAAAGGAATTCGCGGCATCCGAAGTCACCGAAAGAACCGGCGCGTCGCCTCCCGAAAGCGGTGTCAATTGCACCACGGCGCCGGGCACCGAATGGCCCTTGTCGCTGACGGTCAGGCGGATGGAACCATCGAAACGGTAATCGGGATTCAATTGAAAAGACAACAGGCCCAAGGTGGCGCTGTCATGCCTTACCACCAAATCACGGATGGGATGATAGTCTTCCGACGATAAAGAAAGCTTACCGCCGGCTTCGCCGGACCAGTCCAATCCGGCCATTCCCAGGCTGTCGGTCACGGAACTGTCTTTACCCTTGGGCAGGATCAAAGTGGCTTGGATGCCCTGAATGGGCCTTTGGTTGGTGGCGTCCACAGCCCATAGGCGAAGACTGTCGCCTGCCGTCGACAAAGGAAGGCTTAGAAAGCGACCTTCCCGGCCACCGTAATCGAAAGCGTCGGAGGTCAGTGTCGAAAAACCGCGGGCAGTCGCCCGCACCCGGTAATTACCCGCCGGTGGTTGCAGAAAACGGAAATATCCGTCAGCGTCGGTCGCCGTGGTTTGGGGATTTCCGGTCGTCGCCAGCAAAGCCACTTCCGATGCCAAACCCCGGCCGGCGATATCGGTGACCTGTCCGCCGATAAGCGGCTGCTTCGATGCGAGAGTCAAGTCGGCCGTATCCGAAGCTCGGGAGGAGGTGAGCCGGACGGACAACAGGGTATCGCTTATAAAACCCGGCAATTCTCCTACCAAGGTATAATCGCCCGCCGACAATTCCGATAAGCTCACCCTTCCGTCGGCATCGCTATGCCCGACCGAGAGGCGCTTTCCCTCCGAAATCAGCCAAACCGTAACACCACTTAAATCGAAACCTTTGGACGCTTCCCGGGTATGCACTTTGATATTTCCCGCCGGAGCGAGTTGTAAATCGCCCCCCAATGCGGCGTCCGCATGTCCGACCACGGTGAGGGGAGCGCTGGCGGAGTGATCATCCTCTTTATCCCTGGCCTGCAGGAAATAAGTGGTATTTCGTCGGAGTCCAAGCAACGCAAACCATCCGTTCTTCTCGCTCCGGGCCGAAACCTTTCCCGCGCCTAAGCCCTCGATGGCCACGATCCCGGCTTCTTTGCCGCCTAAGATCCGGCCGGAAAAACTTCCCGGCAAGGCGGGAATGAATAAATCCTCCCTAGCGGATCCACCTGCATAGCGAACGGTTTTTTCGAGGCTGAAATGGCCGGGCACCGAGACTTTCAAGAGGATGTCACCAGAAGTCAATGAGTTGAAGACAAAGTGGCCCGAAGCGTCTGAATAGGTTTCTTTCACGCCCGCTTGGGTTTCAGCCTCGACCAAAGCACCCGCTAAATATCGGATGCCGCTTTTGCCGTCCGCATCCTGGATGCTGTCGCTCAAGCGCCCGGAAATACCGTCCCCGAAAGCCGTCAATACCAATTCCAAGCTCAAACTGGTATCGCCACGGACGGAAACGGGCGGGCTTTCCTCACCGGTATATCCCGCCTTAGTGGCTGAAAACCGGTAAACGCCCGCCGGCAAGTGGGCGACTTCCAACACGCCCCCGGCTACCGTGCCCACGGCTTTTCCATTCTTCCAGACTTGAGCGCTTTCCAATCCTTGACCCGAAGCGTCCACCACTTTCACGGTAATCCGGGTTTTATGCGATACCACCGCCAAGGTTAACGAAGTATCCTCCTCGCCCAAGCGTATATCCCTGGGACTCGATTCGTAATCATCCGCCGCCAGGAGGGCGCGCAGCGTTCCGGTGGAATAGGCGGGAAGATTTTCAAAGACGGCCCGACCATCATCTCCGGTTCGCGCGGTATCCCGTCCCCTTCCGAAGTCGAGGACGATATTCAGCCCCGCCAGCGGACGGTTGGTTTCATCGACAACTTGGGCGGCGAGACGCGGCGTCTTGGTCATCAACCGGAACATCAAATCGCCGGGGTTTTCGCCGACAGCCCAATTCACCAAGGTGTCCAGGCGGCTCGCCCCCACCGCCTCACCTATCAAGTGGATGGCCTCTCCGAAAGCGATGCCTGTGAATTGCCAGGCCCCGTCGTCGCCGGTAGTGACGACCTGGTTATTGTTTTCGCTACGCAATAAAACCGGTGCGTCCCGCAAAGGTTTACCATCCAAGTAAAGCGTGCCTCGCAGGTTTCCGCTCCTATCCAAGGCGAATAAATCGGCGGCTATGCCCGCATCAGCGGCGATGTCCTCTTGCAAAACCGTGTCCCGGCAATCGCGCAAGCCCTTTTGCGATTGGCACCCCAACTGGATGGCCGATCCCACCGGCACGGCTGAGAAACGGTACTGCCCTTGATCATCGGTCAAGGTTTGCGCCTGCCAATTACCTCCTCGGGCCTGGATGGCGATGCCGGCCAAGTTATTGCCGGCTTGGTTTTTCAAGGCGCCGCGCAGGCTATATACGGCGGACTTCACCCGCACGTCCAAATCCAGGGGATCGGAAATGACTTGTCCGGGGCCGCCGATATCCCCCTCCACCTGCCAACCCGAAGCCTCGGTCTTCAAGGTATACCTATCTTCCGGAAGCGGGGAAAAACGGAAATATCCGGTGGCGTCGCAGGCTTGCACCAGGCTGAGTCCTTGCGAACCTTTCAGGATTAAAACGAATCCATTGGGATTATCGACCCCGCTGAGGGTTCCTTCCAGGCTACCCGACAAGGCCGATATGGAAAGCGCCAAACCGGTCTTGGTTTCATTTTCGGCCAATGCCAAATCATCGTAGGCGTCTTGGGATCCATAACCCTCCGCGTAGGCCTGCATTTGGTAAGTCCCCGCCGGCAAACTATCGATGTGGAATGCCCCGTCGCTTTGGGATTCAGTGAAGCGATTGATGCCGGGGCCGCTAAGCGCTACGGTCGCTCCCGCGAACCCATTTCCGCCGCGGGAGACGCGTCCGCTCAAGGCGGCCCGCGACGGTTTCAGGGTCATGGTGCTCTGGGTGGCTTGATCGGCCGCCAAAGTGATTCCGATCAGGCCGGAAGTAAAGCCGGTTTTTTCCGCGCTGATTTGATATCCTCCGGCCGCGACCGATCCGAAATCCACCCGCCCGTCGAAACCCGTGGCCGAGGTTTTCGCCGATCCGCCTTGAACCGGAAGCAATTTCACCCAGGCATTGGCCAGCGGTTGCTCCCCGTCGTCGACCCGAATGCTCAAGCGCGCCTGGGCAGGCGCCAAGGTATCGCGGAGATCGGCAATGACCGCGCCCGGCAACAGGAGGCTCCTTTGCCGGTCTTTCCAACCGGTTTTGGAAAAGGTGAGAAGCCATGTGCCCGAGCCTAAATCCAGACCATAGCCGCCGTCGATATCGGTCATGGTTTTCACGACGGCCGAGCCGGACTGGGCCGACAAGGTGACGCCGTTCAGACCCTTGTTTTGATTGTCGACCGCCTTGCCCGAAACCCTCGCCGATGCCGGCAGCATATCGAAATTGGCCAGACGTTCCTGGCCATTGGCGGGGGAAAGCAAGGTTTGGGTTTGTCCCTGAAACCCTTTGCATGTCGCCGTCAATTGATAATCCAGGCCCGGCTGGATCTGGAATTGATAGGATCCATCGGCGTCGCTTTGGGTCAAGCCCGAGGGATTTCCATTCGCCAGGCCTTGATAATTCAGCGAGCATCCCGGCAATCCCACATTGCCATTACGCACGCGGCCATAGACCTTGCTCGCGTAGGTTTTCAAATTCAACGTCAAGCCGGCGCTTTGCGAGCCGGCCAGGATTTGCGCGTTTAAGGTATCCTTGGCGAGAAAACCTTTCTTTTCGGCGAAGATTTTATAGGTGCCGGGTTGCAAGTCGATGGCGAAGGCGCCGGATAAATTCCCCGCCGCGGTTTTACGGATTCCCGCCGCGCTTATCGCCGTGATTTGGGGCTCGCCCACGATTTGGCCGGCGGCATAAACCGTTCCCGAAACCCCGCCCGCATTGGCCGATCCCTGCAAGGATAAACCCACGGCGCTGTCCCCGGGGCTTAAAGACAAGGCTATGCCGTCGCCGAAGAGGTAACCGGTTTTCTGCGCCTTCACCACAGGCTTGCCGTCGGCCAGCGAAAGCCGGAAATAACCGGCGGCATCGCTCAGGGTTGTCGCGCTGCCGGAATAGACCGTCGCCCCGGCCAGCCCCGTCCCCTGGACCACCACCCGTCCCACCGCCACGCACGGATTCGCCTGCAAGATCAAATCCACGTCCTGCATGGTGCGGCCCGACTCCAATGAAAAACCGACGCGGCCCGCCGAGGTGAAACCGGGCTTTTCCGCTTCCAGAATCCAGTCCCCCGCCCCGACGCTCAATTCATAATAACCCTGGGCATCGGCCGTCGCCGTCAGGGCCAGGCCTTTGGAGGGAATGGCCCTGACCTGCGCCTGGGCGAGGGAAGTCTTTTGCGGGTTACGTACCCGGCCCGATACCAAGGATGCGCCGGGTTCCAAGGCCATGCTCTGGGTTTTATCGGCCGCAAGCTTGAGCGTTACCGGTTTCGGGGCGGAAAAGCCCGAGGCGGAAACCGACAAAACGGCATTGTCTCCGGACAGGGAAAAACGCGCGGCCCCCGCGCCGTCGGTAAAGGCTTCCGATAATTTACCGGCCTGTTCCAGGCTTACCTTGGCGCCGAGCAGCGGTTTTTGGGTATAGGCATTGGTCACCAGGGCGGTGAGCGTATAAGGCTTGGCGTTCAAAACCGCGTCCGCGGTGATTTGCGGGGTGGCCGCTCCCAAGGCCAGGGTCTTCAGCGCGCTTTCATAACCGTTGGCCGAATAGACGACCGAATAAGATCCCAGGGGAAGGGTGATTTGGTAATCACCCTGGGAATTCGATTGCGCCACCGCAGGAGTGGCATTGCCATTGGCGCCGGTCATCGACGCGGTGACCTTGGCCGCCAATAGCCCGACCCCGGCCGCATTGCGGATACGGCCGATAATCCGTCCCGCTGCGGGTTTCAAGGTCAAGGTGGCCGTGGTCTTGCCCGGACCCGCGTGACGGATGGTATCGACCTGGTTCAAATAACCGCCGACATTCTCGCTGCGCGCTTCATAGGATCCGAGCACCGCGTTCTGGACCTCCAGACTACCCGCGCCGTCGGTCGATCCGCTTTGATAAACCGACGAAGAAGCCGCGCCGATGCGCGACAGCTTAATGGAGGCGTAAGGTATGGCTTGCCCGGAGGTCGAAACCGTTTTGACCTGCAAATTCGCCACCGCGATGGCATAGAAGAAATTGCGGTTGTCCGACAACGAGGCCGATCCCGAACCGTCGAGGGCGTAAACCCTCCACTTGTAGCGGTAACGCCGCAATAGGGACGACGCCCCGCTGAGGCGGGCCTTATTGCCCGTGACCGCGGTCTTCCAAACCACCAAATCGGCCTGGCTGCCGTCCACTTGGTTCTCTTCCAGCAATTCCACCTTATAGGAAACCGCTCCGGAAACCGTATTCCAGGCAAAGTCGATATTGTCCGGGGCCTGCAAGGTGTCGCCGCTTTTCGGAGCCGTCAAGACAGGCTTGGCCAAAACCACGCTCGGGGAATAGGTGAAGCTCTGCGGGGTCGAAGCCACCTTGGATGTTCCTCCCGAGGTGCCGGTGTAATTATTCAAGACCAGCCAGTTATAAACCTTGCCCGCCACCAGGGGAGGCGCCTGTATCCCGCTAAGGCCCGATGGATCGGCGTCACCGTAGCGCGCCGAATTTTGGGGCGTGAGGATTTGCCAGATGGCGCTGATGCCCGTGACCGTTCCCGAATCGGAAATCTTGAAGGGCTGGTCGGAAACCAATAGCGTATAGAAAGGAGCCTGGCCCGTCCATGAAAAAGAAGGGGTGGGATTGGTGAGCACGGCGGCATTGACCGGGCTTTGCGGAACGGGAGCCTGGCTCGATTCGATGAGCAGGATGAATTCCGCGCTCCGATTCACCCCGTCGCTGACAACGCAATAATTCGCCCCGTAGCGCAAATCGGTGCCGCGATAAGCCGCCGGAATGTCGGTGTTGATGCGGAAGGAATAGGTGGCTGAAGCCGATTGGCCGGGTAAATGCAGGCTATCGTATTTCCCCTGCTTGCCGCCCGGCACGGTCGAAGCCCGCAAATGGACGCGATCGCCTCCTCCCGTCCAACCCACGGTGATGACATCGGTGGTCTTCTTCATGCCGAGGGGTGTGCTCGTGAGAGTTATCGCCGCCTGGACTCCAAGGGACGAAAGCGCGAGGATGAAGGATAAGCGTCGCATCAATACCTATACTCCACGCTGGTCTTGAAAAGAGAAACCGGAAAAGCGAGCAGGGAGACAGTCACATTGAAACGCGGGCCGATGGGAAAGAAATACCCCATGTTCAGGGTCGGAACGAAAGGCAGGAAATCCGGTTTCCACGCCGCCGCCTCGTCGATGAGAGGTTGCCGGAACCGGTAATCGAGCAGGCCCAGGTGAATCCAGACCTGATCGATTTGCAATCCCAGGGCGACTTGCTGCCGTAAGGATACGCGGTAACTTTCACGGTGCCCGGTCGTCGCGACGCTGTCCCCGCCTTCGGCGTTCAACCGGAAATCCTTGGTCTCCTTGTCATAAACGTCCTCGCTTTCCTCCATGTTATAAGCGATGCCCAGGTCGCGGAGGAAATAGGTGTAGTCCAGGTTTATTTTCACCATGCCCAGGGAGGTCCGCAAGGAGGCGGCTAAATCCCATGGCAAAAGGATGCGCACCGAATCCATGGTGCTGGAGAATTTCTGGGTCAGCGTCAACTTGGTCAGGTTCAGGTTGTCCATGCTGAATATTTCCGAGGAAGCCGGATCGACCGCGGGAAGCATGTGGTATTCGCTATGGACTTGGCCGCGCATCAGCATGCTCTCCGAAAGCCCGGCCGCCACATCCAATCCGAGGTAATCCCTGATGTCCCAGGCAAGGCCGAAGCGGAAGCCGTTGGCTCCCCCTTCGATTTCGCCCCGGCTCTGCGCGTCGAGGTCATCCTGGTACAAGGCGGCCGGATCATTGAAAAAGGTCTCTTGTCCCGCGCGTTGCAAAACCCCGTCCAGCCGCGCCTGGCCGTCGACATCGATGTTGGCCACGTAACGGTGAAAAGTGAAACCGATTTTCAACCAGGGTTTGGGCTGGGATGCCAGGCCGACGGCGAAGTCCTCCAAGGTGGCGTGCATGCGCCCGATGACATCGCCGGCCAGCAAGACCTTGACGCTATCCGAAGCCGGATCGCTATCGTCTTCGGGCATGGCCAGACCCAGCCGCAATCCACCGGCGCTGAAATCGATGACGCCTTTCAAGGGTTGTTGCACGCCGGCCCCAAAGGCGAATTTTCCGGTGCCCCAGGCCAGATTGAAGCCCGACACATTGGTGCTCTGGTATAGGCTCATGTCGATGTCGGGATAGACGGGATCATCGACGTGGTTGTCTCCCGAGGAGAGAAAATCCTGGATGGGCAGGCGCAGATTCTGCCGCAGCAATTTGGTCCGCTCGCTGCTGACGCCTAAGCCCAGTCCCGGCAAGAAGAAGTCGGCTTGGGTGCTCAGCCCCTTTAAATCGGCCAAGGCGGCGGGATTGCCGAACCAGGAAGAGGCGCTGGGATAGAGGGTGGTCACCGAAGACATGGCGCCCCTGGCGCCGGTATTGGTGGCAAAGCCGAAAGGCGACCAATTGCCTTCGATCCTGAGCGCCAGCTTACCGCCCTGGAATTGATTGATCTGCGCCTGAGGCAAGGAGGTTAGGAAAGGGCAGCCTACAAGCACCCAAACCGCCCAGCAGGCCGGCCATGGCGACGCCCGCTGGATTATCGGCTTAGAGGTGATTGACATAGTCCAGAACGCCCAAGGTCGATCCATAGAAAAACACCAGGAAGCCCAGCCCGGTCAAAGCGCGCGGTAAATAACCCACCGGCGGGTATTCCACGGCGGCCAGGGAATAGTGGCCCATGTTCTCGGCCTGGCGGTTCAAGGCGCGGGCGATGTCTGGCCGCAACGGATCGGCGCGGAATAAACCGTCCTTGCGGGCAAAACTCATATCCGCTCCGGTTTCGACCACGAATTCGCCGGGGTCGGAAATTTTCTCCTGGACGCCGACCAAACCCTGGAGGCAAATCACCTGCACCGAGGAATCCTGCGGCGAACTCTGAAAAGCCATGCGTCCGATGCCGCGCAAGGTGCCTACGCCGAATCCGCTCTCCACCTTGAACAGGGCCCGCTCATTTTGCCCTTCGGCGACGAGCCCGCCCCATATCAATTGCAGGCGCGCTTCGCCTTGATCGCCCTTGGGGGCGTCGACCACTTGGAAACGGGTATTGTTCAGGATGCGGACGTGCAGGCCATTGCGGAAAAACAAATCCAATTCCGTCAGGGAATCCGTCGCGTAAATCACGTCCATGTCCAATTCGTCGGAATGACGAACCTTCAGGTAGCCGGTCCAATCTTTCGGCAAGCCCTTGCGGTAGGCGATTTTCACCCGGCCCAATAATTCATCGCTGTCGTAAATGATGCTGTCGACCTGGGAGGCGACGACCTTGCGCGGACGATCATGCCGATCGAAATAACGCACCAGGGAATCGCGTTCGTCGATGATATGCCCATAACGCACTTCGCCCGATTTCATCACCAATTTATCGGCATGCGCGGTAAACACCAGCCATCCGAAAAGGCAGATGAAGGCGGCCTTGGCGAAATCGGCCGGATGCAGGTTTACCATGACTTTTTCACCTCGACCGACAAGGAGTCCTTGGCGGTGAAACCATCGGCCGTCGTCACCTTGAGCATGACCGGGAATTTTCCATTGCGGGCGAAGGTGAAATGCACCGGGTCGCCCTGTTCGCGGTTCAATTCGTAGCGGCCATCGCCATCCAAATCCCATTCCCAGCGGACGATTTCCCCGTCGGGATCCCCCGCCTCTCCGCGTATTTCGACGGGCCGACCCGGCACCGGTTTGAGACCTTTCAGTATCTTGCAAAAGGGCCGGGCATTGAAAACCTCCACGGAAGTCTGGGCGCAAACCACCCTTTGATCCGACCCCGTCACGCACCCTTTGGCGCCGTATTTCCCCGGCCGCTTCCAGGCTTGGGACCAATACGCTTTCAGCGCATGACCCTGGGCGGCGGTTTCCGATTTATCCGGCTCACGGGCCACCCAGGGCGGACGGTTTTCTTTTTTCGCCGGCAGGGTATCGGATAAAAAACCTTGCACCCGGATCAAGGAATCATCGGCGTCTTCAGCCATGATTTTGAATTGCGCCGGCGTGGTTAGATTCACGCGCGGCTCCTTGACCAGCATCTCGACCTTGGCGCGCCGGTTGACGACCCAGGATGCCTCGCTTTTCCCTTGCAAACCGCGCCCGTCCGCGATCGACAAAACCGCCTCAAACCTTCCCGAACGCCCGGCCACCAGGGGAATAGCGCCGGGCTTATCGCCCTGCCAATCGCCCTGCCAATCGCCACGGCCGTCGCCATCGATATCCAGAGACAAACGGAAAGGCGGGTTGCCCGTCAAATCGCGAACGCGGAATACCGCCTTGGAGCCGGGTTCCACGGTATCGGCGGGCGCCTCCAGCACTGATCCCACGGGGGATAAAATCTCCACCGAAACCGAAACGCTATCCTCGCGATGGCCGTCGACGGTGGCGAAAAAACGCACCGGGTATTTTCCCGCCGCCTGCCAGGTATGCGTCCAAACCGCCTCGGAGGCGCCGGGCGACCACACCGAATCGACGGGAGAATCCCCCTCGGCCTGCACCTGAAGCAGGACCGGCCATGGCAGATGGGCCGCGGTCCGCAGGGAAATTTGCAAGGCGGCGGGCTGGCCGCTCATGGCCCTCGGCGCCGTCGTTTTGGCCTCCAGGGTCACGGCAGGAACGACGTGCAACTGGAATTTCAGGGGAATTTTTTCCGGGTTTTCCCCGTCCAGGTTTTTGCCAGCGGGGAATAAATCCAGGAGCACCCGATGCTGGCCGGCCGCCATGGGCAAAAAGCGCATCAGCCCTTCTTCGACGCCCAGCCCTTGCGGTCCTTGCCGCAAAGAGATTTGCACCTGGGACCAAGGCTTGACCTTGGGGGCATAAGACCAGAGATGTCCGATATAGGCCAAGGTATCGGGTTTATTCCGCAACCAGGGCCGGGGCTTGGGCTGCGCGGCGACGGTTTCGACGACCGTGGTTTCCGGCGGAGGAGGCACGGGGTCCGGCGCAGGGGGAGGTGAAACCTTAACCGCGGGGGGCGGAGGAGCCGGGATCTCCTTCTTTCCGCAGCCATTCAACCCAGCGAAACAGGCGAATGTGGCTAATAAAGCAAGATATCGACGTCGGGAGCGGAGCCGGAACCCAAAGCGCGGCCGACTTCCTGATAAATGCTCGCCTCCGGACATATTGGAGGCAATTCTATCATCCTGCGAATTTAAGAGTCAAAAGACTTATGCCGTTTCAATCTTTCCATTGGGGTCCCCAGGATGGCGGCTTCTCTTCGTCGGTTCTTTTCAAACCCGTCTCGATTTTCATTTGCGTGCCGGTTTCCGCCGCTTCCTCCTCGCGGGGCTCCAGGGATTCCGCCACCTGGGATAGAGTTTGGCCTTGGCCGGCGGCCCAATCCAATTGGTTGCCGATGGTCATGCCCAAATCCTTGGCGAGCGCCTCGCGCCTTTCCCGGGAAAGATCATCGAATTGCGACAACCACGATGCGATGGCTTTGTGGATGCGGCCGGCGGCATCCTTTCCCAATTCGATTTCTTTCGACATGCGATACCTCCTGAGGCAAAGCGCCGCGTCCTGGGGAGCGGCGTCGAGCCATTCCGCGGTTTTCTCTACCGACCAAAGCCCGTTAACGGCGTCCTCGATGATTTGCAAGGAGGCCGGCGCGAGCACCCGCCAACGGTATTCCGAGGTTTTGCGCTCGCGGTAAACCCGGTGAGGCAAACCGAAGACGTCGGCGATATGGCGGTCCCTGGCGTCCATGGCTCAAAACGCGGCATCGTCCTCGCCGAATTCTTTTTCCAAATCCGCCAGCACGTCCTTGACCTTGGCTTCGGTGCCCGTCAATATCCCTTTGCAGTGCTTGAGCAAATGGGCGGCTTCCAAAACCTTTTCCGCCATCACGTCCATGGCCAAGCGGCCTTGGTCGATATCCTCCAGGATGGCGTCCAGTTTTTCCATGGCGTCGCCATAGCCGAGATTTTCCGGTTGTTCCTCGTTTTTATTCTGCTTCAATGGTTCTCCTTTTCGCCCAGGACTTCCGCCTGCACTTCGCCGTCCTGCCATTGCAAGCTCAGCTTATCTCCCGGGACGGCCTTGGCGGCCGCCTTGATGATTTCCCCTTTTGCGTCGCGGACCAAGGCATAGCCCAGGCGCAGGATAAAGGCCGGGTCGACCGTCCTTAACCATCGCGACTTACTTTCCAATCCATCCTTGGCCGCCCGCAAACCCGAGCGCAAGACCCGGACCAATTGCTTACGGTTTAGCCCCAACGCCTCTTTTTCCGTCCGCAGCCGGAGGGGAAAGACCGTCGTCAAATGCTCCCGCCTTTGGATGAGGGATTCGCTGAAGGCGCTCTTTTTCAGGGCCCAGGTACCCAGCAAACGCTCGCCTCTTTGCCTTAATTTCCAAGAGGCCGCCTGGACGGCCTTGGGCGGTCCCCGCCGCAAGCCTATGGCATTGCGCCGCAAATGCAAGTGCGCTTCCTCCTGGTGGAAACGCAGGGCCTGGCGCAAACGTCCGACCACCGACCGCGAGTAATCCTTTTCGCGATCGCGGGCGGCCAAAAAAGCCTGGCCCAAATGCCTTGCCGTCGCGCCCAAAAATTGCGAAGCGGCCTGCAAACCGCCCGACCAGTGCGCGCCCAAGCCCGCGCTCAAAGCGGCCAGATTGCCCAAGGCCTCCTGCAGGCGTTCTTCCAAAAACTTGGCGCAATCGGTGGGCGTGATTAAATCGGCATGCGCCACCTCGTCCGCCAGGGACCGGTCGATTTCGTGGCCGATGCCCGTCAAAACCGGCACCGGACAATTCGCTATGGCCCGGCATATCGCCTCGCTGTCGAAATAAACCAGGTCGGTGCGGGAACCTCCGCCGCGCACCACGCAAATGCAATCGAGCCGTTTCGCGGAAAGCGCTTTCAAGGCCGCGATGACCGAGCTTTCGGTATTATCCCCTTGCATGCGCGCGCCCGCGAAAATGATTTCGAAGCTGAAACCCGAAGCGAGCAAAACCGTGGTGAAATCCTGGTAGGCCGCCGAACCGGGGGCGGTGATTAGCCCCACGCGCAAGGGACAATCGGCCAAGGTCAGAGCTTTGTTTTTTTCCAAAAGGCCGTCGCGGCGCAAGGCCGCCAGGATTTTCGCCCGCGTAATGGCCAATTCGCCCAAGGTGAAACGCGGGTCGACGTCGACGACATGGGGTTGAAAGCGGCCGGTGGGCACGTAAAATCCCGGCTCCAGGCGGCAAGCCACCTTGATCATGACCTTGAGGGAAAATGGCGTGGGCAGATTGGCGAAGCGCGCGTTGAAGCCTTCCAATTCAGCGGCCCACAGGAAAACATCGACCGCGGCCTTGGGCCGCGCATCGTCGTTTTCGAATTCCGCCAAGGTCAGATAGGCCACCCGGCCCCGCACATTCAATTGGGTAATGGTCCCCTGCACCCAAACCTTGGGGATTTCCTGCTTGATCTTGCGCTCGACGCTCTTGCAGTATTGCGTCACCGAGAAAAAACGCGGCAGGGCGCCTTGGCCCTCGACGGGCAAACCTTCCGGGCTCGGAGAGGCGGTAAGCATTCCGCAAAAGTAAATCCCCCGCGGGGGCCCGATCCCGGGAACCCGCCTAAACCTGGATCAGGCGATGACCCGGGATCCCAGGCTGGAGGCGCGAATGCGCAATTGCGAGGGGAAGGTTTTCTGAATCGGCTTGCCGCCGCCCGATTCGATCAGGCCTTTGACGGCCCGCACGGCTTCCTCGCCCATATGCCGCTTGGGCTGGGCTACCGTGGTCAAGGGCGGATTCAAAAACGCGCTGTAATGCAAATCGTCATGGCCGGCCACAAGCACGTCCCGACCCACCCGCAGGCCATTTTCCTCCAAGGCCCTCATGGCGCCGATGGCGATGGAATCGGTAGCGCAAAAGAGCGCCTCGGGAGCGGCCTCCACCTGGAGATGGTCCATCATGCTGGCATAGCCATAGTCTTCATTGTCCATGCCGCCGCCGGGTGAAGGCCGAACGAAACGCGGCTCCAGATCGGACGAGGTCATGGCTTGGCGATAGCCGCGCTCCCGGTCGAGCATGGCCCGGCTGGAAACCCCTTGAAAACTTCCCAGGTAATGGGGAGAAGCGCCTCGCTCCAGCAAATGCTCGGTGACCATGCGCGCGCTTTGAAAATGATCATTCACCACGTAATGGCAATCGTCATTGCAATAACGATCGACATACACCACGGGTAAACGCATCTCCAAGGCCGACAGCAATTCCCGGTTTTCCTCGGTGACCACGGGCGAAACGATGATGCCGCCGACCTTGAGCGAAAGGAAATGTTTCAGCGCCGCCGCCTCCTGGGCGGGATCCATGTAAGAGCAGCGGCACAGCAACTGATAGCCCAGCGCATTCGCCGTCTTCTCGGCGGCTTCCAGGATTTCCCCGTAAAAGGGATTGATGATCTGGGACACTATCATGCCGATGGTATTGTTGGTCCTGGTGACCAGGTTCACCGCATACAGGTTCCGCTCATAACCCAGCCGCCGACAGGCCTCCTGGACCTTGTCGCGGGTGGACTTTTTCACCGGTATCCGTCCATTGATGACTTTGGACACCGTATAAAGCGACAACCCGGCCAGTTTGGCCACATCGATCATATTCGCCATGCTTCGGCCCTTACCGCTATTCCCTACCCGGTTCGCTAGAGATTGGCCTGCAATTTCACGGCGTAATACCATTGGTCCTTGTCGACCAAGAGCGAGTTTTCCGAAACCACGCGGGTGAAACGCCGTCCGCGCAAATGATCGCTCGCGACCTGGGCCTGCACCTGGAAGCCATCCACGATTTTCCGGCCGAGGAATACCGACCACTTCCAATCGTCGCCTTTCCAATCCTCCGGATCATAGCCGACCAGCACGTCATAGTTGTAATCGGGAAGCGGCAAATTGCCTTCCCGGGCGTTGCGATAACCGTTCACGAATTTGGCGGAAAGCCTTTCGACTTCGACATTGCAGATGTCCAGCAAGCCGAAGGTGGGGAAATTAAAGCCCACCATCACCGCCAGCCTGTCCATGCGATTCTCATAATAAACAGGACGGTTCTCCCAACCCATGAGCACCGCTTCGGAATAAAGCAGCATTTCCTCGCCCCTGAAGAGGTCGTTATCGAGCAGGGCTTTGAAATCGAGGCTCACCATGGCCAAAGGCTTGATGCCTTTGAAAGAGTATTTCTCCAGCTTGGGCTTGAGCTCGGGACTGGCTTCCCAAACCGCCCGCAGGCTGTCTATCAAGTCGGCTTGCGCTTTCCATTTCGCCTCTTCGGCGGCATTGCCCTTGAGTCCGGCCGCCGTGGCCCGGTAGTTGTAGAATTCGGGATTATTGGTGTAAGTCTGGCCCTGGTAGGTGAAATAGGTGTTTTTTTCCTCGCCCGGCGTGGTCAAGCTGGGGGTCACCGGAATGAGGCGATCGAATTGCACGCCCAAGCTCAACTTGAGGAACTCGGTCTGGTACTTGGCCAGGTAGGTCAGGGAAAAATCATGCAGGGGATAGGAAGACCTTTCGCTGGTGAAGAAAAGGTCATGGCTGAAATGGTCCCCGAGGCGTTGGCTCCATTGGGTTCCCAGGACCTTTTCCTCGGCGGTATTCACCACGGTATAGCCGTTTCCCGTCACCAGGAAGGAAGGATAGGTGCCCGTGCGGAATAGATATTCGCCCAGGTTTTTCGAATTGCTGTATTTCACGGGAATGAATCCCAGCTTGGCAACCAAGTCGGGGGAGTCCGAGCCGCCGAAATCGTATTCGGCATAGGCCTTGGTCAAGACGGCGTCACCGTAATACACCCGGGTACCGCTTTGATTGGCGATGGCGGGAATGGCATGCCAGAATATGCTGCCGGCGCCGAGATAGAGATGAAGGTTATCGCCCTTGCTGGCCTGCACGCCGAAGGTGCCGCCGAAGCGCTGATTCCACATATTGTCGATGGTGTCCAAGGCCAACTCGACGCCTTTGACGATGGTGCCGAATTCGTAGAAGATCTGGGCGTTCTGAAATTCGATTTTGCTTTTTTCAGCCGCCAAAAGGGGAGCGGCGGAGCAAAGGCCCAGCAGGGCGAGGGGTAAAACGGATTTGATCATGGTGTCCTAGGGCAGGGTTATCAGGCGTGAAAGCGTTTTTCCATCGACTTTGGCGCGGACGAGGGCAATCCCGCCTCCCAGGTTGCGGCGGTCGACGGCATATTCGCCGCCACCCAAACGCGTATAAGGCAAGACCTTTCCGCTCAAGGACAAGACACGAACATCGACGTGTCTGCCGGTGATGCGGATCAAGGCCCGTTCTTCCGAGCTATAGCTCAAGGCGATGGCGGCATCCGCCGATCCGCGCGATTCCGTCAAACCGACGGTGGCTTTTTCGAATACGAAATCCTGCGACAGGGTGTCGGGCCATTTTCCGTCGGGGAAATCCTTCAGGAAAGGATGGACCGTCAATTCCTTCGCCTTCATATTGCGGAAGGTGATGCCGGTTTCGCCATGGTGCTGCAAGAGAATACCGCCGGCATGAATGTCGTAATAGCGGCCGTTATTGCCGTCGGATACGTATTTGCTGGCATTATAAGCCCGGAGGAAATCCGCCGATCCGATCTTGTATTCCAAAAGCTTCTTGCCATTGCCATAGTGGACGTAATTGCTGTCATAGGCGATGATGCGGATTTGATTCCAGTTGCCCGGCGCTTTATACCAGGTGGAAACCAAATTGGATTTGACGGGAAACATGTCGTAGCACGTGCCATACGTGTGCAGGCCGCCCGCGCAGTCCGAGTGGCTGGGACCGCAAACCTGGTATTCGGGACCCGACCGGGCATTGGCCGACGAGGTGGCCGTCTCCTCATACCGGGTGAATATCCCGCTATTGCCGTTGGCCGGCGTTTGGACTTCCATCTTGATGTCGAAGTTCTTGTACTTCTTATTGGTCAGGATGGGATCCTTGGTGCCGTCGCCGTTCTCGATGCGAGCGCCCAGCGGGGCATTGGTCTTCACGGTCCAGGCGTCGGTGACCTGGGGCTTGCGGTAAGCATGCCAATTGCTCAAGTCCTTGCCGTTGAAGAGCAAGTCATAACCGGCGTCGGTCTCCTCTTGGGTTAATTCATTGATGCCTTGGGCAAATGAAGTTGCCATGAGAAAACTGACGGCGCACGAAGACCATGTAAGACATCTTGCTAGGGCTAAGGTCATAGCGTTTTTCCTGGGGTTTTTAGGGTTCAATGCCCAATACGGCGTAAAATTGATACGTATCAAATTTAGGCTCTAAACCAAGTATACACATGACCATTTTGCGTTTTGGAAAATTTACGCTCACCCCTGGTAAATAGGTGTGTCAAAGGAGGTTAAAGGTTACTTTTGGTCGCCTTTATCGCCTCAAGGAGAGCGGCATATGCCTATCGTCAATTACGAAACCTATACCAAGATGCTGGACGCGGCGAACAAGGGCAAGTACGCCTACCCCGCCATCAACGTGTCTTCCATGGAAACGGCCAATGCCGCTTTGCTCGGATTCGCCGAAGCCAAATCCGACGGCATCATCCAAGTTTCCACCGGCGGCGGCCAGCACGCATCCGGCCAAGGCGTCAAGGACATGGTGCTCGGCGCCATTTCGCTCGCCAACCACCTGCACCTGATGGCCGCGAAGTATAACGTGAACATCGCCTTGCACACCGATCATTGCCAGCCCGGCAAGGTCGATTCTTTCCTCAAGCCCCTCATCGCCGAGACCGCCAAGCGCCGCGCGGCCGGCCAGCCCAATCTTTTCAACAGCCACATGTATGACGGATCCGAATTGCCTCTCGACAAGAACATGTCGATAGCCATCGAGCTCATGAAGCTGTGCGCCGAAAACCAAATCATCCTCGAAGTCGAAGCCGGCGTCGTGGGCGGCGAAGAAGACGGAGTCAGCCATGAAAACGCTCCCGCCGACAAACTCTATACCACCCCCGAGGACATGATTGGCGTCTACGAAGCCTTGTCCTCCATCAAGGGCGCGCGCTACATGTTCGCCGCCACCTTCGGCAATGTCCATGGCGTCTACAAGCCCGGCAACGTGAAGCTCAAGCCCACCATCCTGAAAGACGGCCAAGCCGCCCTCGCCAAAAAGCATGGCGCCCGCTTCGATCTCGTTTTCCATGGCGGTTCGGGTTCGTTGCTCGAGGAAATCCACGAGACCCTCGAATACGGCGTGGTGAAGATGAATATCGACACCGACACCCAATACGCTTTCACCCGCCCCATCGTCGATCACATGTTCAAGAACTATGACGGCGTGTTGAAGGTCGAAGGCGAAGTGGGCAATAAGAAAGCCTATGATCCGAGAGCCTACCTGAAGGTCGCCGAGAAGGCCATGGCCACCCGTATCAAGAATGCCTGCGACGACCTCAAGTCCACCGGCAAGACCACCTACGCCGGATAAAACCGCCGTTCATCTCAGGGGACTGTCCCCCGGGCATCCCAAGCGAAGGCCACCCGCCTTCGCTTTTTTGTTGGCCATTCTTTTTGATGGCCATTCTTTAAGGGCTTAGCGCATCGGAGCGGATGACTTGCGGCCCAGCATGTCCAAACCCCAGCGCTGGTAAAGCCGGCGATGCCACTCCATCCTGGCGGGTGTCGTCCGCTGAATCGCCGAGGTGCCGAAGGCGGCGTCGATGCAGCCGTGAAAGCGCTGGTCGGTGGCCGCGGTCCTGCCCCACTCGCCGTAAATGACATGATGTCCCGACCGCGCGGGCACCGTGCAGGTGGCTTTGAACTTCGCCGTCGTCTTATCCACCACGAGGTCGGGATTGGCGGTGGGGTTTTTATCGTCATAGAGCTGCACGCAAAAAGGCTCGCTTTCGAAATCGTCCCAGGTCAATTCCTCGGTGGGAGAAAACACGAAACCCGGCTTGGTGATCCAATAACTGAAATCGCGGGTATCGTCGTAATGCGCGCCCCAGGATCCATTCCAGGTGATGGTTTGCTTTCCGCTCGCCATGGGCGTGGTCGGCCAGTCCATGGGCACGTCCCAAGGCGTCAGTTCGCCATGCCATGTTTCGCTGTCGAAACTGCAGACATGCTTGGGCAAAGGCGTGGTCCCCGCCCTCCCTTTGCTATGGGTCACCACGGTCATGAAATTATAAGCCGCCTGGTGATTGGCCTCGAATGCCGTGGCGCAAACGGGATATTCCCCCTTGCCATTGTCGGTTTCATCGGGTTTGGTGGTAAAGCCGCAAAACCAATTCCGCGCGGGAGGACTTTCCATCATGCCGTCGCCCATGGCTGCCGACACCATGCCCAGTACCGCCAAGCCGAAAATCCCCGTCCGCATCACCCCTCGCAACACCATGCCATCCCTCTCCGCTCATTTTGAAATCCCAGCACGCTCCACCCTATCCTAACCCGAAGCATCGCCACCGTCTTTAGTGGCTGAAACTCCCTCGCAGGATGCCACGGGGGCGAGCCCGCCCCCGCGCCTCGGCCCGCCGCTCACCTGCCAGCCCCGCCGGCCTCGTCTCCCCCACCCTCACCAAAAAAAAGCCCAAAATCGAGGGAACTCCCGCCGGGAACACCGGAAAGGACGGGGAATGGAGATCGGAATAGGACTTTACCTTAGGTGGCAGGGGGATGAAGGCAGTTAGATAGGACGGCAGAGGCCCGGTACACCCTGTCACCCGATGGATGCCAGGCCCACAGGCACTCGCAAGGGAAATAGATCGAGTGAAAGAAAACGGTTGTACTGCGATGAGAATGCGTCACCTCGATGGATGAACCCAGCAGGCAATATGCGTTTTTACATATCGTAACAAGTAACCTTCCCCACCGATATCCGCGTCAGGGTAAAGGTCTCTTCTTCAAACCCGCGTATTTCGGATCGGATTTCCGCGAAATCGTATTGTTCGCCATGAGACTTCAGCCATGCGGCGGTTTCGGGATCGCGGAGAACGTCCTGGGTCACCACTGAATCTCCGCCTTCGGAAAATCCCAACAGGCGCGCCGAAAGGTTCAGGGTCGATCCGAAATAATCCAGCCTATCGTTCTGGTTGACGGCGATGCAGGCTCCGCAATGCACGCCCGCCTTCAAAACCAGCATGGGCGTCGACTCTTGCAACCGGCGATGGGATTCGATGGCGGCCAATAGGGCCGATTGAGGCCTGGGAAATACGGCCATGACCGCGTCGCCTATGGTTTTAACCACCGCCCCGCCTTGCTCCGCAATGACTCCCTTGAGCAAGTCGAAATGACCCATGACCAGTCCAAAGGCTTTGGCGTCGCCCGCTGCCCGGTAAAGCTTGGTCGACCCGCGCAAGTCCGTGAAGAGGAAAGCGAGTTGGCCCACCGAGACTTCTTCGCCGGGGCGCAAGGCTTCATCCGCGAATAGATCGCGGAAACTTTGCATGGCCGTCACTTCCGCCGCCGTGGCTGCGTCATCCGCCCAGGCTTGCCTTTCGAGGACGAAGGTCACGGGAATGGCGGCGGAATTGCGCAAGGTCATGCGGGGCTCCGTTTCCCACTGCGCTTCCAGCGACGGCCATTGCCCAGCCTGGATATCGACGGTCACATTTTGACTTCCGCCTGGCGAGATGAGAACCGGCCAAAAGCCTTCAAGGTCCGGGGAGCGTAACCGATAACGTCCCGGCTCTAAAAGGGGTTGAACTTCGAGGCTTTGCCCAGGTGTGAGTTTTTGCCGCAAGTGGACATGAGGCGTCCGTTGCGGGCTACCCAGGCAATAGGCGCCTCCGCCCGGCACCCGGATGGATCGGTTCACCGTGAAAGTGACCTCGACCGATTGATCGAAGGTGGCGTTGAAATCGATATGGCAGGCATCGCAATGGATGGAGCCATGGATATCCCTTAATTTTTCGGCGGTGAACTTGGTTCCGCGGCAAGAGGGACAGAGTAAATCCCAACGGAAATCGACCAGTCCCGCGCGAGCGGACCAGAGAAAAAGTTCCAGGGTTTCGCGGCGCTGCTCACCCCAGGCGCGGGCGAGCGCATAGGGACGCATGCGCGCGAGTTCCCCGTCATCACCATCCTCCAATAGCAAAAGCAGCTTTCCCGCGAGGCGAGGTTCGGTCCCGGCCAAAAGCAAATCCTGAAAACGCGCCTGCAGGCGGGCCTTGCCCGAGGGGGCAAAGGTTTTTTCCGGCGAGACTGTATAAACTCTTGCCGCGCCCGGCATGTCGGCGTGATCCTGGCGGCCGGCCTCGGCCAGATTATCGTAATGACGCATGACCTTGCCGAACTTCGGCTGGATAATCGCATCGAACAGCCATCGGAAAAGGGGGGTGAAAAGGGTAGCGAAAAGGGAGAACCTCAATTCCAAGGCGGTTTCATAGCGCAAGCGCGTACCGCCGGTCGGAAGCGGCTCGAGAAAAACACGGACTTCCATCCGTTTGAGGGGACCATTCCCATAGTCCCGGATGACGCCGAAACGCCGCGGTCTTACCCATTCGAAAGGCTCTTCACGCCACCGCAGGACCCATCCGAATCTCCGGTAAGCCAGCGACTCTCCGGATTCCGACTCGGTTAGCAAAACCCGGGGTAAGCCGGTATCGCGGTTGAAGCGATCGGTATCGGAAACCAGCGGCCACAAGGCTTCGGGAGCGGCCGCCAAATCCCATACCCATGTCATGCGAAGCATGGGCCAATTATAGGGCATGGCGGACGCCCGTAAATGGGTAGGCCTCAGGGCAAATTAGCGGATTTGACTTCCCAATTGCTGTTGGAGCAAAAGGTGCATCCCGAACCCACCAAGGCTCCTTTTCCGGTTGCGCCCACATCGCCCTTGAGCCACCAATTCATCCATGCCAGGTGAATCTTGGTGAAATCACCTCCATTGGCGCTCCATAAATCGCCGCCATGACCCTGGTTTTTATGGCTCATGAATAGGATGGGATGCCCGAGCGGAGCGATGCCATTGTAGTCGCGCAGGCCATTGTCATAGGCTCCCGTATTGTCTTGGTGGCCCTCGATGATGAGCACCGGGGTATGGACCGAATTCCAAAGCGTGGGGTTATTGGAAAAAGATCCGCTGCTGGTCAGGCCCCATGTGGTGGTGCGAGGATCCTTGGCCGTACCCATGGACAATAATCCGCCGCAGGAAAATCCATTGGCTCCGATTTTGGACGTGTCGAGACTCTGATAGTAAGCGCTGCAGGGCTTACGGTTTTCGGCTACGATCCATGACATATACGCCAGCATCGGGCGGCCCATTTCCTCCAGATTATTGGCATTCATGTTTCGAGAGCCGGTTCCATTGGGCGTGCCGTCGGCGATGACGAAATAGCCATGCGACGCCAACTGGGCCATGGCCGCCGAATTATCCAGGCCATTCAAGGCGCATGCGCCTTCGCCCCAAAGGATAATCGGGTAATTTTTACCGGGACCCAGATCGGCCGGCCTGAAAATGGTGCCTTCCTTGATCCCGGCATCCGCATTGGTCTCCACCACCACGCTATGCGGTCCGTTTCCTTTGGCCGTGCTGTTCACGGCCTTGGACTGGGTGCAAGTCCCCGTGAAATCGCTCTCCAGGGTGATATTGACCACCGCCTCATAGGAGGTAATGGGCACGGCCTTGGTTTTATAACCTAAGGCGGAAGCTTCGAGCGCGTCGTCGACGGCTTGCGCCTTGGCCAATGCGTTTCCGGAATGGGTCGCGACCGGAGCGGCGATCCCACCGCCGGCTTCATGGGTTTGCGGAGCCGCTAGGAATTGGGCTTGCTGTTCGCCGACGGTCACCCGCACCAGAGTGACCTTGGCGCCAAGTTCCGAAGGTTTCAAATCGAGGTGGTAATTGCCCCGAGGCATGGCTTTATCCACGGCCTTGGTGAGCAAATTGCCCTGCAAATCGAATAAATCCACCCGCACCCGATTCGACTGCTCCAAATCCACATGGAGGATACCGCGCTGCAAGGTCATGGTTCCTTGCCCCGGAAAAACCCGCGATCCGTGAAGCGCGGTGGCGGTGCCGCTAAGGGCATACGCTCCGGAAGCGTCGGTGGTATCGCTAATCCGATTGGATTTCAAGCTGACCAGGGCGCCGCCTATGGCTTTGCCGCTGCCGTCGGTCACTTTTCCGCTGAGCGCCACCGTTTGCGCCGGAACATGCGCGGCCATCGCGCCGATTAATCCTATCCAACCCAAGCGAAACATCATGGTTACTCCCCTTTCCGGGCCGAGTTTGAAGCTTTCGAAAATCCATTTCCAAAGAGGGTCGGCCATTGCCTTCCCGTCAAATCAAAAGCGCGTAATGGATGACCGGCCTGAATTCCGGCCCGGAATACCGGCCCGGCTTCGCCGATGGCATGCGCATGCCGAGCACGGTAGCCCACCCTACTTTAGCCATCGCCACGTCCACCGGGGAGGCAACGTGGATTTTGGGCGGACTGAAGGGATTTTCGTCAGCAGACGGCATTCGTACTATTTCGGCTTAAAGATGCATGAAACTTATAGAAGGAAAGTCGATCGAGGGGCCGGTTTTTCGCCCTTATTACGAAAGCCTGAATTTTGCCGATGAATTCGACATCGCCGTTTTCTTCGATTGCCTACACCATTCCATCGATGAGGAAAAGGCTTTGAATAGCGCCTACCGGGCCTTGAAACCGGGGGGTATTTGCCTGGCTTCCGAACCAGGGTTGGGTCATGAGCGGCGTTCCCAAGCCGTCATGGCGCAATTCGGGACCACGGAAAGGGATATGCACCCCGGCCCTATTATCAAGGCGGGGCAAAAATCGGGTTTCCGGTGCCTTGGCGTTTATCCCCATGCCTCCGATCTATACATTTCCCTATACCGCAAGCACCACCCGGGAAAACTCAACCGCCTTTTCCGACTCCCCGGCCTACGCAGTATGGCCGCTATTTTATCCATCTTGGTCTACCAACGCATCGCTGGGATTACCGTGCTTCAGAAGTGAATGCCGGAAACGGGGGAAGGGCGGAATTTCTCCCGGTGATAAATCGCGACTCGCCTTATTATCCTAGCACCATGCATCCCTCCTTCACTTTCTTGCCGCTCATCGTGGCCGCGGCAACCGCATTCGGCGGCCCGGTTACGACCGTCCCCTGGAATGGCCATAATGGCGCCGTCAGCTTCACTTACGATGACGCCCGAACCAGCCAAATCCCCAACCTCTTGCCGCAACTCGACGCGCTTAAAATCAAGGCGACTTTTTTCATCGCCGTCACCGGGGCGGGCGGCGATTTCGAGGCTAAAAAAACCCAATGGATAGCCGCCTCCAAGAATGGCCATGAACTCGCCAATCACACCAAGGCCCATGTGAACGTACCGGCGGATCCCAATGCGGCGAGTATTATCCAGGAGATGGCAAAATACCTGCGCGACCTCGATCCCACCGTCGAGTCCCTGACCTTCGCCTACCCTAATTGCAATGTCAACGGCAAAACCGGCATCGCTTCGGAAAACTTCATCAGCCGCAGTTGCGGACAAACCCAGTATGCGTGGGCGAATCAGCCCTCGGACTGGATGAATATCCAGGGTTTGATTCTGGGGCCGACCAATGTGGCCACCGCAGTCAGCATGATCAGCGCGGCCAAGAGCGGCAATACCTGGTTTACGACCATAGTGCATGACGTGAAAGAGGGTCCGGATCAGTATAGCATGACCCCGGCCGACAATAAAAAAATGCTCGACGCCGCCGTTTCAGCCGGCATATGGATAGATACCTACCAAACCGTTGCGGCCTATTACCGCGCTCACTTCGTCATGGATGCGGCAACCGCGACGTCCACCTCGGCCGGATGGAATCTGGCCTGGACCTCGCCAAACCCCAAACTCCCGAAAAGCATCCCGTTGCGCGTCAAGCTGGCGGCGGCGACTTTCGGAAATGATTTCGTCGTCGAGCAGGACGGCGCGACCATCGAACCCGAATCCGATGGCAGCTATGTCATCGACTTCATGAAATTATCGCTGAAGGTTTTGAAAGCCACCACCGGCGTGCAAGCCCTTACCCACCTGCCCTCGCGGCTGAGCGCCGGTATCCGTCCCGACGGCATCGTCTATACCGGCGTCATTGGCGCCGTGCAAGCGAAAGTCACCGATGTGAATGGCCATATCCTGTTTCAGGGCCGGGTAACGGATAGCCGAATTCCCCTGCCTCCGGCCCAGTTGAAAGGCATTCTCTTCTTGACCCTGTCGAATCCGAGCGGAGTATCCTCGGTGCGCGCCATGGTCAATGCCACCCGCTGAAACGAGGATTCCGGCTTAAGGAAGGATTAAGGTTTCCACTGTCCTCTTGCCGCCTTGGCGGATGGCGACATGATAAAGGCCCGGAGCCCAGCCTGAAGTCGAGAGGGTAAGGCTTGTCTTTCCCTGCCCATCCCGGCTCGCGACCCGAATCCCGCGCAAATCCATCACCTCGACGGTTTGAATGCCGCCCCCGACCTTGGCGAACAATTCAATCTGTCCGGGCTGGGCGCGGTAACCCATACCGCTGGTCCAAGCCGCGGGCTTGGCCGGTGAAAGCGCGGTAGGCACGGGATCGAAAGGCATGCTGGTCCCCAAGGCGTTCAGGGTATACCAGGTATCGCGCGTCCAATTCGACATGCCCGTGCTCGACTGGATACCCGAAGCCAGGGTCAGATTAACCACCCGGCCGGTTTGCAAACCGTTGATAGCCAGAAAAACGCTTTTTTTATCGGTTGACTGGCTCACCGCCGTGACTTGCAAGGTCTTGGTATCCATATTCGGTCCTCCATAGGCCGACGTACTGTTGTAATACCAGGATTTGACGGTGTAATTGGAAGCCGTGAGGGCCGCGGAATTCACCTCATGGGTAAATTCGATTTCCAAACCGCCCTGCCTCGCCCGGATTGCCAGCATCTCAAAAACATCGCGGCCGCTGGGCACTAATTTTTGCAAACCGAAGTCCTTGACATAAGCCCAGTCGGGGGCGCCTTGCCCGCATTGGCCCACATAGAGATTGCTATCCGGCCCCCAGATGAGCCGGTTCGGCCCCGCTTCGAAACCACCGGCGAAGTAAAAAACCGTGCCCTGGTATTCGCCATTCACCTTGTCCAGGAAGATACGGCGTATACCGCCCGAGACGGCGTCGCCCAAAAGCATTTGCCCCGCATAGCGCCCGAAGGGCACGTAAAGCGGTCCGCCGGGAGCGCGCGCGACGTCGCCTTGGGGCAGGTAAACCACCGGAGGCGTAGGCGTCATATTGTCCCAGCTTTCGGGGGGATCATGCTTGAAGCCGTAAAACTTTCCTTTCTTGACGTGGATCAATTTATTGGCGGGCAGCCAATTTCCCTGCACGTCCGGAACGAAGAGCTCATTATCCGGCCCCATGCCCACGCCATTGGGTTCGCGTAAACCCATGGCATAGACCTCATAAGCGCCGGTGGCCGGATCCACCGACATCATAGTGCCTCGATTAGGATTCTCTTGATGGTATTCCAAGATGCCCGATGCCCCCGGCGTCGGTTTACCCGACGACGGCGCCATCCAGAATTTGCCGTCCTTGAAAGCCAGGCCGAAAAGGAATTCGTGGCGATAATGGGTTCCCGGTATGGTGGCGATGACCTTGGCGGCCTCGGCCTGTCCATTTTTGTCGGAATCGGGCAATTCGCTGAGCTTTTCTCCCCCGGTGACGTAAATGCGATCATCCTTGACCAGCATGCCCACCAGATCTTCCAGGCCGCTGGCATAGGTGCTGACCTGCGGCGAAGGCGTGGAACCGGTGACTCCCTTGAGGATATAAACCGTTCCCTTCATTTGACGGTTTTGCAGCAAGTCATGGGATCCGCCCCAACTGCCGACGACAAGGCTACCATCGGAAAGAAAGCCCAGGCCGGTGACCATGGGCTTGAAGTTATTGTCGGGCCTGAGGTCGACGATTTTCCAGCCGGGATGCACGTCTTCCGGAGGGGAAGCGGCATCGGCGGTGTGCATGCCGAACAGTAGGGGTGCGCTCATGCACGCCAAGCTGAGAATTCGATTGGCAGGCGACTTTTTACTCATGGGATTATCCTTCAACTATCTGGGGATAATGTAAGCCGAAGCTCGCCATTCACCCGGTGAAATACGCGAAGAAACCGGATTTTAGGGGAAAAAGGATTGTTTTTTCACGGGATCAAGGTGGGTTTTTGCCTTGAAACCGAGGAAACCTTACGTCGGCAGCTGGCCTAAAGCAGCCTTATCCTTTTCAATACCGTGCGCGATGCGAACTTGGCGGTCACGAAATAAACCCCGGAAAGGCTTAAGCGGGCGAAGTCGTATTCCTGTGGCTTATCCCCCTGGTAAAAAGCCACCACCTTTCCCGTAGCCGAGACAAGCCTGACGCTATGCGCCCCCGGTGAGGTGAATGCCACCTTCAAATCTTCCACCCTGATGCCATGGCCGAATTCCAGCGGGAGTATCCGGATTTGGGTGGTCTTGGAGGTAATGCATGCGCCACTCCCCTGATGGGTGGCCTTGGGGTTGTATTCCACATAATTGGAATCCTTGCATCCGCTATAGCCGGCTAAATAACGCAAGATGCCTATCCAGGCGCCGTCCACGAATTTCCGCAAATCGGCATTGGTGGAGGTGCGGGGCATGTCCTGGTGAAACATCGCATTCAAAACAAAACGTCCGCCTTTCACTTCACGCGCCCAGGACATGGCCTGGGTTTCACCCGAAGTCGCGAAATTGGTACCGAAGGTATGATCGCCGCGATGGGTGGTCCAAATCAATCGCGTCTTTCCCCCCAAGCCATTGGCTTCGGGTGTGCCGGTGAAGGTATACCACTCGTCATCCCATTTTTGAGTGTAATTGGCGGTATAGGCGGTAGTCGTGCCATTGCTCGTGATGCCCATGGCCAAATCGGTTCCGACGACGGCTGGATTCACATAAACCGGTCCCGTGCCGAAACCCGCCCATGTTTCGTACTTGGTTCCCATCAGGCTGTCATACCAATTGGGGTAGCTGCCCCCCCAGGTATTCTTGACGCATTGATGAAAACAGCCCATGCCGCGGTTATTCCCATACCAAGCCTCCACCGCCGCCTTTTGGGTGGCATTCATGCCGACCCCGAAATTTAAGGCGCTATGCAAAACGATGACTTGGTAATTGGCCAGGTTGGCCGCGGTGAAAACCGACTGGCTGCTGGCGGTGTCGACTTGAAATCCATAGGTATTCCCCAGGGATTTCAGATAGCCGGCATAGGCGGGGGTATTGGCATGATCGGAAGAATACCCGTAGTAATAACACAGCACCCGCTTCAAATTGGAGGTGATCGGACCATAGGCGGTATCGACCTGGGCGAATGCGGCCGTGGCCAGGAAGCCTGCGCCGACGAGCAGGGCACTGGAGGTTGTCGATTTTTTCATGGTAGGTTTCAACCTCTATTTCCACGGATGGATGGGATAACCCAGCGGCCAGTCCCCTGGGGTGAGCGGACACAAGTCATAAGGCCGGCTAACGGGAGAAAGCACCAGCCAGGAACCATTTTCCATGAACCGGTGAGCTCCAAGACCACACCTTTTTGGTTGAAGCCGGAAGGTCTCGAAGTGGGTGTTTGCCGACCTGTATTTCTTACCGACAAAAATGAGAATGCCCTCCACCGCTGGAATAGCAAGATAAGCCGGGAACAGGCCGAAATTCTCAGCAAAAATGAAGTCTTGGACGCCCAAGCATGGGATTTAAGCCGATTCCGGCAAATTCTTCGTTTGCTTCAGCCTCTTATTTCCCTTAAAGGATGATTTAAAGCTCTTCAGAGCAATACTTTCCATTCGCTTCGGACTCAATTGTGGCCACTCGGCCCTTCAAATAACCGGCGCTGCCTGGGTCGCTTCTCTATCCTGCCCTATAAACTCCAGGATGGACCGCATGAAAATACTTTCCCGGCTACTACTCCCGCTTACCGCTTGCTGCGCATTTTCCGCACCGGATTTTTCCCAGGTAGGCTTTTCCACCCGGGACGGTGGCACGACGGGCGGGGCCGGCGGTTCGGTCGTGCGTCCGGCCGATTTACGCGAACTGAAGCGCTTTGCCGAAGACCCAGCCACGCCCTATGTCATCTTAATCGATAAGGAAATGAATACCGGCGTCGCGGTGCAGGTGAATGAAGAGGGGGCGACGGGAGGATCCATCGCTTCGACCTATGGCGATCTGATTTACCTCGGATCGAATAAATCCCTGATCGGCATCGGCGACAAAGCCTTTTTCAACCGCGTCGGCCTCGTCATCCAAAAAAAGAAGAACATCATTATCCGTAATGTCCGTTTTACCATGAAGTATGTTCCCGTTTCCAAGGCGGACGAGAACAAGGTGGTCGGCTGGAAGGACGGTGAAGCGGTCATATTGGACGATCCCGATTGCATCAGCATCAAGGCCGATTCGGGCGTTTCCGCTTATGAGGACAAAAAGAAACAGGAGGCGAAGAATATCTGGATCGATCATTGCGAGTTTTACAATGAGGACCCGGAGGCCATGGATATCAAGGATCGCTATGACGGATTATTGGATGCGAAAAACAACGTCTATAATATCACCGTTTCCTGGAATTATTTTCATGATCACCATAAGGGAAGCCTCATCGGAAATTCCGATTCGGACGATTTCCAGCACCGGTTCACCTTCCACCACAATCATTTCAGGAATATCACTTCCCGACAGCCCCTGATCCGGTTCGGATACGCCCACCTATACAACAATTACATTCACGACGGCGGCGGAAACGGCATCGATGTCCGTATCGATTCGGACTTATTGATCGAAAAAAACCAATTCGCCATCCTCAGCAAGGCCGTATTCGGATCGGATGGCGGAAAAGCCCAATTGGTCGACAATGTCGCCGTCGGCAATAGCAGCAAAAAGACCACCCTCCAGGCCCTGGAAAGCGGCTCCTTTGCCCCACCTTACTCTTACCAGGCCGATCCCGTGGACCAAGTCATCTCCCTGGTCACGGCCAATGCCGGCATCGGCAAAATCAGCACGGGCGAATACGAAACGTCGGCCTTAAAGGCGCGATTTGCGGTTGGCGGATCGGGCTCGGCATGGGCTTCGCAGGGAAAAATTCATATACACGCCGAATCCGGCCTGCCGGTAGAGGTCGCGGATTTATCCGGCAGTTTGCGTTACCGGGGCGAAACTTCCCCAGGTCAAACCGGACTGCCGATTACCCTGGAAAGCGGTATCTATTTCTTGAATCTGGGGCGGCAAACCATTCCCCTGCGGGTACCCTAAGGCTCAATCGCCTTTTTCGAATATCACCACGCTATTGTGGCCCCCGAACCCAAAGCTATTGGACATGCCATAGCGGGTTTGGGTGGTCGTCGCCTTACCCGGCACGCAATTGATCGCGCACTCGGGATCCTGATTATCGACGTTCAAGGTGGGATGCACCCTGCCCGAATTCAAGGTCATGATCAAATCGATGGCTTCCAAGGCCGAGGCTCCGCCCAATAAATGGCCCGTCATCGACTTCATCGCATGCACCAGCATTTTATCGAGGTGGGACCCGAAAACCTTTTGCATGGCCTTGACCTCGGCGACGTCGCCGGGAGGAGTGGAGGTCGCATGGGCATTGATCAAGCCGATTTCCTCCTTGGGTATGCCGGCCGAGGCGATGGCCATTTCCATGGCTTGCATGACGCCCTCTCCGGATTCCAAAGGGGCGCTCATGTGGTAGGCATCGCTGCTGGCTCCATACCCTTTCACGGTGGCCAGGATCTTGGCTCCGCGCGCCATGGCATGTTCCTTGGCTTCCAGGACCAGCACCGCGCCGCCCTCGCCCAGTACGAAGCCGTCCCTATCCTTATCCCAGGGGCGCGAAGCCCTTTCCGGTTCCTCATTACGGCGGGATAAGGCCCGCATCGCGCTGAAACCGGCCACCGATGACCGGCAGACGGACTCCTCGGAACCGCCGGCCAACATGATATCGGCCCGGCCCAGCTTGATGCTGTCGGCAGCTATCATCAAGGCGTGATTGCTTGAGGCGCAAGCCGAGGTGATGCAGAAATTCATGCCTTGCCAGCCCAGGCGGATGGCGACCATGCCGGTGCTCATATTGGTGATGGACATGGGGATGAAGAAAGGCGAGACCCGCTTGGGGCCTTTGGTGACCAAGGCTTCGACATTTTCGGTAAAAGGGTCTATGCCCCCCATGCCCGAACCCAGAATGACACCGGCGCGCTTCTTGTCGATGGAGGCATTAGCCAGACCCGCCCTTTCGACGGCCTGCTGGGCGGCGTGCATCGCGTATTGGATGAAACGGGCGGTCCGGGCCGCCTCCTTGGCTTCAAACACCGAAGTGGGGTCGAAATCCTGTATTTCCCCGGCAAAATGCACGGGATAATCGCTGGGATCGAAGCGTTGGATGCGCTTGATACCGCTTTTTCCGGCGACCAGGTTTTCAAAAAAGGTTTCCGGCGTATGCCCTAAAGGGCTCGCCACGCCCAGACCCGTAATGACGACTTCGCGCATGCTGCTAAGTTTCCGCTCCCGGCTCCTCCAACTCGGAGGGCGGTTTGCAAAGGTAAGAAAGGGCGGGATCATGGCCAATGCATGGGTCTGGATTGACTTGGAGATGACGGGATTGATACCCGAAAGGGACACCATTATCGAAATAGCGAGCCTGGTCACCGACGATCAATTGAATATCCTGGCCGAAGGCCCGAATTTGGCTATTCATGTCGAAGAAAGCACCTTGGCCGGCATGGATGATTGGAATCAAAAGCAGCATGCCAAGAGCGGCTTAATCGAGCGCGTGCGGGCTTCGACCGAATCCCTGGCCGGAGCCGAGGCTAAAACCCTTGATTTTCTCAAGGATTTCTGCGCTCCGGGCAAATCCCCTTTATGCGGAAATTCGGTGTGGCAGGACAGGCGTTTCCTTGCCAAATACATGACCAAGCTCGAAAGCTTTCTGCATTACCGGCTCATCGATGTATCGACCCTGAAAGAGCTGTCGAATCGCTGGTATCCGGCGCTTAAAAAGTATCCCAAAGGCGACGAGCACCTCGCCTTGGCCGATATCCACGCCTCGGTGGCCGAACTCCGCTATTACCGTGAGCATGTCTTTATCCCTCAGTTAACCGATGCAGCGGGTCAGGAAAATTCATAAAATCAAGCTATAAGCCCTTCCCGTTCAGGTATTGGAAGAATGACTCATCAATTTCAGAGGTTCGATTTTCGCGGTCCCTTGCGATTCGAGAAACGCCGTGTTTTCCGACGCAGGTTCTTGGCCGCCCTCTGCATGCTCGGCGTTATCGGGTGGATATGGGCGGCTCATACCGATGATCCCATCGCCGCGCCCGACAAGACCGGGCCGACGGACCCGGCCGGCGCTAATGCCCCAGGCATGCCATTGGCGACGGGACAAGCGCCTAAGGTCGAAGCGGTCCCGCTGAACGAATGGATGTCTCCCTTCCGGCATTTTCCTCAAGCCGACACCTTAATCCACGAAAACCGGTCCTATACCATGGACTATGCCCTCGACAGCGCCACCCAAAGCCGCGCGGAATACTGGTTGAAAAGGTTCCGGCCCGAAATGGGCGTCGTTTTGATCAGCGATTTGCATACTCCCTCCATCCTGGCGGCGGCGGAAAACCACGCGGATACCCTGCTGGAAGGCTTGCATCTCGCGCTAGGAGGACAATACCCCGCGGCCTCCCTCATCAAAATCATCACCGCCTCGGCCGGATTGGAGAATACCCTGAAAGGGCCCGAAGACAGCTTGCCGAGGCTCGGCGCCAACCATACCCTTTACCGCAGCCAAATCCGCTTGGATCATAATCCCAGCTATCCCATGGTCGCCCTGCGCGAAGCCTTTGCCAGGAGCATTAACCCGGCCTTCGCCATTCTCGGCATCAAGGTCGGACCCAAAGGTTTGCAGAATATGGCCGAGCAATTCGGTTTCAACCGGGAAAGGCCTTGCGCGCTTTGGGGAATGAGCCAGTTCACGGCTCCTGACAGCGGGTTCTCTCTGGCTGAAACCGCCTGCGGATTCACCGACAGGTCCACCATTTCACCTTTGCACGCCCTGCAAATCGCGCGCGCCATCGGCAGCGACGGCCGCCTCCTGACGCCGGTCTTCGCGACATCCTTGACCGATCAGAAAACGGGCCTCAAGGTGCCGATATCGCCGGTGCAAAACCTCGCCAAGGTGGTCGACGACGCGACCTTGCTCGGTTTGCAGGATTTGATGGAAGCCACCACCCGCATCGGCACGGCCCGCAAAGGTTTTCATCGCGCCATGCGGGCCAATGATCTCAATCTCCTGAAAGTCGGCGGCAAAACCGGTTCCCTGGACGGCAATGATCCTCCCGGACGCTATGAATGGTTTATCGGTTACGCCAACTACACCCGCAACCCGGCCAAAGGCATAGCCATCAGCGTCATGCTCATCCACCACGAGTATTTGGCGGTGCATGCCAGCGAATTGGCGGCCTATATTATCCGCGATTGGCTCCGGCACCAAGTCCGCCTGGAGCGGACCGCCCTAAGCGACACGATCTAGCCCCGGACACCTCCATGGCACGCAAAAAAGTCGCGCTCATCCTCAGTGGCGGAGGTGCACGGGGAGCCTACCAGGCCGGTATTCTAGCCGCGTGGAAAGACGTATTCCGGCGCAACGCCTCCATCGAAATCATGGTCGGAGTATCGGCGGGATCCATCAATGCCACCCGCTTGATGCAAACCGCTCCCAATTATGCAACCGGGGTAGAGGCCTTGGAGCATCTCTGGGGTAACCTGGTCACCGACGACATATTCGAAACCGACTTCAAGGCCGTGGCCAAGAACCTATTGCGCCTCATGCACAGTTCGCGCGCCATCGGTTCGGCTCATGCCGAAACCATCGTGAATTCCATCCTGAGCACGGCGCCCCTCTTCGATTATCTCCGCAAGAACATCGACATGGGCCAGGTGCAGCAGCGCCTGCGGACCCTGCCCGACCATTCCCTGGCCTTGTCGGTATTCGATTATACGGACATGAAGAATGTCACCTTTTTCCAAACCCGGGATACCTGCCCGAGTTGGGAAAGACCGACCTTGCGGGGCGTGAGAACGACTTTGACGGTTGAGCATATCATGGCGAGTTGCGCGGTACCGCTCATCTTCCCTCCCATTCTGATGGACGGCCATTATTACGGGGATGGCTCCCTCCGGAATATGACGCCTCTCAACGCTGCCATACGGCTGGGAGCCGAAAGGATTATCAATATCTCCCTGCGGGGTGATTCCTACCGCAACCCGACCCACGCCGTTCCCACCTTGGGCCGCATCGCCGCCACCATGCTCGACGCCATGTTCCTCGACGCGGTGGACATCGACGCGCATTTCATGAACCGGGTCAATCTGCTCGCCCACCATTTGCCCGAAAAAGACAGGGATGTGAGGCTCATCGACCTATGCCGGGTAGGCCCCATGCTCGACTTCAGCATGATAGCCCAAAGGCATCGCGGCCGGTTCCCCAAGACCTTACGCTATCTCTTCGGGGGGTGGATTTCATCGGAATTGTTGAGCTATCTGCTTTTCGACGGCCATTATGCCCAGGAGCTGATGGAATACGGACGCAAGGACGGGGAATTATTTCTCGAAGTCATCGAAGAGTGGCTCCTCGCCACCTGATTATTCCTCGATGACGTTCAAATCGCCGCCGCCCGGATTTCCCGGCGTGGCGCCGCCGATATCGGCGATGACGCCGAAAGAAACGGCGATGGATCCGTTTTTCAATCCCAGGCGATCATCCCAATCCAGGGATCCGGTAGGCCGGAAAGACAAGGAAATGAAGGGGCGGTTTTTTTGGGGAAAGGTATACTCCACCCCGACCACCCCCCGCAAGGCGTCGAAATCCGTGGCCGCATTCAGACCGAAAGGTTGAACCTCTTTGCGCGTATTTTCCTGTTCCCCGTCGACGGCATGGTATTCGCCCCCCAGGGCCAGATTGAAGGAGCGTCCAATGGCGTATTGCAAGGTGGCGCCCCCCTGGTAATACATGCCACGGCGAATGTTTCCGGCGGCGTCCTCCACCTGGAACCAGGCCCCGCTGCCATAACCCACCAACCTCAGGGCATCCTGGAACAACCGCGGAGTAGCGGCCTTGGCCGTCGCTCCGCCGGTGAAACTGTAGTCCCCGTCGAAAGAATGCGCATTCGGGTCGTTCATCCGCCTGTCAGGCACGGCTATATCCAATTCGCTGGCTCCGCCAAAGGCGCCGACCTGTAGGTAACGCCAGGGCGCATACTCCACCGCCAATCCGGCCGTATTGAGAATGCTGGTGGCCGGATCTTCATAAAAGGTGAGGCCATTATGATCGAAAAATGCCGATACCGCGACTTGCCTGGGACCGAATTCCGTCATCGGCGATCCCGGTGGAGCCGCCACCGCCGACCCGGCTATCAAAGCGATTGCGGAAAAGAAGGCCGGCCGCATCCCTCTAGGCTCCTTCCCGGCATTTATCCGTATGGGTATGCGCATCTTAATTCCCCGACAGGATGATAGGCAGGCGTACATCGACGAAACTTTCGATTCCATTGGCTTCCGCCCTCACCCGGACCGATATCCGAAGCGCGTCGGATTGAACATAGATGATTTGGGTGGGCGCCTTCCCACCCACCGTTCCCACCTGCCTGTCAATGCCGATGGATGCCTGTCCCGGGAAAGGTTTATTCAAAGGGCTGCCGAAGTAATTATCCTCGTAGAGATTGCCGTTTACATCGTATTGCCCCGTGCATTGGCATATCCCGTCATTATTGAAATCCAAGAATGGCTCGATGGTATCCCTTATCCCATTCTTATTGAAGTCCACGAAGCTTTGGCGGTTCGCCAGGGTGTCGTAATACCAGTTGATGATGGGCTCGGCATTCGCGCCATCCCATACGCCATTGCCATTGATGTCGGTAAAGCTTTCCGGCGCCAAATTAATGACGCCATTGCCGTCGATGTCCTCCCCGCGGGCCGGATTGGCAGGCATCACGGCGCTGGCCTTCTCGTCCTTTTCCAATTTTCCGTTGCCGTTATAGTCTCCCCACGGAAGGTTTTGATAAACCGTATCACCGAGTAAATAGCCGGGCCAAGAGGTCGTGGCTGTCCAGGAAGTATAAGAACGATGGGCCATCACGGGATGCACGCTGAAATTCACCGGAGTGCCGTCCGCGACCAAATTACCGTTGACGTCGGTGACCACGGCCGCAGCCGGCAACGCGAACGTCCCGTCGTCGGGGTTTATCCCCTTCAGGATATTGGCGCCGATGGAAACCCGGTGAGGCGGACCGGAAATGGTGAAAAGCACGGTATCGGAACTGGCGATGACCAGGGTATCGCCATTGACGATGTCCATGGCGACGGCGGCGACGCGGATGCTGCGGTAAAAGCTGATCACGCTGCCCGCTTTGAACAGGGAGGTGGCGGATCCATTCTCGGCGTAAACCGCCGGCGGCGTGATGGTCTCGTCTCCGCCGCCAGCTCCCTTCAGCATCTTGAATCCGATCAATACGCCGGTCATGACATTGCCGGCGCTGTCGTAAGCCCTGGCTATCAAATTGGCCTCGCCAACCCGCACCGGAATATTATCCGGAGTCACCTTCAAGTCCAGTTTGGAAATGGCCAAAGGCCTGACGCGGATGGTAATATTTCCGCTGGCTATCAATTTCCCGTCTTTTAAGGCTTCCACGTTCACCGTCGCCAATCCCGAACCCGATGGCGCCCTCAAAGCCAGGCTGCTTTTCCCCGAGGCGGTGCTGGTGAATGGCTTGGAGGTGAAATCGCCGAAAGTGGTCGTCCATCTCAGTTCGGCGCCATTGATGGCATTATTGCTGCCGTCGGTCAAGGTCGCCGTTAAGGTTGCGGTTTCGTTCCCGTCGCCGACGATGGAGGATTTGTTAGAGGTGAGGCTGAGGGTGCGGCTCGTGAACTCGACATCCTGCTGGGCCGACGCCCCCAAGGCCGTCGCGGTCAGGGTGACGGTGGCTTCGTTCCTCGATGTGATGGAGGTATGGAATTCGCCCTTGGTATCGGTTTCCACGACCAAGGAATCCTTCTTAGTCGCTCCGAATCCCTGATAGGCGTTCTTAACCTGGATTTGCAAGGAATCCCCGGAAATGGGATTGTCGCTCGCATCGCGGAGCAAAAAGGTTACTTGCACCACGCTATCGCGCATGATCACTTTTTTGCTGGCATTGATTTGAATATTGACTCCGCTGAAAGTCACCTTTTGCTGGGCGGACATATTCAATTTGACCAAGGTCGCCGTCACGGTGACGGATTTATTGATGCGTTCCGATAGGAGGATGGAGAAGGCCTGGCCCCATTCATCGGTGGTCGCTTCGGCCTGGACCAATCCCCCGGTTGAGCTGAACCGGATCAATTCGCCTTGCAGGGGATTGTTGTTATCGTCTTTCACCACGACCTTGAGCTGGGTCGAATCGCTGCCGTCCGCTTTCAGGTTCGATCGCAAAGCGGTGAAAGTCATTTGTCTCGGCCTATCGGTTTGCGGGGTTTCCGAAACGGTCAAGGTCAAAGTGACCGATCGGGTGAGGCCGGCAGCGGTCCTCACCTTGACCTGGATGGTTCCGGTCCCCGCCTTGTCGGATACGACCTTGAAAGTCAGTTTTCCATTGGTTTTGGTGGTATCACCTTGAGTCGGATCGCCCCCGACCGTGCTGGCAACCTCGAAAAAGGTGCTGGTCACGGTGACCACAGCCTTGGACATAGGAGCCTCCTTAGCCGAATCCAACACCGTCAGCATCAAGTCGGCCGTATCGCCTGGCATGATGGCTTGCGGATAGCTTTCGACGATTTTCGGCGCCACCGGTTTTTCCGTGACGGTGATATTCAAAGTGAAATTTCGGGTAACCGGCCCAGCCGTGACTTTGAGGATGACGCTTCCCTCGCCCGGACTATTCGAGGTGATGCGAAAACCGACCTTCCCGTCCACCGGAACGGTATCCAAATTTAGAGCCTCATCATCCGAACCATTGAGCAAGGTGAACCGCGAGCTGGTAACGGTTATTTTCGCGCCGGCCAGGGGATTCTGTGTTGACGAATCCTCCAGGAATACCTGGACATCCGCGGTATCTCCCGGCAGAATTTGACCGGGCACGGACAAGGCGGTGAGTTTTGCGATTCTACCCGGAACCACCACGTCATCGGTATCGTTATTGCCGGCGGGCTGGGTGGGATCCAAAGCCTTACCCGGTTCGCAATTCAAGATGGTCAATGCCATGATCAAGGCAATTGGGCCCAATTTCCAATAATTTTTGAGTGCGAATCGACGCATGAGGACTCCCGGTTTCCGAGTTCTCGGCCATTATACCCCTAGCGCGATTCAGGAATCCTCATCTTTTTGAGGTCCTTGAAAGGTCTTGATTACCTTTAACCGTCTTCCCTTTACGGAGGGTTAGGCTAATTGGTAAGTCAGCGGTCTTGAAAACCGCCGCCCACAAGGCTTGGGGGTTCGAGTCCCTCACCCTCCGCCACTTTTCCCGCCATTCCTTCCCGCTATAATCATTGTCCGGTTGATGCCCCCCTGGGGATAACCCGCCAGCCTGTCAAGCCAAACCTCCGGTGATTTTGATAGGCGCCGCTCTAAGTTTGAAGAAACCGTTAAAGAATTCCTCCAGGTCTTCCGAAAACCCATTGACGGACTCTCAGGCCACCCTGAGAATAAACCTCATGCGTAAAAAACAGCGCGTGCTTCGAAGCCCTTCAAGGAGGTCAACCATTATGGAAGCCAAGCACTCCAGTCAATCACCCTGGCGATCATCGTGGAGCTACGCCGCCTTTGTAGGCGCCGCCGCGTTATCCGCCTGCGTTTTCCTAGACCCGACCAACGGGGCCGCGGGGAATGTCGATCTCACCGATGCGACGCCGTTCTTCGAAGAACCCGTCGCCCAAGCCGAAGCCCTGAGCTGGACCGCGGCCAGCGGTGTCGACGAGAGCTCGGTGGGAACCATCAATCCTATTTTCTTCGACGCTGGCAAAAGCCCTCTGAGGTTTCCGGGGTCGAAAATCGCTTTCAACCTTTTCGAACAAATGACCTTCCTGGCCATCGTGGATCAAGTCAAGGGTCAAGGATCGAATCACGTCGTAGCTACCGGCCATGTCGAGGGTTTCGAGGAAGCCACCTTCTTAGTGACTTCTTTCCACAACCGCATCAGCGGCATCGTCAGCATCGGCGATATCGGCAATTTCCGGATCTCGCTGACGAGCGCCGGCAAATACCGGGTTTCCAAACTCAATGATTTGGACCGCCCGCTGCATGCCCCTATCGAACCCGATTTGGGTGGGACACCCATCGACGGTGAATTCCTGGCCAAATCCGCCGCTTCGTTGGCGAAACAAGCCAGCCGCCGCATCGACGTGGCGATTTATTTCGATTCGACGGCCTTGTCCGGCGCGGGCGCGGCCGATTCCGTGAAAATGGAAATCGTCTCGGCCATCGATGAAGCGAATATGGTTTTCCAACAAAGTTATATCGACGCCGAATTCAATATCGTCGATACCGCCTTGGTGGCTTATAAGAGCTCCGGGGATCTCGAAACCGATTTGACGGCTTTGCAGGACGATGATGACGATATCATGGATACCGTTCATGCCATGCGCGATTCGGCTAAAGCCGATATCGTGGTATTGGTCGTGGATACCATTGATGGTTCCACCGGCATGTCCTATGGCATGACAACCGATACCACCGCCTTTAGCGCGTATGCTTTTAGCGTGGTGACGCGCCCCGGCTTGGAACTCGGCTCCTATGGCTTCCTGCAAGCGGCGGCCCAAATCTTTGGTTGCCAATTCGACGCTAAAACCTTGAAAACCACCAAGGCCAAGGGCGTCTTCAAATACTCCCGCGGCTGGCTTTTCAAGGCAAAAGACAAGCAATTCTATAAGACCATCATGGCCAATGGCGATGATGAGAAATACACCCGCGCGCCATACTTCTCAAATCCCAAACTCAAGTATTTCGGAGCCGCCCTCGGAACCAAGACGGCGAACAATGCGGGAACCATCCAAATCACCGCCACCACGGTCGCCAACTTCAAAGGCACCGATACCGCTGCCGAAGTCAGTATCACTTTCCCTGCCGATGGCGCGGTCTATGGTGGGACCAATTTGGTCATTCTGGCCGATGTTTCCGACGATGCCGGCATCGATAGCCTGGTTTTCCAGAAAAAAGTCGGCAGCGACACCATTTCCCTCGGCTCGGTTACGACCATTCCCTACCGTTTCCTCGCCACCGATTTGGATTCGGGCAGTTACACCCTCTTGGCCACGGTCTATGACAAGGGAGGCCACGTGACGACCAGCGACAGCATCGTCGTCACCATGGGCAATAGCGGCGCTCCCACGGGATGGTCGGAAGCTTATATCAGCAACAATGGCGTTAACGGTAAGGTCATCACCACCACTGACACCACCAATGGCGACACCGTCAGCATCTCTGCCCGGGGTTTTGGCGTCATGTTTAAAAATGATGACATCCAATACGTCTATAAGACCCTCGCCGGCGATGGACGCATCAAGGTTCGCGTCGATTCAATCGGATACGGTCCTTACTCCTACACCACCCGCGCAGGCTTGTTGATGCGCGACGTGAATACCAGCGCCGCACGCGCCCTCTTCCTCAGCATGGGCACCGATGGAGACTTAAGCTTAACCAGCCGCGCCACCCCCAAGGCCATGGCCAAAACCAAGGTCTTGAAATCGGACATCTCCGCTCCTGGGTACTTGATGATGGTCCGTAAGGCCACCGTGGTGTGGAATTACTACTCCACCGATGGTAATGCGTGGACCTACCTGTCCAAGGCCAGCATCGGTACCAAGGGATCGGTTTCGGTCGGTTTCGCGGTGACCTCGGGCGACAGCACCAAGCTCGATTCGGCTTGGTTCACGGACTACTACTCCGATAATACCGGCAATAACCCCCCCACGGTGGAAATCAGCGGTATAGCTACCGACGCCTATTATAATCCCGGCGACACGGTGACCATCACCGCCGCGGTCAAGGATTTGGATGGAGTCAAGGACATTTCCAGCGTGAAGTTCTTCCAGAATGACACGGTTTTGCTCGCCACCGCCCTCAAGAAACCCTATACCGCCACCTTTGCCTTGGATACCACGGCGGGAGCGGGTTCGATTTCGGTGCGCGCCTATGACGCCGCCGGAGATTCCACCAGCAGCGAATTCGCCATTACCATCGGAGACTCCGTCTCGGTCGTTCGTTCGGCGACCAAGGACAATTACGGCCGCGACGGAAAATACACCGCCAAAAATTACGGCACGGCCGCGAATTTCTTCGCCCGCGGCAGCGATGTGGCCGGTAATAAATTCCGCAGCATCCTGACCTTCTCCTTGGCGGGTATGGATACCATTATCGACGCCAACCTGCGTCTTTACGGTGCCCGTTCGGCCTCGGATACCGATACGGTCAAAGTCGCGGTTTACCAGTATAACGACACGACCTGGGTGGAAAGCGGCAAGACAGGCATCAAAGATTCGGAAATCCTCGACGCCAAATTCGTCGGCGTCATCGATACCTTGAATCTCGTATCGTCCAATTACGATTGGTTTGAAGTCGATGTCACCGCCATGGCCGACAGCCTGCGCCTGGCGGGAGAAACCTCGGTCTCCTTCGGATTGAAGGCCATCAATAACACGGCTACCATGGCCTCCTTCTACTCCAAGGAAAACGTGGGCGGTGGCCATCCTCAACTGGTCTTGCAGGACAGCGTCGCGCATTAATCCTGAACCACCCCTCAAAAAGCCCAGCCTCCCAAGGCTGGGCTTTTTTTTTGCCTTGTAACGATTGACCTGTCTTCCGGCCAGCCCGGAAAATCGATATCCAGGGGAGTAGCCCTGGTGAGGAAGGTCGGCGTCCATGTTTGTTCCAAAAATCGTCCGGTATTTAAAGACAAAGACATGGGTAACGTCGGCTGTTTTCCTGGCAGCCCTTCTATCGGCTTGCGTTCTTTTCGAGCCAAAGGGAAAAACCGATGGGGAGGAAATAGACTTCTCCGACGCCATCCCCTTGTTTGAAGAACAATACGCCATCGCTGAAAAACGGGATTGGTCTCCCGAAGAAGGAGTGGAGCATAGCGCGTTGGGCACGCTTAACCCCATCGTTTTCGAAGCGGGAAAAAGCCCGCTGAGGTATCCGGGATCGAAAATCGATTTCAATTTATTCTCCGGTGTCCATTTTCTGGCCGTTGTAGACGAAGTCAAAGGGAATGGCACCAATCATTTCGTGACCAAGGGCCATATCGTCGGTTTCGAAGACGGAACCTTTCTGCTGACATCGTTCAAGAACCTATTGAGTGGAACCATCAGCATCGCGGAAATAGGCAATTACAATGTGGTTTTTACCAGCGATGGGAAATACCGGGTTTCTAAGCTCAATGACTATGACTTCCCCGAACTCGAACCACCGGCCCCGGAACTCCCCGGTCCGAAATTAACGGGAAAAGCCATGCAAAAGCTCGCCGCATCCCTCGGTAAGCAAGCCACCCGCCAAATCGCCTATGCGGTCTATTATGACTCGACGGCATTGGTCGCCGCCGGAGGAGAGGATTCCTTAAAAGCCAAAATCGTCGCCGCGGTGGATGAGACCAACGCGGTTTATGTCAGGAGCGGCATCGACGTCGAATTGGTCTTGGTCGATACCCAAGCGGTCGCTTATACGGAAACCGGCAGCATCAAGGCGGATTTGGAAGCCTTGCAAGACGTTGATGACGGAAAACTCGACACCATTCAGGCCCTGCGCGACTCCTCTAAAGCGGATTTGGTGACTCTGATCATTGAAAATGGCGGGGGAAACTTTGCCGGTCTCGGTTATGTCATGACATCGATCAGCACCGGCTTCGCCGATTATGGTTATAACGTCGTGATCCGGGCGGGATTGACCCCAGGTTGGTATACCATGACCCATGAGTTGGGACACAATATGGGATGCCAGCACGACATTAAAACCACCAAAGACTCCGGTGCCTTCACTTACTCCCACGGATGGATTTTCAAGGGTAAGGACAAAATCGGCTATAAAACCATCATGTCCTACGGAAACAATTTCCGGCTTGGTTATTTTTCAAACCCTGATCTTGAATACCAAAAGAAAAAGCTGGGCGCCAACAAGGCTAAAAACGCACAGACCATTCAATTGACGGCCTCCACCATTGCCAGCTTCAAAGGAACCGATACGGCTGCGTCGGCTTCCATCAGCTTCCCCACCGCCGGTTCGGCTTTTGGGGGCGATCGCCTGATGATTGTGGCCGATATCGAGGACGATGTCGGTCTTGACAGCGTTCTTTTCCAGGATTCGGCCGGAGGCTCCATCCAAACCTTGGGAAAGGTCACCCAATTACCGTGGAAGTACTTCGCCACGGGGTTGGATTCGGGAAGTCACAAATTATTCCTCAAGGTTTTCGACAAAGGAGGGCACACCACCATCAGCGATACCATCTCCGTCACCATGGGCGAAACCGGAGCCAACTCGGGCTGGAGTGAAGCCTATCTCGGTTCCTCGGGACTCAACGGCGTTGGGGATACTCTCCAGGATACCTTGACCCTGACCTCCCAAAGCGCCGGTATCGTGACCAACCATGACGACTTGCAATTCGTCTACCAAGGGTTCACAGGCAATGCCAATGTTCGTGCCGGCATTGCTAAAGTTCCGGACTTGGGCGGAAATGGCCGGGCCGGCATCATGATACGCGATACCGTCGATGGCGTGGGAAGAATGGCCTTTTTGAGCGTTGGGGCGGATAATAACCTCACCATTCAATCGCGAAGCTCCACCAGTCGGAAAGCGTCGACGAAAATCCTCGCGACCGATCTCGAATCCCCGGTATACCTGATGTTCGTCCGCAAGTCGAACTTATTGACGGCTTATCGATCCGAAGATGGGTCCGCCTGGACCTATCTGACCAAGGTCAATATCGCGGCTAAAAGCAAGGTCTACGCGGGACTGGCCGTGACCAGCGGGGACAGCACGGTCATGGATACGGCGCAATTCATCGGGTATTCCGCCGATACCTCAGGCAACAATCCTCCGACCGTGAGCGTTGGCGGGCTGACCTCCGGTACCGTTTTCAATACCGGAGACACCTTGGCCCTGTCGGCCTCCGTGGGCGATTTGGACGGCGTCAAGACCATTCAAAAGGTGAGTTTTTTCCAAGGCGACAGCTTGATATCCGAGGACGATGCCAAACCCTATCTGGCGAACATGGTTTTAGCCACCGATACGGCGGGAACAATCCAAGTGAGGGTCTATGACGCCGCCGGAGACTCGTCGACGCAATCATTCAGCATCTCCGTTTTGGATACCAACCAGCATGTGGTCCTCGCCTCGAAGGACACCTATGTCCGCGATGGAAAGTACGCCAAGGCCAATTATGGAACCAAAACCACCTTGCTGGTTCAAAGCAATGCCACGGCTGGTAAAACCTTGAGAAGCATCGTCCAGTTTCCCATCTCGGAATTCGATTCGCTTTCCAAGGCCACCCTCCGGCTTTTCGGCGGTCTTTCCAGTTCCAGTGATGATTCCATCCAGGTGAATATTTACCGGTATGCCGATACGAATTGGGTCGAGTCCGGAAAAACCGGGTTGAAAGACAATGACGCTTCGGACGCTTCCTTTACGGATTCCTTGGGCACTTTCCAGGTGAGCTCGCCGAATTTGAAATGGTTCGAGGTCGATGTCACCGACATGACCGATAGTCTGAGAAGGGCCGGCGAGACTTCCATTTCCTTCGGAATCAAGGCGACACATACGACCTCGACCATGGCGTCCTTCTATTCAAGCACCCAGAGCTACGGAGGCCCTCCCCAATTGGTCATGACCAAGCAATAAATCGGTTTGGGATGGGTTTAGTTGCCAGGTGATTCGAAAAGGAGTGGGTTCCCGACGATTGAACCGGCGCTCCTTGCCGGCCCGGTCGCCCGGGTGTTTTGTTTAGGAACCCAGGCCCATACCAAGGCCTGGACTTGTCTGGCCCCGGCGGATTTCAAGGTTCGCGCGCAGGCGGCCAGGGTCGATCCCGTGGTCGTCACATCGTCGATCAATAAGATGGATTTGTCTTTGACGAAATCCGGTCGAGGACACTCGAAGGCGGAGGCCAGATTAGCCTGCCGTTGATTCTCGTCCAACCGTGTCTGGGACGGGGTGAAACGTTTACGATTTAATAACGGCTTCACCGGCAATGGCAGGACGAGGCTTCGGCTTAACGCACCGATGAGCTTCCCGCTTTGATTGAAGCCGCGCTCCCTTTGACGGACCCGATGCAAGGGTACTGGCAGAATCCAATCGCAATTCAAGGCCTTGCGAAATGGGTTTCCCGTCGACCATTTGAGGAATTGCCGGGCCATGTATGGCGCGCATTCGGCATAGTCCTGGTATTTCAAGGTATGGATCAATTCCTTCACCATCGGCCCCATTTGATATACCGCCCACGTCTTCGGGCAGTCCGGAACCAGGCGCACACCGCTGGGAACCCAAGTCATCCATCGGGAAGCGTGCAATTCCCTCAGGCAGGTTAAACAGAGGGGCGTATTTTCCCAGGTTCGGTACCGGCAAAGCAGGCAAAGCGAAGGCACGCATACCCGCCACGCCATTCTGAGCCAAGTATAAACCGGCCGTAATTTCCTAAAGGTAGCGTCCATGGGCCCTGAAATTCACCAGGATTCCCAGCATGATGAAGCAGGAAATCAAGAATGAACCTCCATAGGACATAAAAGGCAGCGGTAATCCTGTGACCGGCATCAAACCAATGGTCATGGAGATATTCACCGCGACATGAAAGGCGAAAATTCCCCCGATGCCCATGGCCACCAGGCTGATGAAAGGATCTTGCATATCGCGCGCCATGCTGATGATACGCCAAAGGAAAACCGAGAAGAGCAAGAGCACCAGCACGCAGCCCAAGAATCCGAATTGCTCTCCGATCACCGAGTAAATGAAATCCGTATGCTCTTCGGGCAAAAAACTGAGATTGGTCTGGGTGCCATGCAGAAAACCCTTGCCCGTCAGCCCGCCCGACCCGATGGCGACCTTGGATTGCAAAACCTGGTAGCCCGATCCCAAAGGATCCAGTTCGGGATTCATGAAGGTGATGATACGGTTCCGTTGATGCTCATAGAGCACCTTGTTCCAGGCGTAAATCGAACCGTATCCAGCGGCGATGTTCAACAAAATCAGAAAGATCATGGCCTTGAGGTTCAGCCGCCCGACTATCATGGTGGCGATAAGGGCGATGAATAGAATGGCCCAGGCGACGTGATGAAAGGTCAGGGCTACCGATAGCAGGGGCGAAACCAGGTAGAATATGTCGCGGATTTGCAATCCGGACCAATAGCACATCAATCCGGTCATGGCCACGAAGCTCAAGGCGGTGCTTAAATTAGGCTGGTTCAAGACCAAGAGAAAGGGAGGAATGAACAATAAGGCGGGAGCCACGAGGCTTCCTGGCCTGGCCAGAGTGACGGGCTTGACCGAAAGCAACCTCGCCATGGCCAACAGGAACGCGACCTTGGTCAATTCCGAGGGCTGGAAATTGAACCCGCCCGGAAAGGAAATCCATCGCTCCACGGAGTTGGCTTTGAATATGATGATATACAGGAGTGGCGGCAGAGAGAGGACGTAAAGCGGATAGGCAATCGCGTAAAACAAGCGGGGAGGGATGAGATAAATGCATCCCACCGCCACCAGGCCCATGCCGGTGAAAGCGAGTTGCTTTTGCCAGTAGCGCCCATGATCGCCGATAGAGGCGCTGAAGACGGCCAATAAACCGATGATGATGAGGGCGGTAACCGATCCGATAAAAGGCCAATCAAAGGCCTTGCCCGGATTATCCGCTACTTTTGTCTGCAAAAAACCTCCGCAAAACCGCACCCGCCGCCGGGGCCGCGAAACTGCCTCCATGTCCGATATTTTCGAGAATGACCGAAATGGATATTTCAGGATGCTCGACCGGGCCCACGCCGATGAATAGGGCGTGGGTCAACTCACCGTGGGGGTTTTCCGCGGAGCCGGTTTTACCGCCTATCCTGACATTGGGCACGCGCGCGCTGCCACCGGTGCCATGGGGCCCGGTTATCACCATTTCCATGGCTTTCAAGATGATTTCGTGATCTTCCGGGGTCAACCCGATATGATGCAAAACCCGAGGCTGGAATGTTTCCAGCATCTCCCCCTTGGAATCCTTGATGGCATGCTTCAGATGGGGTTGAAATAAATTTTCACCGTTCGCCAACCCGGACGCATAAAGCGAGAGCTGCAACGGGGTTACGATTTGCCCTTGCCCAATCGATAAATTCAGGATGAGGCCGCGCGTCCATTTCCAACCGCGTTTCCGGAATTTCGCGTTGTAACTGGCCGAATCGATCAATTCGCCAGCGCGCTCATCGTCCAGATCGATGCCGGTTTTACTTCCCAAGCCAAGCCGGCGGGACATTTCATTGATAGGCGCCATGCCTAGTATCAACCCCAGCTGGTAATAATAGGTGTCGCAGCTTTGCATGAAGGCGGTATACGTGTCGGTAAACCCGTGGCCCCGAGGACTCCAACACTTCCAATAGCGGTTGCCGAATTGGTACCCCCCGAAGCAACCTTTGGCCATATGATCATGGGCATGGATGGTGCCGGATTCCAGCCCCGCCAAAGAGACCGCGGCTTTGTAGGTGGATCCCGGCTCATACCCGCCGGCGACGGCGCGGTTCGTCAAGGGACGATTGGGATCGAAGACCAGTTTGGCCCACTCCTTATTCCGTTTTTCACGGCTTAAGGAAAAAATATTTCCGTCCATGCGCGGGCTGCTGGCCATGACCAGCACGTCGCCGTTCCTGGGATCGATGGCCACGATGGCCCCCTTGACGGTGTCCGCCATGGTTGATTCGGCGACGACCTGCAAATCCATATCCAGGGTCGTCCATAGGTCATCGCCCGGTTTTGCCTTGATTTCCGGCAATTCCTCGATGGGAGCGATGACCTTGCCGAAGGCATTGACCTTGACATACCTCACCCCGTCGCGGCCGCGAAAGGCGCTTTCATAAACTTTTTCCAAACCTTTCCTGCCGATCCTATCGCCTCTTTGGTATAGGAGGCTGTCTTCAGGTTTGGCCGTTTCCCGGAAAGCGGTCAATTCGTCTTCCTTGATTTCATCCATATAACCCAATACATGGCTAGCCGCATTGCCAAAGGGATAATAGCGTCGGGACTCGACGATGACGCTCACCCCGGGCATTTCGAGTTGGTGTTCCTCGATCTGGGCCACCACCGACATAGGCGCGTCTTCCATGATCACCAGCGGCTGGAATTTACGCCACTTGGCGCGCTCCAACGTCCAGGAAACATGGGCGGAATCGAAAATGGGGGTGCCGGCGCTGTCTACGAACTTCGCCAGCGTTTTCTTGATTTCCTCCGATTTTTTCACCTGGGTAGGCAGAATGACGACTTGATAGGACGGCCTATTCCCCGCCAATACCCTACCTTTTCGATCGTAAATCAAGCCGCGGGGCGCCTTGACGATTTGCACCCGCACGCTGTTTTGCATCGAGAGCTTCTGGTGGTAATCTCCCTTGATGATTTGCAGGTAATAAAGTCGCGAGGTCAGGCCTAGGAAACCCAACATGAATAGAAAAAGAAGCCGCATGCCGGCCATTTGCCGGTGATGCCGGTCTTCCAATGGCTGGTTGATTTTGGCTAGGCCCATTCGCGATATCAGGAAAGGCGGGAACGGTTCATGGTCAATGAATAAACCAAGGCCGCGACCAGGAGGGTATAAATAAAGCTGGGTGCGGAAACCTTATACAAGGCCTCCAGATAAGCCGCATTCCGCAAGCCGGCTGCCCAGAGGTAAATGAAATCGTGGAGGATGAAACCTCCGCCCAATAGCAGGACCTTGGTGACGGGCATGATTTTCACCGTTCTTTCATCCAATAATCCCACGAAGTAGCCGGTAACGCATTTTGCCAGAGCGTTGGCACCTAAATGATCGATGGCATAAACGTCCTGAACCAAGCCGATCAATAACCCGCAATACAAGCCATAAACCGAACCATAACGCAAGGAGATGCCGACCAGGGCAATCAAAACCAAATCCGGCCTGGCATTGTGCATGGCCGCCAATCGGACCACGGTTTGCTGCAAAACCAGGGCGACCACCAGCCATGCCAAGGACTTGACGAAATTCATTCGAGAACTTCTCCCAGCACCTGGTATTGGGCCTGGCGCATGAGCACGAACACTTCCTCCACCAGATTCGCATTCTCGCTCGGGGTAACCTTGGCCATGATGAGAATATCCCCCTGGTCCGGATCCACAATAGGATCACCATTGACCGTGCCGACCCTCAGGCCTTTGGGAAAGACCCCGCCCATGCCGGAGGTCACCACGGTATCCCCTTGAAGAACATCCGATCCGATGGGGAAACGGGCCACCGGCTGGTCCACTTTCCAGAATTCCAATATCCCACGGGCTCCCGACCTGGTGACCGAAACCGCCGCTCGGAAGTTCGGATCGGACATCAACTGGACCAAGCTGTGATTCACAAAACACTTGACCACTTTGCCGACCACCCCATGCGAAGTCAGGATTGGCATGTTGATTTCCACCGAGTCGGCGCTACCTAAATTGATAATCCAGGCCGTCGCGAACCTGGAAGGCTGTTCGGCGATGACCAGGGCTTTTTTCAAGCGCCATTCGGAAGTATCCGACCAGGCGTCCAGACTCATGCGCCGGGGAAGCGCCGCCAATTTTTGACGTAATAAATCGCTTTCAACCCGCAATTCGGCGTTTTCGGCCTTTAGCGTTTCGTGCTCGGAAAAAACCTCGATGCTGCGGTTGACGGCGGATAAGGCGATTTGAGCCGGATAAAGAAATGTGCTCACCATGACGTCGTGGAAGGTCTGCTTGCCCTGACGATTCAGGCTGAGAAGAACCAGGCAAAAGAGGACGCTGAAAAACAGGGAAATGACGCCGCGGCCCATCGCCAATATCCGGGCCAGCCCATCCAGAATACTCATGCTTTCGGCCGCAAGATAAAGAGGTTCATTGGCCTCAACTCAATCAGGCCCCATCCTAACCGCTTGAATCCATCAGCACCTTGTAGTACTTGTCGAGATTTTCCAATATCCTCGCGGTTCCTTTGCAAACGCATACCATGGGATCGTCGATGACGTTTACCGGCAAATTCGTTTCCTGCCTCAGCAACTCGTCAAGGCCGCGCAATTGCGCCCCGCCGCCGGTCATTACGATGCCTTTATCCAGGATATCCGCCGATAATTCGGGAGGAGTTTGCTCCAAGGCCCTTTTGACGGCTTCAACGATGGCATTCACAGGTTCAGCCAAGGCTTCGCGGATTTCGGCGCTCGTAATCTTCAAGGTATGCGGTATACCAGCCATCAAGTCCCGCCCCTTAACCTCCATCTCGAGCTCTTGCTCCAGGGGGTAAGCGGAACCGATTTGCATCTTGATTTTTTCGGCCATGCTTTCGCCGATAAGCAAGTTGTAATTCTTCTTGAGGTAATTGATGATGGCTTCGTCCATCTCGTCGCCGCCGATGCGAACCGAGGCGTCGCAGACGATTCCATAGAGGGCGATTACCGCTATTTCCGAAGTTCCTCCGCCGATATCGATAATCATATTACCGCTGGGGTCTTCGACCGGTATACCCATCCCGATGGCTGAAGCCATAGGCTCCGCCACCAAATGGACTTCCCTGGCCCCTGCTTTATGGGCGGCGTCCAATACAGCCCGTTTTTCCACCTCGGTAATACCGGATGGCACCCCGATCACGATACGGGGTCGGAGAAAAAACAGCGGGTATTTCTGGGCGATGTGGATTAGGCGCGTCAATAGGCTTTCCACCAGTTGGAAATCGGCGATAACGCCATCTTTCATTGGCCGCACCGCAATCACTTCGCCGGGCGTACGGCCCAGCATGCGCTTGGCTTCGGATCCGATGGCCAGGACCTTTTTGGTACGGCGATCGACAGCCACAACCGACGGTTCATTGATGACAATTCCGCGACCGCTTACGTGGACCAGGGTGTTCGCCGTTCCCAGGTCAATGCCAATATCACTCGAAAGGAAGCCAAACAAGAGGTGGACCCTCCTAGGTGTCAAAAGAAGGTTTAAAAACTACAAAAATGCCAATATAGCTTACCATCTCTTCACAAAAATAGCCAGAAGCTTTAAAGACTTAATTGGACGGGACCGGTCCCTCCCCCAGCGTGGGGCCATCGATAAACCGCTGGGGGGTGTGCTTCAAATCCACCTGATAGCGTTCCCAGGAATGGGCGCGACGCTTGAAGCGGTATTTCCGGATCTGACAGAGTCCAACCGAAGCGTCCAGGTAGAAAAAAACCACCTGCGCCCGGGCCTGGTAGACCAAGGCCGTATCACCCTTAAATTCTTCGAACTCATCGATGATGTAATAAGGCTTAGTAAGGACGGCGCTTTTGGCGCCGGGAGGAATATCCTGAAGAATCACCTTCATGTCCTCCTCGGCCGCCTCGGACAAGTATTTCCTTAAATCATGCGAGCTGGACATGCACTGAACCAAGAGCAAGGCTCCCAAGGTCCAGAGGATATTCGCTTTGATCAGTAACGCAACCCGCCCGATCCAATTCCATGGCGCGATCAAAAGGAATAGGTCGCGGATATCCGGGAGATCAAATGATGCTGGGGCCGGGAAAACAAATTGCCGAAAGTGTAAAGCAGATCCTCAGCCAGGGTGGCGTCGACTTTCAACTTTTCTTCGACATTGATGCCGACGCCGAAACCGACATGATCATCGGGAGTCATATCGCCGGTAGGATTGGTGTAATAAAAACTGCGCTTGTCGTCGGCCAAGGGGCCGTCTTCTTCCCGGTAGGCAATCACCTTCTGGCCACCTACGCGTAAAACAAGCCAGTCCCACCAGATATTCCGTTCAATTCCGAAACCGATAATGGAACCGAACATCACATTTTCCGATTGGGTGGATTGGCCGCTCCGATACACCTTAGTATTACCCACCAAGTCCCACGCGCTTAAATCATGATCGACGAAACCATGCAAGCCCAGCCAAAAAAATCCCCGATCGAGAGAGACATTGACCCCCATCCCCAACTTATAACGCTCCGATTCCATGCCGGGTGAACGGAGATGGCTGTAGGAGAGCATGGGAACCAATTCGCCATTGATCACTTCCAAAGTGGAAAAAGCGCGGGCCTTCGCGAAAAAGGAAAATTCGGGATCAATGGAGCTGGGCCCATACCCCAATAATGCCCCCCCTAGGGAAAGTTCGGCATCCATATTACGGGCGACGGGCCAGTTGACGCCTATATCCGCCCTCAGGGCCATGAGACGTATTCCCGCGCCGTAGATCGCAGGCGAAGACCCATCGCCTAGATCCGCACCCTCCTGATTGGCGACATAAACGTGGCTGCCCAACATCCCGCCATTCGCTAAGGTGAGGCCTAAGAATCCGTCGAAGTTGGTAGCCGGGGTCGGTACCAGGTTCCCGTCAGCGCTATCGGGTACCATGATGAACAACTCTTGATCTTTGCGATTGAAGGCGCCACCCAGGCTTAACTGCGGGTAAAGGCTGGGTGGATCTTTTTGCTTTCCCAGGGAATAACTGAAAATTCCCCCGAACCACGAATTAGCGGGGTCCATATTGGTCGGGGCGGTATTGCCCGAAATGGCCGTTTGCTGGTAAGTCCCCATCTCGCCGATAAGAAAATTCGGGAAGATATTCATGTTGGCTGGATTGTCGAAAATGGAAATATCATCCATGAAAAAATCCGCGTTCTTACCCATGGACTCAACGCGCGAATAAGTCGCCCAGACTTGCCCGGCTAACATGGCGAAAGGCGCCAAAAACAAAACGGCGCGACCCGGGGTTAGGAGCGATGCATGACGATGGGATTCCATATAGTTCCTCCGCGGCGAAAGCTAAAAAAAGAAAGCCTCCAACTAATTGGAGGCTTTCTTCAAGTCAAACCGGAAAATTTTTATTCGGAGAAGGTAAAGGGTACGGTGACCACGTCATTAGCCTTGCCTTTGATAGGCTCAAACCGCCATGACTTCACCTTGCCCAGGATTTCCTGGTCGAATTCAGACACCCCGGTCGTCGAACCGACTATGGTCAGTTGAACAATGGAGCCGCTCGGGGCGATGGAGAACCGCAAGGTCACCTTGCCCTTGAAGCCCGGATGGGTTTTCAAGTGCTTGTTATAAGTATGCCGCAAACCCGGCGTATGCTGACGAATGACGCGGAGAATGGAGGCGGTAGAGCGTTGTCCACTTTCCTGCCCCATATCGATATCCGAAGCGGAAGGCGCCTTGAGACCCAGCCCACCCTTGGCTTTTACGCCCAAGGGTCCGGCATCACCGCCCCAAAGTCCACCCAACAAATCATCGACGCCACCGGAACCGCCGACGGCATAGCCTTCATTCCAAGCACCGTCAACCTTGCCCTTGCGACCACCCAAACGGGTATTGCCGGACTTGGTCAGACCGGAAACGTTGTTGATGACCTTATCCAAATCCTTGGAAAACTTTTGATTCAATAAATCGTAGCTGCTCAAGGAAGAGTTGGAAGTCTTGGAAGAAATGACGCGAAGCGCAGCTTGGGTGATGGGCGCGTTAGGATTGCCACGACCCTTAGGCTTGCCGCCGCCACCGGCCCGTTTTCTGGGTTTGGGAGGAGCGTTTTTTTTCTGCTTTTCCTTCTCAATCTTCTCAACCTGATCGAGCTTCATGGTCACCACGGCGGTATCCGCGCCCTTTTGCGTATACTGCAAGGATACGGGGATAATCACTTCGGTCGTCAAGGCATAGCTCACCAAACCCGCGCCGAAAAGGGCGAAAACACCGACGAATTTCGCCAATCTCGCATCCGATTCGACTTCGAATTTGGCTATAAATGGATCTTTCTGCCCTTTGCCCAAAGGCATGGATCCCATCGGAGGTACGTTCATTTCCATGGACATGCTTACTCCTCGTTACGGCGGGTAACCGCGAATTTAATGTTGTTATAGCCCGCATACCCAGCCGTAGCCATGACCTTGGTTACGATATCGTAAGGCGTATTCTTGTCGAATTGGACCACGACCTTACCGGTGCTTTCCTTGATAATCCCAAGAATCTCGGCTTTCTTCTCTTCTTCCCGTTTCTTCACCAAGACGTCATAGACCGGCTTCACGACGAGGCTGTCCTGCTTCAGGACATCCGGGGTCGCGACCAGGACATGATCGTCCACGGAGATATTCTTTTGATCGCCGACTATAGTCAGAGAAACCTCGGTGGGAGACTTGGCGCGGGCCGACATCGGGAGCACCAAATTATCAGCCGACGTCATCAAGTTACCCTCGGCCGAAATGCTTCGGATAAGGAAGACCAGAACGATGACGAAAACGTCGATCAAGGAAGTAATGATGAGGCCGGCCTCACCCTGTCTTTTGATTTTGCGTCCCATTAGGTCTCTCCTCCAACCAAGGATAATGAGACACGATCAAACCCGGCGGATTTGGCTGCATCCATCAGTTGAATAATCTTGTCATAGATGATGTTCCCATCCGCGAGAATGACCACGTCGTCCACATCAGGGGGTAAAGGATCGCGTTGCGAATACAGCATATGGATTTGTTCCAAAATCTTGGAAATTTCCTGATAGGCTGACAGCTTTTCGACCTTCAGAAGCTTCAGATTTCCCGGGTCCATGCGGCGAACGGTCTCGTCGCCGACAACACGGTAAAAGGTTCCGACCGTCGGAATGGTCGTCATCCAATTGCCTGCGGTATCCAGGAGATAATCACCTTCCGAATTGACCACGCCATAAAGGTAGGTACCGGGATCAGCCGAGTCTTTTTTCGCCAACGCGTTAAGAAAAATCGTCTCCTTTTCTTGGGGAGTCATGACCTTTCCGTCCGTAGGCGATTTGACTTCTTCGCCAGGCAAATAGACCTTACGAAAAACGTTTTGATCCGAACGGGAACGGTATTCCACTTCCTCTTGATAATACACGGTGGGCTGAAAACCTCCCGCAGCGCCAATCGTCAAACCGGTTTTGGTCACGATGAGGGTCAGGTTCAATAACCCTTCGTCGGGCGGCTGGTTGCTTTCAGCCGAAGCAGGTCCGCGCTCCGGTAACCAAAGCTCCAGAATACCCAGTTTCTCGAAGGTCGCCATCGAAATGACGATGGTCACAAGAATGGAAAAAAGGCTCATTACAGGAAGAAGGTCGAGCTCCCTGGCATGATGAGACTTCACAGCAGATTTCTTCATGGTAATCCTGGGTCTGAGTGTAGGCCGGACCATCCGGCCTTGGACACGTCTTGATTAGAGGAGGTTCATTACCTTAACTGCTTTTTCTTCCAGCTCTTCCTGCAAGCGCTCGCTTTGCATGGCCAAAATACCATGAAGCATCAAAACGGGGATGGCGCATGCCAATCCGGACCAGGTATTGACCATAACGATGGATATACCGTTGGCCAAGGCTTGGGGACGTTGGGCGGCGGGCAAATTGGCGACGGCGTCAAAAGCCAGAATCAGACCGAAAATGGTGCCGAGAAGGCCGCAAAGCATCGCGATATTCGCCAAGGCGGGCAACAAATTGAGATAACGGTTCAAGCGAGGGGCTTCGGTTAAAAACACCTCATCCACAGCCTTTTCAATGGCTTGCTGGCCCTTGGCCTTGTTTTGCAAAACCGCGGAGATAATCTTGGCAAGGGCGAAGTTTTGGGTTGCGGCCAAGTGGCCGGCTTCCGCAACGCGGCCAGTCTGCAGCAACTGGGCGATATTGCGCATAAAATTGGCGCGACCCATGCTGTTTTTGATGAAAATGTAAAAGAAACGCTCAGCGCAAATGGCAAGGCCAATGATGCCGATTGTCAAAATGAGGGTCATGTAAAACTTACCCTCGCCACCAAAGCCTTTTAAAATGAATTCCATAAAAAATCCCTCTCTAATGAGTGTGGGGTGTGTTGGGGTTGGTATCGATCCGAAGGGCTTTCGTTCAGTCCCGGATAGGGTAACCGAACTCGACCCCACATTTTCTTGACCTCTAAAATAGCGCCTTCTCTATCAACAGGCACAGGATATTTCAAGAACTATCTAAGAAAAATGTCCACCAGGGGAAACGGTTCTTTGAGAACTATTTCTCCTCTTGGGAGGCCATTTCCTGTTGCAATTCGTTGATTTCTCTACGAGCCTCAGCTTCCATTTGCATCAAAAGCTCAACCTTTTGATCCTCATTTAATGCCGGATTCGAAGCGATTTTAGAGATTCTCTTCAAATTACCATCAAATTTGGCATCACTTCCTTCGGAGCCGGCAGCCATCCCATTGTCCCCAGCCGAGGCCTCGGGAGCCCTAACCTGTTTGGGGGGAACTTGATAAGCAATCTCCGGTGCCGTAGCGTCCAAAGCTTGCAATCTCTCGACGATCTTTTTCCTTTCAGCATTGTCCAGACTGTAATTTTGAGCCTGTTCCAGGGCCTCTTTGTAATTTTCGATGGCTTTTTGTTTGGTTTCGTCAGCCGCCTGTTGAAGCTGTTCCCGTTCTTCCTTGCCAGCAGATTTGGGCAAAGGGGCCTGGGGTAAGAGACGAGCCAGCTCTTCCATGGACTGTCCCTTCAGCAAATAGGCTTCCATGAGCTTCATTCCCGAAGTATCAATAAGCGGATTATCGATGCCTTGATTAAGGCCAATGTCCAAATTTTTCTTATAAAGCTCGGTGGCCTTTTCGAGATAACCCGGGATGCTGGCCTTGCTTTCGATACGAGCTCTCAACCTATCATCGGCGCTCAATCCAACCGGCCTTTCATTGTCCGAAATTGATGCGATAGACCAGAAGAGGTCACCCATGCGCATCGTTGAACGCAAGGTCCACTCTTCCTCTGCCATTTCGACGCCTTTGGCATAGAACTGAATGGCGCTGACCAGGTTTTCCTGCATATTGCCGACGCGCTTTTGGTTTTGCGCCTGGGTTCCATCCAAACGCACATCCTTCATCTTGTCGTAGTAAATCTCTCCAGCCAAGAAGGCGGCTTCGGCAGGAATGGCGGGAGGCATTAGATCAGCTTCATCAGGCCCGGCTTTTTTCTGAATGGCGATGCAACGCGAGAAGTGATACAGGGCCTTTTTCTCATCGCCCATATTCTTGTAATTCTTGCCGGCACCCAAATGCGCGCGAATCAGCTTGCCCTTATCATTCTCAAATTTCTTGGCGAAATTTTCATAAGCCGAAGCGGCCTTGGCATAATCGCCTTTTTTCTCAAGAATAAGAGGCACGCTGAATAAAGCCTCAATGGCATAAGAGCTCTTTGGATACTTGTCGCCCAGGAGATTATACACGGATATGGCGTCGCCCCATTCCTTGGCCTGCTCATAAAGCTGTCCTGCATTATACAGGAAGCCGGGGGTCTTCAAGTGATCGGGATACAGGCGATAGACGCTTTCATAAGTCTGCGCGGCCTTGCGGGGATCCGGGATTTTCTCATAGGCGTCCGCCGCCCATCCCACCGAGGCAAAACCAAGGGAATCCTGAGGGAAATTCTTTTGGACGACCAAGAAGACTTCTCCCGCTTCACGATAGCGTTTTTTCTCCATGTACATGGAGGCGGCCTTGAGAATGGCCTTTATTTTCAGCTCCGACTTGGGGTGTTCCTGATATATCCGAAGCAAGGTTTTGACCGCTTCATCGGTATTACCAGCGGTGTCGAAATTCAGAGCGGCCTCGAACAAGGCTTTGTCCGCGATATCCACATCGCGGAAATCACGCGCCAATTGCAAATACTTTTGCGCCGCAGTAGCGTGGTCGCCGCTCTTGGCTTTGGATTCAGCTTGTTTGAATACCGTCGTCGCCAGGGCCAGCTTAACCTCTTCGCACATTTTAGCGTCGGCCTTAGCGCCCTTGCAAACCATATTTCCCAAGCCGGTGAATTCCTTTTCGGCCGCTTCAAATTGCCCGTCTTCCAATAGGCTCTGGGCCAAGGCGCGCCGGATCTGAACCGTATACTTGTGCTTGGGGAACCTTTCCGACAATTTCCTAAGGCTGGTTATCGCTTCTTTATACTTCTTCGCCTCGTAATCCACGAAGGCGGCATTATAGGCCAATTCGGGAGCTGAATTCGAAGAGCCGAATTTCGACATGAATTTTTCCACCGAAGCGAAATACTCCCGGGTTTCCGGGCCGTTATAAGCCGCTTGCAAGTCTTTATTGTACTTGGTCTCCAATGCCGCTTTACGGCTTTCATCCATCATCAACACGGCATTGTAGGCGGCATCTTGCCGGCTAACAATGTCCTTGCGGTCGCTGGGTAGCTTGCCGAATTTATCGGTGTTGACCGAAGCGCACCAATCCCATTCCTTGGCTGCGGAACGGAAGTCCTTCATCTTATTGTAAAGCACCGCCAGATTCTGATGCACTTGATAAACTTCCCAGCTCTCTTCACCCGCATACTTGTTCAGGTAATCCTTGTAACCCTGCTCCGCCTTTTTGAGCATTTCCGGATCCCCGGTCCCTTCATCCCCCTTGGCGTGATAGTAAACGGGGATGGTATACATGGCCATCCGAATGGCCTTTTGTGCGTTGTCGAAGGCTTCCTTGTTTCCGGAATTCTTCTGATACCAACTCGATCCATTCGCATAACGCTTGATCAAGTCCATGCGCGCTTGCTGAGCTTCCTCAGCCTTTTTCTGAATCACCAGGATTTCAACGATGTTCAAATCTGCAGTGGGAGCATTCGCATAGGTGGGATCTTTTTCCAATAAGAACTTGAAGGCCTTGACCGCTTCTTCGAGACGATCATGAGTCTTGTTTTTCAAACCAATCTCGTAATAAATGTCCTTTTCCCAGGGGGGATTGCCTTTGCTGCGGAGGAATTTTTCCGCGACTTCAAAGCCATTGTCCATGTCGGCCCAACTGGCGGCCATGAATGCCATCGCCTCATCGCGCAAGTCGGCTTTGAGCTTTCCGGCGTCAGCGCGCGAAACGTATTCGTAATACCAGCGCGCCGCCTCTTCGAAATTGGCCATGTTGTAATAGGCCTCGGCGCGGTGATAGAGGGCCAAACCGGCTTCATTACCCGGGTAATTCAGGGGAACTTGTTCGTATTGGTCGATGGCCTTTTGGTATTTGCGCTTTAAAAGCCAGTATTCGCCGAGCCGCAAATGAGCTTGCACGCTCAAAGGATGGTCCGGGAAGCGGGTCACCATCAAGTTCAGGTACTCGAATGCCCGGTCTTCATTGCCTTGCATGTCGGAAATGAAGGCCGCGCGCACCAAGGCAGCGGGAACATTGGCGTGATTCGGGTATTCTTTTAGGAATTTTTCAAAATAGCTGAGGGATATTTTGTGATCGCGGTTGGAGGGAAGGGGTTCAGGACCTTTTCTGTCGTGATCCTCCCAACTGGCGAATTTTTTCTCGTAAGCGGCCTGCTTGATGAGGAAAGCGTCCTCTTCATTCTGATAAGTCAGATTCGCCACCTGGAAAAGAGCCGAGGCGCAACGCTCCGTTTTGCTGTTGCAACTGTTCACATAATCCGTGAACTCTTTGATGGAGCGCTCGCGGCTGTCGATTTTAGCCTGCAAATCGGCGGGGTTGTCGCTGCCGGGAGCGGCGGTATTATTAGCCTTTTCCTTGGCTAATGCCGCCTTATAGGACTCCAAGTCCTTACGATAGGCGTCGACCTTTTTCTGACGCTTTTCCAAACACGAGGTTTGATCACTCCCAGACATTTCTTCGCATTTCTTCTGCAGGCGGTCCAGTTCGACCTTGCGGCTGCGAAGATCGTTGAGCCGGGAATCAGCGAATACGAGCTGGGCTCCCGCCACAACAAAAAGGCCGGTAAGGAAAAGTCCTCGTTTTAAATACAGGGTTACGTCAGTGCGCATCATCGGACCTTCCTTCGTCTCCTAACTACTCGACCTCTAGATTTTCGAGCTCTTGCTGGCTGGGTGCGCGCTTCTCGCTGGCACCGGCCTTGATGTTAATCACAGTCGCCTTGGTAAACTTGGCGTCTTTTATGATGCGATCCTTATTCTGCAAGAACTTCTCAACTTGCTCGACGCTTCTCAGGAATGCCAAGTAGTCATCGATTTTCTTTTGGATATCCTCATAACGAGGGCGCAATTTTTCCCGGTTATCCAGGACCCTTTGCGTAGGCAATTGGATGGATAATTGCAGGGCTTCCTTTTGCACAGCCAAAAATTCCGGGGTGTTGGCGGCGTTCTCGGCCTGCCGTTTTTGGATTTCCTGAGCCGTTACCGTTCTCTTTTCGGCTTCGCTGATGGCCAAATCCAATTCCTTGATGCAACGATCATAGTCCTTATCGAAATACGCGGAAAACCCCAGCAGCAAGTGCGCCTCGGGCACCAAAAGGCTATTGGGAACCTTGTTGACGATTTCGGAAGCGTAGCTGGCGCTTTCCTTGGGCCGGTTGGCCTTTAAAAACGACCAAGCCAAGCCTAAAAGCGCTTCATCGTATTTCGAGCTGGCGGAGGAAACCGAACCGTAATATTCGGCGGCCTTGACCAATAGAGGGGGCTCCTTGCCGAAATTGATATGGCCGAGCTTAACCGCGGTGATTTCCTTCATTTCCTGCTCGGAAGCATTGGAAGGTTTCGCCTCCATGATGTCTTGGAAAGCGGCCTCGGCCTCTTTGCTCTTCTTCAGGTTGATATAGCTCATGCCGATGGTGAAACGTGCGTAGATGTAGTTGGAATTACCTGGCAAGATTGGAGTCAATAAGGCGATGGCTCCATGGTAATCCTTGCGGATAAACCTCATTTGTCCCATGATATAGTCAGCATCGCTTTTGACGTCGGACTCGGGGTAGAGGTTGACCAATTGCTGGTAACGCTTGGTCGCCTCGTCGAATTTGCCTTCCTTATAGTCGATATTCATCAACTGGAACATGTATTTGGGGCGTTGATCCGAATCCGAATAACGGCGCAGAGCGTCGTTATAAACCTCACGTGCGGCCTGGTGCATTCTCAGGTTCTCAAACGACTTGCCTTTATAAAAGGCGGCTTGATCGACTAAGTGAAAAGAAGGGTATTTGGTGATGACCTTGCCGAAAGCATAAGATGCCAGCAGGAACTTGCGCGCCAGGTAAAGCCGCATGGCTTCCCGATAAGCGTCCTCCGGCTCAAGCTTCAAACGCCGGTAACGGGCCTCGCCAATGCGCTCTTCGCGGGTGGGGCCGACGCGGGTGATGGCTCGGAAATTGTAAACGAAACCACGGCCCTGGTCGTCGGCCGACAACTTATCATGGGAAAGATCCAAGTCCAGCTGTAAATAACGGAAGAGATTGATGCGCTTGACATTGACGGTAGCGCCGAGGACGGGATAGCTGAGTTTGGTCCACTTGACCTTGAGCCCGAGCATTTCGCTCAAGTACCAGGTTGCCCGGCCGGAAGGAACCACCTCGGTGCCTTTGCCACCTTCGGTAGACTGGTGGGTAATGTCGATGGCCGAAACCGATCCGGCCAACTCCAACCGGCGGTTTAATCCGCGCCAGAATAGGCTGAGGTTCAGATTTCTCGGTATATCGTAATAACCGCCGGTGGGGATTTTGACCTTGGGTTGCAATGCGTTTTGTACGGCCACGCCAATTTGCAAATGGCCGAAACGGGAGGTGGAAAATGGATTATAACCAAGACCCACGTCAATACCATATCCGATATGATTCACCGTCCCGAAGGCGTCGAATTGAATGATGTTCAGGTTGGCGCCGACGGCCAATTTGTGGGCGAGTCCACGCGGGAAACCCCAGGGCATCCGGTAGGCATACCCAAGACTATAGGCGTTTTCCAGATAAACGGCTTGGGAGCCATCGATTTTGGAGCCATTCTCAAAGAAGGTGAAACCCAAGGAATGGTTGTAATCGAATGGATGGACGGCGGAGACAAATTCTTGTCCAGCCAGGCTGGAAATGGTCTGGAACATGCCGAAACCCACCTCGATTTGATCGTTTTCGGCGATCGAGGCGGGATTAACATATTGTCCGACGTTCTCTCCGTATTCCGCAAACCAATCGTTTTGTTGATAGGCATGCGGCTTATACGTCTGCGTCTGGCCGAACGAGAGGGACGCGACGGCCAGCGTCGTTGCGAGGACGAGATGGGTCTTCAAAGCACTCTCCCGTGGTTACTTAATGCGGTAAAATTCGATACGACGGTTGATGGACCGTCCCGACGCCGTTTTATTGTCTGCCTTGGGCCGAGACGACCCATAGCCCTTGGCTACCAAGCGACCGGCATCGATACCGCGATTGATCAAGTATTCGCGGACCGTATTAGCACGGTCATACGACAACTTAATGTTGATTTTATCGGTGGCAGTATTGTCGGTATGACCCGCAATCTCAAATCGGCGATCCGTATACTTCGCCAGTTGTTCATAGACTTGATCAAGGATGGAATAGGAATCCTCGGTCAACTCCGCCGACCCCGTCCGGAAGTTCACGCCATCCAAGACGAAATTATCTTCGGGCGCCTTGGCGACTTCGTCAGGACATCCGTCCTCGTCCTTGATGCCGTTTTTGGTTTCCGCTTGATCCGGGCATTTATCCTGGGCATCGGGAATGCCGTCGCCGTCGTTGTCCGGATCCGGGCAACCATCCTCATCTTGATAGCCGTCCTTGTCCTCAGCGTCGTTCTGGCAACGATCTTTCGAATCCTGGATGCCGTCATTGTCATTGTCGTAATCGGGGCAGCCGTCGTCGTCTTGGAATCCATCCGCATCCTCCGCCAAATCCGGGCAGACGTCTTTGGAATCGGCGATGCCGTCATTGTCGCGATCACCGTCGACCGTCACGACGACGTCCTTGGCGATGAGCCCGATGTCGAGCTGTCCATAACCCCGGCGGATCATCGGAGATTTAGCTGCGCAGAAAAAGTTGGGTTCGCTCAGGCTGGGCGACAGGAACATGGGTTCGAGGCTTAAATTGGTCTTGTTGATCTTGGTATAGCGGTTAAAAGGCAGGTAGTTCTTATAAATATTATTGTAGGTGATTTGGGATTGGCCTGAGGCCGGATCACTGAAAATACCGTGTTCATGGTTGCCCATGATGATATTGTTGCGAACAACGATGCGGCTCGGGCCCTTCAGGGTCAAGCCGTTATAGCCATTGCGCAGGACGACATTGTGTTCAATACGGGTGTCGAGGGACTTGGCGCCCCAGGCCAATACGCCGGACCACCGGTTGCCGTAAATGACATTGTCATAAATCTGGGGAAGGGCGATGAAGGCGCCAACGCCGGCTCCTTCGTTATCCAGAATGTAATTGTGATGGATATAAGGAGAAGCATTTTCACAAAGGATGCCGTCTATGCCATTGGTAATAGTCAAGCGTCCGATTTCGGATCCGGTCACGGCATAAACCGTCGGTCCCTTGCGCATACCGTCGATGATGCACTTATAGGGATCGGTTCCAAGCAAGGCGACGCCCTGGACCAGGGTGACGTTTTCATAGTACCTGCCCGGAGAGACAAGTACCGTATCGCCATAATCAGCGGAGACAAGAGCGCCGTTGATCGTCGGGGCATTGCCCGGAACCCTGATGGTCTTGGCTTGGGGGGTGCTAAGACCCATCAAGGTGCCGCACAGCAGTGCCGCGTAAAGATGCTTTGTCATAGATTGTGATCCCTGTAAAGAACCTAGACTAGCGCAGGTCTGAAGTCAGGGGAAGTAGGCCCTTCGTCAGCCACCAAGGTACCTTGGCGTTCTAGGCAAGTCAAACGGTTTTTTAAAATACTAAATTCCAGGTCCGCCTCTTTCCGGCATGGTTTGTCTCGACTTGAACCAATCATCTACCAATGGACTTTACCCACTTACCGATAGTGACCATTAGTGAATACCAATAGCCTTATCGTTCAAAAATTCTCGCTTAAGATAAGAGATCTTTCGCCTAAACTCTAGCAAGACTTTGAGATACCTTGGGCTAAGCGCCGTTCCGGCAAACCTTTTTCCACTTTTTGGGTCTTTACTATTCATCGTTGCCTGTTCAAGTGGATTATTAGCCTGCCGAGGACTTAAAGCTACTCCCGAACCCGGACTTCTGCAGGTGGGAAATGGCCCGGAACCCGCCACCCTGGATCCCCATCAAGCCACCGGCCAACCTGAACTGAGATTATTGGGCGCCCTGGTCGAGGGATTAGTCGTGAGAACCCAGACTCCCGGAAGAGTTGAACCCGGTCTTGCCGAGAGATGGGATATCGATTCCTCCCAGACCCGCTACACCTTTCATCTGAGAAAAGCGCTTTGGTCGGATGGGTCCCCCCTGACCGCTCATTCCCTTGTCGCTTCCTGGCGTAGGTTTTCGGATCCCAAAACGGCAGCCCAATACTCCTCCTTGCTCGTCGCAGTGACAAAAGGCGACAGTGTCATACTGGGTCAGGCCCCTCCTGAACATTTAGGGGTGAGGGCGGTGGACGATACCACCTTGGTTGTGGTTTTGGAGAGACCGACGCCTTTCTTCCTGGACCTGTGCGCCTTCGAACCTTTCGCTCCCGTGCCCGTAGACACCATCGACAAGTATGGGCCGGAATGGACCCGCGCAGGACGGTTTGTCGGCAACGGCCCCTACCGGATAGCCTCGTGGCTGCCCAATCTCCGCATCCAGTTGGAAAAAAATCCCTACTACTGGGATACCTCGGCCGTGGCCATTCCACGCATCGCTTTCCGGCCCATCGAGGATCAATTGATGGCCTTCCAGATGTTCAGGAATAATGAATTGGATTGGACATTTCACGTCCCTCCCAGCCGGTTGCGACAAGCCAAGACATTGCCGGAATTTTTCTCGGCCCCGATGTACGGCACTTATTACTTCATCGCCAACTGCCGCCAACCGGGTTTCGACTCCCCGTGGTTGCGAAAGGCCTTATCCTATGCCATCGACCGCCGTCAAATCGTCAACAAGGTATTACAAGGGGTGGGCCGTCCAGCCACGGGCTTCGTGCCGGCTACCGAGCCGTATCCCGAGCTCGATATCCTGGCCTTCGATACGACCCGCGCCAGGGAGTATCTGGCGAAATCCGGTTTCAGCTCTTCCCACCCCCCACCTCAGCTGGAAATCCTTTTCAATAACAGCGAGACCCACAAAAACATCGCTGAAGTGATCAAACAAATGTGGAAAGCTTATTTGGGGTTGGACGCCGAGTTGGTGAATTTCGAATGGAAGGTTTATTTGGAAAATACGCGGAACCTGAATTACCCCGCGTTGGCACGCGCTTCATGGATAGGCGACTTTGCCGATCCCATTTCATTCCTGGAATTGTATGCCTCCGACAACGGGAATAACCGCACCGGCTATGCCAATAAGGCTTATGACAGCCTCATCGAAGCCAGTCGTCGGGAAAGGGATGCCACCAAAAGGCTCGACCTCCTCCGGCAAGCCGAGGAATTGCTGTTGGAAGACATGCCCGTTATTCCCATCTATCATTATGCCTTGACCGAGATGCGGACGCCACGGCTCAAGAATGCCCAGCCCAATTCTCTCGGGATGTATACCTGGAAAAACCTCCGGCTAGAGGCGCCCCCTGAGCAGCCCTAATCATACCGATCCGCTGGTAATACGCCTGGCCCGAAGGTTGGGCGTGGGGATTTTGACCCTATTTCTCATCGTTACCCTTTCCTATGCCATCATGCGAGCCGCCCCGGGTAAACCCTTTGAGACCGAGAAAAATCCTTCCCCCGAGGTTTTGGAAGAATTGCACCGCAAATACGATTTCACCTTCGGCCAATACCTCGGCGGCTTGCTTTTGCGCGGCGACCTCCGCTATAGCTATTCCCACCGGGATAAAACGGTGAATGAAATCCTGGCCGAAGCGCTGCCGATATCCATGCAGCTGGGGCTGATGGCCATGGCGCTCGCCATGCTCGGGGGCCTCGCCAGCGGCCTGATAAGCGCGCTTTTCCGTGGCACCTGGATAGAAAGCCTGGTCATGGTTTTCGCCCTCATCGGAATCGCCGTGCCCAATTTCGTGGTCGGAACGGCCATGCAGCTCTTATTCGCGAGCACCTTGCATTGGACGAAAATTTCGGGTTGGCCCGAGCCTGGCACCTTGGTATTGCCGGTGGCGGCTTTGAGCCTGACCTACCTGGCTTATATCAGCCGAATCGCACGGGGAAGCTTCCTGGAGAATTTGAACAAGGATTATGTCCGCACCGCCCGCGCCAAAGGCCTGAGCGAGTTCCGGATCTATTGGAAGCATCTCATCCGGAACAGCATCCAACCGGTGATCAATTACCTGGCGCCGGCGACGGCGGCTGCCCTCACGGGCACCCTCGTCATCGAACGGATATTCAACATTCCCGGCATGGGCCGTTATTTCATCGAATCGGTATTCCAACGGGACTACCCACTCGCTCTCGGCGTGATTCTGGTTTACTCCTGTTTTCTCCTGGCGCTCAATTTTCTGGCCGATATCGTGCAAAGCCTCATCGATCCCCGCGTCGAACTGAATTGATCATGACGACAAAGGCCGCCGGAAGAACCGGCAAGCGATTGTGGCTGAGGGAATGGCGCATCCTCTTTTCGCTCGCCGTGCTCGGCGCCATTGCCCTGGCCGTATTCATCGGCCCCTATTTCCTGCCGGACTTCGAATACCAAAATCTCGAAAATCAACTCGCGAGCCCCAGCCTATCCCATTGGTTGGGAACCGATCATCTCGGCCGTGACATGTTGGCGAGGGTTTTGGTGGGGGGGCAGTTATCCCTATGGGTCGGATTCCTCGGCACCGCCGTCAGCGTCGTCGTGGGGTCGGTTTATGGCGGCGTCGCCGGGTATTTTTCAAGCCGCGTGGATCAATGGATGATGAGGTTGGTGGATATCCTCTATTCCCTGCCCTACATGTTCCTGGTCATCATTTTGATTTTTCTATTCGGTAAAAACCTCTACGTGCTTTTTTTGGCCTTGGGCTTGGTGCAATGGCTGACCATCGCGCGCATCGTCCGCGGCCAGGTGCTCGCCTTGAAACACGAGGAGTTCGTGCTGGCGGCAAAGGCTTTGGGCGTTTCCCCCTGGATTATACTCCCGAGGCATATCTTGCCCAATATCCTGGGGGTTGTGATCATTTACGCGACCTTGACCGTTCCTTCCGTCATCTTGCAAGAATCCTTCCTCAGCTTTTTAGGCTTGAATGTGCAAAGCTGCACCTGGGGGGTTTTAATCGCCGAAGGCAAGGATTACATGGATATCGCCTGGTGGATGATAGTCTTTCCCGGCGGGCTATTGTCGCTTTCGCTTTTCGCTTTGAACTTCCTGGGGGATGCCTTGCGGGATGCCCTGGACCCTACCTTGACTTCGTCCCCGAACCGCTGACTTCCTCCCCGGCTTCATCCAGATCCACCGGCTTTCCCAGCGCCATGGCCAGGAATTCTTCGGCATTGCCGGTGGCTATCCTCAGCAATTCGGGATGGCTTCCGAACCGGCGTTTGATTTCGATTAGAATCGGATGATCTTCCGGGAAATGCTTCAAGGTGAGTGCCAAATCGGGCCGTATTTCCTCGGACGCCAAAACGACGCCGGCGCCGTCGCAAAACAATAAAGACCAATGACCGCTCCGGATCAACCAGGCGGCCAAGGGTAAAAACCGTTTATCTTCGGATATCGGCAGCACGGCATGGGTAATCCCATAGGTTTGCCGGTAATCGCGAAAATATTCCGGCTCGTCGACGGCCCGCAAGAAACGTCGGTAAAATCCGGCGTCGCGGAGAATCATACGTCCGTCGATGAAGGTGAGCTTGTCGGGAAAGAGGGCGTAATCCATGTATCCCCCGTACCGCAATTCATTGAAGACTTGTCCCGGAATCGGGTTCCGCCGTAAGAACTGCACGGCATTCTCCGGAAATCGAAAGGGCGTGACCAAGGAGCCGGGCAATTCGAAACGCCAGGCATGAAGGATGGACGGGGCGTAAATCCCATCAATGGCCGCGAGCGCCAATCCTCCCAGCAGCCAGGAGCGGGAGGCTGAGGTAATCCGCAAGGGAGGCCGGGGATGCGTTGCCGCAGGGGATGGCATCACTTGCTGATCGGCTGAATGGATATGCCGGAGATTGTAGGCGATGGCCATCAGTCCCCCCAGGAATGCGATGGGGAGATTGCGTTGGGCCATGACGCCCAGAGCGGTAAAGGCCGCGAAGATCAGGGCATGACCCAAACTGAAAGCGCGGCGGTTTTTGTCGAATGAATAGAGGACTAGAATAAACCCCAGGAAAAGGGGAAGGACGGCATAAGGATCTTGCCTGAACAAGGACAAGAGGGGCTGGTTTTCGGCTATCTCGGCGGAAAAGATGTTGCCGGGAACCGGCGCAATACGGCCGAACAAAGCGAATGGCAAGGCAAAACCTTTCCATCCATATGGGCTGGCAAAGCCCATGAATCCTAATACCAGGGCCATGCCCATCAAGGGTGTCCAGGATGTTTTCCCCTTGTGCCGCCGGTTTTGAACCCACTCTTGCACCGCAAAACAGGAAACCAGGAAGGGACCCAGCAGGTAGAGGCCCTGGATATTGACTAAGAGGCATTGGCAAGGCAAAAGGAAGACGAGCCACCGGATTTGCCGGCTTCGGAAATAGCCCATGACGAGGGCGTATTGAAGGGCGAGTAGAACCAGGGTGAACATCAGCGGACGGACATCGACCAGCAACCTGATGGGATAAGCCCCCAGCGCCGCCACGGGCGTTAAATAGGCGATCGAACGCTTTTGCCATTGGCTCCAGAAAACCAATCCCACCATGGAAACCATGCATAGGACCTTGACCAGAATCAGAAGCCAGGCCCCGCCGATTGTCCATAGGGTGTAGACGGCCAATTGGAAGCCCCAGTGTAAATCCGTCCAGGGCTGTCCAAGCGAGGCGAGGCAAAAGGGATCGACGAAAAGGAAGGAGCGGTGCTCCACCATCCATCTGGCGGAAGCCAGATGCCACCAGATATCGGTATCGGTCAAGGGAAACCAGAAACAAAATCCGATCCATGCCGCCAACGATAGGAGAAAGGAGGCCAGGAGCAGGTTTTCGACGCTTTTCCAAGTCAATGCATTTTGCTCCGGTTCGCCTCGAAAGTAACCATTACTTTTGAGCGATGAATCGAATCGCCCTCCTGGGTTGTGGAGGCTTCATCGGTAGCCACTGCCTGGACTTGTTTTTGCAAAACCCCGAATGGTCGGTGGAAGGCTGGGATTGGCATCACGACAAGATCACCGGCCATCTCCCCCACCCCCGCTTTTTTTTCCACGAAGGGAATATTTACGAGGACCGAGATTTGGCGGATAGAATATCCCGCTGCGACGCGGTGATTTCCTTGGCCGCCATTTGCAATCCCTCGCAATACAATACCCGGGCCCTCGACGTCATCGAGAGCAATTTCATCCATGCCAGGACGATAGCGGATATTTGCGCCGAGCGCAGCAAATGGCTGATTCAGTTTTCGACCAGCGAGGTTTACGGTCAGACCCTGGCGCATTGGGCAGGATCGGGTCAGGAGAAAGCATCCCTCTATGAAATGGAGGAGGACGGCAGCCCCATGCTGCTCGGCCCCATCTCCTCCCACCGGTGGAGTTATGCCTGCGCCAAGCAATTGCTGGAGAGATATGTCTACGCTCTGCACCTGGAAAAAGGACTGGCCTATACCCTGATCCGGCCCTTCAATTTTCTCGGGCCCCGCATGGATTTCCTGCCTTCGGACAAGGAAGAAGCCTTGCCGCGCGTACTGGCCTGTTTTTCGGCGGCCCTCCTGAAGCGGGAACCTTTGCAATTAGTCGACGGCGGCGTCAATCGACGCACTTTTCTGGCCATTGAAGAGGCCGTCGTCGCCCTGAAGCTCATGCTGGATAACCCTTCCCGGGCCCAAAACCAAATCTTCAACCTGGGCAATCCCGCCAACGAGGTGACCATTAGGCAGTTAGCGGAAATCATGCGCGAGGTGGCCTACGAAATCACCGGCGATGGCACCTACCGGAGTTTACCCCTGCAGACCGTTTCGTCGCTTGATTTTTACGGGCCGGGGTATGCCGACTCCGATCGACGCATGCCCAATATCCGCAAAGCCAAAGATTTATTGGACTGGCATCCACGCCTCTCCCTGCGGGAAATATTGAAAGGCACCTTGGAACCTTTATTCGCTGCGGCCAATAGCCGGCGGCAAGGAATAGCGAAATGACAAACTCCCATCGCTTAGCCCTTATCCTGGGAATAGGGGCGCTCATCCTGGCGTCGGGGTGCGGAAAAGGCCGGAAAGCCACCGAAGCCGATACCGTCACGACGGTCAATGCCGATTATAGCCGGGTCACATCGCATGTCTTAGTCCGTGAGATCAAGATCCCGGTGGAAGGGCAATTGGATTATGCCGCCTATGCGAAGAATATTGTCTTGCGAAATCCGGATTGGAACCCAGTCGCCATTCCTCGCACCATCAGTCCCCAGGACTTGAGTTTCGGGTCCTTTGTCTTGGAGACGCGATCCGGTGTCGATGCCTTGGGGTTGAGCGACACCGAGAAATCCAAGCCCCTGGCATGGACGCCCGCGCTCGAGCATTTATTGAAATGGAATTTCACCCAGACCATTCCCCTGGCCAGCGCCTATGCCAAGGTAACGGCGGAAAAATGGGGTGATACTACGGAACAGAGGCAGCCCTACCAGGAATTCGCCGCCCTTTTCCTGCATCAAACCGCCCAAGGCATCGAAGCCTGGGCGGAACTGGAATTCAAGCCCGGAATGAGCGGCTTTCTCCAGGGGATAGACGATGATGATCGGGATCAATACCCGGAGGCCTATGCTAAACTCAATCCGGAAATTTTCACGCAGGACATGGCCCAGGAACTGGCCGGGGATTATTCCACCAAACCATTGACCCAGAGCGAGGTCATGGATTGGGGGCAAAACCTGTCGTCCCGCTGGTACCCGTCTTATAATACCGACATGGTGGCCATGCAGGATACCGCTTGGCCTTATGCGGAAACCCCGCAAGTCGTTAAAGACGAATTGAAGGGCAAAAGCTGGAACAATGCCCTCTTCATTCTGAGAAGCCGACCCTATGAGGATACCCTCTTCCAGGTTTTCATCGTCGACGGCATGAAATTTTCAGGACCCGGGCCGAAACCCCATGACGCAGCCGCGGATATCACCAAGGAAATCGACGCCCAATTGTGGGACCACCTGGATAGCCTGAATGCCGGGATCGATGACCAATTGGCGCGTTATGGAAAAGGTGATTGGAAAACCTGGTTGGGCAAGGTCCAGCCTTTTCGCAAAGAAGTCGCCCGGTTCGCCACCGCTGAGCCGGCCGAGATCCAGGGGCTGGCCGGAGCGAATGGGTTTCTGATATTCCGTCGCGAATTGGATTATTTGCTTGCAGGCGATGCGGAGGAATTATCTGTCGCGAAGAACCCCTTGCCGGTGATTCAGGCCTTCAAGGACTCCCTGGCCGGTCTTGGCGTGGATTTCCTCTTCGTCGCCATCCCCACCAAGCTCGATATCTATCCCGAAGCCATCACCTCCAAGGCATCCAGCCTGCCGGGACATGTCGCCCAACCTTACCTGCAAAAGTTCCGCTCCGATTTGGCCGGAGTGGGAGTTGAATCCGTCGACTTGCTCTCGCCCTTCTTGGAAGCGAAAGCCCAGGAAGAGGAACCCCTGTATCAAAAACAAGATACCCATTGGAATACCCGGGGACTGGAATTGGCTGCTCGGGAAATCGCCGCCCGCGTGAAGCAATACGCCTGGTTTGAGGCCATGGAGGCAGACCCGGTGAAATACACGGTCCACGATACCGTCTTCGAAAGCCTGGGCGATATCCAAGCCCGGTTGAAAGACGCCGATAAGAGCCGATTCGGTCCGGAAAAACTCGTGGGTCGTCAAATTCGCCTGGCAGACGGCTCTTTCTATCAAGACGATGATAGTTCGCCCATCCTTGTACTGGGAGACAGCTATACCGGCGTCTATCAAACCGTCGGCTGCCGCCACGCAGGAGTTACGGCCCACCTCGCCAGGGAAATCCGGCACCCCGTCGATTTGATCATGGGCTGGGGAGGCGGACCGGAAGCTCCAGGGAAATTGCAAAAACGGGGTGATGGCTATTTAGGGCCGAAACGACTCGTGATTTGGATGATGTCCGCTAGGGATTTATTCGCCTACCCCGGCACCTGGGCCAAGGAATAAAGGCGGATGCGTTAGGAGACCCGCTCTAGGTTTCGGGGATTTTGGGTAAGTCCAGAATTTCCCAGCCATCTTTGCCGAAACGGATATCCCTTTCGACGAATTCCCAGATCACCAGTTTCTTTCCCTTCAATAGCCTGGCTTTCCGATAAAGTTGTTGCCGGACCAGGGAAGAAGCGCCTCCATCATTGACGATAGAGGCCAAGGGCTGATTCAATTCCCTCGCCAAATGGGCGATCAGTCCCGCTGATTTGGGTTCGTCGGTTTGATAAATACGGGAAAAGCTATCGCCTAAAAAGAGAATTTCGGATGAATCCAAATCGGCATAGGGCTTTTCGGTCCTGGCATCCATGACCACTTCGGCTTGCACTTTTTGTTCCGGCCATATCCGCTTACGTTCGGGTAGTTTTGTCATTTCCCCGATATCACCTTGGCGCAAGGTCTCGACCACTCGCAGATCGAACCTTTCCACGAGGGGTAGACCGGCGGAATCGCGGCCCGCTTCGGCCGGGAACCACGGATATTCACGTACCTGCCTCGCAATCGCCTCGGCGGCATGGGCCAGGCCGGCGGGCGTCCAATGGGTGTCATAGCGCAAATACAATTCGGCCGTTTCAGTTTGCCTCGCTTTTCGCAAAACCGGAAACAAATCGACCACCGCCAATCCCCGGTTTCTCATTTCCCGGATAAAGGATTCGGTCGGCGAAACGATTTCCGCCGGCAGGCTCGGATTCAATTTATCGGGATAAATCGAGGGCTTGCCCGGAACGGGCACCAGCAGCAATTCGATGCCCCGTTCCTTCAATTGATCCCGGAATTTCAAGATGGCATGCAAGGGAAGATGGGTATTGATCCGTTTGCCGTTCACCAAGGTATCCAAAGTCCCATGCAAAAACCTGGGGTCGTCCCAGGCTGCCTCGATCAAGTATTGCACGTCGGGCGTATAGAATAACCAGCCCCCGTCGACCTTGCTTTCAATGGCTTTCGGCCCGGGATATCCCAGGACATCGTATTGCAATTGCTGGAAAGCCGGCCGTATCAGCTTGGACATGATGGAACGGTCGCGTGCCGCTTGATCCCAGCCATGCAAATGTTTTTTCGTCGGCCATTGGGTGAAGAAATCCACCACATAAGGCGTTTCTTTTTCCTTCACGGCTTCATGCACCGCTTGGTGAAGCGGAATTCCCACGATCACCGCCAGGAAGGCGCTCAAAGCCACGTAGGGCAGCAGCGGGTGGGTCCGCGGAGTACTTTCTTCCATGGCGCTAAAACTGGAAATAGAGGAATGGGTTGAAGGCCTGGGTATACATCATGCAAACCCCCAATAGAAAAAGGGCGAACGCTATCGCGAAGGTTTTCCAGCGGACCTTTTGGCCGAAGTCCTGGGCTTGCAAGGGCTGATAGACCATGAAGCCGCATAATCCCATCGCCAGATAGGCGAATGGCGTATAGATGCGCGCGGCGAGTAGGGACGAAAAACCATCGGGAGTCGCCAAACCGAACAAACACGCCAGATAATGCCAGGCATGGGTCAAATCATCGGCGCGGAAAAAGACCCAGGCTATCCAGACGATAAACAAGGTGATGCCCACCCTGACGTAACGCGGAAGGTTCCCATAAAACGGCTTTTTTCCCGCCCAACGCTCAATCCCCAAAAAGACCCCGTGAATGGCGCCCCAAACGAGAAATTGCCACTGCGCGCCATGCCATAAGCCGCCGAGAAGCATGACCAGGGCGAGATTGATATAGGTTCTCGTCTCCCCTTTCCGGTTGCCTCCCAATGGGATATACAGGTATTCGCGCAACCAGGAGGAGAGCGAAATATGCCACCGTTTCCAGAAATCGGTGATGCTGTCGCTATGGTAAGGCGCGTTGAAATTCCGGATCAGATTGAAGCCGAACATATGGCCAAGTCCCATGGCCATCAAGGAATAACCGTTGAAATCGAAGTAGATCTGAAACGCATAGGCCGTCAACCCCCACCAGGCGGCGAAAGTATGGGGAGTGGCCGCTTCGAATACGGCATCCGCCACCTGCCCCACCGGGTTGGCCAGGAGCACCTTCATGCCGAAACCGAGGCAAAAAATGATGATGCCTTTGGCGAATAATGGAAGGCTATGGACGCGCGAGTAAAATTGCTCGGACAGAATATTGTAGCGGAGAATAGGCCCCGCCACCAATTGTGGAAACAAAGACACGAAGCAGGAAAAATCCGCGAAGGATTTCACCGGCTTTTCCCCCCGGTAAACGTCGATGACATAGCTCATGCTATGGAAGGTGTAGAAGGATATGCCGATGGGAAAGACGATGCGGTAGACCTGGAAGCCCGAGTTCCCGAATACTTCCAGGATACGGTTCAGATTCACCTGGGTGAATATCCCGTACTTGAAATACGCGAGCAGACCCAGGTTGACGCACATGGAAAGGGTCAGGACGATTCTCCGTTTGCGGCTGGATAAACCGTCGCGACCGAGGGCGATGCCGGAGAAATAATCGAAGACATTGGTGAACATCATGATGAGCACGAACCAAGGCTCGAACCAGGCATAGAAGGCATATCCCATGAGGGTAAGCCATAGGTTTCGCAGCCAGAATCGCGATTTGCCGGGTTTTGGGTTTTTATCGTAAGGCAGCAGGTAATAGACGGCCAGGACGAGCGGCAAAAAATAAAAGAGGAAGACTTCTTCGGTGAAGACCATGGGTTCAGCCGTTTATCGGAGTCGAATTAAAGTTTGTCGGATCGAACCGCCCAAAACCGGGGGCTGGTGTCCTTGTAATACTCGTCTTCAACGGCGCCAGACCAGATTTTGTCCAAGGGTTCGAGCACGAGCGAATGCTTGTCGCCGACTTGGAATGATTTGACGTCACCTCCGACCAGGGAATCCTGTTCATCGTGGATGTCATTCCTGGCGAAGCGCGGATTGTAATGGGCGATCAATATTTCCGGCTGGGAGAATTCGCCGTGAACCACCTTCAATACCTTGTATTTCATGACATAGGCGTAGTTATAGATGTCATTGGCCGGAAATTGCCCCGCGATATCTTCCAATTCGGCCTCGACCGTTATGGCTCCCGCGGCCGGAGCATGGGATGAATCCGGTCCACCCGCCGATCGGGGAGCGGCTTGCGAATCCTGAGCTTGGTCTTGCTTATCCCTTTTTGAATCGCAACCACTTAACAGCACGGCCGAAATCACGGCAATTAAGATGAATTTTCCCACCCTCATTCCTCCAAGTGAATATCGGGCCACCGGTCATTACCGGAGTGAAAGGTCAAGCGAACGGCCTCTTTCGCGGGACTGCCAATTTTCCAGATGAAAATTTCATAGTCGACCAGATCGTGATCATGCCCCCTATCTGTAGCAGCCCATACCAGGTATTTGCCGTCCTGGGAGACCTTGGGGAAATATTCATGGGAGCGTCGGCTGGGCAAATCGATGAGCCTAATATCCTTGTCGCCGATTTTATGGCCTGAAAGCTTGTCGTGCGTGCCGTCCGTATTCACGTCGAAGGCGAAGACCTGGGTAAAACCTATGCCGGTCTCGTTGATGCGTATGGCTTTGTGCGTTCCCGGAAACCAATTGATTTGGCAACCCAGGCCGGAAGTAAACCATTTGCGGGTTTCAAGGTTGAAGATGCCGGTTTCCCTTTCCTTGCCCCGCAAGGTAATCGCCAAAAATTTGCCGTCATCGGACATATTCGGTTGCTGGGCGATACCACCCTTGAGATCTTTATCTCCGTTCACGATTTCTTTTTCACCCGTCCCATCGGAGGCGCATTCGAATACGTCCTTACCGCGCGAGAAGACGATATGCTCGCCGTCCGGCCGCCAGGTCGCCCAAGTCGAATTCGGGATCAGGAGTTTTTCCCCTTGCCCGTCGACGCCAATTATCCAGGTATCCCAACGCTCGGGCTCACCCGCGTCGGTTTCGATGGTCCAATCGATTTTCGAGCGGGTGAAGAGCACCTTTTTACCATCCGGTGAAAATCGGGGATACCAATCGGTTTTGTTCGTTTTCGTCAAACGCATGGGCTCGGTTCCGTCGGCCTTCATGAGATAGATGTCGTGATTGCCGTTCCGGGAAGTGGACCAAGCGATGTGGCCTTTGATTTTGCCATGGATACCGGCGAGAAGGGCCGCCTCCTTCTTATCGGGTTCGACCGGTTTGCCCTTGGCGGGTTGCGCCGAAGTTACGGTAAGTAAAAAGGACAGGGCAAGGGTCAAAGCCACCGTAGCCGGGCGGGAAACCAGGCTTGAAAAACAAAAACGTCGACCCTGTACAGAATTCATGCGTGTTCCCTTCCGGCCATATCACCGTATGCTGCGGATGCGAGGGTAATATAGCCCGATTCGCCCTTCCAGGCGTTTCGTAAATCGAACTTTACACCCAGAAAATCCTCGGAGGACAAGTTTTTGGCATGTATTTTCTGGCAAACCCCTGGTAGGAGGAAAGCCTTGTTGAATCGATTCGAACCCCCAAAATCCTTGTTGAAAATATCAAGAGCGACCGTATTGCTTTTAATGGGAGGCATGCTGATAACCGCCTGTGACGATAGCACGGGCCCTTCGACGCCATCCTATCCGAACAAGCTCATCGTACTGGAGAACCCCGAAGGAGGCGAAACCTTTAAAGTCGGGGACGTCGTGCCTATCAAATGGAAGTTCCAAGGAGAAAATGTCGCCATACCAATCAACTCGGTGCGAATAGACATATCATGGGACAATGGGATAAGCTGGGGAAATCCGACCCCAGGTCTGAACTCCTTGCCTCCGTCCGTTACCCAGTATGATTGGACGGTTCCAGAAACCATCAACGACGGCGGAGACCTTTACAACCTGGTCGGCAATGCACAGTGTAAAATCCGGGTGATCGACTACTCCATCACCGATGACACGACGACGCGAGCTTGCCAGACCTTTTCAACGTTCAAGGTCGTCGCAAAATAATTTTCGTCTCGGATAAAATCGATTGTTTGCGGGATTTTTGCCTTCCATCCAAAAGGAAAGGCAAGTCCCTTACATTCGATACCGTGGTGCGGAACCTCGCGAGAGGGTTGATTTGAAGCCTGACTGAAGTTCCAGCCAGGGGAACCCAATTTTTGGACTGAAGGGAATCGACGACGCGTTGAGCGAATTCAGGTTCCCCTTCCAAAGTTGAATAATGGTGGTCATCCATCATGGTTATTCCAACGGAATTGATGGTGGTTGCCTTGGTTAAATGTCTAGGCATTTCCTTGATCGCGGAATCCACCAACCGAGGCCATGTCCTGGTCAAGGCGAAGCTTCCGGTTGCTCCGTTTTCGTATTCACCGACGATAAAGGGAATATTAGGATCGCCGAATTCCGCGCGTAAATCCATTCCTAATTGAGCCAAATCCTCGCCCATCCTTCGACAAGTTTCTTCATCGGTGCGGGTGGATTCAATGGTGCCTAACATGCAAATGATTCCCGCTATGGTTACTTCGGCCTTGACTTCATTCACCGCGCTGACGATTTCGTTGAAGAGATGGGCGGGTTTGTAATAACGGTTGCTGTCGGCGGGTATTCCGGAAGTGTTGTTGCCGGTATTAATCCCCCTGCAAGTCGCCGAAAGACTCGCATTGGAAACCACCCCGAAATGGTAACCCGGATAAGCCGCGGCCATTTTTTTCAAGAAGGGCATGCCGGGGCCACCCTCCCCTTTTCCCGATAATCCGTTTTTAGCGCTACCGGGAGTCTCCTTGGCGGGGACCCAGGTTTTCGTCGAGAACCACTGGTAATTCCATATACGCGGTCCGGTAACTCCATCGGTATTCATGGTCCGAGGTCCTGCCATATTGGAATGACCGATGAGGACATAGACAAGGATTTTATCCTTGGGCACGTTTTCTCCCCCGAGATTCAGTGCGGCGACATAGGAAACACCAACCATGATCAAGGACAAAAACACCCATAGCTTCGATTTCACTTTTCCTCCAGTTCGAGATCCAAGCCGCCGGTAATGCAACTCATTGCCCACTCAATTTACCGTCGAAGGCTGGATTTAACTTCGGAAACCTCAGGCAAAACCTCGAAGATAAGGCTAATTTTGGCAGGACAACGTACCAGGCGGTACTTATCCAATAAAGCCGGGAAAATCCATTAACCAAAGTCCCATCAAAAGATTGTAATTGATCGAATCATGAATGCCCTTCCGCGCCTAAACCTGCCCGTCGCGATTTTTGGGCTTTATTGCTTGGCAATCGCCATTTTCGTCACAGGCTGCCAGCAAGAAAACACCGGGCCCATTGTGCCGGAACCCATTCCATGCGGTGACGCATCCGCAGTCAATCTTTCTCGTTTTTCGATTTCGAGCCATCTCGGCCCCAAGGTTGTGGAGGGAAGGGATACCGTGCTTCCCGGAATAGTGTGGGCCAAAGGAGATTCCGTCTTGGATTTCTTCGGCGGCAAAGACATCAAGGTCGTTTTTACCATCGGACGGAATCTGTACTTGACGACCTATACGCATGGTGAACCGGTAGTCACCTTGCTTTCCCATGCCGACGAAAGCGTCGGCGGCTCCATCGGATCGATCAACAGTCCCCTGCTATCGCCGGACGGCAAGAAAATCGTATTCGCCGGTACCACCGCAGGCAAACCCACCTTTATCCAGGACGCTGTTCCAGGCGGGGTGCCGGCTTGGCGTACCCCTTTGGAATCGAGACGAATTCATGTGGCGGCGGATCCGCATTGGCATGTGGAAGGAAATAAAACCTGGATTTATTTCGCGACCTTGGCCGGCTTTGTCTCCTATTCCGATCATTGCGCTCAAGTGCTGGGGAATACTTACCGCATCGAAGTCATTGACGACACGACTATGGGGCAAATCACGGCGACGGGAATCGCAGGGGCTTACCGGGGGGGCATATCCCAAGACGGGCTGTGGGCGGGAACCTCCTATGCCCAAAGCGCTTTATTCAATACCACCCAAGACTCGACGCGCATTCTCGCCAATGGGCAGCAACAATGCAATGCCTCGATGAATCCATATCCGACCGGCAGCAAACACACGGACTACATGATGGTTTTGGCTTTCGGATCCGTCCCTTACCATTCCATCGATGGACGTCTGCTGACGGAAAAACAGCATGAAAATCTGTGGATTTATAACAAAGACGATAAAATCGTCTGGCAGGCATGGTCGCAACCGTTGGGGTTCCTTCGTTGGGACAAGCCGGAATGGTCAACCCACCCGGATTTCGCGACGGCCGTCGGTGTCTACACCGAAAGTTCCTCGACGGGAGATTTGGTCGCGGTCAAAATCGGCGATTTGGCCAATGCTGATGAAGGGGAGTTGAACCAAGCCGTAGGCTATTTAAAGCTTGCATCGGGCGGCATGACCAGTGAATCGTATTCCCATCTTTGGGTCGCCCCTTAATCGCAATACTCCAGGAAGGTTTTTCAATGAAAAAGTGGACATGGGTTCGCTGGCTTAAAAACAGCCTATGGGCTTCGGTATTCGGCGTCACCTTGATAGGGACGGCGGTTCACGAGATGAAAAGGACCATCGATTTCAAAAAAGCGGATATCGATGTCGCCATGGAGCAGGCGATTTGGAAAAATATCGGCGGGTGCGGCAGCAGCGGAGGCGGGGCGGCGGCAGGAGCCGGGAAGTGGATGGGCCGCGGCGTCAGTGGAGGCCTGATCGACGTGGAATTGCTTTCCAACCACACCATAGGCGGCGATTACCAATACACCAGCGAAGCCTTGAGCACCACCTTTCATATCCCCACCCAACCTCGTTTCACTTTCGGCATGGGCTTGACCTTCAAGTCCAATACCTTCGAATACGAGGGATATAAGGTCGCCGAAGACTTGACACCGCGCATGACGAGGCAAACGGGCGGACTGGGCGATTTGAGTTTCATGGCCAATTGGTTATTCGGCGAGACTCTTGAGCAATCGTTGGGGCTCTCGATCAGCCTCCCCACCGGACAGCACGATATCAAGCGCCTTCATTTCAAGGGTCAGAATATCCAACCCGATGACGTGCGCTGGATGAATCCCTTCGTCCAACCCGGTTCGGGCTTGCATTACCTGGGTTTGAGCTATGAATACACCAAGACCAAGGATTGGGGCCTGATGGTCGCCGGCGCCAGCTATACCTCGGCTTGGGCGAACCAGGATTGGGCTTGCCGCGATGATTTGGCGGGGAGCATCAATGACAAAGTCTTGAGCTGCCAGGCCGCCGGTCCCTCGCCGATGACCTGGAAGATCTGGGAATTGCGCCACCAGCCGTTTTACGCCGATCCCAAAAGCTGGAATGAAAGCGAAGGCGCCGTCGGAACGGGAGCGACCGGTGCCGACGCCGTCAGCATTTACGGCTATGTCGGCCATAAGGAAGAAAGCTCGACCCAGAATATCGGACTCACCCTGAGCGTGCCGTTATCGCCGACCTATTACTGGGAGTATGGCCCCGGCGAGCAACTCCAATCAGCCAATTTCAGGGTAAGCCAGCGCATTCGGAGCAATGACTACTCTCTGAAAATCAGCGCAGGCCTGGAAGTCACTCACCGCTTCTTTCCGGTTTTCCTATCCATCGGCATTCCTTACCGTTTGAACGACATGGTAAACCGAGGGCGCTTGGTCAACCCCACCAACTATATCGGCACGGTCGGCGTCAAGGGAACATTCTTATAGGGTCGAAATTCGGGCAATAAAAAAGCCCTTCAAGAGAAAAGCTTGTAAACAAGCGAACTCTTAAAGGGCAATTTTTTGGTAGCGGGGCTAGGATTTGAACCTAGGACCTTTGGGTTATGAGCCCAACGAGCTGGATGTCGCGTAAAGTTTTCATCGTCTTCCGTCAGGAATGTTAAGCCGTCCGCTGCGACTTTGCAAGTGGAATCAGCAAATTATTTTGCCGCAAAACGCTTTGGTCCCACATTTGGGTAACAAACCGGGATAAATGCTCCCGCCCAAATACAGTGTAATAGCTGTCCATGGAGTCGGTCGCGTGGCCCTGGACCGCCTTGGTTATCTCCTTTGGCCAGCCTTCCGCCTTTCTGAACGTCTTGTAGCTCTTGCGGAAATCGTGCAGGTGCAGGCCTGGCATATTCGCTTCCCGGAAAACCCGCTTCAGGATTCGATAAGGTGGGTTCTCGACGGGCCACACCGGCCCCGATTTGCGGCGCGGAATTTCGGAGAGCATTTCCCAAAGGCCTTGGGACATGGGGATTTGACGCTTAACCATTCGCCGCTGTTTGCGGATATAAACCGAGTACCAAGGCAGGCCCGATCGAAAACTCATGTCGATATCTTCCCATTGCCAGCCAAGGTATTCGCTCACGCGTAGGCCGGTTTCCCACGCGGCCGTGATAAGCCAACGGATGTAGGGCGGTGCGCCGATGTTCGCCGCGGCATCGAGCAGGGCCTGGTATTGCTCGGGGGTGGGGACGTTCTCGCGGATTGCTGTTTGCGGGTCGAGGAAAACAACGTTCATCGGGTTCGGGCAGTCCATGCCGCGCGATTTTATCCAATAGGAGATGGCGGCGCGGATGAGTAGGCGGTAATTGTATTTCGTCTTCGGCGCCCACCTTGGTGGAAACGGGCTTGCGCGGAAATACCGGACCAGGATAGCCGGCTCTTTCGCCAGCTCCGCGAGGGTCGCGGTGCCCATGTGCTCGATGGCGATTTTCGCATAGGTTCGCGCACTCTTGATCGTTCCGTGATTTATCAGGCGCTCATTCAGGTAGGCGGTTAAAATCGCCTCGATGGTCGCCCCGATTGGTTTGGACAATAGAGTATCCGTTGCGGTGTAGGACCGCCAAAGTTCGCCTGTCATGTTAGATCCCTCTCAGTTTAAATAGCGCGGATTTTGAAGTTATCCGGCCTATTCATTTCTCGCAAACCACAAATCCCGCCAAAAGTGATAGGATCGCCCCCAATAAATCAGGTTGCGCATCGGCTTGATTTATGCTCTACGTTTGGTTGATTATCATCTGTACAATATACAGACGTTTAAACGCGAAAGCGGAAAGAATTGTTCCGCAATTTTCCGCGAAACTCAAATCTTCTTGCGTTTTGTTGGCTTTTCGCGCTCGGCTTGGTCCACAAGGCGCGTGGCCGCGAGATTAATAAAGCTGGTCAGGTCGCCAGCTCCTTCATAGGGTAGAACTTTATCAATGCGTGCGCGCAGCGCATCCTCGAAGCGGACATTAATGCGCGTCCATCCGGTTTTAGGCTGTCTTCCCATGGAGATAATATACATACGAAAAAACTTGTTGACTCGCAGCGCATATCGTCTGTATATTGTACAGACGATAACGGAGGCAACATGGAAACGAGCGAACAGAAAATCAAGAGACTGGAAGCCGAGAACGCGCAACTACGGCGCGAACTGACTGGCGTTCGGGTCGCATTCAGTGCGCAGGCCAATTCGGTTAATCAGTTGATTAGCATGGTCGAGCATCGGGATTTCATCATCTCGCACCAAGCGAAGATATGCGGGTATACCGCCGTCAAGGGAGCTATCCACGCCTGGTATGGAGGGGACTAAGATGACCGACGCAGCAAAAGACAGGGGTATGATTATCCTCGATAGCAGTGGCGGCGTGACCATCCAATTGGGAGCCTGGGCGCACCGATACGATGACGCAACCCAAGCGGCCGAGGAAATCGGGTGGTGGCTTCTCGACTCCGACACCTCGGACTGGGATGGGCATGAGCCCGAGGCCGCGAGCCTTTCCCCCACCCTGGACCAAATCACCAACGGCCAATACATCACCTTCATGCTCGACCGTGAGAACGACACATGCCTCTCATTGGCGGAAGAGATCGAGAAGTCCCAAAGGAATCAGTGGTACAACGCCCACGAGCTATGCCGCGCGCTCCTTTCGGAAGAGGGGTTCTAAGATGTCCAAGCACAACATTCGGACGATAGCCGGTGAGAAATACATGGTCATGGAATCCGGCACCCTCGTCCCCTACAAATACCACATCGAGCGCAAGAAAATCCTTAAGCCGAAAGACGCTTGGGAGATGCTAACCGAGGAGCGCGTGCAGGTCCAGGAGGTTCTTGTGGTGCTCACCCTCGATGGCGGACACCAGGTCATCAACAAGCACGTCGTCACACGCGGGCTGGCGAACCAATGCCAGATTCACCCGCGCGAAGTGTTCCGCCCCGCAATCCAAGATGCGGCCGTGGCCATCGTCTGCGCACACAATCACCCCAGCGGGGAGCTAGCCCCAAGCGAGGCGGACGTCATTGCCACCCGCAAGTTGGCCGAGGCAGGCAAGGTTCTAGGGATCCCGCTGCTGGACCACATCATCGTAACGTCTAGCAATGGGTTCTCGTCCATCCGCGAGCGGCACCAGGGGTTATTCCATGGCTGCGATTGATGGGGACATCGACCATTTCACCTTGCTCGACGCCTTGGCTGACATCCTGGAGGCCGAGGGGACGAGCATCCCGGCCGGTATGCGCGCATTCGCCGAGGGTGCTATCGAGCGGGTGCATGCGCAGATGGACGCGCTTGAGGCTGGCGAGCGAGCTACCGCCCAACCTCAACCTCCGGTTTGAACGTCCCTAGCCGGTTCATCCTGAGCCCCAGCGCCCCGAGAGCCCGAAGGACAAGCGCCGAGTCGGCCGGTTCCTCGAGATCCACGCGCTCAGCCTCGATCATCTGCATGAGCTTGCGGCCGTCCCGCGGTGAAATGAGCCTGTGGGCCTCAGCCTCGATGCTATCCGCCTCGTAATTGCCCCTTGCCTCCTTGACCGATACGCCCTGCATGTCGGCAACAGCCCGGGCCGCAACCCACCGCACCCAGGTGCTATCCCCGCTCACGAGCTTCGCCCCACCCGCAACGGCATCCATCCGGGCCTTGTAAGCCCCCAGCACCCCCACCGTCAACGGGTCCGCATCCAACGACCTCGGCAAATACACCCCCTTCACCCCTCCCGCCTGGGCAGCGCTTACAATGAGCATGATTCCGGTGTAAGTGAGCATCATCGTGATTTTGCGCAAAATTCGCCTCCATGTAAGTGGAACAATTTGTACCGCTTACAACTCACTTACAAAAATTGTCGTTGTAAGTGATTGAACCGCATAGACTTACAAGGATCTGTAAGTTTGTAAGCGTGTAAGCGGGGATATAAGCCTATAACACAAAAATAACTCACGGAAATAATGACCCCATTTGACACCCGGTGAGAGAAGAAATTTCAAAGTGTACACGTAGATATATCACTTACAAACTTACAAACTTACAAATGATAGATAACTCATTGTATTATAATGACTTATGAGTGTAAGTGAAAATGAGACCAATCTCAAACTCACTTACAGCCACTTACACGCTGTCCTTTTTAGCCTGATTTAAGCGGTTAAGCACGTCGGTGCGGTTTTCCCCTATACCGCGATAGGCGATCTCAAGCCAAGACATCCCCAGGTCACGCTTCCTGGCCAAAAACCATTCAGCCTCGTCCTTCGACATCCAGTAGCCACCACACACACGGCGACGCTCCCGCAACCGCCATCGCTTTGCCGTATCCAAGTACTTGCGTTTCATGCTAGATTAACCATATGTTTAAACCATTAGCCAAAGTAGCCGATTTTCAACACTTTAGGCCACTTATGGGGAGACTGGACACCACCTAACATGCCGCAAGTCGAGCCAAACCAACGAGTTAACCCACTTGATGCCCTGGCGAATATAGGCAAAATCTTTGTCCAAAATGACCCTCCACGGGGCGACTTACCACCTCCAGAGGCCGGCACACCCCCTTCCAAGCCCTCTCCCCTGCTGGCCGATGACCGCACGCCGCCCGCGACGGAGGCGCCAGAGAGCGATTTAGAGCCCGCACCGAAGCCCAAGGGAGGGAAAAGGCCCGGATCTGGACGCAAGCGCAAGGGAGTGGGCGGGAATATCGGCTCACCACCCGCCATCATCGGCACCGTGGGCACCAAGCAAGCGCAAGAGAAGGACGCACCACCCACATCACCCATCGTGAACGTCGAGGACATGCTCTTTCCGGTGGTCGATGCCGCAACCGTGGAAGAATCCGTGGCCACCAACGGCCCAGCTCTCGTGAACGATGCCTACAAGCGCGCGGCACGCGCTGGGAAGACCGGTGACCAGTTTGACCGCATCGTGTATCTCAGCCTTTTGGGCAAAACCTTACCCCAGGCACGCAAGGACGGGGCAAAGCCACCCGACCAGGGCAACGCCAAGGCCACGCTCGCAGCGCTCGACCGCATCCTAGCCGACATGGACGAGGAGGAAACCGAGTACACCGAGCGGGGTAGCAGCACCAAAAGGGAGGGAGAGGGCGAATGAATCCCGAAATTAGCCCACCGTTTTGCCGTCGCCGCGGGGTTTTTGCGCGAGGTCTCGGCTATCAAAACCTCTGGTCACCCCACGATTTTTCTGAAATTTTTTTGAATTCAATAAATCAACGAATCAAGGTGTAACATGACGGTTACCGTAACAAAGGAGGAATTAAGGGCGGCCGCACGGGCTAAGAAGCAGGAGATTTACCGGTCTTACCCGTCCTTGGGCTTCGTGCCGAACATCGGGCAGGAGCGGTTCATTAAGAAGTACGACCGGGAGGTCATCCCGTACATCGGTGTCTTTGGGGGAGGCAACGGGACTGGCAAAACGACGCTGATGGTGAATATGCTGATTGCCATCTGCTACCCGGAGCGGATTGTCAGTGAGTGGCTTTGCGACATCCAGCTTTGCCGGAGGATGCATGAGCGGGTAAAGCTTCGCGGCAGCAAGCTGGTGGTGAGGATTGTCTGCCATGCGGACTCGATGAAGGAGGGCGGGGCGCTGTTGCAGGCGATTAGGACGCACTTCCCCACGGGGATGTACAGCCTGGAGAAGGGCGGCAAGAGCTTTTATAGCCAAATCACGATTAAGGGCAGCGAGTTTTGCGACGTCATCGACGTGAAGACCTTCGACCAGGACAAGGTGGCATCGAGCGGCACGACCATTGACGTTCAGTTCAGCGACGAGCCGCCACCGGAGGAAACCTATTCCGAGATGATTGGCCGCACCCGGAGCACGGATGGGTTCGGCGGAATCATGGCGTTCTTCCTGACGCCGCTGGAATTAGCCGGGTGGATGTACGACCAGATTGTGGACGTGAAGGACGATATCGACATCGTCGTCGTGAACGCGGGCCTTTGGGAGAACTGCAAGGATATCGCGGGCACGCGGGGGGTCCTGAGTCGCGAGAGCATCCAGCGGCAGATTGAGGCGTGGGAGCGTTTGCACCCGCATGAGGTCGAAGCGCGCGTGAACGGGACGTTCAGCCACTTGAGCGGGTCGATCTATAAGCTTTACACCGACGAGGTCCACGTCGTGAGCGACCTTCGGATACCGACCTACTGGCCGATTTATTGCATCATCGACCCGCACGACACGCGGTATCCTGCCGTGGCCTGGTTCGCGGTGGGTGAGAATGAGGCCGTCTGCATCCACGAATGGCCGGACCAGGACTATACGAAGCTGGGACCGTCGGACATGACCATTGGGATGATTTGCAACCACATCCGGGATATCGAGATGGGGTTCGAGGGCCGCGTGCTGTATCGGTTCATGGACCCGAACAAGGGGAAGACAGCCAACTCGGTGAACAACCTCACCATGCAACAATGCTATTCGGCGAGCGGGCTCGACTTCGAACTGGCGTCCGAGGATGACCTTCAGATCGGCCACAGCAAGGTGAACGAGATCCTGTGGTTCGACCGCAAGCGGGAGGTGGGCCTTGGGAATAAACCTTACCTGCGGGTCCTGTCCCATTGCCACAACATGCAGAAGGCCCTGGGCCGGTACGGGATTAAGCGGAAGGTTGTTGTCTCGGCGAGCCTTAGCGCCCGGATTGACCCGAAATACAAGGATTTCGCGGACCTTGCCCGGTATTTCGCGGTGAGCCGCCAACCGTTTCAGCGGGCCGACGACCTGTCAACCTTCACCGATCGCCTGCTTGCGGGGCGCAATAACCGATGATTTTAGAGCTTTTTGTGGCATTCACTTAAAGTGATTTCTTAGTTGAATGTTGGTAAGTCGGCTGATATATTTGGCTTATGAACTATTCGGTCAATAAGGGTGCGCAGAAAGGGTCTTACGTCGGCATCCTCGCTTTCGCGGGGGCATGGGTCGAGCAAGCATTGGTCGCGCGCGTTCCCGGGTTATCCGCATTGCCGACCGGAACCATTGCCGGCGCGTTCGTCGCCTTTATTGCCGGCGGCGTGAATTTCGTCAAAGTCAAGTTCCTCAAGAAGAGCGCATAAGCCATGAATCTCGGTGATATCCGAGAGGACCGGCTGGTTATGGGGCGCATGTCGCCCGAGGAAGAGCGCGCCGTCGTTTCCAAAACATTGTTGGTCTGGGACAACCTTCAGCGGTTCTGGTCCCCTGCGCATGAGCTTGGCCGGCAATGCTGGGATTACCTCGTCGGCGACATCCTGACCGACAAGGAAAAGGCCGACGCCCGGGCGCAAGAGAAGATGGTCTTCGAAATCCCCGAGCTGGTGAACAAGGTCAATGCGCTGGAGGGCATGCAGATTGCCGGCCGGCGCAGCGGCGTCGTCGTTCCCGTCGGCGGCGAGGATGCACCCGATACCGAGGCGATGAACACGCTCATCAAGAGCATCCACCGCCAGAACGGGTATAAGCAGGAGAGCACCCAGGCTTTCATCAATGCGTTGGTCACGAGCTACCCATCCTGCATTTGGATGGATATGGCCACCGACCAGGACATGAATCGAAAAGTTGAGGTCTGCTGCGAACCATGGGATGCCGTTCTCTTTGACCCGCAGTTTCGCCGCATGGACCTGGCCGATGCCGATCGGATTATCCGCGTGCGGACGATGACGGCCGAGAAGGCCATGGAGAAGTATCCAGAAAAAGCTTCGGTGATCGAGAGCCAGTTGAAGACCAGAATGGTCGGCGCCCAATACGAGAACGGCCTTACCTCGGCGCAGCGCGACGAGCTGTTCAGGAATATCAATTCGAGCTACGACCTATTCGAGCGGACGGGTCGGCTTTACATCGTCGAGCACAATCAGTTTTTCTTAAAAAAGGTGACCGTCTTCGTGTCGCCGAAGTCCTCGAAGCCGGAGATATTGCCGCCGAACTGGACGCCCGAAGAGGTTTCGAGGTGGCGCAGCTTGCACCCGAATTACCAGCCCGTGGAGATGCCAATGCGCATCCTTTGGGTGACAACCTGCACCAGCAATGGTGTTCTGCTCGGGAACGAAATGCACTGGTTCCAGGAGAGCGAATTCCCCTGCGAGGCTTACATCCCCCGCGTTTGGAACGGCAAATTCCATGGGCTTATCGAGTTCTTGCGGGGGTCATTGAAGGGCCAGAGCGTGAGCTTCATGGAGCGCATCCATGGAATCCGACTTGCGAACAACGACCTGACGGTTATGAAAGAGGGCTCCGTTGTAAACGTTAGCACCGCGCTGAATGAGGTGGGACGTGTTGGCGGGGTCGTCATCAGAAGCAAGACCAGCGCCCCGGATGATGTCACGTTTCCTATGAATCGGGGCGAGCAACACGGCTGGCGCGACCTGACCGAGGACTTCAACGAGCAGATAAACCGGCTTTCCGTTGACCGGAATTTCGAGGGCGGAGCCCAGAGCAGCCAGGAGAGCGGAAAGGCGATCAAGAGCCGCATCGCCCAGACCATGGTCAAGTATAGCCCGTACATGAGTTCGCTTCAGGTTCACGACCTGCGATGCACGCGCAAGCTGGTGCTGATGATTCCTTACGCCTATACCGAGCATGAGGTTATCCGGCACATCACCAAGGATGGGCAAATCGCGACGACCGAGTTCAACCAGCCCGTGGGGTGGGATTGGCAGTCGGGCGCCATCACCCGGGTTAAGAACAACCTTGTCGGTTCGCAGTTCGACTACGTCGAGGCCGAGGCCGACGACAGCGTCACGGCGCAGGAGCATGAGGTCCAGCAGTTCGTCGAGATTCTTGAGCAGTTGAAGCAGGTCGCGGATATGTCCGCCTGGCCCCCGCTCCTGACCGAGATGCCGAACCGCATGGCCCAGGCCTTCGGGCGCCGGTTGCAGAAAACCCTCGATGCCCAGGCAGAGGCCGGCCCCGGTATAGACCCCATCAAGCTTTCAATGAATATCCGCGGCGAGGACGTCCTCCACAACCCCCCACTCATGCAAATGCTGGTGGAAAAAGGTGTGATGCCGCCAGAAGCGTTGCAGATGGCTGGCCAGGGAGGGATGCCGACGAACTCGGCTCCATTCCAGCCCCAGCAGTCAGCACAACCACAGCCGCAGTTCGCGGCAAACGTCGGGTAGGAGACCTAGATGGCAAAGTATAACGAAGATGGTGGAGCAGGATCGGCAGCGGCCGCGCCCGCAGCTCCGGCACCCGTAGCAGCACCTGCGCCGACCCCGTCGGCCGTTCCCGCTGCGCAAGGAGCCGAGCCCGTAGCGCCGACGCCCGCACCAGCTCCAGGACAAGCGCCGGCCGCAACGCCGGCCGCAAGCGGAGGAATCGACAGCAGCAAGGCGATCTTGTTCCAAATGCCGGAGCGCAATTCGGGCGAGTACTGGGAAATTTATGACCAGTTAACGTTCGAGCAGCAACAGCAGTTGGAGGGCGAGGTCGCAGCATTCCAGCGTGGCGAGTTAAAACCGCCGGACGCGCAAGCCGACCCGATGGCGGCCCCACTCGAAGGCGATGACGGCAAGCCTGCCGAACAGTTTTTTGTCGATGAAGCCGAGCTGGCGGACTTACGGTCCGCCCTGCCGGCCGACAAACAGCCCGTTCTGGACAGGTGGTTCGCCACCGTCGGCGAGATGCAGGCCCAGCTCGACGAGGCCGCGCCGTTCCTGAATCCCGACTCCCCTATGAATGTGGGGTTGGCGATGATGGCGGATGACCCCATCATCAAAGCGCGGATGGAGGAGATTGCCTCGGGCAATACCTACACGCCGAAGGGACTGGAAAACCTCACCCTCGATGTGGATGAAATCATCGGAGATACGGACTTCTCGGGCCTCGACCCGGTATCCAATCCCGAGGAATTCAAGACGGTGTTGGGCGGGTTGCTGCAAAAAGCGATGGAAAAGGGTGCGCGGGACGGGTATACGAAAGCCGAGTACCTGGCCGCTCAGAAAACGGCGTTCGTCGAGCGGAAGGCGGCTATCGAAAGCCAGTTCACCGCGTTGATGAACAAGCCGGGCAACGAGCGGCTCAGGCCGACGGACGGAAATATCCCGTTCAGCTCGACAAGCACCCCATGAACGCTTTCGTAAAGTGGGTCGCCGCCCCCGAAATGGGCGACAAGTTCCTTTTGTCGGTTGGCGCCGAGTCCGCATACGCGGCTTTCCTGGCGAATACCGGCGCTTTGGATGGCGCGTTTCAGACCGCCGTCCAGAATGGGACCAGGACCTTCCTCCGCAAGATGCAGCAGGCAGCCAAGGAAGGCGCCCGCAACCTCGGCCCCGGCACTGGGTCCATACCATCCAGCACGCAGGGGACTATCCCCGGAATCGATACCGAACGGTACCTGCGCGACCATGCTTATGCCAGCACGGTTTTCAACAAGGCGGACGAACCGACACGCCTGAAGCTCGAAGCCTTCAGGAACACTGGAAAAATCCCCAACTAAGGAGCATGTAAATGCCTCAAGCAGGTCAACCCATCTGGGACAGCCAGGGAGCCGGGACGAACGACTTCGTCGTTTCTTTCGAGACTTCCAAAAACATTTTCAACGAATACCGCAAGCGCGGCATCATCGGAAAGATTTCCCGTCCGATGAAGTCGATGACCGTCGGCGCCGGGCCGAATTCCCGCGAGCTGGATATCGCCTCTACCGCCTGCGTGGCGAGCAAGGAGATCACCAGCGGTGACGAGGTTCGTTTCACCCTGGAACGCAACCTGGTCGGCGCGCCGACCTACGGCGACGCCCAGGTCAAGACCGGCGACTTCATCGCCTACATGCACGCTCGGGTGTTCGTCAACCAGACCGATTCGCCCGCGTACCCCGTTCAGGGGGACATGAGCAAGCTGCGGGTGAAGGACATCCTTCCGAATCAGGATGCCCAAATCCGCAAGCAGCTCTCACTGTGGATGGCCGAGGAGCAAGCCTATAAGTTCTACGACGGCGTTTTCAAGGGTGCCTCGCGCGACCTGACCGCCCCGAAAAACGAAGGTGGCCGCGCGCTCGACCTCGGCCTCGGCGCTGGCGTTCAAGTCTCCCCCGAGAATTACATCGTGGCCGGCAACGGACCCGTCTCCGGCACGCCCGGAACCTCCGGGTACGAGACCAACGTGAACACGGCCCTCGAAGGCTTGACCAACACGGCCGGCGACAAGTTCTCGCTCCAGTTCCTGCACTACCTGTCCTACTGGCTCCCGGACAGCAACATCGCGCCGTCCGAAGGGATGGAGGGAACCAAGGAAGCCAAGTACATCTGCTTGTGCGACCCCGACCTGCTGGCGAACATCACCACCGTGTCCGGCGAACTTTCGACCGCTTGGCAGCAAGCCCGCGAGCGCAGCAAGTCGAACCCGTTCTTCTCGAACGATGAGATCGACTTCAAGAACCTGCTGCTGGTCCCTGATAACTACCTGAAGAAGTTCAGGGCGGACCTTTCCGGCTCCGGGATTGTTTGGGGAACGAACGCCGCGGATCGTCGCGGGTTCAACGCCAGCGCGCTTACCGCCGCGCACATGGTCGTGCTTGGCTCGACCGCCATGCTCGAAGCGCACAACGGCTCGGTGGATATCACCGAGGACCCGGGCCGCCACGGCAAGGGTCGCAGCATCTCCGGTCACGTCAAGCAGAGCTACATGCGCACGCGCTGGGTTCCCAAGGACGGATCGGGAGCGGGCGTACTCAACCAGAACATGGCCGTTTGCTCCTTCTATCAAGGCGCATTCGCTTGGTAATCACCGGCTAAGGTAAGCCTTAGCCACCAACCTTTACTTAGGAGGCCACAATGGCCGCAGCAGATGACAAGAAGGTGACGGCGGTGCAGGACTACGCCCAGTACACCAATTTCGCCGAAGTCCCCACCTGCAAAAACATCATCGGCACGTTCGGCGTGAACATGCCGTCGGACCATCCCAACGTGCTCCCGAGTCATAAGTGCTATGACTTCTTCGGGTTCACGACCCCGGACAATACCGACTACCCGGACACCGTGGCGCCCATCGGCTCCACCTTCCGCAAGTTCACGGTGGCGGCCGGCGTTGTGACCGGGGCGACCATGTACATGAAGACCGCCGCCGCGACCTGGACCGTTTACGGCTCCTTGGCATAACCACCAACCTTTAACCTTGGAGGCATGAAAATGGCAACCGAAATCGAGAGGAGCGTCAAGCTCGCATGGAGACCCAAGAGCAAGGAGTTGCGTGAGCGCGGCCCCAGGCCCTTGGAGTTCAGGCACAGGGACGGGAAGCGGGAAATCGCGGAACCGAAGCGCGAAGCGAACGATTGGGTTTATCTCGTCAGCGACGAGTATGCCCGGTCGCTCCTGAGCGAGAACGGCGACCGCTTCAAGCTGATCGACCCGCCCAAAATGCTAGTGGGATTCCCTAACGCGAAGGGGGCTCGGGAGTACCGCGAGGTATTCTCCGTCCTCAAGAAGAAGGGATTCAACGGCGAGGGCGTGAACGAAGAGGATGAGGACACCGACCCCAGCGATCAAGGGAAAACCCTCGATATGCCCGGCCGCGAGCCGATTGGCCCGGAGAGCGATAAGCCCCCCGAGACCAAGCCGGTGCCAGCCGGTGCTCCCCCGCCCCCTCCTCCGGAGACGTTCTAGGGTCTCGTCATGCAGTGGTCTTCTCTTACGCTGAACGATGTTATTAAAGGCCTGCCGAAGCGGTTGCAGCACTATGATGCCGCCGTTTTTGGGAAACAGGTTGCCAATGGCATCCTAAGCGATATTGAGAAGCTCTGTGACCCCGATTTTCTGGTGAAGCAGTCCGCGCTGTTTCTTCAGGACGGGGTCACAGATTACGCATCGCCGGACTCTTCGCTGAGAAAAATACGCGGCATTTTCGCAGTAAACGACGGAGAGGTTATCCCGAATAGGGAGGACCCCGTCGATTACTCGGAGATGGGAAAAACCATCAGACTGCTTTCCGTGCCCACCCTGAGCGCCGTCGATGACATCCTCGGCGTGGTCGATGCTGGCGGACCTTCCAGCCTGGTCAAGGTGTTCGATAACACCGCAGGGATATTGGACGTCCTGGAGGACAACATCCTTCGCGGCCGTCTTTGCAGCCTGACGCACACCGGCACCAGCGTGGTCGAAAATCGAATCATCACCGGGAACGACCCGGCCGCGTTCACCATTTCACTGAATGGGAATTTGGACGCGCTTGCGCTCGGCGGCGACACCTACACGGTCACCTACAATTACCTGATTATCGAATTCAGCCGGTACTTGACCAGGTTCACCGCGCTAACCGACGTCCTCGACCTTCCGATGGATTTCGAGAAGGCATTTCGGTCGGGGGTGATCTACTACTACTACCTCCAGGCCGACGAGGAGAGCGACGAAACCAAGCGCTGGGAAAAAATCTATTACGGCCAATTGAATGAATTGAAGGTCGATGCATCCACCCAGATAGGCACGGCCCTTCGCCGCAAGCCGGCGCCCATTGCGAGCTTCCAATGAGCAGGAAGAATCTCCGCATCGACCAGCTTACGCACAGGCTGGGCTACAATACCCGGGACAACCCCGAGCAAATCAGCAACGATGCTTGCCAGATGATGGTGAACGTCCTGCCCGGGGACCCGGCGTCCGTTGTCCGCGACGGCGTCCGCAAATTCACCAGCTTCACCGCCATCGATGACATCACGACCGGATTCCCTTGGGACGATGGGACCGATTCGAAGTTCATCTATCTGAGCGGCGATGACCTTTACTGGGTCGCGCGGGACGGCGAACACCAGCTTTTGAAGGCCGGCGCGTTCAGCACGCACGAGGTCAGGTTCGTCCGCGTGAAGAATTACGGCCTCCTTATCAGCAATTTCCCCGGACAGGCCTACCGCATTTGGTGGGATGCCGATGCAGGGGCATTTGGCATCGCCGCGGCGAACATCCAGAACAGCCTTTACGGGGTGCATCAAGTCCAGAATACGGCCCCAGGTAACGGGAATGTCCCCGCTTTCAAGGTGCGGGCATACCTGATCACGCTCATTTGCCGGGATGACGACGACGGCTTGGACGGTAGCGGCGACCCTATCCTCGTGACCCATGACAACGGCGGAACCTTCCACCCGGGTGTGTGTGAATCCACGTTTTTTGAGACCCTGACATTCGCGCCCACCGTCGATGCCCCCGGGCAGTCGCCGGGGCTATTCTGGTTCCCAGGGGCCGCCATCGACCCGCAGGTGACGCATATCCGCGTCCATGTGAGCCAGCAGACCGATTCAGCGGAGAAAGCCGAGGGATACGAGAAGCACTGGCTGGCCGACATCCCCGCCAAAGGACCCAACGCGGCGACCTTCGACCTTTCAACCCCGTATTACATCGACACCTCGTCGGTGGAAGACATCGTCGCCAGCCTGAATTTTTGGAAGATGAGCGGCTACTCCCCCATCCCGCCAGCAACCTTTGGGAGGTATTACCAGGGGCGTTTGTGGGTCGGCGGCGCCGGGACCAAGGAAGAGATCGGACGGTTCTTTTATTCCGAGGACCCCATCGACCTGGTTGCCCCCATGAAGTGGGCCACGGTCTTCCGCCCGGGCGAGTATTTCAAGGATTGCTCCTACGTCGATACGGATGATGCCGTCGGGATGGGTGTCAGCGCGAATGACCTGATTTTCTTCCTGAAAGAGTCGGTCTGGTACCTGCGCGACGGCGACCCGTCCTATGAGCCCATCTTTATCGATTCCTCGAAGGGAACGCGCTTCCCGGAGAGCATCACCCAGATAAATGACGACCTGGGGTACCTGTCGAACCAAGGCCCGGCAATGGTCCATGGGCGGCAGATTGATATCATCGTCGCCTTCGCCGCCAGCGAGGTCTGGCCCGAGCTTCATGACGGCTCCACCGGGCTTTTCTTTACCTACGAAGGCCAGCAAGTCATTCGCGGTGCTTTCCTGAATGAGAACTGGGTTCTCAGCAACGGGAGCACGATGGTGGCGTTTTACATGCCGTCGCGGGGGCATGCCCTTGGAGCCTGGCGCATCGAATTCGCCTATGCCGGAATCGGGTTCATCCTGACCCAAGTAACGAGCAAGCTGGTCTTGCTGCATGGTGCAACCCCGACACTCGATAGCACGACCGAGGATGCCAGGACCGTTTGGGAGCTTATGGCTCCCGGCGTCAAGAATGACAACGGCGCGGACATCTGGGCGAAGGGAAGGTATAAAGCCCGGCTCCTGGACCCTGAACGACCTGACCAGCATGGCGAGGTGAAAATCCTGAAGATGCTCATGCGGTTCGCGGATGCTTCCCCTCCCTTCTACACGATCACGTCCGACTACACCCGGAAGCAAATCGAGTTCCAGTATAACCAGGAGGACAGCTTCGAACTTCTCCCTCCCGAACGGAATGAGAAGCATCGCGACATCATCGAGCAGGTGGTTCCAGAAGGGCTAATCGGGAAGGTGTTCGAAATCGAGTACCGCAAGATTCACAAATCACCCTATCAGTTCTCGAATCGCGGCTGGATTCTGGAAGTCATGCCCATCAGCTACCCCAGCGAATGGATCTCCAGCGACCTGGGTGACAACCTGGTCGAGGTTCACCCGGATGTTTTCCTTCATCTGAAGTTCGACGAGGACCGCGCGGAGGCAAAGGACTTTTCGGTTTACGGCCACCACCACTTCTTTTTCGGCGGCATTGGTGGCCGCGTGTGGGAGGAACTCGCCGTCCCAGGTGGCGGCCAGGCGCTCACCGCATCCGAGTACAGCGGGTACCTGCCTCCCGACCTGTGGAAGGCTATGGACTACATCGGCGATGGGGTCGGTGGCCTGAACAGCAAGCCCTTTCATAACTGGCGTGGTGTCTTCATGCCTGTGGTCATTGGCTCCGGGGTGATTATTCACCAAGGTGGAGATGGCGTGAATTATTGGAGGCTTCAAATCAACACGGATGGAAGCGTTGAATTTCGCCTGAAGACGTCAACCCTATCCCGAAGTTATAAGTCCCCAGCGGCCACCATTGTTGCAGGGGTTTGGTTCTTCTTGATATTCCAGCTCTCGAATTATGGGCAAAGCGGCTCTTTCTATGGCGGGCCGAGAACCAGCAATTTCTCGGTGATTGCAACCTCGCAGGAGGACTTCTAGGCCATGGCCTTCGATTTCTCCGATCCAACCCCAGCGGTAAACATTGTTTGCCCGCCTTTTAATTCGGCCGACTTCTTCTCTGTGTACGTCAACCCGCCAACCACCTATTGGGACTTTTTCGGCTCTTACCTTGATGCAAAATTTGGTTATGGGTCCACGCCTTATTATTTGTTCACGAAACCAGTTCATTCCGCAAATGCACTGATAAAATTGGACACGCTAATAACGGTAAGATCGAGTTCGTATACATCCTCCCAAATGGCTTGGCAGGGGCTTGCCATAGAAACGCAATCTGGCACTTTCGCAATCCACATGGACGGTGGTTCAGGGAATAAAAGCGTATCGGTATCAACGTCAGCTTTTCAAACCACGCTAGCGTTTAGAACGGTTCATTATCAATCCGCGGCCGTGCTCACGCCGCTGTCGATTATTCAGGTTCACTACGAAATAGAAACCGGACCGGTGAAGGTAAATGGAAAAATAGACGTAACATTTAGGGTCAACATCCCTAGCGCATCGCTGTCTTTCGAGTACACCATTGTTGATGGGATACTTACAGACCTCTATGGATTCGGTGAGTATTTTCCCGGGCATTATATTTCCCCCAAGTTTGGCTGGAGTTCGTCAACAGCCGACGTTATAAATGGCTTTTCTGTTTTAGGCGGCCCTCCATACTTGCCCTTTCTTTTTGGGCAGGAGTCGGGGCCAACCTACTGGTATCCGCCGGACGAAGGGGTTGTTGGGTCTGAAGATTTAAACCTTAAATTCTCCTCTGTCCAGCGCACTCCAAACCCATCTATTTATCTAAGGACTCTTTGGTACCCATTTGCCGGAGAAAGAACCAGAAGGCTCCTGGTTTCCTCCGACCCGTCGTTTAATTCCGTGATATTTGACCAAGAGTACCCGGTCACGGAAAGCTTTTCAATTACCCAAAACATCACACTCCCTGACTATGGGACATATTATTGGCGGGTTCTCGATTATTCAAATTGGTGGCATAGCTGGAGCCCGGTTTTTTCGTTCTCATACCCAGATCCAGATCCGAGTGAGCCGCCCCCCGAATCATCTTCGATTTTCCCCAACGCCAGCGCCAAGGCGAGCTTTATCCGCTGGAGCGCAGGTGAAATAAGCCCAGAGGGCGCAGAGAGACTCTTTAACAATTGGAATGCCCAAGGGCACTAGGAGGTCAGAATGTCAATGTCAACCGCAGGAAAGAACCTGGTGCTGAACGCTCTCGCAGCGGCCATCAGTCATTTGTCCGTGCATACCGCCATCCCGGACGATACGGGGTCAAGCGAAGCCACGGGCGGCACACCGGCTTACGCCCGTAAAGCCGCCACCTGGGGCTCAGCGGCTTCAGGTGCGGTGTCCATCAGCAATACTCCTGTCTTCGACGTACCGGCGGGCACCTTCTCCCACTACGGCTGGTGGAGCGCGAGCACCTCTGGCACGTTCTACGGAGCATGCCCCATCAACGGCGGGTCGGTGCGCGGCGTCGGTTCGGTCAGCGATGCGGCGACGGACACGATCAGGAGCAACGGGCATGGCCTGGTGGACAACGACCGCGTGGCCGTTCGTGCTCCTATCGGCGAAGCCCTCCAAGGCGCCCTGAGCGCGACGACGCTGTATTACGTCGTCAGCTCCACCACCGACACCTTCAAGGTCTCGGCTACGCTCGGCGGTTCGGCGGTCGATATCGCCTTGGGCGAGCTGGTATTCCAGAAAGTCATCCCGGAAACCTACGGCGCCCAGGGCACCCTCACCACCAACAGCTTGTCGATCTCGCTGTAATTATTGAAGGCAAAAGAACATGAAAATCATTTCACTCGCGGTGGCTGCACTATCCATCGCTTCATTGTCCTTTTCGCAGGGCTTGCTGCAAAAGTCGGACATTACCTATCTCGGCGCCTTCCGCGTCCCCTATGGGGACTTGGAGGCCGGCGGGTCTCCTCTGGCCTGGAACCCGGTAAACGGAACCATTTTCATCACCGCGCGCGACCAGCGTGTGGCCGAGGTCAATATCCCGCAAATCGTGAATTCAAGCCAGCTCTCGAACCTGCACACGGCGACATTCAAAACCGGGTTTGCGAATATCACCGAGGGAAAACTTCCTCTCGTGAACCCGGGCGACGTCAACGGGATTGGGATAGGCGGTCTCCTGGTCTATGGCGGTCGATTAATCTTCACCGGCTCCACCTATTACGACGGTGCCGGCAGCCAGGTCAAGTCCCATTTTACCTCGGGGCTCAACCTAGCTGCAACGGGAGACGTGCAAGGGCCTTATCAGGTGGGGACGGTTGGAGCGGGGTTCGTAGCGGGATATATGGCTCTCATTCCGCCTGAGTGGCAAGCCGCCCTCGGTGGGCCGGCCGTGACCGGACAATGCTGCATACCCATCATCAGCCGCACTTCCTCTGGGCCTGCCCTTTCGGTTTTTAACCCGGATGATGTGGCCAAATCGGGTGTTTCGATTGTCCCTGCCTCCCCACTCGTCTATTACAACCTTGACCACTCCACGCTGGGTGCTTATGGGGCGCCAGGGAAAAACGCAATCTTCAACGGGGCGACATCGATCGGCGGAATTGTGTTTGCCAGTGGGACCAGGAGCGTCCTTTTTATAGGTAAGCATGGGATTGGAGATTTTTGCTACGGAGAAAACTGCAACGACCCGGCCGACGCGTCGAAAGGAAACCACGCCTACCCTTACGTTTATCAGGTATGGGCCTATGACGTTTTGGAATTGGCTAAAGCAAAGGCTGGGACAAAAAGCCCCTGGGAGGTTGTTCCTTATTCCCATTGGAATTTCACGCTCCCATTTGAGACCGACGATGAACACCAGATAGGCGGCGTCGCGTACGACCCGGTCACCCAGAGGTTTTTTGTTTCCCAGATGAAGCAAGACCCTGGGCCGTACAATTACGCGTATGCTCCAATTATCCACGCATTTAAAATTGGCGCCCCCACCGGAACGCCTCCCCCAATCGACACGACGCCACCGCCGCCGCCAGTCGATACCACACCGGTTCCTCCGCCCATCCCACCGTCTTGCGACACGGTCAAAATAGAGACGATCAGGTTGGTCCATGACACGGTTCCACGCATCGTGTACGACACCCTGCCGCCCATTATCCTGCCTGCGCCGCCACCCGACACTGTCGAGACTTTTTTGAATGGCCTAGACTCTAATCGAATCTGGACTTTGAAGATGTTCCGCAGCTACCTGAAAATTTATCAGGAGGAATAACCGCCGTGGCCACCCCTTCATTTGCTGGCTCACCGGTCGTTTTCGGCAATGCCGCGAACTCCGGCACGCAAGCATTGACGATCCCTGCGGGGACCGAGAGGGTGGCTATTGCTTGGCGTGGTTGGTCGGGTGGGGCTCGCAATATGTCATCGGTGACCCTGGCGGGGAACGCGATGACGATTTTGGAAAACTCCACCGAGAGCGGGGATGCCGACGGGGTTGGCATCGCGGTAATCGCTGTGGCGACCTCCGGCTCTATGACCTTCGCTTGGGATTGGTCGGGGTCGGGCGCAAGCTCGGATGGGGGTGTATTCGTCGCCTGGTTCGTGAAGGATACCGACCCGACCACCCCTGTCCGCGATTCCGGCGTCTACATCGATGGCGTGGCCGGCCCTACGACGAACGGACCGACGCTCACAACGGAAGCAAATGATCTTGTCGTTGCCATGGTCTCGGCTTATGCGGCGAACCCAGATGGAGCGCCAGCAGGGTCAAATCAGACCGTTGACCAAGAAGACTGGTCTTTCAATAACGACATTACCGACATTGCCCGAAAAACAACCGTCGGCTCGCCCACCACCCAATTCCTGGGTACGGGGCAATACTTGTCCGTCGTGGCCATCGTGTTCAAGGAATCCGGCGGCGGTGCCCCAAATATCGATGGGGACGGGCGGGACTACGCCGCCAATGAAAGCCAGTCGGGATCAGCGAAAGGTGGGACGGGTGTCTCGTCCGACCAGCAGCAACAGCAAGGGCTTGGGACATCCGCGAAAGGCGCGTTCGGATCGGCGCTTGCGGACATATCCTCGTCGGCGACTGCATCGTCCTCCAAGGCTTCGGTAGGTGCGGGCGCATCCGAGAACCAAAATGGCGCGGAGGCGTCGAGCACGCAAGCCTCCAATATCAATTCTAATGGTGAGGCGGAAGGCCAGCAGGCGGCCGCAGCGGCATCCGCGAAAGGAGCCTTCGGCGGTGCTAATGCGGAATCATCATCATCCGGCACGGCAGATGGCGCAAAGGGTGCATTTGGTGCAGCCTCCGGGCAGGACGCGAGTGCGGCCGAGGCGATATCGGTAAAGGGATTATCCGGGAATGCCATAACCCAGGGCATGGCGGACGCGGGCGCCCAGTCGGCAAAAGCAGCGACCGGCGATGGCGCAGCGGAATCAGCTTCCGGGGCAGAGGCCGAGTCTACGCCATCGATTGACGGCGTCGGCGCCGGCCGGGACGAGGTATCCAGTTCAGGCTTTGCTGCCAGCACGAAGGGTGTCCGCTCCGCAGCGGTATCGGAAGATTGGACGGCGGTGGCGGCGAGCGGCTCAAAGGGCGCGTTCTCGGACGCGGTCGCCAGCGATGCCCAGAGCAGCGTGTCCGTTTCCGCGAAAGGCGCGTTCTCGGATGGCTATGCCGTCGGAAGCGGCAGCGCGTTCGCAGCGTCATCGGTGATAGGCCTTCCCGTCGAGAACAAAAACGGGAACGCTTTCGCCTACGGGTCGGGTTCAGCTTTCGCCCAAAGCAAAAAGAACGGTACCGGCGCCGGCATCGGGGTTGGAGCCTCGCAGGCCTTTGCCGGTTCAGATTCATTCAAGCTTCCATACTACTCACACATAGCGCCGAATGCGGACATGAAGCTCGCTGCGGTCGAATGGAGGCTAGGCTATATCACGGAAGACCAGGCTCGACACCTGTTCGAGATTTACAAGGAGAAAGCAAATTGAGCCCATCACAAGAAGACAGTCTCGTCGCAAGCCTGAAAAAGACATCCCTGCTCGTTGGCGTGGCGACGGGACTGAATGTTCTTATCTCCGCCAGCTTCGGCATTTTTTGGACCAATTTCCTTCGGTACAAGGTCGATGACCGTATCGAGCTGCGCGTCGGCCGCAAGGTGGACCTTGCTATCCGGGTCATCCAATCCACCCATCCGACTGAATTCTGGATGGAGATGCAAAAGGACCCCTCCATTCGCGCCTTGCGGGGTGATCAGTAATGCCGCTGGAAAAGCTTATTTCCGCCTCGTCCGTACCCTCGGGCCTGGTCTATGCCATTATCAGCCGCGTGTCCGATGGGTACATCCTGGACGCGAGCAACGGCGTTTTCTCCGCTTCTCCGGCTGACCCTTACCTTCCGTTTTCGGAGGATGCCGTGGCGCTTGGCTTTTTCCTCGTGAGGGAATCGAGAACCGAATGGGAAGATGGCTATTACGCAATCTCGATCTATGAACAGGCGGGCGGCTCCCCGGCTCCGGTTGCCGATGCCCCCCCTCTCTCGGCCTTTATCGCCTATTCGGCCGATGACGCATTGGTCACGCTCCCTACGGACGCTTCCACCATCGCGGTCGTTGAGGCCTTGGGGGATTTCCTCAAAGCACAAACCGTTTGGAAGGATATGCGCAAGCTCCTCATTGATTTCGACGTGATCCGCCGTGGTCTGGTAAATGTGGAACGGGCTATAGACCAGAACACAAAGGCGCTTTCCTCCTTCCAACAAGAGGTCCGCAATGGCCACCCAGCCAATTGATTTAGAAGCGCAAAAGCGTGCCGCCCGTGCTCGCGGATTGGCCGTGCAAGCGGCGTCCCAGGCCGCAACGGCTGCGGGCCAGAAACAGCAGGAGGCGCAAGGGGCCGTTACGCAACAGGCTGCGGCGACCCAGGCAATCCCCCAGCAGACGAAGCAGCTCACGCCCGAGCAGGAGATGCAAAAGCGTGCCGCGCAAAGCGCCGGCCAGGCAGCCAGGGAGGCGTCCGTGACCGCTACGATGGCTGGACAGCAGCAGCAGGAGGCCCAAGGTGCCGCGATGCAATCGGCATCGAAGGTGGCCGCGCAGCTTGCCCAGCAGGCGGGAGAGAAAGCCCAGCTAGCGGGCCAGAACCCCCAACAGCCGACCCCTCCGGTTCCTGAAACCGTGGTCGCGCCAGGCTACGTCCCTCCGGCATCATCCTTGCCGCCAGAGAAAGGGATCGCCGCGGGCGACTCCGCCCTGGAAGCCATCCTCGGGCAATTGCAGAGCGGCAAGCCATCACCCGGCGTCCAAAGCGCTATCGAGTCGAACCGGGAAATCCTCGCGAAGGCATCCCAGGCGGCATCGAGGCAGGCAGCGGCCGCACTCACCAGGTCGGGCAGCATCGGCCAGGGGACGCAAGAGAGCGTTAACCGTGGCCTCCAGCAGGACGTCTTGTCGGGCCTGGCTGCGAATGAGAACGCCAACGCGGATCTCGTGGCGAAGGATAACCAGCGCGTTCAGGAATTGGCTATCCAAGCCGGCGAGAGCGCGCGGGGAAGAACCCAGCAGAATGAGCAGTTCGACAAGTCCCAGGGCCAGCAGGAATCCCAGTTCGGAAGAAACCTTTCGAGCCAGAACCAGCAGTTTGATAAGTCGCTGAATAACAGCAACTTGCAACAGGATAAGTCGATCTCTAGCTCGGAGAGGCAGCAGGACAAGTCGATTGCCAGTTCAGAGAGGCAGCAGGGTAAGGCCATTGCAAGCTCGGAGTTGCAACAGGATAAAGCGCTCGCGTCCTCCAATGCCCAATTTGACAAGTCGCTCGCCACCAATGACCGGACGTCCCTCCTGAACATGGCCGAGCGCTTGGGCGTGGATAACCCTGTGCTGCAAGCCAAGTTGACCGACTACATCCTGGCTGGCGGGACTGGCGAAATTGGCTCATTCACGCCGCAGGAGAAGACGCAGATTCAGGATTACCTCGCCAAGAAGCAAGGGACCCAGGATAAATACGACGGCGTCCTGCAAAAAATCCTGGAGAGCGTGCCGGGACAAATCGATGCCAGTAACCAAACGCTTGCGGATGAGAAGGTCGCTTCGGAAAAAACGAAGTCGATCGACAATGCGAAAACTGCTCTTGGAAGCCTGAAAAATGGAGCATTCTTAGACAACCAGCAATTCAGTCTTTTGCTTGAGTCGGGCGACATTCCAAAGGCCACAGCCAAGACGGTTCCAAAAGATGCAGGCAAATTCCTTTCGGAAAACCCATCGGGGATAATCTCGGTCGATGGGGAGCAATACAGGATAACGGATAGCTTCGGTGGGACCACCACCGCCGTTGATTCGAGCGGTAGGGACGTATCGTTCCACGATGGAAAAAAGTTTTATGTAAAGTCGGTTCGGGGGTAAATAGTGGCATTACCAGCAACACTCACGGCAATCGCGGCTCTCGGACAAGCCGCAGCAATGGGCGGGGGAGCGTTCTTCGGGGCGAAAGACGCCGAGCGGCAACGCAAAAAGCAGGAGGAGCAATTCGCCGAGCAGATGGCGGTGAACCGAGAGCAGATGGATTTCCAGCGCGAAGTCCAAGCCGAGAACATCGCCGAGCGCAGGCGCCAGAACGTGCGCGGGGCGCCCAACGCTAGCCTCGGGTGGCTCCAAGCCATTCAAGGGCTTCAGCAAGGCGCGGGAAAGTCGAACGGCCTTGACGTCCTCGGCTATCTCTCGGGAGGTCAATAATGTCGAGCGCGGGGTGGCAAGGCCTCCTGGCTGGTCTCGGCTCCCTAAGCCAGTCCACGCCGGGCGTTATTAGCGCCTTTCAGAAAGAGAAGGATGAGGCGAAGGCGCTGAAACTCCAGTCCGATTGGGCGAACATCACGGCAAACATGCCGGTTGAGGCCGAGCAGCCGGCGCCGGAGGTTGTGAATCCCGTCCAGTCGATTGGATCTATGGCGCCGGCCGCAGCGCAGACGCCCGGTGGAAGCGCCGTCGGCGCTATAGCAGCCCCTGCCGGACCATCATCGTTTGAAGAGGCCTTGCCGTTTCTCAAGAAGGCCATTGCCCAAAAAGAGAGCGGCGGCGGCAAAAACGTGAACCACATGGCCTACAATAAGGACGGGAAGACCGTCATAGGCCAATATGGAATCGACCCCTGGACGTGGTTCCCATCTATCGGCCTCGACCCGAATAAGAAGACCGACCGGGAAAAGTTCTCGCAGGACGCCGGGCTCCAGGATAAAGCCGTCGAGGTGGTCCTGAAAGACGCCTGGGAGCGATCTGGCGGCGACCCGCGAAAGATTGCGGCGATTTACTACGGCGGACCTCGTGCGGCCGACATGGTCGGGACCACGCGCGGAGACCGCAAGCAGGTGGCCTATAAGATGGGGCCTGATAGCATTCCGCAAGGCATCGTTCCCATGCCGTCGGTTAACACCGATGCTGACAGGTTTATGTCGGCACTTCGCGAAACCGGTCTCGACCCGGAGTCAATGAGGGCGTCCACCGTCGCCGCCATCCCCGACGATGCCGAGTCCGCGCTCCAGCAAATCCTTTCGGCCGGCATGCCGAAGGCGCCGAAGGTCACCAAGAAAGTCGGCGGGTACGGCGACAAGGTCCGGTACCTGGTTGAGGCTGCGAGAAAGAACCCGCTCCTTGCGGACAAGGCCATGAAGATGGTTGCCGACTTGTCGAAGCTGGCCGAGAACGAGGGCTCACAGGATAAGCTCGCGATGGAGAATTACAACAAGGATGCCGACAGGTTCACCAGGGCGGCAATCGCGGATGCATCCAACCGTGCGACGAAAAAGACGGCATCGAACTCGAAGGAGGCTACGCAAAAGCTGAACGCCAAAAAGGCGGAGATGCTCGCCATCAGCAAGCAGTTAGGTGATATCGATGCCCTTGGAAAGACGAAGTGGGACAAGGTGTCCGACCAGCAGAAGTCGTATTACCAGGGGCGGTTCAAAAACTTCTTTAAGAAGCAGACCGCGAAACAAAGCCCATGGGGCGCGATGTGGAACGCGACACCGGGCATTGAGACCGTCATGGACACCGAGGCGCTTGCCAAGCACGCCGGGAAGCTGTCCAACCGGTACCAGCAGCTTCAGAGTGAGATAGCGGAGATGGGTGGCAGCGAGTACTCGCCCGACATGCCTTCCGGAGCCAGCGTACCTTCAGATTTCTTCATGGACCAGGAGTAAAAGTGAAAGTCCTTTTAAACGATGGGTCAGAATACGATCTCGGGCAAGACCTTCAAGCGCATGGCCTGGACCTTATTGGCGAAGAAGCGCGGCAAGGTGGCCTGAAAGGTTTTGCGGAGCAAATACCTGGGATGCTGAACCCGGTTAACCCCGGAGCTCGAGCAAACGTCGTTTACAAGGTTAAGGACCGGGAGAGCGGGAAGGAGCATAAGCTCGACGCCGTCCCCTACCTGGCCTCCAAGGGCATGGAAATCGACAATGCCGCCACCTTCCGCCTTCGGCAAAAGGAATTGGAAGACGCCCAGGACCAGGAGAATATCAGAAAAAACGAAGAGGCCATAAAGGAGCTGGGTCAGCTCGGCCTCGGCGAACGGTTTTCTTCGGTCCTGATGCCGTACACCAAGGCCCTGTATCAGTCGGATAAGGCGAAAAAAGCAAAGGAAGGCGGGCTCCTGGATAAGGCGGATTTCGCCCTGCGGGAGGCCGTGGCCAATGGCGCCGATTTCTGGTCGCTGTTCACCGGGGGCGCTATCGGCATGCTCGACGACGTCAGGAACAGGACGTCCGAGGGGAAAAAGGGCGCGCCATTTGACGTCTCGATGTCCACCCGAGCCCAGGGTTATGGGCCGGATAAGAAAGAGGACGGGACCGAGGAATCCTTGGGCGAGCACTTCCAGAGCATGGCGGAAGCTTTCCGCATGGACCCGGCTGGTGTCGCTGGCTCACTGGCAAAGGAATCGGTACGGGACCCCCTCACGGGTATTTCCATCGCATCGAGCCTCGCCACCGACGGCGCCACCCTCCCTGTGGTCGGCCCGCGCGTTGCCGGCCTGGTCGAGAAGATTGGTACCCAGTTCAAAAACGCCAAGGCCGTCGCCCAATCCAACCGTATGGGCAGGGTCCTTTCCAAGGTTGCCGAGAAAATTGACAAGGGCGGGATCATTTCGAAGACCGCCATGCACACGACGGCCGGCGCGGCCGGTGGCGCGGCCCAGGGCCTTTTGATGAATTACGCCATGGGCGAGGACAAGGACGCGCTCAAGACCATCATCATCGAGGGCGCGGAAGAGGGTGCTTTCGACCTGGCTCTCTCGGCCGGCGGGGCGGTCTTCCGTGGCGCGCGCAGATTCGTTGACCTAGCGCCGAAGGACAAGGGCGCGACCGTAAACGCCATCCTGGATGAGATGGACGCCAAAGCGGAGGAAATGAAAGCGCTCCCGCCCGGCACGGAGCAAAAACTTCTCCCACCTGGCGCAGAACAAAAGCTCCTCCCGCCCGGCAGCCAGCAGATGCTTCCGCCTCCCCCTGAGGCGGACTGGATTTATTCCCAGACCAATAACCAAGGGATGCTCCCACCCCCTCCCGGGCAGCAGATGCTTCCCGGGAGCCCCCGAATCGCGCTCCCTCCTGGCGAAGGCGTCATCTACGGCAATCCGCCCCAAGGGCCGGAAACTCCCGATGTCCTGACGACACCGGCACCCAGGCAGCCGCTATTCACCCCCGACGTCGTCAACGCCCCATCGGGGCACGCCGATTACAACCAAGAGCTTCTGCCGGCGCCGGGCCAGGTTGCGCCTTCATCGGTTATCCCGAATAGCCCAAACGTCACCCAAACGCCGGTTGGCCCCGTCTCCATTGACCAGGAGCTTCCGCCAGTGATGAGCCGGGAAGAGATGCTCCTGAAGCGGGATAACCCCCAATTCCGGACGATGTACGAGAAGCGGCAGGAGAAGGTGCGCGAGGAGCGGCGAGCACTCGCGAGGCAAACCCTCAAGCAGATGTCGGTCACGGCGGAAAAAATCAAGAAGCAGACCGATGCCGCCTATACCAAGGCCCTAGACGAATCCATGAAGGAAGTGGACACCGAGGACGAAGCCAAGATAAAGGTGACGCAGGAGCACATAAAGCGGTACCAGAAGGCCGTGACCGAGATCACCGATCCGGTCACCCCGACGAGCTGGGAATCCTGGAACATGGTCTACGGTCAGGGGCATGAGTCGATTGACGATCGGCGGAAGGCCTACGAGGATTTTCACGTCGACGAGCAGAAACAGGTCAAGGCTATCCGAGAGCGGGCGAATCCGAAAGAGGAAGCGCCGGCCGAGGCGCCCAAGACCTTCGACCCGTCCCGCAAGGATGCTGCGGCCGCAGCCATCAAGAAGCGCCTGGAGGAATCCAGCAAGCCGAAGCCGGTAGTCCAGCCCGTTGCGCCCGTGGAGGGTGCGGTCACCCCATTGGTTGAAAAACACGGGACACCGGACGCGGCCGGCGAAGTGGAAGTCGGCACGAGCCAGGGGATGGGTGATGCCCCCGTGAACGCGGCCGGCGAAGTGATTGGCTCGCCCAAGCCTCGAACCCGGAAGCCAGCCTCCGAGAAGGCGCCGAAGCAATACAAGCCGAAGCGGCCCATCCAAGTTTTTGATGAATCCGAACTGGATTCCTTGCTGAAGGATATCGACTCGGCCCTTGGGCCAGACACCCTCCGCGTGGGTTTTGACCCTACCCTATTCGTGAAAATGATGAAGGTCGGTGGAATCGTTTTCCAAAAAGGATTGAACGACTTTGCTGAATGGTCGGATAAGATGCGTTCCCACCTGGGGGAGAAAATCGGCCCTTACCTGCAATCGATTTGGGAGGCTGTTTCCAAATATCCCAAAAACGTGCAGTTCGACGCGGAATTAATGTCCCAAATCTTCGAATTCGCCGGGATTGAGAAGGAGGGCGGCAGGGATCCCCGTGAATCCCTGCTTGAGAATTTCGGGGACCAAGCCGAGGTTTATATTGATGCGGCCGTCTCCGCATTAGACGTTTACCCTTTCAAGGAGGCAACCGGTGCAGAAAGACAAGAGCAAGCCCGTGACGTTCGAGAGCGAGGACGAGCGCCAAACGCACGCCAGGCAGGTCGCGCGCGAAAAGATGAAGGAGTTCAGCCCGGAGTTCGTGGCAAAAGTGGGCGAGTTGAACCTGGAAACCGACTTGATGCACGAGATACTCCAGAGCCTACCGTAGAAGAAACTGGGCTCGATGGCGGGAAGCTTCCCAAGCACCTGCGGACAAACATCGACCTGACCCACAGCCAGTCGGTTGACCTGACCCCCGCAAAGCGCAGGGCCGTCAACGAGCAGGCTGCATCCATCGTCGAGCGCGTTTGGAAGGACCCTGCCAGCTTAACCGAGGGTGACCGGGAAATCTTGCGGCAATATACCGGCCTGGGCGGTATCGACGCATCCAGGACGAGCACCCATGATGAAAATGACCTGGGCGGCGTCCGCTTCCAGCACTATACCAGCTACCAGGTCTCCCGCTTCGCCTGGCGTTTTCTGGAGGCCCTGGGGTTCAACACAAATAAGCGTGGCTTGGTCGCGCTGGAGCCTACGGCCGGCATCGGCAATTTCATCGGGTTCGCGCCGAGAAAAATCAAGTGGTATGCGAACGAGGTGGATAAGCTTTCCGGGCAAATCCTCTCCCTTCTGTACCCCGCGAACACGGTCAACTCCATCAGCCCTTTCGAGAGCTGGTCGGGTCCGAAGGTGGATATCGTGGTCACCAATGTCCCGTTCCTGAAAGGGCGCGGCCCATTCGCCTATCTGGAGAAGGACCCGAAGTACAAGGATATCGGAAGCCTCCATAATTACATCATCGAAAAGAGCGTGGACCGGCTGCGGGACAATGGCGTGGCGGTGATTATCACGTCCACCGGGACGATGGATGCCAAGTCCGGCGCCGAATGGCGGAAGCAGCTCAACCAAAAAGCCGAGGTCGTGACCGCCATCCGCTTGCCCGAGGGTGCGTTCAAGAAGAACGCCAGTTACGAGGGCACCGTCGACATGATCGTGTTCCGCAAGCGCACCCAGGGCGAGATGACCGATGTCGCGGCCGCTGACCGCGTCCAGCCCGAATGGGTATCGACCATCGATGTGGACGTGGAAACGCCCTACGGAGGCAAGGGCAAAGCCAACCGCTCGGGGTACTATGAGAAAAACCCCGACAATGTCCTTGGGACCTGGGTTTACGGGCATAACGCGGGGTTCACCCAGACCGGTGTTGCCCTTGAAATCCCTGGCGGGGAGACCTTCGAGAGCGCCCTGGCGAGGAAATTCAACGACGTCATGGACGCGGCCAAGGGAGCCTATGAAGCTCGCGACGGCGCCATGGATGAGCCCGCAGGCGAATACGGCGAGGCTACCGGCGTCGGCCGGCCTGAGACGCCCATTGGGGGGCTGGAGGTAAAAGGCGGCAAGGTGCTTAGGAAGGGGCGCGACGGCCAGCTCTATCCGTTTCGGCCCGAGGGTGAGTATGCCATTCCCGACGAGGCCTATGCCCTTTTGGCTGAAATCATGGAATTGGGTGAGCGCCTTGATGGCGCCATCCAGGCTGGGCAGGATTTGTCTTTCTTGCAGGATGAGATCAAAACGCGCCTTGAGCGGTGGAAGGAATTGGGGTACAAGCGGCAGCCGAAGAATGAAAAAGGGGCATTGCTACCCGGAATCACGAAAAAGCAGGGAACGGGCGAGCTGCGGTTCCATGACCCTGCCCTGCAAACGTGGGTGGATCAGGACCGGCGATACTGGCAGATTTCGAAGCTTTACAACTCCCGCAAGGACGGCTACTCCCCCTACCTGACCGAGCAGATTAAGCTCGCGGCGCCGCCAAAGGTGGAGCGCACGGGCATGGCCACCGGTCGCGGAGTCGTCGACTACATCCTTAAGAAATACGGCGTATTCCGCGACGACGTCGCCCGCCGTGAGTTCGAGGGCGATGACTTCGACAAGGAGATGCAGGCTCACCAGGATATGAACTGGGACGGCCAGCGCTGGGTGCATGACCGCGAGTTCCTCGTTGGCAATCTTTGGCCGAAGATTGATGCCGCGCGCCAGGCGGGCAGGGGCAAGGAGCTGAAAAAGCTCTTATCCAAGCTCCCGGAGCAAAAGACGGCATTGACGGTCGACGCCTCCCCCCAGGCCACCTGGTGGAGTGATGAGGCCCGCACCCAATTCGCTCGCGACATGGGATGGATTGGCCAGGGGCAGATGGTTCGCCGGGAACCCGACGAGGAGGGCAAGGTCCGCTTTCGCCTCCAGAACCAGGGGTCCACAAGCTTTGTCCCAACCAGCAGCACCTTGATTCATGCCGGAATGAGCGGGGATGCCTTTATCGAGGTGGTCCTCAACCAGGACCATGCGGCAAAAAAAGAGGAATACACCGCTCCCGATGGGACGTCAATCAGCCGGACCGTCATCGACGTGCAGGCAACGGCCGCGATAAGGAAGGACACGAAAAACGCTTTCGCGCTCTGGGCCAAAGGCCCTTCCGGCGCCAAGCATGGGGCTCTGGCCGCTGAAAGCTTCAACCGAGGCTTCGCGGGAAACGCCGTCGAGGACTATTCCGGGGAAAAACTCTTCATCGAGGGGCTGGTCAAGACGATCAAGGGCCGGGAGTTCACCGCCTACCCTCACCAGCTCGCGGCCGTCCGCATGGCGATGAACCTGAATGGCGGCCTGCTGGCCTGGGGCGTCGGCTATGGGAAGACCATGGGGGCCATTTTTCAGTATGCCGCCCTGCGAAGCGCCGGGAAGATAAAGAAATCCGCGTTCACGGTGCCGGGTAAGACCATGTATATGTGGCGGGATTCGTTCTTTGAGGCCATCCCCGGGCTAAAGGTGAAGGTTATTCGCGGCGATGACGCGGCCACGCGCATTCCCGATATGAATGACGCCGCGGCGAACCAGTACGACCTTATCATCGTCAGCCACGAAGCTTTCTCCAAAATCCCTTTGAAAAGCTCGGAGAAGTACGTCACCGAAGAGATTGATAAAGTCCGGGAATCCCTGCGCAAGCTGGAAGCGGGCAAGGCCTCCGAGAAGGGCAAGAAGGATTGGAAGACCGATGCCGCCATCAAGCGGATTGAGAATAAAATCGACCGCCTGCAAAACAAACTAAGGTCGATTCAGGAGGAGACCAAGGACCCCCGCATTGTCACGCTGGAGCAATGGGATGTCGATTCGATTTTCGCCGACGAGGCGCACGCCTATAAGAATTATTTCGACACCCTGAATGAATACGCGGACAAGCAATTCATCCAAACGGGCAAGGATAGCGACCTGGGGAACGACTTCTATTACAAAACCAGGTACATCCACGAGCGGAACGGGCGCGGTGGTGTTCACCTCCTCACGGCCACCCCGGCGCCGAATAAGCCCATCGAGATTTATAAAATCCTCAAGCTGATCGCCCCCTGGGAGCTTGAGAACCGTGGCCTATCCGCAATGGATGACTTCGTCCGCAACTTCCTGGAAATCGGCGATAGCGCCACCATAAGCCTGGACGGTGTCGCCGGCAAGCCGCGCGAGATGGTTCTTGGGTACCGGAATCTCATGGCCCTGCGCGACATGGTCAGGAGCTACGTCGATGTCCAGTTGACGCCATCGGAGGAAGTGAAGGCCGCCAGGCCGGAAGAAAAGCACGAGCAGGTTTACGTCGATATGAGCGAAGCGCAGCAATTCGCCATGGCGAAAGTGATAAACCTGCTCGGCTTAAAACGCGACGATATGTTAGCTCTCGGCTATGATGAGATGTCCCTCACGACCGAGGCAAGGCAAATCGCCGTGGACCCCGCCCGGGTCACCCCTTCCCTACTGAAGGAAGAGCCCGACTTCACCAAGCGTGCGCCCAAGCTGGGGGCCGTGATGGATAACGTCGGCAAGCGCTTCAAAGAGCATGGCAGGCTCCAGCTCGTGTTCCTCGACGAATTCAAGATTCGGGATGTGGCGCCGATCCTGAACGAAGAGGGCGAGCGCATACCCTGGCCGCGCGGCCTCGGTGAATTTAGTGGCCCGAAAGGGGACCCTTATTTCGCCAGGTGGATTAAGGCCATCGAGGACCCCGACCAACGCGCCCTGCTGGAGTCCCGCGCGCACGGTTTGGTGGATGCAACGGACTGGCCGCTCAAGAAGGCTGACGGCTCGCTTATGATCCCGGAGCAACCGAGCGACATATCGGATATCCGCCCCATTTTCGGGGATGACGGCGAGGTCTACGTCGGCCGGCGCGTCCCGGTTGATGACCTGCACGAACGCATGGCCGAGCACGCCGAAAAAGTCCTGGGCATCCCGCGCGAGCAAATTGCGGTGGTTAATGGCGAGAAAAACGCAAAGCCGCAGGAAAAGCGGGCCATCGAGGAGAGGGTCGACCGCCGCGAGCTGAAGCTTATCATCGGCAACCGCAAGGCTCTCGGCGAGGGAATGAACCTACAAACCGAAGGGGACGCCATTCACCAGGTCGATGTCCCCTGGAATCCCATGCCGATAATCCAGTCAAATGGGCGGTTGATTCGCGCACGCGGCGAAAAGGGCGACAAGCACCCCGTCACGGTCTTTTACTACGGTGCGAAGGGTTCGCTGGACGCGAAGATGTACGAGGTCAACGAGCAAAAGCTTAACTGGCAGGATGAGCTTTGGAACGGCACCCAGGATTCCATGAGCAACCAGCTCAACAATGTCGAGGATGCGGGCTTCAACCCGGGGGACATGAAGGAAGCGCTCCAGGTTGACAGGGCTTATGTGTCCGGGTACCAGACCTTCAATAACATCGTCACCACCAAGCGCCGAATCGCGGCCGCGATAAAGGTCCGCGACAAGGTTGCGGCTGACCATGCCCGACTGATGGGCAAGAAGGCTGACGCGCTCCAGCTCGTCCAGAACGCCCAGGAGCGGATAGCCTCACGAAACGCAAAGGCCGACGGCAAGCCGGTGAGCCATGACCATGACCTGGAAATCATCGACCGCAACTCCGCGCTCGCGAAGGAAATCGCCAAGTCGATTGAGGCTCTTGAGGAAAAGATGGAGCCCCTGCGGAATGCGGGCATGGAGATGGTGGCCATCGAGAAGGCCGAGCGGATGGTGATGGATGTCCGCAAGAACAAGTACGCGGCCATGAACATGACCGATGTGCCTGCCCTGGGGTCGTTGGCCACGGATGAACAACGCGGGGAGGCTGAATACCTGGCGAGCAAGCGGGCCGAGGAGTCCACCCGCTGGGAAGCCTTCCTTCAATCCATCTTCCCGGACCTTTGGGCACAAAAGCTCACCCACCTGGCGGACATGGTCGCCACCATGGCTATCGGCCGGCGCAAGCTGCCGGAGAACCTCGACGCCGAGGCCCCCAAGGTGCGGGAATTCATCAAGAAATACGACACCAACCCGGAAGCGGGCAAGGTGTCCGCAAGGCTTCTGGTTGGGCTGGGTGGGACGGCCTTCGGGCTCCTGTTCGCCCCGCACGCGACGGCCTATGCCGGCGTTGCGCTTGGATCGATTTACGCCTTGCGGCGGATTGCGAAATCGCGCCTTGCCGAATCGGCGGCAAAATCCATTGAAATGCGCCTTGCCGGCCTCCAGGGGTGGGACGTGCTGGAGCCGCTCATCACCCAGGCTTATCAGCGTGTTCGCCTGCGGGTCGGGCATTATACCGAAACCTTCAACGCTGCCTTTGCCGGATTGAGCGAGGATGAACGCCTGCTGGCCGAGGAGAAGGTGCGAAACCCGTCCCTCGTGGTGCCGCGACGTGTGGAGGCTGCGGCCGACGCCCTGCGTGGCATCATGTCCCAGGTCGCGCAAGCGGCCGGTTTCGCCGTTGACCTGACATACTTCCCCCGGGCGCTTAACTGGGAGAAAATCCAGGCGATGCAGACCGACCCCGACCTGCTTCAGCGGAACATTGAAAAGTTGGTGAAGGACGAGGGGCTGACGCCCATCGACGCGGCCGGGCTCCTGCTGAATATGTTCGACGGCTCGGACCAGATGCGGGATGCCGACAGGAAGGCGGCCAGGGAGGACGCTATTGCGGCCATCCGCAAGCGGAACCCGGGCGCCTCGGATGCGGGCCTGATAAACGCCTACGGCCGCATGAAGCACCGGTTCGGCGAGCGGGTGTCGGGGAACCTGCGGTTCAGCCGGCGCGCGCCCAGGCTCCTGGACGAGATGTATCACCGCGACCCGTTCGACGTGGTGCCAAGGTACCTCGAATCCGCCTGGCGCTACGTCACCTACCGGAATGTCTTTGGCCCGGGGAACGAGGCCATCAACCACTTCCTGGACACCAATTTCCCCGTTTTCGGCACCGAGCCCAATCCCGATCGGGAGCAAGCGAAGGACTTCCTGAATACCGAGCTTTACAACCGGCGCTTTACCAGCATGTTCGGTGAAAAAGCGCATAAGTCGATGGTCGACGTCGCCCGGAAGGTCAACCAGTACCAGTCCTGGACCAAGCTGCTTATATCGGATATGTCCCCATCACGAAACGTCTTTTTCGCGGCCAACATGGCGGCGCCGCTAATCGGCTTCCGCGCCATGGCGGCTGGAACGATCCGCACCTTGGGTGAAACGGTGAAGGGGCAACCCTTCAAAAAAGCGCGGATTGCTGGGGTCATCACGGAACGAATCATGCGGGACATGGACGAGAGCTACCGCAGCGCAAGGGGTTTCTTCGGGAAGGCCGTTGAGGGCGGCTGGACGCCGTTCATGGTCTCCGAGAAGTTCGTCCGGGCTTTCTCCTACCATGGCGCCCGCTTTCATGGCGAGAGGCGCTTCCGGGAGGCGATGAAGGGTAATCAGGAGGCATTGGTCGCCCTTCACCGCGTGCTGGGCAACAAGGAGATGGCTAGGTGCATGGCGGCCGGCAAGCTCACCGACGGTGCTGCCGACCTGCTGGCCCTGGATATGTCCGACGAGATTATCGGGAATACCCGCCCCTTGAAAACACCGTATTGGGCGAGCACGCCCGAGGGCTCGATGCTGGGGCAGTTCCGCCGCGTGGCCTACGTCCAGACGGTCACACTGTTCCGCACGGTCTACGCGCCAGCTTTGAAGGGTAATTTCGGCCCGCTCCTGCGCTGGGGCGCCATGTGCGGCGTCAGCTATTTCACCCTGCAATACATCATGAGCGCCATGCGCGGTGATGACGAGCAGAAGAAGCAAGCGGGCGGGGTCATGGAATTCATTAACTCGGTGAACGCCATCGGGTTGTATGGGGACATGGCCGAGGCCGTCGAGCGCGGCGGCACGGCTGGCCTGCTGAAGTGGGCGGCTGGCCCGACCGCGAACACCGCTGGCAACGTCGGCCAGTTCGGGGCGAAGGTCTTGCAGGGCGAGGACGTCGGCGAGGAAATGAAAAAGCTTATCCGTCGCGAGGCGCCTGCCTTGAAACGAGATAAGCTATACGGGGTGCTGCCCAACCCGGTGGCGGGGGCTATTGCGAAGGACTAAATCAGAAAAAGCCGGGCCGGTTTTATCTCAAAAATTCCAATGTTTGAATAAGCCACTCGGCGAGAGTCCGCGATTCGCTTGATACGGATAGGTCTGGCCGGTCCACCCATTCGCGGATAGTTTGCTGGGCGGCGTCGATTTTCTTGGAGCGCGTTATGTCTTCGGACGATACGCGAATACCACCTTCAAGTGGCTCGTCTTCGTCATCGACTTGCTTGGCGTTATAACCCTCCCAGGCGTAAGCCTTACCTTCGACAGGGTAGAGCCAGAATTCGCTCATTTCGCTTCCCACCCCTGTTTAATCTGGATTGGGTAGGAGTAGCCAATGTCTTCAAGGCCCCATCGGATAGCTCGATCCCGTTCGATCCCGTACAAGTTTTTGCACGCCAAAGAGATAAGCCGGGCGGCATCAAAGGGGTTTCGCGGTGACCTCACCGGGTCGGCATTTTTATTTGACTTCTTTTTCATGCTCGCGCCTCCCATCTCGGGCAGTTCTTTAGATCGCGCACCGGGCCGAGCTTGATGCAGTAACATTTCTTCCCCTCGAAAAAAACCGTTGGGCCAAGCCCAAGCCAGTCCCTGCGCATGCTGGGTGCGCCGTTGCCGTATCCGTTCATGAAGAGGACCTCGTCGAAGGTCTTGCCCTCCAAGCGGGTGACCCAATACGGCTTTATCTCCCGGTATTCCTCGTTCTTTTCGCCGCGCACCATGGCGTCGAAGTGCTTGCGCTTTAGGGTTAGGTGCAGGACTCGCTTAGTCATCACTCCCCGCCTTTCTTCGCGATGGCCTTCTCAAGTATCAATAGCCTTTCGTGCGCATACTCAAGCGCAATCATGGCGGCCTGAAAGGCTGCGTAGTGGACTTCTGGTGTACCTGGGTTGTTATTCAAAATGTCTTCTATCGCCTTCGTGTGTATTTGCATTTCTGATGGGAATTGCTTAGCGTCCATTACGCGCCTCTTTTTCTGCTACAGCCTTAATCGCCTCGTCGGCAGCCTGGTGCCATTCTTTCGATGGTAGCCCGCTGTCGCATTGGCCGGGGCGGTATGTGGCCCACACCTGGTCGCGGATGGCTTTTGGGACCATAAACCAATGGCGACGGCACATGAGCATTTCCGGCTTTGTCTTGATCAGGCACCCTTTTGCATGACAATGGTGGTCCCCTGGGCGAATTCCTCTTTGATTATTCATGGGTCAAACTCCACAAGCTCTTTGGTTCCGGTGTACTTGGTGTCGATGTGCAACCAGCTCACGGCGCGTTCCATCCGGCGAATAAGGCAAACGCCCGGCAGGTGGTGGTTATCGCGGACCCATTGCCGGGCCTCGCCGCCACTCATGCCCTCGATGCTGATATCCGCGGCCTTGCCCAGGCGGTGCATTGAATGCTTCGCCCCGACCGTGCAGTTTGGTGGCCGGTAGCCTCGGTACTTGAGGTTGCCGCCGCTATGCCAGTTATTGATGATGCAGGGGCGACCCGTCCCCTCGCGGATGGCGTCGATGGCGGTGAATAGGTTCGGGTCGAAGAGCTGAACGATGGCGTCCAGGTTCTTCCCGGCGTTCCGGTAAGTCTCCGGGTCCACCAGTTCTTTTAGCGTGAAATACTTGGGTAGCATTCAGGTTCCTTTCATTTAAAACGGCAATGCCGGCTCTTCCTCGTCCTTCGGGAGAATGGCGACCGTTGGGTTATCGAATATTTCTTTGGTGGGGATGCAGATAGACATGCCGACGAGGGCGCCGAACCGCTTCACAACCTTCTTTGTGCCCGGCAAGAGCGAGAGCAGGCCGTAATGGCCGCTCACCCCGTACTCGCGGAATATCTGCTTGGTCTGGGTGTGGTTCGAGCTGATGCAGAGCATCCCGTCATCGACGCGGACCCCGTAGTGCATCAGGGTCATCTTCGCGGCCGTCGAGTCGGTGTAATTGTTGTAGCTCCGGGCTCGCTGGACCAGGTCGTAGATGGACTGGCTCTTGCCGTCCTCCCGGACGATGTGCGAGAGCAGGCTTTGCAGGGCATTCATGGCTACGTTCGCTTCGCTCCGGTCCGCCTCCCGCTCGAACAGGTGCCCCAGGCTTTGAATAACCGTGCGGCATTGCTCTATCGTGGCGACGTCGTCGCTGATCAGGCTGAACGCACCAGCAAGGAGCGTCCCGAGCTGCTCGCCGTACCGCCTATCCGCCCCCTTGACCGATTCCATGACCGCCTGCTGCATCATCTTCACGTTTTGGAGGATGACCTCGGCCATGGAGATTACCCGGGAGTAGAGCCCGAGGGCGAATTCACGGGTGAATGTTGCCTTCAGGTCGGCCTTCAGCTCGGGCCAGCCGTCGACGTGCTTTTGCTCCAAGACGACGTCGACCACCGTGAAGCGCTGCTTGTCCTGTGGCTTATCCAGCGCGCAGGCAATGGAGCAAAGCACGAAACAGGAGCGGACCGAGAACTCCATCCCGTGGCCGGAGACCGTGCCCTTCAGGACGCGGCCGTCGGTAACCGACGAGCTGGACCGCGCCAGGGTGATGATGGATTCAATCCGCTCGGCATCGAGCCTGCTATCGGCCTCGGACTCGTCGAGAATCACCGGGAAGGCATTCCGCTTCAGCTTTTGACGAATGCCTGCGTCGGTCGTTTTCCCCTCGGAGATTGAAAGGCCGGTGACCGGGTTCCAGAGCGGGTTGATAAAATCGCTGAGAATCGAACTCTTGCCCGATGCCTGGTCGCCCGTGAGCCAGAGGTGAGGCCTCCAGTCGAGGATTCCGGACATCATTCCGGCAGGGATAATGCCAGCCAGGTAGAATGCCGAGGGGGCGCCGACCGGCAGCCGGCACGCCAGCTCCAGGACGCGCTTGGCCTCGGACACCGGCAGCGGCGCCGGCAGGTCGACGTCATGGACGGCAGCCTCGTAGACGCTGTCGGACTTGAAATCCGAGAGCGGGATGCGCTTGCCATCGACGAGGAGGTTTTTCCCAAGGTGCGCGACCACCCGGTTCGTGTCGCTCCAGATGCCGCCGCCCCGGACCTTGTCGGGCCGGAAGAACCCTTTCTTATGGCAGGTGTTCATCATGGAGGCTGCGGCGGCCTTCCATGCCACCCGTCCGGATTCCTCGTCCCCGAAATTCTTGAACCAGTAATCCAGGTCGGCGGTGATCCCGTAAAAATTCAGCTCCTTGTGCTCGGCGCTTCGCAGGGCGACGATATGGGCCGTATTGTTGCACTGGTAGTAATAGCGGCCATCCTCGTCGAAGCCCAGGCAGCGGACCACCGTTTTCGATTCCAGGTCCTTGTAGGACAACTCCTTGGAGCAATGCTTATCCGCGTCACCCCAGAGCGCCATCACCTCTTTGATGCCCTTGCCTTCGCAATGGGCGTGGGAGCAATTGAACGTCGGCCACTTCCCCGCCTCGACCCAAAGAACGGCGTCTTTCTCGCCCGACTTGCCCTCGGTATGCGCATGAGCCCATGGGCACGCGACCCAATGCTTGGTTTCCGAATGTGCACGGATATAGGCGCCATGGACCGTGAACCAGGCAACCGCATCCAGCGACCGGAAGTCCATCAACTTCTTTTTCTTCGGCTTCTCTTTCTTCGGGGCGGGCGCCCCCTTGGCCTTTGCCGGCTTGGGCGAAAAGAACTTCTTGTCGGATTGACTCCAGACAAAGGCCAGGTCTTTTCGCTCAGGCGGGCAGGACGGAAGGAAGAAGATCCGAGCTAAGTCTTTGCAGGACTTGTCGATATGCTCGAACGCAAACGGCCAGGATGCCTTGAATTGTTCGGCAGTCAGCGGCTCCTTGAACGGCAGGACAACGCGGAATTTCGGTAGCTGCGGGTCCTCCAAGTGGCTATGGCTGCTGTAGATGACGTAATTGAGGTCGGCGAGCTGCTCGCGGATGGCTTGCGGGCTCACCAGGCCCTTGTCGTAATCGAGGACCGCCATCGAGAGGGATTCGATGTTCACGTTTCGACGGAGAATGACGTTCTCCATGTCCGTGACCAACTGCCGGCCGGAATTATCAATCCAGACCTGCCCCGTTTTCTTCGTCTTGTCCTTTGGGTCGTACTCGTAGCCATCGACCTTGAAGCCCTCCAGGCTATTGGCGACCTTGATGGGCGAGAAAGCTGGCCCGCTCTTTTTGGGGCGGACGTCGTGCTTCATTGCGGAAACGAAGTGTTCCCAGGAAATCTCATGCTCCTGGGGCTTGTTATCGAACTCGTGGCGGTACTTGACTACCCTGAATAGTCCGCTCACGCCACGTCCCTCAAGGCTGCGTTGGTGGGGAATTGTGCTCTCACCAGGGCCTCGGCGACGTCGGGGCAAACCGAATTCCCAATCCTGGCTACTTGCTGGGTTTTCGTGCCGGTCAGCACATAGGAGTCTGGAAAGCCTTGCGCCCGGGCGAGCTCCCGGGGCTGAAGCATCCGCATCCCGATGTCGGCGATATAATGGGGCTCGCCCTCAATGTTCACTGTGACGAGCCCGAAGCGGCCTTTTGTGGTTACGGTGTCCAGGGGGGCGTCTATTTTTTGGCCGTTCGCGGTCCCGTAGTATTTCGCGAGAAACGCGGCAACCAACCCCAGATGCTGCCCTTGGCCCGTGACGGTGGGCACTGGTTCGCTCACAGGCGCGCCGTTCGATGTCCCGTACAGTTTTATGAGGTTGGCGGCGACAAGCGCAGATTTACCCCCACCGCCCGCCGTCGTCGCGCCGAGCGGTGCATCCAGTGGGTTGCCTACGCTATTGCCGAACATTCTGGAAATGTGGGCGCAAACAAGGGAATGGTGATCGATTGCCGTCACCGTTCCCAAAGGCGCATCTAGCCCTTGGCCTATAACCCCGGTGAAGTGCTTGGCGAGGAAGGCAGAAACCAAGGCCTTTTCCCCGCGGTGGGCTCCGGTGACCGTATTCATTGGCTGGTCGATGTCCTCCAGGCGCCCGCCGTGCGTCAGGTTTACAAGAAACGGCTTTTTCGCATTAACGACATAGCGCATCACCCCGTGGGCAATCCGGCGCAGGGTGGCATCAGCGAGGGGTTTCTTTCTCCCGAAAATCGACGGACAAGGAATCGACCAGTCAATGCACTCGGCCGCCGTCCGGTATGGAAACGGACGCCCAGGGCCATGGGTTGGCTCGGGCCAAATCGGCTCAATGCCATCGCGGCGGGCGACAAGAAAGAGGCGCTTGCGGGAGGTTGGGGCGCCGAAGTCGGCCGCGTTCAGGATTTTCCACCTAACGACATACCCCAGACGATTCAGTTGGCCGACCCAGCGGGCGAAAGTCTCCCCCTGGCGGTCCTTATCGGGCATGCCGCCCAGGAGCGGGCCCCACGTCTGGAACTCGGCCACGTTCTCCAGGCAAATCACAGCCGGGCGAACCGCGCGCGCCCATTTGGTGACCACCCAGGCCAGGCTGCGGATTTTTGGGGATACCGGCTTACCGCCCTTGGCTCTGGAAAAATGCCGGCAATCCGGGGAAGCCCAAAGCAGATCTACCGGGAGGCCTCCCGTCGCCGCCTGCGGGTCCACAGCCCAAACGTCCTCCTGGAAGTGCAGGGAGTCAGGATGGTTCTCCGCGTGCATAGCAATTGCGTGCGCATCATGGTTCACGGCAACATCGACCGATTGGCCGAGAGCCTGCTCAATGCCACGGGACGCTCCTCCTCCGCCAGCAAAGAGATCGACTATCATCGGATCACCCCATGCAGCCGCAATTGCCGCGTGGCCACTTCCAGGCTGTCAGCGACCAGGTAAAGACCACCCTTGGCCGTGATCATCGCCCCCCACCGCTTCTGGTGCTCCTCGGCGTCTTTCCCCGCGGCCTTCGTCTCGATGGCGATAAACCGGCCTGAACCGGCAATCACGCCCTGAATATCCGCCTGGCCGGGCGTGCCGAAGGTCACGAGCTGGGCGCCCTTCAAGAGGCCGAGGGCTTTTTTCAGGTCGCGAGCCAAGATTGCCTCGATCGCGGCCTTGATGATCCCCCATCCCACCCCTTTACCAGTATTCACTCGCCACAGCCGCAACTCCGGCCGCGCTCCGTACGTTTCCAGAATCTCGCCGAGAATCGATGACTCCAGCCGGGATTGTTCGGCCTTTAAACTTGTAGGCCTCGATAACGAACCGTTTCTTTCCATTGCCTTGGTCCTCCCTGTTCCAAACAGGCTTTAATCCGATTTCCTTGCCGGGCCAGCGGTCGAACTGGTCGAAGAACTTCGCTTTCGCGTAGCCCGGCTTATACCCGAACATTTCTTGATTCCTAAGCGCGGTCTCGAAAAACTCCGCTTCCGATGCCCGCACGGCCGAGGCATTCCGCTCTACGAGCTCCGCAATTGCTTCACCTGGCACGGCGATGCGCTCCTGCTGCACTTTCCTTGGCCGTTCATGCCCGCATTCTGGGCATGCATCGAAGGATGAGCGGTAGACCGCGTAGCATTTATCGCAGGTCGTGAGCGGCGTTTCGCTCTTGTTCTTGCTCTTGCGGCCTTCCAGGCTCCATTCGCGGTCATCGGAGACGAACCCGAAGCCGGGGCGGTCGACGTTACCGCCATGGTCGAGGATGATGCAATCAACCTTGCCTACCCACTCGGCGGTGCGAAGGCCTCGGCCGCACATTTGCAGGTAAAGGGCTAGGCTCTCAGTTTTGCGCGCCAGGACGACGCAGGAGACTTCCGGGTTATCCCACCCCTCGGTGAGGATGCCGACGTTCACGACGATCTGGGTCTCGCCGGATGCGTGACGGGCGAGAATCGCGTCCCGCTCCTCGTCCTTCATATCCCCGTCTAGGTATTCGATGCTTTCGCCGGCCGCAAGGAAAACGTCCCGGATATGCCTGGCGTGCTTGCAGCTCACGGCGAAAATCACCGTCTTGCGGTCGCTGGCCTTGGCCTTCCAGTTCTCATAGATTTTGCCGACCAGCTCGTCGGTATTGACAACGGCCTCGGCCTGGGCCTCGTTGTAATCGCCGTCCCGGTTCTTTTTGACCCCGGTATAGTCGGGCTTATACGGCGTCGTGAACGTCCTGGCCGGGACCAGGAAGCCCATTCCGGTCAATTCGGCGACCGTCGAAGCCTCGACGATGGTCTCGAACAGGTCGCCCAGGCCTCGCCCGTCGGTGCGCACCGGGGTCGCTGTCAGGCCCAGGACGCGCGCTTCCGGCCAATGCTCAAGCACCTTGAGGTAGGAGTTCGCCAGCGCGCGGTGGCACTCGTCGATGATGATCAGGTCCACCTTGCGGCGGAAGCCAATCAGATCACCCTCTTTCGGTTCTAGTCGCCGGATAAGTGTCTGCACGCTGGCGACCTGGATAGGGCCGTTATTGCGGCGCTTATTGCCCGCCTTGATGATCCCGTGATCGATGCCGTGTTGGTCGAGGCGCTTGCTGCATTGGTCAATCAGCTCTTTTCGGTGGGCGATAAAGTCGGCCCGGTTATTCGCCGCTTTGAGCTTGTGGATGATGTCGGCCGCAATCGTCGTTTTCCCCCCGCCCGTTGGGCATACCAAAATCGCCGAGCGCGTGCCGCTGGCAAACACCTTCCGCAGGTCATCGACCGCTTTGACTTGGTATGGGCGAAGGGCCTGGGTCATTTTGCGGACTCAGGGGGAGGAAGTAGGCGGGTTCCTAAAATCACACCTTGGCGAAATAATTTGGCCTCACGCTCTCCGGTGAGTAGCTCTTCCTCCTCAAGCCAATGCTCCTTGAGCTGCTCACATAGGTCTGTGACCATTTTGTTGGTTTTCGCGCAATCGTCGATAGCCCGCATAATTGTGGCCAGGCTCTCCATGGCGCTGGGATATCCGCAGGCCAGGTCGAGCAGGAAGGTGATATTCTTCTGGACGCGCTCAAGCTCGGCATACGATTCAATCATCGAGAATCCTTTCAATCGCCTTGAGGGCTGCTAGGGTGTAGGCCGTGGGCCTGGTGTCGCCCTTCTTGATGCGCTCAAGCGCGGCCAAAAAGCGGTGGCGCTTGAATGTCTTTCGTCCGACCTGGCCGTAGATTTCCATGTACCACTCAGGCGGACGGCTATCGACGGCGCGGACCTTGTGACCCTCGAAGCGCGGCTCGGGAGCGGGCTTCAGGATTACGCGCATAGGGCAATGACGCAATTCGCGGATCATCTGCTCGGCCTCATAGCGCGCGATTTCCAAAAAAAAAGCGTCCATGGCTCACCAGAACACCTGGTCTTCGCCTCGCCACTTCGCCCGGCAGAGGGTGCAGAAGGCCTCCATGAAGACCGACCCGTCCGGCTTGGTGATTTTGGTTTTTATCCGGGATGAATGGCCGCTATAGTGCCGGTGCTCGCAGTTCGCAAGCCGGCAGGCGACTTCTTCACCCGTGGCACGGAGACGCGCGACCAATAGCCGGCGCTCCGCCCAATCCTGTATTTTCGACCATGCGCGCATATCAGAACGGCAAGGTGTCTTCGGGGTATGGATTCGCGGCCGGCGCCGAGCGCTGCTGATAACTAGGCTGGCTGCTGCGCTGCTGCGCCGGTGCCTCGCCCTTGCGCATCTTCGGGTAACCCGGGAGGATTTGTTCGGCGTTCACCTCGGTGATGTATTTGGTGACGCCGTCGGCCTCCCATGACCTCGTTTTGATTTTCCCGCGAACCAAGCACATGACGCCCTTTTGCAGGTAGGCCTCGGCTATTTCAGCCAGCTCGCCCCAGGCCTGAATCCTGATCCAGTCGGTCCGCTCGACCTTCTCCCCCGACTGGTTGGTGTAGCTGTCATCGACGGCGATAGAAAAGCTGGCAACCTTCTTGCCCGTGGTCGTGGACCGGATGTCCGGGTCCTTCCCGAGCGCCCCGAAAATTGTTGATGTTTGGAATGGCCGCATCATTGTCCCCGTAGTCGGTTGAATTCGGCGGGCGGGACATGATCCTTGATCATCCCCAGGGTCGGGATGATGATCTTGCTGTCCTTCACCCTAGCGTCGAGAATGGCTTGGCGGTGGTCGAGCCGGTCCCTGTAATACTTGCGGTTGCGCTCTTGGAGGGCGTGGCCCAAGGCGAAGGCAGTTTCAAGGATCCCCTCAATAGCCTCTTGGCTGGGTTCGCCGATACCATCCTCCAGGTCATCTAGCTTCACCTGATGCTTCAAATAGTCGTGGACGAAGTTCCCGACGGCTTGTGCCTCGGCAGCGGCCAATTCGCAGACGTCCTTCGCGTAGTCGCGGCCGTCGATGTTCAATTCGGATTTTTGTTCTTCCATTTTGTTTTCCTGTGAAAAGAGGGGTGGGCCTTTTATTGAGTCGTGCCCAGGACCCCACATCAAAAAAGCTCGCCCGCCTTCGGGGGTTCGGGCGCGGCGGCATCGAATGCGCCCTCGATGGCAGCCTCGGTCGCAGCCTCGGCGGCTGCTCGTTCCTCACCCTTGATATCGGCTTCGGGAACCGGCTCCCGGGTGAAGTTCTCCAACTGCTCGGCCAGCGTGGTCAGCTCGTCGGGCTGGAGCTTCGAGGGCGACTTCCCGGCAAAGCCAGCGGAATCAATAATCGACTTGCACGCGGCAAGACCATGCTTCGCTTTGCAGGCGGTGTGGGCCACATAGAACCGGTCGTAGGGCGTCTGCTCTTTGGCCTGGGCCTTGGGCTGCTCTTTCGGTTTCTCCTCACGAGCTGGCCCGCGCGTGCTGGTTGCCTCGCCCTTGAGGTTCTTGAGCGCGTCCTGCACCTCGGGTTGGATGGCCGCGCGAATCTCAGTCTTGTCGGTGATGGCGCCCGCAGGCGGTGCGCTCAGAGCCTTCGCTCCAGCGACCTGGGGCGTGGGCGCCTCCAGCCGGGCCGACACGGTCCCGTCGTCCTCATCCTCGCCGAAATCGACATTGGAGAGCTTGCGTAGGAGCTTTTGGAACACCCGCCGCTCGGCCTGGCCGACCCACTTGTCGGGAGTGTCGGTCGGGAAACTGCGGATATAGACGCGCATGGCTTCGGTCTTGACGTCCAATTCCTTGTTCGCCCGCTTGTCGAAGAGTTTATAGGTCACCTCGATCGTGACCAAGGCCATGCCCTTTTCGTTCACCACGTCCACCTCGCGGCGGTCCCACCACATCATGCGGTAGTTGCATTCCTCGGTGTAGGACGTCTCGTGGCCCAGCTCGTCGAGCTGGCGTTGGTAATACCCCTTCCCCAAAAACGCGCGGCCCTTGAGGACGGTGAATTCGCCGCCATCCAGGCGGGCGCCACGGCTGAGGGCCTCGGTGACCACGCTCGCCAGCTCGGCCGGCGTGACCTTCTCGTCCTTGCCGATGTAAAACCCGGCCGGGTTGCCGGCCAAGGTGTCTATGATCCGCATCATCTCGGGCTGGGCCATGAGCGCCTTCACGGCCGCTACCTTGGTCGCGCGGGCGAAGATGCGGGCGATGCCGAAATCGATACGGGCCACGCTCCGGGCCTGCTCGGAAATCGCCATGAGGTTGGCGCTGGGGGTGTATTCCCGTATCTCGACGGGCATGGGTGCTGCTGCTTGTTGGGTGCTCATATAGCCTCCTGTGACTGTGGTTTCATGACTACCGAAAGATTGCGGACAACGAGGCGGCGGTAGGGCTTTTCGTCGGTGGCGCCCTTCGCCTCCAGGACTTCGAGGAAGCGCTTTTGCAGGACACCAATGCCATGCGTGCGCGACCTGGGGACGGCGATGACCCGGGCGAGAGCCTTGATGGAGTCCTTGCTGATTTTCATTTCCGCGATCGTCGTCTCGCGGGGGATCCCCTCGGCTTCGAGGATATCGACGGTCTCGACCGGCTTGAACTCGGTGCGCGTGTCGTTCACGAATTGGATCTGGGTGCCGTCGCCCAGGTCGATAGGGCCGAAGCGCTCCACGAGGATTTTTTCGGCCTCGTGGAATTGTTCCGCCCATTTCGCGAATTGCTTCATCATGGGGCGCATTTGGCGGACGTCGTCGGGCGTCAGCTCGCGGCCCCGAGCCTGAATCTGCGAGAACTCGGTCACCAGCGGGTCCACGGCGCGACTGATGGCGGGGCAGTCGGTCGCGTTGGGACAGAACCGGCACATGGCGTTCGGGCCGGAATAGATATGCCCGGCCTGCATGCACCATTCCTCGAACTGGTTCTCCAGCTCGATCAGTTGCTCCATCGTGTATTGCCGCGTCTCCCAGACGTCGAGCATGGGCGCGAAGATGATGACAAAAACCTTTTCCACCTGATAGGTTTTCCACACCAACCAGGCGTACCACATGCCCTGGGCGAAATGGTCGATACCTTCGACCTCGCCACTCTTCAAATCGGCGATGACCGCGTACCCGTTCCAGACCTGGAGCAAATCCGGGTGGCCGGTGATGGGGTAGCCGTTCGACGCCACGGCGGATAATTCCACCTCGCGTTGCGGGTCGGTGAAATACTGGGCCACGCCCTTCCACTTCTCCGCGACCAGGTTTACGCGCCAGGCCAGGCCGTAATAGCCCTTCATGGGAACGTTGTGGCTATGTGCCACCTCTTGCACCTGCTCGACCGTTGGGGTGATCCCCAGGGAGGTATACAGCTCGAACACCTTGTGGATGGCGGTCCCGAGCGCCGAGAACTGGTTGCCGCCCTGCACCACGCGCGGGCCGTCCTTGCGGTACATATAGGATGGGCACTTATGGACGCCAGGGGCCGCGCTGGGGCGGAATGCGATATGCTTGAACTCGCTCATAGCTTGCTCCTTTTGGCAACGATGAAGGTGACTATGAGGGCGACGACGAGACCGCCGAATATCCCCCAGGTGATTCCGATTCCCGCGTCGGCCATCTGCGCAATCATTACGGAGTCGGGCCTCATAGCGTGACCTCCCCGTCTTTGAAGACCCCGTACTCGTGCAGAACGTCGATCCATTTTTGCGTCAGGATGCTATCGCGCTTGTGTCTCGCGAACCCAACGGCGACCGTGAGCGCCTTGGTCAAAGCGATGCGCGCCAGGTAGTCCTCGGTCCCTGCTGGCTGCGGGCCGTTTTCTTTGTTGATGGCGTCAAACTGGTATTGTCCGCCAACCACCAAGCCAAGGGTTACGCCAGCCTCCAGAACGCCTTTGGCCCAGGCGAGCGGCCATTGGAAGATGCGGGCCTTTGTATGCTCTTCGAGCCACTCCCTATCTTTTTTTAGAAATGCATCCCATTCTGGCGGCGTCTCTTCCGCATCCAGATCGAATTCCATTTTAGGCTTCTCTGGCTTTGGGGGCATTTCAGGTTTAAACCAGGGTTGCGGCTCGGCCGGCGCATGCTTCGCCAGCTCCAGCAGGCCAAAGGGGATGTTCTCGGCGATGTCTTTGTAGTCCATCACTTGCCCCCTACTCTCAGGCCTTTTTCTTTCCATACGCGGATGCCGTTGACGATGCCCTCGGAGCGCACACCCTTGGCGACGTCGTTCACGACCTTCTGCACCGGTGCCAGGATTTCGATCGGCGCGCGCTTCTCTGCGACCGCGACGACAAGCGCGAATAGGTCCACGACATCACCCTTCCAGGTCTCGGTCGTTCCCACGCCCGCAACAGCCTTCGCAACCGTGCCGACGATGGGCGGCGGCGCGGTGATGGTCAGCGGCGCGGATAGGTTCTTTTGGGCATCGGCCTGGGCCTGCTCGGCCTCGTATCGCAGGCGGTCCGCCTCGATCGGGTCATCCTCCTCGATGGCCTCGGCCTGGGCTTGCGCGATGGCGGCAGCCTCGGCAGCTAGGCGGGCATCCTCCTTGCGCTTATTTTCCGCCTCTTCCTGTAGGCGCTTGCGCTCGGCGGCTGCGGCCTCCTCGGCCTTGCGGTCCTCTTCCTTTTGCCACGCGAGGATTTTTTGCCGGATGGCGACGTCGAACTCGGTGAGCGGGTCAAGGAAGCTTCCGCGAAGCGCGATGGCCTCTTGGTGGATGCGCTTCTCGTGCTCGACGACGGGGTCAAGGTTCTCCTTGACGTACTTCTTCGCCTTACCAAGGCGGACAAGGATAGCGCTGGCAGCCTCGACGCTCGCGGCGTCACTGATGGGCTTGGCGACGAGGGCCTTAGCGTCAATCGTGATCTGCTTTAGCTTCTCTTGCAGGTCAACGATGATGTCCTTTTTGAGCGGGACCTTCTCCGCTGGGATGGTTACCTGGGTGCTGGTGCTCATTGCTTGGCCTCCTCGGCTGCGCGCCACTCGATGTACGCCATCGCGAGTTTTTGATCGATTGCACCATAGTTCTGGCGCGGAACGCCGGGACACCAAGCGTCATGGATGATTCGGCCGGTAGCGGCGAAATCCCCGTCCAATAGACGGAAGATTTTGTGACCGACCTCTCCAGCCATCTGTTTCAGGTGTCCAGCGGTGCACATGGGCGTGTCGCAGACCCCGCGATCACCGAGCTCGACGGTGTTGTCGGGGCCAAATGTCGATTGGTCGTGCTTGCGCTTGCCGGCCTTTATATCGACGAGCATGCGCGTATAGGGTTTCGGTTCCTTGGGGAGCTTGGATATCAGTTTCTCCAATTCGCGTACTTCCGAAGCCGAGAAGCCCGCGCTCCGCACTTCCGAAGCCGAGAAGCCCGCGCTCCGTACTTCCGAAGCCGAGTAGCCCGCGCTCCGCACTTCCGAAGCCGAGTAGCCCGCGCTCCGCACTTCCGAAGCCGAGTAGCCCGCGCTCAGCAATGCCGAAGCCGAGTAGCCCGCGCTCCGTACTTCCGAAGCCGAGTAGCCCGCGCTCCGCACTTCCGAAGCCGAGTAGCCCGCGCTCAGCAATGCCGAGTGGTCGATTCCTAGTAACGCATCTTTGGGGATTGTCTTGATGTCGATCATGAGCGCACCCACGTCTCGCTCTGGACCCGCGTTACCGGGATGCCCTCGGAGTAATAGCCGATGGCTCGCCTGATCGACGCCTCCATATCGGAGCCCATCGACGTAGCCACGACGATCGAATCACGGGTGAGCGTGCATCGCCACATCGTGGCGAAATGCAATAGCTCGACCTTGGCGTTTAGCCGGCCATGCTTGCACACCTCGGTGAGCAATTCGGCGGCGTTTAAATTTTGATTTGGATTGGTAATGGGCACAGCGTCTTCCTCCTGCGCGTGGTGAAACCGCCAGGGGTGCGCTCAAGGGCAGCGCTACGTTTGGAAGACGATGTTTGACCCCTGGCGGCGTTTATCGGGGTACGCGAAAAAAAAGCCAAAACGCAAAAACGCCCAAGCAGATTATGCTTAGGCGTTTTATGACGAATTGGTAGCGGGGCCAGGATTTGAACCTGGGACCTTTGGGTTATGAGCCCAACGAGCTACCGGGCTGCTCCACCCCGCACCGGTTTCCGGAATATAGGCAATGGTGGCGTTCATGGCAAGGCCTCACCTGTTATCCGATTGGACGCTTTTCAGCAATTGGGAAACCGCCGGGCTTTCACGCAGGCAGACGACATCATCACTGATTTGGTTTAATGCCAATCTCGTCAGGTGAAAGGCTTGACCAAGAGTGAGAAAAAGGGTGACCAATCCAAAATGGTCGGCGAGGGATTGCCGCGCCGCTTCCTTGAAAAATCCTGAGCCCAATTCCTCCAGGAATTCGATGCCGGGCGCGGCCCGCCGGCGCTCCCTTTCCTCGACGGCGTGGTGCAGCATGCCGGTTTCAAACAGGGCGCGATTACCGATATGGACAGTCAGCAAAAATCGTTTTTCGCCTTGCGAATCATTTACCGCCTGGAGCAATTCGAAGTAGTAATCCTTGGCCGGTTCTCCTTCCACCGGTTGGTGCATGCGGGGATGTAAGGCGAAATCCGCCAGTAAAGCCGCGACATAATCCGCCAACTCCCGGTCATCTATCCCATGCCTCAGCAAGGTATGGCGGGTCAGCACATAAAAGTAGAAGGGCAAGGAAATGTCCACGCATTGGCCCAAATCCAAAATCGCCCGGTAAAGTTTATCGCCGTCCAACAATTCATCCAAATGGGATGGATCGCCAACCAGGTAACGCCAAAAGCTTTCGGGTTCCCCCTGCGGGAAAGCGGCATGGCCCAGGAATTGGAAATCCGAGCCTGTGAATCGTTGACGGCAATTCGGCCTGATGACGCGCATAAACCACCTCACCTCATAATCAGATGATAGGCCTACTTCGCGGATTTTGCCAAGTCCGGAAAAAGAGGGAGGGTCAATAAAAAATCAAATCATGACGGAGATTACCGGGGTTCTTTTTGCCAAAACGCCTTGAGCCTTTCGGGCAAGGTCCGGCGAAAATCCTGCATGGCCGCATCCAGCCGCGGTTCCAGGGGAGCATTTAAATCGGACCATTTCGGACCTTGGAATTGCAGGGACAATGCCCACTCGGGCTGCCCTTTGGCCACATTCCATAGCGCCAGCCGATAGCTCAGCCGATAGGATCCCCGATGGCTGCTTCGGCTCCACGGCCTGACCCTGGAGTAGACCGAATCGATGATCAAAAGATGGGAAGCCGCCAGCTTGCCGCCGATGGAGGATAGGAGCGCCACGGTAGCTTTCGGTGTAAACCTGTCCCGGGGCCGGTAAATCAAGGATTGATTCAAGGTGTCAAACCAAGGTCCCCAGGGCAAGGCTGGAAACGCCGCGGGAGATAGCCAGGCGGTATCGCCGCCGAGCAAAGGCTCTTCGGAGGAAATGACCTCCGCCTCGGGTCCCATCCACCCGGCCATCAGTTCGCGATGCCACGCCGGCAGGGAAAAGGACAATACATTCGGGGATAATCTATCGCAACTATCACAAACCGGTTTTTCGTCGAAATGGATTTCGGAAACCGGTAAGACGGCCAATTTACCGGACGGTGTCGAGGAATCCCCCCCCGCGTCCAATCCCGGCCAAAGCCTTTGATGTTTGGAAAATACGGCGATTTGTCTGACGGCGTCCTCGCCGCGGCTCACTTGAAAACCGGCGAGCAGGGCAAGAAGCAGGCCTAGGATCAGGTGGCGGCTTTGGCGGCGGCGTGGCTGAGATGAGGATTCAAGGTCCAAGCTAAATAGGCCTCATAAGCTTCCCCCGGGGCGGAGAAACCCCGGTGAAATAGATCGCGGATTTGCCGGAGATCGAGTTGTCCCCGTTTACTGGCATAGTAACAACGGCTCCCGAGAATATAGCCGAGTTGGGTTGCGAACCGACCGGCCAAGGGATGATGGGACTTGGCCAACCAGGGAAATTTTTTGAGGATATCGGGATAAGCGGGAGAACGCCTTTCGAGGTGCAAGTGCTGCAGAAGCGAGCGCATCAGCAAAGCGTCGTCATCGTTCATTTTCAATTCGCCCTGCTTCAACCGGCCCAGCAGGCGCCTCAATCCGGCCTCGGTTGGTCCTTTCCGTCTTTCATTGAACAGTTTCGAACCGAAAAATCCTAAGGCCTCGGTCATGACGGTTTGGTAGAACGCATCCAAGGGCGCCTTGGGAATTTGAAACGGACCGCGCATGACCGCGTGCACGAAATGGGCTGCTTCTTCGGCGGCCTGGTTCACGCTGGCATTCGGCAGGTATATCCAATAACGGATTTGCTCCTTGTCTTTGTACTCCAAGAGGAAACCTTCCTCCCGGCGGAGTTTGGCATGGATTAAGGGCCAATAGCCCGTCAATACCGGGTTCTCTTTTACCCTCTCGGCAAAATCCAGATTACGGCTCGAAAAAACCGAAAGCCTCGCCAAAGCCTGCTTGGGGATTTGCAACTGGAGAAAATCCGCGAGGTCCCTGACCAGGGCTTGAATATGGGCGAGATAATTATCTCCCCACAATTCGGCCCACTCCCCGCGGACGGGAGAATAGCCGTCCTCGGCATACTCCAGCCAATCGAGATAAGACTGCAATTTGGTGGCGGGCACGGTATTCATCAGGCAATACCTATCCTCCCCTATCTTGAGGATTTGGGCTTCCTCCTCCCCGGCCCGGGCCATTTTCCAATACAGGTTTTCGACGTTCTGATAGAGAATAAGCTTTTTGGGCTGGATGCCGATAGGAGCGAGCAGGCGATCGACTTCCTTGGGCAGATGCGAAGGGGCGATATGATAATCGCCGTCCACCACGTAAATCAAGGCCGGAGCATGGCGGATCAAGGCCCGGGCGATGATTTTCGCCGAGGCTTTATCCCGTGATTTCAAGGCGAAAGGTCCGGGAGGAGGGTCGGAATTGATGCCGAGCACGGGTATGCCTTGATCGCGGCAAAACTGAAGAATGGTGCGCCAGGGATTGAAATTATAGGCCCAACGCTCGGCATAGCGGATTCGTCTCAAAAACTCGCTCTCTCCCAAATCGCCTTTCTGAAAGCGGTCGATGAGGCCTTGGTTTTCGGCATGGAATATTTCCATGGCCAAGACCAGCGGCCTTTTAGGGGATAAGGCCTGCAGCATGGCCAAAATCGCCCGTTGGGAATGCCTGAGGGTATGGTAATCCCCATGGTAAACCACATCCACCGAAAGCGCCTTGCGCAATAGTTCCGCTCGGGTGGCGACTTTTTGGTAAGCCCTTAAATCACTGAGGTATTCCCGCCCATATTTTTTGACGTAGGGGGGATCGGTAAACGAGGTTTGCGCCAATTTGAGCTTGGCGGTATAGTTCTTCCTTTGAAGGCTGAGCAATTGATGCCTTAAGGGATTTTCCTGCATGACTAACCCCATTATCCCAAATTTGCACCCGCTACTACATTTCCATCCCCACAGGACAGCGGAAGACGGATTTCATGGGATTCAAATGCGGTATCGTCGGCTTGCCCAATGTCGGTAAGTCCACTATTTTCAATGCTTTAACCTCGGCTGGAGCCGAGGCGGCCAATTTTCCATTTTGCACCAAGGACCCCAATGTGGGCATGGTGAATATACCCGACCCCCGCCTCAAGGCCTTGGCCAAGGTGTATAAACCCAAACGCGAAGTCCCCGCCGTCATGCAATTCGTCGATATCGCCGGCTTGGTCAAAGGAGCCTCGCAAGGCGAAGGGCTTGGCAATCAATTCCTGTCCCATATCCGCGAAGTCGACGCCATCATGCATGTCGTGCGGTGCTTTGAAGACATCGATATCGCCCATGTCGAAGGCTCGGTCGACCCCGTGCGGGATGCGGATGTCGTCAACCTGGAGTTGATTCTGCGCGATATGGATACGGCGGAAAAGAAATTGCAAAAGGACCGCAAACTCGCCTCCCAGCCCGGCACGAAAGAAGGCAAGGAAGCCAAGGCCAGGGTTGATTTGCTGGAAAGGCTGCTGGTCGCCTTCAATGACGGCAAGCCGGGCCGGTCCTTGGGATTCTCCGGGGAAGAACATGCCTTGATCAAGGATTTGGGGCTGCTGACCTTAAAGCCCATGTTTTATTGCGCCAATGTCCAGGAAGGTGACGTCATTTCCGGAAACGCCCTGGTGGAAGCCATGAAGAAATTCGCAGCCGACCAAGCCTGCGATGTTTTAATGATTAGCGGGAAAATCGAAAGTGAAATCGCCGAATTGGATGAAAGCGAGAAGGAAGCCTTCCTGCAGGATTTGAACCTCAAGGAAAGCGGGCTGAATATGGTCATACGCAAGGGCTTTGACTTATTGGGCCTCATGACCTACTTCACGGCCGGGGAAATGGAAGTCCGTGCCTGGACCATCCCCAAGGTTTGCAAAGCCCCTCAAGCCGCCGGCGTCATTCACAGCGACTTCGAGCGCGGTTTTATCTGCGCGGAAACCCTCGGTTTCGCGGATTTCACCCAATACGGGAGTTGGCAGGCGGCCAAGGAAAAAGGCCTGGTGAGGACGGAAGGCAAGGAATATGTGGTGCATGACGGCGATATCATGCATTTTCTTTTTAATGTCTAGCAACGGTTAAGGAAAAAGATGGACTTGCCCTTTGAAATGAATGATGAAGAGTTTCTCGAAGTGCGCATCGACAATGTGTCCATTTCGAATCTCGGCTTCATTGTTTTTCTCAGGCATGCGGAGGAAAACCGCGTCCTGCCCATCTTCATTGGAGCCAATGAAGCGCATAGCATAGCCTTGGCGCTGAATGGCCAACCGGCTCCCAGGCCCATGACCCACGATCTTTTCAAGACCGTTTTGGACAACCTCGGCTGGGAAGTCGCCCGCATCCAGGTGACCCATATCGAAGAAAGCACTTTTTTCGGACGGATTCACCTCAGCCACCAGCATTTGGCGGATCTGGATTTCGACGCCAGACCTTCGGACGCCTTGGCCCTGGCCTTGCGTTACCAGGCACCCATCCAAGTGCATAAACAAGTCTTTGAGCAAGCCTCGGTTCCGATGACCCATCGGGACGAAAGCGAAATGGAAACCGGAATGAGATCTATGACGACCCCTACCCCTGCCGAACAAACCGATCCCATCGCGGAGCTGCAAAAAAAACTGGCCAAAGCCGTCGAGGAAGAGCGCTACGAGGAAGCGGCGAAGTTACGGGATGCCATCCGTAAATTGCAGACCGGGAATTGAAACTCCATTTCCTCCCGGCAGGGGCTTGGCCCCGCTCTTTATCGGTCGGGAGGAAAAGTAGGCGCGGCACCCATTCCGGCTGCCGCCGGTTTGGCTTGGCGTGGGACGTCATCGTGACTTTGGCTGAGATAGTATCCGCCCGCGCCGATTGCGATGACGATGCCGGACAATCCTAAAATCTTGTTCCGGCTCCAAAATGGCTTGCGAGGCGTTTTAGCCAATACCGAAGCTTTTTCTTCGGCCGATAAACCTTGAGGCTTGTCCGATTTCTTTTCCAACGGGACGGGCGCCAAGGCCGTTGGTTCATCTGCCCTTCGGAAGTTGACATCGTTGAGAGCGGCGAAATTCGGCTCCAATTCGAGAAGGGTACCGTCTGGCTTACGGATGCCATTGGCTCCGGTAAAAAAACTGTTCTTGATCGAAACGTCCCAGCTGAGGGTTGAAACCGGGGTCGGCGCACCCCAAACCCCGGTGTATTCCATGATCAATTGCCCCCCAGGTTCCACCACGATGCCGCCCCAGGGAGCACTGCCCGGTTCCATTTTCCCCCGCGCCGTATCCAGGGAGCCGCTGAGATAAACCCAGGTTTCCTTGTTTCCCTTGAAGATGAGGGTGCCATAGACGTGGATGACGTTTCCCCGCTGCGGATGGGCGAAATAAAGCATGACTCCCGATTCGACTTGGGTGGTCTTACCCGCTTTGACTTCCACCGTATCGCAAAGGAAAACGAAACGCGATTTACGTTTGGAATTCTCCAATCCGATGCCGGCCGGCAAGTACTGGCTTTCTTTCCGATTATCCTTGCAGGTATTCGCCTTTGCAGGGTGCCCGGCCGCCAGGCAAAGCACCACTATCCAAAGGGCGATCATCCGTGGCCAGGCCCTCATGGCAGAACCGTGACCATTCGCTTATGCAGCGGGGATTTTGGCATTCCCAAGGTTTGCAAGGTCAAAATAAAGGTGCCGGCTCCGCGGATTTCCGCCAGATTCCTGGCTTGGATTCCGATTTGTTGCGGGCGCCATTTCTCCTCGAATACCACGCGGCCTTTTAAATCCAATAGGCAAACCTTCAAACCCGCGCGCTTTTCCACGAAGTCCCGGGGCCAGTGGTAGCGCAGGGTCCAACCGTTTCTGCCTTGGATTAAACCCGGTAAGGTAACGTCGAAGGAGCGACTCATGGCTTGGGACCAAAGGGACTTTCGAGTGTCGATTTCTTCGTCTCCCGCAGCGACCAGGCGCAAGGCATTCCAACCGGCATGGACTTCCAGGGAATCACCCGGCTCGATAAGGCGGCCGGTGGAACTATCCAGTAGGACGGCCTTTTGTCCCGGACGCAAGCCGGTTAAATCCCAAGCGATACGATGGTTATGCGGGGAAAAAACCCTTAACGCCTCATCCACTTCTCCGGAAGCGGAAATAGCCTTGCGGAAATAGCCTTTGCCTTCGCCCAATACCACCTCGAAGGCATTTTTCATGGCGGGCAATCGGGGAATATTTCCTTCGGGATCGGCACCGGGGAAAAGCTTCACCTGCCTGAACCCCCCGGCGGTGAAAACCCTCAGGACCAAGGGGCCCCCGGGGTTGGCGCTTTTCTTGGGGGAAGCCGCCGCGCGCAAGGGGTCCAGGGTCAATATCTCATCCGCTTGGGCATAATAGGCATACCCCTGATAAGCTTCCATGGTCAAAGAGGGCTCCCAAAAGGATCCCGAGGCATTATTAACCCAGCGGTAAAACTCGGATTTTTCGCCCGAGGAAATGATTTGGCCCTCCTGCAAGTCGAAGGGGAAAAGGTTTCCAATGAGGCGCCATCCCGCTCCCTGGCCTTTATTGTCCATCTGCATAGGCTCTAAGGATGGGACTTGCTCCTGCTTCCAATGGAGTCGGAAGGGTTTGCCCTTTCCCGATGCGATAAAAACGGCTTCGCCGGAATGGCTTACCCTTTGGTCTGGCGTCTGGATGGATGCCAACTCACCCTGAACCAGGTGGATAATGCCCAAGGTATCCTTGATATTCGCGGGCAAATCCCCGGAACGCGACAACCAGGACGTGTCGTTTAAACTTCCGTTCAAGCCATTGGGAACGGCCAGTAAGTGCCAGACGCTGTCCGGGTATTCGCGGTAATTGGCGGCATAGGAGGTATCGAAAAGACCAGGCAGTGGACCCGATTGGGTGGCGACGATGCGACTGCCGTTATAAACCTTGATCCGGTAAAGCCCCAGATTATTGGTGGCCAAACTGAGCGCGATCTCGGTATTGATCAAGGCTAAGGGAGAACTGCCGGTATCCTTTCGGTTGGCATTGATCGTGGTATAGGAAACCTGGTATTGAGTGCCCGAATATTGTCCCGCGAGTCGAAGTTGCTCCTCAGCATTCAAGGAAAAAGTGATCAAGCGGTTCGTCAACTTGGAGGTATCCCTCAAAACGGTGATAAGAGGAGGACTTTGCAAGGGTGGCAATTCCTGAACGACCAGCAAGGCGACCGATTTACCCAGCAGGTTGACGGGCCCGACCGTGAGTCCGGGCATAGTGCCGAGCAGGGAAGTTTCGATCCAATCCACTTGACCGGAAGGTCGATAAAAAACCCGGGTTTGGGAGGAATCCAAGGCATAACCCGCGGAGTCGGAAATTCGAAAATCGCTGGCGGAAAGATTCTCGCCCTCGATGAGCCAGCCCTTGACGAATTGCCGGGAAGCCAAAACGGTATCCACTCCCAAATCACTTTCGTTCAAGGTGGTGATTTTAAGCAAACCTGAAACCGGGCTGGTGAAGTTGCTTACCCTTACGCCATTGACCAAGCCGGTGAAGGGCACATTTTTCTGGATATTCAATTTCCGGCCCAGGAATAGTTTTCCATTGGCTTCCTTGGCGGTGAGCCGAACCTTCACCCGGCCATCCGGCAAGGTTTCCCGGTTCGCCACCAAGTCGCCTTGACCATTCACGGGCAGGAAATAAGGCAAAGAGGAGCCCTTGGCGGCGGCATTCGGCTTCAAAGTCAGACTGAGGCTATCTCCCGCGCCGCGGCCCAAAGTTTGCAATTGAAATGGGGCGGAAATCCTATCATAAAAATCCGAATCGGGAGGAGCGGCAGGAGAGATCAGGAATTGATACCCGGCTTGGCTGGAGGAATGCAAGGTGAATTCAGCCGCGGTCGAATCGAATGTCCCCCGGGGTATGCTCAATTTTTCCATCAGGAATGCCGTGAAATCCTTTAGCGCCGGCCCCCGGAATCCATAATTTCCCACCGGTAAGGCGGACATGGGGTAAAACTCCGGCGCGGCCTGTCCCTGGCCCGGATCGGTTTTCTTCTGCCAGCACATTTTCGCCTCCAGATACGGGATATCCGGGGTGCGGTTGGTGCGAAAAACCATTTGGCCGGTATCGCTGAATTTAGCGGTGGTATTATAGCCCATCGACAAGATGAGGTAGCGTACATCCTTGCGGATATCGAGTTCGGCATCCGGCGCAATGCTACCCACATAGGTAAAACTTCCGGCGCTATCGATTTGGTCGAAGATGAGGGAATCGGAATTGCTTCGGGTGTCCGCAATGACCTTACGGCCCCGCGGCAATTCGCAGTCATAGGCGGGAATGAAATACTTAGCCGCGGGCAAGGTATTGATAAAAGTCCGACGACCGCCCTTGGTGCCGTAAGCCTTGAGTAATTGCAAGGTATCCTTGGAATTAGCCCGCACCAGCAATTGCGGCACGCCATGGATGGCCGCCAGGCTTCCGTCCAGCTGAATGGAATCGATTTGGAAATTACCGAAAGTCCGGGATTTATTGTCCGCCCAGGCATAACGCAAGCGGGGATAATCGGCTGGACCCAAAGCTTCGGGGACGCTGGAAACGTTCAGCAACCGGGGAATCACGGAAGCGGCGAAAAAGAGAGTGACCGAGTCGGATCCGATTTTCAGCTTGCTGAAACTCGTTTCGCGGGGAAAGACATTGAAGGGCTGCGCTTTGTCCGGTCCGTTATGGAATCCTACCGTCGTCTCGGGCGCGACATACCAATTCCAGAGTTCGGTCGTATCCTTGCCGGCGACCGGAGCGATGGGGGTGCCGGCATTCACCAATTCCGGATAGGCGGATTGGAATACCCCGGCCCAACCGGGATAAATCTTGTTGCTGGCAATGCCCGTGGGCTGGGTGACGTAGGCGGAACTGAGCGCCAGGGGATAAAACGTCGCCGTCCCGGAAATTTGATTGGTCCCACCAGGAAAGGCGAAGAGGTTATTGGTGATATCGGCCTGCACCCCCGTACTGCCGTCCAACTTGAATTGCAACCGGTTGACGGTATTGTAGGCCATTCGGAATTTCGCCACCAAGTTGGCTTCCACCAGACCCGCCATATTGATATTGCAATTCGAGATGCTGAGGGTATCGGCCTTGACCCTGATTTGGGTGATATCGGCTCCCTGACTCGTCCTGATGACGAAAAAACATCGCTCGAAGGAAACCTTGCTGCCCGGGCCCCCCGCCCATGCCAGAAAGTTCCGACTCGCCAAATTATCGCCGAATATCAAGCAATCCCTTAAGGTGAGACTGCCATTGGGCTGGGATGCCAGGTCCGTGGTGGATATCGATGCAGTCGGCGACATCAATTGGATGGATAAACCACTGAGCACGATGGGCTTTTTAAAATTTTGGATATCGAGGAGTGGATTGCTATCCAGTTTGATAATGCCGGGCGTTTCCGGTTTTTCCACGAAGTAAATGGCCTCGGCCTTACTCGTATTGGCCGCTCCGATACGGAAGGTTCCCACATTGGAGAACTTCGCGAACTCTACCCGGTGGGGAAGAATATCGGGTGTTTTATCGATGGCGGCGCTGATGGCGTCCAGGTTGGTGGTATCGACGGTATAAATGACGTCGGCCCACCCTTTTGGCTGGAAAAGCCCGAGCCAGAAAGCCAGGAAAGCGACCCTGAGGCCCATCGGAATCCCTGGCCTTTCCGCCGGCAGCTTATATGGTCTCGTCAAAAGCCTGCATCTCCCCTCTCCCCTAAAAAATGGCTTATCCCTCGATTCTACGCAGCCCTCTGGAGAAATAAAAAGGAAAAAAAGGGTTTGGTTATTTCAGGCTGCAAATGGGACAGGAATCTTCCTGATGACCGCGAGCCGGACAATATTTGCGGGCGAAATAGATGATTTGCAAGTGAAGCTTATTCCATGTTTCCTGAGGAAAGAGGGCTTTCAAGTCCGCTTCGGTTTTTTCCACGCTTTTCCCATTCGACAATCCCCATCGCGCCGCCAATCGATGGATATGCGTATCGACGGGAAAGGCGGGTTTACCGAAAGCCTGGGACATGACGACGGAGGCGGTTTTATGGCCCACGCCGGGTAGGGACTCTAAATCCTGGAAATTATCGGGTACTTGCCCGGAAAAGCGGGTGAGCAAGGCCTGCGACAAGGCATAAACATGACGGCTCTTGGTCGGAGCGAGCCCCAAGGTTTTGATAATGCGATGGATTTCCGCCACCCCCAAGTCCACCATGGCCTGAGGATGCGGGGCTTTCGCAAATAATTCCGGCGTGACTTTATTGACCGCCGCATCCGTGGTTTGCGCCGATAAGAGCACCGCGATGCAAAGCGTGAAAGCATCCCGATGAAGCAAGGGAATGGGCGGATCGGGGAAAAGCTCATCCAATACCCTTTGGATGAGCTGGATTTTATGCCGCAGCGCGGCATTGGGGCGTTTCCGGGAAGCGGGCATGGAAGCAAGAGTAGATTTTCAAGGATGAAGAAAAACCCCACTTTATTGATTACAGGCGCCGCCGGTTTTATCGGCAGCGCCCTGACGTGGCGATTGAACGAATTGGGCCATACCGACCTTTTATTGGTCGATCACCTGGGCGAAGGCGCCAAATGGCGAAATCTGGTGCCCCTTAAATACGCCGATTACCGGGACCGCGAGGAGTTGTCCGCATGGCTGAAGGAAAAGCGCTTGCCGTCATCTCTCCAAGGGGTCCTTCATTTGGGAGCTTGCTCCGCGACTACCGAAAAAGACTCCGGTTATCTCATGCGGAATAATTTCGGGATGACGCGCGACCTCGCTGAATTTTGCCTCGACCGCGCCCACCCCATTCCTTTCATCTACGCTTCTTCGGCCGCCACCTATGGCGATGGTCAAAAAGGGTATAGCGACGATTCGGAAACCTTGCCGGACCTAAGGCCTCTGAACGCCTACGGTTATTCCAAACAGGCTTTTGACCTTTGGGCCTACCAGCAGGGCATTTTATCCGATCTGGTGGGCTTGAAATACTTCAATGTTTATGGCCCCAATGAATACCACAAAGAGGATATGCGGAGCATGGTCGCCAAGGCATTCGATCAAATCATGTCCGAAGGCCGGGTCAGGCTTTTCCGTTCCCACCACCCGGACTATCGCGATGGCGAACAATTAAGGGATTTCATCCATGTGCTGGATGCCGTGGACATCACCTTGCATTTTCTGAAATCGGGCGGAAAAGGTGGCCTTTTCAATGTGGGCACGGGCCAGGCCAGGTCCTGGAAGGACATGATGGCGGCTCTTTTTTCAGCCTTGGGACGGGAACCCCGCATCGATTTCGTCGACATGCCTGCCGCGCTTCAAGGCAAGTACCAATACTTTACCCAAGCGGATATCGGTAAGCTGCGAAAGTCCGGCTTTACCTCTTCCCTGCGCAGCTTGGAGCAGGGTATCAGCGAATATGCCGCTTACCTCATCCGCGGCCACAAGGTCTTCGGGGATTAACGCCGCGGGGGCGGCCCTTCAATGGTGGTGCAAGAAACCGTGCCAAAATCCAAGGCCGATGGATAAAACCAAGGCCATGATGAAGCCGGTCATGGCCAGGGGCCTTTGTCGGAGAATGCGCCGGCTATGGGGCACCATGCCCGTCCAAATCGAATAAGCGAGAATGCCCGCGCTAAAGCCGAGGGCGATCCCGAGCCAGGAACCCTCGCTCAGGATGCGATTTCGTCCCAGAAAATAGGTGGCGGGTGAAATCAGAGCATAGACCAAGGTCCATGCCCATAGGGAGGGGAGTTTGCGCGAGCTCCGCGAAAGCAAATGCGCCAAGGCGAAGCTGGAGGTGAGCTTGTGCAGGAGCATGCCCAGATTGATGCTTGACGTCCATGGAGGGTTCACCAGTCCGAGCAATAATCCGTCATTCAGGGAGCAAATACTCATGGCCAGGGCCGAAGCGGTGCCGATGGGATGGGGATCATGACCCACTTCACAACAGGGATCATGCTTGACGACCCATCTCGACCAGGCAGCCATGGCCCCGTATCCCAGGACAAAGGCGGGAATGCGCCAACCCGGGCTTTCCACCAGGTGCGGCATGAGGGTCATCAATAAAAAGCCCAGGAAAAAAGCGGCTGAAATGGGGTAAAGCCCATCCATCCAAGAAGATGTCTGCTTGTCGCGGCGACCGTGGGTGGAAAGGCTTAAGGCGCTACCGACCAAACTCGCGAAGAGCATGCCCAGGGGCAAAATAAGGTCGGACATGGGGCGTAAAAGGTAGGCCTGGGAAGAGGCTATGGCAAGCGTTGCAGGCTAAGATACGGCACCCGAACTATAATTCGCAGAGCCATGGGATTTTTTGAGGTGTATTGGAAATATCTCGGTTTTCCGCTTTCTGTGGCCAAAGGAAGGATGGTGGATGCCTTTCCTTTTTCCCTCGTTGATACCGCCGTCTGCCTGGGAATAGCCGTAAGCCTTCTGGCAGTAGCCTCTTGGTTACCCGGTTTCCGCCCTTTGAAACCATGGCGGGGCAAACTTTTGGGGGGCCCGATATTCCTATCGGTTTTAGGCGTTGGCCAGGGTGCATTTCCCTGGAGCCTGGCGCCGACGGCCCTCCGGTCCCCCCTGGAACGGGTCATCCACCCCCCTCCCCTGCCAGAACACATCCAAGACTCCCTTTGGCGGGCCCAGTTGCAAAACCTTTGGCAAGAGACCACCTGGGAAGGCTATGCATCCCTATCCGAAGGGGAAGCCTTGGTCACCTGCAATCGTCTTCTCGACTCGGTGCTGAACCGCCTCGACCTTACCCCGGGACGCCGGGTGGAAAGGATTAAGGACATGGGTCCTCTGACCACCTTTTTAGGCCTGGTTTACGGAGGCCCGGCCTTTCACGATCCTTTTTTCGGTGAATTAGCCATTATCCGGGATAAGGATATGCCCAGCTCCCGTTACTGGCGCCTGCATGCGACTTGCCATGAAACCGCCCATGCCAAAGGATACACCCGTGAAATGGACGCGGAAATCCTTACTGCGTTAGCGCTATTATGGAGCGATGATGCCCGTTACCGGAACCTTGGAGCCGTGCTCTTTTTGGCCAAAGCGGGGAAAGCGTTTCCCCTTCCCGAGCCCATGCGGCAAGATATGATAGCGGCCAGAATGCGTCGCCAAGAGGCGGAATCCCATCAACCTATTTTAAGGTTCTTTCGAAATTTCGCCGAAAAAGTAGGTTTCCGCAATGAGCCGGCCAAGTATGGGGATAGGAAAAGAGGCGAGCCCTGGAATCCGCGCCAGCCATTTTTCGCCACCGTCGCCCAGGCATTAAAGACCTACCCCGGCTTCATCAAAACCTATGGCTTCTAAGATCAAGGTGGATAGGGAATTGGATTTGCATGGGATGACCATAGAAGCCGCTTTGCAAACGGTCAGCCGGCTTGTCCGGTCTCCGGCCAGGAGGGGCGGCGAGGTCGTCCGCTTGATCCACGGCCATTCCAACCGGGGCGAAGACAGCATCAAGACCCAGGTCACCCGCATGTTGACCGGCCCCTGGATGAAATACCTCCAGGATGTCTATCCCGAACCTAAAAATCCCGGCGCGACCTTAATTGTGCTGGAGTCTCCTTGACCTATAGCCTCGACAAGTTTATTTCTACACCCCGCAGGATTAGCCCTACCCGACCCAAACCGGTCCGGTGAGGCGGTCTCTCTACCCCGGAAGCGCAATGACCTTCAAAAAAAACATTCTCTGCATCGGCGCCGGCTATGTCGGCGGCCCTACCATGACCATGATCGCCAATAAGTGCCCGAACTATAAGGTCACCGTGGTCGACATCAATAAGACGCGCATCGATGCCTGGAACCCAGGTCCCTGCCCCATTTATGAGCCGGGCCTGGAGGAATTGGTGCAAGCGACTCGCGGGCGCAATCTCTTTTTCAGCACCGATGTGGACAAGGGCATCCAGGAGGCGGATATCATCTTCGTCTCGGTCAATACTCCCACCAAGACCTTCGGGCAGGGCGCGGGACGGGCCGCGGATTTGCAGTATTGGGAAAAGACCGCCCGGCAAATCCTGGCGAATTCCGACCGCTCCAAAATCATCGTGGAGAAAAGCACCTTGCCCGTGCGCACGGCCGAGGCCATGGAGAGGATACTGAACGCCAATGACAAGCATATCCGCTTCGAAGTCGTCAGCAATCCCGAGTTTTTAGCCGAAGGCAGCGCCATCGCCGACTTGGAAAATCCCGATCGAGTCCTCATCGGTTCGCGCGAAACCCCCGAAGGCCTGGCCGCCCGAAAGGACATCGTCGACATTTACGCGCACTGGGTGGCGAAAGCCCATATCCTCGAAAGCAATGTCTGGAGCGCGGAATTGTCCAAGCTCACGGCGAACGCTTTCCTGGCCCAGCGCATTTCCTCCATCAACGCCATCTCGGCGCTTTGCGAACATACCGAGGCCGACGTCGGGGAAGTCGCTTATGCCATCGGTACCGATAGCCGCATCGGCTCGAAATTCCTCAAGGCCTCGGTGGGTTTCGGAGGCTCGTGCTTTCAAAAGGACATCCTGAACCTGGTTTATATCTGCCAGGGATATGGCCTCACCGAGGTGGCGGATTACTGGGAAAGCGTGGTCAAGCTGAACCACTGGCAGCAAACCCGTTTCGTCCGCACCATGCTGGCCAATATGTTCAATACGGTGGCGGGAAAACGGATAGCCTTGCTGGGTTTCGCCTTCAAGGCCAATACCGGCGATACGCGCGAATCGCCGGCCATCACGGTGGCGCGGCAATTGATCGAGGAACGCGCCGATCTGGTCATCAGCGATCCCAAGGCCATCCACAATGCGAAGCTGGAATTGAAGGACGTGGTGGATAAGGTCACCTTCGAGGCCGATCCCTACAAGGCCGCGGAGGGCGCCCATGCCCTGGCCATCATGACCGAATGGAAGCTATACGGTGAATTGGACTATGCCCGCATATTCGCCTCCATGCATAAGCCGGCCTTTATTTTCGACGGCCGCAATATTCTGGATCACCAAAAGCTGCATGCCCTGGGATTCAATGTCTATGCCATCGGGAAATCCGCCCTAAAGCATTTTTGAATCCATGCCGGCGGCCCGGAAAAGCCGCCTACATGACCACCAATTCGGCGTGCAAGGCGCCGGCGGTTTTAATGGCCTGGAATATGGCGATGATGTCGCGCGGGCTCACGCCCAAGGCGTTCAGCGACTTGGCCAGGTCGGATACGCTGGTGCTCGCCGGCAAGACCCTGACCATGGCCTGATCTTCCTTGGCATTGATGCTTTCATTGACCGTTCCCACGGTTTGTTGGGTGGCCACTCCCGGCGCGGTGGCGGTTTGTACCTGATTCTCCTGGGTTTGCTTGATCTCGATGGTGATATTGCCGTGGGCCACCGCCACTTCGGATAGGGAAACATTCCCCCCGCTGATGACGGTACCGGTTTTTTCATTCAGCACCACCCGGGCTACGGTAGCGACGGCGAAATCCAGGTTTTCAACTTCGGAGATGAATTCCATGGGCTTGGCCTGCCAATCGGCCGGCAAGGATAATTTCACCGTCACCGGGTCCAGGGCCTGCGCAACGCCGCCGCTGAATTTCGTATTCACGGCCTTGGCGAGATTCACCGCCGAACTGAAATCCGGGTTCTGCAAATCAAGGCGAAGCTCGGTATTGGACAAGGCCTTGGAAGGCAAGGCTTTTTGCACCAAGGCCCCGCCGGGAACCTGACCGGCCAAGGTGTGGTTTTTGCTGAGCGACGCCTTACCGAGGCTGCTCTCGCGGCTGATGCCTCCCACGCTCAGGGCTCCCTGAGCCATGGCATAGATATCGCCTTGCGCGTCTTGTAATGGGGATAGCAGCAGGGTTCCGCCTTCCAGGCTCTTGGCGTCGCCCAGGCTGGAAACCAAGACGTCCAGGGATTGGCCATGCTTATGGAATGGCGTCATCTTAGCCGTGATCATGACGGCCGCCACATTCCTCAACTGTATCCTGTCCTTGGGAACCTCGATGCCCATGTTACGGAGCATGTTGATCACGCTTTGGGTGGTGAACGCGGTGCGCGGGCCGTCTCCGCTGCCTTTCAAACCGACCACTAGGCCATAACCTATCAATTGCGTTTCCGCCATGCCCTCGATTTTGGCGACGTCTTTGATGCGGACCCCGAAGGAAGGGCTAATCGATAGCAGGAGTAAAGCCATGACCGGCAGTAGCCGGGACAGGGGAAAATGGATCGCTTTGATTCGATTCGGACGCATGCGAACCCCTTAGAAAATCCAATTGAAAAAGCGCGCCAGCCAGCCGGGACGGGAAGCGTTGTGATTGTCCCCTTCCCCCGAGTATTGGATACGGGCTTCGGCGAGCTTCAGGCTTTGCACGGTATTATCCGGCGCGATGTCCTCGGGCCTCACGATTCCGGAAACCTTGAGGATTTCCTTTTCGCCATTGATGGAAACCTCCTTATTGCCGTCGATCAATAGGTTGCCGTTTTCAAAAACCCGGATGATGCGGGCGGAAACCGTGGCACGCACCACGCCCGCCCGGGAGGTTTTGCCGCTGCCGTCATAGGCCTGTTTCACTCCCATGCCCGCTCCCATGGACGGCAAAAAACTCAGCGCTCCCGTGGCTTGGCCCATGGATACCGAAGCGTCTTGCTGCTTATCCGTGGAAGTCTTGGTGTCATTGGTGGCCTGGGCGTTTTCGACCACCACGACGGTGATGACGTCTTCGACCTTGCGCGCCTTTTTGTCGGAGTAAAGGGAATACAGCGGTCCATCGGCCCAAACCGTCGCGTATCCCACGCCAAAGGTCAAAGTCGCCACGATCAGGTTGAAAAGCGGATTCCGGGTCCTTTGCATATCAACTTCCCCCATCGGCCATGAGCCGCAAACTGCCGTCCGGATTGATTTCCCCGTGCATCATTTTTTTACTGGCGGGATTCCAAATCGGTATCACCTCCCCGGCCCGCCCATCGCGCCTGGCCACGGCTTCCAAGGTGACCTGCACCCGGCCTTCGGTCAAGGTCAAGGGCACCCTATCCCCGCGCTGGACCAGCGGAGGGCTATCGACCAGCCTCGCCGTGATGATTCTTCCGGGAAGGATGCTGGCCTTCGCCAGGTTTCTTAAGCAATCCTCTTTAGTCGGCAACAGACCCGGGGTAAAAGTGGTCACGTCGCGGACTTCTTCGGCCAGGGCCGATTCGGTAAAGGTTTCGCCCTTGGTGATTTTTTGGCGGGCGATGGCGACGGTGGCGAATAGTCTCACTTCGGCCGTCAGGGGAATGCGCCTTATCCACTTTGCCTCGCGCCCGATTCTCAATTGCAACGGAACCCTTCCCCGCCTTTTCAGCCCGTCGAAACGGAGGTCTATCTCGCGATTTCCCAGCGGCAGGGTTATCGAGGCCGGTTTTTTGATCAATTGATAAGAGCGGCGGGTATCCCCCAAAAGCGGCTCCCCGGCGAATAGGCTGTCGAGCAAGGCTTGCAGGGCGGCATCCGACAGGGTATCGCAACGCGTGGCGACTTGCACCGTGCGTCCGGGACTGGTGAAGACGAGCCTGTCTTTCCAAGGCGCCAATCCCTTCATTTGCAGCCATTCGGCATCCATCAGCCTGGTCAGGCCGAAGTTGGCGGCTTTCCCGACCTCCAAAGAAGGCAATTGAGCCTCGCCGGGACAGTCGATGTCGGCTATTTCCCCCAATTCCACCGTAGGTCCTGTCACTTCGCTATAGGCGCGTAAGGAAACCAGGCAGGGAGTTTGCGCGACCGTCAAGACCAGGGATGCTAGGGAAATAACCATGGGAAAATCATCAGCTCTTCAATTGATTGGCCATTTGCAACATGCTATCCGAGGTTTGAATGGCCTTGGAGGAAACCTCATAGGCGCGCTGGGCGATGATCATGGAGACCATTTCTTCGACCAATTCCACGTTGGAGGCTTCCTGATAGCCTTGCTGCAAGGTGCCGAGGCCGTTGTTTCCCGGCGAGTCCACCTCGGCTTCCCCGCTGGCGGATGTCGCCAAGTATTGGTTATTGCCGATGGATTTCAATCCCGCCGGGTTCAAGAATTTCGCCAATTCCAATTGGCCGATTTCCTCGGTCGCGCCCGCCTCGTCCAAAACCACCGAGATATGGCCATAAGCGTCGATGCTGATTTCCTTGGTGCCCTCGGGAATTTGAATCATCGGCTCGATGGGAAAGCCGTTGGACGTCACCAGGGTGCCGTCGGCGGCGACCTTCAGGCTTCCGTCCCGGGTATAGCCGATTTCGCCGCTGGGCATCTGGACCTGGATGAAACCCGATCCGCTAATCGCCACGTCCAGCGGATTATTGGTTTGCTGCAAATTGCCTTGGCTGAATATCCGCTGGTTGGCCGCGCTGCGCACGCCCAGGCCGACTTGCAAACCTTGCGGCGATTTCGCCCCCTCGGCATTGCTTCCGCCCGGTTCCACCAGGGTCTGGTAGAGCAAATCCTGGAACTCCAATTTCGATTTCTTATAACCCGACGTATTCACGTTGGAAAGGTTATTGGAAATATTATCGATATAAAGCTGATTCGCTTTCATGCCGGTGGCGGCCGTATACAGACTTCGCAGCATAATCTTCCCTACCTTATTGCGATCTTCATGTTCGGGTTTCCGATCTTAATCATACCCGGCCCACTTCATTGACGGCCTTCGATAGGGTTTGATCGATGCTTTGCATCACCCTTTGATCGGCTTCGTAATTACGGTGATAGGCTATCATGGCGACCATGGCGCCCACGGTATCCACATTGGACGCTTCCAGGAAGCCCTGTTTGATTTCGGTGCCCAGGGCGGACTTGGAAGGGTTTTGCCCCGGATTGAGATTGCGGTATAATCCATCTCCGCGGGCTTGCAGGAGTTGGGGATCCGCGAATTCGGTCAAAGCCAATTTGCCGATTTGCTGGCCGTCGACGAAAACGCCCCCATCGGTTTGGATGGAAATGGATTTGCCGTCGGCGCGAATGGCCTCTCCCCCTTCGTCGAGAACGGGACGGCCTTCGGAGGTCACGATTTGCTTGTCGAGATTCAGGTTGAGGCTGCCGTTTCGGGTATAGGCCATGCCTTCGGGAGTCATCACCTTTAAAAATCCGGGACCGGAAAGGGCCACATCCAAGGGATGATCGGTTTGCACCAAGGCACCCTGGGTGAATTGGGTGTACTCCTGATTCAGGGTTTGACTTTCATCCTGGTGGAGCAGCTTTTCGTCATTCCTGCCGATGGTGACCTCTCCGCGCGTGGCCAACTGGCTGATTTTAAATCCCGTGGTATTGGCATTGGACAAATTATTGGCCATCAAGTCCTGCCTGGCCAGGATATTCGTCATGCCTTTGGAAGCGGTATATAAGCCATTGACCATGGTATCCCCCGCTCAGGAAGTACGCAAGGAATGGGCCATCATTTGAAGCGTAAGCGAACCCCGCAAATTAAAGCGGTTTGCGAATTTTTGCATTCATCCCGCGAGGGATGGATCGCGCTTCGGCAAATTATTCCCCGGCCGCCGAGGATTCAGGCAAGGTCTGCCGGGTAAGGGAAACCGATGATTTGGAAAAAATGTTCGACGGCCTGGCGGCCTTCCCTACCCCATGCCGAGGAGAATTCATTCACGTAAAGGCTAATATGGGATTTTAACACCTCATCACCCATGGACGGCGCATAACGTCTGCATAACTCCAGGGCTTCATCCCGATTCGACTCCGCCCATCGGATACTGGCCCGGACCCTTTGCGCCATGCTCCCGGGTTCAACCTCTCCATGCCGGCTTAAGACCAAGGCGCCCAGGGGTATGGGAGAATGGGTTTGCGTTTCCCAGAACTCGCCGAGGTCCCGCACCAAGGCAAGGCCATCGTGGTCATAAGTGAAACGCGCTTCGTGGATGACCACGCCTTGGGCCGATGGGTCCGCTTTCAAGCGGCGATAAATTTCATCGAATGGCAGGAATTTTTTTTTGGCTTGCCCACCGGGCCATTCGGCACCGGCATAGGTATTCCAGAGCACATGCGCCGTGGTATTCTCCCCGGGAATCAGGACTTCCCGATCGAAATCGAATGTGTTTCCTCCGGTCAAAAGCAAGGGACCGCAGCGCCGTCCCAAGGCGCCGCCGCAATCCAATAGACGATAGCCCCCGGCGCAGTGGGGATAATTCGCGAAGCTGATTTTCACCGCCTCATAATCCCCGCGGTTTGCCGCGAGGTTCAGGGTCTGAATATCCTGAAAATCGAATTCCAAACGCATGCCAACCCAGGGAATACGTCCCAGGATGAGACCGGCATAGATGAATACGTCATTGGGGCAGGGGGAAATGCCTATCCTCAATTTCATCGCCACAACCTTTCCATGCGGGACAAGGTCCTGGTCAAACTGTGCAGGGCCGATCGGAAATCATCGGGCCGCATGTCCCTTGCGCCGACCCGATTGCTGATGGTGCGTAATTGCAGGCAGGGCACGCTGGCCGCGTGGCAGGCCAAGGCGCAACCCGCTCCCTCCATGGTTTCGAAATCACCTCGCCAGAGTTCCCGGCGAAAGGCCGCCATGGACTCGCTTCCCGTGACGCAATTCACCGTCACCCCGGCGCCGGTTTTCAATTCGGGCATGCCTTCGCGGATCAAGGCGGGCCAAGGGGTTAAAACCAGGCTTTCCTTTTGCAAAGGATGCGCCCACGCCATATCCCCCAGCGGCCGGAATATCGCTTTGTTCGGATCGGTTTCCGAGGGCCATTCCACGCCGATATCCCCAAAGCATTCACTCGTTCCCAGGACGGAGTCCCCGATATTCAAACCGCTGCCGTCGTAGGCTCCGGCCAAGCCCACTTGCAAAACCGCGCTCGGCCTAATCCCGGCCAAACCGAGGTGCATCCTGCTTTGCGTCCAGGGGCTTCCCGCTCCCGAAACCGAAAACCAGATGTCCTTTCCCGCCGCCTCGACGCGCCCGACTTGACCGAGGCTTTCCACCGCCGCGCCGTGGGGCAGGGCGGAACCTGGCGCGAAAGCCTCCCATGCCGCCGTCAACTCCATGGGCGTCGCAGCCCAAATCCAAAGCGGAAAAAGCGAGGGGCCGACGGGAGTTAATTCCAAGTCCGAACCTCGATTCCATCGGCCAGGTCGCGGGCGGCTTGGGCATCGAAATGCGCCGGCAGGATATCCAGGCAACTGGCCGCGCCCATGGCCAAAGCCTGCACGCCGGCCCACTTGGGCTCCATACCGGCCAAAAGAAAATGCGCCAAGCCCGCGGTCACGGTGTCTCCGGCGCCGATGGGATTGACGACCTGGATTTCAGGCACCGTCAGGCGATAGCTCTGGTTTTCCTTCAGCCGCAAACGCGCGGGACGAGGGCCGTCGGTGATGAGCAAGTTCATTTGGGATGCGCCCGGCGAAACGGAAATCGTTTCCTTTTTCTCCCAGGCAAGCCATTCTTCCGCATTGATCTTCAGCCATTGCGCGCGAAGCAAGTCGGAGGCCGAGAGGCCCTGGATGGCATCCACTATTTTGATGTCGGCCTGGACGAAGGGAATCAGATCGCGGTAGAAAACCGGGCTCCAGCCATTGGGCGCGCTTCCCAGCAGGATAAAGGCGTCGAAGTGTCCGGCATCCTGGATGGCTTGGAATATGCCATCGCGCCATTTCTCCTGGTAATCGACCGCGAAAGGGGAAATGACTTCGGTCACGACGCCGGTGGCGTCATCGCGTAAGGTCAGGCATTGCCGGGTCTCGCCTTCGCCCCAAGCGTGAATGCTCCGTATGCCCGCTTTTTCACAGGCGGCCAAGCATTGACGCCCTCTTTCACCCGCGAGGCATTGGACCAAAACGACATCATGCCCCAGGCGGGAAAGCACCCGGGCGGCATTCATGCCTTTGCCCGAGGCCAAGGTATGCGAATCAGTGGCCCGGATCACCGCTCCCGGCGTCCAATACGGCAAGGTCAATACGGTCTGCCAGGCGGGATTCAATCCGCAAACGAGTATTCGCGCCATTTTCCATAAAGTAGCAGCCCCGACGGCGGAAGCGGAAGGCGTAAGGCCCGCGAAAGGCAGCCGCGCCGTCCAGGTTACCCCAAGGTCGGTTGATTGGTATCGAAATTCGGATTGGCCGCCGGCTTTTTCCCGATTTGGGAAAACAAGGAAACACGGTTGCGGCCATTCTGTTTGCTGTAATACATGGCCTTATCGGCGCTATCGATGATTTGCTGCTTGGTCTCCGCATCGGCGGGAAAGGTGCAACTGCCGATGGACACGGTCACTTGCAGGATGTTCTCCTCATTCTGCACGCGCATGGACTCGACGCTTTGGCGGACCCTCTCGGCCAGCATGGCCGCCTGGACCTCGTCGGTTTGAATCAATACCACCACGAATTCCTCGCCGCCGTAGCGGGCTCAAAAATCCGTTCCGCGAATCCCGTTTTGGATGGCGCGCGCCACCATTTTCAGCACCAGGTCGCCCACGGGATGGCCGTATTTATCGTTGAATGACTTGAAGTGATCGATGTCCATCAGGAGGAGGGAGAGGGGCGATCCGTAGCGGCCCGCCCTTTCCAATTCCTTGGTGAGCACTTCCTGGAAGGTCCTATGGTTGGGGATTTGGGTCAAGCCGTCGATGGTCGCCTGGTTTTCCATTTCCTTGTACATGCGCGCCTTGGAAAGAGCCATCTGCACGTTATGCATGATGGTGCGCAGCAGTTGGAATTCCGCTTGATCGTAACGGCCCGGCTTGTCGGATTCGATGCCTATCACCGCCCAAAGGAATTGCCTGTCGTCCAGCAGCGGGGCGGCCAGGATTTCCTGCGGGTGCTCGCTTTCCTGCTCTTGATCGTCAAAGCGGATCGCGTGGGGCTCTTCCCTGAATTTCTGGACTAGCAGGGGACGACGATTGCGGAAAACGCTGCCATAGAGGCTGTTTTGCTGGTTGATGTCGAATTCGCGATTGCCCAATTGAATGCCGCTCGGGCTGATATTTTTCCAGAGATACCCTTTTTGCGTCGAGGGATTGTACCCGCAGAGGATGATGCGATCGTATTCAAAAGCGCGCCGGAGGGCATAGGTCAGCACTTCGATGACGTCTTCGGGCTTCAGGGACTCCGAAAGCTTTTTGGCGATATCGTATTGCATATCGGTCATCAAGGCCTGGCGGTTCATCTGTATGCTCATATTCGCATGGGTGATCATGACCGAGGCGATTTGAGTGAACCGATACATCAATTCCTTGTGTTCGTCGGTAAAGGCCCTGACATTCTCGGAGTCGACGACCAAAAGGCCCTGAAGCCTCTTTGCCTGGACATCCATGACGCGCATGACCATGATGGAGTTGACGTTTTGCGGGTGGGTATAGTATTCCAAATTGCCGGTATAGGACTTGAGGTTGCCGGTGATGAAGCCCGCGGGCTTTTCGACGGCGCCGCCTACGATGCCTTCCCCGATATGCGGAACACAGTCGTAATTGAAGTGATGGCTTTTGGTGACCACCGCATTAACGACCAGCCTTTCGCCCGTTTCATCCACCAGGAAACCTATGGCGCTATAGGCCTTGAAATTCCTGCTCATGAAATAAACCACGGAATCCAAGGTGCCTTGCTTTTCCTTCATCGCCTGGGCGCCGAGGTTTTCCAGGTAGCGGCGGTTCAGAACCTGGCTTTGGTTGGGATCCTCGTCTCCTTCTTCCCTACCCGGATTGAGCACGACCGAGCTTTGCCTCGCCGCCCTCTGCAATCCCACCGAGGCGGAGGATTTGGGAGGCGAGGATTCGGCGATGGGCAGCGGGTTCGAACCTTGGGCGCGCTGATAAGCCATGGTAATGACCGCGAACAAGGCGGCCAAACCCATGGGGAAGGAAACGCTGATCAGCAATTCCGGAATGGGCTTACCGGCATTCAAAGGATTGATGGGAAAATAAGGGAAAAGTTGGAGGCTATCCTGCGCCAAACCCACCAGGGTGGAACCCCAAACGACGAATAGGCAAAAAAGCGTGTGGACCGGGTGGGCGAGGGTGGCCAATAAAGCCATGCATGCGATAAGGCCGGCGATATTCGCCCCGACCTCCCATCCTCCCAAAGATCGCCCGGCGACATGGGTGATCACGACCAGGCCTAAGGCAAAGGGTAAATAACCGAGCCGGTAATCCTGGCGCCCGGCTAGGCGGCTGCACGCGACCACATAGGATGCCTGGATGGCTAATAGCAAAAAGATCCCGAAAACATGGAAACCGGCGTCCAACTGGGGGGCAGCAAGACCACCGACCAGGGCCATCACCACGGTCATTAAGGTTCCCAGGATTTCTTTGCTGCCCATAGGATGGGTTTCCTCCGATTCCCGCCACCAAATCCTGATCACGGGGATTTTTTTGGTTACTATAGCACAGGTGACTCTGGGAAAGCCAAGTGAGCGTCTTTTCCTCTACCGCAAGTGGCCTAAAAAACTTCTGAATCGGCTTTCCGAGGAGAAGAAAGAAAGGCTGCTTTTGAAAATGGTGCCCAATGCGGCGACCTTGGAGAGGCCATTCTTTTTACCCCAAGGCATTCAGCATGTCAGCCGGGTGCTCTATATTTGGCCCGAAGATCCCGTTCGCGCTTATTCCTGTTTCCCCGTAATCACCAGCCTGAAAAAGGCTTGGCCCACGGCCGGCGAACTCCATCTCGCGCCACCCGACGTATTCTCCTTTTTGCAAACCGCTTTCGGCAAAGAGAATGTCCTGCCCTTACAGTTTTCCGATTTAAGGCTGGACGACGTGGATTTAGCCATCGTAGCCAGCCGCTTTCGCGATTTTAAAGCGGAAGTTGCCTTTTCGATGAATTCAATCGTCACCCCCTGGAGATGCTTATTGTTGGGGCTATCCGCCGCCCCCCTCCGTTTTCAATTGGGCGGCGCCATGCCTTTTCCCTATGCCAATATTCAGGTCGCCAATACCCCGGGCGAGGCGCTTTTCGCCATGGCGCAACGGCTGGCCCCACTTTTGAAAGGAAGCGGATTATTGAGCCACGGCTTGGCCTGGGCCAGATTGCAAGCCTCGGAAACAGCCAGCGCGGAAGGGCTGAAATTTCTTAATCAGAATCGTCTAAATGTCGGTAATCTATGGGCTTATGTGCCGGGTCCACTCGGATACCTGGATACCGAAACGGCCCAATCCCTGCGACGTCAGGAAGGCAGCATCGAGATATTTTCTTTGGAATTGAAAGAAATGCCAGGTACTGGTCAACCTCCCACTTTTGTCAGGCCGGAAGGATCCATCACTTCGCTTCTAACCGTCCATACCCTCAGTCAATTGCTGGGCATCCTGTCCTGGGTAAAGGGGGCATTCGGCCCTCCCTCACCCTTACTCTATCTCCTGAGTTTGGCTGACTTGGAAATCCGCACCTGGTTGGTTTCGCAAAACTCCGATCTGGATCTCAGCGGCTTTAATACCAAATTCCGACTTTTACCGAGCCAACCTTAGGCCTTAACTTTTCTATAAGTATTTGGATAATTTAGACTTAGACTGAACCAGCTTAACCAAATTCTTGATCTGGGGAAGCCGGTCTTTGGGAATCACCAAAGTCACCCCTTCATGCTGGACCACTAAAAGGTCTTTGACCCCATAAGTGCAAACCAGACCTTGATCGGCAAAAACAGTGCAATTCTCCGTATCCAACAGCACATTCTCGCCTAGGGCCCGATTACCGGCGGCATCCGCGCGATGCAGTCTATCGAGAGCCGACCAGGAGCCGATATCATCCCAGTGGATTTCCGGAATGATGACCTCGATTCGATCGGCCTTTTCCATGATGCCGTAATCGATGCTCAAATCGGGTAGCTTGGCGTAGAGTTTTTTGACTTTATCGGCAAAGAGCTTGGATTTGGGGTTCAACTCACCGGCCTTGACAAAGGCTTTAGCCAAATCGGGTTGGTGCTTTTCGAATTGTTCCCACAAAACATCGACTCGCCAGGCGAACATACCGCTATTCCAGAAAAACCTCCCAGACTCGACGTATTCCCGCGCCTTCTCCGGGGTGGGCTTTTCGTGAAACCGTTTAACGGCGTGAACGGCCAAACCCTGGACCTCGGATTGGCCTTCTTGGGCCTCGACATAGCCGAACCCGACATCCGGCCGAGTGGGCTTGATACCGAAAGTAACCAGGGAGCGCCGTTTTTGAGCCACTTCCACGGCGGCCTTTAACGCTTTTTGAAAATCGGCGGCGGGGCCGATAGCATGGTCGGCCGTCAGGACTATCATCACGCCCTGCGGATCCTGGGCTTGAATAATCCGGCAAGCCAATGCGATGGCCGCGGCGGTATTTTTACTCATAGGCTCGGCGACAATCTCCACTCCCCGACGGCCCTTTAGCTTGGTTTTAACCGGTTTCTCCAAATTTTTACCGATGATGAGCCGGGTCGTCGCCTGGCGTGAAAGCCGCTTGACATGATCCAAGGTGTCTTCCAGCATGCTTTGCCGCGTCACCAAGGGGAGCAATTGCTTGGGATGCCGTGAATTGCTATAGGGCCAAAACCGCTCGCCTTTGCCCCCAGCCATAATTACCGGATGAATCATTCGACTTCCTTCGTTTCCTAATATCACAATGTGGCAGAAAGGGAAAAGTATTATAATCGGTAGACCCATGCAGCGACCCGAAACCATAGACCTGCATATGCACTCCACTTTTTCCGACGGCATGTTATCGGTCAACGACTTGATCGATTTTTGCGTTGAGCAAGGCTTGTCGGCGATGTCGGTGACCGATCACGACAATATCGACAGTTACGAAGAAGGCCGGGAATACGCCGAAAAGGCGGGCATCGAATTCATCCCCGGCGTGGAAATCTCAAGCTGGATGGATGGCAGCGATATCCATATTCTCGGGTATCTCTTCGATCCCACCCATTTGCGGATGAACCAAAAGCTTCTCGAATTAAGGGAAAAACGCCGTCACCGGGCCGAGGCCATTACCCAACGCCTCGCGGCGATCGGCATTCAAATCAACTTGGATCGGATCTTGGAAAAGACCGGCCACGGTTCGGTCGGCCGTGCGCATATCGCCCATCAAATGGTCGAAGAGGAATACGTTTCCTGTTTTCAGGAGGCTTTCACGCGTTATCTGGGCAATGGCTCCTGCATCATGGAAGACATCGATAATGCGAAACTTTCTCCGGCCGAAGCCATCCAACTCATCCTCGACGCGGGGGGCATTCCCGTTCTCGCGCACCCCGGGAAAACCGGTCGTGATGATTTGATCTCCCGTCTGGTCGACGATGGGCTGATGGGCATCGAAATTTACTGCAATGGCCAAACCCATTCCACTTATCAGCGTTATCGGGAAATGACCCGGCGTTACGACTTATTGCCTTGCGGAGGCGCCGACTTTCACGTGAAAAGGGAGGATGGACGCTATGCCCCCGGAAGCGTCAATGTTCCCTATGGCGTTCTGGATCGATTGCGCAATAAGCACGTGACCCGTTAGTCCTCGTTCAATTCAGGAGGCGGAAATAACCTCGGGCCGATAGGCTCCAGGCTTGATTACCCGCCTGGCCGTCATTCAGAGGATCGATGCCGGCTTTTTCACGGGCCCATACCTTGCGCTCTTCCCCTAGTCCCTCGGCCCGGAAATCAAATCGATTGAACAAGTCTTGCGGGCAGGATTTATCCTCCCGGTCGATGCTGCCCCGTAATTTGTCTTCCGGTAGCAAGGATTTGAGGCAGGTGCGTAATTCGGCGTGCAAAACATGGCTTTCCTCATCGATGAGGCGCTGATAACTCACCCCGGATACCGCCAAGGCGCCCAGAAAAACCATGCCCTTCGACCAGACCGGTGCCCGCTGGAATAAAATGACCGGATGTGCCGTACCTGGACGGCGGGCACTTCTTTGATCGTCCAGGGCCTCTTTCACTTTTTCCTTGGCCCGGCTGATGCGAAACCGGTACTGAGCCAATAGCCAGTCCAAAGCCATCAAGAACCAGATGCCATCGGCAAGCGCCAAAGCGGCCAAGCGCATTTCTATTCCCAAAGCGCATGCCGCCAGCCCAATCAGGGACGAAAACCATAACACGCTAAAACGCAAGGGTTTGAACGCTCCCCTCTCCCGCTTTTCCGCAGCGCTTTCCAACGAGTCGGGATTGATCTTCCTAAGGGCTTGAACCAGGTTTTCCAGGGGTTTGCGGCGGTTAAAACTCAAGAAACGGGTAAACGCTATGGTGCTTGCACCGAACATGATCCCATGCTGCAGCCAGCGCGCCGCCATGGCCATGGCCTCCCCTTCCCATTGGTCGAGGGCATAACCCGACAGCGCCATGGCAAATAAGAGGCAAAACCACCCGAAAAATGCGGCCCGTAAATGGAAGGCTTGATTCATTTTAAGTTGACCATTCGGGAAGCCGGTCGCTACCATTACCTTGTTTCCAGCTTATTTCCATGGATTATTTCAACCTCCCACCCTTGAAAGATTCCCGGCAAGTCTCCTTCGCCGACAGGATCTTCGCGCGCCTATTCAAATTGGCCGCCGGTTTGGATTATACCATCGCGATCCAGTGGAATCATCGCACCCGCTCTCAATTTCATCCCTGGAAACGCTCCATCACCCATCTCGTGCTGGGCGCCATGATCCTGATGGTTGTCGGCTGTCTTTGCCTGGCCGGGGAAATCGGCAACTGGGCTTACAAGCGCATCGTCTGGAGCTATGAGCATTCGAATCATTCCCAATTGCAATCGCGGCTCGATCGCGTCACCTACCGGCAAAAAGGTTTTGAAGCGCAGCTCGATTCGTTGAGTTGGACCGAAAGCCGCATCCGCGGGCTGTATGGGATGTCGGTCGGGCAAACGCTATTCCCTTTCGGGATTGGCGGGCGGCGGAATCAGGCCGCCTCTTCGGATGGGCTTACCCTTGACGCCCATGACCGTCTTTTCAAGGCTTCGCTCCTGAGTCAAAAACTCAAGAACCAATTGCAGTATTCCACCAATACCCTGGCCAATATCCAGGACTTCATCCGTTACCGCCAGAAAATTTGGGACCACACTCCCACCGTGGCGCCGGCCAAGGGGCACCTATCCAGTGGCTTCGGCTACCGCCTCCACCCTATCACCGGCGAGTATGCCCAACACGAGGGGCTGGATATCGTCGGAGACGATTGGACTCCCATTTACGCCACCGCCAGCGGCATCGTGAAACTAGCCGGAGTCAATGGACTCTATGGAAATTGCGTCGACTTGGATCATGGCAACGGATATATGACCCGTTTCGGCCATCTCAGCAAAATCCTGGTGAGCAAGGGCCAAGTCATCAAACGGTATGATTTGCTGGGGTATATGGGCCGGACCGGGCGGGTTACCGGCACCCATTTGCATTATGAAGTCCACCGGGACGGACGACCCATCAATCCTTCGCGTTTCATTTTGCCTTCCGGCATCTTAGTGGATTAAAATCGGACAGCTCCCGAGAGCTTGTCCTTGTGCCTAACCTAATCCGTCATCTCACCTCTTTCCTTTGCCTGGGCGCCGCGGTTCCCGGTTGGATCGGGGCCGTGGAATTCTCCCAGGAACAGTTCCTGGTTTCCCATAGCGTCACGGGCATCGGTTCGGGCTTGCAAATGCAATCGGATGCTCCTTCGCCTTTGGACTTCGTCGACAGGCCGGCCGGCACCCAGGTGCAAGGAGTAGCCTCGGTCGAAGCCAGTACCCAACCCTTATTCGACGGCTTAAGCCAAGCCACCTTGGGAGCGGCGCATTACCGCTTCGATTCACGAACCCTGATCCTGGCCATGGCGGGGATAGTCGGTACCGACGGCATTGCCGTACGACCCTTGCTCACCGGCACACGGGAAGCCCGGCTCAATCAACCCGATTTGCGGCCCGGCGATTGCGCGGATTGCACGGTCTTGAGCGATCAGGTTTATCTCGGGGCCATCAATGCCCAGCGCAGCTTCCAAGGCTTTCTGCCCCGCAGCGGGCTGGCCAGCCAGCCCATCCCTTTTGCTTTCATCGCCGGCCTGACCACCAAATATTTCTGGGAGGAATTGGAAGGCGACGATTACCTCGCCCAGGCTCTGAATCTCGACGCGGGGCTGCAATTGGAAATCGGTCTGGATTACGATCCGGTTTCCAATCAATCCCAGCGCGATTTGATTTTTGAATTCTCGGGATTTGAGCTTTTACCGACTTCGCAGCGCAGTGAAATCGACGGCTTTGTCAAGGAGGAAAGGGGTGAAAACCGCTGGCATCTGGGGCTTTCCTGGCGGGAGGCCTGGCCTTCGCTGGCCAGCGGCACACGGCTGGGGATCACCCAGAAATCCGAAGGCGGCAAATGGCCGGGCATCGCCGTGGAGGGCAATTTCAAGCGTTGCTTATTTTTACGGACGGGGTATGACGGCTCCACCTGGGCCAGCGGCATGACCCTCAATTGGCGCATGATCGGGGTGCACTATGCCATGCAAAAGCATCCTTTGGGCATGACGTGGTACCAACTGGCATTGCAGGCCGCCTGGCCGCCGTAAGTGGGTGCCAAATAGGAGCCAAAGGCGCTAAAGGGGGGCTTAAAAACCGGGAGACGGAAGTGGTGGGTACTGAAGGGATTGAACCTTCGACCCGCTGATTAAGAGTCAGCTGCTCTACCAACTGAGCTAAGTACCCAACCGAGGGCGAGAAATATAAACGGCAAGCGGCAATTTCGCAACCATTTCAGCCGCTATCATTGCAAGCATGCAGGACTTTGAGGCCCATTTGGCCTTTGAAAAGCGTTTGAGCGGCGAAACCCAACGGGCCTATTTGGCCGATCTTCAAATTTACCGCAACTGGCTGCTCCCCTATCCCGAAAAAAATCCCTGGTCCATCGAGCCGATCCGAGACTTCATTCAAAGCCTGACCGACATGGGGGCCGCTCCGGCAAGCCTCGCACGGTATTTGAGCGCCATCCGATCCTATTGCCGTTTTCTGGTGGATAGCGGAACGCTGCCGAGCGATCCCACGTCTTCCATCCGCACGCCCAGGCAACAGCGTTACCGGCCCGATACCTTGAGCCGTGACGACATGGCGCGGCTCTACGATTTGCTCAAACAAGAGGTGGCGCAAGCGCGTCCGCTGGCGCAAAGGGATGCTTGCCTGATCGATTTGCTTTACGGCATGGGTCTGCGCGTCTCCGAGGCCGTCGGCCTCACCCTCGATCATGTGCGGCTTGAGGAAGGCGTGGCTTTGATCGAGGGTAAGGGGGGCAAACAGCGGCAAGTCCCCCTGGGTTCCCTGGTCATCCGGACTTTGCGGGACTATGCCGGTGGCGAGAGGGTGGGGTTGCAGCCGAAGGAAAACGTCATCCTGCTCAACCGTTTCGGCAGACGTTTGAGCCGCGTAGGCGCTTGGAAAATACTGCAAGGCCTCTGCGCACGGGCGCAAATCACCTTGCATTCCCCCCATGCCTTTCGCCATGCCTTCGCCACCCATCTCATTGAGGGGGGGGCGGATTTGCGCGCCGTCCAGGAAATGTTGGGCCATGCCGATATCAGCACCACCCAGATCTATACCCATTTGGATCAGGCCTATTTGCGGGAGGTCCATCAGACCTTTCATCCGCGGAATCGGAGCTAAGCCGGCGGCAGGAGCGGTTTTGCCATTTTGTCGCAGAGAACTTCGGGCGGCGAGAGACGGGAAAAGGCAATCTTTATTCAGCAAACAAAATCCGGCCCCACCTCGCTCGGATAGGACAGCATGGATAAAAAACTACTGGTCATCGATGACGAAAAAAGCCTGGTCGAATCCCTGATCCGCGCCCTCAACGGCCTGGAGATGGATCTTCTCACCAGCCATGATCCTTATCAGGCCCTGGATATCATAAAGGCCCAAGACCCCCAGGTCGTGATTTCCGACTTGAAAATGCCCCAGATGGACGGGTTGGAATTGCTGACCCGGATCAAGCAGCACAATGCCAATACCCAGGTCATCATGATAACCGGCCACGGCACCATCGACGAAGCGGTGACGGCCATGAAGAACGGGGCTTACGACTTCATCCCGAAACCGTTCAATAAGCAGGAAATCATCGCGGTGGTGAACCGCGCTTTCGACAAGGTCGCCTTGCTCGATGAGAATAACCGTTTGCGGGAAAAGCTCAAGCGGAGCCAATCGCCGGGTTTTGAATGGGGGAAAAGCCGGGCCTTCAAAAACCTGGTGGAGCGCGCCGCCCAGGCGGCCGCGAGCGATGCGACTGTGCTTATCCTGGGTGAATCCGGAACCGGAAAAGAAGTGGTGGCGCAATACATTCTCGCCAACTCGAAGCGCATGTATCGGCCTTTCATCACGGTGAATTGCGCCGCCATTCCCGAAAACCTTCTCGAAGCCGAACTTTTCGGGTACAAGCAAGGCGCCTTCCCGGGACCCTACCAGGACAAGAAGGGCAAGTTCGAGGAAGCCGAAGGGGGAACCCTTTTTCTCGATGAAATCGGTGAAATGCCCTTGCATGTCCAGCCCAAGCTCCTGCGTATACTCCAGGAGGGCGAGAGCAATCCCGTGGGCGGTTCCGCCCAAAAGGTGGACGTCCGCATCATCGCGGCCACGAATAAAAATTTGCGCAAGCAGATAGAAGAAGGTCATTTCCGCGAAGACCTTTTTTACCGCTTGAACGTGATACCGTTGCAAATCCCACCGCTGCGGCAAAGGCCCGAGGATTTGCATTCCCTCATCTCTTTTTTCATCACCAAGTATTGCAAGAAGAACAAGAAGGAAAACCTGTCCGTGAGCGCCGATGCGCTCCGCATCATGGAAAACTACGCCTGGCCCGGCAATGTGCGTGAATTGGAGAATGCCATTGAGAGGGCGGTCATCCTTTGCCTCAGCCACCAAATCACGCCCGAAGACCTTCCGGACGAGGTCAGTCATGCGGGAGATAGCGAATCCCAAATATTCATCGGAAAAGGCATGACCTTGGAGGAAATCGAATTGCGGGTCATCCAAAGCGCCCTCAAGCGCAATCACGGGGATAAAGGAAAGACCGCCGACGATCTCGGTATCAGCCTGCGCACCATTTACCGGAAAATGGAAATGGTCGGCTCAAAATTGGAATCCCCGGCCCATCGGCAAGTCCAATCGAACCCTTGAGGCCCTCCCCCATCAAGCGTCGACTTACGCCGTATCGAGAGGGAGTCGGTTTCGAATCCTCCCATTCAGCCAGGCGACTTCTCGTTCCCCAGCATTTCCTCCGCCTGCAATTCCCTGGTGGCACGGTCCAATAGCTCCATCGTCGCGAGGTCGGCCCCCTGGGGGGCGGCTTTGAGATCTTGAAACCGTCGCGCCGATACCAAAACCCTGGCTTCGAGCGTTCCCGTCGCCTTATTATAGGCATCCATGGATTTGCCCAAATGCCTGCCGACATCGGACCAGTGACCGGCCAAGTCCCCCACCCGCTTGTATAATTCCCGTCCTAATTCGCTGATCTCCTGGGCATTGCGCGCCAAGGCCTCCTGCCGCCAACCGTAGGAAACCGCCCGCAAGAGGGCGATCAAGGTCGTGGGGGTGGCGGGAATCACCTTTTTATTCACCCCGAATTCAATCAGGCTGGGGTCGGCCTGCAAGGCGGCGCTGAAAAACATTTCGCCGGGAAGAAAGAGAATGACGAATTCGGGAGCGGGATCGAATTGTTCCCAGTATGCCTTGCGGCCGAGTTGGCTGATATGAGTGCGCACCTGGCGCGCATGCTCGCCCAGCCATCCCGCCTTCATGGTCTCATCCTCGGTTTCAATGGCATCGAGATAGGCCGAAACCGGCGCCTTGGCGTCCACGACTATCCGTTTCCCCCCCGGAAGGTTCACGATGAGGTCGGGGCGCAGCCTCCCCTCCTCGACGGCAACGTTTTCCTGCTGCACGAAGTCGCAATATTCGATCATGCCGGCCATTTCCACCACCCGCTGGAGTTGGATTTCGCCCCAACGTCCGCGCACCGTGGGCTGGCGCAAGGCTTTGACAAGGTTCGCCGTTTCCTGGTGCAGCCGCGGCAAATGATTTTCCACCAGCCCGCGCAATTGCTCATTCAACGCGGAATAGGATTCTACCCGCGTCCTTTCCATCTCTCCCAGCTTGCCGTCGACTTTTTGCAGGGAATCCTGGATGGGCTTGACCAAGGCGTCGACCGCTTTTTGGCGCGATTCCAAATCGCCTCGGGCTCCTTCCTGGAATTTTTCCAAAGTGGTTTTCGCCAAATCCAGGAAAGCGTGGTTATTGCTTTTCAAAGCTTCGGAGGAGAGTGCTTTGAATGCGTCCGATAGGGATGCTTGCGCTTGATGGAGCAATGCCATTTTTTCCTCGGCGGTTTTACGCTCCTGATCCAAGCGGGTTTCGGCTTCGGCCAGTTTTTGCCGGCAGTCCGAAAGCTCTTGGCCGGTGAGATTCAATTTGATTTCCAACGCTTCGACCCGGCTGGCCTTGGCCTGCGCCGCGGCGCCCTGCTGGGATTCCATTCGCAAGGTTTGGTTCAACCGGAAAATTTCCGCCTTGGTTTCTTCCGCCTCCCGTATCTTTCCGGCATTTTCCTTTTCAACGGCGTTCAGGCGTATTCGCGCCTCGGCCAAGGACGACGCGGAGGCCAGGCTTTTAAGCAGCCAACCCACCGCAAAGCCGACGAGAAGAGCCAAGCCGGCTGCAAGGATGGTTGTACTTTCAATTTCCATGGTTATTTCCCGCCGTCCCGGAATGATTTGGATTCCCAGCAATCCCAATACCCATGGATCTAAATTACCCCCAGGGAAAACGGGGCGGGTAATACTGGCCCCATTCGCCATGTGTTTCGAGGCAGGCCCACCTAGCCGAATCCACGGCTTAGTCTTGGGCCCGGAATTCCAAAAATCACGGCCGAAAAACCCTGGGGTAATTAATCCCTGACTCCGGACGCGAGCGATGGGGAGGTTGATACCGATGACTTCGTGAACCCAACCTTCTCACGGTCAGTGATTTGCTGGCGAAGTCCGTAGCAGCCGCCAAGGCCGTGAAAAAAATCGACTCCTCCGCTGAAGTTCATCGCTTCGAATGAGGGGAAAAGCGATGCAACTTTTGAATCAGGTGAACAATTCCATCCGCGATCAATATCCGGGCACGAAAATGGCGATAACCGAATACGAATACGACCGCCATGATCATTATTCCGCTGGACTGGCCCAAGCCGACGCGCTGAGCGTTTTCGGCAGCCAAGGCTTGTACTTGGCCACCTATTCCCTACCGGCCCACTCTCGGCCTTGCATATGGTTTTAAAAGGCACCATGACGTCGCTTCCCGTATTCGCGAGGACGCCGCCCTATTTCCAATGCTCGGAAAGCGATTGGACTCTTCGCCGTCCCAAGGGAGAGATGGGAGATCGGGAATATCGCCTGATGGGATGGAAAGGCTAGGCCAGCTTGTGGCCCACCATGTTTTAAACGCCGGCCAGGGCGAGGCGACGATTCATTCGCTTGCCGCCGGCCGGTATATCCTTTCGATTTCCCGGGCGGGCGGGAACCGCTATTCCAATTGATGCACCAAAAGCCGGCTCCCCTGGAAATGCGCCGCAAATATGCCACGGGGCAAAGAGGTCAACTCGACGCTTGATTCTCCGGAAATCCGTCTCGAAAGGATAATCCGCCCGGACAGGTCGCGTACCACCAACTCACCCGCACCGCGCAACAGAAGGCGATTTCCGGCATGCGTCAGAAGCGGCCTAACAGCCTTTCCAGCCGGCGCTATGGCGGATGTCGCGGCCAGGATGGATACATTGTCGAGCGTCACCGTGGTGCCTCCGGCACTGGGGCCGCCGATATCGAATGAGAGCTTACCCGACTCGGTCGAATCGGAGACGAAGGTATAGGTGTATGCCGTGCTCGTGGCTCCGAGGCTCACGGTCTTGTCGATGGCCCCCTGATTGGCATAAACCTTGATGCTGCGGGCTTGGCTTGCCGAAGCGTCGAAGGAAAGAGTGTAGGCCGTTCCCTTCACGAATGGTACGGCGGTCTGGAAGATCTGGACATTCCAAGTGTCGGGACCGCCGTTGGTCACCGCATAGGAGAATACGCCGTTTTGGACCGAGGGGGTTCCCGCCGCCGCACCGTCCTCGCTCCAAGCCGAGGGGGTCCATCCGGTGGTGCCATTGGAAAAATCGCCGTTGGTGATCAAGTTCGTCGCCGAGAGGAAGATGGCCTGGACATTGCGCGGAGCGTCCAGGGTCACGGCAAGGGCAGCAGTGGTGCCGGAACCGTCCCGTGCCCAGCCGCCAAAGGTCCAGCCCTCGGCGGGAACGGCGGTGAGATTCACCACGGTTCCGCGCGGCAAGAGCGCCGTTCGGATCGAACGGATCACCGTACCCTGGCCGACCACCTCGACCTGAAGCGCGACGAGGTCGGGAGAAGGCAAGGCGACCTGGGCGTCGGTCGAAACGATGAAGTGAGTCGCCGAGGTGGCCGGCAGGGTATAGTCGAAACCGCCGGCGGTCACGCCCGTGGGAGCGGGAAGCGCGGCGATGACGGAATCGGTGGAGAAGCCGTAGGCCACCGCCGATTGCCAAGCCTTTCCGGAAAGCTCCAGGGTGACGGCTTGGGGTGAGGCCGCCTTATTGATGGCGACCACATGCAAAAGTTTGGGATTCTTCGAATCGAGGCTCGCATAGGTGGAGAAGACCGTGCTGTCGGGATTGCCCGTCGCCACATAGGTATCGCCGAAACCGTTGCCCTTGCCGTCGAAGTTGCGATAGAGGCGGAAGGCCGCAGCCAGGTAACCCGAAAAGGTCGTGTGGACGTTGGCCGCTTCAAGGTCGAGTTTTCCGAGTACACCGAGCACATCGGCTTGCGCCAGCGCCCCAGACCAGTGGTTCTCTCCGCCATAATTGTACTCGGTCAAGGCCAGGCGCGTTCCCGGCCAGACCGTATCGATGGACTGCAGGGTGCGGGAAAGGATATGGACCGGTTTGTTGCCTGTCATCGCCGACGGAATCCAACTGTTTTCAAGATAAGCCGTATCCCACAGGGAGCGCGGGGCCTGCAGGCGGGCCTCGATATCCTTGGCCGTGCCACCGTTCTTCTGGCTGCCGTCATTGATGCGCGCGTCGCCCTTGTCCTCGGGATACCAGTGGATGGCCAGCACGTCGATCAACCGCTTGCCGGCCGCCGCCGAACGGGCCTTCATCTCGCCCAGGAAGGCCGCCACCGCCCAGTCGTACTTGCCGGAATACTGGCTCCAATCGGAGCATTCGGGTATCGCGTTCCCGGTCCCCGAATAGCACTTCCACATTTCCATCGCGCCGAAGCTCTCCGATCCCAGCACCCTGGCGGAAGGGTCGACGGCCTTGATTGCCTTCGCGAGGGCCTCGCTATTGTCCAGGAGTTCCTTGAAGGTGAGGCTTTGGGGATGAATGCGCGGATGGGTCCCACCCCATAGCGCCGGCTCGTTGTCTAGGGAATAATAGGGCACGCCGCCCTGGTCGGCACGGCCGAACCTCGTCACCAGGTAGTTCACCTCTTCGTCCATGTAAACGGCCGAATCCGTCGTGACGGGCGCGAGGGTGAAGGGACTGCCTTTAGCGAAGACTACTTTCTTCCAGCGGTTCGAGGGGGCAGCCTGCTCGGCGGTGACGCTACCGCCGCCGTCGGCCGCGACGTAACCCGCCAGTTGGAGTTGCACAATCGGCTTGCGACCTAGTCCTAAGTTGCGTTCCACGAAATTTCCCACGGCGCCGCCGCTGCCCGCGGGCGTGGGCAGGGGGTTCTGGGTCATCCAATTATCGCTATTGTGCTGCCAGTCGGATCCGGCATTGGAGAAATTATTCTCCCAGTTATAGCCCGTCATGCGATTGCCGCCCATGCGGTCAGACCCCAGCATGGCCGAATCCGCGGCCAAATAGGTCGCCTTATCGGTGGCCAACGCATTGATGCCGTAGATGGCCGGATTGATGGCGTGACCGGGATTGCCGGCAAGGACCTGGATCACCGGTGCGGCGAATGTCGATGCGGCTATGACGGCGAAGACGAGTGCGATGAAGCGAATATTTGGATTCAATGGGTTCTCCCGGAAAGGCATTTGTCCCACCAATTTGTGGAAACCTCTCCATCCTCACCGGGAAAATTTGCGCCTAATCGTTTTGTGGATAGTCCATGGAAGTGGGAAAAGGCGCCTGGACTCGCCGTGTATAACCAGGGTATGCCTTCAATTCTCGCGAACCACGCCCCAGATTTGATCCAGCTTTCCCGAAACCGGAGTCATCCCCTCGACCCGGACCTTGTATTGCAGCCTGACGACATAGGCACCCGTCGCCACCCTTTGCCTATTCAAAGAGGTGAAATTCCACCCCACGAATAGATAGCCGCGTTTGACGCGGCAATCGCCCGCATACAAATCATCCAAGCAAGTAATCGTCTGTTTTTGGGAAGCGACAGGAATTCCCAGATTGGTGAAATAACTCACCTGATATTCGAGAATGACCTTGGCCGGATCCACCGCCGTGAAATCATCGGCCTGGGCATAATCGCCCAAATCGACCTTGATCAAGTGGCCCAATCGCCCCGTGCGATTCACCACCTCTTCCACGGGGATATTGGCGGGCTCATGCGTCACGGTAAAGACATCGGAGGTGGACGAAATCAAATTCTGATCCACGTGCTTTAAGGTCACGGTCTTGATCTCGGCGCGCTTCATACCGGTGATGAGACGGAAACGCGAATTGGGACCCGGAGAATTCCCCGCCGCATCGGCGACACGGCCCGGACCATTCATGATCCGGATCAAATTACCGGAACGAGGCGCCTCGCTTGAGCCTGACGGAAAGGCCAAACCGACTTGATCACGCGCTGCATTCCACACCACGGCGGCGGGATCGAATTGGATATCGGGGCCGTTTTGGGAAAGGTGATAAACGAATAAATCCTTGGCTCCCAACGCATTCGCGGCCACCGGCTCGCTGAATTGGAGGCGAAGGGTGTCGAAAGCCTGACCTTGCGCCATTTCAGCCGAAAGCAGCACCGGCGCAATTCCGTCCAGCAAGGGAAGGGTTTGGATGGAATCCTTGCCGCGGCCGGCATAGGTCGATGCATACGCTCCGGTACCCGATGTCACGATATGGGTTGAAATCGAGCCCGTATAAGTGAAAATTGCTCCGATGGAACCGGCGGCCACTAGATCGGCGGGGACCGCCACGGGATCAGCCATGGCGGGCCAACGGAAAGAAACCGCTTTCGGGGGCATGGCTGAGATGTCCCGGTCATAGGATGCCGTTATTCGGTCGGCCATGCCATCGGCATCGTCGTCAAACGCCACCGCCGAAGTGGCCGTGGGCAAGTCCAACGGGGGTAATTTGAAAGTGAGCTTCACCGTTTTGGTGGAAATGGGGATGACGATGGAAAGCGTACCGATGACGTCGGTGATGGCATTGGCTCCTCCCGTCACCCATAAGGTATCCAATCCGTCGGCTTCGGTGCTCAATTCCACCCTGCCCTTCAAGGGCTGGGTCTTGGCTTTATCCGCATAGACTTCCAAGGTGGCCGGAATATCCACCGTATATTTCGCGGCGCCGGCGGGAGGGTTGTCCAAAAAGCGGTTGGCGGCGACGACGGGAACCCAGGATCCCGCGGGCGCCTCCACGGCATAGGGAGGCTCGAATTGGACTTGGTTGCGCGCCGGAATGGTGAAGCGCACCTCGTCTTGCAGCTTGGAATTGGCTTCTTCGTAATACACGATGCGATAGGTGCCGGCCGGCAAGCTCGTGATTTTGGCTGTGTCTACGGTCACCTTGGGGGATTGAATCGTGATGCCGCCCAAGGATACCCCTTCGCTAAGTTCCTGAATTTTGACTCCACCCCCGGTGAAAAGAGTGAAGACCAATTTACCGGGTTCGACTTCCCTGAGGGAATCGGTGGAACTGCCGCAAGATCCCGTTCCTCCCACCCTCTTGATGATGCGATAACCGATGGTGCCATCCGGATTTTGAATCTCCACGTGATCGAGGGCGCGTTGCTGCTTGAAGAAAATCGACGTCTTGATGCGCAAGGAGGAGCCGCAGGGTTGCCTTTCGCAATAGAAAAAATCCCAGGTGTATTCCTTGTTCTCGGTCAAACCCAAGGTATCGAGGTTGACGCTATCCGCTTTCGCTTCGTGAATTCCGCCCAAATCGATCACCAGCTTGTCATTGATGAATACCCAGACGTCATCGTCGCCTCGGAAAGAAAAGGTCTGGCCCTTGGTATAGATGAACTTGGCATGGGACTCCATGCAGAAATTCATATTGTGCGGAGGTTGATCGGTTTTGTATTGCCCCAGCGGATCCACATAACACGAAGGCTTGGAATTCTCATGGTGCATGTTGAAATCATCGATGGGCCAGAAGCCGCGATCGGGAGTCCGATAGGAGTCGAACTCCCACATGCCGTCCCCGGTTTTGCCCATGGGAATATCCACACAGGTTTCGTAACTGCGCTTGGCCGGATCGGGATTGGTTTCATCGGTTTTCCACCAGGAGTCGAAATCATTGAAGATATTGGTGCCGCCGGCCATTCCCGGCACCGCCGAACGGACCGGACGTCTATCGGTGGCGCGCAGGTTTTTTTCCACGATGCCTTTGATCAGGGCATTTCCTAAAGGCGAGGAAAAATCGAAATCCAGGTTTTCGATGCTGAAATCGCGCACGGTGGCGGCCATTTGGTATTCGCAAAGCCCGAGCTTTCCCGGCCAATCCTTGGACCAGGCATTGGCGTCCTTATCCAGCCACAAGGTATTGCCCTTGGACGCGAAATCGGCGGCGAGATTATAGGGATCGGTGGAGTTATATCCCCCGCCGCCAAAGGTTTCCGCTCCGGAAACCTCGGCGAAATAAAATTGGTTCTCTTCAGGCCGGATCAAAAACGCCGTGAACCAACCGCAAATGGAATCCATGGTCAGCATGTTTTTTTTGCCCCCCGCGAAAACCAAGGTCGGCGCCGTGGTGGGCCAGGGATTGAGGACGTTCACGATTTTCGGTGGCGCCGTCAATAGGGCCGGAGCGGCGGTGCGGGGCAAGGAGGGATCGAGGATGATCCACAACTCCGTGCCGCCTTGGAAGTCTTCGGAGGTATAGGATCCATTTCCTCCCAACCCCGTTCTCCCCAAGGTCCAACTGCCCTGCCCATAATTGTTGCGGATATTGAAATCCTTGAGCCAATCCCCCGGCACAATGGATGCCGTGAGGGTCAAACCCACCCAGTTGCCCGGCTCGGGCGTCATGAGGTGACCGGTACCGCTGAGATCCATATAAACGGAATCACCGGGAAAGGGATTGTAGACATGGACGGTTTTACCGACCAAGGGACTCCCAGCCTGGGCATGAAGAGGAGGGGCCGCCATCAAGGCGAGAATGAAAATGGACGGGATTGCGATGCGTAAAAAAGACATATCGCACCAATTTGTGGAAATTCCGGAATGGGCGCCAGTAAAATTCGCCCTTAAGCGTTTTGTGGATAGTCCACTTCCCCTTTACGGCCTCACCTTTCCGAAATAATGGATGTCGTCCAAGCGGAACTCGGCCGCCTGGAAAACGATGAATTGCAGGAAGCGGACCCGTCTGGAATCCACCGCCCAGCTTCGCCCCGCATCGATTGGAGCCAGGGCCGAGGCCGTCACGACGTGGCGGGTCCAGATCGAATCGGGCGTCAGGACATAAGCGTGGCTTGTCACCCCACCCCCCGTGTCGGCCACGAACTCGACGCGAACCGATCCATTTCCCTTGATCCAGAACACGAGACTATCGAGACCGGAAAGATCGACCGGATCGACTTGGGTGGGTCCGAAATGAAACCCGATCAAACCGTAGTTGGAAGACGACGCCTGGGGAAAAGAGAACCGTGCATGCAAGCTTGTGCGACTGCGGTGGGAGTCGAGCGTGTCCCTCATTAAGGCGATGTCACCGGTAGACTCGCTGTCGGCGCCGACCGATGCGACATACCACCATCCCCCACCGATGAGGCTGCCCAGACGCGTGCGGTTCCCGACACCTTCAAAATCATCGACCAGCCATCCGGCCCCCACCTCGATCTCCCCTCCGTAAGCAGGCACGAAAAGGTCACGCACGTCTCCATTCATCAAGGTGGCTCGCACCCAAAGGTCGGCAGACGGCCAACCGGAAAGGACGGCCACACCCGAATCATCGGTCGTGACCACACGGCCGAGGCCATAGGCCTGCAAGGTCGCCGATACCGGGTTCCCCGAGGGATCGCGCAAGCGCACTTGTCGCGGAAGGGCGGTCTCCGCCAGGATACGGCCCGGAGCCTGTCCGTTATCGAGGTCTACCAAGGCACGGACCGAATCCGTCCCTTCTTGTCCCGCTACCTCCAGCCGAAAGACGTTTCCCACCGGTAATTCCAGCCGGAAAAACCCCGTGCTATCGGTCGATGCCACCCGAAGCGCCCTGGGCTCGAGCGAATTGCTCGCGCGCAATTGCACCGAAGCGTCCGTAATGCCTCGGCCCGAAACGCCGACGACGACGCCTGAAATCGTCTCGCCGCCGAAGCCCCCGCCATCGGCTAGGTTGGGATCCGTGGCGCAGGAAACGAGAAGGCCGCACCAACCGATCAGGCGGAACGCGACCTCCCAACGCCTCACTGGCCCTTCCTTCCGTAGGCTAAAGGGAAAAACTCAAGGTTCAATTGCATGACACGATCAGCCGAGCTGTCTTTTTCGGCAAGCGTGAGGAAACGCTGGACCAAGGCGCGCAGCTCGGCCCGCATGGTCTCCAAGGTCGCTGCCGATATCGAGAGCGTCACCCAGCCATGGTGGCGCTCCGAACGGGAAAAACGATCCAAGGCCTCTCCGCCAAGCTGATGAACTTGCCGCATGAAACCCCGCGTTGCTTCCTCGGAGTAATGAGTGCCGGTGACCAAGCGCGGGTCGGTACGCACGATGCCCCTGGCCGTGCGGTGCGCCAAACCCAGCGCCAGCAAAAGATCGAGAGAGTCGCGTACTTCCCCGCCGGTGGCGGCCGGAACCATCCGTTCCCCCCATTGGGCCTCTCCACCTTGAAATCCATCGATACTGAGCATTTCACGCAGGGCCGCATGCCGCCAAGAGGCCAGAAAAGCGTCCTGATCTTCGCGCAATTGGGTCGCGGGCGTGCCATTTAACGCTTGCAGGCGCTGGAACAGGATTTGACGTTGGGACGGCACTTCTTCCTGATTGCATGAAACAAGGAGAAGAAAGTACTCTCGTTCGCGATCTTTGAGGCCGATACACTCCGCAAAGCCCATCGCCACCTCCATGGAGATATTGGACTTGCGCTGTAAGACGAGGCTGAAAAAGGCATGCGAGCGATAACCCACCTCCCTCGCCAGACTCCGATACGAAAAACCCTTTTCGCGCCGCTTGCGCGCGTCGTACCAATCCTTCAGGTAGACCCGGTAATCCAGGTATCCAAGGACAGCCGGCATTTCCACCTCATCGGCTTTCACCATGCTCAATAATGCCAATTTCACGGGCAGCCTGCCGTACTGTTCTTCTCGGGCGTGGACTGTCTACAAAACGACGGGCCCTGCCCAGGATCGAAACCCGTTTTCCACCGAAAACCAACTTTACTGAGGAGGTAAAAAGCAAAAGCCCGACCCTCCTCGCGGAGAGCCGGGCTTCGCTTAACTGGTCGGGATGGCGGGATTCGAACCCACGACCACCTGAACCCCATTCAGGTACTCTACCAGACTGAGCCACATCCCGAAAGAGGGGGTCAATTTAGGATTCCGGGCTGATTTGGTCAATTCAAAATTACCCATTCTCCCGCTTTTCCATTCCGGCCATTCTCCTGCCCGGTATTTACTTTTGCCCCCATTCCAGGAGGATTCAGGACGTGAGTCAACTTTCAGCGCTAGAAAAAGTCCGCAAGCAATACCAACCGAAATTGCCTCCTGCCCTGCGCCAAGGCATAGCGAACGTGAAGCTTCAAGCGGGAGGAGCCACCCAACCCGTCAAGGACCAGGAAGCGATCCAATCGTCCTTTCCGCATACCTATGGCCTTCCCGTGGTGGAATTGGTTCCCGGATCGAAAGATCCCGCTTCCAAGGCGCTCAAGGTCGGCGTCATCTTATCGGGCGGCCAGGCGCCGGGAGGGCACAATGTGATCGCCGGCCTATTCGACAGCCTCATCAGCCTCCATCCCGAGAGCCGGCTTTTTGGCTTTTTGGGAGGACCCGGTGGACTGGAAAAAGGCAAATACGAAATACTGACCGCCTCCAAAATGGATGCTTACCGCAATACCGGCGGTTTCGATATCATCGGATCCGGCCGCACCAAACTGGAAACGACCGAGCAATTCGATCGCTGCATCGAAGTCATTCAAAAGCTGGAACTCGACGCCATCGTCATCATCGGCGGCGATGACAGCAATACCAATGCGGCCGTGCTGGCCGAGTACTTTTTGGCCAAAGGTCTGGGAATTACCGTCGTGGGTGTCCCCAAAACCATCGACGGGGATTTGAAGAATCCTTTCATCCCCGTCAGCTTCGGTTTCGATACGGCGGTGAAAACCTATAGCGAACTCATCGGCAATATCGCCCGCGACGCGGGTTCCGCCAAGAAATACTGGCACTTCATCAAGCTCATGGGGCGCTCGGCTTCGCATATCGCCTTGGAATGCGGGCTGCAAACCCAGCCCAATATCACCCTGATTTCCGAAGAGGTCGAAAGCAAGGGCCTAAGCCTGGATCAAATCGTCGACCAAATCGCGGAAGTGGTAGCCGCCCGCGCAGCCAAGGGAAAGGATTTCGGGGTAGTCCTGGTTCCCGAGGGCTTGATCGAATTCATCCCCTCCATGAAAAAATTGATCGCCGAGCTCAATCATCTCCTGGCCGAGAAATCCGCGGCCTTCGGCGCCTTGAAAACCAAGGAAGAAAAAATCAGCCAGGTCGAAGGCTGGCTGTCTCAGGATTTGGCCAAGGTTTTTTCTTCGCTGCCGCAGGGCATTCAAATGCAACTACTACTGGACAGGGATCCCCACGGTAATGTGCAGGTTTCCCTGATCGACACCGAAATCCTCCTGGCGGATATGGTCGGGAAGCGACTGAAATCCCTGACGGGCTATGCGGGAAAATTCAGCACCCAACATCACTTCTTCGGTTATGAAGGACGCGCCGCCGCGCCTTCCAATTTCGACGCCGATTATTGCTATAGCCTGGGCAGCGTGGCGGCCATTTTAATCCGCAATGGCAAGACCGGCTACATGGCCTCCATCCGCCGGGTCAGCCAAGGTGTCGACCAATGGCAAGCCGGCGGCATACCCATCACCATGCTTTTCAATATGGAAAGCCGCCACGGCAAATTGAAGCCCGTCATCCAGAAGGCCTTGGTCGAATTGAATGCCCCGGCCTTTAAAGCCTTCGCCGCGAAAAGGGGTGAATGGGAAATCGAGGACGCCTTTGTCTATCCCGGACCGATACAATACTTCGGGCCTACGGAGGTCTGCGACGCCATCACCCAAACCCTGACTCTGGAAGGCACTTGAAATAGACTTGAAACAGCTCTATCTCGTTTAAAATCAAGGGGATAACTTGTGGAAAACTCCCATTTATCCACAGCGCCTTGTTGATTCTTTGTTCATACTTGGGTATTCTTTGGGGTAAAACCCCATGAGATGCCCTTATTGCCATTGCGAAGAAGATAAGGTCGTCGACTCCCGTGGGAGCCGCGAGGGCCGGGCTATTCGCCGAAGGCGGGAATGTTTAAGCTGCGCACAGCGGTTTACCACCTACGAATATATTGAAACCGCCGCCCTGATGGTGGTTAAGGCCGATGGCCGGCGCGAACCTTATGACAGGCAAAAAATCCTGCAAGGTCTTTCCATGGCTTGCAAAAAACGCCCCATTAGCCAGGAAGTCATTTTGCAATTGGCCGATCAAATCGAAAACCAATTGCAAGGCCTGAACGAAACCGAGGTTCCGACCAAAACGGTCGGTGAATACGCCATGCGGGCCTTGTATCAAGTGGATGAAGTCGCTTATATCCGTTTCGCCTCGGTTTACCGGAAATTCAAAGAGGTCAAGGAATTCCTCTCTGAAATAAGCGTCATGCAAAAAAGCCCCACCTAACGGGGGCGATGGAGATTCTAAAGCCTGCCCCGGCGGGCACTCCGCAAAAGCGCCTGAACCTGCTTGGGTGAAAGCTCATCCGCGCTTTTCTTTTTCTTCGGGGCGCATTCCTCACAGAGAGGGACAAATTCATTGCTGACCGATACGACCCCTTCGGCACGTCCGGTTTCGGTAATGGGATATTTCAAGGTAGGCCTGACCTTGCTGCAACGGTAGCACGCGGTTAAAACCGGTTGTTGCTCACCCCTGACGATTTTTTCCTTGACCTTATCCTTGCGCGAAATCTCGAATGCCCGGCTCAATGCCTGGGACTTCCGTAAATACCGGTCGTGAGAATCACCTGCTTCAGCCATGTCCACTCCTGGTAAATAAGGAAAAATAGTCCTCTTGACCGGAAAAAGTCGGGAAAACGGCTTGTTGGCGAAATCAATCCGCCAGTGGCCAGGGCCATGCCTTAGCAACCGTTTGGGCCAGAAAAAGTTTTCCCAGGGTCGTGAGGCGATTGGGAGCGAAATGAAGGGATTTTTTCTCCCCCAAGCTTTCCCGATGCTGGGCGAGAAAGCTTTCGATAGCCGGATTGATCGACAGATGATAAATCCCGGGCTTGGCCAGGGAGGCCAGAATCCGATTGTATTTCACGGCGGATTGGCGGGTTTCTCCGACGGGGAAAAAGGCCTCGGGCAGGGATAGCAGAGCGACTTGGCTCTGCGTTTTGGTCGTGACCAGATGAAGCATTTCCTCCAGGTATTTCGCCAAATTTTCCGGAGCTTGTCCCATCGCGATTTCGCCTGCTCCAAAGGCCAGCAGCAATTGCTGGGGCGCCTTGCCGATAACGTGCAAGGATATTTCGCTCAGGGCCTGTTTGAGGCTCAGAGTTTCGGAACCCTGGATGGAACTTTGCCAGGAAGCCCCCGGCGCCATCATCAAGAGGTGATCCAGGAAAATCTCGCCAAATCCATCCGGCGGACAAATCAATCCGTCCCCATACAAGACCAATCGCTTTGGCATGCTTCCCTAGTCCAATCCACGCGGGGAAATGAGTTGGTGGGCCCACTCCGGCTTGAACGGAGGACCAAACGATTATGAGTCGTCTGCTCTAACCAACTGAGCTATGGGCCCATAGGGTCGGCAAAAATAGCCTGCTTCGCCCAGAATGGCCAATAACCGAGACACAAAAATGTGCGTGGGCATTATCTTTTGACAAAGAACGGGTATTCCCGGCGGTCCAGCGCGCCGATACCATGTCTTTGTCTCCCCTTCAACAAGGAATGAATTCAATGAAAGAAAAGGCTTGGCTCCTTGGCGGCATCACCCTCGCCCTCGCCCTACTCGCGGGTTGCAAATCCGCGCAGGAAGCGGCAGGTGATAAATTCCGAAAAGCGGGCGACCCCATCAATAGTCTCATGCAATACGAAGCCGCTTTGCAACGAGGCGAGGTCAGCAAGGAATTCTGGGACAATTACGCCCTGGTCAATGTCCAGGCCATGGCCTTCCGCTCCCAGGAAGATCCCAGCGCGGAATTCTTGGACATCCTCAAGGATACCGTCAGCAGCCTGCTCGCCCAGCACCCCAATCCCGCCACCGAAGCTGAATTCGCCAAAGCTCTTTATAATATCGGCATTGCCCGCATCAATATGGGAGGTATCGTCGCCGAACGCGGCGTGAATTTCCTCAGGACGGCCGCCGCCTTGCCCAATAAGCCGCCCGAGCTCGGCGCGCAAATCGACGAGGCCATGAAAACCATTACCAACCGCGCTTTGAGCGACATTCAGGATGTTTTCGGTTCCAGCGAGGAAACGGCCGGCATCGTCGCCGACTACAAGATGAATCAGTTGGCCTTGCAACTCGGCAAAACCACCCCTGAAATGAATGCCCTTTGGTCCAAAATCCGGCAGAAGAACCTGAGCACCTACTTGATGTATGACCTGGAAGGCTTATTGCCCGAAGTGGATGCGCGTATCAATAAGTATGCCCTTCTCCTCGGCATCGTCAAATACAACCAGTCCGGCAATAAAGTGAATGCCCAGATCAAGATTTTCAACGGGGGCTCCGGCCCCATCCGATATACGGGCAAGGGCTTTCTGCTTTATGATAAAGAAGGCAATAGCTACCCTCCGACCTCCCTGCTGGGTGCCGCCAAGAAAAACGACATCGTGGGTTCCCGCGACGAAAGTAAAACCGGCGGCGTCAGTTTCACTTTGAATAACGGCGCCGAGCCCGACTTTATCGAATATACCTTCGAGAATTACTCGACGCGTAAATACCTTCCCTGATTCCTCAGGAGCCTTATGCAAAAGGCCGGTAAGCTTGAAGCTTGCCGGCCTTTTTTGTTCCATATGCCGAATCTCCCCGGAGGGTAACCGCTCCGTTTCGCCGGTGAAAACCTATCGGCTGATCACCAGGGTATTCCTCTTGGTACTGACATACTTTTTGCCGGTGCCATCGCCGGGGTCGTAGGTGGCTGATACTTTGTAGGTATAGATGCCGTTGGCGAGCCGGTTCCCGAAATCGTCATGGCCGTCCCAGAACTGTCCATTCGCGTTTTCACTAAGGATGATTTTGACCAAGCGGCCCCGTTGGTTGAAAATTTTCAAGTCATACTTCATTCGGATCGTTTTCGGCACAGGTAAATATTCCCCGTCATCGGCTGGGATCACAGTTGAGAAATAAAAGCGGGTGCCGTTGTTTTTCATGGGATTGGGAATATTGAAAGCCGCTACGGACGTGGCGATGGTATCGGCTACGACTTGGAGGCGCAGGCTGCGGGAATTCGCATTTCCATAACCATCATGCGCGGCGACTTTCAGCAAGTATTGGCCGGGATTCAAGTCATTTTTTCCCAAGGGGTAGCGATAACTCTTCGAATAGAGATTGTCCACGCCGGGCTGGGGATGGAAAGGATCGACAAAACCCGGGATTTCAAGGGTCGTCCCCTCGTCCGGCCCTTCCCCACTCACCACGCCTCCCGTACTGTCCTCGACTTCGATGCTGAAGCAATAGGGCAAGGTGACCTTTATCGCTTCTGGCATATCCACCCCTCCGGTTTCCACCTTGTCGCACCCGGTAATTTTTATCGCCGGCCCTTTTTTGTCCCTGTCGTCGGCACAGGCGCTATTAACGGCCGTTCCTTGAATGCTCAGGTTGGTAACGGCCATCGAACCTTCGGCGGCTTTATCGATATCCCAGGCATAAACCTGGATTTTCGCGGTCGTATCCCCATAGGGAATTTTTTTGGGGATGAAATAATCCGTGGTGAAGCGTCCATCCACGTAGGGAATGGTCCTTTCGTATAAAATGGAGCCGCGTTTATCCTGGTATTGACCCTGACCCTCTAAACCAGGACCGGAATAGTCCTTCCTTACCGACCCCGAGAGAACTTGCAGGTGAGCGAAACCCTTGCCGCCGCCACCCGCTACGGTACCCGAAATTTGCCCGCAATCCAAGGCGCTCAGAGTATCGGGGTATTTTTGCAAGGCCACCGATAATTTGGGGCGCCGAAGCAGAATGGCCGGATCGCCGAGGAGGACATATTTCGAATCGTTGTTCGCTTGAAAGGAATTGAAAGAGATTTTGTTCTTGACCTCTTGCAGCGCCAGTCCGATGGGAATAAGCCTCTCCACCGAATCGGATGGAATCATGGCGCCATACACTGCCCAGGCGAGATTGAGGTTAGGGCCGGGGTAGGATTCGCGCGTCGCCGATATGCCGGCAATGGCTCCGACATTCTTTTCGCGCACGAATTGTTCGGTCAAGACGTCATTTTGCAAAATATCGAAACGTCCGACCGTGCAGCTGAAGCTATTGATCATGGTCACCTTGCCTTGATTATTCAATTTGGGTATGGCGTCCCGGGTGAATATCAGAGCCTCGTCGGCCCATTGATTATAGGCCCCATGACCGACGAAATTCACCGCCAATGCCCCGCGGTTGATGAAATCGATCAAGTCTTGGGCGGCTTCCGGCTTTCTTCCCGCCGAGTTGAGGCTATAGTCGAGCAAGTAAACCTTGTCGAGTTGCATGCCGGGATCATTGGCTTGAATGATACCACCCAGAATTTCGGTATCACTGGTATGGTTCCTGATTTTATCCAGGTCGTCGGCCTGCCCCAATTGAGTAACATCGTCAGCGGTGAGCACCACCCGCGAGCGCCAGAATCCCCCCTGTTGCGGATCCTCATAGTCCTTGACTTTTTGCAGGTATTCCCTGGCCTCTTGCACCGAACGCACCGGTATACGGCCGATGGCGACGTCGAGCAAACCGTGGGAAACACCCTCCGCGAAAAACCCTTGATCCTCGAAATCCAATTTCACGAAAAAATCATCGGTGCATAATGCGTCGGCTTCCGAACTAAAGTCTTCGTAAGCGGGGATGATATTCGGGAAGGTCGTGGATTTCGCGTCGGTCTTGATATTCCTTAAATCATAATGGCCATCGCCCAGTAAGGTGATGAATCGCAAGGGATTATGGGCGCGACCCTGCGGATCCCAATGGAATAAGGCCCACCGCAAAAAATCGCGGATAGCCACGGGGGTTTTCCGTCCGCCCGAAAATTGCCGGTAAATATCCTCAATGCGCACGACGGCGGTTTTAAGCGGGAGAATCCTTTTATCATCGGAACGGTAATCGCGGTATTCCAATGCCGCGGGAAGCAAATCCTCCCCGGTAATGATCAGGTTTTCCGGCAAAATCCCGTCTCCGGTCGTCAAATTCCGCATAGCCATGCCCTCGGCCGGAGCGGTATGCGCTTGCAAGTCCTCGGACGATAGGGTTTTAGCCGCGGCGAAAATGAAATACCTGCCATCCGACGCTTTCGGCAAGCTGTCGGAAAACGACCCGTCGGCAGCGGGTAGGATAATGTCGACACCCAATCCATCCACTACTTTGAGAATACGGAAATTGGGATTACCGGTGATGCGATAGGCCTGGGTCTTGCCGACTTCGGCCGGGAATATCCAAAAGGGCTTCCCGTTGAATTCGTATTGACGGCGATAGGCAACGGTATAACCTTCGAATCTGCGGCGGCCACCCGTCCAAATCATTTTGTCGATTTGGAACCGGGCACCGGGCAAGTCTCCAGGAATGGCATACCAGGATCCGGCAATACCCGTCCAGCCTAGGTAAGGCAATGCCTGGGAGGCGCTTGGGATGGAGATTTCAAATACATCGTCATTAAAACCCCGGAATTCGGACATGCCGAGATAAACGGTATCCCCGACATAGCCGGGCAAGGTATCCAAATGGGGACGGGCCAAATCGGCCTTCAATAAGGTGGCCGGCTTCAACCTCGTTTCCTTGCAATCATCCGACCGCCAATGCCAATGCCATTCATAGCCCGGCTCCTCGTCGAGCTTGGAACTGGGATCGCAAAAGGCGGTTCCGACATCCCGTTCGGCGCGTAAATAGCTGAGACCGGATGGGCGGGGATTCGGCGCTGCGGCAGCCGCCCGCGTGGCCAAACGAGCGGGAGCAGTCGCGGCCGAGCTCCCGTCTTTCGGTAAATCCAGGTAATAGAAATTGTCGAAACTATAGGGATCGGTGCCGAATAGGTATTGAATAGGATGGGCTGAATCGCTGACGCGTTTCCAGACACTGGTGCCATGGGCGAAAAACTTAATGGAGTCGGCTTCGTCGAAAACGCCATTGCCATTATCGACCATTTCAAAGGGCACTTCCCGCAAGGCAGACGGTTCAAGCGGCAAGGTATCCATACGGGTGGATAAGGTGTCATTTGGACCCGTATAGAGGCGTATATCCGCCCACTTCACCCCGGGTATGGCCAGGCTCTTGGCAACCAAGGCCGTATACGGTAACGCATAATACCCGTCCTCCTCGAATTGATCCAAAACCCGATCGCCGATGCGAATACGGATGAGATTCGGGGAAGGCGTCGGCGAAGCCGATCTTCGCGCCAGGGCTGCCTTCGGTGGAGCCCATAAATAAGCGCCCCCCGCCGGATTAATCACCTGCTCGGCCAAGGGCTTGGGCAATGATCGGCCCCGCTGCAATCCCTTTGGCCAAGTCAAGACGACCTTCGCGCTACGGATATAACCGATTGGCTTGCCGGATGCATCGAGCCAGACCAAGGGCAGGGCGCCGGAGATCAGCGGCGTACCGCGGTAGTAACCCGGTTTCTCCCAAATGATCTTCTGGCTTTGGTTTTGGGCATAGGCTTCCGGGTTTCTTCGCGAGAATGACTGTTGTGGAGTCGACCATGTTTTTACGGGAGCGATGCCTGCTTGGTTGGGAAGCAATTCGGTTTCCAGAATTTGGATTTGCGCTTGGGGCAGGGTTTCCCCGGAGGAAACGACCTGAAATCTCCAAACCGGCGTATTGGGATAGCCGGATTCGCTCCAGTTCCCATAGCTGGGGATATGCAAGCTGATGCCATCCTCGCCGTGGTGGACGACCTGGGGCAAGGCGGCATCGATTTTCACCACCAACCGATAGGGCTCATCGATCAATACCGTGGGATTGGCCATGGCCACCGCCACGCCGGCCAGGGTCGCCAGGCAGAGTTTTTGAAGCGTCATCATTCGGAAAATCCCAGCCCATTCCAGCCGCAACCGCGATAGAAAATGAGCCCTTGCAATATACAAGGCCGAGCGCGCGGGTCGGATTAAGGCATGAGGAAGTAAAGGCCGGGCTTGAGCTGGGGTAGCCAGGACTCCGCCAGGCGACTCAGGCTTTCAAAAGACGTTCCCGCCTGGGTTTTCATCCAATTTTCATACCACTTCTGCTCGGGGGGCTCCTGCTTTAGCGGCTCCGACCCGTCCACTCCGGCCTTGGCGGCCAAAAAACCCACTGCGGACTCATATCCGCCCAAGGTATCGGCCAAATGCCAACGCAGGGCTTGGGCCCCGGTCAAGACACGGCCATCCGCGACCCGCAATAGGCTGTCGCGCGAAATCGGACGCGTCTCCAGGACATCGGCTATGAATTGCTCCTGGACGTCATCGATGACGCTTTGCAGGTAGGCTAACTCATTCGGCGTGGCTTGCCGGGCGATGTTGCCCACATCTTTCAGAGCCCCGCTTTTCACGGTTCGCAGGCCCACGCCGACTTTTTCCATCAATTTCTCGGCTTCGGGAAACTGGAAAATGACGCCTATGCTGCCCGTCAAGGTTCCTGGATTGGTAAAGATGCGGTCGCCCGCCAGGGAGATGTAATAACCTCCCGAGGCCGCGATATTGGCCTGGCTGACGACGACCGGCAATCCTTTTCGCTTGAGGTTTTGCAGCGCCTGGAAAATTTCCTGGCTGGCTCCGACCGCGCCGCCGGGAGATTCAATCCTAACCAATACGCCTTTGCAATGGCTGTCTTTTTCAATGCGGCGCAGGCTGGCCAGGTATTCGGTGGCGGAAAGAATTGGCCCCTCGATTTTCAGCTCCGTCAAATGGGGTTTGGTATCCCCCGGGCCTTCGCCATCGTCACGCACCAAGGCCTTTACCGCCTGGAAAAAACTTCCGACGCTGAAGAAGAAAGCGATCAGGACAAGCAACAGGAAAAGCTTAAAGGCTTTACCGTATCGGGATGATTCATGAGGCATGGTTACCTGCCGGACCAAGGTTTAGGATGGGTATTCCGCATGCGCTAAGTGTAGCGAAAAAGCGCCACCCCCGAGGAATCGCTATCGGACTCTGATCTTGGTCCCGGGCTTCAATACCTTGGATAAGGTTTGATTCATTTCCTTCAAGGCCGACACCGAGCTTTTGAAACGCTGGCTGATATCCCACAGGGTATCCCCTTCGCGGACGATATAATACTGCTCGGGACCGGCATCCCCGGAGTCCCCTTTTGGGCTCGCATCGGCGGGAAGTTTCAAAGTATCGCCGGGGCGGATGGAGGATTGGGGGGTGAGACCGTTCAATTCCAATAAGTCGGATAATTCCACTCCGTATTGGCGGGAAATAGCGTAAGGGTTTTCGCCCCTGGCGACTTCATGGACCCGCGCCGGCGATCCGGAAAGGTTCGGATTGGATTTCGCGGCCGACGCTTGCTGAGAACCCCCATGGTCGGACGCGTAAACCAAGCGGGTCCCGGCTTTTAATTCTTTACCCTCCAGGTCATTCCAGCGGATCAAATCGTTTTGATCGACACCCAGAGATCGGCTAAGCCCATAGAGGGTTTCGCCGCGCAAGACTTCGTGGTATTGCCGGTTGCTGGCGGGCAAAGGGCGTCCCGCCTGGGTCTCAGGCTCAGCCGACGCATTCGCTTGGCTTTTGGAAATTTTGAGGATTTGGCCGACGAAGATGGTGCCTTTCCTATCCAAGCCATTCGTCGACCTCAGCTTGTCCACCGAGGTCTTGAAACGGCGGGAGATGTCGAAGAGGTTGTCCCCTTGCCTCACCCGGTAAGTCATTTCCAGTTGCTTGCGTTTGGGCGTGGCCGCTTCCCGTAGGACTTCGGCCTCGAATTCCCCGCTCCCCCCTCCCGACGAAGGCACGGGGATGATGAGGTTCTGGCCTACGCGCAAACGGGAGCTTTTCAATTGGTTGGCCGACATCAGAGCGGATACCGAAATACCGTACTTATTGGCGATGAGCCCTAGATTCTCCCCGCGGGCCACGTGATGCTGTTTCCAGGAAAGCAGTTTTTGCTTATCCATCTTGGCATAGGCCTCGGCGAATTGCCCCCGTTTTCCCGGCGGCAGGTAAAGGACATGGCTTTTGCGGTTAGGCGGGGTACACCAACGGCGTAACGACGGATTCAAGTCGATGATTTCCTCCTCGGTGGCGTCGACGGCTTTCGCCACGTCGACGAGGGGGAGGCAATCGGTGACGGTAATGGTATCGAAGGCAAGGGGCGCCTGGGGATCGTCCACCGTGAATCCAAAGCGGCCGGGTTCGTGTCCCAGAATCATGGCCGCCAAAACCTTGGGGACGTAAAACTCCGTCTCCGCGGGTAATTTCATGTCCCAATAATTTTGCGTGGAATCCGCGCGGAGCTGCCGGCGAATGCGGTTCTCCCCGCAATTATAGGCGGCCATGGCCAGGTGCCAATCGCCGAATTCATTGAAGAGGGTTTGTAAATAACTGAGCGCCGCGTCCGTAGCCGCCACGATGTCGCGCCTGGGATCTATCCAGTAATCGTCCATCAATCCATAACGCCGACCCGTTCCGCTGATGAATTGCCACATTCCCGCCGCGCGCGCGTGGGAATAGGCGCGGGGATTGAGGCCGCTTTCGATCATGGCGAGGTAAAACAAATCCTTGGGCATACCCCTGGCGACGAGCCTCTCTTTCACGTAAGGCTCGTATCTCGGCTTACGGTTCAGCCAGCGGGCATACACCTTTCGCCCTGGCCCGGTGAAATAGGCCAGGGCCTTTTGCACGCGCGCCGGGAGGGGATTGGGAAGCGGCAAATCGTATAGCTCATAATCAAGGCTGTTCGCCAGATTGTCGAAGGCGTGTTGGGCCGAATCCCCGGTTTCTTCGATTTCCTTGTCCGTCAATTCGGCGATGGGATTGACTTCCTCGATTTCCCCGCTGACATCGGCTATACGCATCATCAAGGCTTGCACGGTATCCTTGAGGGCATTCGAACTGATGCGGGTCGCGGCGTCCAGGGTATCCAGGGAATCCAGAAGGCTGAGCCGGTTGAGGGCGCTATCCAGGTTCTCACCCGCTTCGAACCAAAGCGAATCCGAGAGGCAATCCAGGCTGGAATTCAGAAAAGCCGAGGCCTGGCTCAGCATCTCTTTCTCCCAGCCCGGAGGCATTTTGGGGTTTTGCGAGATTAAAGGGGAAGGGTTTCCGGCGCATCCACCCAGCCCCAGGGTCATTCCCAGCCCGGTGAGGGCTAGTCCCAGGGTCAGTGCGACCGCTGAATTCGGGAAAAGCGCGCTAAAATAGGGCAGCCGCAACCGCTTGGTCGGCTCGGAAATGGTAAATCCCTCATTCCTCGAAGTCGAGATCTTCGGCGTAATCCGTCCACATATCCGACTTTTTGAACTTGGGATTGTCGAAATCGACTTCCTCATTCTCATCATCGTTAGCGTCGTCTTCCTCACCCTCTTCCTCAGAGTCAAAGGGCTCCAAATCGTCGAAGTCATCCTGTTTCGGACGACGTCCACAATACCATGTTCTGTCTTTATCAATTGCCATCGGACCCTCCTGGACCTTCGCAGAAGTGGAGCCAAATATATTTTGGGCTTCCCTATTGTCAAGCAATTACAGCACTTATAGCAAACACTTTTGCTGAGGAGTCGCCAAACTGCCCTTTTATTTGCCTTAATCGTCATTCCCGGCTCTTAAAATCCAAAGGAAAGGAAACCGGGATGTCGGCGGTTTCTCCAGGGTCACCTCTAAATCGCCACCGTTTGACGTTTTGGAGAATGTCCGCGACGAAAGCCGCCTGGTCGATAGTGCTTTTTTCCGAGACCGCCCTGGCTTCCTTGACCACGCCGTCCGGTGCGATCAATATCCTGAGGGTGAGTTTGCCTTCGAAAGATTGGCCCTTGCGCAACCACTTCTGAAAGATGAACTCTAATTCCCCGCGGTTTCCTTGTATAGTCCCTAAAATCGCTTCGCGGCGCAGGGGATCGGCCTGAATCCTTTTCACCGTCCTTTGCCTCTCGGGAATTTTCCTGAGGCTGGCTTGCAGGCTGCCGGGCTCGTCCGGGACGGTATCGCGGCGGCGGAGAGCTGCCACGGGTTCGGGCTTGGCCGGTTGCCCCTCCAGATGATCGGAATTGATGTTGGAACCCAGATTTTTAACGCCTAAGGCACCCAAGCGAGACACCACTCGTAGCCCGGAACCTCGGCTTTCGACCGACTTCAAGGCGTCGATGAACTGGAAGTCCTGGTATTTCTCCAATTGCTTCAAGGCCGCTTTTTCGAGATCAGCGTCGTTTTGATAATACTTGCCGAGCACATAGAGCCGGCGGTTGGCCATTTGGGCGACCTGGCTCTGCGGCGCGTCCGCCACGACGGAGCGAAAGGTATTGACAGCCTCGCTGTCCTGCCCCATTTCCTCTTGCGCCCGGCCGAACCAGTAACGCGCCTCCAACTTTTGGCCGCTACTCGATTTGGAATCGGACAGGACTTGGTTGAATAGATTCATCGCTTCTATGGTACTGCCCAATTTGAATAGACGCTTACCCTGTTCGAAAGGCCCCAATTCCTGCTGGCGGGCGAGGCGAATTTCATCTTCCATGCCTTTCAGGATGGATAGCATATGCATGGCCACGCGGTTTTCGTCGGACTCGCCGACCAAAGCCCGAATGGATTCGAAGTCTTGTTTGGCACCCTTGATATCCCCGAGAAGGCTTAAACAAAATCCTCGGTGCAGGCGCATGGTGGATAAGACCTGATTGGATAGTCCACCCCCGGCAATCGCCCGGGAATAGACCTGAACAGCCTGGACATATTTGCGGCCTCTCTCGTAGAAATACCCCAATTCCAAATCGCGGCGCGTGGCCTCGGGAATGTCGTAGACCCTTTCTTTCTTGCCCAAAATGAAGCGCACCCCCTGGATTAGCCAGGTAATGACCCTTTCCTGGAATCTCAGCGGCTGGTTGGGCTCGACCCGCACGCTATCGGCGGGCGCCTTGGCCATGGCCTGCAAGCGCAATTCGAGCGCGGTTTCCTTATCCTCTGGCAAGGTCCCCCTTTGGCGGATCATTTCATACCTGGCGAGCATATTGAGCGCCGAGGTATTGTTGTAGCTGCGCGACAGGGCGGCCATGGCGCGCCCCATTTCCTTCATGCGGAAATCGATGACGGCTTGGTTGGTCCAGAGGGAAAAGGAGATGAGTACGGCGATGAGGACGACCGGCCGGGCGGTCTGGATGAATTCGGAAAAGACATTGAGAGGTCGAATGCCCACTTCCCCGGCCTCTAATTGATGCGTTTGTCGATGGCATAGCAACTGCCTTCGGATTTCTTCACGTATTTTTTCATTTCCGCGGCGATTTGCACGACCATGCGGTGATCCGTCACCTCGCGGTAGTGATTACTGGCCACGGCCAGCGAAATGGACATCAAGGGAAACCGCATGCGTCGGCCTTGCCTATCCATGGAATCGATAAAGCCCTGCTTGGCGTCGGCCTCGTTGTAAAACTGCCGCACCCCGGCGTCGAATGCCGAAACGATGCCCTTGCAAATGCCTTCCCAGGTTTCGAAGGGGGTGACGATGACGAAATCGTCGCCGCCTTCATGGCCGACGAAGGTGTCGCCATTGCCGAATTTCCGAGCGGCTTCCTGAAAGCAATCCCGGGTATATAAGATGGCGTCATCACCCTTGCTGAAGCCGTATTTGTCGTTGTAGGCCTTGAAATTATCCAAATCGCCGTAAATGACGGCGAATTGCCGTCTGGCGGCTATCATGCCGTCGATATGCTTGATGATGATATTGTTGCCCGGTAATCCGGTGAGGGGATTGCTGCCCTTGGCTTCTTCCCGTATCCTCACCAGGTTCAAAAGCATTTCGTTGAAGGAGCGGGCCAAATGCCCGATCTCGTCTTCCTGCTTGATGTCGATGGTTTGATTGAATTCCCCCACGGAAATGCGGTGGGTGGCATCTTCCAGCTTGGCCAGGGGATTGATGATGATGCCCCGCAGGAACATCACGAAGGCGACCTGCAAAGCAATCACGATGGCCGTGACGAATAAGCAAAGCCTGAGTAAAACCCGCCTGTCCTCGTCGAGGGTGGCGATGGCCACCGGGATTTTGGCCACCACCACCTCGCCCGAAGGCAGGGCCTGGGGTATATACAAGTCGATGCGGTTCTGATCGAAATGCAAATCATGGAAGAACGGCTTCCCCTCCAACTCCAGCTTGGCCACCGCGCGGTTGAGAAGCAATTTGCCTTCGTCGCTTAATGCTTTGCCATCGGCCGGCTTTCCATAGAGGCGGCGGCCATCTTCGTAAAACACCTCAACGCCCTGCAGGCCTTCCTTCCGCGACAAGCTGTCGAGTTGCCGCCAAACCGAAACCGAATCCGCGCCGGGCAAGCCCGCGGCCAAAAGGGTCATGGATCTCGCCAGCCGCACGCTTTGGTTTTCCGCGATCAATTGCTGGTTGCGGATGATCAAGTCGCTCTGGTTTTCCCAGATGATGAAATTGAATATGGAAGCGAGCAGCACCGTCAAAACGATGCTCAGTACCGCGGTCTTATACGAAAGTGAATTGCGGCGTATGCGGAGCAAGACCTACCTCAAGCGGATCTTTGCCTGCGGTCATGGCCGAAGATCGCTTGAAGTGTATCGAATAATTCCCTCGGCGCGCAAGGCTTTTCCAACAGGGTATAGCCCAAAAGCCTGCGGGTCTCCTTCTCGGATTCCCGCATATTCTTATCCACCAGGAGTACGCAGCGCCGGTCGGGATTCATGCCTCCCAGCGCCAGGAGGTGATAGTCATGGCCCAATGCGCCCAGGTCGGTGGGCTCATTGATGAGGATGAGATCGGATGCGGGCAATTCCGATCCGTTCCAGGCCTCGGGGGTCGATTCCATGAATTGGAAATCCAGCGCGCCGCTTTCCATCCGGCCCAAGCCGGCCAAATCGGGAAAATCATGGGCGAGATCCAAGACCAGGATTTTACGGCGTCCCTGACGCAAGGCGTTTTGACGGCGCTTTTCGATGGGAAGATGGACGATGAATACCGAGCCGCGATGCCGGGTCGATTCCACGAAAATACGCCCGCCATGCAATTCCACGAAAGAGCGGCTGATGGCCAGCCCGAGGCCATGACCCTTTCCGGTCATAACGCTTCCGGAAGCGGTGTTGAAGCGATCGAAAATCGATTCCAGATCTTGCGGGGATATGCCCGGACCCGTATCCTGAATCGAAAAGAGCAGGGTATTGCTCTGCTTGGCGGTGCGCAGGGTGATGCGGCCACCCGTCCGGGTGAACTTGATGGCATTACCGAGGAGATTGGAAAGAATGCGGCTGATTTTCTGGATGTCCAGATACATGTCCGGAATGTCTTCGAACATGCTTTCGATGACGATGTTTTTGCTGTCCGCCAGGCCTTTCAGGGAGGATATGGTGGTTTCCACCTCTTTGCGGAAGCTGGTCTTTTCCAACTTCAGGGCCAATTTCCCGGCTTCAATTTTCGCCGAATCCAAAAGATCGGTTACCATGTCTATCATGAATTGGCAACTGCGGTGGATGGTCCGGATAGGCTCCAATTGGGTTTGCTGCAAATTGCCCAAAACGCCTTCCATCAGCAATTCCGCATAACATATCATGGCGGATAAAGGGCCTCTTAAATCGTGGACGGCCATGTAGAGGAAATTCTGCTGGTTTTCGAGGTGCCCGTTCTGAGTATCGAGCCTGGCCCTCAGCCTTCGGTTCAGGATTTGCTCGGTCAAAACACGCGATCGCGTCTGCAACATGGACCATAGGCGGTTGCGCAGGGTTTCGAAAGAGTCGCCCATGGCATGGACAAAGGAAAAACCCTGTTCGTAGAGCTTCACCCTTTCCTTGTCGGTAATGGCATCGGGAGCTATAACGAGGGAACTCTGCAAGAGAAGCTGGCTATCCGCGTCGGATGCCTGGGCGGCTAGCGCGAAGGCATGCGCTTCTTCCCACCCCACCATCCAGACATGCAAGGCATCGTGCGGCAGGTTAAAACTTTTCGGGAGGATTTCTTCCGAAAACGGCATGTCCTGCAACCCTGCCCGCAGGTAATCGGCCAAAACCTCATGACCTCCGAGCAAACGAATACGCGGGGGAGCAAGAACGCCCGGGCTGGCATCAGTCCTGGCAGGATTTCCGCTTTTCTCGATCACGTTTCCTTAAGCTTGTATTCGTTCAGCTTATTGCGCAAGGTCCTGATGCTGATATTGAGCATGTCCGCTGCCTTGGTGCGGTTTTCCCCGCATGCTTCCAGGGTCTTAACGATAAGAAGTTTTTCCGCCTCGGCGACGGTCATTCCAGCGAAGAGCCCGACCTCGCGGGGCGTATTTCCCAGCACCGGAGCCTCCAGGCGTAAGTCTTCGGGACGGATATCCCCGCTTTTGGCGAAGACCACGGCCCGTTGGATCACGTTTTCCAACTCCCGCACGTTTCCAGGCCAGGCATGCTGTTTGACTCTTTGTAAGGCTTCGGGGGTGAAGCCTTCCACCTGGAACCCGTTTTCATTGTTGTACTTGCCGACGAAATGCCCGGCCAGGCTTTCGACGTCGCCCATGCGTTCCCGCAAGGGAGGAACCTTGATGGGTATGACGTTCAGGCGATAATACAGGTCTTCCCGGAATGTCCCTTTTCGGACCTCTTCCTCCAGGTTCCGGTTGGTGACCGCGATGATGCGCACGTCGATGGCGATTTCATCGCTTCCACCGACCTTGGTGATTTCCTTTTCCTGCAAAACCCGCAATAATTTGCTTTGGGCGAAGAGCGGCATTTCCCCCACTTCGTCGAGCATGAGGGTGCCGCCCTGGGCCTGCTCAAATTTCCCGACGCGCGTCCTGATGGCTCCGGTATAAGCGCCTTTCTCGTGGCCAAATAATTCGCTTTCGATCAGGGATTCCGGAATGGCGGCGCAATTGATTTTAACGAAAGGCTTTTCCGCCCGCTTGCTGCGGAGATGGATGGACTGGGCCAGCATTTCCTTGCCCGTGCCGGATTCCCCGGTGATGAGCACGGTGGAATTGGATGCAGCCACTTCATCCACGGTGCGTAAAAGCTCCTGGACGATTCCCGTTTCGCCCACGAAGCGGTAACGCGACTCCAAGGTGGTGCGCAGCCGGCGGTTTTCGCCTTCCAGGCTGCGCAAACGCAGCACCTGGGCGACGGTATGTTCCAGGATTTCGATTTGAAAGGGTTTTTCGATGAAATCCTTGACGCCGAGTTTCATGGCCTTGACGGCGTTTTCAATGGTGCCGAATGCGGTCATCAATACCATGCTGAGCTGGGGCTCCGCCTGGATCAGTTTTTCCGCCAATTCCAATCCCGTCATGCCCGGCATTTTGAAATCCGAAATGATCAAATCATAGCGGCCCGGTTCGAAAGCCTCCAACGCCTCCTGCCCATTCCGCTTGACGCGCACGCGATGCCCTATCCGCGTCAGGCTGGCGGAAATCAAATCCCGCATCAATTCCTCGTCGTCGACTACCAATATCTCAGCCATGAACCGTTCCTCTCGCGTCGAGACTCACTTCGAACTCGGTGCCTTTTCCCACCTGGCTATTCACCGTGATGAAACCGCCATGCAAGGCGACGATGCGCTGCACGATGGCCAAACCCAGGCCCGTACCCTGTTCCTTGGTGGTGAAAAAAGGATTGAATATCCTGGCCAGATGATCCTTGGCGATGCCTGCCCCGGTGTCCCTGATTTTGATGCTGAGCCAGCCGGCTTCATTCATGGCGGCGGCCACGGTCAAGGTCCCCTCGTTTGGCATGGCCTGCAAGGCATTGAAAATGAGGTTCAGGAAGACTTGTTGGAATTTTTCGGGGTCGATGCGCACCGAAGGGTTGGCGAAGTCCCAATCCCTTACGATATGGATGGATTTCTGATCCTTGGCGATTTCCACTTCGGCATAACGGAGGATTTCGTCCATCCAGGCGCCGAATTCGACCCGATGCAAGTTCAATTCCATGGGCCGGGTGTAGACGAGCAAATTGCTGACGATTTTATTCAGGCTGGAAACGCCCTGTACGATTTTACGGACCAAGGCGCGACGGGGATCGTCGGGATCCAAATCCCGCTCCAATAGCCCCGCGAAACCACCTATGCCCGCCAGGGGATTGCGGATTTCATGCGCCACGGTGGCGGCCATCTCCCCCATGGCGACCAAGGTCTGGGCATGCTGCATCCGCTCCTGCATTTGTTTCCACTCGGTCAAATCGCTGGCGACTTCCACCGCTCCCAGGACCGCGCCCTCGGGATCCCGTACCAGGGAAGTGGTATAACCGATAGGTTTATACGCCTCCCCCACCTTCCAATACCTTTCCTTGCCCGTCAGGCCCTCGCCGGTTTTCAAGGTTTGCATCAAAGGCAAATCGGATTCGGCCATGTCGGTAAAAACGGCTTCATAAGCCTCGCCCAAGGCGTGATGGGAAGCGATGCCGAAAATCTTTTCCGAGGCGGCATTGTAAAGATTGATGCGGCCGTGCGGATCGACCATGACGGCGGCGGAATCCATGCTTTCCAACACGGATTTCAATTGGTTGCGGACTTTTTCGTTTTCATTCAATGCCGAAGTGAGGTCGCGGTTTTTGTCTTCCAATTCGCGGCTGATGCGGTCGAAACGGGCCATCAACTCCCGGTAAGCCTCTTCCAATCGCGCGACATGGCTATGGAACCATTCGAATAGGCCCGCCATTTTCGACTGGATTTCCGGCGGCAGACCGTCCATCATTTCCGAGGGCGATTGGGCGGAATTCATGTTCACAATTGGCGGAAACGTTGCAAGCGTGCCTGCAAATCGGCGTCCTGGTTTTCAACCGTTGCTTTTGTCTCCTGGGTAGAAACGGAATCGCCCGCCTGGGCGGGGCCGGCCGGTTCGGGGAAAGCCCCGGTATGCCTGCCCTGAATGGCATGGGCTACGGCTTCGATTTGGCGGATGATTTCGCCCACTCCTTTTTCCCGCATTTCGGCCTTATCGCCTTCCGGCAGGCTTTCGAATTTTTGCAGCACGGGGGACAATTGCCCGCGGGTCGCCGCGATGCGGACTTGCACCTCTTCTTGTTTTTGCACCAATTCCATCAAGCCGGAAAATGCCCCTTGGTTCAAGGACGACAACGCCGCTTCCTGCAAGCTTTCGAGTTCCCGCAAATCATTCAATTCCCGGTGAAGTAAACCGAGGAACTTTTTCAGGAAAGCCTCTGGATTAATTCAGCACCTCCGAAAACTCTTTTTGCCAAATGGTGTCTTCACGCTGCCAGTTGGCCTGGGCGGCCCAATAGCTATCGGGGAAATTATCGATTACCCGGGCATAATCCTGCAAGGCTTGCTCGTAGCTGCCCTGAGCCTTATGGGCATTTCCGATTTGGTATTGCGCCCATGGAGAGTCCTGGGCTTGGGGATGGCTTTTCAGAAACCCCTGGTAAAGCCCCAGGGCAGTTTTCCAATCCTTTTGCCTAAAAGCCATATCCGCCCGCCTCACCTCCGCCTCCACGCAAAGGGGCAATGCAGCGGTATCCGAAGGCCCTTTCTGGCATAATGCCATCGCCTTTTGAAAATGACCGGCGGCGGCGGCCGCTTTGCCGTATTGGGCTTCATGCAAACCCGAATGCAATTCCAAATAGATTTGCCGGAATCCCCCCGGCTGCAGGGCCAGGGCTTTGGCGTAATAGCCCGCCCGATTCGCCAAATCGTCCTGTAATTCGCCGGCCAAGGCCAATTGCCAAGCGACTTCGGCCGCGGAAGGAGCGAAAGGCAGCCCGGTTTCGACCTTCAGGAAATACCGTTCGGCTTGATGAGCGGCTTCCGAATTTCCCTCGCCCAAGTGGCCGCGTCCCAATAGGTAATACGCCAGTGGGGCATAACGCCGGCTGGTTTCCTGCAAGCCGGAAATGAATCCCTCCAATTGGTTACGGGCTTCCGCCCATAATTCCAACTTCAAATAAATGGCCGCCAAATCCAGGCGCGCAACTTCGGCGTTTTCGGTGCCAGGATAGTCGCGAATCACTTCCTTCAAGGCTTGGACGGCCGCTTGCAATCGGTTCCGGCGATAGTAGGCGTGAGCCTGGGTCATTTTTCGGCTGGCACCCGAAAGACTGTCCGGGATCAAAAACAAAAAACCGTCTTCCAGCGAATACTGCCTCACCGCGGTTTGGACTGGCACAGCGCCCTCGTGAACCCCTCCGGCCTCGAGCGGACTTTTCGCCTCGGGAATGGCCGGTTCAGCCGCAGCCTTCTTCTTTTCGACGCTAGCCCGCGCCTGGATCGGTTCCTCCTCTTTTCCCACGACGGCTTGCAATTCTTCCAGCAGCTTTTTCGCCCGTTCCCGTCCCTCTTGAGAGGGTGTCAGCCGGATATAATCGGCGTATTCGCGGATGGCATCCTTGTTTTTACCGCCTTTTTGATAAATGCGTCCCATGTAAAAATGCGCGTTATGACCGCGTTCGGGATAGTTGAAACTGCGCTTGAAGTTAAAAGAAGCCTTGCCCATTTCACCGTCTTCATAACGGATAACCCCTCCCAGGTAATAGGCGCCGGGATGACCGGGATAACGGCCCAAGACCTTGCGCAGGAATACTTGCGCTTCGGGCTTGCGGCCTTCCCGGTAGGCCTTGATGGCCGCCAGAAAATCCTCGTCCCGGTATTTGGGATCATCGTTGCCTGACTGCCCGTCTTTTGGATCCGCCTCGTCCTTGTCATCGATGGACTCCGGAGGATTCGTGCCTTGGGCGCCGGACTGCGGTGCCAGCGAAGCCAAGGCATCCAAAGCCGTTTGATTGTGCGGATTCTTGGCGATGGCCTGACGGTAACTATCCGCCGCCTCGTCGCTTTTCCCGAGCTGCTGCAGCAGCTGTCCATTCAAAGCATAGCCGTCGGAAGATTCAGGCGATTCCGCCAAATACAGGCGGACCTCCTGCAAGGCCTGGGTAAGCTGACCTTTTTCCGCCAGTTTTCGGGCGACCCGTAAACGCAAGTCACCGTCAGCACCATGGGCTAGGCTCAATGAAAAGCCCATGACAAAGGAGGTAAAGAGCAAAAGTCGGGCTACCAGCATGAAATCCTCTTATCCCGCATAGACCCGAACCGGGGGTAAAGACGGGATTATCCTGCGCCATTATAAAAAAGGAGAGGGGCCCGCCGCCATAAGGGATTCTTCGGATTGGCCCCCCGCCTTGAGGCGGGAAGCCATCTCGCGGATCCTAGACCTTGAATCGGATGAGCCTGACGCGCACGACTCCGGGCAAATGGCGAATGGAATCCGCCAGGGAATCGGGCACCGAGGCTTCGATATCAATCAGGTTATAACCGATTTTGCCATTGCTGGCATTGGTCAAGGACTGGATATTCACCCCTGCTCCGCCTAAAACCTTGGTGATGTCCGAAATCATATTCGGCACATCGCGGTTGATGACAACCAGGCGGCTGGCGGTGCTTTGTTGGGGGAAGGTTTCCGCGATCGGAAAATTAACCGAATTCGTGACGACGCCGAATTCGAGATAATTCTTGAGCTGGTTGACGGCCATGACCGCGCAATTCTCTTCGGACTCCGCCGTACTGGCCCCTAAATGAGGGGTAACGATGACCTTGGGATTGCCCAATAGCGCGCGCGTCGGAAAGTCGGTGATATAGGTGCCTACCTTGCCGGTTTCGATGGCTTTGAGCACCGCGGCATCGTCGTAAATACCTTTGCGGGCGAAATTCAATAGGACTACGCCGTCTTTCGCTTTATTCAAAGCCGACGCTCCGAGCAGGTTTTTCGTCGCCTCGGAGAGCGGAACATGCACCGAAATGATATCGGCCTTTTCAAGCACCTCATCGATCTTACGGGCAATTTCGGCTTCGGGGCTGAGGTAATGGACATTGGTGACAGTGGGAAAGGGATCGTAGCCGATCACCTTCATGCCATGAGCAACTCCCGCATTCGAAACCAGTACTCCGATTTTACCGAGGCCGATCACGCCCAAGGTCTTTCCGGCCAATTCCCAGCCGCTATAATTCGCTTTGCCTTTTTCGACCTTCTCGTTCAACACCTTATCGTCGGTTTCTCCGGCCAGGCTTTGGCAAAACTCGACGCTCTTGTGGATATTGCGCGCCGCTATTCCCAGCATGATGAAAACCAATTCGGCGACGGCATTGGCATTGGCACCCGGGGTATTGAAGACGCATACCCCTTTCTCGGTGGCCTTATCGATGGTGATATTGTTAACCCCGGCGCCGGCCCTCGCTATGGCCAGCATGGAGGGAATAGTGTCGGTATCGACCAGGGCGCTTCTTACCAGAATGCCATCCGGCGAGGCTTCGTCGGCGCTGATCTGGTAGCCGGCATCAAAATGCTTCAGGCCTTGTTGGGAGATATTGTTAAGCGTTTTGATTTTAAAGGGCATGCCGTTTCCTTGCGAAAGTGCCAAAAAAATAACCTTTCCCGGGAGGAAAGGTCATCCAATCCAGACTTTGGATATCAATTGCCGGGGGCCGGTGGCACACCGACCAATTCAGTCAAACTTGGAGGGGGCTTTTCCTCATTGTAGAAATAGCTGTATGCCACATAACCGCCGCCGCCCAGTACGGCCAAAGCCAGGGGAAATTGCCAGTAAATGGCATTCCTTTTACGGGATAGCTGTTTAGCCACCTTTTTATTCCAACGGAAGGACATGGTAATCACCCCATAATCCTCCTGAATGTCGTATTCGAAGTCATAGGGGGTGAAAAGCGAAACCCGGACAACATCGCGAATATCCGGACGTAAACCGGCGACGTCCTTATTCAAATCGAGCTTGAATAATTCCACCGTGCTATTGGTAATCGGATCCTCATGAATGGGCTCCATGATGGACTCCCCGATATGGGTATCGTAAAAGTCGAAAACAATGGCTTTCTTGACGGGGTCATAGTAGTTGAAGTAAGCCGAGGGCTTTTCCGTCAAAAGGAAAACCAGACTCATTTCCTTGTTCTTGTCGCTGCCTTCGACCTTGCTGAATTGCACGCCTTCGATGGTGCAAATAATGCCCTGCTCTTCATCGGTTTGGGTCGGGGCATCTTCCAAATCCACCAAATCCTCGTATTGGGCGAATACCGGCGATGCGGATCCCGCCAAAACCAATCCGAGTGCCGCCCACCAGTGAAGTGAAGATCTCATCTATTCTTTCCGATACCGCTAGGTTTCAATGACCCGCCTAAACGAGGACCCTATGCGAATTTTAACAAAATAGACGGGAATAAGCCACGTAGATGGGGTTTTTCCGCCCGAGCTTATTTCGCCTTGAAAATCTCGATGAATCGGCCATAACCTTCGCCTTCGAGCTTGTCTTTGGGGATGAACCGGAGGGCCGCGGAATTGATGCAATACCGTAAACCCGTGGGAGCCGGGCCATCTGCAAAGACATGGCCTAGGTGCGAATCGCCGACAAGGCTGCGCACCTCGGTTCTCTGCATGCCATGGCTGCCATCGGTTTTGTCCACTACATGCGATTTATCCAAGGGCTGGGTAAAACTCGGCCACCCCGTTCCGCTATTGAATTTGTCCTTGGAGCTGAAAAGCGGCTCTCCCGTCACGATATCGACGTAAATGCCCTCGCGATGTTCATCCCAAAAGGCATTGGCAAAAGGCCTTTCCGTACCATTCTTTTGGGTGATATCGAACTGCTCGGGCGTCAGGGACGCCTTGATCTTTTCCTGGGTCGGCTTTGTGTACTGCATGGTTTCCTCCACTCCGTCATTGCTCGGATTCACGGGTATGACCGGACCGAGAAGGTTTTTACCCCAAGTTTTTTCCAAGAATCCTTCGCGTCCCGAACCGCGGCGATAACCGTAATAACGCGTGGGGTTTTTCCGATAGAAATTTTGATGATAGCCCTCCGCGGGATAAAACGCCGTAAACCGCGTAATGGGAACGACTATCGGCTTGCCGAAGCGCTTGCTCTCCATCAGCTTCTTTTTCGAAATTTCCGCCAGTTTCTTCTGTTCGGTATTGCGGTAAAAAATGGCTGGACGGTATTGGCTGCCTCGATCAGCGAATTGTCCCCCCGCGTCGGTGGGGTCCATGGAACGCCAATAGGTTTCCAATAAGGTCGCATAGCTGACGGCCTTGGGATCGTAATAGACTTGTATCGATTCGGTATGTCCGGTTTTTCCGCTACCGACTTCTTCATAGGTCGGATGGCTTTCTTCTCCGCCGCTATAACCGGACAGGACGGCGTGTACCCCGTCGAGTTTTTCAAAGGGCGGCTCCATGCACCAAAAGCAACCGCCGGCGAAGGTTGCTTGGGCCAATCCTTTATCGGCCAGGGCAACGCTGTCTTTTTTGTCGCTGGCTTCGCCTGATTCGGTCGAGGAACTGAAGGCAGAGGCTGCGAACAGGAAGACGGCCAGGCTTACCGAAGCCACGGCCGAACCCAAAATCGATTTGCCGCCGGTTTTTTCCGGCTCGTCATGCCTGGAACTATTGTCAAAATTCACGGCCATGGAGGACTCCCGTTTTGGGATAATCAGTCGGCCCCGGCTGAGAATCGTTTCTAAGTCTCCCACCCGCCCTTACCGATCAAGGGTACGAAGCGACAATCTCCTAAATCCGTCTCCAAAAAGCGATCGCCTTGTCTGTCGATGCAAAGCAGTTTTTGCACCTCGCGACCGCCACAGGGGATGATCAACCGGCCCCCGTCCGCTAATTGCCGGCTTAATTTCTCGGTGACAACGGGAGCACCGGCGGTTACCAGGATGCGATCATAGGGCGCCCAACTTTCCCAGCCTTGGCTCCCATCTCCCGTTTTAAACAAGATATTGCGGAACCCCATGGACTCCAACACTTTTTGGGCCTTTTGGGACAATCCCGCATGCCTTTCCACCGTATAAAGACGCTTGGTGTAATGCGCCAATAGAGCCGTCTGATAACCCGATCCGGTGCCTATTTCCAGAATTTTGGCGTCCGGGAAAAGACTCAAGCTATGAGTCATCATCGCCACCATGGTGGGCTGGGATATGGTTTGGTCAAAACCAATGGGCAAGGCGGTATCCTGGTAAGCCTGCTGGGACAAGGCCGATTCCACGAAGAGATGCCTGGGAGTGGCGGTCATGGCCAAATGCAATTCCTCGTCGCGCAAACCCAGGCGTTGGAATACGCCATCCACCATTTGCTTACGCCGGCTTGTCAACGCATCCATAGCAGTTTTCCCATCATCCCCACGAATCTCCAACTATCCACCCATAATCGCATATGGCTGCCGTGATTGCCGTAAACCGTGGTGATCGGGACGGCCATGATTCTCCAACCCGCGCGACGGCAAAGCACCAGGGCCTGGGCTTCCCATTCGAAACGCCCATGCGCCGGCCATATTCCTTTGGCCATCAACTCGGTGCGGTACATGCGAAACCCGGATTGGGCGTCATAAACCCTTTGTCCCGCCACCAGGGAGACCAGACCCGTCGTGAGGATATTGCTGAATCGCCGATGCCAAGGCATGCGGGTTCCCCTTACGGGCCGCTGGCCCACGACGATTCCGACGCGGGCTTCGGGTCGGCTGGCAAGGAAAGAGGATAATTCACCGGCCCGATGTTGCCCATCCGCATCCATGGTAATGGCCCAGGCGAAACCGCGCTGCGCGGCGGCCAATAGTCCCTTGGCCAAGGCCGTCCCTTTGCCCTGGTTGGTTTCCAAGCTGACCAGGCCTACGCCCCTTGCCCGTGCGATGCTCGCCGTGCCATCGGTGGATCCGTCGTCGATGACCCAGACATTATCCCGGGGCGCCAGATGGAGCACATGATCCAAGACCTCGCCCAGACTTTTTTCCGCCTGGTAAGCCGGAATCACCACGGCGACATGGCTGTCCCAGGGGGGGATGGCTTCAGCGGTCATGGGCTAAGCGAAAAGGACGGGGGAAATAAGCCATAAACCGATGCCCAATTTAGTTTCCGTATCCCCTTTTGGGGCATGGTACAATCCTAGCGACATGCCATACATTCCAATACGGAGGCCATGGAGGGCCGTCGTTTTCTTGCTTCCGGCCCTATGGATTTGGCATTGCGCCTTGCAATGGGATGACCCCGTCGCCAATCTCCGCGACGAAATCGCCAAGCCTATACCTCCAAATGATTCCCTATTATCGGGGCATTGGGTGGGAGACAGCACCTATACCCTACGCGATACCAAGGCTTTGTCCCTGGGTGACCGGCCGCTTAACCTTTGGCTTTTCCGCGATGGACGGTTTCGTATCACGGATTCCACCCAGGCTGCTTTTCCGAAGCTTTGGCGGGGCACCTATTCGCGTGCTAATGATTCGCTTTTTTTGCAACCCGATGCCGGCTCGAGCGGTGAAAGCCGGTTATTCATCGTCAAGCTCACCTTTCTGGGTAATTATTTGGGCCTGTACCAGCCCGCGGAATTGCGCTATACCCATTGGCATTTACGGTCGCAACTCAAGCCGGATACCCTGCTTCCCTTTTTGGAGCGTGGCATCTGGACTTGCGTTTTGCGGCGGGATGCCGCGGACTCCCAAACCCCGGAAACCTTACGCAGCCGCTTCGAGTATCTGTATTTCAATCCGGAAGGATATCGCCGTGAATGGTGGAATCGCGGCATCAAGCGGGAAGAAACCGGCCCATTATCCCGTGAAGGCGATACCCTCTGGCTTGGCGGCGGAGAAAATCAAGGGTATGTCTGGGAGTTATTGGCTCCCGACACCCTTCGCCTTTGGCCCCTTTCCAATGCGCGCTTGGATTCCGGCTTTTCGCTTTATCACCGGATGGATTCCTTGCCTCGCTATCATCTCGATTTGAACGGACTGCCCGGTTATTGGCGAGGAGATAGCGCCCGGGATAGCCTGGGGCTGCAAGCCATGAACTATGAACGTTTTATCGATTTGCGGTTCGGAAAGGAAGGAACCCTTACGGCTTTCCGGCAGGGTTCCCGTGTCCCCGCCTTCACTTCCTGGGATATCGATTCGGGACGCGTCCTTCTCCAAGGATCCGGACAGCCCGCTTACCGCATGGCTCCGAAAATAACCACCCAGGGTGGCGATACGCTTTTGACTTTATTCGCCGATCCTTCCCGGGAAAATCCAAACCCTCTGAAGCTTTATGGAACGCGCCGCGATGGCGAAACCTTGGCGGTTAACCCCATAGCCCGCTTTCCCTCCCAAAATCACGCCTCCCTGAGAATCGGAAGCGATACCCTGCTTTTCCTCTCCCATGCGGCCTGGATGAATGGCAAGCCGGAGCAAGCCGAATTCGCGGCGATCCCGAGTCCGGATACGGCCTGGTTGATACTCACCTTGCCGGCCCAGGCCTCCTTTTCCAGCGACGAAACGGGATTCCGTCTGAAAATACAAGCACGGACGGACGACCTCGGTCGATTCACCTGCCAAGCTGCGGCGGATTTGGCCCTTACCTTGCGTCGCGATCCCAGCTCGACGGATACCCTGGCGATAGGCAGCCTGCAAGGCCATTGCCGCCTGGTGGGTGCGGAGAAACCCCCGGCGGATTCCACTCTGAACCTGGAAGGCGAATACCTCATCCGCCGACATGCCGGCGCTTTGCAAAGCCCCCTATGGAAATCGCCTTAAGCGTTTTGATTCCCACTTACGGACGTCCACGGGAATTGGAGGCCACGGTGAAATGCCTTCTCCCGCAATTGCAATCGGGCGATGAAATCATCGTCGTCACCCAGGATGAAGACGGTATCATCAAGCGAGAAGACTGGCCGCCCGATGGTCCTATCCGATGCCTTCGCTCTTCCCCGCCGGGCCTCACCCGGGCGCGAAACCTGGGCATCCTGCAATCGCGCAATCCTTTCGGTATTTTTCTCGATGACGATATCATTCCCGCCCCGGATCTCCTCTCCCGTTTCCGCCTCGCCATCGCCTCACGTCCAAACGCGGTCTGGACGGGGAAAATCATCCAGACGGATAGGCCCAGGGAAGCGACCCTTGCCGATCGCACCTCCCCCTTCCCCGGCTATGTCGATTTGAAATCCGGCACCATCGTCACCGATTACGGCGATCCGCCCCCAGGACCCATGCCTTTTTTTGCCGGGGGGCTTTGCTCCTTACCCCTGCACAAGCTGGGACATTACCCATGGTATTCCCCACGTTTCCGCGGATCGGCCTTGGGAGAAGAAATCGATTTGGCTTTGCGGTTGAGGACGCTCGGAATTGAAATACTCTGCGACCCGACCATTAGCATGATTCATCTTAAAGCACCGCATGGCGGTTGCAGGAGCGTGGACTACCAGCGGAGATCCGCGGACGACGAAGCCTTCAATCGCGCCTATTTCTGGGGCTTGCATGGCGAATATCGGGGCTTGCCCGCCTTTGCCAGAAGGATGCGGTCTTTCCTGGAATTCCATGCCCGGCAAAAGGCCCCCAGGTGGCTACGCCATCACCCCCGAATAGTCCTGAAGATGTCACTGCTGGTATTGTGGGGATTCGGTTCAGGCTGCATCGATCGGTGGGGCCGAAAGTTTTTCCCTGCCGGTGATTTGATAAAGCCCGGCCGAGAATCGCAATGAAAGCGGCCATTCGGGCAAATCCAGGCTTTCCCCGGCGCGCAAGCGCGGTTCGACTTCTTCCCAGGGCAAAAGGCCCTGGCCGTGGTTCTCCCAGATCAAGGCCACCGACTGCAAGCCCCGGTTCAGGGTTTTGGGACGCGGGTCGGCATGGGTCGACCAATAGGCGCTGAACTCCTTCAATCTCTGCGTCCAAGTGGGGTCGATGAAATGGGATTTGAAAACGATGGAAGGAAAATTCGCCGACAATTGCCGAAAGGCTTTCAGGTTTTGCCGGCTGTCGTCATAAAAGCTGATATCATTGAAACCCCGGGAGATCAAGTCGTCGAGCACAACCCAAGCCTTGCGTTCGGGGATGGAAAGCGAGCTGAATTTCCGGTCCTGATTGGACAAGATCTTGTCTTTAAAGCGGTTGAAACGCTGATCGGAAACGGCGAAGATGAGGCTTTTTTCCAATTTGATGCCGAATAGATCCCGGAATAACCTGATGAGGAATCCGGAATGCAGGGTTTTGTCGCCCCGGGCGGTGAGGATGCCGAAGCGGCTGCGGGTTTTGCGCGCGACTAATTGCTCGATGATATCGCGCGTATATTTCAGCACAATGCCGCGGGAAAGAATGCCAATATCCGAAAACTCGGTGAAATCGAATACTTCCCCCGGCGATAAGGCATATTCGGTAAACTCGGCGGGAGGTAAATCCCGCAACCTTCGCCCGCTTGCGTCAACCACCCTGACCTTGGCCGAGGTGGTCACCAAGGTATCGTCTAAATCGAATAGATGGATGCTTTTACGGTCGGCCATGACTTGCCGAAAGTACAATTAGCCGCCGCCTATGATACATGCCCTCTGCAAGCTGTTTCTTCTGGCGCACCGGCGGCCATGGTGGGTCTTGGCGGCGACGGCCATACTCGTTGCCCTTTGCGTCAAGCCCATCCAAAAATTGGAATTCCAGAAAAGCTTTACGGAACTTCTCCCGGACGACATCCCCAGCGTGGCCCAATGGAAAAAGGCCGGCCGGCAATTCGGGGGGCTCGGCAATCTCACCTTGCTATTCCACAGCTCAGACCCGGAAAAAAATGAAAGGGCGGTCCATTATGCCGTCGAAAACCTAAGCCGTCATCCGGACGTGAATTTCCTGGAATGGAGGACGGAAGCGGACTTTTACCGTCAACACCAATTGCTCTACGTTCAATTGGACGATCTCAAGGAGGTGGAACACCGCATCCAAAATGGATTCTGGCTGGCCAGGAAAAAGCGCAATCCTCTCATCCTGGATTTGCTGGGAGAAGAGGAAAAATCGAGCCTCATGGACGCGACGGGATTCCAGGATTTGGAACAAAAATACTTCGCGAATTTGAAGAGCGAATTGGGCAACCGCGATGGGACCATCCGTTTGGTCCGCATTTATCCGGCCTTCGACATCACCGACATTGAAAAAGGCCGCGCCTTCCTGCGCGATATCGAAACTCTCGTGGATGAAATGCGATCGACCCTTAGCGAGGGGACGCCCGGTATTCACATGACCGGGGAATTGCTGAATAACGTGAATCAGGAAGGCCGGCTTTATTCACACTTGCTCGATTCCGGTAAGTATGCCCTTTCCCTGGGGATAGCGCTGTTTCTGTTGACTTTCATGCGCCTGCCCTTGGGAGCGCTATTGGCCCTCATTCCCATCTTGATCGCCTTCACCTGGACCATGGCCCTGGCAAGCCTGATTTGGGGCCATCTGTCCCTAATTTCCGCCCCGCTCGGGCTTTTGCTCAGCGGTTTCGGACTCGATGGGGCCATCAAATTATTGGATCGCTACCGTGAAGAGAGACGGAAAAGATTATCCGCCCCGGTGGCATTCGAAACCTTGGTCCTCGAAACCGGCCCGGCCATCCTGACCGGCATGCTTTTGCTCGGCGCTGTTTCCCTTGCCTTGGTATTCACCCGGTTCAAAGGAGTGGCCGAGTTCGGAATTTTCGCCGCCTTAGGCATGCTCTGCCTGGTATTCGCCGTGCTCCTGGTCTTCCCTTGTTTGCTGATGGTGGTTGAGCCCACTGGACTTTTGCATGCTTTCGGGAAACGGCTTTATAACTTCGACCGTTTTAAGAGCCGTCCCTTCAAACACTGGCCGTGGTTGGCGGGAATAACGGCCCTGCTTACGGTCGCCTCCCTGGTCATAGGCCCGCAGCGGCATTTTGAATTGCGGTTGGACAAGCTGGGTTTCCGCAATCCCGACACCTTGGCCGACAGTCTTCTGCAAGCTTCGGGCGAAGCCCTGGGTGATCCTGCGTTTTTCCTGAGCGCCACTCTGGCCGAATCCCAAACCATCGCGGAAATCCTTCGCACCCGAAAGGTTCAAGACACCCTAAGCCCCACTTTGGGAGATATCACCACCCTCGAGGATTTATTGCCGGCGCGGCAAAACGAAAAAATGGAAATCATCAGCCGCCTGCGCCAGACGATAACCCCCGAAATCATCTCCACCGCGCCCGAGCCTTTACGCACGAGTTTACGGAAGCTCGAAGCCAATTGGCCGAGCGGGCCGCTGACGGTGGAGGATTTGCCTATCAATTACCGCCATAAATTCCAGGGGCAAAACAAGGAGTCGGGATATTTCACCTATGTCTTTCCTTCCATCGATCCCAAGCTCGGTTTGAATAACGTCGCTTTCGCCGAGGATTTAAAGGGAATCCGGATCGATGGGCGCTTGGTTAACCCTTCCGGTCGAGCCGTTCTATACGCCGACTTATTGTCCCTCATCATACCCGACACCAAGACCATAGGCCTCGCCGCCTTGCTCATTTTGATCCTTTTGGTTTTCCTCGATGTCCGTAGCCTCAGGGCGACCATCCTGTTGGTCACTCCTTTTTTATTGGGACTTTTGTGGACCCTGGCCAGCCTGACCTTGCTGCGCATTCCCCTTAACCATTTCAACTTGGCCGCTTTTCCCGCCTGCCTGACCATGGCCCTATGCAGTTCCCTCTTGATTTACCACCGCTACTTGGAGGAAGGCCGCGGCTCGATCCTATTCGTCATGAACCGCTGCGCGCCGACCTTAATACTTTGCTCCCTGGTAGGAGTGGCGACCTTCGCGGCATTGCCCTTTTCGGATCACCAGGGTTTGCGATCCTTGGGGATATCCGCCATCATCGGTCTCTTCATGGCGCAAATGGCGACCTTCCTATTCGTTCCGGCCTTTATCGCCTACCTCGAAGCGAGAACCCTGGCGAAGACGCAAGGGGACATGCCCAGTGAAATATGGACGACGGGCACGCCGAATCGAGCCCCATAGCGTATACTGACCGGGTAGGCAGTACTTCCCTCCCCAAGGATTGGCCTTTGGAAGAAGATTGGGTTCGCGCCGATCCCAAATACCGGCGCAATTTATTCCTGGGTTATGCCCTATTTCTGGCAGGCATCATCGCAGTTCCCTGGGTGGCGCATCCCCTGCTGCAAAACCTTTTCCAATTCGGTACGCCGGTGAAAATCCTCTGGGTCCTAGAAACCCTGGCCTTGGCTTTCCTTTCACTTTTCAGCTTTCCCGCGATTTATCTCATCCGCACGGGATTAACCATCTTGCGTGAAAACCGCATGCCCCATTCCCGCATGCGTACCCTATACGATACCCCGATTCTGAGAGGGAAAGCCGCCCGCCGGCGAGGACACGCTCTGATTAGCCTGGGTTGGGTTTGTCTCATCGCCATTTTGCTAGGTGGTAGCGCAACCCATTTCATTTTTTACAAATTCAAAACCGATCCCCAGTATTTTGTTAGGCATTCCGGTTAATTGTCATATCAATCCCCTACATTCCCTGACAATTCGCCGCGATAGGAAACGATTCCAGCCAAATAGCTCCATTATTGTCCTGGTATGGCCCTTGCGAAAAAGGTCGTTTTAAACCTTCCATTTCAGGAGCCCTCATGTCCCTTAAGCCTCATTCCAAATTGGGCTTGGCCCTTGCCGTCATGGGCCTGGGTTTTGCAATAGCCTTCCCCGGCAAGGCGAATGCCGAACCTTTAAAAATCGGCTATAGCGATTGGCCCGGATGGGTGGCTTGGGACATTGCCGCTCAAAAAGGCTGGTTCAAAGAGGCCGGAGTCGACGTCGATCTCGTCTGGTTCGAATACGTCGCCTCCATGGACGCGTTTGCGGCCGGGCAAATCGACGCGGTGTGCATGACCAATGGGGATGCCTTGGTCACCGGCGCCAATGGAAAAGCCGCCAAAGGCATTCTGCTGAACGATTTCAGCAATGGCAATGACATGATAGTCGCGAAACCCGGCGTCAAATCCATCCAGGATTTAAAAGGCAAGTCGGTCGGCGTTGAAGTCGGCTTCGTCGATCACCTGCTTCTCCTGAAGGCTTTGGAAAGCAATGGCCTCAAGGAAAGCGATGTCACCTTGGTCAATATGCCGACCAACCAAACCGCCCAAGGCTTGGCTTCGGGATCGGTGGCCGCCATCGCCGCCTGGCAACCGAATTCGGGACAGGCCCTCAAGGAAGTCGCCGGTTCCAAGGCCATTTTTTCCAGCGCCGACGCCCCGGGCTTGATCTATGACTTGCTTTACGTGAGCCTCGAAAGCCTGGCCAAGCACAAAACCGAATGGAAAAAAGTGGTGGGTGTGTGGTTCAAGGTCGCGGACTTCGTGCGGGATCCCAAGAACGAAAAGGAATACCTGAAAATCATGAGCGCCAGGGTCGGCCTAAAACCGGAGGAATACGCGCCTCTCATGAAAGGCACTCACTTTTTGAATAAGGCTGAAACCGCCGGAAGGTTTAAAAAAGCCGATGGTTTGGGTTCGGTATACGGTTCCTCGAAAATCGTGGATGCTTTCAACGTCAAATACGGCGTTTATAAAACCTCCCAGGATGTCGACGCCTATTTGGATCCTTCGCTCGCCGTGGAAGCCAAGTAACCCAGCGCTCCCGTGGCCATGCATTCATCCGCCCGCGGCCACGGTTGGGTCCTGGGCATCGCCTCGTTCGCGCTCCCGCTTCTGGTTTGGAGCGCCATCAGCTATTTGCCTTTTCTCTGGCATCCCATGGTGAGAATAACCGACCCCGGCCAAGTCGATTATTTCGTCAAGGACATGCAAATAGAAAGAGCGACCTTCCTGGAAGAAAACCGCAAGCTGGCGGAGGCGGGTCGGATTCCCGCCCAAGGCGTGCGTGAGAATCCCGTCTATTTGCCCGCTCCCCACCTCGTGGCCAAGGCATTATTCACCGCTTTTCGAACGCCCCCTCGCCTGGCCGGGGACCCATGGCTGCATGAAAGCCTCGCCCATAGCATTCGCATCATTTTTTACGGCTTCGCCTTATCCTGCCTCGTCGGCATTCCCTTGGGCTTGCTTTGCGGCAGTGTGCCGCCGGCCTCGGGTTTATTCGAACCCTTTATCGACTTCATCCGGTACATGCCCGCGCCGGCCTTCGGGGCCCTAGCCGTGGCCATTACCGGTATCCATGACGCCCCCAAGGTCGCCATCATTTTCATCGGAACCTTTTTCCAAATGGTCCTGGTGATTTCGAATACCGCCCGAAACCTCCCCAAAGCCTTGCAGCAAGCCGCCCAAACCTTGGGCGCGAAATCGGGACAAATCGTCATGCACGTGGTTTTGCCTGGCATCCTGCCCCAACTCTATCGCGATTTGCGCATCCTCTTGGGATGGGCGTGGACCTATCTCATCGTGGCGGAATTGATCGGCGCCAGTTCGGGCATCAGTTTTTTCATCAACCAGCAGGCCAAGTACCGGAATTACGCCAATGTTTTCGCGGCCATCATCATTATCGGCTGCATCGGGATAGGCACCGATACCCTTTTGAAATACCTCGGCCGCTGGCTATTCCCCTGGGAGCCCAGGCGATGAACGGGATGACGGGAATCCCTTTACCGGATTATACCGCTCTGCCGGAAGCCGTCCGGGAGAGAAGCGCCCGCATCGAGGCGCGGGAAGTGGTGCTCGACGTCCAATCCCTCGACAAGCGTTTCGGCAAAGCCGGCCAGGAAACCGAAGTCCTTCAAGACGTATCCTTCGCGGTCCGCCGCCGGGAATTCTTGTGCATACTCGGCCCCTCGGGTTGCGGCAAATCGACCCTCATCCGCATCCTGGGAGGCCTGGAGCCGAAATCCGGGGGATCGATCAAGGTCAAAGGCCGTGAAGTCGAGGGCGCCGATGCCGACCGGGGCATGGTTTTCCAGGAGTATAGCCTTTTCCCCTGGCTGACCTTGCAGCAAAACGTCATGTTCGGTCCCAAAATGACGGGCCGGGGAGGCACGGACAAAGCGGCCGAGGCCTTGCAATGGCTCGAAATGATAGGTCTGGCGGGACGCGCGAAATCCTACCCCCACCAAGTTTCCGGCGGCATGAAACAAAGGGTGGCCATAGCCCGCGCCCTCGCCAATTACCCCGGCGTGCTGTTGATGGACGAACCGTTCGGCGCCTTGGACGCGCAGACACGCACCCAAATGCAGGATCATCTCCTGCAAATCTGGCGTAATGTGGATGTCACCATAGCCTTCATCACCCATGATTTGGAAGAAGCCATTTATCTCGCCGACCGCATCCTGGTCTTGGATGCCCACCCCGGCCGGGTCAAGGAAATCATCACGGTACCGTTGGAAAGGCCGCGCCGCCGGGAAATGCTGCTGTCGCCTTATTTTTTAGCGACCCGCAAAAGGCTGGAGGAATTGATCCATACCGGTTCGGGGGCGGAGCGCGACCTGTTGCCGATGATTCGTTTGACCCAGGTAGGAGACGATGTCGAATAGTCCAAACCCAAACCAGCCCGGAATGGAAACCTTGCCGGGAGGCGCCATGTCCTCCCTGGTATTACCGCGCGGCATGACCTTGCGGCTCGTCGCCCTGGCTCCCGGGGCCAATGTATCGGCCTTGTTTTTCAATGCCGATCACCTTTTGGAGCGGTTCAATATGCCGGATACCCTCAAGGCCCAGCATACCGCCTTTTTGACCCGAGGCCATGTCCTCTATTCCGACATGGGGCGCATTCTCGTAAGCATCGCCGACGATTCCTGCGGCTGGCACGATCCCATATGCGGCTTTACCGATGCGAAAAGCACCGAGGACCGATATGGCAAAAGCTCCTTTCAAAAAGACGGCAATGCTTTTTTTCGCAATGGCCGGGATAATTTCCTAATCGAAATGGGCAAATACGGACTGGGCCGCCCCGATTTGGGACCTTGCGTCAATTTTTTCAGCAAAGCTTGGGTCGACGATTCGGGAGATATCCATTATGCCGGAAACCATGCTCCCGTTGGATGCTCGGTCGATATCCGCGCGGAGATGAAAACCTTGGTTTTCTTATCCAATACTCCCCATCCTTTCAATCCCGACCTCCCCTATGCCCCGGCGCCGGTCGGCTTGCAATGGCTGAATACCGGACCCGCCGACCTGACGGATATTTGCGGGCTTTCCTGCCCGGAAAACGCCCGGGGCTATAGCAATACCGAAACCTATAACCTGCGCACCCGGTAGGAGGGGAGCCCATGCCGACCCTGAATTACGTCGAAAGCCCCCGCATGCCCGAAAATGCTGTGCATGATGAAGTCCTGGAGGCCGGTTTGGGATGGATCCATCCTTTGAAGCGAGGGCAGTATTTCCGCATCCTGGATTTGGAAGGCAACCAGGCGGTCGACACGCTTTTTTATAGCACCGCCGATCCCGCTGATCGCTATAGCGCCGTGGACACCATCCGGCGGCAGGGGAATATTTTCCTGACTGCGGGGACGACCTTGATTTCCCAGGACGGCCATGAACTCTTGCGTATCGTGGCCGATACTTGCGGCCGCCACGACACCCTGGGCGGAGCCTGTTCGGCCGAGAGCAATACCGTGCGCTATGCGCTGGGGAAAAAACACATGCACAGTTGCCGCGACAGTTTTTTATTGACGCTGGCCGAGTCGCACGGGCGGGATGAAGGTCTCGCGCCCCTGGGCAAAAGGGATTTGACGGCGAATATCAATTTCTTCATGAACGTGCCCGTCGACGCGGAAGGCCGCCTCAGCTTCGCCGACGGCGTTTCTTCGCCGGGCAAATACGTCGAATTGCTGGCCTTGATGGATGTCACCGTCCTCATTTCGAATTGCCCCCAATTGAACAATCCCTGCAATGCCTATAACCCCACTCCCATCCGCTTGTCGGTATGGGATCCGGATTGACCGCTCCGCCATGTTCCGCAAAGTCTTAATCGCCAACCGCGGTGAAATCGCCTGCCGCATCGCCCGTACTTTGAAAAGGATGGGTATCGGCTCGGTCGCGGTTTATTCCGAGGCCGACAGCCATTCCCTGCACGTGCTCGAATGCGACGAAGCCTTGCCCCTCGGCCCCGCCGCGGCTTTAGACGGTTATTTGCGCACCGATAAAATCCTCGGGGCCGCCCTCGAAACCGGAGCCGATGCCATTCACCCCGGTTATGGGTTCCTCAGTGAAAACGCCGATTTCGCCGAAGCCTGCGCCCAGCATGGTCTCGCCTTTATCGGGCCTCATCCCGATCAAATCCGCGCCTTCGGCCTGAAGCATGTCGCCCGGGATTTAGCCAAGTCCGAGGGCGTACCCCTGGTGCCCGGTACGGATTTATTGCCCGACGCCGCGGCGGCTCTGGCCGCCGCGCGGAATATCGGCTATCCCGTCATGTTGAAAAGCACGGCGGGCGGCGGCGGCATCGGCATGCGCCTGGCCCGCGACGAACGGGAATTACGGGAAGCCTTCGAGGTGGTCGAGCGCTTGAGCCATAGCCACTTCAAGCAAGGCGGGCTTTACCTGGAGCGCTATGTGGAAGCGGCCCGCCACATCGAGGTGCAAATCTTCGGAGATGGCCTGGGTCGCGTGCTGGTGCTGGGCGACCGTGATTGTTCGGCGCAAAGGCGCAATCAAAAGGTCATCGAGGAAACGCCCGCTCCGGGCTTGACGGACGGTTTGCGGCGGGAATTGCATGCCTGCGCGCAAAAGCTGGGCGAAAAGGTCAAATATGCCTCGGCGGGTACCGTCGAATTCGTCTATGACGTCCAAGCAAGCCGGTTCTATTTCCTGGAAGTCAATACCCGCTTGCAAGTCGAACACGGCGTCACCGAGGCGGTGACCGGCGTCGACTTGGTGGAATGGATGATCCGTCAGTCGGCGGGGGAAATTGGATTTCTCCCCGGCACGGCGCCGTCTATTCACGGGCATGCCATCGAAGTCCGTCTCTATGCCGAAGATCCCGCCCACGATTTTCGCCCCAGCGCGGGTCGCTTGACCCAGGTCGCCTTCCCGCCCGGCATACGTTGCGATACCTGGATAGAGTCCGGATGCGAAGTCTCCCCGCATTACGATCCCTTGCTCGCCAAGCTCATCGTCCACGCCGCCGATCGTTCCCAGGCGGTGTCTGGACTCGCCCAAGCCCTTAAAACCACCCGGCTCGACGGCATGGTCACCAATCTGGCCTATTTGCGTAGTGTCCTCGCCGATCCGGTTTTTGCTACCGGGGGCATGACCACACGCTACCTCGGCGGGCTGGACTACCGGCCGCATGTCATCGAAGTTTTGCAGCCGGGCGCGCAGACCATGGTGCAAGACTATCCCGGAAGGGTCGGTTTTTGGGACGTGGGCGTCCCTCCCTGCGGGCCCATGGATCCTCTATCCTTTCGCCTCGCGAATCTCTGCGTTGGCAATTCTCCGGACACCGCCGGGCTGGAAATCACCGCCTCCGGGCCTTCCCTGCTTTTCCATCGTGAAGCCGTCATCGCGGTTACCGGAGCGCCTTTGCCCATACTGCTCGAGCATGGCATGAGGCGAGTGGAATTGGCCCCTTGGACCCCGCATACCATTCCCGCCGGAGCCACGGTGAGACTCGGCACCATCAACACCCTGGGCATGCGCGCTTATTTAGCGGTTCAAGACGGCTTAGACCTGCCTCCCTATATGGGCAGCCGCTCCACCTTTACCCTGGGAGGGTTCGGCGGACATGGGGGACGCGTTTTGCGGGGAGGCGATCAATTGCCCCTCCTCCCGGCCCGGTCCGCGAAGAACAACGGTCAGACCATCCCCCTTGCCAGGCGTCCCACCCTGACCAGCGACTGGACCTTGCGGGTCTTGTACGGTCCCCATGGCGCCCCCGACTTCTTCACCCAGGTCGACATCGACATGCTTTGGGAGACGCCCTGGGAAGTCCATTTCCATTCCAACCGCACCGGCATCAGGCTGACCGGCCCCAAGCCTCAATGGGCGCGCAGCGATGGTGGAGAGGCCGGCCTGCACCCCTCCAATATTCATGACAATGCCTATGCCATCGGCGCCATCGACTTCACCGGCGACATGCCCATCTTGCTCGGACCGGATGGGCCAAGCCTGGGGGGCTTTGTTTGTCCCGCCACCGTGGTCTTCGCCGACCTATGGAAATTGGGGCAATTGCGTCCCGGCGACCGGGTTAAGCTCTTGCCCATAGGCCTTGAAGAGGCCCGGAAATTGGCCGGTCTCCAGGAAGAGCTTTGCCGGGGTAATGGGGACATGCTTTTCGAGCCCCTGCTCCTGGCCAATCCGTCCGCGACACCCCGAGCCATGGAGCCGGCCATCATCCTGCGCCTGGACGCCACCGGTAATCGCCCCGAAGTCACCTATCGCCGCAGCGGTGATCGCAATATCCTGGTGGAATACGGCCCGATAGTCCTCGATTTGGATTTGCGTTTCCGCGTCCATGCCCTCATGCATCGCATCCAGTCGGCGGGATGGGAGGGGCTCTTGGAGTTGACGCCGGGAATCCGCTCCTTGCAAGTGCATTTCGACGCGACCCTGCATCCCGACGATTTACTGCAATCCTTGCAAGGCTTCGAAACCGAATGGACCGAAACAGCCGATCTGGAGCTGCCGACCCGGATTTTGCATTTGCCTTTGTCTTGGGATGACGAGGCCATTCACCAGGTCATCCGCAAATACATGCAAGTCGTCCGCGCCGACGCGCCTTGGTGCCCCAGCAATATCGAATTCATCCGGCGTATCAACGGTTTGCAAGACATCGAAACCGTCAAGGACATCGTCTTCAATGCCAGCTACCTGGTGCTTGGTCTGGGAGACGTTTATCTCGGCGCCCCGGTGGCCACGCCGCTCGATCCCAGGCACAGGCTGGTGACCACCAAATACAATCCCGCCCGCACCTGGACCGTGGATAATGTGGTGGGAATCGGCGGCGCTTACATGTGCATTTACGGCATGGAAGGGCCGGGAGGCTACCAACTCTTCGGCCGCACCTGCCAAGTCTGGAATACCTGGAAAACCACGGAAGCCTTTCCGGCGGGTAAACCTTGGCTACTACGGTTCTTCGATCAAATCCGGTTTTATCCCGTCAGCCATGAAGAATTGCAAAAGTTCCGCGCCGACTTTTTGCATGGCAAGGCCGCCTTGCGCATCGAGGAAAACACCTTCAGCCTAAGCCAGTATCGGGCCTTCCTGAGCGCCGAATCCGAATCCATCGCCGCTTTCCGCCACCGCCAGCGCAAGGCCTTCGTGGAAGAACGGGAGAGATGGCAAGCCGCGGGTTTGGAAAGCGCCGAAGCCGCCGCTCCGGTGGATGCCCGGGAAATCGCCGGCGAAACACCGCCGGGTTTGGCCATCGATTCGCCCATCTCCGGAAATATTTGGAAAATCCTGGCGCAAGCCGGGCAGACCGTGCAGGTGGGACAAGCCTTGCTGATCCTGGAAAGCATGAAAATGGAATTTCCGGTGCTCTCGCCGAGGGATGGCCGGGTGGGTAGCATTGCCGCCAAGGAGGGGCAAATCGCAACCAGCGGCCAGGCCCTGCTCTACCTCTTGGACTTATGACCTAAACCCCGATGCCGCCGGCATGCCGGGGAAAGGGGATGACATCGCGGATATTGGTCATACCCGTCACGAATTGCAAGAGGCGCTCGAAGCCCAAACCAAAGCCGGCATGCGGCACCGTCCCGAAACGCCGGAGATCGAGATACCACTGCAGCGATGGGATATGCATGCCGGTTTCGCGCATGCGGGCTTCCAAAACGTCGAGCCTTTCCTCGCGCTGGGCTCCTCCGATGATTTCACCGATATGGGGGACGAGCACGTCCATGGCCCGCACCGTTTTTCCATCCGGGTTGAGACGCATGTAAAAGGCTTTGATATCCTTGGGATAGTCGGTGAGAATAACGGGAGCCGCCGCCAATTTCTCGGTCAGCCACCGCTCATGCTCGCTTTGCAAGTCATGCCCCCATTCCACGGGAAACTGGAATTTCTCCCCGCTTTGTTTGAGCTTGCTCACCGCTTCGGTATAGGTCATGCGTACAAAGGGCAAGGTGGCGACCTCTTCCAAGGCCGCCCTTAGGCCAGGCGCCACCCTTTGTTCGAAGAACTCCAATTCCTTGGGACATTGCTGCAAAGCCGCCGTCAAGAGATGCTTGAGAAAAGCCTCGGCCAGAACCATGTCCTCCTCCAGATCGGCGAAGGCCATTTCCGGCTCGACCATCCAAAACTCGGCCAAATGTCGGGAGGTATGGGAATTCTCGGCGCGGAAAGTAGGGCCGAAGGTATAGATATCCCCCACCGCGCAAGCATAAGACTCGCCTTCGAGCTGGCCCGAAACCGTCAGGTTGACCGGCTTGCCGAAAAAGTCCCGGCTGGAATCCAAAGGCTGACCGGATTTCGCTAAGTGCTCTAAATCCAAGGTGGTTACGCGAAAGGTCGAACCAGCGCCTTCACAATCATTGGCGCTGATAATGGGCGTATGCAACCAGGAAAAACCGCGCTCCTGGAAAAACCCATGCACGGCCATGGACATGGCATTCCTGACGCGCGATAAAGCGGAAAACGTATTGGTTCGGGGCCGTAAATGGGTAAAGTCGCGTAGATATTCATAAGTCATTTTCTGTTTGCCGATCGGGTAGGCTAACGGATCACAACTTCCGAGAATACTTGTACTTACCGCCTGTACCTCAACCTTTTGCTTGCCCCCGGGGGAGGGCGTCAACACACCCACCACCTCAATCGAGGTTCCCGGATAGAGCGAAGGCACGACCTGGTCGTAACCCGCCCAGGTTTTGGGGATGACGACCTGTAAATTTTCGAAAGTCGACCCATCATTGACTTCCACAAAGGCGACTCCGGCCTTGCTTTCCCGGCGTGTCCGAACCCATCCCAAAAGACGGATATTCTCTTCGCTGGGAGGCGATGCCAGCAACTGGCGAATACGGGACCGGATAGGCAGTTGGGGAAGGGAAACCGAGTCTGGTAAGGGCATATGATCCTCGGGGAAAAGTCCACTGGCAAAACCGAGCTAAGTTTGTACCGCAAAATAGCTTATAAAAAGAAGCCGAGCAAAAGCAATAGCTTGAATTTCTCCTAAAAGCCATCCGCCTGCGGAATCACCTACCAATTCGATAGATAATTGAGTAAGTTAGACCTATGTCGGATTCCACTCTCATCAATTCCGGGCTTAACCCCATGGACGCCAAATCCGACGCCAAGCCCTACTCGCAGAAGATAGCCGCCATCGCCTCTTCTCCCCGGCATCGCGGGGCTTTTTTCACCGAAGACGCGACCTCCAAGGATTTAGCCCTCATCACCGCGAAGTATAAAGACATCAAGGTTTACTGGTTATTGGACCCTGAAAGCGACCGCATTTACGACGCCAAGTTTTTCAGCTATGGCGGACCGGTATCCATGGCCCTGGGCGAAGTGCTTTGCGAAACCGTGCGCGGATCCAAATTGGATGAGGCCTTGGGCCTGACCATCCCCGTTTTGGAAGCCAAGCTGCGCGACGAGCCTGACCTTCCGGCCACCGCCGCTCCCATGGAAGAGGCCTTTGCCAATCTCCATCCGCTTTTGAAAACCGCGGGCGAAGCCTATCCAGCCGCCAAGGCCTTGGCCTTGGCCAGCATTCAACTCAAAAAAAGCGAGGCGGACCGGCCGCCGACGACCTACGAAAATTTGACGGCCCGCGACGAAGAGTGGTTGAAAAAGCCCAAGGAAGAGCAGCTCCAGGGTATAGACGCCATCATTGCCCGGGATATCCGGCCCGGCCTGAATATGGATGGCGGTGATTTGGAAATCGTCGATATCGAAGACAATCGAAAATTGAGCATTCGCTATCAAGGCGCTTGCGGCGGATGCGGTTCGGCTACCGGGGCCACGCTTTCCTATATCGAAGACACCTTGCGCAAAGAATTGTTCGGCGGCATCCAAGTGGTGCCGGTGGACTTGCCGGGGTTTGCATGAGCCTCGATACCCAAAACCAAGGTCATCCCGTCGCCGCCGACCCGGCCGCCGCCCACGATCCCGTAAGTGAATTTTCCGCCAAGGAATACGCTTACGGCTTTACCAGTCCGGTGGAAATGGAAACCCTCACCAAAGGCTTGAGCGAAGAGGTCATCCGAGCCATTTCCGCGAAAAAAAACGAGCCGCAATTCCTGCTGGATTTCCGTCTCAAGGCCTACCGCAAGTGGCTGACCATGACCGAACCCCTATGGGCCAAGGTCGATTACCCACCCATCGACTACCAGCAAATCGTTTATTTCGCCGCGCCTAAGGTCAAGGCCACCTTGAACAGCATGGACGAAGTCGACCCGGAAATCCTCAAGACTTTCGAGCGCCTGGGCATTCCGCTGGATGAGCAAAAGAAATTGGCCAACGTCGCCGTCGACGCCGTCTTCGACAGCGTCAGCGTGGCGACCACCCACAAGAAAAAGCTTTTGGAGCACGGGGTCATCTTTTGCTCCATCTCCGAGGCGGTGCGGGAATATCCCGAAATCGTGGAGGAGTATCTGGGCAGCGTCGTGCCCATCGGCGACAATTTTTATGCGGCCTTGAATTCGGCCGTCTTCACCGACGGCTCTTTCGTCTATATCCCGCCGGGCACTAAATGCCCCATGGAATTATCGACTTATTTCCGCATCAATACCGAAGAGTCGGGCCAATTCGAGCGCACCCTCATCGTCTGCGCCGAAGGCAGCTATGTCAGCTACCTGGAAGGTTGCACCGCTCCCAAGTTCGATACCAACCAATTGCACGCCGCGGTCGTCGAATTGGTCACCCTGGAAAAGGCCGAGATTAAATACAGCACGGTGCAGAATTGGTATGCCGGCGATCCGGAAACGGGCAAGGGCGGCATTTATAATTTCGTCACCAAACGCGGCAAATGCCTGGGACGCGATTCCAAAATCAGTTGGACCCAGGTGGAAACCGGTTCGGCCATTACCTGGAAATACCCCAGCTGCATTCTTGTAGGAGACGGCAGCGTAGGCGAATTCTATTCGGTGGCCTTGACCAATGGCCGCATGCAAGCCGATACCGGCACCAAGATGATTCACCTGGGAAAGAATACCCGTTCCCTCATCGTCAGCAAAGGCATCAGCGCCGACCATAGCAGCAATGCCTATCGGGGCTTGGTGCGCATCGCCAAGAACGCCAAGGGAGCCAGAAATTTCAGCCAATGCGACAGCATGCTGGTGGGGTCGAATTGCGGAGCCCATACCTTTCCCGTCATCGAATCATCCAATGCTTCGGCCATCGTCGAGCATGAGGCGTCCACCTCCAAAATCAGCGAAGATCAGCTTTTTTATCTCCAGTCCCGGGGCTTGACCCGCGAGGAAGCCATCCAATTGATCGTGAATGGGTTTTGCCAGGAGATTTTCAAGCAATTGCCGATGGAATTCGCGGTGGAAGCGCAAAAACTGTTGGCCCTCAAGCTGGAAAACAGCGTGGGTTGACTTCATCAAACGGAACAAAACATGTTGGTTATCCGCGACTTACAGGCTGCCATAGACGGACAAGCCATCCTTAAAGGCATTTCTCTGGAGATTCGCTCCGGCGAAGTCCATGCCATCATGGGCCCCAATGGCTCGGGCAAAAGCACCTTGTCGAAAATACTCGCCGGCCATCCCGATTACGCCGTTACCGGCGGATCGGTAAGCTTCGAAGGCCGTGACCTCCTGGCCTCAAGCCCCGACGAAAGGGCCAGGGAAGGGATTTTCCTCGGCTTCCAATACCCCGTTGAAATACCCGGGGTCAGCAATTCCGAGTTTTTGCGCATGGCCACCAATGCCCGTCGTAAAACCCAAGGGCTCGAAGAATGGGATCCCTTCGACTTCCAGGAGGTGCTGGAAGAAAAGATGCGGCTACTCGATATGGACGAGCGATACCGGGACCGCGGCGTCAACGAAGGCTTTTCCGGGGGCGAGAAAAAACGCAATGAGATTTTGCAAATGGCCCTGCTCGATCCCAAACTGGCCGTGCTCGATGAAACCGATTCGGGGCTCGACATCGACGCTTTGCGCATCGTCGCCTCGGGAATCAATGCCTTGCATACTCCCGATCGCGCCATCTTGCTCATCACCCATTACCAACGCTTGCTCGACCATGTCCAACCCGATTTCGTCCATGTCCTCGCCGGAGGGCGCATCGTCCGCTCCGGAGGCAAGGATTTGGCGCTGGAATTGGAAAAGCGTGGCTATGACTGGCTCCTGGAAGCGGCATGACCGCCCCTACCCTGTTTCTGCGCCAATCCCGGCAACCCAAGGAACCGCCGGCACTTAACGAAGAGATATCCAGCCCCATCGCCGCCTTAGCCAAAGCCCGTTTGCGGGTTTTGGGCCTGCCCCAAAGCAAGGACGAAGCGTATACCACCCTGCGGGTTTCCGACTTTTCTCCGCGTCTCAGCCTTCCACCCCAGTCCCTCCAAGGGATTTGGACCACCGCTACTCCCGGGGGACTGAGCCCCCTCCCGCCGGAAGAAGTCTCCGCCGCGCCTTGGTTCCAAACCATGCTCCGCGATGCGGTCACGCCCGAGTCGGAAGACGGTGCGGCCATGCTGGCTTTGTCCACTGCCCCTTTGCAGGCCTATACCCTATCGGCCTCGGACCAGGCGACCGACCTGGTTTTGCGGTACCCGCAAGAGTCGGGGTTAAGGCATCAAACCGCCGCCTCGGCGATTCAAGTGCTGCAAGCCCCGGATGGAAAGAAAGCGCGCCTGGGTCTACGCAGTGAAGTGCAAGGCGAATCCCAAGGGCTTTTGGCCAATACCGTCCTTTATGTCCATCTCGCGGCGAATGCCCACCTCGAACTCTGGGTAAGCGATCCCGTCGGAGAAGATTTGCAAAGCCTTACCCGGCTGGTGATTTACCAGGAAGCGGGTAGCCAATTGCAATTGCATCTGGGGACCTTGGGCAATGCGCTGGCCAGAACCTCGGTCAAGGTGGAATTGCGGGGCCCGGGATCCCACGCCGAAGTATTGGGAACGGCCGCCGTTTCCGGTCATGCCCAAGCCCACCGGCATATCTGGATTCGCCATCTCGCCCCGTCGTCGACTTCCCGGCAATTATTCAAAACCGTGGCGGCTGAAAAAGGCCGCGCCAGCGTCGACGGCACCATTGAAGCCGCCGAAGGCGCGAAAGGAACCGTAGCCGGCCAGACCCTGAAGAGTCTCCTGCTCGGTGATGAAGCCCGCTCCGATTCCAAACCCCGGCTGTTGATCCGCAATGACGACGTGAAATGCAATCACGGCGCCACCTCGGGACAGCTCGACGAAGAGCAGCGCTTTTATTTACGCTCCAGGGGATTAACCGATGCCCAAGCCGTCGCTCTTCTGACCCAGGCTTTTTTACGGGAGACCTTGCAATACGCGCCTATAGGTCCTCATCGGGAGGGAGTCGAATCGGCGCTGAAACGCCTATTGCCCGCCGCCGTCCCGCCTTCGGAGGCGTCATGAATCAACTGACCTCGGCCCCAACTCCGACCCGTGATCTCGCCACGCTCAAAGCGGATTTTCCCGTACTGAACCGGCCGGCGGAAGCCTGGGATGGCAAATCCCTGGTTTATCTCGACTCCGCGGCGACGACGCAAAAACCATTGGCCGTCATTGAAACCATGGATCGCTTTTATCGCGAGCATTACGGCACGGTGAGACGCGGGGTTTATCGCTTGAGCGAGAAGGCTACCACGGCCTATGAGGGCACGCGTGTCAAATTGGCACAATTGATCGGCGCCGCTTCCCCCCAGGAAATCATTTATACCAAGGGCACGACCGATAGCATCAACCTGGTCGCTTATAGCCTGGCCCGAAGCCGGCTGAAGCCCGGGGACGTCATCCTGATTTCCGAGATGGAGCACCACGCCAATATCGTTCCCTGGCAAATCGCCTGTGAGATCAGCGGCGCCAAAATCCAGGTGATACCCATGAGTGATGAGGGTGAATTGGATTTGGACGCCTACCGTCGGCTGATGGCGGGCCCCGTCCGGGTCGTCGCCGTCAATCACGTTTCCAATGCTTTGGGAACGGTCAATCCAATTGCCGAAATGGCGGAAATCGCCCATGCAAACGGTGCCCTCATCCTGGTCGACGGTGCCCAAAGCGTGGCCCATATGCCCGTCGACGTGCAGCGATTGGGCATTGACTTCTTCGCATTTTCCGGCCATAAGATGTTCGGCCACACCGGCATCGGTGTACTCTGGGGTCGGTATGATTTGCTCGCATCCCTGCCGCCTTTTGAGGGGGGAGGGGACATGATACGCACAGTCACCTTCGAGAAAACGACTTACCAGGATCCCCCGCATCGTTTCGAAGCCGGGACTCCCGCCATTACCGAAGTCCTGGGCCTGGGGGCAGCCGTCGATTATTTATTCGCTTTCGGCCTGAGCCGATTCCAGGCGCATGAACAGGTGCTTTTGAAGTATGGCACCGAGGCTTTGCAGGGCATTCCCGGTTTAAGGTTGATCGGGCAGGCCAAGCATAAGGGCGGCATCCTCTCTTTTACCTTAGAAGGGATCCATCCCCATGATATCGGGACATTATTGGATGAAGACGGCATCGCCATCCGCGCCGGCCACCATTGCGCCCAGCCCACCATGGCCCATTTCGGGGTACCCGCCACCGCCCGCGCTTCATTCGCACCCTATAATTCAACCGAAGATGTCGATGTCCTGGTAGCCAGCCTCCACCGGATTCGAAACCTCTTTGCCTGACGGCCGGTCCAAGCTTAAACCTATGTCACAAGCCAATGCCCTTTATCAGCAGGTTATTCTCGACCACAACCGCAATCCCCGGAATTTTCGGGAAATGCCCAGCGCCACCCACCATTGTGAAGGCCATAACCCCTTGTGTGGCGACCACATAACCGTTTTTGCCGAGGTTGATTCTGAAGGGAAAATCGCGGATTTGAGCTTTCAGGGCAATGGTTGTGCGATTTCCAAGGCCAGCGCCTCCATGATGACCACGGGGTTAAAGGGCAAAACCTTGGCCGAATCCCGGGAATTGTTCCGGGAATTCCACGGCATGGTGACCGGTGAATTCGAGCCCGACAGCCAGCCCAATCACCTGGGCAAGCTCACTTTATTCAAGGGTGTCCGGGAATACAGCAGCCGCATCAAATGTGCAACCCTCTCCTGGCACGCATTAATGGGAGCTTTTGACGCGAAGGCAAACGCCACTACCGAGGAGTGAAGTACTAAGTTTGTTGGGAAGAGGGAATACATGACCACAAGACTTCGTTTCGCTGTCGTCGGTTTGGGACAATGCGGGGGCAATCTCGCCAATAACTTCGCCAAATCCGGCTATCCGAGTATTGCCATCAACACTTCGGTGCTGGATCTCAAGGATTTATCCCATATTCCGGATAACCGGAAAATCCATATTCCCCTCAACGAAAGCGACGGCGCCGGCAAGGATCCGCGCATCGGCGAAAAAAGCATTTATTCCCATCTGCCCGATATCCTGCAAAGCCTGCAGCAATTCGTCCAGGGAGCCGATGCCATTTTGCTGACCGCTGGGCTCGGGGGCGGTACCGGCAGCAATGTCGCTTTGCTGGGGAATTTATTGAAGAGATTCAATATCCCCATCGTGACCCTCGTCACCATTCCCACCGATAACGAGAGCGCCTTATCCAAGATCAATGCCTTGCGGGCCGTCAATAAAATCGTCTCGGAAAACTTCGACAGTTGCGTGCTCATCGACAACGCCAAAATCCTGCAATTGTTTCCCGACAGCAGCCTGGCCGCATTCTATCCGCAAGCCAATGAATACGTGGTCAAGACCTTCGTCAACTTCAACTCCCTGTCCACCGAATTCACCGCCAAATGCCTCATCAGTTTCGACAATGAGGATTTCCGCAAGGTCATGCTCAGCAAAGGCATACTCATCCTGGGCGAAACCGAATTGGATGCCGGTGAAATCAAGTCCCTCGATGAAATCCTTCCCCGCCTCAAAGGCATTTGGGAAACCAGCGGCTTGATGGCCGAAGGCTTTAATTTCACCACGGCCGCCAGCGGCGCGGTCTGTATTTTCGCTCCGGCGGAAATGCTGCAAAACACCTCCAGCCGCTTTCTGAATCTGCTGGGCGAAGAATTCAAGTCCCTCACCAATGGGGCCAATTGCTATTTCGGCCTTTATGAATTGCCGAGCGGCAATACCATCAAAATCAGCACCATGTTGGGGCGGTTGACCATTCCGGTGCGGCTACAAGAACTCCTCGCCGAGGCTTCGACCGAGGGCCAGAATCTCAGCCGGAAAATCCAACAGGCCTTGCCGACCTTGGATATTTCCTCCCTGGAAGAGATGGAATTATTTTCCGAAGGCCCCGCCCCGCGGGATACGGCCAAAGGCTCGGATACCCATGTTATTTCCCGGGATATCCAGGCGACTTTTCCGCCGATTGACGACGCTCCCCTCCCGGACGAGGGCGGATCCGCAGTCGAACCCAATCAACCGTATAGTCTTGAAGATTATATCCGGCTGAAAAAGGGTCGGCCGGCCTGAATCGGGTCTTGAAGCGGGAACTTGCTCCAGCGTCGAAATAATCACTATAATCCCAATAGGCTCTCCCGACGGTAGTCGAAAGAGGGCCGGGAGGATAGCATGCTGTTCATTCTGGCCTTGATTTGTTTTTTCAGTTGCGTTGGGGGCATTTTACTCGGCCAAAGCCTCAAGGCCATGTATATCTTCAAGCTCGGTCTCGAAAAAGGCCAGCGCAAAATGTTCAATGCCGGCGCGATAAGCATTGGAGTGGCGCTCCTACTGGCCATCGCTTCGCTTTTCTTTCCTTTTCATTTGGGCTAAGGCCGGCCTTCCAGGCCAAAACCCGCCTATAGGCGGTTTTGCCAAATAGCTTTGTGCTTTTTGTGGTCTGAAATGCCGCCGGATGATAGACTGTATCCATCCCACCAGGAGGCTCCATGAGCGCGGAGAATAAGGAAGAATTCGAACTGAAAATCGACACCAGCAAGATGTCGAAAGAAAAGGCCGAGGCCATGATGGTGGCCGAGTCGAACCGCGAAGTGAAGTGGGACAACCCCAGTTTCGCGGGTGGATTGTTCATGGGAAGGTTTCAACCCGAACTCATCATTCCCTATCCCCAGCAAAGCGCGGAAGACAAAGCCATTGGGGACAAGCTCGTGGCCGAAGTCTCGGCTTATCTGAAAGCCAATCTCGACGCCGATGAAGTGGACCGTACCCGGGAATTGCCGCAAAAAATCCGCGATGAATTCACCCGCAAGAAATTGTGGGCCATGAAAATCCCCAAGGAATATGGAGGCCTGGGTTTATCGCAAATGAATTACAACCGCACCATTGCGGCCGTAGCCAGCTATTGCGGGAGCACGGCGGTTTGGCTTTCGGCGCACCAAAGCATTGGCGTGCCCCAACCCCTGAAGATTTTCGGCACGCCGGAGCAAAAGAAAAAATGGCTGCCTCGTTTCGCCGAGGGGGCGATTTCAGCCTTCGCCCTGACCGAGCTCGATGTGGGATCGGATCCGGCGAAGATGACGACCGAAGCTAAACCCACCGAGGACGGCAAGCATTATATCCTGAACGGGAAAAAACTCTGGTGTACCAATGGTCCGGTCGCCGACATTCTGGTGGTGATGGCGCGTACGCCTCCCATCATCAAAAAGGGCCGGGAAATCACCCAAATCACGGCCTTCGTCGTCGAAAAGGATATGCCAGGCGTCAAGGTCTTGCACCGATGCGATTTCATGGGTATCCGGGCCATTCAAAACGGGCTCTTGCAATTCGAAAACGTCAAAGTACCGGTCGAAAATATCATCCTCGGAACGGGCAAAGGGTTGAAACTCGCCCTCACGACCTTGAATACCGGAAGGTTAACCTTACCCGCCGCCGCCGTTGGCATGGGCAAGCAATGCCTCAATATTTTGCGGCACTGGGCGAATGATCGGGTTCAATGGGGTCTGCCCGTCGGCAAACACGAAGCCATCTCTTCCAAACTCGCCTGGATGTCATCGACCCAATTCGCCATGGAATCCGTGACCTGGCTGGCTTCCATGATGGCCGACCGGGGCGGCTATGACATTCGCATCGAAGCCGCCATGGCTAAGATGTTTTGCTCCGAAGCCGCGTGGAAAATGATCGACGAAACCATGCAAATCCGCGGCGGCCGTGGATACGAGACGGCCGAATCGCTGAAAGGGCGGGGCGAAAAGGCCATACCCGTGGAACGCATGCTTCGCGATTGCCGCATCAATCGCATCATCGAGGGAACCACGGAAATCATGAAGCTTTTCCTGGCGCGCGAAGCCATGGATCCGCATATGCAAGTGGCCGCCGAACTCCTGCTCAAGCATTTACCCATGGGCCGTCGCATCAAGGCCGGGCTGAACATGGCCAATTTCTATTCCAAGTGGTATCCCACCCAATGGATCAACAGCAGCCTTTTCCCCAGCTATAGCGAGTTCGGACCGAAATTGGCGCGGCACATGAATTATGTGGCCCGCACCTCGCATGTGCTGGCCCGCAGCATTTTCCACACCATGGGCATGTACCAGAATACCTTGGAAAGGCGCCAGCTCATTTTAGGCAGGTTCGTGGACATCGGCACCGAATTATTCGCCATGGCCGCGACATGCGCCAATGCGAAGTATTTGATGGAACAGGATCCGAAAAATCCACACCCCGAGCATTTGGCGAATTTCTTTTGCAAGGAATCGCGACGCCGCGTCGAAGCGCTTTTCGCCCAACAAAGCGACAATGACGATGTTCAAATGAATAAGATCGCGAAATGTTTCATGGCCGGGGACTATAAGTTCATGGAAGAGGGGATTATTCCGGTTTACGACGACTAGAGCCGGTCTTAAAACTCCCGCCACAGGTGCAGGCTGCCGAAAGCATCGCGAATGCTTTCCACCGGTATGGGGCCGACACCGTCCATTAGGGGATCGAAAATCTCGCCCGGGTCGGCGCCGGCCAGGGTTTCACAGGCGCGATAAAAATCGGCCCGGGTAAAACCGGGCCGATTTTTCTGATGCAGCCTCCGCAATGCGTCGGCGAGGCCATAACGCCCCCGGGAGGTTTCCAGCATCCACACATCCATCAATAAGGCGACTTGCGGGCCTTTGCCATAGACCAAGGCATACCATCCCGAATCATTGCCGTCGCGGAACTGGGAGTTCAGGGGGCGGAAATACCGGGAACGGGCTTCGAGGCCGGCAAGGGGGGTGGTGGCCAGGGGACCCGAGGTATCGCGCGCCGTCAATTCCGTGACGGCTTCCCAGATCTGGGAGTTTTGCCAACCCCCGCTGACCATGAGCCAGTCGGCCAGGTAGGTGGTTACCCCTTCCTTGAACCAGGGCATATCGACATCCCCCCAGCGCACGCCTACCCAGAGATGAATCAATTCATGGAGATGGACTTCGCTGTAGCCGACATACGGAGTACCGAACCAATAACCATGCAAGCCTTCCAGGCCGCCCTGGTACTTGACTTCCCCGATGGCGAGATAATCGGTCGGCAAGGGTCCTAAAAGGCTCTCCACGGCCTTGAGATATTTGGGCAAGGAATCGGCCAAGGGACCCAGATCGACGGTATCGGAAGTGGTGGCGAATAAAGCTATCCGCGTCGGCCCGCCCTGCAGGTTCACCTGGAAAGAAAGCGTCCGGGGACGCCCCAGGACACCGCGCACGAACATCAATTCGTAGGGGCTTGCCAATTCATCGCGTCGCGGCAATCCGATGGACTGGATGCCTGGCGAAGGTTCCCACTCCACTTCGATGGCCATGGGAGTTCGCCAGGACGCCGCCGGATCGGCTTGCTCGGCCAGCCAGGGCAGAGCGAATAGGGTCGCACCGTCGACCAGTTGCAAGCCGGGCGCCAAATCCGGATAAGCCAAACCCCAACGCCCCGGAGCCGCCGAATCCAGATCCACTGCATAATCGAATGCGCATGCCTGGGCGGGCAATCGTAGCAAGGTCGGAACCGCGGCGGTCGCCGCCAGGGTATCGATGGGCAGGCTCGACCCGGATAGGAGGGGCAAGGAAGATCCGCATTCCAAGATCCGGATATCCCGGTAAGGGGGATTCGGTGCCGGCCAAGCCGGATTATCGCTATAGTAAGGAGGCATGGCGAAAGTCATGGCTTCGTGCGAAGGCCATTTTTCAATCCGGACCGAAATGCGGAGGCTGAGTGGGGAATTATTTTGCAAGCTCAGGTGATAATGCAAAGCCGGCGAAGAGGGGCTTTCTTCCGCGGTCTCGAAAAAGCAAGCCGATAAGGAAATGATGGAAACCCCCAAGCCCGCCCAGATGACGGCCCAAACCGCCGTCAACTGCCACCGAAATGCCCGTCGCAGGGGAAACATGAAGTGGAAAGAGTACTTCTTCTTCTCCGTTCTCATTTGGATTTCAGCTTTGGCCGCGGCCCTCCCCTGCAGGGTTGACGCCGATCCCATCGAGGTCGGGCACCCCGTTTACGATTTATTGCGCCGGGGAGAAGCCCTGGGCTCGGTGCCTCTGGGGTTCACTTCCACCTTGCCCAAGGACCGTTCCGTCATCTTGCATGCCTTGAAGGCTTTAACCCAAGGCGATGATGCGTGGATGCGCGAGAAGGCGGCGGAGATGTCCCGGGCCTTGGATTGGCCAAGCCTGGCGAAGTCATCGCGCCTGGTCCTTGCCGAGGGAGAATTAGTCGGCGGGCTGTCGGCTAACTATTTCACCGCAGGGGTCTGGCAGGATTCCCTCCCTAACCCGCAGGCCTACGCTTTCGGGAGTTTCGCCTTGGAGGCCACCGGCACCTTTCGTGAGAAACTCTTCGCCACCAGCCAGGCGTTTTTAGGCATGGAAAGGTCACGGGAAGCGAGGTTTTTGGAAACCTATAACCCCGCCCAAGGCATGGCTTACAATACCAATCGCGAAGGAAAGGCCGGCAAACTCCAGGGCGTTTCCACCTTCGACGGCTTCCGCACCGTCTTCGGATACGATGAAAGTCATCTCCGCTTCGAAATCGGCCAAGATTGGAATACCTGGGGTCCGGGTGTTTTTCAACACGCCACGCTCGGACCCAATCCCTGGTTTTGGGTGCAGGACAGCCTCGCGGCATCCGATACGGTGGGTTTCCCCGGCAGTCTCCATCCCGGCGGGTATCGCCGGGGGTTTAGGCGACCGGGTGAAGCTTCACCCATGCCCCAAGCCCGATTCATATTCACCTATGGGCCTTTCGAATACACCAAGGTGATTGCCGAACGCAAAGGCCTGTGGAATGACAGTGCGGCCTGGATGGTCGCCCATCGTCTGCAATGGCAGGCGAATCGCCGCTTGAGCCTAGCCGCCACGGAAATGGTCCTCATCGGAGGCCGCATGCCCGACTTCGTTTATCTCTTGCCCATGGTTCCGATTAAGTATGCCGAGCATCAGGCCGGGGATCGCGACAATACTGCCATCGCCATGGATGTGACGGCGCTTTTGCCGGGACGGGTACGCGCCTATGGCGAATTGCTCCTGGATGATTTCAGCGGGTTTCCACTTTCCTTCTGGGGAAATAAATACGCCGTCACTTTCGGAGCTTCCGCCGTGAATCCCGGATTGCCGAGAACCGATTTCCACGCTGAGTATGCCATGGTTTCGCCTTGGGTTTTCACCCATCACCGTCGCGATACCCAAATGCAAAGCTATGGCGCCCTTTTAGGCAGCCGATTGCCGGCCGATGCCCAAGCCTTGAACCTGTGGGCCGTCCACCATTGGAATCTGGCCATGGACTGGAGCCTCGGCTATGATTGGCAGCAACGCACCGTCGGGTCCCGCGCCGCCTCGCCGTTTTCGGTTCACGAATTGGATATCGACGGCGATCGCAGCTCTTTTCTGGACGGCCCGCTCGAACACCGCCACCAGGTGCGCTGGGGCGTGACTTGGCGGTGGGCCCGCTATCTGGAAATGCAAGGCGAAATGGGCTGGCTATGGGTGTCTTCCTGGAGAGGCATGGAAGGAAGAGACCTCTCCACCCCTACCCTGGAGGGCCACGTCAACCTGCGCTATTGACGATGAGGCCTTTCAAAGCCCTGAGGGTTTTGATGGAAAGGGGGGGATGATCCTTGCTCTTGGAATAAAGCCTCCCTAGGGTGTGCATGATTTCCTCCACGACATTCAATTGTCGGAGCAAATCGGTTTCCTTGGGATTGAGTCGCACGAGCAGGCCGTGCAAGGCCAATAAATCCATGTTCTCAGGTTTGCCTTTCAGGATGAAAAGCACCTTATCCCCCACCTGCCTGCGGCGAATCCAGCCCAAGTCCTGAAGCGGCAAAGCGGCCTTTTCAACAGCCTCGGGAGTACGGTTCAGTTTTTCCGCCAAGGTGCTGGCCAGGACCGCCGCCGATTGTTTGAAAATCCTCGCTTCTCCCTCGTCCCCTTCCAAACGCATGGGGAATTCGACGTCCCCCGCCAAGGATTGCACCCAGGCCAAAACCGCCAATACATCCGTTTCGATGTCGGCGAAAGCCTCGTCGTCCTCGGAAAAATCAATGGTGTCATGGCCGTCGCGGTAAAGCCGTTGATAGATGAATGCCACCGCCGCCCCATAGAGAATCAAGATCCAGATCACGTAGACGAAGACCAGCATGGCAGGCACAAAGGCCAGCGAACCCAGGACAACGTTATTGCGGGAATAAAGGAGATGCGGAAAGAAAAAGAAGAGGCGCGTCAAGCCGAATAAGGCCAAGGTCGTCACCGAGGCGCCTATCATGGCGGGAATGAGTTTCACCCGCGTATTCGGTACGATGAAAAGGAGCAGGGTCAAGGCTACCCAGATAAAGCCGGTGAGGAGGGAGGTACCGATGACCAGAGCGGCCCCATGTTTCAAAATGGGCATGATGCCGGGAAAATCGACGTTTTCCACCAAAAGCCGGAATCTCAACAGAACATGTCCCAGAATGCCCAAAAGCAGGATTAAAAGCGCCAGAAAGGGGATATAGGCCTTGATGGTCGCCCAGATATTCCTGGGTTTGCGCAAATTCCAGATATGCCCGATGGCCAATTCGATATTATTCATGGAAAGGAAAAAACTGACCAATAGACCAGCGCTGCCCACCAAGCCCAAGGTCCGGAAATTAACACCCTCGGTCTTTTGCAATAATGCTAGGATAGGATCGAGAGGGAAATCGAGATTCAGCGAATCGAAGACATAGGGCAAAAACCTTTGCAACATATCGAAGTACCCGAACCTGCCGGCTACCGCGCTGAGAATGACGACAAATGGGACGAGGCCCAAAATGGCGGTGAAGGTCAATGCCGCCGATCGAACCGGTATTTGATTGTATTCAAAACTGAATAACCCCAGCACCAAACTGCGCATCAGCCGGGCCACGACTTGCTTTTGCCGTTTGGCGTCCTGCCTTAATCCCAGCCGCGTCCAATACCGCCACCACAAGTCCAGCCTTTGGATGAAAGGGCTTAACCGGCGATTCAAGCTTGCCGGCAGCCACGGGAATTTCCAAAACCTGTTTTTCGCCATATCCGCCACGCCCATCAGGCTGCATGTGCCCGGGCCTTGCAATGTAATACCTGCCCTGGCCATCGCTTTTGCCTTGTTGATCCAAAGCGCGCCCGCCCAGCCCGATACGACGGCCGGCAAATTGGACGCTTTCTTGCAGCAAAGGCAATACCGCCTTTACCCGGGCATCACGCTGGAGCAAAGCGATTTGGCGCACGAAGGTTTGCGGCGCGGGTATAACGGGAATTTTTTGGGCGCGCTGCAGATTTACGCCACCATGGAGAGGTTGGAGCGCATCGACAGCCTGCCGCCGCTCAGCCAATTGCTGATCGTGGCCACGGGAGTCCTGCTATTGGAGCGGGGAGATTTTGGTGCCCCCCAGGAAGCCGAGCAAATTCATGCCGCGGTGGAGGCCGCCGGCGAAGAAGGGAATTATCTCTGTCGCCGAGCCTTGCAACGCCATCGCAATCACGGCACCTATTTGCTGATTCAAGGAGGCATCCAGGGTTTTCTGGCCACCCGGAAAATCCAAACCCGGCCGACGCGCGCCTTGCAGGAAGGATTCCAAGCCCTGAAGCAACTGGAGCGCTGCATCAAGGTCGATCCTCGGATTAAGGACGCCCATATGGGCGCGGGTATTTTCGATTGTTCGGTTTCGAATGCGCCGCTATTCGTCCGCGGCGGCTTGAAAATCCTGGGCCGAAGCGCGAATTTCCACCAAGGCATTCGATCCTTGAGGATAAGCGCCTATGAAGGCCAGTATACCTCGGTCGCCAGCCAGCTTTACCTCATCCAATTCCTGTCGCCTTATGACACCTCCTCGCGCCGCGAGAAACGTGTCATGCTGGCCGAATTGCGGAAGACCTTTCCGCGCAATCCCATGTATTTATTCCTGGAGCAGGACGAGGCGCTCTGCTTTTACCCCGATTCATTTTATTCCGGCAACGCCCGGCAGGTGGAAAAAGCCCTGCGTTATTTCAAACCTCAGGGATATGCGGGAAAGCGCTATTTGCAACTGGTCCGGCTGCAAGCGTCGCTCCTGCATCCCAAGCAAGAAGGCTCCCTGGAAGACGCTGACTCCAGCTTGGATTTACGCGAATGGGAATATTATCCCATCTTCGTGGCGGGCATGCGCCGCAAGCGGGAATACGCCGAGGAGCCGGCGCGGCGCGATCCGGATTTGCTTCCCGCCGAAGTGCTGGACGGCTACCGCGACCGTTGCCTTTATCTCATCAAGCACAGCCCGATGACGTCGAATGCGAAACGCTATCAGAGCTGGAGGGTGCGCGACGCCTTCCGCTTCGATTCCAAGGCGCCGGGAACCTATGCCGACGATTTGGGCGATTGAAGCGAGAGAAAGCCATAGCCATAATGCCAGCGCCCCTCACGCTCGGTCAATCCCGAAAAAAGCGCCCGGCGCAGGGGCGCCCAATCTTCCCCAGCCCGGCTTTTTAAATCCCCGAAAAGTCCGCTCCCAGGTTCCGGAGTCAGGATTTGATTCGCTTCGATCGGCGTAAACCGCCGCTGCACCCGGTAATCGCCGGTTTCCCAAGCGACTTCGGCCTTCCCCCGCAAGCTTTGCCGCAAGCCGTCGACGCGGCCGGAGATATCCTCCTTTTCCGCCAGCGCCGTTTGCGCCTCCTCTATCCAGAGTTTCCAGGCATCCGCCACGGATTGTGGACCGAATAAGGCTTCGGGGGATTGCCGCATGGGCTGGCGGAAGGCGCAGAGGATTTTCCCGCCGGGAGTTAAGAACGGCAATAGGCCGGCCAACCATTGGGAAAATCCGTCCTTGGGTAAGCGTGGATCCAGGGCGAGAATGGCGTTGAAAAGCGGCGTCTCCTTTTCCGCCGCCAATGCCTCGGCAATTCCGGGTAAGGGGGCCTGGATAAAACGGGGTTGGGAAAAAACCTCCAGCCGCTTTCCGAAACCGGCCAGGTTTGTCAATTCCTTTTCGGTGTCGCAGCGCGTCCACACCCCTCCTCCCCTGGCCCTGCGCAAGGCCTCCCAGGTGAGGAATCCCGTTCCGCCGGAAAGATCGAGAACCAAGCTATCGCGCGTCACCCCCGCCTTTTGGAATAAGGAATCGCGCACGGCTCTTAAAACCTCGCTTCCCGCGCCGGCGGCCCTGGCAAGCCAATCCCCCCGGGCGGTTTTTTTTCCGCGCGGCGATTCCAAAAATTCAGATCCAGCCTCGAGTTGCCTGCCCGTGGCCTCCCATTGCGCCTCGCGATGCTTTTGCACCGTATCGCGCAGGCGTCCCTCATACCCTTGGTCGGATGGCTCATAGAAAAGCCTGCCTTGCAGGCCTTGGGGCAGGTATTGTTGCGGAACCCAATGATCGCGGAATGCGTGGGGATAGAGATAGCCCTTGCCATGCCCCAAATCGTCGCCATCCCGCGAAGCGTCCTTCAAGCCATTGGGGATATCGGCTTCCTGGCCGATGGGACCGTCCTTTTGCACCGACTTCAAGGCCTCGAAATAGGCCAAGGTGGAATTGCTTTTTGGCGCGGTGGCGAGATAAAGGCAAGCCTGCGACAAATGAAATTGCCCTTCGGGCAAACCCACGTATTCGAAGGCCTGGGCGGCGGCCATGACGAGGGGAAGGGCTTGGGGATCGGCCAAGCCTATATCCTCGGCCGCGAGGATAATCATGCGGCGGAACAGGAAGCGCGGTTCCTCTCCGGCGGCCACCATGCGGGCCAGCCAGAACAACGCCGCGTCCGGATCCGAGCCGCGTATGGACTTGATGAAGGCGGATATGGTGTCATAGTGGGCGTCGCCATCCTTGTCATAGAGCACGGCGCGTTTCTGAATGCTTTCCTCGGCGACGGCCACGGTGACACGAATACGCCCGCTCTCGTCGGCCGGGGTGGTGGTCACCGCCAAGTCCAAGGCATTCAGGGCGCTGCGGGCGTCCCCGCCCGCCATGCGGATAAGGTGGTCGAAAGCCTCTTCTTCCACCTGCACGTCGAGGCGGCCAAAACCCCTTTCCTTATCGATCAAGGCGCGCTCCAAGGAGGCCCGCACATGTCTGGCCTCCAGGGGCTTCAACTCGAAAACCCGGGAACGGGAAACCAAGGCCTTATTGACCTCGAAGTAGGGATTTTCGGTGGTGGCTCCGATGAGTATCAGAATGCCGTTTTCGACATGGGGCAAAAGCGCGTCTTGTTGCGCCTTATTGAAACGATGGACTTCATCGATGAAAAGCACGGTGCGCTGCCCACCCTTTTCCCGCGTGTCCAAAGCCCTATCGATGGCTTCGCGGATATCCTTGATCCCGGCAAGCACGGCATTGATGGCCAGGAATTGCGCCTTGGTGGTATTGGCGATGATTTGGGCCAAGGTGGTCTTGCCCACACCGGGCGGACCGTAAAAGAGGAGGGAAGAGAGTTGGTCGGCCTGAATGGCCCGGCGCAGCAAGCGGCCCGGCCCCAGGATATGGTCCTGGCCGACGAATTCTTCCAAGTTGCGCGGCCGCATGCGCGCGGCTAAAGGGGTGGCATGAGCCGGATTCGGCATGGTACCAAGCTAATTCCATTTGAACGCCCTGCCGGCGTTGGCAACATTGACCGGATGACAAGACCCGGGTATTCTAATACCGATGGAAGTGAAAACGATGGTTACCTCGACCCCATGGACAAAACCCATCCTCATGGCGGTTTTGGTGGGGATTTGGTCGGGTCTCGCCGTCGCCCAAACCCCTTTGAACCGCGAAGAAAAACTGGCGCAAAAGGTGAGGGTGGCTTACTTGGAAGCCACGGCCCATATTTCCGTTCCCGTCATCACGCCGGATTCCGTTTTGGCTCATTTGCAGGACAGCACCCTCTTGCTCATCGACGTGCGCAGCGATCCGGAAATCGCGGTCTCGCGTCTGCCCGGAGCCCTTTCCCCCGGGGAATTTTCCGGCACTTATCGCTATACCGGATTGCCCAAGGACAAGATTTTGGTGACTTACTGCACCATCGGTTACCGCAGCGGAAAATTCGCGGAACAACTGGCCGCCAAAGGCGCCCAGGTCCGCAATCTCGAAGGCGGCATTCTGGCATGGGTGGGAAAAAAAGGTCCCTTGGTCCACCGGGAAATCGATGGGCGCAATACCCCGACCACCCGGCTGCATGTTTATGCCAAGGAATGGAATCTGGTTCCTCCCGGTTACCAGGCCACCTGGGATTGATGCGCGGGAAAAAATGACCTTACCCGCATGAGGGGGTCATCGGCCTATTCATAGCGCAAGGCGTCGATGGGCATGAGCCGCGCCGCTTTGATGGCCGGGTAAATGCCCGAAACCACGCCCATCAGCATGGTGAGGGAGAATATCCACACGAAGGCGGCGAAATCAAGGCTCGGCGCTATGCCATGGGTCGCTTTTTCGATGGCCGCCGAAAATAACAGCACAGGCGATCCGAGCAAAGAGCCGAGGCAACCTCCAGCCAGGCTCAGGGTTACCGACTCGACGAGGAATTGCAGGAAGATTTGCATGGGTCCGGCTCCCAAGGCTTTGCGCACGCCGATTTCCTGGATGCGATCCGCCAAGGTGGATAACATGACATTGAGGATATTCACCCCGCCCACCACCAGGGCGATGATGGATATCAATCCGAAAACCAGCCGGAGATTATTCATCATGGTGGAATACTCCCCGATGAAATCGAAAAACCGGAAGCCGAAATCCTGGGCGCCGCGATGCAATTTCTTGACGAAGGCCGTCAAAGGCCCTTCGACCATGGCTTCAGGATCGTCGGCGTCGAGCTTCACATTCATCCAATCCACGGCCGGATTGGCACCGGTGAAATCGCGGAGCAGGCTCTGGATGGGGATATAGACCCACCAACCCGGCCGATCCCAACGCGTGAACCGGCGTGTGAAGACTCCCACCACGGTATAAGGGGTCCCCGCTATCCTCACGACGTCGCCGCTCAAATCCGGACTATCTCCATCCCATTCGTTTACCGGCTCCTGAGCCGCCGGGTTTTGCCGGCTGGAGGCGCGGTCGTTTTTGATCTTCCGCATGAGTTCCGCCACCTTCCAGCCGACCACGGCCACTCTGGCCCCTTGCGAATATTCGAAAGCGTTCGGAAAGCGCCCGGACTCCACCAAGGCTTTTTCATCCTCCGCCAAAGTCGCCTCGTCCACCCCGTGAACCTCGGTTTCCCGGGTCTGACCCAAATAAGTCACCCCCAGGCGCGCTTCGGCAATGCGCGATGCCCGCAACGACAAGTTTTGTTGGGAATTCAAGGTGTCCGCATTGTCCAGCCGAATGCCCGGCGACCGGGCGAAAACGGTTTCTTCCAACGGCGTATTGGCCGCCTCGGTGCGCAACCCCACCCGGCCTACTCCGCCCATTTCCTGGACCAGGGTTTTGACATAGGCCTGGGTCCCGGTTTGCATGGCCGTCATGACGGTGACCACACCCACGGCGAGGGCGACGCCCGCCAAGGTCAATACGCTCCGGAAACGGTTGGAGGCCATTTCCAACCAGGAGGCTTGCACGCCTATCCAGAGGCTGCGGAGGATGGGCGTCCAGGACATCATCCCCGCAAGGCCTCCACCGGCGAGAGTTGGGAAGCCTTGATGGCGGGATAAATACCGGCGAATAGGCCCGTCCCCCAGCCCAAAGCCAAGGCCAGCAAATAGTCCCCGGCGCTCAAGGTCGGTTGAATGGGCAATAGGCTGCCCAAGAACCAGGTCGGACTCCCGCCTATCAGCAAGCCGGCCAGGGTGCCCAAGCCGGCGACCATGACCGACTCCGCCAGAAATTGGGCCAGGATGGAGGCGCCATTCGCCCCCAAGGCCATGCGGACTCCGATTTCCCGCAAGCGCCCAGAAACCGTGGCGAGCATCAAATTGAGAATGCCCACGCCCCCTACGCCGATGGCCATCAAGGCGATGGCCCAGCCCAAAATGGACAAAGCCTGGGCGGCCTTGGCGTTTTCCGCCGCTTCCTCTTCGGCGGTTTGCACCGAGAAATCCAGGACGCCCCGGTGCCGCCGCATCAGATAACCGCGGATTTCGCGCAAAGCCAAATCGAAAGAATACCCCGCCCGCATCCGCACCTGGATGGATTCCAGCTTTTCCCTGGGGGTGGAAAAATGATGCAAGTAGGCCGCATAGGGGTAATAGCAAATGCGCCGACGCCAATCGAGCCGGCTGGCGGACGTTACCAGCCCCACCACGCGGAAATTCACCTTGCCGTATTCAATGGTTTGCCCCAAGGCGGCGGAGGGTGAACCGAACAATTCCTCAGCCATCATATCGCCCAGCACGGTGACCTCGTCTCCTTTCTCCCAACTTTCAGCCAACCTGTCGACGGGAGAGATCCAATTTCCCGCGGGAATATTGCTTTGCTGGAAAGAAAGCCAGTTAATAGCCTGGGCATGCCCACGTTTGGGCCCCCGGGGGCCTTGAATGGTTCTTTCGCTATACCTTCCTTCCGGCAACAAGGCGTCGCAGCACTCGGCATTCTGCACAAATGCCCGCATCTCCCCGTAATTCAATCCCTCGCTGCGAGCGAACTTGGCTTCTTCTTCCGGCGTCGAGGGTTCGGTGGCCGACACGGTAAGAATGGAGACGCCGCCCATTCTTTCCAATTGGCGCATGGATTCCTTTTTCGCACCGCCGGTCAAACTATTGAGCACCAGGACGGTGGCTATGCCCAGGCAAATCGAGAGCAGGCTCAAAACGCTGCGTCTGAGATTGGCGCCGATTTCACGGATTCCCAGGCGAATGCCGGTACGGATGCCGCTCACCGGTAAAGCCATGCTCAGCTCATGCCCGCGGCGAGCAAATGGCCGTCGCGCAATACCCGCATCGATTGCGCCGCGCCGGCGACTTCCCGCTCATGGGTAATCATGACGATGCTATTGCCCTCGGCGTGCAGGGCGGCGAAGAGTTTCAGGATTTCCTGGGTGGTGTCGGAGTCCAGGTTGCCCGTCGGCTCGTCGGCGAGGATAAAGTCGGGATTTTTCACCAGGGCGCGCGCAATGGCCACGCGTTGCTTTTGGCCGCCGGATATTTCATGGGGCTTGTGTTTGCGCCTTTCCCAAATGCCCAATCGCTCGAGGATATTCCGGACTTTTTCCTGCCGGATTTTTCCGGGAACCCCGGCATAAATCAAGGGCAATTCAACGTTCTGGGCGATATTCAGCCGGGGCAGTAAATTGAAATTCTGGAAGACGAAACCGATGGACTCGTTGCGGATACGGGCGAGTGTGGTCGCATCCGCCTCGTGAACGGCGCGCCCATTGAGCCAATACCGGCCGGATGACGGCTTGTCGAGACAGCCGAGGATATGCAATAAAGTGGACTTGCCCGATCCCGAAGGCCCCATGATGGCGAGGTAGGCGCCTTTATCCACCTCAAGCGCGATATGCTTGAGGACGGGAATTTCCTCCTTCGCCAATCGATAGGACTTGCCGAGATCTTCCAGGCGGATCAGGTTCATGGCCGGCTCATTTTTGAAAGGCCTTTTTACCGCCGGGGCCCATTTTCGCCGATAGACCTCCGGTGCTGTCTTCGAGCATGACGGTATCCCCCGCCTTCAAGCCGCTGGTGATTTCGATCAAACTGAAATTGTTCAGCCCCAGCCCTACCGGCCGGCGCTCCGATTTGCCCCCCGGGACTTTTAACCAGACGAAAGATCCGCCATCACCCTTCCCTTTCCCGGTCTTTCCGCTTTGCACGGCTTCATAAGGAATGGCCAGGACGTCCTTGGCGTCGATGAGGGTAAACTCCACGGTTACCGTCGCTCCCGGCGGCAGGATCTTATTGGCTTCGGCGTCCAAGGTATCCAGCACCACGCGGATATCGAATTGCCGGACATTGCGGTCGGTGTTTTCCTTGGCCATTCTCCCCACATACTCGACCTGCCCGGGAAAGCGCATGCCGGGTTTGGCTTCGGTGGAGACATAGGCCGCCTGGCCGACGAAGAGGTGGGGATAGTCCAATTCCGAAACCTTGACCGTGACCTTGCGTTGGCTCAAATCGGCGATTGTCCCCAGGGTCGTGCCGCCACCGTAAGAAGCCGTACCGGCGACGATGACCTCGCCTTCCTTGGCGTCCAAAGCGATGATGAACCCGGTAATGGGAGCGGTCACCGCTGTTTTCCGCAATTGGATTTCGGTTTCGCGCAAAGACAGGCTGTCCTGCTGGACTTGCAGGCGGTTCAATTGGTATTGCCACCGCAAATCCTGCAATTTTTGCTCCGATACCCCGCGCACCGATAGCAGGCTTTCGGCCATGGCCAGGTTGCGCTGGGCCTGTTCGGCGAGGATGCGGCTGCGCGTCAGGGTGATTTTATTTCCCAGCTGGCGATTGCGTAATTGCTCCGGATCGATGACGACCAAGGTATCCCCGCGCCGGACGGAATCGCCTTCTTCCACCCGGAGTTTGAGGATTTGTCCGCTGACCTCGCTTTTCAGGCCCACTTCCTCCGCCGCTTCCAGCGTTCCGCTCAAGGTCAAGACATCGCGGATGTCTTGACGGCTCGCCACGGCCTGGCGGGGCTTGGGACCCTCCTGCTTAGAGCCGCAGGCCAGAAGAAACAGGGCGAGCGCGGAGACCGGCCAAATCGTGTTCATGGAATTTCTCCTTCAATGCCGATGTCGGCCGCGGCCAGGGATTCGCCGTTCCACGCTTCGATTTCAGCCACCAGGATGCGTAGGGCGACATAGGCGGTGGCGGCATCTTGCTCGGCTTGCAACCGGTCACGGGCCGATAATTGCAATTCCGTAAAACTGATATCGCCCATTTCATGCCGCCTCTGGGCGATCAGGCTCCTTTGCCGCTCCAAAGCGACCTTTTCGGAAGCCAAAAGGAAACGCTCTTTTTGGATGCCGTATTGATCCCGCAAGCGGGCCATGGCCGCCTTGACCTCCATGGCCGCTTGCGAAGAGTCCAGCCGCTGGATTTTGGCTTGCAGCAGGAGTTGGCGCAAATCGCGCCCGGCGCTAAGCGCGGGAATGGTCCAGGAGAAAACCGCCGCGATGCGTGAATCGGAACGGCCTTCGATCGGCTTATTCCAGGTTGCCTCCAAATCCAATTGCGGCCACCTCTGATTTTGGGCCCTCTCCCGTTGAAGCTCGTTTTTTTCCAAGAGTCTGGCCAATTTCTGGACGGTGGGATAATGTTCGGCCATGGCGTTGTCGCCGGGTTTGGGCTCCGCGGGGAGGCGAGAGTAATCATCATCCAGAGCCAGACCTTGGTTTTTCAGGATGCGGGCGGCATCGGCATGATAAGCCCGGTCGGCGGGATACTCCGCGTCCGGTCCCAAAAGCTTGAGGGCTTCCTCCAGGGCTTGGCGGAAAGCCTGCCCCCCTTCGAGCAAGGATTGTCTGGCACCGAGGTTTTGAATGCGAAAGCGGAGAAAGTCCTCCTCGGACAAATCACCCAATCGGTATTGGGCATCGGCGGATAGCATGGATTGCGCCCAATACGCCGAATCGGCTTGCAAGGATTGCAACTGCCTGGCTTTCAGTAACAGGTTCCAATAGCGGGTCCGGGCCTGGGTGATAATGTCGAGGATACGCGCGCGCAAATCCGCCATGGCCGCCGATTCATCGATGCCGGACAAGGCCACCGCCATTTGGGGGTCGGCGTATTTTCCTCGGCCCTTCCATAGGGGTTGCCGGGCCGACAAATGGACCGTCTGGGTGTCCCGTGCGACTCCTTGCTTTGATTTTTGATAGCCGGCCACCGCCCCGGCCTCGATTTCTCCGCCCGTCGGAAGCACTTGCTTGACACCCGCGCCGGCCTCGGTGGCCCACTCTTTCTGGCCCGCGAGAACCGGGACGCCTCCGACGACAACGGGATCGCGGGCATCGGGATAGGCCGCCGCCTCACCGGTAAAGGTCCATTGCGGCAAGCGGCCGCGGCGCGCGAACTCCCCCTCCACCCGGGTCGATTGCAGGGATAATTTCTGGGATGCGATGTCGGGGTTCAAGGCCAGAACTTTACGGACCCAATCGCTTTCTTCTCTCGGCCACGTCGATGACGTCCGCAAGGAATCCGAGGCGGTCGAATCCAGGGGCTGGGATATCCCCAGCCCACAAAGGAACAAAACCGGGACGAGGCTATAGGCGCGCATAATGACCCCTTAAATACCGAAGGAGGACGACCAGCACATGCACGCCATAGCGCCAGGGATTCAGATGGGAAATTTCGCCGGCATAACGGGTGGGGATGGCCATTTCTCCGACCTTTAAACCTTTGGCGCAAGCCGTCGCTATCACCTCCAAATCGAAATCGAAATAGCCGCTTAGTTTTTCGAAGGGGATGAGTTGCAAGCTGTTTTCGTGATACACCAAAAAACCGCTATGGTAATCGGTAAGGCGGATGCCGAAACAAAAATTCTCCATGAGGGTCAGCCACTTGCCCGCCAGGTATTTATACAAAGGCATTCCCCCTTGCAAGGCGGTGCCCCCCAAATGCCTGGATCCTTGCAGTAAATCCCATCCCCTATCGCTCATGGTCTGCAAGGCGAGCATGATTTGTTCCGGAGGATACTGGCCATCGGCATGCAGGCAAACGGCTTGCTTGCAATTCTCTTGGCGGCAAATCGCAAGGCCGCGTCGAACCGCCGCGCCATATCCCCGGTTTTCGGGAAACCTCTCCAGAACCATTTCCTTTTTTTTCTTCATCCAATGCCGGACGATTTGCGAAGTTTCATCATGGCTGCCATCGTCGATAACCGCCAGGACCTTGACCTTTTCCCATACCGCCTCCGGGATACGACGCAATAAGGTGTCCAAGGTCTGGCCCGCTTCATAAGCCGGCACGAAAATCCCTAATTCCCTCTTTTCGGCGCCGTCCTCCATTTCAACCTCGCTTCGCGGCCTTCCATAAAGCGGCTTCCTTCGGCGCGAATCCGCGCGGGGTATAACCGAAATCGCGGATGAGGGGATCGATATCGGGGTTGGCGTCTTCCATCAAGCCCAAAAGACCTTGCTTTCCGGCCGAAGTTCCCGGGAAGCCCCTATCGGCCAGGGCCGCGCCCACTCTCGCCACCCAGCCGGGAATGCCGATGACTCGCCTTTGCAAATGCATGGTGCCGGCTATGCGCGTGACCATATCCCGAAGCGACAAAGCTTCCCCGCCCGCCAAGGCATAGGTCTTTGCGAAAGCGCGCGCATCGCCCGCGAGAAGGCACAAAAGAGTTGCGGCATCATCCGAGTGAATAGGCCTTTTCATCGCCCGCCCGCCCGTCGGCAAAGGCACCCGGGCAAATCGGCGGACATACTTCACCAGGGAAGCGAATTCCTGCGCTCCCCCCTCGTCGTCGTAAATCAGGGTCGGTCTCACTAGGGTCCAAGCCGGCAGCTTTGAATTCCGCACTTCGCCTTCGCCTGCCGCCTTGGATTGAGCGTAATCGCTTAATCGAGGGTAGGTGACCGAAATCGAGGAGATGTAAATCAGGTGAGCGACTCCCGCCCTTTCACAGGCATTCACCAGGTTCCGCGTTCCCCCGTGATTGACGCGAAGAAAATCGGACTTCCGCCTGGCTTGCAAAATACCGGCCAAATGATAGACCACATTCCTGTCCCGGCACGCTTCGAGCAAGCTGGCGGGGTTGAGAATATCGCCGCTGACCACTTCGACGCGCTCATCCGAATCCCCGGGCACCGGCATACCATTCAAATGCAAGGTCCTGACGGCATGCCCCTTTCCCAATAAGGCCGCCAAGAGCGGTTTTCCGAGCTTGCCCAGCCCCCCGGTGACCAATATCCGTTTTCGTTCCACCAAGAGAAGCAAGGTACAAACCCCCCTTTATTACAATTGCTCTTCGCATGCATATCTTCGCCTGGCTATTGCAAATCGGTCTTTGCGTTTTGCTCATCGGGTCCGCCGGCGTCAAATGGGGCTCCATTCCCGCCTTAGGCCCTTTCTTCAGCCCCTTCGAGGGATTTTGGCGTCAAGCCGAACCGCTTGGCGAACGGCCCCGCAAGGTGCAAGACATTGCGGGCCTCGATCATACGGTGGAAATCGCCCAGGACCGAAGGGGAGTGCCGCATCTATTCGCCAAATCCGAACGCGACCTGTATGTAGCCCAAGGCTATTTGACGGCCAGGGACAGGCTATGGCAAATGGACATCGTCACCCGCGAGGCGGGTGGACGTCTGGCGGAAGTTCTCGGGCCCAAACTGGTGGACCACGATCTCCTGCGTCGTCGCCATGGCATGCTGCTCGCCGCCCAGTCCATGGCGGGAGCCATGGAAAAGCATGACGGAACGCGTCAAGCCGTCGAGGCTTATTGCCAGGGGGTCAATGCCTATCTCGCCCAACTCAAACCCAAGGATTGGCCGCTGGAATTCAAATTGCTGGGATATGCGCCCGAACCCTGGACGCGGTTGAAAACCGCCCTCCTGATAGCGAGCATGCAATGGACCTTGAGCGCCGGCAAACAGGATCAGCCCCTCACCGCTACCTTGGGAAAATACGGCCCCTTGTTTTTCAAGAAATTTTTTCCCGCTCACGACAGCGAGGAAATACCCATCATCCCTCCCGGGACCCGGTGGTCTTTCCTACCCGAAGCCGGCAGCTTGCCGCAAGACTCGCTGGGAATAGGCGACAGCCTCGTCCCTCCCCAGCCGGGCCAAAGCTGGATTCCTTCGACATTGAAAAAGGGCTTGGCGTCCAAAAGCGCGCTTCCCGAAAATTACCATGGCAGCAATAACTTCCTGCTTTCCGGGAAACGCACCAAAAACGGACGCCCTCTTTTGGGCAATGACCCGCATTTGGATTTAACCTTGCCGTCCACCTGGTATGAGGTGCAATTGCAATGCCCGGGGCTGAATGTTTACGGCGTGAGTCTGCCCGGAGCCCCCGGCATCGTCATCGGCTTCAACGATAGCCTAGCCTGGGGATTGACCAATGGAGCCGACGATGTTTTCGACTGGTACCGGATCCAATTCCGGGATTCGACGCTGGCCGAATACTTTTACGATGGCCGCTGGGTATCCACCCGGAAAAGAGTGGATACGGTTTACATCCGGGGAGAAGAGCCGCTTTACGATACCTCCATATCGACCCACCATGGCCCGGTCGTCTTGCACGAACCCAAGGCGGGAACAGGCAGGAATACGCCTCTTCAGCACGCCCTGCGCTGGCTCGCCCATGACAGCAGCGATGAAATCGGGGCGCTTTTGCGATTGCAGGGTTGTGCCACGGTCGATTGCGCCCATCGCGCTTTAATCGGTTTCGCCTGCCCGGCGCAGAATTTCGCGGTGGCCGATACCAAGGGCGATATCGCCATTTTCCACATGGGCCGGTTTCCTTGGAAATGGCGCAATCAAGGCCGGATGATACTCGATGGTTCGCAAGCGGACCAGGATTGGCAAGGCTGGGTGCCCTGGGAGAATATCCCCTACTCCGTCAATCCCGATTCGGGCTATTTGTTTTCCGCCAATCAAGAACCGGTCGATACCACCTACCCTTATCACCTAGGCAGCCATTTCACCAATCCGGACCGGGCACTACGCCTTTACCGTCGGTTGCGTTCCATGCGCGATGCCGACTTCGACTCCGCCTTCAGCATCATGCGCGATGATTTCGGCATCCATGCCCAAATCGTCTTGCCCACGCTTTTGGCCCATGTCGATAGCGCGCAACTGGATAACCAGCAGCTTTCCATGCTGAGTGAATTAGGGCGATGGGATTACCACTACCGCCAGGCCAGCCAGCTCCCCACCTTTTTCGAAGCGTGGTGGGATGACTTATACCAAGCCATCTGGTCGGATGACTTTGGCGGTGATCGTCGTAACTACACTTGGCCGAATATCAAGGTGACCCGCAATCTCATCTTGAACGATCCCCGGTCGGAATGGTTCGACGATGTCCGCACGCCGCATCCGGAGACCTTGAACGAGATAGTGACGACATCCTTCCGAAACGCTTTTCGAACCTTGCGGAAAAGGCTGGGAAAGGAGTCGCCCGAATGGGGTTGGGCCCAGGCCCGGAAGGTAAAGGTGTCCCATCTTTTGCAATTACCGGCGTTGGGCCGTGATAATATCGTGACCGGCGGCTGTCCGGATTGCATTGACGCGCAAAGAGAGAGCCACGGTCCCTCTTGGCGCATGGCCGTCAGTTTGACCCAGCCACCGGTCGCTTACGGCGTCTATCCCGGGGGCCAAAGCGGCAACCCCGGATCCATCCATTACGATGATTTTCTCCCGCATTGGGGAAAGGGGGGATACTTTCCCTTAAACCGCCTATTAACCTTGCCTCCGCCTCATGACAGCGCTTATTCGAGGTTAACCCTGGATCCCCGATGATTTTCGTCTTTACCTTGATGCTAATCTGGCTGGGAGCTTGGTTCTTCCCGTGGTGGTGGGTGCCGTTGGCAGCGGCCCTAGTAGCCTTCTGGCGCCTGCGATCGGTTTGGAGGCTATTGCCCCAAGCATTTTTCGCCGGCGCCTTGGCTTGGTTTCTACCATCCCTCTGGAAGGATTTCCTCAATGACTCCATCCTGTCCGAAAAAATCGCCATGCTTTTTTACCTCCACGGCCACTGGAGCATTCTAGGCGTCACTTCCGTCCTGGCCGGAATGCTCGCCCTGCTCGGCGCCTTGAGCGGGCAAAGGTTACGCCGCTTGCTCCAAGCCCTGGTCGAAAAGTTTTAAATCGATCCAAGCCCCGCGTAGCTTTCGCTTTCGTCCGTGGTGGGTCCGGCGCATCATTTTGGAGAGGACTGCGAAACGGTCAAGGCCTTTCTCTCGCGGGAAAGGATCCAACCGCCCACGAGGGTCAAGCCCAGCCCGCCCGCATTTTTCCAATTCAACGGTTCCGTCAAGACGAGGTGTCCGAAGAATAAGGTGAAAACCGGCCCTACCATCCCCAGCACCGCGGCGCGTTCGGCTCCGATGGCATAGAGGCCTCTTCCCAGCAAGACGGTGGGAGCCACCGTCCCCAATACGGCCACCAACAGGGCATAACGGTGGATTTGCCCGTTTGCAAACCATTCGGGGGCGTCGACGAAAAACAAGGATTGGATGAAAACGGCTCCCGTACATACCAACATGCCCGCGATGAATAACCGATCCGATCCCAATTTCCGCAAGGTCTCGCCGCTCATGATGAGGAAAAACGCATAGCATAAGGCGCTGCCGAAAACCAGCAGGCAGCCTACCCAAACCCAATGACCCTGGGTGGCATGCGCTTCCTCGCCGAAAGCCAGCCACAATCCCGCGTAACTCAGGAAGAGGGCCGCGAACAGTGGCTTGCCCACGCGATGCCCCCGGAAAAGAACGCCGAATAAGACAACCATGGAGGGATGGGTGTAGAGGATGAGCCTTTCCATACCCGCCGAGATGTATTGCAATCCCGACATGTCGAGGAGCCCGGCGAAATAATATCCCATCAGCCCCAAAACCGCCGCTATCCCCCATTCCCTTTTACCGAAGGCCGGCAAGCCCATCGCCTGGGCTTTCTTCTCCGCGCGGAACCATAAGAACAGGAATAAGGGAAAAGCATAAGCCATGCGCAGCGCCATGAATAGCCATACGGATGCCCCGTGGATAAAGGCGAGTTTGATCAAAACACCCTTGCCCGAGAATAAAATGGCCGATCCCATGACGGCCAAAACAGCTAAACGCGGCGACATTTTCACTTGGCTCTCCTGTTTCCGATGATTTACCGAGAGGCGGCTTTCGACAGGGAGCGGGGGGTATAAAAAGAGGCCCGCTCCTTACGGGAGCGGGCCTCTTGGCACCAACCGGTCAATCCGTATTGGTCAAAAAACTCCACTCCAAAAGCTTATCGCTTTCACGCGCCAAATATCGGAGATAGCCGGAAGAACGGATCGACCGGAAAAGACGGCAACCGATTTCTGCGCGGAAGTGGACATGTGGACAATGGACATATCCTCCCACGCTTTGGCAAGTGGTGTGGCTAACCTATTTTGGAATCATGAGATTTTATGGGTTGGGAGCATTCACGATCATCGCCATTGGCTTGACACGCTGCCAAATGCCTAGCGGAGATCCCGCTTCGGCGACCTTGGCCATCCTGAGCAAGAACCCGGCCTCCTATACCGAGAAATTGATCGCATTAGAGAGCTTGATTAGAAAAACCCAGGGTTGGGCTCCGAACCATGCTCTAGCCGACAGCCTGGCTTTTCATCGCGCGGTACTCGAGCCCCGCATGGCCGCAGCCTCCGGCATTGAAAACCAGGTCGCCATGCTCAAGTCATTTGTATTCGACAGCCTGGGCATTGAACCGGACCCAGGCATGGACGATTTAAAATTTTCCCTTCCCGGCGAAATTTTATCGGCGAAGCGAGGTTCATGCGTAGGCCTGTCCTTGCTCTTCCTCGCCTATGCCGAAAATCTCGGCCTGAGCTTAAACCCTGTTTTTCTCCCCAGCCATTTGACCTTGCGTTATGGCGGAGGGAAACAGGCGGGATACTTGGAAACCCTGCGGCCGCGTCTTTCACGCGATTCTTTATTTTACCACCAGGAATTCTCCTTGCACATGCGACCCTGGTACAGCGAACAACTTCCCCGAAGGAAGGAAAAAGCATTGCTCGCCCTCGCCTTCAATTTCGCCAATACTTTGCGGGACGCAGGACACCCCGAATGGGCCCAAGACATGTATGCCCTCATCGACCGTGAATTAGCGGGATTTCCCGAGTCAAACGGGAATTTGGGATTACTTTTAATGAAACGGGGTGATACCGTTCTTGCTATCCAGCATCTGCGCGAAGCCATGAAGGGCGATAGCGTAGCGGGTGCATTAGTCCAAGAAATTTATCCCTGGATAAACAAACAAAGAACGCGTTGATCGGGCGCTACTGCTCGTGTAGATTACATATTCTTGAATAATTCACTTCATATCCATCTTTGCAGCAGCAACCGCGATCTGGCCAGCGAGAGGAATGCCGTATTGGGCTGGCTCGAAGACTGCCGCGTCCGCAGTCCGGGTTTCAGCTATTACGGTTCCCGCTCCTTTCCAGCCTTAGACGCCTCCCTGCAAGACATCGCTGGCAGCGATGTGGTCGTCCTCATCGTCGGCCATCTCTATGGCATGATTGCCCCGGGATTGAATCATGCCCAGGAAGAACATGAGTATGCCGAAGCTCAACGGCTGGGCAAAACCCTGTTGGTGTACTTACGGGAGGAGAAAGCCGGCAGAATACCGGGATCGGTGGAAAAAGATCCGCAAAAAGTGCCCCTGCTGGCTGATTTCCGGGCCCGCTTAGAGAAAGAGAATACCGTGCGGTGGTTCCGCGATCCTTTTCAATTGACCGCCAAAATCGAAGAGGATTTGGTCGGGCTATTGGACGAAAGGAAAATCGAAAGGAAGCCGGTAGGCCGCAATACCATCCGGGGGCGGGCAAAAAGCACTACTCCGGAAAAACCGACTTCCGGAGATGCCCAATTTCCCGGCGAGAATCAGGAAAGCGAAACCCGGACCCTGCCCATTCTCCAAAAGGCGCTCTCGACGCCGTTTTCGCCATCGATGCAGCCCAGAAAACGGCGGCTCATCACCGTTGCCATCACCTTGGTCATCATTTTACTCCTGGCCATTGTCGGCGTCTGGCGCGGCAAGTGGATAACCACGACCCTGCCCTCCAGCCACGCCATGGCCGATTCCGTTCAATCTTCCGCAATGGATACGTCCGCGGGTTCAACGCCGGATTCGGCCCTTTCCACGGACTCCCCCGCCGAACCGCCATACGATCCGCTGGCCGAACTCTTGGAGAATGCCAAAGCGGGCGATACCACCGCGCTCCTCAAGGTTGCCGTCATGTATGACTCCGGGCAAACCTTGCCGCATAGCGATACCTTGGCTACCCAACATTATCGTCTCGCCGCTTCGAAGGGCATGCCGGAGGCGCAATACCGGCTGGGCATGCGGCATTTAACGGGTGATGGGGCGAAAAAAAGCCGGGGCTTGGCCGCTTACTGGATAGACAAATCGGCCAATGCGGGGTATGCGCCAGCTCAAGCTCAATTAGGCCTGATGTATTTAAAAGGCGGACAGGGAGTCATACGCGACGAAAGCGCCGGTTTCAAATGGTTGTTGAAAGCGGCCGATCAAGGCAACCAGGAAGCCAAGGCCGCCCTCAACGACATCAAGTCGAATTAATCGCGGATCAGGATAAGCTCATCCCGCTCGATATCGACTTCGGTGAGACGCGCGATATAAGCGTCGAAGGCGGCGGTATCCAGGGTCATTTTGCGGGGATCCAGGCGATTATCCCGGTTGAAAGTCGAAACGGGCGCCTCGATTCCATTCATATAGGCCCGGGTCAATAAGACTTTCAGGCGGCCCTTTTCCAAGGTCAGCCGGCCTTCCATTCTCGAATTCAACCATCCCCCCGAGTCGAAAAGCTTGACCATCCAGGCAACCGGGCCATTCAATTTTTTGGCCGGCATGACATTGGTTAAAACCATCAGGCTATCCTGCAATTCCAAGCGATAGGTTTCCCCTTGATCATGCAAGACCGGGCTGGTCCGCATCAAGTGATTGACCTCAGTGGCGGCCAATCTTAAGGTATCTCCCGTCAACGGGGAGGCCGTGTCGAGGAAGATTTTCACCTTTTCCAAGACCGCTTTTTCCGCCGGTAAGGATTGGGGTATCACCTCCATAGGGGCCGGTGATTTAGCCACCAGGGCCTTGACCTGCCGGTACTGAAATACCATCAGGATCAGGATAACCACCGCGAATGCCAAGGGTAGTCCGATGGCGAAAGGCAGAAAGGCGCGACGAGGCGCGTCGGGTGGGTTCGTCGGTTTCTTTTCCATAAGTCCTTAACAATAATGCCCCGCCGAATTCCTCGGCAGGGCATCCAGCTAGCCGATGAGAGCCGAAATCAATGATGGGAAGGCGCCGAAGCGCCGCCGGCGGCGGAATCCTTGGCCGCCTCCATCTCATTCATCTTGGTGACGGGCGATTCCCAGTTGATTTGCTCGGTAAAAGCGTGATCGGTTTCACCGCGAAAGGCATGATCCGCCCAGGTAAAAGTCAGGAAAATCGCCAGGAACGGGAAATTAGAAAGGAAAACCACGGCATTGATCAACTTCTTTTCAAAGGCCAAGCCCATTAAAATCAGGGCCGTAATAACGCCCATGACCAGGGCGATTCCCAGAATCACCGCGGTCTTCACGGTATGCAGATCAAAAACATGCGCCAAGCCGCAAAGAAAATTCTCGCTGGGATCCGGACAGGCCGACCATGGATTGACGTCGATACGGGAAATGCCGACCATGAGGGCAGCCAGGAAAATCAAGCTGACATAGGTGGCGACAAGGGTCCGAAAACTGTAGGTATGACCAGGCTGTTCCATCATCAGGTTCCCACCAAGTAAAGCATCGGGAAAAGAAAAATCCAAATCAAATCGACCAAGGCCCAGTAGAGCCCGGCCATTTCAATGGGCGTAAACCAGCCTCGGGTAAACCTTTCCCGGGTGGAAATGATCAAGCACCAAATCATAAGGCCCATACCGACGAGGACGTGAACGGCATGAAGACCGGTCATCATGAAATAAAGCCCGAAAAAGACATGGGTATGAGGATCGGTAAAACCCTCGCCATGCCAAAAACGACCGGGCAAGGTGCCGTGTTCGAATTTGGCGGAGTATTCGATGCTCTTGACCACCAGGAACCCGCAGGCGAAAAGGATGCTGAGAATGAGTTGGGTCCGGACCTTGGATTGATTGCCTTGTTGCCCGTGATAGGCGGCCAAGGCCATGGTCAATCCGCTGGTCAATAGAAAGAAGGTGTTGACGGCTCCCAACCGCCAATCCAAATGGTGGCTGCCTTCATGATAGGCTCCCGGCCAACGGGTCAGGAATACGATGAGGCCGACGAATAAGGCCCCGAACATCATGATTTCCGAAGCTAGGAATAGCCACATCCCGGTCTTGTGCGATTCGAATTCCTGATCCAGGTCATCGAAATGATGGGCGACCTCATGTTCCTTAAGGCCGGAAGAAGCAGAAGTAGCCATCAGACTTTCTCCGAAGGATATTCATACGGTCCATGGGTCACCGCAGGAGTTTCCTCAAAATTGAATAATACGGGGGGAGTCGCCGCGTGGGTCCATTCCAGGGTCATGGCGCCCCAGGGATTTTGCGGAGCCGTTTCGCCGGATTTGAGAGAGACCAGCAAATTGATCAAGGCGACGAAGAGCCCGAAAGCCAGCACGGCGAAGCCGAGGGTGGAAATATCGTGGTGGATTTTAAATTCGGGCAAATAATTGTAATACCGGCGTGGACTGCCTTGCGAGCCCATGATGAGCTGCACGAAAAAGGTAAGGTTGAAACCCACGAAAATCGAGATGGCGCCGACCTTGCCCCAGAATTCGTTATACATCTTACCGGTCATTTTGGGCCACCAGTAATGGATGCCGCCGATGAAGGCTACCATGGTCGTTCCCATGGCGACATAATGGAAGTGGGAAATCACGAAGTAAGTGTCATGCAGATGGATGTCCACGGAGAGAATGGCCAAAATGATTCCGGTGAGACCGCCGATGGTGAAATTGAAAAGAATGGCGAGGCCATAAAGCATGGGAGACCGAAGCTCGATGGAACCCTTGTACAAGGTGGTCGTCCAGTTGAAGACCTTGATGGCCGAGGGAACCGCGGTGAAAAAGGTCAGAAAACTGAAGACCGTGTCGGCGACCTCGCTTTGGCCAGCCACGAACATATGATGGCCCCAGACCAGAAAACCGATGACGGCGATGGCCACGGAGGAGAAGGCGATGAACTTATAGCCGAAAATGTCGCGGCGGCTGAAGGTGGTAATCAATTCGCTGGTAATGCCGAAAGCCGGTACCACGATGATATAGACCGCGGGATGGGAATAGAACCAGAAAAAATGCTGCATCAAGATAGGATCGCCGCCCAGTTTCGGATCGAAAATGCCGATTCCGAAAAAATTCTCCATGAGCAGCAGCAACAAGGTGACGGCCAAAACCGGCGTGGCGAAAATCTGCATGATGGCCGTGGCGTATAATGACCAGACAAATAGCGGCAAGCGATACCAAGTCATCCCCGGCGCGCGCATATTGTGGATGGTGACGATGAAATTCAGTCCGGTAAGAATGGAGCTGAAACCCAATACGAAGGCCGCCACGAGCATCCATAAGACGGCCGGATTCTGGGATATCGAATACGGGGCGTAAAAGGTCCAGCCCGAATCGGCCTTGCCCACAAATAGCGAGATGATGGCAATCGCCGCTCCCAGCCAATACAAATAAAGGCTGGTCATATTCAGTTTCGGAAAAGCCAAATCCTTGGCGCCTAATTGCAACGGCAGCAGGAAATTTCCTAGCGCGCCGGGAATGGCAGGAACGACCACGAGGAATACCATGATCACCCCGTGCAGGGTGAAGAAACGGTTATAGGTATCCTGGCTGATGAAGCCGGGCTCCGGCGACCAGAGCTCGATGCGGAAAAGGCCGGCGAAGGTGCCGCCCAAAAGGAAAAACAACGCGGTGGAGGCCAGATACATCAAGCCGATGCGCTTGTGGTCCACCGTGGCCAGCCAGGACATTATCCCATGCCGTACCTTGAAATAATTCACATTGTCATGAACATGGGCGATCATAGTGCCACCGTCCCGTTTTTGGCATTTATCACTTGAGATTCGGTATTCACTTCAAGCTCTGGATATAGGCGATAATGGATTCAACTTCTTTGTCGCCCAGGATGCCTTTGTAGGTGGGCATGACGGGCTGATAGCCTGCGACGACCTTCGCCGCAGGATTCAACATCGATTCGCGCAGGTAATTCTCATCCGCAGCGGCCGACGAACCGTCCGTGAAATGCTCGGTGCGGTTATATAGGCCTTTCCAGGATGGTCCGACCAATTTGCTCCCATCGACGGAATGGCAAGCGTTGCAGCCGCGTTTGGTCCAAAGCTCCTGTCCATATTCGATGGCGGTTTTGCCCTTGCTCGGATCGGAGGCGCCCTCCAGCCAGGCCGCATAGGTAGGCGCATCGACGACTTTGACCGAACTCCACATATAGCTGTGGTTGGTACCGCAATATTGGGTGCATTGCACCGGATAGATGCCCGGCTTGGTCGCCTGGAACCAGAGGGAATGGTAACGGTTGGGCACCACGTCCGCTTTTTGCCTGAAGGCCGCGATATAAAAAGAGTGGATGACGTCGGTGGAGGTCATGACCAGCTTGACGGGCTGGTTGACGGGGACGACCAAGGTATCGGTCACGAATCCCTGCGGATAACGGTAACTCCAACTCCACTTCTGGCCGGTGACATTGACCACCATGGCATTGCCAGGGGGGATGCGCATTTTCAAATAGCCTTGCATGCCGATCACGAAAAACCACATCACCAGGACCAAAGGCACCGCGGTCCACAGCGTTTCCAAGAACGTATTGTGGGTCATTTGCGATTCGGCCATCTGGTCGGGACGCTTGCGCATGTACTTGGCGATGAAAATGACAATCAAGGCGGTAATGAGCACGAAAAAGAAAACCGAGATCCAGTAATACAGGTTGAAGGCGGAATCCACCATTTGGGCGAATGTCGAGGCCTGTTCCGGAAGCCAAAAAGTTTTGGTCGTCGTTTCCATATATCCTTCTCGGTTGGGTCGCAAATCCGGGCTTATGCCGGGTTATGCGTTGCCTGCGAAGCAGGCGCCTTCCGTTTCCGTTGCAACTCTTTTTTCCACAGCAGCCCCATCAAGGCGAGTATCGCCAATAAGACCACATAACCGCTTCCCCGCATGAAATTCTTGGCGAAAAGGACATACCCTTTGGCATTGGCATCGTAGCGGTAACAGAAGGTGATAATACGATCGCCTAGGCTCAAGCTTCGGCCCTTGGCCGCGTCCAATAGGGCCAGCCGCAAATCCAGCGCTTTGAATTCGATGCCATACAGATACCGCATGACCTTGCCTTCGGGCGAAACCGTGAATATCCCCGCGGCATGGGCGTATTGATCCTGCTTGGCGTCGTATTTGTATTCGAATCCGACCTTGTCGGCGACGCTGCGGATTTGCGCCTCTTCACCGGTGAGGAAATGCCAGCCCGCTTCCGATCCGGGTTTATCCAGGGCGGAAATGTAGGTGGCCTTTTTGGCGGCCGCCAAATCCGGCCCTTCGCGCGGATCGATGCCGATGGTGACGACCTGGTAGTCCTTACCCGGCAGCCACGATATTCCTTTCATGGCCTTCATCATGCCGTTCATGACCAGATCGCAAAGCATGGGGCATTCGTAATAGGCGAACTGGATTAAAAGCGGCTTGCCTCCCTGCAGGTATTGCCGCAATACCACGGTCTTGCCGGCATCATCCTTGAAGTAGGCGTCCAGGGGTAATTGCGCGCCTAAATTTTCCTCGATGCTGACATTTTCGAGGTCATCGGGCAGGACATTGCTTCCACCCGCCCCTTCTCCCTCGGAGATATGTCCGATGGAAGAGCCGGGATAATTGGCCGACCATCCTAATCCCAAGGCAAAAACGAGGATTGCCCAAAACGGCGTTAAACCGGCCCCCCAGGGGAGCCTCTCACGCTTCTGGACAGATGGTTTTAAGTGAATCACCTGGACTGCTACTTGTGGGTTTGGGGTTGGGGGGTGGAGGCGGTCTGATTGTAATCCTCGATCACCTTTTGCATGGCGATGTCGATGGGTATCCTTACCGTGCCGGCTTCTTTATCGGCCCAGGAATAACCATGCAATAATTCGGCTTCATGCGCCTTGAAGGGAATAAGGGTGGTGTCCGCCAGAATGGATTGCTTGGCTATCCTCTCCTTAGTGGACGCGCCTTGGTAGCCATACATGCATATGGCGACGTAAATGACGAGGAGGACGATGGAAAACGGGATGACCCAAAGGATATTCTTGTAGGTGAAATCCTGGGTTTCGTGGCCACCGGCGCCATGATCATGATGGGACATGGTCGAGCTCATTACGCGACTCCGTTATCATAGGTCAAGCACTGCTCCAAACGAGGATCGCCCGATGGAATGAGATTGACCGACTTGAGGCGTTTGACGAAGAGGAATAAGAAGAATCCGCCGATACCGATGATGGAACTGATATCGCCCAATCCAAAATGGGCCCCTTCATGGTGGAAATTCGGCTGTATCAGCCAATATAAATCGATATAGCACATGACCAATAGCCAAGCGGAGCCAATGGTCAGCAAAGCCAATTTCCGTTTGATATTATGCGACATCAGGAAAAGAAAAGGAATGGCGAAATGGCACCAAGGCAAAAGCAGGCTCACCGTCTTCCAGCTGCCGACCGCCCGGTGGTGAAAAAACACCGTTTCTTCGGGGATATTGGCATACCAAATCAACATGAATTGGCTGAAACCGATATAGGTCCAAAAGACATTGTGCCCGAAAAGCAATTTACCCATGTCGTGAAAATGTTCGACATTGAAGAAATCCTTGCCACCGGATTTTTTGGCCCAGAAAGACATCATGATGAGAAAGCAATACTGGGCCACCACGGCGCCGGCGAAAAAGTAAACGCCGAACATGGTGGAAAACCAATGGGGATCCAGGGCCATGATCCAGTCAAAAGCCCAAAAAGTCTGGGTCAGGGTGAAAAAAATCACGCCTATGGCCGACCATTTCGCCAATTTCAAGGTCGTCGCGGGATCCTTGCTCTTATCCTGTCCCACGGACATTTTGAACATCAACCGTCCGAAAAACCACCAGGCGGCGAAGTAAATGACGTTGCGGATGATGAAAAACGGTTGATTCAAGTAGCCCTGTTTGATGTGAATCAAATGGTCGGCATGGGCGGCGGCGGGATCCCACCAGGTAAATAAAGCGGGGATGCCGAGGAAAAGGGGAATGGAAAGCACGGCCATCCATTGCAAATTTCCGGCCGAGGCCTCGGCAATGCGCCTTACGGTCACGCTCCAGGAAGACCTGGCCAAATGCTGTACCATCACGAAGAATAAGGCCCCGAGGCTAAGAGCCAGAAAAAAGGCGAAGGCCGTCAAATAAGAAGCGAAAAAACTCTTCTTATCCATTGCATAACTTACCCCGCATCCGACGGCGCCTATAACACCCAGACCCAGGAAGATCTTTTCGGTTCCTGCGAGACTACCGCTTAAGCGCGGAATATCCTGTCCATTGGCCATGTCTTGATTACCTCAGGTTTCCGCGTTGGCTCTCGGGTACGTCCTGCTCCGTCGCCGTCATGCTCCGCTGCAAAGCGCGCACATAGGCGACAATCGCCCAGCGATCCGCTTCAGGAATTTGCTTGCCGTAAGAAGGCATATTCCGGATTCCATTGGAAATGGCCCGGTAGATATATCCATCCGTGACTTCCAATAGCCTGGAATCGCTGAAATTAGGGGGAGGCAAATAGCCTTTTTGGACCACGATGCCGTTGCCGATGCCGGTTTGGCCATGACAAGGCGAACAGTAAATCTTGAACCTTTCCTGTCCCCTATCCATGATTTCAGCTGTCACCGCGAATGGGATTTTCTGAATGGCTTCCCCGGTATCGGGTCCGCCGCGCCAATAATCATCCTCGGCCTTTAGGAGTCCGCGGGCCACGGTTCCGGCGGGAGGCGTACGCATATTCCTGCCATCAGCGAAAAAGGTATCCCCTTCGTAAGCATTCAACCTTGGTTGGAATTCCATGCCATGCTTGATGAATAAGGGATTCTTATCCGAAATCTGACCGCGGCAACCGAGTAAGGCAAATGCCGCCGCCGCGAAAGGGAGGATTAAGTTGGATTGGCGAAAAATACGCAAGTCTCAGTCCTCCAACACTTCAATGTTGCGTCCACCGATGGACTCCAGAAACCTTTGGGTATCCTCGAGATTGAACTTGGGATCCTTGGCTTCGATGCTGATGAAGAAGCCGTTATCGGTCACTTTTTTGAAATTCTGGCTTTTGAAAAGCGCGTGATACCAACGCGGAAGGCCATTCAAAATGAGCATGCCGAAAATGCAGCCGAATCCCGTAAACAAGATGCCCGGCTCGAAAGTCACGGGCACATAGGCGGGAAAGCTGTTCAACGGCTTGCCGCCGATAAGCAGGGGATAAGCGAAGGAGGTAATCCAGTATTGCAATCCGAAGCCGCCGAAGGCGCCGGCGGTGGCCATGAAAAAGGCTATCCATCCCAATTTGGAATCGCCGATGCCCATGGACCGTTCAATGCCATGGATGGGAAAGGGAGAATAAACATCCCAGCGCTTGAAGCCGCGATCGCGGACTTTCTCCGCCGCATGGCTTACATCGGCGGGATTAGCGAATTGGGCCAATACGCCGAAAGTTTTGGAAGGCTTCATTGCGGTTTGGTTTTCCATGACATTCCCTCAGTGACGGCTTTCAGAATGATCTGAATGGCCCTGGCCATGGTGATGAGAACTGGATTCGGGCATGACGCCTTTGACTTCGGCAATGGCGAGCTGCGGCAGATACTTCATAAAGAGGAGGAAGAAGGTGCCGAAAAGCCCGAATGTACCCACATAGGTGGCGATATCGACCCAGGACGGCCGGTAATAACCCCAGGAACTGGGCAAGAAATCGGCATGCAAGGTGATCACGATGACGAAACGCTCGAACCACATACCGATATTGATGAAAATGCAGAGGATAAAGGTCATCAGCAAACTGCGGCGAATTTTACGGAACCAGAAAAGCTGAGGGGTCAAGACATTGCAGCTGATCATGATGAAATAAGCCCACCAGAATTCGCCCAAGGCGCGGTTCCAAAAGGCGTAACGTTCGTAAATGCTGCCGCTATACCAGGCGATGAACAATTCCATGGCATAGGCATAACCGACCAAACTGCCGGTGAGGAGCATGAATTTATTCATGTTCTCGATATGGTGCAGTCTGACCACTTTCTTCAGGCCGAAAACTTCGCGGGCGATGATGAGCAAGTTGGCCACCAAGGCAAAGCCGGAGAAAACGGCGCCGGCGACGAAGTATGGGGGGAAAATAGTGGTATGCCAGCCTGGAACGCGCGAGGTGGCGAAATCGAAGGAAACGATGGAGTGCACCGAAAGCACCAGCGGCGTGGAAATAGCCGCCAGGATCAAATACGCTCTTTCATAATTCTGCCAGTGGCGCGCGGCGCCGCGCCAACCCAGGGAAAGCAGCCCGTAAACGAATTGCCTCACCTTGGTGGTCGAGCGGTCCCTTAAAGTGGCCAAGTCCGGGATCAAACCCATATACCAGAAGAGCAGGGAAATCGTGAAGTAAGTCGAAATGGCGAAAACGTCCCAGAAGAGCGGCGACCTGGGATTCGGCCAAGCTCCCATCTGGTTAGGCAAGGGGAAAATGAAATAGACCACCCAAACACGTCCCACGTGAAAGGCGGGAAAAACGCCGGCGCACATCACCGCGAATATGGTCATGGCTTCGGAAAAGCGATTGATGGCGGTTCTCCATTTCTGCCGGAACAAAAACAGAATGGCTGAAATCAAGGTGCCCGCATGGCCGATACCGATCCACCACACGAAATTGACGATGGCCCAACCCCAAGCGACGGGCATATTCAAGCCCCACACCCCCGTACCTTCCCAAAACAGGTAACCGAACATGGCGGCCATGAGGGAGAGCAGGGAAAGCGAAAAGACCAATAAAATGGCCCAAGTCAAATTCCATTTCCCCTCAGTCGGCGAGGAAATGATATTGGTGACCTCGTGGAAGTCCCCTGTTTCGACTAGAACGGGTCGAAGCCGGGGATCGTCATCTCGGAGGAATTCCATACGGGTGTCGCCTCGCGTACGTGGGTGACGGTTAACCGTGGTGGGAGGCTTTCGCCTCCACCTTGGCCAAAGCCGGGTTAGGGTTGCGCACGCGACCCAGATAGCTGGTACGCGGACGGGTATTGATATCGCGCAGCACGCCGAAATTACGGGGATGCTTTTTCAGTTTGGCTACGCGGCTTTCCGGATCATTGATGTTTCCGAAAACGATGGCGTCGCCAGGGCACGCCTGGGCGCAGGCCGGAGTCACCGCGCCATCGGGAATGATTTCCGAGCCCTTGTTCTTTTGGGTGATGCGCGCCTTTTCAATGCGCTGCACGCAATAGGTGCATTTTTCCATGACACCGCGGAAACGCACCGTGACGTCCGGGTTCTTCTGGAAACGCTCGGGGCTTTTTTCCCACTGGTTGGTGTAATTGAAAAAGTTGAAGCGCCTGACCTTATAGGGACAGTTATTGCTGCAATACCGGGTACCGACGCAACGGTTATAGGCCATGTCATTCAGGCCTTCATGCGAGTGGGCGGTAGCGGCGACCGGGCAAACTTCTTCGCAAGGAGCGTTCTCGCATTGCTGGCAGGCCATGGCCTGATAAATAATCTCCGGATTCTCGACATCCCCGCTGAAATAGCGGTCGATGCGGAGCCAATGCATTTCCCGTCCGCGCCAGACCTGTTCCTTGCCGACGGTGGGGATATTGTTTTCAGCTTGGCAGGCTATCACGCAAGCATTGCAACCCGTGCAAGAATTGAAATCGATGACCATGCCCCATTGCATGCCCTTGGTAAAGTCATAGTCTCCGCGGGCGGCATCGGACCAGAGGTTTTTTTCCTCCGGGTGGTGGTTCCAGTGATGCTCGGAAAAGAATTCCTCGCGATCCGAGGTGTATTCTTCCAAGGTACCCTCGCGGGCGATGGGACGGCCCATGATGGACCAATGATCCTGGGTACAGGCGACGGAAAAAAGCGCTCCGGTAGGGACGACCTCGCCGCCGACGGCATAGGCGGTATGATCGCTGGTCATGAGGGCATAGGCATTGACGCCCGATCCCTCGCCGACCTTACCGACCCGCGTCCTGCCATAGCCCGTATGCAGTAGGATGGTGTTTTCCGCCAGTCCGGGCATGACCCAGGCCACGACTTCCACCGTTTTGCCATTGACCTGGATTTTCACCATGGGCCGCTTATTGTAATCGGCGAGGGTGGTACCGGTATCCTTGGGATTCAGCAGGCCATGAAGCCCTAATTTTTTGACCAGATTCGGGCCCATCAGGGCCACATTATCCCAACAAACCTTGGTCACCGGAGCAGGCAACTCCTGCAACCAGGCATTGTTATTGAAACGGCCATCGCCCACATTGGGGTGTTCGCGGAATTCGATTTCGATTCCCGAACTTTTGGGGGCCTTCGCGGAATAAGCCGCGCTTAATTTGGCCAGGGCCTCGGACTGAAACGACAAACTGGCGGCTTGCTTCTCCTCGATGGTGATAAAGCCGTCGTGCAACCATTTTTTCCAGGCTTTGTCGAATTGCAAGCCGGTATACCGGCCGCTCCAGTAAGCCCGGACGATGTCCCTGTCCTTGTCGGGAACGCCGGCCAACTTCGCCAATACCTCGATGGGGCTTTGGGTCCCATATAAAGGTTCGATCAAGGGCTGAACCAAACTATAAGTACCGTCGATGGCCTGGGCGTCGCCCCAGGCTTCCAGAAAATGGCTCATCGGCAAATGCAAGGTACTGATGGCCGCGGTCTCATCGACTTCAAGGCCTAAATGGATCAAGGTCTTGACCTTGGCGATTTTTTCGGCCACTCTTAAATCGGCCGGAGCGGCATAAGCGGCATTCAAGTCCATGGCGATAAGGAGATCCACCGAACCGGAATCGATGTCCTTGAGCAATGCCTTGAGTTGATCCAGCCCGCGTTGAAAATCCTTCTCCGAAGCGCTTAAACCCGCCACCGCCGAAGCGGAATACTTCACCGCCTGGCCTTCGGCGCCTAAGGCCCGGTTGATGGCGAAGGCCAAGGCATGCGCGAAGGCGTTTTGCGAACGGCCAACCACCACCAAACTCTGGCCTTTATGGGCCAATAGATCGGCGGCCAAAGCCTTGATAAAGGCGGAGTCGCCATGGAAGTCGGCATGGAGAATGGCGGAGTCTATTCCCAACCCGCCTAAATCGAGCCCCTGCGAAACCATTTCTTGCGCCAAGGCGATCAGGGCCGGCGTGATTTCACTCGGCTTCACCCGAAGCCTGTGATCCGCCATGCCGCCGGTGGCGGAAAACTGGGACTCGACCATGTAAAAACGGCCCATGTCCCGGTTCAAATCGGGATTCCTGGTCTTGGCAAAAGCCTTGGAATAAATCAAAGCTCCGGCTTCATCTCCGGTCAAATCCGCATCGAAACTGACCAAGCGCTTAGCCTTTTCCAAGGCGTAAACGGGCTCAACGGCCGAGCCGGTGACTTGCTGCAGCCCGTAGACCACTTCGTCACGACCCGAGGGTTCGTATACGACCCATTTCGCCTGAGGAAAGTTCTTCTGCACCTCTTTCCACAAATTCAGGAAAGTGGGTGAAACCTGATAACCGGTCAAAAGCCGAAACCCCGCCCCGTCTTTCGACTTGGCGTCGGCCAAACGAGCGGCTATCTCGGCATAAGCGGCTTCCCACGAAACGGGAGCGCCATTGGCCAAGGGCGTGCGGCTGCGATCGGGGCTATACAGATCGAGTACCGAAGCCTGATGTTGGCGCGAGGTCGCCCCGAGGCTGGCGCCATGATCCGGATTGCCTTCGATTTTGGTGGGTCGGCCTTCGTGGCTTTCCACCAATAGGCCGACGGCTTCACCCTTCAAGGCCATGGTGGTGGCATAAAACTGGGGGTTGCCCGGAACGAGGCTTTCCGGCATCTTATTATAAGCCAGGATATGGGCGTCGGGACGGCGTATCACCTTGCAGCCGGAGACCCCGGCCAAAGCCATGCCGGCTCCCATCACCTGCAGGAATTTGCGCCTGGAAATGCCGCCGCCCAATTCAGAAGCGTCCTCCGGAAACTCGCGCTCCAGATATTCGGTATACTCTTGGGAGGCGCCCAATTCGTCCAGGCTCTTCCAATATTTTTTGCCGTTGGACTTGGGATCCAGATTCAACGATGGCATGTCGAGCAATCCGTTCTGGGGTGTACGTGGTAGAGTTCTAGGAACTTCCGGCCGTTTTCAAGTGGATCCCCATCCGGCTCCCAGGCCAGATCAGTCACCAATTTTTTGTCGCGAAGATTGGGGGCGGGATCGCGATGACACTCCAAGCACCAGGACATGGAAAGGGGAGCGACAGCCCGTACCTCCTCCATCTGGTCGATGCGCCCGTGGCAGGAGACGCAGGAAACACCTTTGTTCACGTGGGCGCTGTGGTTGAAGTAGGCGAAGTCGGGAAGCCGATGAATGCGCACCCAGGGCACCGGCTCACCGGCCTGATGGTATTTCGTCAGCTTCTGGATTTCAGGTGACGTGGTTTTGATGAAGGTATGGCAATTCATGCACACCTCGGTGGGCGGAACGCCGGCATGTTTCGACTTTTCCACATTGAAGTGGCAATAGCGGCAATCCATGCCTAACTGTCCAGCATGGATTTTATGGCTATAAGCTATAGGCTGCTTCGGTTGGTACCCGACGAAGTAATTCTTCGGGGAAGCCCAGTACCAGAAGACGAAGACCAAGGCGCATACGCCGATGATTGCAGAGGCCAACAGGATGGCTGGCACCTTATTGGTCCACTTGGGAAATACCATTCCGGTTTTCTCCGTTGAAGGGGAAGATGAAGAGCGGCTTTCACTCATATTGGGCAGCCATCCATGAATGGGAGCCAAAGATAATTAGCGCCATTTAAGGTGGCAATCCGATTCCGCCGACATTCCGAATGAAATGACGAAAAAGGTTTTGGCATCATCCCGCCTTCATCCGTACAAAGACGGCGAAACCTGAATGATACCCCGTGTCCACGGTCATATGAATACCACGGTCTTATCGAGAGCCAAGACCAACAAAAGGGCGGGCAGGTAAAACAGGGAAGCGAAAAAAACCTTGACGGCATCCCCCCTCTCCCCGCTTTTCCAAAGGCGGAACGCATACAGCGTGAAGCCGGCTCCCAGGATCAGGGCCACCAACAAGTAGGCCGTTCCGGCGAGTCCGAATAGAAACGGAAACAAGGAGACCAATACCAAAACCATGGTTTCAAAAAGGATATGCCGGGTACAGGCCTTGCCCGATGGATCGGTGACGCTCAACATTCGATACCCACCGGAAGCATAATCTTGCCGGTACATCAAGGCGATGGCTAAAAAATGGGGGAGCTGCCAGGAAAACAGGATGGCGAACAGCAGCCATCCACCCAGACCTAAAGCCCCGTGGGAAGCTGTCCAGCCCATCAGCGGCGGCAATGCTCCGGGAACGGCGCCGACCAAGGTATTGAGGCTCGTCCATCTCTTCATGGGCGTGTATACCGCCGCGTACAATACGACGGTCGTCAAGCCCAACACAGCGGTTAAGACATTGACTTGCAAGAGCATAACCGTTCCCGATACCGTGGCGATGGCGGCGAAAACCCAGGTCGCATTCGCTCCCAATCGCTGGGTCGGCAAGGGACGCCTGCGCGTCCTTTCCATCAAGCCGTCGTATTCCCTCTCCAGGATTTGATTGAAGGCGAAAGCGGCGATGGCCATCAAACCCGTCCCCGCCAAGGTCCAACCCAGGCTCCCCCATGGGAAATCGACGCGGGCTCCGAAATAGAAGCCGACGAAGGTGGTGATGAGGATATGCATCACCATGCGCAGCTTCATCAATTCCACCCACGCGGCCACGCTTTCACTGCCCAGCATTCTCGCCGCGACCCAGTTTTCCCCCGTCTGCGCTTTCATGCCGCGGCGCCTTTCCAGGAATTCGCCACAGCCATGGGCTCGGCCTGGGGCGCCGGGGACTTGGAAGCGCCGCACTTTCCGGACCAAAGCATCAGGATGAGGCTGCCGCCCGTGACCCAAGCCGCCACGGCGACATGGATCGAAGTAGGAATGGGCGCCTTGTGCAACCAAATCACCGACATTCCCAGGAATACCTGGACGGCAAAAGCGAAAACCAGCAAGCGCGCCGTTCTGCGTATGCCGGCATGCGCGCTAACCCAAACGCTTCGCATCACCAGGAACAAAACCAAAAGCAAAACGGCGGGGAAAATCCGGGTATGCAAAAAATTGACGAAAATCCCGAAGCTCCAGAAAGAGGGTATCCAGCCCCCAAAAGCCTTGGGGTAGGTGGGTATGGCCAGGCCGGCAAAGCTATGCCGCATGATGGCCCCAATCAGGATTTGGACATAGACCAAGCCCAAAAAAGCCAAGGCGGGTCTCACGCCCGGCTTCAGCCATGAAAAAGCGCCGAAAGTGGAGGCCTTCAACCATGCGGGCGAAGTCAGCACGGCGAGCGCCACCGTGCAGAGGAAAAACATTTGCGCCAAACCTCCATGCGCGGATGAAACCAGCATGGGGAGCTTCATGCGCACCGTTAATCCTCCCAATAGCCCTTGCGCAATCACCAGTAGCAGGGCCAGATAAGAAAGCCGGCGGATAAGCTGTTGGCTGTGTCGACCACCGAAAAGAAGGGCATTGACGAGAGCCAGCAACCCTACCATGGAAGCGAAAAGCCGATGCCCATGTTCGAAAAGAATGCCCCCTTTCCATTGGGATACGGGGTAAAGAAACATGTTCTGCCCATAAGTCGTCGGCCAATCCGGAACGGCCAAACCGGAATTGGTGCTTGTCACCATGGCGCCCACGAATAAAAGGCACCATGTCGCCGCAACCAAGACCAGGCAAAAAACATGGGTCCGCTTGCCGTGCTTATCCGAAACACCCTGCCGGGATTTCGAAGGAGTCGGGTTTACGGCGGAACCGGTAGGAGGTTTCATGATGAAAGAGGCGAAAAACTTAGCTTCGCCTAATCAGCGCCACAACCTTTGAGTGGAGGATAATGATTTTCTTTAACCGGGTTGGAAATGCCGCAGACAGAAAAAAACGGCCACCCCCGTCAAAGAGACGTAAAGCCATATCGGAAAAGTCCATTTGGCCAGGCGTTTATGGTTTTCAAAACTTTTTCGCCATGCCAATCCGAAAGTGAGCAAGACCAGCGGTAATGCCAGAATGGACAAAAGGATGTGGGAAATCAGCAGGGTGAAATAAACGGGACGTATCCACCCGTGTCCGAGGAAATGGGTATCGCCATGGAAATAGTGATAGGTCAGATAGCCGAGCAAAAAAACGGAACTGGAGAGGAAGGCGCTCTTCATGCAGGCTTCATGCGCCAGGCGGCGTTGGTTCTTGATCTGCCAGACGCCTAGAACCAGGAAAAAGGTCGTTATCGCATTGCATGAGGCATTCATCACGGGCAAAAAGTCCCATTGGCTGGATTTTTCTCCCGGTTGATGGCCATAAACCAGCCATAATAAACCCGAGAGAGCTGCGATACTAATCACGGCCACCCCCAGGGCCAGCTGACTATCGGCGCTGCGGTTCATGGCGGCCCCCCCAAGTTCGGAATTTTTCCGGGTTTAACCGGGACCATGCCCATTTTGTCGTTTCCAACCAGGATCCTTTATCCCTTTCGGCGATCATGCCGTCCGGCAAAAAATAAGCTTCTTCCACGGCGACCTTGGCCCATTGCGCGGCGGAAACCAAATGCAGGGGTTGAATCCAGAGCCTTTCGCGCTCCACATGGGTTTCAGAGCGGGGAATGTCGTCCTCCTCCCAAATATCCAACATCAGGCGGCCGATCAATGCTCCCACCCAGGCCGGCGGGAAACGGTTGGGGTCCCAAGCGATTTCTCCCCGTGAGCGGCCGAAAATGCCGCCATGGCAATGCAGACGGACTTTATTTTTCTCCAGAAATACCGTATTCGAACAGGGACTTTCCACTTCCCGATCCGAGGTCAGGATCAATAAGTCGATATCCTCCCAAGGCCATTGCGGATATTCGCCTTTCGCCAGACCCTCTGCGTCCAACCATACCGCCGTGAAAGCTTTACGGCGGCGGGCTCTGGCCACCCACGGAGCAGCCAAGGCCGGCAAACCTGCCTGAGCGGGAATATCGAACAGGACCCACGTGGCCTGGGTGCAGGCCGCTTCGGGCCATTCCGGATCCTTTTCGGCGCGCTCCCGTAAGAATTTCGAGGCCTGGTATTCGGCATTCTCGCCCAAACCCTGGGGGCTGGGTCCGGGATAACGACGGAAATACGAGAGGTCCCATGGCAAGTGCATGGCGCTGCGGCGTAAAAGGGAGCCCGCTGCGTCTTCTCCGGTAAAGCCGAAAAAGGAGGCGGGAATGAGACGTGGTTTGAGTAGCAAGGAGGCGGCCGCGAGCGCAAGAAAACCCCGGCCTGAAATCTTGGGCGGATTGCCTACGCATTCCGGAATAACCATGCCGTTGGGGCCCAGGGCATGGACCCGGTAAGCGTTGTAAGCGGAAGTCATTGCGCCGCGACGGCGGCCGGCTTTACCGGCGCCACCGGCTTGGCCTCGGCATAGCGGAACATCGCCTCGATGCTGCGCAAGGCTTTCAAGCGCAGGCCTTCATCCAGAAGAATCCTGTCCTTCTCGGTCGGTTTCATCAAAACTCGAAGGATGCCCGACAGGGTATTCGATTTCATATAGCGGCATAGGGTGCAGGACCCGACGATTTTTTTTTCCGGATGCTCCACCTGCAGCCTGCCGGACAATCCGCATTCGGTAAGCATGAGGAATTGTTCATCCTTGCTCTTAGCGACATAGTCCATCATTTGGGTGGTGCTGCCTACGTAATCGCTGGCCTTAAGGACGCCGGGAGGGCATTCGGGATGGCTTACGACCTTGACGCCGGGAAATTTCACCCGCATGTGGCGGATCATTTCCGGGTTGTATTGTTCATGCACGTAACAGACGCCGTCATAGAGCACGATTTCCTTGTCGACCCCGCGCCGGGTCATTTCCGCTTGCAAATTTTTTCCCATCAGCTTATCGGGGAGGAAAACGACGCGGCGATTGGGTAGAGCGGCGACGATATCGTAAACGTTGGAAGAGGTCACGCAAACGTCGCATTCCGCCTTCACTTCGGCGGTGGTATTGATATAGCAGACGAAGGCATGTTCGGGATAAACCGCCCTCAATTTCCGCACGTCTTCGCCGGTAACGGCATCGGCCAAGGAACAGGCGGGATCGTCGCCGGGAATCAAAACCTCTTTCCCAGGATTCAGGATTTTGGCTGTCTCCCCCATGAACTTAACTGCGGCGAAAACGATGATGTCGGCGTCGGTGCGTTGCGCATCCTTGGACAGCCCATAAGAATCCCCGGTATAATCGGCGACACCGTAAAGGATTTCGGGAGCGACATAGGAATGGGCCAGGATGACCGCATTCTTCTCTTTCTTCAGCGCGTTGATGGCATTGATGACGGGAACCAGGGTGGCGCATTTTTCCAGGGTATAATGGCAGGCCTGGCTATTGATGCGGACATCGCGCAGTTTTTCGTGGAGCTCTTCGGGGGTCATGACCATCCATCCCTGCCGGAAAACCATCCGACGACGGGGGTATAAAGCCCAAAAATACTCTTTACGCCTGGGCCGGACTCAGCCATCCCCGAAAGAAAAGCGAATTCGCCAGTTGGCCGCGATTCCACCGCCATGGGCAAGCAGTGGGGCAACGGATAACCGCGCATGGCGGCGCGAGGCATCGATTTCCTGCCGGGAATAATACCAGAACGCTCCGCCTGAGATAAGCGATCCGATTCCCGCCGCGGACAATGCCAAAATCATGTCCCTATCGGGGCTATCGGGGTGAGCGCTGATTTTCGCCGTATTTTCGGCGCGAATCGCCAGGAGTATGCCACCGACGGCTAAGGATGCCGCGGAAAAAAAAGCCAGTGGCGCATGCTTGTCGAATGCCTCTCCCCAGGTCACCGGCCCCAAGGGAATTTCTTCGGCCAAACCATTCGCTTGGGATGGGGAGGAAAAAAAAGCCTCCGAAGCCGGCTGCCTCGCCGTCGTGGAATTTTGAGCAAAAACTCCCTGTGCCCCCAAGGCAATCGTCAGGATCAAGGCATATCCCGCCTTGGCAAAGCCCGGGACCGAATAAACTCTCATTTCCCAAAATTAACCTGGCGGCGAAAAAGTCAAGGATTTTCTGGGGGGTGAGGCAAGGTGAAATAAATCAAAGGTCCCAAATCACGGGAAGCGCTTTTACCGTCCAGACTAAACACCGGCCGATTTTGCCGGAGCCATCGGGCTTCACTCTCCAAGACCATCTTTTGGGTTACCCAAGTCCGGCGCCGCTTTTCCACGGCGCGCTGTAAATAAACCCCGCCGCGGGCGATGAAATCCGCCGAACCCAGAAGCAAGGCTTGCGCGGTAGCCTCGTATTCCGAAGCATTCGGACAATTGGAATCTTCGTAGGTCAGGGCCATGACCTCCTCCCGGTAATTCGTCCACCACCAACCTTCGGGATATTGCAAGCCCGGAGCATTGGTCCAACTCTTCACAAAAAACCAGGGCTCTATACCGCCTGGAAAATGCCCTTGCACATCGGCCACAAAGGTCTTTTCCAAATCCGTATAGAGCCGCGAAGTTCCGCCCGAATCATGGAAAAAAAAGAAGCGCGTGCAATTGAATTGATCGCTGTGAAGGTTGAGCGCCACCCGAACCGGACTCTCCGTATGCATGAGGGAATCGAAAAGCGATCGCAATACGGCGACCTCGGGTTGTATTTCCGGCTTATCCCAATTGCTTTCCAAATCGATGGAGTCGGCGTTCAAGCGGGCATAACCCAACTCGACCCCGTCGGGATTATACATCGGGATGAAATGCACGATATGGTTTCGCCGTATCCTCCTCGCTTCCTCGCTGGAATCGATCAGGAATTCGATGCCGGCCTTAGCCACTTGTAGGGCTTGGACTTCGGCCGGATGGGTACGCGCATGCAAAAAAATCCGCGGACGCGGTTGGGAATCGCCTTCGGTGATGGTCACCATGAATATTCCCCGGCCTTGCAGGCTGGTGCCTACGCTGTCGACCTTCACGAAGGGGCTGGCTTTCCAATGCTCCAGATCGGCCAGCAAATCGGAATACCCATAGCCCCAGGGAGGCACGGTGTCCTGCGCCATCGATCCTTCCCTGGCCTTGGCCGGCATGGCCAAGGCTAGAAGGAGACAAAGCCAACCCGAGGGGATGGCCCACCCACCCTTTTTCACCTTCCGGGCCACGCTGCGCAGTGAGAAAAGGCTTCGTTCAAAACCGCTAAAGTTCGGCATATTTCACCGTCCGCCTCTCCGGCAATAGGGCATCCACCGTCGGCCAAAAATCTTTTTGCCGCAAATCCTGCGGATGAATGGCCATGCGTAATAAGGGAAAATAGCGCGCGACCTTCAAGAAGAAAGCACCTCCCCGGCTTCCCCGCGCGGAGGGTTCCGCGGGCCAAACCAGGGGAATGGACCCATGCATGCGATCGGCATGGCTATCCATGATGCCCCAACGCGTATCCTGGTAGCGCAATCCCAAGGCCCGTAATTGGGTTTTCCGTAGAGCGCCGAACCAAGTGGGAGGAGTAAAGCCGATGAATGGCAGGCCCGCCTTATCGAATAACCGGCAAGCGCCCTCGGCGATACGGAATCGGTCTTCCCAGCTTAAGCCGGACAACTCACTTTCTCCCCGTGTCAAGCGGCTATTGACCCACCGTCCCCAGGAAGTGCGCCGGTAATTCCCATGCATTTGGTGTTTCCAACCGTGAACGAAAAGCTCTTGCCCTTCGGCATGCCGGTATTTCGCCCACTCCACAAAATCGGGGCTTTCCACGAGCTCGCCGTTTCCCCGGTAATCGGGCACTATCATCCAGGCGATTTTCCTCACGCCACGGCTTGCGAGACCCCGTAAAATTTCCTCGCAAGCGAGAAGATTGCCCGGCCAGACATCGTGAACGGAGACCAAAAGTCGAGATTTCATGGCGACCTGGGGACGATGAGTAAATTTGCGATGTGGCAAAGCTATTTGTTTTCGATTTGGACGGCACCTTGGCCGATACCAAGGTCGATTTGGCGCTCGCCGTGCAAAAAACCCTAAACGGCCTGGGTCTTCCCGAGCCCCGCATGGAAGAAGTGGCCAAGCATATCGGCCATGGGGCCAGGCACTTGATCGAGAATTGCCTATGGGAAGCGATGCCGCACCGACCATCCGCTCAGGCGGTGGATGAGGCCTTGGTTCGGTTTCTGGATCAGTATGAAGCCGATCCGGCGGCCCATACCCGCCTCTATCCCGGGGTCTTGCCCGCCCTCCAAAAATTACGGACGGAAACTTGCGCCGTATTGACCAATAAACCCGAAAAACCCGCCTTGAGCCTGCTACTCGCGCTCGAAATCGATTTGTTTTTTAAAGCCGTCATCGGCGGCGACTCGGGATTTGGACTCAAACCCAGCCCGCAGGGACTTTTGGAATTAATGCGCCGTTTCGGATCCCAGCCCCAAGAAACCATCCTGATAGGCGATGGTCCCCAGGATTTAGGCGCCGCCAAGGCCGCCGGAATTTCCTTTATAGCCTATACCAGCGGGTTTGGCTTACCTTTAACCGACCCTTTTCATCCCACCATGCCCTGTTTCCAGTCTTTCGATGACCTCCCAGCCTTATTGGCTGAATTCCCCCTGGCTGCCGAATAAAATGCCCAAACCCATCCCGGAAAACGCCGATCAACGTTATTACCTGGCCACTTTTGGTTGCCAGATGAATGAGTATGACTCCAACCTGATAGGCGGCATGCTGGAGAAACGGGGTCTGCAACCCACCCAGGATCCCGCTGACGCCAAGGTGCTTATCGTGAACACGTGCAGCATCCGCGGCGGAGCCGAGGATAGGGCTTATGCCCGCATCGCCGCCATGCGCTATTACAAAAGGCTGAACCCCGACATCCGCATCGCCGTGGTCGGCTGCATGGCCCAGAATCACGGCGACCGCATCCCCGTCGACTTGGAACATGTCGATTTCGTGCTCGGTCCCGACAATTACCGGCAATTGGAAGGCATGTTATTCGAGTCGTCGAGCGACAAAGCGCAAATCGCCACCGAGCAGGACGCCTTCGAGAATTACCAGGGCCTGATGGCCAAACTCGATGGCCGGACCAGCGCGCAAATCACCATCATGCGGGGTTGCAATAAACGGTGCACTTATTGCATCGTCCCCACCGTCAGGGGCGTCGAAAGAAGCCGGGAAGCCGAGGAAATCGAAGCCGAAGCGAGACATGCGGTGGAGAATGGCGTCCACGAGATTTGCCTTCTGGGCCAGACCGTCAACAGCTACCGGACGGAATCGGAATCCTTCGCGGGATTATTAAGGCGGCTGAACACCATTCCCGGCTTGCGGCGCATCCGATTCACCTCGCCCCACCCTCGGCATTTCGACGAGGCGACCATCGAGGCCATGGCCGAATGCGAAAAAGTCTGCAATCACATCCACATGCCCTTGCAGTCCGGAAGCAATGCCATCCTGCGCAAGATGAGGCGCCAGTATACCCGGGAGAGGTATTTGGAAATCGTGGCGGAAATCCGGCGGAGAATCCCCCAGGCCGCGTTTTCCACCGATATCATAGCCGGCTTCGTGGGCGAAACCGAACGGGACTTCGAAGACACCCTGGCCATGATGGAATACGTGCGTTTCGATTCGGCATTCCTGTTTTCCTATTCGCCCCGCGAAGGAACGCCGGCTTTCGAGGAAACCGAGACCTTGAGCGCCGAAGAAAAACAAAGCCGCCTGGAAAGGTTGATCGAGCTGCAAATGCGCATTACCGAAGAGAAGCTCGACGAAGTGGTGGGACGCACGGAAGAAATCCTTTTGGAAGGTCCGAGCTTTCGCGACGCGAACGAATGGGTGGGCAAAACGACCTGCTTCCGGAAAGTCATTCTTCCCAACCACACCGGCATGCGCGCGGGCAAGTTCGTGCGGGCCCGCATCCTGGAAAGGCGAGGTATCATCTTGCGCGGCGAGGCGGTAGAGGTCGAAGCTTGAGGGCACTAGGCCCCGCTCTTGGCCTGGTTTTCGTCGCCTGCGCCTGGCTGGGGCGGGCCGGTGAGCTTACCGATGACTTGGCCGGTTTGGCAAGCCGCGGCCTCTTCGATTCCGCTCAGGCTTTATTGGAAATTGCGAAAGGCAATGGCGCGGCCCAGGCCGATCCCGAAAAATGGAATCTTTTATCCGGCAAGCTCGAATTGCAAGGTTATCGCGCGGCGAAGTTCTGGAAAGGGCTGAAAGAAAGCCGCCAAACCTCCAGCGAGCAGGCCCAGGCCCTTTACCTGCTCGGGCAATACCAGTATGCGGCCGGGCGCTACCATTTGGCCATACCCGAATTCCGGGAGTACTTCCGGCGGTACCCGCGGGGAGAAGACGCCGACCGCGCCGGTTACTGGATGGCCAATGCCTGCCTGCATCTGGCCTTGACCCAAAGCGGGCGCGAAGCCTATCTCGACACGGCTTTTCTCTACCTGGAGAAAATGCCCGCGCAAACGAATCCCCGGAGTTTTTACGCGCCCTTGGCCACTGAATGCGCCGCGAGGCTGTATCTGGCGAAATCCCAACCGCTGATCGCGGACAGCATCGCTGCCAAGGCTTTGCCCAAGGCGTCCCGGGATGAAAAGCCCGCGCTATGGCTTTTGCGAAGCCTGGCCTTGCGTGCGGCGGAGCGGAGCTATCGGCCCTTTCTGGATAGCCTCCTCCGAGACTATCCCCGTTCACCGGAGGCCCAATACGCGAATCGTTTCCATAACCGTTTGCCGCTATGGCCCACGGTGAAGCCCGCCGATTCCTTGCCAAACCCTCGGGAGGGGGCAATGACTCCCGCCGCGGATGAAAACAAGCCCATGGCCCGATTCCGGCTGCAAATCGGGTCCTTTTCCCAGCCGGAAAATGCCCATTCCCTGGCCAGGCAAATGCGGCAAAAAGGCATGACGGTGGCCTTGGAATCGACGGAGGTCAATGGCAAGGACTTGATCCAGGTATTCATCGGCCCCTTTCCAAACGAGGCTTCGGCCCAGGCGTTTGGCGAGGAAAAGCTCAGGCCTCTCCATATCGTCTATCAATTAAAAGCCGAAGGGAATTGAGCCTGAGCCTAAGGCTTGGCGAGAGGTCCCTTACCCCTATCAACGACGACTGCGGCGTTTACGTCGACGCGCCCTGGCTTTCACCGGTTTCGCCGGAGTCTCGGGCAGCGCCCCGTCGTTCGAACCGGTTTTCAAATCCGCCGCTTTTTCCATCGGCTCCGAATTCACCTTGGCCGGATGCGACCCCCGACCCGCAAACCGGTTTTCGGGAATGGCCTTAGCGGTTTTCATATTGGGACCCGGAATAGCCGGACTTCTTTTGGAGGGGTTCCGATGGCGGGGGGAGGCATTGGTTTCAGGTTTGGCCTCGATAGCCGGAGGCATGCCATTGCCCGCGGAGGGAGGCTTTCTCCGGGACTTACGAGGAGCCCAAACGGGAGCGTGCGTCCAATGGAATTGCAGGCTCCGGTTTCCGGACGGTTGTATTTCCAGCCCCACCCTGGCTTGGTGGCCGGCTTCCAGCTCTTCCAAATCGCGGCGGTAATCATTCCACAGGCTGGCAGCCAAATCGGCGGGGACGGTGAGGACGCCCCCCTCCTGACCCGGTTTTTCAGCCAACCTTACCGCCAACAGGCGCAAAGCCTTCAGCGCCTGACCATCGATGGCCTCCATCCTGCCCGATCCCTGGCACACCTGGCAAATGGGTAACTCGCGCGTTTCGGGAATCTTGCGCAAACGCTGGCGGTTGATTTCCATCAATCCCATGGGACTGAGGCCGAAAACCTTGACCTTGGCCTTGTCCCTCGCGCAATGCGCCCGCATCAGGGCTTCGAGCTCTTCCCGATGCTTGGCTTCGGGCATGTCGATGAAGTCGACGATGATGATGCCGCCCAAGTCCCGCAGCCGGATTTGCCTGGCCACCTCGACGGCCGCCTCGCAATTGATCCGGAAAATGTTTTCCTTGAGCTCCTGATCAGCCTCGTCCGATTTTGAACGGGCCGAATTGACGTCGATGGAGACCAAGGCTTCGGTCCTTTCGATGACGATATTGGCCCCCGAAGCCAAGGTCACCTTGGACGTTTCCAATTGGGCGAGAGCGGCTTCCAACCCCAGCTTTTCGAATAGCCCGGGACCCTGCGCGGAAAGCTTGACCTTATCGACGTCATCGGGCTCGTGTTGAAGGAAAAAATGCCGGCACTCGGTCAAGGCTTCTTCGGTATTCACCCAAACCTGGTCAAAACTTTTCTGCCAATATTCCCTTAGATACCGGGTGATGGGAGGCGCTTCACGCCAGAGCAAGCCGGGATCCTTGCGCCTGGCGAAGGCATCCCTTATTTCTTTCTCGACCAAGGACAGCCTGTCCAGATCGGCTTGCAGGTCGGGCAGGCTTTTGGACAGGGCCGCCGTCCTTAAAATCACGCTGGCGCCTTCGGGGACCTTCAACTCCTGCAAGACGGCCCGCAAACGGGAACGCTCCGACTCACCCAGCCTGGCGCTGACCCCTCCGTCCCCGTCTTTGTCCAGCAAGTAAACCAAGGCGCGTCCGGAAAGGGAAAGCCGGGTGGTTAAGGCCGCTCCCTTTTCGCCGACTTCGTCCTTCAGGACTTGGACCAAAACCGCGTCGCCTTCCCCGACGGCCTGGGCCGAAGCGGATTTTTGGATGTCTTTAAGGGGAAGGAATCCGTCCTTGCTTTGCCCATAACGGACAAAGGCCGCCTGGATTTTAGGGTCGATACGGCGAATGACGCCCTTGTAAATATTGCCTTTGAGGCGCCCCCGGTCCGGGCTCTCCTCATAGAAATCGGTGAGCGATTCGTTTTCGACTAGAGCGGTTCTTATCCACTGGAAGCACGTATCGATGGCGACGTAGGTAGGCATGGCGAAACCCTGAGGCCGGCAAAAGATGCAACTATGCCCTACAATATCCACGTCCTTATGTATATTTGCTCTCCTTCCAAAAGGTCGCGACCCGCCGAGGTGGTGAAACTGGTAGACGCGCCGGACTCAAAATCCGGTAGGGGAGACTCTGTGAGGGTTCAAGTCCCTCCCTCGGCACCATGCGATGAGTAAATCACTCCAAAGCCGGTTTAACCGAAACTGGGATTCCGCATTCCCGTGCGAATTCACGGCAACGGACTTATCTTAAGCCTCCATCATCGTATTCATTCATCCTACAAGCCCTTAGGCAAAGGATAGAGACCCATGCCCGTTTGGTTACGCGTTTTCCTGTTCGTCGCCGCCCTTTCCTTTGTTCCCAAGACCGTATTCGCCGGTGATGAATGGGACGGAGTCCAAGCCGAGGATTTGGGGATATCCCAGGAAGAGTTGCAGAAAGTGAAAGAACGCGGCATGAGCCGCAAAACCCTCATGCACCTGCTGGAAGTCGGGGTCTCCCCCAATGAGTATTTCAGCGAACCCTGGAAAAAATTGGGCGTTAGCGAAGACCATTGGCTGAGCGAAAAAAAATCGGGCATGGCTGACGAAGACATTGATCGCGGTTACCGCAAGCAGGCTTCCAGCAATATCACCCCTTTCATCAGCTTCATCTTACCGGGCTATTACCAGTACAAGACGGATCGTCTTTTTACGGGGCTGACGCTTTCGACCTTGGCGGTCGCCGGCATCGTCCTGACTTTCGTGCATCGGGATAGCGAAACCGATGGGATTTACCCGATATACCCCATCATCACGCTTTCCGCCATGATTTACAGCGCCGCCGACGCCTACCTGGATACCCGTTACGTCGATAACCAGGACGCCTCGCGGTTCAGCTTTGATTTCGGCCTATTGCCTTCCGGTGGGCCGGCGGCTGCGATGCGGCTGCATTTTTAATAAATTGTCCGGCGCATGTTAAAAGAAATTTTGCGCTCGAAAATTCACCGTTGTACCGCCACGGACGCCAATTTGAACTATGAAGGATCCATTAGTCTGGATCCAAAGTTGATGGAGTTGTCGGACATTCAGGAATGGGACAAGGTTCAGGTCGTGGACCTGAACAATGGCCAGCGGTTCGAAACCTATGCCATCACCGGCAAACCGGGTTCGGGTGAAATCTGCGTCAATGGAGCGGCCGCGCGGCTCGTCCATATCGGGGATATTTTAATCATTATGGCCTTCGGCTTTTTTTCCCCCGAAGAGTCCAGTGGATTTCAGCCTAAAATCGTGAAAGTCGATGCCCAAAATAGGCCCCTTTAAGGGCTTTCCCGAATGCCTCGCCTTCTATATTATTGTCTTATGGTATTGACGGAAGGCTTATTCGGACGAATAGCGGGAGGCAGGGTCGCGTTTCCAGGCATTCTGTTAGGTTGTGCCTTGATGGGCGCGGGACCGGTTTTCGCCAATTCCCTCGATCCGAAATCGATAGGCGAAACGGCGCCGTCTTCCCTGGTCTTGCAAAAAGAAGACTTCCAGCGGGAATCCCTATTAACCCCCTATCGCCAGAATACCGGGTCAAGCTTTCAGTTACTAAACCCCAACCGATTCTCCATGAACCAAAGCGTAAGCATGAGTTTCGGAAGCGGTGGCGACGGCAGCTATTCTTCGGGGCTATACCTCAATACGATTTCTTACCGGCTGGCCGACCCTTTGACCCTCAGCATGGATATCGGCTTCCATGCCCCGTTTTACAGTTCCATGCAGGGTTTGCCTTCGGGCAACCTTTGGGACGGAACGACATCCTCGTCCTTGGTATTACCTCGCATTGGACTGAATTACCAACCCACCGACAATACCTTGATCTCCCTGCAACTGGTCAATGGCGCGGATGCGGTGAAAGCCTATGGTTATCCCACGGGCAACCCTTTTTGGCGGCCTTGGTGATCTTGGGGAACTTTTCCCTTACGCGCTTTCCCGTTTTGATCGTTTCCCTGGCCCTCTTCCCCCTCGGCGCCTGCAAACAGGAAAAGCAAAGCCGCCCCAGCTTCACTCCCAATACCGGCCAGATCCAGGTATTAAACGGCTGTGGGGCTTCGGGCGCGGCGGAGGTCTTCCGGGACTACCTCATCGAGCAGGGTTTCGACATCATTGAATTCGGCAATGCCCAAGGCTGGAATTACCCCAAGACCTTGATCATAGCCCGTGCCGGTGAGGACAAGGTGGCGAGGAGCCTCGCCCATGTCCTGAACACCGACCGCCTTTTGCATTTAAAAGATCCCGATGCCTTGGTGGAAGCCACGGTCATTGTAGGCAAAGACCATGAGGAGCTCGTCAGGCAATGGCAAAGACCCAAACATTAACGCCCCAAGAGGTGGCGGGAAAAGCCGCCGCGATTTTATTCGCCAAGAAAGCCGAGGACGCCGTCCTCCTGGACTTGCGGGGGCTGTCTTCCCTGACTGATTTTTATCTGATATCCACTTGTCAGAACGAGAATCAGATGAAAGCCCTGCTGCACAATGTCAGCCGCACCTTGAGCAAGGAAGGGATAAAGCCTTTGCGCTCCGAATACCATAGCGGCGTCCGCTGGGCGGTGCTGGACTATGGCGACCTGATCATCCATTTATTCGAAAAAGACACCCGCAATTATTATTCGTTGGAGCGCCTTTGGGCCGATGCCAAGGTGACGCGACTCAAACCGGAAGACTACGCCCTGCCTCCCGAAGAGATTGAAGAAGAGGATGAAGACCTATAAATCGGCCATCGCCGAATTCCTTTCGCCCTTGACGGGCCTTTCCCCCGACACCTTGGAAGCCGCCATCACCTTGCCTCAGCATGAGGGGCATGGCGATTTTTCATTCCCGTGTTTTCCCTTGGCGAAAGTCAGACGGCAGGCGCCGGCGGCGATAGCCCAGGAACTCGCCGCCGCATTCCGGCCCGCGCATGGATTGGAAAAAGCCGAAGCCCTGGCGGGATATTTGAATTTTTTCGTGAATAAGGTCGAGTTCACGCGGGATACCCTGAAGAGAATCGCGGCGGCCGGGGCCGACTGGGGAAATGGCGCTTCCGGAAATAACCGGACCGTGGTCATCGACTTCAGTTCGCCCAATATGGGCAAGGAGTTGGCCTTCCATCATTTGCGCGGCACGATTTTGGGAAATAGCCTGAGCCGGATTTACACGGCCTGCGGTTATCGGACCATCCGCATCAACCACCTGGGCGATTGGGGAACATCTTATGGCAAGCTGATCGTCATGTACCGCCGTGAAGGGCTTTCCGAAGCGGATTTGCCGGGCATAACCATCGAGCGCCTCAACGGATTGTACAAGCGATTCGCCGAAATGGCCGTCGACCAGCCGTCGCTCGAGGACGAGGCCCGCAAAGCCTTTATGGATTTGGAGGCCGGCCACCCCGAATACCAAAAACTCTGGAGCGGATTCCGCGAGATTACGCTTCGCGAATTAAGGCGGCTCTATCGCTTGCTGGACGTGCAATTCGATCATTATACCGGAGAAGCTTTTTTCCTGGATCAATTGCCATCCGTCATTGAAAGGCTGGAAACCGCCGGTTTATTGACCAAAAGCCAAGGCGCGGATATCGTCGACTTGGAGGCCGACGGCCTTCCTCCCGCCCTGATCCGTAAATCCGACGGCGCGACCCTTTACATCACCCGGGATATCGCGGCGGCGCTGTACCGGCGCGAACAATACGCTTTTGACCGGTGCCTGTATATCGTCGACAACGGGCAGAGCCTGCATTTCAAGCAATTGGTCGCGGTTCTCGGCAAGATGGGATGCGACTGGAGCGCGCAATGCCAGCACATTCCTTTCGGATTGGTGCTGATAAAATCCGAAGCGGGCGACTGGGAAAAGGGTAAGACCCGCGCCGGCGCGGCCAGCCTGCTGAAAGACGTACTGGAAGCCGCCCGGGATAAAATACTCGCCATTATCCGGGAGAAAAATCCCGATACCCCGGATGCGGAAGGATTGGCCATGCAAATCGGCATAGGCGGGCTCATTTTTTCCGAAATCAAAAACCGCAGGCTAGGCGATATCCGCTTCGATTGGGATCAGGCGCTGAGTTTCGAGGGTGATTCCGGCCCCTACGTGCAAAATGCCCATGTCCGGCTCTGTAGCATACTCCGCAAGACCTCGTCCAGCCCCATCCCGGATCCCGGCGGACTGACCGATGGGCAATACGCCCTGCTCCAACATCCCAGCGAGTTTTCCCTGGTCCAGACCCTGGAGCAATTTCCCGATCGGGTGTTGGCGGCGGCAACGTCGGATGATCCCTGTACCCTCGCCCAATACGCCTTGGAGGTCGCGGAAAAAACCCATGCCTTCGTGCATGCTTGCAGGGTCATCGGCAGTTCCGAAGAAACGGCGCGCATCCATTTAATCCAGTGCGCCCGTTTGACCTTGGCCAATACCCTGCGCCTGATCAGCGTACCCGTCATCGAGCACATGTAAACCGGTAAAAACGAAGGCGGGACCCGGCCAGAAGGCCGGGTCCCGCATAACCCGTTGATTTCCCAGGATATGGGAAACCCCAAAGTTACTTCTTCTTTTTCGCGGCTTTCTTAGCGACTTTCTTAACAACCTTTTTCGTTGCTTTCTTAGTCACCTTCTTAGCAACCTTCTTGGTCACTTTCTTGGCGGCCTTTTTCGCTGCTTTTTTCTTAGCGGCCATGTGGAATCACCTCCCTCCGACTGGCGCGTCGATCTGAGACGGAATGGATGGATGGTTGAACCGCAGCTCGGCTCAGCTTCGAAAAGCGAGCCGCACAGCCTTGAAGCTCAGGGATAAAAGAGCTTCCGGCTGACTTGCCGCGGCGGGTTGGGAATTTTTTGGGCAGCATGGGAAGGTCGCGCTTAGCGCTGCAAGTGACCGTCTCGGTGGTGGTACGTATCAGCAAGTGGACCTGGGTCATGCGTCGTTGATTGAAATGATAAAGAGCTTGACAAGGATAGTCAAGCAGATCATGAAAAAAAAATCATTTCGACCCCGAAGCGCGCCGGTGACTCAACACGCAAGCTACGCCAACTCTCGCCTCAGTCTCTCGATCACCTCGGCGATGCGGATGGGGTCCGAGATTTTATTTCCGTCCCGGTCGGTCACATAAAACGCATCGATGGCCTTGTCGGCCTCGGTCGTGAGAATGGCGCCGTGCACCGAGCAGCCCAGCTCGCCCAAAGCCTTGGTAACCTGATGCAAGAGGCCGATCCTGTCATTGCAGGTCACGTCGACCGTACTGTAGGTATCCGATACCCCGTTGGTGAATTCGATGGCAGGCTGAGCGTTCGGATCCTGGAACCGGGCATAGGCGGATCGCTTGCCGGCCCGCTCCTGCAACTCGCGCAACTCGTTGTCACTCAACAAAAAGCGACGGTTCAGCATGTCGGCCAATCGCGCTTCCAACTCCTTGGGAGTGATGCGTCCCTCGGGCTCGGGGGGCGCTATCCAAAACCGATCGATGACCTTGCCGTCGGCCCGGGTATAGATGCGGGCCGTGAGAATGGACAATTCCATGTGGGCCAAGGCGCCGGAAATGGCCGCCAGCAGCTTGGGTTCATCCTTGGCGAAAACCGTGACATCCCAATGAATCGGACGGGCGATGACCAGGGTTTTCGCTTGGTCGGGACGGAGTTTGGCGAGCATCTGGACATGGGTTACGACCTCTTCCGGGGTGGTGGAAGCGGCGTACTGGTGCGGCAACGAGGTCAAATGGACCCTCAATTCGTCCTCAGGGACGCGCCCCGAGGCCGAATCGACCAATTCATCCTCGATGGATCGCTCCGGCAAGGTCGGCAGGTAAGGCCTCTCCAACTCGGCCATGGCCCGCTTATAGAGTTTCTGCAAGAGCAAAGCCTTCCATTCCGTCCAGGCTTCCGGATGGGTGGATGAGACGTCGCAATAGGTTAACACATAGAGCTTGTTCAAAAACGCGGGGTTATCGACCTTGGTCAGGAAGTCGCGTATCGTTTTGGGATCGTCGAGATCCCGCCTCTGAATGACCTCGTTCATCAGCAAGTGGTAAAGCACCAAGTTGGAAGCTTGCTGGCATCGAGAGGCGGAAAACCCCATCGACTCCAGGAAGGAATAGGCCATTCTCGCGCCGCTGACGCTGTGATTGGGGCCGACGCCCTTGCCGATATCGTGAAAGATGCAGGCCAGGACCAGGACTTCCTTGTCCGAGACGAGATCGAGGGCCTCCCGCAAGGATCCGAAGCCGGGCTTGTTATTGGCCCCGAGATAGGCCAATTGCCTGACCACGGTGAGAGTATGCTCGTCGGTGGTATAGACGTGGTAAATATCGTGATGGCTGTGGCAATAAATGACCTGGAAATCGGGAATGAGCAGACTGATGAGCCTGACGTCATTCATGCACCTCAGCATTCGGCCCACCCGCTCCGGACGCAGGCACAAGGCGAGGAAGCGGCGCAGCGCCGCCCGGGTATCTAGGCCGTCGGCCGTCATGAACCGGTTCACAGCTTGCCGCAAACGCATGACGGCATGGTGGGGATAACCCATCCGCAACGAATTGGCCAGGTCGAAATACTCCAAAACCAAGTCCAGATTCTCGGCGAAGGGATTACCGATCCGGTTCCGCAAATCGAGATAGCCCTCATCTTCCTTGAAATGCGGATGATCCTTGAGGATGTCCGACTTGACGGCCTTGCCCTTCACCCGAACCCAACGGGACACCACGGTTTCCGCGACGCGGTTGATGGTCTTGGTATGATGGTAAAACACCTTCAGGAAGACCTCGACCGGCTTTTGCCCGACCGCGTCGTCGAAACCCAGATCGGCGGCCACCTCCGGCTGCAGGTGAAAGGACAGCCTATCGTCTTTCTTGCCGGTGCGGAAATGGACGCAGCTTCTGACTTGCAGCAGAAAGTCGTAGGCGACCCTTAAATCTTCCTGCTCCTGAGGATTGATAAGCCCCTCACGGACCAAATCGCCGAGGTTGTCGCAATTGTGCTTGACCTTGGCTATCCACATCATGGAATGGACGTCGCGCAAACAGCCCATGCCTTCCTTGAGGTCGGGCTCCAGCATTTGCACCAGGGTCCCCACCCGCTGGATGCGCTGATCCCTTTCGGCTATCTTGGCCTCCACCAGTTTCGATACCCGCCACGGGAAAAGCTTTCTGTCCATCAACTTGACGAATTTGCGGTAGAGCTGGTGGTTTCCGGCGACGAAGCGCTCATTGAGGAAGCTGGTATAGGTTTCGGGATCGGTGGCCGCCGCCTCCTTGCATTGCCCCAAGGAGCGGACCGAGTGGCCGACGATAAACCCGAAATCCCAGAGGCTGCGGACCACGGTCTCCGCCTGGAATATCTCTTCCGCCGAAGGTTTTTCCGAAGTCAGGATGAGCAAGTCGATGTCGCTCTTGGGGCAGAGTTCCATCCGGCCATAACCGCCGACGGCGATAAGGGCGACCAGATTGGCCTCATTGGGAACGGACATTTCCAGGTGATCCCAAAGCGCCCGCAACAGGGTATCCACCATTTCGCTGATGAATCTCACGATTTCCAAACCGGAGGCGCCGTCGCGGTTGAGCCGGCTGATGCGTTGCAAATGTTCGTTCAAGACATGTTTGACGCTTTGGATTTGATTGCCGGCGTCGAGCTTCAGAAAGCAATCCCGTAGGTTTTCAACCAAATCGCCGTGGATGCCGGAAGTGGTCAGGTAGCGTTGAATCATGGCGAAAAGTATAGCCCGTGGCCGGGGTTTCGCGGTTGGGTTAAGGTGGCGCGAGGTCCAAATCGCGGGTCAAAGCAAGAAGTTGGAGATGAGGAATCCGCAAATCAGCACGCTGACATTGGTATAAACCACGCTCGCCATGGTCGCGCGGCCGACGCCTTCGGCGCCATGGCTGCTGGTAAAGCCGAAATAACAGCCGAAAAGGGAGATGAGGATGCCGAAGACGAAGGATTTGAGCAAACCCACGAAGAGATCCCAATTGGTGTAGAAAAGGCGCACGCCGGCGAAAAACCCCTCCGGCGTCAGGTCTTTGAAAAGGGTTACGACCGCCAATGCCCCCAGGATGGCGACGAAGGAGGAGAGAATGGTCAGCATGGGCAGCATGACCATGCCTGCCAGCAACCGGGGCGCCAATAGGTAGCGGTAAGGGTTCAGATCGAGGCAACGCATGGCATCCAATTGCTCGGTCACGGCCATGGTTCCCAATTCGGCCGCCATGGCGGCTCCCACCCGACCCGCGACGACCAAGGCCGTCAGCACCGGACCGACTTCCAACATCACCGATTTGCCCACGGCCATGCCGACATAACGCAAGGGAACATAATCGGCGAAGTTATACGCCGCTTGCCAGGCGGCTACGGCTCCCGTGAAAATCGAAGTCAGGCAAACCAAGGGAATGGAGGTAATGCCTATCAGGTACATTTGCTCGACCGTAAAATGAAAATTGCGGAAAGCCAGGGGCAGGCTCTTCAGCAATTGCCAACAAAAGCCGAAGAAACCGGCGATGGCGGCGAACTTTTCCAAAATAACCCGGCCAAAGGCTATCATGGCGGCGTCGAGGCTCAGAAACCATCGCTGCCATGGCGTCTTGGTCGGAATGGGATGGGGATGGTTCATGGCGTCAGTAGCTCGCGGTAGAAATTGTCCAACTCTTCTCGCTCGCGATCACCTAAAGGAAGGGATTTCGCTTTTTTTCTGGCGGCTTCGATCCGCCGGCCCAGGTCGTCTTGGGAAGTCCCCTCGGGGGAAACCCCCGTCAGGCGGCCTTGAAAACTCCGTGATTCACGCTTTTCCTCGCGGCCGCGCTCTTGCAAGGCGCGGCTGGCCTCCAATAGACGCATCCGAAAGCGATCCTGTTTTTGTTTCATGCCTTCGGGATCGAGCCGGCCGCGGCGGATCTCCTGTTCCAGCTCCCGCGCTTCGGCCGCCAATTGCCTGAGTCGTGAAGCCCCGCCGCCGATTTCTTCCGCCTTATCCGCCATGGCTTCGAGACCTTCTCCCACATTTCCCTGCTGATTCCCCAATGCGCCCTTACCGGAAAGTCCGCCCGCGCCCGGGGTCTCTTCCCCGCCTTGGCTTTTCCCAGCGCCATCCCTTTGCCGGGCGCCGGCTCCTCCCGACGCCATCCCCTCCGTTCCCGGAGCTTGTGATCGCCCCTCGAGCATGGCCTTGAGCAATTGGTAGGTGGCTTGATTCACCGCCATCTGTTGTCCGCTGACTCCTTGCAAGGCCTGGCCCACCTGGCCAGGTCCCAAGCCGGCGCCTTGGCCCTGACCCTCGCCTTCGCCTTCTCCCTCTTGGCCTTCGCCGCCGGCCATGGCGCCCATGCCTCCCCCACCGGCGCGGTTCAGCAGGCGATTCAATCTTAAAAGCTCGCGTGTCAGCCGATGATTGGCTCTCAGCGCTTCTTCGACCCCCGCTTCGGTGTAATCCGGGAATAAGCCCTCGCTTACCGACGATAGGATATGAGCCTCCTTCAGGACCAATTGTCCGCCGGCCTCGAAGCCTCGCAATAATTGCTTGGCCTCCGTTTCCAGGTGTCGCGCGGCGCGGGAAATCGAACCGTATAAATCACTCCTATCGCTGACCCAGCCCTCCAAGCGACGTGAACCCGCGTCACCGCGATTCAAGACCTGCAAATGTGAAAGCTCTAGGCTTTGCTGGATTAAGGCTTGTAACTTCAGCTTGTCCAGGGTGGGGGCCTTTTCCTCTTTCTCCAGCATGCCGTCCAGAGCCCCTTTCAATGCGGCCAAGCTCTCAGCGGCTTGGGCGGCTGCTTGCGCGCTTTTTTCCGGCGCGCCCTGATTCCCTTCACCCTCGGAGGGTGCAGAAGCCTGGCCAAGCGATGCGGCCGAGGAGGCCATGGCCGAATCCGCCCGGTTCGCGGCGAGCAATTTCCCTACTGGTTTTAATCTCGGGCTTGCGGCCGATTCCTGCTTGAATTCCTTTTGGATATCCCGCCATTGTTTACGCAATTCGTTTTGCTTTTCCGCCAATCCCGTCCGGAGATTTTTGTCCAGGCCGGGAGATTGCGCGCTATCCGCCAATTCTTTTTGCTTCCCGGCCAGAGCGGCCGTTTGGTCGCGAAGACTTTCCAGCGCGCGCCTGTCTTGCAAGGCCTCCAGCATGCCCAAAGCACGGTCCAGACCTTGTTCGAATTCCGCGCGGTTCTCTAAGACCTCCTGCAATTGGTTTTTAACCGCCTCCAAATCGATATCCTGGCCTTCGGACTGTTTGCGCAGGAGGGCCTGCAGGCTGTCGGGCAGCAAATCGCGCAGCATTTCCTGAAGTTTTTCCATCTTCCGCAATAACTCCGGGGAGGCCAAGCCGTTTTCCTTGCTCTGTTCGACCGATTTTTCCATGCTCTTGGAAGCCGCCTGAATGTCTTCCAGCATTTGCCGGTGCTCATCGAGAGCCGCGTCCAGCTGCTTTTCACGCGCCTCCCTTTCCTTGATTCTATCCTGCAAGTAGGCCGCCAAATCCTTTTGGTCATCCAATCGGCGCTTGATATCCTCGGTCAAGGCCTTCCATTCGGATTTCGAGCGCTGGGATTCATCCTTTTCAGGCTTGCCCAGGGCTTTTTCCTGCTTTTCCAATTGTCCGGCCAGTTTTTTCTGGGAATCCCGCAGCTTCTCCAGGTTGCGCAATTGGTTTTCCAGGGGCAAGAGGGATTGGCCCATGCGCGGCAGGTTCGCGAGATTTTCCCGCAAGGCCGCGGCGATTTCCTCTCGCCCGCGGTCGGAATGCGCGCCTTTCTGTTTCTCTTGATCCAGGGGGGAGTTTTCATTTTTCAAGGCCGAAGCGAGTCGGAGCAAATGCGATTCGGGTTCTTGCACCATGATTCTATCCATATCATAGGCCTGTAACATGGAAGGGCCGTCCCGGGTCTTATCCTGGGCCGCCTCCTCCCATTTGCGCTCGGTTTTCTCGTTACGGTCGCTGGCGCTCCGCAAGCGATCCAAGGCTTGTCTTTCTCCCCCTTGAATGGCCTCCACGACCTCGGTGGCCAATGGCATCCGCAGCGCCACCCACTCGGAGAATGCGTTCTGGGCCGCGGGCCGGCGATTGTCGAAAGCCTCGGCGCGGATTTCCAGGGTTTGTCCGGGTTGCACGGGCAAGGCGCGCAAATCCCATTGCCCGATGAGATTGCCTTGCACCACATGGCTGAGCCAGGATTTGGCGGCAAAACTCCCCCCGGCACCCGGCAACCGCCAGTGGAGCCTCAAATCGCTGAAACCATAATCGTCCAGCAATTGGAGCATGACTGGCAATTGTTTTTCCAGGCTGAGATTTTCGGCCGGTCGCGGAGACAGAATCTCCACCCGGGGCGGGGAATCAGGGATAGGTTTCCAAAAATGCGTGGGAGGATTCACGCTGCAAAATCCATCGGCATCGCAAAGCCGCAAGGCATAATGAAAAGCTTGGGCAAGCCGCCGTTCCAAAGTGAGGCTGTCCCGCGAAAGAGTGGTATCCCATTCGGTGCGGTTCGAGGCGCGATTTATCCAGCTCAGTCGGCGCATGCCCTTGGCATGCAAATGCCAGATCAATTGACTGCCTTCGGGCGCGGAGCCGGAAAGGATGCCTTCGGGCATTTGCCGGTTGGGCAGACCGGTATAGGCCGGAGGCCGGACTTCGATGCGCACCTGGGACAGGACGGGTGGGCTTACGACTTTGATTTTTTTCCATTCCGATTCGCCATTAGCAGCGGAAACCCTGACTCGAGCCGACTGCCGGATAGGGCCGTAATCGAAGCGGATTTTTTCCTGGCCGGCGATTAATGGGAAACGGAGGGTGGGTTGGTCTTCGCATTGGAGCAAGGCATGAAGGACTTGTCCTTCGCTTGCGCCGGGAACGCCTATCGCGAGATGGAGGGAGTCGCCCTCCGCGAGCAGGAATTCACTTTTCGGCCAGATGAAATCCACCCGCGGCATGCTGGCGAGGGCATGCAGGGGAAACAAGGTCCGCGCGAAAAACGCCCACGGATTCGCGACGTACACGGCCATGCCGGCAAAGAGACCGATGCCGGCCAGCGACGCGGCTTTAACACTAAGACGCAGAGGCGGACGCCGCGGCAAAACCGATTTCCCCACCCAGGGCGAAAGCAAATCCTCAAGGGCCGATTTGTCGTCCAGGTCCAAGGCGGGCTCGCCGAGGGATAAGCGGAAGGGATCGGGCGCGGCGGGCCAGGCCCTGTCCAATTCCCGGGCTAAATCCTCGAGGGACGTCTTTTTACCGATCCACAAACCGAAAGGGATGACCCAGAGCATAGCGGCCTGAGTCACCGCCAAGATCCAAAGCCAAGCCGGTTCCAAAGGATGGCGCCATGCCAGCCAACCGATCACCGACCAGCCTGACAATGCCACGGCCAGGCTCCACAGCCACGCCTCGCCCATCTTGCGTCGGATCCGGCGACGCCTTTCGCATTGCAAAACCTTCCGGAAGTGGAAGCTTGCCCGCCCGGCATGGCCCATCGATGGCGGACTCAACGGGACAATCCCCCTTGGAGGAAATGCGCGACGACATTGACGCCCATTTTTAACGCGGCCTCATGCAATGCCGGGGAATCCGGATAAGTGCCGGGATTTTCCCAGCCATTGCCCAAATCGCTTTCATAGGTGAAAAGTACCGCCAGCCGCCCTTCGACGCTGATGCCATAGGCGGTAGCTGGCTTGCCGTCGTGCTGGTGGATTTTGGGGAGCCCTTGGGGAAATGGGTAATGGGATGAAAAAATCGGGTGGTTATCCGGCAAGGCTTTCAGGGGGGAATGCGGAAAAAGCGCCGCTATTTCGCGCCGGAAGGCTGCAGCCAGGCCATAATTATCATCGGCGAATAAAAGGCCGCCCCGCCCGAGGTATTGGCGTAAAATCCTTCTCTCCTCGGAGGAGAAGGCTACGTTGCCGTGACCCGTCATGAAGAGAATGGGGTAATGGTAGAGATCGGGATCGAGCAAGGTGACCGTCTTCTCCTCGGAGCAGGTATTCAAACCCAGATCGCGATGCAGACGGCTTTGTAAATTGACCAGCATGGTGGGGCCGGCATACCAATCGCCACCGCCGGAATAATGCAGGCGGGCGACGGCGAAACAGGGCTCACCCCCCCATCCCCGTCCGGCCAGCATCAAAGCCAAGGCCAGCCACGCCTTCATCAAGGCCCGGGCAGAAGGCGTTGATTCGGGCCGATGCGGTTATTGTACAGCATTTTATAGGTCCAATAATTGCCCATGACTTTTTTCACATAATCGCGTGTTTCCCAATAGCTGATATCCTCCACCATTTCATCCACGGGCTTCCAACCCAGGGTTTTAAACCACCGGCGGGCCGGGCCGGGACCGGCATTGTAATTCGCCAGGGTAAAATACGGATTGCCATCGAAATCATCCAATAATTTGCGGATGTAAAAGGTTCCCAGGCGGACATTGATTTCGGCCGAGGCCAAATCCTCGGGATGAAAATCCTTCAAGCTGTCTTTGACGGCTTGATCCCTGGCCGTCGCGGGCATCAATTGCATGAGTCCGACGGCACCGGCCCGGGACTTGATTTCCCGATCGAAGCCCGATTCCTGCCGCATCAAGGCGTAGAGATAGGCCGGATCCAGGTTTCTTTCCAGGGCATAATGAAGCACTTCGCCTTCATAAGGCCGAGGCCAAATGAGGCGCAGCACTTCCCTGGGCGCGGTGGCCAAATCGATGGCGGGGATCAACTGCGCCAAGGCCCGGGCGAGCTTATAGGCCTCGGGGTGCATGTCATAATTTTGAAAGCGCCGGGCATGGACGAAGAGGTACCACGGATTGCGCTTGACGTGGGCGGGAGTGCTCCGCATGGTGAGAATGGCCAGGGTATCCAACCTGAATTCCAGCAATTGGGAGAGATCGAGATAGGCGCTTTCGTAGGATTTATCCAAAACGGGCTTATATCCGGGCACTTTCTCTTTGAGCCAAGCCTGGATGCGCTCGGGGCGCGAGGAAGTGAAGCGCGACCACGGCTGCAAGGAATCGGGAAGGGGTGCCTCGGCTTCCAAGGCCTGTCGCGCCAAGTGCCCATAAAAACCGAAGGGATAATCCCGCGCTATCGCTTTACGGAGGGAGTCGGCCAATTCCTTTCTGCCCAGCCTGGCTTGCATTTTCGCTTCCCACAGCATGCCTCCCGGTTTGATGGCATAGGACGTTTCGCGGCGATAGGTGGCGAAGGCATCGGCCGCGGCGGCGAAATTGCTGTCCTTGAACAGGCATAAACCGATCCGGAAATTGGCCCAATCGGCGCGTCGGGTGCGGGAAAAGCGGCTGAGCTGCAGGTAATACAATTCGATGGCCTCGGCGTAATTTCCGTCCGCCTCTTTTTCCCAGGCGCGCAGCCAGTGGATTTCGGAAGTCTTGGAATGCTTGGGGTAAAGCTCCAGGAAACGATCGTAGGTCAATTGCGATTTTTGCTGCAAGCCGAGTTTATCCTGGCAGCGCGCCACCTGCAAATAGGCGTCGGGATTGTCGCCGTAACGTTCCAGGTATTTCTGGTACATCTCGAGGGCTTTCGCCCAATCCCTTTTGGCGTATTGCAAGGAAGCGTATTTCCAGTGGAGCTTTTTCTTTTCCGCCGGGCCGGGAACCTTGCCCAGTAGGGTTTCGCAGCGCGCGAGGGCTTGATTATAGGCGCCCAATACCGACTCCATGCCCAGCATCAACCACTCGTCGTCCCATTCCCGCTCTCCCGGCGGCGTCAGGGCATAGGCCTGCCGGTAGACGGAATCGAAGGCCTTGTCTCCGGAGGCATAATTCAAAAGGGATTGCAGCCGCTCACGGTGCTTGCGGACGTCGCCCCGATAGCCCTCGAGTTTGAGCCAGGCATACAGGACCTCGGCCTTCACCTTGCGCGAAGCGTCCGAGGCGATGACTTGCGAGTAGAACTCGCGCTTGACCGAATCCGGGGACTCGAAGCGGGCGAAGCCGAGCAAACGATGGCGGACCAATTCATTCCGCCAGGACAGGCTTCCCACCCAGGTCAGGGCCAATTCCAAGACGCTGTCCGCGGCGTGATAGCGCCCTACCTGGGTATAGGCCTTGGCGAGCAGAAACGTGCGGTAGACCTGGGCCAACCTCTCGCTGGGCTGAAAAGGCTCCAGGACCTTAATGGCTTTTTCCGGCCGGTACTGGCTTAAAAACGTGATGGCACCGATGAATTGACGGCGTCCGGCCCGTGATTCCTGGGCGGATGGCGTAGCCAATGGGAAAGGCAAGCCTCCCGGATAGGAAGGCGCTCCGCCCTCCCCTTCATCGGGTTTGGATTCGTCCGAGGCGGAGTTCGCTCCCTCCTCTTCGTCGGACTGAAGCGAGGGTTCCGGCTCGCTCGCCTGCGCTGCTCCCGCGGAGATCGCATCGGGGAGCCCGAACCAAGGCCATAGGAGAAGTCCGAATAGGAAACAGCGAAGGTAAAGTCGGGAGGAAAAGGAAGCCACTCCCGTAAAATAGTGATTCACGCCTGGCTTTATGCCGCCAGGATGCCAAGTTCCTTGAATCTGGCGCCGAAGCATTCCATGAGATAAGCCGTGATTTCATCGGCGGTAGACAATTTCAAGGCCGCCTCGGAAGCTACCCGGGCTTCGACCAAGGTCGTCGCGCGTATGACTTTTTTCAGCTCGAGTATGGCATTGGGACTCATGGACAGGCTATCCACGCCCATGCCCACGAAAAGCAGGGCCATCAATGGATCGCCAGCCATTTCGCCGCAAATCCCCACCCCTATCCCCTGACCATGTCCGATGTCGATGACGCGCTTGATTTGCCGGATAACCGCGGGGCTATGGGGTTCGAAGAGATCGGCTATCCGCTCATTGGCCCTATCCACCGCCAAGGTGAATTGGGTCAAATCATTGGTCCCGATCGAGAAAAAGTCGACTTCCTTGGCCAATTCGCGGGCCATGATCACCGCCGACGGCACTTCCATCATGCACCCGACGGCGATATCGCCCCGGTGGAGGATTTCCTCTTGCTGCAATTCCTGGCGCACGACCTGCAATAGGCGTTTCGCTTCGCGGATTTCGCCCAAAGTGCTGATCATGGGGAACATCAGGCGGATATGGGTTTGGTGAGCCGCCCGCAAAATGGCCCGCAATTGGGTTTTGAAAATGGCAGGATTGTCCAGGCAAACCCGTATCGATCGCCAACCCATGAAGGGATTGGCTTCGCCCGACACCTTCAAGGCGGGAACGATTTTATCCCCCCCCGCGTCCAAGGTGCGTATGGTCACCGCCCGGCCGTCCATGCGTTCGCCCATGTAGCGGTAGGCGTGGTATTGCTCCTCTTCCGTGGGCAATTCCTCGCGGGTCAGGAAGAGGAATTCCGAGCGATAAAGGCCCACGGCGTCGGCGCCCACTTCCAAAACCGACTCCACTTCGATGGGCAATTCGATATTGGCCATGACCTCGATATACTTGCCGTCGAGGGTGACGGGGTCGACCTTGGCCAAGGACGAGAGCTCGCGCTCCATGGCGAACCACGCGGCCTTGCGGGTCTCGTATTCCTTGATGTCCTTGAGGGAAGGATTGAGGATGACGACGCCCGCGGAACCATCGATGATGACCGCCCCGCCGGGTTCGATATCCGTGCCGCTCCAGTGGATGCCGGCGGCGGTGGGAATGCCCAGGGCGCGGGCCAAAATGGCCACATGCGAGGTTTTACCGCCCACTTCGGTGGTGAGGCCCAAGGTATTCTTACGGCTGAATTGCACGAGCATGGAAGGCGTCAGGTGCCTCGTCAATACGATCACCGGATCCCCGGTATCGATATAGGACGGCGACGCCTCGCTCAGCATCAAGGTATCGATGACCCGGGTCGCCACGTCGTGCAAATCGGTCATGTGATCCTTGATCAGTCCCGCCGATAAATTGCGGAATTGCTCGCTGATTTCCTGGACGCGGTTGTAATAGGCGTATTCCGCGCACCAAAATTCGCGGCGGATGTCTTCAATCACCCGGGAGATCAATTCCTCGTCCCTAAGGATGAGGATATGGCTGTCGAAGATGCGGGCTTCGTATTCCCCCACGTCCGGCGTGATGCGGCTGCGCAGGGTGAATATCTCTTTGCCGGCTTTTTCGAGGGCTCGGCGCAAACGCGCCACTTCCTGTTCGGTCCTTTCGGGAGGGATTTTCCGCTTCTGGACCTGCCGGTCTTCGGGCCTCAGTAAATAGGCCGGCCCCATGGCTATGCCCGGCGAGGCCGAAAGGCCTTGCAGGACGATGCGACGGCCGGCCGGTTTATTCATACTTGAATTTGGACTTGAACAACTCCTCTATCGCATCCAGCGCTTCGACTTCGTCCGCGCCTTCGGCCTCTATTTGAATGACCGCCCCGTATTCGGCGGCCAAGAGCATGATATTCATGATGCTTTTGGCATTGGCGCGCATCCCATCCTTCATGAACCAGACCATACTTCGGAATTTGGTGCAGGTCTCCACAATGAGGGCGGCGGGACGCGCATGGATGCCGCTTTCATTGATGACACGAAGTTCCTTGGTAACCATTAGGCTCCTTCTTGGAGGTTAAGGACCGCGCGAATCTCGATTGGCCGGCCCGGATCAAGGGTAAAATCCCAGATGGGCATGACGCAAGTCCCCTGGTAAACCCGCTCGAAGCCGCCTTCGCTTTGGCTGACGGTCTCGATGGCGTCGCGCCAAACTTCCGAGGCTCCCTCGGCTGAAAGGGTAGCTTTGATTTTCAACCAGGCGTCGCTTATTTCCACCGGTCCGGCCGGCATCTTGCCCCGGGACGCCAAAATATCGCGACATTCTTCACCGTTTTCCCGCCAAGAAATTTGCCGGTCGGGCGCATTTCCCGCCAATAAGCAGAATAGCCATTCACTGGTGAAGCGGAAAACCCGCACGGAATCGAGGGCGGTAAAGACCCAGGTAGCCTCCAATTGCGAGCCGTCCAAAGCGGCTGAAAATCGTTTGGCTACGCGAAGAGCGGCTTGTCCGTTCTCGTCGTAGGCATGGCCTTGAAAAAAAATGCCGGCCGCCGATTTCCCCTGGTTGGTTTCCTGGCTTTCCACCTCAAACCGGTAAATCCGCCGGTAGTCCTGGTGGGCATAGGCGAGCCTGTCTTGACCGGGCGACAAGAATAAATCGGTGGCGAATAGGCGGACGTCTTGATCATAAACCAGATGATTTTCCAATCCCACTTCCTTGCTGCCCAGCGAGTTCTCCAATTTGGTGCCCCCCTCGCCCTGCTGCCCGATCAGGGCGTGATAAGCCTCGCGTCGGCGGGTCAAGGTGTCGGCCAAATTGAATCCGGTACGCTTCAGCCAGACCTGATCCAGAGCGCCATCGCTGGTGAAGGACAAACCGAAGCCCTGGGTTTCCAGGATATGCTCGTTTTTACCGTCGCAATTCCAGTCTTCATGCTTCCAAAGGGCCCGCTTCCGTCCCGATAACAAAGCCTTATCCATGATTTTCCGGGCGGCAACCAGATTTTGGTAAAGCGCGAATCTCAGGTGGGGTAGATAAAGGCCTCCGAAAACGCCATGCCAATAGGCGCAATTGCATTGGCTTTGCCAAAGGTGATTGCGGGCCAAGGCCAATTCGTCGGGGCTAAGGCCGCGATCCGCCTCGATGACGTCCAATTCCTTGGAAAGCCTCACTCCCTGTTTATGCAGGCGATTGCTTTCGGAATATTTGCAGAAGAAGTTCCGCCAGAACGTGCCCCGCAAAAAACGGCCGGCCTCGGGTAAATCTTCCCTGGCTTGCAAGGCCTTTTGGGCTTGCTTGAATTCCGTTATATCGCCGGGGTTTTGCGCCCAAATCATCATTTCGCCGTAACTGGCGGGAGGCAGGTAAACCAAGCCGAGATTTTTAGCAGGTAAAACGCCCGATCCTAAGGTATCGATACGAAACACCTCGGGCTCGGCCTCCATGGCGCTGAAAAAACGGTCCAGCCAACCATGGGTATAGACCGTATCGTAGGTGAAAGGCCAATCCCCGAATTTCTCGCCGTCGTCCCCAAAGACGACTTGAACATGCTCCTCGGTATTCAAGGCGCGCAAGGTGGCTATCACTTCTTCCACCGGACGGAAGGGTATGAAATCCCGGATGGTATCGTGGATGGGAAACAGTTTCAGGGTATGGCCCTGGTCCTCGGTGAGGAAATAGCCATTCATCTGGCTTTCGGTTTTCCCCACCATTTTGAAATGGCTTCCATCGAGGATTACGAATTCCATGCCGGAGCGAGCCAGCGGCGCCGTCAATCCAGGTTCCCAGACGCGCTCGGCCAACCACATGCCCTTGGGCCTTTTGCCGAAAACCTTTTCCACCGTGTCGGCCAATTTCAGGACTTGGCCCTGTTTGTCGCGATCCGAGAGCACCGGTAAAATCGGCTCATAATGGCCGCCTCCCAGGATTTCCACCTGGCCGTTTCCCACCAGAACCTTGAGCCTGGCAATGTATTCGGGCCGATGAATGACGAGCCAATCGAGCAGGATACCGGAAAAATGCAGGCTCAATTTCACACCGGGGTGCTTTTCCAACACATCGAGAAAAGGACGGTAGGCCCTATCATGGGCGCGTTCGAAAATGAAATCGAAATTACCGACGGGCTGATGATTGTGTATCGCCCAAAGCAAATGCACCATAAAGGCCTAAAATAGGTTGAGGTTGACGTCCAGCCCCTTTTTCCGGATGACCCGGAAAAGCGAGTCGGCGTTATTCAAGGTGCGGCTCAATTCAGCATGCAAGGTAGTATCCCGCAAGAGCGCCCCTACCGTGCCTTTCTCCGAATTGATTTGCTTCAATAAGGTTTCCATTTCCCCGGCGACTTTATCCGCCCGGCCGCTCAATTCGCGCAAATGCTCCGAAGCTTGGCGGCCATTGTCGACGATGGTGTGTAAAGGCTCCCTTTGTTCGGCCACCAGGGCCGTGACCTCGTTGCCGGCTTTCTCCAAGGATCCCAAACTGCTTTTGAGGCGGGGATCCACATCGTCGATGAAGCCCGACATTTTTTCCATCAATCCCTCGGTCTCGTCCAAAATACCATTGAACCGGGTAGCGAAATCCGGCCGCGCCAAAGTGCTGTCGAGGACTCCACGCAGATTGCGCACCAGGGATTCCGCCTGCACGAATACTTCGCCGGCGACGCCCATGGCTTCGGCTATGCCCGCATCCAATTCCCCTCTCAAGGTCGAACCCGGGGGCCAGGTCTCGGTCGAGGCGCCGAGTTGGATACCGATTTGCCTCTCGCCCATCAGCCCGATATTCTGAATCCTGACCTTGCAGTCCTTATCCAATTTCACGCCCCTATCGACGCTCAGGGTGACCTTGACCCGATTACCCTCCAGCGCGATGCGCTCGACATTCCCCATTTTCACGCCATTGATTTTGACGGGATCGCCTTTTTGCAAAGTGCTGACTTGGTCGAAAAGCACGTAAAAGGTATCGAGACGCTGGCCGGGGACCATATCCTTCAGGAAATAGATGCCGAATAGCAGGATGGCCAGGGCAACAAGAACAAATCCCCCTACCGCCAGATGATGATTTTTGGCATCCATTATGAACCTTGGGAAGACCAGGGAGAGGAAAGAGGGGCGGATTGGCCGCCTTTGGGTTGGGTCATCCGCCTTATGATGTCAAATTTAGGTTTTTATGGCAAGCATTTAGGAATGGGTCGGGGCCATTACTCGTAAACTTCATTGGCCAACCGCGTCAGATTATTCTGTTTGGCCTTGTTTTTCATGGTCTCTATCAGCTTTTCATTGAAAAGTTTGGCCGCGTCGATGCCATTCATCTTCAGGAGCATATTCATGGCGATGACTTCCGAAATCACGGTGATGTTTTTCCCGGGGGAAATGGGTATGACCACCTTGGACACCGGAATGCCGATAATGTCGGTGGTGATGGGATCGAGACCGGTGCGCTCGTAATTTTCCCCCTCCCGCCAACGCTGCAACTCGACGACGACCTCGACTTTTTTGGTATTGCGAATGGCCCGGATACCGAATAGACGTCCGATGTCGACGATGCCTATGCCCCGGATTTCCATGTGATGCCCGAGAATCTTATTCCCCTTGCCGATAATGCTATGGCCCTTGCGGATCAGGTGAACGATGTCATCGGCCACCAACCGGTGGCCGCGCTCCACCAAATCGAGCACGCATTCGCTTTTTCCGACCCCGCTTTCCCCGACGTAAAGCATTCCCACGCCATAGACGTCCACCAGGGAGGCATGCACCGATGAATAAGGCGCGAACCAATCCTCGAGAATATCCTGTACTTCCCGGATGAAATCGACGGTTTCGCGCGCGGTGGTTATCACGGCGACGTTTTGGGAATGGGCCAAGGCCAGCAATTCTTCATGCGGCGAGGCATTATGGGTTAAAACCCAAAGGGGCGAGCGGTAATCCTTGACGCTGTCGAATATTGCCTTTCGTTTTTCCGCCCCGCACGACTCCAGAAAAGACCATTCGGTAGTTCCCAGGATTTGAATGCGCTGGAAAGCGTAAACCCCGATGAATCCCGCCAAGGCTAATCCCGGCCGGTGAATATTCGCCTCGATGATTTCCGTCACCAAGGTCGATTCCGGGCTTTTCAAGGTGAGGGAAAGCTCTTCTTTGAATTGGTGGTAAAAATCCCTGACCGGCAAGGAGCGCTTACGGTTGATCTCAATTCGGGTAAAATCGATATTGCCGGCCAAGCTGGGACTCCTCGGGTGATCGGGTGAACGACACCTATCCCCTAAAACATACTGGAAAGCTGGAGGAATTAGCGGGAAAAGGGCGCCTTAAACGGGGAAAAGCCATGCCCATGGAAAAAAAAGCGAGGGGCCCATTCCCGAAGGTCCGGGAATGGGCGAAAGCGGGCGCCCTTATTCGGGTATGGCCATGGCTATGGGTTCGCCCTTATGGGCCTTCATCTTTTCATTTTCTTTTTTCAGCTGGCGCTCCAGCTTTTCCAGCATGGCGTCGATGGCCTTATGCATGTTCAATTCCTGGGCGTGGGCATGCACCTGCTTTTCCGCGATTTTCACCACGATTTCCGCCCGCCTAACCCCGTCATTTTGCGCGTCTAAAATGACATGCGCGCTGGAAAGAGTCGCGTTGAATCTTTCCAGCCTGTCGATGGCATCCTTCAAATTGTCATGTAGTTGGGGAGAAGCGTGGAAATGCCGCGCCGTGATTTGAACCTTCATCATCGTTCTCCTTTCCCATGCCGCCCAGGAATATGGGCAAACCAGTTGGGCTTAATCGATAAATGCCTGTCACTACCCGATTTACTGATAACAAAATAAATGCCGATCGGAAGGATGCACTTGTCCATCTTATTGGGGGAGGTTTTCCCCTGTCAAGTCATTCTAGAAGAAGGCGGCGAAAAACACTGGGAAATTCGCATGCCATTTTGGCCCGACTCTTGCTCCGTCAATAACTTTTGCGTAAACGCGCGGGTAGGATTTCCAACTGGTCGCGGTATTTGGCCACCGTCCGCCTGGCAACGTCGATGCCTTTGTCCTTCAGTATCTCGACGATTTTTTGATCCGACAGGGGTTTGCGCGAATCTTCCGATTCGATCAATTTCTTGATCTCGTCCTTGGCCGCGACCGACGAGACTTCGCTGCCGTCGCTCTGGATAACCCCGGCGCTGAAAAAATATTTCAACTCGAAAATGCCATGGAGGGTTTGCACGTATTTGCCATTGGTCACGCGGCTTACGGTGGATATGTGCATGCCGATCTTATCCGCCACGTCCTGCAGAATCAAGGGGTTCAGGTGGGTGGGTCCCTTGATGAAAAAATCCGGCTGGCTGTCCATGATGGCCTGCATCACCTTGATCATGGTGCTCTTGCGCTGCTCGATGGCTCGGATCAACCAAGTCGCCGAATTCAGCTTATCGCGTACATAACGCTTTTCATCGGTCGTCGCCCGGCTTCCTTTTTTCAATAACTGGGCATAGGCGCGTGAAACCCTCAAGGAGGGTATGGTCTTGTCGTTCAGCATCAAGACCAATTCGCCGTCGATTTCCTCCACCAATAAATCCGGAATGACCGGGGTTGCCGTCGAAGATCCCAGCAATCGGCCGGGATGCGGTTCCAAGGTGCCGATTTCGCGGACGGCATTCTGGATTTGCTCGGGCGAGGTTTCGTATTTCTTGGCCAGCGCCGCGATTTTCAATTTCTCCAATAGCTCAAACGATTCGTCGACGATCCGTTTGGCGATCTCCGAGAGCTTGCCGGACCGCTCGATTTGCAGGAGCAGGCATTCGCGCAAATTGCGCGCCCCTATCCCCGCGGGTTCCAGGCTATGCAAGATGTGAAAGGCTTCCCTCACGGGGAGCGTGGCCGCATCCAAGGGGGTTTGGCCTTCGATGATGGCTTGGATTTCGGCGAACTCGGGCCGCTCGACCAAGGCGGAAACCGGGAGGGGACGCGCGGTGGCAAGCGCCGGAATTTCCAAGGCGCTTACGGCCAAATCGTCTTCCTTTTCGTGATCGGGAAAAGCGATGATTTTGCCGTTGATGCCCAATTCGGCCTCATAGTCCTGAATCATTTCCCGATGAGAGGGCTCTTGGACTTTCCCCTTGGGTTCTTCGACCGGAACCTTGACCTCGGGCGTCAGCCAACCGCGATCGTCCAGGCTGTAAATGAGGTATTCCACCAGCGGCGTCAGTTCCGAGTCGGCGTGCCGATCCTGCAATTGGGCGAGTAAATGATCCTGGAGGGTTTTGGAATAAACCGGAACCTTTTCAAACCTTTCGTCCGGGCTGTCCAGCTCTTCAGTGCGCCTGTCTCCGAGGTCGAATCCGTCTTCGAGGTAGCTCTCCCAGTCGATTTCCTTGCTCTGCTCCGGCCCGTCATCGGGCATGAGCCTATCCAGGCTGGAAGCTTCGCCGGCGGTATCTCCCACCGAGGTCGAATCGTTCAGATCGAGATCGGAATCCGCCGCCGGTTCGGCCGTATCCGGATCGGAATCGCTCGATGCCGATTCCGCGTCTCCGCCTTCCCCATGGTCGTCGGACTCGTTGTCCGAAGGCGAATCCCCTTCCTCCAGGACTTCGAGCATGGGATTGCTTTCGAGCTCCTGCTTGACGACCATCTCCAACTCGAGCGAATTCATCTGCAGGAGTTTGAGGGATTGGATCATCTGGGGCGAGAGCCTTTGCTCCAAGCCCATGCCCAGATGGAGATCAAGCCCCAGATTCATGGCCGCGTCCAATCGTTGGAATTCATTTTCATCATGTCAGGGAGAAGGACTTGCCGAGATAAATCCGGCGCGCCTCGGGGTCCTGGGCGAGGTGTTCGGCCGTCCCTTCGACCAGGACGCGCCCCTCGAACATGATATAGGCGCGGTTGGTGGTTGCCAGGGTTTCGCGCACACTGTGGTCGGTTATCAATATGCCCATGCCTCGGTCCCGAAGGGTAAATATAACCGACTGGATGTCCTCGACCGCGATGGGATCGATGCCGGCGAAGGGCTCGTCCAGCAGGAGGAAATCCGGCTTGGTGGTGAGGGCGCGGGCGATTTCGAGACGGCGTCGCTCGCCCCCGCTCAGGGTATTTGCGGTGGACTTGCGCAAATGGGCGATTTTGAATTCTTCCATGAGGCGCTCCGCCTCCGCCTTCCTGTCGCGGCGTTTGAGATCGCCGGTTTCGAGGATGGCCAATAAATTTTGCTCCACCGTCAATTTGCGGAAAACTGAGGTCTCCTGCGGCAGGTAGCCCAACCCCAACCGGGCCCGTTTATACATGGGCATGCGGCTGACGTCTTTTTCATTGATGGTGACCTTGCCGGCATATGCCCGTATCATGCCGGTTATCATGTAGAACGAAGTGGTCTTCCCCGCCCCGTTGGGCCCCAGTAATCCGACGACTTCGCCCTTATTGACATGGAAAGAAACGCCGTCGACGACGCGGCGCCCCCCATAGGTTTTCACGAGTCCGATGGCCTGTATGCTCACTCTTGAATATCCTCTTCCAGCGCGCCTTTGCCGGGCGCGGTTGTGGAATCCTCGTCCCGCCGGTTCGCTTTCCCGTAATACACGCCGCGGGCCTTTCCCGAAACCAGGACTTCATCGATTTCGCCCTCGGCGAAAGCGAAGCGTATGGTGTCGCCCTCGGCCACATTCCGTCCCTTGAGCCTCCCGTTTTCCAGATGGAAATAGGTGCTTTTGGCGCCGCCCACGACCTGGGCGCTGCGGACCTCGCGGTTTTTAAACCGCATGACCATTTTCTCGCCCCGCATGCGGTTCCGCAACTTGGGCTTGTCGGTATCGTAGTAATTGCCATGGGCATCGTGAAACACCTGGGCGCTGTCGATTTGTTTTCCCGAAAAAGCCAGCAAGAGCGAATCCCCTTCGATTTCGCTTTGCCGTTCGGGGGTGCTGTCGGTTGCCACGTCTATGCTATGGGCCTTGGCCTTGCCTTGCACCAGTAAACCGCGGATCTCCTCTTCATTCAACCGAATGCGCATTTTTTCGCCTTCGATTTGGCTCCGGTCCACCACCACCTTGGGATCGCCGCTCAGGAAAAGGGAGTCGGCTTTATCGCGGTACTCCGCCCGGGCGCAAGTGATGCGGGTTTTGCGGCGGGTTATCACCACCGAAGTTTCGGCCAGGGCGATGCGGGACGAATCATTATAGGTCATGCGCTTGCCTTGCAGGATGAGGGTGTCGGTAACCGGCAAGGTGTCGTTTTCCTTTTGCGCCGTATCCCGGTAAAGCCGTCTTAATTCGGGGTGGCCGAGAAAGGTGACCTCATGGCTCAGGCGATGGTAAACCAGCTTATCCCCTTTGCCGCGCAAGTCACCCGTGCTATCGCGCAATTGCACCTTTCCCTCGGCTTCCGCTTCATTGCTCGCCTTGTCGTAATTGCCCCTTTCCGCCGTCAAGTCGCTGCCGCGATGCATGATATGCATGCCCTGCTCGCAGTATACCTGGTTGATTTCCTTGGACCATACCGCCCTTTGCGTCTCGAAGCGAAGCTCGCCATGGCGGAATCTCACATTACCGGTAAGGATGTATTCGCCGCGCGAACGGAACCCCTCCAGCTTGTCCGCATTTTCCATGATGAGGGGATCGGAATTCCTGACGGCTTGCTTAGGCGGGGATTTGACCTTCACCGTCGTAGCCTGGGATGCGAGGCTATCCGGTCCATGGCTCCGCACGGGAAGATCGGCATGAGGGGAGGGATGTTCGGGGGGCTTTTCGCCGGGACCGGCTTCGCGCGACGAATCGCGCGAATCGCCCGTATCGCCGCCGGATGCCGCTTCCACGGTTTGACCGGCATTTCCCGCCGGGACCGGAGGCTTGGATTTGAATGCTGCGCATCCCCACATCGCAAGCACCGGGAAAAGCGCCCAAACCATAAGACGTGATCGAATCGCGAGCCTTTGCCAATCCATCAGGGTTTTATTTCCCGCATGGAGTCGGACGATGGTGGACTGAGGGTGTCGGGCGGTAACCGCATCAAGGTATCCGTTTTCAGCGCGGTATCCTGATCCACTTTTTCGACCCTTTCCTCGACTTTTTGGAATACTCCCCGGACATCGGCCAGGATTTGCCAATTATCGAGATTGGCGTCCGAGACAAAGCCCCTCCCCCACAGCGTATCGCCTTCTTCCGAGATGACGCGCACCTTGGATTCCGTGGAAACCCGGTTTTCGGGCTTATTCCATCGCAATGAATCGGCCTTGATATCCAGGCCTTTATGGGATCGGCCATGCACATGGCCGCTGGCCGCCAAAAACGTCACCGCCTCGTCGACGGTTCCCGAATCCGAAGTCACATGCACCATTTCGGTTTCCAAGCTGTCATAGACCCGCAAATCCACGGGCTTGGCCTCTATCCTATCGGTATGGCTATGCTTGATCAAGCGCAACGTTCGCATGACCCAGGCCAGCCGCGAGCCTTCATGCATGGTCAAGACCGTGGAATCATCGTACCTGGCCAAAGGGTATTCGATCTTTTCGCCCGTATCCTTTTGTTCGTCGGCCAACCGGCTGCAGCCCAGGAGGACCCCGACGGAGAATCCGATACATACGAGAACGGTTAACGTGGGCATGGCAGAGGACACACGGCAAAGATACTCACCTGGATTTCTATCTTACCCGTCCCCATGACCGCTTCGAAGCACCAGGCTGATTTGACCAAAGGCCCGATTTTCGGCCATATCCTGCGCATGTCCATACCGATGATGATAGGCATGACGGCGCACATGATTGTCAATATCGTAGACGGCATTTATGCGGGCCGGTTGGGAACCCAGGAAAGTTTAGCGGTTTTGAATTATGGTTTCCCCTTCTTTTATCTCTTTTTTGCCGTTCTCAACGGAATAGGGTCAGGACTGTCCTCCACTTTGGCCCGGGCTATCGGAGCCAAGCGCGAGGCCTTGGCGGAGAATACCTTAGCCCAGGCCATCGGTTTCTGTCTGGCTGCTTTTCTCGTCTTCATGGTCATTTATCCCTGGATACTACCCCCTTATTTGCGGATACAAGGCGCCACCCCCGAGGCGGCCCAATTAACCCGCAGCTACTTGAACATGCTATTCCTGGGCATGCCCTTTACCATTATCGCCACCATGTTGGGATCAAGCCTGCGGGCGGAAGGCAATACCCGCACCTTGATGAATGCCATGATGGCCGGTACGTCCCTGAATATCCTGCTCGCTCCCTTTATCATTTATGCGGATTTCACCGTCTTCGGTTTCCACCTCCACGGCCTTGGCCTTTCGGTCACGGGTGCGGGAATCAGCACATCGGGTTCGGGACTGATTTCCTGCGCCATGATAGCCGCCCATTATTTCCGCGGCAAAACCCGGTTAAAACTCAGGTTCAAGCCAGACTTCTCCGACCTATCGGGGTTCAAGGACAGTCTGCGGGTGGCCTTCCCTTCCATACTCTCCCAAAGCCTCATCGGAGTCAACCTCGGCATCATGACCCATTTGGCCCAACCTTTCGGCGAGGGAGCCGTTGCCGCCATCGGCATCGCGGCGCGCCTGGACATCATGTCGGTGTTTCCGGCCCTTTCCATCATGGTGGCCGTGGTCAGCCTGGTCGGGCAGAATTACGGGGCGGGCAATACCCAGCGGGTCAAGGATGCCGTCCGTATCGGCTTGACCACCGCTTTCGTTTTTCTTTCCACCATCGGCCTCTTGGTTTACCTGTTCCGCAATCCCCTGATAGGCTTCTTCAAACCGGACGCAGCCACCCTGCCTTCGGCCCTGCACTTCCTCTCGCTGTTGACCCTGGGCTATGGCTTTGTCGGTCTGGGGATAGTGGCCGCCGGGGCTTTTCAAGGGCTGGGGCGCGGCATTCCTTATCTGGCGATAACCCTGCTGCGACTGGTAGTGGTCAGCTTGCCTGCCGCCTTTATTTTTAGCCGTCTAGTCGGTGAAAAGGGGTTGCACTTCGCCCCTCCCCTGGCCGCTATTTGCACGGGGAGCGTGGCGGCCCTGTGGGTATTCCGCACCGTCGCCAAAATCCCCTCGGATTCGGAGTTGCCCTCCGCCCAGACCGGATTGACCCAAGCGGCCTGAATGAGCCAGGACAATCTTTCCCGCCTGGAGCTTCAGGTCCGTTACGCGGAGACCGATGCCATGCGCATGGTCTATTACGCGAATTATCTGATTTACTTCGAAGTGGCGCGCACCACGGCGCTCTCCGAGTTGGGCCATTCCTATGCCGCCATGGAAGCGGGCGGGTGCATGATTCCCGTCTTGGAAGCGCATTGCCACTACCATGGTCCGGCGCATTACGGCGATACCTTGCGGATACTGACGGAGAGATGGCGCTGGGGCCGGGCGCGCATCCGTTTCGACTACCGAATCTGGAAAGAGGATCGATTGCTGACTTCGGGTCATACCCTGCACGCCTTCATGAGCCCCAGTGGTCGGGCCATCAAGCCGCCCCCGGGCTTATTGACCTACTTCCCTAATCATCCCGCAAATCCCTGATAACGGTTTGCATTTGTTGGATCAATTCCCGGAGGGCCAATACCGACGCTTCGGCGGGGGCCATGCCGGCATGTTTTTCATAGGCATAATTCACGCCTGAGCTGCTATTGATCAAATGCAAGGACCAGTCGCTGCCGGCCCGGTGAATGGCGTGCAGCACTTCCCGCATATCGCCTCCCTGGCCGCCTGAAACGCCCGCAACCGCGATGCCGGGTATCAGCAAGGGAATGTCCTGCTCGTGTTCTTTCCAAAAACTGAGTATTTCTTCCAGCTCGGCGGGAGCCGTCGCTCCGATCACGGCGCCGATATCGCCATTATTCCATTCCAGCAATTTGGCCGCCACGCGCCGGAAAAGGCGTTCGGGCGCGAGGTTCCCGTCGCTGACCCACAATTCCTGGAAGTCCCTGGCGCTGGGATTGGAGGTACGGACCAGGACATAGACGCCCTGGGATTTGGAGGCGTCCAGGAAGGGCTTCACGGTGTCCCACCCCATATACGGGGCCACGGTAACGGCATCGGCCCCGAAAACTTCGAAAGCCGCTTGCGCATAGGCACCCGATGTCGAGGCGATGTCGCCGCGTTTGGCGTCCAGTATCACCAGAATGCCCCGCTCCTGGCAAGCCGCGACCAGCTTGCGCAGCACCTGCAGGCAATCAAGCCCATGGGCCTCGAAGTAAGCGCTATTGGGTTTGACGGCGGCGGGATAGACCTGGGCCTTGTCCATGGCGTCCAACATTTCGAGATAAAATTTTTCGATGCGGTAGGCGACCGGCCCATCGCCGGGAATTTTATGCAGGATCGGATCAAAACCCACGCATATCGTATGGCCGACCTGGCGGGTCCGCGCCGATAGCCTTTGCTTGTAATTCATGAAACTCCTTGGGGATTCCTATTCCGTTTCCAGCTGGGAAAGTTACCGATTCGGCAAGCGGGGTACATCAATTTTCCCAGGCCAATTGCGGTATTTTTTTCCGGCCCAGGACGAGAAAATCAGCGAATCGGCATAAGGCGGGTTCACCTCTTGCCAACGCGAACCTCTGAAAATCCCCGCCTGCCACGGTTTCCAAGGTCAACGCTTCCTTTTCCATCCATCCCGCGAATTCGAATACCTGGGCGCAGGCTTTGCGCCTTTGAAGATTTCCCACCAAGGCCTCGACCAGCCAAGCGTGAAAAACCCGGTCGATTCGGTCTCGCAGGGCATGGGCATCCTCATACCCGTCCCGCAGGGGAAAGCGCGGGAGCCTCTGGTTCAAAACGTAAAGATCATAGGCCATGCCGTCTCCAAGCTTTCCATTTAGCCTTAATTACTTTCTGATCAAGGGGATTTCCATGGATCCAGTCACCGAGAAATACAATGCGACCTTGGTCGCGAAAACGGCCTTGACTCCGGACCTGTTTACCCTCAAGATCCGGCCGGATAAACCCGTGCCGCCCTATACTTCGGGGCAATATGTATTGCTGGGCTTGAGCTCCAACCGGGCGAGGCGGGAAGACAGCGAGGCGGAATTCAAGGAAAGCAAACCGGACCGCCTGGTATTGCGCGCCTATTCTTTGGCTTCCGCCGGCTATGAAACCGATGAACTCGAATTCTATATCTCCGTCGTCAAAAACGGAGCGCTGACCCCCAGGCTGGCCACCTTGGAGCCCGGCGAGAGAATCCATGTGGGTGAGAAAATCCGGGGGCATTTCACCTTGGATACCGTGCCGCCAAGCCATGAAAACGTGATTCTCGCCGCCACCGGTACGGGCCTCGCGCCCTATGTATCCATGATGCGCCAACACCGCCGGCAGCCTTACCCCTTCCGTTTCCTCATTCTCCATGGTTCGCCCAAGAGCTGGGAGTTGGGATACAGGCAAGAGCTTTCCCTCTATGCCGAAATCGCCCCCAGGCTCACCTACCTCCCTTCGGTCAGTCGGCCTCATTTGGACTCCTGGTGGCCCGGAAAGACCGGCCGAATTACCCAATTCTTTGAAAACGGCATTTTGGAAAAAGACTTCGGCATGTCCTTGAATCCGGAAAAGACATCGGTATTCCTTTGCGGGAATCCCGATATGATACGGGAAATCACCGGCCATCTCATCCCCTTGGGCTATAGCATGTATACGACCCAGGCGCCGGGCAGCCTGCATACCGAAGAATATTGGTGATGGACAAAAGACGCCTTTTCATCGGCGACCTGCACGGTTGCCTCGGCGAACTCGAATCCTTATTGCGCCGTTTCGATTACCGCAGCGGAGTCGATCAAATCTGCTCGGTAGGCGATATCGTCGGCCGGGGCCCGGACATCGTGGGCTGCCTGGAATTGTTGAAGCGGGAAAAAGCCTTGCTGGTGGCGGGAAACCATGAGGCCTTTCTCCTCGAAGCGGCGGAAACGCCTTTAGCGAAGCGGACTCCCCGGCAAAACGCTTATGTCGAATCCTTAGGCGAGACGGCCGATGAGTGGGTGAAGTGGATAGGGCAATGGCCGCTCTACTTGGAGTTCGTCGACGTTTTCCTCGTTCACGCCGGCCTTGAGCCCGGAATCGAGCATCCGAAAAACATGCGGCCCCATGTGCTGCAGCGCATCCGCACCTGGGACGGGATAGGCCAGAAACTTCACGTGGAAGAAGATCCACCCTGGTTCGTCTGCCAGACTTGGCCCAAAACCGTCGTTTTCGGTCATTGGGCCCAGCTCGGATTGATCGATTTACCCGGCTTCAAGGGGTTGGACACGGGTTGTGTGTATGGCCGTCAATTGACAGGCTGGTGTCCGGAGGAAAACCGGTTTATCCATGTCCCGGCTGGCCGCGCCTGGGCCGAAGTCCATTTATCCCAGGCCTAGAACCCCGTCCGAAGCCGGATTTTCATCGATGGATGGGCGATTTTTTACCCACCGGTTCAGCGTCTTACGCATTTGCGAAATTTGCACGGGCTTGCTGAGATAATCGTCCATGCCGGCCGATTTGCAGCGCTCTTTTTCGCCCTGCATGGCATTGGCCGTCAAGGCGATGATGGGAACACGGACATTGCCCGGCAAGGCGTTTTCCTGATCGCGGATGATTTTCGTGGCCTGGTAACCATCCAGGTTAGGCATGAGGCAATCCATGAATATCAAATCAAAAGGTCCTTTTTCCTGCCAGGCTTCAACGCCTAGCCGGCCATCGTCGGCGGTCTCGATCTGGCATCCCAGCCTTTGAAGCATGGCTTTCGCGACCTTCAGGTTGACCGGATTGTCGTCGATGATCAAAACCCTTTGCCCTTTCCCGGGCTCCGCGGCTTCGAGGGACTCTTTCTGAACGTCGACCACGATAGGTCCGGACTGGCTCGAATCCATCTCGGGTTTCTCAGCCAAAGGCATGGCGATCTCAAAATAAAATTCGGAACCGCTTCCCTCGCGGCTGGAAACCGCCAGCTCACCACCCATAAGCTCGACCAATTGCCTTGAAATCGCCAGCCCCAAACCCGATCCGCCGTAGCGGCGGGTGGTCGAACTTTCCGCTTGCACAAAGGAATTGAAAATCGTTTCCAGCCTGTCGGCGGGAATACCGATGCCCGTATCCCGGACCGCGAAGCGAATCCTGGCTTTTTGATCGGAGAGCATGCTTCCGTCCACCATCAGGGTCACCCAACCTTGCTCGGTGAATTTCAAGGCATTGGCGATGAGGTTGTAAAGCACCTGCTGTAATCGGAAAGGGTCGCCGACTATCCACAGGGGATCGGGGAGATTCCGGGTGACATAACGCAAATGGATTCCCTTGGCCATTCCCTGCGGGCTCAATAGCGCCAGCGTCTTGCGCATGTTTTCGTGCAGGCTGTAGGGCAGGGTTTCCAATTCGACGTTGCCGGATTCGATGCGGGATAAATCGAGCAAGTCATTGACCAGGCGGAGCAGATGTTCGGCGCTCGCGTGGATATCGCGAAGGGAGGCTTTCTGGTCATCGGCGACGCCTTCCTGTTCCATGAGCTCGGTCAAGCCGAGAACGCTGTTCATCGGGGTCCGGATTTCATGGCTCATGACGGCCAGGAATCTCGTCTTCGCTTCATTGGCCGCTTCCGCCACCGCTTTCGCTTGCTTGTACGCGATATTGGCCTGGTCTATTTCCCGCAGATTGCGAAGCCTGATGAAGACGATGAAGAAGGCCACTCCCATGGTCTCGGCCATGAGGCTTAGGAAAAACCAGCCTTGAGAATCCCCGGCGGCATAGGCCGCCACCGCCGATACGCCGATGACAAAAAGGGGGAAGCCGATGGCTCCGAATAAGGCGGGCATGCAGAATTCGACCAGCATGCACGTGGTCAGGGCATCGGTCGTATAGGAGAGGTGGAAACCATTGTCGTGAACGAGGAAGGACATATGCGCCGCAATCAAGATGGCGATGGCGTAAAAGATGGCGCGGATATTCTTTTCAAGAATGCGGGAAAAGCGGGTGAGGACCGCGGCGAGCAAACCCAGCAGACCTATCGCAGCGCGTAAGAGAAAGGATTCATGGAAATCGGCCACCGCAGCCTGATTCACCCAAAACCAGGTGGGATAGGTTATCGCCAAAACCAGGCCGATAAGCCGGAGAAAGCGGATTTCGCGGATTTGGGCGTCGTCGACCTTGTCGCCATCGATGGGAGCCCAAAAAAGCGCCCAGGCTTTAAAACCGGACTCGGAACTCATTTGCCGCACCCAGGCCGAGCGACTGCAAAAGGAGGTTGGAGGCCGGCTCTGGAAAACATGCTGTGATTTTAGTTACCGGAAAGGATTATTTCCCTTTATAATTCCCTGCAATCAAGTCACCAACCAGCGCCTGATGGTATTGGTGCGGTTTTTGCCGTGCATGGGAAATCCGAAAACGCAGACAAAGCTGTCGCCGGGCGAAGCTAGTCCCATTTTTTTGAGCATTTGCTCGACTCTTTTGAAAGTCAATTCGGTTTCCTTGATCGGCTCGATCAAGATGGGAATCACCCCCCGATACAAACTCGAACGCTGGTAAATCCCCGTGGTCGTGCACGCGGCCACCACCGGAATACCCGCCCGGTAGCTGGACAAAATCCGCGGCGTACCGCCATAGGTGCTGAGGGTAACGACGGCGACCGCGCCGCATGCCAACGCCAAATACATGCCCGCTTCGCAAATCAGGGACACCGATTCCAGATGATCGACGGATACGATGTCCTCTTCCAAATTCCTTTCGGCGACCCGGATAATGCGATCCATCATGCCGATGGCCTTGATGGGGTATTTACCCGCCGCGGTTTCTCCCGACAGCATCAAGGCATCCACCCGCGACAAGGCCGCCGTCGATACATCGGTGACTTCCGCGCGCGTCGGCCGGGGCGAATCCGTCATGGTTTCCAGCATTTGGGTGGCGATGATGGTGAGCTTGCCCAATTCACGGCCCAAATGCACGGCATTGCGCTGAACCGTCGGAATCAATTCCAAATCGAGTTCCACTCCCAAATCTCCCCGGGCCACCATGGCTCCGTCGGCCGCCTCGAAAATCGAACGCAAATTGTCGACGGCCTGGATGCATTCGATTTTAGCCACGAGGGGGATATCCATTTTCAGCCCCGCCATGGCCCGGCGAATGATTTGGATGTCCCGGGTGTCACGGACGAAGGATGCCGCGACCCAGTCAAATCCTAATTCGGCTATCAAGGCCAAATCGCGCTTGTCCTTTGCCGATAAAATGGGCAACGGCAAATCGACCCCGGGTACATTCACCGATTTGCGCGGTTTCAATACGCCGCCGGCCGTCACCTTGCAATGCGTATCCTCTTTCCGCGTCGCCGTCACTTCCAGCGCCAGTTTGCCGTCATCCAGAAGCACGCGCTGCCCGGGCTTCACTAAAGCGGCGAGGCCATGGAATGAAATGCCGATGACGCTTTTTTCGGGTTTGCCTTTGCCTCCGGTGATGACGATATCCGCGCCTTCCTCCAGGTTATAGGTTTGGGCGTCCACGCGTATTTTCGGCCCCATCAAATCGGCCAATAAGGAACAGGGACGGCCTAGTTTTTCCGCCACCTCCCGCACGAGCCGCACGTAACGCGTCAGTTGCTCCGGGTTGCCGTGGGAGAAATTGATGCGCACGGCGTCGACGCCGGCGCGCAATGCCGCCTCCAATCTTTCGGGGGATTCCAAGGCGGGGCCCATGGTCGCCAGGATCTTGGCGTTTCGGGAGGGTAGGCGTTTGGGGAGGGGAAGGGTTTTCGGCATAACGGAAGTATAGCTGGTATATTTCGCGTACTTATGGAAATACGCTCGTGAATTATCTCCTGGGTGCCGCCGCCCTTTGTACGGCGACGTTCGTGATGTTATTGGGATATTTCATCCGGGGAGCGTTCAAACTTCGCGGCATGAAACCACCGCCACCGCCCCAGGCCTGGCCTTCGGTATCGGTGATCGTTCCTCTCCGGAACGAAGAGGAAAACGCCCCCGAAACCCTCCAGGCCCTGGCGTCACAGGCTTACCCCGGTCCCTTGGAGTTCATACTAATCAATGACCGTTCCACGGACGGAACGGCGCGGCTGGTCGATGAAATGTCCCGGAGGGATAAACGTTTTCAAGCCGTCCACATACCGAATGAAGCAGAGATCGTGCCGAGTCCCAAAAAAAGGGCCTTGACGCAAGGGTTTGCGCGGGCAACCGGCGATATTCTGATGACAACCGACGCCGATTGCCTGGCAGGGCCGCTCTGGGTGAAGACCTTGGCGAGTTATTTCGCCCCGGGCATAAGCATCGTCCAAGGACCCAAACGGATTTCAGGCAGCGGCCATTGGTTGCATGTTTACCAAGAGCAAGAAGTGTTCGGTCTTGTCAGTATCGAAGCTGCCACATTCGCACTTGGCCACCCCATGATAGCCAGCGCCCCATCCCTCGCCTATCGCCGCTCTCTCTATGAAGCGGTGGGAGGATTTCAGGGCATTGAAAATTCGGTTTCCGGGGACGACGACTTGCTCGTCAGGAAAATGATGCGTGTACCGGGAGCGGGGGTTTCCTATGCTCCCCGGGCGGACGCCTGCGTCTCCACCGGGCCGGTGGATAAGTTTTGGCCTTTGGTGATTCAACGCGCCCGTTGGGCGAGCAATGGGGCGCATTACGATGAGAAGGGCTTTGTGGCCCTTTTGATTGGGCTTTACGGCTATTACTGTTGGCTATGCGTCAGCCCGATTTTAGCTTTGGGGCAATGCATTCCCTGGTGGTCATGCTTGGGAGCCTGGGGAGTGAAATTCCTTTGCAATGGTATTTTCCTGGGCTTGACCGCCAAGACCCTGGGCCAGAAAAAAGTATTGCGTAGGTTAATCCCTTGTGAATTATTGCATGTGCCGGTAGTCGTCCTGGCCGTCATCCTGGGGCATTTCGGCCTGTACCGTTGGAAATGAAAATAGAAGTAGTTTAACGGGGACCTATGCTCTCGATACTGGCCATTTGCCTGACAGCCATTTTTCTATTCACCGCCTCGCGGTGCGACCAGACCGTCGCTTTTTCCCAGGCCAAAAATGAAATCTGCGGCGATGGCCTCGACAATGATGACAATGGCAAAAGCGACTGCGCGGATAACTTTTGCGCCCCCCAATGTTTATTGGAATTAACGGTGGCCCCTACTTTCACCACGGAGGCCGATTCCCAGGTGATTACCGGGACCCACCGCCGAGCCAAGAATATCACCGTGGAAATAAGCCCTAACCCCGGCGGCAGCGGTAAGGCCACCTTAGTCGACGGCGAGACCTGGACTTTTACGGCGCGCCAATTGGGGAAGGTCAGAAATGAATTGACCATCACGGCCGATGACGGGCTCGGCCAGCAAAAGACGGTTACGGTCTACATCACCCGCGTGGATTAATCGCCGAGGAAGGGACGATGCAAACGCCGACGGCATCGAAAACTCCTTTATGGCTGCTCGCCTGCATGGCCTTCGGGCTCTTATCCCAGTCACATGCCTTGTCCACGGGTTGCGAAAACCCGGGCGGAAAAACCACGCTAGGCGACTCTCCCAGCTTTGGGGATTTACTCGCTTGGAAAACTTGTGATTCTCTTTCCGGTCGGGAATCCCGTGCCGTTCAAGAAACCCCAGTACCCGGCGCCCCCGGCTATTGGCAATCCGAATTACTCTCCTGGTCCCATCGTCCGGGACCCAGCTTAAGCCGGCCAAAAGCCCTGGGCGCGGCCTTGGGAAGCTTGCCCCCCCTACCCGGCAAGGTAGCGCAAGATGCCGGGGAAGCGGTTTATCGGCGCGGAGATACGGCATCGGCCGGCCTGTTGTGGTTATATGCCTCTGCTCGCGACAGCGCGCTCCGACCATTCGCCCAATACCGGATATTGCAAAGTTTACGTTCCCCGACTTCGGAGCATCCCAAAGGGCAAAGCGATTTTGAGCGGCGTTTACCTCCGGAAGCGAAGTCCCGGCTGGGTATTTGGATGCGGGACTGGCCCTGGCATAACCGTTTTTCGTGGATGGCCTTGGAGCAGGCCTTATGGGCATTGCCCCATCCGGCCTTGGCCTTTGACGCCTTGGAAAAACAAGGCCCGAACCAAGATCCACTGCAATCCAAGCAGGCCTGGTTGACGGCTGCGCAGAAACTAAAGGATTTCGGGGAGTTCAAACTGGCACTTCAGGCGCTTCAAAAAATGGACCCCGGCACCGATCCAGTCCTACGGGCCAAAGCCTTGGAATTGCGACTGTTTTGCACATTAGCCTTGGGACGCTATCGGGAAGCGGGAGACGTCTCGGAGGTGGCATCCGCCTCGATTTCAACCCTCTTGGAGGCAGGCCGATTTTCCGTTCAGGCACGTTACTGGGCCATTGACGCCGCCTTGAACGATGGCCGTTTCGACGCCGCCCAAGCCTGGCTTCATCCTTCTTGGCCTGCGTCTGAAAAAGAAAAAGCGGAACTTTTAGCCGCCCGATTGGCCATGGGCCGGGGCGATTTCGGTCAAGCCGAAACCCTTTTGACCCGCTTGAAATCCGCTCCGCGTAGCCGCCTTTCCAATGGCAGCATTCTCTATGCCCAGGGCTGGCTCGCCGCTTGGAAAGGCAAGGCGCTGAAAGCCGACAGTCTTTTTTCCCTGGCTTCAGCCTACGTGGACATGCCCGAAACCCAAAATGCCTTGGAGCTGCAGCGCTTAGCCTTGCTCGACACGGGCATATCCTTCACCCAACTCGTCACTTGCCGACCCGATGCCCCCCTAGCCCTATCACGTAAACTGGAAATTCTCAAGAACTTTTCCCGGCTATCGCCCTTATGGCCCGAATCCCAGTGGCAATTGGCGGAATTTTCGTTGGGATTAGGCGATACAATCACGGCCAAAGACATTTACCAAAAGCTGACCACGGCCGGAAGCCCCGTCCGCCGCATCATGGCCAGGGCCAGGCTGCTATTTTTAAGCGAATCGGAAAACCCCACCCAAGCCATTGCCGGATACGAAGACCTCCTAGTAGGATCCCAGCAAGGAGTGCCAGCCGAATTCGCCCGGGAAAGGCTGCAACTATTGGGACCATGAGCCTCAGATGGATACGCCACGTCAATGTCGATGGAAAGCCGACCACCCTCGAAGTCATGATGGGGCAAAGCCGGATCGCCGATAAGTGCTATGTGCGCATCGGTTCCGATGATGAGTTCTGGTTCAAGCCGACCGCCGATAATCGCGAAGGCATACTCGATTATGGCATGCTGCTATTGCAAGAAAAGCTCAGCGGCCACGAATTGACCACACCCGGAGGGGCTCCCTATCATTGGAATTAGGCTCAGGAAGGGGAAAGCGGGTTGACGGCTCATTTCGGCGGAAACTAAGTTTGTCCTCCTTCCGCGGAAAAGCGATCGCTTTACGCCGTCCTGCTTTTTGCGTTCGTGGGTCTGTAGCTCAGTTGGTTAGAGCATCGCTCTGATAAGGCGGGGGTCGGAAGTTCAAGTCTTCCCAGGCCCACCACGCGAAACGGAAATCCGGGGGTCTTAGCTCAGTTGGTAGAGCGCCTGCTTTGCAAGCAGGATGTCAGGAGTTCGACTCTCCTAGACTCCACCACTTTCAGAAGCTCGTTTTGGAGCCTGATAAAAGCCTTTCCGGAGTCCAAGGCCTCCCGGAAAGGCTTCAGAAACCTATTAAACTACCCCTTCATTGCGGCGGCTGCAGGTTCAGCCACCCCGTCGAGACAAGCGAAGACTTCCTTGAAAAACCAGGGGTGATCTTGCCAGGTCTGGGCGCTGACCAGGTTTCCATCCCTTACGCAATTACGGGTCACGAAGGTGCCGCCGCTGGCCTCCACCTCGTAACGGACATGCTCATAGCAGGTCACCCGCTTGCCTTTGACGAGTCCGGCCGCTGTGGCGATTTGAATACCGTGGCAAATGGCCAGGATCCAGGTGCCCAAGGTTTGGAATTCCTTCATGATGGCTTGCAGCTTGGGATCATTGCGCAGGTACTCCGGGGCACGGCCGCCGATGAGCAAAACCGCCTCGTACTCGCTGGGGACCACTTCCGCAAAGGAAATATCGGCCTTCATCTTGTAGCCGGGACGCTCCACATAGGTATCCCAACCCTCTTCGAAATCATGCATCACCAGGTTGAGCAGGCGCTTGACCGGAGCGGCCAGTACGGGCGTCAAACCCGCTTCCTGGAAACGGTGGTAGGCATACAAGGTTTCATAGCTCTCGCCGCCATCACCCGTAATGATCAGAATCTTGCGTTCCATTAACTCTCCTAGGACTTATGGGTTGAAAAGAAGAAGATAAAAAACTGAAAACACAGAAAGAAATCCGAGCTTATCCAACCATTTCGTATTTTTTGGAGATTGGGTTTCAAAATTCCCCCCAAATAAGGCCGGATTTACCCATGGAGCCTATTGCATGCCACTGAATGCCCTGCCCAAACGTCCCGAAACCGCTAAATCCAAATTCGCCGCTCCCGGCGGTCTCCTCATCGACGGACGTTGGCTCGAAGGCGAAACCCAGCTTGACGTCCAGGACAAGTATACCGGCGACGTCATCGGGTCGATTTCCTGCGCAAGCCCTTCCCAATTGGATGCCGCCCTGAACGCGGCTCAAAAAGCATCGGCCGTCATCGCGGGCATGCCGATTCACCAGCGTAGCGACATTCTGGCCCGGGCATCCTCCCTGCTGCGGGAGCGCAAGGAAATGATAGCCGATTGCATTGCCCGGGAATCGGGAAAAGCGCTGAAATTCGCCCGGCTTGAGGTGGAGCGCGCCGTGGACACCTTTCATCTGGCTTCCCATGAAGCCGGGAACCTTCATGGCGAAACCGTTCCCATGGACGCCGTGAAGTCAGGCGAAGGGCTGGTGGGCTTTTGGCGCCGGCGCCCCGTGGGCGTCATTGCCGCCATCACCCCGTTTAATTTTCCTCTCAATCTGGTTGCCCATAAAGTCGCCCCGGCCTTGGCCGCCGGCAATGCCATCGTCCTGAAGCCGGCCGAGCTCACGCCGTTTTCAGCCGCCTTACTTTGCGAAATCCTCATGGAGGCCGGATTACCGGCGGGATGTTTGAACCTGGTGCACGGTACCGGCGAAAAGATCGGCGATCCCCTCATCCGCGATAAGCGCGTCTCCAAGGTCACCTTCACCGGCAGCGCGTCGGTCGGTCGCCGGATCCTCGCCGCTGCCGGGATCAAAAAGGTCACCCTGGAATTGGGGAATTCCTCCCCTGTCATCATCGCCGCCGATGCGAACTTGCGTTTGGCCGCGGCCAAGTGCGCCATCGGTGCGAATTATTGCTCCGGCCAGGTTTGCATTTCCACCCAACGCATCATCGCGGAAGCCTCGGTGGCGGAAGAATTTAAGGCCATGCTCGCCGAAGAAACCGCCAAGCTCGTCGTCGGCGATCCCTTGAATGAAACCGTGGATGTCGGCCCCATGATTCGGCAAACCGAGGCTGAAAGGGTCGAGCGCTGGGTGGGAGAGGCGGTCCAAGGGGGCGCTCGCATTGTCCAGGGAGGCCGCCGGGAAGGGCCCGTTTATTGGCCGACCATAGTCGATCAGGTCAAACCCGATATGAAGGTGGTTTGCGAAGAAGTCTTTGGGCCTGTGGTCGTGGTGCGTACCTGTGCGACCTTTGAAGAAGGCGTCGCCATGGCAGATGATACGGATTACGGCCTTCAAGCCTCGGTGTTCACCCGCGATATCGACCGCGCCTTTCAAGCCGCGGCCAACCTCAATTTCGGCGGCGTCATCATCAACGACACCCCCCACCTGCGTCCCGATCACATTCCTTATGGCGGCAATCGCCAAAGCGGCCTGGGCCGCGAAGGATTGCGTTATGCCATGGAAGAGATGACCAATATCCAGATGATCATGGTGAGGACGCCGACACCTCAGGCTCCTCCCCGCGGGAAATGAGTCTTGGCCTCACCGATGGCCAACTCAATCCAATTGCCGTCAGGTCCTTTCCAGGTGGAAGAGACGGGGACCGGCCCGACCTTGATCTGCATGCATGGTTTGGGCGGCGGCGCCCATTGGTTCCGGGGACTCGGAGAGAGATTGGCAGACCGCTTCACGGTCCTGGCATTTGACCATCCCGGGACGGGCGCCAACCGGGTGGGTGATGTACCCTTTTCCATTGAGCGGTGCGCCGTAGTCCTGCTGGAATTGATTGAATCGCGCGGAGCCGGACCCGCATACGTGCTCGGCCACTCCATGGGCACCATCATCGCCCTCTACGCCTATGCGATGGCGCCGGAGAAGTTTCGCTCCATGCTATTCGTCGGCGGCCTTCCTGCTGTCACTCCAAACATGCACCGAAGGCTAAGCGACAGGCGCGGGCTCATTGTCCAGCGGGGTATGGCAGGTTTGGGATGGAAAGCGACGGTCGGCGTATTCGCCAAGGCGACGATAATGGACTTTCCCGAAATGTCCGCGCTTTTTGCGCGTCTATGGGAAAATTACCCTTCCGAAGTCTATGTGGAGACTCTTGACGCTTTGTTGGCGGCTTCAGCGGAAGACGTTCCTCCCCGCGTTCACGTGCCTTGCCTGGTTTTGTCGGGTGAAGAAGACGCTTATGCCCCACCCGCGGAAAGCGAAAACTTCGCCAAGGCCTTTCCGCCTCACTTGGTCAAGCGGGTTGTCATGCGGGATTGCGGCCACATGACCTTCTTGGAGGCCCCGGCTAGATTCGCGAAAGAAATAAGCGCCTACCTGAACAGCTGAATCTAAGGGCAGGGTAAGGTTTCACTCGTACAGCGCTTTCCATCTCCGGTTGCGCCTGCCATCATGGATGATGTGCTGGAGACTGCGATTTGCGAGCCTGTTTAAAAATTGCCTATGGCGAATTAATCTGCGATAATAGACCATCATGATGGATTCTTTTTCACTCCCCCATCCGAAATCTTTGCCGCTGGGTTTGGGATAAGCCAGATTTAAGCCATCCTCAGCGAGAAAACCCAGGGCAATCCGGTATGAATCCCCGTTACTTTTGCATTCATGGCCATTTTTACCAACCCCCCCGGGAAAACCCGGTATTGGGGCGGGTGGAAATGCAGCCCTCTTCCTGGCCCCAACACGATTGGAATGAGCGCGTTCATCAGGAATGCTATGGCCCGAACGCGACTTCCCGGATTCTGGATGAAAAGGGTCGGATCCGCGATATTTGGAATAATTACGCCTGGATGAGCTTCAATGCGGGAGCCACCTTGCTCAGCTGGATGGAGGAAGAGCATCCCGACGCCTACCAGCGCATCTTGGAGGCCGATACGGAAAGCCGCGAAAGGCTTGATGGCCATGGCAATGCCATGGCCCAGGTTTACAACCATATCATCATGCCGCTGGCTTCGGCGGAAGACAAGCGTCTGCAAATCGCCTGGGGCCTGCGCGATTTCGAACAGAGGTTTCAACGCAAAGCGGAAGGCATTTGGTTGGCGGAAACCGCCATCGACATCGACACCGTGGTGGAATTGATAGAAGCCGGCGTCCGCTATACGGTCTTGGCTCCCACCCAAGCCTGGAAGGTCCGCCCATTAGGGGGGGAAATCTGGCGCGACGTCTCCGACAATTCGCTCGATCCCAAACACCCTTATCGCATTTTCCCTCTGGACGAAGACGGCACGCCCTTGGCTAAAGGTTACCTGGACCTCTTTTTTTACGACGGCCCATTATCCAGCGGGGTTGGGTTTGAACATCTCCTGAAGGACGCGCGGAGATTCCTGGATAAAATCGGCAGCGCTTTCGATCCAGATAGGCGGGAGCCGCAATTGGTGACCATTTGCACCGATGGCGAGAGCTATGGGCATCATGAACCCTTCGGGGACATGTGCGCCGCCTACTTATTCCGGGAGTTGGCGCCCCAACGCGGCATGGTGGCGGTCAACTATGCGTATTGGCTGGACAAATACCCGCCGCAATTCGAGGTCAAACTCAAAAACGCCTATAGTGGAGGAACGGCTTGGTCATGCGCGCACGGAACCGGACGCTGGTCATACGATTGCGGATGCTCGACCGGCGCTCCCCCGGGATGGAATCAGAAATGGCGCGCCCCTTTGAGGCAGGCCCTGGATTGGCTCAATCATGAGACCCATCGCTGGATAGATGCCTCCGGCCCCCTCGTCTTCAGGGATTTCGAAGCCGCCAAAAAGGAAGCCCCCGATAGTTGGCACCGCCTGCCGGAAATCCGGGAAGCCTATTGGCTGAGACACCTGGATCCGAAAGCCGACGCCGCCCTGGCCATGGACATCATGGAAACCGTCCGTTACAAGCAGTACATGTATACCTCTTGCGGCTGGTTCTTCGCCGATTTGACCGGGATCGAAACCCAGCAGGTTTTGCGCTATGCGCATCGGGTGCTCGCTTTATTGGAAATCCATCGTCCGGGAAGCGGAACCCGGGAGGAATTCCTCGACCTGTTGTCGGAAGGCAAATCCAATATCCTGCAACTGGACGGGAAGGCCCTCTTCGAAAAAATAGAGGCCGAAAGTTTCGATCCTCAGGATTATCTGGCCTTCGGCCTATGGATCGAGGATTTGATGGGAGAACCCTTCGCCCATGGGCATATCCAGGGATGGATATTCGAAGGCCGCGACGACTTGCACCTGGGCAAGTTCAGGCTGCGGGAGATAACGGTAAGAAGGGAATTCAGCCAGAAAATCGAACGGTGCTGGTTGGCGGTGCAAAATGAAGGCCTCGATGGCGATACCCTCTACCTGCATCACCCCGCCCCGACCGAGCGCCTGAGCGAACAGGCGGGGGATTCATCCACCCACGATTTCCGGAAGATTTGGCGCTCCGTCGCCATGCACGATTTGCCGATGGATGTCCGAGACAGGCTAGCCGTCCACCTCCGAAACCTTTATTGGAAAGAAAGCGCGGTGGATTTCCTTTCCCAAGAGGGGAAAATCAAAAGGCAGCTTTTGCAATTCGAAAGGCTGGGATGGCCCATGCCGAAAAACATGCAAGCCGTCTTGCACGTCATTGAAAACCATCATTTGGTAGAATCGCTCAAGGTAGGTTTGGCCGAAAACAACCTGGAGGCCATGCTTCAAGCCAGCGAAATCGCGCATCGCCTGGCCTCCCAAGGCGTGAAGGTCCACTTGGGGCCGATAAAACTCACCTTGCATGAATACATGCTGGGCCTGGGGCTTCGCTTTTTGGATCATAGTACGGGATTGGAGCTAAAGCCGTTATTTGTGATTTTAGACCTTCTCGATACCCTGAAGCTCAGCATGGAAAGGACTCGACTCGAAAATTTGGCTTTTCCTTTATTCCTCGCCGTGTCAGAATGGGCTAAAACGGGGAATTTCACCTATCCCGTCCAATTAGAAGAAGCCCTGATGCTGCTGGATAGATTAAATTTCTCGGTAGACGAGGGAAAAGGCACCCTCCTATCCCCGAAAGCGGTGGTTGCATGATTTCGGAAACAATACTGATCCTTACCATCTTGGCCGCCGTTTTCATTACGGGCGCATCCTTGGGTCAGCTATTGCTCCGCATTCGCCTGGCGAAACTCGAACGAATGAATATGGAGTTGGAGCAGAAGCGTATCGGCGATTTAAAAAGGGCCATCAACCAAAGGGCCATCATCATCGAACGCCGGCGTCCCGCTTCCCGTTTTGAAGAGGAAATCCGCGACGAAATCGACGAAATCCTCGGCGACATCGAAAACTCTTGAAGGCTTAACCGATTCGATCCGGGTTAAACTTTATCTTTCCGTCCCATACCGGGTAGGCAATGGCAAGGCCCGGTATTTCGCTTCCCGCATTTCCCCAAACCGTCATCATTAGGTAAGGCATGCACTCGCACAAGAGCCGTTTCAACGACGCCGAAGAATACCCCATGATCCCCATCCTCACCCAGGATGAAATGCGCGACGTCGAAAAGAAAAGCGCCGACCACGGCCTCTCGGAATACGACATGATCATGAGTGCCGGCGAAGCCGTCTTCCAATCCATCAAATCCATGCTGGAAGAAGAGTATGAGCAAGGCTTCGAAGATGATCAGGGCGAAGACGTCCATGACGGGTTTCACGAAACCGAAGATGCCGATGCGGGAGATACGGCTTCGGGCGCCAAACCCCGTAAAATCGATCCTTATACCATAGCGTTCGTCTGCGGCAAGGGGCATAACGGGGCCGACGCCTTGTCGGCTGCCCTGCTTTCGGCCCAGGCCAATTACGCCGTCATCATCTACCAGCTTCATTCGGAATCGGCTTACAGCCCCGAAATCCTGAAGCTGCACCAACAATTGAAAGATGTGGACATGGACATCCACATCGTCACGACTCCGGTCGATTTGCCCATTTTCCAGGAAGTCGATTTAATCGTCGATGGTTTGCTGGGAACCGGAGCGAATGGCGCCGCCACCGGTTTGGTGCAAAGCTGCATTTACGGCATGAATAAAAGCGGCGTGCCTATCCTTTCCATCGATTTGCCGTCCGGCGTCCTCTGCGATTCCAGTGAGGTGGCGGGATCGGTCGTGCAAGCCACGGCCACCATTTGCCTGGGAGCGATCAAGGTTTCGGCCGCGTTCTACCCCTCCTGCACCTATTTCGGACGCATCGGCTATAGCCCGATTTGTTTCGACGAAAGATCCCTGGTTTCCCAACCGTCCCAACTCGCCTTATATACCCCCGAAGACGCCATCGATGATTTGCCGGCGCGCGATTTCCGGAGCAATAAATACTCGACGGGCAAGGTCTTGGTGGTGACAGGATCGCGGGGCATGCATGGCGCGGCGGCGTTGGCCAGCAATGCCGCCTTGAGGGCCGGAGCAGGCATGGTACGCTGCGCCGTGCCAGCCGGCATCTATCCCGACTTGGCCCCTCACCTCTTGGAAGTCATCGGTCTGCCCCTGGGCGAAGCCACCGATTATCGTTTTACCCCGGGACACCTGGAAGAATTGAAGCCCTGGCTGGAATGGGCGGATACCTTGGTGGTCGGACCCGGATTGGGCAAGCATCCGCAAACCGAAGCCTTTTTGGAAAAGCTCATGCCCCTCCTGAAAAACCGCAAGGTTGTGGTTGACGGCGATGCCCTGCATTGGTTCGACGCCGAACATGCGGAGCGCCGTCAAACCCCGGGGTTGACGGAGTGGATCCTCACTCCGCATGCGGGTGAGTACAAACGCATGGGCGGAATCTGGGACTATGAAAATCCCATGCAACACATGGAATCCCTAAAGGCCTGGGTAAAGCAGGGCGCATCGCATACCGTCCTCAAAGGGCCGACGACCTTGTATGCCCAGCCCGACGGCAAGCTTTTGATCATCCCCGCAGGCAACCCCGGCATGGCCACGGCGGGTTCCGGAGACGTTCTGTCGGGCATTCTAGCCGCCTTTTTGGCCGTCCGGCCCATGCACCAAGCCGCCCCGCTGGCGATTTTGGCGCATGGCAAAGCCGGCGACGCGGCCCGCAAGGACCGGGGCACCTTGGGCATGACGGCTTCGGATTTGATCCTTTATTTGCCGTCAGCGTTGAAAGAAATCGAGGATCAAATCGACGACGCCGCCTTGGACGCCGAGGCGGAAAAATAGGGTCATCGACTCCGGTCGGCCGAAAGTCCGTTCAATACGACGTCGTGAATCCTTCCATTGCTGGACAACCCGCATTTCTCGACCAGGCTGTCCTGCCCCGACCAGGCGCTGAATCGACCTCCCGCCTCGGGTAAAATGATTTGCATGGGAGCGATGTCCCAGATTTCCACGATGGGATCGGCCATGGCCTCGGCCTCGCCGGTAGCGACCAGGAAATGCCCATAGCAGTCTCCCCAACCGCGATGCAATTTGGCGCGTCGGCGCAATTCCGCCCACGCCGGCCCGTGGCCCAGCCTTTCCATGGTGCTGACGCTGCCGTCCAACAGGAGCGAGTCTTCCAAATGGTCGACCGCTGAAACCTGGGCGGGCCGGCCATCCACCCACGCTCCGCCTCCCAGGCTCGCGGAAAGCACATGGTCCAAGGCGGGCAGGGAAATGACTCCTACCACGGCGCGCCCTTTTTCCAATAGGGCGATTAGGGTTCCGAAAAGCGGCACTCCATGGATGAAGGCCTTGGTCCCGTCTATGGGGTCGATGACCCATTCCCGCTGGGCTTTTCCCGCCTCGCTTCCGAACTCTTCGCCGATAATCCCGTAATCCGGGGTATGGCTGTGGATGCGCTTGCGAATAGCCTCCTCCGCACCGCGATCGGCCAAGGTGACGGGGGTATTGTCACCCTTGGTCTCGACCTTGAGGCCGGTGCGGAAATGGCCTCGGATGATTTTACCCGCTTCCTCGGCGAGGGTGAGCGCGAATTCGAGTTCTTCCCGGTAACTTTCCATGGTAGCCCTGAATTTAATCCACTAAACGCGCGCGCGAAATGGCTTGGTGGCCGAACCGGGCGCGCACCGCGTCCATGGCCTTGTCCAGATGGCCTTGCTTGCCTTCGGCGGGGGCGAAAAGGGAAAGCTGTTCTCCCGCCGCCTCGAAATGGGAGAGGCGTATGCCTATCAAGCGGAAGCGGCGGCCAGGATTAAGGCGGGCGGGCAAGGTGCTTCTGAAAAGCCTCAGGGCCTGGGAATAAATGACTTCGCTATTCATGGTCGGTTCGCCAAGGGTACAAGAGCGGCTATGCCGGGAGAAGTCCGGATCCCGCCAGACAAAGCTGACGGTCTTGCCGCCGAGGTCTTCGTGACGGGCCCGGCGGGCGACCCTGTCCGCCAAATCGAGCAGCCCGCTTTCCAACTCATCCACTTGGTCGACATCCCGTTCAAAAGTCGTTTCATGGGAAATGCTTTTCTCGCGCCATTCGGATTCCAAATCGCGGTCGTCTTCTCCCCGGCTCAAGGACTGGATATGGGCCGCGAAACGCGCGCCGAAGGCGGCTTCCAATTCGGACAGGGACGATTGCCTCACCTGGCCGATGGTGTATAAGCCATGGCGATGCAATTCCGGAACGGTTCTTTTACCCACTCCCCATAAGCGTTCCACCGGCAGGGGATCGAGAAAGTCTTGGATACCGATTTCGGGGATATGGAATAGGCCGTCGGGTTTTTTCACGTCGCTGGCCAGTTTGGCCAAAAACTTATTCGGGGCTATGCCCACCGATCCCGTTAATCCGGTTTGCTTGCGGATGGCTTGCTTCAAGCGTTGGCCGGCCTGCTCGGGAGGGCCGAATAAGGCTTGGGTTCCCGTCATGTCCAGGAAGGCCTCATCGACGGATATTTGCTCGATGATCGGTGAGAAATCGCCGAGAATACCCATGATTTTTTTCGAGTAGGCGGCATAAACCTCATGACGTCCGGAAATGAAAACGCCATGCGGGCATCTCCGTCTGGCTTCCTTGACCGGCATGGCGGAATGGATTCCGAAAACCCTGGCTTCATAGGAAGCGGTGGAAACCACTCCCCGCGAACTGTGCACCCCGCCGACGATGACGGGCTTGCCTATTAACTGGGGATTTTCAAGCTGTTCGACGGAAGCGTAAAAGGCGTCCATATCGACGTGAAACAGGACCCGCGAATTCCGTCCCCGCTGGTCTAAAGCCCCCGCCGAATCGAGAGAATCCCGCCCCATGCCCGTTAAAGGTAGAACCCATCTCCAAGGTCATTCGTTGGCCAAAGCCCGGGCGAGACCGAGGTCAAGCAGGAGCGCGAAGCAGCGATATTGGCTGAAAACACTTATTTTAGTCGTCTCCATGCGACTTTTTGCCCTTTCCGACCCCCATTTGAGCTTTGGCGTCCCGAATAAAAAAATGGACCGTTTCGGAGCGGTTTGGGTGGATCATGCCGCGAAAATGCAGGCGGCCTGGGATGAATCCGTCGGGGCCAAGGATATCGTATTGGTGCCCGGAGATATCAGCTGGGCCAAGCGTTTCGAAGACGTGCTCCCTGATCTCGAATGGCTGCATGCAAGACCCGGGATCAAGATTTTGCTCAAAGGCAATCATGATTTGTGGTGGCCGTCAGCCACCTTGCTCGATCAGGCTTTGCCGAGCTCCTTGCGTTATATCCAGCACAATAGCCTTCGCGTGGGGCCTTTCCATTTCTTCGGTAGCCGCTTATGGGACACCGACGAATATTCGGTTTTCGATTTAATCGAATGGGATCCCAAAAAAGGCTCAGTTCCCGGCGTCCTTTCCGATGCGGACAAAGTGAACCAGCAAAAGCTTTTCGAAAGGGAATTGCAAAGGCTCATGCTTTCCATCGACACCTTGCCCAAGCAAGCTTTGAAAGACGGCGAAATCCGCGTCGGGCTCACGCACTATCCGCCCATCGACCATTTATTGAATCCGACGCGGCCCGCCAAGCTGCTCAAGGAAGCCGGCGCCAAGCATGTCGTATTCGGCCATCTGCATTCGGTTAAGGAGAGTTGGAAAGGCAAGGCCTTCGGCGTTTGGGAAGGGGTCCACTTCCATCTGACCTCATGCGACTATCTCGAAATGGCTCCCAAACTGATTTGCGAATCCCCCTAAGGCGAAACGTCTTAAGCCGCAATTTTCGCCAATAGATCCGAGGCGATTTCATCGAGTAAAAGCCAACCTTCACCTATCAATTTCACCTGATTGCCGGACTTTTCCAGCATGCCCGCCTTCAACCATTTGTCCAGCGTCGGTGCGGGAATGACGATTTGGAAATCGCGGCATAAAGCTTGGATGTCCAAGCCTTGGGCCTGACGAAGGGAAAGGAATATCCTTTCCGCCAGCCGAGAATCGCCGTCTAAAACGTCCAGGCCGCAAGACGAAAGTGGAAACCCGTCCGCGCCCCACTGGAGATATTCTTCGAAGCCACGGGGGGCCTCCATCCTGTTCCCTGCCAGTAAGGAGTGGGCCCCCGGCCCCAAGGCCAAGTACTCGACTTCATTCCAATAACCTTGATTGTGCCGGCAAGCCAAGCCAGGCTTGGCGAAATTACTCACCTCATAGCGCTGATACCCGCGCTCCGCCAAGAACTCCACCCCGGCGAGATACTGGGCATTGTAGGCTTCGGGATCGGGCAATCGCAGCCTTCCGGCATGGGCGAGGCGATCGAATTCCGTGCCTGCCTCGATGGTGAGTCCATAAAATGAAACATGCGAAGGGTCATAGGTCAGCATGGTTTCCAGGCTTTGCAAAAAGCTCGCCAGGCTTTGCTCCGGCTGGCCGAAGATCAAATCTCCCGAAAAGGCGAAATGGCCGAACTCGGCCAAGGCGCGCAAGGCGGCGTGGGCACCTTCGGGGCTATGGACGCGGCCAAGGCGCTTCAATTCCCCGGCGTCAAAGCTTTGCACGCCCAAGCTGACGCGGGTAAAACCCAATTCCTTTAATGCGCTCAACTTGGCACGGTTGAGGCTGGATGGATTGCATTCGATGGTCCATTCTTCGACCTTGGAGCAATCGAATCGGCTGCGAAGGGCCAATACCAAGGCTTCCAAGAATTCCGGCGCCAGTACCGAAGGCGTTCCTCCCCCGAAAAACACCGTCCGCACCGCCCGTTTTTCCAAACCCTGGCCGCGGATTTCCATTTCCCGCAAAAGGGTTTCCGTCCACGGCCTTTGCCTGGAAGCCGGCAATTCCCAACTGGCGAAATCGCAATAGTGGCATTTTTTTTCGCAGAAAGGAATGTGCACGTAAAGCTGCAAAGGGGCGGAGACGTTCGGATTATCCATCGTTCCCCAAAAGGTAGGACCTGGGACATCCGGCCAAGACAAAGAAAAACCCCGACCGGGAATCGGCCGGGGCTAAGCCTGAAAGGACCGGGCTTTCGCTCCGTTTTGGGGAGTCGCCGGCCTTGTTTACCCTCTCCTATTACCTGGGATCCAAGGTCCAGCCGTCAGTCCACTTGGAACTGGCGGCGGGGTCGAAAGCGCCCAGGTATTTGGCCGTGACCATACCGCTGGGGACATCCACCGCGCCGGTTACCGAAGATCCGACCACGGGGTTTTCCTCGGTCAACTCCAGGGAAGAGGTATCGGCGAGGAACCAGCCTTCCACCTTGGTCAAAGCCGAAGCGACGGCAGTGGCGGAATCGGCCAGGCCGGCGGCGGCCTTGACGCTGGCCAACTTGGTATTGCCATAAGCGTAAATCGCTTCGCCCTTCAAATCGTCGCTATTCACATTACCGATGGAGCCATTGCCATCGACCAGAATGGCCGAACCCTTGACGAAGCCGGTGACGATGGCATTGCCGATATGTCCGGCGGTGCCGCGGCGCAGATGCATGCCGTTCAAGGCATTGTCGTTATTGCCGATCAGGGTCAGATTGTAAACCATGGGGCTGGAAACCGGGGTATTGCTCTCTTTGCCGTTCAGGTTGTCGGCCTCGATGCCATTGGGATTGCTGGAGGTGGCCACACCCTGGTAGCCATAGGCGAATTGCAATTTTCCGCGCCAGCCGGCGTCCCAATCGAACATATCATCGTCGCAGCCCGTGCCGACCAGATGATGGGGTGAAACGGTGCCGCCGAACCATTCATAACAATCGTCGCGGCCTTCATAGACCTGGATATAGCTGATTTGGGTCTTGCTGCCGACGCCGCCGAAGGTGAGGCCATTCAATTCGTTGTCGGCCGACAATTCATATCCCGCCCATTCGATGCGGACATATTTCATGACGCCGGAGCTGTCATCGTCATCCGTGCCTCCATAGGACACGCCCACCAAGCCTTCGATTTCACCTTCTTCGGTATCGAGATTGATGTCGGCCTTGCCCAAAAGGACCACGCCGCCGAAGTCGCCGCGCGCGGGAGACGAGGTTCCCGCAGTGAAGACGATGGGCTTGGAAGCCGTTCCTACGGCATTGATTTTGGCGCCGGCCATGATCACGAGGGCGGACAAGTCGCCGTTTTCAGGCCCCATGACCTTGGCGCCGGCGCCGATGGTCAAAGTGGCTCCGGGTTTGACGAAGGTCAACCCCTTCAAGGAATAGGTTTTGTCGCCGGGCAAAGCACAATCCGCCGTGATATCCAATTTCAAGGTATTGCCGGCATCCAAGCAAGTCGCTCCCTTGGTGACGGGCTGGGTGGCTACTAGAGCGGTTCTGGTCCAACCGGCCGTCCACAATTCGGTAGCCGCCGGGTCGAAGGCGCCGATATACTTGGCATTGGCCATGCCCGAAGGAGGCTCCACCGCGCCATCAAGCTCGCCGGCTTTGGGAGAGGCCCAGGAAATGTTCAAGGGAGAAACTTCTCCCGTAAACCATTCCGCGATGGCCGCTTTCGCGTCATGGACCATGGAGGCGCTGTCGTCGGCATTGGAAGCCAAACCGGAGGCGGCCTTGACAGCTATTTCGGAGGCATTGCCGTAGGAATAGATGCCTTCACCCATCAGGTCTCCCGAGATGGCATTTTTGATGGATCCGTTGCCGTCGACCAAAACGGCCGAACCCTTGACGAAACCGGCGATGACGGCATTGCCGATATGGCCGGCGGTGCCGCGGCGCAAATGCATGCCGTTCAGGGCATTATTGCTATTGCCGATGAGGGTGATATTGTAAACCATGGGGCTGGAAACCGGGGTATTGCTTTCCTTGCCGTTCAGGTTATCGGCTTCGATGCCGTTGGGATTGCTCGAGGTCGCCTCGCCCTGCCAGCCGAAAGCGAATTGCAGCTTGCCGCGCCAGCCGGCGTCCCAATCGAAAATATCGTCGTCGCAACCGCTGCCGACTAGGTGATCGGCGCTGACCGTGCCGCCGAACCATTCAAAGCAATCATCGCGGCCTTCGAAAGCCTGGACATAGCTGATCTTGGTTCCCGAACCGACGCCGCCGAAGGTGAGGGCATTCAATTCATTGTCGGTCGACAACTCGTAACCGGCCCATTCGATGCGGACATATTCGAGATGGCCGCTATTGTCGTCATCGTGGGTGCCGCCATAGGAAACGCCGACCAGCCCTTCGATTTCACCTTCCTCGGTATCGAGGTTGATGTCGGCCTTGCCCAAGAGGACTACGCCGCCGAAATCGCCGCGCGTGGGCGACGAAGTCCCCGCGGTGAAAACGATGGGTTTGGCCTTGGTGCCCACCGCCATCAATTTAGCGCCGGCCTGCACGACCAGGGCCGAAAGGTCGCCATTGGAAGGACCCATGATTTTGACGCCGGGGTCGAGAGTCAGAACCGCGCCGTCCTTGACGAAGGTCAGGCCTTTCAAGGAATAGTTGCCTTCCTTGAGCTGACAGCTCTCGGTAATTTCCAGTTTCAACTCGGTTTCGGAATCCAGGCACTTGGCCAGGGTATCCGTTCCCGTGGTGTCATCGTTATCGGTGGTATCGACGGGGGGCTTGTCGTCTTTACTGTCGGTGGTGCAACCACTCATCATGCCGCCAGCCAGTACCAGGGCGAGCAATGATGTTTGAACCAAGCGTTTGCCAAGGTCTTTCATGAATATCCTCTCGAAAAAGATTCCGCTTGAGCCAGCGGTGATGTGTACCGTCGACGCGGAAGGTGTTCCGCGGTTACCGACGATGCAGGTTTTTCCTACGGGGGAAATAGGAGCCGCTCGATATTGCAAGGATATTGCACGCTTAATTCAGTCTTGATCCCGGTTACCATTTTTTAGGTCAATGCGTCCCGCGCCGGCATAGCTGGCCACTTGCCAGCCCTTTTCGGTTTTCAAGACCGCACCCGCCAAGAGCATAGCATGCCCGGCTACCTCATAGGTTCGGACGATCCCCGCATTATCCGGTGCCGGATGAGGCCGGTCTTTTTTAACCGGGGCGCTGAGTTTGAATTCGTTTTCCGCGGTCCGCAGACTATCGGGCAAGGCCGTCCCGTCGCTCAGCAGGCGCTTCAATCCTTTGACGCTATTGGCCTTTTGCATCCCGTAAATGAATTGGAATACATCGGGGCGCGAAGAATCATAGGCCGGCGATTGAGGGTAAATATCGCGGGCGAAAGTGCTTTCCGAGACCAGGAGGCGAACCAGCCCGATGGTATCTTGCCTGCCTATTCTCGCCCTCAAGGTGTCCAATAAAGCGACGCTGTCGCCAACCCATTCCGTTCCCACCAGGGCCGGCTTGGCCTTCACCGCGGCCTCGGGAGGTGGCATCGGGACCGCCCTCTTTTCCTTGCATCCGAAAAAAGCGAAGGCGAGCAGGCAAAACAAAGCATGGATGGAGAAAACCCGCCTGATCATGGTCGTATTTCCCTGGATTTAAAGTGCATAGGCCATACCCAGGCTGAAACTGCGCCCGGATCCTTTACGCTTGATGACTAAACCGCCCTGGCTCTGACGCACGGTTTCATCCGTGATGTTTTTGGCCGTAAACTTCAATTTGAAATGTTCCCCCAGTTTCTGCGAGGCCGATAATTCCAGGCTTTGCCGGGGGCTATCCAGGATATCGGGAAAGGGGTAAACGCCGACCTTGGCGATGCGTTCTCCGATGATATTATAAAGCAAGGAGACTTGCATGCCGCCCTGGCTGGGCTCCCATTGCAAAATGCCGTTGGCGATATACGGGGCTTGGCCTTGCAAAGCGCGCTTCACCTTCCCCTTGACCTCGCTCCGTATCCAGGTCGCGTTACCGATGGCCTTAAAGGCCGAAAGCCAGGGGTGAAGCCGGGAAAGGCCGAAGCGGGCTTCGGCTTCCGCCCCATAGATATAGGCCGAAGGGGCATTCACGTAGATTTGCCGGTTATTGCTCCCGGCATTGAAGATTTGCACCTCGATGGGTTGGGCGAAATACTTATAAAACCCCGAAACGGCGATGAGTTCCGCCGGTGAGGGAAAGAGTTCCCACCGGAAGTCGTAATTGTAGATGAGGGTGGGTTCCAATTGGGTATTACCTACGGTCTCCAGGCTTTGCTGATAATCGAAATACAACAAGGGAGCCATTTCGCGGTATTCGGGATAGGAATAGGTCTGTCCGAAACTCAGCCTCAGGTTTTGCCTTTCGCTGACCGAAGCGATGAACCCCAGCGACGGTAATACTCCCGTTCGGTCATAGCCGAAATGGAAAACGCAGGAATCATTGTCGCCGCAATCGGCTATGGCCCTTTCCGACGGACTGAGCAGACCGATAGGTGATTCGGCCCGTCCCTCGACCTTCGCCGAGGATAAGCGCGCTCCGATGACAAGATGGGCCCAATCGGTGAATCCCAATTCTCCCTGGGCATACCCCGCCCACTGCCTATCGCGGACTTGATAATCATCGCGGGGAAATTCATTGGAATTGGTCACCCATCCCGTATCGCCGTCTCCATTAAAGACGCCGAAATAATTTTCATAGGAGCTATGGCGCAATTCCGGATTACTGCTCACCCTCCGTCCCGAAGCCATGGTCAGGCGACGCATGTCGAAATCGCGTTTCTTGAAAAACCACGTGCCGCCGGTTTTGATTTTAGAACCCTCGGTCAACCAGTCGAATTCCAAAGGCAAGCTGAAATCGACCTTACCCCCGAGGCCATTTTCCTCGGAAATGAACCAGCGCCGGTCTCGCGCCCCTCCCGCCGCCAAATTGGTATAAGGAAAGGCCGAGTCATAGCCTTCCTCATCGGGTTTGGCGATGATATAGGAGCTTTCGCGCCGATCAGGCCGGATACGGTCGGCATTCGAGAGGGATAAGGTCCATTCCACTACCCGGTCACTCTCTTCGCCGAAACCATGCTCCCCGGACAGCTGATAATTTTGCAAGGTCTGCTGAACATTATTCAGTTCGTATAGCAAGGTCGTATCCGCTTCAGCCTCCCGTTTGCCATAAGCGCGGCCGACCTCGTCTTCGAATTGTCGATTGACCAAGGCCATCAGCCGGATTTTCTGGCTTTCCGACCATTGGTAAGTCCCCGTTCCCAATCCGCCCCAAACGACTTGCATGGCATCGACGACGCGCTCGGCTTGATCCGCATAATTGGGTTCGAGGGAATTCGTCTCGGTATTGCTGTCCAGACGGATGCGCGCGCTGAACTCCTCATCGCTATCCCATTGAATGCCATAGGTTCCGCCGGCCAGCCAGCCGACGGCCCTATCCTCAGCCAAATCCACGCGATTGCCGACGCTGATGCTATAGCCTTGATCCACGGGCGCCTTTTCGCGACGTGGCGTCCAGACATTGGGCATTTGCGAAAGGATGGCTTGCTGCGCCGCTTTCCTCGCTTCGGGCGTATCCCCCAGGCTGGGAGAGCGATAGTCGAAACGCGTCGTGGGAACGCCTTGGGGATAATCCCTGGTGCCGTCGTCGAAACCCAGCCAATCGGTTTTACCGCCGCTATAAGTCCATAGCTTTTCCCCCGTGGCGCCATCGGAATAACCCGCCTTGGCGGAAAGCGACAGCAAGGGACCGGAAGGGAAATCCTTGGTCCGCAATTGCAATGCCCCTCCCGCGAATTCGGCGGGTTGATCGGCGGTGAAGGTTTTCGAAGCGACCAGGCCTTCCAATAAGCTGGTGGGAAACATGTCCATGGGGATGACGCGCTTATCGGGATTGGGCGAAGACAAGGTCAGCCCATTTAATTGCACATTGACATAGCGCTCTCCCAGTCCGCGGATATAGACCAAGCCATCCCCTCCCACCGAGATGCCGGTAACGCGCCGCACGGCCGCGGCCGCGTCGCCATCGGGGCTTTTGGACATTTGTTCGCTGGAAATGCCGTCGGATACCGAGGGTGCGTTTTTCTGGGCCATCAATAAACCGGCGTCACTGGTTTGCGCCGTCTTGGCGGTGATCCTTACTTTCTCGGCCGCCACGGCCTTATCCTGCAGGGAAAAGACATAGGCCGCGTCTTCATCGGCATGTACCCCCAAAGCGGATTTTTCCAATGGATCATGGCCGGAATGCACGGCCAGTATTCCGTATTCCCCCGGCGGCAAATCGGGAAAAACAAAGTGACCTTTTTCATCGGAAAAAGTCGCCTTATCCTGATTGGCCAGTATCAAGCGGACATCCGAGAGGAATGCTCCGCCATTGGCCGCCGTGATTTGACCCGACAGCGAACCATGACCCGGCTGCGTGCCTTTTGCCGGCGGCGAGGTGCGATAAGCCTCGTCTTGACGGACGGTATCGCTCGCCACGGTAGGTTCTTCCTCCTTGGATATAGCCAGGGTATCCGTTTGGCGGGCCCAGGTCGTATCGAGCGCGTCCAACAAACCGGAATCCCGCAGGCTATCGGGTTCTTGCAATCGGAAGGGAGGGTTTTCCTGCGCTTGCGGAATGGAAATGAAAATGGACAAGAAAATGATAAAGGCGATTCCCGGGGAAGTTGCCAACCCAGGCAAAAGGCGCCGAAGCGTCTTGCTACTATCCGTCATGAGGGCATTACCTTGCGGCCAGAACGGAGCGAACCGATGCTGCGGCTTGAGCTTCTCCGCGTCTTTCATACCATGCGGCCAGCCTTTCCAATCCCCGCAGCCCTTCGGCGTCGCCCAGGCGATAGGCTTTCACATAGGCCTCTTGAGCGCCGATCGGATCGCCGGCTTCGAAGCGAAGCCCGGCCAGGGAAGTCCAGAGTTCCGCCTGATTGGCATGGGTTTTCAAAAGGGTCTCCAGGGTAATGGCGGCTTCGGCGGAATGGCCGAGGGACCTTTGCAATCTCGCCATGCGTAACCATGGGCGCTTATCCGTGGAATCCCGCGAAGCGGCTTTTTCCCAGCTGGAAAGCGCGCCTTGGGCATCTCCCGCCTGGGCCCGCAAATCCCCGAGCAGGAGCAAAGCCCAGCTACCCGCCTCCCCGGTCTCGCCGTAACGCTCCAAGGCAACCGCGGCGGCTACCGTATCCAAGGCTTGCAAATGGCATTGGACCATGGCCGACCACGAGGCTTCATCGTTAGGAGCGAGTACGATGGTTTTTTCGAACCACCGGGAAGCTTCGGCGCAGTCGCCCAAGTCCCGCGCCATTTCCCCCAGGCGGTAATAAGCGTTCTTATCGGATGGATCGATTTCAATCACCCTTTGATAGTGTTTGGCGGCCAGCACCGGCTCTCCATTCAACTGATAGAGCGCCGCCAAGTTCTGATGGGCCCGTAAAAAACCCGGGGCTTCCCGGACGCTTTGCCGGTAGGCGGCCAAGGCTTCCTTTTGCCTGTCGAGCCGAACCAGGCAATGGGCCATATTGAAATAGGCGACAGCCGGTTGCTGGCCCGATTTCGCGGCCTCGCGATAGCGTAAGACCGCTTCGGCATAAGTGCCGGCTTCATAGGCGCTATCGCCTCGGGCTATCCAGTCGACGGACGGAGAAGGAATAGCCGCTTTTTTCTCCCCGAAAAAGCCGGCGCATCCCGCGAATAAAACCAGCACGGCCGGGGATAAAATGGGACGAATGGAAAACACTTCATTACTCCAGGGAAAACTCGAAGGATTGGCGCAATCGCATGGAGACCGGAACGCCCCCCGATTCGGCCGGCCGATAGCGGCGACGCGCCAGCGCTTTCTTGATCGCTTCTTCGTAACCGTAACCCGCGGGTTGGCCCGATACGGTGATATCGCTTATCCTGCCATCCGCTCCGACTATGAAAACCGCTTCGAACTTTCCGGCCTTACCGGCTTCTTGGGCTTGGCGAGGCATGGCGGGATTATTCGGTTGGGTGAGCTCCGGATCGCGATCGGCCTTACCGGCTTCGAAAGTGAAACGCCCCGAACCGCCCCCGCCCTGGCCACCGCCGGTTCCGGCTATGGCCAAACCTTCCCCGCCCGTGCCCAGAGCCAAATCCAAGGCCACCTTGGGACCTACCGGGCCTTCATTAGGTTCTGCGGAAAGAGACGGCAAGGGATCGGACATTTCCGGCTCCTCATCCGATGCGCGCGGTTCGGGTTCCGGTTCCGGTTCGGGTGGCGGTGGAGGGGGCGTTTCGATTTCCACTTCCCGCATTTCCACCGGTTTTTCTTCTTCCGCTTCCAAAGGTTTTTCCCGCAGCAATAGGCGGTAAATGCCGTATGAAAGGAGGCCTCCCGCCAGCAGCAATAGGATGACCTGACGCCACCGCCGCCGGGTACGATTGATGGGAACCAGGATACGGATTTCCTGGGGAATGCGAATGCCCCGGGATTTCGGAATATCGATGGCGTTGTGCTTCGGCGACCCGGGTCGACGGCGCAATTCCGGACGCCGCCGCATCGTCGACATCATGGCATGCCTGTTCCCGCGCTTTGCACCTTCAAGGCATAACGCCCTACCCCCGCGACCCTAACCATGTCCAAGATCCAGACGACCTTGCCATAACCCAGGCGATCGTCGGCGGAAATCAGGACTTGGGTGGTGCTGTCCTTGCGCATGGCATCGCGCAATAAGCGTTGCGCGGCGTTTTTATCCACCAGATGTCCGTCGAGATGCAAGGTACCCGAAGCGTCCAAGGCAAGATCGATGGCCGTGGAAGCACCCGACGCTCCTGAACTGGCCTTGGGTACCTGAACCGGTATGGACTTCGCGCTTTGAACCGTGGCGGTGACCATGAAAATCACCAGGAGTACCAGCATGATATCGACGAGAGGGACGATATTGATGCCGGTTACGCCCTTGCCGCGGCCGCCGCCGACATCACCGGCCATGCCAGACCTCGGTCGATCCGCCATTGGCGGAAGTACCCACTCTCGTTGAACCTATCAGATCGTTTTTCCTCGCCACCGCATCCAGGCTCACCGCAAGCAATAAATGCCGCAATTCCTTGGCTTCGTCCAAGACCTTTCGCACATGATGATTCAAATTGTTGTAGAAGACGACGGCGGGAATGGCGACGGCCAGACCCACCGCGGTGGCTATCAGGGCTTCGGCGATGGCGGCCATGACCAAGGTCGCGGCATCGTCACCGCCGGAACCGAGATGTCCGAAAGCGTCGAGAATGCCGCAAACCGTACCCAGCAATCCGATGAAAGCCGCGTTGGCGGCGACGGTGGCCAGAAAGTTCAGGCCTTGTTCCAATTCCCGCTGTTCCACCGATTCCTGGGCGACAAGCACTTGTTCCAAGGCCTCTGGGGCCAATTCCATGTTCTCAAAACCGGTTTTGACCAGCCGGCCCGCCACCGTTCGGCCATCGGCGTGATCGGAAATGGATTTGGCGTTTTCCGGCTGGGCGATGGAGCGTGAAAGCACCACCCGCATGGCGTCCGCATCGGCTTCTTCCTTGCCGACCAGACGGCTGCGCCTCCAGGCGACGAAAAGGGTCATCAAACCGAGCACGACCAAGAGAACTAAAACGGCGCGCGCCACCCAAAGCGCCATTTTGGCGAGCGGTCCCTCCTTCATATCCAATAGCCGAGACCACACGGGTTTTTTGACCTCGGGGAAATAGCCGGCTCCGACCGCCTGGGTTCCCATCGGATCAACCGGTAATTCCAATTCGCGCGATTGAATGCCCGTGATGATCGCCTTTTGGGTGGCAGGGTGCAAGTTTTCATGCCAGGCCCAAGGCGCTTCGGCGGGTCCGGTTTGGGCCAATAGGCCGCTTTGATTTTGCGATGTCAGGTACCAACCACCCAAGGCGGCGATGCGGGTTTGCTGGCCTTCGGCAAGACTACCGTCGGCGCGGGCGAAATTCCCCTTTCGCGATTCGATGGACCGTGAAAATTTCCACTCGTCGACATAAGCCGAAAACAAGGGGGCTATACCTTCTTCGACCTCGCTATAAGCGGCAAGTCCCCTTTGCAGTTTTTGAACCGGCGCCAATCTTTCTGCTTGCTCCCATGGCAAACCGAAACGGATGCGGTCCATTAACAGGCCGCTCCGGTCTATCATTTCCTGGCGGAATTTTTCCCGGAATTTGGCCGAAACGGGTTCGGGTGGCTTTTTATCCATCACCGACATGCGCAGGGTTTCGATATCGCCCAGCAATTGGTTGCGCCGGGAAGAGAATGAATCCAGACTATCCCGCGATCTTTCATAGACCACCTGCCACGATTCGCGGGCATCCATGCCGAGCTTGCGCAGGCTCCAGCGCTGGGCGGCCAGGCTATCCTTTTTCATTTGCAATTGCGACAACTCCAGCTTGGCCTCAGCGAGAGCCTGCTGGTCGATTTCCACCGCTTTGGCTTTGGCCTTCGAGGCGTAGGGCGTCATGGGTACGATGGCGATGGCCAATAAGACCGTAGCCGCTCCGAAAGGATGGGTTTTCATTCACCGTCCTCCGAAGCGCCCGCTAAACCGATGGGGAGAGCGACAAACCCGGGTTTTTCCGTTCCTTTGATCATACCGGCGATTTTTTGAAGGTTCATCCTCCTTTCCGCATTCAAGGTTTCTTTCCAAATCCAAACGGAATCGGTTTTCAGACGATAGGCTCCAAGCTGGCCGTCGTCGCTGACAAAGGCTTCGAAAATGCCTCCCGCCGTGACATAGGTGCCCGGCAAGGCCAATCCTTTTTGAGTGGTATAGGTACCGACCTTGCTGCTAACCTTGCCCCCATCATCGATCATATCCCCCAATTGATCGAGAGCTCGACCGAGGCCATCCTCCGGTGAAAGGAGACCCGCCCGTAAGCCTCGCTCGATATCGCCCATTTCCTTCACCTTGATCTCCGCCAAGGTGGGCAATTCCTGGGTGGCTATCCGGGCTTTAAGCAAGGCGATTTGGTCGGCGATGGATCCGGCGATTTGCTGCTCCGCCAATTTCGCCTCGGCCTTGGCATTGCCTTCGGCCTGACGGGAAGCCAGCAAGCGATCCCGGACCTGGCCAAGACTATCGATTTCACGTTGAGCGCGTTGGGTTTCCTGGCGCATATGGATCAGGCGTTCTTCGCTGTTTTTCGTCCAGATATCCTGGCGTTCCTGCTCCACCGCCAGGTTTTGCCTTTCGGTCTCGATCTCCCGGCGTAATTTGTCGACCGCATTCCGGGTTTCGTCCAGGGACGCGGCGTAGGTCATCGAGGCCACCCAGGCGGATAATGCCAACCACCTAGGGACTAAGGTAATGGGAGTGAAGGGAAAGGATTGTATCATGGGATGAAAGGTGCGAATCAGCCCATTTCTATTTCATTTCAATCCTTTTGCGGATTCAATTCCCTCATTGGAATTCAAGAAAAAAAGCCCTTTCCCGGATGAGAAAGGGCTTCTTAGCCTAGACTTGAACGATGAATACGCGGGTTAAATTGCCGCTATCCAATACTTCAGGATGGACGTATCAATCGGCTTGGTTGCGCAAGAAAGCCGGGGTCTCGTAATCGATATCGCCTTCGGTATCCCGGTAGCGTCCTTTTTGCGAGTTTCCGAATAGGGCTGCGGCCGCTTTATTTCTTTCGCTCTCGCTCGAGGCGTTGCCGCGTTCATCGTCTTTCGGCGTGGAGGGCGCGGCGAGTGGATTACGGAGAAAAGGCATGCGTGGGGAGGACGAACCCGGACTATTCTGACCGGCCTGCGAGGCGAAAGGAACCTTGCCCGTCGCCGGCTGATGTTCATCCACGACACGGAATGCCTTTTCGACGGCTTGCGGCTTCAGGGATGGATTGGCAGGCTCCGCCGCTGATTTCGGGAAGGCCGGCTTTTCCTCGCCATAAGCGGACCCGAGGGTTTGGACACGCCGAACCGGGGCGGCCGGGGTCGAGGTCCGCGCATGTTGAATCGGTTTGGCGACGAAAGCATCGGTGCCGAAACCCGTGGCGATGACGGTAATGGCGACTTCATCCTTCAAATCCGGATTGATGACCGTGCCGAAAATGATATTGGTATGGGTTTCGCTGCCGACGGCTTCGTAGATGAAATTCATGGCGTCATTGATTTCCATGATGCCCAAATCGTCTCCGCCGGTGATATTAACGAGCACCCCGGTGGCGCCGGCTATGGAAATGTTTTCCAAGAGCGGCGAATGGATGGCGCGATCGGCCGCGATGGTGGCGCGGTTTTCCCCGCTGGCCGTGCCGGTGCCCATGAGGGCGTCGCCGCCCTGGGACATGATGGCGCGGACGTCGGCGAAGTCGACTTGGATGTCGCCGTGTTTGAGGATGATATCCGATATCCCGCGGGTCGCCGAGCAAAGCACGTCGTCGGCCATGCGGAAAGCTTCCCGCAAGGTGGTGGTCTTGCTCACCACCGAAAGCAGTTTCTGATTCGGGACCACGATGACGGTATCCACGCATTTGCGCAGGGCGTCCAATCCGCCTCCCGCGTTTTTCTCCCGTACCGGACCTTCCCATTGGAAAGGCCGGGTGACCACGGCCACCGTGAGAATATTCATTTCCCGCGCGATTTCAGCGACCACCGGAGCCGCCCCGGTGCCGGTGCCGCCGCCCATGCCGGCGGCGATGAAGACCATGTCCGATCCTTCGAGCTGGGCGCGCACGCGCTCCCTGTCCTCTTCCGCGGCCATCATGCCCACTTGGGGATTGGCGCCGGCTCCCAGGCCCTGGGTCAGCTTTTGGCCGATGTGGATTTTGACGTCGGACTTACTGTGTTCCAGCGCCATGGCGTCGGTATTGATGGCGATGAATTCCACGCCCTTCAATCCTGAGTCGACCATGCGATTGATGGCATTGCCCCCGGCGCCGCCCACTCCAACCACCTTCAATTTGGCTACCGATTTTACGGTCTCGTCGAATGCGAACATTGCCGCTCCCTTCCCCTGCCGGCATTCAGCCTGGCGGGACACCTTCGATTAAACGTATTGCTTGACCCAGTCGCTCATTTTCCGGAATATGTCCCGGAACCTGTCGCTGCCCGGAGCCAGCACTTGCTCTTCCTTTTGCTGTTGCTGCCGCAACACGCCGTATTGAACCAAACCCACGCCGGTGGCGTGCACGGGCGTCGCCACCGAATCCACCAAACCGCCGAAACCCTTGGGCACGCCTATTTTGACGGGCATGCCGAAGACTTGCTCGGCCAATTCCGTCGCGCCATGCAATAACGCTCCCCCACCGGTGAGGATGATGCCGGCGCCCAGCATGTCGAGATAATGGTTTTTCTGTAATTCCCGCAAGACCAAGGTGAAGATTTCCCGCATGCGGGGTTCGATGATGGAAGCCAGGACCGCCCGGCTGACCTCGCGTTGATCGCGGCCGCCCACCCCGGGCACCGGGATGTATTCCGAGGATTCCAAACCGGTGCGCAAGCAGGTTCCGCTCAGGCGTTTGATCTCTTCCGCCCTCTCGAGGGGCGTGCGGATTCCGATGGCCAGGTCATTGGTGACGTTCTTCCCGCCGAGGCCGATGCTGGCCGTGTGCCGGACGCTGTCTTCCACGAAAACGATGACGTCGGTCGTGCCGCCGCCCATGTCGATGACCGCGCAGCCCAATTCGCGCTCGTCGTCCTCGATGACCGAATAGGATGACGCCAATGGCTCGAGCACGATGTCGGCGACCTTCAGCCCGGCTTTCTCCACGCTCTTGTAGATATTCTGCGCCGAAGTGATGGCTCCCGTGACGATATGCACATCGCCTTCCAGCCGGACTCCGGACATGCCGACAGGATCCTTGATGCCCGGCTGATCGTCCACGATGAATTCCTGGGGGATCACGTGCAACATTTCCCTGTCCATCGGAATCGCGACCGCCCGGGCCGCCTCGATGACGCGGGCGACATCCTGTTTGGTGATCTCGTTATCGGTGCGCGAGACGGCGATGACGCCGCGGCTGTTGATGGAACGGACATGATCGCCGGCGATGCCGACGTACACCGACTCCACGTCGACGCCCGCCATCAATTCGGCCTCCTCAACCGCCCGTTGGATCGATTTGACGGTCTTCTCGATATTGACGACGACGCCTTTGCGCAAACCTTCGCTGGGGCTGGTGCCCACGCCGACGATTTTCAAATAGCCGCTCGGATCGGTTTCGCCGATGATGACACCGATCTTGGTGGTGCCGATATCTAGTCCTACAATCGGGTATGCCATGTTCGCTCTCCAATTATAACAAAGGTCCATACGTCTGATGCAATGAATTCAAGGTCGAAATACGAGGAATCCCGCGTGCTACTTAACACGCCTGAGACGTCCCCGCTAAAGCACGTAAGCATACTCGGGAACCCTCAGGTCGATGTTGGCGCCGGCTCTCAGCTCTTGCCCGCGGCTGCGCAACAGGGCTTCGAGCAAATCGAGTGAATTCAATGACTTAACCTCGGGGTTCAGCAAGACCTTGACCCATCCCGTGCGGAGCACCACCTCGGCCGAAGCCTCGGTGACGGGGGTAACTTGCGAGAAGCGGGCGAAGGTTTGCGGCTTTTCGCGCCTCACCTGGCCCAGAAAAGAGCAGATGGCGGCGCGCTGGCGCGGGGAAAGTTTTCTCACGCCCTCCAGGACAGGCAAGTCCTTCCCCAGCCAGTTGCGGCCATCGGCGACGGATCCGTTTTCATAAAGCCCGACCCACGCTCCCTGGCGCGCCAGAGCCACCGGCTGATCCTCCCCGATGACTATCACGACCTTGGAGGGGAATACGCGTCTCACCTCCGCCGTGGCTATGCCGGGAAGCCGCGACAAAGCCTTCTCGTTATCGGAAGCCTTCAGCAGCACCCAGTCGCCGCCGATTTCCAAACTGGTATGCGCCAGGATGTCCGTGGCTACCGCGTCGGTTAATCCTTTGATTTCTATGGCTTTGATGGAAAGCAAGCCGAACCGCGAAATCATTTTGCCGGCGGCGAATGCTCCCAGGCCGAGCAGGACGACGCCCAGAAAGAAGGGGCCAAGCTTACCGCTTAAGCGGGCGGCATTGGCGATTTTCTTTTTCCTTTCCTTCACCTTTTTGACGCGCACTTCCTGCTCGTGTTGCCGGTGGTTACGGCCTTTGCGCGTTTGCCGGCTGGAAGCTTTTTGCACGGTTTTCCTGGAATTCACGACAGGGCCTCCATGATTTCCGGACCCAGCCGATGGATATCCCCCGCCCCCATGGTCACCAGCAAATCGCCGGGCCGCAAGTTAGCGGCGATTTTCCTCGCTGACCCTTCCCAGTCTTCCAAATAGGACAATGCCGAGCCGGACATGGCCGCCGCGACGATGCGGTCTCCCTCGATGCCCGTTATGGGCTTTTCGCGGGCGGCGTAGATGCGAGTGACGTATGCGGCATCCGCCAAGGCCAGGGATTGGGCGAAACCTTGGATATGGTCCCTCGTCCGGGAATAGAGATGCGGCTGAAAAACAGCCACCAAGCGGCCTTTTAATCCTTTGCGGAGGGCGCGCAACGAGGCAGTGACCTCGGTGGGATGATGGGCATAGTCGTCATAGAAGCGGATGCCTTGCCTCTCTCCCAGAAATTCCAGGCGGCGCTTGATCCCGGCGAAAGCGGCGATGCCCCTCGCCACCTGATCGAAATCCAAGCCATCTTCCAAGGCCACGGCCACCGCAGCCAATGCATTGAGAATGTTATGATCGCCGGGCACCGGCATGGAAATGGATCCGACCTTACGGCCATGCAAGACAAGAGTAAAGGCTTCCCCGGCATCGGATACCAGCGCCCGATAATCCGCCTTTTCATCGAAACCGAAGGAGACCGAACGGGATTTCAACTCCTCCCGGAAGCCGGTCAAAACCGGATCGCCCTCCTTGATCACCGCCAATCCTTGCGGAGGCAGGCTTTCCAAAAAGGTCCGAAAGGCCTGGTGCAAGGCCGCCTCGGTCCCGTAACAATCCAGGTGATCGGCATCGACATTGGTGATCACCGCGACGGAAGGATGGAGGGATAGAAAGGCACGGTCGAATTCATCGGCCTCGGCGATGAGGATATCCCCCTTGCCGGCCACGGCGGAAAGGTCTTCGCCCATAGCCGCGGCTCCCCCGACCAGGGTCGGATCGAGCCCGGCTTTGCGGTAAATCGAACCCAGCATGGCGGTGGTCGTGCTTTTACCGTGAGTCCCCGCCACGAGCAGGCTGCGGTGGCCGGCGGTCAATTTCCCCAGCAAGTCCGCGCGCCGTATTTTGGGAATGCCCTTGGATTCCGCCGCCAGCATTTCCGGATTATCGGCAGGAATGGCCGCGCTGAAAACCACGGCATCGGCGTCCCCGACTTGATCCGCCGCATGGCCGACAAAGGCGATGGCCCCCAAGGAGGCGAGGCGCTCCAAGGCCGGGCCGGCCTTGGCATCCGATCCCGAGATTTCGAAACCGAAACCGAGCATCACTTCCGCCAAGGAACTCATGCCCGCTCCCCCCAGGCCGATGAAGTGCAAGCGGCTGAATCCCTTTACCGGGGTCATGGAGACCTCCGGGCGGCGAGCACGGGCGAGGCCTTGGTTTTCCGGGTTTTGGGGCCTCCGCCATTCAACAATCTCACCTTCGCCGGATCCTTCATCCAGGCGGGAGGTTCGCCTTGGGCCGCATGCTGGGAAATATTCAGCAATACCCCCATCAAGAAAAGCGCGGTGCATAACGAGGTTCCGCCGTAAGAGACAAAAGGCAGGGGCTGTCCCGTGGTCGGAAAAAATTTCGCGCAAACGCCGACATGCATGATGACATTCACCGCTATGGACAAGGTGGCTCCCAAAGCCACCAAGCTGCCGAAGCGATCGGGACACCAGTAGGCGGTTCGCAGGCCGCGCCATAAGACCAGGGCGAACAGCAGCAAGCAAATGGAGGTTCCGATATAACCGAGCTCCTCGCCCAAAACGGCGAATATGGTATCGGTGAAAGGCATGGGCAAATAGCCGAGTTTTTGGGTGCTGGTTCCCAATCCCGTGCCGAGGAAGCCGCCATTGCCGAGGCTGATCAAGGATTGCAGGCTTTGATAGGAAGAGGCGGGATTGAGGTCGGGCTGCAAAAAACCCATGACGCGTTTCATGCGGTAAGGACTGGACAGCATAAGCCCCAAAAGAGCGGGTATGCCCGCGGCGGCGGCTATCGCCAAATGGGAAAGACGGCAGCCGCCGGCGAAGACCAGGGCCACCGCGATGCAAAGCACGGTGGCGGCGGTGCTGTAATTCGGCTGTTTGAGGATGAGGAAAAAAGTGATGATGGCCATGGCGAGGGAAGAGATGAAGCCCTTGCCCAGATAATGCATGTCCTGAACCTTGGCGGTGAGAAGCCTGGCGAGGAAGAAGATGATCCCCACCTTGGCCAATTCCGAGGGTTGCAAGCCGAAACTGGCGAAGCTTATCCAGCGCCTGGCTCCGTTGACCTGGCCCACCAGACCCGAGGCGATGAGGAATACCAATAACCCCAGCGCCAGAAACATCACCGGCCGGGCCCACCTTTCCCATTGCTTGTACGGGACGGATAAGCCCAATAGCATGACCACGAAACCGATGAAAACCTTTTTCAAATGGTTGACCAGAAAAAAGGACTCGGGCCATCCACGGCTTTCGGCGTAGGCCGCCGAAGAACTGTAAATGATGACCGTGCCCAAACCCACCAGGGAAAGCACGCCGGCCAATAGCCAAAGATCGATTTTCAGGTTTCGCATGGTCGCTTCGATTCAGCCTTTTTCCCGGGTCCGCAAGGTGCGCGGCAGGGAGCCTTTTAAAGCTTCTCCGACCCGCTCCAATTTCATGCCGCGCGATCCCTTGACCAGGATGACGTCGCCGGCGCCTAATTGATGAATCAATTCTCCCGCCATCAGATCGAAATCGCTGAAATGCTGGGCCGATTGCGGCGACATTCCCTTGGAGCGGGCGCCTTGGTTGATGAACCGGCTGAGCGAACCGAAAGTGAACACCTTATCCACGCCCATTTCGGCCAGGGACTTGCCGATCTCGGTATGCATCTTGGGGCCGGTTTCCCCCAATTCGAGCATATCTCCGAGGACGGCGATGCGCCGCGAAGCGTTTTGAAAACTCCCGAGGGTTTCCAAGGCCGCGCGCATGGAGCTGGGGTTCGCATTGTAACAGTCGTCGAGCAAGGTTATGGGTCCCATTTTTTTGATTTGCATCCGGTTTTTCGCACCCGTGAAGCGCGAAAGGGCCTCGGCCATCTGGGATTTGGGAATTCTCAAATGGGTGCCGACCGCGATGGCGGCCAAGGCATTGTAAACCATGTGCTTTCCCGGGACAGCGAGGCGGAAATGCGTGCGGCCGACCTTGAAACCCGCGCAACCATCGTCCGAAAATTCGAGATCCTGGGCGCGGATTTGCCCCCGGTGAACTCCGAAAGTCAGCAGCCTGATCTTGGAAGTCCCCCGGAAATTGGCCAGCAAGGGATCGTCGACGTTGAGCGCCAGAACTCCCCGTTCGCCCAATCCAGCCAGGATGCTGAGCTTCTCCTCCATCACTTTTTCACGGCTGCCGAAATGCTCCAGATGGCTGTCGCCGATATTGGTGATGACGGCGAGGCCGGGATGAACGGCTTCGGAAAGCGGACGGATTTCGCCGGGATGGTTGGTACCGATTTCGACCACCGCATAGCGATGCGTCGATTTCAATTCGAATAAGGTCAGGGGAACGCCGATATCGTTGTTCAGATTCCCCTGGGTCACCAGGGTCGGACCCGACGGCCGCAGGATGGCCGCGATCATTTCCTTGGTGGTCGTTTTGCCGTTCGAACCCGTGACGGCGATTTTGGGAATGCGGAAACGCGCGGCGTAATTTTTCGCCAAAACCAGTAGAGCTTTACGGGTATCCCCGACGGGCAGGTAAACCCGCACCGGTTTGCCGTGTTCTTGATGCCAGGATTGATCGATCACTGCCGCCATCCCTCCCTTGGATAATGCCTCGTCCACAAAATCATGCCCGTCGAAACGCTCGCCGCGAAGCGCCCAGAACACCTGGCCCGGTTGGAAACTCCGGGAATCGGTGCATATCACCACCTTGCGGCGCGCCTTGGGTTTGCCCAGGATCTCGGCATCGAGGGCCAAGGCGATTTCCTGCAAGGTCATTTCCATTTATCGGCCTCCCGAAGAAACGGTTGAGGCGAGAAAGGCCCGTATCTCCGCCTGATCGCTGAATGCCTGCTTGGTCTTGCCGATGATTTGATAATCTTCATGCCCCTTGCCCGCGATGAGGACGCAATCCCCAGCCTTGGCGTTTTCCAAGGCCATGCGAATGGCTTGCCGCCTATCCGCGACGATCGAAACCTTGCCGCGGTTGGATATGCCCTCGGCGATATCCGCGAGGATGTCTTCGGGTTTTTCGGTGCGGGGATTGTCGCTGGTGAGATAGACCTTGTCGGCCAAGGTGGCCGCTATTCCACCCATGAGGGGACGCTTGCCCCTATCCCGATCGCCGCCGCATCCGAAAACGCAGTGCAGGGCGTTCGCCGTCAGGGGACGTATGGAACGCAAGACCCTTTCCAGGGCGTCGGGAGTGTGGGCGTAGTCAACCACGGCGAAGGCGCCCAAAGGCAATGGGAAAACCTCGTTGCGTCCCGGAACCCTCACCGATCCAAGCGCGGCTTGCATGTCCGCGTCCTCCAGGCCAAGGCTCCATCCGATGGCTACCGCGGCCAGCAGATTTTCGAGATTGATGGCGCCGACCAAGGAGGAAGTCAGGGTGAATTTACGGCCTTGGAAATCCATTTCCAATGCGGATCCCGACAACTCCAGGCGGCTGGAGACCAGGAAAAGGTCGGCGTCCTTGCCTTTTTGCGAAAAGGTCAGGACCCCCGCGCCATGCCCTTTCGCCAGCGCTATCAAACGGTCGGCATAAGGCGAATCCAGGTTGATGACGGCCTGGGCATCCTTGGCCAAATATTCAGCGGTGAATAGCCGGCTCTTGGCCGCGAAGTAATTCTCCATATCGCCGTGGAAATCGAGGTGATCCTGGGTCAGATTGGAAAAGACGACGCGCTGGAATTTCAGCCCGCGGATCCGGTCCTGGCTCAAAGCGTGGGAGGAGACTTCCATGGCCAAGGCATCGCAACCTTCGGACACCCCCTGTTCTAGCATTTCAAAAAACTGATCGGAGCCGGGCGTAGTCAAAGGGCTGGGCAGGATTTTGTCGCCGAATGCGTAGTCGATGGTGCCTAGACGGATGGGACGGTATTGTGCCGCCTTCAATAACTCCGCCGACAGGCGCGTGATGGTGGTCTTGCCATTGGTACCGGTAATGCCGACGCAAAAAAGTTTTTCTCCCGGTTGGCCGTGCATGACATGCAATAAAGGCGACGCGAACGCGCGCAAGGATTCCCGGCCGAAGGCGGGAATGGGGAAAGCGCTCGTCTCGGCAATGCCCATGCCTTCATACGCCATGGCCACGGCACCGTTTTCGATGGCCTGCCGCGCATGGTCCAGGCCGTGGTTGTTTTCCCCTTGCAAAGCCAGAAATAACGCGCCTGGTTTTACTTTCCGCGAATCGATGGCGACCGAAGTAATCCAAGGATCATTTTCCAAGGATGCTTCTATCCCTAAGAGCGGGAGGATTTGAGACAGAAGCAGCTTCATCCCATCCATCCCAATTGCAGTATGCAGGTTTGTCCCGGTTGAATCGCCGCGCCCGCCGGCGGCTCCTGTTTCAAGACCCTGCCATTGCCCCGGTAGTCCACTTCCAACCCCAAAGACCGCAGGCGCAGCAAGGCGTCCCGCAAGGTGCAATGCTCCACGTCCGGCATCGAACCCGGATGAATTTCTCCAAGGGTCAGGTTCAAGGTGTCGCCCGGTAATAGAGTCTTGCCGGGAGCCGGGAATTGCGCGAGGACGAGGGTACCGATGCCATGGAATTTCACCGGCAATCCCATCGGGCTTAAAAGCGACCTGGCTTTTTCCGCCGAAGTCCCGCGCACATCCGGCAATTCCTCGCCCGCATCTTTCAGGGCAACGGGCCGGTATTCGCCCATTTCCAGATCCGCGCCGGCCTCGGCGAGAACCACCTCGCCGGCTGGCTCCGCCTTTTCGGTCGACAAGGCGACCACGGGATCGGGCAGGACGATCAAACGATCGACGATTTCCCGCCAAATCGGAGCGGCGCATTGTCCACCGTATTTGAATTGGCTGGGCTCATCGACCATGACAAGTCCGACCAAAGCCGGGGAATCGGCCGGTGCCATTCCGAGGAAGGAGGAGTGAAATGTCCCTTGCAGGTACTTGCCCGTAACGGGATCGATTTTTTCCGCCGTGCCGGTTTTTCCCGCCATGGGAAAGTCTTGCCGTTTGATTTCGGTGGCCGTTCCGTAATCGACGACACCGCGCAGCATTTTCATCACCTTCAACGCCGTTTCGGACGAAACCACACGCCTGACCTTGCGGCTCGGATTTTCCTCCGCGTCCTGGGACCGGCCTTCCCGGAAAGCCTTGACGATGCGCGGTTTCATCAATACGCCGTCATTGGCTATGGCCGACGCCGCCATGATCAATTGCAGCGGGGTAACGCTCAACTCGTGGCCGAAAGCGATGGTTTGCTGGGTCCGGCCGCTCCATTCGGCGACGGGTTTCAGAAGGCCTCCTTCCTCGGCGGGCAATTCGATGCCGGTCTTCATGCCGAAACCGAAAGAACGGAGGTAGCGGTAAAAGGTGGGCGCGGCTATGAGGCCACCGGCCTTGGCGAAACAAATATTGCTCGAATAGGCCATGGCGTCGCTGAAACTGATGCGCCCGCGGGGATGGGTATCGCGTATGGTCTGCCCGGCCAATTGCCACTTGCCGTCCTCGCCGTCCAGCGTGTCGCCGGGAGCGATCGCGTTCTCTTCCAACAGCGCCGAAGCCGTGATCAGTTTGAAAGTAGAACCCGGTTCATAGACCATGGTTACGGCCAGGTCTTTCCAAGCCTCGCTGAGGGAACGCTCCCGCGAATTGGGATTGTAAAAGGGGTAATTGGCCAAGGCCAGGATATCACCGGTTTTGGGGTCGACCAGAATGGCGGTTCCGCGCTTGGCGCCGACACGCAGAATGCCGCGCTCCAAGGCTTGCTCGGCGATGGCTTGCATGCGGACGTCCAAGGTCAAGATGACATCGCGACCGTCCACGGCGTGTTCGGCGCGCGGATCGAATTCGGGGTAATACCGGTTCTTGACGTCATGCCGGGCATACCGCCAGCCGTCGCTTCCCCGCAATTCCTTATCGAAAGAAAACTCCAATCCCCCTTGGCCGAATCCGTCGCGGCCGACATTGCCCAGCACCTGTCCCGCCAAGGCTCCGTTGGGACATAGCCTCGAGAGATTCCATGCCCTTCCCTGCCCTTCCTTGTCCTGGCGCATGTCCGCATTCACCGCCAACCGGTTGAAACGTCGATCGAGGATTTCACCGCGGCGTGGCGAGAGAATGTCCCGGCGTATGCTTTGGCTATTGGAAAGGCTCTGATAATCCTTGGCTTCCAAAACCTGGACGTGAAAAACCCTGCCCAGCATGAAAATCCAGACCAGGGCGAAGAAAAAACCCAGGGTTATAATCCGTCGGTTAGCCACCGCACCGCCCCCGTAGCCCAATTTTTCCGAGTATCGGCATCCCCATCGAAAGCGGCCAAAGCCATGGATCCGGTCGCATCGGATCCCGATCCAGAAATTTCATCGCGGTAAATGGGTTCGGGAGCTCCGGAATAAGCCAGGCCGAAACGGGTTACCGCCAATTGCTCCAGCCTCTGACGACGCAAAAGGGATTTCACCTCCAGCTCAAGAGCGGCCAATTCATTCTGTTTTTTCCTGCGCTCCAACTCGAGCTTGACGGAGTCGCGCGACAGGCGGATATAGAGGTTTTGCTTGTAGACATGGGCGGAGAGCATGCCCGCGGCCAATAAGGCCGCTCCCATCCAAAGCACGATGCGGCGCAATTTGACGCCCACCACGCTCACGAGACCTTCTCCATTACCCGCAATTTGGCGCTCCGGGCGCGGGGATTGGCGCGGACTTCCGTTTCGGTGGCGGTCTGGGGCTTGCGAAGCACCTTGCGCAGACGGCGATGATGGCGGCCGCAACGGCATACCGGCATTTCGGGCGGACAAATACAATCCCGTTCCAAATCGACGAAGACTTCCTTGACGGCCCTGTCCTCCACCGAGTGATAACTCAGCACCACGAGGCGGCCTCCGGATTTCAGCGCTTTGACCGCCGCCCTCAGGCCCATTCCGATTTCATCCAACTCGCCGTTGACTTCCATCCGGATGGCCTGAAAGACCCTGGCCAACAGGCCGTTCCTTTCATTGGATTTGGGCCGGTAGACTTTTTCCACCACCTTGCGGAGGGTATCGCTGGTAATGCTCCCCTGCGCGGCCACGGCTTCCTTGATCGACTTGGCGAGAAACCTCGACCGCTGCAAATCCGAATTGCGGTGGAAGGCGAAAGCCAATTCCTCTTCGCCGACCTGCATCAGCCACGCGGCGGCATCGGGCCCCTCGCCGGGATTCATGCGCATGTCCAAGGAGGTGCCGCCCTCGAAGCTGAAGCCGCGTTCCTTGGCGTCCAGCTGCCGCGAACTCACGCCCAGATCGAATAAGACGCCGTCGAGGGTTTCGTCCCCGGCCACCCGCGACAAATTGGCGAAGCGATCGGCGGCCAAGCGCACCCTGGTTTCGTCTTTCAGGAGTTCGGCCGCCCGGGCCAGGGCTTCCGGATCCCGGTCCACCCCGATCAAATGGCCGGAAGCGTTCAAGCGCGACAAAATCGCGCGGGCATGGCCGGCGCCTCCAAGCGTCGCGTCGAGATAGGTTCCGGCGGCATTCAGCACCAAGTTGTCCACCGTTTCCAGGGGCATGACGCTTTGGTGATACCCATCGTCATCCTGCACCTTAAAACCACGCTTCATACCGCGCCTCTTCCTCGGAGGTCACGGTTTCGATTTGATCCTTGTAAGCCACCGGCGACCACAAGCGTATGCGTTTCCCGTCGCCCACGAAGGTCACGTCGCCCTGGATGCCCGCATACTTCATTTGTTCCGGCGTGAGGGAGATGCGGTTCTGTCCGTCGAGGACGGAAAGCTTGGCCATGGCGGTGATGCGCGTCTTGAATTTCGAATATTCGGGGCCGCGATCGGCTTGCTCCAACTTGAGCATGTACTCGTTCCAGGCCGGCAAAGGATAAAGCGCCAGGGTCTTCCCCTCGGCTATGGTTACCACAACCTGGCCTTCGGCCTCCTCGGCCATGATCTTGCGGAACTCCCGGGGAAAATTCGTACGCCCCGCGGCATCGATGGCCACCGAGGCTTTGCCGATAAAGGATTGGAGTTTCAAGGATTTCATGGCCGCCGGGTAAGATCCATTTCTACCCAAAATCTACCACTTCTACCCAAAGTCAGGCAATGGAATCCTTCGTCTCATTTATTTTCCGTGCACGACCTCCCGCATTTCCACCGCTTCACCCTCTCACCGGTTTTCCTATCTCATTCCAAAGCATGGTCTTATCCAAATGCTTGATCGCGTGAGGGCATGCGTGCGGTCATTGGTCAAAAGAGGGGAGCGAGCAAAACAACTGCACTGATGTGCATTACTCTGAGGCGAAACGCGGAGGGGAAATCGCGGCTTAGATCAGGAAGTGGCGCTTCCGCCAGATCCATGCCCCGGCTAATAAGGCCAGCGCCAGGGCAAACCAGACCGGGGAAAATTCCAATCCCCATCGCCTAATCGACGGCTCGCCCACATCCGCTTCGGCGGCTTTAAGCCAAGGTAACTTACCGGCTAACGTATCATGCGCATGTCCATAAGGCGGCAATAGGCCTCCATGGCTTTGTCTCGCCAGGGCCGCCAATCCCAGCCGGTCCACCCCCAACCCTTTCATTTCCGCTTCCGGCGAAGCCGCCCCGGCATCAGCCCGCCCCGGAACCGAAGCGCGCCCGGCCAATTCGCCTGCGGCGTGGAAGAGCCCGGCCAACCGTTGCTGCCTGGCGATATCGCCGGCCTCATTGAAAAGGGTCGCCCAGGATTCCGGCAGGGCCAGAAATACCGATGTCCTGCCGTCCTCTTTTTCATACGCCCCCAGTAGGCAGCCGGGAAAGGAAGGGTGTTTCGGTTCCGCCGCCAAAAAACACTCCTGGAAGTCCTTCACGGGCGGCAGCCACATGCCGTCGGGCGTCAGATCGGCGATTCGGCCCCATCCCGCCGGCAGCCTATTCAAGCCCGCGGGGGAATAATGCAAGTCGGACCCGGCGGGATAATAAGCCCATCCCGCAGGCCGGGTTCCGGCAGCCGCGCCGGGAATGGAAAGAATCAGGTTCCCCGCCGAGGAATCCGGGCTAAGCCGCTTTTGCCCGAAACGCGTGACGGCTATCCCTTCTGGGCAGGACGGACCGGTATTCGCCAAAACATGAAAGGCGGTATCCTTGGCGAAAAGGCGAATGGCCATGGTCTCGTCCAGGCTATTCACCCTGCCCGGCCAACACAGCTTCATGCCTTGAAAATGGCCGGGGGCATCCAGGATCAAGGTGTCATTGGAAGCGAAGCCGCCTGGCGGATCAGGACGGGCCGACAAACGCAAGTTCTTGCCCGGCGACAAGGCCTTGCTTTGGGCCGATGTGAAGCGCAGCGTATCCTCCTGCTCGCTCCATGCCGCGCGTAAAGTATCGGCCGGTTTCTCCCAACACCCCAGCGAGTCGCCGGCCGCATGCAGGCAGAACGTCGCCGCCCGCGCCGGCTCGCCCAGCCTCTGCCAGGCTACCACCAAGGCGGCGGGCGAACCTTGCTCGTTTAAAACCCATTCTGTCCTCGAGGCCTGCACGTCCCGCAAGGATCCCAAGGCCGGAACCACGGCATAGAGCGGTGTCGGAAAACGAAGCTCCCGCAGGGTTTGCGGAGGCGTCTCGCGCCCGTCCCCGAATAGGACGACGGCCCGGATATTCCTCCCCGACAGGGCGACGGCCTCGGCGAGCGCGCCGATGTGGCTTGAATCGTCGCTTACCGTCTCATCTCCGTTACGTAACGCCGCTGTTGCCGCATAATCCCAGGCCCGGGTGCGATAGCCCAGGCTTTCCGCCGCCGCCCGGTAATGGTCGACCGACGAATCGACGGCGCCGCCCATCCCCAGGGTTTTTCCGCGTTGGAAACTCCGGCTTTGATCGACGGCCAACCAGATTTCCGGCGCCTGAAACCTCAACGTTTCCCGCACCCAAACCGGCTTCACCAGCATGGCCGTCAACAGGGCCAAGGCCAGGCCCTCGGCCAGCAAGGGCGGCCAGACCTTGGATTTGGCATGCTCCCCGACGGCCCGGCGGTAGCGGAAATAGAGGAGTAGGCAGCCCGCCGCCAGGACGAAAAACCAGACCGGCGAGCCTTCGAGCTTCAACTCGCCCATATGCGCGCCGGCCTTTTCAATCAGGCGTCCTGACGCCGCAAGACAGTATGCCTGGCGACCGAAAGCTTGCGGGGATAATCGAGGCTGAAATGCAATCCCCTCGATTCCTTGCGCCTTTGCGCGCTGCGGATGATCAATTCGGCGCAAAGCGTGAGATTCCGCAATTCGATCAAGTTCGGCTCCAGGGAAAAGGACCAATAGTCCTGAAGGATTTGCCGGCTGATCACCTGGATGAATTCATCGGCGCGGGCCAAACGGTAATCGCTGCGCACGATGCCGACATATTGCCACATGGTCGATCGGATCAATTCCCAACTATGGTTATAGAGCACGGTTTCGGGAGCCGGCTTCAAGGCCATGGCATTCCAATCCCGGAAATCGCGCCGCAAGGGCTTGGGAAGTTTTTCTTTCAGGATGCGCCGCAAGGCCCGGTCGGAGAAAACCACCCCTTCCAGCAAGGAATTGCTGGCCAGGCGGTTGGCCCCGTGCACGCCGGTGCAGGCGGCTTCGCCCACGGCGAATAATCCCCGGACGCCGGTGGCCGAGTCGGCGTCGACCTGAACCCCGCCGCACATGAAATGAGCGGCGGGAACCACGGGTATCCATTGCTTGGATATGTCTACCCCGGCTCCGGCGCAATGCCGGAAAATATTGGGGAAATGCTTTTTCAAATCGCTTTTCGGGAAATGCGTCATGTCGAGGTAAACGCAGGCGTCGCCGCTTTTTTTCATCTCGGCGTCGATGGCCCGCGCCACGATGTCGCGCGGCGCCAAATCCTTGAGCGGGTGCGCCTTGGCCATGATGGCGTCGCCGGCGCGATTGCGCAATATACCGCCATGCCCGCGCAAGGCTTCGGAGATGAGATAGGTCGGAGCGCCGGGATTATAAAAGGCGGTGGGATGGAATTGCATGAATTCCATATCCTCGACGGCGGCTCCAGCGCGGTAAGCCATGGCGATGCCGTCACCGGTTGAAACCGAATCATTGGTGGTATAGCGATAGACCTGGCCGCAACCGCCGGCGCAGATTACGGTTGACGCCCCCAGGAATAGCCTCACCTTTCCGGCCGCCACATCCAGGGCATAGAGGCCATAGCAGGTCGGGCTGCCGGCCTTCGTGGTTTTTTTTTGCAAATGCTTGTCGGTTACGAGATCGATGGCCTGAAAATTTTCCAAAAGGGTGATGCGATCCGATTCCTGCGCGGCTTCCAACAAGGCGCGTTGGATTTCGAACCCCGTCAAATCATTGGCATGGACGATGCGGGACTGGGAATGTCCGCCTTCGAGCGCCAAATGAAATGGCATCCCTCCCCCGCCTTGACCCCGGTTCCGCGTAAACCGCACTCCCCATTCGACCAATTCCCGGATGGCCTGGGGACCATGCTCCACCAGCACTCGCACCCGGTCTTCCCGGCAAAGCCCGGCGCCGGCCAGCAAGGTGTCCTCGATATGCTTTTGGACCGAATCGGAGGGATGCATGACCGAGGCTATGCCCCCCTGGGCCAGATGGGTCGACCCCGCCCAGCGCAATTTTTTGGTCACCACCAGCACTTTCCCGTAGGCGCTGGCCTTGAGGGCGAAGGAAAGTCCGGCTATGCCTGAACCCACCACGATGAAATCGTAGACCACGGATTAGCCTCTCAAGCGGGAAAAAGGCCCAAAATAGATTAGTTTTGCCGGTCCCCTTTGACGCTTCCAAAGTAAGCTCATTGTGGCCATTCTAAGGAGTTTCCGGCATGAGCATTATGTGGTTTAAGGATAACGCGAAGTGGGTCATCGTCTTTTTCGGCGTTCTCATCATTTTTGGCCTCATCATGATGGACAGGGCCGGCAGCATGAGCAACCTGGGCCACGAAAGCGAGGTAGCCAAGGTCGACGGCGAATCCATCGACATCGAGACCTTCCAGCGCGACATGCAAAACTATTTACGCAGCGAGGAAGCCCGTACGGGTAAGGCGCCTGAAGGCCTGCAACAGGCGCAAATGCGCGAAGGGCTGCTCCAGTATAAAATCCAAAGCCTCTTGCTGGGAAAACTGTACGCCAAGTACCGCCTTTATTCCTCGGTGGAGGAAATGCAGGACTTCCTGAAAAAGAATCCCAACCAGGTCGCCGGCGCCATCAACCAATACGAAGGCCCGAACGCCATTCCCGTCTTCCTACGCGACTCCATTCTCGACACCACCCGCTATATCGCCTGGTTGTCCCAGGATTCCGTATACGACCGTCCCGCCTTACGCGTATTGGAAGACCAATTACGCAATGTGATAGTCCCCCAAGGCCAATTGCAATTGATGCTCAGCAGCCAATGGCACCGCACCCGGCTGGAAGAATCCTATGCGACCGAAGTCCGGGAAACCTCCGCCAAGCTGGTTTATTATCAAGTCCCTTTCGATTCCATCGCCGTGGACAAGTCCAAGTTCAAGGAAGCCGACCTCAAGCGATACTACGAAGCCCACCCCGACAGTTTTTACTTCAAGGACGTCGCCGCCCGCATGACCTATGTGCGCTTACCTGTACAGCCTTCGCGGCATGATACCGACTTGATGCTGGACTTCGCCAAGGAATTGAAAAGCCGGGCCCTGGCCGGCGAAAAGTTCGATGAAATGGCCAAGGCCTATTCGAATGATCCCGGTTCGGCTGAGCAGGGTGGTCATTTGGGAGGATTTCAACCCAAAACCAGTTGGGTTCCCGCTTTCGGCGATGCCGGTTTTGCCCTGGATTCAGGGGAAATATCCGAGCCGGTATTAACCCAGTTCGGAGTGCACCTCATCCAGTCTCATGGCAAGAAAACCGAAGACAGCCTCTTAAAAGCCGATTTAAGCCATATTCTGCTTAAAATCACCGCAGGCATAGAAACCACCGATAGTCTGCTCGACCTCGCCGCGAAGATCAAGGAAAAGGCAGCGGCTCAGAACTCCCTTCAGGCCGCCGCCGAGAGTTATGGCCTGGCCGTGGATACCACCCCGGTCTTTGAAAAAGGCAATCTTTCTCCCCTGGGGCCGACCTATGTTCCGGGACTGAATTCCTTTGCCTTTAGCCCTTATGAAAAGGACGCCTATTCCGAGCCTCTGCAAAGCGACGAAGGAGTCTATGTCTTTTCCCGCTACCAAACCTTCGCCAAAGGGCGGGACTTTAATCGCGCCCAAGAGACCATTCAAGACCTGTTAATTCAGGAAGAAAAACGGGAATTGGCTCAAAAGGCTTTGGAAACCCAGTTGTCAGCCATTCAAAACCAGCCGGATACCGCTTTGGCGCCCACCCTGGGAAAAGCGATGCTCGATAGTTCGGCCTTGGTTTCCGCGGAAAACTGGGTTCCGGGTTTCGGCTACCGCGCTCCCGCCCTATTTACCGCCATCCACCAGGAAAAGGGGAAATGGGGTCCGGTTCTAACCAGTGATATGGCCGCCCTGGTAGCAAAAGTTGTCGAAAAGAAGGTCCCGACCCCGCAAGAATTGAATATTAAGACCACGGAGGCACGCACAAGTCCGGATGATCAAATGGTCAATACCCTCTTACAACAATTCCTAACCGAGCTACCCAAGACCGCCAAGGTGGTGAATAAGCTCGATCAAGTCTATCGCAACTGAGGTAGATTAAGGAAAACATGAAAAAGCTTGCGTTTTTGCTCCTATTTGGGTTGATGGTCCTGGGTCTGGAAGACGTGGTCAAGCGCACCTTGGCCCCATCGACCATTCCCACCGTCACGGCCTGGGGCAAACTGAAAGAGCTTTTTCACTAGCCCCCTCCCGCCTGCCCCTTTTCCCCTTAGCCTTCTTTGAGTTATCAGAAGGACTTGAGGGGCCGATTTCCCGATCCACCTTGTGGTAATCCGCTAGCCTCGGTCTAAAATATTCTGGCCCAACCAAGCCGGAATCATGCACAGGAACCACAAAGGCAATATTCTCATCGTCGACGATGAACCCTCCATTTGCGGGGTGATCGGCGATTACCTGCGCTTGCAGGGATTCGATTGCGCCAGCGCCAATGAAGTCGATTCCGCGCTGCGTATCCTGGAACAAGCCGAGGTCGACTGCATTTTGTCCGACATCAAAATGCCGGGCAAGACCGGCATCGATTTATTGCGCATGGTCAGGCAAGCCTGGCCCGATACCGCCGTCATCCTATTCACCGGCAATGCCGAAATCCAGACCGCGGTGGCTTCGATGCAGGAAGGGGCCTACGACTTCATCCTGAAGCCCATCCAACTCAAACAAGTCGTCCACAGCATTACCAACGCCCTGGAGAAAAAGCGGCTGCAGGAACAGGTGCGCGATTACCAGCGCAACCTTGAAAAGCTGGTGCAGGAAAGGACGCGGCAAATCGAAGAGGCCATGCATGCCCTGGAGGGCAGCCACATCGATACCATCAACCGCCTCTGTTACGCAGCCGAGTTCCGCGACGACGAAACCGGCTACCACGTCCTGCGGCTAAGCAAGTATTGCGAATTGCTCGCGCGGGGCCTCGGCATGTCCGACGAGGAGATATGGCTATTGGGCAAGGCCAGCCCTTTGCACGACATCGGTAAAATCGGAATTCCCGATTCCATCCTTCTCAAGCCCGGCAAACTGACCATCGAAGAATTCGAAGTCATGAAAAAACACACCACCATCGGCGGTGAAATCCTCCGCAACGCGGATTCGCGGGTCTTGCAAGTGGCCGAACAAGTGGCCATCAGCCACCACGAAAAGTGGGACGGGAGCGGTTATCCCAATGGGCTGCGCGAAGAGGAAATACCCCTGCTCGGACGCATCACGGCGGTGGCCGACGTATTCGACGCCCTTACCATGAAACGCTGCTACAAGCCGGCGTTTTCCCTGGAAGAAACGGTGCGCATCATCAATGAAGGGTACGGCAAGCACTTCGATCCGCGCCTCATCGAAGTGTTCAGCCGGCAATTGCCCGAATTCGCGCGCATCCATAGCGAATACGCGGACTGAGTCCCGTCAATTCCCCGACCATTTCAGCAGGACGCGCCGCGCCCTGAAAGACGTTCCGGCCGATGTTTTGGCCGTCAGGCTGATATGATAGGATCCGGCCGGAACCTGCGCTTGCTTGTCATCCAGGCCATTCCAGGTGTAATCGAATTTCGGTCCCGCCTGAATGCGCTTTTGCAATACGGAGCGGCCCGCGATATCGCGGATGGAAAGATCATAGGTGACGTCGCGGTGCTGAGCCGGCAAATCGTAACGGATGCGGGTCGCATGCCGGAAAGGATTCGGAAAATTTCCCAGCCGAAGCATATAGGGCGAAACACCGCCGTTCAGGACGTTTTGCAACATGCCGTCTCCGGCGACGATTTGATAATCCTTGGCCTCGGTTCCCCGCAAGGCCAAGGTGATGGGCTGATCCTGTACGAGCGGGGTCACCGTTTGGGATAGGGTCTCGACCAGGTAAAGAGGCATTTCGCCCGTCTCGCGTCGCAGGGTCAACGATATTTGCGCCTCACCCGACGGAGCGCTTTGGATCCGCAAGGGCCAGACACCTTCGGCGCCGCCGGAAAGATCCTGGATAAGCGACGAAGCCGGACCTTGTTGCGAAGCCAAATCCAAACGGAAATCCTGACCGGGCACGCCCGGGGCCTCGGAAAACCGGTACTCCTTTTCCGCTTTTCCGATGCGCAACTCCATAGCCGCGGTGGAATTGGCCGCCATCAGGCTTGCCGACCACAATGGAGCGGCCGCCGTCTGCTTGGCGGCGACGGAATTCGAGCGCGCCGAATCACGAACGGGGAAAACCAAATGGATGGCTTTGATATCGCCATTCAATGCCAACCCCTCCCAGGGATTGAGTACGCTATCCAAGGTCGCCGCTTCCCAACGTTTCACCGGCGACGGCCGGTATCGCCAAACCTGGCTCGGAGCATCGGTCGAGGCGCCGGCGATATCGCGCCATCGCATGGGAAAATTAAAGGGCAAACCGAAGAGGGCCCATTTGCCTTGGGGAATGGTGTAATTGAAAGGTTGAAAATCGAGACTTTTCCCGGATTGGCTGATCGGCAGAAAGGTGCTTTCATTCCGGACATACCATAGCGCATCGGCGGAGTCGTATCTGAAATTCGAGCCGGGAGCGTAAACATCGTAGTCGCCGGCGGCTTTTCCCTGGCCTTTATAGCGGTATATCAAATAATCCTTACCCGCTTTGAGATTCTCCCCGTCTTTAACTTCGATGGCACGGCTGACGTCATTGCCCAAATCCTCGTCCCAGGGAAAGGAGAAGAGGCTCCAATTGCGGGGATTGACTTGCGCGCCTTTTTTATCGCGCCCCGGGATCAATTCGGTATCCGTGAATTTCGTCTGGATGAAAGCGCTGGCATGGGACACTAGGCCGCCGTCGAAAACGGTGAAAACGACTTCCAAGCTGCGGGACGCTTTATCCCCGCCATGTGAATTGTCCCTGGCGCTCTCGCCCAGTGGCAATAAAACCTTCGCCTCGCCCAGCCCTCCGGCCGCATCGACGGAAATCCCATTGCCCTGCAAGGCCAAAACATTTTTCAGATCCGAAGCCGCAATGGAGGATTTCAAGCTAAAGGGTTTTTTGATCAAGGGATCGTTCAAGCCCGCCTTGGCATCCTGGGCGGCAGCGCGCTGGTAATAGTCCGCCAAAACTTTGAGACCTAAGTCGCCATCCAAATCCCCCAGGCCGGAGGTGATGACCGGGCTTTTCACGAAGTAACTGCTTTCGAATGGTCCCTTGGCCATTCCGCCAGCAGGTATAGGCGTCGCGATGATCAAGGGATTGGCGGTGTGGAATCCCAATCCTTGCAGGGAGACGGCGAGAGTGTCGTATTCGTTTTTCGGAATGGCGTGATAGTCCAGGATATCGTCGGCCGAGGCAACCACGGTTCCGGCATTGGCGGTGGCGGTGAATTGTCCGAATTGCAAATCATAGGCGCCCGCCATATAGCCCTTGACGGTCAGGACATTTTTACCGGCTCCGTCATTGGCCAGGGACCAGGAGGGCATGAAAACCGGCAGCCCGTCCTCTTCAGGAAAGGCGAATAACTGCTCCTGATTGATCTGGGGCGAAACCTTGGCCGAGTCGATGCGGAAGACATAGGTCCATTCCAATTCGCTGCCACTCTTGCCCAGATCGGAATTCTCGATGCAAATATGAATGGTCGGCGCCCCTCCAAAGGGCTGAAAACCGGCCGCGGACTTAGCCGTATCCGATAACTCCGGAGCGCATATCGACCCGGAATTGATTTCGTCGCTAAAGGTGAGCGTACCTTCCCAGCCGGCGAAGGTTCCATTATCCGAAGTGAATACGCCCTGGGGATCAGGGAAAACCTTTCCGGGTGCATCGGCTATGTCCAAGACCGTGGGCGGCCTAACCTTTATCTTTCCAGTCGCATAGGAGACGATCAATGGCCTACCCGTTTCCCGGCTGGTCCCGGTATTTCTAAAATAAGCGGCGTAGAAGTGATAGGTTTTTTGCCCCTCCAGACTGTCTACGGTCTTAGCATACCCGCTCCCTTCCAAATCCGAAAGCTGCAAAGGCGTGACTCCTAAGGCCCCGTTTGAAGTCGGACCGGCCGAGGCATTAAAGCTGGTCATATACCAGAATATGGCGGAATCCGCCAAGGTCGTATCCTGGTTACGGCTGGCGATATGGACGCGTACCGAGGTCGACGAAGTACCGTCGGTGGCCTTGATGGTCAAATAACCCCGAGGCGTGGTGGAAGAGGTGGGAAGGTATTCGATGGCGCCTACCTCATTCTTGCCTTTGCGGTCCAGCCCGAAAAAATCGTGGCTGACCGTGGAATCGGCCAGGCCGGAACTCCCCGCCAATAAAGAATTACAAGGACGGAAGCTGCTGCAGCTCAATTGGCCCGTATTGGGATCCGTGAAACGGCCGCTCAAGGTATCGAGGGCTTTGTCGCCCGCCAAATGGATGGATCCCATGCTGGCGACATTGTCCATGAGCCCGCCGGTTTCGCTTAAACCGCTCAGGTTGGGTGCGGAGACGCTATAGACATTATTGGAAAGCTTGGTCGCCGTGCCGGTCAGGGAAGCATCGAAAGGGGTGGTGACGTCATTGAAAAAATTGGAGGAGATGATGGCGCCGAATGCCGTCCCGCCCTGAATTTTAAAACCGGTCATGGCCGATACGCCGGTAAAACTCTTGTCTTCCAGGAAGGTATTGTTGAGGAAGCGAAGTGAATTAAGCGGGGTACTCACCGCCAAGACGGCCGTTTGATATCCCCAAACCACGTTGTTCACGATGTCGCCGCCCTGGGTGTAGCCCTGAAAATGCAAGGCGGGCCCATTGGATACCGTGGTAGCGGCCCCGATGGGCCGGAATAGGTTTCCGTCGATGAGCAGATTATTGGAAGACGCTTCGATGCGAACCGCCGGTTGGGTGCCGGAGGGAGGCATTTCGATGACCACCCTTTGCAAGGTGATGTTTTTCCTTTGGATGGTAATGGCGGGGTTGGTCGAACTGCCCTGGAAAACCACGCGGGGCCCCAAGGTCGCCCCCTCGGTCTCTTGCCCGGCGATGACGATAGGCAAGGTTCCCGAACCTTTAAGGGTCACCGTGGTATTGGCGGCGGAGGAATTCAAAATGATGATTTGCCCGCCGGTGCTATCCAAAAAAGCCATCGCCGAGTCGATGTGGCAAAACGGCGTCGATAATGTCCCGCTATTATTGGCGCAGGAGCTTCCCACCGAAACATAGGCCGTCGTCGATGAGTTCGCGTTAATTCTCAGGGTGGTGGGATAAAAAGCCAGGTCCCCGGGGACGGTTGCGCTTCCCACCTTACCCAAGGGTTGGCTGGCGAATTTTAAATTCAACAACCCTTTGTTTTTGAAATCGAAGGAAACGTCCACGGGATTGGTGGAAACGGCGACCTTCAGCGAATCGTAGCGGGCATTGGCCTGGGTAAAGGCGACCACCTTGACGCTGTCGATGGATTCCTTTCCCTTGGTCAAGGTGAAGGTGACCTGGCCTTGCGTCAAATCGCTGGTATTCTTTAAATCCATGCTGATATCATTGACGGGAAATTTCGGAATCCCGGCAACCGTCGCCACCACCGCATTTCCCAAAACATGGGCCCGTCCATAGCTATTGTATTGCAAGAGTTTAGCGAAGACCGAACCTCCGGTTCTAACACCGTTCGGAACCGCAAAAAGGGAATCGGCCGCCGTGGCCAGGCCATCTCTTCGAATGACATTGGCGGTACCCACCGAGGCTACCAATTGGGTGCTGTCATTGGAAGCCAAGGCATTGGCGGTATTGGCGAATGCGAAAATCAATTTCTCAGCCGGGTAAACCTTGCCGTAATAGTTCGTATCGAGGCGGAGACGGCTCAACTTGATCTGGAGGGTATCGGAGGCCTTCTGAAAGGCCAGGGATGCCGAAGTCGTATCCACCGGGCTGGGCAATACCCGGGAATCCAATACCACGAAACAACCGAACTTGATGCCGGAAGTCCAACTCGCCCCAGCTGGAGAGAGCGGCGCGAAAGGGACATTAGAGAAAAACGAAGCGGAGGCGGGGACCGTGCTGATAGCTGGCAAGGACGAGGGATAATTGCTGAAATAATCCGGGACACGGCCGAAATCGGCATGGGAAGGGCTGACGGTACTATCGACTCTTATCTGAGCCAGGGGATAATCCCTATTCGTGACCCCGGGGGCATAATTCGAAAAACCGCGGGGCAAGACCACATTGGCCGCGTTTCCAGTGGCCGGGGAGGGTGAAAAAGGGGTGTTTACGCGTTTAGCGATGGTCAGCCCGGAAACCGAAGCGGTATAAGCGTTGCGGGTAATCTTGGCCGCGGCCAAAATACCATTGGTATTGTCGAAATAAATCGGGGTGATGGTATCGATTTTGAAGGCGAATAAGTTGTGGCGAATATCCATGAGGGCCGTATCGCCCACGGCGGTGGAAAAGACCACGGGCGACTTGAAGTTGCGGGAGCCGACAAAGGTATTGGCAAACAGATGAAGGCTCGATTTAGCCAAGTAGAGGCCGGTGGAAACGAATAGATTGGACCGCACTTCCAATCTTCCCGAAGTTACCGTGGAAATGATGGCGAGGCTGCGGCCGGTGGAGGCTCCATTATCGACGGGAGCGCGAAAAACACTGCGTTCGATTAAAATGGAATCGGCATTCACCCGGATGATGCCGGCACTGACGTCGTCGGAGGTATTGTCCAATATGAAAAACCGGCAATCGCGGACGGTGCTGCCATACGCATTCAATTGGATGGTCGGGGTGGTACCATTGGTCGGCCGGGAAAAACCGATGTTTTCGATGGTCACCTGGGTCGTCGCCGAAATGAGATTAGGGCTACCGGGGCCGCTTTGCTCCAGGGTCACCGGGGTATTGCCCGCATCGCCCTGGGTCGATCTCAAAATGACGGTTTTACCGGCACCCCGGTTGATATTGATGGCCGAAGACAATTGAATGGTTCCGGCTAATGAACCGGCGGAACGAAGGGTCACCTGGATATTGGCATCGGGGCAATTATTGATGGAATCGTTCAGTGCACTGGGGTTGTACGGGTTGGTGGAAACGACAATGGTATCGTTATTGCAAGCGGCATAACCCGTTTGCAAACCGATTCCCCCCAATACCAGTACCCATCCCAATAAACGCATCATTTGCATATACCCATGCCCTTTAAGCCAAAGTAATGGCTCATCGTGGTAGCCGCTTGGAAAGCACCTATCGATATTCCGTAAAATAAGCGTATTTCCGGCTTCTCGTCCTTGCCAATGGTAGTTTTTTTGATAACTTTCCGCATCCTGGTGTGTTCGTCTAGTGGTTAGGACGCTGCCCTCTCACGGCGGAAGCAGGGGTTCAACTCCCCTACGCACTACCATACCGGAAGATTATCGTATTTCTTCGCCCGATCACAACTTCCATTTCGCCATTTCCCGACTTGAGCCGCTCTGTTCCTAAACCCTAATGTCCTCGTTTGAACCGAGGTTTCGGGATGGATTTGGCAACGAATCCTATCGACGGACCCCTTTTGACTTGGTAGATTTGGGGCCTCAAAAATGCGATAAACTTTTATCTATCAGGTAATATGGAAAACCTTTTGGCTATGATACTCGCCGGTGGCCAAGGCACTCGCCTCCAGCCTTTAACCAGCGAAAGAGCCAAGCCCGCCGTTCATTTCGCCGGAAAATACCGCGTCATCGACTTCGTCCTCAACAATTTCGTCAATTCCGGGTTTTATAAAATCAAGGTTTTGACCCAATTCAAATCGGATTCCTTGAACCGGCACGTGGCCACCGCCTGGGGCATGAACCGCTATCTCGACCAATACGTCGACCTGGTTCCCGCCCAAATGCGGACAGGAGGCAATTGGTATACCGGCACGGCCGACGCCATTTACCAGAACGTGAATTTGATCCGCGATCAAAGACCCGATCTCGTCGCGGTTTTCGGGGGGGACCATATTTACAAGATGAATATGGTGCAAATGGTGCAATACCATATTCAAAAGGCTGCCTTGGCCACTATTTCCGCCATACCCGTCCCCATCGACCAAGCCACCGAATTCGGCGTGGTGGAAGTCGACGAGGATGGCCGGATGATAGGGTTCGAGGAAAAGCCCAAGCGCCCGAAAGCCATGCCCGGCAGGCCCGATTGGGCCTTGGCATCCATGGGCAATTACATGTTCAACAGCAAGTTCCTGGTGCGCGAACTCCTATCCGACAGCAAACTGGAAAACAGCCGCCATGATTTCGGACGGGACATCTTGCCCGCCATCTACAATCATCATCCGGTCTATGTCTATGACTTCGCCTTGAATTTGATACCCGGAGAAACGGAGAAAAGCCGCGGCTACTGGCGGGATATCGGCACCTTAGAGGCTTTCTACGAGGCCAATATGGAATGTTGCGCGGTAAGCCCCACCTTCAACCTATACAATTCAAAATGGCCGTTGCGGACCTTGAATTGGAATTTGCCTCCGGCGAAATTCGTTTTCGGCACCTCCGATCCCCAAGGGCGGCTGGGCCAAGCCCATGATTCCATCGTTTGCGAGGGCTGCATCATTTCCGGCGGACAGGTAGCCCGCAGCATCCTTTCACCGGGCTGCTATATCCACAGCCACTCGAAAATCGAAGATTCCATCTTATTCCCCGACGTCGACGTCGGCCGCGGCGCGAGACTGAACCGCGTCATCGTCGAAAAAGGCATCCGTATTCCTCCCGGTTTTGAGGTCGGATTCAACCCCGCCAAGGACGCGGAAAGGTTTATGGTGATGGAAAACGGCATAGTCGTCATACCCAAGGACACCCTGATCGAATGAACCTCTCCATCTTTCGCGAATACGATATCCGGGGCGTGGTGCCCCGCGACCTGGACATGGACACGGTCATCCGCATCGCCAAGGCCTTCGGGACGCAATTGCGGGCGAAGGGCCTTAAGAAAATCTCCGTCGGAGGCGACGTGCGCCTCTCCACCGAAAGCATCAAGGCCGCCTTCGTCCAGGCCGTCAACGAAACCGGGGTGGACGTCATCGACATCGGCTACGTGACCACCCCGCTTTGCTATTTCAGCGCCTTCCATCTGGAAAGCGACGGCTTCGCCATGATTACGGCGAGCCACAATCCCAGCGAGTATAACGGCTTCAAACTCGGCATCGGCAAAACCACCATCTTCGGGGCTGACATCGTCTCCCTGAGGGATGCCGCCATCCGGGGTGAATTCGCCTCGGGGCAAGGCAAGACCGAAAAGCTCGACATCACCGAAGACTATATCGAGTACCTGGCGGAGCGCTTTCAATTCAAGAATAAGCCGCGCATCGTTTTCGATCCCGCCAACGCGACCGGCGCCTTATTCGGCAAACGCCTTTTCGAACGCATGGGCGCGCAAGTCCTCGGATTATACGACACCGTGGACGGCTCCTTTCCCAATCACCATCCCGATCCCACCATAGCTGAAAACGTGGTGGATATGGCCAAGACCGTGGTTGCGGAAAAAGCCCAGGTCGGCATCGGTTTGGATGGCGACAGCGATCGCATCGGTATCGTCGATGAAAAAGGACGGTTGATTCCAGGCGATTTGCTGACCCTCGTCTATGCTCGTGACATTTTACAAACCGTGCCCGGCGCCAAAATCATTTTCGAAGTGAAGTCCACCCTGGCATTGGACGAAGGAATACGCGCCGCCGGCGGGCGTCCCATCATGTGGAAGGTGGGCCATAGCCTATTGAAGCAGAAAATGTCCGAGGAAAGGGCCCCGCTGGCCGGCGAAGTTTCGGGCCATGTCTTTTTCGCGGACCGCTATTTCGGTTATGACGACGCCATCTACGCCGCTTGCCGGTTTTTGGAAATCATGGACAAGACCGGTAAGACCCCGTCCCAGCTTTTGGAAGACGTTCCCCGTTATCCCAATACCCCGGAGATACGCTGCGGCTGTAAGGATGACGCGGATAAATTCCGCATCGCGCAAATGGCCGTCGATCACTTCTCCAAGGTCGCCAAGGCCATTACCCTGGACGGTATCCGTATTCTATATCCAGACGGTTGGGGCTTGGTACGGGCCTCGAATACCCAGCCCAGCCTCGTGACCCGATTCGAAGGCAAGACCCAGGAAGCCTGCGACAGGATTCAGCGGGAGGTTTTGGAAACCCTGAAAACCTTCGGGGAAATCGAAATCGGCGTCAGCCACTAGCTCGTTAGGCGAGCGCTTTTTCCCCGCCGGGAGCCTGGGCGGGGGCGGTTTCCGCGGGCGGCTCGTGTTTGCCGTTCAAGTCGCTGACCGCCCGGAAATCCCGTCCGAGACCCGCTTCGGGCGAAGCGAAAAAAGCCGCCAAATGATCCTGGAATTCGGCCATGCTTTGGGAGCGCAAAAGGTTGAGCCGCGACAGCGAACTGCCTCTTTGCAGCTTCATCAGGCGCGCCGCCATTTGCTTGAGCTTGCCCAATAAGCGCGTCTCGATGTCCAGTTCTTCCCGCAGCAATTGCAGGTAATCGCGGAACAGGCCTTCCTGCTCCACCGGCGTCGGCTCACGGGGCTCTTTTCCTTCGTAGATGTCGGCGATGTCGCGGAATAACCAGGGATTGTGCATGGCGCCCCTCCCCACCGCTATGCCGTCGACCGCGTATTTCTCCAGGCATCGAATGGCATCCTCGGCCGTCAACACGTCGCCGTTGCCGATGACGGGTATGCTGGCCCGCGACTTGGCTTCGGCGATCAGGTCCCAATTGGCCAGGCCGCGATAGGCCTGGGCCCGTGTGCGGCCATGGATGACCAGGGCCTGCCCGCCTTCGCCTTCGATGATTTCCTGGGTCGCGAACAAGGTGATGAGGTTGTCGTCCCAACCGATGCGCACCTTGACCGTCACGGGAATCTTGACCGCCTGCACCACGCTGCGGACGATATCCTTGAGCCGGGGTAAATCCTTGAGCAGGCCTGAACCCCCTCCCTTGCTCACCACCTTGGGAGCGGGACAGCCGCAATTGATTTCCACGAAGTCGGCGCCCGTGGCTTCCGCCATGCTGGCCCCCAGGGCCATTTTATGGGGCTGCGATCCGAAGATTTGCACCGTGAAGGGGCGTTCCTCCTCCGGAGCGAATGCCATTTCGCGTATGGAGCGCGGATTCCGGCGCGACAACCCCTCCACCGAAACGAATTCGGAGACCAGCAATCCCGTGCGGTATCCCGTCAACCTGGCTATGAGGCGACGGAAGGAGAGATCGGTGACGCCCGACATGGGAGCCAAATACACATTGGGGTGGATGCGACGGCCTCCCACCGAATATTCGCGCGTGATTTTCGTCGCGCGCGTCACCAAGTCCGCTTGCGGAGTCATCGGGAAAGGGAAGGAGGATGCGGGGCCATGCCTTTGGAAATCACCAACCGGGGTAAATCGGAAATTTCCCGCAAAGCGAGCGCACTTCCTCGTGTACCGCCGCCAGTTTCGCTTCATCCTGATGGCTCTTGATGGCCTCGTCGATGAGAGCGGCCACTTGGCGCGCTTCGTTTTCGCCCATGCCGCGCGTCGTGAGCGCCGGCGTGCCCAGGCGAATGCCGCTGGGGTCGAGGGCTTTGCGGGTATCAAAGGGAATGGTGGAGCGGCTGCAGGAAATCCCCACCTTGTCCAAGGTGACTTCGGCCGCTTTGCCCGCCAAACCCTTATTGCGCAAGTCCACCACCATGAGGTGGTTATCGGTGCCGTCCGTCAGGATTTTATAATCGCGGGCCATCAATTCGCCGGCCAAAGCCTTGGCATTGCGAATCACCTGGGCGGCATAGTCCGCGAATGCCGGCGACAGCGCTTCCTTGAAGCAAACCGCCTTGGCAGCGTTGACGTGATCGTGGGGCCCGCCCTGGATGCCGGGGAAAATGGAGCGGTCGATGTCCTTGGCGAAGGCCGATTTGCACATGATGATGGCGCCACGCGGGCCGCGCAAGGTCTTGTGGGTCGTGGTGGTGACGATATCGAATACCGAGGTGGGGTTTTCCAATTGCTTGCCGGCGATAAGGCCGGCGATATGGGCGATATCGGCGAAAGTGACCGCTCCGACCTCATCGGCTATGCTCTTGAACGCCTTCCAGTCGATGTCGCGGGAATAGGCCGAGAACCCGGCGATAATCATGCGGGGCTTATCCCTTTTGGCGATTTCACGCACCTTATTCATATCGATGCGCTGGGTCTTCTCATCGACTTCGTATTGCGAGAACTGGTAGTTCAAGCCGGAGAAGTTGACGGGATGCCCATGCGAAAGATGGCCGCCATGATCGAGCTTGAGGCCCAAAACCCGGTCACCGGGCTTGGCGACGGCCATGTAAACGGCCAGGTTGGCCGGCGAGCCGGAAAGCGGCTGCACATTGACGTGCTCGGCGCCGAATAATTCTTTAGCCCGGGCGATGGCGAGGCTTTCCATCTCGTCGATGATTTCATTGCCGCCGTAATAACGCTTGCCGACATAGCCCTCGCTGTACTTATTGGTCAACACCGATCCCATGGCTTCCATCACGGCGCGGCTGGTATAGTTTTCCGAGGCGATGAGTTCGACGCCTTCCTCCTGACGGGTCCTTTCATGCTTGACGATTCCGGAAATCTCAGGATCCGAGGCGGCGAGGGAGCGATTGAAAAATTCAGGGGTGGCATTCATGAGGGCGAAAACTCCTGGTCATACGGCCCGGGAATAGCGGGCCCGTAGGTTGGGTTGGGGATTCAAAGGTAGCAAGCGCGAATGGCCGCTTTTGGCCGGCCAATACCGAATCGCGGCGCTTTTCAAAGGCCGGCGGGGCCCCGTTCAGGTGCGGTAGGCGCCGTTGATTTTGACGTAGTCATAACCGAGATCACAGGTCCAATACTCCCAGCTTCCCGATCCCAGCCCCAAATCCAGGCACAAGGCGACTTCCTTCTGTTTCATCCTTTGGGTCAAATCGGCGTCATCGACCGCCGGGATTTGCCCCTGGTGAAAGACCCGGACGCCGCAAAAGTCCAAGGTCGCCTTGGAGGTGTCGAGAGGCAAGGCGGTCGAGCCCGCGGCGGCGAGAACCCGGCCCCAATTGGCGTCATTGCCGAAAAATGCCGTTTTAACCAAGGGCGAATTGGCGATGGCCTGGGCCATGGTTCTGGCGGCTTTCTCGGACTCGGCATTTCGCACGGTGATGGCGATGAGCTTGGTCGCCCCTTCCCCGTCGCGGACGATGGCGCAGGCGAGATCCCGCATCAACCGGTTCAGGGCGGCGTCGAAAAGCGCCTTCTCATCCCCGTTCAAGGCCGCATAAGCCACACCGCTGGCGCCATTGGCCAGCAATACCAAGGTGTCATTGGTGCTCATATCGCCGTCGACGGATATGCTATTGAAGGTTTTATCCGAGGCGGCCATAAACGCATCCCGGTAGCCCGCGGGTAATTCGATATCGGTGGTGATATAGGCCAACATGGTCGCCATGTCGGGTCTTATCATGCCGGCGCCTTTGGCCACCCCGCCCAGCCTCACGGGCTTGCCCATCAGCACCAAATCGGCCTGGGCCTTTTTTTCGAAAGTGTCGGTGGTCATGATGGCCTGGACAAAAGGCTGGCGCTCCGCCTCGCCTTCAGCGAGCCGGAAAATGCCCCGGCGCAACTTTTCCATGGGCAATAACTCCCCGATCACGCCGGTGGAGGAAACCAGGATCTCACCCTCGCAGCGGAAGGCTTCCCTCATCCAGGCGACTTCCTGCAAGACGTCTTCGAAACCCTTGGGTCCGGTGCAGGCATTGGCATTGCCGCTATTGACGAGGATATGGGAAAAGCGGGCTTGAAAGCCTAAAGCGCGGCGGCAATACTGGACCGGCGCGGCTTGGACCGCATTTCTGGTGAAAACCCCGAAGGCTTGCGCCGGCGGTTCGGAAATCAATACGCCCAAATCGGGCTTGCCATTTTTCTTGATCCCGGTGGCCAGGCCAAAAGCGGTGAATCCCAGCGGAAAAGTCACATCATGCATGGGGTTATCCTTTCCGAAGCGGGGAATAAGTAGCAAAACCGGGGAAAAGGGGATATCTTTTAAACAAAGGCATAGCGAATGGTTTGCCGCCGGGACGAGGTCTCGGTTTTTTATTCTCTCGGAACCTTCCCGGGATAGCTAGCCACGAAACCTGACCAAACCTGACCTTAGGGGACAGGTTTTTTTCTTTGACCCCTCTCCGGGAATATCGGGAGTCCTTATGGCTGAACAACGCCTTCCTATGAGCCAACCGGCCTATGATCGGCTCTTGCAGGAATTGGACACGCTGAAAAAGGTGGAGCGCCCCGCCATTATCGCGGAAATTTCGGCCGCCCGTGCCCAAGGCGACTTGTCGGAAAACGCAGAATACCACGCCGCCAAGGAAAAGCAAGGCCAACTCGAAGACAAAATCATTGAAATCGAGGATAAAATCGCGCGCGCCGAAATCATGAGCCTCAATGTGGCCGACGCCGAGCACATTATTTTCGGAGCCGTGGTTTCGGTCAAGAACCTGAATACCAACAAAGAGCTGGAATACACCATAGTCGGATCCGAGGAAGTCGATCCCGCCACGGGCAAAATATCCTCGGCCTCGCCCATTGGAAAAAGCCTCATCGGTAAAAAACCGGGCGATGTCGTGGAAGTGCAAATCCCGAAAGGGAAAATCCGCCTGCAAATCCTGAAATACCACTGACCGTCAGCGAGGCCTGAACCTTGCCCTTATTCGCATTTACCGGAAATGACGAGCTCCGTAAATCCGAAGCCATGGAAAAGGCCATCCTCGGGTGGGAAAGCCAAGGCGACTCCATCCGCGAGGTCCATTTCGGCGAGGAGTTGCAATGGCAAGCCCTAGCCCAGTCCTACAATTCCGCCGATTTATTCGCGGCCCGCAAGGCCTTGGTCATTAAGCATTTCGACAAGGCGCACTCGGCTTCGCAAAAGCAATTGGAAGACGTTTTCGGCCAGGATAACCCGCAAGTCGGGGTTTTCCTCTCGGCGGAAAAATTCGACGGCCGCAGCTCTTTCGCCAAAAAGCTGAAAGAAAAAGGCGCCTTGCAGGAATTCAAGCTGCCCTATGAAAATCAAATCCCGCAATGGCTGATGCAAAGGGCCAAGGAACGCTATGGCCGGGGCCTGGGGAATTCCGAAGCCCGGCTTTTGCAAGAAAGGGTCGGCGGGGATTTGGCCGAACTCGATCATGAATTGGAAAAGCTCGATACCTTTTTGCCCAAAGGCGCCCCCATCACGGCCAAGGAAATCGAGGAGATATCCAGCCCGGTTCGGGTCTCCTTGATTTGGGAATTGCAGAGGTTGATGGGGCAACGTGAAAAAACGGCGGCCTTACTGACCTTGCGCAATCTCATGGATCACGGGGAAGAAGGCTTTTTGATCGCCATGCAGCTCTTCCGGCATTTTCTGCGCCTGTTGAGGATACGCCTGATGCTGGATCAAGGCGCCGTGGAACAGGAAATCATTGCTACCCTTGGACTCAATTCCTTCATCCACGTGGTCAAGGAGAAACAGATAGAGCAAGCCCGCAAACATCCGGTCAAGCGCTTGAAAGCCGTTTTGGCGAGGCTGGCGAGATTGGAGTGGGAGTTGAAACAGGGACGCTATCCCAACCGCTTCGAGGTTGAATTGGCGTTCGCCGGCATGGTTTAATTTTCATGGCGAAGGCAGGTATCCAGTGACGGTAACGACAAAACGCGTGAAAACAGGTTGCGAGGGTCTCGACAGGATCCTCCGCGGCGGATTGCTAGAGGGTTCCACCACCTTGATAGAAGGTTCGGCCGGCACCGGCAAGACCACCTTGGCCCTGCAGTTCATCATGCAAGGCGTGGCTGAAGGCGAGCATGGGCTTATTTTCACCTTCGAGCAATTTCCCGAGCAGTATTTCGATTGCGCCGCCGAATTGGGGTGGGATTTACGCACCTTGCAAAAGGACGGCAAATTGGAAGTCATCTTCACTTCGCCCGAGGCCTTTCTCGAGGAATTGGAAGAAGGCGAAGGCCGCATTCCCAAGTTGATAGCCGACAAGCAAACCAAAAGGGTGGCGGTCGACAGCGTCACCCACTTCGAAAGGCTGGCTCCCGGCGATATCGGGGAGCTGCGCGGCATCGAAACCGAAATCGTGAACGCCCTCAAGCGCGAGGAGTGCACGACCCTATTGCTCAAGGAAAACGCAAATATCCTGGGTAAATGGGATGTCTCCCTGAATAAAATTCCCTTTATCGTCGACACCTATATCCTCTTGCGCTACCTGGAATTGCAATCGGAGATCAAGCGTTGCCTCATGATTTTGAAAATGCGCGGCAGCGATCACGATAAGGACATCATCGAATACCAAATCGAAACCGGCGGCTTGCGGCTGGGAACCAAGTTCGCCGGCGTTTCGGGAATCTTTTTGGGAACGGGCATATCCGCGCCCGCAGCGGGCCGTTAAGGCTTGGATTTGACGGGCTTGGCCGCCAAGTCCCCTTGTAAGACCCATCCCTGGGTATAGAGTCTGAGAAAATCGCGGGTCCACCCGGGATCAATGCCTTCGACGAGCCGAAGCGCGCTTTCCAGGGTCTTGCGATGATTGTAAGGGCCGACCGGCATATCCAACCCATAAGGCGGCAATTGGTTTTGCAGCGGCGGCGGCCTCAAAGCGTTCAGACGCGAGCGTAGTAACCGCGAAAGGATGGAGCGGCGCAGAGCCCAAAAACCGGCTCTCCCTCCCGCGAAGGTTTCCAATTGGCCACGGTAGGTCCGCCTCTCCATGGCGGTCAACCCTTGGCCGTGAGCTTGGATCAAATGCAAGGTATGGGTCAACCCGCCTTGCCTGAAACGCTTGTCCCAGGCTTCCCAAGGCGAGGCCTTGTCTTCCCCGCCCCGCTTGGCATGGCCCACCCGTAACAAGTCCCCAAGCCTTTGGCGGCAATGTTCAGCCAAACGGGTATTGTTTTTTTCCCCCGCAGCTACCCCGGTATTGAGCCAGTGATAACCCAGGGCCTTGCGGTGCGGGGCTAAGGCAAGGGCATCGAGCCTTTCCCGGAGGGCGGAAAAATCAGGCGCGGATTCAGCGGGCATGGCCATGGGATTCCGTAAGAGCCGCGAGGCGTTCTAGGCTTCCTCAGCCGCGGAAGCCATGAGGCTTTGGGGCCGGGGATCCAAAACCTGGAGAGCCTCGATGAGAATTTCCTGGGTCTTCAGGGCGTTTTCAGAAAGGATTTCCCCGGATCTTTCCTGGTAGGCGGCGAGTGCGGCCTCGAGCTTGCCGAGGAAGGCCTCCTGGCTTTCCCCGCTCTGGGCCTGGTTTTCCAGCCTATCCAGCACATTGCCGAGCGCCGAATTCAACATGGTGATGCCCGCTTGCAATTCCACCTGGCTGACTTGCGCCGCGCCTTCGAATTCCTGGAAAGCGGTTTGCATCTTCAGCATTTCAGCCGCGGTATGCGCCAGGGTTTCGGCGGATTGGCGATGGACTTCACCTTGCTCCGCCAGCAATTGGGACGCGCGCTCGGCGGCTTGCCGGACAGCATCCTGCCCCGCCTCCAAGGCCCGGGTTTGGTTGGCTTCCAATTCACCGAGCCCATCGGCGGCGCCTTGCAAGCGCTCCCAAACCTTTTGGGCGGCGGCGTCGAGGCTTTGGAATCGGGTCTCGGCGTCGGCCTGCGAGGCCTTGAAGACTTCTTGCGCCTGTTCGATCAAGGCTTGCCTGGATTTCTCCGTCACCTCGGACCAGGAGTCGCGCAAAGTCTGGGAGAATTTTTCCGCCAGGGCGGTGAATTCGCCGGTCAATTGCCGGGACCAGGCTTCGCGATCCTTTTGGCCATGGGCTTGCCCCAGCGCCTGCATTTCCTCGGCGCGCCGATGCCAGGCGTCGGCATGGCTTTGCCACGCTTCGGTATGCGCCTGCCACCGGGAAGTAAGGCCGGCCTGCTGGGCCTCGGCGGTTCGCCCCAGCGCTTGGCCCTGGTTTTCCAAGGCCTTGAGCAAATCTCGCTGCAAGGCGGAAAGCGAAGCGGCATTCCCCTCGTTCAATGCGGAGAGCCGCGTCTCCATCTCCTTCAAGGCCACAAGCAAGGCTTGGGAAGGGGCTTTCAAGTCTTGGCTGATGGATTCACCCAAGGCGCGCCCCTGCTCACGCAGGCCTTGCGCCAATCCCGTTTCCACCTTGGCGGGCAAATCGTTTAAGCTTTCCCGCAACGCGCGCAGGCCGTCGATTAATGCGGGATCGGGGGCCGGTTCATAAGCCAGCCGCTGGAGGATTTGCTGCATGGCCAGGCTTAAGAAGGCCATGACGACACCCAGGCCCAGTCCCATGGCGCGAAAATCCGGCCAAAGCGAAGCTCCGATGATTAAGGCCAGGCTTAATCCCATGCCGGTATAAAGTAAGGTTGCCGAGTCGGGGCGCTTGGACATAGGTCAGGACTCCTGGGAGATAAGCGAAAGGGTAGGCTGGGATCTCGTACCGGGATGGGCGGATCCGCCGGGATTCATGCCACGCAGGAATAATTCCCATTTGGCCTGATAATGTTCGAGCATGATGAGGCAAAGCGCCTCTGATAATTCCGCGAAAAGCAGCATGAAGCCTTCGAAACCATTGCGCGTCCGCGGAGGGTGATGCCAAGCAAAAGCCAGGCTTTGAAATAAGCCGCCGGCATCGGCGAAAGGACGTATCTCCATTTTCGCGGTCTTGGACAAAAAGCATTCCAAGGCGATTTCACCCAGGCTGAGCCGCAGCTTCTTGAAAGACTCGGCCTCGCCATGCCGGAGCACGGCTTCGAGGGCCGGCAAGACGCGGGACGCATTGTCGCGCACCGACTCGCTATGCCATAAGGTGGCGACATCATTTTGCAGACGCGCGATATGGCCACCCACCGAGGCGACTTGCCGCTCGCAATCCGCCGTCATGTCGTGCAGGGTTTGCAGGTAAAGCATTTTCGCTTCTTTGCGGCCGCTGCGGCTGGCCAATTGCATGCCTTGATCGGTTTCAACGAACCAGCCGTTTTTGCGCAGGAATGGCAAGAGCATGGATTCATCCAGCCTTTGCTGCCACTTATCCCTGAATTCGCCGAATTTCAAGGAGATTTCGTCGCGCAACCACGTCAATCTCTTGAGGCAAAGCGCCATGGCTTCCGAGCCGGCCGAGAGTTCCCCCAGGGAGGCGGCTTCGCCGAAAGCGGCGGCGGTGGTATGTTCGACCACCGAATGCAGCAAAACCGTATGCTGGGCATCCATCCAGGCGGAGAGATGCCAAAGTCCGGCATCGAGGCCATGGGGATGATGCCCAGGCTGGTGGCCGAGGGCTAAAAGGGCTTGACTAAGCTTATTGTTCACCGGTGGGAGGGAAATATAAGAGGAAGGTCGGCCTAAAAGGCCTTGGTGCTAAGGGCTAGGCTGAATTCGTAGCAATTTCAGGCTTTGCGTCAATTCCAGGCCCGTCCCGGCTTTGGCCGTCAGGGTGAGATAGAGCTCCTTCAGCCCCAATCCTTGTGGATTTCCCGCCAGCCTACCCTTGCCCGCCCAGGCGGGCTCCAAACAAGCCGAGGAATCCTGGTCCTGGAAAAGCGGCTCGATGATCACCTCCCTATGCCAGATCGGATCGGTGCCCGAGCCGTTCCCGCCTTGCAAACGCCTATCCCAAATGCAATCGCCGTCCGCACCGGCATCGGGGCGAGGGTTGTCTTGGCCGGGGTGATTTTCAGAGGGTGACCAGGCCGGCCAAGCCCAGGTCAATAGCCGCTGCGGGCTGACCCAAGCGGGAAACAAGGGCGGTAAAACCGGCTCTTCCCAGCGATCGCGGATTTGGCCATCGGCCAGCATCCGGAATCCGGAGCGGTAGCCTTTCAGCCGGTTCAGCATGAATTCGGTTTCGGCCGTCGATCTGTCGGCCGGCTTCCAATGCAGGGAGTCGAGCGTCATGTGGATATAGGCCGATCCGGAATCGCCCAGGCTATCGACGATAAAATGGACGCGCATTTCCTGATGGGACCACAATTGAGGCGCTTCCGCCGGCAAGCCCGCCGACAGGCTCATTTCCATGTGGTATTCGGAACCATCGCCCACCCCGAAGGCGGGATGGTAATCGATGGCCTCGTTGCGGCATCCCCAGAATGCGCCTAAGAGAAGCAGAAGCCCGAGGCGGCGGATCACGATTTTTCCGCGAGGCTGACGAAATGTCCGAGCAGGGTTTGGATATAGACGCTCTCGAAGGAGTTCTTGGGGTATTGCTTGAGGGCTTGTTGCAAGACGGCGTCGCCGGCGCTCGCCCCGCGATCTTTTTTCACTTTGAGGAATTCCACCAGGGACTCCTCCAACCTTTCCGGCCGACCCAATTGCGGAGGCAGGCCGCGGTGGTAATACTCCTCGTTGATCCTGTCGGCCAGATAGGCCAAGTGCATGCGCTCCTTGCGGGAGACGGCGTCATTGCTATAAACGTGATCGCCGATGGCGATGGCATCCACCTTGAATAAGGTGTTCAAGACCATGGAATGGATGATGCACGCGAAAGGAATGCGGTTGACGTCCTTGAAGGTCCGGTAAATTTTCTCGAACTTCCTCGAAGCCTCTTCATTATGACCCTCCAGCACGTCTAAGAGGGCCGAAATCATGGCGATTTCAGCGTGCCGGGCACGCGGCAGGGAAAGGCTGGGATTGAGCCCGTTGAATAGGGTTTTCGCCCGGTCCAGGTTTCCCTGGCCCGCGTAATACTTGACCAAGGTCAAGGTCAAGCCCGAACTGACTTCCTCGTCTTGCCGATAATAGTCGAGCCACCGCTGCGACAAAAGGACGGGAGCGTATTCGCCGAGCCGGCGGAAGAGCTCGACCAATTCCATGCCGTAGCGGCCGAAAACGGCATGGTGGACGTCTTCGTTCTGGATGAGGAAACGGAATTCGTCCTCCATCGCGTCCGCGCAGGCCGATGCCGGCGATGGTCCGTTCAGGCAGGAGTAGACCGCTTCCATCCTGGCTTCGATGACGGCCAAATTCAAATCGCTTTCGGGATAGGTCTGCGGCAGCAAGGCCAATTTGGCATAGGCTTCGACATGTCGGCCCAATTGGAAATAGCATTGCGAGAGGTGAAAGAGGGCTTCGGGCACCACCCTATCGTCCTTGCTTCCCGTGGCGGCAGCCAGGAGATTGGGCATGGCCGCATTCCAATCCCCCAGGACCATGTAGCTGAGCCCCAGCTTCATTTGCGCTTCATAGGCGATGGGCATGCCGGTATAGGCTTCGATGACGTGCTTGTAGGCGGGTATGCTATTGCGGATGAATCCTTCCTCCAGATAGGCGTCGGCCACCACGGTGGGACTGGCCGAAAGGGCGACGGCCTTCTTGAATACGCGCAAGTCGTCGATGGAAAGCGAGGCATTCCAGGTGTAAAAGCCGAAGCGGCTGTCGCGGTCTATCTTGACGGGCAAGGTATAGGTGCGATTGACCACCAATTGGTTATTCAGGAAGAGGCGCAGTTGATCGCCTTCTTTCTCCAAGGTGACCTTGTACTCCACCCCGCCATTCAACTTGATCGACTCGCCGCGGAAAGGGTAGCGGACCAGGGGACCGTATTCGATATTCGCCTGATCGCTGCCCCATTCCCCCAAGGTAAAGCGAAAGCCCTCGTCCGGATCCGATCCGAACAGGAAAACGTTGAAGTCGTTGTTGCTGCCGTTCAGGCCGCGCACCTTGAACTCCACCCGGACATCGCCGAAGAAATCCTGCTCGGCTATGGCGCTGCATTGGCCGGAGCAATAGGTTTCCAATCGCCCTTTGTTCAGCTTCCAGGAATGGGAAGGCTGCCAGGTGCCGTCTTTGCCACGATCCAGCGACCGGAAGCTGAAAACCGAATCCCGCTTGTCGAAGCCTTCCTCGAGGACCAGTCCCCAGGGAGCGCGCCGGTTCTCTTCCTGGATGCTGAGAAAACCAAAGACGACCACGAAGATGAGCGCCATGACCCCCGCGCCGGTATACAGGATGGGATTGCCCTTGACGAATCGCCACACCATATTCGGCCAGCTCGGGGGTTTGGCCATGATGGGCTCCCCCTTGCTATAGGCATGCAAATCGCGCAGGACCAAGCCGATGCTCTGGTAGCGGTCACCCAAATCCTTGGCCATGGCCATGGAAACGATGGCGGCGAAATCGGGGTCTATCCACGGCGTCAGGTAGCGCAAAGGCACGGGCTCGGCCTGGATGGCGTTCAGGGCGGTTTGATGCAGCGAACGCGGATCGAGGTAGGGATTCTTGAACGAGATGAGCTCGTACATGATTATCCCCAGGGAGCAGATGTCGGACAGGATGCCGACTTGCTGACCCGAGGCCTGCTCGGGCGACATATAGGCCGGCGAACCGACGACCTCACCCGATAAGGTGAGGGTGGCGTTCAGGTTGGAATCGACGGCCTTGGCCAGGCCGAAATCGATGAGGATGGGGGTCTGTCCGCGCATGAGGACATTGGTCGGCTTCAAGTCGCGGTGGATGATGCCTTGATCGTGGCAATATCCGAGAGCCTCGCTCACCTGGATGACGATTTCGAGGACTTCGTGGAAGCTGGGTTTTTTCTCATGCAGGTAACTGAGCAAATCCATGCCCTGGATATATTCCATGGCGAGGAAATGAATGCCGTTTTGCTCCCCGACTTCGTAGATGCGAATCACGTTGGGATGATTCATCTTCGCGACGGCGCGGGCCTCGGCCTGGAACCTTTCGATGAAGCGCTGCTGCAAGACGGCGCCGAACAGGACCTTGATGGCGACCACCCGATCGAGATCGGGCTGGTGGGCTTTATAGACCACGGCCATTCCCCCTCGTCCCAATTCGGAAAGGATGACGTATTTGCCGAGGCGGCCGCCTATCTGGATATTGAGCAATGCGCTTTGCTGCATGGCTTCATTTTTCCAAGCGGGAAAGCGTCAAGGCCCGTTGCAAATCCTCGGGCAAGGGCGCCGAAAAAACCCTTTCGTGCCGCCCGTCCTTCCACGTCAGCCTTTCGGCGTGCAGAAAGAGCCGCTTCAATCCCAGGGTTTCGCGGGCCGATTTATTTTTTTCGGGAATGCCATAGCGCTTGTCGCCGGCCAAGGGCCATCCTGCGTTTGCGAATTGTGCGCGTATCTGATGCATGCGTCCCGTTTCAATAATAGCACGCACCAGGGTCCGCGGCCCATGGTGTTCCACCACGGTGTAATGGGTGATGGCCTCCTTTCCGTCGGCATCCTTTACAATCGCCTTGGCTCCGCCCGAACGGCTGTCGATGCGGCCGAGGTTATCGTGCAGGGTTCCCGATTCCCGGGAGGGCCGGCCTTCGAGCAAAGCGAGGTAAGCCTTATGCATTTCTCCGCCGCGCAAGGCCGCCGTCAAGGCGCGCAACGCTCCGCCGGTTTTCGCGATCATCAAAACGCCCGAGGTCTCCCTATCCAGGCGATGAACCAGGGCGGGTTGGAAAAGGCTGTCTCTCGGTCCGCCTAAATACCCTTGCGCCAATTCGATCAAACTATGCCCGGGCGTGATGCCCGTGCCCGGATGAACGGCCATGCCCGCCGGCTTATTCACCACCAGCAAGTCGCCGTCTTCATGCAGAATGGGGAATGGAAGCCGTCCGGTTTTCGCCTCGGGCCGCGACGGGGAAATTTCGGGTTGCCGGTCGCCGGACGAGGATGGGACCATTCCTTCGGGGAGACCATAGATCTCCAGGATATCGCCGGCCCGCAATAAATGGTTGCGGGAAATGGGTTTGCGCGCGATCTTGATTTCCTTTTTCCGGAACAGCCCCTGGATGCGCGCCAGGCTCATGTCCGCCAGGTAACGCCGCAAATACCGGTCGGCCCTTTGTCCCGCGTCATCCCCGAGGATGCGGATTTCCAGCTTCACCGCTTCACCCCGCGGTTTCCGTCCAGGGAAAGAAATTCGCCGCCAGTCGCACGCCGTCTCCTCCCGATGAGGTAATGCCTCCCGCATACCCCGCGCCTTCGCCGATGGGGAAAAAACCGGGGGTGGACACCGATTCCAAGGTGTCGTCCCGGCGCGGCAGGCGAAGGGGTGAAGAGGTGCGGCTTTCGGGGCCTATCAAAAATCCGGTTTGGATGAAGCCGGGGATTTTGCGATCGAAATCGAGGAAAGCCTGCCGCAACGCCTGGTGGATGCGCTCGGGAAACAGCAGCCTTAAATCCGTCCAGGCCATGGGCCTTAAAAACGAGGTCTTGGGAAATTCCCCCTCGTCTCCGCGGCCTTCCACGAAGGCGCGCATGGTTTGCACGGGAAAGGTATAGCTCCCTCCGCCGAGGGTGAAAGCCCGTTTTTCCAAATCCCTTTGGAAGCGGATGCCCGCCAGCACGTGTTGGTCGGGCATGTCGCCGTCTTCGACCACCACCACCACCGCCGAGTTCGCGAAGGCGCTGGCGCGGTTGCTGTAACTCATGCCATTGGTGAATAAAGCGTCGGGCGCGTCCGCGCAGGGGACCACCACGCCGCCGGGACACATGCAAAAACTGTAGGCCGCGGTTTCGCGGGTTTCGTTTTGCCAGGTCAGGAAATATTCGGCCGCCCCTATGGCCTTGGCGTCGACCTTGTCGCCCAATTGGCGGCGGTTGATCAGGGCCTGCGGATGCTCGACCCGGACTCCCACCGAAAATCCCTTGCGCTCCAAAGCGATGCCTTGGGCGGCGAGCGTTTCATACAGCGGATGCGCCGATAGCCCGGCCGCGAATACCACGGCGTCGAAAGCGAGATCGCGGCTACCGGCCTTCAGTCCCACGCAGCGATCGCCGTCCAATAAGAGGCCTTCCACCTCCAGCCCGAAATGAAAACGCGCGCCCAGGGTTTCGCAATGCTCGCGCAGCCTGGCGATAATGGCTTGCAACCGGTCGGTGCCGATATGGGGATGCGCCAAATACCCTATGCTGGGATCGGCCCCTCCTTCGATCAAATCGTTCAAAAAGGCCGCGGTGAAAGGCGTGCGCGTGCGCGTGGTGAGCTTGCCATCGGAAAAACAGCCCGCCCCGCCTTCGCCGAAAAGGATATTGGAGTGGGCATCGAAAATATCCTGCTTGATGAAGCGGCGGATGTCGCGGAAGCGCTGCTTGACATCCCTCCCCTGCTCGAATACTTCCACCGCATAGCCTTTGCGCGCCAATCCCAGCGCGGCGGCCAGGCCGGCCGGACCGGCGCCGATAATGGCCACTCGAGGCCCGGGAGGCTTAAACTGGGGAGCGGGTAAATCCGGGCCTTCCGAGGTCGACGGCTTTACGCGGGGATGCTTGATGGAGCCCGCGAAGGAAAACGAAACCGAGTATTTCCATTCGGGGTGATTGCGCTTGCGGGAATCCAGCGACTTCCGCAATATCCTGACATCCTGAATGAGCGAGATGCGGATGCGCAGGTAACGCGAAATGGCTTCGGCGACATAGGCGTCGTCGAATGAAATGGCCACCGGCAATTCATGCAAGGTATAGCGCGTTAGGGGGACTTCGGGAATCAGCGGCATGCGGGAGGGTCAATGGTGGTAAGGCAAATGCCTTTGAATGCTCAGGGCGCGATAGAGCTGTTCCAAAACTAAAAATCTCGCCATTTCATGGGTAAAGGTCATGGGCCCCAGGCTCAACCGGAAATCGCAGCTTTTTTTGAAAGCGGGATCGAGGCCATGCGACGAACCTATCACCCAGGTCAAGACCCGGGTATTTTCTTTTTCCCGCTGGGATAGCCAGGCCGCCAAGGCCTCCGAAGAAAAGGCGTCGCCGACGGCGTCCCAGGCGGCCCAGCCGGACAATGGCCCCTCCGCCCCGGCTTCGCCTTTGCGGCGCAAGGTTTCAGCCTCGGTGATCAGACGCTTATCGCCCGATTGCGCCTTGCCGTCCTTCACTTCCAGGATTTCGAATGGCACCAAGCGGGGAATGCGCCGGGCATAGTCTTCGCACAAGGCTTTGAGATGGGGGTTGGACAGGGCGCCCACCGCCAATAACCTGATTTTCATGTTCCTTCGCGGGTCGAGCCGGCCACTTCTTCGGGGGCGAAAACCTTGGTGATATTGGCGAAAAAGGCGGTGAGAAAGTTCTGCTTGTCTTCGGCCTGCTTTTGACCCAATGGCCCGTCCCAACATTCCTCGGGTATGTCGTGCAGAAAACGGCAGGGGACGACGTCGCGCACGACGCGGTAATGGACCTTGGTCTTGGGCCAGGACAAAAACAAACGCCGGCGCGCGCGCGTGAGCGCGACGTAAAACAACCGGCGCTCCTCGGCGATTCCCAAATCGGTGTGATTGGGCTTGGAGGGGAAAACGTCGTCGTCCAAGGTCGGCAAAAAAACCGTGTCCCATTCCAAACCTTTGGCGGCATGCACGGTCAAAAGCCTAAGACCTGGCTTTCTTTCCTCGTCTTCCTCGATTTGGGTTTCAAGCGCCAACCCGCTGAGGTGATCGATCAAACCGGCTTGCGGATGGCGTTTCTCGCGGCTGGCGAAGAGACGCAGGAATTCCTGCACCCTCTCCTTCTTGCGGCTCTTTTCCGAAAAAGCCGCCATCACCCCGGTCTCATCCAGCATGGCCAATAAGGGTTCCACGAAGGCGCCCGGCGCTTGCGCCGACGCCGCCTTCCCGATGGCGTCGAGCAGGGAAATCGCCTCGGCGCACCATTCCTTGCCCAGGGTTTCGCAATAAGCGCGCACCGAATCCAAAAGGGTCCGTCCCTCCCGGCGGGGAACCCTGGGAAGGATATCCTTGCCGAAACCGCGTTTGGGAAAGGAGAAAACCCGCGCCATGGCCAATTCGTCGTCGGGGTCGGCCATGAGCTTGGCATAAGCCAAAACCGCTTCGACTTCGGGATAGTCGAGCAAGTTATCGACGCCCTTCACCGCATAAGGTATGCCGTGCACCAGGCACAAATCCATCCATTCGCGCAATTGCTGGTTGGTGCGCGCGAGCAAGGCGACTTGCCGCAAATCCTGCCCTTCCCGGTCGCGGATTTCCTTGATGCGCTCCACGACCCAGTCCTGCTCCGACTTCTCATCGTCGGCCACGAAATGCTGCAAGGGAGGACCGGCGTCGCGATCGGTAAAGACCCGTTTGGGGCGCCGCAAAACGTTCTTTTCGACCACGCCATTGGCGGCGGCGATGATATTGCCGGTCGAACGGTAATTCTGTTCAAGCTTGAGCAAGGTGGCGGCGGGAAAATGGCTTTCGAAGAGCATCACGTTTTGCATATCGGCCCCCCGCCATCCGTATATGCTTTGATCGTCGTCGCCGACCACGAAGGCCCTGGGCGCGTCGCCCGCCAAGAGCCTCAAGACCTCCATTTGCGATTGGCTGGTATCCTGGAATTCGTCGACCAGCAAATGCGTCCATTGCGAGCGGCAAAAGGCCAACGGCTCCCCGCCTTGCCGCAAGAGGCGCAAGGGACATTGCAGCAAGTCCTCGAAATCGACCGCGCTCACCTTTACTTTTTGCTTTTCATAGCCTTTCCAAATCCGCCCCAGGCGCGGGCCGAAAGGCGTGTCTTCGGGGCAATCCTCGGGAAGGACGCCCGCGTCTTTCAGGCGCGATATCGTGTCGGCCAATTCGAAAGGATCGAATTTCTGGTTGCGGGCCAGGCTGTCGCCGACCTGCCCCATCAACAAGGCGATGCGGCCATGGGTGTCGAGCACCTTGGGTGGCTCGGCCAAACCCGCCTCGCGGTGGAACCTTTTGAGGATGCGCAATCCCAGGGCGTGAAAAGTGCCGATAAAGGCGGCGTCCAGGCCCTTGCCACCTTGATTGGCCAGCCGCACGGCCATTTCCCTGGCCGCCTTGGTGCTGAAGGTCAGGGCGCATATCCGTTCGGGATGGACTTGGTGGTAAGCGGCGTGGAAAAGGATGCGCGCGATGAGCACCCTCGTCTTGCCCGATCCCGCGGCCGCCAGCACCAGCACCGGCTTTTCGGGAGCCGTGACGGCCTCGCGCTGAGCGACATTCAAACCGGCCAATAGGGCGTCGGAGGATTTGCGCCAGGCGGGCCTTAAAACTGCGGGATCCACGGTCGATGGGGAAACGGGGTTTCCCTTGCGGCGCCGTAACACGAAGGTTAACGCCCTTCGGCCAGGCGATTGATCAGGAATTCGGCGAAATCGAGCCGGCGCATGCTTTCCTGGGTCTTGGCGATATCATAGGGGACCCGTACGATTTCGACGGTCATGTCCTTGGTGTCGCAAAGGCACCAGCTCGCCAGCGGGATGCGGTCGCGCGGCTGCCCGACGCTGCCCACATTCACCAGCACCCTTTGATTGGCCAAAAGCTTATGGCTGAGCGTCTCGGAAACCCAGAAACTCTGTTCGTTTTCCATGACGACGATGGAAGGGATATGGGTATGCCCCACGAAGCAAATGCGCTCGCTGAAAAAGGAAAACGCGTCGATGGCGTCGTCGAAACTGGTGATGTAATACCAGTCCACCGGCGACCTGGGGCTGGCATGCACGAAAGAAAGCGGCGGCTCGTCGACGACGTAGGGAAGCTTGTCCAGGAAATTCCGCGAGTTCTCGGTGAGGTTTTCCTTGGTCCACTCGATGGCCTTGCGCGCGTAATAATTGAAGTTCTCCGAGGACTCGCGGCCCAATGCCACCGAGTCGTGGTTGCCCAGCAAGGTGACGTCGCTTTTCTCCCGGATCAATTGCACGCATTCATTGGCATTGGCCCCGTAGCCCACCGCGTCTCCCAGGCAGACCCGGCGCTCGACCCCATGGGTTTCCATGGCGGCCAGGACGCTGGAAAGCGCTTCGTAATTGCTGTGTATGTCGCTGAAGATGCCGTATCTCATGCGTGTCCGTGGCGCGTATAGTTTAGAATACCTCTTTGCAAAGATACATCAACCTTTTTCGATCATTTTCGCCTCTGTGACCGCTGAACGGCTTGTTTCCCGAAACCAAAGCGACCTATAATACGGCATGTCAAGGGATTCCGATTCCGCCGGCGCGCCGCGCCCGGTATGGGTGCATAATTTTACCGATCTCGCCCTCCCCGAATCCCTGCCGGCACCCCTGGCGGCCAGTACCCAGCCTTTGACGCGCATCACGGACGCCTTCCCTTTCTCCATCCTGGTCATCGACGTTTCCCAGTTGGAGGGGGAAGGCGACTACGACCTGCTTTTCCAATACGTGGTCATCATCGCCCGCATTCCCGACGAAGCCATGCCCACCCCGCCTTGGGTGGATTTCAGGCTACGGTCCGAACCCGATCCGCAAGAAGTCGCCATCGCCCTCGACCATAGCCTCCGGGTATTGCAACTCAAGGAAGAGCAAATGGTTCTGCACAATTCGGCGGCGGTGATCGAGGCGCGCAACCGGCAATTGAACCAAATCGGCATCGCCCTGATGGGTGAGAAAAACCTCGATAAACTTTTACAGCTCATCCTCGAAAAAGCCATGTCCCTGACCGGCAGCGACGCCGGCTGCCTTTACCTGGTGGAAACGAGGCCGGGATCCAAGGAAAACGACGGCAATTATTGGGCTAACCGGCAAATCCGGTTCAAGTTGACCCGGAATTTATCGGTGCCGGTGCCTTTCGAGGAAGTCGCCGTGCCGGCGACCTTGAGTTCCATCGTGGGCTATACCATGCTCGAAGGCAAGCCCTTGCAAATTCCCGACGTCTATCTCATCGACCCCAAGGAGATATACCGCCACAATAACGGCTTCGACATGACCTCGGGTTACCGCACGCGGTCCATGCTCACCTTGCCCATGAAGGACAAGCACGGCCTGGTCACCGGGGCCATCCAGTTGATCAACAAATGCCGTTGGCGCACCCGGCCCATCACTTCCCTCGCCGCCGCCGACGAACAAGTCATTCCCTACCGCCACGAGGATATGGAAATATCCCTGTCCTTGGCCTCCCAGGCCGCCGTGGCCATCATGAATGCCCAGCATGAACAGGAAATCAAGACGCTTTTCGACGGATTTATCCGGGCCAGCGTCATCGCCATCGAAAGCCGCGATCCCACCACCTCGGGCCATAGCAATCGGGTCGGCGCCTACTCGGTGCAGTTGGCTGAATGCGTGACCCGCCATGGCTCGGGTACCTATGGCCAGACCCAATTCCGCGACCAGGACTTGCGGGAATTGCGGTATGCCGCCCTGCTGCACGATTTCGGAAAAATCGGCGTGCGCGAACATATCCTGACCAAGGCCAAAAAGCTGTTTCCCGATGAGATGGAAAGGCTGGATTTACGGCTGGACCATATCGGCACCTGCATGAAATGGCAATGCGACCGGAGCAAATTACAGCTCCTGCAGGAATCGCCCGGCCACGAGACCATAGCCCTCTTCCCCGCTTTCGACAAGGATTTGCAAAAACGCCTGGAGGAATTGGAAGAGCTCAAGGCTTTCATGTATCGCGTGAATGAACCCATGCCCCTGACCCCGGCCGACCAGGAGAGATTGCGCGAATTGGTACTATCGCCCTATTCCGACCCCGATGGCCATACGCTTAACCTCTTGAATACCAAGGAAATGCTGAGGCTTTCCATTCCCCGCGGCACCTTAAGCCCCGAGGAAAGGGCCGAAATCGAATCCCACGTTTCGCATACCTATCGCTTTTTGTCGCGCATTCCCTGGACCCGCGATTTGCGGAATGTCCCCGAAATCGCCCATGCCCACCATGAGAAATTGGATGGCACCGGCTATCCCCTGCAATTGGCCGAGCCGGAAATTCCCGTGGCTTCGAAAATCATGACCATCTGCGATATTTACGATGCCCTCGCCGCCTCGGATCGCCCTTATAAGAAGGCGCTACCCTCGGAAAAAGCCCTCGACATCCTCTACCAGGAAGTCAAAACCGGCAAGCTCGACATTGAATTGTTGGACATTTTCGTCGAGGCCCAGGTCTATCGCATGGAGATTAGCCCCGAATCCCAATGAGGGCCGCGAAAAGCCGTTGGAGGTCGGTTTTAGGTTCCCCGACCCTGGGCAATTTCCGCTTTTGTGAATAACTTTGCTGCCCCGTCAGTGTCACGTTCCCATCGTCTAGTGGCCTAGGACATCGCCCTTTCACGGCGACGACAGGGGTTCAAATCCCCTTGGGAACGCCACTCCTCCTCCCCCACCGGTTTTAGAGAAATATCCGCGATTTTAAAGCGGATTCGCCGGATGTCTTGCAGGGTGAAATGCTTTTCAGGCAAATCCGACTCGATGGTCATCGCCTTTTCCACCCTGTGCCCCGTTTCGGTTCATCGTTTTTTCCCCAAAAGATCCGTCTCGCTTCGCGATAAAAGACCCGGGTGCCGGTCCCAACCCCTTCTCCCTGTCGGCCGCTGACCACGCATCACGGGAGTTGCTTTGGGGACATATTGCACAAGCGTCCCACCACGGCCCACCGCCATGCCGACCTCGGGCGAGAAAAAATGCACCGCGGTCAATTCCATTTTGGATTCCAGTTGCGCATCGACCTGCCAAGTCGCACCTCGATCCAGGCTCCGTTTGATGGTGCCATGCAAACCCACGGCAAAGCCGGTCTCGGGTGAAGGAAAGTCAAGGTCATTGAAACCGATGACGGAATCCACCTTGAAAAATGTGGCGGCTCCATCCACCGTCTTCGCCATGCACGGATAATAGGGACCGGCCACCACGCCTTCGGTGCCGCTTTGAAAAAAGGCCGATGTCAGGGAGACGCCGCGCGGATGTTTGCTTGAATTCGCGGACAGCCAAAGCGACCAATGGCTTCCGCCATCCAGCGTCCTCCAAATTCCTTCGCCGGCCAAGGCGAACCCGGTGTCGGAATTGGGGAAGTGCATGGCCCGCAAATAGAGTCCGCTCTCGCCATCCGAAATCCCAACCTGCATCCAGGTTTTTCCCATGTCCGAAGACATCCGCAGATCTTTCCCATCGGCCGTAGCGAAGATTTTACCGAAACGGCTGCCAAACAAAGCCTGGTAGGTGGTCGCATTTTCCGAAACGACCTTTTCCCAAGACTTACCCCCATCCTCGGTCCTGAGGAGACCGCTTGAATCTCCCAGCACCAAACCCTGGCTAGAATTCCTGAAATAGATTCGCGAGAAATTTTGTTCGCTGCCCTTTGACTCGCCGCCAATCATCAAGACTGTCCATGTCTGGCCTCGATCGACCGTCTTCAAGAGTACTCCCCCGCGCCCGCAGGCATAGGCCGTATCCGGGGAAACCACCTGGATGTCTTGCAAGTCCCGTGTCGTGCCGCTAGTCATCGGCAACCATTCGCCCCAAAGCGCCGAGGCTGAAATCAATAGGGAGAGCATCATCGGGAACCCTGGGTTGTCCCATAATTTATTCTCACTGGGGCTAGGTCGCTGGCGATACTCAGCCTTCCGCCGTGCCCGGGGCCTAGGATTTCGCCAACGAATCCATTTTTTCCTCTCGCCTGGAATCGATTTCCTGGAGTATGCGGAGTTTGTACTCAGGGGTGAATTTACGCCAACTTCTCCCTGGCACCCTCCGGTGCCGTGGAAGAGTTTTTTATCCGACCCGGCGCTTCGTCCGTTGCCATACCACCAAGCAAAATGGGGGATTACATCAAGCAGAGATTTAAGGGGTAAGGAAGTCGATGTCTTACCCAATAATGGCTTTTTTGATAAAATTACGCGGTCTGATTGCAGCCACAAAGCAAATAAGGTATATACTGAACAAATGAGCAGCATCTCTAAAATTGAATGGACCGATGCTACTTGGAACCCGGTCCGCGGGTGCACCAAGATCAGCGCAGGCTGCAAGCACTGCTATGCCGAGACTTTCGCAGAAAGGTTTCGCGGTGTACCGGGACATCCCTTCGAATTCGGGTTTGATTTGCGACTGGTTCCCGAAAAACTGGAAGAGCCCTTGAAATGGAACAAGCCGAAAAAAATATTCGTGAATTCGATGAGCGACCTGTTCCATGAAAAGGTACCGGACGCATACATCGAAAAAATCTGCCGCATCATGTTGGCCGCGAATTGGCATACCTATCAAGTGCTTACCAAACGGGCGGATCGGATGGCGGATCTTCTAAAGGGCAAATTGAAATCGGCCGCCAAGGCCCGCCATATTTGGTGGGGCGTAAGCGTGGAAAATCAGAAGCAGGGTTTGCCCCGTATTTCAAAATTGCGAAAATCCAAACCGGCTGTGGCATTTCTTTCCATTGAGCCGCTGATTGAAGATCTCGGTACAATCGACCTCTCGGGCATCAAATGGGTGATTGTGGGCGGAGAAAGCGGCCATGGTGCTCGACCGATACGGGCCGAGTGGGTACGCGACATTCGAGATCAATGCGAAAAATCTGAGGTCGCGTTTTTCTTCAAGCAATGGGGCGGCGTCAGAAAGGCTTTGGCGGGAAGAGAATTGGACGGAAGGACCTATGATGGTTTTCCGGAAATCGCCCATACAAAAATGCTTGAACCTGCATGACTGTGGCAGATTTATATGCGGGTCGCGAACAGACCTTGGTCAAGCATTCAATTCTTCGGAAGTATTTGGAGCGTTTCGCCCTCATAGTTTGCTCCAAGAATTCGCCTTGGGAATCCTTAACCTACGTAGACTGCTTTTCAGGCCCTTGGAACGCCAAGTCCGAAAAGTTTGAGGATAGTTCGTTTGCCATCGCGTTGGACGAGTTGCGCAAAGCGCGTGAGACGCTTGCCAGCATGGGGAAGTACATACGAATACGGTGCTTTTTCCTTGAGAAAGATCCATCCGCTTATGCCAAGCTCAAGGAATTTGCCGAAAAGGCAACGGGAGCGGAAGTCGCTGTTGAAAATGCATCCTTCGAAGATTCAATTCCAAAAATCCTCGACTTCGTAAAGAAGGATGGTCGGAAAACATTTCCGTTCTTTTTCATCGACCCCACCGGATGGACTGGTTTCGCGATGGAAACAATCTCTCCTATTCTTTCCTACAGGCCGTGTGAGGTCTTGATCAATTTCATGGGCCACATTCACAGGTTTTTGGATTCTCCACAGGGCGGTACCCAGGAAAGTTTCAAGGAATTATTTGGTTCCCTTGACTTCAAATCGAGAATACAAGGGATGACCGGTCTCGATAAACAGGATGCCGTAGTTGAAGCGTATGGCCAAAGCGTATGCGCCACGGGTGGTTTTACAAGTATCGGAACGGCTGTTATTTTGCATCCTGAACAAGACAAAACCCATTTCCATCTTATCTATGCCACTCGGCATCCTAAAGGGGTCGAAGTATTCAAGGATGCTGAGAAAAAGGCGATGGAAATTCAGGTCGAAGCTCGTGCTGGCGTGGAAAGACGCCGTGCCGAGGAAAAAACTGGCGGACAACAAAATATTTTTGGAACCGAAGCGCCTCGCGATACCCGACATTCCGACTTTTTAAAAGAGCGGTATACCGGAAAATCAAAATCTCTCGTTGTCGAGGCGTTGCAAACCAAAGGAACCATGCCTTACGATGAAGCTTGGGCGCTTGCGCTTTCGCAGCCCATAACCCAAGAGAGCGATCTCAAGGATTGGATCGCCGAATGGAAGAATAGCGGCATGCTTGAGGTTGAAGGAATGAAACCTCGGCAGCGTGTTCCGAAAAGAGGGGAAAGAAATTCTCTTATTTGGAATGGGAACAAGAAATAACTGATCGTATTCGCCTGAAATTTCAAATTACCTTCACCCCACCTTCTTCGAAAAATGATGACTGCTGATAATCATTTTATGCGTGAGGTAAAGCCTATGAGCATCGAATCGGTGCACGCCGGAATCCAAGTGAAATTCATTGCAGCCGCCTTCCTCAGCCTTGGCAAGCAGCCATTGCAATAGCCGTCCCCCGAAGCCTTTGCCACGTTCACCTTCCTGGGTGATTAAGTCATCGACATAAAAGGTCTTGCCCCAAGCCAAGTATTCGGCGATCCGGAAACCCGCCGCGGCTTTGACCCTTCCCTCTTCTTCGATATAAACCAGACGATAGCCATGGTTTTCCATTTGACGTCGAACCTGCGCGTGATATTGGGTTTCGGTTAAATGCGGGCGCAGCGCATGGACAACCGGAAAACACTTTTGGATTTGCTCATCGGTCAAGGCTTCATGGATTTCCATCATCACCCAAACTTACTCCCGCATCATCGACAAGGTTCCCGAGGCCTCGGGGGCTTCGCTTCGCTCCTTTGTGCCGGGGATCTTCCATAGCAGCCGCTCGGGCCGGACGCGCCACTTGGCTTCCCATTTCACTTCCACGGCTTGGCCATTGCCTTGAACGGTGATTTGGATGGTTCCGAATTCGCAGGGAGCGGGTCCGAAGGAGAGCTCCTCTCCCGATTCCAGCCAGGCGGGAATCAGGCCTTGTCCCAATACCAGGGACTTGCCTTCCTCGCGTAGGAAGAGGTTGCGCAAGTAGCGTATCCATTCGGCGGCGGCCCAGATATGCTGGCCGTCTCCCATGCAGCCGCCCAAGGTATTGGGATGAATGGCTTCGGGCCATTGTCCCGTCGGGGAGGCGACGTCCATCACCGATTCCGCCAGGGGCCAATGCCTGGCGTCGTCGGCGCGCAAAAAGACTTGCGCCATGTGCAAGGTGAGGTAGGGATTGATGCCCGAATGGATCATGTCCTGGAAAAAGGAGCCGCGCAAAGTGTGGTTTTGCCAGAGCCATTCCACCGTGGCGAATAAACCCTTGTCCCGTCCGGGCACCAATTGCAAGGGATACCCGCAGGCCAAAGACCCGATGGCGCCCGCGTCCATGCGCCGGTGGGGAGAAGCGGGTATGGCGTCCCCCGTCTGTTTCGCTTCGCGCGCCGCTGTCACGCTTACGCCGATGGCTTGCGCCATTTCCTTGGCCGCCTTGCGAAAGGGCTCGGCCTCTCTGGCTTGTCCCCGGCGCTCCAAGATGGCGGATACGGCTTCCAAGCCCGCTTGCGACCAGTAAGCGTCCCAGTAATAATGATCGTTGGGCCCAAGATGTTCGGCGCTGAAACCGGCCGGCATCAAGCCATGCAGCAAGGGTTTTTCAGGACAGGAGAGGCGCTTTTTGATGATCCATTGGCCGCCACGGAGGATGTCTTGCGTTTCGAGCGCCGGACTTTTTTCGCCGGTGAAAAGCTCATAGCGGTTGAGTATCCACAAGGCCTCGCCATTGCTGTCCCATTCGCCGTCCTGGCTGAGGAAATAGCCATTGGATTCCTGCCGCTTGGCATAGGTGGCCAAAACCGACTTCACCCGGGCAAAGAGTCCGGAAGTCAACAGGGCGTCGAGGATGAAGGCGGCGTCGCGGAACCAGAAGCGGCGATAGGTATAGGGGCCGGGCACCACCACACCCCACGGCGCATGCAGGATGAGATTTTTCAACGCCGCCTGGTAAAGCGGCCCCATGCGTCTATTCGGCACAGCAAGCCCGGGCGCGGCATTAAGCTCATCCCAAGGCCGCGTCACCACCGGTTTATGCACATGGGTCCGGCCCTTTAAGGGGCGCGCTTCGGCGGAGAGATCGATGGAAATCCGGATCTCCGTTTCCGCTTGCGGCGTGAGGGCATAACTGGCGGCCGACGTCGCCAATCCCAGCGGACAATGAATGCTTTTTTGCCCCTCCTTCGCTGCCGTTAGATTGGCTAGGACGTCACCCCGCTGATGATTGGAAAAATACTGACGATCCGGTGGGTGGGAAAAACGGACTTTCTCCTTACCCGAGACCACCCATCCTTCCTTATCGACGGCGATGTCATCGATGAGGGAAATGCCCTCGGGATTGTAAGGCCTCAAGGCGATGACGAGACGTCCCGGCTTTTCCTTGCTTTGCGCCCGCACCGTCACGACGAGGGTATCGCCTTTTTCCGTTCTGTGGACTTCGGCACGGGATGTCAAATGGAAATCGCCTTGCGCGAATTCCGTCACCACGGCCAAGCCCGTTTCCAAGTCGAGGAATTGCTTGCCCTCGCCGCATTTCGAAGGGACTAAGGCGTCTTCGTCTTCGCCTTGAATCACGGCGTCGATGGACCACCCATCGTAAAACGGCGTCACCAGCCCCGCGGGATCGACGATGGGCAAGGTCGGCGAATCGGGCAGGCCGACGGCCGTCCAATTGCGGTGGGTCATATTGATGTGGGTGATGGAAAATCCACGCGGGACGAAGGATGGATCGCGCGGATTGAATTGCTTTTCGACCCAGTAGGGCCAGACCCAATCCAGGTTGTATTGGATGACCCGGGTATTGATGAGGCCACGGGCATGAAAAACGGCGCCGGCCCGCAATAATTCCAGGGGCTCGCCTACTTCGCTGGGCTGGGCGAAGCGCCTCAACCTGTCGAGCAAATGGAGCGGATCCAAAAACCCGTGGCGAGAAGCGAGTTGTTTCAAAAGCATGCGCCAGGGGAGTACGCCCATTTTGATTACCTCGATTCCTCAAAACAAAAGTTCATCCCGGCAGGATGGCCCGCCGGGATTCGGAGGCCGCTAAAAGAAGAAGCGCATGCCGAGCCCGGCATTCACGTCGATGCCTGCGTCGGGAACGATGACCGCCACCGGGGCGACCTCCAGGAATAGATCCAAAGGCGCGTCGGGAAACAGGTATTCCAACCCGCCGACGATGCGGACGCCGATGCTGGGGTCATTGGCTACCACCGCCGAACCGCCCAGGCCGTAGTAAATCGGAAACTTACCCCGGTTCACGGGAATGAGGTCGTAGTTGTGCCACACATAGTCGGCGACCAAATGCACGTAATTGCTTCTAAAACTCCAGCCTACCAGCATATCGATGGAATTCATACGCCCTTGCCAAATCTTGGCGGAAAGCCCCGTGGGTTCGCCCACCACCGCCCCGAGGCCGATGCCTGAACCCGCCGCCGCGTGGGAATGGGTCAAGCCTATCACCAGGATCAAGGGTCCTAACCATTTGCCAATCGCTTTAATCAATCCATACCTCCGGCGCAAGCGCCCCTATGCGTTTAAGAACGAAATATATTTGTGCACCCATGTCTGCCACTCATATCGAGCAAATTCTTTTAGCCGTCGTCTTGTTTTCCGGATTTACCTGGCTTCGCCGGCGCAGCCACTTGATGGATCCCGAGAAAAGGACTAAACCCATCCTGATCGGTATTTTTGGGCTATTACCGGTGTTTTTACTGGTCGAAGCCAAATTTCTACCGCTATTGCCGCTGACGATTTGGCCGCTCTTAGTGGTGAAAGTTTTGCTGCTGGTTCTGACTTTTTTCGCCATCGGCAAGTTCTTCGTCAAACCGTAACGCGCGCATTACTCGCGGTCCATTCCACCCAGCTCAATAGGCATTCGGCCCGGCGGCGGCTCGTGACCTCCGATAGCCCGGTGCCTTTTGCCACCGCCACCGCCAGGGCATGCATGTCGATGGCTTCGGCGCGCAATCCCGAGCGTTGCCAGGCTTGAAACGCCAGCCTGGGTAAGGCGAACCGCAATAGGCCGGCGATGACGGCGACACACCTTTGGGAACGGCCGGCAAGGGCGGCAATGCCCATCCCGTCGGGAGTCAAAACGAAGTCGTGGCCTTGTTTCACCACCCAGCCCAGATAAATCCCGGCATTGGCATAATAGTCGGCTTGGCGGGTTTCCATGCCGAAATGGAGGGCGATGGCTTCTTTGTCCAGAGGGCTGCGGTAAAGGAGCAATAAAAGCTCGGTCAATTTGTCGAGGTCATTGGCCTGGGGAAAAGGCACGCGGGGGTCGGGTATGCGGTTTTCGGCTTCGCCCCGGGCCAGCATGGCCTCCAATTCCATCCGCGGGGGCGGGGAAGGATCGAGAGCATAGGCGCGTTGGCGCAATTGCGTCACCTCGCCGAAACGCTCGGTAAAGCCCAATTCGGTGAGCAGGACCTGGCCATTGCGATAGGTGAAAAAGACGGGGTGAATGCGCTTGCGGGTGCGCGCCCGCCAAATCAAATAGGGATACCAAAGCTGGCGGATGAGGACATGCTCACGCGAACCGCGCTTGGCCTCGACCAAAAGCAGGCAATCACGGCCTTCGAAACCGGCGTCGATTTCCACCTGGACGCGATCGACGTCGATAGGCGAAGGGAAATGCGGCAAGGCCAGGGAAAACCGGCCGGAAAAAAGCCGACCCCGCAAGGTGAGGCGCAAATCGGGATCGCCGGTAAAGTCCTGGAAAACGCCCGCCAGAAATGCGAAGTCCAAAGCCTGGGATTCGGAAAGCGCGGCCCCGGGATAGGAATCGAAAACCGACAAATCCCTTTGGCTGGGAAATGGCCGGGCCGGCGGGGTCTTGCCTTCGAAATGAAAATAGGCCCGCGCTCCGGGATCCTTGAACAGCAAATAAAGGCCATTGCGCAGCGGAAGTATGGATGCCTCCAACCGGGCTATCGGCTTGGGGCGGTCGGCGAGGGTATCCCATTTGACCAGGAGACGCGGTTCCTGGCGGCCGAATTCCTTCAAGGTGTCGGCGGTCAGTTGCAAATACCCCGGGCCGGCCAAGGCCTCCTCGGCGGAAGTCCCAGCGATAATGCGGCTCCAGGCTTCGTCGTATTTGCCCATGCTTCAGACGCTAAAAATTGGTGACCACGATTTCCTCGATAGCGCCGCGTCCCCCGCCCTGCGAATTGATGGATCGCCGGGCCTTGACGCGATGGATATGGGCCGAAGGCCCCGGATAGAGGCGGGCGAAGAATTGATGATCGGGATGCGATTTCGCCGGCGCTGAATTGCTCAGCATTTGGCTGGCTCCCACCTGGGTCATGCGACGGTAGAGGTCGGCGAGGCATTCCTGTTCCCTATCGTCGAATCCGCGCGAGGTATAGGCGGTGAAGGCGGAACTCGCCGTCAAAGGACGGTAAGGAGGATCGTAATAGATGAAGGTGGCGGCATCCGCCAAGGTCTCGATGTCCTTGTAATCGCCCGTTTCGATGACGGCCTTTTTCGCTTTCAAGGCATGCGAAGCCTGGCGCAATCCTTCTTCATCGCATATCCTCGGCTGCCTGTACCGCCCGAAGGGCACGTTGAATTCGCCCTTGCCATTGACACGCCACAGGCCATTGTATCCCGTCCGGTTGAGAAAGATGAAAAGGCCCGCCCTTTCGATGGCATCCCCATTGAGATGCCGGAAGGAAAACCCCCGGCCCTCGAGATTGAACTTTTTCCGTTGTTGCAAGAAATGCTCGCGGCGCGCGTCGGGGCTTAGCGCCAGATGCTTTTTTTCCAGCCTTTGGAGGCTCGTTATCAGGGCGTCGACTTTTTTCTGGACCACGCGATAGGCCAGTATCAATTCGGGATTGGCGTCGCGCAGGTAGGCTTTTTGAATGCCCAAATCCATGTCGGCCAGGTGAAAAAACAAAGCCCCGCCCCCGAGGAAAGGTTCGATATAGGTGCTGAGGCGGCCGGCGATCAAAGGCGCCGGCAATAAGGACAAAAGCGAAGGGAGCAATTGGCGCTTGCCCCCCACCCATTTCAGGAAAGGACGGGCCATTCGCCTTATACCCGTAACTTGACGCGTACCGGCAAAATGATGAAAGGAATGCCGAGGTGGTAAAGCCTTCTTTGCACCGCGAATACGGCGTTATTGTAAAAAAGCCGGGAGACGAAACTCTCTTCCGGAAAAACCAATTGCCCCATGAAAAAGACCGCATGGGGAAATTTCTCGACGAGGGTGGGGGCCAATTGCGCCGCGCCTTCCACGACGTCGTGGCTGATGAGGGAAACCGATTCGCCGTAATACCCGTGGCGCTTGATGAATTCGACGTATTCGCCCAATTCCTTGCCGACATGGGATTCCAGGTTTTCCACCTCTTCGACGCCCTTGAAGTTACCGGCGTCGATGACCGCCACTTCCACGAAGACGAAGTTCCGGTAAATGCCGCCGAAGAGACGGATAATGGAAAACAGGGTATGCAATCCCAGGCCATTGAAGCCCGAAACCAATAGCACGGCGGTGCGGGCCTTGGGATCGAATTGCGGTTCCTTGCCGTCGCCATCGTCCCCGCCGTCGCCCGCCATGATTTTGCCTATGCTGCCCGAACCCGCCGACAGCCTGGCCGCCTGGACGAGATTATCCATGCGCTTGATGAGCTTGCCGACTTTTTCATAGTGGCCTTTCACCACCAGGCATAGCGCGATCAAGGCGCCGAGTAGGAAAAGCGTTATCCATCCCCCGTCGAAGAATTTGATCAAGGTCATGGTGATGAGAATGAAGACGCAAAGCGACAAGGCGATGACGCTGGTGAGAAAGCGGCGTTTCCAATGGCTGATTTTGGCGCGGTGCTTCAACCAATAGCGCGCCAGCCCGGCCTGCGAAAGGGTGAAGGTGATGAATACCGTAATCGAATAAAGCACCACCAGGTATTGTACCGAGGCGCCGGTGAACAGGATGACCAGGCCGCCGGCTATGCCCATGAGCACGACGCCGTTCTGGGTCACCAAGCGGTCGGACAAGAGGGTGAAGCGCGTCGGGAACCAATGATCCACGGCCATATTGGCCAAAACCCTGGGTCCGCCCAAAAACCCGGCCTGGGCGGCGACGAAAAGAATGGCGGCCTCGGAAAACAAGGTGACCCAGACGAAGGTTTGGCTGACGCCGGGGTTCCAGGACTTGGAGAGGGTTTCGAATAAGACCGCGTTCATGGTCTTGCCCGGCACATGATCGATGCCTAGGAAGACATAGCAGACCATGAGACCCAAGACCATGAAGGCCAGCGAAAAGGCCATGTAGGCCATGGTTCTTTTGCCGGTTTGCACCTTGGGCTCGCGCAAAATGGACATGCCATTGCTCACGGCTTCGATGCCGGTATAGGTACCCGCGCCCATGGAATAGGAACGCACCAAGAGGATGAACATGCCGAGCAGGCCGAGTTCGGTATGGGTGGCCTGCACTTCGCGCGCGGTATTGGTCATCAAGGCGGGAAATTCGAAGAGATGCACCGACAGGCCGTATAGGACCGCGAAAGTATGGGTGAAAACGAAGACCAGGAAAACCGGCACGAGGACCATGACGGATTCCTTGACGCCGCGCAAATTCATGAGGATGAGCACCAGCAGCACGAGGAAGGTGAGCGGCAACTTGAAGGGCGCCCATTCCATGGGAAGAAAGGAGTAGATCGCGTCCGCCCCGGAAGCGACGGAAATGCTGATGGTCAGGACATAATCGATGATCAAGGCGCAACCCGAGATCATGCCCCATTTCGGGCCCAATAATTTGCTGGCGACCAGGTACCCCCCGCCGCCGGCGGGGAAGATTTCGATGAGGTGGGAATAGCTGGCCGAGATGACGAGCACGGTAATCGCCGACCCCAAGGCGACCAGGAGCCCCAGATGATGGTGCTGCCCTAAGGCGCGAAAGGCTTCTTCGGGGCCATAACTCGCGGACGACAACCCGTCGGCGCCGAGCCCGACCCAGGCGAAAAAAGCGATGAGGGATAAATTGTGGAAGGCCTGCTGATTCTTGAGATCGAGGCTCTTGCCGATGAGGAAGGTCCGAAGAGCCTTGAACGGATTTTTCCTGGGGCTAGGCGCCATAAACAGGGATTAATCCGCGGGGAAAAAGGCCCGGGGTGCGCTGGTGGGAAGGTCGGAGACTTACCATGGCCGGGAAAAGGTAATTAGAGGCACCCTTTACCCAATGGGTTTCTCAAGGACGATGACCATGGACCGCGCGGGTACCGGCACGGCGAAGTCGTCGTCAAGACGCCTGGCCTCATCGCGATTAAAACAGGCATTGAGCGGCGACGCCGCGGTTTGCACCGCCAAAAACCAGGCATGACCGGGTAAACTTTCAGGCAAACCGAGCGTCATTCCCTTTTCCTCGCCATTGATGAGAAAACCCAGGCGCAGCGATTCCCCGGTCATGGAAGCCGGATGACCCCAACCGGGAGCCGCGGTTTCGAGGAAGTAGGCCAAATGCCTGACCCGGCCATCATCCCAATGGGGAAATTGACCCGAACTATTCATCCACTGCACCATGTGGGAACTCGGCTGCGAGTCATCCTCATCGCTTTTCGCATGCGGCCGGTAAGCGGGAAGACTTTTTCTCAAGGCGATAAGCCGCCGGACGAAGGCCGTGAAATCCGCGCTTTGCTCGGCCAAGCCCCAATCGAACCACGTCAAAGCATTGTCCTGGCCGTAAGGGTTGTTATTGCCCTGCTGGCTGCGCAGGTATTCGTCGCCCATATTGAGCATGGGCAGTCCATGCGACAGGATTAAAAGCGTCAGGAAATTACGGCATTGCTTTTGACGCAGCGCCAGGATGGCCTCGTCCTCGGTAGGACCTTCGACGCCGCAATTCCAGGAATCATTGTGATCGCTGCCGTCGCGGTTATTCTCCCGGTTGGCCTCGTTGTGCTTGCCATTGTAACTGACCAAATCCCAAAGGGTAAAGCCGTCATGGCAGGTGACGAAGTTGACCGAGGCCTCGGGACCGCGCCCCTCGGGGCCATAGAGATCCGCCGATCCGGTCAACCGCCAGGCCAAATCCCCGATTTGCCCCTCGTCGCCCTTGGTGAAACGCCGAAGGGTATCGCGGAATTTCCCATTCCACTCCGACCATTCCACCGGATATTTCCCCACGCCATAGGATTGCGTATCCCAGGGCTCGGCGATGATCTTGAGGCGGTTCAATACGGGATCCTGGGCCAAGGCCTGGAAAAAGATCGCTTCGCTGTGAAAATCCCGGTTGCCTTGCCGGCCCAGCACGTCGGCCAAATCGAAACGGAAGCCGTCGACATGGCATTCTTCGGCGAGGTAGCGCAAACTGTCCATGGCTAGGCGGACCATGGCGGGCTTGCCGAAATCCAGGGTATTCCCGCAACCCGTGACATTGCGGTACTTTCGCAATTCGTGTTTGTCGCCTTCCAAGGCGTAATAGGCGAGATTGTCGAGTCCCCGGAAATGCAGGGTCGGTCCCAATTCATCGCCTTCGGGGGAATGGTTGTAGACGACGTCGAGGATGATCTCGATCTTGGCCCGGTGCAATTCGCGCACCAAGGTTTTGAATTCCCGCAGGGCCGATCCCGGTTCTTTGCCCGCGGCATAAGAGGGCTCGAGGCAAAAAAAGGCCGCGGTATTGTATCCCCAGTAATTGACCAAATCCTTTTCCGTCAGATGATCCTCGGAGTATTTGGCTTGAACAGGGAGCAATTCCACGGCATTGACGCCGAGACGTTTCAGGTAAGGGATCTTTTCGATGAATCCCAAATAGGTACCCGGATGCTTGACGCCCGACGAAGGGTGGGCGGTAAAGCCTTTCAAATGGGCTTCGTAAAGGATGAGATCTTCCCGGCGGATATCGGGCGGCTTCACCCCTTGCCAGTCGAATTTCTCCTTGCCCAGCACCACGCATTTGGGAATCACCCGGGCATTGCTGCGCCTGTCGGGTACCAAGTCCTTTTCGGGATGATCGGGATCATAGGCCAAATGCAAATGCTCCCGGGTGGAGAATTTCCCCGCCAGGGCCTTGGCATAAGGATCGAGCAAAAACTTATAGGGATTGTAGCGCAGCCCCTGCTTGGGGTCCCAGGGGCCATCCGCGACCAAGGCATAGAGTTGCCCCTCGACGAGGCCTTCGACATAGCCATGCCAGATATGATGGGTTTGCTCGGGTAGGGGTAAAAGCACCAGGGGCTCGCCTTCCGGATCATCGAAAAGGGCTATGGAAACCGCATGGGCGTTTTTCGCATAAACCCCGAAATGAACCCCTTTGCCGTCGGGAATGGCGCCCAGGCCCAAATGCCTGGAAGGGCTGATGGTATAAACCGCGCCCCCCAGGGCCCGGATTTCGATTTGATTGGGACGGGAACGGGGATGGAGGTGGGGAGGGCGGTGAGGACCCCGGCTAGGATGGCGATGGAACATGATGTTGACGGATTATGCTACATTTCCCGGCCCGGTTTAGGAAGGGTGGCCGAGCGGTTTAAGGCGCTACTCTCGAAAAGTAGAGAACTGTTACAGGTTCCGTGAGTTCAAATCTCACCCCTTCCGCCGGTAAATCTCCCTAATAGTCGATTTCCGCCCAGTGCCAAGTGGTGGCGCAGCAATTTCTCAGGAAGCCGAAACGCCTGACCTGGGTTTCCTGGGAAGCCTTGGCTCCTGTTTCCCGGTTGGGATCGAAATGAAATACCGCTTTCAATACATAGGCGCCGGTATTCGCTAATTGCTTGCCCGCCGTAAGCCCATTCCAAACGATGCGCTGGGTGTAAAACCGCTGTTTTTCATCGCCCTCGCCCTCGTTGCGCTGCGATAAATAAGGCAAATCCTTGGCCTCCACCTCGCCCGAAAAGCGATTCACGAAAACGCCGAGATTGCTGAAGATCACCAATTCGTAGCGGACGGGGCCGGGAACCGTCATATGGATGACCGAGCCATTGAAATGGCCGTCCCGACCTCCGCTGCAATTCCCGCATTTGCCATTGGAGGAGCCTGGCAAGGCGGCCCCGGTGGAGTCGACGGGAATGAAGGCGGGAGCCTCGGGACGCGAATAGCCATTATCGCCATCGGGATAGGACTTGTTGCCGTTTCCGAAAGTGACGGAAACCGCTTTCACGTTTTGACCGGGTATGCGGCCCGACATTTCCGTAAAAAGCAAGGCGCTCGGAGCCCTCCCTTTTTCATCGCGCAAATCCCCGCCCAGGGCTATGGCCAGGGAATCCCCGCCCACGGGTTGGAAGGCCGCCCCCGCCTGCAGATAAACGTCCCAGGTGGTAGTGGAGAGCTTCTCGATTTTATCGATGGGCATGTCCGCGCCATCGACCAAGGTCCCCCCCCGATTCACCCGGAAAGGTTCCAGGGCCTTGTCGGCCAAAACCACCGGCTCCGTGAAGGTGACCGTGATGCGGCGCAATTCATGGGCACGATCGCTTTCCTTGATCTCCGCCTTGAATATGCCGGGAGGCAAGGAGTCATCGACGGTAAAATCGGCGTCGACCAGGGGAATATCGTCTTGGCGGAAAAAGTGGCCGGCCTCCTCCGCCGGATCGGTGGTGGTCGCCTCGCGGGGGAAGGCGGTTTTCAACCGGATCACGAGAGCATTCTTGCTCTCCTTGCCGTTTTCCGCGGCAAATTCAATTTCATGATCGGCCGCGGTGGCGATACGGTCCACCTGATCGCCGTCGCCGCCTTTCAGACGCAAGCGGATTCTGGCGGGGAGACGGGGCAATTCCTCTCCCAGGAGGATACGGGCCGTCTCAGCGCGCCCATCATCGTCCTCGTCGAATACGGCCGCGGAGAGGACGTCGGGTCCATAGCGGACCACCGCGAAAGCCGAGGCGCTATCCTCGGGCAGCCAGGGATTGCGCCAAACGGCCAGTACTCTATCGCCGTGAACCGCATCCAGCGCTTGATTACCGGAATTTTTCTCGGCGGCCTGGTGGGAAAACCCCAAGCTACCGGTATGCATCGAATCGCCCGAGGAACCCGCCGGCAAAACCAAGGTTTCGGCGTCGCTTCGCGCCGTGCTTTTTTCTTCCAGCCGTAAGACGATGGGAAAACTATCGAGATCGGCTCCCGTCATCAGCCTTACGAAAGCGGCGCTGTCGCTTAAGCGGTAGGCGCCGCCGGCACCGCTCAGATTTTCACCCTCGTCGTTCAGCAAGGCGATTTCGGCCCGCGGCCGGCAAGTGAAGGCGAATAAATTGGTGTCCACCTCTTCCCCTCCCCCGCGTTGCAGGGAAAAGTTCAAATCCACGGTAGCGGCGCCGTTACCGTATCGTGTGCGCACCAGGATGCGGTTGATGTCCTTATCCAAGGCGAGCGGGCCCGGCAATTGCAGGGTATAAGCCGAAGTGTCCGCATTGGGCACATGCCCGGAAGCGGACACGGTGAAGGAAGCCTTATTGGTCAGATTGGTGACCGTGCTCGTCGTCGGCAAGGCCCGCCGGAACAATTGCTTGGAAATGCTGTCGGTGAGTATGCTCGCCATTTTGCTGACGTCCCGGATGGGGAAAAAGAGCCCGCCGGTTTGATTGCTGATGTCCTTCAAATCCTGGTAATTGATGCTTTGATCGCCGAGGAATATCGAATGGACGGCGGGCAAGGTCCCGTTTTCCAGGTATTGCTTGTAAAGGTAGGGGCCGCCGTCATAGGACAAGGGCCGGTTGGGCCGTCCATCCGAAACGAAGATGATGGTCTGTTCCTCTTTGGGCTTCGAACTGGTTTGCAATAAATCCACCGCCGCTTTGAAGGCCGCGTAATAATTGGTCGAGCCTTCGGCCTCGGCGACAATTCTTTGCTTGATGACGTCCACCGTCCCCAGCCCCAATTCCGTCCATTCGATTTCATCCGAATTGAGGACGCGATCGGAAAACAGAATGACGGCGACGCGGGTTCCGGCCCCTCCCTTGACCAAGGCGCTGTCGACGAAAGCGCGCAGCGCTTCCGCGCGCAAGGTGTCGGGATCGCCGCTGACGCAGCCGGGATCCTCCGGGTAGGCATTGGGATCGACGGGTAAGTCGCAATAGCGGGGCACGCCGTTGACGCTGCGCACCTTGGCCATGGATCCCGTATTGTCCAGGATGAGTATGACGTCCGGGGCGGTGGTGTAGAGGTAAGAGCTGTCGCACAGGCTCAATGCATGGCGCGACAATCCCATGGCGTCGACGGGCAAGGCGAAAACCTTATCCTCGATTTGGCTCCGCTCCAGGCATTGGGCCTTGGGAGTCACTTCGCAAATGGCCGTACCCTCGGCCCAGGAAAGCGATGCAAGCGCCCCTGCCCCTGCGAGAATAAACCCGGTCACGAAGCGAGAATGGATCATATTACCTCATGCCTAACTTATCGAATTCCGCCCATGCCCGCAAGAAAGAGTATGCCTAAGAACCGGATGGAAAGGACCCGTGCACCTGAAGTAGTGTACCAACTCGGGATAGGGACGGGCTAGGCTTCTTCGCGGGAATAAAGCGCCGAATCGACGGGTTCGCGGCCCAGGTTTCGAGCCGCGGCGAAGGGGGCCTTGAATTGGCGCGCCAGGGGAAAATCCTGCAGGCGCAAAGGCTTTTTAGGTAAGCCTAAAAAATATCGCATCACCGGAAATTCCTCTAACAACCAATGCATTGTCCAAGCCAATAAATAGGACCCCGCCGTGACCGCGAAAACCCGCCAGACCATGTCGCTGAAACCGTTCTCATTATAGAGATAATCGACGAAGCGCAATAAATGGGTATGCGCCAGGTAGACGAAAAAAGTGTAAGGGGCGATATGGGTGAATAGAAATTCCCAACGCGGGTTGTGAATGACCCTCCGCGCCAGCCAATCCTTGGATTTCAGGAAAACCAGCAAAAGCGCCAGGGAATAAATCACCACCGTCCACCGGTTGAAATGATCGGAATGCGCCAGGCTTTTGCCCCCGGCGAGATTGAGGAAGAATTCCGCGTTGATGAGGGCGAAGGAAAATCCCAGCAAGAGGAAGGCCCCGCGCCTGCTCCAATGCCCCGCCCAGCGCGCCAACGGCTCCCGATTCCAAGCCAGATGCATGCCCATGAAACACCAGAAAAAATTCAAGGCCAGAAAGTTGGCGTGCATGGGCGGCACCTGAATGCCCTGCCATTCCAAAAAGGTTTCCGTCGGCGACGTGAGGCCAAGATGCAGAATCAAGGCGGCGAAGGCGGCCCATTTCGATTTTGCCAGGCGATAAATGAAGGGGAATACCAGGTAAAATTGAAAAATGACGATGAGGAAATAGTATTGGTAGTCGAAACCGTCCACAAACAGGAAACGGAGAATGGCTCCCACGCTATGCCAAGGCCTATGGTCCCAATCCAGCGCTTCGAACCAAAGGATATGCCTGAAACTGGTAATCGCCGACCAAAGGATAAAGGGCGCGGCGATTTTGAATAGGCGGGAGCGGTAATAGTCTTTGAGACCCCGCGGCCTGTCCATGGTTTGGAGGGTCAGGCCGAAACCGCTGAGGAAAAAAAAGACCGGAAGGGTGAACCGGGTGAATTGGTCGAGGAGGGAAGCCAGCGCTCCCAAGGAGAAATATTCACCGGAGAGGGAAAACTGCACCACCCAGAAATGAATGCAATGCGCGGACACCACGGACACGCTGGCGAGGATTCGCAAGAGCTCGCCGTCTCGGCGCGTGAGCTGCAGGGCTGGCGTCGCTGATGCCATTACATATCCTTTGAGACGGCAAGGGCCCTAACCGGGCCTGGAAAAACTAGCCCCCTTCGGGCCGGAAAGGCAAGGGGGCCGGCTGGGAAATTCCCGGAGCCGCCCCTTCTTTTCCCCATTTCCTACGCCCCAAAGCGTCCCAACCCAGGCCATAGCGGCCCGCGCGGAAAGGCCGGCGGGTGATGACCGATGGGGCCAAGGAAGTGGGGCCTTCGACGATATCGAAAGCCCAATCCTTACGCAGGGTCGTAACCCCTTTGGCCAGAAACCGGAGTTGGACTTGTCCCACGGTGGGAATCCCCTCCGGCCAGGCGATTTTCCCGGAGGCCGCGTCGAATTCACCACCTTCGGGGAAATCCACGGCTTGCATCACATAGCCGTCCGCATCGGGGTCCGATATCCCCAGGGTATACGACACGCTCTTCCCCGCCGTCCATAGGTGAACGGATGAATCGGATACCTCCAAGGACGGTAAGGTCTTCAGGTAGAATTCAAGGCCCTTGGCGACATCCAAATGCCCTCCCGACCTGACCCTCCCCGCGCAGGCCGTGTCTTGGGTCACTCCGACGAGGATCTTTTCCTTGGTGAGCGGAATACCCATCCTTTCACACGCCAATTTCAGTAACGCCACATATCCCGTCACATGGGGAGCCGCTATGGAAGTCCCCGAGACCAGGGGATAAGGGACGGTGAATTTTCCACCGGGATCCAAGGCGGACAGATAGACCTGATCGAATTTGAGTTTTCTGCCGGAAGAAGTGAAGGACGAACTGGTTCGGAGGCGAAGCTTAAACCGGCTCCCATCCAATTCGGTAAGCGCCATGTTGACGCCTTGATCCATCGGGCTGCCGCCCATGACGCCCAAGGTCACCCACTTGGCGTCGCCCTCGCGCTGGCCTTCCACCACGAAGGCGTCGTTATTATTCGCCGGCGTGAATTGGATGCGCAGCCAAAGGGTGGCTCCTACCAGGCCCGTCAAATCGATAGACTCGGCGGTGGTGAGGGAGGTATTCGCTCCGCTCACCCACTGCACCGATTGCTTCCCTTCGAGGGGATTGGTGCCGGACAGGGTGAAGTCGCCCGATTTGGAGGCGACCCACTTGTCCATATTGACCTCGAAGCTGTCTTGCCATACGGCGATTCGATCCGGGACCCCGCAACTGGCGATATACTCCCCTGGCGCCGCCAAGTCCACGGTCTGGGCGCCGTAATTGGAAAAGGCGGAAAATTGTCCCCACTGATTCACCGCCGCTACCGAAATGACATTGTCGTAGCCATAGTTGAAAGGGGCGGGCGTATTCGCGTCCAAGTCCCGGCCATCATTGCCGGCGGCCACCACCACCGGGATGCCCGCATCCCTGGCGGCCGTAAAAGCCGCTTTCAACTCCGGGGTGTCGGAGTTGCCCCCGATGGAATAGTTGATGGCGTCCACCTTCATGGCGACGGCATACTGTATCGCCGCGGCCACGCCGGCCATATCGCCATGGCCGCTGGCATCCAAGGCGCGTATGGGCAGGACCCTGGCTTCCGGCAGCATGCCGGCCATGCCTTCGTTATTGTCGAAGGTAGCGACCATGACGGCGGAAACCTCGGTGCCATGTCCATTGTAATCCGAGGGATCGGCATCCGAACTCACGAAATCCCAGCCCACCGAATCGTCGACGAAACCGTTTTGATCATCGTCGATGCCGGGCAGCCCTTCGGATTCGACCCGATTCACGAACCAGCGGTTCTGCAAATCCGGATGCGAGAAATTGAAGCCGGCGTCGATGACGCCGATGACCAAGGTATCGGCCCCGCCGAACTTGTCCCATACCGGCGCGATGTGGATGTCGTAGCCGATGGCACCCGGTATATCCAGAATCGGAATGCCGATATTCGACAGCGCCCATTGCGGGGTGCCGCGAAGCCAGGTGTCATTCGGTATGTAAGCGGCATAGGCCGGCTCCGGCATCGATACCGGAATGCCCGACCATTCTGAAAACTTTCCCGCAAACCGTCCGCGCCACCCGCCCCAACCTTTTTCCTTCACCTGCCAGGAATGGCCCTGGCTCAATTTTTCGGATAGCCCGAAGGACAAATCGAATCGTCCTCCGCATTCGCGGTAAAAGACCAGGCTGTCTTGCGGAATTTGATCCAGAAGACGGCGCATTTTTTCAACGTCCTTCGGATTGGCCAGGGACATTTTCAAAGGTGAAAATGCCGCCGACTCCGAGGGATGTTGGACGGGAAAGGGACGCGGTTTAGCCCATGGGGTCAAGTGCAGGCCTAATACCACACCCAGGAAAACCAAGGCCCGTATGGCGATGGGAAACATTACCGTTATAATACTCCCCGCCGCTTATTTGGGAAGCCGACACTTTTCCCAAGGTTGGGATTTCTCCTTGCCCCGGCATGCCCTGGCCTCATCCCGCATGCAATCATTTGCGACCTTTGAATAGGGTTTGGGGAGATAGCGAATGAAGGTGAAAAAAAGATGGCTTTTGGTTCGTTTCTACCGTAAAATCGGCAACTTTGTGGCCGGCGGCGTGCTATATTAGTCCCTGAATTCAGCATGGTCTCTAATACCAGGAAGGGATCTATTCCTATGAAACCGCTCCGAAAAATCATCGCTCCCCTGACTTATACCGTCCTCTTGGCCCTGACCGCTTTTTTCATGGCCTGCTCTTCGTCGCGCAAGGAAAACGCGCCCAATCCGGGCTCCAATGACATCCTGGATTTGCTGACGGGCTTCGGTGAGTCGATATCCAAAAGGGATTTCAAGCAGGCCGTAGGCTACCTCACGCCTTCGGAACGGTCCATGATTCTGGACGCCAATGGCGAAGTGCCTCCTGGAAAGCAAGATGCCCTGGCATCCTTGCGGCTGGCGCGGCTCATCCGCATGCCTAGCGTGCATGTCGAAGGCGGCTATTTGGCCGGTATCTATGAAATCCTGCCTCTGGACGCTTCGGGACAAGCCGTTGCGAATGAAGCTCCTCCCATGGAAAACGAATTCTCGGGCGATGACGCGGCCGGCGCTTATGGCCAAGTGGCCAATCCCGAAGGCAATGGCACCGAAGCCGTCGCCATGACGGAACCGGATTTGGAGGCCCAAGAGGCCGCTAAAGACAAAGAGGAATTGAACCAGGCAGTCAATCAGTTTTTCAAGGCCGTGTCGCAAAAGAATTGGAATGCCGCCCTGGCCATGGTCAATGAAAACGAGCGGAAAATCCTCGTCGACGACAAAGGGAAATTGAAAGAGGATTCCAAATCGCGTTTGCAGCACCTCGACACCGACGGGAAAGAGGCCTTGACCCTGCAAGACGGCAAGCTGACCGGCATCACCTTGTTATTGCCGGCGGAATAGCCGCCAGCCTTCCCTCATTTCCAAATGCCCGTCGGATGATGTTGATTCGACGGGCAAATGCGTAGCCGGTAATCCGTGAATATACCTTTCTGGCTCCTATCGGCACGATCAAAAAACTAATCCCGTCATTCTCCCTCCGGTGCCCCTGGCCCATGCTTCCAGGGCCTCGGCTCACAGACAAGGACCTCTCCATGCTCACCGGTGAAATCCGCAGCCAAGTCGATCGTATCTGGGACGCCTTCTGGACCGGGGGGATTTCCAACCCGCTCGAAGTCATGGAGCAAATCACCTACCTGCTTTTCCTTCGCCGCCTCGACGACCAGCAACTCCTCAAAGAAAACCTGGCCAACCGCACCAGACAACCCATCCAGGATCCCGTCTTCCCCACCGGCAAGGATCCCAAAAAACGTCCTTACAAAGACTTGCGTTGGTCCTCTTTCAAAAACGCATCTCCCGCCGAAATGTTCACCCTTGTCAGCGAACATGTCTTCCCCTTTCTCCGCACCCTGGGCGGCGATGGCTCCACCTATGCCCATCATATGAAGGATGCCCGCTTCACCATTCCCACCCCCGCCCTGCTCGCCAAGGTGGTGGACTTGATTGACAAAGTCCCCATGGAAGATCGCGACACCAAGGGCGACATCTACGAATACATGCTGGGAAAAATCGCCAGTGCCGGTCAGAACGGACAGTTCCGGACCCCGCGCCACATCATCCAACTCATGGTCGAGCTCACCGCCCCCACGCCCACCGACCTCATCGTCGATCCCGCTTGCGGCACCTCCGGCTTCCTGGTCTCCGCGGGCGAATACCTCCGCAAACACCACCCGGAAATCCTCCGAGAGGCCAAGCTCAAAAAGCACTTCCACACTAAAACCTTCCACGGCTTCGACTTCGACAATACCATGCTTCGAATCGGCAGCATGAATATGCTCCTGCACGGCGTTGAGAATCCCGATATCCGCTACCGCGATTCCCTGGCCCAGGATCATGCCGCGGATGAAGAAGCTTATACTCTGGTTTTGGCCAACCCGCCTTTCGCCGGCAGCCTCGACTATGAGAACACGGCCAAGGACTTGCTTGAAATCGTCAAGACCAAGAAAACGGAACTGTTATTCCTCGCCCTCTTCCTTCGCCTGCTCAAGCCCGGCGGACGCGCAGCGGTCATCGTACCGGACGGGGTCTTGTTCGGATCCAGCAAGGCGCATAAAGAATTGCGGCGCATGCTGGTGGAAGATCAAAAACTGGACGGCATCATATCCCTGCCCGGCGGCGTGTTCCGGCCTTATGCAGGCGTATCCACGGCCATCCTTTTGTTCACCAAGACCAATTCCGGCGGCACCGACAAGGTGTGGTTCTACGATATGGACGCGGACGGTTGGAGCCTGGACGATAAGCGCTCGCCCTTGTTGGGCGAGGACAAGTTGGGCGCTACGCCGCGCACGGCCTTGAAGGCCGAGGAGCATGCAAAGAATAATTTGCCGGATGTATTGGCGCGTTGGAATCAGCGCGAAGGCAAGGAGCGGAAGCGGGCGCGGACGGAGCAGAGTTTCTGCGTGGCGAAGAAGGATATCGAGGCGCAGGGGTATGACCTGAGTCTGAATCGGTATAAGGAAGTGGTGCACGAGGTGGTGCAGCATCGCGCGCCGAAAGAGATTCTGGCGGAACTGGCCAAATTGGAGGCGGAAATTCAGCAGGGGATGAAGGAGTTGGAAGGGATGCTGAAGTGAGCGGGGCGGGGCTAAAGAGTAAGACGAGTAAAGGGGGAGGAGCCCCTCCCCTGGCCTCGGCCCTGAAGGGTCCTCGGCGCACCCCTCCCAACGGGGGGCACCCCCGTAACGCCCCCGAAAATATTGTTCCAGGTCAACGGCTCAAATCTGATAGGCAAATAAAGCTCGGCGAAGTTATAGACCTAATATCGGGGCAGCATATCGAATCCAGTCTTTATGACGATGATTCTTCAGGCGTACCGTATTTAACTGGGCCCGCAGATTTCGGAGAGCGGTCACCAATCATTACCAAGTGGACAAAATCACCAAAAACTTTTGCAAAAACTACCGACATTTTGCTTACAGTAAAGGGCGCAGGAGTTGGAAAATCAAACTTAGGAATTGATGCGTCTATCGGTCGTCAATTGATGGCACTAAGACCAAATGAAAGCAAACTAAGTAAAGCCTACCTTCATCAGTTCATCATTTGGTCAGAACCGCTTATTTCTTCATTAGCACAAGGAGCAACAGTTCCAGGTATCGGAAGGGGCGACATTCTCAACCTAGAAATTCCTCTTCCCCCCTTGCCGGAGCAGCGGCGGATTGCTGAGGTGTTGGACAGGGCGGAGGGGCTGCGGGCGAAGCGACGGGAATCAATAACACATCTCGAAAAACTTCTTCAAGGGATCTTCATAGAGTTTTTTGAAGGCGCGGACTCCCAAACTTGGTCGCTGGAAACAATTGCTGACACCGTCCATCCAGACAAAGGTTCGATTCGGACCGGTCCTTTTGGAAGTCAACTCTTAACGAGCGAATTCGTCGAAGAAGGAATCGCGGTATTAGGTATAGACAATGCAGTGTCGAATGAATTCCATTGGGGCGAACGCCGATATATTTCTCCCAAGAAATATCAGGCACTGAAACGCTACACGGTTAAGCCTGGAGATGTACTCATAACAATCATGGGTACTTGCGGAAGATGCGCTGTTGTTCCGCATGACATACCGCTTGCTATTAATACAAAGCATCTGTGCTGCATCACTCTCAATCCGAAAAAGTGTCTGCCTATTTTTCTTCATGAATACTTTCTCAGGCACTCCACGGCAAAGCGTTATCTTGAAAATCGTGCGAAGGGCGCGATTATGGCGGGGTTGAATATGGGGCTTATCGAAGAGATGCCGATCTTCCTTCCTCCGCTTGTATTGCAACAAGAATTCGCCCGCCGCATCGCCGCCGTCGAAAAACTGAAAGCAGCCCACCGCACCACTCTCGCCCAACTCGACGCCCTTTTCGCCTCCCTGCAACACCGCGCCTTCCGAGGAGACCTGTGACATGAAGGCCACCGAAGCCAAGCTGCTCGACTTCCTTAAGAAATCCCCCCAGTTCGTCATCCCCATCTACCAGCGCACCTATTCCTGGACCGAAAAGGAATGCCGCCAACTCTGGACCGACATCCTTCGCACCGGCAGCAACGATTCGCTTACGGCGCATTTCGTCGGCTCCATCGTTTATGTCGAGAAGGGGCTATCCAACCTCACCAGCCAGGAACCCATGCTCGTTATTGATGGGCAACAGCGACTTACCACGCTAACCTTGCTCCTGGCTGCATTGGTCGAAGCCCTGGAAAAACTCCCGGAGGATCAGCAACAACCCATAGAGGGATTCTCCCCGCGCAAGCTCCGCAATTATTACCTGCTGAACCCGGAAGAAGAAGGCGAAAAGCGCTTCAAGTTACTCCTCACCCAAACCGACAAAACCTCCTTGATGGCCCTGGTTGACAATCAGGATCCGCCCCGGGAGCCGTCTTTACGTGTCACCCAAAATTTCGAGCTGTTTGCCGGCCTCCTTGCCGAACGGCAAGGAGAACTTGATTCGGTTTGCCGGGGGCTGGCCAAGCTTGTTGTGGTCGACATCGCGCTCAACCGTAGCCAGGACAATCCCCAGCTGATCTTCGAAAGCATGAATTCCACCGGTAAGGAATTGAGCCAGGCCGATCTCATCCGGAATTTCATCCTGATGGGCCTGGAGCCTCAACTTCAAACCCGGCTTTATGACCAATACTGGCGACCGATGGAAGTGGAATTCGGACAAGAAGGCTATGGGGTCCATTTCGACGCCTTCATGCGCCACTACCTGACGGTCAAGAGCGGCGAAATCCCGCGCTTGGACGAAGTGTATGACGCCTTCAAGACCCTGGCCCGGACCCCAGAAGCGCTACATGCCGGTGTCGAAGCCCAGATCAAAGAAGTCCGGGACTCCGCCCGGTATTTTTGCGCCATGGCTCTGGGCGCCGAAGTGGATGCCGAGCTGAAGATGGCATTCAGCGATTTGCGCGAACTCAAGGTCGATGTAGCTTACCCGTTCCTATTGGAGTTGTATAAGGACTACGCCACTGGCATTTTACCCAAGGCCGATTTCCTGGGCGCGGTACGACTGGTGGAAGCCTATGTTTTCCGCCGTGCGATTTGCGAAGTCCCCACCAATTCCATGAACAAGACCTTTTCCACCTTCACCAAAACCCTCAACAAGGAGCGGTACCTGGAGAGCATCGAAGCCCAATTCCAGGTCCTGCCTTCGTATCGCCGTTTTCCCAGCGATGACGAGTTTCAACGCGACATCCAAACCCGCGACTTGTACAAGTTCCGCAGCCGCAGCTATTGGTTGCGGCGCATGGAAAACTATGGACGCAAGGAACGCGTATCCGTGGAAGAGTACACCATTGAACACATCCTGCCCCAGAACGAGAATCTTTCCCCAGCCTGGAAAACAGTCTTGGGTCCCGAATGGGAGCGGGTCCAGCAAACCTGGCTGCATACCTTGGGGAATCTGACGCTGACCGGGTACAACTCCGAATACAGTGATCGGCCCTTTCCGGATAAACGCGATATGCCAGGGGGATTCCGCGAAAGCCCATTGCGCCTGAATGCCGGGCTGGGCGCGGTGACCCAATGGGACGAGGCTGCAATCAAAGCCCGCGCACAGACCCTCGCCGCCCGGGCCGTTAATGTCTGGGATTCTCCTGGATTGTCCGCAGCGGTTCTTGATACCTACCGCAAAAAATCGAGTACCGGTTCCTATGATTTGGATCATTACATCAAGCTTACCTCTAGGCCAGTTCGGATTCTATTCGAAGCGCTTCGCAAAGAAGTCCTCGCCCTGGATTTCTGCGTCGCTGAGGAATTCCTCAAGCATTATATCGCGTTCAAGGCAGAAACCAGTTTCGTCATTGTACTGCCTCAGTCCAATCGCTTGAAGCTTATCCTTTTCATACCTTTTACCGACTTAGTCGATCCCAAAAACATCTGCATCAATCTTTCCCGAACCGAAAAGTGGGGCGCGGGCGAGACGAAGGTCTTCCTCAATTCCCCCGAGGAGTTGCCCTACATTCTGGGCCTGATCCGGCAGGCTTTGGAACGGCAGTTGGGCGATGGCGCAGAATAATTCGTTAGCCGCCACCCACCGCCTCGAATTCAACGGGGGCATCCTCCAACGCGGCTTCTGGCTCTACATATGGGAAATCACGCCCCCATCCGGAGAGGCCATTTACTATGTCGGTCGCACGGGTGACAGCTCCTCCCCCTTCGCCCAATCCCCTTTCAACCGCATGGGGCAGCATCTCGGGTTCAACAAGAACAGCAATGTCCTGCGCAGGCGGCTCAAGCTTCTGGGAATCCACCCGGAAGCATGCCGCTTCCAACTCGTGACCCATGGCCCCATCCTGGAAGAAGCTGGCCACCCCACGGAGCATCTTGCCCGCCGCAACCATGTGGCCGCCCTGGAAAAGGCCTTGGCCGAAGCCCTCCTTGCCGCGGGGTATGCTGTGGTGAACAAGGTTCATTGCCGTCACCGTTTGGATGAAGAGGTTTTCTTCAAAGTGAAAGCCGCTTTTTCCGACGCCTTTCCCAAGCTTTCGGGGTTACCTACCGCCCATTAGCGTGCTTTTTGCAACAAAAACATCCCCTTATTTGTTGCAAAACCCCTCAAGCTCCCATTGCCATTTGTCGGAGCAGTGCGATGCTTTTTCTGACATGGGGGCACTTCTCCGAATCTATTTGTCTCCAAAACGTCCTGTTTTTGCGACAATGTTGTAAGAAAAACAACCCTCTTTTTCTTACAAGTGCTACCTTAGGATCAATGCCCGAAAACGTCGAAAATAAGCTGAAAAAGCGGATTTATGCCCATGGGAGGGGGTGGGTATTTACTCCCAAACGCTTCCTGAGCTTGGGGAGCCGCCAAGCCATCGATCTGGCCCTATTCCGCATGACCAAGGCAGGCACCATCCGGCGGTTGGACCGAGGGATCTATGATTTCCCCAAAACCCATCCCAAATTCGGCGTCCTGCTTCCCGATATCGAAAGCGTAGTGGAGGCCTTACGGGAGACCCGCCGCATCCGCGTGCAGCCTGCCGGGGCCTATGTCACCAATCTCTTGGGGCTATCGGAGCAGGTGCCCGCCAAGGTGGTTTACCTGACCGATGGACCCTCACGGCGGGTGAACATCGGTAACACGGAAATCCGTCTCATGCAAACCACGCCCGCCAACATGGCGGCGGCCGGGAGGCTGAGCGGGATGGTCATCCAGGCTTTTCGGTATTTGGGTCGCGCGCATGTCACTCCCGAGCGGATCCGATATCTGCGGAAGAAACTGCCGGCCAAGGAGCGCAAGGCCTTGCTAAAGGATATCAGCTTGGCCGCCACATGGATGCACCCCCATTTCCGGGAGCTGGCGCGGGAAGGTGAGTCATGAAACCGGAATATATGCTCGAAGACGGGGATCGCGAGCCGTTCTTCCGCGATGCCGGCTTGAAATTGGGCATGCATCCGGTCTTGGTGGAAAAGGATTTCTGGGTGTGCTGGATGCTGCAAACGCTTTTCCGGCAGGCGGACTTTGCCGATCATTTGATGTTCAAAGGAGGCACGTCCCTCTCCAAGGTTTTCAAGGTCATCAACCGGTTTTCCGAGGATATCGACCTGGGACTTACGCCCGACTTCGTGGGCGTCTCCGAAGAAGTCGTGGAAAACGCGGTGTCCCGTAACCAACGGGTGCAATGGATGGCCCGGATGCAACAAAAGTGCGGGGAGGCCATCCAGGCGCGGATCATGGACGGATTGGAAGCCTCCGTGCGGCAAGCCTTGGGACCCAAACCCGGTGGGAAGTTCTGGCTGGAATATCAATTGGACCGGGACACCCATTCGCCGGTAGTCCTATTCCATTATCCAGGCGGCGACATCGCGGGGATGGAGTATATCCAGAAAAGCGTGAAGCTGGAATTTGGAACTTTGACCGATCAGAAACCGGTCGGCACCCACCCGATTACTCCTTGGGTAGCACAAATCCACCCGGACCTCTATCGTGAATGGACATGCGAGGTCACTGCGCTGGAAGTCGAGCGTACCTTCTGGGAAAAGGCCACCATCCTGCATGCGGCCTTCCACCGACCCACGGGTAAACCGATGCGCGACCGCTATGCCCGCCATTATTCCGATTTCGCGGCGCTCTGGCGCCACCCGCGTCGGGATGCCTGCCTAGAGCGGCTCGATCTGCTGGAACGGGTCGCCCGCCATAAATCCCGCTACTTCGGAAATGCTTGGACGAATTACGAAAACGCCAAACCGGGCCGACTCAAACTGTCGCCTCCGGAAAATAGATTAGGCGAGCTGTCTCTCGATTATGAGAAAATGAAGGGGATGTTTACGGAAGATCCTCCACCCCTGGAATCGATATTGGCGACCCTCAGCGAAGCAGAGGAGAGGATCAACCGCCTATGAGTTCGCCCCTCTTCGCTTTTCTCCAAACCGAATGGCCCGCCGTCCACGAATCCGCCACCAAAGCCGCCGCCGCCGTCCACACCGACCCCCGCACCGCCTGCTTCTATGCCCGCCGCACCCTGGAGCTGGCCGTAGCCTGGGTTTATAAGCATGACCGCTCCTTAAGCCTCCCCTACCAGGACAATCTCAGCGCCCTCATCCATGAGCCCAGCTTCAAAACGGCCGCCGGTAATGCCGTATTCAATAAGGCTCGGATCATCAAAGAATTGGGCAATCAAGCTGTCCACAGCCACCGGTCCATTCCGACTTCAGATGCCTTGGTGGCGGTGCGGGAGCTATTCCATCTCACCTACTGGTTGGCCCATACCTATGCCCGAGGATCCCGTCCAGCGCCCGGCCTAACCTTCGATGCGGCAGCCCTCCCCAAGAGCGCCCCCATCTCCAAACAAACCCAGGACCAACGCCAGAAGCTGGAAGGGGAATTACACGACCGGGATGAAAAGCTTTCCACCGTTCTGGCCGATAAGTCCGCCCTGGATGAGGAAATCAAGCGGCTACAGGCTGAAGTAGCCGAGGCCAAAAAGCAAAACGCCGCCCAACCCGATACCCACGATTATTCCGAAGCGCAAACCCGGGACTATTTCATCGACTTGCTTCTGAAGGAGGCGGGATGGGCACTCGGCAACCCGCAAGACACGGAATATGAAGTCAGCGGAATGCCCAATAAAGAAAGCAAAGGCTATGTCGACTATGTCCTATGGGGCGATGATGGGAAGCCCCTGGCCCTCGTAGAAGCCAAACGAACCCGGCGGGATGGCCGGGTAGGTCAGCAGCAGGCCAAGCTCTATGCCGATTGCCTGGAAGCGCGATTCGGTCAGCGTCCGGTGATATTCTACTCCAACGGCTACGAGCATTGGCTATGGGACGACACCCAATACCCGCCGCGACCCGTCCAAGGTTTTTACAAGAAAGATGAGTTGGCACTTCTCATCCAGCGCCGGGAGAGTCGTAAACGACTCGCAGACACCGGCGTCAGCGGCGCCATCGTGGAGCGGTATTACCAGACCCGCGCCATCCGCCGCATCGGCGAAGCTTTTGAACGCGATAATGACCGCAAGGCCTTGGTGGTCATGGCCACGGGAGCCGGCAAGACCCGCACGGTCATCGCGCTGACGGATTTGCTGACGCGATGCAATTGGGTCAAGCGCGTCCTGTTCCTGGCCGACCGCGTAGCCCTGGTCAACCAGGCCGTAAAAGCCTTCAAGCAACACCTGCCGGATTCTTCCCCCGTCAATCTGGTCACCGAAAAGGATACGGAAGGCCGCGTTTATCTTTCCACCTATCCCACTTTGATGGGCTTGATCGATGAAACCAAGGACAAGGACGGATTGCGCCGCTTCGGGGTCGGGCATTTCGATCTCATCGTCATCGACGAAGCCCACCGCTCCGTCTACCAGAAATACCGCGCCATCTTCGAGTATTTCGATGCCTTACTGGTTGGCTTGACCGCCACGCCCAAGGATGAACTCGATCGCAATACCTATAGCCTCTTCGATTTGGAAAAAGGCGTCCCCACCGACGCCTACTCCCTGGATGAGGCGGTCAAAGACCATTACCTGGTTCCACCCAAAACCGTATCCGTCCCCTTGAAGTTCCAAAGAGAGGGCATCAAATACGATGAGTTGCCCGAGGAAGACAAGGAGCAATGGGATGCATTGGAATGGGACGATACCGGCATCGTGCCGAATCAGGTGGAAGCCCAGGCCGTCAATAAATGGCTGTTCAATATCGACACGGTGGACAAGGTGCTTAAGCACTTGATGATGCATGGTCAAAAAGTGGCCGGTGGGGACCGCTTGGGTAAAACCATCCTCTTCGCGAAAAACCAGGCCCATGCGGATTTCATCGCGGAGCGGTTCGACATCAACTACCCGCATTTGAAAGGGCAATTCGCCCGTGTCATCACCTTCAAGACCGAATATGCCCAAAGCCTGATCGATGCGTTTTCGCTAAAGGAAAAACCGCCGCATTTGGCGCTGTCCGTGGACATGCTGGATACCGGTATCGACGTGCCCGAGGTGGTCAATCTGGTCTTTTTCAAACTCGTCCGATCCAAAACCAAATTCTGGCAAATGCTCGGCCGCGGCACCCGCCTATGCCCGGATCTGTTCGGCCCCGGCAAGGACAAGCGGTTCTTTAACGTTTTCGACTATTGCCAAAACCTCGAATATTTCAGCCTCAATCCGGAAACCGCGGACGGTTCCCCGGCGGATTCCCTGGGCAAACGGCTGTTCATCCGACGGCTCGAATTGCTCGGAGAGCTGGATCAACGGCTTACCCATGCCGCGGAAAAGGCGTCGGATACGGGTCCGGTATGGTCGACCAAAGACCCGTCCACGGAGATCGAAGTCCGGCGTCTTACCGCTTCCATGCTGCATGGAGAAGTATCCGCGATGAATCTCGATAACTTCATCGTTCGTCCCAAGCGATTATGGGTGGAGAAATACGCCAAGGCGGAATCCTGGCTTTACCTGCCCGGCGACGCTTTCGCGGAACTTTCGCATGAAGTCGCCGGCTTGCCTTCGGAACTCGATCCGGAAGCGGAAGAAGCGAAACGCTTCGACTTGTTGCTTCTCAACCTCCAATTGGCTTTACTGCGTTCCGAACCGGGTTTTGCACGTTTACGGGATCAGGTGATTAAGATCGCGGGTTTGTTGGAGGAAAAGGCTTCCATACCGATGGTCAACGAGCGATTGGCGCTGATTCAAGACCTCCAAACCGATGAATGGTGGCAAAACGTGACCATTCCCATGCTGGAAACCGTCCGCAGGCGGCTCCGGATCTTGGTCAAGTTGATTGAAAAAGCGCAACGGAACATCGTCTATACCGATTTCGAAGATGAAATGGGAGAAGGAACCGAAGTTGAGCTGCCGGGGATTTCCTCGGGCGACGGGTTTGAAAAATTCCTTTCCAAGGCGCGCGTTTTCCTGCGCGAGCATCAAGATCATATCGCCATCCATAAACTCAGGCTGAACAAGCCCCTGACCGCCACCGATTTGGAAGAATTGGAGAGGATGCTGGCAGCCAGCGGCGTGGGTGGACCGGAGCAAATCGCACGCGCCAAAAAGGAAGCGGAAGGGCTGGGACTATTCGTCCGCTCCCTCGTCGGACTGGATCGGGAAGCGGCAAAGGCGGCTCTTGGTGATTTCGCGGCTGAGAAACCCTTGGTGGCCAATCAAATCGAATTCGTCAACCTAATCGTCAATCACCTGACGGAAAACGGCGCCATGGAGACCCATCAGCTTTACGAGTCTCCCTTCACGGATATCGTGCCGCAAGGCCCAGAAGGCATTTTTTCCCCGCTCCAAATCGACAACCTGGTCTCAGCACTGCATCGGGTGAAGGCCACCACCCGGGCGGCATAAGGGAAAAGCTTTTACAAGCATCGGAATCTCAATCCTTGGAATTGAGAACCAAGACCAAAACCAAGGCCAGCGCCGACATGCCGCCCAGGGTCCACCAGATGATGCGGCTGGGCGGAGCGCTGGCGCCGCTTTGCGAGAACTCATCCTCCTCGATGAAATCCTCCGTCTTTTTCTGAGAGAACTCCTTGGCATTCCCCACCGGCTGCAAGAGAAACGCATAGGTTACGGCGTCGTTTTTCTTGACCGTGAATTCCTTGCATTCCCCCTGATATCCCGGGCTTTGCGCGCAAAGTTTATGCTTGCCGGGATTCAAAGGCAGGCGCGAGGTCAGGCTGGCCAGCGGCGAGCCGTCCACTTCCAAGGTGGCATTGCTCGGGCTTAGGGTCAGATTGAACCAGGCGGCCTCGGCCTTTTGCAGGCTATCGGCCACTTTTGCAAACCCTTCCTCGGCCAGGCGGCGGATATCGCCATATTCGAAGATCTGATTCAGGGTCGTCGAGGTTTGTCCCGTTTCCACGTCGATCAAGGTGAGGTGAACGGTCCAGCCGCCATTCAAACGGCCCAATTCCACGGTCGCCATCTTTTCGGCCGTCAAGCGCCGAGCCATGTCCAACCGGCATTCCCGCGCCTGGCACGCCTCGGGTTGTTGGCGCATGCGGTTCAGGGCTTCGGTGATGACGCCGCGATCCAAGGTGTGGAAAATGCTCAGCCTTTGGAGCTCCACTATCATTTGATGGGTCAGGGCGATGCGTTCTTCCCCGTTTAAATCCTTATCCGGTCCGAGCAAATCGAAAACGGCCAGGGTCGGCACCAAGGCCTTGCCGCCTATGCGTTGCTGATAGGACTTGCGGATTTTCTTGAACCGCGCGATGATGGTATTGCTGGCATAGGTATCGTGCAGGGAAGCGTAGGGGTCCAAGGTCAGCAGGGAATTGAAAAGCTCGTCAGCCTTGGCCTGTTTTTTAGGTTGCGAAGCGTAAAGCACGCCGAGATTTTTGAAAATGTAGAGGCTGTCGAGATAGGTCAATTGCTCGGATCGACGCAAAACGTCGGTCAGCGCGGCCTCGGCTTTGGCGATTTCGCCTTCATTCAGCAGACCATTGATGGCTTCACGGTTCACCGATTGGGCGGAAACATTTACCGCCGAAAAAAGACTCATGAGTAGACCGAGGACCGAAGTGATTAGGTTAGTTCTTGTCCAGGCCATTCACGCTCCGTATCGGTTGCCGTTTTTCAGTAACCGGGATAGGTAACCAATATGTTCCCAGTCTCAAACCCCAGCCGAAGCCCACGGTTTTCCTTTTTCGGGCCTTTAGCCCTCGCCATCGCTTTAACGGCTCTCTCCCCCGCTTACGGCCGATCCGAAAAGTCCCTTCCCGCCCCAAGTGAAGGCTTCCTGAAATACTGGAAATCCGGATTGGCCGAATTGACGACTTACCGGGGTTTGGAAGAAAGGTATGGCGCCATGCGCGCCCACTCGACCGTGATGGTATTCGTTTATGAAGAAATCGATGATAAGACGCGCATCAAAATCGAAAGCGATCGCATTCCCCCCGAGCGGGCCATTCCCGTCTTGAAATTGAACCGCCTCCTGCATTTCAATACCGGGATTTACGACTATAACGTGATGACCTCGGTCTTCACCGGTTTGGAGGGTCCGGGGGTGACGCGTCCTTTTCTACCGCGGAAAATCGCCCTCACGGTGCAAGAGTGGTGCGGTATGGTTTTTCAGGAAGTCTTGCCACGCAAGGATGGAATTCATCTCGCCTGGCATAGCTATTTCGAAAGCGAAGGCGAAGGGAAACGCGTCTTGCCCATGCCTGAAGGACAGGCGGTTTATGAGGATGAATTACCCATTCTCTTGCGCGAATTGGATGGCGAATGGATGATGGCCGGCGAAAGCAAGGCGATCTCGCTTTTTCCCGCGGAATGGCGAACGCGTAAGAAACACCGGCCCGCCGCATGGACACCGGCCACCTTGGAGAAAAAATCCGGCTTCGAATACAAGGCGAGAAACCAGGCGTGGCCAGCTATGACTTTCGTATTGAGGCAGGAAGACGATACCACCACGTGGATCATCGAGGACAAAGCACCGCGCAAACTATTGGCCTGGCATGTCAGCACCGGGGCCTACGGTGAATTCCAGACCACGACCCGCAAGACCTATTGGATCCGGAATAAGCCGGAAAACGAAAAGCTCAGGGAAGGGATGGAATTGCCTCTTTCTCCTCCCATTCCGGCGCGGGGGACATTGTCGCCACGGCCTTGACCTTGTCCGGGGAGAGCTGGAAAAGTTCGAAGCAAAGGCCGAATAAATCGAGGGCGCCGGTCGAGGCCGGGGCGTATTCGAATATGCTGAGCCCCTCGCGGGCGGCTTCGGCGAGCTGAATGGTTTGCCGGATCTTTTGCTTGGCCACCCGGTTCGGATAGGCCTCCTCGATTTCCCGCAAAAGGTTTTGGTGCAAGCTCGTATTCTGACGGTACATGTTCACGACGATGCTGAAAAGGCGGGCGCCGGCCGTCATCCTGTCGAGGATAGGCACGAGGTCCCGCAATCCCTGCAAGGCATAAGGCTCGGCCTGGACCGGGACGATGACGGAATCGACGGTCAGTAAGACCATGCGGGTCAACCAATTGACGGTGGGCGGGCAATCGAAGAGGATGAAGTCATAGGCTTCCATTAACGGGGCGAAGATATTCTTGAGCCGCACCGGTTCGCGCAAGACATGCGGATCCAAGGTGGGTAATTCGTCGAGGGTAATGCTGCCGGCTATCAGGTCGAGATGGGCGTAACCGGTCTCGATAACGGCTTCGGCCGCCGGGGTGCGGCCCAATAAAACCTTGGCCATGTCGGGCCAGGATGCGGCTTCGGGGGCGTCGAGGTGTTTTCCCAAAAGGTGACGCGTCAGGTTGGCTTGCCCGTCGATGTCGATGAGCAAGGTCTTGAAGCCGGAAAAGGCCAGGGCATGGGCGCAATTCAGGGTAAAGGTGGTTTTGCCGACCCCACCCTTCTTCGACAAAAAAGCAAAGCTTTTGGCCACGGATCAGTCCTCCCGTTGGGAAATGGGCGCGCCCAAGGCCCGGAATTTTTCTACCACCCGGTCATATCCGCGCTCGATATAGCGGACGCCGGACAACTCGCTGCGACCTTCCGCGACCACCGCCGCGACCAGATAACTGAAGCCCGCCCTTAGGTCCGGTATCTCGACCTTGGCGCCTTTCAGGCGCGTGGGACCGTGGATGACCGCCGAATGCTGATGCCCCGAATGCTTGAACCGGCAGTCCTTGCCCCCGAGGCATTCGCTGAAGAGCTGGATGCTCGCCCCCATGCGATTCAGGGTTTGGGTATAGCCGAAACGGTTTTCATAGACGGTTTCATGGATCACCGATAAGCCGGCCGCCTGGGTCAATAGGATGACGAAGGGTTGCTGCCAATCCGTCATGAAGCCGGGATGGACGCCGGTTTCCAAGGCGATGGCTTTCAAATCGCTGTGCTTGCCGAGAAAGCGTATGCCGTCGGCGTGTATTTCGAATGCGCCGCCGGCCCGCCGCAAGAGATTGAGGAAGGTCAATAAGTGCAGTTGATCGGCGCCGCGCACGAAAACGTCGCCCCGACTCACGATGGCCGAAACGGCGAAGCTGGCCGCCTCAATGCGGTCATTGATGACGCGGTGCTTGACCGGTTTCAGGGACTGCACCCCCTGGACTATCCAGGTCCTATCGGTTTCCTGGGAAATGATGGCCCCCATGGATTGCAAGAGCAAGGCCAAGTCCACGATTTCGGGTTCAATGGCGGCATTGCGGATTTCCGTGATGCCCTTGGCCAGGACGGCCGCCATCAACAGGTTTTCGGTGGCGCCCACGCTGGGAAAAGGCAAGGTGATTCGGGCGCCTTGCAAACCTTTGGCGTCAAAATGATAAGCGCCGTCGCGATAGTCGATGCGGGCCCCGAGGTCGCGCAAACCCTGCAAGTGGAAGTCGATGGGTCGCGGACCGATATCGCATCCTCCCATCATGGGAATGACCGCCCTCCCGAAGCGGTGGATGAGGACGCCCGCCAGCAAAATGGGGATTCGGTTCAAACCCGAATATTCCGACGCCACTTCGGGACCATGCAAATGGGTGGCGTCTATGCTGAGCAGGCCTTGTTCGGCGTCATGTTCGATGCGGCAGCCCAAAGACTCCAAAATCCGGCGGGTAATGCCCACGTCCCCGATATCGGGAACATTGGTCAAGTGGGAAATGCCCGGCGTCAGCAAGGCAGCCACCATTTCCTTGGTAACGGCGTTTTTCGCCCCCCTCACGGCGACTTCGCCCTGGAGAGTTTGTCCGCCGTCGATGATGAATTTTTTGGTGCTCGCTGACATGGCCCCAAAAGTACCAATCCCGCCCCGGCTTCCCTGGACAAGAGCGGCGCCACCCTTTATGCTACCCATATGGAGCTCCAGAATTTAGGCACGGCCATGCTCGTCGGTTCTTCGGGCGAAGCCATGGGGGCGGTCAATATCGCCATGCTTAAAAAAAGTCAAACCCTGGCCAAAAACATGGCTAATCAATTGATCAATACCCTGCCTCCCACCCAAACGGCCAAATCGGCCAACCTACCCGGCATGGGTGGGAATGTCGATATTCTGGCATAAACCCCGGTGCCAAGCATAGGCTATCGCCCCATAAAAAATCGGGAGCAAGGGGAAAACCATGCGCGGTTCCGCGCTCACGAAGGTCAACCCGAAAGTCGAAACCACGGCGAAGCCCAGCGGCAAGGCCAGCCCCAGGGGCGGAAACCGCCTTCGCCATAAAAAGAGTAGGCAACCGGATACCAGGGCATAAAGCCATAACCCTTGGATGAGGCTACGGTTTCCGGTGCTTAATTCCGGAGAATGCCCGGGGTAATCGGTTACCGGATAACCCAAAACCAAACGGTTGATATTCGCGCGCCAATTCCGGATGACCTTGGCGGGATGACGGCGGATATTCCGCAGGGCCGCGGCTTTCAGGCTATCGTCCTGGGCGACAAAACCGAGGGTGTCGATGGCGGCATAGAAAGCGCTGATCTCGCCGTAAAATCCCGGATCAGCGATGACCGCGTCGGAGTTGAGCCAATCCCCCCGAAAACGTTCGTCACCCAAGGTCAAGCCATACAGTTGCGCGCCCCCGCTATTGCCCCAATAGGGAAACCTTCCGGTTACCGCCTGGGTATAGGCCAGGTAGGGCAGGCACACGGCCAAAGCCAAGGTCATGGCCAGGGCCGGAGCGATCCATTTCCGCCTTCCCGGCAGGATGCCATACCCCAGCCAGGCTGAGCCGAACCCGAGAAGAAGGACATAGCCGTAAAAAACCTTGGTCATTGCCAAGTATCCCAGGGCCAAACCGAACCCGCACCAAGCCATGGATTTCCCCCCCATCCCCGAAGCCGCCGCCTGGGGATGGCAGGCGGAGGCCAGCGCCCAGGCGATGAGGCTGACCAAGGCAATCGCCAGGGGTTCGGACATGAGGCGATGGCCTAAGCTGCCATGAGCCATCAAATAAAGGGATAAGAGCGCAACCTGAAGCCGGGGACGGGGAAGCCTCAACAGCAAAAACCATCGCCAGGCTCCAAAGGCCGCCAAGGTCAGCCAAAAGGCATTCACGCAACGGGGCAGCCAGAGCGGGGCTTGCGCTGCCGCCCACGGCAAGAGAGTCAAGGGATAGCCCGGCCCATTCCAGAATAACCGGGTTTGCGCGTCGGCGAATCCGCCATGCAGCAGGTTTTGAGCCATGAGCCAATAGCGGGGTTCGTCTCCTCCCCATCCCGGCCGCATGCACAACGCTATCCACAACAGATGAAGGAGGAAAATGCCCGCGAAGAAAAGCGGCGAGGCAAGCCCTGGTTTCTCCAGTTTCCCATTCTTCCCAAATGGCCAAGGCATCAAGGCATTATCCCTCTTTCGCCGCGGCGTTTCCCGAAAAACCGCGTCCAGGAAATGGAGGGATGTCGTCCACACCTTGGACAATGCGGGTGAAACCCGGGAGATACGTCGGTCGAAAGCCCGGTTATCTGCCTGCAATCGCTGAAAACGGTCATCTGATTCTTTGGCGCGATGTTTGATTTGATGCTGATCCCGACTGGAGGATTCGCTATGTTCACCCCAACCGCCCATTCATCCGCCCGGGAGAAATCCCACTCACCCCGCTTCCGCCGCGCCTTCATCGCACCCATGCTGCTGACGGGATTTTTTTTGACCGGTTGCATGGTCGACTTGAATATCGGCCTCGAAGGTTCGGAACCGATCACCGAAATCCGCGATATGGCCTCTTTTTCGAGCGTCCGTATCGGTCCTTCCATGCGGGTCTCCATCCTTTCGGGAAGCCGCTCGACCGTTTCCGTCACCACCGAGGCGGGACAAATCGAAAATCTCTCCACCTATTGCCATAACGGGCAATTGGATTTGGATTGGACGCAAAACGGTTATTACAACCCGGTGGCGGAAATCGTGATCACCAGCCCCTACCTCACCCGCATCACCCACCAGGGCGATGAGGACATCGACGTGGACGTCGGTGCGCGCTTCGACGACTTGAGCCTGGAATTGAACGGCAGCGGGGACATGACCTTTCACGGCGACCTCCGTCGCTTGACGGCCACGGTCAATGGCAGCGGGACCATGGAATTGTTCGGTCAAACCCGGGACTTGCGCGCCGAAGTGTATGGGTCGGGGCGGCTGTATGCGGATCCGATGCCGGCTTATGAGGTGGATGCCGTGATGGCGGGGTCGGGAGAAATCACCCTGGCCCTGGAAAACGCGGCGAGCCTGGATTTGACGCTCAGCGGATCCGGACAGGTGGAATGGTGGGGTAATCCCGGCCTTTTGCGCTACCGCTTGCTCGGCAGCGGCAAGGTTTTCGAAAACCGGGTCTTGCTGAAAAAAGGGGCGGGGGCGCCCCGGCGTCCGGCTAGCCTTTAGACTTCGCTTTCTTATACCCTTTGGCGAAGAGCTTGTTGTCGCCGATATACTTGAGGGCCTCCTTGATTTGCACGTCATGCTGCAACTCGAAGGCGGTCCTGACGTCTTCCCCTAAAACCGCTCCCAGCAATTCGGCCTTGAGCTGGGTTTGAATGAAATCCATGTTGCGATCGAATTCCTTCACGGTCTGCGCTTGCAGGGTTTTAGCCAACGCGGCCAAATCGCGTTCGACGTCCTGACCCAAACCACCGGGCAACGAGTCCAAGCCGTTTTTGTTTTCCTTGTTCAGATTCTTGCGGAAATCCTCCAAGGCCAATAACCCCCCGCTCTTATAGTTCGCGAAGGTGGAATCGGAGTAAACGAAAGAACGGAATTCCGCGATAAGGGAGTCCTCGATTTTTTGCTTGGGCGTGACCTTGCCGAGTTTTTCGATCTCCGCCCGCTTTTTAACGATGAAGTTGAAAAACATGGTCTTGCGCAATAAGTCCTGGCTGAAACGCGTGAGCTTTTGCCCCTCGACGGCCACGTCCGGCGTAATTCCCCCGCCGGCGGCGACCATGCGGCCGGCATGGGTTTTATAGTGGGTCGTATCGGTCGCGCCGGAGTCTTCATCCTTTTTGAAGCGCACCGCGTTTTCGGGCTTGTTGATGCAGCGCCCGGAAGGGGTGTAGTAATAGGCCGTGGTCAATTTGAGGGTGTTCTTCTGGCCATCCAATTGCAGAATGGTCTGCACCGAACCTTTGCCATAGGTGGTGGCGCCCATGATCAGGCCCCGGTCCCAGTCCTGGATGGCGCCCGCCACGATTTCCGACGCGGAAGCGCTGTTCTCATTCACCATGACCACGAGCTTTTTGGTCCATATGGGGGCGCGGTTGCTGTGGTATTCCTGGTTTTGGCCCTTCACGCGGCCCTTGGTATACACCACCATTTCACCCTTATCGAGGAAGAGTTCGGAAACCTCGATGGCCTGATTGAGCAAGCCGCCGGGATTCACCCGCAAATCGAGAACCAAGGCCTTCATGTTTTTCTTTTTCAATTCGTCGATCTTCGCTTCCAAATCGGCGCCGGTCCTTTTGGCGAATTGGGTGACCTTGATATACCCCACCGAATCATTCAGCATGCCGGCATAAGGAACGCTTTCGATTTTGATTATTTCCCGGGAAATGTTGAATTCCATGGGTTCGAGCAAGCCTTCGCGCAGGATGGTGAGTTTGACTTCGGTTCCCGGTTTGCCGCGCAACTTTTCCACGGCGTCGTCGATGGTGATGCCTTGGGTCGAAACGGAATCGATCTTGATGATCTTGTCCCCGGCGCGCATCCCCATGCGATGGGCCGGCGTTCCCGCCAAGGGCGAAACCACGGTGAGGATTTGATCGCGGATGCCGATTTGTATCCCCAACCCCCCGAATTCGCCTTCGGTGCTGACGCGCAGATCTTCATAGTCCTTGGGGGTGAAATAGGCGGTATGGGGATCGAGGATATTGCGGATGCCCGAAATGGCGGCGTCGACCAATTCCTCGGAAGAAACCTCCTCGACGTAATTCTCGTTGATCTTGGTGACCACCTTGTCGAGGCGGATCAAGTCGCTGTAAAACTTCTCGCCTCCCGCCTGCACGTGATTGCTGATCAAGGCGAATCCGCCCACCACCGCCAGCGCGGTCAGGTAAAACCAGGTGCTTTTGCGTTGGGGACGGGGCGGCGGGGTTTGGGACGAGGTTGGGTCTTCCATGACTTGCATTCTACAACCCTCCTTGGCTTTAGGGAAATACGTTGGCGGTTAGACGGACGATGAGGATGGTATGATCGGAGGCAAATAGGCCGCCAGGGATGCCTGGATTTGTTCCGCGAGGACGGATTCCGGCTCTTCCGCCGAAAACACGCGCGATGGCGTCTTGCCTTCCGCCGCCAGCGTCAAAAAACCCCGGCGCACCCGGGTAAAGAATTCCTCGCCTTGGCTCTCGATGCGGTCCAATGGCCGCCCCTGCTGCAAAAGCCTTTGTTTGCGCGCTCCGGGCTCGATATCCAGCACGGCGATGAAATCAGGCCAAACGGGCCCGCAGGCGACGCCCATCAAAGCCGCGATGTCGTTAAGATCCAAGCCGCGGCCATATCCCTGGTAAGCCAAGGTGGACCATCCGAAACGGTCGGCGAGGACGATTTTACCGGCTTGCAAGGCGGGAGCGATGACTTCGGCCACCAATTGGGCCCTAGCCGCCATGTAAAGCAGCAATTCGGCGCGCGCGTCCACGGTATGGCGCGGATCCAAAACCAAGGTGCGGATGGCGTCCGACAGCGGGGTGCCGCCCGGCTCCCGGACTTGCACGACCTCGCGGCCGGCGGCGAGCAGGCTTTGGGCGCAAATCCTGATTTGGGTGGATTTGCCGGAGCCGTCCACCCCTTCGAATGCGAAAAGGCGCCCCGTCCCGGATTTATCTCCCATCAAATACAACCGATATCACAAATTAGCGCCATGGCATTTTTTGAATTTCTTGCCCGATCCGCAAGGGCAGGGATCATTGCGGCCGACGGTCTTGAGGCTTTCGGCGGAAAGGCCCGCCGCCGGCGCGTTGGCAGCGGCGGCGCGCACTTCCTGGGCCGGCAATTGGATTTCCTTGTCGGCGACGGCGACCTGGCTTTCTTCCTCGGCGGGGGAAGCGCTTGCGGCCGGCGCGGCCTTGCGGGAAACCACCTTGACCTGCACGGCCGGGGAGGAGCCCTGGAATTGCGGGGTGGCCGTGGCGTCCACGGCTCCGCTGAATTGCAGGGATTTCCGCATGCGTTCTTCGTTTTCGCGGGCGCGCGCCATGGCTTCCTGCTGCTTGCGCAGGAAACCGGGATCGATATGCATGATGCGCGAGGCGGTTTCGAAAGCGATGCGCTCCAAGCAGGCTTCGAAGAGGGAAAAACCCTCTTTCTTGTATTCGGTCAACGGATCCTTCTGGGCATAGCCCCGGAACCGCGTCGAATCCCGCAGGTGATCCATGGCGTACAGGTGTTCCCGCCAGACATGGTCGATGACGCCGAGCAGAACCTGGCGTTCGATTTCGCGCAATTGCTCGGCGCCGATGACCGCTTCGATTTCGGCGTAGTGGGCCTTGGCTTTTTCGGTGACCGTTTCCAATGCCCCGCCGGGGGTCAAGGTCAACAGATCGTCTTCGCTGATGGTCCAATCGATGTCGAAGGAGCGCTTGATCTCGAGCTCGAGCTTCTCCCGATCCCAGCTCTCCGGATAATTCCCGGCCATGGTATACATGGCCAAAACCGTCTCGATGGCTTCTTCCAGCCTGGATTCGATTTCCTCCTTGATGTCCTCGCCCAAAAGGATGCGGCGCCGCAAGGTATAGACCACGGTGCGCTGCTTATTCATCACGTCGTCGTAATCGAGCAGGTGCTTGCGGATTTCGTAGTTCTGGCCCTCGACGCGCTTTTGCGCGGTGGCGATGGAGCGGTTCACCATGGAATGGGCGATGACCTCGTCGTCCTTGACGCCGAAACGGGCCATCAGGCGCTGCAGGCGTTCGCCGCCGAATATGCGCATCAAGTCGTCTTCGAGAGACAGGTAGAATTGGGATTCGCCGGGGTCGCCCTGGCGCCCCGAACGGCCCCGCAACTGGTTGTCGATGCGGCGGCTTTCATGCCTCTCGGTACCCAGCACGTATAGGCCGCCGAGTTCGGAAACGCCTTCTCCCAGTTGGATGTCGGTTCCGCGGCCGGCCATATTGGTGGCTATGGTCACCTTGCCCTTGGTGCCCGCTTCGGCGATAAAGCTCGCCTCGCGCTCATGCTGTTTGGCGTTGAGCACGTTATGCGGCACGCCTTCGCGCTGCAAGGCGGAGGACAATTCCTCGCTCTTCTCGATGGAGACGGTGCCCACCAGCACGGGCTGGCCTTTGGTATGCCGCTCCTTGATATCGTCGACGATGAATTTCAGCTTCATCTTGCGGGTGGTGAACACCACGTCGTCCATATCCTTGCGCACCATGGACCGGTTGGTGGGAATGACGACGACTTTCAGCTTGTAAATCTGCGCCAGCTCGGTGGCTTCGGTGTCGGCGGTGCCCGTCATGCCCGCCAATTTCTTATAGAGGCGGAACAGGTTCTGGAAGGTGATGGTCGCGAGAGTCTGGTTCTCTCGCATGATGGGAACGCCTTCCTTCGCCTCGATGGCCTGGTGCAGCCCTTCGCTGTAGCGGCGGCCTTCCATGAGCCGGCCGGTGAATTCATCGACGATGACGACCTGGCGGTTGCGCACCATGTAGTCGACGTCCTTCTTGAAGATGACGTGGGCCTTCAGGGCCTGCTGCACGTGGTGGACCCATTCGACGTTCAAGTCGCCGTAGAGGTTTTCCAGTCCCAGCTTGGCCTCGCAGACGTTCACGCCTTCCTCGGTCAGCGAAACGTGCTTTTCCTTTTCGTCCAGGGTATAGTGCTCGTCCAGTTTCAGGAAGCGCACCACCTCATTGGCCTTGAGGTATTTATCGGTGCTCTGTTCGGCCGGTCCGGAAATGATGAGCGGCGTGCGGGCTTCGTCGATCAAGATGGAATCGACTTCGTCGACGATGGCGAAATTCAAGTCGCGCTGGACGCAGTCTTCCAAGTCGTGCGTCATATTGTCGCGCAGGTAGTCGAAACCGAATTCATTATTGGTGCCGTAAGTGACGTCGGAGCCGTAGCTCGCCTTGCGCTGCGCCTCGCTCAAGCCGTGGACGATGACGCCCACCGTCAGCCCGAGGAAGCGGTAGACCTTCGCCATGGTCTCGGCGTCGCGGCTGGCCAGATAATCGTTGACGGTGACGACATGCACGCCGAGGCCGGAAAGAGCATTCAGGTAAACCGGCAAGGTGGCGACCACGGTTTTGCCTTCGCCCGTTTTCATTTCGGCAACCTTGCCTTCGTGCAGGACGACGCCGCCTATCAATTGCACCTCGAATGGACGGTAGCGGAAGGGGAAGCGGCTTTCGGGGTAGAGTTGGCGGATTTCGGCGTAAAACGAAGCGGGAAACAGCAAGCCGAAGTGATCGGCCCCTGCGGCCAACTGCTCGCGCGCCTGCTCGGCCAAGCGCTTCGACCCCTCGCTCAAGCGGCCGAGATCGAAGCCATAGCGCTCGTCCAGGATATTCAGCATCCCGAGACGCCGATCGGCGGCTTCGCGGCAAACCGCGAAAGCGGGAACCAGGATATCGTCGAGAGTTTTACCCGCCCTCAATTCTCCCCGGAACTCGACGGTTTTCGCCGCCAAGGCTTCATCATCCAAAACCTCGAATTTCGGACCCATGGCCGTGATTTCTTCCACCATGGGACGTATGCGCTTGACCTCGCGGTCATGGCTCGTGCCGAAAACCTTGGTCAAGAGGGAATTGAGGATCATCGGAACCCGTTCTGGGGCCCAATCGCTGAAAGCCCCATCGAAAAGGGGAAAAATTTAGCAAATAACGACCCCGGGGAAAGATGAATTGCCGGTTTCGCCGCTAAATCGAGGAGATTAGCGAATAATCGCCACCTTGCCCTTGATGATTAAGCGATCGCTTTCGTCGACCAGGGTATACACATAGACATTGGTTGCCACCAGGTCACCTCTATCATTGCGTAAATCCCACTCGATGAGGGCACGACCCCGCCGTTGGGAAGCGGAAAAGTGGGCATTGTCGCGCCAAACCAAATTTCCGATCATGTCGTGAATGCGCAGGGTGATGACGCCATTCGATTTCCAACCCGGCAGGGTATTCAAATTCTTGAACGTGACCGCGCCCTTGGCCTTGTGGCGCTTATCGTCGAAGCGGAAAGGATTGGGAAAGACATAAAATCCCGCGCTTCCCGTCGCGAAGACGACCTTCAAATCGTCATTCCCCCGGAAGGGATCATAAAGGTAGGCGGGAAAACCGTCCCCGTCGCCGTCCAGGGTATTGCCTTGGGCATCGGAAAGCGATCCGGAGAGAGTCAAGGTGACGGTATCGTAGGCCGCCGGCTTTTCGCGCATTTTGATGGTCAAGACGCTGTCCCCCGGGCCCATGGTGATGGCCGAGAAATTCAAAGGCCTGCGGCCGGTGCGGGACGTCCTCGCTTCGAAGCTTTCATTCTCATCGCCCTGCAGGTTGACCCTATCGATCTTGCTCAAGCCGGTCCACTCCGGCGGATCCTTCAAAGCCAGGGGCCGGTTGAATACCAAACGCCATGAGGCGTCTGGGCTGATGCCCGAATCCCCGTGGGCGGGTTCGCTGCGCACCAAGCGCAAGACCGTGGTATCGGTGATGACGGTGAAAACGGTGTCGAAAGTGCCCGCGGCGCGCTTGGCCCGCTCATGCCGCAAATCCACGGCATTCCCCATGGGATCGGTCGCCGAATTCCTGACCCGGACGCGCAAGACATCGCGATGCAGAAACCGTCCGGATAGCGGCATGGCCTTGAGGCTGTCGGAGGGCTTGGTATAGGCGGGTGTGAAGATCAAGGTATCGGCCAGGCTGTCGGCCGCCGCCCCCATCCGCGCCAGCGCCCGGGAAAATGCCGCTTCATAAGCCAATCGGGCGCTTTTACCCAAAGCTCCGGGAGTCGCCCGCCGCTTCGTCAATTGCCCGGGTATGGGCTTATAGCCTTTGGGATTGGCCAGCGAATCCAAGAGCGAATAAACCAGCAGAAAAGAAGCGGCCGGGATGAGCACCGCTTCGCTGAAGGCCAAACGCAGGCCGCCCGCCAATGGCAAGGCCGAAGTACTCACCGGTTTGCCATTGGATTGGACGGAGTCCAGCAATAAGGATCCCAGAATATTGAGCCGCGGCAATTCACGATGGATGAGACGGACGGGCAGGCGTAAAATCGGCGTGGCCAAATCATTGGTGGCCAGCAGCAGGGTATCGACGAAAATCGTGTCCCCACGCAAATTGTCGGTGAAGAACCGGAATTGCAAGGTCAAATCCTTGCCCGTCGGCACCAGCACCGCATTGCTCCCCCCGATGGGATTTTGATCGGAACCTTTGGGGAATCCCTGGCTTTGGGCCTTGCCCGCGCTGTCATTCCATTTCAAGGTGATTTCCAAATGGCCGTTCTGATTGCGCGAGGTTTTCGCCGAGGTGATTTGCAGGGCTGACGATCCCGTGCTTTTCATGGCCACCGAGACGGTCTTTTCCGTGATGCCGGAAAGCATGACGAAATCCAAGGCCGAATCCAACAATTGCACCTGGCTGCGATACTGTTGCGCCGAACTGGTATCGGCCAGGGAATAGGTGAGTTTGACCACGGCTTCGGTAAACGCTCCCCGTTGATCGGTGGCCCTGACCGCCAATTGATCGTCGCCCGATTGCACTTGAACGCTGAGACTGTCGTTCTGACCTTGCTTCACGATGGAAACGCAGGTGCGGTTTCCCATGGCGCAATTGTCCGGGCGGTGCCATAGTTGCATTTGATAGCTGGGCTTGGCTAAGTCGCCGTCCAAGTCCCTGGCGCGCACCTTGAGAATCGAGGTGACCTGGGCCGGCACCCGCAATTCGGGTTTGGCGGTTAAATCCCGGATCCCCCGCCCGCCCATTATCCGGCTGCCGTCGCGGAGGAAATAGCTGGCTAACCATAGCGAATCCAGCACCGGCGGGGTATTGACCCGGATATTGATCTTGAAAGCGAGGGCCGTATCCGGATCGGCGGTGACCAGGGTCCAGGCCTCGGTCGTGCCGGCCGTGCCAGGTGGGATGGCGATGAAATCCCGGCTTTGCCCGTCACCTACGCGGGCGCCGACGGCCGCCGCGCCGTCCTTCCCGAAGGATAAATCCAGGGTATCGTCATTGACGTCCTGCACCCGCACCCGGACGCGCAAGGTGTCGCCGCGATGCACCCACACGGTATCGCCGGATTGCAAGGCCAAGGTATCGGTTTGGCCGCGGTTGGGGAAAAATTGCCCCGAAGTATCCTGGCCGCGGTGCCGCATGATCGAAACCGCGGTCGTCGGCGGGGCATTGATCAGGCGAAGATTGGCTTGGCCGGCATTGGAAACCCATCCATCCGCGTCGGTGGCGAAAAGGCTCAGGGCCGCGAGAGGCAGGGAGGTATCGGGAACCGCGAACTTGAAGCGCGCGGCATACCGGCCCGAGGCCGTCTTCGGCGCGTTACCCCCCGCGGCGAGGATTTTATCGCCCAGCTTGACGGCGAAGTCCAAGGTGTCCGCGTCGTCCAGATCCCGGCCGCCGAGGAGCAATTCCACCGAATCGCGCCGGCGTATCAACCGCGTCGTGTCATTGGCGAGGTAAGCCCGCCACGGTCCGCCGGCATACCGGATGGAATCGACCGCGGGAGGTCTGGGTTTGACATTGTAAGGGACGGTCAAGGCCGTCATTTTAGCGGTGAAGAGATGGGCGGTATCCAAGGTCTTAAGCCGGACGCGATAACGGAAAAAACCGCCGGCTTGGCGCAGAGGCGAAGCCAGCAACCGGAAATTATCGGCCGGAGTGAAGGCATTCGAATCCTTGGCGACGGCCAGGCGGACCTCCACCGCCGCGCCGGCGACAACTTCCAAGGGCCGGTATTCCACCGAGTCCTGGAGGGCGTCATAACCGAAACCAGCGGCCGGATTGGCGACCGCCAGGGGCTTGCTGATGAAAATGCCAGAGTCGGGGTAAATGGCGGCGTATTTCACCAGCGCCGCTTTGGCATGGTAGCCGTCTTCATAGCCGATGCCGAGATTCCCGAGCGGGTCGATGGCGACGGAGGCGGTTTGGAAATAGTGATAAGGCAGCCAACCGGCGGCCACTTCGGTAAATCCGACGCTGTCGGCGGCGACGTCGATATTGATGCGGGAATTGGTGTCGATGACTCCGGCATTCACGTTGAAGACGGCGGCTTTCAAGGTATGGATGCTCGCGCTCTGCTTCTCGAACCAGGCCATGGCCGCCAGTTTTTCATTCGCCGCCACCGACGGGAAAAAAGAGGTCTTCCCCACCCGGCTTAGGGTGACTTCGGGAGCCATGGCGGTCGCCGCTCCCGCCGTGAAGCGGATGCGTTGGCTATAGATCAGGTTACCGCGCCCATAAACGGTCTGGAAATCCCCGTTGCGCAAGGCTACGGCATGGAAAGAGCGGTAATAATGCGCGGCCCCGGCATCCTGGTAGCTGATGCCGCTGAGGAGGGTCGGAGCTTGCAAAGTGGCGCGGTTGGCTTGATAGGCTTTGAAGTAGAGATTGGACCCTTCCCGCCAGAGCACCAAAGAGCGGCCGCTGGAGTCGGCGGCCAAGGCGAATTCCTCGGGCGTTACCGAACGCGTGAAGCTGTCGGTAAGCGAGGTATTGGCGGTTAAATCCTCCCACCGGACGCGGATGGTGGAAGTGCCTCCCGCGATTTTGGAGACGATGGCGAGGACGGATCGGCGCGCATTCGATCCCGGGACGAGGCAAGCGCCCATGGCGCCGATGGCTTCCAGGTTATCGGGCATGTCGGTACCCCATCCGCTGGCCGCGCCTCCGCCCGCCGCCGCGATGTCGCTGGTGCGCCGCAAGGTCCGGTTGTCGAGGTTGGACCAATAGGAAATGTACTGGGAGCCGGCGGCGTCGAAAAACAAATGCGATGGCGCGCGGTTATTCCCCACCGTGCTGGGCATTTCATTCCCCGCGATGGCGCGGCTGACGGTTTCGAAACCGGCGGAATCATCGGTGAGATAAGCCCTCCGGACGCGGACGTCGGCGACCGGCGCCGATCCCGAAAAGGTGGTGTGAGCGGCATTCCAACCGACATAGGCGAATTCGAATTGCCCGCTCCCCCGGCTCGCCGCCATGCCGGCCGTGCCGGAAAACCCATTGGTGATATTGCCATCGGTAAGGAGCCGGTATTCGATGGGGCGATATTCCTGGCGAAGGATGCCGAGTTTCAGGGTATCGCCGAAACTCGCCGCGATGCGGGAAGTATCCGACGCCTTGCCGGAAAAATCCTGGCGGAAATCGCTGACTTCATGGCTGAGCCCGAAAGCGAAGGCGCATAGGCCCAGGAGTAACCAGCCTATCCGCGCGGAGCGATGAACCCAAGGACTATTCATCGGATTGCGCTTGGGTTTGGATTTCTTTTTCCCTTCTCAGAAAATGGGCGGCATGCTCGTCCAGGGCTTTTTGCTGGCGGCGGTTTTCCTCTCCCCGGAATTCTTCCTGCCTTATCTCCCGCAACCTTTCCAGGATTTTTCTTTGCTGGATGGCGGTTTTCAAGGCTTCCTTGGCCTGGAGAATGCCGTTTTCGGCTTGCCGGCAATACTCCCCGGCCGCGCGGATGCGATCGGCCATCAAGCCCAGGTATAGGTTGAGTTGCCGCCGTCTTTCCGTGTCGAAGGCTGCCTGGCCGGGGGCGCATTCGGCGATCAGGCGATCCCGGTCGGCCTGCAAATCGCGCAGGGCTTGATCGGCCGCTTCCTTGACACGCAAGGCTTCCCCGAGTTCACGCTTGCGTTGATCCTCGGCATGGGCGCGTAAACGGAGCAGGGGCGCCAGGGAAAAGCGGAAGCGGGCCATGGTTTAGGCCATGGCGTCGGCCATGCCTTTGAGCCGATGGAGGGAGTGCTGGAAATCCTCTCCGTCATCCACCGCTTGGATGAGGTAGGCGTCCAAGGTGTCGTGAATGGCGATGGCTTGATCGAGTTGGGCGTTGCTCCCCTTGGCATAGGCGCCCAATTGGATCAAATCCTCGTTTTCCCGGTACAGGGCCATGGCCCGCAAAAGCTTGCTCTGCCACCCTTTGTGCTCGGGAGTGATCACGTCGCTCATGCAGCGGCTCACGCTTTTCAAAACGTCGATGGCCGGAAAGTGGTTGCGGTGGGCCAATTGACGCGAGAGGACGATGTGGCCGTCCAGGATCGATCTCACCGCGTCGGCGACCGGTTCGTCGTGATCGTCGCCGTCGACCAAAACGGTGTAGAGGGCCGTGATGGAACCCTTGACTCCCATGCCCGCCCGCTCGAATAGCTTGGGCAGGAAGGCGAAGACCGAGGGCGTATACCCGCGCGAACTGGGCGGCTCACCCACCGCCAGGCCGATTTCCCGCTGGGCCATGGCCAATCGCGTCGAACTGTCCATCATGAGCATGACATCCTCGCCCTGATCGCGGAACCATTCCGCCACGGCGGTGGCGGCCAGGGCGGCCTTCAACCGGACCAAGGCGGGCTGATCCGAGGTGGCGACGAAAACGACGGAGCGTTTCAGGCCTTCCTCCCCCAAATCCTTTTCGATGAATTCCCTCACCTCGCGCCCGCGCTCGCCTATCAAGGCGATGACATTGATTTTGGCCTGGCCATTGCGGGCAATCATGCCCATCAATACCGATTTGCCGACGCCGGAACCGGCGAAAAGCCCCACCCGCTGTCCTTTGCCGAAGGTGCGGAAAGCGTCGATGGCCCTCACTCCCGTCGGCATGGGCTCATCGATGCGGCGGCGCTGCAAGGGGTTCGGCGGACTTTGCTGCAAACGTCCCTCTTCTTCGAGCCAAAGCTCGCCGCGGCCATCGATGGGTTCGCCCAATCCGTTCAGGACGCGGCCGAGCAATTCCCGGCCTACCTTCAGGGTAAAGCTGCGGCCGGTGGCCGAAACCTCCATGCCCGGCCGTAAATCGGGCAAGTCGCCCAAGGGCATGAGCAAGGTGGCCTGGCGGCGGAAGCCCACCACCTCGGCGCGGCCTATGGGATGGACGCCGTCATAGACCGTGCAAATTTCCCCCAGGCCGGCGCGTATGCCCGAGCATTCGAGAATCAGGCCGATGACCTGGACGATGCGCGCCCGGACCACGGCGACGCCGAGATCATCGAGGCCGCGCCGATAGGCCGTCGCCCCCTCCTGTATCCCCGACGATAAAGCCGAAGGCAGGGCCGTGAGAGGCTCGTCGACTTGGTTTTCAGGGACGGGCTGGGGAACATCAGCCATCGGAAGGACCGGCTGAATCGCGCCTGAGGGCGTCGATGCGCGATTGGTGGATGCGCTGGACGATTTCCTCCGCCCTTTCGGCAAAGGAGGCGGGATCGGCCGCGGCCGAGGTGGCCCCCGATTCGACCAGGCAGCCGCCTTTGGGAATCCGCGCGTCGGGCTCGAAACGGATGTCCGCGACGGCGCTTTCCAGGGTCTCCCAAATCGTCCGTTTCTCCTTGGCCAAAACGAAATCGTCGGGATGCACGCGTATGGTCATGGCGGTGGCATGCCCCAAAGCCGCGATGGATTCGCGCAACATGGGAATCACGATGTCGTCATGCCATTGAGGAAGCGAGCCCATGACTTTACGCAAGCAATCGGCGAAAAGATCCAGGCAAAGTTTTTCATAGGCGAGGAAAGCCTCGGCCTTTTCCGAGGACATTTGGCGAATGGCGGCCTCGGTATTGCGTTGCAAGACGGCGAGCTTTTGCTCGTATTGCCGCCAGGCATTCGCCTCCCCTTCGACGCGTCCTTTTTCCAGGCCTTCGGCCAGGGCCGCCTTGGCCATTTCGACCATTTCTTCCTTGGCGCTCTCGGTGGCGTGGCGGCGGGCCTCCTCGCTCTTGTGCAGGGCCAGTTTCAACTCGGCCAGCTTCGAATCCTCCCCGGAAGGAAGCTGCGCCTTGCCCGAGCCGCCGAAGGCCTGCAGCGAAAAGCCGCGCATGGCCCTTTCCGGCGCCACTCCGCGCCAGTCCGGCGATGACATGCCCGAGCCGGCGGCGGGCAAAGCGCCTTTGCCACCTTTGACCACCCGGCCCGGACCGTCGGCGGGCGGCTGCGACGAGCCCAAAGGCATTAAAAAGGGATTCGCGGGTTTACCCATGCGTGACCATCCTAAACCACCACTTCATCATCGCCGCCGCGGCCGGAGATCACGATTTCCCCGTCGTCTTCCAACCGACGAACCACGTCGACTATCCTTTGTTGCGAGGCTTCCACGTCCTTCAACTTGACCGGACCCATGAATTGCATGTCGTCCTTCATCATTTCCGCCGCGCGGGAGCTCATGTTCTTGAAGAATTTCTCGCTGACCGCCTCGCTGGCGCCCTTGAGCGCCAAGCCCAATTCCTTGGTGTCGATTTCCTTGAGGACGCGCTGGATGCCGCGATCGTCGAGCATGCCGATGTCCTCGAAGACGAACATGAGGTTTTTGATCTCCGTCGCCAATTCGGGATTTTCACGTTCCAGATTGCCCAGGATATTCTTTTCCGCGCCGCGGTCGACTTGATTGAGCATTTCGGCCACGAATTTGATGCCGCCGACCTCATGGACATTGCCGCCGAACAGGCTTTTCATCTGCTGCGACAAAACCTCCTCCACCTGCTCCAGGACGTCGGGGGACACGCTCTGCATGGTGGCCAGGCGGGTGGTGACATCCACTTGCAATTCCTGCGGCAAAGCCGAAAGGATGGGCGCGGCCTTGGTCGACTCCATATGCGCCAGCAGCAGGGCGACGGTCTGGGGATGCTCCTTCTGGATGAAGTTGACGAGTTGCATCGGCTCGACGTCCTTGAGCAGGGAAAACCCCGTATGGCGGATAGAGCTTTGCACCTTTTCCAGGATTTCACGGGCGCGCCTGGGCCCTACCGCGGCTTCCAAGGCTTCCTTGGCGTAATCGACGCCGCCTTGCAGAATGAATTTCTGGGCCACCGCCATCTGGTGGAATTCCTCCAGCACCCTTTCCCGCACCATCGGGGTGATGCCATCGAGCCTTGCGATTTCCGCCGTCAGGATCTCGATGTCATCCTCTTCCAGGCTGCGGAATATCTGGGCGCAGGCTTCCGATCCCAAGGTCACCATCATGACGGCCGCCTTGGTCGCGCCGGTTAATTTCAAGGCGCCCGGGGCGGAGGCCGCTTCTTTTTTTTCACCGGTGGGTGGGGGCATTTTTTTTCCTGGTGCTAAGCCTTCGCGCCTTGCGCTTTTTTGTTTTTTCCGCTGCCGGCTTCCTCGCCGTCCTCGCCTTCCTCATTCTGTCCTTCTTTACGCTCGTGCAGCCAGGTCTTGATGAGATTTGCGATGTTAATCGGCTCGGTTCGGGTCATGAACTCAACTTTCTCAAGAATATCCTTCTGCTTTTGGACGGCTTCGGGGATTTTCTCCTCTTCGGGCTCCAGATTGATGCCCGCGTATTTGGGCATGGGGGGATTCATGGCCGAGGCCAGGTTTTGCACCAATCCTCGGAAGAACCACAGCCCGAACAGCAAGGTTAAAATGAGGACGCCGTATTTCTTCAGGATTTCCACCCACTCGTTTTTCTCCAGCAGCTTCATCTCCTGTTCGACTTCCTGGAGATAGCGCGTGTCGAATTGCACATTGGTGACATAGACTTCATCCTTGGATCCGGGGCGATAGCCGACGGCGTTTTTCACCAAAGCCGAAAATTTTTCCAGCTCTTCGGGCGTTCGCGGCACATAGGTGCGTTCCTGGGTCTTGGGATCCACCTGGTAGGTTCCGTCCACCGCGACGGCGACCGAGATGCGGTTGATCGAACCCGGCGCGCCGACGATTTGGGCTACCGTCCGGTCGAATTCGAAATTGGTGATCGAGCCTTCTTTCTGCTCCAATTGCGCCTGGGGGCTTCCCTTGACCGTTCCCTCGTCGCGTTGCTGGGATCGAATCACCTTGGTATTGGGGTCATAGCTCTCCACGGTTTTTTGCACCTGGCTGAAATCCAGATCGGCAGCGATCTTGACGCGCACCTTGCCGGGGCCGAGCAGGCCCTGGAATATATCGTCCACCTTTTGTTCCAGCGTCTTTTCCACGGTGTGCTGCATCGAAAGATTATGATCGGTTTGCTCGGCGACCTGGTTGTCCGCGAAACCGGCGGTCAACATGGTTCCATGCACGTCGAAGACATTGACCTGCCGGGGCTTCAGGCCCTCGACCGAACTGGCCACCAGATGGGTCATGCCGCGCACCTGGGCCGTGGTCAATTCCTTGCCCGGACGTAATTTCACGACGACCGAAGCCGTCGCCTCTTCCTTTTTCTCGGTGAACAGGGTGGCCTTGGGTATGGTCACGTGCACCCGCGCCTTATCGACTTCGGACAGGCTTTCGATGGTATGCGAAAGCTCCCCTTCCAGCGCCCGCCGATAATTCAGGTTTTGCACGAAATCGGTCATGCCCAATTGCATTTTATCGAAGATTTCATAGCCTTGCCCCCCGCTTTCGGGCAGGCCTTGGCGCGCCATTTCCATGCGCGCCTCATAGAGCTGATCGCGCGCCACCGTAATGGTACGCCCGTCGTTTTCCAGGCGGTACTGGACCTTTTGCTCCTTGAGCGACTCGGTCACCCGGGCCGCGTCCCCCGGCTCCAAATTCACGAAGAGCACGCTATAGCCGCTCTTATCCCCACCCTCGGCCACCGGCCAGGCCACCAGGGCTATCATGCCCCCGATAACGACGGCCATGGTCGATACCAAAACCACTTTCTGGGTGGCATTCAGTTTTTCCCAAATCAGGCGGAGCTGGATGAGTAACTGTTTTAAATATTCCGACATCGCTGCAATCCTTCGCTCAAGTTTCCGTCCGACTTACCGATAACGATAAAAGGGGAGAATCCGGCCCTAACCGGCCGCCGAAAGCGGCGATGCGCGGGAGCCCCTTTACCCCGGCGCATCCCTCGGCCCCGATCAGCCTTTCATCCGCAAGATTTCCTGGTAGGCTTCCATGGTCTTGTTGCGGATTTCGAGCAGTAAATTGAATGCCACCTTGGCTTCACCGACGGCCAGCATGACCTGGTGCACGTCCTTGATCTCCCCCGACATCATCTTTTGCACCGACTGATCGGCCTTATTCTGCATTTCATTGACGTCTTTGAGAAAGCCGTTGAACATGTCCTGGAAGGACGCCTGGCCGGGCTGAAGCTTAATCGGAGGGGTATTCTGAGCCACCCCGGGAGCTTCGATTTCCTTGGGCAGGCCGATATTGAAAATGGGATTGGTGTCAGTCATCGGATATCCTCAAGCGACGAGGTCCACATATTGTCCTAAGCGGGAGCGGGTTTCCGCCTTATCTACCGCGCCTGATTTTTGATAACCCGCCGCGACGGCGCCGGGGGCTCCCGCCATTCTGGCGTCGGCGGCCTGCAAAACCTTGGCCTTGGCGGATGCGAAAACCTCGCTTTCCGCCTCCTTGGGCTTGCCTTTCAAACCGAATAAGCCCGCCAAATCCAACCCTTTGGGGGCCGGAGCGCCCGCGGAAGGCGATTCCTTCGGCGCCATTTTCTGACGGGCCTGGGCCCGTAATTTCTGGAAAGCCTCCAGGCCGCCGCCCGGAATGCTTCCGGAGGAGCCGATAGAACCTTGAGAGGGTTGAATGGCCATGAGGAATTAAAGCTCCAGCGCTTTCATCAACATGCTTTTGGCCGCGTTCATGGCGGTGACGCTCGCTTCATAGCTGCGCGTGGCGGAAATGAGATCGGTCATTTCCTGCACGGGATTGATATTGGGCATGGCCACATAGCCTTGTTCATTGGCATCGGGATGGCTGGGATCGTAAATCAGGCGCGGAGTGCTGCCGTCGCCTTCGATGGAGGCGACCTCGACGCCGCTCCCGATCTTATCCTTGCTGATGGGAAAACCGGGTTCGGGAATGGGAATATGGCTTTCCTGGCTGGTGAAACCGCGCATTTTTTCGGGACCGAATACAAAACGCTGTTCCGGATCCTGCAGGTTTTCCTTCAAAACCACCACTTGTCTCTGATAGGGACCGCCTTCGGGGGTGCGCGTGGTTTCCGCATTGGCGAGATTGCTGGCAATGACGTTTTGGCGGATGCGCTGGGCCCTCAAGGCCGAGGCGCTGATATTGAGTCCCTGGAACATGCCGATTAAGCTCATGATCTACTCCTTAGCCGGCCTGGCCGCGTATGGCCTGTTCGATGGCGCCGCGCCTATCCTGCACGAGCCGCACGCCCAATTGAAAGGCAATTTGGTTTTCGGCGAGCTTGGCCATTTCCATATCGATATCGACATTATTGACGCCGCTGGGCCGGGTTAAATCGATGGGCCGGTAAGCGACCGGCTCGACTTGGGCGAGTTCGGGGCGGATGGAAAGCCGGTCGCTTTTCAACCCTTCCCCAGCTTCGGCGGTATTTGCCTGCGGATTCGGTTTCAGGGCCTGGCGTAGAGCCTCTTCGAAAGCCACTTCAATCCTCTGGTATCCCGGAGTCCCCACATTGGCGATATTGCCGGCGATGGCCTTGGCCCTCATGGCGGCGGCGTCCAGGCTTTTACCCAGCACGGGCAGGGAGGTGTGATTGAATAAGGCGTTCTGGATCAACATGACTTGTCCCAAGTGCGCAAGGCTCATGCCAGCGGGCAAAACGGCAATCAAGTCTTCGAGTCTTGTAAAAAAGGGCTTGAGCAAAACCTCAAGCCATCCGATAAGCCTGACTTCAGGGAAGGATTTGCCCAGGCCTGCCCGAAGTCGGCAATTCCTGCCGCCAACCGAGTTCCGCTAAAAACTCCCCCAATTCCGCCAAATCATAGCCGTCGGCTTTTTTGAGCACGATTTGGCGGTGAAAAGGCGCGCAATCATATCCCGGGGGAATTTTTTCCCGGTGCACGACCACCATTCTCTTGCCGAGATAAAGTGAGAAATGGGCGATAAAACTGTCGAATCCGATCAGCCCACCGGGCCAGGTGCGTATTCTGTCGGCCAATTCCTCGGGCGGGTATTGCCAGATTTGACGGTCGGGATAGCACCGCCGCAAGTGGGAAACCAATTCCCCATCGTCAGGGCCGGCCAGCAGGGTGACCTGGGTGGTGCTGAGCCTATCCATCATCTCCCCTATCAGCCTCAGCATGTCGGCCAATCCCAAGGCCTTTAAAAATCCGGTTCCGCCCAGGGAAAAAAGCACGGGGATTTGAAAGGGAAACCGGCTGCCTTCGTCCACCCGCAAGCGAAGGGGATGAATGGGCCGGAGCGAATCTTTCCGAGCGGCCAAGGCTGCGGGCAGTTGTTGGGCGGCTTCGGAAAAGTTGACCGTTTCCCGGGTCAGGGGCAAGGTGAAATGATAACTGGATCGCCCTTCCTCTTCGGCATGCCGGAACCCACCGCACCATCGCCCCAGACGCCATGCCAGGAGGTCATACCTGACCCGGTAAACCCCAATCGGCGTCGTCAAAAGCAAATCGGCCGGCTTCAAAAAAAACCGCAGCAAGTCGCCGAGGCCGGCCGCTACGACCCTCGGCGGCAAGGCGAAAGCGAATTCCCGGAGCAGGGACCGGGAGCCGTAGAGGTGCAATTGCGCCTTGGGCCAAAGCGCGGCGGCCTCGGCAAGCATGGGAAGGACTTGCACGAAGTCGCCGTAAGTCCCGGCGAACAAGACCAGAATCGTCCGCAGCTCTCCGGGATTTCGCCTGAGCCGCCGGGCGGGTAGGAGGGCGTTGAACCGCCGTATCCGCCAGCGTAAACCATTCCGCAAGGAGAATTGCAAATTCTGAATCATCGGCATTGGAAATCCTTGCTAATTATGCCACACTGGAAACACCGATATGAAAAAAAATGGCAAGACCCTTTACTCCTTTCTCAACAAAGACTTTTTAAGCACGCGCGAGGGACGCGCCGTGCGCGTACTGGCCGAATTCAACGAACCCGAATACCGGTTTAAGCATTTCGGCATCCAGGATACCATCGTCTTTTTCGGTTCCGCGCGGACTTTATCCAAGGCCAAGGCCACCGAGAGGGTGAAAAAGCTGGGCCGCAACCCGAAAACCAAGGCCAAGGAATTGGAACAGGCCACCCGCGATCTGGAAATGAGCCGGTATTACGAAGACGCCGTCGAATTGGCCAAACGAATCGCGCAGTGGTCGGCCAAGCACAAATTGAAATACACCTTGTGTTCCGGAGGCGGGCCGGGCATCATGGAAGCGGCCAACCGCGGGGCCAAAAAAGCCGGCGCCAGCAGCATCGGCCTGAATATCCGCTTGCCTTTCGAACAAGAAGCCAATCCCTATATCAGCGATCATTTGAATTTCGAATTCCATTATTTCTTCGTCCGCAAATTCTGGTTCGTTTACCTCGCCAAGGCCATTTTGATTTTTCCGGGCGGATTGGGCACCCTCGATGAAATGATGGAGGTGTTGACCTTGGTGCAAACCGGACGCATCACCAAAAAAATGGTGATCGTATTGTATGGCCGCTCTTTCTGGAGCCAGGTATTAAACTTCGATCACCTGGTGGACACCGGCATGATCAGCGCGGCCGATCTGAAATTATTCGAAATCGTGGACAGCGTCGACGAGGCTTACGCCGTGGTGACCAAGGGTTTGAGCCGAAACCAGAAAGCAACGGCAAACAAGGCGCTTCTCAAGCCTTGATGGCCGCCTCGGAGGGTTAAATTATGCTCCCCATCACCCATGTCGTCTCCATGCTGACCCAACACGAAAAACCCTGGCCCCGCGATCCCCTTACCCATATCATCCTGGGAGCCGAACCCTTCGATCTGGGCAAAGGCGATCACGCCATCCTGTTCATCCACGGCTGGACTTCGACGCCGCGTGAAATGCGTTTCCTGGGCGAACGATTCGCGGAACGGGGCTATCACAGCCACGGTTTGCTCTTGCCGGGGCATGGCCGAACCTTGAGGGCCATGCAAAACACGCGGTTTTCCCATTACCTGGAGCACTGCGAGGACGTATTCAATGACTTGGCGCTCAAACATGACAAGGTCACCGTCGCGGGCCTGAGCATGGGTGGGCTATTGGCCCTGCACTTGGCGGCCCGGCGCCAGGTACATAGCCTGCTGCTGTACGCGCCTTTTTTACAGCCTTCCGGATCGACCATGGGGATATCGAATAAGCGAATGGCCCCGCTCGCCAAATTATGGACCGATGAAGTCGCCAAAGACGCCGAAGGGCCCATCCTCGATAAAGACGCCTTGGCCCAGCATATCGCCTACCATGCCATGCCGGCGGTGGGATTGGCCGATGTCCTCCAGGCGGGGGAAAAAATCCGTCCGCATCTTTCCCGCATCACCTGCCCCACCTTGATACTGCATGCCGTCAAGGACAGGACCAGCGATTTCGAGGGATCTTGCGGACTGCTCCGGCACCTGGGATCGGAGGATAAGACCCTGATCGCCCTCAATCGCAGCAACCATGTCATCACCTTGGATTTCGAGCGGGAGAGGGTGGAAAAGGAAAGCGTGGTCTGGTTGGCCAGGCACCCATAGGACCTGATTCCCGGCGGAATTACCTTTTGGGGCTTTTCTTACGGTCACATGCAAATCCGGATCAGCCAACTCGCCAAGCAGTTTGAGGGGACCCAAGCCCTCGACCATATCGACCTGGAAATTCCCGACGGCCAGCTCGTCGCCCTTTTAGGCCCTTCAGGCTGCGGCAAAACCACCTTATTGCGTATGATAGCCGGTCTGGAATTGCCGGATTCGGGAGAAATCCTCTTCGACGGCAAGGACGCCTCGCAATTGCATGTGCGGGAAAGGCAAGTCGGCTTCGTCTTCCAGCATTATGCCCTCTTCCGCCACATGAGCGTGCGCGACAATATCGGCTATAGCCTCTCGGTGCAAAAAAAAACCAAGGCCGAAATCGACATGCGCGTGGAGGAATTGCTCGATTTGATCCAATTGAAAGGGGTGGCCGGCCGTTTTCCCCATCAATTATCCGGGGGCCAACGCCAGCGCGTCGCCCTCGCCCGGGCCCTCGCGGCGAGACCCGAATTTCTTTTGCTGGACGAACCTTTCGGCGCCCTCGATGCCCAGGTCCGGCAGGACTTAAGGCGTTGGCTGCGCAAATTGCACGAAGAAATGCATGTCACCTCGATTTTCGTCACCCATGATCAGGACGAAGCTTTCGAAGTCGCCGACCGGGTCGTCATCATGAATAAGGGAAGGATAGAGCAAATCGGTTCGCCGGAGGAAATCTTCCACCAGCCCGCCAATGCTTTCGTGATGCAATTCCTCGGCAACGTCAATATTTTCCATAGCCGATTGGAAGGGGCTCCCGGCCATTTTGAACTGGTCGGACCGGGAGGATTGCCCGCCAGCCCCGTTTTCGTGCGGCCCCATGAATTGCTTTTAACGCGCGACAGCCATGGCGACGGATCGGTGCCCGGACGGATAAGCCATGTGCGGACCATCGGGCTTTCGGTCCGGGCCACCTTGACCACCTCCGGCGGCCAGGACGTGACCGTGGAATTGGCCAGGGAGGAATTCCATGGCCTCGGCTTGAGCAAGGGCGACCCCGCCTTCGCGACGCCCAAACGGATGCAAGTCTTCAAGGACGACTACACCATTTGAAATTCGCCTTCGTCGACCCGTTCACCCTCCCCTGGCCGCTGCTGATAGCCGGGGCCGCGGTTTTCGGAGCCATGATCGGATCCTTTTTCAATGTGGTCATTTACCGCATGCCGAGGGGGGAATCGGTGGTTTGGCCTCCCTCCCGCTGCCCCCGCTGCCAGCGGGGCATCCGGCCTCTGGAAAATATCCCCGTGCTTTCCTGGCTGTTTCTGCGGGGCAAATGCGCCGGTTGCCGCCTGCCCATCAGCATGGAATATCCCCTGGTGGAGGCCTTTACCGCCCTGTGGGCCGCCCTCTTGACCCTTGTTCTCCTACGCTTCCATCCCCAAGCGCCTTGGGATTTCCGCCTCGGTTTCCTTTATCTCGGGCTTTGCGCCATACCCATTACCCTCATCGACTTCCGACATTACCTGATCCCGGATTTATTGAATTATCCCGGCCTCTTGCTCGGGCTGGGAGCGAGCTTCCTGCCGGGAGGCCTAACGCCCTGGCAAAGCCTCCTCGGGGCCGTCATTGCCGGCGGCCTGCTCTTCGGAATCGGTTTTCTGGCGGAAAAACTCCTGCGGAAAGAGGCCATGGGGCTTGGCGACGTCAAGCTTTTGGCCATGGCCGGCGCTTGGTTCGGCGCTTCCACCTCCCTGCTGGGCCTATTGTTCGCCGCCCTCTTGGGAACCCTGATCGGTTTACCCCTTTTGCTCTTCGGCCGCTTGAACCAGGAAAAACACCTGCCCTTCGGGCCTTTCCTCTGTCTCGGGGTGCTTCTGTCGGCTCTGGTGGGTGATTTACTGCTGAATTGGTATTTCGCTCAGCTTCGTTTCTAATGACTGGCCTGATTGGCCTTAATTTTCTAAATTGCCCCAATTCTTTGGCTCCTTTCGAGGACTCTCTGACTGATGGCCCACGACCGATGGCGAAACTGAGCCGCTTGGGGTTCGGTTGGCAGGTCGTCTGGGATTCCTGCTTTTTCACCTGGGGAAACCGACTATGGCCAACAATGTGGTCTTTGATGACGAATGGGATTTTTGTTTCGATCCGGTTGACGCCGGGCTAATCGATCAGTGGTATAAGCATCAGCCGGGCGATACCAAACCGGTTCGGCTCCCCCACTTATGGAACCAGGAGGCCAATCCCGAGGGCGCGCATATCGCCTATTACTTCAAGTCCTTTCATCTCGACAAAAAGGACTCTTATCGCCGCTTTTTCCTGAAATTACCCGCCGTCCAACACCATTGCATCGTGTGGATGAATGGCGAGGAATTGGGCTCCCATTTGGGCGGGCACGTGCCTTTCGAATTCGACTGCTCCCGCTCGGTCAAGGTCGGGGAAGACAATCAATTGGTCTTACGCGTCCAGCACCTCGATCGTTCGGGGAAAATCCTCGACGCCATCGGCAATGAATTGCCCATGGGCGGCCCTTACCAGCGCGCACCTTATGCCGGTGTCGACGCGGGAATCACCTTGGTCAAATCCATCAAGGGAACCGTCCGCTCCATCAATGTCCTGCCGGATTTCGAAGCCGACCGGATTACCATCGAAATGCGTTTTTGGAATAACCGCAATTTCCAGGGTGACCTCGGCATCGACATCACCAATCCCGCCGGCGAAACCCAGTCCCTGGTCAAGGCCATCAAGCTGGAAAAAGAAAACGCCGTCTTTTCCCTGAATGTGCAATTCGACAATAGCCATGTTTGGTCGCTGAATGATCCCGCGCTTTACTCCTTGCGGGTGTCGGTGCCGGGCGCCGATTCCCAAACCGTGCGTTTCGGCATGCGCGGCGTCGACATCGAAAAAGGCATTTGGCGCCTCAATCACGCCCAAGTCAAGGTGCGCGGCGTGGTCATGCCCTGGTCCTTTCCGTTCTCCCACGGCAAACCGCATATGCCCATCGACTGGCGCAAGGAATTGACCACCTTGAAGGAGTCGGGATTCAATTGCCTGCGATCGGGCGGAGCCCCTTTCCCCGAGGAAATCCTCGACATCTGCGACGAAATCGGCCTCCTGGTCTTGCAGGAGACCACGTGCTATAACCAGCGCTCCAGCAAGGACGCCCTCGACAGCATCAAGATCCTGGTACAGGCCATGATAGAGCATCAAGGCCATCATCCTTGCATTTACGCCTGGGTGATGGGATCCGAAAACGGGTCCATGGTCCTGGAAAACGGCAACAAGCTCTTGCGCTTCGCTTCCGAATTCGATCCCACCCGGCCCGCTTTTTCCAATCTCAATTCGGTTTATATCGACGCCATGGGCGGAGGAAAAATCGATCAGGGCAAGGTTTGGGAACCCCTGCAACAGCAGATCAGTCCTTATGAAAGCCATAAGACCCACCTGACCTACCCCTTCCCGCAGCGCAGTTTCCTCATGCTGCAGAATTACCTCACGTCCAAGGACGCCAAGCAGGTATTCGACGGCGTGCATGGAAACAAGTCTTTCTGGGATCGATACAATTACCTGAAAGATGAAGGCGGCGGCAAGGTCCTATTCGACGGTATCGGCGTCCCCAGCTTCGAAGGCTTGGCCGAACAATTGGATTTATGGAAGAAGTTTTCCTCCACCCCGGAATACAAGGACGCGGCCCGGCTGCTCCCCGAGTTGACCCAGGGATTGAAGGATCGCGGCCTGGACGCCATCTGGAAAACCGCCGAGGAATTCCTGGAAGACGGCTCGGCCTTGGCGCGCGAGGGTTTCCAAAGGCATCTCGAGGCCATCTTGAGCAATACCCAAATCCTCGGCTGGATTTACGAAAACTACGCCGACTTCGGCGGGGATTGCAGCGGATTGTTCAACTGGTCGAGACAGCCGAAGCCGACCTTGGACATCATCCGCAAGGTGCATAGGCCGGTCCATATCTATGCCGAAGCCGAGGAAAGAACGCCTTATGCCGGTACTTCGGCGGCGATTAAAATCCATCTCCTCAACGACGGACAATTAACCGATTTCGGCGTCGCGCTGCGGGTCAAGGGACCCAATGGCCGGGTCTGGCATCAAGAACAATTGACGGGCAAAGCCCGAGCGGGTTACAACGCCGCCGGGCGTTTCAAATTTCCCGTCGGTTTCGAGACCGGCGGCTTCACCTTCGATCTCATTCTTTCCAGGCAAGGGAAAGAAGTCGCCAAAACCGAGGAAAGTTTTTTCGTTCCTCCCGAAGCCAAGCTCGACGCGTGCCTCAAGAAAGTGACCACTTACGGACCCTTTCCCGACACCGTCACCTGTTCCACCTCTCCCGACTCTTCCCTGATCGTGCTTTATGACCTGACCTTGCTCAAGGATGGGGACATTCGGCAGGCCTTTGCGAAGGCCGAGAGCGGCGGCACCGTCATTTTAGCCTCGCTGACCGAAGAGGATACGCGCATCCTGAATGCGATGAAGTTATTGCCGGTGGAAATCAATGCCTACCGCTGCGGGGGCAATCCCAAGGGCGCCTTTCACTGGACCAAAAAAGCCCCAGAGTTCAAAAACCTTCCCGCCGGGGGAATGCTCGACCAGGTATGGGCCGAGATCGCGCCCATTTGGAGCATCGAAGGATTGGAGAAAGTCGGTGATAAGCTCCAAACCGCCGCCGGTACGGTATCGGTGCAAGATCCCGGAGTGAGACAAAGGCTGCAATGGGGAGTCGACCTGGCCACCCTCCATCACGGCAAGGGTAAAATCGTTTTCTGCCAATTCGATTTATTCGTACGGTTGGGGAAAAACGCCCTGGCCGACGCCCTGTTCGCGAATCTGGTGGCCTTGCACGGCTAGAAGCGCCGCTCAGGCCCATCGGTTGGGCCTACGGAAAAAAGATTACTTCTTGGCTTTCTTCCCTTTGGCCGGCTCTTTGCCGGCCTTTTTATTGGGGGGTTCCGACTCGACGGCTTCCTTGGGAAGGTTTTGCCGCAAAGAATCCAAAATCCTGGCGGCGCTGTCCAAAACGGATTCGACCGAAGAGGAATCCGCCGGCACTTCCACCATGATTTCCTTGGGTGGGGGTAATTCCGGATCTTTTTTCGGCAATGCCGATTGCAGCCAAATGTCCGGCGTCAAATTGCGGATCTCGGCCACCCGCTGATCCGGCGACCAAGTCCAACTCGCCAATCCCATTTGCATGAGGCGAAACCATTCCCGAAGCCAAATCTCCCGGCTTTGGGCCGTGGCCCACCAGGCCGAGGGCTTGAATACCGGGGTCTCCGCGGCATAAAGGCGGATGACGGGTAGTCCGCCGGCGAGCTTGCGGTAGAGATACCCCGTCGCCCGGGCGTGGAAATTCGAGGTGATTAAATTCAAGGTGTCGATTTGTTGCAGGCGCGCTTGCGCCAAGACCTGCCGGGCGACTTCAAAATCCGACCCCGCATCCACCCGCATTTCGAAAAGCCTATTGGGCGGCATGCCTTGCGTTTCGAGATATCCGCGGCTCAACTCGGTGATCCAACGCGTCTTGTATAGACGTCCGCCGACCAGGACCAAGGTGTCGATACGCCCATCGATCGCCAATGCCAAAGCCGCGTCGCTCGCCTCGCAGGCTTGGGTCTCCCCGGGCAACACGAATGCCCACCCCGCATGGTCTAACTCCCCGCCCTTGACCAGGTATTGCCCCGATTTCCAGAGCAGGATCAAAAAAGCGGCGACGAGAAATAGGGCGGGAAAGTAAACCCAGAAGATCAGTCGTCCCCATACCGATCGGCGCTTGACTCCCCGCGCGCTGGGCGGCCGCATCGCCATGGGTGCCGGCCTAGTCTTCTTCGATTCGCACGGTTATGGCGACGGGCTCCAGGGGATTGTCGCGATGATCGGCCTCCACGGCGACGATGGCGTCGGCGACTTCCATCCCGGATACCACCCGGCCGAAAAGCGAATATTGCCCGTCCAAATGGGGAGCGTCATCCACCACGATGAAAAATTGCGAGGAAGCGGAATCGGGATGGCCCGACCTGGCCATGGAAAGGGCGCCGCGCTTATGGGCTTCCTTGGAAAACTCCGCCTTGACGTTCTGACCGCTGCCTCCGGTGCCATGCAAGCGCTTGTCCTCTTGCTTGCTATTCGGATCGCCGCCTTGAATCATGAAGCCGGGAATGACGCGGTGGAAGAGCGTTCCATCGTAAAAACCCTTTTTGGCCAGTTGAATGAAGTTTTCCACATGCAAGGGCGCGAGTTCGGGAAGGAATTCGAGGGCGATATCGCCCAGGCGGGTGGAAATAATGGCTTTGGGCATGATGGCCTTTCTCTGGGTAAGCATCGCAAGTTAAGAAAAATCAATAATGCCCCGGCAAATTCAGGCGCAGGAGCAGGGCGTCGTCGCCGTTATCGGCATAATAACGCTTGCGTAACCCCACCTTGGCGAACCCCCAGCGCGCATAAAGGGCCAGAGCGGCGGCGTTTTGGGAACGGACTTCCAAGTGCACGGTTTTCACCCCGAGGCTTTGGAGATGCGCTAATAAACGTTTGAGAAGGGATGACGCCAAGCCGCGCCTCCGCCACGAGGGGGCTATGCCTAACAGCAATACCTCGGCCTCGGCGTCGATTTTTTGGGCCACCCAATAGCCCACTTTTTCATCTCCGACGGCGAGGAGGCCGCCTAGACCACCCGCGTGGAAATGATGGAGCAAAGCCGAAAAGCTCCATGGGACCGGATTGCAAAGGCCTTCGAGTCCGGCCACGAGGGTCATGTCCTCTTCTTTCCAAAGCCGGTGCGAAGGTTCAGCTTCGCTGCCCAGCCGTTTGGCTTCGGCGGCCGAGGCTTGCACATAACGCGGATGGATAATGCCTAAGGGCGAGGGGCCATGCGCAAAGGCGAACGCGAAAAGAGCGGGCCAATTCGGCGCGTCCTCCATGGCGAGGACCCGGGAGAAATGCAGGAAGTCCGTTTCATTTTTCGGCAAAGCCCCGCTCACTTGCAAAGCCGGAGCCTTGCCTTGTTCGCGGCACCAGGCCGATAAGGCTTCGGAGGAAAGCAGGATTTCCTCTTCCCGACCGGGGTAGCGGATATACCAGCGTCCCCCATGGGCCGGTATCGCCGTAAGCGCATCGGGGTCATGGGCGAAATTCGCCTGCACCGCGCCGAGGGAAGAAAAGGCATGCAGGGGTAATTTCCGCGCGAAAGCGAGACCTTGGGCCAGGGCTATCCCGACGCGTATCCCGGTAAAACTCCCCGGACCGGCCGCCACCGCGATAGCCCCGATCTCGGCAAGACGCCTCCCAGCTTCGGCTACCCCTGCCGTTACGGCATCGAGTACCTCTTCATTCCGCAAGGGAGGCCGTACCACCCGGGCGGCGAGAATTTTTCCCCGCCCATCGTCCAGCGCGAAATAGGTGGAGGTGCAAAGATCGAGGTAAAGCCGCAAGGATTCAGCCTGGATATCGGACCCGCTCAATGGAATCCGGAAGGCGCGCCTAAGCGCGCTGAGCTCGCTTCGATAATCCGCGTCAATAAATCGCGGTAGGAAAGTCCGGCATGATGAGCCTGTTGAGGCAAGACCGAAGTTGGGGTCATACCCGGCAAGGTATTGGTCTCCAGCACGTAAATGGCATCGTCGGTAACCATCATATCGGTCCGGCTATAAACCGATAAATGCAAGGCCCCGTGGCATTGCTCCGCCAATTCCCGGATCCTCCGCAAGGTCGCCTCCGGCATGGGAGCGGGAGTGATTTCCTCGGTGCGGCCCTTTTGGTATTTCGCGGCATAATTGAAAAAGCCATCTTGCTTGGGCCGGATTTCGGTAGGCGCCAGGGCGCCATGCCCATCCAAATATCCGCAGGTGATTTCACGTCCCGAAATGAAAGCCTCGAGGAGGAGATCATCCGAATCATGGGCTAGGGTCGGGATCAACTGCCGGGCTTCTTCCCCGTTTTTGGCTATGCCCATGCCCAGGCTCGAACCGCCCTTGGGGTATTTGATCAGCATGGGATAACCCAGGGCCGCCTCGGCTTCGGCCAAGACCTTCTCCAACAGCCTTGATTCGCCCGATCGCGCTTGGACGAGGGCCGATTGCGGCAAAACCCGGTAGAGGGCGGTGGGAATTTGGTGGGCCTGGTATAATCTCTTGCTGATGATTTTATCCATGGCCAAGGTGGCCCCGAAACTTCCGCTCCCCGAAAAGGGGATGCCGGCGAGTTCAAAAAACCCCTGCAGCCTTCCATCCTCTCCCCCGACGCCATGCAAACCCAGCAGAACCATATCGCAAATCGGCAAATGCGAAAAATGCCCGAAAGATTGCTTATGCCAATGCGATGGAGTTTGCCGGAGATAATCGGCAGCCATTTCGGCGGAAATCGCCAAGGTCTCCCCAGGAATTTCCTTGGGCCAAGACCAGGTATTGTCCAAGCCGATCAGCAAGGGAAAACCGATGAATCGACTTCCGTCCAACTCAGCCAGCATTCCGGCGCCCGATTTGAGAGAAACATCATGTTCGGAGGAAATTCCTCCCATGGCCACCGCGATTTTTTGCTTTTTCATGAGAAATCAAATTTCCAAGACATTCCCCATCGGGGTGTCGGCGTGAAAAAAATCGTCCTTGAAATAAGAAAAACCCTCTTCATCCGGGGAATAGAATTCCCCCACATAATTCGAAAAAAAGAAACGCAGCGCCGCTTCGCGGCTATCCATTTCCACGAAACGGTGGATCAGGGACGGCTTTTCCGTCATAAAGGCAATGGCATATCGAGGCATAACGTAAAAGGTACTCGCCCTTTCCCGGGAAAAAGCAAAAAGTAAGCAATTGGCCCGCCTCTTGCTTGGAGCCTGCTAATCATGCCATGCTTAAAGAGAGATGCCAAGCCTTTCTTCTTCCGAAAGCGATAGGAAAAACGAGGCCAAAAGAGCCGCGGATTTGATTTCGCAATTGCGGGCGGGTAGGATTATCCCGCCACAAGACTTGCTATGGCTATTCGCCAAAGGCTTGGCCGAATCCGAAACCCGACAAGACCGTCACTATCGCTGAAACCATGCGGTCGATTTTCATTTTCATGCCCTATAATCCGGGCGACGTCATCATGGCCTTGCATTTGGTGCCTTACTTGAAAGTGCGGTTCCCCGATTCCGTGCTCGATTTCATCGTGGGCGACGAATCCTTGGGCCTGGTAAAAGGCCTCAGCGGCATAGACCGCATCTTGATCTTGCCGCGGCGCCCCATGCGATCCGGCTTTCTGGAAGGCACGCCGATAAACGACTTGCTTCCCCTGCTCCACGCTCAAGTCAAACCTCGTGAAGATGGACCTTATTCCCTAGGTATCAATCTCTTCCAACCGATTTTCGGAGCCTTTCTGGCCAGCTATTTGGGGGCGGAAAAAAAGGTGGGGTTATTCGCCGAACCCGGCGCGGGGGTCAAGGTCCACACCCACTGGATGGAAAGGTGGATGGCCTTGCCCGCAGAGAGGGGCGCATTGCCCCTGCATACCGTCGATTTTTTCCGCCTTGCGGTGGACGAAGCTTTAGAAGAGCGGGATCGAGAGGGACATCGCCAGGCTTTAGACGAGAGAAACCCGTGGCCCCCTCCCAACCCGAATGCGCTTTTCCCGGCGGTGGAATGCGAGCCCCCTATCCCAGGAGCCGATCGGAAATTCCCGAAGGCGATTTTGCACCCCGGCTCCGCTTGGATTGGAAAGCGTTGGCCCATCGAGAATTGGGTGGCTTTATCGAAAGCGCTTTTGGAAGCCGGTTGGGAAGTCGCCATCACGGGTTCCCAGGAAGAAGCCGGCTTGAAAGAAGCTTGGACCACGGATATGCAGGCCGGTTATCCGGCGCAATTGGCTTTTTACCTCGGCGCCCTGGACTGGGAAGGGATGAAAGCCTTAAGCGCTAGGAGCGACTGGCTTATCTCCGGCGATACCGTGGCCATGCACCTGGGCGCGGCGTCGGGATGCCGTATCCTGGCCTTGTTCGGCGCCAGCAATCCACGGGAGACCGGGCCTTATGGTTCCCGTCATTTGATCTGGGAAACCGAATCCTCCGGTTACCCCCCGCAATTGGCGTTGGGTAAACCCCATGCGGGATTAAAGGAATTGAATGCCGGCGAAGTAATCGATTTCCTGCTCAAAGGAAAAGGCCCCGTAACCGGAAAGCTGCTCGAGACCCGCCTCCATCCCGAGTTGGGGGTCCAGGTGCTCAGAAATAAGGCAGGGGAATGCGAGGACGAGGGTATTTTATCCCGTTGGCTATCGTCTTATGGAGAGGAGCCGGCTGGGATGGATCCGGGAACCCGGCCATCGGCATTGGAGGGGCTATTGCAATCGCTGGATAGGGCTTGCGGGCAACCTACCCTGGAAAACCTGAAGGAGCTTGAGTTGGTTGAGGCGGCTTGGGCCAAGGAAAGCTCGGGCAGTTTCACCTGGGAGACGTATCGTATTGCCAGCAACGGAATTAGCATCTCTCCTTTAACTGAACACCTCGAACAACGTCGGCTTCGCCTGAAACGGGCCTTACGCGAATGGAAGTGAATCCATGCGGGCTTTAACCCGGTTTGACCGCCTCATCATCGGGATTTCGCTATTCATCATGCTCATCCTGGAAATCATGGCGTTCCGCCATTCCCCGGTTTGGCATTACGCTTCCTTGGCCTGGCTCGCCTCCATCTTGGTTTTTTGCTTAATCCGTTCGCGTAAGGAAATCGGGGAAACCCAGCTTTCTCTGCTCCATCATAAAAGGCTCGAAGTCAAAGCGTGGTATTTCGAATCCATCATCACCTATTCGGCCAATATCATTTTTACGGTCGACAGCGATTACCGTATCCTGAAATTCAATAAAGGATCGGAGCGCGCCTTCGGCCTGACCCAAGCCGAAGCCGTCGGCCGGGAAGTCCGGGATTTGTTCCAGGAAACCGCCGCCGTTTCGGCATTATTGGCCGAAGTCGAAAAGGAAGGGGTGGCCGAAAATCCCGGCATCCGCATCAAGCACTCGGACCAAAGCGCCGAGATTTGGCTTCAAGCCAGCATTACCCGCATGTTCCGCAGCGACAAGGAAATGATCGGCACGGTTTTCAACTGCGTCGATATCACCAAGCGGCGGCAATTGGAATTGGAATTGCAGGAAAAGAACCACCAGCTCCTGAGGCTTTCGATCACCGACGGTCTTACCGGCCTATTCAATGTCCGGCATTTCCACGAAGAGGTGTCGCGTAGCCTCAAAACCTTGCGCCGTTATCCCGATCGATCGCTTTCCATCGCCCTGCTGGACGTCGATCAATTCAAGAAATTCAACGATACCAAGGGGCATTTGGCGGGGGATCATCTCTTGCATAGCCTGGGCCGAATCCTGCAATTCGAAATCCGGCAAGGCCTTGACCAGGCCTTTCGTTACGGCGGCGATGAATTCGTGCTGCTTTTGCCCGATACCAAGGCCGACGGCGCCCAAACCATATGCGATCGCGTACGGTCCGCTTTCGCCAAGGCCGACTTCGCCCCGACCGGGCTGTCCATCGGCATTGTCGGGATTACCGGATCGGAAACCATGGAATCCAAGGGCGAAGCGAAAAGCGAGAACCTCGAAATCGAGCAATGGCAGAAAAGCCTCATCAAAAGGGCCGATGTCGCCATGTATACCGCCAAAAACCAAGGCGGCGGCATCGTCATCGCTCCCTGAGCTTCAGGGGTCAACGCCCCTTGCCCCGGCGATTTTGCGCGTAATCGACGAAGACGAATTCCCCCAATTCGCCGAGCCCCGTATAAAACGCCTGGCCCTGGCATAGCTTGGTGAAGTTTTCCACGAATTCCACCAGCAGGGGATCGCTGGCAACCATGAAGGTGGTGACGCGAATGCGCTCCTTGCGGCAGAGGTGGGCCTCGGCATAGGTCTTATCCAGGACCAGGGGATCCAAGCCGAAGGAATTCCGGTAGAGGCGGCCGCGATCAAAGACGGCCGAAGGCTTGCCGTCGGTGACCATGAAAATCCGCTTATTCGGATTGCGCCTGCGGCGCAAAAGCGATCGCGCCAAGCGAAGACCGTCGCAGGTATTGGTATGGTAGGGGCCGACGGCGACCTTGGCCAAGCGATGAGCGGGGATTTCGGTGGCTTCGTCCCCGAAGGTCAGAACATCGAGGGTATCGCGGGGGTATTGCCGCCGGATATGCTCGGTGAGCGATATCGCCACGTTTTTCGCCGGGGTGATGCGGTCTTCTCCGTAAAGGATCATGCTGTGGCTGATGTCTATCATCAGAACGGTGGAGCATGCCGACAATTCTTCGCGTTCATGGACTTCGAAATCCTCTTCGCGCCAATCCCCGAGCGGGGACGGCCGTTCCTCCGGAGACGCGGGGAATTCGCCGGCATCCCCATCTTCCCGGGACGGAACGCCGGTCATGTCAGCCCCCGCCGAGAGATCTCCCACGGAACGGTAAAGGGCATTGCGCAAAGAATTCCGGTAATCCATGTCCCCGGGATCGTCGCCGTGCTTGAAGGCGCGGGTTTCGCTGAGGCGTTCACCCCCCTTGCCGGTTTTGCCGGTGCGGTGTTGGCCTTTCAGGCTCCGCGACAGATTCTTGAAGACCCGCTCATACACCTGATCCCGGATGGTTTGCTCACCCCTGGGAGTGATATCGAAATTCCCCTTGTCCCTTCGGATAAGGCCGGCCTCCTCCAGCCTGTCGAGCACATCCTCGAAAGTCATGTCGCGGTCCAATAAACCATGCCTATCGGCCAGACGTTGCAGCCATTCCAAGGTTTGCCCGATGTCGCCATTGGCGCGCAAATAAATTTGCCCGAACAGGTCTTCCCAATTCACCTCTCCCCCCAAAGGAGGAGGAGCGAAAACGGGCTGGTGGCGATAGGCGATTTCCATGACGGGTTTTGCGGTTAACCGCGCTCCAAAATATCCGCCATCGCGTCCCGGTAGCGAAAGCCTTCCGTCAGGTTTTCCTTGGCGAGGCGGCCATGCAGGGCCAAACCTTCCAGGACCAATTCCATCCAGAACGCCGCCTCATCCCCTTCGGTTACGACCCCGGATCCGGGCAAGGCGCATTTGCGGACGACATCGCCGAAGCCGGGGATGAGGTTCAGGGCTTTCCAGAAAGCGGCGTCGTCCTGCTTGTCGTTCAGGACCAGGATATGCCCTTCCTCGAACCAGGTCAATACGGGATGGTAAGGGTTGGCTTCCGGATTCTTCTCTTTTTTATTGTAAGGATCCCGGAAATGGCGGGAGAAAAAGGACTTGATCGATTTGCCGATGAGCATGCGCGCCACCGACAAGGGTCCTTCCTGCTCGCCGGCATAGACCAATTCCACCTTGCCGGTAATGCCCGCGACCGCGGCTTCCAAATCCAATAAGCGCGCCCGCGATTTTTTTTCGCCCGTCGTTATCATGCGCATTTCCACGGCGCTGTAAAGCAATTCCATGGCGGCTATCGGTAATCGCGCCGAGACTCCGCTTTTGGGATCGATGAAATCCTTGTCGTCGCGGGCTTCGAAGGCTATGCCTTCGACCAAGGTGGCGAACCCGTCGGCCAGGACCACGGCGCTGCCGTCTCCCCTTTTCAACCAGGCTTCCTGAGCCGTAATGCGCGAGGCGGCGGCGATATTTTTGGGATAATGGGTGAGTATTTGCGACTCGATGCGGTCTTTCAAAGGCGTGATGATATTGCCGCGATTGGTATAGTCCTCGGGATTGGCGGAAAAGGCCATCATCAAATCCAGGGGAAGGCGCACCTTGAAGCCGCGGATTTGGATATCGCCCTCTTCCAGGATATTCAAGAGTCCCACCTGGATGCGCGGTTGCAAATCGGGCAATTCATTGACGACGAAAATGCCGCGATGGGAACGCGGCACCAGCCCGTACTGGATGGCGCCTTCATGCCCCAGGGAAATGCGTTGGTTGAGCGCTTTCACCGGATCGATGTCGCCGATGAGGTCGGCCATGCTCACATCGGGCGTCGCCAGTTTTTCGCCGTAGCGTTCCTGCCGGCCGACCCAGGCTATCGGAGCCTCGTCCCCCTGTTCACGCACCAGGCCGATGCCATAGGCGGAAATAGGCGCATAGGGATTGTCGTTGATTTCGCTGCCCGCCAGGATGGGCATGCCCTCGTCCAGCAAACCCGCCAATTGCCTGAGGATGCGGGTTTTGCCCTGCCCGCGCAAGCCCAGCAAGAGCACGTGGTGGCGGGAAAGAATGGCCTGGATCAAATGCTTGAGCACGGTATCCTCGAAACCGACGATGCCGGGCATCCAATCCTTGCCTTCCCGCAAAGCGGCCACGAGGTTTTCGCGCATTTCCTGCTTCACCGACCGGGATTTCCACCCGCTGGCCTTCAATTGACCCAGGGTAAGGATTTTATCCGGTTGGATCATGGCTTGGCGCCTCCGGCGGCGGCGTGCTTCTGGTAGGCCCGCCAAGTCGTGCTGACGAGGGTGTCCACGTCGGAAGACTTGGCTTCCCAACCCAGGATTTCACGCGCATACCTGGCGCTGGCGACGACGCTGGCCGTATCGCCGACGCGCCGCTCGACGATTTGATGGGGGATTTCGCGTTGGATCAATTCCTTGGTCTTGCGCAGGATTTCCAATACGGTCAGGCCGGTTTCCGATCCCAGGTTGATGATTTGGTTTTCCCCCTTGGACTCCAGGTATTCCAAGGCCTGGGCGTGGGCGACGGCCAAATCCCCGACATGGATATAATCGCGCACGCCCGTCCCGTCCCGCGTCGCGTAATCCTTGCCGAAAACCTGCATGGCGGGTCGCCAGCCCATGGCCGTTTCCATCACCACCGGAAATAGGTTGGCCGGGCTTTTTTCCAGCCCGGTGATGGCGCCGGTGACATCGTAGCCGGCCGCGTTGAAATAGCGCAAAGCCACGTAATGAAAACCTTTGAGCCTCGCATACCAATCCAGGAATTGCTCGATGGCCAGCTTGGTATAGCCGTAATAATTCTCCGGGCGGGTGGGATGCTTTTCGTCGATGGGCAGGTAGGCGGGTTCGCCGTAGACCGCGGCCGAGGACGAGAAAACGAAATGGCGGATGCCATGCCTGACCGCCGCGTGGATCAAATTGAGCGAGCCGGTGATATTGTGGACCGAATATTTTTCGGGCAAGAGCATGGACTCACCCGCCGCCTTCAAGGCCGCCAAATGAACCAGGCCGTCGAAAGCGAATTCCCGGCATACCGTGTCCAAGGTTTCCGGCAAAAGGATGTCTCCGTGGCGGAACAGGACTTCGCCCTGGACATTGCCCCGGTGTCCGGTGGATAAATTATCGAAAGCCACCACTTGGTGGCCGCGCGAGATCAGGGCTTGGGCGACATGCGAGCCGATATAGCCCGCCCCGCCGACGACGAGGATACGCAAAGAATTCCCCTTGTTTGAATGCTCCCCGATTCCGGGGAGACTCAGCAGAAAATAACTTGGCTTTAGGCCGTCGTCGTGCGCCGGATGGAAAAGAGGGTGATGTCATCCTGGGGCTGCCGCCCCTCGGCGAACCTGTCCCTTTCCTTCTGGACTTGGGCGATAACCTCGGAGGAACCCATATGGGCGTGTTTTTGCACCACGGATTCCAGGCGCTTGCGCCCGAATAGCTCGTCGCGCGGGTTCAGGCTTTCATGGACGCCGTCGGTATAGATGAAGAGCTGGTCGCCCGGATGGATGACGACATCCTCCTCGGTGAATACCGAATCCTCGAACATGCCGAGGAAAAAACCCCCGCGCATTTTCAAATGCTCAAGCTGGCGCGTCTTGTAACGGTAAATGATGGGATAAGGATGGCATACCCGGCTGTATTGCATGCGGCCGGTGCTGATTTCCAGAATACCGGCGAATACCGTGAGGTAATGCTCGGTTTTGATGGCGGCGCAGAGATCGATATTCACGTCATGCAGGACTTGGGAAACCGATTTGCCGAGGCGGACCCGGCGATCAAAGGCCATTTTCGCCATGGCCGTCACCAAGGCGGCGGGTACGCCGTGGCCTGAAACGTCGGTCATGAGCAGGAAAAGATGGTTGTCGTCCAATTTTTCGACGTCGTAATAATCGCCGGAAACTTTATAAGTGGGCTGATAGTTCGCGGCCAAATCCCAACCGGGCAATTGCGGCATGACCTTGGGCAACATGCCCTGCTGCACCTGCTTGGCCACATCCAATTCCGAATCCATTTCACGCTTCATCTCGGCCAATTCCTGGTTCTGAAGCGTCAGCTGTTCGCTGCGTTGGCGCAATTGCTCGGTCCGTTGGGTGACCTTGTCCTCCAATTCCAATTTATTGGCGATCAAGGTCTTTTCCATTTCCTTGAATCGGCTGACGTCGGTGATGAACCAGACCCTGCCGATTTGCCGGTTCTGCTCATCCTCGATGGGACGGGTATAGATTTGGTAGGCTCCCGGATTGGGCATGGCCATTTCGAAAAGCTTATCCAGATGCAATTGCGGCTCTTCCTGGATTTGCGAGAGAAAGGCCATGAATTCCGAAGGCCTCGCGAAATGGTATTGCAGCAGCTCGGCGGCTATCGAGAATTGCATGCTGGTGAATTGACGCCAATTCAAGCCGAATAACTTGCCGAAGCGGGCATTGGTCACGCGTATGACGCCGCCTTCGTCCACCAGGGCGATACCGTCCTTGGCGGATCCGATGATGGCCTTGACCCGGCTTTCCCAAATCCGCATGTCGGTGACATCCTGGATGGATATCAATCGCATGCCGCCGAGCAGGCGGCTGCGGAATTGGAAATACCGCTTTTCCCCGCGTTGCAGGGGAATTTCCTTCTCCCACTCGCTTTCACGGCCTTCGGGCTCGAGATAATAATCGATGTCCCCGAAAATGGGCCGGCCCGATTCGACATGCACCGCCAATTCACGGATGGAACGGCCGATGGCCTGGTGAATGGTCAGGCCCAGGACTTCCAGGGCGAAAGCATTGATGCGCATGACGCGGCCGTCGCGATCCAGGTGCAAGATGCCCGTCCGCTTGCCGGTAAAATCCTCTTGCCTGGCGAATTCATCGAGTTGGTTGCGGGTATTCTGCAAGTCCCCCTGGGCCTTTTGGATTTGCGCGCGCAGGGCAGGCAATTCCACCTCATCTTTATACTTGAGAAGATGTTGCAGTTGGATGTTTTGCTGCTTGAGCTTGGTGACATCCTGGCCATTCTCAGGCGCATCATTGCGAATATCCAAAGGCATGCCTAGTCTGAATTTCCTTACCGTCGGCGGGTGGAAACGGATTCCAATCGACCCATAAGTATAGACTTACCCGGCCCCTAAAACGCCACCCCAACTTTCGCTTGTCTCCCGCCGCCCAGGCCGTGTATCTTACTGCCAGCCAACCAGGGGTAAACCATGACCGCCCAGTCTTTCCGCCAAAGTCCATCCATTTCCAAACGAAATACCCTAGCCATCGCATTATCCTTGGCCTTGGGGCTTTTCCTGGCCATGGCGTCGCCGCTCTTCGCCCAGCAGGCCATGGAGCAGGGCCCTAAGCCGCCCGAACCCTTGCCGACTTATGAATTGGATAAAAAGGGGCAAAAGGCGCATTTGGACTTTTCCTTGGATATTCATCCCATATCCGATGCCAATTTGAAATTCAGTCAATTCGCCAAGCATAAGCTGATGGTCTTCTATTTCTCGGCCAAGTGCCCGCATTGCCAGCATGCCGCTCCCCATGTGCAAAAATTGGCCGACGAGTTGACGGCCAAGGGGTTTCAATGCCTGGCCATAGCCATCAAATACAATAGCGAGGATGATATTCGCAGTTTCATCCGGGAATTCCGCCTGCATATGCCGGTTTTCCACGATGACTCCCGGAAATTCGGGGAGAATTACGGAACCGGTTCCATCCCGATGCTCATCGTCGCCAATGAAAAAGGCGAATATGTCCGCTTCAAATCCTTCGATGCGGATGAAACCCCGCGGCAAGTCTTGACCGAAGCCAATCTCTTCGCGCAGAAATAAGCCTGCCCCGCTTCGCCGGAGTCTTCAGCACCCGCATCGGCGGGTGTCCCGCCCATTCCCCCCTCCTGTCCTACCTGATCAAGCGCTTTCCCTATCTGGATGCCGAAGCTTGGCGGGAAAGATTGGAGCGCGGCGCCATCCTCCTCGAAGGCCGCCTCGCTCATGCCGATAGCCCCATTAGGCCGGGCTTGCGTTTGCAATACAGCTTCCAAGACTGGGAAGAGCCCGATGTGCCGCTGCATCAAGCCGAAGGGCTATGGCAAAGCGGCGATTTGGCGCTGGTGCATAAACCCCCCGGCGTTCCGGTCCATAAGACCTCCCGCATCCTTTTCCAAACCCTCGCCAAATGGGTGCAAGCCCGGTGGGGTGAGGATTTCCACCCCCTCAACCGCCTCGATGTCGAAACCTCCGGCTTAGTGGCCTTTGCCCGGGGGCCCGAGGCTTTTCGGGCCTATGCCCCGGAAAGCCAAGCCCGCTGGAATAAGATTTACCTGGCCGTCGTGGATGGCCGGCCCTCTGGGGATAGCGGAAAAATCGAGGCCCCTTTGGCGGAATTACCGGGAGATACCATTCGCAGCCGCATGCATGTCCATCCCGATGGCAAGCCGGCCCTGACGCTCTGGCGGCGTCTCTATGATCACGGCGCGAAAACCATCCTGGCCGTGGCTCCGGTGACCGGACGCAAGCATCAAATCCGCGCGCATCTCGCCCACCTCGGCTACCCCATAGTCGGCGATAAGATGTATTCCGCCGCCGGCCATTATTATCTCAAACGCCTGGAACGGGAATTAAACGCGGAGGACATCGAAGCCTTGGGCGCGGAACATCACCTTTTGCATGCGGCCTATCTCCGCATCGAGACGGAGGGTTTGGGTTCCGACGGTTCAAGTCGCGGCGGCGAGGTTTTCGACGACCTCTGGCCGGCGGCGATGCGGGCCTATCTGGATGATCCGCAAATGACGGAGTGGAGGAATGGGAAAGGCTTCGAGGCATTCCAGGAGGAAGTCGCGCTGGCGAGGACCCATTGGCGTCTCAGGCCGGCAATAGGCTCTTGATCTGCGCCATGATGGCTTCAAGGTCGCCTTTGGAAACCTCTTGCATCCAAACCCCTTGGGGATAGGCCATGATATTAGGCCCTTGCGCGCAAGGACCCAAACAAGCCGTACGCGTCACCCGTACCGGCAATTTCTCCTGCTTGCACCGGCTTTTGACGCTATCGGCCAGGACAAGAGTATCGTCGCTGTCGCCGCAGGATTTCGAGCCGTCGGCACGGGTATTGGTGCAAAAGAGCAAATGCAGGGCATGCGGGGTTTTGACGAGTTTCATATCGCTCCCATTCGGGGCTAAATTAACAAGGTCCGGCCATGGCTACCCATACCCATCCCCAAATCATCATGGTCTCCGATTTGCACTTCGGGGCGGATTATCCCAAGGCCGCGCCGGATCGCGAAAAGAAATTTTGCCGCTTCCTGGAAAGCCTGCCGGCCCATGCCGAGGAACTCTGGATTCTCGGAGACCTGTTTGAGTTTTGGATGGAATACCAAAAAGTCATTCCCAAATCGCATTTCGGCGTCTTGCACGGGTTGAGGAAATTGGTCGAACGCGGCATGCGCGTCCATTATCTCAGCGGCAATCACGACTTCAATCTAGGCCGGTTTTTCGAGCAGGAATTAGGTCTGCATGTCCATGACGGGCCGGTAACGGCGACATTGCAGGGAAGGCATTGCCTTTTATTGCACGGCGACGGATTGGCGGAAAGCGATAGGCTCTACCGGCTTACCAAATGGATCATGCGCCACCCCTGGTCGAATCGCGCCTTTCAATGGTTCCATCCTGACTTGGGCATAGGGCTGGCCCGTCACCTCAGCGGTCTCTCCCGCGACAAGCATGACAACCGCCCCCGCTTCATGGACGAATACGAAAAAGCCGCGATCAAGTTGCTCGGGCAAGGGCATGAAATCGTCGTGCATGGCCATACCCATTGCGGCTTCGTGAAGGAAGTGCCGGGCGGCCTGTGGGTGAATAGCGGCGAATGGCTGCAGAGGTTGGAATACCTGGTGATGAGCCAAGGCGCCTTCGAATTGAAGACTTACCCGGATGGCGGACCATAGAGCCGGTCTCAAAACTCCTGTTGCAGTCGCCCGGCTGCGAACTTCATCCGGCCTTGTCGCCCTCCATCGCGACATTTCCGTCAATATCGCTGCTTGGGGCTTCGCGCCGGACTCGTTCTCGCTCGGGCTTGGTGCGACAAATGATTTTTCAGGCCGGCTCTAATCCGTTTCCAACCCGCGCAAATCCGTGCGGATTTTTTCCAGCGATTCGAAATCCTCGCGCTGCAGGGCCTCCACCTTGGCCACCAGCAACTCCAGTTTGCGCAAGGTCGCTGCGTCGTGATTGGGCGTCGATTCGATGAGGCGGATAATGGCTTGCATATCCTCGGGATAGGCGAAGTCTCCCATGAAATTCCGGAATTGATCGACCGCGCCCTGGTACTCTTCTTTGTCGCTCAAGCTGTATATCATGCGGGGGATCAATTCCTTCAACAGGAAGGCCTTCACGTCTCCGGAAAAGGTTTGCAAGGTCGGCGTATCCCCGTTTTGGGTGGCGTCTCCCGCTCGGTCCCGGCTCGCGGTTTCCGTCGCCTTGGTCGAAGCCCCCTGTCCGGGATTTTCGATATTCCCGAGCAAGGCATTGATTTCGTCGGCGACTTCGCGGTGCTCTTGCTCCCGGAAGCAAGCCTGGTAAAGAATGGGGAAGCTGTTCACGCAGAGGTGGGCATGGCTTAGGACTTCGAAATCCCCCAGGAAATAAACATCGGCCTCCGTCGCCAGGATCTCTTCCTCGCTATTGAAAAACGCCACCTTGGCGGGGATGGGGATGAAATCGGCGTTCTTCATCGACTCCAGCCTTTCCTTGACGGCGTCGGGGTCCAAGGCGCCTTCCAATCCTCCGGTTTCCCGGGCTTGATCGATGACTTCCTGAATTCCCTTTTCCAGCGATATCCCGAATTCATCGCGGAAAAAATCCCGGATATTCCTTTGCCCGATATAATTGCCCTGGACGGCCAAGAGTCCATTGCGGACCATGCCCGCTATGGGAGACGATTCCTCGCCCATGCGCGCGCCCAGATCCGAATCGAGCAGGCGGACATAGGCGATAAGCTTTCCCGCCAATCGGTCAGGCCCGCCTTTTTTCTGTTCGATGTGGATTCCGGATAAATTGAAGCGGGACATCATTCCCCTCCCTGTCGGGCGGTCGCCCCCAAAGCGCTGCGGTAGATCTCAAACCAGGATTTACCCTGGGCCTTTGCCATGGCGGCGACGGCATCGGCTTCGGGTAAGATACGTTGCTGCCCGCCGAAGTCCACCGATTTAGCCGCGAGCGCGCCATTTTGGGTCGTCAATTCCATCGCTTGCTTTAACCCGACATGCCTGATGACGCGATGAAAGCGATAACCTCCGGTTAAGCTCTCCTTGGCCAATACCGATCCGACGGCCGCCATATCGTTGGGAGCGCATACAATGCCCATGGCCACGCCCAAACGGCCCTTCTTCATCGCTATGCTTTGCTGCCAGACGTCGACGGCTCCGGCTTCAAAAAGCGCTTGGCTCAAATAGGCCAAATGCTCGGGGGTCATGTTGTCGAGATTGCAAGTGATCTCGCAAGCCTCCGCGCTGTCATGCCCCAAGTGGAAGGCAGTATTCTCGGACGGCTCCAAATGGCAGAGGCGCAAAACATTGGGGCGGTCGGGAGGATTGCGGCTGCCCGCTCCATAGCCGCTGGATAGGAGCTTCCCTTCCAAGTGGCGAGGCAGGGGTTTGGCGAGGGTGCTGACCAGGGCCGCACCGGTCGGCGTGCATAATTCTCCCGTCGCATCGGTGAAACGCACCTTTTGGCCCCGGATTAAATTCAGCGTGGCCGGGACCGGCTCCCGCCATTGACCGTGGGCCATGCGCACCAGGCCGCGCCCGAGCGGGAAGGCCGTGGTGTAAATCTCCCGGACTCCCAGCATATGCATTCCCAGACAGGCGCCGGCGATGTCGATGAGGGTATCCAGGGCTCCCAATTCATGAAACCGCACTTGATCCAAGGGCAGGCCATGCAAGCCGGCCTCGGTTTCTCCCAACCGCCGCAAAACCGACCGCGCGGCGTCTTTGGCCGGGACGGGTATGTTCGCGCCTGCCAGCAACCCATCCAATTCGACGTACTTTCTTTCGACGGGATGGGCTTCGAGAGGGATATGCGCCTTCATCGCCTGGATGCCGGCTCGATCCACCCGGGAAAAGTGGATATCGCAGGGAGGAAGCCCCGAATCGCGCAGTAACAGCGACCACGCCGAGGTATCCAACCCCAAATCGGCCAAGGCGCCCAGGATCATGTCTCCGGAAACGCCATGCCATAAATCGAAGACGAGGATGGACATAGGGGATATACCTCAAGGACGGGCTTTTTCAGGCCGGCCGACGGGTAAGAAAGGTAATCCCGGCTAAATCTCTAAGGCAGCGACCAAATTTTCGATTTCGCCCAGACTCTCCTCACGGGCGCCGGCCAAATCCTCTTCGGTCAAACCCAAGGAGGCGATGAAGGCGGCATCGGGCATGGGCGCGGCCTTCATTTTCGGCATGCCGAAATCCATGGCATGCGCCAAGGCATCGGCCAAATGGACAACCCCGGCGATTTCCTTGGCTTCGGGGGCGAGAGCCGGGCGATGGTGGAAAATGATGGGGATGCGGATGTCCTGCGGCAATTCCCAGCGCGCCGTCAACCAATCACCCGCATCGCTATGATCGAAGCCGAAAACCCTCTGTTCGGCTTCCAAGAGAGGGATTTGCTCTTCGGAGGCGGATTTCACGGCTTTGATGAAATCTTCCTGCAGGTATTGATCCATGACGACCCGGCCTATATCATGGATTAAGCCCGCGCAAAAGCATTCTTCGGGATCGAAGAGCGAGAACTTGCGCATCCGGAGGGCCAGCATTTTCGACAAGACCGCGACGGCTACCGAATGCGACCAGAATTTTTTGCGGGGGAAAAGTTCATGTCGGCCATCGGCGGGAAACATTTTCACTACGGTGATGGAAAAAACCATGGTATTGATGACCTTCAATCCCAAAATGACCACGGCATTATGGACGGTGGCCACCGTTCGGGGCACGCCGTAAAAAGCGCTATTGGCCAGGCGTAATACCTTGGAAGTCAAACTCAGATCGCGTGAGATCAAATTCGCCACGTCTTGGGCCGTCGTCACCGGATCGTTGATTATCCTCAGCAGCTTATTCGCCACCTCGGGGAGAGTCGGCAAATTTTCAATTTGCTCGATTTTTTTGCGTTCCAGATTTTTATTCATAGTCGCCACGGTTTGCTCACCAATCTTGCCTAGTGTAATACAGGATTTCCTCGGGATGCAACCCCGCGATGGCCGGCCTTTCACCCCTTTCACCTTTTATACCTTGGGTTATTCCGCATGAATTTGAACGCATGGCAACGCCTGGGCAAATATTTGCCCTTGATTTTAGGGGTCGGCCCGCTATGGGCCATGACCTATGAGGGTTTGAACGGATTGCCGGGCATTCCTTCGGCTCATACCTTGGGGTCAGGCCAATTGCGGCTGGGCTTTTCAGGCTCGGGCCACCAGGACGGCGATATGGTGCGCAAGCAGACTTTTCTGGCGGATTCGCCTGGAGGCGGATCGGCGGATACCCTCGTCATTTCCGAATTGCAGTCCTTCACCCTCCGCTTCGGCGCGGCCCTCGGTTTGGGCGATCATATCGATATGGGATTTTCCTTGCCCCTGCACGGCGACGTGACCTCCGATACCCGCGCCAAGGATTTGACCGGTGTGGGCCTCGGCGACCCCGAAGTTTTTTTCAAGCTGGGCCTGGGCGGCGCCGAACCCAAGGTCATCGATATCGCCATGCTCGGCTCCTGGCATTGGAGCTCGAATTCCAAGCCGGGCTTCCTGACCAAGGATCCTGGGTATGCGGGCCATGATCGGTCCATTCCCGCCAGGCGATTCTTTTCGGCCGGCCATCCCTGGGGCGAGACTTCGCTGCTGGCCAGCCTGGATTTGCGGACCTTGCCCTATCCCCTGCCTTTCGCCCTGCATGTCGGATCGGGTTATCGGCTTTTCACGGGGGCCAATGCCCAATCGGGTTGGCAAAGCCAGGCGGCCATGGAATGGCAAGCCAATGAACAACTTGGTTTTTTCTTCGGCGGGCATACGCTGACGCGCATCGATTGGATCAAGAGCCCGGCCGACCTGGGAGCGGACTATGCCACCCTTTCGGCAGGCATGACCTTGAAAAGCCCGGAAGGTTTTTTACTCGATGTCGCCATGCAAAAGGGAATGGGCCATTCCCCCTATTATCCGGCTGAAGCTTCGGTTGGCGAGGATACTTACCGGTATGAAACGAAAAACCAGCCGAACTGGCAACTCACGGTGCAATTCGGCTGGAGCTTAGGGGTTTTTTAATTCCCCCTACATCGTCCAGACATAACCGATCTGGAAGTGAAGATTGATCAATTCATCCGTGGACCGGCCTTCGCCGATTTTTAAAACCAGTTGGGGGTCGAAGGAAATCCCCTGGAATTCATTGAACTTGTAATAGAGGGAGCAGCTTCCGATGAAATCATGGGCTATTCCCTCCCCTTTGGAAGGATTGCTGCGCGTCACCGTGGTGGAAGGCGGGATGGGAGCCAGCAAGAGATCTTTCTTCCAATTGACATAGAAGAACTCATAAGCGCCGGAGGGGATGACCGCCATCCGGTCGCTGGTCCACAGGCGCAAGGAAAACACCGGTCCACCACCGATCAAAATGCGGCGGAAACTATTGAGATTATCCTCGCTTTTATTGAGGTTTTCCCAATACATGTCCGCCTTGATGGCGAAACTGAAATTGCTGAGATTCCCGGGTTCGAGGAATTCGAACATGACATAGGGATTGAGAATGAAGGCGGTGGGCTTGTCCGTCGTATAGGAGCTATCCCATTTAATGGTATCCGAAAGCGGTTGGTTATAGGCAAAACCCAGGGTAGTCCTGCCCTCGATATTGTATTCCACGCCGAGTTCCGCTTCGGTGACCGATTGATTCCATTTCATGCCCGCATAAGGCCGTAAACCCGATAAGTCCTGCTCGAAAAGCTGCACCTGGGAGAAGACGGGAACGGCGGCAAGGGTTGCAACAAGGCCGGAAACGGCAATTCCTCGACGGATAAAGGCCTTCATAGTCAATCACGCTCCTACTAGGGAATAAGGGGTAAAGATACTCAAGGCGGGTGGGAAACGCTTATCGATCCAGCTTGAACTTGAAATCCTGTTTGGAACCTGGAGTAATGGTGATGGTGGTATCGAAAGGGGGGGTAAGGCGATGCACGATTTCGATGTGGCAGCGCCCCACGGGCACTTCCAAGGGTGAGTTCATGGGCGTTTCGCCTTGGGGCTTACCATTGATGGTAATGGCCGCGAAGGGAGGAGCCGACCGGATCAGGATGGTCCCCGTCATTGGAACTTTTTGGGCCGTTTGGTCGGGTGGAGACGCCATTTGATTGCCGAGGGGTCGGTCGGTGGTGACCGTCGGCTCAGGGACAGGCCTGGGCCGGGTCACCGGTTTAGGCGTGGGTTTGGGTTTAGGTGTGGCGACGGCGATGGGCTTGGGCCTTTTCACGGGGGGCAAGGGCTCATCCAAGGCTTCCAAGGCGCTGGGTTTGGGTTGCTCGACGGGACGTTGAAGGGCTTGAGGCGACGAATCGGTAGGCTTGGGCGAATGCGTCTGGGTTTCAACGGCCGCGATGACCGCGGGCGCAGTCGCCTGCCCTGAAATCCGGGTCCAGATCAAAACGCCCGACAGAATGAGGACGGCGACGGCCACCAAGGCTCCGACCCATACCACGGGACTGCGGGAGCTCGGCCCCATCGCTCCCGTGGTCGGTTGCATGCCATAGGGGATTTGGCCCGGCATGGTATAGGGGATTTGGCCGGAGCGCGCTCCGGTACCGGAAGGATTCAGGGTTCCCAGGCCCGTACCCAAACGGGTGCCGGGCCGCAGTGGCTTGCCCGGAATCGAGCTGCCTTCGCTGATGGTCTGGGAAGAAGCCAATCCCAGGCTTTGGATATAGTTGTGGCAGTGCTCGACCAAATCCACCACGCCATTATGGTTCAGCCAACTGCGCAATTGATTCGCCAGCCAACGCGCGCCTTCGGGCCGGTGCAGCGGATTTTTCTGCAGGAGCGCGTACACCAAGGAAGACAAAAACGGATCCGCCGAGGGATTGACTTCCATGACGCTTTGATGGGGTTTATCGCAGATATTCCGCATGGTCACGGGAATGCTGGGTCCGGTAAAGGGCAGCTTACCGGTCAGGGCGAAATAAAAAACACCACCGAGGGAAAAGAGGTCGGTTTGATGGGTCGGCCTCATGCCTTCGATTTGCTCGGGGCTCATGAAATTGGGCGAGCCCAGCACCGCGCCGGTCTGGGTACGCGATTGCTCGTCCGCAATATGCGCGATTCCGAAGTCCGCGATTTTCAATACGCCTTCGGAATTGAAGAGCAGGTTTTCGGGCTTGATGTCTCGGTGGACCACGCCGTGTTTTTCAGCCGAGGTCAGTCCCTCGGCGGCCTGGCACAAAATGGCGGCGGCGACGGTATTTTCCATCGGTTGGCCCGACATGGCGGCGCAAAGGGTTTGCAGGTTCTGGCCATCGATGTATTCCATGACCAGGTATTGCTGATTGTCCTGGATGCCGAAGTCGAAGACCTCGACGATATTCATATGCCTTAAGGCGGCTATGGTTTTGGCCTCGACCGTGAAGCGTTCGATGAGGGAGGTATTGTAGGTTAAATGGGCTTGGATAACCTTGATTGCCACCAACCGGTTCAGCATGGGATCTTCGCCCAAAAAAACCGTGGCCATGCCGCCTTGGCCTAATTGACTGAGTATGCGGTAGCGACCTAATTCCATATTCCGATTATACACCCACCGTAAAAAAAACCGGTGTTGTGAGCCATTTCACTGTTGCGTTTCTTTTCAAACCCTAGCTTCGAAATCCCATGGATTCGAAAATATTCCCCCTCAATCGTAGAAAACCGATGGCCAAAGCGCTTCTTTGCTTACGAATTTGCTGCGTTTGGGGAGCTTGTTTTTGCTCCCAATGTCTACCGCTGAACGGGGAAAATAGTTTCCCAACCGTTCACTTGGCCGTCATCGATGTCGGCCAGGGGGATGCCATTGCCTTATTCCCGGAAGCGGGAAAACGCGAAATCTGGTTGATCGACGCCGGCCCGCCGGGGATTGATTGGGATAGTTTGGCCGCCGCGCTCGATATCGAAGGTATTCGGGGCCTATTCCTGACCCATAGCGATGGCGACCATATCGGAGGGGTCCCCCGCCTCTTGGGGGCGCTAAGCGTGAAAAAGGTTTATATCCCTTCCCTCGAGCTTTTTTCCCAGGATGATAAGGGACTTTTCCTGCTGAATCAGCTTTTTTCGCTGGGAATTCCCGTCGTGACCCTGAAGGCGGGAAATCGGGTGGAATGGAATGCCCAGACGACCCTGGAAGTGCTCTGGCCTCCGCCGGATACCCTGATACCTGGAAATGACGGGTCCTTGGTTTTACGCTTGGACCATGGCGGGATAACCGGTCTCTTCACCGGCGACATCGAGACCCGGGCGGAATCCCGGCTCTTGGAAATCTATGGGGCAAGCGGAAAGCTTGCCGCGGATTTTCTCAAGGTCGCTCATCATGGATCGAGGACTTCAAGCCACCTGGCATTTCTCACCGCCGTCCGGCCCAGCATAGCCGCCATCAGTTGCGACAGCCTGGTATACGGCCATCCCCACGCCGAGGCCGTGCGCCACTTGCTGCAAGTCCTACCTCGTACCGATGCCCTCTGGCGTACCGACCAAAAGGGGACCCTGCTATGGAATGGCCAGTCCCCTTCGGGGTGGAAAAGAACGGGCACGAACTAAGCCGGTTACCGCCTCTTCACTCCCGGAGCGCCTTTTGGATCCGGGTCATGGCCTGGGCCTCGGTATTGGCGATCAAGGCCTGGGCCTGACGTCCCCGCACACCCCAGCGCGATAAATTATCGGTCTTATACAAGGCCAAGGTCGGCGTTCCCAATAGGGAGGCCAAATGGCTGACTCCGCTGTCATTCCCGACATAGAGCGCGGCCCCTGAAATCAGTCGCGCCAAATCCCAAACGGTGGGGGGTTCCTCGACGGCATAGCGCCCCAGAAAGCGGGACTTGATATCGGCTTCCAGGGGTCCCAGGACCAGACGTGTATCCTTGTAACGGAAACTCTGCAATTCATTGGCCAGAAAACCGTAAAACTGGGGATCGAAATTCTTGTCGCGGCTTCCCGATCCCGGATGGATCAAGGCATATCCCCGGCGCTTGTCATCGATGGGGAAATACGGGTTTTCCTCGATCGCTTCCGGCAGGGAAAAAAAAGGCAGGCATTCAAGGTGGTGTTCCAACACATGGGTATTGGCGGCCGGGAAAGGGGGATGAAAGCGGACGGGACCCGAACAGCTTCGCTGCAAGAGGTCTTCCATGGCCGCATTGGGCTGGAGCCAAAGCAAAGCGGCGTCCAATTCCCCCCATTGCGGAGGACATTTTTCCCCCGTGAAAAAAGGCAGCATTTCCGAACTCTCGCAGTCGAATACGGCATCGATCAGGCCCATTTGACGGGCCAAGTCCAGGTATTCCGGTCGCCCAAGGCCGATAAAACGATGCCCGGCATGCTTCCAACGCAATAGGGACAAGGCGGGAAAGGTCAGTAGAAAATCACCCAAGGCCCCGCGGTGGACGACTAGAAAGGTTTTCACCGCCAGTCCCTTGGACGCCAGCGTGGATTCTTGGAAGACATGTCGACGCTGTAAAAATCCCTTTCGAATTTGGCCACCCGTTGGATTTCGCCCATGGTTTGCAAAAGGAACCGGGCTATCCATTTCTCGATTTTCAGCACGACTATTTTCTTGCGCAAGCGACCCTGGGAGTCCCGGTTCAGGATGGAGGGAATGGTATTGAGGGCGAGAATTTCACTGAGATAAGGGGAATTCAGATTTTCCCGGCCTTCGGGCGAACTGTAGAAATGGGTGACGCCGAAACAGACCTTGTTGGGCCTGCCTTCCCATAGCAATTTGCAGCATTCCACCACGGTATTGCCGGTCCTGACCATGTCGTCGAGGATGATGACGTCCTTGCCGGCGATGTCCTTGAGCTGGATATCGCTGTCGGCCCCAACTTGCATGCTCACCTGGCGTTCGCCGGTGCGGTTTTTCTCCATGACCATGCGCGAGGCTTTCGGCAAGTCCAGGGCTTCATGCACCGCATTGACGAAAGGGGCCGCGCCGTGATCGGGCGCGACCAGAATCAAATTGTCGCCCAGTTTACCCGTCACGACCATGTCGCTGTACTTGATATAATCCGCATACAATTCATAGGGCAGCAGGTTGTGGAATTCGCCCTTGAAAGCGTTGCTGAAAAGGGTTTGCACCTTGGAACTGTGATTATGGACCGTGACTACGGCGTCCACTCCGGCCATCCGCAAGAGCTCGGCGTAAAGCTTGGAGGTGAAAGGCTGGCCGTCGAATTTCTTCTGATCATCCAAAGGCCGCGCCTCGTCGCCGGCATCCAAATGTGGGCCGCGGTCCTGGGCGCTGAAAAACAAGTCGGGTTCGACCAGCACCACTTTTTTCGCGCCATTGTCCTTGGCCCCGCGGGCGAGTATGAGGGTGCGCATGGCCAGGGATCCGCGCGTGTGGCTGGTCGCCGTGGAGCAGATGACCACGGTCTTGCCTTCCAGGGACCTGCCGATATGCTCGAAATCCTCCTCATCGGATATGAAGCGGGGGCAGAATTCGGTATTGGCGTAAACCTTGAGCGAGATGATATCGGCTATGTCCTCCCTCTGTCCGCACATGTGACCGATGTCAATGGCGAAGGGGTCGTCGGAAACATTGCCGATAATGATGATTCCGCTCACTCAGCCTCCATGGAAATGGGCAGAGGCTTGGATTTCCAGATTTCCCGGTTATAGTCGGCTATGGTGCGATCGGAACTGAATTTGCCGATGCGGGCGACATTGAGGATGCATTTGCGCGTCCACTCGTCGGTATTCCGGTAAGCCTCCGAGACCTTTTCCTGGCAATCGATATAACTGCCGAAATCCGCCATGAGCATGTACTCGTCCTTGACCAATAGCCCTTCGAGTATGGGGGCGAAAAGCTGGGGATCGTCGGGACTGAAAAATCCCGTCCGGAAAAGATCGATGACCGCCATCAAGCGCTGGTCCTTCTCGATATAATCGGCCGGGTTATAGCCCGAGGCTTTTTTCTGGGCCACTTCCTCGGCGGTCAGGCCGAAAAGGAAGAAGTTTTCCTCGCCGACCTCTTCGCGTATCTCGACATTGGCGCCGTCCAGGGTACCGATGGTCAGCGCCCCGTTGAGGGCGAATTTCATATTGCCGGTACCGCTGGCCTCCTTGCCCGCCGTCGAGATCTGCTCGCTCAAATCGCTGGCGGGGAAAATCCGCTCGGCCAGGGAAACGCGGTAATCCTCGAGGAAGACCACGTTCAATAATTTGCTCGAATCGGGATCGCCGTTGACGACATCCGCCACGCTATTGATCAGCTTGATCGACAGTTTGGCCATGAAATAACCGGGAGCTGCCTTGCCGCCGAAGATGAAGGTCCTGGGCGGCATGTCCAGTCCCCGGCCGGCCTTGATCTCGTTATACAGGTGGATGATATGCAGGACATTGAGCAATTGCCGCTTGTATTCGTGGATACGCTTGATCTGCACGTCGAATAAAGTATGCGGATTCAACTCCATGTCCTGGGAAGCCAGCACGACTTCCGCGAGCTGCTTCTTGTTCTCGACCTTGATCTCTTTCCACCGCTTCAGGAATTCCTTGTCCTTGGCGTGCTTTTCCAGGCCTTTGAGCAAATCCAAATCCTTGACCCAACCGTCGCCGATGGCCTCGGTGATCAAGCCGCTCAATCCCGGGTTGGCCTTTTTCAACCATCGCCTGGGCGTGATGCCATTGGTCTTATTGTTGAATTTTTCGGGCCACAAGTCGTTGAAATCCTTGACGACCCTGGCTTTCAGGAGATCGGTGTGCAATTGGGCCACGCCGTTCACCGAATGCGATCCGACGATGGCGAGGAATGCCATCCGGATGGTGCGGTGCTCGCCTTCCTCCACGAGGGACATGCGGCGCAACCTTTCGATGTCGCCGGGATACTTCCACGACACGGTTTTCAGGAAGCGGTAATTGATTTCAAAGATGATTTGCAAGTGCCGGGGCAGGAGTTTGCCTATCAATTCCACCGACCATTTTTCCAAGGCCTCGGGCAAGAGGGTATGGTTGGTGTAGGCGAACATCTTGGTGGTGATGTCCCAGGCATGTTCCCAAGACATGCCTTCTTCGTCGACCAATAGCCTCATCAATTCGGGAATGGCTATGGTGGGGTGGGTGTCATTGAGCTGGCAGCTGGCCTTCTCGGCCAGCCGGCTGCAATCCTTATGGATTTTCTTATGCCGACGCAGGATGTCGGCCAAGGTGGCGGCGGAAAGGAAATACTGCTGCTTCAGCCTCAATTCCTTGCCGTTCATGGAGGTGTCATTGGGATAAAGCACCTTGCTGATGCTTTCCGACAAGGCGATGTCCTTGCTCGCTTCCAGATAATCGCCGCTATTGAAATAATGCAACCCGAATTCGTCGGCGCTTTTGGCCGACCATAGCCTCAGGCTATTGACGGTATTGTTGCCGTAGCCTGGAATGGGAATGTCGTAAGGGCAGGCGAGTACGTCCTCGGTTTCCACCCACTGGAAGACCACGTAACCCTGTGGATTTTTATGCGTCACCACCTTACCCTTGAAACGGACGGTCACGGTATATTCCGGCCGGGCGATTTCCCAGGGATTGGTTTTCTGCAGCCAGGCGTCGGGATGTTCTTGTTGGAACCCCTGGCGTATTTTCTGGTGGAACATACCGTAGTCGTAGCGGATGCCGTAACCGTAAGCGGGCAATTCCAAGGTGGCCATGGAATCGAGGAAACAGGCGGCCAGCCTGCCTAGACCGCCATTGCCCAGGCCGGCTTCCATTTCCAAATCGCTCAATTCCTCCATGCTCATGGACATGTCGTAGAGCGCTTCCGAGACCACTTTCTCCAGGCCGAGGTTGAGGACGGCATTTCCCAAAGTCCTCCCCATGAGGAATTCCATGCTCAGGTAATAGATGCGTCGCGCATCCTTCCGGTAATAAGTCTGTTGGGTTTTGATCCAATGCTCGATGAGCTTGTCCCGGATGGCGTAAGCGACGGCCAGATACTTGTCATAGGGTGTCGCGCTATACTTGTCCTTGCCCAGGGAAAATTGCAGATGGCGGAAAAACGACGCCTGAAAGGCTTCTTTTTCGGCCTTCAATTCGCCCTCGGACTTTGAGGAGGCTTTCTTCGGCTTTGAACGGACCATGGTGAAGCTCGCAAGTTAGGGGAACGGATTCGTCTGACGAACAATCTTAGCAAACCGGATATTCGAGTCGAATGACGAATCCCCTTTCTCCCCCCCATTTCAGGGATTAGTTTAAAATCATGGCATGGCCGCAGCCCGCTCAAACCTATCTCTCCCAGTTGCAAGGACTTGGGCTCCAGGAGTGGACATGGGATGAGGTCGCGCACGGAATCGAATTGCAAATAGGCCCGGCCGGCTTGGCCGAATTCCGGCGTCATCATCGGAATTTCACCCAATACCCCACCGAATCGACCGTGCAACGGTTTTATGATTTCGCCTACGGGAATGGCCTGCACCCTTTCTTGGCCGGCTTCCGCCTTGCCAGGCTGGCGCAGCTTGCCGCGATATGCGACGCCGAAGTCCCACGCCAAAGCCGCATTCTGGAAGTCGGCGCCGGAGGCGGTTATTTATTGCGTTGGCTGGCGGAGAATAAAAGTCCGGAATCGTTGCTGGCTGCGGACTTGAGTGATAAGGCCGAAGCGTTATGGAGCGACATTCCCTGCGCGCCGTATGAGGCGGGCATGAAGGCGGACATCCTGGTATTCGCCGACAGCCTGGGCGAAATCCACAGCGATGAGGACAATAGGCTAGCTGAGTCCCATCCCTCCATGGATATGGCTTTGGAAGTGGAAAGCCGTTACGGCTTCTCGCAAAAACTCAATCGTTGGAAGCCCGCTTTGTCGCCGGGCGGCAGGGTCCTATTGATGGAACCTATTCCCCGTATGTCGATTTGGAAAGCCATGGCCGACGGTCTTGCCGCGGATGGATGGTCCGTTTCTCTTGTTTCGATGGATCCGGCCTGCCATTTTTTGCGCTTGCAAAGCGGCTCATGATGGGGCCAAGGTTTATTTCACCTACCGGATCGATAGAGAATACCTCCCGCTGTTTTTATATTGGTCCGACCACCACCACCTTAAAGGATGGCTAACATGGCAGTATTAGTTGGCAAGGAAGCTCCCGACTTCACCGAAGACGTCGCAATCGGACAAAAAACCGAATCGGTAACTTTAAGCTCTTTTCGCGGCAAGAAATACGTCGTGCTTTATTTTTATCCCCTGGATTTCACCTTTGTCTGCCCCACCGAAATCCATGCCTTTCAGGAAAAGCTGAAGGATTTCGAATCGCGCGATGCGGTGGTCCTGGGCTGTTCGGTGGATTCCGTTCATTCCCATATGGCCTGGCTGCGCACCCCTAAGGCCGATGCGGGCATCGAAGGCGTGACCTATCCCATCATCGGGGACATTCATAAACGCGTTTCCCGCGCTTATGACGTCCTGGACGAAGGCGCCGGCATCACCTACCGGGCTTCCTTCGTCATCGACAAAAAGGGAATTGTTCAGGCCCAAGTCGTGCATCACCGCCCCATCGGCCGCAATGTCGACGAAGTCCTGCGCCTGCTGGATGCCTTGCAATACGGCGAGGAACACGGCGAAGTTTGCCCGGCCAATTGGCATAAGGGCGACAAAGGCATGAAAGGCAGCCGCGACGCGAAGGAAGGCGTGGTCGGCTACTTCAATAAATAAGTAAGGGCCAGGAACCGCCGGACTTGCCGCGGCCGCTTGAACCCGATCAACGCACCTTAACGGGTGCGTTTTTCATATCCGGACGCTGTCGATGGCGGTAAGCAAGATGCCTTTGCACCCCAGTTTGGAAAGTTCGTCCATGATTTTTTGCGCTTGCTTTTTACGCACCATGGATTTGACCGCGAACCATTCCGGCTTGGCCAAACTGGTGATGGTCGGCGATTCCAGCCCCGGCGTGATGCCGCAAGCCTGATCGAGCAGGCTGCGGGGGACGTCGTATTCCACCATCATGTATTCCTGAGCCAGGAGCCTGCCGCCGATGCGGCCTTGCAAGACTTGCACCGCGGGCAAGGATTCGCGGCCCGGGTGGGCGAAGAGAGCCGCACGGGATTCGAATAACGGGGCGCCGACGATGCGCAAACCGGCCTGCACCAGGGTCGTACCCGTCTCCACAATGTCGACGACGGCGTCGGCGATGCCGAGTTTGATGGAAATTTCCACGGCACCTTCCAACTCGATGAGGTTGGCATGTCCGCCGAAATAGCCGGTGACGATATGGGGAAAAGAGGTGGCGATGCGCAAATCCCTCAAGCCTTCCAAATCCCGCACCGGGCTGGCGGCGGGAACGGCGGCGCATAGCTTGGACGCGCCGAAATGCAAATCGACCAGGCAGGTCGGGACGACGCCTTTTTCAGCCACGAAATCCTTGCCGGTAATGCCCGCATCCAGGAGACCGTTGGCCACGTAAAGCGGAATGTCGCTCGGACGCAGGAAATAGAACTCGACCTCGTTTTCATTGTCGAGGGTCATCAGGCTGCGCAGGCTTTTATTCACCCGGTAACCGCAAGCCGCCAGCAATTCCATGGTCGGCTCGAATAGCTGGCCCTTATTGGGCAAGGCGACCTTGATCATAGGCGCTGATACACTTCTTCGAGAGAGAGATCTTTTTCGGCCATCATGCAGGCCACGTAATAAAGAACCTGGGAAAGCTCCAACGCCAAATCCTCGCGGCCCTCAAAGCGAGCGGCCATCCAGCTTTCGGCGGCTTCTTCCACCAGTTTCTTGCCGATGCCGTGCGACCCTTTTTCGAAAAGGGCGGTGGTCGATTTGCCGGCGGGCATTTCGCGCTTCCTTTGCCTGGCCAAGGCCACCATCTCTTCGAAGGTCATGGCGCTAAATGCTGAGGAAGGAAAGGCCTACGGCCAGGCTTTCCTTGATTTGGCGGCTATCCGACAAGTCCTTGTCGTAGAGCATGTCCAGACCGAAATTCACGTTGACGTACTTGTTGATTTTCGCGGTCAGGACGTTTTCCCAACGGCCGTCGATTTCGTCCACGCCTTGGAAATTGACGAAGACATCCAGCATGGTGGACAAAAGGATGTTCTCCATGATACTGACGGAATATAGGGTGGTGAAGGAAAGACCCGGTTCAAGCATGAAGCTTTCGATATCGTCGGTTTTGGGGTCGTCGGCGAAACCGTAACGCTCATCCGAAAAGGTTTCTTTCAAGGTACCGCCTAACCGGATCTTGAGATCCGGAATGGTGGTGTATCCAATACCCAAGGTTTGCACCAGGTAAGACGGATCGAAGGGCCCTGAAATACGCGTCCGGGTGCCGGCGCTATCGTCATAATTGTAGCCGGCGTCGAATTGGGATTGAAACCTTAAAGAGGCGAAGGGGTTCACCCAAGTCCCCAACTTGTAGGTGGCTATGCTTTCGAGATTCAATTCATCGGATGACTTCCTGGAATCCAGGTTGGCGATTTGGGTCCGGCCGTAGACCGCCTTGCCATTGTTTTCCAGCGTGAATTTGGTCGCCTCATAGGTTGCTTTGCCGTCGAGGTTCAATTCCCAGGTCAAGGCATCGGTTCCGCCCTTGGCCCAATTGTCGAAATAGGTTTGGCTGAGATTGAAAAAGCCATTGGCCTTGCGGTGCCAGCCTAGGGGAGGACCGACGGGCTTGGGCGTGGGGACCGCGCCGGATGCCGTGTAATCGGTAGTCGCCGCCACACCGTCGGTCGTCGGAATCAGGGCCGTTGCCGCGGTATCTTCGCCCGCGTCGGCGGCTCTGGGATTTTGCAGCGGCAAGGCCAACAGGGAGAATGCGAGGATTCCTAAACGGGATGGAATAAACTGGAACGATAAAGCCATGGACTATCCTTTGCGGAGGAAAGGCCCAAAAAGCCTTACTCCGGTTTCATGATGGGGGAAAACCCGGGTAGGGCCCCATTTCGTGTTCGGGTGGAAGATTAGGAAAACCTGGAACCGGATGGGACCCCTACTCTTCGGATTCTCGCAAACGCGCCAAAACGGATAAATCCTCCAGGGTAGTCGTATCCTGCTGGGTTTCGACCCCGTTGGCAACGTCGCGCAGCAGCCTGCGCATGATTTTACCCGACCGCGTTTTCGGCAAGGCGTCGGTGAAATGCACTTGATCCGGCGCGGCAATGGCCCCGATGGTATCGCGCACATGCTTTTTCAGGGCATCCCCCATTTGCGCCCCGCGATGGAAGCCCGGGCCCAAGGTCACGAATGCGGCGACGCCTTCGCCTTTCACGTCGTGCTTGAAGCCGACGACGGCCGCTTCCACCACGGCGGCATGGGCGACCAGGGAACTTTCGACTTCCATGGTCGACAGCCGGTGCCCGGAAACGTTGAGGACATCGTCGATGCGGCCAAGGATCCAGAGATAGCCGTCCTTGTCCTTTACGGCGCCGTCGCCCGCCAAATAGTATCCCTGCTTTTCGAAGCGCTTCCAATACACTTCCTTGAACCGCTCGTCGTCGCCGTAAAGGGTGCGCAGCATGGAAGGCCACGGCTGTTTGATGACGAGGAAACCACCCTGGCCATTCGGCAATTCTTCCCCGGCTTCATCGACGACCGCGATATCCACCCCGAAAAAAGGGTAGGTGCATGAACCGGGTTTGGTCGTCGTCGCCCCCGGTAACGGCGAAACCATGATGGCACCGGTTTCGGTCTGCCACCAGGTATCCACGATGGGGCAGCGCCCCCCTCCCACGGTTTGGTGATACCACATCCAGGCTTCGGGATTGATGGGCTCGCCCACCGAGCCCAATAGCCGCAAGGAACTCAAATCGTGGCTTTGCACGTGATCGTCGCCCCATTTCATGAAGGCCCGGATGGCGGTGGGGGCGGTATAGAAAACCGTGACCTTATAGCGTTCGACGATTTCCCAGAACCGGTCGGGGCCGGGTTGATTGGGCGCGCCTTCGTACATCAACAGGGTGGCGCCATTGTTCAGCGGGCCATAGACCACATAGCTATGCCCGGTCACCCAACCGATATCCGCCGTGCACCAGTAGGTGTCCTCCTCCTTGATGTCGAAGATATAGCGCGTGGTCAGGTAGGTGCCGACCATATACCCGCCGGTGGTATGCAGGATGCCCTTGGGCTTTCCGGTCGAGCCTGAGGTGTAAAGGATGTACAAGGGGTGCTCGCTGTCGAGGGCCTCGGCTTCGCAATGCGGAGAAACCATGGACATCGATTCATGCCACCAGAAATCCCTGCCGGGCCGCATTTCCACCGGGTTGCGGCAACGTTGGTAAACGATGCAGGCCTTCACGCCGGGGGTTTGCTTGAGGGCTTCGTCCACGGTTTCCTTGAGCTTGACGATTTGGCCGCGACGCCAACCCCCGTCGGCTGTCACCACGACCTTGCAATCCGAATCATTGATGCGATCGACCAGGGCCGGGGCCGAGAAACCGCCGAAAATGATATTGTGGACCGCGCCGATGCGGGCGCAGGCCAACATGGCTATCGCCAATTCCGGCACCATGGGCATGTAAATCGCGACGGTATCGCCCGAACGAACGCCCTTCTGCTTCAAGACATTGGCGAAGCGGCTGACCTGATAGTGCAATTCCTGGTAGGTGAGGACGCGGCTGTCCTCCTCGGGCTCGCCTTCCCATAAAATGGCCGCCTTATTCCGCCGCCAGGTCGACAAATGCTTATCGACGCAGTTATAGCATAAATTGGTTTTGCCGCCTTCGAACCAACGGACGAAAGGGGGGTTGTCCCAATTGAGCACCCGATCCCATTTTTTGAACCAATGCAGGTTCTCTGCCACCCTGGCCCAGAATTTTTCGGGCTCTTCGATGCTTTCCTGATACAGGTTCTGGTATTGCTCCCAGGAGGCTATGGCCGCATTGTCGGCGAATGAGGCGGGCGGAGGGAAGGTCCGGGTTTCGGTGAGCACGTTCTCGATATTGGCCGACATAGGTCCTCCATGGAAGCCCGAAGGGCTTCCCGAGCATTAAAGGGTACGCTCCGTCATCAATCCGCAGACGCGGCGCAAATGCTTGGTCGCTTCCCCTTGCGGGAGGGCGTTCAACAGCGGCAAGCAAGCCTGGATGCGGTCCGCCGCCATGACGCGGGCGCGGTCAAAGGCTCCGGCCCGGGCCAGGAGCTGGGATATCCTGTTTTGCGCGGCTTCGTCCTTGGCGGTTTGGCGCAGCCGAAGGATTTCCGCCTTTTCCTCGGCCGTAGCCGATTCCAGGAAAAGCAAAAACGGCAAAGTGAATAACCCGTTTTTCAAATCCGTGAATTTGCGCTTGTCCAAATGCATGGCGCCAAAACCGAAATCGAGCAAGTCGTCGATGATTTGAAAAGCGACTCCGAAATGACGGCCGATTTCGGAACAACCCGATACCAGGGAGTTTTCATAACCGGCGATGACCGCGGCGCATTCCCCGCAAGCTTCCAGCAGGGAGGCCGTTTTGCCCTCGATGATATTCAGGTATTGGCCTACCGTCGTATCGGATCGGCCGGCGTGATCGATTTCGGCGACTTCGGCGCGAATCAACCGGCTGCTCGCCTTGGAGAGAGCCATGGGCACGCGGTGATCGCCGTCGCCCCAAATCATTTCCATCGATTTGGCGAGGATATAATCCCCCAATAAAACCGCGAAACGGTTGCCCCATTTGCGGTGGGCGGCTTTTTCATTGCGCCTGACATCGCTGTCGTCGATGATGTCGTCATGGATAAGGGACGCCAAATGCAATAACTCAACCGCGGCGCAAGCGCGGACGGCCCTCTCACGGCTGAAACCGGAATGGGTCGAAGCCACCAGAAGCAGGAAGGTCGAGCGTATGCGCTTGCCTTTCCTTTGCAATAAATCGTTCAAACTCTCGGCCAACCGTCCCGGAGCCTGGGCCGCAACTTCCGCCATCAGGGCATGCACGGCATCCAAATCCACGGCGACGAAAGCGCGCGCTTCCTGGAGGACGACCTCGTATGAAATGGTTTCGGTTTCCAGGGGGTTCATTTTTGGCCCAACAGGCAGATTCTCCAACCCAATTTGGGGATGGTGAATATAGCTTTCCCTCCCCATGCGCTTAGGTGAAACCTACTATTGGCTGAGATTTGGCAGCGACCCGAGTCGAATCGACGCGGATCAAAACGATTTATTCGATTTTGGCGCCTTGGGGACGGAAGAAGAAGGCGATAGCCTGCTGGCCTCCCCCCTTGGGGCGCCAGACGCCCCGGTCTGGGTACGTGCCTCTTTCGCGGGCAAGGCGGCCTGGGAAGAAGCGGTTCACCATTTCGCCGCTCGCCCGGACCTCAGTTTCGGGGAAGCCGAGGTCGAGGACTGGGATCAAAGCTGGCGCGATCGCCAGGAGCCCGTGGCCGTGACCGCAAACCTGACCGTCATTCCTCCCTGGCTGCCCAGCCCGGAAACCGGAAAGGTCATCAAACTCACCGCCAAGATGGCCTTTGGTACCGGTTTGCATGAAAGCACCCAATTGGCCGCGGAACTTTTGGAAAAACTGCCCTGGAATGGGATGGATGGGCCCGACATGCTCGACATCGGAACGGGAACAGGCATTTTAGCGATTTATGCGGCCCAATTAGGAGCGTCTCAGGCCATCGCCTACGACATCGATCCGGTGGCCGGCCCTTGCCTGGCGGAAAACCTCGCTCTCAATCCCTTATCCCCCCACCACCCGGTATTGCCCTTTATCGGCACCACGGCCGCGCTCAAGCCCTCCCTGAGCCATCGCGTCGTGGTCTGCAATATGATACGAGGCGAATGGTGGCCTTTTAAAGAAGAGTTGATAGGCAGAACCGGTGCGGGTGGTTACCTGGTCATTTCGGGCCAAAGGTTGGAGGACCGGCCCCTGGTCCTGCCTTGGCTGCGGGATTCAGGTTTTGAGCCGTTTCACGAATTGGATAAAAACGGCTGGTGGGCCATTACCGCCGCGAAGCAAGCCCATGCGAGGACATGAAATGAGCCCCTCTCCCCTTTCCGCCGGCAATCGCCCTTTCTCACCCGATTTCCCCCACCCCAAACCGACCAATGCGAGTTTTCTCGAGGCCGCCTTGGGACAAAAAACACCCCGCCCTCCGGTTTGGATCATGCGGCAAGCGGGGCGTTACCTGGCCGAGTACAAAAGGGTGCGGAACCTCTTCCCGTCCTTTCTGGATTTTTGCCGTTCTCCGGAACATGTGGCGGAAGTCACGATTCAACCGGTGAATTTAATCGGAGTCGACGCCGCCATCCTGTTCAGCGACATCCTGGTGCTTTTGCCTCCCATGGGGGTGGATCTGTCCTTCATCGAAGGCCGTGGCCCGGTGGTGGGAAAGCCCGTGCGCGACGCGGCCGTCGTCCGGGACATGCCCAGGGGCGATCTCAATGCGGAATTGGCCTATGTATTCGAAGGCATACGCCTGACCAAACGGGAATTGGCCGGCGCCGTGCCGCTCATCGGTTTTGCGGGCGGCCCGTTCACCGTCGCCTCCTATATGGTCGAAGGGGGCGGGTCCAAGGAATTGGCCAAACTCAAGGCCTTGATGTTCCAGGCCCCGGAAACCTTCGCCGAATTACTCGGCAAGGTGGCGGAAATCACCGGACACTATCTCATCGAGCAAATCCGCAACGGTTGCGATGCCGTGACCTTGATGGATTCCTGGGCCGGCTTTCTGTCTCCCGAAGATTATTGGCAATACGTCATGCCCCATACCCGCCTGGTCATAGAGGCCGTTAAAAAAGCCTATCCCATGACGCCCTTCATCCACTATGCCAATGGCGCGCCGACCTTGCTTCCCGCCTTCGCGGAACTCGGCACCGATGTCATCGGCCTGGATTGGCGCATGGATTTAAAGGATGCCTTTAAGGCCTATCCCGATCGGGTTTTTCAAGGCAATCTGGATCCCTGCCGCTTATACGCCCCCATTCCCGACCTCGTGGCCAAGGTGAAAGCCATGAAAACCCTCATCGGCGATCGTCCGCATATTTACAATCTCGGGCATGGCATTCTTCCCGACGTTTCGCCCGACCATGCCCGCGCCTTTGTACAAGCGGTCCATGGCGACCTTTAATGCCTCATTCCTCACCCGATGAGCATGGCGTCACCGTAACTGAAAAGGCGATAGCCGCGTTCGATGGCTTCCCCATAAACGGCTTTGGCATGGTCGGTGCCCACCAGGCTGCACACCAGCATGAATAAAGTGCTGCGCGGCCAATGAAAATTCGTGATCAAGCCGTCGACGGCTTTCCAATGGTAGCCCGGCAAAACGAATAATTCGGTTTCGCCCGAACCCGGTTGTAACCGGCCGCCTTCACCCGTGGCGCAAGTCTCCAAGACCCGGGCCGCCGTGGTTCCCACCGCTATCAGGCGTCCCCCCCTGGCCCGCACTTCATTCATACGCTCGGCCTGTTCCAGTCCCAAGGTATAGGTTTCACGATGCATGGTATGCGCTTCGACCTCTTCGGTGGCGACCGGCTTGAAGGTGCCGGCCCCCACGTGCAAAGTGACGGTAATGGTTTGAATCCCGAGTTCGCGCAATTCGGCCAGCATGCTTGCGGTGAAATGGAGGCTGGCGGTGGGAGCGGCCACCGATCCCGGCTCACGGGCGAATACGCTTTGATACCGTTCTTCATCTTCGGGTTGGGTGGGCCGGTCGATGTAGGGAGGCAGGGGAATGTCACCGACTTTTTCGAGACGGGGGAATAATTCCTCGGGACTGACCCCCAGCCGCAAAACACGGACGCCGTCTTCCCGGATTCCCTGGACCTCGCCTTGCAACCAGGATGAGGACGTGGAAGGTTCCAGACGGGAGAAACGCAGCATATCCCCGGGGCGAAAGCGTTTCCCGGGCTTGACCAAGGCCTCCCACAGGCATTGACCAAAGGCCAATTCGCATTCCGGATCAATGGCCGGTTTGAGCAATAAGGCTTCCACGGGACGACCCATGGAATCGGTTCCCCGCAAACGGGCCCGCAAGACCTGGGTATCATTCAGGACCAGGGCGTCGCCGGGATTCAACCATTGCTTTAAATCCTGGATACTCCCCCAACCCGCGCAAGGGGACGCCGGGGGCATGGCATCATCCGGCGACGGGGGGAAAAAACTGGGCCTGTCGCGGCGGCGAACCACCACCAGCCGGGATTGCCCCCTTGGCGCCGGCCATTTGGCGATCAAATCGGAGGGGAAGTCGAAATCGAAATCGTCGGTTTTCACAACCCACCAAAGGTAGGGATGTACCGGCCTTCAGGGAAGCGTCAATGCGAATCGGCGGGAGGTTTTACCTCGGGCTTGACCTTGGACGCCGGTTGGGCTTCCGATTTCGTTTTGAGGCCGGGCTTGGGCTTTGGCAATAGGTTGGACACCAATTCTTCGGCCGTCAGGGATACGGACACATCGGGGTCGCTCATCAATTTTTTGGCAATGTCCAGGGCGGAAGGATGGCCGATGCGCCCCAGGGCGGTTAAGGCCTCGCGGCGTATTCTCGGGTCCTTATCCCCGCAGACCAACTTGAGGGGAGCGACCAAGGCGGAGTCCTTGGTATGGCCCATGGCCATGATAGCCGCCAACCTTTGGGCCTGGGGCCGCGCGCTGTCCAGGGCGACGCCCGCGAAAAACGGCTTGGCGGTCGGCGGCCATTGGTCGACCCGGGACAATAAACGCGTCATGGCCTGCGGATTGGCCAGCGGCGAGCTGATCACGGCGCCCAGGGAATCCAACCATTTGGAAAGGCCTACCCGCGGATCTTCCGGCGGCGCGGATCGGGAAGAGGAATCCACCGGAATGGCGGGAGCGGCTTGGGTCGGCGCAGCAGGGAGGCGGGCTGAAGCTTCCAGTCGCAACTTCACCAATTGGCCCTGCATCCTCTGCATTTTCTCCTCGTCGTCCCGGCTTTTCGCTTCCAGGTCATCCACCCGCTCCGCCAGGGTTTTACGGGGAATCCGCGGCATGAAGCCATTGACTTGCATGGCGAAACGAATGCCCGGCGCGTTATAGCCGGACTTCTGGGCATGGGCGGGCGAAAGGAAAAATCCCCATTCCCCTTTTTGCCTCACCCAGCTTTGTAATTCGGTCAAGGCTATATGCATGGCGAAGGCCGGGCCAAAACGCCAGGTTAGGCTGACATCCTGATGAAAATCGGAAAACCGTTCGAAAAGCTCATATCCCAGGAAAGCCCCCGCGCCCAGATTTTGTTCCAAACCGAAATTCATGCTCGCGAGGCTTTTATTGGCTCCGTTCATGACCGAAGCGCCGCCATGCAGGCGCGTATTACCGGCAAAGGTTTTCGCCGCCACGAGATAGCTCTCGCCTCGGACGCTTCTCAAGGTCAAATGGTCGGATACGCCATAGAGATCAGCTTCGGCGCTGCCGAAAAGGCTGCGAATGCCGAAGGCGAGATTCGGCCAGAAACTATCCTCCTCCAGCAATAGCGCCTTGAAGGACAAAGCCAAATCCTGGCCATAGTACAATCCGAATTCGGCGCGGTTCTCCAAACCGAATAAGACTTCGGTGCCATAATTGAATTGGCGCGACTCGGCCGTATCGGCATCGCCGCTCTCGTCCACGGAAAAGCGCGAGGCCGAGAAAAATTGCAGGGATCCCAGGATGCGGTATTGCCCATGGGCGACGACATCGCCATTGGGGACAGCCAGCAAACCGGTGGTTCTCAAAAGGGAAAGAGGCGCCCGCGATTCCGTCCATACCGGTTTTTCGGCTTCGCTCGCCGCGCAAAACGCCGTCGTAAGCGCGGCCACGGCAAGGCGCATGACCCACCGGCTGGGATAGCCAAGCCTGCGGAAGCGAGCGATGGGGCGGTTAAGGGGGGAACTGAGCACCTTGTGGCGAGTGTAGCATGCCCCGTGGGCCCTCTTCCAGCCTCACGGTGCTCGGGAAGCGGTTTCCACTCCTTCACAGCTAGCGCGCAAGGCTAGGATTTCCCCCCCGGTCAAGGTGCGCCAGGCGCCTTCCTCGGTTTCCCCCAGGCGTATGGGACCATAAGCGACCCGGCATAAATCCAGCACCCGATGGTTAAGCGCCCGCATCATCCGGCGTATTTCCCGGTTCTTTCCCTCCCGCAAGGTCAATTCATAAGCCCCGGACTTGAGTTTTCGCACCCGGGCGGGCAAGGTGCGCAAGCCATCTTCCAAGGTCATTCCCTGGCGCAAGGAATCCAGCGCTTCGGAGTCCAAATTCCTGGCCGTCATGACTTGGTAAACCCGTTCGACTTCCCGCGAAGGATGCAAAAGCGCCTGGGTCAATGCCCCATCATCGGTAAACAATAAAAGACCCCGGCTTAAAAAGTCGAGCCGGCCGACATAATGCAAATGGCGCCACTCCGGGGGAAGCAAGGCATAGACCAAGGGCTTGTCGGTGGGATCGGTTCGCGAGCACAGATAACCCGGCGGTTTATTCAGGAGGATGCAGGTGGTTTGTCCCGGCAAATGGGCGGGCTTTCCGCCTACCGAAACCTCATCGTTTTCCTTTACCTGGGTGGCCAGATCCAGGCAAGGCCGTTGGTTCAGGAAAACCCGGCCGGAAAGGATCAAGGTTTCAACGGCGCGACGGCTGCCGAAACCGGCGGCCGCCAGAAAACGGTTCAAACGCATCGGCGTGCTGCGATTCGGACCGATGAGGAAAGAGTCATTGTTTTGGCATTCCTAGCTTTTCCGCGAAAGCCTGGCGCAATTTTTCGGGATTCAACAAAAACTCGCGCGCCACGGAAACCGCTTTTTCCGCTGTCTCGGAGCCGTAGTCCTTTTGCCACGCCGCTATCCAAACCGCGGTATCGCTGCCCAGAGCCTTGCCATCGCGGATTTCCTTGCCCATGCCCAAGGCCAGCCGCATGCCCAAACCCATGCTAAACTTTTCGAAATCCTGGGTAGCCTCCATGAGGCTTTCGATACGGCGAAGAGCGTCATCCAAATCGTATTGGGGTTGATCCGGAATATCCATATCGCTAAACCCTTTCCGCCAGCGTTTCCACCCTGAAGGACGCCGAGGAGGCCGCCATGTCGGATGCGGCTTCAGCCAAGGCGAAATCGGCCTTGACCAAGGACCGGCCCCGCAAGCTGTCGGGCTCGGCCTGCAAGAGAAGGCCGTAGACCAGGTAAGGGCTGATGCCCGCCCCGCTGTCATGCGCCTTGATCCGCAGCCAGAGTTCGGCGTCCACCATCCAAACGTCTTCGACGTCGGATGCGACAACCATGGTTTTATCCTTGACCTTGATCGGGGCCAGCAAAATGCCGTTCCGATAACGGGCCAGAGCCTGTTCGAGGTCGGCGGGGCCTTCCGCCCAGAATCCGCTGCGATAAGTAATCGAAACCACCTTGGGCATTTTACCGGTGGCGGCCGGGACGAAAGCATAGACTTCCATCCCCTCGGGCAAAGCTTCGGTGATGCTGGCGCAAAGCGCGGCCTCGTCGAGGGCCGGCAGGGCGCGCAATTCCACCACCAGCATTTCCCGGCGCGTCTCGAGCCCCAAGGGCAAGGCGCCGGTATTGCGGATCAGGGGCTTGGGATTGAAGCCCTGGCTCATCGCCAGCGGCAATTTCAAGCGCCGGAAGGCCTTTTCGAAAATATCCAAGGTATTCTGGTGGGCGATGAATCGCGCCAAGCCGGTTTTCCGGTAGAATAAATGAAAAGCGTGACGGCCGGAAAATTTAGCCCGCCTTTCCCCGGCGAGCGCGGCGATGGCCTCGGGTTCCCGGGCGGGAGCCTTATGCTTGACGGGTTCGGGCGCCAGGGAAATGTCGAGATAATTACCGGGTATGCCGCATTTCTGGCACTCTCCCCATTTGCAATCCGGCACGGGGGCGCTATGCGCCTTGAACATTTGCTTGTACTCGTGCTTCAAATATCCCTTGGTCGTGCCCGCATGGATATAATCCCAGGGGAAAATCTCATCGAGGGCGCGCGCCGAAAAAATGCGCGTCTGATCGAAACCGCGCTCGGCCCAAAGCGCCCGCCACTTTTCGTACTTGAAAAATTCACCGTGGGACTCGAAGATTTCCCCGTCGCGGTAGGCTTGGTAAATCAGCGGGGCGAGGCCGCGGTCGCCGCGGGAGTAAAAGGCCTCGACATGCGATATGCCCCAATCGGCCCAGGTGATGCGCACGCCGGAAACCTTGCGGAAACGTTCGCGCACGTAGCGGATATGCCGCATGGCGCGTTCCTCGTCCATGAAGGGCACCCATTGCATGGGGGTGAAGGGTTTGGGAACGAGGATGCCGATATTGGCGTGGATGGTATTGCGCTGGGCATGTTTTTGCCCGATGGCATGGAGCTTTTCGATGAGGACGCAGAAATCCCGCATGTCGTCGAGATCCTCGGTGGGCAAACCGACCATGGTATACAGCTTGATATTGTGAAAGCCCTGGGAAAAGATGTTTTCCGCCGCCTGCAGCATATCGGCGTCGCTAATGGTCTTATTGATGATTTTACGGAGCCGTTCGGATCCGGTTTCAGGGGCGAAGGTCGCGCTCTTTCCTCCCGTGAGGGCCGCCGCCTTGGTGGCCAAACCCTGCCCGAAAGAATTGGCGCGCAAGGAAGGTAGGGAAAGATCCACGTCCACGAAATCTTCGTCGTCGATCAAGGCGTCTAGGACGGTTTCGGCCTGGCCATAGTCGGCGGTGGAAAGAGAAAGCAGCCCCAATTCCCGTTCGCCCGTTGCCTGCATGCCCGCCTTGGCCAAGTCCACCACGGCGTCGGGATGCAATTCGCGATTCGGCCGGTACCAATAGCCCGCCTGGCAAAACCGGCAGCCCTGGGTGCAACCGCGCATGACTTCCACCGAAAAACGGTCATGCACCAATTGCATGTGCGGCACGAGGTTGCGCACAGGGTAATCTTCCCGATTCAAAACGTCGACCCAGGTGCGCTGAATACCCTTGGCCTTGGCATAAGGGCTTGCCGCGCCGTCAAAAGGCGGGATTTGCTCACCCCTGGGGCTGGTCACGGTCGGTAATAGGGAGGGCACATAGACGCCCTTGAATTCGGCGAGGTCGGCGAGAATACGGGCTTTGGATTTCCCCGCGCGCCGCCCTTCCCCGATGCATCGCAAGATGCGCGCCGCCAGGACTTCGCCGTCGCCGATCACGAATAAGTCGAAAAATGGGGCGACCGGCTCGGGGTTGGCCATGCAGGGTCCCCCGCCGATGATCAAGGGATCCTCGTCCCCGCGTTTTTCGGCATAGGCCGCCAAACCCGCCAATTCCAGGACATAGGGAACATTGGTGTAATTCAACTCGGTTTGCAGGGAAATGCCGATGGCGCTGAAGCTCCGCGCCGGCCGATAGGACTCCAGGCTATACAGCTCGATGCCGGCCTCTTTCAAGGCGGAAGCGAAATCCGGCATGGGCGCGAAGGCGTGCTCGGCGGCCAAGTCGGTTTCGCGGTTGAGAAGATGGTAGAGGACCTTGGTGCCATTATGGGACATCCCCAATTCGTAAAGATCGGGGAAAAGCAGCAGCATGTCGGCCAAAACCGATCTCGGATCCTTGACGACTTGGTTGGCCTCGCCGCCGATATAGCGCCCGGGATTTTTAACCCGGGGGAGGATTCGGGAAAGATGGCCTTGTAAACCAGGGGAAACGACATTCATAAGGCGGGTAAATATAGCCCCGCAAGCCTGATGGGCCTGAGTTGATTATCTTGCTTCGGCTCCCTCTCCAAACGGGCGGATACTGGAATTCCCATGGTCAAGAAACCCAATAAAGTCCTGCTTCTCGATCGGGAAACCTGCATCAGTTGCGCGGGTTGCGTCGGCACCTGCCCCGATGACGCCTTGGACATGTTCGGCGTCGATCTGCAGGTTTTCCAGGAGAAATGCACTTATTGCACCATTTGCGTACGGTTTTGTCCGGTAGGAGCGTTGGCGATTGAAAAGCGCGACCTATGATATCGTAGTGATAGGCGCCGGGCCCTCCGGCAGCATTTGCGCCAGGAATCTCGCCCGACGCGGTTATCAAGTCCTGCTTTGCGAAAAGCGCCCGGTGGTCGGCATTCCCGTGCGTTGCGGCGAGGCCACCGGCCCCCGAAAACGCTTGGCCGACTTCATGGCTGTCCATGACGAATGGCTGGAAACCTCCTTATCCGGCGTTATCATGCATGGACCCGGCGGCCATTCCATCCGTTATGACGGCGACAAGGAAATCGGCGTCATGCTCGATCGCGCCAAATTCGATCAGGACTTGGCGCGGCAGGCCCAGGCCGAAGGCGCCGAATTGGTCGTCGATGCCCGGGTGACTTCCCTTTCCGCCTGGGATGGAAAAGGCCGCAAGGTCACGGTCTTGCATGCCGGCATCGAATACGCCATTCAGGCGAAAATGGTGGTCGGCGCCGATGGGGCCGAATCCCTAAGCGGGCGCTGGGTCGGGCTGAAGACCCGGCAATTGCCTCCCTATACCTGCACCGCCATCGAATTCAGGCTCGACGCCATGGACGCCAATCCCAATCACCTCACTTTTTGGCAAGGCCATGAGACCATCAACAAGGGTTATATCTGGGTTTTTCCCAAGGTGAAATCCAGGGTGGTGAATCTCGGTTCGGGCGAACTCGTTCCCAAGCTCGGCGCCCGGAACATGTATGACCTTTCCATGGAGTGGAAGCAAAAGCTTTTTCCGAACGCCGAATTGCTCGAAGTCCATGGCGGGTGCGTGCCGGTTTCCGGCAATCTGACGGAATACGTGACGGACGGTTTTTTGCTTTCCGGGGATGCGGCCCATCACACCAACCCCCTTACCGGCGGCGGTATCATGGCGTCCATCGTCGCCGCCGACATCGCGGCCCATTGGATAGATCGCGGCTTGCAAAGCGGCGATTTGAGCAAAACCTTTCTGAAGAATTACGAGCGGGCCTGTTGGGAAAAATTCGGCCGCAACCATTTCCGCGAAGCCCGCATCCGGGATTTCGTGTTGGCATTGCCGCCGCAATCGCAAATTCGCTTTTACGGGATATTCAAGGACATGGTCGATGGCGGCCTCACCCTGCCCGCCAAGATTTGGGGTTATACCCGGCTGCTGGGACTGGCTGCCCGGCATTGGCCCCTCGCCAAACCCGTCCTGCAAGCCGGAAGGCATCGGCCTTATGGCAAAGGGTCGGTCAGTTCGCCACCAGCGGGCAAAGGATCGCGGGAATTTTCCAACGTCGAAGCCCCCTCGGCGGCGAAAACGACTTCGACATAATCCGGCCCCAATAAATCGGGGATATCCGGCAAACCTTCCCGCGGGAGGGGCAGGGTCATTAGCTTTTCCGTCACCCCACAATCTTTATGGCATAGGGCCCTGCAGCCGCACAGCAAGGCCTCCATCACGGTGCGTCCGAAAGGCTCCGGCTGGTGGGTGCAATGCACCAGCCAATCCGCTTCTTCCAGGGCGCGCTGCACTTCCACATCGCCCAAAGCTCCCAGCAGCCGAATCGGATCGGAATCGCGGCCCTTTTTCCTCCAATCCCGGTTAATGCTCTCCGCCAGGCTTCGCAGGCCTTGCGCATACTGTTGATAAACCGGGGCGGGATAAAGCACATCGCCGATCATCCAAAACTCCGCCTGCAAACCTTTGGCCAACCAGCTCCGGGCGCAGCGTAAAAAAAGGTCCTGGCCTTTATAGGGCGCGAAATAGCCGATATGGACGAGCACCAAGTTCCCTGCCTTGGGCGAACGCGGCTTTACCGGAAAGGGCAAGATCACCTCGGGATATTCCACTTGCGCGCCGGGATAAGCGGCGGCCACTTTCCGGCTATTGGCGACGACCTTGCACCAGCCTCGCCTCGAGGCAAAGGCGATAGCCTTCCGCAAAAACGACGGCCGGATGAAGTCGCGGATATCCGCAATCCACCGTTTTTTCCAAACCGGCAAGAGCATGAGGGCGGCCACATGGCTTTTGACACCCAAGGTCCTGATTTCGCATCCCCGGGGAATCTTCCGCGCCAGCGTCAAGGCATAGATCACGGCCCAGAAGAGGGCCATGCTCCAGGATGTGCATTTCCAAGCGCCGCGCGCGTGCGCATGACCGCGTAAATCCAAGGTATCGAGAAATCTTGGCCGGGAAACCCAGAGAATGGGCCACCCCCTTTTTTCCGCCTCCCGGCTCCACCGCCCCGGTGCGGAAAGAACCAAAAGGGGACGGGATGAGTCGCGGATCAATCGGGTCAAAAGGCTGCGTTCGGCCCCCCCGAATTCGGGGTTTTGCAAAAGCAAAACCAGCGATGGCGGCATGATCAATGGATGTCGCGGCCTGAATCCGTATCCACGCCTTGTTTCCACACATGGTTGATGCGCATCAACCAATCCTGCTCTTCCGCCCCCACGTCCTCGATTTTGCGATCGGCATAGAGCAATTCCACTTTGCGCATGATGTCGCGTCCCATGGCGGTACGGCCCAACAGCATATGCAAAACGATACAGAAGTAATAGGTCTTAACCAGGATTAACCGGCTGGTGGCCTTGTCCTTCAACTGGTTTTCAAAGTGATTGAAGGCTTCGCGGTAATATTTCTCCCCGAAGGGATGGTGAAGGGCTCCCAATAAGCTCGAATAGATTCCGGCCATGGCATAGGCTCCCGACTTGCCGGCCAGGATCAACCCGTTGCAGCATTTATCCGCCAGGATCAGGGAATCGATCACGGCTTCCTTGCTGCGGTTCGGATCGTCGAAACGCGAATCGACGTCGAGGGATTCGGGCACCAGGCGCTTGCGCACCGACATGTTGCGGGCGAGGATTTTTTTGGATTCTTCGCTGTAAGGATAGGGGCTATCGGATTTTTCCGCGAAGTCCGAAGCGTCGGCGGAGGCGAAAAAACAGTAAGGGCAAACCATGATCCAGGTCTTCAAAAGATCCCAGGCGTCGTATTGCCCTTGGCTCCGGTAAATCGGGAAAGCCCCCTTGCTCCAATCCTCCAGGAACCCTTCGGCTACGGGCGTGAAAATCTGGACCTGTTCATAACCGCAAATAAAGCAGCATTTCTGGCTGCGCCGGATGGGATAGGGTTTGCCGCTGCTTTCATTGACCACTAACTCCCCGCTCCGGCTGCGTTTTTGACGGAGTATGGTGCGGCGTAACTCCTCGATAAGAGCGTTGAAATCCAGCGGTTTGATGAAGATCGCCTTGGCGCCGAGGCTTAATGATTCCTTTTCGATGGTTTGCCTGGGTCTGGCCGTAATGACGATAACCGGGGTTTGGTCGCCCCGGTCGCGCAAGCGCCGCATGACTTCGAAACCATCGACACGGGGCAACACCAAGTCCAGCACGATGGCGGAGTAAGTATGCCCATCCTTGAGCATTTTCAAGGCTTCGTCGCCTTGCAACACCCCCTTGACCGTAAAATCCGTGCTCAATCTTTGCTGGATGATGCCCAGCAGGGTTTGGGAATCTTCCACGACTAAAACCAAGGGCTTAGCCTGTTCGGACTTCGGATGGGATGGATTTGCCATAGGAGTGATGGTGCCGCCGACGCTGATTATAGGATAGGCGCGAAGTTCTAAACAACCTCTAATCAACCCTGCCCTTTTGGCTTTATTAGTTTTTTCCCGTTAAAAATCCCGCCCAAATGGTATGCTAAGGGTCATCTTGGTGAAGCACAATTACCCAAACCGAGCCGAGTCCCTATCTTGCAATCGACATCCTTAACCATGCCCTGCCTGGAATCGAATGGCCGCAAGTTTCCCCTTAAGGCCGGGATCAACCTTTTGGGCCGGGATCAAACCTGCGATATTTTCATTCCGGATCCCCATATTTCCCGCAAGCATCTTTCCCTGGACGTGGTGGGCGACGGCACCTTGACCGTCATCGATCTGGGTTCCACCAACGGCATGCTTGTCAATGGGAAGCGCGTCCCGAGCGCCATCCTATCCGCCGGGGACGCATTCGTCGTCGGACAAACCAGTTTCAGCGTCCTGGGATGATCCAGGAAATGCCTCCTCCGGCGTTACCCAGAAAACCCGCCTGGCCTTTCCCAGCCGGGTGAAGACGAGGGTGGCGCTCCGGTTCCCTCCCTGGCAAATAATCTTGGCCCGTACTTGTTCGGGAATGATGGGCACGCCTCTTTTTTTCACCGTGACGATACCGACATTTTCCTGCCGGAAAACCTTTCGAATCGCCGAGAGGTCATTGGGCAATTCCTGGACCATGGCATACCGTTTGACGAGCGGATGATCGATGCGCCTCTCGCCCGTTAAGTAGGCGATTTTGGGATCCATCAGGCTTAAGCCCAAACGTTGCGCCAGAACCGCATGCAAGTGGGCCCGAACCACACACTTCACCGGCTCGTAGAGATAGGCTCCCGGTTGGGAACAGGAATCCTCTCCCAGGTCCGCGAAGCTTTGGTCGACGTCCTCTCGCGTGGCGCTGATGCCAGCGCCCGATGGCAATTCGCTCGCGGTAATAAAACCGCGCTTTCCGAGCGATCCAGTCCACGCCATCAACTCGAGGCAGGCGTCGTTCAGCCCCAGGTATTCCCATTCGGCGTCGGCAAATGCCGCGGGAAGGTCCAATCCGGGGCCGAGCTTGATGCCCACATGCCCTTCCCTGGCGACCAACTCTTCCAGGGCGTCGAGGCTGGGAGTCAGATCGCGGCCATCCCAGTTTCGTCCCCCTCCATTTTGACGGCGGGCGGGATCGATTAAGAAGGCATCCGCCTTGACGGCCGGCCGAACGGCGTTTCCCCTCACCACCTTGGCCTCGCGAAACCGGGAGACATTGTGCCGATAGGCTAATAGCACGGCCGGATCATTGTCCAGGCCGACCACGTCCAGGGCCGGGGATAAATGCATGGAGTCGCCCCCCAATCCGCAACAGAGATCGGCGATGCGGGTGAGACCGAGGGATAAGAGGCGGCGGGATTTGAACCTCGCCAGCGGTTCGGAGGTCATTTGCATCAAACCCAGGGCCGTGAAAACCAAGCGGCCGGCCCGGCTTTGCTTGTCGCCAGCCTTGATCCGCAAAGCCCTCTGCTCCAAAACGGCCGCCCTTTCGGCGGCTGGGAGCCGCTTCAGTTCCGCGATTTGGGAAAGAGCCAAATCATCCCGGCCGTCGGTAGCCAGACGGTCCAATAATTCCAAGATTTGGGGTTGCAAAAGAAACCGTATTTTGGCGTAAGCATCCATGGCTCTCGATCAATTTCAACTGAAAATTTTGAAACCTTGTCAAAACAAGGTCAATCGTATGACGTCGTTCCCATGGTAATCGGCATCGGGACCGACATCGTCTCCATAGATAGAATTCAGGCGATGTCGGAGGGTGCCGTAGCGCGCGTGTTGACGGCGGACGAGGCCGCTTATTGCGCGAAATACCCCCGCGCGGGCGAAAGGATAGCCGGGCGTTTCGCGGCGAAGGAAGCCATCCTGAAGGCCCTGGGAACGGGATGGGGCCAGGGATTGGGCTGGGATCAGCTTGAAATTTTACCGGATGAACTCGGCTCCCCGCGGGTAACCCTGCGCGGGGAAGCGCATCGGCGCATGCTCGCTTTGGGCGCAAGCCATTGCTTTATCACGATTTCGCACGAGAAGACCTATGCCGTAGCCTTTGCCGTTTTGGTCCGGCAGGAGGCAATTGACCCTTCGCTTACTCAAACATCGCCTTGACACCTCGCTCGACGCGCAATAGACTTGGATCAGGGGTTCAGCCGCGCCGCTTGGCGCAATGGGCTCTGCAGGAGGTGCATCCATGAAACCGCTCTACGTCAAATGCCCCCATTGCAAAGAAGTCAGCGAACTTTTTTTGGGGTCGGAGGCGTACATGATTGTCCTGAATTGCCCGTCGTGCAATTCAGCGCTGATGTATTACTACGGCAAAACCTTTGAGATAGACGAAAGCGAGATCGAGAAAATCCAAGGTAACTTGCAGATGACTACCGTCCAGGGCATCCTGAAGAATATCAGCGCCAGGGAAAGCAGCCGCCAGCAAACCGTGACCTTGTCCAAAGGCGCCGAATCCCGCCCCTCCCACAAAGCCGGAGCGCCCGTGCGCGAAAGCGCCTTGATCGAGGACGACATCACCAATCTGAAGATCGAATTGGCCCTGGTCAAGGACATCAACGATTTCATCGAAGGCATGTAACCGGCGAACTTGCCGGACCTCGCCCAAGGCTCCCTCACGGGAGCCTTTTTTTATGCCTCCTATCCCAAGGGATGGTGGCAAGCCACGCGAACCTGACCATCCAAATCGCGCGTCGGCGGCAGGATCTCGACGCAATCCAGGTGACCATGCTTCAGGAAAACGGGACAACGGTTTCTGAAAGGGCACCCCGTAGGCAAGCGGATCGGTTCGACGTCGGGGTACTCGGCGAGGACCGGTTCCAAATCGGGACGCCCCATGGCGGGAACCGATGCCAGCAATAGGCGGGTATAGGGATGCCTGGCGCGGCCCACGGTAAAGGAAGCCACGGACGCCTCTTCCACCAGCGACCCCATGTACATGACTCCCACCTTGTCGGCCAGAAGCCTGACCAGCTCGAGGTTGTGGGATATGAACAGATAGGTCAGCCCCATGCGCACTTGGAAGTCCTTGAGCAGGGACAGCACCTGGCTTTGGATGGCCAAATCCAAACTGGCGACGGGTTCATCGCAGATCAAGAATTTCGGTTTGGTGATGATGGCACGGGCAATGGTGACGCGCTGCTTCTCGCCGGAACTGAGATTGCCCGGGTAACGGCCGGCATGGGAAGGATCCAATTGCACCTGGCGCAATACTTCGGCTATCCTCCCGTCGATTTCGTCCTTAGGCAGGCGGCCCTCCTGCTCCAGCCCCTCCGCGAGAATGGCCGAAACGGTCATGCCGCCATTCAGCACCCCCTCAGGATGCTGGAAAAGCATGCGGTATTCTCGCCGCAGCCGCCGGAGTGCCGGACCGCTCAGCGAACCCAAATCCTCGCCGCGATACCGCAATTCACCGCTATCGAAAGATTGCAGGCGGATGGCGGAAAGCCCCAAGGTGGATTTTCCCGACCCGCTCTCCCCCACCAAGCCATAGGTTTGTCCCGACGCGATGGTCAGTGAAACGTCCCGGACAGCATAGAAGCGACCTTTTCCCTGCCGGAAGGTCTTGTTCAACCCGACGATTTCCAGGCGGGGTTTTTCGTCTTGATCAGCGGAAAGCTCCAGATCGTTGGAGGCCGCCTGGCGGTAGACGATGGCGGAGGCCGAAGATCTTGGCGCTTGGCCCGCAGCGTCGGAGGGGTCTTGGCTGCGCTTATTGACTTCGGGATAATGGCAGCGCGAAAACCGTCGCGACTCCACGGCGATGCCGGCATTCTGGCAGCGCGGTTTGTCGCTCTCGCAGGCGACCTTTTGGCCGATGGAGAGCTCATGCCGGTAGGCGGCGCACATGCCCCGGTAGCTGCATCCCAAGCCTTCATCGGGCTGTGGCGGTGGAATGACCTGGCTTTCTCCGAAATGCGTGAAGGATTCCAATAGGGAGGCCGTATATGGATGGCTGGGCGCCGACAACAAGGCCGACGCTTCGCCGGTTTCGACCACGGATCCCCGGTGCATGACGTAAATGCGGTCGCAAACCTCCTGAATCACCCCGATATCATGGGAGATGAGCAATAGGCTTAAACCCCGGTCATCCCGCAATTTCCGGAACAATCGCAACAACTTCGCCTGGGTGGTCACATCCAATGCCGTCGAAGGTTCGTCCGCTATCAATAGCCTGGGCTTGGCAGCGAGCGCCATGGCCACCATGACTCTCTGCGCCATCCCGCCGCTGATCGCGTGGGGATGAAGTCCCAAGACGTCTTCCGCGTCGACGATGCCGACTTCGGTCAATAGCTTGGCGGCGGCTTCCCGCTGGTCACCGGGATTCCGGTCGCGGTTGCGATGCAAGGCCTCAGCCAAATGTTCGCCGATGGTGAAAAAAGGATCGAGGGACGATTTGGGCTCCTGGAAAATCATGGCCACATCGCGGCCCAAGAGCGGAGCGAGGATTTTTTTTTGCGCACGCAGGAAGGCGAGATATTTTTTGGCGATGAACCCATCTTGCCTCAAGCGGGCATACGCTTCGCAGTCGGGCAGAACCGGCCTTCCCCGCAGAAATGCCTGGCCTTGCCAAACCCCGGGGGCCCCGCGGATCAGCCCCATCAAGGCCATGGCCAAAGTGGTTTTACCCGATCCCGACTGGCCTATCAAGCCGACGATTTCGCCGCCGCGTATTTCCAGCGAGGCATGCCTCACCGCGTGGAGATAGGGGGCCTCGCGGCCGAAGGCAATGCCCAGGTCCTCGACCTTCAGCAAAATTCCTTCATCGGCCGACGCCGCGGCATGAGGCTTGGGCGTCACGCCTTATTTTCCTTCGCGGTAAGCCAACCGCGCATTCAGGCCGTCGCCCAGGTAAAAGAATCCGAGTATGGCCAGAATGATGGCGAAGGCGGGGAAAAAAGTAATCCAGTAATAACCGCTGAAAAAAGTCATCTGCGAACCCTCGATGATATTGCCCCAGGAAACCTCGGGGGCCTTGGTCCCGAATTGCAAATAACTCAGCGTCGTTTCGGTCAATACCGATTCCGCCATGATGAGCGAGAACTGGATGGTGAATACCTGCCGGTTTTGATACCAGAACAGGTGCCGGCTCAGAATGCGCCAATCGGTCAGACCGGCTTCCCTCGCCGCCAGGATGAAACCCTGATTTGCCAATAAACGCACCCGCGTCATCAGCAGTTCCGATACCCGCGGCACCAAGGTCAAACCCAATACTGCCATGATGTAATAGACATTGGGTTCCAAGGCGCAAACCACGATCAATAAAAGCACCAGGCGGGGTATGGATAATATCGTCCCGCTCAGGCTCTGCAATAGCCTGCGCAAACGTCCCCCATAGTATCCGGCGAGCAAGCCCAGGGGAAGGCCCAGGCAGAGGGCCACCGCGCAAGTCACCAATCCCGGCAACAGGCAATTGCGCGCTCCGGCTATCAGCAAGGCCAGCATGTCCCGTCCATCCCGGTCGGTGCCCAGGACATGATGCTCAAGCAGGCTGCCGGCCGGTTTCTTTTTTCCGTCTCCCGCTTCGGGCCCCGGCTCGGCGCGAAGAAAATCGAAACTTTCTTCGGACGACAGGGAGCCGGCGGAGGGGCCGCGAACGCCTTCCGCCCGTTTTTTCTCCCACCGATCGAGCCCCTCTTGCGAGGTCAATGCATGCCTCAACCAGGACGGCGACGGCGGCTGCATTTGCGCTTCCAAATCCATGTCCCTCGGGCCGTAGTGGGTCCATTGCGACCCGCCCAGTGTGGCCAACAGCAACAGGGTAACCAGTAAGCTACCCATGACGATGCGGTAACCACCGGGCTCATGCAGGAAGCGCAGGATCCTGGAGCCCATCAATTCTCCCTCAGGCGCGGATCCAGCCACCAGGCCAGCAAATCCCCAACCAGCATGAAAACGCGGATAAGTACGGCCATGATCATCGCTATGCCCATGATGACCGGGAAGTCGCGCTTCAGCGTAGCCTCCCACGACAACCATCCCAAACCATGAAAATTGAAAACCCTTTCGACCACGACCAAGCCGCCGAGCAATACGGCCATATGGGTAACGACGATATTGTAAACCGGTAACACCAAAGACCGGCTGAGATGCCTGCCCAATCCAGCCCCGCGCGCCCTCACCGCCCGCATATGCATGGAACGGTTGATGCTCTGGGTTTCCAGGGAAATGAAGCGGATGAACTCGCCCACGGTACCGTTGCCCAGAGCCAATACCGCGATCGGTAGCCCGTAATAACCGGCATAGGACCAGAATTGAAAGGGCCCCTCCGGAGGCGTGGTGATGTAGACGCGGAAAAACCCGAAGACGATACCGAGAACCAGGTAGCCCAGCACGAAAACGGGCAAGGCGGAAAGCGTGAAGGCCGCGAGGCTGGTTAATTTCCCCGCCAGCGAAACCGGCCTCAGGCCCCGCCAAATGCCGAGGGGCAAGGCGATGAGCAAGGAGCAGGACAGGCCGCAAAAGGTCAGGATGAGAGTCGGCGGCGAGTACTGGATCATCAAGGCGGAAACCGAGGCGCCATTCACCATGGATATGCCGAAATCGCCGCGCAGGCAGCCCCATAGCCAGAGGAAATACTGCGCCGCGACGCTGCGATCCAGATGGAGCTGGTGGGCGGTGTGGGCCGAAAGGTTATGAATGGCCGCGATATCGCCCGGAGTCAAATGGACGATGGCGAATACCAAGACCGACACCGCCAGCAGGGTGCCGAAAAAATAACCGAGGATACGTAACGGGACGCGCATTCCGTCCAATGCCCCCCGGAAGCGGGGGGCCAGGGATTACGGGCTCGACTTCAGGATTTTTTCTCCCATGCCCGTGGTCGTGCCTTCCGAAGGCCCTCCCTCCAGCACAGCGTCCTTGCTTTCCAATTCCCTGGAGAGCCTCACCACGATATTCTTATTCGCGCCTTTCTTAGGCTTGAAACCCCGGACGAACCCCATGTTTCCTTCCCTGTCTTCGGCGATCAAGGTGTATTCGCTGCCCTCGGTGACGCCGGTGGACAGACTGAAATCCCCTCCCTTGTCCACCCGAACCGATTCAGTGCGCGGGTCGGTATAGACGACGACATCGGGGGAATCCAATGGCCCCCCGTCGGGCTTCACCACGCGTCCGCTGATGGTGGTGCCGCAACCCATTAGCCATAAGCCCGTCGCCAGGCTGAGGAAAAAGGAAATAGGCGTCCGGATTGACTTAAGCATGGATTAATCCCTCTCATCCTCGGGGATGAACCAGTCATCGATAAAGGTGAAGAAGCGGTAAGGGTGGACCACCGCTTTCTTGACCTTATTGGCGATGGCGGCATTCTTCTCCAAGGTCCACAAAAAGGTGTAGGGGCAATCCTCGGCGAGCAATTCATGCAATTGGTAATTGATACGACGGCGTACCTCGTGATTGATGGTGCCGTTGAACTTTTCCAATAGGCTGTCGACCATGGGATTGTTGTAGGAAATGAAATTGTCGCCGGTGGGAGGATTGTTCTTGCCGCTATGGAAGAGCGAAGAGATGTCGGAGCTGTTGTCGAAAAGCCATTCGGCGAAGGTGATGTCGAAATCGTGCTTGGCCTTCACCTCCTCTTTCCATTTCTCGTACTCCCGGTGCTCCAAATCGATTTTAACGCCGATGGCTTTCATGTAATTCTGATAGCGCAGGCATACCGATAAACCGCCTTCATTGCCGCTGTAGATGGGAATTTTGAGCTTGAAGCGAAGCGGCTGGCCCTGGTATTCGACGATGCCGTCCCCGTCGGTATCCTTGATGCCGACCTTGGCCAATAAGGCCTTGGCTTTGGCGGGATCATAAGGCCAGGGAGCGACGTCGGGATTATACCCCCAGGACGCGGGCGAGAACGGTCCTGAAATCACCTCGCCTTTGCCGAAGTAAATGTCCTCCAGCATTTTGCTGCGGTCGAGGGCCAAGGTGAATGCCTGCCGGACTTCCTTGAGCTTCAGGATTGGATTGGCGTTATTGTATCCGAAAAACGCGAAAGCCAGCGAATTGTAAGGGATGATCATGAACTTGCCGGTATTGGCGATTTCCGCGATCTTCGCGGGAGGAACTTCCACCACCAAATCGATGGCGTTCAATAGGAGGCTTTGCACCAGCAGGGACATTTCGGGCTGGTAGACCATTTTGATTTCACCGATATTGGGGGAGCCGCCGTAATGATCGGTATTCGCCACTAAAATCACATCGTGATTCTTCGTCTCGCGGTCGAATTTGTAATAACCCGTTCCCACCGGGGCCTTGGCGAACTTGCTGAATTTGCTCAGCACGGGCTTGCCCTGGAACAAGTGGGAGGGGATGATTTTAAAAAGGAAACGGCGCTCAGGATCGGCGACGCTGGTATTGAAATCGAATTTGACGACATTGTCGCCGAGAACCGAAACGCTTTTGATCACTTCCAAGGCCGCCCTGCTCTCGGGCCGGACGTCGGATAAGGGGTTCATGATGGCGTCGTAAGTGAATTTCACGTCATTGGCGGTAAAGGGCGTACCGTCATGCCACTTCACGTTCTTGCGCAAATAAAAGGTGATGCGTTGGTTGCCGTTGAAGACATTCCACTTTTCGGCCAAGCGCCCTTTCACCTCCCCTTTGTAGTCGATATATACCAGGGACTCGAAAAGCAATTCCGACAGGCGCAAGGAGGTTTCATTATCCGAGGTCGTGATGGGGTCGTAGGTATCGGGCAGAATCGGTTCGGCGTAAATAAGCCGGCCGCCCTTGATCTGGCCTCCGCTGGCCGCTCCGGCATCCTGGGAGCAGACACCCCCGACCAGCATGGCCGCCGCCAAACTCAGGCGACTCAATCGCCTAGGAAATAGAATCGTCGCCATCATGGTTTCCTTCTCGTCATCGCTCGATCCATGCCATTACCTGAAATCAGCCGCCTTTGCGGAAAATACGTTGGGATTCAAAACTCCGGGCCAACCCCGCCGACACACCCTGCATGCAGTAATGCATTTGCCGGCTGGGCGGGAATTCCTTTTGCAAATGGTAGAGGGTTTCCACGATTTCCTCATACCGGAGTTTATTGTTTTTATACAGGGCAAAGCTATAATCCGACATGTATTCCGGGTCGATTTGATCGATTCGGTTGCGAAATTCGATTTTATAGCCCTTGGCGTATTGTTGGACGGCCTCGTCGCCCCGGCCTTTGGCCAGCAGCAACCCCCCGTAAACGCGGTAATAGGAAGTGCCATTCGTTTCCTGGAGGGCCTCCCGGATCAATTTCAAACCCACATCGGGATTGAGGCGGCAAAAATAATACACCTCGGCGATATTCCGTTTCATGGCCGCATCACGGCCCGCCTTCCCCGCCAAGTCTTCCAGAATGGCCAAGGCTTCTTTCTCTTTTTTCCCCCGGCCCAGGATGGTGGCTTTCATGAGTTCGGCGTCGGTGGATTTCTCCCCAACCAGGTAACCCATGGCCTCGCTCCATTGCCCCAGTCTCATGGCGCTTTCGGCCAATGCCAAAGGCGTTCCGAATTTGGCCGCCAATTCGGGATGGCGTTTTTCCAGGCCGGCCAATTCCATATTCGTCGCCTTGGCTAGGGCGAAGTAGCCTCGCGCCAGCGCGCCCATCAAATCGGGGTCATAGAAATTGATTTGTGAATTCTTGTCGGCGTCTTGAATGGCTTCGGGTTCTTGACCATCCTTGACCACCAGATCAAGCGCCTTCTCCAATGCCAACCGGTTGGGCTCCTTGTCCCTGGAAAGGATGCTGAGATGGCAGCGGCGCGAACGCGGCGTGGCGGCACGCAACTTCCCTACCGCTGAACTATTGGCCCGCTTGAGGTCCAATGCCTGCCATAGGGCATCCGTGTCGCTTGGATTTGCTTCGCCGCGCGCCAGATTCTGCAGATAGACCTCGGCCATGTCCTGCATGCCGGGCGATCCCTTGCCTTTGACCTGGGCCAGCCAGTATTTGGCCGAGTCGGCTTGACCCCGGTAGAAATCGATTTGGCCCAGATAGAGACTCAGCAACGGCGAGGAGTTCACCTCGATCAATTGCTGATAATAGTCGTCCATGATGGCCAAGGAGAACTCGGCCAGGTTTTCATACAGGCTACCTAGCCTGGCAAACGCGATAGCTTGCCCTTTCAGGGCGCGCATACCGGCTTCGTTTTGGCGAGAGGATTTCAAATCCTTTTCCCACAGGGAAATCGCCTCTTCATAGCGATGGCGCTGCAATAACTCCACCGGACCGTTTCTGGCGAACCCGGCCACACCCTGGACGACAAGCAAGACCAACCCGGCCCGGATGAGGTCAAGCGATGTCCTGAATAACCTAGTTCTTGAATAGGTCATATTTGGCTAAATCAACCTTTTGGGCGCCAAGGCGCAAATCCGGGCCGATGAGCACGGAGGCGAATATCTGGTAATCCAAGCCCTGTTCGCCGGCATAAACGATGATGGGCAAATTGGGCAGGCAATCGACATCGCGATGGATGCTCGAATTCGTGGAAATGGTGGCCCGCTGGTAATTCTGATCGTAGAGCCATTTTTCCAGATTCACCACTTCGAGGGGATTCAGCCGGTTCGACTCCCGCTTGGCATAAACCAAGGCGCGTGAACCGGGCAGCCATGTCGGTCCGCCATAGGATGAGGGGTAAACATTCTCCGCGATTTTCGGAGTCTTACCATGTAAATCGGCTACTTCGACCAAATGTCCGGCCGGATCGATTTTCAGCTGCATGACGCCGATATCGACCACCCGGTCATTCAGGTCATTCGAGATCTGATAGGCGACGAAATGCCCGTCGAAGGACCAAGAGGGATGACTCTTATTGTTGGTGATTTTGTTATTGAAGACTTTCACCTTGCGGTCGCCCTTGAAATCCATGAGAGCGATGGTGAACTGGCCACGCTTCTTATTGCCGCTCGTGCGCATGGTAAAAGCGAGGTAATTGCCGTTGGGAGCGAAGGAAGGGAACATCTCTTCGCCTGGACTGGAGGTCAGGCGGACGAAAGCATTGCGGTTTTCCCGTTTCATGTCCTTCTTGAAGTACTTGGTCGCATCCTCGAGATAATACAGGTCGCCGTCGCCGGTGCGCGCCGAAACGAAAACCAGGCCTTTACCGTCGGGAGTCCATTTCGGAAATCCGTCGACTTCGGGATCGAAGGTGACGCGAGTATGCTCTTTGCAGCCGATGCAGCTCAAATACACGTCGTGATTATTGACCCCGCCCGCGCTGACATAGGCGAAATACTGCTCGCCTCCATGGAGGACCGGGCACCAATCGATTTCGTCCTCGTACCCCTTGAAAAGCCCTTCGCTGTCCTCGTCGAGATTGACGTCTTCCAGCTTCCGGGTTCGCGAGTAAGGGGAGATTTGCGAAAGTTCCTTGGACTTTGACTCATAAAGCCAGAGTTCGCGATTATCCCGGACCTGACGGATGAAGGCCACGTAATTGGTTTTGTTGGGGCACATCCTGGGATGGAAAAGCTGACCGGTAATCTTCACGTTTTCGCTGGATACGACAACCACGGTCTTACTCGCATCGGTGGCTTCGTCGGCGAACGTGGCGGCGGAGAAAGCGGCCAAGGCCAATGCACTTGCGCGGGCGAAAGGAAACCCTTTAAGCATCGAAAGCGTCCTCCCCCTCATCAAAGGGCTGCCAAACTTTTTAGGTAATTGTCGGCTTTTTGATTCTCAGACTTGAATTTATCGTCCTTGCCGAACCAGACCTGATAATCCTTCCAGCGCAAAATGGCTTGCTGGCGGTAGTAGTTTTGCTTATCCGGATCCTTTGCGCCCTTATACAGACGCGTCCAGGCCAAGGCCCAAAAATATTTGGTGCGTTGCATGACATCGTCGAACATGGCCGGCTCGATGAAATTCTGATCCCGGATGACGGCCTCGAAACTCTTATGCGCTTTGGCGTATTGCTTCAATTCCAGATAACAGATGCCCAGATTCATATTGGCCAGGGGATAGTATTTCTCGTATTCCAAGGTGGTTTGGAAAGCGGTCGTCGCTTCGCTGATATGCTGCATCTTGAGCAAGGCCACGCCCCGTAAAAAATTACCCTGGACGTATTCGTCCCTTTCGCGGTTGCCCCGTTGGCGCGACACGGGCTTGGGTAAGGAGGCGAAGGCCCGGATGGCATTCACATAGTCGGCTTGCCGGTATGCCGCCATGCCGGTTTTGAAAGACTCCGACGCCGTGGCCGGAGCATCCGAAGCGGCCGGTTCCACCTTGCTCGTATTGGCTGCCAAGGCGCTTTCTTCCGAAGCCTCGACCTTGGAGGGCAGGGGCATGTCTTCAGGCGCGAAAGCCTTGCTGGGGGTGGATGTCTTGGCCTTGGCCTCAGGCGTTGGCGTGAGGGCCGCGACTTCGGAAGGCGAAGGCGGAATGGGTTTGGCCTCGGTTTTTTCCGGGGTGGGTTGCGGCTTCGGTGTTACCGCGGGCGTTTGGGTGGCGGCGGGAGATTTTACGGGTGGCTCGACCTTGGCTATCACCTCGGGTTTCGGATTAGCCGGCGGAACCTCCACTTTTTTCACGGCTTCGGGTTCGGCCTTTTCCTCCGGGGGCTTGCTGGCCACCGGTTTGGGCTCCATCGTTTTAGTTATGGCGGTTGGCTTGGGTTGGGTTTCCTTGGGAGCAGGAGTGGGCCTAGCCTCCGGCTGGCTTGGCTTGGCCGCGGGCATTTCCTGTTTGGCGACAGGAGCCGGCAATACCGGCTTGGAATCCGGAACATCGGTGATTTCCATGGAGGACGAATCCACTATGGTGGCGGGATCGATTTCGCTCGGCATGGGAAAAGCAGGCTCAACCTGGCTGTTCAAGGCATTTTTGATGCGCTCGGCATCCTGGGATTTTTTGAGCTCCCGGATACCCCAACCCACCACCACGGCCAGAACCACGGCCACGATGATGAGGATGGAAATGAATTGATTACGCTTCTTCCTTTTGGCCGAAGCTTCGTGGTAACTGTAATTAGTGGAATCGTTCATACCCGCGCCCTAAAATAGTTCATTGCAATCAGATAATCGCAAACTGAGGGTTTATTGCTCTTTGTCCGACGGCGGTCCCAAGGGGAATCCGAAAACTCCGGCGGGATTTTCCGGGTCAGGTGGAGACCCGGAATTGCCTAGGGTACCGACCCACAATGCCGCCAAGCCTCCCCCTACTCCCAATACGCCCAGGGAAATCCAAAGCGCCTTATTGAAATGGCTCTTCGGTTTGATGCCGGCCTTTGCCGCCGGCTTTTCATCGTATTGATTCCTTTCGGCAAGAGTATTAAAAAAAACCCGCTCATAGTCCAGTAACTTCGCTTCGTCTTCCGAAGGCTGAGGCGGAAGCTCCAAAACCAACTTTTTGGCAACGATGTCGTAAAAGGCCAGACGATAGACATGTTTATTGCCATCGCGGTAAAGCCGCGAGTAGAGCAAATATCCGACGCCGAGCTTTTGGCCGAGGCCAACCATGTTTTCCACCGAGGGCACGATGGAATATTTGTTGATCTCCAAAGCACCGAGCAACTCGACGAGTTCCGAGGGAGCCATCAAATCGTAATGCCTGACTCCGTAAATGCGGGTGAATACCCTTTCGAAGAATATCCGGGCGGTTTGCGGATTTTCGCTGAGGTCGATGACGGCCACCGTCTTTTTCGCGGTCGCTTTGCTCAAATCCAGATTCTCGCGGCGGAGTTTTCCGATTTGCTGCGCGAAGGCGCGGCTCAGGTTTTCTTGCTCGATGTCGCCATAAGCCAGAGGCGATTCAAAAGCGTTGACCCAGACGATTTGGGCCGTCGGCACATGCATCAGCTTCAAGGTGTGGGCGTCGACGCGGCCGAATACCGTGCTGGTTCCGAATAAAACGAAATCGACCTGCAGAATATTGCCGACATCGAAAGCGCATTGGTTGTTATTGCATCCCTGTTCGGGATTCTGGCCGAACTCCCGCAATTTTTTGCTGACGGAATCGGCCGGTATCACCGACCACTCCGAAACGGGGAGGGCCTTCCTGAGCAAATCGCCAACCTCGGCCTTGACTTGATTTCCGTTCAGGTCCAACGGATCGATCACTACGATTTTCGCGGGTCCCACCGACTCCGGCTTCGACTTGGGAGCGGAAAAAACCGTTGCCGCCATTGTCCCCAACAGCACTAAGGCACAGGGGAAAACCTTTTTAAAGGCATCCCATGGATGACAAAACCTTGGAATCATGGGTCTCCCAACCGGAAAAGATAGCCAACCATTTGCCACAACCGAGGTAAGCTTGGTACATTGGCTCCCCGCTGGCGACATACCCAAGTGGTAAGGGGGAGCTCTGCAAAAGCTTTATTCAGCGGTTCGAATCCGCTTGTCGCCTCCAAATTCCTAGCTGTATTTTCGGCTCTGCATTTAAAAATTCACGTCAACATCCACGGTTTCTTCCGCCAGCACGTCGACATGGACTTCGCGGACCTTTCCACCGTTTACCAATTTTAAGGTCCGGGTCCCGGCTTCCAAATTATTGACCCGTAAGACACCGCCGCGGGTACTGCCGATTTGCTCGCCGTCCACCCAAACCTTGGCATTGATCTTTAACGGATTCGTGTGGATAGCGATGGAGCCATAAGGGAGCTTGAGGATTTTCGCGATTTCGGTGGTCTTATCAGGGCAGATATTGATGCGTTTGGTCACCAATTCCTCGCCATTCAGCATCACGGTCAAGGTATAGCGGCCACTGGAAAAGGCGGTATCCACCGGACTGGGACCTAATTTCACCCCCCCCAAATAGACCATGGCTTTGGCCGGCTTGGTCTTGATGTTGATATGCCCCATGCCGCCCTTGGGAGGGACTTCGCCGCAATCGGGTAGGTTTTGGACTTCGGTAAACTGCTCACCTTCATCCGAAGGCATGTCTTCTTCTTCGTCCTGACCCAGAGCCGGTAGGGCTACGAGGCAAGTGGCGAGCAAAAATGAGAATACGGGTATTTTACGCTTTAAAACGAGCATGTTTTTGACCTCCTACCCCACAGTGGACCTCAATCCTCCGGGAATCGATTGTAATATACCGATTTTTGAGAGGTTCGGCCCTCGACCTTCGGCATAGGCGTCAAACAGTCAGAAAGCTTGGGCCAAATCAATGACCCAACGACGCAGCCAAAAACCATCCGATTGGGTTCGATAGGGGTCGAGGGCATAATCCAGACGAAGATTGAATAAGCTGAATAGGACATAGCGCAATCCCAAACCAAAGGCCCGGCCTCGACCCGAAGCCTGGATTTTTTCATCAATTTGCCAGATCAAACCATAATCCACAAAGGGAACCACTTGAATGCCGGGTAAATTCCGCGTCCAATTGTCTTTCAATCCCCAATGGGCGGGAAAAGGGCTTAGCCTGAGTTCGGCGGATAGCAGGATATAGGCGGGTTCCAGGCCTTTGAGTAGGCATTCGCCACGGGAATCCAGTTCCGGGCAGACCTCGCGCCATCCATGGCTGCGAACATTGCGAGTCCCACCCAGAAAGAATCTCTCGGCGTTTAAATCCGCCTTACCGATGAAGCGTCCGAAATCCCCCCTAACCGCCAGATTCAGCCAATCCCTAAGCGGCAGGTAAGCTGCGTTTTCGACTTCCAACCAATTGTGCCGGTTCTGGAAAACATTCAATTCGCCCGAGCTCAAGATGGGTCCGCCATTTCCCCAAGTCAGCCCATGACGGCTGCCCCGGGTCGGATTCAGGAAATCATCCAAGAAGGTCAAAAAACCCGAGTTTAGCCAGTTCAGGTTAAAATCCCTCAATTGCCCCAGGGTATCCTGATCGATGGAGCGGCCTCTTAATTCAGCCGTGGCGACATAGCGGAAATGGCCGCCGAAGGCGCGGGAAAGACGACTTTGGTTTTCGACATTGTAATCTCCCCCGAAAAAAGGGGCGTCCTCGGTCGGGGAACTCGCCTGGAGCCAGTCGCTGGTGATGTCGTAGTCGAATCGGAAGGGCGTGGTTAGAAAAAGCAAGGAAGCGTAACCCATGAAAAGGGTTTGCCTTTTCTGAGCAAAAGAGAGCAAGGCATGTCCCTCATGCAAGCGCCCGCCTAGATTGCCATGGGTCCAAGAGGTGGAAAAACCCGGCCCGAATTGGGTTTCGTAAAAAGCGGACCATTCCAGTTCGCCGGGGATATGTTCCTCGGTTTTGAGAAGGAGCGCCGAAGCCGTCGAGTCCTGGGCGAGGAGGGAATCTTTCAGCCGGACATAATTGAAGACATGGGTGGACCGCAGTTTCCTTTCGAAATTCGAGGTCTTGCGCAAAGAAACCGTGTCGCCTTTTTTCAGGGGCAATAGGCTTCTGAGCAAGGACTTGCTGGTCAAACCCGGCGTCTGATCGCTATCGTTCTCCCTGCTGTTTTGGATGATCAGGGTATCGAAAACCAGGGGTTTGCCGGCCTCGACCTGGTATATCAAATCGACGGCATGGGCGGTGGTATCCAACCGCCATATCTCCCCCACCTTGACATGTAAAAAGCCGGCGTTTCCGTAAGCGCGCAACAAATCCCGCCTGTCCTTGAACAGGAGATCCTGATCGAAATCCCGCCCGGGTTCGCAGCGCAGGCTTTTCACCGGCAATAGCATCGGCGCGTCGCCGGCATCGATGCTGACGTGCCGGAAGGTAAACCGCGGGCCTTCGAAAACGAGCAATTCGATTTCGGCCGGTTTTGAATCCTCGGCGCCCTCTTCCCGGCCTATCAAGTTCACTTTTACGCGGCAGATGAAAAAACCGATGTCATGGTAAAGTTCCTCGATGACCGACGACGCGTCTTCCGACCAGGCCTCCCACTCCCTGGCCGAATACAGTTCGGGGTTTTGCGGGATGACTAAGACATCCCTTATCCGTGCGTCGCCCAGGTTTTCATTGCCGCGGATGGAAAGGTCCAGAGGCGCGGCGTGAAGCGAGGCGACGGAAAGGAGAAGCCAAAGGAAGAATAGGCCGGCGCCGGGTTTCGTCATCTTACCAAAGATTCCAAAACTGGTATTTATAGCGCAACCCCACCTGTTTCCTTACCTGGCGCTCGACATTCACGTTGTTTTCCTCGGGGCGCGTTTCAACGCCCGCCTCCACGGTAATCCTGTCCTTCAAACGATGCCTCCAGGTGGTATCCGTTACCAGGATTTCCGTGGGTGGCCGCCATTCCCCCATGACCCGGAAATCGTAAGGATTGGCTTGCTTGCTGGAGGGGACATAGCCGGCGCGGCCAAGGACACGAAGCCGGTATTTCTCCTTGCTCTCCAGGTTGATGGCCACCGGCTCTTCCGCTCCGGCCACGGTCCCTTCATTGCCGACCAAGGCGCTGACTCCGCTCAATTGCGCCGACCGTATCCATCCCAGGGTACCGCGTTTGATGACCTTGGTCAGCCTATCATTGACCACGGGAGTCAAAAAATTCACCAAAGTCTTGCCATAGTCACCCTGGCTTTCGCCTCCGGCTAAATCCCCGGAATAGCATCCCCGGCTGACGCTATTGATGATGGCGGTGGGTTTAATCGCTTCGCCCGCGTCGCCGCCGCAATCGGTTTCATAGGTGAATCTCGCTTCGGAAAGCTGCCCCTCCAAACGGATGCTGACATGGCAGGTCTTTTTCGTGTCGATATTGCAATCGGCCAATAACTTCTTGTCCCCTTCCAAAACGATGGTGCCGTCTTCAGGGATGGCGTTTTGCCACTTCAGTTCCAGATCGCGTAAATCATAGGCTTGCGAAACCTGACCGATTTCTCCCGTCAAGGAAGAGACCGTTCCATTCAAGAGCAGGTAAGGCTGAACGCCCTTAGCGGAAATATCGCCGGAAAAATTCAACCGGGCGACCTCGGTTTCGATGCGATTATTCGCGCCGCGGGTATCGATTTGCAAGGCCAATTCCATCGGCCGGGATTTCGACGCCTTGGTATTGGCGACCTGCGATCCGGAAACCGTCCGGTTTTTATTTCGCCTCAGCATTCCACGCCAAAAGGCCTTCAATTCCTGGGCTCCGATTTGGTGCCGGAACAGGGACTGGACCAAGGTCGCCTTCAACCGGATCAGGGGTGGCGCGGCTTGCACCGACTCGCCTTTGGGGTGCAAATCATATCCCGCCTCGATATTCTCCAAATCGCCTTGAGCCAGCACAGCACCCTTGCGATAGGTGAAGGCCGCTTGGCCGGCCTTGGCATCGACGGCCAAGCCATCGCGGCTCAAATCGCCCTTGACCCGTATTTCCCTGAGCTTTATCGATTCGATGTCTCCGAGCGCCAGGGCGAAAACCTCTCCCTCCACCTCGAAGTTCAAGTTACGGTTCCGGAGATCGGCGCGGACCTTGGCATCCAGCCTTTTTCCCGTTTCATCCACGAAGAGGATGGAATCCAATTCGACCTTACCCCGATCGGCATGCAACCGCCCTTGAAAGGACTGCGACGGCAATCCCCTGGGGATAAAGACACCCTGCAAACTTTCCGAGTGGGCCTGCAAGGCCGCCAATTCCCCGCCCATTACCGGCAAGTCGAAGGATGTGAGCACATGTAGCCGGTTCAACCGGCCGGCATTCCCGGGCAAATCCACCACACCGACCAAATCCACCGCTCCTTGCAAATGTCCTTGCCTGGTCATGGCCGCCCGGCTGGCCAAGTGCAGGCTGTCCTGCAGCGAAGCATCCAGGAGAAAATCGGGTTCAGGGGAGAAGAAGCGCAGAGCCTTGAGAGCTATTCTACCGTTGAAAAAAGGCTCGGTGCGCGAATGGCTTTGAATATCGAATGCCAGGGTATCGCCCAATCCGCGGACATGGAGAGTCCCTAATTCCATGGCTTCGGGCTGATTCTTCAGTATCGGCCGTTTCAATTCCATGCCGCCCCGCATGCCTTGGGCCTGGGAATATTGCAAGTCACCCCGTAATTCTCCGTTGCGCAACGGAAAGGAAAAATCCATGAGGTCGGTCCACTTCGGCAGGTTGAAGCCTCGGCTCATCACCCTCAGGGAATGGATATCGCGGAAACGGATTTCGGGAAGATGGTAAAAAGGCAGGCCGTTCAAGGCGATTTCACCGGTGAGGCTTAAATCCGCCTCCTCCCCCTGGGCGGTAGCCTGATTCAGGTTCAAGACTTCGTCATTCCAATCCCCCTGAAGTCGCGCCCGCATGCTTTTTCCTTCCCTCCTCATTTCCACCTCGGCGTCCAAGTCGCCGACTTGCGGGCCTTTGAAAACCCAGTGAAAACTCCCGTTCACCCGGGGAGATACCGGGCGCAGGAAAAATAAAGGGGGATAGGGTGCGTATTGCGGCTCCAAATCCTCGGCTCGCGCCGTCATTCTGCCGGGCTGAGGCATTTGGTAAAAGGCCTTGCCGAATTGGGGATGAACCAAAGAAAATTCCAATTCCACTCCGCGCTTCAACTTGATTCCCTTATTCCTCCAGGCTACCCGACCTTGCCCGAACCAGGTCCGGCCTTCGTCGGTAATGCGGGTGGAGTCGAGACGATACTCGTCGTGAGTAACGGTATTCCAGCAAACCACAGTATCGGCGCGCGCGCCATAAGCCGTGACGTCCCTGAACCGCGCCTTGGCCCGGACAAAAAAGGGATGTCCCCCCACTTGCCCGTCGATATGCGCCGAAGAGTAAACCACGTGGGTATCGGTCCAGGCATGGGCCCAAGGTTCCCTGGGCGCCACCTTTCCCGCGAAGGTGAGAAGCCATGACTTCCGCGGGTAAAAGGCGAGTTGTAAATCGGTCCCCTCGCGGGAAACCACCTTGGCCGTCGCCAAGCGGCCCGGAAGGAAAGTGCCCTGGCTGATATCCACATTGCCGGGTATCATCTCGCCTCCGACCTCCAATAGCATTTTCTGCACCTTGGCGGTGAATTGGATTTTTTCCGGTTTTAATTTGGCCAGGGCATTGATCGAGGTATCCTGCGCATTCAACTCCTGCCAGGGGATTTCGGCCTGCACCACGGCCTCGCCGCTATCCGGATCCGCTAAGGAGACTCTCAACCAGGCCCGCTTGAGTCCGCCGTGCAGACGCGCCTCCCAATTTCCACTCCCCACCAAGGGAATCGAATCGGTATGCCCGAAAACCCGCGCGGAATAGCTTATCCTCGGCGCGGTTTCCACCACCGCCTCGACTCCCAGGTCACGGGTCTCCAGCAAGGGATTGGAACCGTTTCCGGGCCAGTATACCGCCGGAGCCGAGGCGCGGAAAAAGACGCTGTCGGCCGCTTGCGAGATATCCTTTCGGCTGCGTCGGCCAACCAGCCCCAGGGTATCGCCCAAGGAGGTTTTGATCCCGACATGATAGACGAGATCGGCTCCTTTCCATCTCGCCCTCCATTCGACTTTCAGTCCGTGGCGCAGGGGCTCGGGCAGAAATGCCGCGCTATCGCCCCACTGGGCGGCCACCCTGCCTTGCGCCCCCAATAATCCCCGGGAGCGGACTTGGATATCCTGGGCTTTCATTTGGACCCGTGCGGAATCCCATAAGGCGAAGGAACCTATTTCGAGTTTCCAGGGCATGGGCCATCGCAGAGCGGGAAATTTCCGGGCTTGTCTTTCGCCCCCGCGGGGAGGCTGTTGTCCATCATTCAGGACATGGACCTGTAAATCTCCCAGGGATAGACGGATGGCCGGGTATACCGCCAGAAAATCCTTGGAGAGCACCGGCCTTAAACGCAAGATTTTGCCCGCGACTTTCAAGGTCCGTGTTCGGACGGCGAAAGACTCGATTCGCAAAGAAAGATCCCATCCCAGGGTAAGGCCTTGGGCGGAAACCTCGACTTCCCGGAATGTCCAACCCTGCGACAATTCATGGCGAATCCAGGTCAAGCCGCCGTAAAATACGAGGGCGCTCAAAGCGAGCACGAGGAGGAAGGACCCAAAAACGAAACGATGGGTCAACAGGATAGCCCGGCGAAACAGGCGTCTACGGGAAAAGGCCGGCCTATTCATGCCGTTTTCCGCAAATTACATATTCGTCCGCGAAACCGCCGCAAAAACGTGCACCTCACCTTTACCGCGTTGTATCATCAGGATCCCATTCAACCCCGAGAAGATCTTGAACCCACGCCTCCGATTGGCGATAGCCTTGAAATACAAGCATCTTGAAGATGCGGCACCCAAGGTCATAGCCAGCGGACAAGGTTTTCAGGCGGACCGCATCCTGGATTTGGCCGAAGCCAACCAAATCCCCGTCCATCAAGACCCCCTCTTGGCCCAAGGTCTCTCGGACTTGCCCCCAGGCCGGTATATACCGCCTGAACTCTATGCCGCGGTCGCCGAAGTATTGGCCATGCTCATGCGCATGGATAGTGGCCTGCGTAATTCTTATGATAACGTTACCTTTGCGGGACTCCCATGACTCTGACTGCAGAAACTCCGACCAACGGCGAATTTCAGCAACCGGCTAAATTCGAAATCGAGATGCCCAGCGATTTGGAGCTCATCGCCCCACTGCGCCAATTCATCGCCGACCTCGCCAGAATCAGTGGATATAGCAAGCGTTTTTGCTTTCGGACGGAAATCATCGTGGATGAATTGGCCACCAATGCCGTCATCCACGGGTCCACGGCATTGGATAGCTGCATCCACATCGAGACGGGGTTTACGGCCGAAGACATGCAATTATCGGTGCATGACAGCGGGGGAACCTCGGGGAATATGGAGAATCTGAAGCGGGCGGTACATAGCTCGCCGCCGAAAGGCAAGGATCCGGTGAAAGGCCGGGGATTGGTCATCGCCCAAATGCTCAGCGATGAGGTCAGCATTCAGGTCGAAAACGGCCAGACCGTGGTCAAGGTGGTCAAACGCCGCAATTCCGAGGATTTACCCAAACCGCGCGAGCGAATGTTATATGAGTCTTCCCCATGAAAATCGCCCAACAAGACAGCGATCTCGATAAGCGCATCGTCCTCCTGCATTTCGAGGGCGATCTGGACGCCACGGATTGCGCCTCCACCGCCAAGGTTTTCCAAGCCATCATGGACGAAGGGAAATTTTTCATCATGGCGGTGATGGAGCACGTGTCCTTTATCTCCTCGCCTTTCCTCGGCGAGTTGATGGGCTGCAAGTTGCGCCTGACGGAAAAAGGCGGCGACCTCGTCATCGTCGGATTGCCGTTCAGCCAGCGCGAAAAGTTGGTGCAAATGGGCGCTGACAGGATATTCAAATTCTTTCCCGATACCCATTCCGCCTACCGGAATTGGCAATGGGATCACGGCGATGCTACCCAAACCATCAAGGTGGCCATGCCGCCCCTCCTGGCTGCGGTCCCCGCCGTGCGCCGCTTCGCATCGGGCATTGCCCGACAAAAGGGCTACTCATCGAGAGACGCTTTTCGCATCGAAACTATCGTGGACGAAATCGCGAACAATGCCGTCGAGCACGGGGACAAAGCCCAGAGCGGCGTTTCCCTGGAAATCAAGATCAACCGCCATCGGTTCGAATTGCAGGTCAGCAACCGGACGCGGGTGGAAAACGCCCAGCATTTGCGCCAAATCTTAGCCGAATCAAGCGAAGACAAGGCCAACTTCGGACAAAGGGGCAGGGGCATCGCCTTGGTTAAATTGATTAGCCAATCCATCGATGTTTCCATCGACACCGCCGGCACGCGAGTGACGGTCACCAAGCTTCGGGAGGATGCCTGACATGGACACTCAGATAGAGCTGAAAATCTCCGACCTGGATGGAATGGCCGACGCCAAGCTCATCAAGTTTATCGGCGATTTGGACGCCACCAATGTGGAAGCCACCTTGGATCAAGTGACGAAATTGATGAAGGAAGGCTGCAACCATATCGTCGCGGACTTCAGCAATTTGCGCTATGTCAACAGCACGGGTCTGGGCATTTTGCTGCATTTCAGCAAAACCGCGCGCGAACGGAATGGGTCCTTCAAGATCGCCAAGGTGAACGAAAACGTTTTCGAAATCATCGAAATCATCGGAGCGAATACCCTGCTGGACATTTACGATTCCGTCGAGGAAGCCGCGCAGTCCCTGCATCGCAGGGTTTGAAATCCCCCAGAATCCGGGCGACTGAAGGCGGTCTTGGGTCCGGATTGCCGGAATGATGGCTTCCGGGGCCGGTCATTGCTAATTTATGGCCCCTTAACTCCATACTCTTCTTTTTCGCTGGGGAACTCATGAGACGTTGGTTGCCGGGGCTTTTGCCCGTCTTGTTGCTATTGGGATGCGAAGGGAAGCGCGAGGATAATTCCCAGGTCATGGCCCAAATCCATGGCGAGCGCTTAACCGAAAGCAAATTCGAATTGCTGCTCAGCACCAATTCGGAAGAACGCAAAAAGGAAATCCTCGGCGATCCCGCCAAGAAACGGGAAAATTTCGAAAACATGCTGAAGCAGCGGTTATTCGCCTTAGCCGCGCAAGAAGACGGGTATGGCGACAACGAGGCCCTGAAGAACCGCCTGAAGTTGGTCGATCAGAGGATGATCACCCAGTATTATTACCAGACCTATCTAGGGGTGCAAAAGGGACAAAGCCTTAAAGACCTGGAGTCCTATTACCATCAGCACGGATCAGCGTTTCTGGGGGACTCGGGCAAACCCAAAGCCTTCGATGATGTCAAGCAAATAGTGGCCGACTCCCTCATCATCAGTAAAACCAACCTGGATTCGTTTTTCCTGGCTAACCAAGTGAAATACCAGCAAAGGGCCGAATGCCAGGTCTCGGTGCTCCAGGTCAAGGACGCCAAAACGGCGGAAAAGGTGCACGCTGAAATTGAAAAAGGCCTGCCCTTCACGGACGCGGTGGCGAAATACAGCATCCATACCAGCAAATCCAACCAAGGCAAAATCGGCAAGGCTTATCGCGATGAACCGCTCTATGAATTGGGAGCCGGCATTCGGACCGACAGCCTATTCTTCATCGAAGGCACGAAAATAGGCGAAGGCAAAATCGGCAAGCCGTTCAAGAAGGACTCGACCTGGATGATTGTCCGGGCGGATAGTTGCAAGCCGCAGGCCATTCCCGCCTTTGCCGACATTCGCGGCCAGGTGATCCAGGACTATCTCGTTTACTACAACGGCCGATTGAATGACAGCGCCTTGTCCAAACTGAAGTCGAAATACGGCGTCAAAATGGTGGATCGGAATAAGCCTTCCAATCCCGAAGAGTTGAAAGCCTATTACGAGAAAAACAAGGACAGCTATTTCTCCCCGGAAACCTATGACGTTTATCACATCGAATCGGCCAAGCGCGACCTGGTCGACAAAAAGCTGAAAACCATCAAGGATTTGGCAGGGTTCAAGGAATTGGCCGCGAAGGTCTCGGAGAATTCCTGGATCAAATCCGACTCCGGCAAGGCCGGCAAGGTCAAGCGGGATCATTGCCTTCCTTATGGCATCGGCATGCTTCCCGGCCTTTGGGCGGCTTTCGACACCCTCTCCGCCGGAAGCATGGCCGGCCCTTACCAAAACCCCGAATCGGGTAAATGGCATTGGTTCTTCCTCGAAAAGAAGTACCCGCGCCAACAAAAACCCTTCGACCGGGTCAAACCCCTGCTGGCTCTGGACTACAAGAACGAGCGAATAGCGCAAATCAAACCCACGGACACCTTGGCGGTTTACGGGGACAAGGTCTTGCTGGAAAGCGACATCATTTCCCTGCGCCAGGAAATACCGCCCAATATGCAGGAACGCTATACCCGGGAACAATTGGTGGACTACCTCCTGACCTGGGATTTGACCACCATGGAAAGCGAGGCCCTCGGCCTGACCTCCAGCGATAAGCTGATGGCGGACCGGTTGCTGAACGTTGATTCCTATTGGGCCGGGGTTTATCAGGATTCGGTTCTGGCGCGAACTTATGCCCAGGATACCAATGAACTGAAATCCCAATTCGCCAAGCATAAGTCCACCTTGACCAAGGACAGCAATGCCACCGATTGGGGCCGGTTCGCTCGCGACATCGCCGCCCTGGGTACCTTGACGGAAGCGGATTTCCGGCTGGAATACGCCACGAATCCGGAACGTTATGTCGTCGATTCCACCGCGATACCGTTTGAAAAAGCCCGTTTCGATCTGTTCCAAAACCTGAAAGGCGTGGGCTATGTCCGCGCCGAACGCGCCTTAATCGAAAGGCTGAAGAAACGGTTCGACGTCAAAATCCTGGATACCACCCTGCTGGAACCCAAGATCGGCAATGCGCAAGAGGCCTATAAAGACGCCCAGAACCTGCATTATGACCGCAAGCTCGATCAGGCTTCGGATCTATACCTGAAGCTCCGCGACCAATTCCCCAAGGACACCAGCTTGCAGGACTCCATTTGTTTCGGGCTCGCCCAGATTTATATCGAGCAGGAACGCTATAACCAAGCCATGGCCGAATACCGGCGGGTGAGCTTCCTCTACCCCGATAGCCCGAATGAATACAAGGCCGAATTCATGGTCGGCTTCATCCAGAGCGAGCATCTCAAAAAAGATTCCGCCGCCGTAAGGACATTCGAAGCCATGTTGAAGAAGTATCCCAAAACCGATTTGAGCGATGATGCCGATTGGATGATCCGCAATATCCGCAGCGGCGGCAAACTCATGCCGGTGCTGGAAGGAGACAGCGGTTGGGTTGACCCCGATAGCGGCCAGGCGAAATAGCCGGCAGAGTCGGCCCCGCCCCATATCTCATTTTCTTTTGGAAGGGCCGCGCAAGCGGCCCTTCCCGTTGGACGGGAGAGCACCGGCTTGTGTAGTCCGGCGAAACCCAGACCTTGCTAACGGGTGGCCCGTATTTTCGGAGTGGCGTTCTTTTTGTATCCCGAGGGCAAGTCGAATTTCTCCGTCCCGACGTCCTGCCGTTTGACGCTGAGCAAGGTGATGCGCGATTCCGCCTTTCCCTCGTCATCGAAGGTGGTGGTCAGCACGGGAACGCCTCCCATATCTCCCAGGCTCATCCCTTGTTCCAGCATGCCCTGATAAGCGGGACCGAGTTTCCCCAAAAATTTGGCCATGTCTTTGAAAACGGCGAAATCTTCCTCGGCGACACCTACCGATTTGAAGCCGGCCACGCAATGGTCGGCCTTTTTCACGCCGTCGATATAGCTTCCCCAATTCTCGCACGACCATTGGGAAACCTTTCCCGAACCCTTCTCCTTTTGAAAGGTGACCTTGGGCTTGGAGGCTCCGGGCAGCAAATTGCCCATCATTTTTTCCATCATGGCTTTTTGCTCGGGAGGTAAATCCCGCATTTTTTCCGCCATCTTTTTCCGAGCTTCATCCATCGCCTCCCCTATTTCCTGCAAATCCTCCGACGTCATTTCGGTATAGGTCTTAGCCATGCGATCGATATTCCAAAAGACATCCTTGTCCTGGCGGTAAATCAGGGTCATGTCCTTTTCGTCGTGCATGTCGATGCGCAGCTTATCCTTTTCCAGAATGATTTCCGTGCTCTGCGGTTTTGAATCTCCGGCCAACTCTCGCTGTTCGGTGGTCATCAAAACTGCGGCCTGCGAAGCCAAGGCGCCCGACAAGACCCAAGCGCAAGGGGTGGATAGGATGGTTATCTGCATGCATACTCCCGGGAGAATGGAAAGGATTAGAAAGACCGGTTGGCGATACGCCCTACGGCATAGCCCAAGGCCGTAACCCCGAGCCCTAAAAACAGGCTGATTAAGGCATAGGAAAGAGCGGCCCAAGGCCGGCCCGAGCGCAAGAGCTGTAAATTTTCCAGGCTGAAGGAGGAAAAGGTGGTGAAACCGCCCATCACCCCCGCCATGGCGAATAGGCGCCAGGGACTTTGCAGGGGGAGGTGAAGCCATAAGCCGGCGAGAAGACCCAAGGCCATGGACCCCAGGGTATTGGCCGCCAAGGTGCCCCAAGGAAAACGGATGGAATAGGCGGATAAAACGGTTTGCAGCGCCACCCTTCCCACCGCGCCGACGCCTCCGCCCGCGGCCACCCACAAATACCGCCCGATATCGTCCATGCCTAACATACCCCAAGAATAGCAAGCTGTTCGACCTAGCTTTGAACCGGAATTCTCACCACGGATCACGGTATATTGTGTGGGCATGCCATTCCCTTCCCTGAAGTTCCTACCCTCTTCACTCCTTCCAACCCTGATTTCGGGAACTCTCGGTTTGTGCCTGTCCCCGGCGCAAACCTTGCAGGCGACCGCGAAATCGCCCAAACACGCCCAGGTGCGCCTGATTGCCGAAAGCCTCGAGTTAGCGCCTGGAGCCGTTTTGCAAGCTGGGCTCCAGGTTACGCTGGAGCCGGAATGGCATGTCTATTGGAAAAACCCAGGTGACGCGGGGTTGCCCATCCGGCTGAGCTGGGATTTGCCCCCCGGCTTCAAGGTCGATAGCCTCTCGTGGCCCGCGCCGCATAAAATCTTTTTACCGCCATTGATGAATTACGGCTACCAGGACGAAGTCGTTTTTCCTTTCGCCATTCACGCTCCGGATACGGTGGGCAGGGACCGGGTCACCCTGATGGGCCACGCGAAATGGCTGGTTTGCAAGGAGATCTGTCTTCCCGAAGAGGCCGAATTGAAACTCGAGCTGGCCTGGCCGAAGGGAAATCGGGGCACTTCTCGCTCTCCACCCGCGCCTTCCCGGGATAGCCACGTTTCCGAACTATTGGCAAGAGCCCATGATCAATTGCCGCTCCCAGCCGCAGGTTGGGAAACCCAGGCCGAAGGCGATGATAAGGAAGTCCGCCTGTCTCTCCGGCCACCGCCTGGAATCGCCATTCCCGACAGCTTATGGTTTTTTCCCGAAGCGGGGGACTGGATGGATCATGCCGCGCCTGAAAACCAGGAAAGGGCCGCAGGATCGGTGATCCTTCACTTGCAACGTTTTGAAGGGATGGGCGCCTTGCCCGCCAGGCTGAAAGGTGTCATCACCGCCGCCGGACCCGTAGCCGCCGGCAGCGGGAAAAACGCTTTCGAAATCGATGTGCCCATCGCTGCCGCTACCGTTCCCGCCGCCAAGCTTCCGGCTGAAGCGGGTTTGGTTTTACCGCCTTCGGATCCCGCCGGGTTTTGGCAATTGGCCTTGAAGTTGGCCCTGGCCTTTGCGGGTGGGTTGATACTCAACTTGATGCCTTGCGTTTTGCCGGTGCTGTCCCTGAAGATTTTCGACTTCGTCCAGCGCGCCGGCCACGCGAGATTAAAAATCTTCGCCCATGGCCTGACCTTTACCTTTGGAGTCCTCACCTCCTTTTGGATTCTGGCGGGTCTTTTATTGGTACTCCGGCGCGGAGGGGAAGAACTCGGTTGGGGTTACCAATTGCAGTCGCCGTCTTTCCTGGTATTGCTGTGCGCCCTCTTCTTTTTTTTCAGCCTGAATCTTTTCGGCGTATTTGAAATGGGCTATCTCTTCACGCGGCTGGGCCAAAGCTCCAAGTCGGGACCCAGCGGCCATGTCGGCTCGTTTTTGGCCGGGGTGACCGCCACAGTCGTCGCCACCCCTTGCACCGCCCCGTTCATGGGGACAGCCATGGGCTTCGCGTTTACCCAAAGCGCCGGTATCGCCCTGCTTGTTTTCACCTTTGTCGGCCTAGGCATGGCCGCGCCCTACCTGCTGCTCTCGGGGTTCCCGGGCCTGATGCGTATCCTCCCCAAGCCTGGGGCATGGATGGAACACCTGAAGCAATTCATGGGATTTCCCCTGCTGGCGACCGCGATTTGGCTGGCCTGGATATTGGGCCGCCAGGCGGGAATCGACGCCCTCATCGCCCTTTTGGCCGTGCTCCTGCTCGGCGGCATCAGCGCCTGGATCCTCGGCAAATGGGCCGCATTGCACCGCGGCACCCCCGTGCGTATCCTGGCGGTTACTGTCGCGCTGGCGGTTTTCGTGCCGGCTTTCGTCCTGGTCCTGGTATTTATCCAGCAAACCTCGGCCGGACATTCCAGCGGGAGCGGAAGCGGGGAAAATTCCTCTCTGACGCAATCGGATTGGCGCCCCTACCGGAAAAATTTGCTCGACAGTTTATTGGCCGTCAATTCCCCGGTATTCATCGACTTCACCGCCGACTGGTGCCTCAGTTGCAAGGTGAACGAAAGGATAGCCTTGCAAAACGAGGCGGTGAAGCGGAAATTCAGCGAATTGCAAGTGGTGACCCTCAAAGGTGATTGGACCCTTTCCAATCCACACATCACCCAGGCCCTGGCCGGATACGGCCGGCAAAGCGTACCGCTCTATGTTCTGTATACCGGTGAATCGCCCGAAGCCTATCAATTGCTTCCCGAAATCCTTTCACCCAATACCGTGCTCGAGGCCTTGGAGAGAATCACTCCGCCTCCCGCCCAACCCTTGCCGACTGTCGAAAAGTCCGACGATCCGCGGAACGGGCCGCCCGAAACCATTTGAGCCGCGGCGATTGCGGCCTTTGGTTACTTTTTTCGCCATGTCCCCGTTACCGGCCCTCACCTGGCCCCCTTCTCCGTCGGCGGAACAATCCGCCATCCATAGCGGGATCCTAGACGTCCAGGGCATCCGGGATTTCGTGTCGCACGATGGCGCCGGCGCGGCCTTATTATTCGAAGGCACGGTTAGAAACTCAACCGCAGGACGAACCGACGTCACGGCTTTGGAATACGAAGTCAAAGCCTCCATGGCGGATAAAATCATCGCTGAAATCCTCCGGGAAACCTCGGAGAGCCTAGCCGTCAAGGCCATCGCCGTCGCCCATCGCCAAGGCTATTGCGCCCTGGGCGAAGTCACCGTCGTCATCGCGGTATCCGCAGCCCATCGCGACGAGGCTTACCGGGCTTCGCGATTGCTCATCGATCGCATCAAGCACGAAGCCCCCATATGGAAACGGGAGATATTCGTGGATGGCACCGGAGCGTGGAGCGAAGGATGCACGGCCTGCACCCATCCGACCTACCATGCCGCGGCGGAACGCAAAACACAAATCTCGGGTCGTCCTTGATGCAGCTTACCCATCATCTTTCCTTGCTCCAGCATGCCGCCGACGGGCGCCGTCTCCAACCCGATGAATTACGGCTTCTCCTGAACTGCGATGATTGGTTTTCCATCGCCGCGGCCGGCGAAAAACGCCGTAAGGCCCTGCATGATCCGCGCGCGGCATCCTATACCGCCTATCGCGTCATCAATTACACCAACTTTTGCGACATCGATTGCAGTTTTTGCTCCTTCAAGGACGAGGTGGGCAGCCAGCGCGGTTATACGCTAGATCTGGACGCCATCGCCGCCAAGACGCAAGAAGCCTTGGATTTAGGAGTCGATCAAATCTTCTTCCAGGGCGGGGTCAACCCCGATTTGCCCTTGGACTATTACCTCGAAGCCTTGACCCTTTTGAAAAGCCGGTTCGGCGTGCATGTGCGCGGTTTCTCCCCCATAGAGCTGCACCGGCTGGCCCTGAAGGAAGACCTTCCGCTTGCCGATCTGCTGGTGAAATTGAAAGCCGCGGGTCTCGATTCCGTTCCGGGAGCGGGAGCGGAAATCCTCTCCGATCGCATGCGCGCCATCCTGTCGCCCAAAAAATTGTCCGGCGACCGGTTTTGCCAGGTCATGGGAGCCTGCCATGAGGCCGGCCTCCCCGGTTCCTGCAATATCGTCATCGGGTCGGAGGAGAATGTCGACGACATCGTCGAACATCTGGTTTTATTGCGCGATCAGCAGGATAAAACCGGCGGCTTCCTTTCCTTCATCGCCTGGACATTCCAACCGCAGACCAAGCGTTTCAAGGTCAAGCACGTCAAGCCGTGGGAGTATTTGCGGCTGGTCGCTCTCGCTCGCCTATGGTTCGATAATATTCCCCATATCGAAGTCAGTTTGTTGGGATTAGGCAAGGAAGTCGGGGAATTGGCGCTTCGCGCCGGCGCCGATGACATCAATTCCATCGTCATCGAAGAGAATGTCCTGCGATCGTCGGGCTTGAAAACCCTGCGCGCGGCGGAGAGGTTTTTGAGGGAGGCGGGCTTCGAGCCGAAGCGGCGCAGCTTGAATTACGAATTCAAAAACTATTCCCCCGCCTACGTGGAAAACTGATTATCGAGGCGTCATCGCCGACTGCACCGCCTTTTGCAGACGGATAGGCCTACCCAACAAATCAAGCCCAGGCGCATCCGGGCCGCTGGAAAAGGCCGGAAAACCGGCCCCCTTTCGCATGGATACCCCACGACGGTGGGTGGGCCGGGATAATACGGGCGCTCCCGTAAAACCATTGGTATCCACGGGAGCCAATTTTGAAAGGATATAACCGAGGGCACCGACCAAACCGGCCTGGTAGTCGATGCAAACCTCCATTTCGGTATAATTATCCCGCATATCGACGGCATGGGTCGCGGCCGGATCGAGGGTGCCCCCAATCAGGGAACCGTGCTGGGAATTGCGCACCGGGATATTGATTTCCCCTTGTGGATTGTCGACCAGATAGACATTGCGGTGATGCGGATGCTCGGGAGAATAAGTGCATCCTTGGCAAAAGCCCGTCAGGAAACTCTGCTTCGCCGAGTTATCGCCGAGAATGAAATCGACTTGGCGAAAAATAAACTCGTCGAAAGTATCCTTGCCCGTAATCCTATCGTATAGGCTGGCGATAAAGGCCGCATTGGCGGGATAGCGCATGCGCCCCCAATTGCCGCCCGTGGTGGTCACCCCTTCGGCGTTGACCTTGGTGGTATAACTGCCGAGAAATTGCGCCGCGCCGTTCAACTTATTCGTCCAAAGGGTGTCTTGCAGGTAGTCGCCGAGATTGGCCAGGGCCAGATCATCGTTATTGGCGTAGTCGAAAGCCCAGTTGTGCCATTTTACGCCCGGTGCGGCCGATAATGCCTGCTCCTTGAAATACTCTTCGCCCGTCGCCCGGTAAAGTTCGGCGGCGGCGGCGGCATAATCGTCGTAAGAGTTGGAATTACGCGCGTAGAAGGTGCCGCCGGTTGAGCCCTGGGTGCTGCCGAGATTCGCCTTGGCATAGGCGAAAGCGAAACGGGCATGCTTAAGGCAAACGTCGGCATAGGCCGCATCGAAGCGCCGGTAAGCGCGCGACATGGCGGCTAGGCTGGCGGCGCAAAAACTCGGCATGCTGCCATCCTTGGGGTTTTTATAAGCCGGCCTGGTGCCGTCTTTTTCACCGCCGTCTTCGGCATTGAATTTCTGGCTATAATACCCGCTCGTCACCCAATATTTATGCTCGCCGAAAGCGCCGCTGCCGCCGGTCCCTTTCTGAAAATAAAAGGTGTTCGAATCGGGAATGGCCTTGACGAAGAAGTCGGTGGCGTATTTGACCTCTTCCAGCAAATCGGGTATGCCATTGGGTTTGCCGTCGCCATAATTCCAGGCGCCCTTGGCTTTGTAATCGGAATAGCCCTTGCCGTCGTAGAGATCGTCGTAACCCGCGGGAAATGCCAGGTAGGATCGCAAAAGGACATAGGCGGAATAAAATTGCGTTTGGCCGAACATCGGGAAATCGCCGCAGTCATGCCATCCGCCGATTAAACTGTGATCCCCGTCCGCATCCTTCACATAACCCTGGTTATACCCATAATCCATGATGAGCCAATTAGGCCCTTTGCCGGAGCGTTGCCCGCCGTAAAAGCGCGTGGCCATCCACAAAGCCTTACGATAATCCTCAGCCGTAAATCCGGGAGTGGCCGCACGGGCATAATCCTGCGTAAGCAAGGCCGCAAGCAAAAGAAATCCGGGGAAAACGTATCCGCCCCAACCATGCGGTTTGCGCATCGGCCTTTCCATTTTCCCCACCGGCATGCCTCTTTCTTCCCGAAAAACCCTTTCTTTGGTAGCCAGCCGGGGCCATGGCGTTCGCTTAGACCGGCTGAACGTCACCTGGGCCTGCGGAAACAAGGCCTCCTCCTCCCGATTACTTATCGGCCAGCAAGGGCAATAAATCCTCCAAGGATTGGATCTGGAATTGCAAATGGTCCCTCCCGAATGCGTTCGCCTCTTCCTCGCTCGCCGCCAGGCCAACGAAAGGAATACCGGCGATGCGAGCCGCCTCCTGATCCTTGGGGGAATCCCCGACGAATAACCCCGCTTGCAATTCAATACCCTGAGCGCGGGCTTGCTCTTGCAGATGCAGGACCTTACCTGGAGGCGAACCCAAAATCCCCTCGAAATATTTCCGGATATGGAAAATATCGACCGTGACTTCGATGACGTCTTGCGGAGTTCCGGTCAGGATGAAAAGAGGAATGTCCGCATGGCCGGCAGCCTCGAAGAATTCCACCGCGCCGGGCATGAACCGCATGCGGCTGCGGTTGGCTTCATCGCTTTCCCTGAAACGGGCTAAGGCCGCTTCGATTTCCGGGCCGGACATTTCCTGGCCGAGTAATTCCCTGACCATGAACGGTAGGGTCTTACGCCGGGAAATACCGGCCGAAAGCAATTGTAGGGGGCGTATGACGTCGGCCTTAAGGCCGAATGGCGCCAAGGCATAGGCATAGGACTCCAGCTTTAAAGACATGGAGTCCATGATGACTCCGTCGAAATCGAGGAAAATGAATTGCGGCCGCCAGGCACCGTTGAGCATGAAGATGAGCCGGCGGGAACCTGGCTTAACCGCCCCGAACAGCCTTGGTCTTTTCCAAAAACCGGGCTTCGTAATTGTTGGCAGGAGCTTCCTCGGCCAAGGCTTTCAAAGTCGGGCTCGCATTCACCTCTTCCTTCACGTCTTCAACCCGCGTCGCCGGGGCGGGGTGGGTGGAAAACCAATCGAAAGAGTCATCGTTGAAGCGATCGAAAAAAGTCGCTATGCCGAGCGGGTTGCGGTCGGTGTTTCCCAAGTAACGGGTGCCGTAATAATCAGCCTCGCTCTCATTGGCTTTGGAAACTCCCAAGGAGGCCAAGGTAAAGAGCGAACTCGCCACTAATTGCGTGATTTGACCGCTATTGTCTCCGACCAAGGCTTGCACCAGGAGCGATAGGCCGGCCTGTTTTGCCATGGCATCCCGATAGTGGTGATGGGTGACGTGGGCGATTTCATGTCCTAAAACTCCGGCCAATTCGCTTTCGTTCTGCATTTTCTTGATGATGCCGGTATAGATGTAGACGAAGCCCCCCGGCACGGCGAAAGCGTTTTCCACGTCCTGGTCTATCAAGGTGAATTTAAAAGGATAGCCGGGCCTTTCTTCGGCTGGAACCGCCGCGAGCACTTCTTGCGCCAATCCCTCGACATAATTTTGAAAGGCGGAATCGTCGGCGTTTTTCGGCGCGAAAATGGGATAGGCCTGCCTCGCCGAATCCGAGGAGGTAAGCTGGGCATTGAATTCGGTACCCAATTGAACCTCGTCGGCTTCGGAGATGAAGAGCGAGCCGGCAACTCCGAAAATATCGCAAGAACAGCGGGTAAGCAAAAGGACTGAGGCCAGGACGGGTAATAGGTGGCGGGCGGCTGGTAAACGCATGTTTGCCTCTAGGGTAAGGATAAGGCTTGACGTGAAGCGATAACCCGATCACGGAAAATCTTATAGAAGATGACGAGATGGCCGGCAAAAGCCAAGGGCATCCAGAAAAAAGTTAGCCAACCTTGGGGGTAATCGGTCATGTATTGGAAGATTTCCCGGCTGTATCGCGCCGGAGACAGGAAAGGATTGCTTTGGTAAACCTTGTATTGCAGGGCACCCAGCGAAGCGATTCCATAGGTATTCCAAACCAATAAAGCCATGCGAAAGCTGCTGCCCGGTTTTTTGGCCACGAAAAAAAGGATGAGGGCGGCCAAGGCGGTGATGGTTTCTCCCAGGCAAGCCTCGGCGGCGAATTCCAAAGGCACTTCACCGTCTCGGGCCGAGAGTAAAAAGTGCAGGCCCATGAGGCGAGCGGCCTCAAAGAGGAGGATTTGGCGGTAAGGCATATCCGCGAATACCTTCGCCAGCCTTCCTTGGAAAAGCAAGTCGGCCAGAACGGCCACCCAAGGCCCATGGCTGAGCAAGAGGAAAACCCATAAATTGCCGGCGGGAACCCAACCATGACTGGGCAATAAGAAAAGCAGGTTCAAGCCCAGGAAATAGAGGACCAAAAACCACAACCACCGGCCCAATCGCACCGGTAACCAGATGAAACCCAGCAAGCTCCCGGCGAATAGCGCCCACTTGAATGCGGGCATCATAAGCGCCCCTGGCTTAACAAAACCAAAGAACAGGCTTCCACGACGTCGACACCCTGTTTTTCGAGTTCCATTTGCAAGGATGGATTCTCCGCGCCGGGATTGAAGATGACGCGGTGGATTCCGCTGCCCTTGATCGCTTCGGCCATTTTTTGACTGTTGGCGGCATTGATGTAAAGGGTCAAGATATCGGGTATGACGGGCAAGGAAGGGATATCGGGATAAACTTTCCGGCCTTCAATGTGCTCCAATTTCGGGTGGATGGGATAGACTTCCATTTCCTGTTCGAGCAGGCGTTTCATCAATAAATGGCTGATTCGATCGGGGTGATCGGAGGCCCCGAGAATGGCGACTTTGCGCCGTATTTGCCGCGCGTCGGACGGGGAATCTGGCATGGCTAAATAATACCTCCCCCCTTGGGCAGGTTGCCTAAACCTTTGCGTTCCGATTCGGAACACGATGCGCCTGCCCAAGACCTCCCAGATAACCGAATAGCCCTCCGAGCAGGCCGCCCAGAATATGGGCGCCCTGGGCTATATCGTCGTGCTGGAACATGGCTATGCCTTCCCTAACCAGGTAGAGCAGCAGGATTAGGATGAAGGTCAACGGGATTTCCCCGCGTTTATGGTTGGCGAAGCTGCCTAATACGATCAGCATGAATACCAGTCCGCTGGCCCCGAGCATGCCCGATTGGAAAAGCAGGGCATGCAAAACGCCGGTGGCCAGGGCCGTCACCAAACCCATGATAAGCAGGCGTCGCGATCCGTATTTTTCCTCCAGGATAGGCCCCAGGAGGAGGATAATGGCGAAATTGCTGGTCAAATGGGTGAAGTCCCGGTGACCTATCACATAACTCAAAAGCCTGGGATAAAGCCAGGGATCACTCCACTGGAAATGCGGAGGCAAGGAAAAAAAAGCGTAGGTGAAAGCCTTGCCGGTCAAGGTATCCAGCAGCCTGACCGCGAAAGCGGCCAGGGCAAAGGTCAAGGTAACCGGAGCATTATAGGTCGGTATGGGCAACCGCATGGAATGCTCCCCTGACTTCCACCATCAACGCAATTGGGCGCCGCGGTGGCGCATGAGATCATGGCAAAGGATGCCATGGGCTACCGCTACATTCAGGGACTCGACATGCTTCTTCAGCGGTATCTTGACGACGGCATCCGCGATATCCAGCAGGTTGGGGCCGGATCCCGCGCCCTCATTCCCCACCACCAGGGCCACCTTGCGCTTCAGGTTCACCTGATCCAGGGATTGCTTGGCATGCGAAGAGGTGGCCACGATGGAAAATCCCTTTTGGCGCAGGAAGCTCAGCTTGGCGGGGAGATCCACGTCGCTTTCGCAGGGCATGCGCATGAAAGAACCCACCGAGGAACGCAAAACCTTGGCATTGTAGGGATCGCAACAACCTTTTCCCAGGATTACCGCGTCCATGCCCAGGGCCATGGAGGTACGGAAAATCGATCCCAGGTTGCCGGGATCCTGGATTCCATCCAGCAAGGTGATGGCATGGGCGGTATTCCAATTGGGTTTTAAGGCGGCGAAGTTGGCCACGGCCACGATGCCTTGCGGCGTCTCGGTATCGCTGAGCAAGGCGATATCCGTATCGCTGACGGTTCGCACCGGCAGCCTCGCCTTTTTCAGGGCGAGCACCAGGGCATCCTCTTTATAACCCGGACCGACAAAGGCTTCTACGAGAATGCCCGGATCCAAAGAGAACATGTCGGCGATGTTTTTCGCGCCCTCTAATAAAAATTTGCCGTGGCGATAACGACCCTTATCGGTTTTGAGGGGCAGCCAAATGCGGATTTCATCCGACGCTTTGGGAGTATAGCCTTTGTCGCCGAAGACGGCCGGGCCCATGCCGGGATCTTTTTCTTCGCCAAGGGGGTAAGCCGGAGAAGGCTTGGGATAAACCGGTTTGGAGGGGGCGCCATGGCCGCGTCGGGGGACTTCCGGACGTCCGGTATGGCCTGAATAGGAGGCGCCATCGCGCGGTGCGCGCGGATACCCCCCACCCTGACGGGTATCTTGCCGGTAACCTCGATCCGCTCCCCCTTCCCTTGCGCCGCGCGAAGGATAGGGGCGTTTGTCGGCCGGGGGTTTGGCTTCGAAAGCTCGGCCCGGTTTTTCCTTGTACGCGGGTCTTTTGGGGGGCTTGGCGTCGGGGCGGGGTTGAAAACCTTCCAGGTCAAACCCTTCCTGCCGCTTGGATTTTGGGCGGGGATGGGGTTGATCGGACCCTTCGGGAGCCCTCGAATCGGAATTCATCATGGGCCTCAGGGTGTCCGGGAAATGGGTTGCTGGGATGCCAGTAATTCATGGGCCTTGCGGGCGATGCTCTCGGCGTCCATGCCATGCAATTGGTGCAAGACGGAAACGTCCCCATGCGTCACGAAAGCGTCGGGCAGGCCGATATGGCGGATTGGCATGTCCCAGCGATTCGATGCGGCCAGGAATTCGGCTATTTGGCTGCCATAGCCGCCCGAAACCACATTATCCTCGACGGTGATCACGACGCGGTGACGAGCCAGCAATTCCGTATAGGCGGCCTTATCGAGAGGCTTGACCCAACGCGCATCGACCACGGTGGGATGGAGGCCTTCCTTGGCCAGTATTTCGGCGGCTTTGCGCGCCGCGATCAGCATGTGGCCCACCGCCAAAATCAGGATGTCTTCGCCTTCCAGCACGGTGCGCGGCTTACCTATCTCCACTTTTTGGAAAGGCGCCTTGGCATCGGGGGCCAGGGCATTGCCGCGCGGGTAACGCACGGCGATGGGGCCGCCGTCGTATTGCACGGCGGTCCAAAGCAGATTGCGCAATTCCTTCTCATCCGAGGGAGCCGCGATGACCATGCCGGGTATCATGTTCAAATAGGACAAATCCAGGGCGCCATGATGGGTAGGCCCGTCCGCGCCGACCAAACCCGCGCGATCCAGCACGAAAATCACATTGAGATGCTGAATGGCGACGTCGTGCACGACTTGATCGATGGCGCGTTGCAGGAAGGTGGAGTAGATGGCGACCACGGGCTTCATGCCTTCGCAGGCCATGCCGGCGGCGAAAGTCACCGCATAAGGCTCGGCTATGCCCACGTCATAGACCCGCTTTGGCAATTCCTTGGCCATGATATGCACGCCGCAGCCTTCGGGCATGGCGCCGGTGATGGCGATGACGCGCTCGTCCTGCTTGGCTATTTCCAACAAGGCGTCGCCGAAAACGGTGGTCAGCGAAGGCGTTTTGGCGGGGGCGGCCTTAGGCAAGCCCGAGGCCAAATCAAAAGGATTGGAAGCATGCCACTTGATGGCGTCCTGTTCCGCTTTCTCCCAGCCATAACCCTTGGTGGTGACGACATGCACCAGATTGGGTCCTGGCAATTGTTTCACCGCGGTGAAAATTTCGAGCAGGGCTTCGAGGTTATGGCCGTCCACCGGCCCGAAATAACGGATGCCCAGGTCTTCGAAAAAGCCCCCGGGGAAAATGAGTTTGCGCAAGCCATCGTCGACCTTGCCGACGATTTTCTGCAGGTCATTGCCCCTCGGCAATTTTCCCGCGAACTCCCAGACCTCTTCCTTGAGGCGGTTGTAAGTGGGGTTGGTGCGGATGCGGTTGAGGTACTTGGAAATGGCGCCGACGTTCTTGGATATCGACATGCGGTTGTCATTGAGCACGAAGACGATTTTCTCATCCGTCTCCCCCGCATTGTTCAATGCTTCAAAGGCCATGCCTCCCGTCATAGAGCCGTCGCCGATAATACCCACCACATTGAAATCTTCGCCCTTTTGCGTGCGTGCGGCGGCCATGCCCAAAGCCGCGGCCAGGGAAGTCGAAGCATGCCCGGCGCCGAAGGCGTCGTATTCGCTTTCCTCGCGCTTCAGGAAGCCCGATATGCCTCCGTATTGCTTCAAGGTGTGGAAATCCTTGAAGCGGCCCGTAACCAGCTTATGGGGATAGGCTTGGTGGCCGGTGTCCCAGACGATTTTATCCTTGGGCGTTTCGTAAATGCGGTGCAAGGCCAGCGTCAACTCCACCGTCCCCAGATTGGAGGCCAAATGACCCCCTTTGTCAGCGACCTGCCGCACGATGACTTCGCGGATTTCCTGGGCGAGTTGATTCAATTCCTCAAGGGAAAGTCCGCGCAAATCCGCAGGTGACTGAATTCGTTCCAACATGAGCTTTCCTTGGTTTTCCTCAGCCGGCGCCCTCCATCCGGGGGAGCCTGGCTTATCGGGTCAATTCACCCGTGTGACTATGAAATCCGCTAATAGTTCAAATACTTCGCTGCGGATGGGAAGCCGCTTGACATCGGAAACGGCCTGGTCGACCAATTCCCTGGCCTTGACCTTGCTCGCCTCCAGCCCGACGATGGCGGGATAAGTGGCCTTTCCCCTGGCCAAATCGCTTTTCGCGTCCTTACCCAAGGCCTCGGTGGTTTGCTCGAGATCCAGGATATCGTCCACGATTTGAAAGGCCACTCCGATGCGCGAGCCATAATCCGCCAAGCCGCTCAAGGTCGCCTCGTCGGCATGGGCCAATTGGCCGCCCATGACCAGGGAGGCTTGAATCAAGGCGGCGGTTTTGTGCCAATGGATATATTCCACCGTGGCCAAGTCCACCGTTTTCCCCTCGCTTTGGATATCGACGACCTGGCCGCCCAGCATACCGTCCGAACCCAGGGCTTGGGCCAAGGTCCCGATGCAACGGATGTCACCGGTTTTGGCTAAAAGATCAAAGGCATAGACCGCGAGCCAATCCCCGCTCAGAACCGCGAGGGCTTCTCCGAAAACCTTGTGATTGGTGGGGCGTCCGCGGCGCATGTCGTCATCGTCCATGCAGGGCAAGTCGTCGTGAATAAGCGAAAAGGTATGCGTCATTTCGATGGCGGCGGCCGCCATCCAAACCGGTTCCTTTTGGGCATCACCGCCGCAGGCTTCGTAGGCCGCGACGCAGAGAGCCGGCCTCAGCCTTTTGCCGCCGGCGAAAATCGAATACCTGACGCTCTCGTGCAGGGTCTCCGGTACTTTTTTTTCCGAAGGCAAATAACGCTCCAGCGCAGCGTTTACCCGCGTGGTCGTGTCCCGCAAAAAGTCTTCGAGCGTCATGGTGGCTGGCACTGGGTATCCTTAGCTGGCTCCTATGGGTCTGGGAGCAGACATGGGAGAATGCGTAAGGTACAAAAAGGGGGCTGTTCCTAAGCGTGAATTATCGCTCCATATCGCGCTTTTACCCGCTATTTAGCCCTTTTCAGCCGCCAAAACCGTATTGCTCAAGAGCATGGCTATGGTCATCGGGCCAACCCCGCCCGGAACCGGGGTAATGTAGGAGGCTTTGGGAGCCACCGAGGCGAAATCGATGTCCCCGACCAAGCGGAATCCCTTAGGCGTATCGGGCGCCGGCACCCGGTTCACCCCGACATCAATGGCGACGACTCCGGTTTTCACCATATCGCCGGTAACCGTCATGGGCCTTCCCACCGCAGCCACCAGGATATCGGCCTGGCGCGTGAATACCGCCAAATCCGGTGTTCCGGTATGGCAAACCGTGACGGTGGCATTGGCATTGGCACCTTTCTGCACCAGCAAATTCATCAAGGGTTTACCCACGATATTGCTGCGCCCGATCACGACGACATGCTTTCCCGAGGGACTGATGCCATAGCGCTCAAGCAAGACCTGGACGCCCCAAGGGGTACAAGGCTTGAATCCGGGCATGCCCAGCATGACACGGCCCAGGTTTTCCGGGTGGAATCCATCGACGTCCTTAGAGGCGGGTATCAAACTTAAAAGGCGCTCTTCCGGCAAATGACGGGGCAAGGGCAATTGTAAAAGCATGCCGTGCACGGCGGGATCGGCGGCTAGGGCGTTCAGATGATCGGCGACTTCCCGTTCGCTGCTGCCGGCATCCAACCGGTATGTCCGGGCCTGGATGCCCACTTCATTGGCCGCGGCGTCTTTTTGCGAAACATAGACCTTGGAGGCGGGATCCTCGCCCACCAAGGTGACGCTTAGGCAAGGTTTTATGCCCCGCGCCTTTAAACTTTCGACCTTGAGTTTGAGGTCTTGACGGATTTCTTGCGCCGTCTTTTTACCGTCGATGCGGATGCTTGCGGCTGATGATGAAAAGGACATGCTTTTTCCCAAAGGGTGAAGGGCGTCCCAAAAAGTAAAAAGGGAATTCTGCCGACTTACCGCGCATCTGTCTCGAACTCCTATAGAAAAAGTTTGGTGAATCCCGAATGGTTTGCGCTTCCCCAACGGGGGGGCATGCGCTGAGCATCGGAGGCTTCACTTATTTAGATAGGATTGTAAAGTCGAGACCCATGTCGCGAGCGACAGAACTCCCCGTTTAAGCCTCCTTGGCCGTAGGTTTCGGACTGATGGCGCGGTCGAGGCTTTCATTGAGATCTTTCGCCTGCTGCTGCATGCTTTGATTCAAGGAATGATAAGCCTCCATCTCTTTTCTCGCATGCAGCAATTCTTCCGATAAATTCATCGCCGCCAGGGCCAGAATACGGAACTTATCGCCATTTACGGTATTTTGGCTGACCTCGCGTATTTTATGGTCGAGGTAGTCGGCTACTTTTTCAATCATATGCGGTGGTTGGTCGGAACGCAACTGAAGAGATTCCCCGCAGATATTGACTCGATAGGCATTGCCTAAACCGCCTTCTGACCGTCCTTCCATGTTACCGCCTAGGCGAGAACCGCTTCCAGGCGCGACATCATGTCGCGGATACGATCGCCGGCTTGGTTCATATTGTCGGACTTCTGATCCAGATCACCGCGCAAACGATCCAATTCCTGATCGCGTTCGCTGATGACATGCTCCAAATGCCCAGATTTTTCCAATGCCGAGTGCAATTCGCTTTTCAGGTGATCGCGCTCCTTTTTGAGCTCCTCGATCAATTGAACGGCGGTTTCCACTTTTTGATACAGGGTTTCGAATTGACTCAAATCCATCGACAACTCCCTTTGGGCTTACGGTAAGCTCTTAAATAATTTCCGACCTGGCAAAACTAATAGAAGCATTCTCAAAAGCGATTCGCCCCCCGGGGGGCTTCTGAAAGCCTTTTGAGAAGCCTCGCCAAGCCTCAGTTGAACCGGATGAGTCCATCGGCCGCGATTTCCGCCTTGATGCCCTCGTGGGCGGCTTGCACTTCCTCGTCGGTCAGGGAACGCTCGGGATGGCGGAAAACCAATTCGTAATGCATGGCTTTATGTCCCTCGGGAATCCCCGCCCCCCGGTAAATGCTCCGCAAACCGATGTTTTCCAAAATCGCCGGAGGATGGAAGCGCCCTAAAAGCTCCTCATGGCGCATCGTTTCGGGGACGATGGCATTGAAATCGCGCAGGGAGGCGACCTGGAGGCTATAGGCCTTAAAACCTTGCCTTGCCTCCGGCAATCGCAAGAGGGAATCCAGGCTCAACTCGGCTACGGCCACTTTCCGTTTCAAGTCGAATGGCTGCTGGCTCCGGGGGTGCAAAATCCCCATCCAACCGACCTTGATCGATTCCTGCCCGTCCTGGACGAAAATATCCAGGCTCTCCTTGGGATGTAAAAAGGGCTCGACGCAGCCGGGACCGAACCGCAGGGGCCGGTGAAGCCGGCGGAACAGGTTTTGTATCAAGCCTTTCAGGATGTAAAAATCCACTTCCCGGGCTTCGCCTTGCCAATCACCCGCCGGCCAAGCACCCATCATCGCCAAGGTCAATAGCGCCTCTTCCCGGTTGCCATTGTCCCTTGCCTTTGTTTTCGGCTGGGGGAAAAAAGCTTTGCCGATTTCGAAAAGGGCGACGTCCGCCTGCTGGTTATTCTGGTTATGCAACAAGGATTGGAGCATATTGGGCAAACCCGTAGTCGGCATGACTTCCCAATCCTCGCTAAGGGGATTTTGCAAGCGAATGGGGTTCAATCGGATGTCCTCAGCGGGTAAACCGAGCTTAGCCAGCAGCTTTTGGGAGGTAAAGCGCAAGTGCATGGCCTCTTGCAGCCCCAAATCGGCGAGGACATGGCGCAAGGTGCGCGATAGTTGTTCGCGAGGGGTTAAGCTGCCCGCGCCCAAGGTAAAGGAGGGCAAGGCGCCTTGGATGCGGTTGAAATCGTAAAGCCGGGCCACTTCTTCGATCAAATCCGCTTCGCGGGCGATATCCCCGCGGTAGCCCGGGATTTTGAAGTACAGCTTTTCGCCGTCCGTGGGATTTTCAGCCTGCGCGATGCCGATGCCGGCCAGCATGGCTGCCATTTCCCCGGTGGGAATATTCACCCCGAGCAGTTTTCGCATCCTGTCCGGACGCAAGGGGACGACGGGGGCCTGCTTGGGATGGAGAGGAGATTCCGATTCCAACCTTCCCCGGCGAACCTGGCCTCCGGTGACTTCAGCGATGGACGCGGCGATATAATCCGACAAACCGGCGGTGGTCAGGTAATCGATGCCGCGTTCAAACCGATACGACGAGTCGGTGGATAAGCCGTGACGGCGGGCCTGTAAGCGCACCATGGTGGGCTGAAAATACGCCGTTTCCAAAAAAATCCGCTGGGTGGCAGGGCTTACGCCGCTGAGCGTGCCGCCCATGACCCCAGCCAGGACCTGGGGTTTTTCGGCGTCGGCGATAATGCAATCCTGGGAGGTCAATCGCCTTTCCACGCCGTCCAAGGTCGTGAGGGTTTCGCCCTCTCGAGCCCGCCTCACCTCGATTTTAGCGCCGGACAAGGTATCGAGATCAAAGGCATGGGAAGGCTGTCCCCATTCGAGCAGGACGAAATTGGTGATGTCGACCACATTATTAATGGGAGTTTTGCCTACCGACCTTAAGGCGGTTTTCAACCAGGCCGGACTCTCCCCTACCGTCACCCCTTCAATGACGCGGCCGACATAATGCGGGCACGATGCGTCATCGGAAACTTCCAAGCGGACAGCGTCCTGAACCGGTTCGGAGCCTTCCCGGAGCACCCGCGAAGGGACATTCAATTCCAGGCGGTAATGCGCGGCCAACTCCCGGGCCAAACCCAGGTGGGACAAGGCATCCGGACGGTTGGGGGTAACATTGACTTCCATTTGCACATCGCATAAGCCCTCGATCTCGTGCATGGGCATGCCCGTCACCGCGTCATCCGGAAGGATGAATATGCCGTCATGGCCTTCTCCCAGACCCACCTCATCCTCTGCGCATATCATGCCGAAGCTTTCAACGCCTCGCAATTTCGCTTTCTTGATGCTGAAACCACCGGGCAATTTCGCCCCCACCCGGGCGAACAAAACCTTTTGGCCGGCCGCCACATTGGGCGCTCCGCAAACCACCTGCCACTCTTGCTCTCCGTCAAAAACGCGGCAAACCGAGAGCTTGTCGGCTTCGGGATGTTTTTCCCGCGACCGGACTTCGGCGACGATGACTCCGGTTACTCCCTCGCCCGCAATTTTAAGGCTTTCGACTTCAAAACCCAGGGAGGTGAGGGTGGAGGCGATGTCGCGGGGAGAAGCAGTCAGGCGGACATAATGTCTCAACCAATTCAGTGAAACCAGCATGGAATGGATTCCTCAAAATTGCCGCAAGAAGCGGGTGTCATTGCGAAAGAACATGCCGATATCCGGCACACCGTAGCGGATGATGGCGATGCGATCGATGCCGAAACCAAATGCGAATCCGGAGTATCGCTCGGGATCCCAGCCCACGGCCGTGAAAACATTCGGATCGACGCTGCCGCACCCGCCTATTTCTATCCAACCGCTTTGCTTGCAGACCCGGCAACCCTTGCCTTGGCAAAAGGGACAAGACACGTCCATTTCGGCCGAAGGTTCGGTAAAGGGGAAAAAGCTGGGACGAAAACGCAATTGGGTGCCCGTCCCGAATAAGCTTTCGGCCCAAAGCCCCAAGGTGCCACGCAAATGGGCGAAACTGATGCCCTCGTCGACGACCAGGCATTCCACCTGGTTGAACATCGGGCTATGGGTGGCGTCATTGTCGACGCGATAAACCACCCCCGGCGCTATCATCCGCAGGGGAGCCTGACGATTGGCCAGCATGTAATGGACTTGCACGTTGGACGTATGGGTACGCAATACCACGCCTTCTCCGACATGAAAGGTGTCCTGCATGTCGCGGGCGGGATGCTCGGGGGGAATGTTCAAGGCTTCGAAATTGTACCAGTCGTGATCGATTTCCGGCGCCTCGGCCATATTGAAGCCCAGGCGCACGAAGTAATCGATGATTTCCTCCCGGACTTGGTTCAAGGGGTGCAGAGAACCCAGGGGTATGCCGGTTCCCGGCAAGGTTGGATCGACCTTGCTCCCCGCCAATTGCCGGCTGACTTCGGCCATTTCAATGCGCGCGCTCAAATCGGAAAGCACGGCTTCGGCATGATCCCTCAGAAGGTTGACCTCTTTGCCGAATAACGGTTTTTCCTCGGCTGTCATTTGCCCCATTTGCCGCAATAAGGCCTGGATCTCACCTTTTTTGCCTAAATAACGGGCCTTGAATTCATCGAAACGATGGCGTAAGCGGCCCGCCGTCTCCGTGTCCGCTCCGTTCAAGACTTCGTTCGCGAAGGATTGGCAATCCTCGTCGAATCGCGCGCGTAATGCTGGGATATGCGACATGATTTCCTTTTGGCGCCTGGTTTTTGGCGGCGCACCTCATCCGAAATTCCATGAAAAAAGGCATTGTCGGGAGACAATGCCTTGCACGAAGGGCCATTGGACGGGCGTTCCGACCTAGGGTCAGGCCGCCTTAGCCATTTCGGCCAGCTTTGCGAAAGCATTGCCATCCGAAAGCGCGAGGTCGGCCAGAATTTTCCGATCGAGGGTGATTTGCGCTTTTTTCAAGCCCGAGATGAAACGGCTGTAATTGATGCCGTATTCGCGGGCCGCGGCATTGATGCGAACCGTCCACAGGGAGCGGAAGGCTGCTTTTTTGTCCTTGCGGTGGGCATAGCTATACTGGCCGGCATGGTCGACGGCTTCCTTCGCAAGCCTGAAATTGCTCTTGCGACGACCGTAATAACCCTTGGCTGCTTTTAAAACTTTTTTGTGGCGCGCACGAGCGGCGACGCGGGGAGTACTTCTTGGCATAGTCTTTTATCCGTTTATCTGTCGGTTGATCCGGTTATGCCTGAATCAGCAAACGCTTGATACGGGGTTCGTCGACTTCGGCCAAGTAAGACGGAGCGCTCAAATGGCGCTTCCGACCAGGGGCCATCTTGGCATTGATATGATTGAGGCCTTTGGAGCGTTTTTTAACGCGGCCCTTGGCCGTGACTTTGAAGCGCTTCTTGGCGCCACTATGTGTTTTCATCTTCGGCACGGAGGCCTACCTTTCTATACCGTAACGGAGGTAGGCTGACCCGCGCCGCCTTCCGTAGGCTTGTTATCCGTCGACGTCAGATTCGCAGGATGGGATTCGGCCTTTGCAGCCTCTTCCACCTTGCTCGCCTCTTCCGCCTTCTTCATCATTTTCTGCAAAGCTCCTTTGAGCGGCGCGAAAATGACGGTGACATTGCGACCTTCCTGGGTGTTCCCGCCTTCCGCCTGACCAAGACCTTCGAGATCGGCGGTCATGCGGCGGAGCCAGCGGGCGCCGTAATCGAGATGGGCCATTTCGCGGCCCCGGAAAGTCACGGTCGCTTTCACCTTGAAGCCCTTTTCGAGGAACTCCTTGGCTTGTTCGAGGCGGTAATTGTAGTCATTTTCACCGGTTTTGGGATGGAACTTTATCTCCTTAACCTTGATGATATGCTGTTTCGCCTTGGAGGCCTTTTGCTTTTTTGAGACTTCGTACTTGTATTTACCGAAGTCCATGATGCGGCAAACGGGAGGATTGGCGGTGCCTGCCACTTCAACTAAGTCGAGGCCCCTTTCCCGGGCCTTTTCCATGGCCGCCGGAACGGTCAGAATCCCGAGTTGTTTGCCGTCATGGTCGATGACCCGAATTTCATAGGCACGGATATGCTCATTGATCCGAACCGTGTCCTTTTGGGGTGGGCGAAAGAAAGGTCTTCTTAGCAAATGGGTCCTTTGGCAGAAACCTCTATTTTAAATCTTTCCAAGACTTCTTCAAAGGTGAAAACCCCTAAATCGCCTTCTTTTCGCTTTCTCAGCGCTATTTTACCGCTTTGAATTTCCTTTTCGCCCAGTAAAACGAGATAGGGAACCTTATCTTTCTCACCCTCCCGGATTTTGTAACCGATTTTTTCATTGCGGGTATCCAAATCGCAATGGAAGCCCGTCTCGAGAAAACGGGTTTGCAATTCGCGAGCCGAATCCAGGAATTTTTCGGAAACGGGCAAAATGCGAACCTGCTGGGGGTTGATCCACAAGGGCAGGTCTCCGGCGAAATGCTCGATGAGAATGCCGATAAAGCGCTCCAGAGAACCCAAAACGGCGCGATGCAGCATGACCGGGGCATGTCTTTGGGAGTCGGAACCGACGTATTCGGCGCCTAAAAAGCCCGGCAAATTGAAGTCCACCTGGATGGTGCCGCATTGCCAATGGCGACCCAGGGAATCGCGCAAGGTGAATTCCAGCTTGGGCCCGTAAAAGGCACCCTCCCCGGGATTGTATTCAAAGGGCAGGCCGGCCGCGTCGCAGGCGTCGGCCAAGGCCTTCTCGGCCATATCCCATCCCGCATCGGAACCTTCGCGCTTTTCGGGTCGGGTGCTGAGCTTGATGAGGATGTCTTTGAAGCCGAAGTCGGCATACATCTCGTAAAGCAAGGCGCAGAAGTCGGCGACTTCGCCGGCCACCTGCTCCTCGGTGCAGAATATATGCGCGTCGTCCTGGGTGAATCCGCGCACGCGCATCAGGCCATGCATGGTACCCGCCAATTCGTTGCGGTGGCATTTGCCGAATTCGGCGATGCGCAGCGGCAAATCGCGAAAGCTTTTGAGCCCTTGCTTGTAGACCTCGACATGGCAAGGGCAATTCATCGGCTTGATGGCGTATTTGCGGGTCTCACTCTCGGTGAAAAACATGTTGTGGCTGTAATTGCCCACATGCCCCGACTTCACGAACAAGTCGATGTCCACGACTTCGGGGGTGCGGATTTCGCGGTATCCCCTGAGGATGAGCTTGCGCCGCACGTATTCCATCAAGGTGTAATACAGGCGCCAGCCGCGCTCATGCCAAAACACCATGCCCGGCGATTCGTCGTCGATATGGAAATAATCGAGCTCCCGCCCCAAACGGCGGTGGTCGCGCTTTTTCGCTTCTTCCAATTGGAAAAGGTGGGCGTCCAGATCGGCCTTGTTCAGAAAAGCGGTGGCATAGATGCGCTGCAGCATGGCGCGCTTCTCATCGCCTCGCCAGTAGGCGCCGGCCACGGTCAACAGTTTGAAATGGAGCAGTTTACCGGTGGACGGAGCATGCGGACCGCGACAAAGATCGGAAAAGCCGCCCTGGGTATAGAAGGACACCGAGGCGTCGCTCCATTCGCCCATCATCTCGACCTTATAGGGCTCGGCATGGGCCGGATCTTCGAAATAGGCCATGGCGTCCCGGCGGGGCATTTCGCTGCGCAGGATGGGCAAATCGCGCCCGGCTATTTCGGCCATGCGCGCTTCGATGGCGGGAAAATCGTCCGGACTGAATTTATGCGGGGAGTCGAAGTCGTAATAGAAGCCGTTCTCGATCACGGGTCCGATGGTCAATTGGGTGCCCGGAAAAAGCTCGGTGACCGCCATGGCCATGAGGTGGGCCGTGCTATGACGGACGATATCCACCGCGCGCGGATCCTTGGAGGTGATGACCTTGAGGCTGCCGTCGCCCTGGGGGCTGCGGCTTAAATCGAGAATTTGACCTTCGAATTCGACGGCATAGGAGGCCTTCAGCAAGCCGGCTCCTATCTTCAATATGATGTCGCGAAAGGTCTGGCCCGGCTCGGCCTCGAGCACGGCGCCATCTGGCAGGGAAATTTTGAATTTGTTCACCATGCCAAAATAGCCTGCCTGGGAGTCGCCTCCAATGGTACCCTCCCGTTGAAGGCGGTGGGCCAGGGACCCTAGCTATCTTGAGGGAATGCCCAGCAAGCCCAAACCGAAATCCGAGAACTTCCTTTTTACCCGTGAAATCGATGAAAGCCAGGTTTTACGCATGGCTCGGCCGGCGATTCAAGCCCTGAAGCCGTATGTGCCCGGGCGCTCCATCGAAGAAGTACGGGAAAGATTCGGCCTCAAAGACATCGTCAAGCTGGGATCCAATGAAAATCCGCTAGGCACCAATCCCAAGGTATTGGCGGCTTTAAAAAAGGTTTTGCCCAAGCTCCATCTCTACCCCGACGGAGGCAGCCGGGATCTCCGTGAGGCCATAGCCGAACTCCACGGGGTCACTCCGGAAATGGTCATGGTAGGCAATGGCTCGGACGAGATTCTGCTCAACCTGGCGCTTGCCTTCGTGAACCCCGGGGAAAAAATCCTGCTGTCCGAACACACCTTTTCGGAATACGAGTTCTCCGCCCGGGTGGCGGACGGCGAGGTCATTTGCCTGCCCATGTGCGAGTTGCGCTATGATTTGGCCGCCTTTCAGGCCTGCCTGACCCTGAGACCCAAGGTGGTTTACCTATGCAATCCCAATAATCCGACGGGAACATGGTTCACCCACGGGGAATTGGCCGAACTGCTGCGGAACGCCTCGCCGGAAACCTTGGTGGTCGTGGATGAAGCCTATGGCGAATTCGCCGACGCCGCTGATTTTCCCCGCTGCCTGGAACTCATGGCCGCCCATCCCAATCTCGTGGTTTCCAGGACTTTCAGCAAGCTTTACGGCCTGGCGGGATTGCGCTTAGGCTATGGTCTCGCCCACCCCCGCATCATACGCGAATGCCAACGGGTGAGGACGCCGTTCAACGTGAATTCCGCCATTCAAGCCGCGGCCATCACCGCCATGCGCGACCGGTCCTTCGTCCGCAAATCCCTGGCTTTAAACCGCAAGGGAAGAAAATCCCTGGGGGAAAAATTGACGGCGCTGGGACTGCGGATTCTGCCCAGCCAAGCCAATTTCATCTGTTTCGAAGTTCCCAGGCCGGCGTTGGATATTTGCGAGGAATTGCTGGCCAAGGGCATCATCATCCGGGCCTTGCGCAGTTTCGGCTTGGAAAACTGGTGCCGGGTGACTGTCGGTACGGCGGAACAAAACCGCAAATTCCTGGCGGCCTTGAAACAGGTGCTTTAGCCGACGACTTCCATCGCCAATAAGGTCAAGTCATCGTGGGCGGGCCTTCCGCCGGTATAGGTTTTGACGTCCTCCAATAACCTTTCCACCATCACCTCCGGAGAAGCGACGAGGCCTTGGTTCAGCAAGGCCATCAACCTGGGCATGCCATAGGGCTTGCGATCGGCATTCATGGCTTCGACCAGGCCATCGGTATAAATCAAGACCCGGTCTCCCATGGATAAGGGCAAGGTCACTTCCTCGATTAATCGCGAAAAGTTCTCACCTTCCAGCATGCCCAGGGCCGAACCCTTGGGCAAAACCGTGGCCGCGGCCGCCCCTTGGTGTCCCTGACGAATCACCAGCGGAGGATGGCCGGCGCGGGCATAGCTCATGGACGTGCCATCCGCGTTGATGATGAGACAAAGGGCGGTGACGAAGGACTTATCGTCCAAATCGGCGGCCATCAGGTCATTGACCGCGCACATCAATTTTTTGGCCGAGGTTTCGTAACGGGCCTCGGCGCGGAAGGTGCTCCGCAGCATGGTCATGACCAAGGCGGCGGGTATGCCTTTGCCGCTGACGTCGGCGATGACGATGACCCAATTACCGGCTTCGGTTTTGAAATAGTCCAGATAGTCCCCCCCCACTTCATAAGCGGGGAAATAAACGCCTTTGAGGTTCACCCGCGGGATTTGCGGACGCAAGGAAGGGGTGAACCGCTGTTGAATGCGCTGGGCGACTTGCAATTCGCTTTCGACCCGCGCCTTGGCTTCCAGGCTGCGCAGGTTATTGGCATTGGCCAGGCTGATGGCCGCCTGGGCGGCCAGGGTATCCAGCACGACCTGCTCTTCGCGCACCCAAGCCAGAAAGGACGCGTCGCCGAAGATTTGAATCACGGCCTGGGTTTTTTCCTCGATGCGCAGCGGCACCTCGACATAGACTTCGCCGGGCGCCTTGGAAATGGTTTTCAGCGCCTGCAGTCTCGCTTCGCCTTCGCGAAGGGGGAAGATTTTGGTGGCCGTGGGAGGTCGGCGCAACAAAGGGGTCAGGCATGCCTCCAGCGCCTCGTTATCCTGCAACGTGTCGAAAACCGGTGAAGAGGCGGAAACGACCCAGGCTCCTTCTTCCAATTCGGCAAGGGACACCACGACGCCGGAATGGAGCTTATCGATGGCTTCGACGATGGCCGGCAACAATTCCCGGCGATGGGAGCAAAAAGACAGGCGCTGGGCCGTGGTATTGAGAAAGTGCAGTTGGCGTATCTGGGTTTCCAGCCGCCGGTTGGACTCTTGCAACCGGATTTCGTTTTGCCGCAGGGCCTTTTCCGTTTTCAAGTGCTGTTTGATTTCCTGCACCAGGGCGGCCGTGCGCTCCTGCACCCGTACCTCGAGTTCGTCGCGCGCCTTCCTCACCGCCTCTTCGGCTTTGAACCTTTCCGTGACGTCGCGCGAAATGCCGACCAGGCCGGTGATATTCCCTTGGGGATCCCTTACGGGAACCTTGGTGGTGGATACCATGGTCGCCGGCTTATTGGAATAGGTTTCCTTTTCGATTTTATCGACGATGGAAACCCCGGTTCGCATGATCTCTTGCTCATCCTCGAAAGCCTGACGGGCATGCTCCTCGGTGAAAAATTCGGCGTCGGTCTTGCCGATGGCGTCCTCGACATTTTCCAAGCCTTCCAAATGAATGCCCTTGCTCACGCGTATGAAACGGCTGTCCCGGTCCTTGAAATAAACGGCATCGGGGATGTTCTCGAGAAGGGCTTGCAATAAGGTGCTTTCCTGGGCGAGCTTGGCCTCGGTCGCTTTTAGCGAGGTCACGTCCTGGACCCAACCGTAAATGCCGACGATTTCCCCGGAGTCGTCGCGCATGGGAATCCGTGAAATCAGAACCCAGCGCAATTCCCCGTTTTCGCCGGCTTCCTGCTGCAGCTTTTCCTGGACGGATTTGCCGGTATCCATCACCCACAATTCGTCTTTGCGGGCCGCCTCGGCGCTGGGCCGCGGATAGAAATCGAAATCCGATTTGCCCAAAACTTCCCGCAGGCTTTCCTTACGCAGGGAGCGGACCAAGGCCTGGTTGCCCCACACGAAGCGGCTTTGCCTGTCCTTGACGAAAACCACCGCCGGCAGCCGCTCCAATATCCCCGCATGGAGCGCTTTCAATTCCCACGAGAGGTTTTCGTTCTCCCGCCTCAGTTTATCGCTTTCCGATTCCATTCAATTTCCTGGTTCCGGCCGCTCGATCAGGCCCTGGGATGCGCCAAGGCATAGGTCTGCTTGAGCCTTTGCACCGTAAGATGGGTGTATTTCTGGGTCGTGGACAGCGAAGCGTGTCCAAGCATTTCTTTTACCGCCATCAAGTCGGCGCCATGATCGAGCAAGTGCGTCGCGAAACTATGGCGCAAAACATGGGGGGAGCTTTTGCCCTCGCGTCCCGCCGCTCTCAATGCCGACGTGATTTGCTTTTGCAAAATACGGACGCCGATGGGGCGGCCTTTTTCAGTGACGAAAACCGGACCCTGCCCCGAGGCCACTCCCCGATCGGACATGGCTTTTTGGTAATCCGATAAAGCGACCCGCGTCGGATGGGTCAGGGGTACGACCCTTACCTTATTGCCCTTACCCAGTACCCGCACGCTTTGACCCTGACCCTGAAAATCGTTCCAACGGATATTCTTCAACTCCGAGAGCCGTAAGCCTGAACCATAAAACATCTCCAGCGCCAATCGCGTCCGTAAAGCCACCCATCCTTCGCTTTCAGCCGCCTGCCCGATGGCCGAGCCGAGATCCGCTTCGCCCGCCACGTCATAGAGTTTTTTTTCGGCGCGGGGAAAAGCCAGGGTAACCGTGGGGTTGCTGTCCAGAAATCCGCGCTCGACCAGAAACTTTCCGAAGCTTTTCAGGGTCGCCAACCGACGGCTTTGGCTCGCGGGTTTGAGAACGCGTCCTTGCTCGAGGAGAAAGCTTCGCAGCCGGACTCGGGTAAAGGCTTCCGACAGGTCCGGCGCAGCCGTTTGTCCTCCGGAGTCCCGCCGCAAATAATATTCGAAGGCGGACAGGTCGCGGCGATAGGCGGAAACCGTATGGGGCGAGGCGGCCCTTTCCCTTTGAAGGGAGGTTAAAAATGCCTCAATCGCCTGTATCAGAGGAAGCATACCTCTTGCTGTGGGGGTTGGGCTAAGTATAGGAAAGGATTAGAGGCCGGTCGGTGGAGATCACAATTTGGCATATTGGACTTTGATCCCGCTTTCATCGGCCATATCGATGGTAAAGGGTTTGATTTTCTTCTTTTCCCGATTGGCGATTAAAATAATCACCGGCTTTTCCGGATTTTCCGGACGGTATTTGGCCACTACACCCGAGAAACCGGTATAAAGGTTGTACCGCTCATCCTTAACCACCACCACCTTGGAGCCCACGGGATAAATCGGAATCATGGTGATGAGACTGTCGACCAAAGCCCGGTTTAAATGCGTCCCAGTGGCCAAAATGAGGATTTTCATGGCCTCTTCCGGGCTGCGCGGCGGCACGGTTCCCGGCCTTGGGGCGATCAAACTGATATAGGTATCGCATACCGCGGCTATTTCGGCGTAACGGTGAATCATGCCTCGATCGGAACTCAGGGTTTTCACGGGCATGGTATTATTCCCGCGCAAACGCCTGGGATAGCCATTACCGTCTTGCCTTTCATGGTGTTGGTAGGCCACATGGGCCACCGTGAGCGGGACTTGTTCGTTTTCCCGCAGAATGGCATAGCCGAAAGTGGGATGCTCGCGCAAAAGGGAAAGCTCTTCCGCGGATAAAGGCCCGCCTTTTCGGAATAGGCCGTCGGCGAGAATGACCATGCCCGTATCCATGAGCAGGCAGCCTAAAGCCAATTCCTCGATTTCTTTGCCGGGATAGCGAAGGTTTTGGGCCAGCAAAATGGCCGTAATGGTCACATCGAGGGCATGCTGGTGCAACCAGCTATTCTTGTGGCGGATGGAATTCAGGTTGATGGTGACGGGATCCCTTTGCAGGAGGGCATTCAAAATCTCCCGCACGGTGTTTTTCATTTTCTCATAGACGATGATATTGCGGAAACGATGGGGCTCCGCCAGTATGGATTGCAAATTCACCAAGGTGCAGTCTTTGACGTCGATGACCTGGCGCATCAACTCCGCGTTTTCCTTGAGAATCCCCTGCACCTGATTGGCGAATTGTTCGGAGATCACTTCTTCGGGGACGACTAATTCCGTACCCTCTTCATAAACCCAGCAGCCCGAAAGCTCCATGGCTTTCATCTTCGCCAGAATCCTTTCGTTGATCAAAAAGCCCGCCGCGAGCAGCAAATCCCCGCCATCGCTTACCAGGGACCGGGCCAAAACCATGCCCGATCTCACCTCATGCAAGCCCAGTCGTATCATTTAGATGAAGGCATCCTTTGGCCTGGAAGGCGCGGATTTCGATCCGGCGTCCCTAAGGCATTGTCCCCCTGGAATTACCGGGCGGTCAAGAAATCCTCAGGTTTTTCTTGCGCATGATCATGCCAAATCAGCCCGGAACCCAGGGTGCGCCCCACCTGCCCTTGATTCCGCCAATGCGGCTCCCATCGCCAGGCGCCCCAAGGCAAGGAAAGCCCGGCCGCCACTTCCTCCTTGGCCCCGCTCCAACCGATATGCAGGCGGAAGCCCCCTCCCCACTCATAGGCCACGTCCCAAGCAGCGTCCCAACCCGGTATTTTCACGGTGGACATTTTCCCCGACCAAGTCCATTGGCCGGCTTGTTTTCCTTCACCGAAACGAGGTCCCCAAAAAATCCCCATTTCCAAAGGATGAGTCCACGGGACGTCTTCGACGTGGGAGGATTGATAACATCCCATCCCGAAGCTCCCGAGGCGCAGGGTCATGCCGAGGGTTTTGGATCCGGTATTCCATCCCGGCGCCGTACCCCGGTTTTGCATGTATTCCGGTTCCCAAGCCAGCCCCGTGGAGAACAAACGGTTATGGACATAGCCCATTAGCCTAAGCCGGTTAACCACCCACAAGTCCAGCCAGTTTTCCCGATTCCACGCCAATCCCAAGCCTCCTTTGTTAAAAGCGTATCCGGCATGGGCGAGTAAGGAGGAAACCTCCATCAAGCCATAGGGCCTTTCCCAATCCACGCCTGCGACCATTCGGATGGGATGTTGCGCATCAGGCCAATAGGCCGGATTGGCATTCCACGCCATTGGCCCCATGGCCACGACGCCCCAGGGCGAAGCCAAATCATGTTGACTCCCCTCCCAAGCCTGAGCGGAGGCGAAAAGGGCCGCAGTACCCAGCCACAAGAATTTTTCCCCGAAGCCATATCGCTGCATCGTGCTTATCCCCGAAGCACCACGGGTTTCAGCCAGCGTTTCCCTTTCGCCAAGACCAAAATCAGGTAAGGGCCGGGCGGTAGAATCCGCCCCCTCGCGTCGCACCCTTTCCAGCTTTGATCGGCTAAGGAGCCGGTCAAGTCCCAGGTGAAAACCTCTTTTCCCCGGCCATCGAGGACATGCGCTTTACCGCCGGCATAGGCGGATGGGAATACCAGATGGAGGGCACTTCCTTCTCCCGGTTTGAAATGGGAAGATGAAATCCAAGGCGTGTGGATTTTTTCCGGCCTGGGAAAGGATAATGCCGCGTCATTCTCCGGCGCGTCGCCCGTCGATGCAGGGTTTTCGCGGCACTTTCCCGGCGACGCGAAATCTCCGCGATAGGGGGAAACCGATGCCTGGAAGCGCGCGGATACCGTATTGGCCAAATCCTGATTGACTTGCGATTCTCCCGGACGGCTCGCGGGCAAAATGAAATCCTGGCTTATACCCGGGGCCGTCAATTGCATCCACAAAGCGCGGCCATTGGGCAAAGAAAATCCCGGCAGGCTCAGATCGCATGGCAATCCCTGGCCACGGGCCTGGGAGGTGTCGCGGCATAAAACCAAGGCCTGATCGGGAAGCAGGGAAATAGCAGGCAAGGCGAAAGCCTTTTGCTCGATGCGCAGAGTGGTTCCCGCCAATAGGCTCGGACCATCGCCGTTTCCGCAAAGCTCGACGAATTCGACCGCGCCGTCGGCGGCGAAAGTGGGATCGGCGAGAGCTTCGCTGACGGTGATTCCCAATGGCGCCGCCGCCTCCAAACCCGAGAAGGGGGAAACGAAAAGGAGAACCGATAAAACGCCGGGAGGCCTTACGCTTTGGGTATGCATTCCTCCAACTTAAGGAGGATAAGGGCCTGACCATGTGAAGGCGCTCACGCGGGGGCGCCTAGGCCAAAATCAATAACGAACCAGGGAAAAAATGCGGCTCCCCGCGCTTTCCAGGCGGGCCCGCCCGCCTAAATCGTTCAGTTCCACCAGGAAGGCGCAGCCCACGACCTGCCCTCCGACTTGGCGCAAAAGCTCCAGCGCCGCCAACATGGTGCCGCCGGTGGCCAGCAAGTCGTCCATGACCAGGACGCGATGGCCTTTTACCAGGGCATCCTTATGGATTTCCACGCAATCGCTGCCGTATTCGAGTTGATACTCGTAACGCTCCACCTCGGCGGGCAGTTTTCCCTGTTTGCGGATGGGGACGAACCCCTTGCCCAAACGATCCGCAACCGCCGCCCCCAAAATGAATCCCCGGCTTTCGATGCCTATCACGGTATCGAAGGTCGCCGCGGCGAAAGCCTCGCAAAATAAATCCGTGCTGATTTTGAAGCCTTCTGGATCATTCCACAAAGTCGTGACGTCTCGGAATAAAATGCCGGGCTTGGGGAAGTCCGGGATGGCGCGGATTTTAGACCGCAGTTTTTCGATACGCGCATCCATGGGGACTCAGGCCATGTCCGGATGGTATTTTTTCAGGCTCGGCGCCTTGGCACGGATGCAGTCCTTGATCTGCTGCATGAGTTCGCTGCCGCCCTGGGTTTCATTCACCGCCACCAGGGGGAGGTAAAGCGGCGAATTCAGGAAAGCTGCGAGCGGTATGGGATTCTTGCGCGCGAAGAGCAGCTTGACGAAAGCATTGGCTTCCTCTTGCATGGCTTGCGCCACCGCCTTCTCGCCCTTTCCATAAGCCTCCACCATGCGGCAGAAAAGCGACGCGACCTCGGGAATGTTTCCCGATGCGGTGATGACTCCCGTGCCCCCCAATTCGAGGATGGGATAGACACCGTCGTCTTCGCCGGACACAATCGCGAAGTCCTTTGCGGCTGCTTCGCGGCATAGGCGCGCCGTATCGTCGCGGTGCTTGCCCGCATCCCGGAAATTCACGGCTTGCTTAAGGCCGATGATGTTTTTGTCTTCGGCCAATTGCAGCAAGGTCTCGGGCTCGAGGTAGCTGCAGGTTCGCCCCGGCACATTGTAAATGATGATCTTCGCCCCGGTCTCGCGTGAAACCGTCAGGAAATGGGCCGCCAGGCCCTCCTGGGGCGGGTTATTGTAGTAACCGGTAACGCATAAGACCGCCATCTGGCCCATGCCCGTGTGGATATTCTGGATGATATCCACGCTTTCGCGCGTACAGTTGCTGCCGGCCCCGGCGATGACGGGTACCCGCCCGTCGACATAGTCCAGGGTGAAGCGGATGAAGTCCAAATGCTGCTGATGGCTGACCGTGGGGCTTTGTCCCGTGGTTCCCACCGGCACGAGGCCGTGCACGCCCGCCGCAATCAAATCGTCGATGAGGACCTTGGCCTTATCGTAGTCGATGCTATTGCGGATACGCTTGGGATCATCGTTTTTCAGCGGCGTGAACAAAGCGGGGAAAACCCCCCGTAATTCGGCGGCGGTGCTGATGCTGCGGCGGCGCGACGCCTGGGCTTGGGTACCGGGACTCATGCCTTTTGCTCCTCTGCTGCGTCCATTTGCAAAATCTCGGGGTATTGCTCCAGAAACTTCGTGCTGTAATCGCCTTTGACGAATTTCGGGTGTTGCAAAATCCGTTTGTGGGCGGGGATGGTGGTCTTAATGCCCAGGATGACGAATTCGTCCAGGGCGCGGAGCATGCGCGCGATGGCCTCGGCGCGGGTGGGAGCATGCACTATCAGCTTGGCTATCATGCTGTCGTAATTGGGGGGCACTTGGTAGCCCGAGTAGCAATGGGTGTCGACGCGGACGCCCAGCCCGCCAGGCAGGTGGAAATCGGTGATCTTGCCCGGACTGGGCCGGAAATCGTTGAACGGGTCCTCGGCGTTGATCCGGCATTCGATGCTATGCCCACGGAAAGAAATATCCTTTTGCGTGAACGGCAGTTTTTCGCCGGCCGCGACCTGGACTTGGGCGCGGATCAAGTCGACGCCGGTCACCATTTCGGTCACCGGATGCTCGACCTGAATGCGCGTATTCATTTCCATGAAATAAAAGGAGCTGTCCTTGGCGTCGAATAGGAACTCGATGGTTCCGGCATTGTAATAGCCGCAGGACAAGGCCCCTTTGACGGCGGCCTCGCCCATTTTGGCGCGCACTTCAGGAGTCACCGCCGGGCTGGGGCTCTCTTCGATCAATTTCTGGTGGCGGCGCTGCACCGAGCAATCGCGTTCACCCAGGTAAATCATATTGCCGTGCTTGTCGCCGATGAGCTGGATCTCGACGTGCCTGGGTTCGGTGAAGAAACGTTCCATGTAAACGGCGCCGTTTCCGAAACAGGCCAGGGCTTCCGAGGTGGCCACCGGGAAATTGCGCGTCAACTCGGCCTTGTTCAAGCAAACCCGCATGCCGCGTCCGCCGCCGCCGGCGGTGGCCTTGACGATGACCGGGTACCCGATCTTATCGCCGTTCACCAGGGCTTCTTCCAGGGTATGGATAATGCCGTCGGAACCCGGAATGGTGGGCACCTTGGCCTTTTTCATGGTGGCCTTGGCTTGCGCCTTGTCGCCCATCGAGCTGATGGCATTGGGCGTCGGCCCGATAAAGGTGATTTTATTGTCATTGACCATTTCGGCGAACTTGGCGTTCTCCGAAAGGAAGCCATAACCCGGATGGATGGCGTCGGCATTGGACAATTCGGCGGCCGCGATGATTTGCCGCATGTTGAGATAGCTCTGCTTGCTATTGGCCGGGCCGATGCAGATGTCCTCGTCGGCGAAATGCACGTGCAAGGATTCGGCGTCCGCCGTGCTGTGCACGGCCACCGTTTTGATGCCCATTTCCCTGCATGTCCGGATTATTCGTAAAGCGATTTCGCCGCGATTGGCGATCAGGATCTTTTTAAACACCAGTCATCCAACTCCTGTCCGAGGTACCCTCCACCCCGCGGACCTTGAGTTCAAAGTCTTCGGGGTTGCTTGCATTCCTGAGGGCCGTCTCGTAAGAGATGAGCTCATCGTGATAGAGACGGAGGATGCTCTGGTCGAACGATTGCGAGCCATAGGTGGTATAGCCCTCGCGGATTTGTTGATCGATAAGATGCGTATTCTCGGGCTGATTCAAGGTTTCCCGGACATTGGCGTTATTCACCAGGATTTCGCATGCCGGCACCCTCCCCCGCCCGTCCTTGCGCACCAATAGGCGCAAGGTGATGATAGCCACCAAGGTGCTGGAAAGCATGAGGCGCGTGTGCTGATGCTGGTGGGGAGGGAAAAACGAGGTGATGCGGTTGACGGTTTCCACCGCATTCATGGTGTGCAGGGTCGAGAGCACCAAATGGCCCGTATCCGCCGCGGTCAAGGCGATGGACATGGTTTCCTGGTCGCGAATCTCCCCCAGCAGAATGGTATCGGGATCCTGGCGCAAGGCCGAGCGCAAGGCGGTTGGGAAACTGGCCGTGTCCTGATTCACCTCGCGCTGGGAAATGATGCTTTTCTTGTCCTTGTACAAGAACTCGATGGGATCCTCGATGGTGATGATATTGGAGCTGTTGTGTTCGTTGATATGGTCGACCATGGAAGCCAAGGTCGTGCTCTTGCCCGAACCGGTCGTCCCCGTCACGAGGATGAGGCCGCGCCGGCGCAAACTGAGATCGCGGATAACCTCGGGCAAACCCAATTGGTCGAAGGTGGGAACCACCCCCAGAATATGGCGGATGGACAAGGCCGAAGTGCCCCGCTGCCGGTAGGCATTGACGCGGAAGCGCCCCACATTGCGGATGCCGACCGCGAAATCCAATTCCTGGTTCTGTTCGAAGCGCGCCTTTTGGTTGCGATCCATGACGTCGAGCAGGAATTGTTCCATCTCTTCAGGAGTGATGCGGTCGGTTTGCAGCCGGTAAAGCTCGCCGTTGATGCGGAATGCGGGCTGGGCGCCCACGCGCAAGTGGAGGTCAGAGGCGTTACGGACCACCATTTCTTTCAATAGGGCTTCGATATTGATCATGATTTGGAACTCAACCGGCCCAGAACCCCTTAGCTCCTAGATTGGGCGTATTTTGAAAAGGACGGTGCCATATTCGACCGGGGTCTCATTGGAGACGCAAATCTCTTCGACGACTCCCCCGATATCGCACTCGATCTCATTCATGATTTTCATCGCCTCGATGATGCAAATCACCTGTCCCGGTTTCACCTGGGTGCCGACGGCCGCGAAAGCGGGGGACCCCGGCGAGGACGAGGAATAAAACGTGCCCACCATGGGCGAGGTGATTTCCTTGAACTTGGAATGCGGCGCCGACGGCATGGCCGCGCCCGCGCTGGCCAACGGAGGAATCGCCGCGGGAGCCGGATTCGGAGGTTGCGCGTAGCCGAATGGGGGCGGCGCCGATGGCATGGCCACCGAAACCGGTGCGGGCGGCAATTCCTTTTTCAGGACCACCTTGGAATTTCCGTCGCTGAACTCGATCTCGGTTAGACTGCTTTTATCCAAGAGTTTGATCAGTTGGGATACGTCGTTGAGTTGCATGCTCTCCCTTTCCGGCTTAGCCGGTGCAGCCCTACCAAACACCATGCCGACCCGGCATTGCCCCGCCCGGTGGTCGGGGCAATAGCCAGGCGGAATCGCATATCATTTCTTCCTGCGGGGGATTTTCAACCCGGGTCGGGGACGGGAATCGTCTGGTCCGGATCCCTTGTCATCCCCATCCGCCTTGGAGGCTTCGATTTCCAGGATTCGCTTCAATACCGACTCATTGTCGGGTTCGCGCTCCTGGAGCTGGCGGTAGATCTGCAAGGCCTGCTCCTTGAGGCCTTGGTTGAAATATATCTCGGCCAAAGTAACCGTGGCAATGGATGTCGTGCCCGGCTCAAAGGTTTCCTCATCTTCCTGGTTTTCCGGCAACTCCCTTGACAAAGCCTCCGCGTCGGAGTCGCTCTGTCCCAATGCGCCGAAGGCGTCGGTGGGCACAGGCTCGATATGGGTTCCGCGAGCCGCTTCCTCCATGGCCGATTCGTACGCGATGCCGGATTTAGCCTCACCGGCATCGCCCTCACCGAAGATTTCCGCCAGCCGCGACGAGATATCATCGCCGGAGACCATGGTTTCGCCTTGATCCTCCGGCGCGAAACTCAAGTCGGGCGCGTCGGCCAAGGTGGCTTCCATGTCGATATTGCCGGATTCCCGGGAATCCTGGGAGATATCGAATTCCGAGGTTTCCATGACATCGCTTTTCACTTCGGTCCCTTCGGGTTCGATACCGAAGAGGTCATCCAAGCGCTGGCCGACATCGTCCCCGACAACCGACGAATTCCCGGCAGCCCCATCCATAGCCAGGGCGGCTTCATTTTCGAATAAGCCGGCCTCGCTTTCAGGCTTCAAATCCACGGTATCGATCGATTCCGATAGGAAAGCGGGCGTATCGGCGGGACTTGTCTCGGCAGCCGGCGCGTCATTCTGAAAGTTCAGCAGGGAGTCCGCGCTGATGATCATGGTTTCCCGGGCCTGGGAATCCATGTCGTCGTCGCGCATCGCCGGCATATAAAGGGTATTGGCCTCGCCGAAATCGAGTGGGCCCTCGCTTTCCATGGTTTTTTCACCGAACTCGGTCTCCAGGGAAAGCGCTTGATAATCCTCGGCATCCGGCTCCAGCCTGTGAATCAGGGAGGATTCCGAGGCGCTATCATCGAATAGCGAGTCGAGCCTATCGGCGATATCATCGCCCGTGACGCCCGGCGCCGGGGCGTTATCCATGGCGAAGACGGGCGCCTCATCGATAACGGCACTCGCCGCGTCCTGAGATTCCTCGATCCCAGCCTCCGGAACCGCTTCATCCGGGAGGGAAAGCGGCGGGGCGATTTCCACGGGCGTTTCTTTCAAACCGGGCGTTTCGGTAGAGCCCAAATCGAAAAGATCGTCCAGCCTCTCGGCGATATCGTCGCCCGCCACCGGGGAACCACTTTCCAAAAATCCGGTTTCACCCGCCTCGGCATAGGTGGTCGCCTCGCCCGCCTGGGGAAGAATTTCCCCCTGGCTTTCCCGATCCGGGGGCATTTCGGGTTGAAACGGCGTTTCCAAAGGCGGCGCATAGGCTTCGGAAGGCGATACGAAGGCGGTTTCCTGGGCGAGTCCGAAAATATCGTCGAGACGGTTTTCAACATCAACGCCAGATATGGGCGGGGGCTCTCCCTGCGCGGCGGATTCCAGGGGAGCATCCTCTTCGCGAAGGATATCCATGGGATTGGGTTCGGAGGGAGCTCGGGCCGAAATGCCTGTGGAGGTTGAGGCCAACTCATCCTCTCCCGCAAAAGTGGCCTGGGTCATGGCTTGCACATCCCATTCCGAGCCGGTGGGAAGAGCCGAGGCGAGATCGCCTCCAAAGCCGTCGTCCTTAGGCAGGAAATCGCCTACTTCATCGAGACGGTATTCGGCTTCCGAAACGTTTTGCGCTCCCGCCAAGGGAGGTAAGTCCGCGGTTTCGGTTCCCGAAAGCAATTTGGGGGAAGGTTGGCCGCCAGGAGCTTCGCGCACCATGCGGCCATAGGCTTCCCGTATTCCTTCATCCCATGGCTCGATTTCGCAAAGCACCCGGTAATGTTCCAAAGCCATGCTCTTCCATTGCAATTGCTCGGCGATTTGCGCCAAATGCAAGCGGGCGGAGGGGCAGCGCGGATCGAGAACCAAGGCGCGTTCGAAATGGCTTTTGGCTTCGTCCAGACGACCGGCCTTTTGCAGGGAACGGCCCAGAACCAGGAAGCCCGACAAGAGCCGCGGAAAATGGTTGATTCCCCTTTGGGCCAGGGATATCGCTTCCTCGATTTGGCCTTCGCGCAATAAGGCTTCGGCCATGCGCGGAAAGCCCAGGGATTCGGCTCCCCCCTGGTAACGGGATTCAAGTTCTTCGGGTGTCAATGTCAGGCTCATGCAATCTCCCTACGGAGGCGTTTGGCGGACGCGGTCCAGGCCATTATAGCACTATGGACTCGTCGATGAGCATGATGGGAATGTCGTCGCGCACCGGATAAAGCACTTTTCCGTCCGCCCGGAGCAATCCACCGTCCATTTTCTCCTTGATGACCTCGCCATTGCGGGACTTCAGGCCACCTTCGGAGATTTGCCGGTTCAACTTCTCTACCAGGTCCGCCGGGGCCACGGCTATGTCTTGCTTGGTTTCCGGACAGCACAGTATTTCTAATAGTTTGGGATCGACCATATTCACCTTCTTCGAAAACCTAAAGCTTAACCGGCGAATTGGCCATACGAGGCTATTTTCGCCATCCGTTTTTTGAGCAGTTCGGACGGTGATACCCTTTTCAGATTGCCCAATTCTTCGCTTAAGATGCCACGCAGGGTGGTGTACATCGATTCCGGGTCCCAGTGGGCTCCCCCGGGCGGCTCGGCGATAACCCGATCGATGACCTTGAGACCCAGCAAATCGTCGGCGGCAATCCGCATGGTTTCCGACAATTCCATTTTCTTGGAACTGTCTCCCCAGAGGATGGCGCTGCAGGATTCGGGGGAAATCACGCCAAACCAGGCGTTTTCCAACATCAATAGCCTATCGCCTACCCCGATGCCCAAAGCTCCGCCGCTGGCCCCCTCGCCGATGACCACGCAAAGAATGGGCACCTTGAGTCTAGCCATTTCCAACAAATTGAGTGCAATGGCTTCGCCCTGTCCCCTTTCCTCGGCGCCGATGCCGGGATAGGCCCCCATGGTATCGATGAGGCTGATAATGGGCAATTGGAACTTCTCCGCCAGGTGCATCATGCGCAGGGCTTTACGATAGCCTTCCGGGTGGGCCATGCCGAAATTCCGCTTAATGCTTTCCTTGGTATCCCGGCCTTTTTGCTGCCCGAGGACCATGACGCTGACCCCATCGAGCTTGGCCATACCGGTGACGATGGCGGGATCGTCCGCGAAGCGTCGGTCGCCATGCAATTCGATCCAATCCGTGAAACAATGCTGGATATAATCCAGGCTATAAGGACGTCCGGGGCGGCGGGCCAATTCCACGCGATTCCAAGCCGTCAATTTTTGGCTGATTTTCTTTTGCAGGCTGTCTTTTTTGGCAATCAGGCTCTTCACGTCGCTAGAGGTGACTTCGGAGGACTGGAGCAACTCTTCGATCTTGATGGCGAGTTCCACCACCGGCTGCTCGAATTCCAAATGCGGTCCCTTGGGGATGGGCATGGGGACTCCTGGTTAAGGAAAAGATTTACCGAGGGGCAGGAATCATAGCAAGGCTCCTGGTCTCCCGGTATTGGGTTAGCGTTTGGGATTATTCAAATCGATGAAGGTCGCGCCCGGCCGGGGCTCCCCGACCAGAATCCTCACCTCCAATTGACCCCGCAGGGTTTCAGAAAGGACTTGCAAGGCCATTTCATAGGCCCCTTCCTCGACGACGACGATGACGGTATGCAAATCAGCTTTGGAAACCAGGTTTTTGAGTTCTTTGAGGTTTCCAATGCAACTGGCGCGTAATTCTTTCGGCGGGCTGCTTTCCCGCAACTGGATATAGCCCACGAATTCATAGCCGGGAATCAAGTCGTTTTGAATCATTTCCGCCAAAGCCTGGGACCGCTCTCCCATGCCGACCAAGGCGACGCGTTTGGGCCCGACCACGATACGGGCGAGGACCAGGCCTCCCTGGCTGAGTAAAATCCGCCACCCGGGCAACAGGGTGATGCCGATCAGGGCGGTAATGGCGAAAACCACCCGCGAGTAAGCCTCTTCCCGAAGAAAAAAGCTGACGGAAAAAAACCCCAGGAAAGCGATAGTCAAGGCTCCCATGACGGTCCGAGGCGGCTTGGTCACCCGGCCATAATCGCCGATATAGGATAAGGGCAAGATCACGGTCAAGGTCACCAACACATGCCAGAAGAGGTACAGGACGGGGTGGGACTTGGCCACGGGAGGCATGCCCATCCAACTCTGGTAGAGGGTGGTGACCAGGGCCAAAACCGCGTTCACCAAAATGAGATCGGCGCTCCACCGCATCCACCGCAAAAGCCGCGACCTCAGGAAATTGACCACCGCCAACAAGGAGATGCCGACATGGAATAACAACATGGGCAGAGGCCGTAATTCCAGATGCTTGCGGGAAAAAATGAGCATGGCTTCGTAGAAATACAGAAAGCTGCGGAAGGGCGCGCTCTTCGCGCTTTCGCCTTTGAAATGGATGACCTGGGTGGCCGGATGGTAATAGTTGCGCTTGCCCAATAATTTCACGCGGTAGCAAATATCGAGATCTTCGCCATACATGAAGAACTCTTCGTCATAGCCCCCCACCTGGCGGAAAAGCTCCAATCGCATGCAGAGAAAGGATCCCGAAACCGCGTCGACCTCGTGCGTGGCGTTCTCATCGAGGAAGGTGAGGTTGTATTGTCCGAAGACCCGGCTTTTGGGAAAAAGGCTGGATAGGCCCATGAATTTATAGGCCGCCACGCTCGGGGATGGGAAGCTGCGCTTGCAGGCCAATTGCAGGGAACCGTCGCGGTTCACGATCTTGCAACCCGCGACGCCGACGTCCTCTTGGGTCCGGAAAAAATCCCACATGACTTGGAAGGTGTCCTCGGAAACCACGGTATCGGGATTCAGGAAGAGCACTAATTCATGGCTGGCCACGGCCGCACCCCGATTGCATCCGGATCCGAAACCGAGATTGCGATCCGAAGCTATCCAGGTGACTTGGGGCCAACGGGGCTTGAGGAGCTTTACCGTGGCGTCCCGCGAGGCATTGTCGAAAACGATGACCTCCAAAGGACCGTTGAATCCCTGGGCGGCGTGGAAGACGCTCTGCAAACAGGCGTCGAGGTATTCCCGCACGTTAAAACTGACGATGATGACGGATACGCCGGGTTTGACCGATTCGAAGCCGGGCAACGGCGAATTCATTTGCCTCCGCCAAGACGCAAACGCAAAAGCAGAAAGAGGGCTTCATGGATGATTTGGCCCGACATCTTGCTTTGTCCCGCCGTCCTGTCGACGAAAATGATGGGGATTTCCTTAATCCGGAATCCTTTTTTCCAGAGCTTGAACGTCACCTCGATTTGAAAGCTATAGCCATCGCTCTTGATGCGGGAAAAATCCAGCGCCTTCAACGCGGAAGCCCGGAAGCACTTGAATCCCCCGGTGGCGTCCCGGATGGGCAAGCCCGTGACCCACCTCGCATACCAGTTGGCGAAATAGCTGAGCAGAAGCCGGCTCATCGGCCAATTGACAACGGTGACGCCATGGATGTAGCGGCTGCCCAAAACCAGATCGTGATTCTCTATCTCGCGCAGGAATTCCGGCAAGGAGGCGGGGTTATGGGAAAAATCCGCGTCCATCTCGAAGATATGGTCATAGCCTTTCTCCAAGGCGAATTTAAAACCGGCCACATAGGCGCTGCCCAATCCCTGCTTGCCCGAACGCTCCAGCAAATGCAAATGGGGACGGGCTGCCAATTGGCCGCGCACCCAGCCGCCCGTGCCATCCGGCGATCCGGCGTCGACGACGAGAACATGCAAGCCGAGCGCAAGGCCTTCGATTTGCTCCAATAGCCGGGGCAAATTGTCCAACTCATTGTAGGTGGGGATGACGATCAGGGTGCCGGGCATGGCTCTATGAAATTAATCCGGATGGGTTAGCTGTGGGATTGAAACCATAACAATTGGTCTTGCACCCCTCGAAAACGAAAGCCGCAGTCGCGATACAGTTTTTCGGAAATCAGGCCCGATTGCAAGGGCCGCCGGGCGCTTTGCCCCAATTCGGCCGTCAAACAGGTATCGATCAGCCCCTTATCGAGCGCGTAAAAACCGGTTATGGCTTCAGCCCAGGCTAAACGGCTGATGCAATCCGGCCCGGCGCCATGATAGAGTCCCGAGCATTCCCGGCCGGTCAAAGCCCAAAGGGCGAGGGCCAGATCAATCGCCAAGGTGGGATTTCCCAGCTGATCGGTGACGATGCGGATGCGCTTGCCGGCTTGCAGGCTGCCGCGGATGAATTCGGGGAATTGGGTTTTGGCGCCCCGGCCTTTTCCCCAGAGCAACATGGTCCTCACCACCAGGTTTTTCGGATGAGCCGACAGCACGGCGATTTCCGACGCCAGTTTGGTCCTGCCGTAAACCGACAACGGGGCCACTTCATCCTCTTCCCGGTAAGGTCCCGCCTGGCCGTCAAAAACATAGTCGGTGGAAATATGGACGAGGGGAATACCCAGGCCCGCGAGCGTCTTGACGGCATCGCAATTGACGGCCTGGCAAAGCTGCGGCTTCTCTTCGCATTGGTCGACATGGGTCATGGCCGCGGCATTGACGATGAGATCGGGAGCCAGTCTCCTAACCGTCTGCTGCAACGATTCGAATTGGGTGATGTCCAACCGGCGGTATTCGCGCACCTTATCGGCAATGATGGCCGTTTCCCCCGAACCGATGCCGAAAATATCCGCTCCGTCGGGGGCGGTCTGCAATAAATTCTGCCCCAATAAGCCATTGCAGCCGATCACGAGAATCCGTTTTCCACGCATTTACTTCAACCCCGAAGTGAATTCCTGAATGGGCGGCGTGGTGTCGGTGAAACGGTGATTGATCATTTCCCCCAAGAGGCCGATGGATACGAATTGAATGCCCACTATCATGGAAGCGGCCCCGGCCAGCATCAAGGGCCTTAAATGCAAACTCCCCGACAGTATCCATTCGACTCCGAAGCCGGCCAAAATGGTCAGTCCTATGAAGCTGAACAATAACCCGACAAAGCCGAACAAATGCAAGGGACGGGTGGTATAGCGGTGGAGGAAAAGCAAGGTCACCAAGTCGAATAGCCCGTTATTCAAGCGGGCCAGACCGTATTTGCTCTTACCGTATTGGCGGGGCCGGTGGTTGACGGCTTTCTCGGTGACCCGAAAGCCGTTCCAATGCGCCAGCACCGGGATATAGCGGTGCAATTCGCCGTAGAGATTCAGGGACTGGACCACCTCGCGGCGATAGGCCTTAAGCCCGCAATTGAAATCGTGCAAAGCGAGCCCGCTGGCGGTGACCGTGGCCCAATTGAAGAGCTTGCTCGGCAGGGTTTTATGCCAGGGGTCGAGGCGCACCCGCTTCCAACCCGAAACCATATCCCAGCCTTCATCCAGTTTCGCGAGCAGCAAGGGGATTTCCGCCGGGTCGTCCTGCAAGTCGGCGTCCATGGTGATGATGATGTCGCCCCGCGCCTTGCTGAACCCCGCGGCCAGGGCCGCGGCTTTGCCGCGATTGCTGCGGAAGCGGAGGCCTTGAATGCGCCCATCCTCGGCTTGGGCGGATTTCACCCGTTCGAAGGTCGCGTCCCGGCTTCCGTCGTCGACCACCAGGATTTCGTAATCCAGGCTTTCTTTTTCGCAGACTTTCCGGATCTCCTCGAAAAGATGAGGCAAACTCTCGACTTCGTTAAAAGCGGGTATCACCAGGGATAAAAGCATGCCTAAATCTCGGCGGAGGAGGTGGAATTCGGGCTTCTCGGCGAGCGCCCGATCACAAGGTAAATGCCGCCGCCCAGCATGACGACGAAGCCCAGCACCGAGGGCAAAAAGGCGATGGCGGCCGCCGATGCGGCGGGATTGGCCAAACCGTCCGGCAATACCCCCGGCAGGCCGTAGAGGTAGGCTCCCAGGCTTTGGGGTATCCCCCATCCCCCGACATTGACGGGAACCACGCCCGCCAAGGCCATGATGGGGATGAAGCAAAAATAAAAGGCGGGTGAAATGGCCAAGCCTAAACCCAGGCCGGCTGTCCAATGCACCGCCACTCTCAGGATTTGCACGGCCAGGGATATCAAGAAAATGCTGCCCATGCGGCCCCATTGCCGGCGATAGGCGGTCACCAAATCCTGAAGGCGGGTATAGGCATGATCCAAGCGTCTCCAAGGGGTACGCCGCACCAAATGGTGAAAGGCGGCGGAGACACGGCGGGAAAGGAGCAAAATCAATACGCAGGCGAAGCTGGCGGTAATCAAGGACACCGCTTTGAATAAATGGGCGTAGACATCCTTGGCCAGTACCCCGCGGAACCGCTCCAATACCAAGGCCAACCAAGCCAGCGCGGACAGAGCCGCGAAACCCAATAACCTGTCCAGCAAGGTCGCCGCCGCCGCCTTGCCCCAACCCGACATCGCCTTGCGCGCCTCCACGACGCGGACGACGTCGCCACCCACGGTGCCGGGCAAAAAATTATTGAGGAATAACCCCACGTAATAGGTCCGGAAAGTCGGCGCGAAGCCTTGCTCAATGCCCTGCCACCGCAAGAGCAAGTGCCATTGCCACGCCCCCAATACGATGGAGGCGAAAAAGAGCAAGGCTCCCGCCAAAAGCCACCCGGGCTGGGCTGCCAAAACGGTTTCGACGATGCGGCCGCGCCCATTGCGATCGATGACCCACCACAATAGCCCCACCACCAGCAATAGCCTTAGAACCGACCACAAGGGTTTCATCCAGGCCTTGTTGGAGGGGCTTTTCCCTGCGGCCGTTTCGCCGTCAGAGGCCTTTGCCGCCGATGAGGATGCCGATTCGCGGCTTTCGGGCGCGTTAACCAAGGCTTTCCTCATGGGTTTTCATCAAGGCGTCCCGAGTCGCCTCATAAGCCGGCTCCCAAGTATGTTTCGCGGCCCATTCGAGCGCGTGGGCGGCCATGCCGGCGGCGACTTTTTCGTCGGTCAATAAAATCCTGAGGGCGGCGGCGAAACCGGACACGTCGCCGAAGGGAACCAGGTAGCCGGTTTCCCCATGCCGGACGCTGTCGCAAAGTCCCGGCACATCGGTAGCCACCACCGGGGTCCCGCAGGCATTGGCCTCGATGGAGGTCAAACCCCAGCCTTCTTTCAGGGAGGAGTTCACCACCACCCGGGCCTCGCCATAAAGCCTCACTTTTTTCTCCTCGTCCACGAAGCCAAGGAAGCTTACCATATCGGCAAGCCCCAAGTCCCTGCTTAAGGACTCCAACCGCGCCCGATCATCGCCCGTACCGGCGACCAGGAAGGTAAGACCCGGGATTTCCCCGCGGATTTCCGCCGCGGCGCGCAATAAGACATCCAGTCCCTTGTAGCGTTTCAGCCGTCCGACATACAAGATCATGGGGCGCCGTTGATCCCAAGGCAGCCCGGGCGCATAGGCGGAAGGATCCACGCCTTCGGGGGCCAAGCCGACGCTTTGGAACCCTTTGCCGATCAATTCCCGCCGGCTGCTTTGCGAACCCGTCAAAACCCGGGCCCGCCGGTAGGCCCGGGGCATCAAGGTCTCGAAGGCGAGCACATAGAATGCCATGGGCCAGGACGTTTCATGAAACAGCACGCGGCCGAAGAGATGGTGCAATTGCAAAACCACCGGACGCCTGCAAAACCATGGCGCGAAAAAAGCGATTTTATTGGAATCGTCCAAAACGACGTCGGCCTTGAATTCATCGCACCAGCTGGCGAGCCGGGCCCAAACCGTCCAATTGAAAGTCAAGGCGCCGCCCCGTCGTCGGATCAGCAGTCCGTCTAAGGTCTCCTCCGCCTCCGAGCCCTCGAAGCGATGGCTGTATTGCACGCAGGGAAAGCCATCCCGGACCAAGCGCCGGGCGACCTCATGAAGATGCACCTCGGCGCCGCCGGCTTGGGGATTACGGATATCCCGCCAGTTGAGGATGAGTATCCGCGGTTTCGGCATTACCCGGGGTGCGAACCCTTGGCTCCCGCGCTCCGGGCCGAATCGGAAGTGCTATCCCTGGCCGGTCCTTGTTTCGCGCCGTCGGGCGGGGGCAATTCCGCGCTTTGGCTGCGGATGCGGGCATCCAATTGGGATACGGTCTGGGAAATCAGGGCGGCGTATTGATGGCTCGGATTCCGCATCAGCCAGTCGTTCAATAGGCTCCTGGCCGTCTTCAAATCACCACGCCTTTGATAGAGCTCGGCCAGGCTGTACCAGACTTCGAAGTCATTGGGATACCTGGCCTTCATGTCGGAAAGGAGTTTTTCAGCCTTATCGGTTTGATTCCGCTGCAGGTATATCTCCACCAGATTCATGGTGAAAGGCTTGGGATCATCGGCCATGGCCAGGCCCTTGAGCAAGGCTTCTTCAGCCTTGTCGTATTCCTTGGCGGTCAGGTAAAGCTGGGCGGCGTAGTAATGCGTGCGCCATTCGCGGGGGAGCAAGGTGGCGTTCAAATCCAGGTACTTCTCGGCGAAAGCCAGTTTCTCCGCTTTCGCCGCGGCCAGGGAATCCAAGCGCGGCTGCAACGAATCCCCCGCCCCGATTTGGCGCAGGCTGTCCATGCTTTGATCGATTTCCTGTACCCGGTCCTGAGCCCACATGACCAAACGGAAATTCGTAGCGGAATAATTGGTCAACAACCCTTCGGTATTGCCGTCGATATAAACCGTCGAATCCCCCAGCTTGCGGAAACGGTAAACCGAATCCACCAGTCTGGCGGTCAATTCGGGATCGATGCCTTTATTGTAAGGCTCTTCCTGCAGGGTATAGACCATGCCCTCCATCCGCGCCCATTTTTCCAGGCCCATCATGTTGTCATCGCCCACGGTCACCGCGAATTGCATGGGCCTTTCGGGATAATTGTTCTGCACGATATGCAAAACCATGATGTCCTGCACCCGCAAATAGCCGCGGGGTTGGATTTGCGCGACGACCTTGGAGCCGGGGATCTTGAAAGCGACCGGTTTGTCGTATTTCCAAGGCTGAGGCTCCATGGCGTCGATTTCCTGGGCGGTGAAACCGATTTTCAGCCCATTGGCGTGATCTTTCAATTGGTGGATATACCAATTGGTATTGACCAGGGAGAGATTGACCACGCGTACGTCGGTGCGTATCCGCTCCACCTCCTGCATGTACCACAAGGGAAAGGTGTCGTTGTCGCCGTTGGTGAAGAGCACGGCGTTGGGACGGCACGAATTCAAAAGGTTATAAGCATAGTCCCAGGGCATGTAGATGGCGCTCCGGTTATGCTCTTTCCAATTCGACCAGACGGGAACCGCGACGGCCAAAACGGTGATGGCCGTTCCCAGACCCTTGACCATGCCGCCGCCGCCGGATCCTCCCCGCTGCAAACGCCGCAATAAGAATGCCGCGGCGACGCCGAAAAGCACGCCCATGTAAATGAAGCCGGGGGTAAAGAAATAATCCCGATCACGCACTTCCAGGTGCACCGGGGCGGGTTTGGTCTCGGGTTTGAAGCCGGTGCTCTTCCAATAATCGTAGTCCCGCATCTCCATTTGCGAACCGTCGGCGAAATTCATGTAAAAGATGAGGCCATAGCTCGTCGCCCCATAGAGCATGAGGAGATAAAGCCCCAGCGGCTTCTTATGCTTGTAAGCGAAATACCCGCCCAGCAAAAACGGCAACTGGAAAAGCAGGAATAGGAAATACTGGGTCTTGTATTTGTTCTTCAACAATTCCCAGAGATTCTCGAATTTCAAAGTCTTGCCGAAAACCTCCCGGACGACGGGCTCATTTTCCTCGGACCGGGTTTCCCCGACCTTCCAAGGCAGGTATTGGGCGAACATGTAGCCGCCATAACCCATGTGGGGATGCACCAGGACTTGGTGGGCCAATTGCCCACGGCGGTGAAAAGCGCGGGCTATCATGCTTTCCGAACCGTATTGCTTGCGCTCCAGGTATTCCTTGAAGGCTTGGGCGGTGCGGGGCTGGCCTTCGTCCACGGCGGGATTCACCGAGGAGCGGATAGGAACGTAGAGATAGCTGGAGAAACCGATCAAGGCGACGATATAGAGCCAATTGCTAAGGCTCCAGCGCATTTTCCATTCGGGCGATTGGCTAAGGATGAGCCCCCCTATCCCCACGACGAGGCCCGCCAAGGCATACCAATAAAAATCGCCGATATCATAGACCACGGACAGGAGGAGGATGCCCGCAATCCATAGCGGCACATGGGTGCGCATGTTCTTGTCGGCGATGAGTAAAAACACCGCGACGACCGGCATGGTGATGAAGCTGAAAGGGTGGATTCCCATGCCCAGGAAGGCGAGGTAGGTGATCATGACCAAGGCCTTGCGGCCCAGCGCGTTGTCCTTATTCTCGAACCAGTACAAGGTCAACCAGGATATGCCCATCATGATGAGCATGGACAAACCGTATACTTCGGCCTCCACCGCCGAAAACCAGATGGTATCCGAAAAAGCCACCAGGAAGGCGGCGGTCATGCCGCCGGCATAGGTGATGAAGGTGGAAAGCTTACGGTCGAAAAGGATGTCGAGCAGCTTTACGGTGAAAAGCAGGACCATGGTGATCATGAGCGCCGAACTTAAAACCGCGATGAAATTCACCCGAAAGGCGATGTCTTTGAAAGGCGCCACCAGAATGGCCGCCCGCGCCAAAATCGTGAAGAGCGGGTTGCCCGGCGGGTGGGGATTGCCCAGGATATTGGAAGCGGCGATTAATTCCCCGCAATCCCAAAACGAGACGGTTGGCGCCGCCGTCATGAAATAAACCGCGAAGGCGATGGTGAATACGATGAGGGAAATGATGAGGCGAGTCCGCGTCTCAGGGCGCATGATCGTCCTTTCTACCAGGGAGATTACTGACTTGACGGGCAACAGTATCCAAAATGCCGTTTACAAAACGGTTGGATTCGCCCGTGGAATATTTTTTGGCGATGTCGATGGCCTCGTTGATGGCCACCTTGACCGGGATTTCGGGGAAATAAAGCAATTCGGCGATGCCGCAGGCCATAACCAGGCGGTCCACCACGGCCAAACGCTCCATATCGTAATTGGCGGCGGCCTCGGCGATGCGATCGCGGATATCCTCGGCATGTTCGATGACCGCTTTGGCGAGTTGCCGGCCATAATCGATGGCGTCGGAAGCGATGGGGTTTTCCTTGTCCTGTTCCAAATCGCGGGCAGCCTGATCGAAAGTCTGGTTGCCCACTTCCATGGCATACAGGATTTGCATGCCGGCTTCCCGGCCCTTACGGCGCGAAATCATGGTAATTGAGTCCAAAGGTCGGCCATTTCCAGGGCGGCCAAGGCGCAATCCCAGCCTTTATTCCCGGCCTTGGTGCCGGCCCTCTCCAAAGCCTGCTCGATATTTTCGGTCGTGAGGACGCCGAAGATGACCGGGACTCCGGTTTGACCCGCCACCTCGGCGACGCCTTGGGTGGCCGTGGCTGCCACATGATCGAAATGGGCGGTCGCCCCGCGGATGACGCAACCCAAGGTGATGACGGCCGCGAACCGGCCCGATGCCGCCAGGCGCCGGGCGGCCTGGGGAATTTCACAGGCGCCGGGTACGTAGGCGACCGTGATCTTGTCATCGGCGACGCCATGCCTCAACAGGCAATCGCGAGCGCCTTCCAATAGTTTTTCGGTGATCAATTCGTTAAAACGCGCGACGACCAGGGCGAAGCTGCGGCCCTGAGCCTGGAACTGGCCTTTAAGAACTTGCATGGCTGACCTTTCGGGGAGAGGCGCGTTTGGGCTTGACCCGGATATTGGGCATGGCCACCTGGCGGATGATTTTCAGGCCATACCCTTCCAAACCCTGGATACGCCGTTGATTATTGGTCATTAATTCGAGTCGCCGGACGCCGAGATCGAAAAGGATTTGGGCGCCGATGCCGAAAGTACGGGAGTCCATGGGAGGCAAGCCGGTCTTCGAAGCGGAGGAAAAGGATCCGCGCTTGCCCAGGCGATTGAGCCAAAGCGGCAAGTCATCCCCGGCATCATGCGGACGCATGTAAAGAAAGACGCCGCCTTTTTCCGCGATGATGGTCAAGGCCGTATGCACCCTGTCGCCGATGCCGGGATTCGCCCAGAAAACATCTTCCAGCAAATTCTCCGAGTGGACCCGCACCAAGACCGGTTTATTACCGGCGACCACGCCTCGCACCAGGGCGACATGCCGGCGCCCATGGATGACATCCTCGTAAACCTTCACCAGGAATGGCCCGAAAGGGGTCGCGACCTCGCTTTGGGCCACGACCTTCACCAATTTTTCTCGGGTGCGGCGATAGCCGATCAAATCCTCGACGCTGATCAGGGGCAAACCGTGGCGCTTGGCGAAACGCGTGCAATCCTTCAGACGGGCCATGCTGCCGTCTTCATTCATGATTTCGCAAATCACGCCGGCCTTGCCCAGATTAGCCATCCCCACCAAATCCACCGCGGCTTCGGTATGGCCGGCTCGCACCAGCACGCCGCCGCGCCGCGCCTTGATGGGAAATACATGGCCTGGAGAGACGAAATCCTTGGGCCCGGTTTTCTCGTCGGCCAAAGCCTTTGCCGTCAGGGAGCGATCAGAGGCCGATATGCCGGTAGTCGTGCCATGGCGCGCCTCCACCGAAACCGTAAAAGCCGTTTCATGCGGCGACAAATTGTCTTCCACCATCAAGGGCAAATCCAAGGCGTCAACCCGATCGGCCGTCATGGCGACGCAAATGAGGCCGCGCGCATGCTTGGCCAAAAAATTGATCTTGGCCGGCGTCGATTTCACGGCGGCGAAAACCACGTCGCCCTCGTTCTCGCGGTTGCGGTCATCGACCACCACCACCATGCCGCCCCGCCGGATTTGGGCTATGGCCTCGGTGATGGAATCGAAATTAGGCGAGGCCTGGGCTTTGGAAGCCGTGGATTTACGCGGAACCTTAGGGGCCATGTCAGGCTTCCACCGCCGGAGCATATCCCCAGGCCGATAAATTCGCCAGGGTGAGCGAGCTTGTCCCCGCTTTGGCGGAGCCTTCCGAATCGTCCTGGCCCGGCAGGCGATTCCATGCGGCCAGTAACCTTTCGATATGCTTGCCCAGCACGTCGACTTCTATGTTCAGGGAATCGCCAACCGATTTAAGTCCCAAGGTGGTGTGGCCCAAGGTATGGGGTATGAGAGCTATGGTGATGACGTCGCCGGCGATGGCCGCCAAGGTCAGGCTGACGCCGCAAACCGTGAGCGAACCTTTGACGACACAATACCGGAGCATTTCCTTGGGCAGGCGAATTTTCCATTCCCCTCCGCCTCCGGCAAGGGGAAGAAAACTTTCGTAAATCCCGACGCCGTCGACATGACCGAGGACGAAATGGCCGCCCAGGGGCGTGCCGGCCTGGAGGGCGGGCTCCAAATTGACCGCCGAGCCGACTGCCCAATGCCGAAGTTGGGTCTTGTCCAAGGTTTCCCTCACCGCGCAGACCGTGAATTCATTCCCTTGAATGGCTTCGACGGTCAGGCAAGCGCCTTCGCAGCAAACGCTGTCGCCGAGATTGAGGGCATGGATTAAGGCGGGCGCCGCGATTTGAAATCGCAAAGCCGTATCCGCAGGGATAATGGCGGTCACTTCGCCGACGGTGACCACGATGCCGGTAAACATGGAATCAAGAAGCCGAGGATTTGCGGTAAAAAACGGTCAAACTATCGTCTCCAAGCGGCGTAAAGCTACCAAAACGCAGGGACTTATCCCACCCGGCGGGCAGTTTGGCAGTCCAAGGCTTTCCTCGGGGATAAAACCTGGGCGCGGTGAAAAGCCAAATCTCATCCCATATCCCCGCCGCCAGGAATAATGACCACATTTCGGCCCCTCCCTCCACGACGACCAGGTGATAACCCCGTTGCTCGAATGCTGTCATCAGGGCATGGGCCGAACCCAGCTTGGACTGGACGGTTCGCCGGGATAAGGGTTGATGTTCCACCTGGTGCGGTAACCCGGATGGGAATTCGGGTGAGGCAAGAATGACTTTGCCTTTTCTCCCGGGGCTGAATAACAAGGAGGACCGGGGCAAGGGCTTTTTTCCCCGGCTCAGCACCCACACATCGGGAGACGGTCCCCGTACCAGGCGGGGAGTCAGACGCGGATTATCGATGCGCAAGGTCGCGGCTCCGATGAGCCAGGCGTCGGCGGCTACCCGCAAGGCGTGGTTTCGCTTTTGCGACTCCGGGCCCGTGATAGCGCCTTGGGTGGCCGGTGAGGGATTGATGCGGCCATCGAGGGTCTGGGCGATTTTCAAGATGATCCGGGGACGGCCCTTTTGGATGTAAAAGGCGAAATGACGGTAAAATTCCTCGCCATAGCCTGCCCATAAGCCTTCATCGACTTGCAAGCCGGCCTGTCTTAAACGGGCCAAGCCTTTACCCGCGACCTTGGGATTGGGATCGCGATGGCTGACCACCACCCGGCTGATGCCCGCGGCGATAATGGCCTCGGTGCAGGGAGGCGTCCTTCCCTGGTGGCAGCAGGGCTCCAGGGTGACATAGAGAATACTCCCCTTGGCCCTAGGTCCGGCCTGTTTCAAGGCTTGTATCTCGGCATGATCCTGGCCGGCGCGCTGGGTACCCCCCTCGCCGATGATTTCGCCGGATAGGACCAGAACCGCGCCTACCGGCGGATTCGGCAAGGTTTTGCCTTTGACTTTTAAGGCCTGATCAAAGGCCAAGCACATGGCTTCCTCGTCTGTCATCGCCCCGTAAAAATGCATTCGCTGGTGCTACACTTAGAACTATGGTTCCATCACCGACCCCCCTGGGGGCGTCCCAGCGTCATCATCCCCGGCGTTTCGAGGATTTCACTTATGCCTATGCCGTGATATCCCGGCGATCGGGCGGGGTTTCGGTGGGCGTCAACCTCAATTTGGACAAGATTTGCAATTTCGCTTGCCCCTATTGCCAAGTGGACCGGAAAATCCCGGGCTTACCCCAGAAAATCGACTCCGCGACCCTCCTCGCCGAAGTCACCGCCCTTTTAGACGCCTGCGATGAAAAGGGAATATGCCGCTTGCCGCGATTCGACGGGATTCCCGACGCCCAAAAGACTTTACGCGATGTCGCGCTTTCCGGCGATGGTGAGCCGACCATGGTTCCGGAATTCGCCGCGATATGCCGCCAGCTCGCCGATATGCAGGCGCAACGCCCATCCCCACCCTTCAAGCTCGTCCTCATCACCAATGCGACCTTGCTCGATCGCGAAGGCGTGCAAAAAGGCGTCGCTTCCCTTTTGGAAAACAATGGCGAAGTCTGGGCAAAGCTCGATGCCGGTACGGAGGCGTATTTTCAGCGCATCAATCACTCCCGCTTTACCCTGGCCGGTATCGAGGCGAATTTGCGGAAATTCGGGGAGAGACATCCCTATACCTTGCAGAGTTTCTTTTGCCGGTTGGATGGCCAAGCCCCGGACGAGGTGGAAATCCAGGCTTACCTCGACAGGATTAGGCGCTTGCAATCGGCCGGTTCGCGTATCAGCGAAGTTCAGATTTACAGTCTGGCGCGCCCCCCCGCGGAGTCTTCCTGTTCTCCATTGGAAACCGTTCATCTCGAATCCATCGCTTCCAGGATCAGGGATATGAACCTGACCGCCCGCGTTTTCGCCACCGCCGACTGATCCATCCATGGCCTTGCTCTATTTGCATCTCATCAATTGCCTATCCCTGGCGCTCACGGCTCTGGTGTATTTCCGGTTCCCCCACCTTTGGGATGACCAGGCCCAAGCCTTTTTCGCCCTGGCCGGGCTTCTCATCTCAAGCCTGGCGGTATTGGCGGTGGGAGCGTGGGCCCTGGGCACTCGCCGCTCGGGGCCGGGCAAGGTGCTTTTGCATGCTTTCTTGATTCTCGCCGTGGCGGCGGGCGCCGGGTATTTCGCCTATCACATCGGTAACGATTACCATTTGATCCACTATTTGCGCCTGAAATTAAAATAGCGGCGGATAGCCTGGCCATGACCCCTCCCTTTTCCGAATCCTGGTTTTACGCGCCGTTGGAACCCGGCGGCCATAGCCAACCTTTTCCCGCGGAAGAGGCGCATCACGCCCTGCATGTTTTGCGGTTGCAACCCGGCAGGGAAATCGTCGTCAGCGACGGGCAAGGCCGGGTGTGGCATTGCCGCCTGGAAGGCGACCGCGAAAAACCGACGGTCAGGATTCTCTCACCCTTTGCCGAGCCCGTGCCCAAGCCCCGCCTTTCCCTCGCCATCGCTCTGCTCAAGGGCCGCGACTGCGAGGAGCCCATCGCCGCCGCCTGCGAGTTGCCGCTGGCCGACGTGCATTTGCTGATCACCGATCATTGCCAGGTTTTCAACGGCCAGGATCATGAAAAGCTGTTGGCCCGTTTGCGCCAAAAATCCCTGGCGGCCTTAAAGCAGGCCCGCAAGCCCTATCTGACGGCCATTCATGCGCCCAGACGATTAGATGAATGGCAGAAAAGCCACCCGGACTTGCACCTGGTCTTGGCCCACCCGGGAATGGATGTCTTGCCTGAAAAGCCCCCGCAAGCTTTCGCCTTATTGATCGGACCCGAAGGCGGATTCTCGGAACGGGAAATACAGTGGCTGCAAAGCCTTCCGCACGGCTATCGGTTGGATCTGGGATCCACGCGGTTGCGGGCCGTGCATGCGCCCTTGATCGGATTGGGCAAACTCATGGGCTTGAAATGGTTTTAACGGCGCGCCAATTGTTTTAGGAATTCAGCGGCGGCGTTCAAAAACGTAGGCGACGGAGCATACCGCCGCCGTGGCGAAAACGCAGAGATGCACCATGGCCAATAATTCGCCGCCGGCTCCTATCCCCAGCTGCCCATAGAGCCAATTGCCGAAAGCTTCGCCCACTCCAAGTCCGGCGGGGGAAATCGGCACGCCGTTCAGTAGCGTGCAAAGCGGGGTTGCCAGGAAATGGATGTGCCATTCCAACCCGATACCCAATGCCAAGGCGCACGCGATATAGACGCCGACCAGGAAGGAGTGAGTCACCACGCTCAAGAGCCAGGCGAAGATCAGCACGTGGGTTTGCCCTTTATACACGGCCAAAGAGCGCAAGGTATCGGAAAGGAATCCCCCACCGGGCCATTTCCGCATGCTTTGTACAAGCGGGCCCAGGCGGGGAGAATCCGCGTGCAGGGCCAAGGATAAGACGCCGCACATACCCGCCAGGATAAGGAAGAGCAGGATTTCCAAGGCTTGCAATGGTTGGATATCCCGCCAAAGGGAAAGCTGCGACCAACCTGCGGCCAAGGCCAGGCTCAGCAATCCCAGCATGCCGGTCAACCGGTCCATGACCAAGGAAGCGACGGCTCGTGCCGACGCTTGGCCATCTTCCTTTCTGAAGAGATAATAGCCTTTGGCCAAATCGCCAGCCGTGCCTCCGGGCAATAAGCCGCTGAAAAAAACACCCACCATGTGGAGCCGGAAGACCCGCGCGGCGCTTTCCTCGACCCGGGCGGTTTTCAATAAAACCCACCACCTCAAGGCCGCGCAAATATTCACCATCAGGTAAAGGGCAAAAGCGGCGGCCAAAGGCCCCTTGGAATGGCGAAGAGCGGCCAGGATTTTATGGGGATCGAGAGCCTCGCTGCGGATAAGCATGAAAAGAGCCAAGGCGCCGAAGGCGTATTTCCATACCGGGCTTAGATATTTCCGGACCCAGGGGGGCATTTTCACGCCCGGGACGGGAAGAGTTCGCTTTGAAACGAAAGGTTTCCGCAAAAACTGCGGCGGTGTATCGGAGTCATTCCCATTTTCGCGACGATGCGGCGATGGAATTCCGTGGGATATCCCTTATGCTGTTTGAAACCATAGTCCGGATAAACAGCGTGCCATTTTTCCATTTGCCTATCTCGGGTCACCTTGGCCAATATCGAAGCCGCGGCGATGGAGGCCGAAAGCCCGTCCCCTTTCACGAAGGCCGTTTGCGGGCATTCCAAACCGGGTATGATCTTATTGCCGTCGATGGCGAGATGCAACCCATTCAGCATTTCGCCCACCAGCGGCCGCGCGGGCAAGCCGGGCTGCGCCTGACCTCCGCGCATCGCGGATAGGGCGCGGGCCATGGCCAGAAAGGTGGCCTGAAGGATATTCAGCCTATCGATTTCGAAGGGCGAGGCTTCCCCGATTCCAAAGGCTTGCGCTTTGTCCAGAATTTCCGCATGGAGGTATTCACGCCTGGCTTCGCTTAATTGTTTGCTGTCATTCAGTCCCGGGATGGGAGCGCCCGGCAAATCCAGCACCACGCACGCGGCCACGACATTCCCGGCCAACGGTCCGCGGCCGGCTTCATCGACGCCCGCCAGCCGGGTGATGGATCGCTCCGACCTTAGGGCGAGATCGTAACTCCATAAATCCAATGGGGTCTTCTTGGGCATGGTCAAGCTCAGGCGAAAACCGATCAGGCCATGGACTTCAAAAAATCGGGCGAAACCGAAACCGCCCGACCCGGAATTCCCGACGGCGAAGGCTTTAACCGGCCCTCGGCGAAACCCCGGATAACCCGCCAATAATGGGCATGCTCCAAGGCTAAGACCGCCGAAGCGACGTCATCAGCATCCCATTCGGGCATGACCCGCACGCTGTCTTGAAAAAGGATTTGGCCGGCATCGTACTCTTCATTCACCATATGAACGGTCATGCCGGTAATCTGGCATCCGCGCGCCAGCACCGCCTCGTGGACGCGATGGCCATAATACCCATCCCCCCCGAAGGACGGCAATAACGCCGGATGGATATTGACGATGCGGTTGGGCATGGCGGCGAGCAAGGTGGGAGAGATCTTTTTCATGTAACCCGCGAGCACCAGCAAGTCGACCGCGTGCTCGCGCATTAGTCCGGCCATTTTATCGGCGGCGGCGGCTTCGGAGCCTTCCGTTTTCGCGGAGACGTGCAGGGCGGTAACGCCCGCGCTCGCGGCGCGCTCCAAAGCCTTGCACCGGCTATTGTTGGACAGTACGAAAGCGATGCGGACCGGTAAGGCCCCGGTCCGTATTCTATCGATTAGGATTTGCAGATTGCTGCCTCCCCCCGAGGCGAAAACCGCCACGGTGAAGGCTGCCTTTGGGGTCACGCCGCGGCCTTCACCTTTTCGGAAGACTCGGCCGGACCCCGATCGATTCGGGGAGCGCTGGCATGAGAGACCACGCCCAGGTCATGAGAAGATGGTTGCCGCAACTCTTGGACGGCCTGCTTTTGCCCATAGCCGCTGGATTCCTGCGGGGCGCCATGCTTGCGGAAAAGATGCTTGAACAGGGTGAAGGCTCCCCGGAATACCCGGTAGCGTTCATGTTTATCGGCGAGGGCCATGCGCGCCTGCTTCAAGACATACTTGGGCCTTAGGTAGAATTCGCGGCGGGCGCGGTCGCAAAAATCCACCAGTTGCTGGCTCGTCAGGTTCTTGCGGATGACCGTGGTATTGTGCTGCCCATCCTTGTCCAACCACTTGTCATAATCGGTGCTGGCCAATTCGCCTCTTTCCTTGGCTTCGGCATAAGCCGACGTACCCGGATAGGCCATGATGGGATAAAACTGGGCGGTGTTGGGATTCAACTTTTTCGCGAATTCCAAAGTGGCGCTCAGGGTTTCGGGACTGTCCCCCAGGTTGCCGACCATGAAACAGCCGTGGATGAGAATGCCGGCTTTATCGGCGGCGGCCATGAATTTTTCGCTTTGGCCGTCGGCCAGGCCTTTTTTCACGTTCTTCAAGACGTCGGTGCTGCAAGATTCGAACCCGACGCAGAGCTCGCGGCAACCGGCTTTTTTCATGACGTCCAGGACTTCAAACTTCACATCGGCGCGCGCATTGGCCGACCATGTCACCTTGATGCCGCGACGAATGATTTCCTCGCATAATTCCTTGGTGCGCGTGGGATGAGCGGTAAAGGTGTCGTCTTCGAAGAAGATTTCACCCACCTTGGGGAAGTGCGCGTAGATGTACTCCATCTCGTCCACCACGTCGGCTATGCTGCGCTTGCGGTAGGTATGGCCGGTGAGGGTTTGCGGCACCACGCAATAGGTGCAGCGGAATGGGCAACCCCGGCCGGAAAGGATGACGATGAGGGGGTTGATGTTCGCGCCATAGAAATAGCGCGTATAGCAGGACATCAAGTGCTTGACATAGACCTTGCTCACCCAGGGCAAGGTATCGAGATTCTCGATTTTCGGGCGCTCCAAATTGCGCTGCATCAATTCGCCGTCGCGCCATGCCATGCCCAAAACCTTGCGGGCGTGATCGGGACCGTCGCCGCGCAGAAAGCGCACGAGTTCGCGGGCGGTATGATCGGCCTCGCCCATGATGACGTAATCGATGGCGGCTTCACGCTCCAGGATTTCCAATGGCTCGGCCGTCGCATGGGTTCCCATCATGGCGATGGGACAACCGACGGCCTCCTTGATGGCGCGGCCGACCCGCATGTCGTTATTGATGGAGGGCGTGGAGGTGTTCAAAACGGCGAGGTCGGGCTGAAATTCCTTGACCTTGGCCAAGGTGCCGGCCAAATCGAGATCCATGGCGGGGCCATCCAAAACCAGGATTTCATTGCCATCCTCCTCCACGCAACCCGCCGCATAGCACATGAACATGGGCCAATAGAGGGTGCTGGATTTCGTCACCGAGGGGCTTCGCGATTCGCGCGAAAACATCGGAAAATACGGAGGATTGAGGAAAAGGACTTTCATCGCTTATTTGGCCTTCCCATGCGGAATCAATGAACAAAGACTATTGGCGCCCGCAGTAAACTACACGGTAAACCCCAAGTTGAACAAATATACCGCCAGGAGCCCCTTAGCGCGTACGAAAACGCTGGGCATCGGCTTTGTCGAAGAAACCGACGTCGAAATTAGGGGAGAATCTTGAGATATTGGACCCGCCTTCCAGGCGTATTCTATCCAATCCACCGGTAAGGATATGTACGCCCACGTAAATGGCCTCTGGCCCCTGGGCTTCAAACGGGGCGCTATGGTCCCAGGACCGTAAAATCTCGACTCCGCATACCCCTTCGATGGCCAGGGGAATGGCCCAATTCCAAACGGGCAAGCTGCGTTGCGGTAAAAGGAGTAAACGGTCCTCGATAAACAGAATGCTTTCGCTTTTCCCGGTTTCAGCGCCATGAGGATATCCCCGCAGGGAATTCGCGCCGCCGGCGCGAAAAAGATCATAACTGCCCATTTTTCCCTGCCGCCAACGATGCAAGTAATTGACGGCGATGATTTGCTTTTTTCCGACCGGTTGATAGGCCCTCAAATCGAGGAGGATTTCCTGGAAATCCGCCGGCCCTCCCAGGAAACCCCCGGTTTGCCCCCAGCGGGCCTCGGCATAATAGCCCCGGACCGGTAATTTGCGGCGGTTTCGTTTATCCCAGGCGAGGCCCAAACCGAGACGCGGCAAAGCGTCGCCATGCGACAGCAAGGTCAAATCCGGCCTATCCGCCTCGAGATACATGAATTCAGCCGCGCCTACGGCCAGCCATGAAGCAATCAGGGGCCGCTTCATGTCCCATTTGAGGCGCCAGGAATTTTCATGGAAATCCTGCAGGGAATTCCAGCTATCCACATGGGAAACCAGGAAATCGTATTCCAAGGGGAAGGCTCCGATTTCCAGGCCGGATAAAGAGCCGTAAATCTCGGTCGTGCCGCCGAAGCGGGAAGCCAATTCCAAGTGGGCGCCCGTGCCGAGCAAATTGAGAGCCGCGACGGCGGGGCCGGCGCTGAAGCCGTCCTGATCCGTCTTGGCCATGGAGACATAAGGGACATAGGGTGGCAATTCGCGGAACTGATAGGCCAGAACCAAACCGGAACTATCTCGAGCTGCGCTCACCGATACGTGGGCGAAGACATCGAGATCCCGCAACCTATCGCCGTCTTTTTGCAGGTCGGCACAAGCATAGGGTCGTCCTGTGCGAGTGACCAACCGGCGCATCACCACGCTTTCACGGGTATGCCTTAAGCCTTGCAGGCGAATGGCCTGAACCGGCACCCCTTCCCAGGCGGATTCGCAAATCAGGGAGGCGTCTCCCCAAGCCGAAACCGCCAATGCCAAGGCTAGACCCGGACGGGAAAGTCCGGGCCTCATGAGGGGAGCCTGAACGAAAACGTTGTCGCTAGGTTAATGGATCAAGCGCCTAGCCATTCGAAGTGGAAGCTACCCGGCTTGTCGACGCGCTCGAAAGTGTGGGCGCCGAAATAATCCCTTTGCGCTTGCAATAAATTGGCGGGCAAGGTCGCGCTGCGATAGCTGTCGAAATAAGCCAAGGCCGAGGTGAAAGCCGGTACCGGTATGCCGGCCGCTATCGCCTCCCCAACCGCCGAACGCCAGTTGGCCTGGCTCTTTTGGATCACATCGGTGAAATAAGGCGCCAGGATGAGATTGGCCAATTGCGGCTGGACGTCGAATGCCTTTTTGATCTCTTCCAAAAACCGCGCCCGGATAATGCAACCGCCGCGCCAGAGATAGGCGATCGAGCCGTAATTGAGATCCCACTTGTATTCCTTGGCGGCCGCCTGCATCAGTTGGAAACCTTGGGCATAGCTCATGATCTTCGAGGCGTAAAGCGCGTCATGAATGGCCTTCAAGAAAGCCGCTTTGTCGCCCTTGAACGAGTACGCGGGATTGGAGAAATGCTTGCTGGCTTCCACCCTCTCGCTTTTTACCGCTGACAGGCAGCGAGCCACCACGGCTTCCATCATGACCGGGATGGCGATGCCCAGATCCAGGGCATTTTGCGAAGTCCATTTACCGGTTCCTTTTTGCCCCGCACGGTCGAGAATGACGTCGACCATGGGCTTTCCCGTTTCCGGATCGGTTTTGCCGAGAATGTCGCGGGTGATTTCGATGAGATAGGAATCCAAAGGACCCTTATTCCATTCCGTGAAAACCGTTTGCATTTCCGCCGGGCTCATACCCAGGACCTGGCGCATGATGGCGTAGGCTTCGCAGATGAGCTGCATATCGCCGTATTCGATGCCGTTGTGAACCATTTTGACATAGTGGCCGGCGCCGTCGGCGCCCACCCAATCGCAACAGGGAATATCGTTGTTGGGGCCGACCTTGGCGGAAATGGCTTGGAATATCGGCTTGACCTCGGGCCATGCCGAAGGCGTGCCGCCGGGCATGATGCTCGGTCCTTTCAAAGCGCCTTCTTCCCCACCCGAGACTCCCACGCCCAAGAACCGGAAGCCTTTTTTCTCAAGGTAAGCCGTGCGCCTGACCGTATCCGGGAAAAAACTATTGCCGCCGTCGATTACGATGTCGCCGGGGGAAAGATGCGGGATCAATTGCTCGATCAAATCGTCGACTGCGGGGCCGGCCTTGACCATGCACATCATTTTCCGGGGAGCCTTCAGAGAGGCGACGAAATCCGCGATGCTATGGGCGCCTACCAGCTTTTTTCCTTTTCCCCGGCCTTGGATCAAGTCGTCGACCTTGGCCGTGGTGCGATTATAGACGGCCACGGTATAGCCGCGGCTTTCCATGTTGAGAACGAGGTTTTCGCCCATGACGGCGAGCCCGATTAATCCGATATCGGCGGTTGCTGAATTTGCCATGCTTTGATTCACCTTGGTAGTCTGGAAGTGACCTGTTCGCCTGCAAAATAGCTATCAGGGGTGGCTTTGTAATTGCCGCTTTGTACCGTATTTCCAGAACACAATGAGGGAATTTCCATGTTTAAGCCCATTCCAATGACCACTCCCATTCTATTAGCGAGCCTGTTTTTCGGATGCAATGCCTTTGCCAAAGACGGCGATAAGCCGGATGCCCGCCCTAAAAGGGGGGCGATTGAGTTGGGCAAAGGCAAAGGCGCCGATACCGACGGTCCCGCCGTAGACAAATTCAATGCCTTATTCTCCAAGGTCGTCGAGGCCGTCGCCCCCAGCGTGGTCAGCGTCACCACGGAAAAAAAATGGTCGAAGCAACAACCCAACCTGAACAATCCCTTTTTCGAGTTTTTCGGAATGCCGGTGCCCCCAGCCCAGGAGGATAAAGGACCCAAGAAAAACATTCCCCTGGGTGGAGGATCGGGATTCGTGGTCGATAAGAGCGGGTATATCTTCACCAATGCCCATGTCGTCGACGGGGCGGATATCGTCAAGGTCGGCCTTTTTAACGGCAAAACCTATACCGCCAAAATCATCGGGGTCGACAAGAGCAGCGACGTGGCGGTGATAAAAATCGAGCCGGGATCGACGCCGTTAACGCCGGCGGACTTCGGCGACGCCCGCAAAGTCTCCATCGGCGAGTGGGTGCTCGCCATCGGGAATCCCTTCATGTTGAAAAATACGGTGACCACCGGCATTGTATCGGCCAAGGGACGGCGCGATGCCATGGGCGGCGATGCTTACCAGGACTTCATCCAAACCGACGCGGCCGTCAATCCCGGCAATAGCGGGGGACCCCTGGTGAATTTGCGCGGAGAAGTCATCGGCATCAATTCCAGCATTTATACCCGAACCGGCGGTTACATGGGCGTGAGTTTCGCCATTCCCATCAATATGGCGGTCAAGGTCGCCGAGGATTTGATATACGAGGGCAGGGTCATCCGCGGGTTCCTGGGAATTGGCATCGATGACGTGAGCGAAAACCTGGCCGTGGCGCTGGGCCTTAAAGGCACGGCAGGCTGCCTGGTGCGCGAAGTAGTCAAAGGCTCGCCGGGAGAAAAGGGAGGCCTGGAAGCCGGTGACATCATCTTGAAGGCCGACGGCACCACGGTGGATGACGCTTCGGATCTCCGCAACAAGGTCGCCGACTTGCGTCCGGGAAAGGGCTATGACTTCGATATCCTGCGCAACGGCAAACCCAAAACCCTGAACATCAAGGTGGGCGCGAAACCCAGCGGCGAAATCGCCGATGATATGGGCAACCCCTCGGAAATCCCGCTTGACGACGGCGATGGAAATTATTTCAGCCAGAAATTAGGTTTTCGTTTCGGCGATATCACCCTGGAAGCGCGGCAGGCCCTTGGAATCCCCAAAGACATGGCCGGCGTCATCATCCAATCGGTCAGCGACGGAAGCAGCGCCGCCGAAAACGGTTTGATCGAGGGTATTGTCATCTCGGCTTATAAACGCCAGAACGATCCCGCATTCACCGACATCGACAAGTCCAAACAGTTGTTGGAGGCGGTAAAGGCCATGAAAAAGGGCGAGCGCATCGCGTTGAAGATCTGGTTTAAGGGCAATTCCAATTACGTGGCTCTCAGGGCCGAGAATTAAACCGCCAACGAATTGGACCGCCCACGAAAAAGGGACTCCCCGCTTGAGGAGTCCCTTTTTTCACGCGACCGATGTAGCGGCTATTTCAATTCGACCAGCACCGCGCTATATCGATCCATTTTCACCGTGAAACCCTTGGGGCCGGCGTTCTCCACCTTGCCCTCCAGGATTTCATTTCCCTTGTCCAGCCGCTTGACCGAAACGGACTTTTTCAAGGCGCCGTTCTCAACCTTGATCTGGGCGGTGATGTCGGTTTGCGGATTCTTATTCACCAGCAGGAAGGCCTGGCTGCCGTCGGGCCTGACGGTGGAATAACAGGTGACATTATCTCCCGTGGAAGAGCATGCTTGGAGCTTCCCGCGCAAGGCCTGGGACGCCATTAAAAAGGCGTAATAGCTCGGTCGGGGGACATTATCGCCATCCGGCGCGCCGGTACGGCTCAAGTAACCATAATCACCACCCTGATCGGTAATGTCATTATGGATGTCCCAATAGTCCGCGTGCTCGATATTATGGGTGGCCAACTCACCGAGATAATCCGCCACGAACAAGGCATTGACTATGCCCAGGGTCTGAGGGCCCGGGTTGAAGTCGACGCTATTCCACTCGGTCAGCCAAATACCGTATCGCCGGCCCGAGGCGCCGAATTCCGCCACCTGGGACTTCACCGAAGGAATGATCTCGTTCAGGCTTTGCGGGGCGGCCAATAAGGCTGCATCGTTTTCTTCCCCGCCATGCTGGGGATAATGATGGATGATGACGGCGTCAGCCAGCTTGCGGGTGTGTTCGAATACCTGTTTATTCCACTCGCCTTCGAGCACCCACACCACGGCGACCTCTATGGTCGGATCCACGGCTTTCATGGCCTTGATGAATTCCGCGCTGCGTTTGCCGTATTCCGTTCCCGTCGTGTAGTGGGGATGCCAGTCACCATAAAGCTCGTTGCCGACTTCCCAGTATTTCACCTTGGCCTTCTTTTCGACGTTCACATACCGGACCCAGGCCGCGGCCTCTTCCGGGGTTCCGCTCCCGTAATTCACGGTGAACATGGGCTCGGTATTCGTCTGGCGGCAAAATTCCAGGAACTCGTCGGTATCGACCAGATAATCCTTTTTATCCAGAACCTCTTTCCAGTGGTCGTCATCCGCCCGCAAACCGCCGGGATAACGCAGGATATGATGCCTGACGGCCTTAACTTGTTGAATGGTCCGATCCGCCAACAAATCGCCGTCCCAAAGCGCGGCATTGATTCCGAAGATGCCGGGATTGATGGAAGGCGTCACCGTCTTGCCGAAATCCGCCGTCACTACGATGTCGCGGTGGGTGGGTATTACCGGCTTCGGCAATTCCCGCTTATTGGTCAGATAGACATTGTCGATGAAAAAACTCCCTCTCGTTCCGTCGCCGGAAGGTTTGAAATCGATTTTCGCCACGTTGTCACGGTCGAAAACACCGTTTTGCACCGCTTCGGGAGGCTGGTAGTAAGGGAATTTCGAAAAGGCCTTGAAGGGCACGAGAATATCGTTCCAGCCGCGGGTCGCGCCCACATTGGCGATAAACAGCTCGTCGCCCGCATCGCTTATCTGCAAGGTCACGCCCTGGAAAGGCTTATCGGTATATATCGAAAAACGCAGGCCCCAGAACGGATTCCAATTCCGTTTTTCCGCGGCCGCGCCATGAGCCTTATAGTCATACATGACATCGCACCAATCCGCGAGACGGTAGTCGATTTTGAGGGAGGAACGGCCCTTGCCTTCAGACTGCCCGGGCGGGGTTACAACGGTTGCGGAGACCTCGGATTTCGGACCTTTGCCGACATCCCACGCTTGGTCTTTGCCGGCTTCCATGTCATGGAGGAGAATATCCGGCGCCGTGCTATTGAATGACGCCCAGAAGGCTTCGGGATCGACATAGCCGGGGATGGATTCGATAATGCGGATATCATCCACGTAGAAACCCACGGGCTGGCCAGGTTCGGGTTTATTCTCGCCCTTACCGTTGGAAAAGCGGATTTCATTGATGGCTTTCCAAACCACGTCCGCGGTGATTTCAGCTTTCTTATCGGCGTCCCAATATTTTCCATTCGGTAAGAACTGCTTGAGCGGCACTTGGAAATATTTCCAGGTGGTATCGATTTGCCCGAAATCCGCCAAGGTCAATTTGGTTTGCACTTTTTTGCCGTCGCTTTCGTCATCCAACAGGCCGAGAGAAATGCTCTTCGTCCCCGGACCGCCTTTGGCCCAGAAGGTGATGCCCGCCGTACCGTCGCGCAATCCGCTCAAATCCAAGTTCCGGCCCGCCCCAAGGGCAAGCGTCACGCCGCTATAATCGTCATTGTCAAGATAAAGGGCCAATACGCCGGTATTGGCGTCGCCGGTTACCGAGGACTTGCCGCCTTCGGTGGACTGCACCTTGGCCGCCGTCTTTCCCCCATAGACGTAGGTGAAACCTCCCGCCGGAATGTCGTTGTCGAAAATGGGAAGCAAGGTTTTGGCCTGCATGTTTTCCGGAAGCGGGGGGTGAGGGGGCAAGACCTCTTGCTTCTCATCCCAGTATTCGGCGGGAGCATCCGATTTGGCGTCGTAGACATCGCGCAAGACGAAGATATCGTCGACATAAACCTTGAAATCGGGGTTGTCGGATTTTTTGATCTCGATGCGGAATTCGGAGACGGTGGACCAGTCGAAAACACTGGGCACTTCCACGCGTTTTTTAGGGTCCCAGAATACGCCTCGCCGTCCGAAATCGGCGAGAGGAATGGAAACCAACTTCCAATCCTTGCTGATGCCGCCGTAATTATTGATGGGCAGGCGGACGACGGTCTTTTTACCGTCGCGGTTCTCGTCGTCGACCAAGGCCGCCCAACCGATTTCGCCGCCGCGGGATCCTTTGACCCAAAATTGCAAAGCTCCGCGGGAATAATACGGATCCATATCGTAGAGCAGATTGTAGAGGCAAACCGATCCGCCGCTATAATCATTGGCCAGGAGATTGAACTCCAAAGCCACGTCGCTCTCGTGGCCCGACTCTTCGGGAATGAAAATCTTGGAGGCGTCGGGATAGGTGTATTGGTATCCGCCCGGGGAAAAATCGTCGTCGAAAAACCGGTAGACGACGCGAGGATCGACTTTTTTGACCTCGACTTCGGCGCTTTTAGGCTTGGGAAGCGGTTTGATCTGGAGGGAGCAGGCCGAGAATAGAAGTCCCAGTCCCAAGGATCCGATTAAAAAAAGGCCGGCGACCAAGGCCCCGCCGAGGGCGGCGCCAAAGACCAAGGCGCCCCTTTGGGCCAAGTTTTGCGGCAAGGAGCGCAGGTTTTTTTTCGAGTCCGGTGCAGGAGACATGGCCGACCCCATATTAAAACGCCACCCGCATATCCAGGCTGGTCTGCAATTGATCGAAATCCCCGTAAGCGTCGTCTCGTTCCACGGAAACCTTGCCGATGGTGGCGTCCACGTATGCGCCTTCCGAAATTTTATACTCCAGCCCGCCGGCCATACGGCTTTGAGTCACCTTGGCCGTGGCCGCGCCGCGTTCGTAGTCGGTGACGAATTGCATCCACCCGCCCATCAGCGCCGCGCGTTTCCAAAAATTCCAATAGAGCCCGGCGTGCATCTGGGTGGTGGCCGCCTTATGATGGATGAAGACGGAATCGATGCCGGCATTGTCGGCCGAGGTTTGGCCGTAAAAGCCGCTTACCGTCAAAGGATGTTCCCATCCTGCCAATCCAGCCACCTCGACCTTGCCGCCCAAGCCCAACTCGGCGTACTTGGTGACCGGGTAGGTGGACAAGGCATTGGCGGGCTCGCCCTCGACATTTTCCAAGGCCGACCAATTCACCTGCACCTGCAGGTTATCGTCGAGGCCGCTCAGGATCAACTTGGCCTGGGGGCCGACCCGATTGGCCGTCGCGGGGCCGAAAGGCATGACCAATTGGAGGGCGGAATCCAGGCGTGACTGGGAAGCCAAAGAAATCTCTCCCTGGGTCATGATGGAATTGCGATAGCTGTTCTTGTTGAAAGGGGCCTTAGCCCATAAATTGCTTCCCGATACCGGCGCGAATTTGAACACCGTCCGGTACATGGCGTCCAAGGTATTGTAATTACGGGACGTCGAACTATTGGTCCTCACCTTGGCGGAATCATTGTCGATATTGAGAATGCGCTCGCCCAGAAAGCTCGGGGTCTGGGTCAATTCATTGCGGTATAGGCGCTCGTTCTTCAAATAGCCCGCCGTCAACTTGACCCCGAAAATATTTTCCAGCTTCCATCCGGCATGGGCTTCGACCCTCAAGGCCGTGCCGTCCAGGCTTTGGCTCGCGGTATTATTCAGAGTGTCGGCGATATAGGTGGAATCATCCATGGATTTGGCGAATTCAACCTGGATACCGGCCATCCAGGCGGGATTATCTAAAAACTTGTCCGCATTCGCGCCGGCGCGCAAGGCGAAAATATCCGTGAGCTGGGCCGCCGTATCGTCGGGTATGGGGCCGGTATAGCTGCCTTTCTTGTCGAAAATGCGCATGAAGGTCCCGCCGAAATCCACGCCATTCAATACCGTCGCATCCAGATTGGCGCCGAACAGGTATTTCTCCACGTCCGAACGTTCGATAAAGGCGGTCGGTTTGCCCCCATTTTGGATATCCGTTTCGACGTCGCGCAAGCGCGAACCCAGCACATTCAGATGCACCGCATTGGCAAGCGGCGAGACCTCGGCGTCGAAGTTCAAATCCACGCCTTGGAGAATCCGGTCATTACTTCCCAAAAAAACTTCATCCATGGCGGCCTGCCTCTCCTTCGCGAAGATGAGGGGCTCATAGGCGATTTCCAAATCGGGCGACCAAAGGGTCAACGGTGAGTAGTGCCGGCGGAAATCCCCGGCGTGGTAGGAGAAAACGCCCTCGGCCGCTTCTCCATCCAGGCTTATCCAACGCGTGAAAATCGGATTGGCGATGTCGGAAAAGAAGTTGCGCCAGTCTTGGTGCATCCGAAAAATGACGCGCCCCTGGGTGGCCTTATTGGGCCTCGCCTTGATGTCGAAATCGACGGACGTGAATTCAACGCCTTCCTCGGTCCTCAAGCTGGGAATAGCGGAAGGGCCGCCGAGCGAACTGAATAGGAATTGGGAGCGGAATACGCCTCCCATCTCAATGCCTTCCTTGCTGAGGATGCGCTCCAGGGTTTTCTCCCAGGCGTCTTTACCCGAAGCCGTAGCTTCGGGGCCGACCTCGGCATGGACCGGGTTCAGAGCCACCATGGACGCGAAGGCGCCGCCGGCCAGAAACCGGAGGAAGGTAAGGGTGGCGCGATTTTGGCCTTGCGCCTTGTGGGCGGCATGTCGACGATTAGGCTGATTCATTTTCGGACTTTGCCTCATAGTTCCCTCAGGTCAGAACCACATCTTGATTTCGGCCGAAAGGAGGCGGCCATGGTAATTGTTTTCCGTCAAGTTTTTGTCTTCGTGGCTGAGCCATTTCGCCCGCAAATGCAAGCCGACCCTTTCGGCGAAATCCCAGTCGCATCCGACGCCCGCCGCGAAATCGACGAAATCGATGGGCGTCAAGACGCTTTGCGTCGCCGTTTCGGGCGTGGCATAGGCATTTTCAGCCCGCCAATTCTCATACCCCAAAAGGCCGAGGATGTAAAAGCGCGGGGAGAATACCGAGATGGCGGGCTCAAGGCGGGCATACATGCCCCAGAGCATCATGTTCTTTTCGTTGACGGCCAGGACCTTGGGTTCGGCCGAAACGCCGTTCAAGGTGACATAGGCGTTGATGAGAAAATCACGGCTATACCCTATCAGCGAAGAAATATCGTAGCCGCCGTCCACTTCGAAATTAAAGCTCCACTTCTTATGCACGGGAACCCATTTGGAGCGCGTGGTGATGGTGGTGACTTCGGCCAGATTGGAGTCCGCGGCCTGCAAGCTTTCATAAGGCACGAAACCTTCGAAGACCGACAGGTAGTCGCTGCGCAGGCCTCCCGCTTCCGGCCCCATGGGCGAGGAAAATTCGGTTGTCTTGTAGCTCTCATCGCCGAGACGCCGTTTATACTTCCCATTCCTCATGCTCACGTCGACGAGATTATTGCCCCAGCGGTTATAGCTGCTTTGGAAAAAACTGAACTCGTCCTGGCCGTTGAGGCGATGCGGAAAGTAAATCAGGTCGCGCGCTTCGCTGATTTGCATGTGCTGGCCGTAGGTGACCCGGAAATGGCCGTAACCGGGATTCGGCGTCCAGCTCAAATTCAGGCCCGTCATGTTTTTCGCGTAGGGAGACCCTTCTCCGCGGGCGATGAACTTGCCCGCCCCCACCAGGTTGGACCCGAAAGGGAAAAACGCGTCCACCGGCGCGACGAAGGAAAGCGGCGAATAAAACTCCTCGGAGATATAGGCCGCATCCACGCGGAAGGGGATTTTGCCCTGGTGTTTGACCGACGCGAAAAAGGCGGGCGATATATCGGTAGAGGTCGCGCTATCCCTTTTGGCCGAGATGATGCGGGTGATAGGCACGCCTTGGGTGGTATAGCCGGCGGTATCCGTGACGCGGTAATACGTGGCCCAGTTCGTATCGACCAGGGAAGCCCCGATGTCGAATTGCACCGACCAGTTTTCATTGATATCGCCTTTGAGATCAACGCTCAGGTTACGCGGTTCCTTGAAGAATTCCGTGCCCATGGGGGCCGCGCCGACCAGGCCGAATCCCCTTTTCAGGATGGCGTTATTGAAAAGATCCTCGCTGGTATGGTACCAGTTCAGATTCACGCCGGCTTTGAGGCCGGGTCCGATATTTTCCTTGGCCAGGCGCAAATGGAATAAATGCCGGTAGGTGTCGCCTATTCCGAGGCCCTTGGCGGCGGTGACTTCCCCCGCATAGGCGACGTCATTGGACCAATCGACGAAACCGCGTTCGAAATTATCATACCGCTCGTAAGCGGCCCAGAGCAGATTCAAATAAAGATCTTTAGGCAACTGGATGCTCTCCAACTGAATGCCGTTGAGCGCTTTTTTATTCCAGGCGGCGCGTCCCGATTTTTCTCCCTTGGCGATATTGTATTCGTAATACCGTCCGATGGGCTGTTCGACTTCGAAGGGCAGGTAGTCCCAGGCGAAATTCCTGGGCTGCGCTTTCCAAATGGTCAAGGGAGACGCTTCGGTCCACAACACATTGCCCATACGCAGCCAGAACGAGGCCGGGGATGTCCTGATCGCCATGCCCGCCGACATGTCCTCATGGATATTGGCGGTGATATCGGTTTTGTCATGCCGCGTCTGAACCTGCTCCCAACCTTGGGTGTCGGGTGTCTGGCCGGCGGCATTGGCATTGGTGAAATTGCCCGGCAAGGTGTGTTGAAATCCGATTTTGGACCACAGAACGGTATTGCGGTTGGGTCTGACCACCATGCCCAGGCGAATGATGCTTTCATTGCCTTCCCAATTGGCATTGGTATAAGTCCTATCCTTTTCCATGAAGGCCGGATAGTCGTAAAGGAAATGTTCCTGGATCTTCAACCGCGCCTCGCCGGCGAAAGAAACCGGGCTGCTGCCGCCGAAAAGCAAGGTGGAACGGACATGGGATTCGAGTTCGTCGATCGGAACGGTGAGGCTATCGAATTCAGCCGCTTGGACGACGAAGGCGATGGTGCCGAGGATTATGGATGTCTTGATCACCATGGACAATTTTTGGCCCCACCTTTGACGCCGCTAGGCGCCGGTCTTAAGAACCTGGTTCGGGAATACTTCATGGATTGGATGAGAATCGGAATCCGACCCCCACTTGGTGCCGGTTTCCGGCCCCGCCGTTCAAAAAATGTTCTTGCCGGTTCAGTCCTTGACCGCCCCTGCCGTGAGCCCCGAAACGATTTGCTTTTGCATGAGGAAGAACAGAATCATCACCGGCAGAGTCGAAACCGTCGCCGCAGCCATCATCAAATCGTAGCGGTTTTGAAAATTCCCCACGAATAGGCGTATTCCCACCGGGATGGTATAGGTCTTTTCACTGGTTAAAACCCAGGCGAACATCAATTCGTCCCAGGCCGAAAGGAAAACATAAACGCCCGTGGCCACGATGCCAGGCATGGCGGAAGGGACAATAATGCGAAAAAAGGCACGAAAAGGCCCACATCCGTCGATGAGAGCCGCCTCTTCCAACTCTTTGGGGATGGAGGCGAAAAAACCCCGCAGGATCCAAATGGAAAAAGGCACGAAATAGGCGGCATAGGTGATGATCAATCCGAAATAGGTCCCCTTGATGACCAGACCCGTCGATTTCGCGATATTGACGTACATCAGGTAAATGGGCAATAAGAGCATGATGCCCGGTATCATTTGCGTCGCCAGCACCGAGTAGCCAAAGCTGCTGCGTCCGGGAAATTCGTATCGCGCCAAGGCATATCCGCCCAGGGACGCCAGTACCATGGCGATAATCATCACGCTTCCGCAAACAACGAAGCTGTTATAGAGATAAAGCCCGAAATCGATATAACGCCAGAGGTCCAAAAAGTTACGCCATCGGAAATAAAAGGGCGGCTTGGGCAATCGCAGCGAGGCGGTTTGACCGCCGGAGGCCCCCAGCAAAGCCAATCCTCCCCGGACTCCCCCGGCCAATAGACTGCCGTCTTCCAAAGCCAGCAGGTTGGTTGTTTCATTGCCGGTCACGTCGTCGGGATTGCGGACGGCTTCACCGAGGAGCGGGAAAGCCGGCAGGCGCTTTTCCATTACCCGGTAATCCACCGCGCCGTCAGTTAACGGTATCGAAGCGACCATCTGGGAATTTCCCAGCCACAGGCACGTGGGCGTGGTGGAGTCATGGTTCATCGACGGCGTTTGCACGGTCATGGCTGAAATCACGCTGGTGCCCAGACCGGATTCGGCGTCCAAGACCGCCAAGGTCGTATCGCCATCCAGATCATAGATGAGAGCGCCTTTGCCGCGGGTGAAAACCACCCGGTTTTTGTCCAATTCGGCGAAGCCGCCGATGTCACCCGGTATCACGGCTGGAGAAGGCATGGCCTTGACCATGGTTTGGGAAAGGGAGGCATAGCGGAAATAACCCTTGGAAGTCAAAAGCGAAAGGGTGTCGCCTCCCTGTCTTGCGAAATGCCGGACCAAGCCAATCTTGTCGGTCGTGAGGCCCGCTACCGGCAGGAAAGTCCGGCCGGCGGGATCAAAGCGCATGATGCCCGGTATGTCGCGGAAGAGGAAGCTCAAATAAATCCCGTCCGGCATTCTCTCGAGACTGGATCCCGCCACGTCATTGACCCACAAGGTTTTCCAGGCCTCGCCATAGGCCTTGGCTATTTCCTCGATCGGATAGGATGCGAGCACGGCGAGATCGTGGGTGGAAACCGCCTGCAAACCGCGATTGCTGGAAAGCACCCAAAGGGTGTCTTTTTCCAGCAGGTAACTGGTCGCGAAGGTCCCGAGATTGGAGTGCTTCAATAGCTTCAACCCGGCGTCGAGTTGGTTCACGCCGCCGTCCTGGGTGCCTACGAGAAAACCCGTGGGCGTGGGCTCCATGAAAGCCACGTCATTGTGACGCCTGCCCGGAGCGACTTCCCCGGCGAGGATTTCCTCATTGTCCTTGAAGCTGCAATACACCATCCAACCGATGGGCACCAGATTGATGAAAACCAAGGCGAAGGTCAGGATAGCCAGGAACCGGTTGGTCATGGCCTTTTTGACGGCTATGCTCATGCTCTATTCATTTCCAATCCATCAGCCGGGCCGCTTCAACGGGCCGAAAGGCTGTCCTTAAAGGCCCGATACCACACGAAAATCACGGTCACCATGCCCAGCATCAACAGGGAAGACATGGCCGCTCCGCTTCCGAAATCCCACATCTGGAAGCTATTGCGGAAAATATTGGTCATGAGCAAATCCCCGTTCTTACCCGGGAAACCCGCGCCATTGCCGAACATCATGATGACGATATTGAAACTATACACGTTGAAAATGAGGCCATGCAGCAGCAGGATGGCCCAGACGGGACGGAGCAAGGGCCAGGTGATGTGCCGGAAGCTTTGCCAGGGGCTGGCGCCATCGATATGGGCCGCCTCGTAGACGTCACGGGGAATATTCTGCAAACCGGCCAAAAGCATGAGCATGGAAAAGGGCCATTGCCGCCAAACCGTCGGGATGATGATGGCCCAGATGGTATTGGGGCCGATGAGCCAGGTCGGCTTGAAATTGAGGAGATGGAGCCAATCGACCAAAACGATATTCACGAACCCCACTTCCTTCTGCCACATGAATCCCCAGAGGAGACCGACCACATAGGTGGGAACTATCCAGGGAAAAAGCATCAAGGTGCGCGCGACCGAGCGGCCCCGGAATTCCCGGTTCACGAGCAAGGCGGCGAGCAATCCGACTATCAAGGTGCCGATAGTGACGGCGATGGTGTATTGAATGGTATTGCGTAAGGCATCCCAAAGCCCCGAGCGGATGGGGCTGTCGGGGTTCAAGAGGACATTGCGGTAATTTTCCAGGCCAGCCCATGGAGCGGCCAAATAATCCAGCAGCTTGTCCTTGCGGCTGCGTAAAAATCCGAGATATAAGCCTTGCGCCAAAGGCAGGATTTGCAAGACCAGCATGCCCAACAAGGTCGGCAGCAAAAACAGGTAGGCGACCCTATGCTTGCGCAAGGTATGGAACAATTTCTTCATGCCATTATCCGATTATCCACCGCGAGTCCGGAAAAGGATCCTTACTCGGCGGGGACCGAGGCGACGCGGCTTTCCATGAGGGCCCGGTGCTCGGGATGGTTCTGGAAATGCTGATCGATGACCGAATTGATCTCGCGCACCATGATGTCGACTTCCTTTTTCACCGCCGCTTCGCTATAAGGCCCATTCACCTCCGCCGCGATATCGAAGAGATTGCCCAGTCCCTTGGTCAAAATCGACGTTTCCATTTCTCCCCAATACGGAACACTGGGATAAATCCGGCCGAATTGCACCAGTTCCTTGAAAACGGCCCGCTTTTCATCCTGGGTGAACCAGGGGTCGTCGAAAGCCGTCTTCAAGGCCGGCAAAAACCCGGATACGCGGGCATAGCCGAGTTGCTGATCCTTATCGACGGTCAGGTATTTCAATAATTCCTTGGCCAATTCCGGTTGGGCGGTGCTTTTGAAAATGGCCAGTTGCGAGCCGCCCATGAAAACGGTCCGGTGTTTGGGTCCCGCGGGGGGAACCATGACGCCGTAATTGCGGGCGACGGGCGAATTGCCGATGCCGCCTTGTTCGGGCGGTAGATTCAGGTAAATATTCTTGGTCGTGGTTTCGAACAGGGAGGCCAACCGCCCGGCGTCGAACTCCGAGGAAATTTGCGCCGTATTTTTTTCCAGGTTGGTTTTCGGATTCAAGCCCTTGCGAACCAATCCGAGGAAAAAGGCGATGCCTTCCATGGACTCTTTGCTGTCCAATACGCATTTGGTCCCGGTGGGATCGAGAAAATCCCCGCCCGTTCCCCATATCCAAGGGGCGAAATTATGCACGACATTCCAATCATTCTTGCCCGGAAACCCGACCGGCGCAACGGTTTCTCCATTGTGCTTGATCTTGGCGGCTTTGATTTTTTCCAAGGCCGCCACGTAGTCCGACCAGTTCTCGATGGCCTTGGGATCGACCTTGGCCTTGGCGAAGACGTCGCTGCGGTAATACATCGGACGCACGTCGAGGAACCAAGGCAGGGAGGTCACGTGCTCCGAAGCGCGCGGCTTGATCGCTTCCCAAGTATTGGACAGGAAGACCGAACTCGCGTCGACTTCCCCAGCCACGTCGTCGATGGGCAATAAGGCTCCCAAGTCGGTTAAAGACGAGCACCAGGTCGTGCCCAATTGCACCACGTCCGGCCCGTCGCCCGCGATGGACGCGGTGGTGATCTTGGTCCAAGCGCTTGACCAGTCGAGCACGGATACGGTCACCTTGACCCCGGGATGGCCATTGCGGAACCCGGTCAACAGGCTGTCCATGTCTTCTTGGGGTTTGGGAGTATTGGGCATCACCCAAATCTTTAATTCCGTCAAACCCTCCTTCGCCTCTTGTTTGGGAGTCTTCTGGCATCCGGAGAAAACCAGGGCCGCGCCGGCTAGCGCCAACGCCGTCAGCTTAGAACTTGGAAAGAGCGGGGATAAAACGGGCATGGCTTAGGCTCCTATTAACGATCAAAAGATCCGGGACAACCGGCGAAGGTCGGCAAATCAATCCACGAAAAATTGAATGTGTTCCGGTACCGGCGACAAACTCACGCGATCACCGCGTTTGACCATTTGTTCCGGGTCGATGCGCGCCACCAGACGGTGCTCTCCGCTTCGGCAATACACCATGGTTTCGGCGCCTAAGGGTTCCACGATTTCCACCAGGGCTTTGAGTCCTACGGCGTCGGAATCCTTGACACGGATATGTTCCGGCCTCGTCCCCAGGGCGGTGGGGTTGGCATTGAATCGCGGCCGATTGGCGACCTCGGCGCTGCCGAATCCCAATTTCCCTTCGGCGCCGGGTAGGATCAATTCCCCGTTTTCGACGCGCAGCGGGAGAAAATTCATGGGAGGCATGCCGATGAACCCGGCCACGAAGCGGTTGGCGGGCCGATGGTAGAGATCCAATGGAGTGCCTAGTTGCTGGATGACGCCGTCCTTCATGCAACAAATCCGATGGCCCATGGTCATGGCTTCGGTTTGATCATGGGTGACGTAAATCATGGTCGTCTGCAACTCGGCCGAAAGGCGCGATATCTCAACGCGCATTTGCACCCTCATCTTCGCGTCCAGGTTGGAGAGGGGCTCGTCGAAAAGGAAAACCTTGGGTTTGCGGACGATGGCGCGTCCCAGGGCGACCCTTTGCCGCTGACCGCCCGACAAGGCTTTGGGCTTTCTTTCCAGGTAAGGCGTCAAGCCGAGCATCTCGGCCGCCTCTTGGACCCTGACCTTGATTTCCGAACCGGGAACTTTGCGCAGCTTCAGGCCGAAGGCGAGGTTTTCGGCGACGCTCATATGCGGGTATAAGGCATAATTCTGAAAAACCATGGCGATATCGCGGTCCTTGGGAGCCACGTCATTGCAACGCTTGTCCCCGATCAACAATTCTCCGCTGGAAATTTCTTCGAGGCCAGCTATCATGCGCAGCAGGGTCGATTTACCGCAGCCCGAGGGGCCGACCAAGACCATGAATTCGCGATCGACGATATGGAGGGAAAGGTCATTGACGGCTTTAACCTGGCCATCATAGACTTTGACGATATTTTTAAGGGAAACCTCGGCCACGGGTAGATCCTGATGTTGACAATTGCCGGTTAACTTAGGAAACCGGTATAGGCTGCCAGGGGATTTCCTGGATTTTTTGACTCATCCAGCACCGCATTCCGACCTTCGGAAAACCCAAACCAGCATTGGACAGGGTTTTAGTGGCAAAATGCTCCCCGTGGTTCACTGGCAACCCTACCCGATTTCGGGAGGATTTATCGCCTCTCCCTGGGGATGCGGGGGCGCGCTTTGTCGCTGCATCCAGCTCGTTTTCCCGACTTTTCTCCGTTCGCGGGTAAGAATGTCCGCTGGGTTTTAGCCCGCATTTGTAGATCGAGGGGATGTCTGCGCATTGGATCCGTTCCCTGGGTGCCGCCTTTTTCTTATTTCCTTTTTGTCTATTCCATGATGGATATGCCGGTGATGCGCATTGCGCGACATTCCGCTACTTTCAGGAAGTCAATGCCGCCCTAGGCGCTTCCCCCGAGACGACAAACGGGGCACGCGCGAAAATCGCCGCTTCGCTGATAACCTCCAAGCCTATGGCCGAAAGGCCCTATGCCCGTACCTGGGTGACACCCCATTTCGTCTTGAATTATTCCCTGTTCGGATTGCATCAAGTGAAAATGACGGCGGCGGACAGCGCGCTGGCGCGTCGAACCGCTCTCATTGCGGAAGGTCTCGCCAACCCCATGGCCCCCGAAAAAGACTCCCTCATTTACGCTCAACTGGACGAGGAAGGGATACCGCATCCGGAATACGTCCAAGTCGCCGCCCAAGCCTTCGAAGCGGCCTGGGCCTATTATGTCGATACCCTTGCCATGCGCCCCCCCTCCGGCCGTCTCCAATCCCTGGCCTACCGCGCGCCGGGCGCCGCGCAGAATCGCTATGTGGTGGACATCGCCGACATCGGAACCTATGACTCCTTTTACCGTGGCGAATACTACGGTCTCACCTTTCCTCCACCCAATCTTGCCATCGTCCTGGAAAACGATTTTTTATGGAATACCCGGCTGTCCTCCACGGGCGAAGTCATCGGCGATACGGTGCAAAGCCGCCTGAATGGCAAGGTCATCCACAACTATTCCCGCGAATACGAATTGGGATTGCGGCTGACCATTTACCACGAATTCTACCACGCCATCCAATTCACCTATGTGCCCAACCACCCCCATGGGTATCACGCCTGGTACGAGCTCTCCGCCGTCGGCATGGAAATCCGCAAGGTTCCGGACGGTAAGGATTATTTCCAATACCTGCCATGCCTCTTCAACCAGGCGGGGAAATTCGGCCTCTTCGATACGGGGGGAGGGTTCTGCAATCCCGCGGCCGAGTATTCCAATGCGCCTTTCCACTATTACCTGACACGGAAAGTCGGTGAGGATTTCGATGCCCTCACCTGGCAACACCTGGCGCAGCATGGCGACGACATCAAGGTCTCCCTGCCGGCGGCGTTGCAGGAAAGAGGCCGGTCGCTCGCCCAAACGTGGCCCGATTACGCCGCTCATCTCCTTCTGGCCGGGCTGAGCAGCCGGCCTGACCAATTCATTCCGGAAATGCCGGATTGGCCGGCGATGGCCGCGCCCTTGATCAACCCCGATAACATCACCGGATCGCTTTCCTATGAGCTCGCGCCCTTATCCTACCTGCCCATCCGCCTCACTCCCGCATTCACCGGCGGACGGGTGGTGGCTAAATTCAGCGGCGATAGCTCGGCATTGGAGGCGATTGTCAAACCCGACTCGCTCCTCCTCGAGACTTTTGCGAGCAAACAAGTCCTGTTGCCCGCACCCCGGGATTCGGGCCAGGCATGGTTGGTGATGACCAATTTGGATGTGGAAAATTCCTCCCAGGCCTCCTTGACCTTCAACCTATTGCCTTTTCGCGCCTATCCCAATCCTTTGAGTTTGAAAGCGGCGGATGCCCTGGAATTCACGCGCTCCCAAAGCGTCTCCCTCCCCGCCCGCATTGAAATCCGATCGGAAAACGGCCAAAGGGTTTTCCTGGCCCAATATTCCAGCTTACAGGATGAGTGGAAATGGGATCTCTTCGACGAGAAAAAACGAAAAGCGACCCCGGGGATTTACCACTTGAAGCTGAATCAAAACGACTGGCAAACCCTTTTGCTCCTGCCTTAGGCCAACAAGGGGTCTCCGAGATCCCGGGCGGGCGGGGGCGAAGGATTCGGAGCCTCTTTTCCGGGCGATGGGATGCGAATGGGAGGCCGAGCCTCTTTGCGCCGCCCCGGTTGGGTTTGAATCAGTCTCTGCGCTTCTAAAAATTTCTGCATGCCTTGCAACCAGGCCTGAGTGCCGGATCGTCTTTGCTCCAGCAGCCTCTTCGCCCGCATATTCCTCAAGGCTCGCTGCATCGCCATTCTTTCCTTCAGCACCTGGAAATCCTCCTTTTTCACGGAGGGTTCGGGTGCCGCGGCAACCGATGAGGGCGTATGCAAGGGTTCCACGACTTCCATGGGAAATACGGAGGCCAGCTTAACCGACGGATACGCCCAGGCGCATGAGGTCAAGCCCGCCACGAGCAGGCATGCCGACCAGGCGGATTTCATCCGGGGATTTTGGTCATCCATAGCCTTAACCTCCCAATCCATTCCCATAGAATAGCATTGGCGCCTCCCCGCCCAGGCGCTTATCGGCCTTGAATCACCCGCGAAAACGACCGCGCCCGTTCCGTATTCGTCCCGCGCCTCATGAGGTGCGCAGGGGTTTATAGTCCTCTTTGTGGATATCCAGCCGGTCCATGATGTCGCGCAGCACCTTCCTGTCTATTCCCAAAAAGGACGCGGCCAGGGTCAAATTCCCCCTGGCCTTGGTCATGGCGGCCTGAATGGCGTTCATCTCGGCCTGTTCCCTGACGGCGCGCAGGGAAATCAATTCCGGCGCGTCTTCCAAAGGCAAATCCAGGGTTTCGGCGTCGATGGCGCGGGAAGTGGTATTCAACAGGGCTTTCTGGATTTTGTTTTCCAATTCCCGCACATTTCCCGGCCAGTGATACTTCAACAAGGCTTTTTCCGCCGACTTGGTCAGGGTCGCCAAATTCATGTTGAAGGAAGAGCACGCCTTTTTCAGGATGTGGCTCGCCAGCAGGAGCACATCCCCTTCCCGGTCGCGCAACGGAGGCAAATGCAGTTGGAATAGGTTGAGCCGGTAGAATAAATCCTCGCGGAACCGGCCATCGCGCGCCTCGTTTTCCAAGTTGCGGTGGGTCGCCACTATCAATCTCACGTCCACGGCGATTTCCTCGCCGCCACCCAGCCTTTTGATGCGGCCATTTTGCAAGGCTTTTAAAAACTTCACCTGGATGATCAGCGGCAACTCGCTGATTTCATCCAGGAATAACGTGCCTCCATCGGCTTGTTCGAAATAACCTTTTTTCTGCGCTGTCGCTCCCGGCAAGGCGCCTTTTTCATGGCCGAACAATTCGCTTTCAATCATGGCCTCGGCCATGGCTCCGCAATTCACGGCGACGAAAGGCCCTTCCGCCCGGGTGCTTTGGCGGTGAATGGCATGGGCCAAGGCGTCCTTCCCGGTGCCGGGCTCACCCAGGATCAATACCGGCACCTGGCTCGCCGCGATACGGCTGGCCGCATCCAATAACTTGGCCATTTGCCCCGAGGAGTAAATCAAGTCCCCGCTACCGCGTACGTCCTTCAGGGAGCGGATTTGCTCCTCTTGCCTTAATTGCTGCTGGTTGATGCCCAGAATGGCCCCGAAAATGCGCTCGATACGTTCGAAAAGGCGGCGCTGCGATTCGGTGAAGGGATTTTCGCTCCGGCGTCGGTGCAGGTAAACCATGCCGCCGATATTCCCGGTAAACCGGTTCTTCAACGGTCCGACTAAAATGCTGTGGATGTTCTTGTGCTGCAAGGACTGCAGGGACGCGCCTTCCAATTCGTCGCTGACCGACCACAGCACGGTTTCCCCGGTTTTGAGGGCGGCGTTGACGGCGGAATGCGAATACAAATCATTGTCTTCGGGAACCGAATGCAAGAGCCTCAAACCGCTTTGCTCGTCGACGGTGAAGAGGAAGCCGCCATCGGCCTCGAGCAATTGCATGCCCAGCCCCAGGATGTCTTCCGTCGACTTGCGCTTATCGGGGTTTTCCAGTAATCCGATCACCTCTTCGAGCAAGGATTCCAAGGCCGAATCCGAATGCTTGCTTTCGGCTTTGGGCGCCGGCTCCGGGATTTCGGGATCGGGGTTTTCTATCCGCCAGGTTTCCGCTCCGATTTGTATCAAATCGCCATGGCCGAGGGTTTGCTCCGAAACGCTTTGCCCGTTGACGTCGGCCGTCCCGTTCAAGGCTATCAGGCGGTAGGAGAAGCCTTGTTTCAGGATCTGGAAATGGATTTTCCTGACTTGGTCTCCCCTTACCGTAAGATTATTGATCGACCCGCTACCCACCGTGAAAACGGCGGTATTCAGCGGATGCGCTTCTCCGGTTTGTTCATGGATGAGTATCAGGTTAACGCCCCTTTTTTCCAAATTGAAATACCGTGGGTTCTCCGGGAACCACGGTTATCGAGTCGGTAAGCACGCGTCTTTTGCGTTGATCGCGGACTTCGAGCATGTACCTATCCTCCAACAATTGAATCGATCTCGCCGTACGGTATTCCCCGCCATTGACGCGGAAGACGTATCCTTTGGGCAAACCCTCGATGATCAAGACGCCGTAAGCCCCCGAAGTCGGAAGATGTTTCGCAAGCCGCTGGCCCGCGGATTTACCCAGGAATAGGGCGTCCGAATCCCTGGACAATAATTCCTGCTGCCGTCTCACCAAATCGTCGCCCAAATCCTCAGTGGACTCGGCGCCCCGTAAATTTACATAGAGAGCTGCAACCAATATCATGACCAGGATCGAAAGGAAACCCGCCAGGAGCTTTTTGTTTTTTGAGTTCCGTTTGACCCCAATGTCCAAACGGGTGCCGATATCTTGCTTTTCGTTCAAACTGGAACCCAATTCCAGCAAGGCCAATTGCGCCTCTTTGTCATCGGGTATGAGTTCAACCAATTCCTTGCCCAGGCCAAAGGCCAATTCCACCTTACCTTCGGTCCGCAACCTGACGACTTCCCGCCAGAGCCAATTCCTATGGCTATAGAGGACATAGCTCTGAAGGGAATGGGTATTCATGAAACGCGTGTCGGCGACGGCCTCGGCCTCCCTGGCAATCGCGTCCAGCAAGGGACGCAGACTGGAGGGACGGTCTTCGGGGTTTTGCAGCAAGCATTGCCGGATGGGGGCGCGCAATTGTTCAGGCAAGGCCCGGAAGTCCTCCTCGGAGGGGCCGGACTGGATGCGGGCGAGGACGTCATTGGGCGATCCGCCGCTCAACAGTCTTTTTTGATGGAAGAGTTCCATGACCACGAGAGCCAGCGCATAATACTCGCTGCGCGAGTTATACGATCCCTGTCCTCGCAGCAATTCCGGCGCGATATAGGCCAAGGTCCCCCTCAGCGTTGCCCCGTGGGGATCGGTAATCAGGGTTTGGCTGGCCCTCGCCAGCCCCAAATCCAATAATTTCACCCTCCCCTGCCGATCGACCATGACGTTTTCGGGCTTTAAATCCCGGTGCACGACGTCTTGCGCATGCAGGAAGATCATGACTTCCACCAATTGGCGCGCCAAATCCAATTGCAGGCTTCGGGGCAGCCGCGCCAAGCCGCCATGGGGTTGGAGCAATTTGCCGAAATCGATGCCGTCGACGTATTCCATGACGATGCACCAATAAGGACCTTCCTGACCATAGTCGAAAACCTGAACCAGGGAAGGGTGCCTCAAGGAGGCGCTTAATTTCGCTTCCCCGCCGAAGCGCTGGATGGCGCCGGAATTGACGAGTGCGGCATACTTGAGCCGCTTGATGGCTACGGGACGTTCGAGACTGTTCTGATGGGCGCGGAATACCTCCGCCTCCCCGCCTTCGGCGAGCAAAACCCATTCGCGAAAGTCATTGGATGAAAACGCCATGCCTATTGGGCGCCTATTTTTTTAACCGCCAAATCCATTCTCTGGATCAACGCGCCATTACCCGGAGAGCGGCCGAGACCTTGCTTCCAGGTCACCAGGGCCGCCTCCGCCTCTCCCGACTCCCAAAGCACATTGCCCAGATTCAGGTAGGCGCTGATAAAATCCGGATCGATGGCCAATAGATATTCCAGGGTCTGTTGCGCCTCCCCATACTCTCCCGATTTATAGGAAACGATGCCGGCGAGATTGAGGACATACTTATTGCGGGGTTCGACCGACCGCGCCAGTTTCAAGTATTCCCTCGCCTGGCCATAGTTTTTCAGTTGGTACAGCTTATTGCTCAAATGAAAAAGCGCGAAGGCATGGTTAGGTGATTGGGAAGGCGACGATCCCACCTTGGAGGAAATCTCATAAGCCTTGACCACGTCAAGCCAATCCGAAACCTCGTCCTCACCCAGTACTTTTTTCGCCAGGGCCAATTCCTGCATGGCCAGGGCATAGCCATAGCGCGCTTCAAAATCGCTGGGATGCTTGTCGATGGCCCTTTCAAAAAATTTCTGGGCGCGCGCATAATCCCCGATGCGGTAACATTCCCTGGCCTGCGCCTTATCCCCGTAAAACAGGGCATGCGCGTAAAGCAGGCCGGCGCCGACGAGGGCAATGGCGGCCATCCCAAGGACACGACCATATTTCCGTTTGGCCGATTCAGGCATGTTTCGATTCCCTTTGATTTCATCCCGAACCCCGCTCCACCGAAGCGAAGGGGATTCAATTCCCTAAGATATTTTTAAGCCTGGTGCGGCATGCCGTGGCCTTGTTTTTTTCCAGATCTTCGCAAAGCCTGTCCAAATTCCCCTGCACCTCGGTGATTTTGACCAAAAGGCGCCTATCGAAATCGTTCTCACCTTCCTCCACCACTTCGCGGATCTCTTTCATGTATCCCCGTTCGCAACCCAGATACCACCCGGGCCGCAAGGTGGAGGACTGCAATAAGGGGATGACCTTGCCTTGCCCTCCCAATTCATGCCGGTAAGCGTCGCGACATGAAAGCCACTTGGCCTTCTCTTCCGACTGCATTCCCTGCACCACGCCCCATAAGGCTTCCGTATCCCGGCCGGGCCAATTCCCGGTTTGGTCCCGCCTGGCCGTAAGCAAGGCCAGGAATGCGACGAAAGGGTTGCCGGTGGGTGCTTCCGCCTCTTCCCCGCCCATCTTTCCGCCGCGGTTCGCAGCGGTTTCCTCGAAGGCGATGACGTTCAGAATCAACCCGATGAGCGGCTGGTCGAGGGCCGATTCCTCGCCCCAGGCCTGGGGGCTATTCGAATCGAAAGCCCGCGACAAAGGCTCGGAAGGGTCTCCGATGCGATCCCGGTAACGGAATTGGATATTTTCCAGGCGCCCATGGAAACCGTAGAGCGTGACTATTAAGGATTCCAGGGACGACAAGTAGGCGGCATCCCCCGAACCCAGGGCGCTTTGCACCGCTTCCCGGGCCCCGTCATCCAAGCCGAGGAGGGGGAATAATTCCTCGCCTTGGATGATGCGGGAGAACCGGCCGATGCAGCGGCTGCCGCCCGGAGTCAGGCCATGGGCCAGGCAAATATCCAGCGATCGGACTTTCGCGATTTGCGCGACCATGGATTTGAAAATGGGAGACTTGGCGCTGACTCTTTGGCGCACCCGTTGAATGGTCGCATCCCATTCGGCGAGCACCTCGCGGGAGAAGGATTCCGCCTTGGGCCTGGCCGGGGGATCCGGTTGCTCATAAGAGGGGGCTGCGTGAGGTGAGACGAGGGTCGCCACCGCCTGCGGGGAAGCGCCCTCATCCGCGGGAACGGCCATGGCCCGGTACTCTCCGGTTTGCAATTGCTGGGCGAGATTGCCAGCCCTCCGGATGGCTTCCATGTAATCGAAGCGGGCTTGCTTTCTCTCGGCCGAAACGCGTGCGGCCGATCGCCTCTCGCCCTGCAAGAGCTGGTTGAAATGATTCAGCAAGACCTGGATTTGGTAATCCTTATGCTGATCCTGCTTTTGAATGCGGTGGATGAGGGCGTCGGACAAGGTTTGCAGGGTTTTATCCGTATGGCTGGGGGCCTGAATCAAACGCGCGCCGCCCGCGGATACCATTTCCAGGGCCGAAAACCTGCCGCCGGGAAGATGATATCCGCTCAGGCAAAGGCTGTCGGGGATAAGCAAGGTCAATTCCGAACCGAATGTCCCCACGCTATGCAGCCATTCCAATAAATCATCGTGGTAAAGCCCGCCCTCTTCCAAAACAAGTTCGCGCAAAAGGCTCAAGGTCGGGTGGGCGACGCTCCGGTTGAATAAAACGGATCGGGCTCCCAGGAAAACGTCCATCGGACTGACCTGGAATTCCAATTTGCCCAAGGTGGCTTGATTGAAATTCACCGCCAATTCCGTGATTTGCATCAGGCTGGCAACGCTCAGCGCCGGCACGTGCTGGGCATTTCCCATGAGCGGCAATTTCGCCGCGCGGCTGACCAGGCGCATCAAATCGGCCAGGCCCCTTAAGGTCGTGGCCTCATTTTGCGCCAGCAAGCTTTCGAATCGTGCGACGCGGCGGGGGTCGAAATGTTCGTCGGCTTTTTTGGAGTGTGATGCTCGGCGCCATAACGCATGCAGGGCGCCTCTTTCGGAAGCGGTCACGAAGGTGCTCCCGGTTTGGTCCAGATCAGCCGCCAATCGGACCAGTCCCAGGTAGGCCCCCAATTCGTAATCGGGCCGGTTTTTTTTCAACTGAACTTCGATTTCCGCCAGGAATTGATAGGACGGCGGAATTCCCGATTGCCCCAATTGCGGTTTCCGGAATTGCAGGAATTTATAGATGTCGTCATCGAGACGGCGCCAGGGATCAGCGTCTTCCTGCCCCGCCAGCAGGTAATCAGGCTGTCCCCCGGGCCTTTCCAGGGATCGATGGCGAAACCTGGGGCCGGTGGCCATGCCGGCCTCCTGGGGCGGCAATGGAATGGGCTGGACAACCTCTTGGCGAGACTGAACCACCACCTGTCGGATGATGTCTTGGGTCTCTCGGACTCCGATGGCCACGGCAGGTCTCCTGATAAATACCAAAACTAGGCTGAACAAGGCCGTTCAAGGGTCTGAGCCGAGTCAAGCATCAAGATAACTCCTTGGGAAATGCCCCCCAGTAAATTTGGCCAAACCCCGCCCCAAATGGCTAGCTTTGCTCCCCCTTATGATCATCCCCTTGCCTCCGAGATTAACCGACGCCGAACTCAAAGAACTCGAGGAAATAGTCGCGGAGTTCCAGGTTCGCATTCAGCCCATCCATGGCGCGCAGCGCTCGATTTACGCCATCCTCGGGGATGAGACCTCGCAAGAGCTCATCAACCGCATTGAGGGATTGCCTTATATCGATCGCGTCGATCGCATCCAGGCGCCTTACAAGCTGATGGCGCGGGAAAGCAAACTTTCCCATCATCGCGTCAAAGTCGGCGAGAGGGAAATACCGGGCGACTTTTGCGTCATCGCCGGGCATTGCACCATAGACCCTAATAATCCGGCTTATTTCCTCGAGACCGCGCATGCGGTGAAAGAAGCGGGAGCCGACATGCTGCGCGGAGGCGTCTGGAAACCCAGAACCTCTCCCCACTCCTTCCAAGGCGACGCCCGCAGCCTGGACATACTGCTCAAGGCCCGTGAAGCCACCGGCCTCCCCATCAATACCGAAGTCATGGATTTCGAGCAACTCAAGCTTTGCGTCGACGCCAAGGTGGATTCCCTGCAAATCGGCGCCCGAAGCGCCCTCAACTACCGCCTGCTTCAGCAAGTCGGCATGCTCACCAAGGACACTCCCATCAAGGTCTTGTTGAAGCGCAGCATGCATATGGGCCCCGTCTCGGAATTCATCCTGGCCGCCGAATACATCGTGGCCCAAGGCAACCCCAACGTCATGCTCTGCCCGCGCGGCACCGTGCCGGCCATGGAAGGGTATCGCAATCATCCCGACGAATGCATCACGCCTTTGCTGAAAGAAAAAACCTGGGCTCCCGTCGTCGTCGACCCGAGCCATAGCGTCGGGAAGGCCCTTTACGTGCCGCATGCCTGTCTCGCCGCCGTCGGTTACGGGGCCGACGGTTTGGTCATCGAATCGCATATCCAACCGAAGAAGGGCGTGGGAGACGATCCCAAACAATCGATTACGCCCGATCTGTTGGCGTCGCTTATCGCCGATGCCCGTAGCCTGCATGCTACTGCGGCCAAATACCTTACCCGCATCACGGGAGCCTGAGCCCTGACCTCGAATTGGGGTTTTCTGCCCAAGGCATTCCAAACCGCCTTGCGCCGTTTGGCATTCGAGACTCCGACTCCCGTCCAATCCCTCGCCTTGGCACCGGCCATGAGCGGGGAGGACATGGTCTTGCTCGCTCCCACCGGTACCGGCAAGACCTTGGTCTATCTGCTTCCCCTTTGGCAATTGCTGCTGAAAAAAAACCAAACCAAGGCCTTGGTCCTGGTCCCCACCCGCGAATTGGCCTACCAGGTTTCCCAAATGCTTCAGCAATTGGAACAGACCCTCCGGGAACACATCATTCTGCTGGTGGGAGGACATGACATCGATAGCCAAAGGAAGGCCTTGCAGGGCCGCTGGAGGCTTATCATCGCCACGCCGGGCCGGCTATGCGATCATCTCCAGGATAAGCCCGATCTTTTACGACCGACCCGGCTTGCCGTCCTCGATGAATTCGATCGCCTGGTCGATTTGGGATTCGAGGCCGAAGTCGGCCGTATCCTGCATGCCTTGCCGTCCCATCCCCAGCGGCTGCTATTGAGCGCCACTCCGCAAGACGAGTCCATGGCACGCCTCGGCCTGCAGGAAATTCCGGTATTGACGGTTGATCGGGAGGGGGAAAATCATCCCCTGAAAGAGTTCTTCTACCTGTTGAAAGGCAATAAGACCAAGGGGAAAATCCTCTTGGAATACCTGGCGGCCTTGAACCCCCGCGAACAGGCCTTGATCTTCGTCAATAATATCGCCAAGTCCCATCACCTTCATGGATTATTGAAGCTGCGGGGATTCCAAGCCGGCTTTCTGCACGGCCATCAAATCCAAAGCCAACGAGCCGATACTTTTCAAAAATTTCGCCAGGGGACATTGCCCATACTCGTCGCCACCGATTTGGCCGCCCGGGGTTTCGATATTCCGGAAGTATCCTTAATCGTGAATTACGATCTGCCGAAAAACATGAAGCAATACATCCACCGTTCCGGGCGCACGGCCAGGAGGGGCCGGGATGGACTTTGTATCAGTTTCGCCGGACCCGAGGATTGGCTTTCCATGCGCAATTTGAAAGAGGCGCGTCCGGAAGGCATGCCTTATCACCCGGGCTATGCTCAGGAAGAGCCATGGTTTCGGCAGGCGAAAAAAGTGCATGACATCCAAATCCGGCGTGAGGAAAAATCCGAACGGATTCGTACGGAACAGGGATTGTCTTAAGATTTTTCCCCATCGATCCCGCCTTGGGGCCGATATCTTCCAGCCTGGGGCCGGCCATTCAAAATAAGGTTGCGCGTAACGATTTTCGGCCTATATTAGGGTTCTTGTCGATCCCTCGATTAGTGTCCGTTGCGCGGGTAATAACGGCCTAATCATGAATGCGGCGGCTTCGCACGAAGCCGCCGCCCCCGTTTTAACCCTGGTCTTGATCGATTAAGAAGCCGCGGGGTATTCGTATTGGCTTGTCAGCCAAGTCAATACCCGCATGAAAGCCTCATGCAGGGCGCAGACCTTGGCATTGGCCGAATGCGATATTTCGCTGGTCTTGAATTCCAAGGCGCCTTTGAAGACATAGCACTCCGTGCGGCGGGAGGGATTGCTTTCGGTGAAATGCCGGCCGGTCAAATAATCCTGATGGACTTCGACGCCGAAGCCCATGTCCTCCAGCTCCCGCTTGAGTTCCAGGAAGCGTTCCTCAAAAATTCTTTCGGCATCGGGCTTAGGCGAGGTCTCTTTTCGCCACTGATGAAAAGTCTCCCGGAGGGAGACGATTTCCGCTTGAGTCATTGAACTCTTTTCCATTCACCTGAAATCGTGAGGAAAATCTGCTGAATGTTGGCGCCAAGCGGAGATTCTCGCGAGGCCAAAACCGGGACATGGGATCCCGGCTTAGCCTGAAAAAATCGAAATCGTCGATCTTATTTACATCCCGTTTTGAACGATATTCGCGAAATAATCAAATGACCGGCTGGAAGCCAGCTTACCGTTCACGAATAAGGTCGGCGTACCTTCCACCCCGATTTTCCGGCCGAGTTCCATATCCTTGTCCAAGGACTGGCTGACTTCGGCGGACAGGGCACGGTCCTTCCGGAATTGCTCCATGTTCAAACCGATTTGTTGGGCCACGGCATCGTAGAGGGAATCGCCCAGAATCCGGAAGTGGGGAGCCGCGGCGAACCGGAATTCGAAGAACTTACCCTGCTTTCCCGCCGCGATGGCGGCGGCGGCGGCCTCGCGCGCCTTTTCATGGAAGCTCAAGGGGAAATGCTTGAACACCAAACGCACATCCTTGGGAAAAGCGCGCGAAAGGGAATCGAGAATGGGGGCCGATTGGGCGCAATAGGGGCATTGCAAATCGGAAAATTCGACGATGGTGACCTTGGCATCGTCCGGACCCCGCGTATAGGAGTCCCCGATGGGAATGTCTTTGGGCGTGGTATCCGGAGGCGGGCGCCATCCCGCGCGCATGGCCACGAACTCGCTTTTCTCCTGCATCGAACTCAAAATCTTGAGTATCGAATCCTGCCTGACCTCAATGGCCTTCAGCCTTCCGTCCACCCCTGGGGACATGCAGCCGCCCAACCAAACCAAGGGCGAAAGCGCCACACCCAACCAAGCCATCTTGTGGAAATTCATCTTGACCATAAACGCCTCTTTCGCCAGCTACCTTAGCACAAGGGAGCATTATACTTTACTTGCCGCGCCTTCATCCAGGATCAGCACGGGATCGGGGTGTCCACTCAATGCCCTGGTGATGGGCAAGGTATCGTCACCCGCGCGTAACCTAGCCACCATGTCGGCTTTTCCTTCTCCCAAAACGATGGCGACGAGCCGATGCGCCTCCCACAAAGGCCGCAAACCCAAGGTTAGGCGGGGGTATGGCGGTTTGGGGCTCCAGGTTTCCAAGACCAGGCTTTGCTGATCGGCCAAATACTCGCCGCCGGGAAATAGGGATGCGGTATGGCCGTCATCGCCCATTCCCAGGAATACCGCGTCAAAGCGGCCATCCGGCGACAAACCGCTATCCAGCATGTCCCTGAATCCGGGAACCGATACCGCGTGATGGGCTTGTTGGGCCCCCAACCCCGCCGGCTCCAGCAATTCCTCGGTGCATATTTTCCAATTGCAACCGGGGGCGTCATAGGCGACCATGCGTTCATCGACCGGGAAAAACTTCAAAGCTTCCCCTCTTCTGACGCGCTCCGCAATCGACGGCCGCCAAAGCGGGAACAGGGCGGAGAATGTCGAGCCGCCGGACAAGGCAAAGCGGGTGCCGACCATTTGCGAAAGCGCCTCCCTGGAAACGGCCATGATATCGGGTAGGGACAGGATTTTGAGGGCCAACGATTTTCCTCCTGATTCAATTCCAAAATAAGCGAATAATAGCCTCAGTCTCCAGGCAGGAGAACCTTACCCATGCCAGGGTGTACATTTTATCCGAGGTCGATGAGGTGATCCGTTGGTTACTAACCGGTATTTCTACCGTATCTTTGGCGGTGAACGGGCTCCTACTTTGGCAAGCTGACGGCTTCCCCCGCGATTTGCCGCCCAATGGCATCCGCTGGATGGAGGCTTATTTAAGTCTTTTCGCCGATCCATTCATGGCGTCGGTGCTTTTCGGGATTACCGCCCTGCTGACCCTGGCCAGTTTTTGCATCACCGAAATTTTATTGGGCCTCGTCTTCATCACGGTCTCGGCCTGCCTATCCTTCATTTGTTTGCTGGGGCAGGTTTCGGTGCACTACCCACCCCTAGGCCATGTCCTCATCCGATTTTTGCAATGACGGCGAAACCCTTGAATGTGCAGATATTCGGCCGCCGCGATTGCCCAATCACCCGCAAGGCCGAGCGTTGGTTCAAGGAGCGGTCGCTCCCATTTCAATTCATCGATTTGAAGATCAAAGGATTGAGCCCCAGGGAATTGGAGGCCGTCTCCCGCCCTTTAGGCGGAGCGGAAAAATTGTTGGATCGGGAATGCAACCGGTTCAAGGCCAAAGGACTGGCCTTCATGTCGCCTTCGCGAACCACGGCCGTGCTGCTGGAAGATCCTCTCCTCCTGCGCACGCCGATAGTCCGCAATGGATCTTCAGCTACCCTTGGCTATTGCCCCGAAATCTGGGAGGCTTGGCGAGTTTCCTGAAGCGATTAAATCCGCGCTTTCGGGCAAGGTTTCCGGGTTCGCCGGGGTTCGGGTCAATCCCGGTTCCTTGGGCCTTATCACGCTTTCCAACCGGCCGCGGCCGATATTCATGACGCGCTGGGGCACGGGCTTCAAATCCCAGACCAAACCAGCCTTGCTCAGGGCCCAAAGCAGGTAATAGCTGGGATCCCATTGCCACCAGTAAAAGCCCTGGCGCGTGCTATTGGCATAAAAATGATGGTTATTATGCCAACCTTCGCCCATGGTGATGAAGGCCAGGATAAAGCTGTTGCGGCTGCCGTCGCCGGAAGGAAAACGCTTGCGCCCCATGACATGCGCCAGGCTATTGATGACGGCTACGCCATGAAACAAGACCACGGTCGAAACGCCGAATCCCCAGACCGTCATTTGCCACGGGGTGGTTCCCAGCGCTGGAAAATACGCCTGCAAGAAAGCGCCCAAGGCATAACAGAAAACGCCTACCGATAGCGGGGCTATCGAGTCAAAGCGATCCAAAAAAACCAATTCCGGATATTTGGCGAAATCCTTGATGTCGCTCAATTTGGTGGCCACGTTTTTCCGTCTGGCCCACCAGAGGACGTGGCTATTCCAAAAGCCGGATCGAAGGGGAGAATGCGCGTCTTCCTCCTGATCGGAAAATTTATGGTGATGCCGATGGTGGGCGGCCCACCACAGGGGTCCGCGCTGCCCGGCCATATTGCCGATAAAGGCGAGGATGAATTGGAAAACACGTCCGGTCTTATAGGTCCGGTGGGAGAAATACCGGTGGTAGACGGCCGTAATGCCGAACATCCTCAGCCAGTAAAGACCGGCGGCAACTGCGATGGCGACGGGCGACCATCCCACCCAAAAAAGCAAAATGGGGCTCAAACACACCAAGGCGAAAGACACCGGAAAATCCCAGGTATTGTCTTTATCCATGCCTCGCTTGCGGATCAACTCCGCCTGATGGTGATTGTCCATCCATTGCACAATGCTTTTAAGAGGCTGTGACAGGCCTTTCACTGCAGAACCCATGCATTTTCCTTTTGATGATGAAACGATCGGTGACTTTTTAACCAGCCTACCCATTAAACCAAATACCGGCGTTTCCGCATAGGGCGTGGGCCGGGATTTTGCATGCCCTGACAATCCCACAATTTTTTACAAACCATCACTTTCCTTAACCGGCCGCCACCCGGTAGGTCTACCTTATCCTGCACCCTTCGCCACTTCCATGGCGGTGGGGTTCTCCTTTTCCGTCGATCCTTTCCATGAACTGAGAGGGTAGGTTGATGCGGAATACCATTTCCCCCACCGACTATCGACCCATGTGGTTTTCCTCCTTGCCCCTTCCGCGGAAAGGTTGGCTGGCAATTGGCCTGGCCTTGGGGGCTCTTTCCGCGTCAGGGGCGCCCATCCGGGTCCTTTTTTTGGGAGGGGGAACGACCAGCCACGATCCCTTGGCCATGAACGCTGCCATCCGGCCCGTGCTTGAAACAGCCGGCATGAGCGTCAGATACAGCTCCGAGGAGGGAATTTTAAATGCCGATAGTCTAGCCGGTTACGATGTCCTTTTCGTCTACAATGCGAAAAAAGGAAGCCTAACCGATCATACGCCGGATTTGACGCCGGCTCAGGAAACCTCCCTTTACGACTGGGTGGAAGCCGGACATCCGCTTATCGCGGCGCATTGCGCGAGCAGCAGCTACCTGGAAAATCCCCGTTATGCCGAGCTCATCGGCGGGGCCTATACCGAGCATGGCCCCGATTTGGAATCCATTACCCTTGTCCAACCCGACCATCCGGCTTTAGCGGGAGTATCGCCGCCCACCGGTTGGGATGAAGGCCGTGTCCATCGAATGCTTCGCCAGGATTTAACCATTCTCGCGACTGCTAACTCCGAAAAAACCCCTTGGATTTGGATTCACCCCCAAGGGCTTGGATGGGTGTATTACACCTCCAGCGGACACGATAATCGGGTTTGGAGCGACGTGAAATTCCAAGGGATGTTGGTGCAGGCCATTCGATGGGGATACTCCACCCTACCAACCGTATCCTCCAGGATGACCTTACGAAATGATCGCATCATTCACCTCGAATCGCGTTGGGATGCCTTGGGCCGCAGTTTTCCTTTTCAGGGAAGAAGGTGGCTTTACCGGTCACAGGCCATACCCCTTTCTGGAGGGTGAGGTCTCCCCCTCGGTCGAGCCGCGTTGGTTCTTTGGCGTATGGACGCGAAAGTCTGATGTCTCCGCCATCCGGGCGGGCTCGGACAGCCGCCTCTCCACAGGTTCCGAGGCGGAACTCGCCCGTCCGTTGGCGGCGACCGCCTTTCTCTCGCCTTCTCCACCGGGACTCGGCGCGAAGCCCCATCGGTTCTACATCGGAGGCCTACCCCTGAAGCGGGCCGTTAGCCTGGGGGGCGAGCCCCGTTTTCAGGCGCTCACCGCCACCCCTTGGGTCACCCGGGGGGACTTGCACGCGGGGCTGACCTTTGCCGGAATCACCGGAGGCATGCCCCTGGAGCCTGGATGATGCGCCTCGGCGTCTCTCCCTCCCCCCTCTCGCAGGGGCAGAACCCACCTCAAAAGTCATTCGTCGGACAAAGCCCGAGCGAGACCGAGGCCAAGCAGGAGCGCGAAGCAGCGATATTGACGGAAATATCGCGATGGAGCGCGACGAACTTGGCCGAAGATCGTAGCCGGGCGACTCCAGAAGGATTTTTGAGATGGGTTCTATAACCCCCCCCCCGCAACCCCCAAGCGAGCGACCGCATTTTGCCGGAAACCCTTGCGCCTAAAACGCGAAACGGCCACCCCGAGGACGGAGGACACGCCCAATGGGGAGATCGAAGTTGCAGCCTTTCGGACGGCCTGGGATTCCTTGCAAGACACCCATGACTTCTTTGCCCTGCTGAAAAAATTCGGCGTAGGCCGCGCCCAGGCCCTCCGACTTGCCGGTCCGGAACGCGCGCCCTGGCGCTGCCTACGAATCGGGTGCGCCGTCTGTTGGAAAGCGTGGCACAAGGGGAGTTATCCATCATGATTTTCGTGGGAAATCCGGGATGCATTCAAATCCATACCGGGCCGGTGCACAACATCAAGGCGATGGGTCCTTGGTTGAACGTATTGGACCTGGATTTCAATCTCCATTTACGAGAGGACGAAGTGACCCAGGTCTGGAAGGTGGGAAAACCCACCCGCGACGGATGGGTTCAAAAAGCCGCAATGTGATGGCGAGTGTGTCGTATCCATTTTGAGGTATTGCAGAAGGAGAATGGGGAACGGCATCCCTCATCCCACTTCCTGCGGCGACTCGAGAAGCAATGGAGTTGAATAACATGGGTGCTGCGACAGGATCCTTGCGACACCGTTAGGGAAATCTCCAGCAGACGACCTTCGAATTTTCCCGGGCCGCAATTAAGTTCCCTAACAGAATAAGATTAAGACTGAATCTTATTTATGAATGGCACTCTTCCATCGGTGCTGGACCCATTCCCCGTTCCGCGGCGCTTTCCCCGGTGTCACTAGTCCGTCGCTTGAGCGACCCAGGAGCAAGACTCTGCGTTGGTAACGATCTCCACTTCTTTCCCTTGTCGGAGCCCGGAGAAAGGATTGCGAGCATCGAGCGGGTAGAACGAACCGGTATGGTTTCGCCGGCAAACGACAGGTACAACGAACGAGAGACGCGAACGCAAAACCGATGAAGCTCAAAAAAAATCTGAAAGTCGTGCACCGCTGGGCTGGCCTAGCCACCGGTGCGCTAGTGTTTATCACCAGCATTACGGGCGCGATTTTCGTCTTCGAGCGGGAGATTTTCGGGATGCTGCACCGGGATTTACTCCAGGTGGAACCCACAGCCCTTCCCATGAAAAGCGCCTCGGAATTACTCGCTATCGGGAGCGGAGCCTTGGGTTCTGACCTCGACCCCAGTTGGATCGAAGGATTCGGCCCGGACCGGACGGTGGAAGTGCATGCCTATCACTGGAATGATTCGGCTCAAGGTCTGTGGTATTGGGATGCCTTGCGGGATTGGAAAGTCGCCTACCTGAATCCCTATACGGGCGAAGTGCTCGGCACGCTGGATCATCGCTTCGCTTTCTTCACGGTTGTGCGGCAGCTTCATCAAAACCTTCTGTTGCGTTACGAAATCGGCCACCTCATCGTGGGAGTGGCGGTGTTGCTTTTCCTAGGAATGCTGATGACGGGCCTCGCTTTGTGGTGGCCTCGTCACCGGGCGGCGCTCAAACAACGCCTCCAAGTAGCCTGGAAGTCGGGACGTCGCCGCTTGCAATTCGATATCCACGCGGTACTCGGCATTTATGCCCTGCCGTTGGCCTTGATCATCGTGGCCACCGGACTCGTGTGGTCCTTCGGTTGGTGGGGCGCGGGCCTGAACTTTCTGATCTCCGGCAAAACCGGAGATCCGTGGGCGGAAGATCCCGTCGTGCTTTCGTCGCCACCCTCTGCGGAGGCGATACGGCTAGAACGCATCGCCGCAAGGCAAGGTCCAATTCCCCTGGACCTCGCCTTCTCGGAAGTCATGCGCCGTTCTCGCCTCGGAGGCAATTATTGGGTCAGTTTTCCCGAGGATTCCACCGGTGTCTTGCAAGCCGCCTATCAGGAGCCGGTGAAATCCGGCTGGGTCACCTGGAGCGGGTTGAAATTCGACGCCTACAACGGAAAACTTCTCCACGCCGATCTTTTTGCCGACAAGGACGTCCGCAAAAAGTTTCGGAACAGCCTATACGATATTCACGTGGGGAAAATCTACGGCTGGCCCACACAAATACTCGCCCTTCTGGCAAGCCTATTATGCGCCAGCCTGCCCGTCACGGGTTTCCTCATGTGGCGCGGAGGTAAGCCTCGTCCGTCCGCCCGCGACCGGAGATTCCGCCCCGCCGCCCACCAACCATCCGCCGACACGGTTGCATCTGTTACCGCTTTCGCAACACCCGTTCCATCTGAGAGGCCTTGAAAAAACCATGAAATACCCGCTGCTCCCTTTGTTTCTCTTGCTGGCCCTCAAGGCCGGTGATGTCCGCGCGCAAAACGATTTGTCTTCGAATGTGATAGTGGCGGAATCCTCGGGCGAAGCACTCGACTCCACTTCCAGTCCGCCTCTCATCGGCGGTCCGGAAGAAGTGACGATGAACCCAACCTCGGACTCGATATATTCCATTGACAAAACCGTGGTGACGGGGCGATCCCGATCCTTAACCCGTAGGGAAAGCGAATTCGTGGCCCGCATGCCGCTTAAGAATCTGGAAAATCCACAATCCTACCAAGTGGTCTCCAAGGAATTGGCCGATCAACAATTGGTTACCGACTACAACAGCATGTATAAAAATCTCCCCGGAACGTCGCGAAACGGCCAATGGATGCAAGGAGCATCGCAATTCTTTACCCGTGGGTTCACAACGACCACCGATGTCCGCAACGGTTTATCGGTACACCGGGTCACCGACATCGATCCGGTTAATGTTGAGCGCATAGAGGCCATTCGCGGCCCGGCGGGAACATTGTTCGGCGCGGGCAACGGCATTTCTTATGGAGGACTATTCAACACCGTGACCAAGAAGCCTTATCAAACCTTCGGCGGCGAGGTGTCGGTTTCGGGAGGCTCCTGGGATTTGGGGCGGGCCGCCTTGGACGTGAATGCGCCCCTCAACGCTGAAAAAACCTTGCTCTTGCGTCTCAATGCCGCCAAACACAATGAAGGCAGCTTCATGGATCAAGGGTTCACCGACAGTTGGACACTGGCCCCCAGCCTGACTTACCAGGTAAGCGACCGCCTCAAACTGAGCTTGGACTTGGAGTTCTACCACCGCACGGGAACCTCCGTCCCGACTTTTTGGGTAACGGAAGGCATTAGCGCGAACTCCATCGAGCAATTGGGCCTCGACCCCTTCCGTGCTTTCATCGACAATAGCACCGAAACCGAAAGCCGTACCGCTAATATCTTCACCACGGCCGACTACAAGCTGAGCGAAAATTGGACGTCGGAAACCGTGGCCGCCTTCACCAGCAGCCAATCCGACCTCTTCAGCATTTACTTGGGGATAGGCGACGATTCTTTTGCCGAACGCTGGCTGGATTGGCAAGCCTGGAAAGTGAATACCCGGCAATTCCAGCAGAACTTTCGGGGGGATGTCACCACGGGAGCGATACGCAACCAGATGCTGGTGGGCTTCGGCATCAGCGCATACAACTATCTCTGGCCCTATGTGATTGATGGAGACACCGTCAACTTTCACGATCTCGACGCGGATTATTACGTGGGATTGGAACAATACCGGGCGCGTATAGCCGCCAATCCCCTCAACATGTGGACTTCCGAGAATTACACCTATTACGCCTACTTTTCCGATGCTGTGCATTTCGGCGATCGTTTCACCGCACTCTTGGGGTTGCGTTGGGACCGGTTCGATGATCGGGGCGGTAGCGACGGAATAGGCCAAGTCTCTGGAATTTATGAGCAGGACGCTTTCTCCCCCAAACTCGGGATTGTCTACCATCTCATGCCCCAACGAGTCGCGCTTTATGGAAACCTCATGAGCGGTTACAGCAATGTGGACGGCCGTAGCATAGATGGCGATCGCTTCGATCCGGAACATGCCTATCAAGGCGAAACGGGCATCAAGGTACAAGCCGCCAAAGGGCGGCTAACCGGCACCGTCGCGGCCTATGGAGTGCAGGTGCGGGACGTGGTGCGAAGCGATCCCAATCATCCGGGATTCTCCATTCAAAACGGAACCCAGAATAGCTATGGAATTGAAGTCGACGTCACTGCGCAGCCCTGGGAGGGTTTGGACGTAGTTGTGGGCTACGCTTGGAATCGCAGCGAATTGACGCAAGCGGATCCGGAATTCGAAGGGCGCCGTCCCACTTCTGCGGGTCCTGAGCTGGCCGCCAACTTTTGGACCACCTATGAAATACCCGCTGGAAAGGTGCGCGGGCTGGGCGCCGGTTTGGGAGGTAATTATGCCAGCCGGGCCTATGCCAATAACAGCCAATCATTCGCCTTCACGGTGCCGTCCTATTTCACTCTGGACGCAACGCTATTTTACGATCAGCCCGCGTATCGCCTCGGCCTCAAGGTCGATAACATCGCCGATGAACGCTACTGGAGTCCCGGTAGTCTGCAAGTCGGTCCGCCTCGGCGATTCGTCGGCAATGTCACCTATAAATTCTGAAAAATCGCGGCACGTTTCAGTTAGGGGAATCGGGTCGCCTTCGGAGGAAATATGAAACACATGAATTGGTTTGCCATGGCCTCCTGTCTTCTGTTGGCATCAGGGATGACATCATGGAGCCGACGTCACGGCGGCATTTGATGAAGAACCGTTGAGTACGCGGGCCACTTTCGAAGTCCAAAAACCAGACCATGGTAAGCAATACGGCATTTTCGGGGCGTAAAGGCCGGCAAGAGCGTTTTTCGTGAAAGTCGATTTGGAATTGTAACGCGGTTACCAACCGCTTTGCCACATCCCTCGATCCCCTCGGGCCCGCGGAAGGATGGCCTCACCTTCGTAGGTTGAGAACCGCCTCCCCCCTCTCGCAGGGGGCGTTGCCCCCCGCAACCCCCAAGCGGCGACCGCATTTTGCTGGACAACCGTTGCGCCACAAACGCGAAACGGCCACCGGAGGATATCCGATGGCCGTTTGCTTGATAGTACCCTGGCGTCGACCCACTCTCCCGCGGACGTTGCCCGCAGTACCATAGGCGCGGTGGGGCTTAACTTCTGTGTTCGGGATGGGAACAGGTGTGACCCC